>JACDJB010000002.1_pt1 | contig 835797 bp, 675 predicted proteins | sample 7454121 | NCBI WGS metagenome assembly JACDJB01 (sample SAMN14253290, study PRJNA609438) | sludge metagenome | isolation source: sludge after 25d culture with pyrite | collected 2018-12-20
CCGCCCCCCTCTCGCCTGGATGACGTGCTCGGGCAGGGGTTTTGTGCTGTGGCCTGGTTGTTCGGCTGTCTGCGGTGGGACGGGCTAGCGGCGGCGGGACGGGCTTTCGCCGGTATGACGGGCTATCGCCGGGATGACGGGCTCTCGCCGGTGTGACGGGCTCTCGCCGGGATGACGGGCTTTCGCCGGGATGACGGGCTTTCGCCGGAGTGACGGGCTTTCGCCGGGATGACGGGCTCTCGCCGGGATGACGGGCTCTCGCCGGGATGACGGGCTCTCGCCGGAGTGACGGGCTTTCGCCGGGATGACGGGCTCTCGCCGGGATGACGGGCTTTCGCCGGGATGACGGGCTCTCGCCGGGATGACGGGCTCTCGCCGGAGTGACGGGCTCTCGCCGGGATGACGGGCTTTCGCCGGGATGACGGGCTCTCGCCGGGATGACGGGCTCTCGCCGAGGATGACGTTCGTCATTCCGGCGGAAGCCGGAATCCATGCTCTGCGTCGGTGTCATGGGTCCCGGCTTTCGCCGGGACGACGGGAGGGTGGTGAGGGGGCTGAGCGCGAGCCGGCGCTTCCTGCGTATCACCCCGGTGGATCCCCCAGCCGGTCAGTCCCCGCACACCTCCAGGAAGTACTCCTCCAACTCCAGCTCGAACGTCCGGTGCGCGGCATCAGGCCGCCAGTCGAGCCGCTCGATGAGGATCTCGGGCCGGTCGTCATCCGGCCGCCACAGCTCCATCAGCCGGGCGTCCACGTCCACTATCCAGTACTCCGGGATTCCCTCGCTCTGGTAGAGCCGTCGCTTCACGGTCCGATCCGCCCGCGCGGTGCTCGGCGAGAGAATTTCCACGGCGAGGAGTAGTCGCCCCGCCTCTTCCCACGTGCGCGGCACACGTCCGTCCAACAACGGCACGACGAAGAGGTCCGGCTCCACCATGCGGTCGTGGCCGAACTCCACGTCGGCGGGAGCGATCATGACATCTCCCAGCCGGTGTGCATGCAGATACGGGCGCAGCCGCAGCCGAAGCTGACGCGCCGCCCATCGTATCCCCACGCCGCCCAAGGATGCTGCAGCAACGGTGCCGACGCCTACATTCCTTTACATGGCCGCAGCCCCGTCCGCGCAAGCGCCCCCTACCATCTCATACCGCCTGGGCCTCGCCGTGCTCCGCGGCATCGGCGCGGACGACGCGCCGGCGTGGCTCACTCACGACCCGCGCCTGGACGCGCTCGTCGCCCCCGGGCATCGGCTCGGCGACCTGCGCGCCTGGGCCAGGGAGCATGGAGTGCCCGAGGTGGGAGCGGGGCCGGACGAGCTGGACACTCCACTCCTCGATCCGCGCACGCCGCGTCCCTATCAGCGCGAGGCCGTGGACCGCTGGCGCGCCGCCGGTGGACGCGGCTCGATCGTGCTCCCCACTGGGGCGGGGAAGACGCTCGTGGCGATCGTCGCCATCGCCGAGGGCGGCGCCGGAGCCTGCGTGGTTGCCCCCACTCGCGCCCTTGTCGCCCAGTGGTTCACTCAGCTCGCCGATGCCTTCGGCGCGGAGCGGGTGGGAGCGTACTACGGTGACGAGAAGGAGGTGCGTCCCATCACCGTCACCACCTACCACTCTGCCTTCCCTCTCATCGAGCGATGGGGTGAACGTTTCGCGCTGATCGTGCTCGACGAGGTGCACCATCTGGCCGACAGCGTGGCCGGCGAGGCGCGTTCCTGGCACGACCACCTGCTCATCTCGCCGTCGTCGCTCCGGCTCGGACTCACCGCCACCTACCCCGACGGTCGCGACGCTGAGCTGCGCCGACTGGTGGGGTCGGTGGTCTACCGTCGTTCGATCGGCGAGATGACCGACGCCGAGCTGGCTCGTTTCGCTCTCGTGCGGCGCTGGGTGCGGCTCACCGATGCTGAGGAAGCTCGCTATGCCGCGCTCACGGCGACGTACGAGGACCACATGGCCGCCGCCGGTCACCGGGAGCGCGGCGAGACGGCGTCCGACGCGTGGCGCATGTTCGCCGCCAGCGCGCGCCGTTCGCCGGCCGCGCGACGTGCCCTCGGCGCCTTCCACGAACGGGAGCGGCTGGTGCGGCTGGCCGAGGGGAAGCTTCGCGAGACGGAGCGCATCCTGCGGCTCCACCCGGCGGAGCAGGCGGTCATCTTCTGCGGCGGCACCGACGCAGCGGAGGCCATCTCCCGCGCGCTCGCGATCCCGATGATCACCGCTTCCACCCCCGCTTCCGAGCGTCACGCGCTGCTCGGCGCGCTGGATCGCGGCGAGATCCGCGCCGTGGCCAGCGTGCGCGTGCTCGACGAGGGCTGGGACGTCCCAGGCGCCAAGCTGGGCATAGTGCTCGGCGACTCCACGCGCGGTAGCGGTCGACAGCATACGCAGCGGCTGGGACGGTTGCTCCGGCGACAGGGCGAGGCCGTCGCATCGCTCTACGAGATCGTGGCCGCCGGAACGTACGAGTTCTACTCCTCGCAGAAGCGTGGCGCCGGGGTGCGTCGCGTGAGCGAGAACGGAGCCAGCGGACAGCTCGGCTTCGGGATGTAGGACCGCGGTCACGAACAGCTTCACACGATGCTGCAACGATCCCACATCGAGCCCTTCCTGCGCGTGCAGGACGGTGAGGTGCACGTGGCCTACCTGAGCGACGGGAGCGGGCGCGTTGTCCCCTTCCTGGACCGGCTGTGCCGGCTGGTACGGCGGCTGGAGGGATGGCCGCGGTCGGCGGTGGTTGAGGCGCTGCGCCGTCAGGAGCGGCGGGTGCGCGACTCCGCCCGGCTCGCCGGGATCTCCAAGGCACTGCTGGACGCGTGCGTCTTCCAATCGCCGGCCGGTGGTGGAGACGCGGAGGAGGTGAGGCGACTGGTGTTCCAGGCGCGCGGTCGACGGTGGCCACCGGTGCCGGGCGACGGCGACATGCCCTACGCTGAGGCTGCCGCAGCGCTGGGATGTACGGTGGACGAGGTGAAGCGGCTGCTCTACGCCGACGCGCCCGGCGCGCGATTGCTGGTGCGTGCTCCGGCATTCGACGGCCGCGCCCTTCTCGCGCGCTACAACCTGGAACTCGCGCGGGCCGTGCTGCTCGATGCCGAGCGTGTCTGGGTGACCGCGCGCGGCGGGTGGCGCGGCACCTTTCGCGCGATCAAGTCGGCGCGGCTCATGCATCAGGTCAGGCGCGCCGGCCGGTCATATCGGGTGGAGTTGACCGGGCCGGCAGCGGCCTACGTGGTGCGGCCCGCGCGCTACGGTGCCCGGTTCGCGCGGGTGATCCCGGCGCTCTCGCGTAGCTCCGGATGGCGGCTGGAAGCGGAGCTCAATCGCGACGGGCAGAAGGTGACTTTCCGCGTGCGCGGCCGGCCGCGACCCGAGGCGGGCGGTGCGCCCATTGGTGCGCGCGCGCGCCAGGCTCGCTACGACTCCGAATGGGAGCGCTCCCTGGCCACCGATTTCCGCGGCAAGTTCGGTCGCGAGCGCGGCGGGTGGCGGCTGGAGCGCGAGTCCACACCGGTTGTCGCTGGCGACGAACTGTTTCTACCCGATTTCACCCTGCGTCATGCCGATGGGCGCGAGGCGCTGGTGGAACTGGTGGGGTTCTGGACGCCTGAATACCTGGAGGCCAAGGCGCGCAAGGTAGCGGCCGCCCAGCTCGATCACCTGATCCTCGTCGTCTATCAGGGGCTGGCCGTGGGTCGGAAGACTGACGCGCTCACCGCGGCCGCCGGGATGGAGCGGGTGGTCTGGTTCGCCCAGAAGCCACGCGCGACGGAGGTGGTACGGGCGGCCGAGCGGTGGGCGCGGCGCTGACACCGGGGCGCCCCGGCTTTCGCCGGGGTGACGACAGTGGTGCGCGGAGTCCGTCATCCCCGCGGAGGCCCGAACCCGTCATTCCGGCGAAAGCCGGAACCCGTCATTCCGGCGAAAGCCGGAACCCGTCATTCCGGCGAAAGCCGGAACCCGTCATTCCGGCGAAAGCCCGAACCCGTCATTCCGGCGAAAGCCCGAACCCGTCATTCCGGCGAAAGCCGGAACAGGTCACCGCCTCATCGCTGCCTCCAGCGACCCCAGGGTGGGCTCGATAGCAGTCATCCCACCCGCGTCGCGCATGAGAATCTCCGGGTCCTTGAGGATGTGCCCGGTGAGTACCGCCACGACCCGCGCGTCGGGCGCAATGGTGCCGTTGGCCACCAGCCGCCGCACCCCGGCCACGCTGGCCGCGCTGGCCGGCTCGCAGCCCACTCCGCTGGCATCGATCACTCGCTTGGCGGCCAGGATATCCTCATCACTCACCGCGAGCACCACACCGTCGTTCTCGCGTACCGCCCGCACAGCGCGGTCATGAGAGGCCGGGTCGCCGATGGCGATGGCGCTCGCGATGGTGTTCGGAGTGACGCTCGTGCGGGTGCGGAAGCCGTCAGCGAAGCTCGTCGCGAAGGGCGCCGCGCCAGCCGCCTGCACCAGCGCCAGTCGTGGCGTACGCGGCAGGAGCCCCAGCTCGCGCGCGTCGCGCAACGCCAGCCCGAACGCCGATGCGTTCCCCAGGTTGCCCGCCGGCACCACTATCCAGTCGGGCGCCTCCCACCCGAGCTGGGCGAGCATCTCGAAGATGATGGTCTTCTGACCCTGCAGCCGGTACGGGTTCACCGAGTTCACAAGGTAGACGCCCAGCTTCTCGCCCGCCTCGCGTACCAGTCGCAGGCAGTCGTCGAAGTCCCCCTTCACGAGCAGCGTGCGGGCGCCGTAGGCAATGGTCTGGGCGAGCTTGCCGAGCGCCACCTTACCCTCGGGGATGAGGACGAGGGCGGGGATACCGGCCAGCGCCGCGTAGGCGGCCAGCGACGCCGACGTGTTGCCGGTGGACGCGCAGGCCACCGCCGTCGCCCCGACCCGCCGCGCCTGGGTGAGGGCCACCGTCATCCCGCGGTCCTTGAACGAGCCGGTGGGGTTGTGCCCCTCGTGCTTGAGGACGAGCCGCGCGGCGCCGCTGAAGTCGGCTACCGCTGTCCGCGCGAGAAGGGGGGTGTTGCCCTCCGGTTGGGTCACCAGCTCGCCAACACCAGCTGACGGGAGCACCAGTTCACGAAAGCGCCAGACGCCCGACGCCGCTGCCGCGTCCAACCCGCCCGCGCCGGCAGCGCGCCGGTCGTCGAAGAGCTGCCTGAGTGCCGGGCCCCGAACGCCGGGAGCCGCATGCTCTACCGTCAGCAGCCCGCCGCACTGCGGGCAGAGGGCGTGTGGGTCCAGTTCGGGGACGACATGGCCGCAGTCGTCGCAGCGTTGCGAGGATGGGCTCGTTGACGATGGTTGTGGTGGCATGACGTGCGAGTTGCAGGACGTGAGCTGCGGAAGGAGCTTCTGTCGGACTGTCGTGCTGCTGAACCTTCGCCCGGCCTGACGAGTGCATGAATTGCCGAGCCGAGGTGCGGATTCGTGGACTCCGGTCGGCGAGAAGGGCAACGACTGACCGGACGAGGACGCGGACGTCCCCACACTCTGGTCGAGCTGGCTGACCGTTGACCCTGGCAATCGGGAAAGTGCGGCTGGAATCCCTCACTTCTCGCAGCCATTACGAGTAAGCTAAGGCTCCCACGCCGCGCCGCCGTCCCCTCCCCCCAATCGCCGCATGCTCATCTTCGTCCTCGACCTGATCGGCGTCGCCGTATTTGCCGTGAGCGGCGCCCTCGTCGCGGGCCGCAAGCGCATGGACCTGCTGGGCGTGCTCGTCCTGGCGATGGCCACGGCGGTGGGAGGCGGAACGTTGCGCGACCTGTTGCTGCACCGGCAGCCGATCTTCTGGCTGGAGAATGCCACCTACGTGTGGGTGATTGCCGGTGCGGCGTTGTCCACCGTGCTCTTCGCCCGGGTATTGCACCCCTCCAGGCGAGTGGCTCACGGCACGCTGCTGGTGGCCGACGCGCTGGGACTGGCCCTCTTCGCCATCAGCGGCGCCCGGATCGCCGAGCAGGCAGGAATGCCGGCGGCGGCCATCGTCATACTCGGTACGATGACCGGGTCCGCCGGCGGAGCGATCCGCGACGTGCTGGCCAACGAGGTGCCGCTCATCCTGAGGCCCGGCGGACTGTACGCCTCGGCGGCCATTGCCGGGATCATTGTCTACCTGGTGATCGCGCGGCTGGGCGCGCCCATATCCATGGCGAGTCTGTGCGGCATGGGCGTGGTGGTACTCGTGCGCCTGGCGGCCATCTGGTGGCGTCTGTCGCTCCCCGAGTTCGCGCTCGAGGAAGAACGGACGGTCAGCTAGCAGCCAGCTCCTACGGCATTGTCAGTCCGCCGTCTATGGCGACGTACTGGCCACTGGCGAAGCCGAGGAGATCCGACGAGAAGGCCAGCACGGCGGCGGCCATGTCCGACGGCGTACCGAGCCGGCGGAGCGGTGTCGAGCCACGGACTATCTCCTGTACGTCGGGCGTCGTGGGCTCACTGGCCGCGGTGGTCATGATGAGACCACCGGCAATCATGTTCACCGTCACACCGGCTGGTCCCAGCTCCGCTGCCAGGTTGCGTGAGAAGCCGAGCATGGCGCTCTTCGCCGTCGTGTAGGAGTGGTACTGGACGACGGGGAAGGTGATGAGGTTGGTGAGGATGTTGATGATGCGGCCGCCGCCGCGGGCATGGAAATGCGGGAGTGCGGCCTGGCAACTGTTGTACGCCGCCTTCACCGTACCGTCGATCTGGTCCTGGAAGTCCGCCCACTCCATGTTCGGGAATGACTTGTTGTTGACCGGGTCGAAGCGGTAGTTGTGGAGCGCGTTGTTGACGAGGATGTCGAGCCCGCCGAACTCCCCGGCCAGGTTGTCGGTGGCCGCACGTAGCGCATCGCCGTCGCGGACATCGGCCTGGAGGGCGATGGCCCTGCCGCCGCGCTCCGTGATCTCGCGCACCACCTGCTCGGCGGCGTCCTGACCGGCGCGATAATTCACGCCCACCGCGGCGCCGGCCGCGGCCAGTTCAACCGCTATGGCCGCGCCAATCCCGCGCGAGGCGCCAGTGACCAGGGCCACTCTGTTCTCGAGCAACATCGCGATCTCCTCGTGCGTGAGTCCACCCGCGCGCGCGCCCGGCCTGGAGTGCCGTCTGTCAGCACGCGGGAACAGCGTGCATGATAGTCAACTGTCGCCGCTCTTCCGAGTCGCTGCCCGCGCGCGAGCTTTCAACCGGCGGGTGAGCAGCGGTTCGAGTACCGCCACGTCGCTTATGTCGGCGGCGCGCGACGAGTAGACGAGAGTCACCCGGCCCTTCGCGGCCCGTTGCAGCAGATCGTCGAGCACGACTCTCGCATCGGGGGCCTTCAGTTCCTCCCGATATCGCTTCTGGAATTCGGGCCATTTGTCGGGATCGTGCGAGTACCACTCTCGCAACTCCCGCGACGGAGCGATATCCTTCTCCCATGCGTCGATGTGGGCACGCGCCTTGGATACGCCGCGCGGCCAGAGCCTGTCGATGAGGACTCGATAGCCATCGGAGGGCTCGTAGGGTTCGTAGACTCGTTTCGCGATGAACATGTTCCACCCTGCAGATGGAGGTTTCTCTCATGGCCGTGGATGCAACTCGCAGCCCATTCTACTCCTGGCTCGACCACGCCGCGATTCGCGACGTCCTTCGTGCTGCTCTTCTGCTTCCAGCGGGTGAGCGGATGGTGCTGATGAAGGGGCTCATCCCGGAACTCGTCGAGGATGTCGGCATCAAGGGCGTGGAAAGCTTCGTCAACGAGCTTGGCGTGAAGGCGCACCGATACGCCGAGGCTCGTGCTCATCCCGGCAAGGGTGGCGCCACGCGGCGAATCGCCGGCGAGCCGTTGGGCGGACCGATTCCTGCCGGGGAGGCTCATCTATCCGGTCGTCGCAATCCTCGTCGGCCAGGCGGAAGAGCGCTGGAGCGGCAGTGGGAGGCGACGTTCTGGGACGAGATCGGGGGATTGTCAGCGGTCGGTGGCCAGGGTAGCTGAACGCCCGGCGGTCGTAGCTCCGCGTACAACCTCACCTGCCGCCACCCGCGCATTCACCATCTGCGCGGCAATTTTCCTGGTGGCGGCAGGGGCGTTGGCGGTGGTGCGCCTCACCAGGCCACTGGACCGCGGCTGGTGGCTCGTGGCCTACCTCTCACTCGTGGGTGGGGTCGCGCAACTGATGCTCGGTCCGGGCCTGCTGGCGCTCGCCAGGCTGCGACAGGCACCGTCTCCCACGGGACCAGCGCTTTTCACGCGACTGGCCCTGTGGAATGTCGGCACCCTGCTGGTCGCCGCCGCCAACATGGCTCGCGCGATGGCCGGTGTGGTGGCTGGCAGCGTGCTCCTGCTCGCCGCGCTGGCGCTGTTCACGGGCGACCTGCGCCTGTTGCGCGCCGCGGCCAGCGAGGCCGCGCCACGGTGGCTGCGCGGCTACGCCTTCCTGCTCGTCTTCCTGGGCATCAGTGTGGGTGTGGGGACGGCGCTCGCGTACCGCGGGCGGTAACGCGAGCGCGGGTATCGCGGTAGCCAGCTCGCGCTAGCGTACCCGGAACGGCACCACCATCTCCCCGTCCGCCCACTGCACTCTCAGCAACCCGCTGTTTCCCGTGCCTTCGACGGCGATGGTGAACAGCTCGACCGACTGCGTGAGCGGCCGGAAGGTGGCCTTCACGCGCCCCAGGTCCTGGGTGACGTCGTAGGAGTTGCCATTCTGTCCGGTCTGCCGGTTGACGATGAGCGTGCCGCCGTCCGGGGCAGGGATGGAGAAGAGGGTATAGCGACCGGCGGGCAGGGCGAGGGTGTCGGCACCCTGACCGAGGAGGAGTGCGCGATCCGTCGTGAAGTGGGTGGCCAGGTTGGCGCCGGTACGCCATAGCTCGCCCCAGGGCACGAGGGCTCCCCAGATGGCGCGGCCGCGCCGCACGGGCGTGCCGTAGTCGACTTCGAGCTGTGCTCCGCCCACAGTGGCCACCGTCTCGCCACGACCGGAGAGTGCGCCGAACGAGCCGCCGGCGTCATCCTCGCCCTGCCAGCGCGAGGCCAGCGCGTCCAGCGCCAGCCACGGTCGGCGCTCGACTATCAGGGCGCGCGTCGTGGCCCCGGCATCCAGCCCGATCAGCCTGCCAACCCCATCGGTACGGACGCGCATGGTACCCCGGAAGGGATGGGTGATCGTCGCCGAGTCGCCGCCAACGGCGCCGATGCGGAAGTCGCTGGTGCGGGCGCCGGTGAGGAGCGGCTGGACGATGGAGTCGCGCCCGCTGCCCCGCAGCCGCTCGAGCGCCGGCTCGAAGGGCCAGTGGACCATGTCGATGAACGGAAGGGTGGCGGCGTCGGCGGCTACCATTCGCGACCTTATGCCCGACGGTCCGTTGGTCTCGATGTGCAGCGAGTCGCCACTGCGCGTGACCACCTCGCTGGCGCCGGTGGGGGCACCGGTACGGGGGTCCACTTCCGTGCTCGCCCATCGCTGAGCATGGCCGTCGTTGGTCAGTTCCATCCGATAGCGGGTGCGCGTCGTCCTGGGCGTGCGGAGCAGGACGTCGGCCTCGATGATGTCTCTCGTGCGCACGATGTGCTCGACGGCCAGCGTATCCTTCCCCAACCGTGTCACCAGCGCGGTGCTGTCCGGAGACGTCCTGTTGTCCTGGGCGCCAGCCAGCGACGCGACGGACAGGAGGGCGGCGAGTGCAACCAGGGAGGGCAGCAATAGTCGTGAGCCATCAACTGGAACACGGGCAGCCGACGTATGGTTTGCCGATCTGGTCAGAGCGAGGCGCACGCGAGCGGCGGCGGAGGGAAAGGAGAGCAAAGCGACTCCGGAGTCGTAGGGTGGCCAGGACGCGACGCTCCTTTGGTGGCGCGACCGGTATCCCTATATACGCGCGAACGTGCCCCGGCGCTGGCGGACGGCGAGCGAACCAGGCGAGCGAACCAGGCGAGCGAACCACCAGGTTGCTCACCACATCGGCCCTCGCAGCCCTGCCAGAGCGCCCTCCAGGAACGACTCCTTCCACTGTTCCAGGGCCTCTACCGGAACGCTCAGTTCGACGCTCAGCGAGGCCACCGGCTCGCCCCGCAGCAGACGGAGCACCGCGTCCCGACGCTGCACGGCCACCGCTGGCGTCGCCGCTGGCGCTGAATGGACCTCGACGCCTGCTGCCTGGCGTCGGGTGATGGCCTGCACGGCGGCGACGCGGAGTTGGTCCAGAAAGGCCAGGGTCGCGGCGTCGGGGGGCACCTCGCCGCCGATCGTGTCGGCATACAGGCAGCCGATGGTTGTCCCGTCCACCACTATCGGCATCAGCCGCACGCGCCGGGCACCGAGGGCGCGCACCCAGCGAGCTTCCTCCATGGCCGCACCACGCTCGTCGTGCAGCACCACATCCCGGCCTTCGGTGAGCGACCTTGCCGTGCCGCTACTCAGGCGGCGTAGGGGAAGGCGACACTGCGCCACCAGCCGCTCCGAACCCTCGCCCAGCCCCAGCCTGGCCTCCAGTTGCCGCCGATCGGGGGTGAAGAGGCAGAAGAGAGCGCGGTCAGCGGGTGCTCCCCGCATCAGTGCTTCGAGTACGACGAGCATCGCATGGTGCAACGCCTGACCGCGCTCCGGAGGCACCGCCGCTTCGACCTCGGCCAGCAGGCGCACCCGCAGCTCGGACAGGTCGGTCGCCCGTCCGTGCGGACTCACCGCGCTGCCGTTGGCAGTGGACAGAGAGAGTTGAGCGGCATGGTGTGGACCGGACGCTACCTTGGTCCCCGCCACCGCTGTTCCGCTCAGTACCGCGGCGGTTCCCTCGGCGAGCGCGACAGCGTCCATCGACACACCTGCCTCGGTGAAGACGGTACGTGTCTCGTTGATCGCCGCGTTCAGTACCTCTCCCAACTGCTCGGCTGACAGGCGGAGCTGGTCGCCGTAACGGGCGAGGACTGCTCGAGCGCCGCTGGCAACTGCCTCGTGTGCCGCAGCGCCCGGGGCACCGCCCGCCACGGCATTCCTGTAGACGGCCATCGTCACATCGTGGCCGAACGCTGCCACCATCTGGGACGGTGTCTCCCCACTACGGCCGGTGGCGCGCACGGCCCGCCTCACCTCGCCGGGCATACCCCAGTGAGCAAGCACCGCGTCGCCCAGGTCCTCGTAGGAAAAACCGAGCACCTGCCAGGCCGCCGCGGTAGTGGCGGCGCGCAGGTCGAGCATGCCCGACGAAGGGGGTGTCAACGCGAACCCGCGCGCCTCGGCTCGACCTCGCTCGGCGCGCGACAGGCGCTCCCGCGCCACCCGGCCGATAGTGGCGTAGGCAGATGGAAAATGGCACGCCACCAGCAGTTCGCCGATGTTGCGGCACATGCCGCACAGGTGTGCCATCTCGGGCTCCGGGAGCCCCAGCCTGAGTGCCGTCTCGCGGGCGTGGTTGGCCGTCAACAGGGAGAGCAGGAGCAGCTCCTTGAGATTGCTGCCGCGACTTCGATAGTGCTCGAAGAGGAGCAGGCTCATGGCCAGTGAGCGCACCGTACCGACGCCCAGGAGCATCATCGCGTGAGTCACGCTGCGCACTGCCTGCCCGCGGTTGTAGTGCACCGAATTGGCGCTCCGGATGACCTTGAGCGTGAGGCTGTAGTCGCGCAGGACGGCGTTGGCCAGGTGCTGGGCCGACCGCTCGTCGCTGTCCAGGCAGGCCAGCAGTTCGCTCATCTGCCGCGAGAAGGCCGGGAATTCGTGCGACTCGCAGACGCGCTGGAGCGCTACCGCGAGCAGCGTCGCGCTGTCTGGTGGCGGTGCGAGCGCGGACGTCGCCTTGATGGAAGCGTCGGCAGATGAATCGGGATCGACGAGCGGCGTGGCTGGCATTTGTGCAGCTTTCTGGATGGGAAGCGAGCAGAGCTTCCCGGAAAGTATCGGCCGCCACAGCCGGATACTGAGCTTGCCAGTGCGCATACCCAGGTGTACATCCGGCATGCCGATGTATCCGTCATCTGTCCCCGGAGAGAGTGCATGCCCACCACGACCAGCACCCCAGCCGCCCGCACCACGCTACGCAGCGCCGAGACTCCGGCGCATGCCATGCCGTCAGTCGCCTCTGTCGACCTCACGCCGTTCGAGGCGGTGAATTTTCAGGTGGACCGCGCCGCGCGGGCGCTGGGCATGCCGGAACACCAGCAGGTGGGACTGAAGACGCCATTTCGGGAGGTGATGGTGGAACTCCCACTGCACCGCGACGATGGCACGATGCGCACCTATCACGGCTACCGCATCCAGCACGACAACTCGCGTGGCCCCATGAAGGGCGGGCTCCGCTTCCACCCGCGTGTGGAACTTGATGAAGTGCGCGCGCTGGCATCGCTGATGACCTGGAAGACCGCTGTCGTGGATGTGCCCTTCGGCGGCGCCAAGGGTGGCATAGACTGCGACCCGGCCGAGCTGACGCGCAAGGAGCTGGAGTACCTCACGCGGCTCTTCGTGGGCCGCATCCACATGCTCATCGGCGAGAACGAGGACATCCCGGCTCCGGACGTCAACACGAATCCGCAGGTGATGGCCTGGATCGTGGATGAGTACGCCAAGTACCGCGGCTTCACGCCGGGAATCGTGACCGGGAAGCCTCTTCCATTGGGTGGACTGGTGGGCCGCCTCTCGGCGACCGGTCGCGGCGTGGCGATCGTCACCGAGCGCGCGGCTCCCGACGTCGGAGTAACGCTGAGAGGTGCGCGGGTGGCCGTGCAGGGCTTCGGCAACGTGGGGAGCTGGGCGGCGCACTCTCTGGCCGCGCTGGGCGCGCGCGTGGTTGCCGTGTCGGACGTTCACGGCGGGGTGTTCCATGGCGACGGCCTGGATGTGGAGGCGCTGATGGCCGAGTCGAGGAGCACCGGGAGCATCATTGGGTTTGACGGTGTGGAGCGGATCAGCAACGAGGAGTTGCTGGCGCTGGATGTGGACATCCTGGTTCCAGCGGCACTGGAAGAGGCCATCCGTGCCGACAACGCGGGCGACGTGCGAGCGCGCATGGTGGTGGAGGGCGCCAATGCACCGGTGACGCCGTCGGCCGACGACATGCTGATGACGCGGGGCATCACGGTGGTGCCCGACATCCTGGCCAACGCGGGCGGTGTGACCGGCTCGTACTTCGAGTGGGTCCAGAACACCCAGAGATTCCGCTGGAGCGCCCAGCGGGTGGAGGATGAGCTGGTGCGCACGCTGACGACTGCCTATGGCGACGTTCGTGCCGCGGCCAGGGAGTTCGATTGCTCGCTCCGCACTGGCGCGTTCATCCTCGCCGTGCGTCGGGTGGCCGAAGCGACGGAGTTGCGCGGCGGCTGACACTGACCGGGTATCTCGTCACATCCCTGGTCAGACCTTCCTGGCCAGGATTGTCTCCCGATAGCTGGCGGCGGCGCACCGCGGGCGTGGCAGCCTGAACCGTCAGTCGCGATCCGACCCTGGTCGTGGCTCCCACCAGAGGCTTCGCCACCCCCCACCGTATGAACCCACATCTTCACCGCCCACGACACTGACGGCCAGCAGCGCGAGAGCCACGAGCAGGGTGTTGACGCGCGCTGTCGTAGTGAACGACAGGAGCCACGGCGCGACTGCTAGCCAGAGTTCGATCAGCACGTTGATACGCCGGAGTGGACGCATCGCGCCGAACGTGCTGATGATGGCTACAGCGATCATGATCGGACCGGCTGCCCTGCCGTTTGTCCGTGCTGCGCCTTCATATCCCAGTATGGCAGGTGCCATCATGAGCCAGAGGCCGAGTACGACGGCGGTGGCGTGAGCGCCGAGCAGCATTGGATCGACATCGCGTTCGGGCTTTGCCTGGCGCTCCGGAACTCGTTCGCGCGGTGATCCGGCCTGATCATCGACGCCAAGGAAGGCGCGCCAGCGCGAGCCGCCGCGGCGGCCGGCACGTACGACGTGCTGCAGGGTGGCGAGCAACTCACCCATTGCCGGGCCGATCATGATCACCGAGATGACGGCAGACGTGAGACAGAGCGTGCACCAGGCGTCGTAGACGATGGGCTGCAGTATCACCAGCAGGATGCTCACGGCGCCCAGGGGCCCCACGGCAAGCCCGAATATCACCGCCATCCAGGGCATGGTGCGCCAACGGTCGCGTCCCCCCACCAGTCCGCTCACCACGTCGAGCAGGTATGCGCCAGCGCCCAGTGCCGCATCGGGAATGGGAAGTGTACGCGAGATGCCCGAAGTGAGGATCCTCCGGCTGCCGTCGCCGAAGAATGGCTCCCACACTCCTGCCGTCACTCCGACCTGGAACAGTGTGAGGTAGCTGGCGATGGACAGTCCGACTGCGGCGAGTGCGACGAGGGGCAATCGCTCTGCCCATGCCGAGGGATTGTGGCTCCAACCTGGCGGTGTGCATTGCTCGCTGCCCATGTGGATGCCGCGTGCATTACCGATGCCGCGCATGATTCACATCGGGAGAGTGCGCGGGGGTTGAGAACACGCGCGCGTCAACAATCTTCGTGCCATCCTGATGCCTTCGACGACCGGCATGATGTTTGATGGGAGATCCCGACGAGCCGCAGGGGACGACCGGCACGCGATCGGATCAGCGTTGCGGCGGCAGCAGGAATGCTCGAGAAAGCCGGGGAGTGAGTGAATGCAGAAGCGCCAGGTGGTGGTGGTGACCGGAGCATCAGCGGGGCTGGGCCGCGCCATCGTGCGTCGCTTCGCCGAGGACGGAGCAAGCATCGGTCTCATTGCTCGCGGTCGGGAGAGGCTGGAACAGGCGCGGGTGGAGGTTGAGGCCGGTGGCGGGCGTGCGCTGGTGTTGCCGCTGGATGTCGCGGATGCTGCAGACGTGATGAGCGCCGCTCGACGGGTCGAGATCGAACTCGGCCCGATCGATGTCTGGGTGAATTGCGCCATGCTCACCGTCTACTCGCCCATCCATGAGATGACAGCGGCAGAGTTCCAGCGCGTGACGGATGTGACGTACATGGGCTACGTGCACGGTACGCTGGCTGCGCTGGAATACATGCGACCACGTGATCGCGGCGTGATCATCCAGGTTGGATCTGCCCTCGCCCATCGCAGCATCCCGCTGCAATCGGCATACTGCGCGGCCAAGCATGCGATTCTGGGCTTCCATGAGGCGCTGCTCTCCGAACTCATACACGACGGCAGCCATGTGCGGACGACGATGGTGCAGATGCCTGCCCTCAACACGCCGCAGTTCGACTGGGTGAAGAACAAGCTCGCTCACCGTACCCAGCCCGTCCCGCCAATCTTCCAACCCGAGGTTGGCGCTGAGGCCGTGGTCTGGGCTGCCGGGCACGACGTGGGACGCGAGTTGCTGGTGGGCTGGCCAACACTGAAAGCGGTGGTGGGTGAGAAAGTGGTGGCCGGCTGGCTCGACAGGTACCTGGCTACGACGGCGTGGGAGGGTCAGCAGACGGATGAGCCGGCGATCACCGACCGGCCCTACAACCTCTGGGACTCCGTGCCTGGTGATTGGGCTGCGCATGGCCGGTTCGACGACCGCGCTCACTCATTCAGCACTGAACTCTGGCTGCGCATGAACCGCAACGTCCTGGCTGTCGTCGGTGCCGGCGTTGCCGGTCTCGCGCTCGGGGCCCTGACCGGCAGGAACGGACGGCGTGCGACGATGGTCGAGAGCGAGATGGGACGCACTGTCGCCCGCGAAGTCACCTCCGCTGCGCATCCCCGGGGGCCTGCCTCCGGCGCGCTGGCGGCGGCCTCAGTATCGACGCCACCAACGGGAGTGTGACTGGGCAGCACTCCAGATGTTCGTGAAACCGGAAGGGAGGACGGCAGGGTGACGGAGGAGAAGCGGCCGCGGGAACCGTCGCACGAGGAGGATGCCGGAACGGGCGCCGGGAATGGCGCAGCCGATTCCAGCCGTTCACGGGTTGCGTCGCCGTCACCGGCACGGCCGCTCTTCTCACGTCGCGCTACGGCGCTCCTGCTGTCACTGGTGGCGGCCTTTCTCGCCGTGGGCGCCGGCAGCGTCGCGTTCGCCATGGCCTGGGTGCGCTCGCCGTACGTGACCATGCAGTACGCCGACGTCCGGCAGCCCATGCCGTTCAGTCATCAGATTCACGCCGGTGCGCTCAAGGTCGATTGTCGCTTCTGCCACAACTCGGTGGAGCGTGCACCTCACGCCGGGATCCCGCCGACACGCACCTGCGTCGGCTGTCACAGCGACGTCTGGATGCAGAGCAACATCTTCGAACCGGTGAGGACGAGCCTGGCCACTGGCAAGCCCATTCCCTGGCGACGGGTGACCACCATGCCGGATTTCGTCTTCTTCAATCACTCCGTCCATGTGCAGCGTGGCGTGGAGTGCACGACCTGCCACGGCGACGTTGCACAGATGCCCCGCGTCTACCAGGCCAGGCCGCTCACCATGCAGTGGTGCCTGTCGTGCCATCGTGACCCGGCACGGTACCTGTCGGCCAGCACTGCCCATCTGGTGCCATCGGAGAACGGCCGGGCATGGCCGGTGCGGCCCGGCACTCCCGACTCCGTTGCCAGTGCCGTCGCCCGACTCACCACCTGTTCCGCGTGTCACCGATGACAGCATCCGGAATCGGCAGCTCCCATGCGCCCGCAACCGGGCATGAATCCAGTGCCACCGGCGCCAGGTGGGCGACGGCGCTCGCCCGTCGCGGCGGATCTGATTTCTGGCGCGGGTTGGACGAATTGCTCGAGACGCCGGAGTTCCGCGCGACGCTGCGCCGCGAGTTCCCCGAGGATGCCACCCTCCCCGACGATGCATGGTCGCGACGCAGCTTCGTGAAGTTGCTGGGCGCCAGCGTTGCGCTGGCCGGACTGGGTGCGTGCATCAACGTGCCCAGCGAGGACATGCTGCCGTTCGTGGACCAGCCTCCCGAGGTCACCCCTGGCGTATCACGATACTATGCCACCAGCATGGTTGTCGGCGGCTACGCCACCGGACTCCTCGCCGAGAGTCATGCCGGCCGCCCCACCAAGCTGGAAGGCAATCCACTGCATCCGGCCAGCCTGGGTGCGGCGGGAGTCTACGAGCAGGCATCCGTGCTGCAGCTCTACGATCCGGATCGGTTGCTCAGCGTTCGCAAGGACGGCAAGCGCGCCAGGTGGGCACAGCTCGAACGTCAACTGCTCTCGTCCATTGCTGGGCGCACGGACCGTGGTGCAGGACTGGTCATGCTCCTCGAGCCTACCTCATCGCCTTCGATTGCAGCACAGTTGGCGCGGCTGCGGACGCTGTTGCCGGCGGTGCGCGTGTACTTCCACGATCCGCTGGCTCCCACTGGCGCACTGGAAGGCGCGCGGCGCGCCTTCGGCACGCGGCTGGTGGCCCGTTACGACTTCAGCACTGCCGACGTGCTCGTCTTCCTGGACGCCGACCTGCTGAGCACCGGACCGTTCCATCTGCGTCATGCACGCCAGGTGGCCGATCGGCGCCGCGTCCTGCAGCCCTCCGACGGAATGAGCCGGCTGTACGTAGCCGAGGCCGAACCCAGCCCGACCGGCACCATCGCCGATGAACGACTGCGCGCGCGCGCCCGTGACGTACCGCGCCTGCTCGCCGCGCTGCTCGGCGAGCTCGACTCGGCCGGCAGCGCCAGCGGGTTGACCGAACGCGAGCGGACGTGGGTGGCCGCCGCCGCTCGCGACCTGCGCAACAGTGCCGGTCGCTCCGTCGTCGCCGTGGGTGAGCGCCAGCCGTGGATGTCGCATGTCCTCGCGCACGCCATCAACGAGCGATTGGGGAACGTCGGACAGACTGTCGACTATGCACGGTCAGCGATCCTGGAGGCCGGCAGCAGTTCGCATGAAATCGGAGAACTGCATGCCAGCCTGCAGAGCCAGCCGGCCGATACGATACTCGTGTTCGGTGGGAATCCGGTGTACACCTCGCCGGCCGATGTAGCGCTGCAGGCGGACATCTCGGCGGTACGGGATTCGGCCTACCTCGGCCCTTACCTGAACGAGACCGCCAGCGCCTGCCATTGGGCCGCGCCGCAGGCGCACTATCTGGAGAGCTGGGGTGATTCGTGCGCATATGACGGCACGCTGTCGTTGACGCAGCCACTCGTTCAACCGCTCTGGGGCGGGCGGACCACGTCGCAGCTCCTGGCGACGATACTCGGCGACTCTCCTGATGGACGTGCCCTTCTACGCGACCAATGGCGGACAGCCCTCGCCAGCGACGCCGAGTGGGAGCGCGCGCTGCAGATTGGCGTTGTGGAGAACTCCGCCACGGCTCCCACTTCCGTGACGATGGCACGCGACGCGCTGGCTGCCGCACTGGCGATGGTGCACGAGCTCGACGCACGTAATGGTATGGAGATCGTGTTCCGGCAGGACGCCAGCGTGCGCGATGGCTCGTTCTCCAACAACGCATGGTTGCAGGAACTGCCTGATCCGCTCAGCAAGCTGACCTGGGGCAATGGAGCGATAATCAGTCCCGCTACCGGCGCGCGATTGAAGGTCGAGACGGGCGACGTGTTGCGTCTTGCCTATCGCGATCGGACACTCGACCTGCCAGCAGTGGTACTGCCGGGCCACGCCGATGGATCGGTCTCGGTGCACCTGGGTTACGGACGTACGGGTGCCGAGCGTGTGGCGCGCGGTGTGGGTGGAAATGTGTATAACCTGTGGACAACCGCCGCGCAGTACACCGACGACGGCCTGTCGCTGACGGCTGTTGCTGGGGCGCACGTCAAGCTCGCGATCACCCAGGATCACTGGGCCATGGAGGGTCGGCCAGCGGCGCTGGGTGCGACCCTGGACGAGTACCGCGCAGATCCTGACTTCGCGAGGCCACGCGGTCGCGAACTCTCACTCTACCAGCCCTACGCCTACGACTCGGGCGATCAGTGGGCGATGGTCGTGGATCTCTCCACGTGCATCGGATGTTCGGCGTGCGTGGTCGCCTGCCAGGCTGAGAACAACATTCCGGTGGTGGGCAAGGACGCCGTGTTGCGGCACCGTGAGATGCACTGGCTGCGCGTGGACAGGTACTTCGGCGGCGACGTGGCCGACCCGACCGTGGCCATGCAACCCATGCTCTGCCAGCACTGCGAGAAGGCGCCCTGCGAGTACGTGTGTCCGGTGAATGCCACCGTCCACAGCCCCGACGGCCTGAACGAGATGGTGTACAATCGGTGTGTCGGCACCCGTTTCTGCTCCAACAACTGTCCGTACAAGGTGCGGCGTTTCAACTGGTTCAACTACAACGCCGAACTGGATGAGACCGAGCGGCTGGCAAAGAACCCCGACGTCACGGTGCGCGATCGCGGCGTGATGGAGAAGTGCACGTTCTGCGTCCAGCGCATACGCCGCGCGCAGCAGCAGGCGATGGTCGATGGCCGAGGCGTGGAGCCCGGCGAGGTGGTCACGGCGTGCCAGCAGAGCTGTCCGACGAACGCCATCAGCTTCGGGTCGCTCACCAATCCTGATGATACGCTGGTGCGCCGCCTGGCTGCGCGTCGGCGCTACGCGGCGCTGGAGGAACTGGGCACGCAGCCGCGGGTGACCTATCTCGCGCGGATCACCAATCCGGCGTCCAGCGATGCGGGGCCGAAGGCGTGACGACCCTACCATTGGGTCAGCAGACGCTGGGGCAGTCGGGAACTGCCGTGCGTTCGGGGGCCGCGCACGTGTCCAGTGCCCGGGATCACGACGGGCTGGCGACGGTGCTCGAACTGCCGCTCATCGAGCCCGACTTCAGCGATCATGTGGTGTCGCCACCCTGGGTGCAATCGCGCAACTGGTGGATCCTGCTCGTCGTCTCGGGCGCCGTCGCACTCGTCTTTCTGTCGCTGGTGGGCTACAGCGTCGTCGCCGGCATCGGCGTCTGGGGCAGTCAGATCCCGGTGGCCTGGGCCTTCCCCATCGTCAGTTTCGTCTGGTGGATCGGGATCGGACATGCGGGCACGTTCATCTCCGCCTTCCTCATCCTGCTCAACCAGCGCTGGCGCGGCTCCATCAACCGGCTGGCGGAAGCCATGACGCTGTTCGCGCTGGTGAATGCCGGCATCTTTCCGCTGCTTCACCTGGGGCGCCAGTGGTACGCCTTCTGGCTGATACCGTATCCCGCGACGACGGATGTCTGGCCACAGTTCAAGAGCACGCTGCCGTGGGACGTGGCGGCCATCTCGACATACTTCACGATCTCCGTGCTCTTCTGGTACCTGGGGCTGATCCCTGACCTGGCCACCGCGCGTGACAGGTCTCCCGGCCTGCTGCGGCGTCGTGTATACGGCCTGTTCGCTCTGGGTTGGCGCGGCACGGCGCGTCAGTGGCGGCATCATCGGGCTGCCTACATCATGCTGGCCGGACTGGCCACGCCGCTCGTGATCAGCGTGCACAGCACGGTGAGCCTGGACTTCGCCATCGCCCAGTTGCCCGGCTGGCACTCCACCATCTTCCCGCCCTATTTCGTGGTGGGCGCGATCTACTCCGGGCTGGCGATGGTGATAGTGCTCACCCTCCCGGTGCGCCGCTGGTTGCGGCTGGAGCAGGTGATAACCGATCGGCATCTGGATGGCCTGGCCAAGTTGATGCTGGTCACCGGGCTCATGCTGCTGTACAGCTATGCGATCGAGCAGTTCATTGCCTGGTACAGCGCCGATCAGTTCGAGCGCTACCAGTATCTCACGGCCCGCCTCTCCGGGCCGTACGCTCCGGTCTTCTGGGCGATGACGATCGGCAACCTGCTCTCACCGCAGCTCTTCTGGTCAGCGCGGATGAGGCGCAGCAAGCCCGCTCTCATCATCGTCAGCCTGATCGTGCTGGTATCCATGTGGGCCGAACGCTTCGTGATCATTGTCGCGTCGCTCAACCGTGGATTCCTGCCCTCGAGTTGGAAGCTGTTCATTCCCACCTGGGTGGATTGGGGCATACTCGGCGGCAGCTTCGGGCTCTTCCTCTTCCTCTTCCTGCTCTTCCTGCGCTTCGTGCCCACGGTGGCCATGAGCGAGGTGCGCCGGCTGGCGTACGACATGGAGACGGAGGGTGACGCTGCCGGTTCGAGTGCGAGGGCGCGCACCGCCACCGGCGCCAGCCATGCGCTGCCCGCTCCGGCCGGTCCCGACGCATATGGCCCGGCCAGAGGTGAAGCATGACACGGGACGAGTTCCGCGGCGGTGTGATAGCCGAGTTTGATTCGGCTGACGAGCTGCTGGGTGCGGTGCATCAGCTTCGTGCACAGGGCTATAGCGCGCTCGATACGAGCGCTCCCTTCGATGTGCCCGGACTGGACGAGGCACTCGACCTGAAACCGTCGCGAATTCCGTGGGCGGTCTTTGCCGTAGCGCTGCTCGGCGCGCTGTTCAGCTACTGGGTGGAATGGTATACGAGCGCGGTGAGCTATCCCCTCAACGCCGGCGGCAGGCCGCCCAACGCCGTCCCTGCCTTCATAATGATCACCTTTGAAGGGCTGGTGCTGGCCGGTGGTTTCGCGGCGCTATTCGGCTTCATGTGGGCCAATCGACTGCCGCGCCTCTGGCACCCCCTGTTCGAGGTGGACGGCTTTGGCAGTGCCTCATCAGACCGTTTCTGGGTGGGCATAGACGCCCGTGATCCGCAGTTCCAGCCAGGTGACAGCACCGAAGCTCTGCGTGCGCTCGGGCCGCGCAGGGTGGTGTGGGTGGGAGGGGGATGATGGGTACCGGTACCACGGGCGCCGTGCGCCATTCGAGCCGGCGACTGCAGACGTCACTGCCTCACCGGCGGCGAGGCCACATACCCTGTTGCCTGCCAACACCGGCAACGTGGGCGACGGCAACGTGGCTGGCCCTGTTCGCCACGTTGCTGCTCGTCGGTTGTAGCAAGGGCTACGGCGACGGCTGGGATTGGGAGCGCATGCGGAAGCAGAAGCGTGCTGACCCGTTCGGGGCGAGTCCCATCTTTCCCGACGGCAAGGTGCTTCAGACGCCGCCCGCCGGTACGGTCCCCGCGGATGCAATTGTCGACAACACGGCGCTCACCGAGGGGACGAGGGCGGGTGTCGTCATACGCGAGCTGCCGGTGTCGGTGGACAGCGCACTGCTGGCCAGGGGAGCGGACCGTTTCGGAATCTTCTGCACACCCTGTCATGGCGAGAGAGGCGCTGGCGGCGGCACGGTAGGAGTGAACCTGAAGCCATACGAGCCACCCGTGCTTGTCTCCCCGATGGTGGCCGGCACGCCTGTCGGTGCTCTGTACCACATCATCACGCATGGCGGGGCGCGGATGCCGGCCTTCGCCGCCCAGCTCGACGTGCGGGAGAGGTGGGCAGTGGTGGCATACCTCCAGTCGTTGCAGGCGTCGTCTCCCTCAGTCGCTGCTGATTCCGGCATGACTGGCAAGGCTGGGGACAACCCATGAGGACGCCCGCCGGAACCAGCGCCACGCCGCCCACGTCGCCGGCGTCGAGCAGTCCGCTGGACGGCCATGAGGCGACTGTCCGGGAGCGGTGGGGCACGCCACCAACCGCGCCGCCATGGACAGTCCCCGTGCTGCGCTGGGGGCTGGTGGCCGCTGGCGCCGGTACGCTGCTCATGCTGCTCGGGGTGGTAATGGAGCCAGAACGTACGGCCGCCGCCTACCTGGTGGCGTTTTCCGGTGCGCTGGCGATCGCTCTGGGTGCGCTCGCCATGCTCATGATCGGACATGTCGTGAGGGCCACCTGGTTCGTGGTGTTGCGCCGTAGCTGTGAAGATGTGACTGCCGTGCTGCCCTGGCTGGCCGTGCTGGCCCTCCCGGTCTTCATCGCCATCCCATTGCTCTATCCGTGGGGCGGGTCGACCGCGGAACTGAGCATGGCCGACGCGGCCCGCCTGGCCGCGCGCGAACCGTGGTTGGACGTTCCCTTCGTCGTCGCCCGCGCGGTGCTCTACTTCGCCATCTGGCTGGGACTCTCTCTGGCCCTCCGCCGCTGGTCGCTCAGACAGGACCACGCAGCCAGTGAGGCTGAAACGCTGGCCCTCTCGCACAAGCAGCGGGTGACGAGCGCCGTCGGCCTCACGCCCTACGCCTTCGCTGTCACCTTCTTCGCCTTCGATTGGTTGATGTCACTCTCCGTGGAGTTCTACTCCACGGTCTACGGCCTGGAGTACTGGTCGGGTGGACTGGTTGCCGCGCTGGCCCTGCTGGCGGTGATGTTGGTGCCTCTGGCCAGGGTAGAGGGTCCAGCCGCCCCCGACGGTGCTGCCACGGCCGAGCACTCGCACGCACTGGGCAAGCTGCTGCTGACGTTCGTCATCTTCTGGGCGTACATGATCTTCTCGCAGCTCATCGTCATCTGGAGCGCTGACCTGCCGGCGGAAGCCGTCTTCTATGCGCCCCGATTCCAGGGCTGGTGGGCCGTCGCTGGTGTCGCGGTGGTGGTGGGCAACTTCGCCGTGCCGTTCCTGCTCCTCCTCCTGCGCGATGTGAAGCGATACCCGCGCGTCCTTGCCCTGCTCGGCATCTGGTTGCTCGTCTTCCACTGGCTGGATGTACAGTGGCTCGTGATGCCGTCACTCTACCCCGACGGCTTCCCCATCCACTGGTTGGACCTCGCCGCCGTCGCTGCCGTGTGGGGTAGCTGCGGCGCCGTGCTCGCTCTCCGTCATCGTGGCCATGCGGTGGTCCCGGCCGGTGATCCGCGATTCGCGGCGTCGGTCAGATACCAACCAGACTCATGAATCATTCGATGATCCCGCACCTCTTCCCGGCGATCGATACGCCATCGATCTTCGCGCCAGCCGGGCCGATCGCCGCCCGGGAGGCGCTGCTCGGCTGGGGCTCGGCGGCGCTCGGCAGCGTCATCTTCATCATCGTCTGTGTCGTCCTGGCAATCGGGCTCTGGCGGCGTCGCGAAGTGACGACGGAACGCGCTGATGGCGACGTGTCGGTGATTGGCAAGCAGGAACATGCGCGCGAGCTACGAGCGATCGTCATCTTCGGATTCGTGCTTCCAGCGATCGTGCTGGTCGGGTTGTATGGCTGGTCGATATCGGAAGCCGTGGCACTCGCCGCGAGGCCGCAGGGCCAGGAGGTAGAGGTCGTCGGTCATCAGTGGTGGTGGGAGGTGCGCTACCCCGCCGAAGGCGTGACGACGGCGAACGAGCTGCATCTGCCGGAAGGAGTGCCGGTTCGTCTCCGTGTGTCCTCCGCTGACGTCATCCACAGCTTCTGGGTGCCGCGCCTGCTCGGCAAGATCGACCTCATTCCCGGTGATACGAACAATGTCTGGATTCGCGCCGACAGCGTCGGACTGTTCCTGGGTATGTGCGCGGAGTACTGCGGAGTCCAGCACGCACGCATGAGGTTCATGGTGGTCTCCCAGCCTGCTGATGAGTACGCAGCATGGCTGGCGAGCGAACGAACAGCGGCCAGGTCCGCCGTGACGCCGACGGAGATGGAAGGGGAGAAGCAGTTCATGGAGGCAGGGTGCGCCGGTTGCCATACCGTTCGCGGCACCGCCGCCGCGGGGATCGAGGGCCCCGATCTCACGCACTTCGCCAGTCGGCTCACGATCGGTGCGGGCACCCTGCCCAATACGCGCGGGAACCTGGCCGGATGGATAGCGAACCCGCAGCACATCAAGCCGGGCAATCACATGCCTGAACTGCCGATCACGGGGCCACAACTGCAATCCATCCTGGATTATGTGGGAGCACTCCGATGAGCGCGTCAATCATGGAAAGGGTGGGGCAGGATGAACGTGCGCGCAGCGTGCAGTTGCTGGAGCAGCTATGGGAGACGCCGCGTGGAATCGTTGGTTCGCTGACTTCGGTGGACCACAAGGTGATCGGCATCAGATACCTGGTGACGTCGGTGATCTTCCTGCTGCTGGGTGGCGTGGAGGCAATGGTCATGCGCACCCAGTTGGCCGGACCCGAGCTCGGTCTCGTCTCACCGCACACCTTCGACCAGCTCTTCAGCCTGCATGGCACGACGATGATCTTCTTCTACGCATCGCCGATGCTGTCGGGCTTCAGCAACTTCCTGGTGCCGTTGCTGGTCGGCTCGCGTGACATGGCGTTCCCGCGGCTGAATGCCTTCAGCTACTGGACCTTTCTTCTCAGTGGGATCCTGCTCTACGGCGGCGCACTGGCCGGTGCTCCTCCCACCGGCGGCTGGTTCGCCTACACTCCGCTCACCACTGGCCCCTATTCGCCCGGTGCGAGCGTGGATGTGTACGCGATGGGGCTCCTGTTCCTCACCGTGAGCACGACCGTCGGGGCGATCAACTTCATCGTCTCCATAATGCGGCTACGCTGTCCCGGGATGTCCATGAGCCGGATGCCGATCTATCTGTGGAGCACGCTCAGCGCCTCCTTCGCGATCGTCTTCGCCCTCCCCGCACTCACCGTCGCGCTCGTCTTCCTCGAGCTGGACCGCACCTTCGGCTCGCACTTCTTCGACGTCACGGCGGGTGGCAGTTCATTCCTCTGGCAGCACCTGTTCTGGATCTTCGGGCACCCCTGGGTCTACATCGTTGTCCTGCCGGGGTTCGGGATCATATCGACCGTCATACCGACCTTTGTACGGCGTCCGCTGGCGTCGTACACCATGGTTGCGCTGGCCAGCGTGGCGGTGGCCGTGCTCGGCTTCGGGGTCTGGGCGCACCACATGTTCGCGACTGGAATGACGGCGCTCTCCACGTCGTTCTTCAGCGCGGCCAGCATGACCGTCTCCATACCGAGCGCCATTGCCGTCGTCGCCTGGCTGGTGACGATCTGGTATGGCAGGCCGGTGTTCCGGACCGCCTTCCTGTTCTGCATCGGGTTCCTCTTCATCTTCGTGCTCGGCGGCGTGAATGGTGTGATGACGGGACTCGTCCCGCTCGATCAGCAACTCACCGACACCTACTTCATAGTCGCCCACATGCACTACGTGCTGGTCGGCGCCAACGTTTTTCCCGTCTTCGCCGGCCTCTACTACTGGTTTCCCAAGATGACCGGCCGACTGCTCGACGAGCGACTGGGACGCTGGAATTTCTGGTTGATGTTCGTGGGCGCCAACGTGCTCTTCTTCCCCATGCACCTGCTCGGCTTCGCCGGCATGCCACGTCGCGTGTACACGTATGCCGCCGGTCTGGGTTGGACGGCCAGCAATCTCACGGCGACAATTGGTGGTTACATCTTCGTCCTGGGGGTGCTCGTATTTCTCGTCAATTTCTGGCGCAGCCTGCGGAAAGGGGCAGTCGCCGGAGACAACCCGTGGGGAGCGGCCACCCTTGAATGGTCCATACCCTCGCCACCGCCGCCGTACAATTTCGCCCGCATTCCTGTGGTGCGCGCGAGGGATCCGCTCTGGACTTCGGATGCGGATCGAATGGCTGCCCTGGCTGGCGGCGCCGAGGGCGCAACGATGCTGGAAGGCCATACTACTCCCGTCACGACCGCGGTCGACGCGCACCCCGAAGGAATGCTGCGCATGCCCGGCGAGTCGTGGTGGCCCCTCGTGCTTGCCCTGGCCATAGGCGTCACGCTCCTGTCGCTGCTCCTGCATGCATTCTGGTGGGCCGCCGCCGGCACGCTGGCGGTCATCCTCGCTACTGGCGGTTGGTTCTGGCCTGCACATCCGGGCTCCGGCGCAACGCCTGACTCGGGGAGGGAGGAATGACCAGCACTCCATACCCGACAGGGCAGGAAGGTGGACTCGTCGACACCGTGCCTTCGATTCACGTCGCTGGCACCGGAGGCGATGTCGGCATCTGGGGAATGTGGGGCCTGATGGCGACCGAGGGGGCGCTGTTCGCCTACCTCATTACAGCGTACTTCTATCTGCAGCAGGGTCACACAGCCTGGCCACCCCCACCGCACGGCATTCCGGAACTGGGCATCGCCCTTCCCAACACCTTCATACTTCTCGGCAGCAGCGTGGCTGCCTGGTACGGTGAGCGCGGCGCGAGCAGGGGTAGTCGTGGCGCTCTCATCTCCGGCATCGCGACGGCGATCGTGCTGGGCCTGATCTTCCTGGTTCTGCAGGGGGTCGAGTACTCGCAGCAACAATTCACGCTGCGCACCGATGCCTACGGCTCGGCGTTCTTCACCATCACCGGATTCCACGGTGCCCACGTGCTCGCCGGCGTGCTGGCCCTGAGCCATACCCTGATCCGCGCCTTCCTGGGGCACTTCGGTGAAGGGCGATACATGGCCGTCACGAACAGCGTGCGCTACTGGCATCTGGTGGACGCAGTCTGGCTGGTCGTGTTCACCTCGCTCTATCTCTCGCCGAGGTGGTGATGCGAACCCATGGCGATGCCGGGAACGGGAGCCTCACGGCGAACGGGGCGACGATTGTGACGTCACCGGGCTCCGACAGGGTGGGTCCGCTATCGACTCCACGCGGGACTGTCCTGGCAGTGCTCCTCCCACCTCTGATGTGGAGCCTGCACGAACTCACCGTCTACATCGGTACATCCAACCTCTGCCGCTTGGGGCTCGGTGAGCAGACGATGCTGGGCATGCCGGCGGCACGACTTTTCATTCTGGTGGCTACGGCAATTGCGCTGGCGGTGATCGGCTGGATGCTGCTGACGTTCCGGCGGCAACGTCAGGCGACCGGCGCACCAGACGACGGTCTGGGGCCGACGACGTTGGAACGAGTCGGCTTTGCCGTGCGTTTCGGCACCGTCTTCGCAGTCATCTCGGCTATCGGCGTGATCCTCACTGCACTCCCGACCTCCATCACGGTCTGCGGATGAATCAGAAACCATGTGCCTTGACCATTGGCCGGTTGCGGAAGTGCAATGGTCGCGGCTCCGTTCAGCCTGGGGGCGATTAGATGGAGCAATCAGTTCCCGCGCGTCGCGCGCACGTTGACGCCTTGTGCTCCTGCGCGCTCATCGCGTCAATGCTTTTGATGTCGGCGTGTGACCTGCGCCTGCCGCCGGGCGATTCGGAGCATGACGATCAGGACACCGCAGTTCCGGCAGCCACGGCCGCAGCCGCAGACTCTGTCGTTGCCGGCTCATCTGCTACATCGCTCGCCGCAACCAGCGGTGATGCCGACGCTGGCAGGCGGGCGCTGGTGCGTTTCGGCTGTGGTTCCTGCCACACGATTCCTGGCGTGCGCGGCGCCGATGCCATGGTGGGGCCGCCGCTCAATTCCTGGAGCCGGAGAAGTTTCATCGCTGGCCGGCTGCCGAATACGCCAGAGAACCTCGTTCACTGGATCGTGACGCCGCAGACAGTGGAACCCGGCACAGCGATGCCTGATCTGGGTGTGAGCGAACGCGAGGCGCGCGATATGGCGGCCTACCTCTACAAGCTCAGGTAACGCGGCAGCATCGCCCCGTCCGCTGGTTGGCGGGCGATGTAGCGCGGGTCAGTCCATACCCAGGCGGCGCTCCAGTTCCTCGCGTCGGGATCGGCTCACCCGCAGCCGCATCCCGCCCCGCAACTGCACCTCGTAGTCTCCGCCGGCGCCCTTGAACAGCGTCTCCACGAGATCTATGCGAACGATGGCCGAGCGGTGTACGCGGAGGAAGTGAGCAGGGTCGAGACGTTCCTCGAGAGTCTGCATCGCTTCCCGGATGAGGTAGGTTCGCTCGCCCACATGCAGCTCGGCATAAGGGCCGCTGGAGGTGATGTAGTCCACCTGCTCGACAGGCACCACACGCACCCGGCCGCGCATCTCGACGGCTATCCGTTCCAGGTAACCGCCGTCCGGTTGACCCGGGAGAGTGTCATCGCTCCTGTCCGGTGCCTGCAGCACGGCCAGCAACTGCGCGCGCAGTCGCTCCATCCGTTCCAGCTCCAGCACGCGACGGGCACGGCGGAAGGCCTGCTCGAAGCGCTCGTCGTCGAACGGCTTCACAAGGTAGTCCACGGCCGCGACGTCGAACGCGCTCAGTGCGTACTGGTCGAACGCGGTCACGAAGATCGTTGCCGGCATGTCGTCCGAGCCTATCTCACTCACGACATCCAGCCCGGTGCCGCCAGGCATCTGCACGTCCAGGAAGACGAGATCCGGGCGGTGTTGTCGGATGGCCGCAACCGCCGCGGCGCCGTCGGCCGCTGTCGCCACGATCTCTGCTCCCGGCTCATGCCGCAGCAGATCCTCCAGCCGCTGGCGAGCCAGAGGTTCATCGTCGGCGATCACGATGCGGATGGTGGAGTCAGCCTGCACGGGCTGCAGCCCTCGGAGCGACGGTGGGTATGGGTGGCAACTCACCGGCTGCGTCACGATGCGTATGGAAGGGGACGCGCACCTCGGCCACTGTTCCGCCATCGGCGGCTGCGGTCAGGGTGAAGCGCTCGCCGCGACCGTAGAGTTGCTCCAACCGGGCGATGGTATTGCGCAGGCCCAGGCCGCTGCCCGCGCCTGGCGAGGATGGAAGGGAGGGTTCTGCCTGCGGCTCGTCCAGCCCCGGCCCGTTGTCAGTCACGCGCAGCACCAGTTCCGGATGTCCTGAATTGCCTGCGCCGTCCTCCACGACTGCCTCGATGGACAGTTGGCCGGTACCGGTAAGCTGGCCGATTCCGTGCTTGATGGCATTCTCGGCCAGCGGCTGCAGGATCAGGTTGGGCACCAGCGCGTCCAGCGCGCGTGGATCTATGTGCTGCTCCACCTTGAGCTGGCCCTGGAAGCGGACCTGCATGATGTCCAGGTAGCGCCCGAGCAGCTCGAGCTCCTGGCGCAGCGGGATCTCCGGCTCGCTCGATCCCTCGATGCTGTGTCGCAGAAGCTCGCCCAGTCGCGAGATCATTCGTCGTACGCCGCGCGGGTCGCGTTCGACCAGCGACGAGATGGCGTGAAGGGTATTGAAGAGGAAATGCGGGTCGAGCTGACGTCGCAGTGCATCCAGGTGTGCCTGGGCAAGTTGTGCCTGTAGCAGCACCGCCTGCGCCTGTCGGGCACTGTAGCGCAGCGAGTACGAGCGAGCCAATCCGGCTGCCAGTACGCCCATGTATCGGATGAGATCGTTCAGCAGCCAGAAGCGGGCGGCCAGATTCCACCAGGGAAGCGAGGTCTGCCGCCGACCGGGTCGCGCAGGCAGCAACGCCGAGCGCATGGCGTCGCCGAATACACTCACGACCAGGAGCACGACGACTCCGGCCAGCACGTAGAGGGCCACGTGGCTCATGCGCCCGCCGCGGTCGAGCGGAAAGCGAGCCGCCAGCCAGAAAACGGCCGGCGTGAGCAGAACCCAGAGCATCGACTCGGCAACCGCCAGAAGGTTGAACGGTGACAACAGTGTTCCCTGGGGCTGCATGGATCGCGCATCGAACATGCGACTTGCTATCGTCACCAGCGCGAAGAGCATCCAGAACGCGAAGATGAAGAGGAGCTCGCGCCTGGTTATCCGCGTACCGACGGTGCCGGTATCATGCGGCAGCAGCCCGCTGGATGCCGGGCCGTCGGACGGCTGTCCGGGCGTCCTGCTGGCCGCTGCCCATTCTCGGGTTGTCCCAACCGGCGACCTGTTGCCGATGCTCATCACAGCTTCTCCTGACTCATGGCCGCCCGATCGCACATTCATGCCTCTGTTGTGGCGTGGGCCTGTCGCGGACGGGGCCGTCCCGTGGGGCGCATTAACGCTGAATGCGGAGCACCCGTCATACGTCCAACCATACGTCGTTGCCACCCTCCGCCGACAGCACCACAGTCATGAACCGCACCGGGGCGCATACGAATGGCACCTGTGTGCCACCGATCGGCGAGCGTTGTCGACTGCCGATCGGTGCCGTGAGCTGCCAGGGAACCGAGGGTCGCATGGCGGAAGGGACGTGGAGGCTGCCGCCGCGTGGAGAAGGTCAACCATCGGGCGGCGTGAACGGGTGACATTCGTGCCACCGTCGTGCAATTCGTGACATGCCCGTGCCGCTCGCGCCAGTGAGTGCCACCTGCGCTCACGACATGCGTATGGTAGATGAGAAGCCGCTGGCCAGTTGCTGCGGCGACAGTCCCTTGAAGCCCTGGTGCGACAGCCAGAGCGCACCTTCCGGTAGCAACACCGGTCTTACCCGGAGAAACCGACATGAGCAAGACTCGCATATCCGCACTGATCGTCCTCGTCATGGTAGTCGGCGGTGGACTCTGGTTCTACAAGCGCGCCGAAGCAGGCGGACAGCCCAACTTCCGCTATGGCGCGGTAGAGCGCGGTGATATCCAGTCCACCGTGTCGGCGACCGGCGCGTTGAGCGCGGTCCGCACGGTGCAGGTCGGAACCCAGGTGTCCGGGCAGATATCGGCCATCTACGTCGACTTCAACGACAAGGTGAAGAAGGGCCAGCTCATCGCCCGTATCGACCCCGTGCTGCAGCAGCAGGCGGTGGCCGAGGCGGCAGCGGCGCTGGAGCGTTCCCAGGCGCAGTTCCAGCAGGCCAGGTCGGACTACGAGCGCAACAAGGAGTTGTACGACGCCAAGATCGTCACGGCCACCGAGTTCAGCGCCATCGAGGCCAGCTATGCCGTTGCGAAGTCGAACGTGACGTCGGCACAGATCAGCCTCGACCGGGCGAAGCAGAACCTGGACTATACCTCCATCTACGCACCGATCGACGGCGTGGTGGTGTCGCGTGACGTGGATGTCGGACAGACGGTTGCTGCGAGCATGTCGACGCCACAGCTCTTCCTGATCGCCAACGATCTTTCCCAGATGCAGATCCTGGCCTCGGTCGACGAGAGCGACATCGGGCGCATCCATCCCGGCCAGGACGTCTCGTTCACCGTCAGCGCGTTCCAGAACCGGACGTTCCATGGCAAGGTGGAGCAGGTGCGCCTGCAGTCGGCGACAACGGAGAACGTGGTGAACTACACCGCGGTTGTGAGCGTGGAAAATGAGGATGGGCGGCTCATGCCGGGCATGACGGCGACCGTCAGGTTCGTCACGGACACGGCGAATGACGTGCTGACCGTGCCCAACACCGCTCTTCGCTTCCAGCCGACGCCGGAGATGCTGGCCGGTGCGGAGGGTGTGCGTACCGACAGCGTGGCCACTGCTGCGCGTCCGGCCGGCGGCGACGGTATGCTGGCTGGTGCAGGTCGACCGACAGCCACGGGTGCATCGGGCGGCCAGGGTGGCCCTCCCGGCATGATGCGCCGGAATGGCGGCGCCTCTCCCATGGCGACTATCTGGACCGTCAAGGGTGGCAAGCTGGTGGCGCTGCAGGTACGCACCGGACTGAGCGATGGCCAGCGCACCCAGGTCATGGGTCCGGAGCTCCAGGCCGGCATGCAGATCGTCATCGGCACCAGCACCGGAGCGGCCACGGGGGGCGCGGCGAATCCGTTCCAGCAGTCGCAGCAGCGTCGTGGACCGGGTGGCTTCTGATGACTACCATGGCTGACCAGACCATCATGTCGCCCAGTCCGGCGCAGGCTGCGTCGTCACGCGCGCCGGGAGCGACCGGCAAGCCGGTCATCGAGATCGCTGGCGTGACCAAGGTCTATACGATGGGAGACAACAAGGTCTTCGCACTGCACGGCGTCGACCTCACAGTAGAGAATGGCGAGATGATCGCCATCATGGGCTCCTCAGGTTCCGGAAAGTCCACCCTGATGAACATTCTCGGCTGCCTTGATACACCCACTGCGGGCAGCTACCACCTGGACGGCATACGCGTGGACGGGATGAGCCGCAACCAGCTCGCCGACCTGCGCAACCACAAGCTCGGCTTCGTCTTCCAGGGCTTCAACCTGCTGGCCAGGACGAGCGCGCTGGACAACGTGGAGCTGCCTCTGCTGTACGATCGCGAGGGCCGCTGGAAGGATGGCAAGACGATGCGCCGCATGGCCGTGGCGGCGCTGGAGCGAGTGGGGCTGGGTGAGCGGCTGGACCATCATCCGAGCGAACTCTCGGGCGGCCAGCAGCAGCGCGTTGCGATCGCTCGCGCACTGGTCACGCAGCCCACGCTGTTGCTCGCCGACGAGCCAACGGGCAACCTGGACAGCCATACCACGATCGAGGTCATGGCGCTCTTCCAGGAACTCAATGATGCCGGCATAACGCTGCTCATCGTCACGCACGAACCCGAGGTTGCGCAGTACGCCCGGCGCATCATCGAGCTACGCGACGGCCGCGTCATTCGCGATCACCCGGTAGAGGGACGGCGCGATGCCGCCGCCGACCTCGAGAAGATCCTGGGCGACACCCCTGCCGGAGAGGAGGACGCAGCATGAAGAACACAACCCTGCTCAAGGTCGCTGGCCAGAGCATTCTGAAGAACAAGATGCGCACCATGCTGACAATGCTCGGCATCGTCATCGGCGTCGGTGCGGTGATCATCATGGTCGCCGTCGGCAATGGTGCGCAATCACAGATAGAAGCGCAGATCAAGGGGCTTGGCACGAACATGATCGTCATCACCCCCGGTTCCACCGCCCAGGGCGGGGCGAGCCAGGGCGCCGGCACCTTCAACCGGTTGACCGTCGAGGACGCCGACAAGCTGAAGGAGGAGGCGATCTACGTGACCGAGGTATCGCCGGTGGTCATGACGCGCACCCAGATCATTGGCGGCGTGGGCAACTGGCGCGCGTCGGTGAATGGAGTCAGCACCGATTACCTCAACATCCGCGACTGGGAGGTATCCGACGGAGCGTTGTTCAGCGAGGATGACGTGCGAGCCAAGCGCAAGGTGGTGGTGCTCGGCAAGACGGTCGCCGACAACCTCTTCCCCTTTGGCGGCGCGGTGGGTGCGTCGGTGCAGGTGAGTCGTTCACCGTTCACCGTTGTCGGCGTGCTCGAGCCCAAGGGGCAGACCGCCAGCGGCTCGGACCAGGATGACGTGATCCTGGTGCCCTACACCACGGCGCAGGACAGGCTGAGCGGCCGCAGCTTCCTGGGCCAGATCCTCGCCAGTACCGCCAGCACGAAGGACATTCCGGCGGCGATCGGCGAGATCACGGCCATCATGCGCGAGTCGCATGAACTGGGGAGCAACGAGCCCGACGACTTCACCGTACGCGACCAGACGGCGATCGCCGCCGCGGCGACGAGCACGACGTCGGTGATGACAGGGCTGCTGGCTGCCATCGCCTCCATCTCGTTGATCGTGGGTGGTATCGGGATCATGAACATCATGCTCGTCTCGGTCACCGAGCGCACGCGTGAGATCGGTATCCGCATGGCGATCGGCGCCCGCGGTTCCGACGTCCTCACCCAGTTCCTCATCGAGAGCATCGTCATGAGCGTCCTGGGCGGGATAGTCGGGCTGGCCGTCGGTGTCGGTGGCGCCTCACTGCTCGCGCGTATCACAGGCTGGGCGGTTGCAACGCCCATGTCCGCCGTGCTCCTGGCCGTCGGCTTCTCGGCGGCGGTGGGAGTGTTCTTCGGCTATTACCCGGCCCGCAAGGCAGCCAGCCTGAACCCGATCCAGGCGCTGCGATACGAGTGATGCGAGTCCGGTACCCGCCAGCGACGTCGTTGCAGACGCCGCTGGTGGGTGCGAGGTGCCGCCCAACGACCACTCGATCCGCGCCTGTGCCCATATACAAGAGGAATCCTCGAATGTCGTCCGCCGCCCGTCTCAAGCCCAGTCGCGTTGCCACGATCATGGGGGTCGCCACCTGGGCGATTCTTGCCGTGGCCCCCGCGCCAGCAGCCGCCCAACCACTCGTGCCGTCTCCCGGTACTCCCATCACCCTCACCGACGCGGTGCAGATCGCGCTGAACCAGAACGTGACGGTGCGCCAGGCGCGCAACACGATCGAGCAGAGCGCGACGAACGTGCGTCAGGCGAGGATGCAGTTCCTGCCCAACTTCTCGCTGAACACCGGTACCAATACGAACGTGGGTCGGAACTTCGACCAGAATGAGGGCCGCATCATCAACAAGACGTCGCAGTCGGTGAGCGCTGGTGTCTCCTCGGGCGTGACCATCTTCAACGGCTACCAGAACGTCGCCAATCTGCGCAGCGCACAGGCGAACGAGGAGGCTACCGAGCAGACGTTCTCGCGCACCCAGCAGACCGTCGTCTTCACCGTCGCCTCCAACTTCCTCGCGCTGGTGACCAACCAGGAGCAACTCGGCGTACAGGAACAGAACCTGATAGCCCAGGAAGCACTGCAGGATCAGGTGGAACGTTTCGTCCAGGCAGGCACCCGCGCAGTGTCCGACCTCTATCAGCAGCAGGCTGCTGTGGCCAGCGCGCGTCTGGCGGTGCTCACCGCACGTCAGGCGCTCGACCTGGCGGAGGTGGACCTGGTGCAGACGCTGCAACTGGACCCGTCGCAGGACTACACCTTCGTACCACCGCTCCTCTCCGACACGGCGGCCATCGTGGCTGACTCGCTTCCCGGGTTGCCACGCTACGACCTCGACTCGCTCCTCGCTCAGGCGTTTGTCCAGCGCGCCGATCTTTCGGCGCAACTCTCGCGCCTGGAAGCTGCCGAGCAGTCCATAAGGTCCGCGCGCGGTGGCAGGTTGCCCAGCGTGTCGATGAGTCTCGGCTACAACAGCGCCTACACCAACGCAAACGACCTGGGCTTCTTCAACCAGTTCGATCAGCGACGTGGCGGATCGGTGGGGCTGAGTGTGTCGCTGCCGATCTTCGACCGGGGCAACGCCAGCATTAACACCCAGCAGGCAGAATTGCAGTTGGAGAACGCCCGTCTGACGCTGGAGCAGCAGCGACAGGGCGTGGCGCTGGAGGTGAAGCGCGCACTCCTGGATTACGAGGCGGCCCAGGAGCAGTTGGTGGCGGCTGCTGCCCAGAAGCGCGCCGCCGACCTCGCCGCGACAACGATGCAGGAACGCTATCGGGTGGGAGCGGCGACGCTGGTGGAGGTTACCCAGACACGGGCATCCCAGGTGCAGGCAGCGAGCGCCTACGTGAACGCTCGCTACAACCTCGTCTTCCAGCAGTCGCTGATGTCGTACTACACTGGCGCGTTGAACATCAACCAGACACCACTGGCACCCTGATCAAGCCTGGTTCAGGGCGCCGAGTCGGCGAACTTGATGGTTGTCTCCCGGTCGCTGATCCAGCGCGCCGCGAATGCATCGGCGAACACCATCACCAGCCGGTCCTTGGAGTCGCGCAGCAACTGGACTCCGCTGCCACTGGCCACGCGGCGGATGTCCGCCTCGGGGCCGGTGACCCAGCGCGGATAGCGATAGGGGAATCCTTCCAGCCGCGCCGGTACGCCGTACTCGTGCTCCAGGCGGTGGAGCATGACGTCGAACTGGAGCTGACCCACCGCACCCACCAGGGGAACCGTGGCGTGAGCGGAGTCGGTGAAGAAGACCTGCGCCGCTCCCTCCTCGGTTAGCTGGCGCAGCCCCACGTCGAGCTGCTTCCGGCGTAGCGGATCGGTGATGATTATCCGCGCGAAGTGTTCCGGGGCAAAGCGCGGTATCTCGGCGAACTCCACCCCCGGCGTCTCGGTCACCGTGTCGCCAATGCGTAGCGAGCCACGATCGATGATCCCGACCACATCGCCCGGCCAGGCATCCTCGACGGCAGTCCGCTCCCGCGCCAGGAACTGCTGCGGCGCCGCCAGCCGCACCTTCTTCGACGTCCGCGCCAGGCGCACTTCCATTCCCGCCAGGAAACGCCCCGAGCAGACACGGATGAACGCCACCCGATCGCGGTGCTTGGGATCCATGTTCGCCTGGATCTTGAAGACGAAACCGGAGAACGACGGATCGGTAGGTTCCACCACTGTATCGCCAGCAAGCCTGGGCTGCGGCGGTGGAGCGAGGGTGACGAACTCCTGGAGGAAGGGCTCCACGCCGAAGTTGGTGAGGGCGCTTCCGAAGTAGACCGACGTCAGCTCGCCAGCCTTCAACATCGCCTCGTCGAACGGTTGGCCGGCCTCGTCGAGCAGGCTCAGTTCGCCCCGCAGGCGCTCCATCGCGCCGTCGTCCAGGCGCGCCCGCACCCGTGGGTCGTCAAGTGAGCCAACAGTCTCGTGACCCTTCTGCGAGCCATGCTTGGTGTCGCGATCGAACAGGTGCACGAGATCCTGCCGGCGGTCGTAGACACCCACGAAGACGGAGCCGACGAAGATGGGCCAGTTGGCGGCGTAGCAGGCGATTCCGAGGTCGGCCTCCACGTCGCTGATCAGCTTCAATGGATCCTCGCCGACGCGATCGCACTTGTTGACGAAGGTGAAGATCGGGATTCGTCGCCGCTTGCAGACCTCGAATAGCTGGCGTGTCCGCTCCTCGACGCCGCGCCTGTTATCGAGCAGCATCACCGCGCTGTCGGCGGCGATGAGCGTGCGAAAGGTGTCCTCACCAAAGTCGCCGTGCCCCGGGGTATCCAGCAGGTTCACCCGGCAACCTGCGTAATCGAACTGCATCACGCTCGACGTGACCGATATTCCGCGCTCCTGTTCCAGCTTCATCCAGTCGGAGGTGGCATGTCGCTGGGCGCGACGCGCCTTCACCGAGCCGGCCAGATGGATCGCCCCACCATACAGCAGCAGCTTCTCGGTCAGCGTCGTCTTGCCCGCGTCCGGGTGGCTGATGATGGCGAAGGTCCGTCGACGGGCCACCTCCGTGGCAAGCAAGGCCTCGGCGGTCGCGGTCCCGGTGCTTTCGAGCGTGGTATCCACAGACATCGTATCACGGCGTGATCCTGCCATGGCTGGCCATGGCGCGAACTAAGGCGGCCTGGCCGATAGGGAGGCCGGAGCACGATATCCATGAAAGATAACACGAACCGGAGCGCCGGAGTACGCGCCGGGGATCGAAGGAGGGCGCGACCCCGCAGCCTTCCCTGACGGCTGCTATTTCTCGCCCGTCAGCAGCCCGAGGGCGAGCGCGAACCGCACGTAGTCCGTCCGGTGTGAGAGGCCCAGCTTCTCCTCCACGCGCTGCTTGTAGGTATCCACCGTCTTGGGGCTGATACCAAGCTGGCGGCCGATCTCCGGACCGTTGTAGCCCTCCGCAACCAGGCGCACCACCAGTTGTTCGCGCTCGCTCAGCAGTGCGTACTGCTCGGCCAGCGGGTCCGCCACCGCCGCCGTACGCTGCTCGGAGCGGGAGGCGAGTAGCCGCGCGATCGCTGGCCGCACGTACACCTCGCCGGCAGCCACGACCCGGATGGCGTCCACCAGTTCCCGGTCGGCGGCGTCCTTGGCCAGGTAGCCGCAGGCGCCGGCCTCGAGGAGGGGGATCAGGCGCTCCTCCTCCATGTGCATGGTCAGCACGAGGACGCGCGGCGGATTGGGGAGGGCGAGGAGCGTGCGGGTGGCGGTGAGGCCGTCAGCGGCTCCCATGTCTAGGTCCATCACCACCACGTCCGGGCTCACCTGGCCGGCCACATTCACCGCCGCCAGCCCGTCGGAAGCCTCGCCCACGACCACCACGTCGGGCACGTTGCGCAGCAGTGCCCTGATCCCGGCGCGGAGGATGGTGTGGTCGTCCACAAGAATGATCCGGATAGGCTCGGCCCGGGCCGGCACGCCACGCCGGGCGTAGCGCTGGTGGGTCAATGCCTCACCCAGGCTCGCCAGGGAATCGAAGGGTGGCTCGAGGCCCCTGTGCCCGCGGTCGGGTGGCTCCGGCTGCCTCATGTACCGCTCACTTCGCTGTTGGTAGTCGCTGGCCGTATCCATGAATTCGCATGGAATATTTTGCTGCACGGAACGCGCCAGCTCGCTTGTGCGGCGGGACGCCGGCTCATCACGTCGGCCGTCCGCATGCGTGGACGGTTGCATGCCTGGAAGCGTAGTCGGCCAGGCGCCTGGCACGCTCGCCACGCCTGGCATGCGTGCAGGATCGAGTGCCTGCCGGTCGGGCGACGGAAGCTCTCGTCAATCCCGGCGGGTATGCATCCGGCCGTTGAGGAGCGTACCGGCGGAGATCAGTTGGAGCACAGTACTGGTCTGGCGGAGCTCCTCGTGCAACTGTGCGAGTCGCGTCTCCGGCTCACCGCTCTCGAGCGTGAGATCGTAGTCCACCGTCAGGGGACAGGCTCCGTGCGTCCGTAGCGCCGCGTGGACGTGCACCTCCACCGCTGAGAGCGCCAGGCGAAGCTGCGTGGCAGCTTGTTCCGTACCAGACAGGAGCGCCGCTGCCACCGCCATCAGCAACAGTTCGACGGCATCGGGCATCGCCATCGTTCCTGTCAGGGTCGAGCCCGCCGGCATGCTCATCCACCAGGCTGCATCTGAGCCGATCTCTCCCGGCTTCAGTCTGGCGGACCGGTGCGCTTCCACCCTATACTCCCGTGTCGAACTGTAGCCAGGAACGCTGTGCGACATATTGAGGTCTCCGGCCAGCCGTTGTTGAGGGAGTCTCGCTCGCTCCCAGGGCGGTCGTTTCGATCGGCTGCCTCCGACAGGTCCCACTCCGCGGAGCGGCACGGTTCTGCTGACGGACTGGAAACGGTAAGTATCGCGCTGTCCCGACGTTGTCGGGCAACGACTGACATCCGGTCGCTACACCGGTTTCCCATCACCGGCTTGCCAGGCTCGATCAGTACCGCGCAGTCGACCTTTCCTGGGTCGTCTGCGCTCCGCTCGCCTGGATCATCACGATGAGCGTCTGCCGTCTGTCCAACCCGATTCCCCGACAACCGTAGACCGGAGTCGTCGCAGCCATGTTGCCCTCCACCACCCGGAAGGTCGCGGTAATCATCGGCGCTCTCCTCGTGCTACTGCTGCTGATCGGTGCGTCGACGGTCTACAGCGCGTGGAACACGCGGGTCGCTGCCCGCCAACTGGCTCGTAGTCGGGAGGTGCGCACGGCCGTCGCCACCGTATTTGCCGGAGTCTTCCAGGCGGAGACAGGGGCGCAGGCGCACATCGTAACCGGTGACACGGCATACCTGGCCGACCTCCGAACCGGATTCCGGAGGGCAGACAGTTCGCTTGCCCATGTTCGGTCGCTCATTGATGATGAGCCGCGCCAGTACCGCCGCCTGGATGCGCTGGCCAGTCTCCTGGCCGATCGTCGGGCAGCTCTCGAAGCAGCGATCCGGGAAGAGTTGCCGGGCAGCCCCGTGCGGCCCGAGTATGCTCGAGAAGCTGCCCAGGCACGCGAGCAGATGGTGCGCCTGACCGCACTCCTGGACAGCGTGGATTCTGCGGAGAGTCAACGACTTGCCAACCGGGAGCAGGAGGAAGCACAGACGTCACAGCGGACCAATCTGCTCATCCTCGTGCTGATGGTGTTGGCCGCTGCGCTCGGCGCCTTTGCCATCCGCTCCGTACATCGTGACCTGCTCGGTCGCCGGCGCGCGGAACAGGAACTGCGCTCCGGCGAGGAGCGCTTTCACGCCATCTTCGATCAGACCTTCCAACTGACTGCCCTGCTGGCCCTGGATGGCACCGTCGTTGAGATGAACGAGACCGCCCTGGTCTTCGTGGAAGCGCGGCGGGAGGATGTGGTGGGGCGTGCGTTTTCCGAGCTACCCTGGTGGTACGATTCCGGGCGCACGCTGGTTCGCGAAGCCATAGCCGGCGCTGCCAGAGGAGTCTTCGTGCGTTCGGAGGCGCAGATTCGAGCGCCCAGGAGTGGACTCGCGGCAAGTCTCGACCTCTCGTTCAAGCCGATGCGCGACGCTTCGGGTGCGGTCACCATGCTCATTGCCGAGGGGCGTGACATCACCCAACGGGTCCTGGCCGAATCTGCCCTCCGGGCATCCGAGGCGCGCTTTGCCGGCATCCTCGCTCTCGCCGCCGAGGCGATCATCACACTGGACGGTGATCAGCGCATACTCCACTTCAACACCGGCGCCGAGCGTGTCTTCGGCCATAGCGCCGAGGAGATGATGGGGCAGACGCTGGATCGGCTCCTGCCGGTCCGCTCGAAGGGAGTGCACAGCGGTCTCGTCAGGGATTTCGGGGCCTCGGGCGAGGGTCCGCGGAGCATGGGCCGCGGTCGCCAGATCTTCGGGCTCCATCGGGATGGCCATGAGTTCCCGATAGAGGGTTCCATCTCCACCACGTTGGTGGATGGGGAGCGGCTCTACACCGTTGTCCTGCGCGATGTGACCGATAGTCGACAGACCGAGCTGCGCCAGGCATTCCTTGCCGAGGCCGGCGCCAGCCTGGCGGCAACGCTCGAGTACGAACCGACTCTGGAGCATGTGGTTCGCCTTGCCGTCCCGGTACTGGGCGAGCTGTGCGTGATGGATCTGGACGTAGGCGTGGACGGGCCACGTAGCGTCGTCGCGCACCAGGACCCCGAGCTCGAAGAGGTCATGCGAACCATTCGCCGGCGCTACCCTCCACCCTGGGACGGGCCACATCCCGCAGCAGTCGCGCGCCGCTCGAGAACAGCCTTCCTGATGCAGGAGCTGGACCCCGAAGTGCGGTCGTCCATCATTCTTGACACCGAGCACGAGGCCCTCTTCTCCCGGCTGTCACTGCGATCAGCGCTGTTCGTTCCGCTCATAGCACGCGAAAATGTGATGGGCGTACTGAGCAGCTACAGCTCGTCTCGAGCGCTGACCGATGCCGATCTCGAGCTGGCACAGGAACTGGCCCGTCGCGCCGCGATGGCCATCGACAACGCCCAGTCGTATCGGGCCGCGCGGCGTGCATCCCTTGCCCGTGATGAGGTTCTGGGCGTGGTCTCCCACGACCTGCGCAATCCCCTCAGCGCGATCATCATGTGCGGCGAGGCGCTGATCACGGAGCGCGATCCCGATGAGCTCGCCCATGTGGGCGACGTGATCCGGAGTTCAGCGCGTTGGATGCAGCATCTCATCCGCGACCTTCTGGACGTCACGGCGATCGAGGCTGGAGCTCTCAAGGCGAACATCGAGCCGACCACCGCCGCTGCGGTGATCGAGTCGCTCATGGCGATCCATGCCGGGGCGGCGCGGGAAAATGAAGTGACCATCCAGGCCAGTATTGCGGAAGGAGTCGAGCAGTTCGAGGCCGACCCCGATCGAATCATTCAAGCTCTGGGGAACCTGCTGGCCAACGCGATACGCTTCAGTCCAGCAGGAGCACAGGTGACGCTGGCCGCGACGATGCATGGATCGACCGGGGTCGCGTTCCACGTCAGCGACCGCGGTCCGGGTATCGCTCCCGAACAGCTCCCTCATCTCTTCGACCGCTTCTGGCAGGGGCCCGACGGGCGACGCGGTGGAATTGGCCTGGGATTGCCCATTGCCCGCGGTATCGCCGAGGTGCACGGCGGCTGGGTGAGAGTGCATAGCGAACCGCGGGTGGGAAGCACCTTCTCCCTCGTTCTCCCGCGGGCGCTGCCCAGCCCGGAGTCGGTGCAGGCTGGTGACGATCAGGCGGCTCGCACGATCGTCACCGATTAGCAGCTCAGGGCACAGGCGCAGCCTTGCGCGGCAACATCTCGTCGCGCATTGCCGCCAGATAGGCGAAACTGGCCGCGACCACCGCCTGCTGCATCAGGTCTTCCGGCTGAACTCGATCCAGGAAGTCCATGTTGGAGTGATGAGTGCGTGAGTTGTACTCCAACCGTTCCTGGATGAACTGGAAGCCCGGCAGTCCCACGGCCTCGAACGCCGAGTGGTCGGTCGAGCCGACCGAGCGCGGACCGAGGATGGTCACACCCAACGGTGCCAGCGGCTTGATCCACTCGGCGAAGATGGGCTGGAGCGCCATGTTCTGCTGCATCCAGATGCCCCGGATGCGCCCGGTGCCGTTATCCAGGTTGAAGTAGGCGGCCAGCTTCTCGTAGCCGGGCTTCCGCTGCATGGTGGCCGGGTCGGCGAAGTGTTCCTTCACGTAAGCACGGGAGCCCAGCAGGCCCTGCTCCTCGGCGCCCCAGAGCGCCACCCGGATGGTGCGGCGCGGCCTGGCATCGATCGCCTTGAGGATGCGCATGGCCTCGAGCATCGCCGTGCTGCCGGTGGCGTTGTCGGTGGCGCCAGTGGCTCCGTGCCAGGAATCGAAGTGCGCACCCAACATCACCACCTCGTCCTTCAGGTCGGGATCGGTGCCCGGGATCTCGGCAATGATGTTGAAGCCGTTGCCGCCGGGCGGCTCGTCGTGGAAGCGGGTGCGCACATCCAGCTCCATCCTTACCGGGATGCCCTTCTCGAGCACTCGTACCATCCGGTTGTAATGCTCCACGGCTATGGTGACGGCGGGAAGACCCTGGACACCGTCGTCGGCGCGTGAGCCACCGGCGCCCACGAAGACGGTGCCGCCATCCACGCGCTGCGTCTGCCAGGTGAGGTCGCTGCCGCCGGCGGACATGAAGGAGTCCGAGCCGCGGTCGATGAGGGCAACGGCTCCCTCGTCGATGTAGAACTGCTGTATGCGCTGCTGCAGCGCGCGCGCGTCAGCCATGCTGGGGCGTGGGCTGGCGGGGCGAGCCGGAGCCGTGCGTGCAGCCGGGAGCGATTTCGCCTCCGCGATGTCGTCCTCGTCCATGCGCAGGACGATCCGTCCCTCCAGCATCTTCACCTCGCGCTCCGGCTGGGTGAGGACGATGCGACCGCGCAGCTTGCCGCGGAACTTCGCCATATCAGCCTCGGTGGCGATCGGGGCGAGGACCACGTCGGCCGTGACAGCCCCCTTCGTCCCCACCGTCCATGCCTTGGGCATGCCGATGATGGGCATCACGCGTGGCTCCGTCATGCTCGCCGAGAAACGCTCGAGCGACCAACCCTTGCCGAACGGCCAGCTCTCCTCGTGGATGTTCGAGAGACCCCAGGTGGCCATGCGCTTCTTCACGAAGTCGCCTGCCTCCCTGATTTCCGGCCCGCCGGTCAGGCGAGGTCCATAGACGTCGGTGAGCCACCCGATCGTCTCCATCGCCTGCGAGCGCTGCATGCCCTCCTCACGGATCCGCTCCAGGGTGGCGATGTCTACCTTCCCGGTCGCCTGCGCTGGAACCGAGGCGGGCAGGGTCAGGCAGGTGAGGGCAATGATGGTGGTCGCGAGCTTGTGCATTGCAGCTCCTCAAGGGGTGCCAGTATCGGTATGCCCGACGTGGTTGGATCTGACCTGGATGCGGGAGCCTTCGCTGCCGGGCTCGCGTCGCGTCACTCGAGAGTGGTCCTGCCACAAAATACGCCGGACGGACCGCGGCCGTTGTGCGAGTCAGGGCGCCGCCTGCCCCACTGACAGGGTTTCCCCTACAGGCATGACGGGCAAAGCCTGAGTTTCAGGGGAGTTTCCCTTATTGTCGTCCGCGGACAATGGGGGAAGATTGGATAGTTCGTCCCGTTCCAGCGCGGGACTTTCAGCTATTCGAGTCGCTTCCGGTGCGACCATGCCGCCCCTGGCCAGGAGTCAGAGGCGGCATGCACGATCCATACAGATCCGATTTGCGATGACCGCACCTCCGCTACGGCCGTCCGTAACCGATGCCCACATGTCAGAGTTCGACGATGTTCGGCCCGGCGCGACCCGTCTGGACAGCTTCACCTACGACGATGCCATCGTCCGGAAGTTCCTCCTCGCGACCTTCATCTGGGGGCTCGTCGGCATGTCCGTCGGGCTGCTCGTCGCGTTGCAGCTCGCCAATCCGGTCTTCAACACCGAGCTGCCCTGGCTGAGCTTCGGGCGCCTGCGGCCGTTGCATACCAACGCCGTCATCTTCGCCTTCGTCGGCAACGCCTTCTTCACTGGTTGCTACTACTCCAGCCAGCGGCTGCTGAAGGCGCGGATGTATTCCGACTTCCTCAGCAAGTTCCATTTCTGGGGGTGGCAGGCGATCATCGTTGCCGCCGCCATCACGCTGCCCATGGGCTTCACCCAGACCAAGGAGTACGCGGAGCTGGAATGGCCGATCGACATCGCCATCACGGTGGTCTGGGTGGCGTTCCTGGTCAATCTGGTCGGCACGATGGTGAAGCGACGCGAACGGCATCTCTACGTCGCCATCTGGTTCTACGTGGCCAGCATCGTCACGGTGGCCATGCTGCACATCTTCAACAACCTCGTCATCCCGGCGGGGCTGTTCAAGAGCTACTCCATCTATGCTGGTGTGCAGGACGCGTTCATGCAGTGGTGGTACGGTCACAACGCAGTGGCCTTCGTGCTCACCACGCCGTTCCTCGGGCTGATGTACTATTTCCTGCCCAAGGCCGCCGAGCGTCCCATATACAGCTACAAGCTGAGCATCCTGCACTTCTGGTCGCTCATCTTCCTCTACATCTGGGCCGGTCCGCACCACCTGCACTACACGGCGCTTCCGGAGTGGGCAGCCACGCTGGGCATGATCTTCTCCGTGATGCTCTGGATGCCTTCGTGGGGCGGCATGATCAACGGCCTCCTGACGCTGCGTGGCGCCTGGCACAAGGTGGTCGAGGATCCGGTCCTCAAGTTCTTCGTGGTGGGCATCACTGCCTACGGCATGGCCACCTTCGAGGGACCGATGCTGTCGGTGAAGACGGTGAGCGCGCTCGCCCACTACACCGACTGGATCATCGCCCACGTTCATACGGGCGCCCTCGGGTGGAACGGTTTCATAACCTTCGGCATGATGTACTGGCTCATGCCGCGTCTCTTCCAGACCCCGCTCTACAGCCGCAAGGCGGCCGAGCTGCACTTCTGGATCGCCAGCTTCGGCATCGTGCTCTACGTGGCGTCCATCTACAGCGCCGGCGTGACACAGGGTCTCATGTGGCGTGCGTTCGATGAGACCGGGCGGTTGGCATACCCCGACTTCGTGGAGACGGTCGTCAAGCTTCTCCCCATGTACTGGGTGCGCGTGGCCGGCGGCTCGCTCTACATCGTCGGCATGCTGTTGATGGGCTGGAACGTTCTGATGACGTGGCGAAACAGGCCGGCGCAGTATGAGGAGCCCGTGGTTACCGCTGCTCCATTGTCCGGGCGGTACGTGGAACCGGTTCCGGCAGCGGTTCCGACCGGAGGTGCACGGAAGGGGCCGATAGGTCGCTTCGCGGCCATGGACTGGCACCGCAGGTGGGAGCGCATGCCGATCTTCTTCACGGTGATGACGCTCGTTGCGGTGGCGGTCGCCTCGCTGTTCGAGATCATTCCCACCTTCCTCATCCGCTCCAACGTGCCGACGATCGCGTCGGTGAAGCCGTACACGCCGCTCGAGTTGGCAGGTCGCGACCTCTACATTCGCGAGGGGTGCGTGAACTGCCACTCGCAGATGATCCGACCGTTGCGGCACGAGACGGAGCGCTATGGTGAGTACTCCAAGCCCGGCGAGTTCGTCTACGATCACCCATTTCTCTGGGGCTCGCGGCGTATAGGCCCGGACCTCGCGCGGGTGGGCGGCAAGTACCCGCATCTCTGGCACGTCCGGCACATGGAGGACCCGCAGGCGATCACGGCCAGGTCCGTCATGCCTGCCTATCCGCGCATGCTCAGCGCCCCGCTCGACTTCGAGCGTATCCAGAAAGCGGTTGACGCCATGGCGATGCTCGGCGTGCCGTACGGGGACGCAGTGAACAATGCTCCGGCGCTCGCCCGCGCGCAGGCGGCGGAGATCGGGGCCGAGATCGAGGCCCAGGGCGGCCCGGCGGGGCTCGGTGACAGGGAGATAGTGGCCATGGTCGCGTATCTGCAGCGGCTGGGCGTGGACGCCACGCGCACACCGGCGGCTACGGCCAGTACCGCCGAGATCATTGCCCCGTGAGCCGGACTGACAGATGAAACTCTCCGACATCATGAGCGCCGCGAATCTCACCATCTACCCTCGTATCGCGCTCATCCTCTTCCTCCTCGCCTTCATCGTCGTCGTGGCGCGTCTGTTCCTGTCCAGGAATGCCGCGCAATGGAAGCACGATGCCTCGCTTCCGCTGGACGACGTCAACGATCGTTTCGCCAACAGCAGCCGCAAGGATGGTTCAGATGACTCCTGAGTCGAACGGGGACCGGCCTCCCGTGGCCGGGGAAGAGGCTCGCATTCTCGACCATGAATACGACGGCATCAAGGAGTATGACAATCCGATGCCGCGATGGTGGGTGAACATGTTCTGGGCCACCATCGTCTTCTCCATCATCTACGCGATCAACGTTGGCCCGGTGGGATCGGGCGACGGCTGGATAGCGAACTATGAGGCCGACATGGTGGCGTTCCGGGAGCAGCATCCGGAGGGCGCGCCGACGGCAGACGCCAGCCAACTGGCGGCTCTCGCCAGCGACCCGTCGGTGCTGGCCCATGGCAAGACGGTCTATGGCCAGATGTGCGCTGCCTGTCATGGCGATGACGGCGGAGGTACGATCGGTCCCAACCTCACCGACGACTACTGGCTCCATGGTCCCAGCCTGCCGGAGATCCTTCACACGGTCAGCGTCGGCGTGCCGGCCAAGGGGATGCCCGCCTGGGACAAGATGCTCAAGCCCGAGGACGTCAACGCGGTGGTCGTCTACGTAGCCACGCTCCGCGGCACCAGGCCGGCCAATCCCAAGGCGCCAGAGGGCGCACTGGTCAACCCGTGAGCCTGCCCGCCGCGACCGGTCGCCTGACCGGACGCGGCGATGGCGAGCGATGACGACCCATGATCCGGTAGTCGGCAGTCAGTGCAACCTGAGGTATCGCATGGCCACTCAGTCCACCAATCGCGCACCGTCAGCTTCCGGCATCCCGGTGGCCGGAGGTCGGGTGCTGCCCACGCTGAATGTGGATGGCTCGCGACGCTGGCTCCGGCCCAGGCCGGCGCCAGGCCGGCACTGGCAGCGCCGACGGGCGGTGGCGTACGCGCTGATGCTGCTCTTTCTGTCCATCCCTTACATCCATTTCCGCGGCCGGCCGCTCGTCCTGCTGGACCTGCCGCGGCGCGAGTTCACGCTGGTGGGCACCACATTCCTGCCCACGGATACGCTGCTGCTCATGCTGCTGTTGCTGAGCATCGTCGTCTCCATCTTCCTGCTCACTGCGCTCTTCGGAAGGGTCTGGTGTGGCTGGGGTTGTCCCCAGACGGTGTACATGGAGTTCCTCTTCCGGCCGATCGAGCGGCTGGTGGAGGGGGGACGCAGCGGCTCGCTCGCCATGGATCGCGAGGGTCGTCACTTCCACCCGCGCAGGCTACTCAAGTACGCCATCTACTTCGCGCTGTCGCTCTTCCTGGCCCACACCTTCCTCGCCTACTTCGTGGGTGTGGAACAGTTGGCCACCTGGGTCCGCCGGTCACCGTTCGACCACCCCACGTCGTTCCTCGTGATGGCCGGAACGACGGCGCTCATCTTCTTCGACTTCACCTACTTCCGCGAGCAGACCTGCATCGTGGCCTGCCCGTACGGGCGTTGGCAGTCGGTGCTGCTCGACCGTCAGTCGCTCATCGTAGCCTACGACTACGAGCGAGGTGAGCCGAGGACGAAGGGGCGGGTACAGGCAGCGGACGCTGGCGATTGCATAGACTGTGGCGCCTGCGTGCAGACCTGCCCCACGGGAATAGATATCCGCGACGGACTGCAGATGGAGTGCATCCACTGTACGCAGTGCGCCGATGCCTGTGACGAGATCATGCGCCGGGTGGATCGTCCCGAAGGTCTCATTCGCTACACCACGCAGGACGCCCTGCAGGGCGGCAGGAGTGGCTGGCTACGCCCACGTGTGGTGCTCTATCCCGTCGCGTTGCTCCTCTTTCTCGGCGCGTTCACCTGGGCCATCGTCAGCCGCGCCGACGCCGAAGTGACACTGCTGCGGGGCATCGGGGCACCCTTCGCCCAGGGAGTGGATGGCTTGGTGAGCAATCAGGTGCGGGTGAAGGTGGTGAACCGCTCACGTGAGTCACATGACTACCAGATCACGGTCGAGGGCGCGCCGGGGGCGAGTGTCATAGCTCCGGAGAACCCACTCCGCGTGGCGGCTGGTGGCATGGCCACGACGAGCATCTTCGTCCTCCTGCCGCCGTCCGCGTTCACCCACGGCGAGCGGGCCGTGGTGGTACGTGTGGACGACGGCGCCGGCTTCTCCCATTCCACGAACTGGCGACTGGCCGGTCCGAGCACGTCGACCGTGCCAGCGGCCACGGAGCCCGATGGCAACAACACCAGAGGTGGCAGTTGAGTGATCCGGTAACCGCCCCCGATCGCCCGCGCTCGCGCGGGCTCGGCTGGCCGATAGCCATGTCGGCGATCCTGGGCTTCACGGTCGTCGTCAACCTGTTCGTCTTTCGCCTGGCCGCCAGCGACCCGTCGTTCTCCGTGGAACCGTCGTACTACCAGAAGGCGGTGCACTGGGACGATGAACTGGCCCAGCGTCGCCACAATGCCGACCTGGGTTGGCAGGCAACCACCCAACTGGTGGCGTCGAACGATGGCCTCAGCCGGTTGCGCGTACGACTCACCGACTCCGCGGGCGTACCGCTGGATGGGGCACAGGTGCGCCTGCAGGCATTTGCCATCAATCGTGCCTCCCAGGTGACCAGTCTGGCCCTGTCGGCGTCCGACGACCCGTCGGGCGGCGTCTACTCGGCGGTCATGCCTGACGGCGGGTCGGGTCGCTGGGAGCTGAAGCTGGATGTCATTCGCGAGAGCGAACGGTTCACCTCAGTGAGCCGGGTGGAGCGGCCGAAGTGACACTGGCACTGGCTGTGCTCCTTGCCAGCCTGGTCGGAAGCCCCCACTGCGCCGGAATGTGTGGTGGTTTCGTCTGCTTCTATGCCGGCGGTAGCGCTGGCACCGCCGGCCGGGCGTCAGCCGGTGTCGGTGGTTGGGCCCACACGGCCTACAACGGCGGTCGACTGTTCTCCTATGTCGCCCTCGGGACGCTCGCTGGCGCGGCTGGCGCCGGACTGGACGCCGCGGGCAGGCTTGCCGGCCTGTCGCGGCTGGCAGCCATTGTCGCCGGCACGCTGATGGTGGGTTGGGGTGTCTCCCGGCTCGGCGTGCTGGGGGGAATCCGCGTCCCCATGCCGGGTGGATCGGCTTCGGCGCGCGCAGCGTTGGGTGGCCTGCTGGCTCGCGCTCGCGGGCGTCCGCCAGTGGTGCGCGCGGCGGCTACCGGCCTGCTCACCACGCTCCTCCCGTGCGGCTGGCTCTACGCCTTCGTCGTCACCGCCGCGGGTACCGGAAGTGCCGCCGGGGGTGCGCTGGTGATGCTCGCCTTCTGGGCTGGCACGCTCCCCATGCTCGTTGCCGTGGGTGTCGGTGCCCATCGACTGGCTGGCCCGCTGGGCCGTCGTCTGCCGGCTGCCAGCGCCATCTTCGTCGTCGCTCTCGGGCTACTCTCCATCGCTGGCAAGCTGCGCACCGACATCACGCTCCCCGCGCTCCTGCAGCAGGCCTCGGATGCCGCATCCGGCGGAGAGCCCGTGAACGCCGTTCCGTCCAGCCGCGAGGCCAGCCATGCCGGGCACTGACACGCTGTTGCATCCCGAGCTGGACCGGTCGACGGACTCGGTCAAGGCGGGCGCGAGCGCCGGCGAAGCGGCCCGGCCGCAGGCACCGGCGCGCCCGCTCGGGATGACGTGCGCTCATTGCTCGAGTGAGGTTCCGGCGGGGCTGGCAAGTGGCTCGGAAGCCGATCTGCAATTCTGCTGCGCCGGCTGTCGAACCGCCTTCGCGATCCTGAGTGACCACGGCCTGGGCGGCTACTACTCCCTCTCCGAGCGCCGTGACGCGCCGGTGAGGGCGAGCGACCGCAGCTACGAGGAGTTCGATCATGAGGCCTTTCATGATCTCTATGTGCAGCGGACGTCCGACGGCCTGTCGCGCGTGGAACTCTACCTGGAAGGGGTGCACTGCGCCTCCTGCGTCTGGCTGGTGGAACGGGTGCCGATGCTCCTGCCAGGGGTGGTGCGCGCGGAGCTGAACGTACGACGCTCCCTGGCTCGCGTGGAGTGGGACGACAGCGCGATCCCGCTCTCCGCCGTCGCCCGTGGCCTGGACCGGCTGGGCTATGCCCCACATCCGTTCCGTGGCGTGCGTGCCGAGGAAGTTCGCCGACGCGAGGACCGGGCAATGCTCGGGCGCGTCGGGATCGCCGGTGCCATTGCCATGAACGTCATGCTCGCCGCCATAGCCATGTACAGCGGCTGGCCAGCGGGCATCGAGGCAGAGTACCAGCGGCTGTTCCGGTGGGCGAGCTTCATCCTCACCACGATCACGATCGCCTGGCCGGGTCGCGTCTTCCTGACCGGTGCCGTGGCAGCGTTGCGTACCCGCTCGCTCCACATGGACGTGCCGATCGCCCTCGCGCTCGTCGTGGGACTGGCCCGGGGCGCGGTGAACACGGTGCTCGATTCGGGCCCGATCTATTTCGACGGGTTGGCCACCCTGGTCTTCGCCCTCCTTGCCGGCCGCTACCTGCAGCAGCGCGGTCAACGCGCCGCTGCCGATTCGGCGGAACTCCTCTACTCCCTGTCCCCCACCGCGGCGCGGGTGGTGGAGGCCGACGGTGCGGGGGAACAGGTGCGCGAGCTACCCGCCGCGGCGCTGCTTCCGGGAATGCTCCTGGACGTGCGCGCCGGCGACACGCTGGCCGCCGACGGCGTGGTGGAGACCGGTGAATCCACCCTCGACCTCTCCCTGCTCACGGGCGAGTCACTGCCGGAGTCGGTGTCTGCCGGATCGGTCGTCTATGCTGGCACGGTCAATCTCACCTCGCCGTTCCGGCTGCGCGTGACACGGGCGGGCGAGGCCAGCCGGCTGGCCAACATCCTGCGCCAGGTCGAGGATGGAGAGCAGCGCCGGGCACCGGTGGTGAAGCTGGCCGATCGCCTGGCAGGTCGCTTCGTGGCAGCGGTGCTGGTGCTCGCCGCCATCACCGTGGCCGTCTGGTGGGGCCGCGACCCGGCGTTGGCGGTGGATCACGCCATCGCCCTCCTGATCGTGACCTGTCCGTGCGCCCTCGCGCTCGCCACCCCGTTGGCGGTGAGCGTTGCGGTGGGTCGCGCAGCGCGCACGGGGATTCTCATCAAGGGCGGTGACGCGCTGGAGCAGTTGGCCCGGCCGGCGACGATCCTGCTCGACAAGACTGGCACCGTCACACAAGCCCGGACGGCGCTGGAGTGGTGGGACGGGCCGGCCTGGGTTCGGCCGCTGGTGCTGGGCCTGGAGAGTGGCTCGCGTCACCCGCTTGCCGAAGGTTTCCGGCGCGCCTGGCCGGATGTGGCTCCCGCCAGTGCGACCGGGACCTCCCACGTCATGGGTGGAGGTATAGTGGGCACGGTGGACGGCTCGCTCGTGGCGGTGGGTTCGCCATCGTTCGTGCGGCAGCGGGCGACTGGCGGCGAGACCCTGGGTGCGGACGCACACCTTGCACTCACACCTGTCCTCGTAGCCGTGGACGGCGAGGTGGTGGCGGCGGCCGGCTTCGGTGATCCGCTCCGGCCCGATGCCGCGGCCTCGGTGGAACTGCTGCGCGCCCGCGGTTGGCACGTCAGGCTTCTCTCCGGTGACGCGCCCGCGGTGGTCGCCGCCGCCGGACGACAGTTGGGTATCCCCGTCGAGGACTGCATTGGAGGGGCGGCGCCCGAGGAGAAGGCGCGCGTGGTGAGGGAGACGGCACGCGATGGCCGTGTGGTGATGGTGGGCGATGGCGTCAACGATGCGGCGGCGATCGCCGCCGCGTCCGTGGGGATCGGCGTGCACGGCGGCGCCGAATCGTCGCTGGCAACGGCAGATGTCTACCTCAGCACGCCAGGCCTCGCCCCGCTGGTGAGCCTGGTGGAGGGCGCCGAGCGCACGATGCGCGTGATCCGACGCAATATCCTCTTCTCCCTCACCTACAACGTCATTGCCGCCGCGCTGGCCATCGCCGGGCTCCTCAATCCTCTCGTAGCCGCCATCCTGATGCCGGCGAGTTCGCTCACTGTCGTACTCGCCTCCTGGCGCAGCCGGACGTTCGTCGCCGATGTTCGAGGCGTGGCGTGAGCGTCCTCTACATCGTCTTCCCGCTCGCCCTGCTGATCGTCGCGATAGCGGTGGCTGCGTACGTCTGGGCCACCCGGAGCGGTCAGTTGGACGACCTGGAGACGCCCGCCCTGCGCATGCTGCACGACGACAGTGATGCCCCCCACAAGCCTCCTCGTGAGGCCGGCTCGACAGGAAGCGCGACCGGGGACGACCGTTCGTCCGCGGGAACGGACTAGGCAGCTCGAGCGCGCTGCCGGACGTTCCATGGCAGAGCCCGGTACCGTCGGACTTACCCGGACAGACGGCGAAGGCCGAGGGTTGCAGAGTGGCAGCGTCCGGATGAGTCCATGACGTCACGCAAGGTACGTCAGCGCCCGGACGGAATCCGCCGCACGGAGGCACTCCATGTACGTCCTGTCAACCTCTCACCCCGCCAGCTCCGGGAACGACGTAAACCTCACCAGCAGCGGTCGCTGGTCGTCGCAGATCCTCTCATGAGCGGCGCGTCGAGCGTCGGGATGCCCGGAGTGGTCGGGCACCACGCGCCGCGCGACTGCGTGGTCGGCACGGAGTGTTCGCGGGCGCGGGGTATCGCGCTCTACCTGGAAGATGGAGGAGAGCGCGGGCCCGGCATTACCGAGCGATTGGCGCTTGCCCAGCGCGATGTGGGGTTGCTGGTGGCTCCGGTGATCGCGGCCCGGCCCGGCGGTGAGGAGGAGGTCGGCGCCAGCCCGGAGATCCTCGCCCATCGCGACCGGCTGGCCGAGGCGTTGATCGAGACGGCTGAACACGTCCTTGCCACTGCGGCCGGTCGCGGCCTGCCGCTGGTCGTGATTGCCGAGGGTGTGGCGGCAGCGGCGGCACTGCGTGCCGCGGCCCGCTGCCCGGCATCGTTCGCCGCCCTCGTCCTGGTGGATGGTCGCGTGGACCTCGCCGACTCCGTTCTCGGCGCCATCCGTGTTCCGCTGCTCCTTGTCGTCGACAACCGGCAGCCAGTGCTCGTCGCCCTGAACCGGCTCGCCCTGACCGCCCTGCATCCTGCCGCGCGGCTGGTCGAGCTTCCGGCGGATGGAAACTCGCGCGGAGACGAGGATTGCTGCGCCACCGCACTACATGTCATGCGCGGCTGGCTCGCCACCGTTCCAGCACTCAACCAACGCCCGAACTCCAGTTGGACATCGCGAAAGGTCATTCGCGCCACCGCCGCCAGGATACGTGCGGCGGTGACTACGGCGACGGGCGAGACGGACCCTGGCGACGCTTCACGGCACCTCTGGCCAGCGCTCTGATCTGCGCCTCCATCCGGTGTCGGATACCCCCTGATCAGTTGGGCGCCCCTTCGTGCCCTCGTACCGTCGTGCCTCTAGGCCTGCCCCTCTCTCGGCCCCCGCACCCGCCCCCACGGTCGGCACGCGAGACCGACCAGCTCGCAGAAGAGCCGCCTGCGCGCCTGACTCTCCTCCAAGCGGTACATGGGAACCGTCGGCCCGGAGCTCCCAGGCCGAGGCGTCGTCGAGATACAACGCCAGTAGCCGATCGAGCGAGGAGCGACATGCGGCATCGCGCACAGGTACCAGCAGTTCCACACGACGGCGCAGGTTGCGAGGCCGGAGATCGGCCGAGCCTATGAGATACACGGGATCGCCGCCGTTGGCGAAGCGGAGTACGCGGGAATGTTCGAGGAAGCGCCCCACCACCGAGATCACGCGGATCCGCTCCGAGATGCCGGGCACGCCGGGACGCAGCGTGCAGACGCCGCGGCAGATCACGTCCACCCTGACTCCTGCCTGCGAGGCGCGGTACAACGCACGCACCACGTCCGGATCGGAGAGGCCGTTCAGTTTCATCGTGATGCCCGACTCGCGGCCGGCACGAGCATGCGCCGCCTCATTCCCGATTCGCTCGAGCAGCGCGGGCAGTAGCTGGCGCGGCGCCACGAGTGTGCCCCGTCCGAGCGGGTTGGGGGCGCCGGCGCTCCCGGTGAGCTCGTTGAACAGCTCGGCGACATCGGTCACCACGTCCTCATCCGCCGTGAACAGTCCGACGTCGGTGTAGCTCGCCGCGTTGCGCGGATCGTAATTGCCGGTGCCCACGTGAACGTAGCGACGCAGCCGGTCTGCATCGCGCCGCACGACAAGGGCGATCTTGGCGTGCGTCTTGAGCCCCGTTATGCCATAAACGACACGACCGCCGGCGCGTTCGAGCGCACGAGCCCAGCGCACATTGCGCTCCTCGTCGAACCGCGCCTTCAGTTCGATGATCGCGACCACGTCCTTGCCCTGGCGGGCTGCGGACGTGAGTGCCGCCACCACCGGTGAGTGATCGCCGACGCGGTAGAGGGTGATCCTGATCGCGGTGACCGTCGGATCGTCGGCCGCCTCCTCGAGGAAGCGGAGCACCGTCGCCTCGAACGAGTCGAACGGATGATGCACGAGAAGGTCGCGCTCACGTATGGCGTCCAGCAGCGAAGCTTCCGTGGCCAGTGGCGCCGAGGGCGTGAATGGCGGGAACTCCAGGGGCGGCTGGCCAGCTTTCGGTTCGGGCCGTGGCAGGCCGGAAAGCGCCCGCAGGTCGATCAGGCCGTCGATCGGCTGGATGATATCGTGCCCCAGCGATAGCATCGCCGCGGCGGGCTCGCGGCGCAGGTCCTCCAGGATCAGGTCACGCAGATAGGTGGGCATCGCGCGCTCCACCTCCACCCGTACCGCGGCATTCCGCGGGCGAGCCCCGCTTGCTGCCTCCACCGCCTCGAGCATGTCGTCGGCCCCGATCTCGTCCAGGGAGAGCGCACCGCCGCGGGTGACACGGAAGAGATGCGCCTGTTCCACCACCGCGCGCGGATACAGCAGATCCAGGCAGCCGCGGATCACCTCCTCGATCGGTACCACGACCCGCCGACCATGAGTTGCCGTGTCGACCGCGAGAAAACGGGGCAATGTTTCCGGTAGGGTCACCTCGGCGAATCGAGCTGCCGCGCTCGGGTCGTCGCGCAGCATCACGGCCATGGAGAGGGCAAGGTGCTGCAGGTGGGGTAGCGGGTGACCCGCGCTGAGCGTCATCGCGAACGGGGTGAGCGCGGGTTGTATCTCGTCCTGGAATCTCTCCCGCAGTGCAGCGCGCACTGTCGGTGCGAGCTCGGCCCAACTGGCGACGATCACTCCTCGTACTCGCAGGGCACCCTCGCACGACCGCCAGCAGCGCGCCTGTCGACCGGCCAGGGTGGCCAGACGTTCCTGCACTGCCTCCAACTGTTCAATGGCCGTCATCTCACCCGCTGACTCATCCTCGGTCAGCTCGTCCCTCGCAGCTCGCAACCCGGCCAGGCGCACCGATACGTACTCATCGACGTTGGCCGCGACTATGGCCAGGAACCTCAGGCGCTCCTGCAGCGGGGTGCGCGGGTCCTCGGCCATGGCGAGCACACGTTCCTGGAAGGCGAGCAGCCCGATTTCCGGGTCGAGGAACTCGGCCGGTGCGCGCGGCTGGAGCTCGGAAGGCACGCGGTGACCGCGGTTGATCGACAGGATGGCTGACTCGCGAGGCTCGTGGCGCGCCCACTTGAGGCGCAGCTCGGCCCACTCGAGCGGGTGCGGTGCGCCAGGCGCGAGACCGAACCGCGAGAGCAGCGCGTCGGCGATCCACGTCAACTCATGGCCGCGGCCGCGTAGACGATGGACACAGAGCTGGCGCAGCGTTCCGGCGACGTCAGCCTCGCGCAACGTGATCTGGTCGCAGTGCAGCAACACACGTGGCCTGCGGAGCCAGTCAGTCGCCGCCGCCATCGTCAGGCGGTCCACCTCCAGCACCGCGTAGGGGACGAGCGTGGCGGGATCCACGACGGCACGAAGGCGGCGCCCGGGTGACGTGTCCTCGGCGAGCGCGGCCGGCGCCGTCGTGGAACGCACGTTCGCGGTGATGCGCTCACCCGCCCCGAAGCGACCTCCCTCTCGCGCCGCCATGTCGAGCGAGAGTACGCGCCGGTCGTCCGTGCCGAGCCGCAGCCGGCAGACCATGCCTCGCCGGCGCAGGATACTGTCCGGAGTATCCAGGTACATGTCGCGGTGCAGTGACCTTGCAGGCCGTCCGACACGCAGCCCTGCTGGCAACGCGGTCGCGATACTCTCGAGTTGCTCCCGCGTCGCCACCGCGAAGCGGAGTAGTCGCCCGGCGTCTGCCGGCCGCACGTCGACGTTGTCATCCGGAGACATCCGCATTACTTCCCGCCGCACCGATCAATTATCCGTGAACGCAAGGTGCGTGGGTCGTTGATCGTCCGGTAGAACTCGTCGAAATAGCGCAGCGTGCGTTCCACGGTGCGCGGCCGCAGCAGGCGGCCCACCTCGTCCTCATAGAGGGCGGTGATTGCCGCACGACGGTCGTTGAACAGGGAGACGACCGCTGCGACGTGTTCGTCGCCCACGCAGTAGCCGCGGTAGACACGCTCACGGACGTCACGGATGTGTAGCTGCGGCGCCGGGACGGCGTATTCCGCGTCCACCGCCCCCGAGTAGTCGAAGTCGTACGCGACGGGAATGTACGCACCGTCCTTGAACAGCACCTCCGCATTGTGCTGTGCGTGCACGGACCAGTCGGTGTTGCCGATCATGTACTGGAAGACGGCGTAGAGCACATGCTGGTAGGGATCCAGGTCGTGGCCGGTGAATCCCCTGATATCGCTGGTCTCAGCGCCAACCCTTCTCGCCAGTGCCGCCGGCTCCTCCAGAAGGAAGGCCCAGCGTGTTGTGCGCACCCGGCCGTTCGCACTGTCCGCGTACGACAGGCGCAGCAGTCGCGTGCGATGGCTGAACGGAGTCAGGAGCTGGTAGATGCGGTAGAGTTGCAACTCCTGCAGCACGTACTCCTCGAATCGGTCGGAGTCGCGGCAGTAGTTCACCAGCTTGGGCTTGTCCACGCCGGCCAGCAGTGTGCCCCGGGTGCTGTCGCCCCAGAAATTCAGGCGCAGTGGCGGGAAGTGGCAGTTGCGCAGCCGCCAGATGCCCCGCGTTCGCGCGCGCAGCGGCATGCGGGCCGGAGTGCCATCGTCATTGACATAGATGATTGTGGCCGGGCGCCATGGGGCGTCCTCGTCCCGATCACGTCGCAGACGATCCAGGTTGGCGGTGAACGTGAAAACGAGTGGCGTCACCGATTCGTATAACGGCGCCGGCAGACGACCGGGTTTCGCTGCCAGGCTGTCGACACCCGGCGATGGTTGTACGACCGGCGTCCCGACGCTCTGGGGCCGCAGCACCGCGGGCACCGCGAGGAGCAACGCGAGCCATGCGGGGCCCGGAAGTCGAGGAGAAGCGGTGTTGCTGAACATCATCACCTCCGGACAGGGGTTGCCGGTGGGGCGTGGCGTGGCCCCCCTCTCACTCCAGTTCGACGTCGATCACGTGCTCCCCCACCGCCGTACGCACATACTCCAGCAACTCGGCCGGCTGCATGTTCTTCCGGAGCACCGCGTGGTAGGCGATGACCGCGGTGCCGTCGCCGTCCGGCTGCACTCCGCCGTAGCGCCAGCGCTTGAGCACGCTACCCAGGATGGGCTCGACGACACGACGCGATGAATCCGGTTCATGGGTGCGGACACGGAGCACCATCTCCTGTCGCTCCTCCGCGGCGCCGTTCTCCTGCGGCTCGTTCAGGTGGGCGCGGCGTTCGGCACGGCTCATCAGCGCCTGCAATTGCTCACTGCTCATGTCGCGAAAGAGCTCCTCGTCAACCCTGGCCACGAACGTCCCCGTGCGGCTGAGATGATCGAGCGCCTGCTGGAGCCGGCGGTCGCCGGCCGCTCCGTCAAGGTGCGCCGGTTGTCGCCCGAACTCGGTGTACCAGAGGAGCAGGATGATGACGTTGAAGAACACCGACAGTACAGCCGCCACCGGCAGGTCCACCGCTGCGGCAAGGCCGATGCCGGTGGCCAGGAAGACGTACATGGCGTCCTTGCTGTCATCCAGCGCGGTGCGGAAGCGGACGGCTGCAACTATGCCGGCAAGGCCGAAGGCGAGCGCCAGGCTGTCCTTCACGAGCACGACGACGCCGGCGACTATCATGGGCAGGATGACGAGCGTCTGGACCACCGACTGCTGGTAGCCACGCTTGCTCCGCGTGAGTCGGTAGACCCAGGCGATCGGCAGGGAGAGGAGCACCGCTGTGGCCATGGCCAGCAGGACAGTGGGAGCGAGCGTTCCCGTGTCCCGCGGCGCCACGGCGGCGCGCAGTGTGTCCGCCGCACCGCCGCCGGTGCGCATCGCGTCGGTCACCGACGGCATGGCTGCCGGCAGCCAGGCGCAGGCGCGCCAGAGCACGGCGACCGACGCGAACAGCAATGCGTAGTAGATCGCCGAGCGCAGCACGAGATTCTCGGCCAGTCGTGCAGCGAGGTGGTGCGGACGGAATGCCATCATGTGGCAACGCTCCGGGACGGGCGCCCAATATTCGTCATGGCGGCCGTGGGCGCCATAGGGAAGGTCCGGAGCGAGCGTGCGAGATCCGACTATTGCCTCCACGACGGTCATGCTCAACTTTGGAGCGACCCGGATCGCGGAATGGTGCGCATGATCTTTCCTCGCGGTGCCCTGTTGACGGTCGTGGCGATGCTCGCCCTCTCGTGGCGCGCACCGGCGCTGGCCGATGCCGCGCGTGATGGACCAGCCGGCGAGGTCGCGACACCCGCCCTGGTCGTGCTCATCACGGTGGACCAGATGCGGGCGGACTACCTGGACCGATTCGGGCCGCAGCTGACTGGCGGGCTGGGCCGTCTGGTCACTGAAGGCGCGCGCTTCACCGACGCCCACCAGGATCACGCGATCACCGAGACCGCGCCGGGGCACGCAACGCTCCTCTCGGGGCGCGAGCCTCGCTCCACCGGCATAGTCTCCAACTGGGAGGGGGTGGAGGACGACCAGCAACCGCTGCTCGATGGCGCGCCGGGAGAGGGGGCGTCGCCGGCGCGATTCCGCGGCACCGTCCTCATCGACTGGCTCCAGGCCCGCGACCGACGTGCGCGCCAGCTCTCCGTGGCCGGCAAGGATCGCGGCGCGATCCTGCCTGCCGGCCGGTCGCGCTCTCTCGTCTACTGGTACGCGGAGAACGGCCGGTTCACCACCAGCCGCTACTACGCCGACAGGCTGCCCGACTGGGTGACGGGATTCAACGACCGCGGCGTTGCCCGCCGCCTCGCCGGACAGCGCTGGACACTACTCCTGCCCGATTCTGCGTACCCCGAGGCGGACGACGTGGCCATCGAGGGTGCGGGCCGCGACAACGTCTTTCCCCACCTGCTCTCCGCCGACAGCGCGCAGGTCACGACGCAGTTGCGGGGGACCCCCTTCCTGGACGGGATCGTCCTCGATTTCGCGCTGGACGGCCTGCAGGCAGTAGGCCTTGGGCGCGGTCCGCGCACCGACGTGCTCAGTATCTCCCTGTCGTCGACCGACGCGATCGGGCACCGCTTCGGGCCCGACTCGCGTGAGATGCACGACCAGATCCTGCGGCTGGACCGCGCGCTGGGCGGCTTTCTGGATTCGCTGTATCGACTACGCGCGCCGGAGAGCGTGCTGGTGGTGCTGACGGCCGACCACGGCATCGGAACCATTCCCGAGTTGGCACCGCCCGACGTTCAACCCATGCCCACACGGCTGGATCCGGACCAGGCAGTACGTCCGGTGCGCGAGGCGCTGGCAGCTCGTACCGCGGATCCCGACGCGCTCTACTTCGACGGCCGTCTGCTCATCGCCCTCGACCGGAAGGGATGGGGTAGAGTGGGTGTGAGCGCGGATTCGGTCCTCGCCGTAACGGCGGACCTGCTGCGGAGCACGAAGGGCGTGCAGCGGGTGGACCGTTTCGCCGATCTCGCCCGGCGCGACCTGACGGCGGACACGATTGCCCGGCGATGGGTACGCCAGCTCCCGGCCCCATCGCCGGTGGACTACGTGGTGACGCTGACGCCGCTCAGCCTGGCCACGAGGCAGTTGTCGACCCACGGCTCGCCGCATGATTATGATACCCACGTGCCGCTGATCTTCCACGGCGCGGGCATCCGGGCGGGAACGCGCACCGGCTTCGTGCGTACGGTCGATATCGCACCGACTCTGGCGGACATGCTGGGTGTGCGGCCGACAGAGCGACTGGACGGGGAGTCGTTGCGGAAGCAGTTGAGGTGATTGATGGGACAGCGACGCCCGCTCGCGGTGGAGCGAGCGGGCGTCGCTGGCCTGGTCATCAGGGCGACGCCGGAGCACCGGCATCTAGACTGGGTTTGATCTTGAACGGCGGGTCGGGTGGCGGGGGGTGACCGGTCCCGGTGATACGCGGAATGTCACATTCCTCTTTGTAACAGCGCTCGATGCTGTCGGCCCAGGTCTTCAGGTCCACCGCGACCTTGCCGAAGGAGTTGCACAGCTCGTGAACTTTCTCTTTCTTGTAGGGCGTCTCGCACTTGCTAGCGTAGCAGCGGTCCACGTCCCGCGCCCACTTGGAGAAAGTGAGCGCCCAGTCCGCCACTCGATCCAGGAATTCCAGCGGCGAGTCGGGACAGTCCGGAGGCTGCGGAGGATCGTCCGGCGCGGAAGGCTGACTTGAGGACGGCCGGTTCTCGTGCTCTGTCATAGCGGATTCCTCGGGCAAGGGTGAAGTGGACTGCAACTGCGGCACTGCAGACTGCTGCTACGGGTACGCAGATCGGTCGGTGCCCAATTCGTCCAGCCGGGCCCGGTAACGTGACGCCTGCTCCGGTTCGCCCATCGCCCGTGCCGAGCGCTCACGAAGACGCAGACTCTCGCGCAGATAGATGAGGTTTATGATCGGCGCTGGAGCGTCGTGCGTCGCAGCCACGGCTATCGCCTCGGCATACGCCCCACGCGACTCCAGAAGCTGGGCCAGTAAGAGCCGCTCGCCAGCGAAGGATTCCCACGGCTGCCAGATGATGTCCTGATAGCTTGCGTGCGGCACGAGTTGTCGCAGCCGCTCGACGGCCTCTGTCGTGTCGCGCTGTGCTGCGAGACGTGCGCCCACGGCAGCCGCGAATAGCGAGTCGCGTGCATAGGGGGAGTCGTCGAGTCGTGCGACAAGCACGTCGTGGATCTGCCGGAGCGCCGTCGTGTCCCGGGGAGTCGAGTGCCACGCCGCGAGCATCCAGAGCACGGCTCCGGCCTGGGAGTTGTAACTTCCAGCGAGCTCCTCCAACCTTTTCCTGTCATCGCTCCCCAGCACGTCGGCGCCGGCCGACTGGGCGAGCACCAGCAGCGCAATTCCCTCCACGCCCTCGGCCTCGGGTGAGGCGATCAGATGCGCCGCCTCGGCATCCCGCCCCGCTGCGACAAGCGATACAAAAGTACCGAGCAGCGCGCCCCACTTGTCATTCGGCGCTGCATCCGTAGCCGTAAGCGCTATCCGGAATGCCGCGCGTGCACAGCCGCCTTGCGCGGGAGCGAAGAGTAGCGCGCTGCCCCAACCCCAGGAGCCGGAGAGGCCGGCGTCACGCACGATGCTCCAGTCCACCTGGGCTGGTCCGGTACGGACGCACCGTGTCACGGCGTCCAGCCAGCGCGCCGAACTGTCCGGTAGCGTGCGCAGGAGTGACGGCGTAAGGGAGTCGACCAGCGCCAGGTCGCCGCGCCGCATGGCGATGTCCACCCGGTGCCCGATTGCCGCCGAGAAGTCCGGATCGGTGCGAAGTGTGGCGCGGAACGCGCTGTCGGCGAATGCCTCCAGCGAGTCGGGCGGAACGAGGCTGGGCACCAGGTGATTGGCGATCTCACCCAGCAGGAACCATGCGTCGGTCCAGCCGGGGTCGTCCGCGACAAGCTGGCTTGCGATAGCGAAAGAGGAGTCGGCCTCGCCCCGCAGGAAATGTTGCAACGCCCGCGCGTACGTGGCGTAGCGGGGCGGTAGTAGAGCCACGTGCCGGATGGCCAGTGCGGCGAGACTGTCCGCGTGTTTATTCTCGGTGAGCCACGAGGCCGACTGCGCACCCTTGAGCGCCGCGACGGCGAGGGCACTATCCCTCGCCAACGCCTCGTCGTATGCCACCAGTGCGTCGTCGAAACGGGCATCCCGGTAGGCGAGTTCCGCCTGCAGGAAGAGAACGATCGCCGCCGGGTCACGCTCAGCGAGCGCGAGAACATCCACGCGCCGGCCAGGAGACACGAGCAATGGTAGTAGTTCGCGGAGCGCGCGGAGCGCGAGAGGCGAGATCGCCTCCACCGTCGCCGGTCCGTCCGCTCCACGCTGGGCGATCGTGGAATCGCCATCGACGCTGCGCAACCGCAGGATCACCGTGACTGTTCCCTCGCCGCGGGGCTCGATCGAGCCGTCTATCATGTACGCGGCGTGCAGCGACCTGCTCAACTCACGCTGCCGACCTGACGACAGCTCAGCAGCGCGCGCGCGCTCGTCCTCGTCCAGGTGGTCCATCACGTCGATCCAGCGCATCGGCGCCGCGCCCTCAACTGTGTAGCCGATGATACTCGCGGCAGACTCTCCCATTCTCGCCTGACGAATCGACACCGGGGCCGATTGCACGGAGAGCGGGAAGATCACCACGCGGTGCGGATCCAGCGGCACCGCGTTCAGCTCGCGAAAGCTCCACACACCGCCAATGATCGCCAACGCTACCATAACCGCCGTCAACCACTGCCAGCGCGGAAATCGGATTCCCCGCCAGCCACCCAAACGCTTCCGTGACCGCGTTCCGGGCAGGGTGACACCAAGCTCAAGCCGCTCCAATGCCACACACAGCTCAGCCGCGTTCCCGAAGCGGTCGGCGGGCAGCGGCGCCAGCGCGCGATCCAGGATCCCGACCAGTTCGTCGGACAGCGACGGCCGCAGCACGCGGATGGGTGTCGGCTCGCCGCGAAGTTGCAGGGCGAGTAGCGCCTCCGGGTTTGTCGCCGTGTATGGAGGCATCCCGGCGAGCATCTCGTAGAGCACGCACCCCAGCGAGTAGATATCCGAACGTCCGTCCAGGTTGCGCTCCCCCAGTCGTTGCTCGGGACTCATGTACGCCGGCGTACCGAAGATCACGCCAGTGGTCGTCAGATGCTCACCAGCATCGCCGAGCGTGCGCGCGATGCCGAAATCGGCAAGCAGGGCATGACCAGAGGCGAGCAGGATGTTGGCTGGCTTCACGTCGCGGTGAATGACACCCTCGGCATGTGCGTAGGCCAGCGCGTCCGCCATTTCACGCGCGATGCGCAGCGCATGGGGCACTGCGAGCTGCTTCTCGCGCTGCAGCCGGTCACGTAGCGACTCGCCATGTTCAAACGCCATGACGTAGAACAGCCGTCCGGCTTCCACGCCCGAGTCGAAGAGGGGCACTATGTGCGGATGCTGCAGGCGCGCGACGACCCTGATCTCGCGCAGGAAATGCCTGCTGGTGACAGCCTCGGCGATCTCGGGCAGGACAACCTTGACGGCCACCTGTCGATTGTGCCGGCGGTCGTGCGCCAGGTACACCATGGCCATGCCGCCGCGGCCCAGCTCGCGAATGAGCTCGTAACGATCGGCGAGCGCGGCGACGAGCGCCTCGGTTGACGCCTCTTGGTCGATCATCCCGACCGTGCCTGTTGCATGGTCGACCGGACGGCGCGCATTCCCAGGACCGCCATGATGCGAACTCGGCTCCACGCTCAGAGGGACTCGAGAACCAGTGGCCTAGTTTGTGGTATCCTCTGGCGCTGCGCAAGCCAGAGTATTCCACGCTGTCCATCAAAACTCCAGCTCGCCAGCGGCAGCTACGCCTGCAACAATCCCGGACCAAGCCGTCCCGGAATGCCCGGACAGCTTACCCGTTGGGAAGGGATAGTGTGAAGCACGAACCGATCCCGGGCTCGCTCACCGCCGTCAATTCGCCCTGCATGCCGTGCGCCAGGTCGAGGCTGATCGCCAGCCCGAGCCCCACGCCCTCCCTGATCCTGGTCAGCGAGCGGTCGAGTTGCACGAACGGCTGGAAAACCTGTTCCAGCGCATCGGCGGCAATGCCGACCCCGGTGTCGCGGACGGATATCTCCACGCGACCGTCATCCACCTGCTGGCCGCCGACCACGATTCTTCCCCCGGCCGGCGTGTAGCGGATCGCGTTGGATAGCAGGTTGAGAAGTATCTGCCGCAACTTCTCGGGGTCGGCGCGCACCGAAAGGTGGGGAGGGCAGGGGACATGCTCGAGCGTCAGTGACTTCGCCGCCGCCTGTGGTGCCACCAGGCTGTTGAGACCGGAGAGGAACTCATCCACCGCGACCGCTGTCAGGTCATAGGTCACCCTCCCCGCCTCGATACGGCTCAGGTCGAGCACGCCGCCAATGAGACCCAGCAGATGTTGCTGGTTGATCCGGATGCGGTCCAGGTCGTGGCGCTGCGCATCGGTGATGGGACCGCGAATGCCAAGTTCGAGCAGCTCGGTGTAACCGCCGATGGCGTTCAGAGGGGTACGCAACTCGTGGCTCATTACCGCCAGGAAATCCGACTTGGCACGGCTGGCCGTCTCCGCCTGCGCCCGCGCCAGCTCGGCATCGGAGCGCGCCAGTTCCGCGGCCTCACGCGCTTCACGCAACGCCTGGATATCGGTGTCCGTCCCGAACCAGCGCACCACCCGGCCCTCGGTATCGCGTACTGGCCGGGCCCGCGTGAGGAACCAGCGCACCTCACCGTCCATTCGACGGAGCGGGAGCTCCATCTCGAAAGCCGTCCCCGATGCGATCGCTGATCGCCAACGGTAGAGCAGCTCTGGCAGCACTGCCGGGTCGCCCAGCGACCTCCATCCCCATCCCTCCACCTCTTCCGGGAGGGCGCCAGTATAGGCATGCCAGCGTTCGTTGCACCAGAATACCGTGCCGTCAGCTCTCGCCATCCATGAGAGGTGCGGGATCGTGTCGGCAAGCACGCGGAACTGTGCTTCCTGTTCCTCCAGGTGAGCCAACGCCGCCGCCAGCTCGGCGTTCGACCGGTCGAGTTGTTCGGCGGTTGCCTGGGCTTCTTCGGTCTGGACCTCCAGTTCGGAGTGCGCAGCTCCGACCTCGGCTGCCATCCGGTTGAAGCTGCTGGCCAGACGCACCAGCTCGCTATCACCGTCCACACTGACCCGGGTGTCGTAATGTCCTCCGGCGATCGCCTCGGACGCTCCCGTAAGAGCCAGCAATGGCTGCGTGACCCGTCGGCTGATCAGCGACGATACCACCGCGCCGGCAGCCAGCAGCAACAGGCTCAGTAGCGCCAGTTGACGAACCGCTGCGCGAGGTGCGGCAAGCACCGCGGCGACCGGACGTTCGAGCACGAGCACCAGAGGGGTGCCGGCAACCGGCTCCTCCACCGCCAGCAGATCGCCGACACTGGCCCGGTTGAGAATGAGCCCCGAGTCCCTGACGGTGCGACGCCGTGGAGCTGAGGCGCTCTCCCCACCGATCGTGACCCACGGTGGTCCATCGATGTTGCGGTAATAGGTGGAGACATCGGCGCTGGTGAGAGCTCGAATGCTCTCATCGGCACGTTCGCCACGGCTGATGCGGAACTGGCGCATCAACAATCCCCCGGGTTCGCCTACCTCTCCCACTGGCGCGACCATCCAGAAATAGGCCGAGCCGTCGGAAAGGTAGAACCTGCCTACATGAAGCGAATCGGAACTGCTGAACGCCTCGAGGCTGGCTACCGATTCGAAGCCGGGTGGCAGGATGGACGACGACGGTGCCTGGATGGTCCACGGTTGATCCCCCACCGCAGACCTGATGTCGCTACCGGCGAAGGCCACGCGATGGCCGTCGAGTGACCAGAGCTCCACCGTGACGCCGGTGTCTGCCCCCGACAGCAGCCGCTGCAACGCTGCCTGTGCGGAGATGATGGTGGGGTCAGGTCGATCGTTCCACTCATCGTCGTGAGCGGAAAGGTGCGTAGCCAATGCGCGCCGCAACACGACGTCGTTCGCCACCGTGGAGAGGCGTGCGCGCGATTGGCGCACACTCATGTCGAGCATGTCGCCGAACTGATCGCCAGCGCTCCGCAGCCGCTCCTCGGCTGTCGACAGTGCCGCTCTGGCGAGTGTCAGGTAGGTGAGACCGAGGGTGGCAGCGAGCAGCGTGGCGAGCAACCCGGTGATCAGGAGGGGTAGCTTCCAGGCAAGCGACCACCCACGCTTGCGCCCGTCATGCGCTGCGCGGACGGACGAGGAGTGAGGTACCGTATCGGATGGGTGCGGCGTCACGGCCGGGCCCATGAGGGCGCGAATGGTGGCGTCTGTTTCGATTTCAGGGACACGACCCCCAAGATAGCTCATCCGTGCGCTCGACGGCGTGCCTGATCACGGGCAGGAAAGTCATCCGGTGCCTGAGGTTGCTTGCGTCGCATGACCTGACGCGCAATGTTGCTCGCCGATTCGCGCCACCGTAGAGCCGAACCTCACGGAAGGAAGGAGAAGCATGCTCCGAGATGCGGTTACGATCGACGCCGCCATGACGGTGGGTGACGCTCTCCTGAGGCTGGCACAACACGGGTACTGGCTCGACCCGGCAAACCCCGAGGCGCATGCCTGGTTGGAGGGCTATGCCAACCGCATCCGTGCCGTTTCCGCCGTTCCGCGTCTGGTCCTTGCCGGCGATGAGGGTGACTTTGGAGGGTTGGACCGTCGTTCGCCGGAGCAGGATTGGGAGCGAATGGACGCGGCGGAAATGACCGCCGCCGATGCCGCGAGACTCCTCGCCCGTTCGCTCGACGAGGGGCGGGTCGCCATCCGTCGCCAGGACGGCGTGACGATATTCTGGTACGCCTGGCAGGCAAGGGACGTGCTGGAAACCCTGAACGATCTGCCGCGTGACATCAGGGTGGTCGATGCCCTGAATCTCCATGAGTACACTGCCTCGGAGACGAAGCAGGTGGCGGAGCTGGACGACGTGGCCGAGCGATATTTCCCCGGTGTCGTCCTGCGTGGGCAGGACCCGGTAGCCGTCGGGGAGCCCAACCTGCAGGCGGCGGCTCCCCCTGAACCGGATTCGCGGGAAGTAAGGTCGGCCGGCGTGGAACCCCCCGCGCCCCCCACTCCCCGCTCGCCCTCGATAGCGTCGGTGCCGGGGCGGCGGGAACCGCCACTGCCGCCGCAAGCCACTCCGCTGCCGGAACCCGTGGAGTCGGGCGAGGCGGGGGTGGAGGAGGCAGCAGCGCCGGTCCGCGTGCGCGCGCACGCGCGGCTCGACGCACCACCGCTCGTACAGGCCGGCACACCGTTCGATGTCGTCGTCGGTCTCGCCACGACGGCGCAGAGCGGCGTGACATCCAGCGGCCAGATAGAGCTCTCCGCGCCCGCTGGCGCCACCATCATCAAGGTCGATATCCAGGTGGTCGCCGACGGTTTTCTGGCGCCCGACGGTTGGCGTCGGACGCTCCCTGTCGAGGTAGCCGACCCGACCGCCGCGAGCGTTATCGTCCGTCTCGTCGCGCTGCCACAGGACGAACCGGTGAGGCTCACGTCCATCATCGTCCACTACATCGCCGACGGCGTGGCGCGCGGTTCGGCGTCGCGAAACGTCGTGGTGGAGAAGGTGGCGGGAGCCGCTCCCCCACCCGACAACCGCGGGCAGGCGTGGCTGGCTGCCGGCGAGCCTCCGCCGGCGATGACGCTGGAGCCCACGACGGCCCGACCGGATGTGGAGCTGGACATCGCCAAGCCGGACAAGAACGCGACCGGTGGGCGCTACTGCTGCGTCGTGAGAAACGCGCATGGAGTTCCGGTTCCCGACGGTCCGCTGGAGATCGACCTGGGCGATGACGCCAAGACATTCGCCAAGCAGCTCATAGACCAGGTGCGACAGTGGAGCGGTGACGACCTGGTGGACAACCTGCTGGAGACCGTGGGCGTTACCGTAGCCGCCAAGCTGCCCGACGCTTTCTGGAAGACGCTGCGCGCAGTCGCCGACAAGGTCACCGACCGTCCGATAACCTTCCAGCTCAATAGCGCCGAGCCCTACGTGCCGTGGGAGTTGGCGCTCGTGGACCCGCCGCTGGATCCCGCACGCCCGCACTACCTGTCCGCCCAGTTGGTTATGGGACGGTGGATACTGGGCGATTCGACTGTCGCCTCGCCGCCACGCAATTCCATCGTCGTGAAGACGATGGCCGTGATGGCCGGCATGTACAGCGCAAGCACCGGACTCCGCCCGCTGCCCGAAGCACAGGCGGAGGCGCAGGCGCTCACGGCCACGTTCGCCGCGCTGCCGGCGGTGCCGCTGGACTGCACTCCAGCCAACCTGAAGTCGCTCCTCGACGCGTCCCTCAATTACCTGTTCAAGCCGGTCGGCGGGGCCGAGGCAGTGCACTTCGCCGGGCACGGCGAGGTGGACCCATCGCGGCCCGGCGAGGCTGCACTCTACCTGAGCAACGGCAAGGCGCTCACCCCGCTCTTCTTCCGGCGTTCGCGACTGGGCACGGAGTTCTCGCCCTTCATCTTCCTCAACGCATGCATGGTCGGCACGGCCGGCGAGATGCTCGGCGACTACGGCGGCTTTCCCGGTAACTGCCTGGCTGGCGGCTTCAGCGGTCTTCTCGCCCCTCTCTGGGCGGTGAACGACTCTGTCGCACGTACCTTCGCCCTCACCTTCTACGACGAGGCGCTGGCCGTCGGCGACCATCGCTCGGTGGCCGAGGTGCTGCGCGACCTGCGCGCCAATTACAAGAGCGAGCACCCCGTGTCGTCGTATCTCGCTTACGTCTACTACGGGAACCCGTTCCTGACGCTCAGCCGGGCCCCGCAAGTGTGAAGACGGCCGCCCGCACGGAGATGGGACGGCCCAGGCTGACGCAGCCCGCAAGGCGGCGGATTCACGGCCGCCCGCACGGAGATGGGACGGCCCCGACGCGTTGCACGTCGTCCGACCGCCGGGCGCCCGCCGCCCGCACGGATGAGGACGGCCATCGGCAAGGACGGGCCGGGCTCGCAGGACTGAACACCTTCCAGCCAGGACTACAGCATGCCTGAATTACGTGGTGGGACGGAGCGAGTGGAGTTGGGTGGCGGCTACGCCGTCATTGCACCAGGACTGCGTGGTCGTGCGGAGCGGCTGGAAGGCGGGGCGCCGGAGACACGCGCCAGGGAGGCGGCCACCCCACTGCTGGATGACGCGCTGGCGCGGGTGGACATGCACGGCGTGGCGACGATCGACATCTCGGCAACCGCAAGGCCGACATCGGATGCGGTCAGCGACCTGCGTGATCCCGGCGGCGATGACGCGCTCCTGCTCGAGGTACCTGACCTTGGACCCGAAGCGGGTCAGGTCGTGCTGGCGGTGGACGAGGCCGGTGCCCTCACCTGGCATTTCCCGCTGGACGGGACGGAGATCCAGCCGCCGGCCGTGCGCGGCGCCGGTGAGCGAAAGCGATTCCTCATCCGGCGCGACATTCCATCCACGCCACCGGCCGGCACGGCCACCGACCGCAGCCTTTTCGGGGCGATCGGACGGAAGCTGCTCAAGGTGATCGTCTATCCCATCACCGATGCGTTGATCGACAAGCCGGCTCGAGCGATCGCCGAGCACTGGGAGTCTGACCACAGGGCGTACGGGTTACGGGATTTCTCACCCGCCAACTATCAGCAGTCGACGGCCGCTGCCGTCGATCGCGACCGGCTGTCGCTCACCGCTGACGACGTGACCCGGTTGGCCGGTGGACCGGCGCTCCTGTTCATCCACGGTACCTTCAGCACTGCCCAGGGCGGGTTCCACGACATCCCGCTCGAGCTCATGACCGCTCTCCATGGTCGCTACGGCGGCCGGGTCTTCGCCCTCGATCACTTCACCCTGTCCCACGCCCCCGCACGGAATGTCGGTTGGCTGCTGGACAGCCTGCGGGAGCGCTCGCCGGACAGCAGGCTGGATGTGGACGTGGTCTGCCACAGTCGCGGTGGCCTCGTCGCCCGAACCCTCGACCGGGCCGGCGCCCTGGGGTTGGAGGGGGACCGGGTGAAGGTGCGGAAGATAGCCTTCGTGGGCGTGCCCAATCAGGGCACCCAACTGGCCCAGCCCGATCACATGGTCGAGATGATCGATCGGCTTACGACCGGGCTCAACCTCCTGCCGCCAGGCGGCGTGGCCGACCTGCTGGACGGGATCCTGATTGCTGTCAAGATCATCGGACACGGTGCCCTGAAGGCGCTGGACGGACTGCGGGCTATGGACCCGAACGGAGATGTGCTGCATACCCTGAATCAGAGCGGAGCGTCGTCGGCAACCTACTATGCCGTCGCCGCCAACTACGAGCCCACGGATCCCGGGCTGAAGGGTCTGGTGAGCCGGGCAAAGGACGCTGTAGTCGATCGGATCTTCGACGGGGCGGCGAACGACCTCGTGGTGCCCGAGTCCGGAGTGTACGACCGCAACGGCGGCGACGGCTTCCCGATAGCCGCCGACCGCTGCCTGCGCCTTCCCGATAGCGCGGGCGTCATGCACACGGGGATGTTCAGCCATCCCGACGTGGTCCGGCGGCTGGATCAGTGGCTGCAATGATGGAATGAGGCAACAGGTAGGGGCGCCCTCCGTACCAGGAGAGCGCCCCTTCCACTCAACCGGCGGCCCTCGCGCGCCGCCACCTATCGTTCGAACTCAGACCGCTGCCGGCAGGTCTGCCTGCGCGCCACCGGGCTCCTTCGCCGCCTGCGGCCCGTCTATGGGAAAGCGGAGCCTGGCCGCCACCCCCTCGGCCGACCGATCCAGCTCCTCGGCGGCCTCCCCCGACGGCGCTTCCACCTCGGCCCCCTGAGAGAGGGCAGCTCTCACCATCTCCTCGGCCTGCGGCTCGTGCAAGCGGATGAATTCCGGCGAGACGAGCAGCAGGTCGACAGCTACCGACTTCAGCGCCCGCTGCACCGAAGGGACGCCAGCCGCACCGCGACCGTTGCCACCGGCCCGATCGAGGATCTGCCTCACGAGCAGTTGGCCACGGGCGCCCCGCAGCTCGCTAGCGGCATCCTTGGCCTGACGCACGATCTCGCCGTTGGTGGCGCCATGGTGTAGCGTTGGCGCTACCTTGATGCGACCCGGGAAGAGCTTCGCTGCCGTCTCATAGGCGTGATGAGCCCACTCCGACGTGCCACCGATCAGGACCCACCCCTCATCGCCGGCATGCTCCTGGAGGCGCTCGGCCAGTTCGATGGCCATGCGAGTGAAGGCCGCCATGCGTCGCCGCTCGGCCTTTTCGGTGCCCACCGCGCCGCGCGCTGCCGACGTCGACGTACTACGGTAGGAGGCGGTCTTCTCGCTCGCAGCCTCCTCCTCCGGTGCCGTTAGCTCATCGATCGCCTCGAGGTTGCCCATGGCGTAGCGGTAGATCTGGGCGGCCCGGGACTCGACCAGCGCCACGATCACCGGTCTGTGCTGCTTCATGGCGCGCGTGAATGGCGCGACCACCGGGCCGTCGCTCCACGCTGCGATGGGGATGGGCTTCACCGGCAGGTCCGAGGAATAGCGGATTCCGTCCTCGGTGGCGAAGGCCACCCAGCCTGGTGCGCTCCACATGCCGCCAGGCGGCGAGTCCGGGTCGCGCAGGAAGGCCGCTGCACGGTCGAACCTCGCACGATCATCGGGATCGGTGATGTCGGCGCCCGCGCTCCTGATCGCCGTCAACAGGGCCGGCCGCCAGGCTTCACGCATGGCCGGGTCGGTGACCCGCGTATCGAGATAAACGCTCAGGACCCTGGTGTCGGCCAGATCACGCCACAGTTCCTGCAGTTCCTTCGGTGTCAACATGCAACCTCCTCATCTCGGGATCGTGGGTCGTTCCGTAAGCCCGTCAAATGCACGAGTGCGGCCATCGCTCATCCGGGCGCCCTAACAGTTCTACTCGGGTGGCACGTTGGTTACCAGTGGGCGTTCCCTCCTGTTCCGGTCAGGCATTTCCAGTGCACGGCTCCAGAGAGCTGGTCAGCGCTGGTCAGCGTTGGTAGTGTGCGGGCTGTGCGAGCCGGTTGTGGACCACAGGCGCGCACCAAATATTCCAACCAGAGCCATCCCGATGAGCGGCGCCACGACTGGTCGCGGGATGACCAGGGCGGTTACGAGCACCACGAAGCCCAGCAGGGCACTGGCGACGATGGCCAGCGAGATCAGTTCCAGCTTGTCCGGACGTGAGCGCAAGGTATTGGCCACCGACCGCTTCGCCGGCGTATCGGTGGACCTGGCCTGCTCGGGTGCAGACGACGCCGGGCCGTCGATCGTGGATTCACGCATGATCGCTTCCCTCCATTGGTCAGAGGTTTGCGAGGCACCGGGACAATCGGCCCCCGCCGGGTGTGATCACCTGGCGGGGGCCGGGCGTGCCATCGGGCCTCCTGGGTCCGGAGAGCGGCGAACCGCCTCTTCTCCCTGACCCCAGGGTCTGGCGGGCACGCGCTCCACGCTGTGCCTTCACGCCACGGACCGCTGCGCGATTCACGTCATTGCCGCCGCGCCACGGGTAACCTCACCGTCGGACGTGCTCGGCTGCCCGGCCATCACTCAGGCCGGTATGCACTACCGCAATGACGCTATTATCGCTTCCTAAATTTAACACCCTGACGGTCAGTTGTCAACTCCATGGCCAGTTGGCTGTCTGCAATCGGTGGCGGCGAGGAATGGTCAACTCTCCAGCTCTTCCCTCCGCACGTCGCGCCCGCCCTGGCTCTCCAGCAACTGGCCGATCAGCTCGGCCTCATGCTCCGTCCTCGTCGCCACCGCGAAGACGATCGCGTGCGACGCCTCGGCGGCCCGCGCGTGACGAGCCTGGGGACGCTGCCGTCGAAAGGCTCCAATCGAGGCGCCCACCGCTGCGCCGGCCAGGGTGCCGATATTGGGCCCGGCAATCTGCACCAGAGCCTGGCCGCCGGGCGCGTCGATACCCGGCCAGGCGACCATCACCAGCGAGATCAGCACGCCACCCACGAATCCACTCAGGGCGCCGATGCCGGCGAAACGCCATGTCTCACGCGCCGGCGGACGGGGCGCCTGCCGGTCCGGCAACTTCGCGTAGAACCGCTCGGCGGCGTCCCGCGATACCACCACCTCGATCAGGTCGCGCGGCATTCCGGCGTCGTACAGAGCATCCAACGCTCGCTCCACCCTGGCCGGATCGTCGAACAGGGCGGTGACCGTGAGAGGCTCCAGCATCTGCTGGCCGCTGGCGAACGCCGTCTCTACCACTTGCCCGTGGGTGGTGGCATGGGTGCCAGGCTCGGGGGTTGGCGAGGTCACGGGGCACCTCCTGCAGGCGTCGCCGAATCAGGGACGGATGGGGCGGCCGGAGCGTCAGCGCCGGCAGCAGCTACGGGAGGAGCCTGTTCCAGGTCGACGACTGTCCACGGAGTGGTGCGATCGCTGTCCGCCTCCCTGACGATGTTCACCAGGTCCGGCGGCACCGCGCTGGCGTTGTTGCCATCCAGTTGACGGATGTAGGTCGCCACGGCGGCGATCTCCCCGTCCTGCAGCACTCCATCCCACGCCGGCATCGCGCCGTTGTAGGTATGACCCGCCACCTCCAGCGGACCCTGCAACCCGTGAAGCAGGATGCGCACGACCATCTCCGGCGGCCCTGTCACCCATTCCGAACCGACCAGCGGAGGGAAAGCGCCGGTCATTCCCGCGCCAGCCACCTGATGGCAGACCTGGCAATTCTTCTCGTAGACCGCCTTGCCGGCGGCCACCGGGTCGCTGATCGCCACCGCGCTCTGCTCGGCGGCGGCAGCGGCGATCCCGGTCTGACGGGAGGCGAACGCCAGATGCGCTGTCGTGTCGAAGTCGCCGCCGTGCCTTCCCAGGTACCAGCCCCCCCAGAAGATGGTGATCGGAATCAGGGCGAGCAGAAACCAGGGAACCCTCTCCCGGCCTTCCACGGGATCGCGTGGCTCCCTTCTGATCGTGCTGTGGATCCGTTCCACATCCGGCTGCAGGTCCACCGAGTGCTTGTCGGGCCGCCTCACGCCACCGGTCGCTGGAATGGCACGATCGGGCGTCGCATCCTCCTTCCCCTGGTCAGTGGGAACCATCATCGCCTCCCACCATGCGGTCGCGGGCCTGCGCCGAGGCTGGCACCGGGTACTGTCGATTCAGTGACACGAGGTACGCGGCCAGCGCGATTGCCTCCGGCTTTGCCACCACCACCACTCCCTTGGGTGCCAGCGGCCCGGGTATCCGGATCACCCGGTCGTCGGGCGTCACCTCCGACTCCTGCTTCTCCTCGAACAGGTACGGGTAGCCAGGCATGATGGACCATTCGACGAGCGACCGTGGCTGATAGAGGTGAATCAGGTGCCACTCCATGTCCGGCAGCCGTTGGCCAACGTTGATCAGGTCGGGTCCGGTACGCATGGTGCCCAGCAGGTGCGGCTTGTCGTACACGTAATCGGCCGGGACTGTAGCTCTCGAACCCCATCCCCGGTCCACGTCAGTGGTGAAGGCGGGATCGCGCACCTGTTGCGAGTGGCAGTAGACGCATCCGTTGGCGATGTAGGACTGGCGACCGGCCAGTTGCTGGGCCGTATAAGGCTTGAGCTGTGGCGGTGCCTCCACGTGCGAGAGCATGGCCTGCGGAATGAGGATGAGCAGGCAGATCGCGCCGGCCATGATGGCAAAGGCACCGAACGCGATGAGCGAGATGCGCGTCATGGTGTGCCCTCCGCCGGCCGCCCTGGCTCACCGGTCGCACTGATGCGCCGCGGTGCGCTGCTGGTGGACCCCGCGCGCTGGCTGGGCCGTACGTTGGCGGCCGCTGCCCGGGCGGTGTAGAGCAATGGCTGGGCGTCGTGGAATGCCGGACGCGATGGCCTTTCGTCGCCTTCCCGGCGCCGGACCATCAACCAGAAATGGTAGGCGAAGACCAGGTGCGCGACGGTCAGCAGCAACCCGCCAATCGATCTCCCGATCAGCCCGGGCATTGACCTCTCGACCGATACCTGGAACGGGATCTGTGCGTCCAGCAGGGCCAGTCCCTGCGCCACCCCGGCCCAGGTGAGCGAGAGGACGTAGATGGCGATCCCCGCCAGCACCATGTTGAAGTGCCAGTTGATGAGTCGCGCGCTGGGCCACTCATGCCCCACCAGTCGCGGTACCACGTAGTACATGGCGCCGAAGGCGATGAACGTCACGAACGCATAGTTGCCGACGTGGGAGTGAGCCACCGTCCAGTGCGTGAAGTGCGTGATCCGACTCACCTCCCGGAGCGCCGTGAACGAGCCCTGCAACGAGACCGCCGTATAGGCCACCGCACCGATCACGACGAAGCGCAGGGTCGGGCTGTAGCGCAACGCGCCGAACCGTCCCACCACTGTCATGTGCAGGTTGATTCCCGTCGCCACCACCGGGATGAACATGAAGACGCTGGCGACTATGGAGGTGGTGATCATCCAGGTGGGAAGTGGCCCGCCCACCAGGTGGTGCATGCCATTCAGCGAGTAGAAGAGGGCGAACGACCAGAACCCGAGGATCGACAGCTGGTAACTGTAGATGGGTCTGCCCAGCACCTTGGGAATGAAGTAGTAGGCCGCACCCAGGCTCATGGAGGTGAGCCAGAAGCCGAGCACGTTGTGGCCGAAGAACCAGTTGACCGCGGCGCTCTCGACGCCGCTCCAGGTGGGCCACTTGGCCGTCAGGTAGAGCATCGGGAACCAGATGTAGGCCCCCAGGATGTACCAGACGGAGACGTAGACGTGATCGGCGCGACTGTTCGCCGCGGTGCGCAGCAGGCTCACGCCGAGCATCCCACCACCTATGACGAGGAATGGCCCGGCTGCCCATCGATTGGCCTCCAGCCACTCCATGCCGTCGCTGTAGCCCATGAGCACACCGATCATCCCGATGTAGACGCCCACCTGGAAGATGATCCCGCCCCACATGGCCATCCGCGGTGACTTCAGCTCGGTATGCAACAGCCGCGGCAGGAGCCAGAGACAGGTGCCCATGAGGGCCGCCGTGGCCCAGCCATAGTTGGCCGAATGAAGGTGCGCCGTGCGCACGCGCCCGAAGGTCAGCCACGCCTGGTGGGTGAGGAGATCGGGCCAGTGCAGTTTCAGGCTGGCCAGCTCACCGAATATCGAGGCGACGATGAGCCCGACGATCGCCAGGGCGTACAGTACGAGCACAGCGGTACGACTGGACTCGTCAGCTCGCAACCGGACATCCAGGTCATCCGGAACGAGGCCGCGCGAGGCGGCCACGGCGAGCACGTTGGCGTCACTGAGCGCGCCCTCGCCACGGCCGGGAATGGTGGACGGTCCAGTCAATTGGCGCCTCCCCACTCACCGCTCTCAGCCGGGATGGGCTCGCCGTGCGCGACCTGCCGTTCCAACTGTTGCAGCGGCGTTTCCCAGGGCCGCTCCAATTGCCAGTCACGCGGCTCGAAGATCACCTTCGACTGCGCGTCCAGGTCGGAGAAGAAACCACGACTCCAGCCCCATGCAAGGAAGGCCGTGCCAAGCAGGGTGAACGCCGCGGTGGCGACGATCAACGGGATGGACGAGGGAAGCATTTACTCCTCGGGTCAGATGTCCGGGAATACGCCGCGATACGGGTATCACCCTGTCATGTATATCGCCCGGGGTGAGACCTGCAACGGCGAAACATGAACCACCTGCAAGAGATGTGCGGATGGCCTCAGACAGTTGTCGAGGCAGCCGCATGCCAGAGAATGGCGATGAAGTGGCAGCTGCTGCCAGCCACCACGAACAGATGCCAGAGTGCGTGCCCGTACTTCAGGCGGTTGTCGCTCACATAGAAAACGACGCCGCCCGTGTAGCACAGGCCACCAGCAGCCAGCCACGCGATACCGGTCGGCGAGACATGCGCGATGAGAGGATGGAGCGCGATGATGATCAGCCAGCCCATTCCGAGATAGAACAGCGTCGACAGCCTCGGGAATCGAAATCCGAGGGTGAACTTCGCCACTATCCCGAGCGCGGCCAGCGTCCAGATCGTCGACAACAGCGTATAGCCCCAGGGTCCGCGCAGCGCGCCGAGGGTGAACGGCGTGTAGCTGCCGGCAATGAGAAGATATATGGCCGAGTGGTCCAGCTTGCGCAGCAGTCCCTTTGCCCGACCCACGGGAAGCGCGTGGTAGAGCGTGGAGCAGAGGTACAGGAGGACCAGCGTGACGCCGAATATCGTGCCGCCCACGATCTGCCAGATATCATGTCGGTTCGCGGCGGCAATGACGAGTACGGGGATCGCGGCGATGCTGCCCATGAGGGCTGCACCATGGGTGACGCTGTTGGCGATCTCCTCGCCCCACGTCTGGGGTCTCATGACGGGCTCAGCGCGACGCGACGCCATCAGCGGCTCTTCGCATGATCGATCCGGGCCCGGCTGCTTCCGATGCTGGTCGTGATGATCTCATCGTTGAGATGGAATGCTGCGCTCACGTCGGCGAGGACCGTGGCGGCTGTCTCCCGTGTTCGCGCGGTCCCCTCTTCCAGAACGGCGAGCGCGGCGCCGGGATCGGCGGCGAACTCGCCCCGGCGCCGGCGAATGGGCGCCAGCATGTCCTGCAAGACTGTCTCCAGACGGCGCTTCACGGTCATGTCACCCAATCCACCGGCGCGGTAGTGCGCCTTCAACTCCTCCACCTCGTCGCGATCCGGGTCAAAGGCATCGAGGTGGGCGAAGACGACGTTGCCTTCCACACGCCCCGGGTCGCTGACACGGAGATGGTCGGGGTCGGTGAACATCGCCCTCACTGCAGCGCGAATCTCGTCGGGCGTGGCCGAGAGGGAGATCGCGTTGCCGAGTGACTTGCTGGCCTTGCGTCCATCGATCCCGGGCAGGCGCGGCGTGGCCGAGAGCAGCGCCCGACACTCCGGCAACACGGGGCGCCCGGCCAACTGTGCCAGGCGCCGCACGATCTCGTTGGTCTGCTCGATCATGGGAAGCTGGTCATCGCCCACCGGCACCAGGGTCGCGCGTACGGCGGTGATGTCCGCCGCCTGGCTCACCGGATAGGTGAAGAAGCCGGCCGGTATGTCGCGCTTGAAGCCACGCAACTCTATCTCGGCGCGCACCGTTGGATTGCGCTCCAGCCTGGCCACCGTCACCAGGTTGAGGTAGAGCACGGTGAGCATGGCCAGCTCCGGGATGGCTGACTGGAGGGCGATGTTGGTCACCGTGGGATCGATTCCCACGGCCAGGTAGTCGAGCACGACCTCGAGGACGTTGCGCCGTACGTCGGCGGCGCGACCAGCGTTGTCGGTGAGCGCCTGGAGGTCGGCTACCAGGATCGTCTGGTCGTGCCGATGCTGCAGCTCCACGCGGCCGCGAAGCGAACCGACGTAATGGCCCAGGTGGAGCGGTCCGGTGGGACGGTCGCCGGTGAGGATCGTCTCGCGTCGATCTCCGGCACTCCCGTTCGCCTCTCCCGCGGCTGGGTCCTCCGTCGTTACAGTACCGGACTCGGTCGTATTCAAGATCAGGTTCTCCGCAGCGCATCCAGGCGCTTGATGATCCATGTTCGAACAATAGGCGCCGTCCCCGGACGGTCGCAACGTGCACACATCAACTATTGACTCTATACTGTAGTATAGGGGCAATCCTGTATTCTCAATGTCGAGGGATTCCATGTCAGGAGTGCAGCGGGACATCACGGGAGCCACACTCACTTTCTCGCTCAGCGAGGAGATGGGCATACTTCGCGCGGATCTCGAAGCGGCCACCGAACGTATCGGTCGAACCCTGCTCAAGAACGGTCCGCTGCGGGCGACGCTGGTGGGGTTGAAGCCGGGTGGCTCGCTTCGAACGCACCACGCCGACGGTCCCATCACCGTGCACGTGCTGGAAGGGTCGGTCGACATGGAGGTGGGCGGAACCGTCTGGCCGCTGCCTGCAGGCACCCTCTTCTCGGTGGAGGGCGGTCTTCCCCATAGCGTTACCAGCGTCGACGGCGGCATCTTCCTGTTGACTGTGGTTGCCGTCCCTGCGGCCCGGGAGGCGGAGGGGGCGTGATCAGACTCTCGAGCTGGAGCGCTGCAAGATGACCGTGAAGCTGGCCGACGTCCTCGCCGCCCGTGAACGCATCAGCGATGGGATCGTCATGACGCCCGTGATACCTGCCCTGGCGCTGCGCGAGCGCCTCTCCTGTGCGCTCCACCTCAAGCTGGAGAACACCCAGCGCACGGGCTCATTCAAGGATCGAGGCGCACTCAACCGGATGCTCGACCTCACTGCCGAGGAGCGCCAGCGAGGCATCGTGACGGCGAGCGCCGGCAACCATGCGCAGGCGGTAGCGTATCATGGCAGGCGATTGGGAGTGCCGGTCGAGGTCGTGATGCCGGAACACACGCCGCTCGTGAAGGTTGCCAACACTCGCCACTTCGGGGCTGGCGTACGCTTCCATGGCAGTACGCTCTCCGACGCCATGGTCGAGGCAAGGCGGTTGGAAGGGGAGGAGGGACTGGTTCTCGTCCACGCCTTCGACGACGACCTCGTCATTGCCGGTCAGGGTACGATCGGGCTCGAGCTCCTGGAGCAGTTGCCATCGCTGACATCGGTGATCGTCCCTATCGGTGGCGGCGGCATGATCTCCGGGATCGCGGTCGCCATCAAGGAGCAACGGCCGGACGTGCGGATCTTTGGCGTGGAGGCTTCGGCAGCGGCTTCGGCGGCAGCCTCTCGCAAGGCTGGCAAGGTGATCCACATCGAGACTTCCGACACGATTGCCGACGGTATCGCCGTCAAGCAGGTTGGCGATCGCACCTTCCCGATCATCGAGCGGTACGTGGACGACATCGTCGCGGTGAACGAGACGCAGATCGCCGCCGCCGTGCACCTGCTGCTGGAGCAGGAGAAGGTGCTCGCCGAGGGAGCCGCCGCGACGCCGCTGGCGGCTCTCCTGGCAGGTCTGCTTCCGCTGGGTGGCGATGAGGTTGCGGTGATGATCCTCTCGGGCGGGAACATCGACGTGAACCTGGTGGGGCGGATCATCGATCGTGGCCTCGTCGCCGACGGCCGCCTGGCCCGGCTCTGTGTAACGGCGCGCGACAGGCCGGGGTTCCTGGCACTGGTCACGCAGATTGTCGCCGACGAGGGTGCGAACGTGCTCGATGTGTCCCACAGCAGGGCATTCGCCGATATCGGAGTGCGCGACGTGGAGATCCTGGTGTCGCTGGAGACACGTGGCCGCTCGCACGTGAAGAAGGTCATCGAGCGGCTGGAGCGGGAGGGCGTCGCGGTCAGGATGACGCCGCATCCATCGGCGTGATGACGACGGCCGTGACGCGCCCGTCCATGCGTATCGGCTCGCTCGCCCGGAAGGCCGGCGTGAACGTGCAGACGGTGCGCTACTACGAGCGTCGCGGCCTGCTGGATGATCCGCGTGGTAGCGGGTCGGTCTACCGTGAGTACACGGATGAAACGCTGGAACGCCTGCGGTTCATCAGGCGCGCCCAGGAACTTGGCTTCACCCTCACCCAGATCGCCGAACTGTTGACGATGCGTCTGGACCCGGGTACGCGGGCAGCCGACGTGAAGGCTCGCGCGGACGAGAAGATCCTCGAGATCGACGGCAAGATCGAGGACCTGAAGCGAATACGCAGTGCACTCGACCACCTGGCCGGCCGCTGCAGCGGCGGCCGGGGCCCTACCGGAGACTGCCCACTGCTCGAAGCACTGGGCCCGATCCATCCCGCCGGAATGGTCGCCGACGGCGCCTGACGGCGCGCCGTGTGGCGGTGTCGAACGCCGTCAGATCCAGGGCCGCAGAGTCGGCCGTAGACATGAACTTCCAGATCGGAGTTTTCCATGACCACCACGAATTCCAGGCCTGCGCTCGACTGCTCGGTGAGCGTGAACGACATGATCACCCGCCATCCCGAGACGGCCAGCGTCTTCAATGCCTACGGCATCGACACCTGCTGCGGCGGGGGAGCGGCCGTGCAGGACGCCGCGCGTGACGCGAAGGTGGACCCGACGCGCCTCTGCGCCGACCTCGACGCAGCCATCCGCGTGTCCGCCGCCTGATCGTGTCGCCATCCACGCTAGGTGGATGACCGCACCACTCGGCAGGCCGAGATAGCGCCACGAACGGCGGAACGCCGTCGGACCCATTCCCGGGTCCGACGGCGTTCCGGTATTACGTAGCGAAGCGGGCGAGCATGTCCGCCCGTGCTCAGCGACGAGCGATGCGCACGCGCCACTCCTCGGGTCCCTGCATCTCGTACGTCCAGTCGAATTTGTCGGGATGCTCGGCGAGAAGCTGATAACGGAGCGGGGCCGGGTCATGATCGTTGATGAGGAGCATCGCCTGTCCGCTGGACAGGGAGTCGAAGACGCGGAATATGGCAGGATGCTTGTCACGCGGCGGGATGACGCGGACATCGATCTCGGTGGCTGGCATGACTACTCCCTTCGTGTGATGGGTTGGTACGGACGGTGGTCGTGCGCGACCCGGCAATGGATCGCCACGACCGGGGAACAACTCTCAGTCCGCGCGACTGATACGGACACGGACGCCGTCGTCGGTGGTGTGCTCCACCTCGTGACGGAAACCACGCTCGGCCAGGATGGGGAGCAGGAACTGCGGCACGCGATCGTTGAGCTGGATGAGCACGGCGCCGGCGGGAAGTGATTCCAGCGATTCCAGCGTACGCACCATGGGCTCGGGCGGCTCCAGTCCGCGGACGTCGATGACGATCTCGTTGGAGGCGGTGGCTGCTGCCGGGGCCGGGCCCGTGGCGGCCGGGGCACCGGCACGAGGAGTGTTCTCGAGGGGAGCGTCGGCGTCGCTGTCGACTGGGTAGAACCAGATGGACCAGTCGTCCGGGGCGTGGGCCACGGAGTGATTCTGGTAGCCCCGTTTCCCGAGCACGCGGAAGAGGGGAACCGGCTGGAAGGTGGCGCGGAGGTGGAGGGTCTCATCGGGGGCCAGCGCGTCGACGGCGGCCATGATGATGGAGAATGGCTCCCGGCCGTTTCGCAGCTCCTCGCGCACGTCCAGTTCAACGACCGCGCCGATCGAGCTGGGGAGCGGGTTGCCGGGGTCGGCGGCCTCGATTGCCGCTGGGGAGGGAGTTGGCAGGCCGGAACGGGGGATGTGCGGCATGGCGGTCAGGGTAGCGAGGAAGTGGTGATCGAGATTGGCCGGCGCGATGGTATTGGTTGATTGGGGGGGCCCCCGGCGCCGGGCCGGCCGGGTGAACGCCCCGAGCCTCATCCGGAAGTCGCCGCCGAGGAGCGTCGACCGACGGTCATCACCCGGATCATCTGGCTGATGAAGACCGCCACACCCAGGGCGAACGCGGCGGCACCGACGCGGAAGGCAGACGTGCTGCCGGCGGCGATGGCGGGAAGCAGGACCGACACCCCTCCCACCATCAGTACGAGTTGCAGGTGCGCCGCGCGCGATGAGTACAGCTCTGCCACCGTCGGCACCTTCTCGCGCCCGATACGACCACGAAAACGGGCGATCCAGGCCAGGAAGGGGACGATCTTGTAGAACTGTCCGACCACGAACAGAGCCATGCCGCCAAGCAGGCCGGTGAGCACGTACGCGGTGGCCAGTCGCGGATGGCGCGTACCACCAACAGCCAGGACGATCGGTCCGAGCACGGCGCTCAGCGCCAGGAAGAGGACGGCAATGCCGGTGAAGCGGAGTCCCACGTCCAGCCGCGGACGCTTGCGTGCCCTGGCGAACGAGCGCGCCTGGATGAAGAAGCAGATCGCTCCCGCCTCCATGAGCGCCACTCCAGCCCAGGTCACGGCCGGTAGGCCGATCAACATGCCGACGGCGAAAACTGGCAGGCCCGCCGGCAGGAACTGGAGCGCTCGCTGCGTCCAGCGCGTGTCCGCGCCGTGGGCGAGGAGGAACATGGGCAACAGGCGGTGTGACATGCCCACGATCATCGTCAGCACCCAACCGACCAGCGCGACATGCAGGTGCACCGCCAGCGTGGCCACCCGGTGATCCCCGAGGTAGCCGGTATGCAGGTTGTGCAGCAGCATGATCCCCAGTACCAGCGTGGAGGCCAGGAAACCGAGGGCCAGCGCGACGGAGTACCAGGTGACGTCGCGCGACGTCGCCCGCGGGAGGGTCAGTCCGACGTTGATGATGACGAGGACCATCCCGACGGCGATCAGTGCGATGCCTGCGTGGTGGAGCGGTATGGAGTTCTGCAGGATGCCGGCGACGAACAGCGCCACACCGGGGACATAGCACCAGAAGCTGATGTGTCCCATCATTTCCGAGCGGACCGGTGCGCCCAGCGCCACCGGCAACAATTGATAGAGGGCGCCGAAGATGGTCGTCGTGAGCCACCCCAGCGTGAACAGGTGAGTGACGCCGGCGACGTGGATGGAGAGGAAGGATCCGGCGGCCAGCTCGGGTGCGATCCACACCAGTCCCACCGCACCGGCGGCGAGGAAGGCCAGTGAGGCGACGAAGTGTTGGCCAGGCAGGCGGAGGGATGCCGTGCCACCGGGGGCGAGACCGCCCCCCATCGGCGGCCGTGGGGCCGGTGCACGCGTGGGCGCCGGTGATGCCGGTGCCGCCCCGGGGGCGCCACCGGCCACCGGTGCGCTCACGACGCTGTCACCGCCGCAGCGTCGTTTGCGGCGGTAACCGTTGCGTGAGCGGAGGCGGCGTCGGGTTCGAAGCTCCAGCCCAGCGCTGCCGCGACGTTTCGAGCGATCTCCATGTAGGCCTGAGCGACGGCTGACCCGGGTCGCGAGATCGCCGTTGGCGAGCCGCCGTCGCCTTCGACCACCACCTCGACATCGAATGGGACGCAGCCCAGCAGCGGCACATCCAGCGCTTCCGCCACCCGGGCCCCGCCCCCATGACCGAAGGCGCCCGTCATGTTCTCGACCACGCCCAGCACGGGTACCTCGAGCGTCCTGAACATCTGGGCCGCCTTCTCCGCCTCGGTGCCCGCCAGCCGCTGCGGCTGGGTGACCACCACCGCACCGGATAGCTCGACCGACTGGGCCAGGCTGAGCGGGATGTCTCCGGTACCGGGTGGCAGGTCCACTATCAGGACGTCCAGGTCCGGCCACTGAACGCCGCGGGCGAACTGCTTCACTGCCTTGGACACCATGGGACCCCGCCAGATGGCTGGCGACCCCTCGCCGAGGAAGAAGCCGAAGCTGATCAGCGGCAGGCCGTGGGCCTCGATCGGGAGGATCAGCTTCTCCGGAGTCATCCGGACATCACCGGAGCGATCCTCCACCCCCATTATGATCGGGAGGCTGGGACCGTAGATGTCGGCGTCCAGGAGAGCTGTCCGGAGCCCGTCGGAGGCCAGGGCGAGGGCAAGGTTGACGGCGACCGTGCTCTTGCCCACCCCGCCCTTGCCGGCGCCGACGGCGATCACATGCCTCACCGTGCCCAGTCGCGCCTGCTCGGCCCACGGGTCGCCAGCGGTGCGGGACACCGGCGCCGCCGGCGCTGGCGCGGGCGGACCGATCTCCACCGTCACATCGGTGGCTCCGATCGCCGTCAACCGCTCGCTGATGGACGCTCGAAGGCGGTCGGGCAGGGTCGGATCGCCGCTTCGCAGCGCGAGTTGCACCCGTACGCGTCCGTCGCAGGCGGCGACGTGCCGCACCATGCCGAATGATACCAGATCGCGCGTGAGCCCCGGATAGGGGATCTGCGCTAGTGCAGCCCTTACCGCATCGGCGTCCGGTGGTGGCACGCCGTCGCCCGAGGTCGTCTCAGTCCGCTCGTTCATCCTGGCCTCCCTGGCTCGATGAGGCACAGCCTAGCCAGCCCGGCTGGGTCAGGACGTGACGGATGTCTCAGGAGCGGCGTCCTGAATCATGCAGCGGGTCGACTGATCCGACCGTCGCCAACAGTGCACGCCGGAATCCGTGCTGCCATCCGTGCCACGACTGGCTCCGCCAGGCTACCCCGGAAAGGGCGTGGGTGGCCGCGATCTCGTAGGCGAGCGACCGCAATCACTGCGCATCCGTACGACCACTCACTAGGTTCAACGCTCATGCATATTGCCAATGGCACGTCCATGAGCGGTGCGGGCGCCGTTGCGCTCCCCGCCCCGCTCCCGTTGATCATCCAGGGAGGGATGGGGACTGGCGTCTCCAACTGGGTGCTCGCGCGCGCGGTTGCCCGGACCGGGCACCTGGGAGTCGTATCGGGTACCGCGCTCGACACGATCTTCGTTCGTCGACTGCAGGATGGTGACCCGGGCGGTGACCTTCGCCGGGCGATCGCGCACTTTCCCATTGCCGCGGCGGCTGAACGGGTGCTCAAGCGCTACTTCCTGCCCGACGGCCGGGCGCCGGGCGAGCCGTACAAGCTGCTGCCGATGTACAAGCAGGTGGTGGTCGCCGCCCGCGAACAGCTCACGATGCTCGCCAACTTCGCCGAGGTATGGCTGGCGAAGGAAGGGCACGAGGGTCCGGTCGGGATCAACCTGCTGACCAAGGTCCAGATGCCCAACCTGGCGTCGCTGTACGGGGCGATGCTGGCTGGCGTGGACTACGTGCTCATGGGCGCCGGCATTCCGCGCGAGATTCCCGGCGTGCTGGACGCCCTTGCCGAGCACCGTCCAGCGAGGATGAAGCTGGACGTGGAAGGGATGCCAGTCGGCGAGGCGAAGTACCTGAATCTCGATCCGGCCGATCACTGGCTGGACGAGGCAGCGCCCACCGTGAAGCGTCCACACTTCCTGCCCATCATCTCCGCCAACTCCCTCGCCGCGACTCTGGCGCGCAAGTCCACCGGTCGCGTGGACGGCTTCATCGTGGAAGGTCCGACTGCCGGCGGTCACAATGCGCCACCGCGCGGCGAGATGCAGCTCGACGCAGCGGGCCAGCCCGTCTACGGTGAACGGGACGTCGTGGATCTGGAGAAGCTGAAGACGCTCGAACTCCCCTTCTGGCTTGCTGGCGGTACAGGCTCGCCCGAGGCGGTGCGCGACGCGCTGGCGGCTGGCGCCAGCGGTGTACAGGTGGGCACCCTCTTCGCCTACTGTGAGGAGTCCGGCTTCACGTCCGACCTGAAGGAGAGCGTGCTCGCGGGAGTGATGGACGGTAGAACGGGCATCCATACCGATCCGCGTGCCTCACCGACAGGCTATCCGTTCAAGGTCGTCTCGGTGGACGAGGTCGATTCCCAGAACGACAGCCGGAAGCGGGTCTGCGACCTGGGCTACCTGCGGACGGCGGTGCGCAATGACGCTGGCAAGCTGGTCTACCGTTGCGCTGCCGAGCCGGTGGATACTTACGTGGCCAAGGGTGGTGACATCGCCGACACGACAGGCCGTCGGTGCCTCTGCAACGGGCTGGTGGCGAACATCGGCCATGCACAATTGCGTCCGGACGGGAGTACCGAGGCGCCACTCCTCACCAGTGGCGATGACCTGCTCAACATGAACGTCTTCCTGCGCGGTCGCACGCGGTACACGGCGGCCGATATCGTGGACTACCTTCTCAGTGGTATCGCGGCCACCAACCGGGGCCCGGAACTGACCGCTGACGACTCGTCGCCCGTGTCGGCGATGGCCGAAGAAGCGGTCACCCTGACCTGATTGGGCCTGTCTGACGTTGTCGTGGTGGGCGGCGCGGCGGCTCCGGGTGAGCCGCTCGTCGTCAGAGAAGTCCGTGACGCACCAGCACTGGCTCCAGCTCCTCGGTGCTGACGAAATGGTGCGTGCGGATGCCCAGAGCCCGCGCGGCCTGGATGTTCTGCTCACGATCATCCACGAACAGCGCCTGGTCCGGCCGTGCCTGGACGATCTTCAGTGCGCGCTCGAAGATGAGCCGCGATGGCTTGCGCGCCCCCAGCCAGCATGACGACAGGAAGCCCTCGAATAACCGCTCGAGTCCGAATGTGGTGATGCGATGCTGGTTGAGGAGGTCCGACTCGTTGTTCAGCGTGAACAATCGCACCCGGCCGCGTTCCGCCACGCGCTGGACGAGAGCCAGGCACGTCAGGTCAGGCACGCTCTGCGCGAGCATGTAGTTCACGAATTCGTCGCGCCCGAAGCTCCGCGGCCGGTAGAAGACAGTGCTGTCCAGATACTCGTTGATCGACAGTCGTCCTGTCTCCAGATCGGCAGCGAGTTCGAGTTGTCGGGCCTCGAAGTCCTCGTCCAGGTTGAAGTGGGCGATCGCGCGCGCCCGCTCCGTTCTGTCCCAGCCGTTGGATCCGAGTACGCCGCCTACGTCGAAGAATGCATGAGTAATCAACCGGGCCGTCCGCGGTCATGGGTGACGTGCAGGAATCACGGTCCAACCTCGCGCACGCCAGAGCGCGCCACGCTCGTCTGACGGCGCACATAATCGCACCTGCCTAGCCTCCGCGCGCCAGGGCGCGTAACCGCTCGACGTCCGGGATGCGCAGGTTGTGTCCACCCAGCGGTTCGATCAGGCCACGCCGCTTGAGCTGACGATAGGCGCGCGATACGGACTCGCGCGCCGTCCCGATCTCGAGCGACAGCTCCTCCTGCGTGCGCTCCAACGTGAGCTGCACGCCTCCGCCAGCGAGTGGCGTGCCGATCCGATCGGCGTAGTCGGCCAGCAGCATTGCCAGTCTGGCCGCGACATCGCGGAAGGCGAGCGTCTGGGTGACCTGCACCAGATGGCGCAGTCGTCGACCGAGTCCGCGGATGACGGCGTGCGCGATGTCTGGATTGGCGCGATAGAGTTGCTCGAAATCCGGACGCGGGAGGAAGACCAGCCTCGTCCGCTCCAGCGTGACTGCACTGGCCGGGTAGACGCCTCCATCGAACAGCGGCAGTTCGGCCACCGTTCGGCCAGGCCCCTCCACGTGCAACACCTGCTCCCGTCCCTCGGGGCTGGTACGGTAGATGCGCACCCGGCCACTGGCGATGATGTACAGTCCTCGACACGTCTCGCCGGTCGCGAAGAGAAGATGTCCGGCGCTCACCGAGCGGGTCACGCAGCGACCAGCCAGACGGTTTATCGCGCTCGTCTCCAGCTCGGCGAAGATCGGTATGCCGCGTAGCAGCGCGGCCACGTCGGTCGCGCCATCGGCCGGCACCGCCGTTTGGCTGGTCATCGATCTCTCCTCGCCGGGGCGACATATCCCGTGCCGCGCGGCCATGTGACAACCGTCACCCGGTTCAGGTGCAACAGCCACGAACTTTCATGAACAACGATTCCGCCAGTCCCCCCTGACGTCATCCTCATCACGGCTTCATCCACTTCTCCAGTCTCGCCATGTCTGTCCAGGATTCGCAGACCCTTCCCGCGTGGGACGCTCTCCGCACGGTCATAGACCCCGAGATCGGCCTCGACATAGTCACCCTCGGCCTCGTCTATGACGTGAGTCGGGACATCGACAGCGGATCGGTCAGCGTGACCTACACCCTGACCACACCTGGCTGCCCCATGGAGCGGATCATCACCCAGGGAATTCGCGAGGCCGTCGCACTGGTGGATGGCGTGACGGAGGTGGACACCCATCTCGTCTGGGATCCCCAGTGGCACTCCGGCATGATCGCCCCCGACGCCTGGGGCTGACGAACCGCGACCGGAGCAGGCTGGTGCAGCGCGCGCACGACCCGCACGATACGATGCGGGACCAGCGCCAGGATGAGATGGCTGGGGCATGATCGCTACATCACTGCGCGCAGGACATGCTCGGCGGCCTGCGAGAGAATGGACGTGGACATGCCATCATTCTAATCATGCCTCACGCACGATGACTGCGACCGCCTCAGCCACAGACACGGTCGACAGGTCACGCCGGACATCGCGGTCACCGCTCGTGACGATGTCGCCACTTGCGCGCTTCGCCTGAGTGAGCTAAACATGGGTCAGCCATGATGACCAACCGCGCCGCCACCGCCGCTTTTTATTTTAGCAGCTACTGGAGCCTCTCCGGGAGCTGTTGGCGCACGCGTATGCATCGGCCATAGCCGAACACGACGACCGCCCACCACCAGGCTCCCGAGACTTCTCGGGAGCCTTTTTTGTTTCCGTGCACTGAGGAACTTCCAATGTCGGAGTACCCGCTGGCCGCGCTCGCATCTTCGCCCACCCGCATTCCCTCCCACGTCCCGGTTGGCAATGACCTGAATGGCAGGTTGCAGATCGGCGAGGGAACGGTGACAGTCATGGCTGGCCCCTGTTCGGTGGAAGGTCGCGACATGTTGCTGGAGACGGCCCACGCCGTGCGCGCCTCCGGTGCGGTGATGCTCCGCGGCGGGGCGTTCAAGCCGCGCAGCTCGCCGTATGCCTTCCGCGGGCTCGGTCAGGAAGGGCTCGACCTGCTGGCCGAGGCGCGCGCCAGCAGTGGACTGCCGATCGTGACGGAAGTGGTGGATGCCCGCCAACTGGAGTCGGTGATGGCGGTGGCGGACATGCTCCAGGTGGGCGCTCGCAACATGCAGAACTTCGCGCTTCTGGCAGCCCTTGGCGAGGTGGATCGGCCGGTATTGCTGAAGCGCGGGCTGTCCGCCACACTGAAGGAGCTTCTGCTGGCGGCCGAATACATAATGGCTCACGGCAACGCCAGGGTCGTCCTGTGCGAGCGCGGTATCCGGACCTTCGAGACGGCCACCCGCAATACCCTCGACCTGTCGGCCATTCCAGTGTTGAAGTTGGAAACCCATCTTCCGGTGATCGTGGATCCGAGCCACGCCGCGGGGCGCGCCGACATCATCGCGCCGCTCGCTGTCGCAGCCATAGCGGCTGGGGCCGATGGACTGCTCGTGGAGGTCCATCCCGATCCTGCGACGGCGCTATCAGACGGCCCGCAGTCCCTCACCCCACTCCAGTTCGAGGCGCTGATGACAGCCATCGCGCCCATCGCCGCCCTCACCGGCCGCACGCTCACCAGGCCGGAGTGCCTGCGTGCCGGCAGTCACTCCCGTCAGGCCGCCGCGCCGCGCCAGGCATCGTCGACCGCCGTGCCCGCCTGATGACGCACCCGGCACGAGTTCCACGGGTCACCTTCCAGGGTGAAGCCGGCGCGTACAGTGAGGACGCCGTGGCCCAGCGATGGGGGAGCGACGCGGAGGCGCTTCCCTGCCGCACCTTCGCGGAAGCGCTGACGCGAGTGGCAACGGGAGAGGCCGACCATGCCGTGATACCGGTCTGGAATTCCACGGTGGGCGCGGTGGACGCGGCCGTCGCCGCGCTGGACGATGAGTCGGAGCGGCTGCAGGAGGTGGAGAGGATCCTGGTGCCGGTGCGCCACTGCCTGCTCGCCCTCTCGGGTACGGAGGCTGGCGACGTGCGATACGTAGGGAGCCATCCGATGGCTCTGCGGCAGTGTACAAGGTTCTTCGCCGCGTACCCGGCAGTTGCTGCCCGCGAGGCATATGATACAGGAGGCGCGGCGTTGGAGCTTGCCCGGCACCTGAGCCGTGGGGGCGCAGACGAGGGATGGGGTGGCCGCCGACCCTGGTATGACGACATCCGTGACGTGCCGGCCGGGGAGCTCGCCGTCATTGCCAGCGCCCGTGCGGCCGCCAGGCACGGCCTGCGACTCCTGCTCACCGACATCCAGGATGAGCCCGATAACTCCACCTGCTTCGTGGTCGTCCGACCGCTGGAGGTCGACCGATGGTGATGGCCGAAGGCGTGCATGCCGAGCGCTCCCTGCGCCTGGGCGCCCTGCGCGGCGCGATTACCGTGGATGAAGACACGACTCAGGCGGTCGGCGAGGCAGTTGCCGAGCTGATAGAAGCACTCGTGAGTGCCAACGAGATCGAGCCATCGCAGATCCTGAGCGCGATCTTCTCCGCCACCGCTGACATCCGCTCGGTGCACCCGGCCGCCATAGCGCGCCGGCTGGGCTGGGAGGACGTGCCGATGCTGTGTGTTGCCGAGATGGCGGTGGATGGTGCGCTACCACGTTGTGTGCGGGTGCTGCTGCACCTGAGCGTGGCGGACGACCGACGGTTACGCCCCTGCTACCTGCGCGGCGCCCATGTCCTGAGACCGGACCTGCCGCCTGTCCGCTGAGTTCGACCTCCGGGGAGAGAGGCGTGAGCGGTGGCGACGGGTGGGGGGTGGCGGGTGGGAGCGGTGGGCGGTAACCCATCCGTCGTCATGCCTTCCATCCGTCGTCATCCCGTCCCGTCGTCATCCCGTCCCGTCGTCATCCCGTCCCGTCGTCATGCCGTCCATCCGTCGTCATCCCGTCCCGTCGTCATCCCGCCCATCCGTCGTCATCCCCGCGGAAGCGGGGATCCAGGGTTCCGCGTCCATGCCATGGGTTCCCGCTTTCGCGGGGATAACGGTACAGTGCCATGGGTTCCCGCTTTCGCGGGAATGACGGGGGGGGGGCGGGGCGGGAGCGACGGGGTCGTGGGATCACGATCCAGGTGGCTGCACTTGCGTCCTGCTGGATGTATGATATCTTATTACTAAGATGATATCAGACACCGAAGTGGTATCCAGGGGAGCATCCGGCGTCGAACGCGGAGACGCGGTTGCGGAGAAGAGCAGCGAGGTCAGTGCTGCCCTGAAGCTCTGGGTGGTGCTGGCGAGGGCGCAGGCGGCGGTCGCGCGGCATGCCGAGGCGGACGTGGCCAGGCATGGGCTCACGCTGGCCGAGTTCGGGATTCTCGAGGCGCTCTTTCACTGCGGTCCGCTCCTCCTGGGCGACCTCCAGCGAAAGATCCTCGTCTCCAGTGGTGGCATCACGTATCTGGTGGACAGGTTGGAGGCTCGCGGATTGGTGGAGCGGCGAGCCTGTCCCTCCGATCGCCGAGCTCGCTTCGCAGCACTGACGGAGGAGGGCGAGTCGTTCGTATCGAGGATATTCCCGGAGCACGAGAGGGCGATCAGGCGCGCCCTGGTCGGGCTTGCCACCGCCGAGCAGGTGCGTGTGAGCTCGCTCCTCAAGCGGCTGGGGACGGTCGCCGCAGCCCTCCCGATCCCAGCCGACGAAGGTTGATCGGGCACGTTTCTTGCAAAATATCTCAGTACTGAAAATCTCACTCCAGCTACAGAGGCACTCATGGGCATTACAAGCGCCAACGCTCAGACCGACACCCGGTCTGCTACCACCACCTGGAATATCGATCCGACACACTCCATGACGGAGTTCTCCGCCAGGCACATGATGATCACGACTGTCAAGGGGACCATCCCCGAATTGACCGGCGTCGTGACAATCGATGAAGACCGTCCGGAGAACTCCTCGGTCCAGGTGGAGCTGAACGCCGCCAGCATCACCACGCGCTCCGACGATCGCGACACCCATCTCCGCTCGGCCGACTTTCTGGACGTCGAGAAGTTCCCGACGATCACCTTCCGCAGCACCAGTGTGAAAGGCGCCAGCATGACGGAGGGCACGGACTTCCGTGTCGTTGGCGAGCTGAACATCCACGGAGTGACGAAAGAGGTGACGCTCGATGCCACCTTCGACGGCGGCGGGCGCGATCCGTGGGGCGGCGATCGGGTGAGCTTTACCGCGCAGACGAAGATCGACCGTCGCGAGTTCGGCCTGACCTGGAACTCCACGCTCGAGACGGGCGGCGTCCTCGTCAGCAACGACATCAAGATCTCCCTGGTGGTTCAGGCGGTCAAATCAGTCTGAATGCGACACACGAGGCGCCGCATCTATTCCAGCGGCGCCCGGTGAGCGCATGATCTGTGCTTCACGGCGTCACCAGCACACACCGACGGGGGTAGCTCCATGAAGTTGACTGGCATCCATCATCTGACCGCGATCTCGGCGCGGATCCGCGACAACCATCATTTCTACACCAGGACGCTGGGCATGCGTCTCGTGAAGCGGAGCGTGAATCAGGATGACGTCAGTGCATACCATCTGTTCTACGCTGATGCAAAGGGGAGCCCGGGCACCGACATCACATTCTTCGATTGGCCGGTGCCCGCGGAGACCCGTGGCGCGCGCTCGATCACGCGCACTCATCTGCGCGTCAACGGTATCGATACGCTGGATTTCTGGGCGCGCCATCTGAGCGCGCAGAAGCTGACGGTGGGGCCGATCGTGGAACGTGACGGTCGTCTCACGCTCGACTTCGAGGACATCGAAGGCCAGCGGCTGGCGCTTGTCGACGACGGTGGGGTCGGGGAGGCGCACCCCTGGGATGGCAGCCCGATCGACGCCGAATACCAGATTCGTGGACTGGGACCGATCGTCATGACCGTTCCCAAGCTCGAGCCAACCGACACCATACTGCAGAAGGTCGCGAACATGGTCCCGGTGCGCGAGTACGCCCATCCGGACAGCGGGAAGCACACCGTACATGTCTACGAGATGGGCACTGGAGGACCGGCGGCCGAACTGCACGTGGCGGTGCGACCGGACCTGCCCGCCGCGCGCCAGGGGGCCGGCGGTGTCCATCATGTCGCGTTCCGTACCCCGGACGACGACTACGAAGGATGGGCCGATCGTCTGAACACCATGCGCGTCGCCAACAGCGGCAAGGTGGATCGATTCTGGTTCCGCAGTCTCTACTTCCGGGAGCCCAACGGTGTGCTCTTCGAGATCGCTTCCGACGGACCGGGCTTCGGCATCGATGAGGACATGGCTACACTGGGCGAGAAGGTGGTCCTGCCACCCTTCCTGGAGTCCGACCGGGAGCGGATCGTCGCGAACCTGAAGCCGATAGACTGACCATCCAGGATATGCCAGGTCCGAAGTCCTTCCGGGCGGCTACCTTTACCGGTAGCCGCCCGTCTTACTTATCCGGACCATGACAGACAAGACCGCGACGCCGTCCGAAGTTGGACCCGGAAGCGACGACTCCCGCATCCATCATCCCGGCCGCCTTGCATCGCGCGGATTCCGCTGCGTGGCAGTCGCTCTTGTTGGTGCGCTCGCACTCAACGGACTGCTCCATGTCGCCGCCCAGGGCATTCGCGATACTGACGCCCTGGAGATGCTCGCGGTGGGCGCCGATGGGGAATCGGTCAGCCCCTCTGATTCGCACCTCCCGACTGGTGTGGCGCTGCTCACAGGGGCCGTAGCCGGCTCCGGAAACCGCATCGCACCGCCGTCCAGTTTGGACGGGACACTTCCGCGGCTCGCTCATCGGGACGGCTACCGCTGGCCGCCCTCATTATCCATCCGGACCATGACAGACGATCCAGCGACGACACAGGCAGCCCGACCGGGTAGCGACTCCCGCATCCACAGGATTGGCGGTCTCGCCCTGATCGTCCTACGCTGGATGGGGCTCGTGCTCGTCGCCACGCTGGCACTGGTCGGCTTTCTCTATGTCACCCGCGGTACGGCCGTACAGCATGTGCGCGGAGTGGGTACGAACGGGGCTCCGCTCGCCCCTTCCGATTCGCAGTTTCCACTCGGCGTGGCATTGCTCACCGGAACTGCACTCAGTGCCGGGAACAGCGTCGAGCTGGCCCTCAATGGAGACGGGACATTCCCTCGACTCTGGGAAGACCTCCGGTCGGCGAAGGAGTCGATAATCATCCAGAGCTACTACGGCGCACCGGGCAGCGTGGCCGATACCCTGCGCGAGATCCTGCTGGAACGTGCTGCCTCGGGCATTCGCGTCTTCGTTCTCTACGATGCCTTTGGTACGAGCCGCATACCGCGGGCGCACCTTGACGCCTATCGAGCCGCTGGCGTCCAGGTCGCGCCATTTCGCCCGCTCCGCGTCTCCACCCTGCACACGATCCAGAACCGCTCCCACGTTCGCGCGATCATCGTCGACGATCGCATCGGTTGGACCGGTGGCTTCGGCTTCGATGACAAATGGCTCGGCGACGGCCACACCAACGGTAGCTGGCGGGAGACCAACGTACGCTTCGAGGGACCGGCGGTGCTGCAGTTGGAGGTAGCTTTCGCATCAGCCTGGGCAGAGGCAACCGGAGTCCTCTTCACCGGGCGCGTCAGGCAGCAGATCCAGCCGGACGCCGTGAAGGCGGCCGGCCTGCTCTACGCGTCGCCGACCATCGGGACCACGGTCGCCGAGCGATTCCTGGCAATGTCCATCGCCGGTGCCCGGAAGACGCTCTACATAACCAACGCCTACTTCGCGCCGGACCGCAATTTCACCGAATTCCTCACGCGCGCCGCACGACGTGGCGTCGACGTACGGATACTAGCCGCCGGCCCGCGCACCGATATCCGCATCGCCCGCCTGGCCGCGCGAGCACGCTACTCGACCCTGCTCGAATCCGGCGTCCGCATCTACGAGTGGCGTCCGTCGTCGCTCCACGCCAAGACTTTCGTCGTCGACGGGATCTGGTCCACCATCGGCACGATGAACTTCGACAACCGGTCGCTGGCCCTGAACGAGGAAGTCACCCTGATGGTCCTCGATGAGGCACTGGGCAGTCAGATGGACTCGATCTTCCTCGCCGACCTGGAGTTCGCGACGGAGATCATAGCCGAGGAGTTCGACCGGCGGCCGTGGTACGGGCGCGTGGGTGAGTGGGCCACGCATCTCATCACAAGATTACTGTAGACGAAGGGGATATCACGAAATGAAGCGCATGTTCGAACCTCTCACGAGGATGGTCATGAGCAACCTGCTCGCCCGCGGTGGCCACGGGCCGGCCGCGATCGTCGGCGTACGGACGATGGCGAGCAGCTTGCTCGCGCACCGACGCATGGCCGTCACGGCGGCGGTCAGCCGGGTAGTCATGCTGCTCTCGGTGGCACTCGTCGCCGTCCCGGTCGTGCTGCCTGCCAAGGCCGTCGCCGTCGCTGCCGTCACGAGCAGTTCGCCCAGCGCGGCCGAGTTGCGGCGTGCCGTGGTCGCCGAATCGGCGCTGGTCTGGCGCGTGTACCGCGACATCCACGAACATCCGGAGTTGGGAAAGCAGGAGCACCGCACGCACGACCTGCTGAAGCGTGAACTGACACGCCTCGGGTACACGGAGTTCGTCGAGTCGAAACTGGCCCCGACCGCCGTCATCGCCGTCCTGGACACGAAACGTCCGGGTCCGGTGATCGCGCTGCGCGCCGAGATGGACGCCCGCCCGACCCAGGAACCAGCCGACCACGATCCCCGTTCGACGATAGACGGCGTGATGCACAACTGCGGGCATGATGCCCATGCGGCGATGCTCCTGGGCACCGCGGCGCTACTCAGCAAGCACCCGGAGTGGATCTCGGGCAGGGTCGTCTTCGTCTTCCAGCCAGCCGAGGAGACCCAGGGCGGCGCTGACGACATCGTCAACGAGGGGATACTGGAGCGGCTCGGCGTGGAGGCGATATTTGCCCAGCACTCCGTGTCCGGGATGCCTGTGGGAACGGTGAACGTGGCCGCCGGACCAACCATGGCCGGCAGCGCCTACTTCACGCTGCATATCACCGGCGACGGTTCCCATGCCGCGCAGCCATCTGCCGGCAACGATGTGCTGCTCGCCGCGGCGTCGATCGTACACGACCTGGCCAACATGCCAGCGCGGCGGATCGATATCCTGTCGCGACCGGTGGTGATCAGCCCGACGTCGTTCGTCGCCGGCACCGATGCGGGCACCAACGTGTTGCCGGGCGAGGCGGTGGTGAAGGGTACCATCCGTGCCTTCGAGCAGGCGGAGCCGTCGGGTAGCAGCGATTCGACGACGATCGGCGCGATCATGCGGCGCTACCTGGATGGTGCGTCGACCGCGTTGGGTGTCGGCTACGAACTGGATATCCGCCAGGGATCGCCGCCGACGGTGAACGACGAGCGGCTCTTCGCCAGGCTTTCGGCGCCACTTGCCGCGGGTTGGGGAGCGGGTTTCGACACGACGCCGTATCGCGGGATGTTCTCGGAGGACTTCGCGTTCTACACCGAGTCGCTGCCGTCGCTCTACTTCGGGCTGGGCATTGCGCGCGACGGCCTGGGGTCGGGCGGTGTGCACTCGCCGGAGTTCACGATCCATCCCTCGGCGCTGGTGGAGGGGGTCCGGTTGATGGGGTTGGTGGCGATCTCGGCGACGGAGGTCGGGGTGGCGAAGTAGGCATGAGCGGGAGCCTCGGCAATCGCCGCGATCAGTCACGCCCGGCGCGGTCTCATCAGGATGAAACTCGCAGCGAACAGCGAAGCCCAGATGAAGTCCAGGATCCCGAAGCCGAGTACCGCGTTCGTCACTCGCTGTTGAGAGTACAGCAGTACCACGGGAGCAAAGAATACGATCTTCTCGACGACCGCGATCGGCATGACGGCTCGGTATCGCGCCGGGCCACGCGCTATCAGAAGGAGGACGAGTTGCCAGGCGATGACGACGCCGATGAACCCGTAGAAGTACTCCGGGTGCGTGATGGCGGGCGGCGAGTCGAGCGCGATGCGGTTCTCCATCCAGTACTGAGGTAGCATCACGAGGAGGCCGTAGATCCCTGCGGAAGCATGAACCACACGGGCGAATCGGTGTGCAGCCATCATCGCAGTGTCCAGGAGGAGCAGGCGGGGTACTGGATGAGCGCGCGTGGCCCGCACAACCGAACGGGAGATTGGAGCTGCAGAGGCCGTATGAGCCACTCCGTTTCCGTGGTGGGGCGTAGCGACGGACAGCCTCGCATGTCATGGCCATGGAGTGACCCGCCATTCCGCCTGTCAGGTCACAAGAGTCCAGCATCGATAATCGTGGATGAAACGCGCGTAGCCGATCTCCGCCATATTCTTCGTGAGTTCGATGTTCGCCCAGGCCATCACGTCGCCGAACGGGTGGAGGCGCGTTCACAGCGCCCGTCCGGGGAGTGGAGCAGCATGATCCGTGCGTTGTGCGGAGACATCCGACGCTCCGGCGAGCGGAGGAACCGGAGACCGCGGAAAGCTCGGGATGTCCTGACCGCCTGGCGCCCGTGTTCCCGGTTGCCAGTCACCCCGATAATGTTCGTCATCGTCGCCGGCGACGTGTCGGGCAGAACGATCTTCTCGCAGACTGTCCTGTCCGGACCGGGGTCGTCGTGATCCCGGGCGAAATCCGGAGCGCCCTGTCCGACCGCACGTCGACGCCCCGACTCGTCTTCAGTCCCGATCGACCCTGATCCTGAGCCATGACCTCCAACCCGCTCTCCCTCAACGTCGCGCGCATCGAGTTGCGCGAGGTGCGTCTCCCGCTTCGCGAGCCGTTCCGCATCTCGTCCGGCGTCTGCACCGAGCGGCGTATCATGCTGCTCCAACTGTTCCATGCCGATGGCTCTTCCGTATGGTCGGAGTGCGTCGCGGGTGAGGAGCCGAATTACACCGAGGAGACGATCGATACGGCGTGGTACGCCATCACCCAGTGGTTGGCGCCGCGCGTGTTGGGGCAGACGGTGGACGCTCCGGGATCGGTGAGCCGGCTGCTCAGCCGCAATTTCCGCGGCCACCCCATGGCCCGGGCGGCGGTGGAGATGGGTTTCTGGGGACTCGCTGCGGCTGTCGCCAGGTTGCCGCTGGCGCGCCTGATAGGTGGCGTACAGGAGCGCGTGGTGACCGGGATCTCCATCGGCATCCAGGAGTCGCCCGCGGCACTGGTGGAGCGCGCACAGGCTGCCGTGGCCGAGGGATATCAGAAGGTGAAGCTGAAGATCCAGCCGGGCTCTGACGTCGCTTTCGTGCACGCCGTACGGGCGGCGCTCGGCGAGGACGTCGATATTGCCGTCGACGCCAATTCGGCCTATACCCTGAACGACGTCAACCTGCTCAAGCAACTGGATGCCTTCGCACTCCTGATGATCGAGCAACCGTTGGGCCCTGACGACATCGTCCGGCATGCCGAACTGCAGCGGCAGTTGACGACGCCCATCTGCCTGGATGAATCGATCATCAGCCTCGATAGGGCGGAGGACATGATCAACATGGGGAGCGGTCGGATCATCAACATCAAGCCCGGACGCGTCGGCGGCTTCGCGACCTCCATCGCCATCCACGATCTCTGCCTGCAGAGCGGCATTCCCGTCTGGTGCGGCGGCATGCTGGAGAGCGGCGTGGGACGGGCGTACAACGTGGCGCTGGCGTCGCTGCCCAACTTCACCCTTCCAGGCGACCTCTCGCCCAGCCATCGCTACTGGGAACGCGACCTGGTGACCCCGGAATGGACGATGGACGCCTCGGGCACCGTGGGCGTGCCGCTGGACCGGCCGGGCATCGGTGTGACGCCCGACATGGACCGCATCGACGACCTCACCGTGCGCCACGAGACGCTCATCGCCCCGCGCTCGGATGGGACGTCGACCGGTTCGAGTAGCTTGTAATGGGCGGCTACATGATGGACCGGGTCGACGAGCTCGACGTATGCCGTGAAAGGCTCGTCGATCCGCGCACGGAAGGGACGTCGACCGGCCCGAGTAGTCTGTAATGGGCGGCTACATGATGGACCGGGTCGACGGACTCGACGTTCGCCATGAAACGCTCACCGCTCTGTGGTCGAGTACGCCGGCAACTGACTCGAGTAACTCATGATGACTGGTGATACACCGGCCGCGCGCCACGAAACAGCGATCGGCGAGAACTTTCCCGCCGAGCTCGAACGCACCCTGCTGGAGCTGCGGTGGGAGGTGCACGAGGACCCCGAACTCTCGTTCCAGGAGTACCGTACTGCACGGCGACTGGAGGCCGCGCTGGCCGGGCTCGGCATTGCTGACGTGCGCCGGGTAGGTGACACGGGTGTGCTGGCGCGCGTGCCAGGGCGGGATCTATCGGCGCCGGTGGTGGCCATTCGGGGCGATATCGACGCCCTGCCGATAGAGGAGCGGACCGGGCTGCCGCAAGCCTCCAGCGTGCCGGGCGTCATGCACGCATGCGGACACGACGTGCATGCGACGTGGGCGGTAGGCGCTGCCGCGCTGCTGCTTGCCAACCCGGCCGCGGGCGACGTCGTCATCATCCTGCAGCCCGGCGAGGAGCAGGGGAATGGCGCCCTGAAGATGATCGAGGGCGGCGCGCTGGATGGTGTGAAGATGATCTTCGGCGGGCACGTGGACCGTCGCTTCGCCGTCGGGCAGGTGGTAGCCGACGTCGGGCCACTGGCCGCGTCCACCGACAGCTTCCAGGTCGTGATCAATGGCCGTGGCGCGCACGCCGCGCGACCTCACGAGTCGCTGGACCCGATAGTGGGCGCGGCCGCGGTGGTGACGGCGCTTCAGCAGGTGGTCTCCCGACACCTCAACCCCGCCGATGCCGGCGTCGTGACTGTCGGCATGATCAACGCCGGCAGCGCACCCAACATCATTCCGGAGAGCGCCACACTGAGAGGTACGCTGCGGGCCATCCAGCCGGCGACGCGAAAGTTGCTGCGGACCGAGTTCGTGCGCGTGGTGGACGGTGTCTGCGCCGCCCACGGGCTCACCCCGACCATCACTTTCGACGACGGCACGCCGCCGGTGATCAACGAGGAGCGCTCGGTGGCTCACGCTCGCACCGCAGTGACCAACCTGCTCGGCGCCGAAGCCCTGGTGCCACTCGGCATCCTCAACCTGGCCGGCGAGGACTTCGCCCACTATCTGGAGCGTGTGCCCGGTTGCTTCCTGCGCATAGGTGCGCGTGAGGCGGGTGGCGCGGTGATCCCGGCCCACTCGCCCCTCTTCCATGCGGCCGACGAGTCGGTGCTCGTCGGTGCCGCGGTGCTGGCCGAGTCGGCGCGACTGGCGTCGGCGGAGTTGGCGGCGGCGGGGGAGGGTCGGGCCGGGTAGATCGGGGGGTCCATCAGGGAGGGCCACCGCCCATGTGGCCGCACCGTCACGCCCCGGCCAGCGGCGACCCGTCGTCCAGTTCGCGGATGACGCGACATGGATTCCCGGCCGCGAACACCCCCTCCGGCACGTCGCGAGTGACCACGCTCCCAGCGCCGATGACGCTTCGCGAGCCGATCTGCACGCCAGGCAGGATGAGCGCGCCGCCGCCCACCCAGACGTCCGAACCGATGGTCACCAGGCGGCCGAACTCCTCCTTCCTGCGCAGGGCGGCGTCGAACGGGTGCATGGCTGTGTAGATCTGCACCGCCGGCCCGAAGAGGGTGAAGTCGCCGATCTTCACCCTGCAGACATCGAGGACGACGCAGTTGAAGTTGAAGAAGACGCGCTCACCAAGCTGGATATTGGTGCCGTAGTCGCAGAAGAAAGGCGGTTGCATCCACACACTGTCGCCGCCGGCGGCGAAGAGGTCGCGCAGGATCCGTCGCCGCTCGTCGGCCTCGCCTTCGCGCGTGGCGTTCAGTGCCTGGCAGAGATCACGGGCGCGCTCGCGGGAGTGGACCAACTCCTCGTCCAGGGGGTCGTAGAGGTCCCCGGCGAGCATCTTCTCACGTTCGGTGGGCATGGGCAGTTACAGGTAGCGATGACGTGGATTCGCAGGCGCAGCCGCCGGCTGACTGATGCTCAAGCCTCCCGGTGCACGCGCGCGAAAAACGTTTCCAGGTCGAGCACCAGCGGCTCCGCGACGCCTGCGGGGTGCCAGGACATGGAGCTGTCCAGCACCTCGGGGCGGTCATCCGTCAGCCGCCATCGCTCCACGGTGCGGGAGTGCGGATCCACGATCCAGTACTCGGGCACACCCTTACGTTGGAAGAACCGGCGCTTCACGACGCGATCGTAACGAGCGCTGCTCGGCGACAGGACCTCGATTGCGAGGAGGAGGCTGCGTACATCACGCCACGTGCCGTGCGGTCGTACATCCTCCGTCGGGACCACGAAGACGTCCGGCTGGAGGACTGTGCCAGGCTCGAGCTCGATGTCGGCCGGCGAGACGACCGGCCGCCCGACCGGATGGCCACGGAGGTAGTGATCCAGTTCACGCCAGAGGTGCATAACCGCTTCCTGATGGCTCCACGTCGGCGCGGGAGTCACGAGAAGCTCACCATCAATGAGCTCGTAACGTGGCCACGCGCGATCCTCGTCCTGCATCGCGCGCACCTCTTCGGCGGTCCATCGCTTGGTGGCGGGCATACCCATAGTCTGCTCGGCGGCTCGGCGTCGTGGCAAGGGTGCATCTGGCACGATGCAGATCCGGCCGATGCATGTCGTCATCGTTCCAGTGCGCCCGGGACCGCCAGTGCGCCCGGGACCGCCAGTGCGTCCGGGGTCGATTGGTATCGGCAGCGTCTCGATATCCGGATGGCGGGAATCAAACGCCGATAGCGGCGCTCAGGGCTGAGAGTTCCGGACAGTCACGTTGGCCGCAGCGAATCGCCTGCCTCTCAGTCCTCCGCGTGCACGCGCGCGAAAAACGTCTCCAGGTCGAGCACCAGCGGCTCCGCGACGCCTGCCGGATGCCAGGTAATGGAGCCGTCCACCACCTCCGGTCGCTCGTCCTCCGCATGCCACCGCTCGATCACGCGCGAGCTGACATCCACTACCCAGTACTCGGCCACGCCGACGCGCTGGTAGAAGTGGCGTTTCACGACCCGGTCATATCTGGCCGTGCTCGGCGACAGCACCTCGATGGCGAGCAGAAGCCTGGACACTTCCGGCCAGGAACGAGGCAGGCCGGCAGTGCCAGCCGCCATCACGAAGACGTCCGGCTGGACTATCGAGCCGGGCTCGAGTTCGAGGTCGGCGGGTGCAGACAACGCCTCACCCATGTCCGCGCTCAGGTGGGCGTCCAGTACGCGCAGCAGTTCACGCACGGCACGCTGGTGCTCGATGGTGGGAGCGTTGGTCACGTCCGGCTCCGCCGAGTCGAACGAGACCAGCAGCTCACCATCGATGAGCTCGTAGCGCGGCGTGGGACGGTTCTCGTCCATGAGCGCGCGCACCTCCTCGGTGGTCCATCGCTTGGTGGCGGGCATACCCATAGTCTGCTCGGCGAGTCGGGGTGGTGGCAAGGGCTCATGCAGCACGATGCGGTCCCGGCTGATACGCACCATCATCGTTCTGGTGCCCCTGGGACCAATTGGCATTCGCCTCATGTCTCACCTTCCGATGGCAACGGTCGAATGTCGGTAACGGCACTCAGGCTAGGAAATCCGGATCGTTACACCGTCCGGCAGCTATTCGCCTTCCTCCCGGTCTTCCAGCGCGTCGAGTAGCTCGTCCACCGTCGGCGTGCCCACGATGGTGTCACGCTGGGCCGAGTAGTACCCCCGTCCTCCCTCGTAGAGCTGGAGAAAGCGCGCGAGTCCCACAGGGCCGACTTCGCGTGCGACCGCCGCCAGGCCGGCGCGACGGATCTCCGCGGGCGTCGCAGTGAACACGTCGAATGCTGGTCGGGCGTCGTCTGTACGGTGAGTCATGTCGTCAATTCCTCCGTCACCCAGGTGACCGGGTCCAGTACCTTCACAACCGACGGATGGTGCGCGCGCGCCATTCTGGTCGCCGCGCAGCTCTCGCTCACGCTCGCCCTCCTCACCTGCGCCGGTCTGATGGCGCGCAGTGTGGCTCATCTGGCGCGGGTCCCGCTCGGGTTCGACGAGGCAGGCCTGCTCACCGTGGAGATAGGGCTGCCGTACGCGAAGGCAGCGGGGAGGGCGAGAACGTTCCGCGCGCATCGCTCGTCTTTCATTCGGCAGATTATCTCGACGTCATGCAAACACGCGTGGCAGAGGGAGCGATGGCGACTCCCGGAGGCTCGGCCGTATCGCATCCGGTGCTCGTGAGCGCGGCGCTGTCGCGCAGGCTCTTCAGGGGAGGGGAGAGCGTCGGCCGCGAGATCCGACGTATGGACCTCGACGGCGAGCTGGATCCGCGACAACCCTCGTACACGGTAGTGGGTGTCGTGGAGGATGTCCGTCAGCGCTCCCTGTCGGAGGCGCCTGCCGAGGTGGTGTACGTTCCCCTGATCGATCCACCGGTGGACCCGTTCATCGTGCCGACGGAGATGACCGTCGTCGTTCGCACGACGCTGGCGCCCGAGTCGCTGGTGGCCGATGTCCGCCGTGTGATCGCCGACTACGACGCATCGTTGAGCGTGGCCCGCGTGCGCTCGATGGAATCGATGGTCGCCGCCTCCAGTGCACGCTCCACCTTCCTCGCCCTCCTGCTCGCCGGCGGCAGCCTGACGACGCTCCTCATCGGGGCGATCGGCATCTGGGGGATGGTCGGCTACGCGGTGCGCCAGCGTATCGCCGAGGTCGGGCTCCGGCTCGCCCTCGGTGCGTCAACTCGATCCGTGACCACGCTCTTCCTGCGCGATGCGTTGGCGATCACGCTCGCCGGCGCCGCGGCGGGCGTCGTACTCTCGTTGGTGGCCGGACGGGTGCTGCGGGCACTCCTCTTCATGGTGAGTCCGACCGACCCGGTGACGTTGCTGGCCGCGACCATTCTACTCGTCGTGGTCGGGCTACTTGCCGGTTACCTGCCGGCGCGGCGCGCGGCGCGGGTGGATCCGGCGGCGGCGCTGAAGGTGGAGTGATCGATCGTCCCTGACGTGCTGAGGAACTGGCGAGCTGACGTGAGACTCGGTTGCATGGCTTTCGTCTGCTCGGCGACGATCCGGACAGCTGCTGCGACACAAGGACCGAGAAGTTCACGCGCCGGGCAGCGTCGCTCGCACCGCGCAGCAAGGTGATCGAGTCAGCGTGTGCCGCCTGGCATCGACATCACCGAGCGGCTCATTCCGATATCGGGAAGTGCGCGCGTGATCACCCATCCGCGCATGAACGGATCGTCGTAGCTGTATTTCCCGTCCTCCGCGACCAACACATCGCGCGCGACGAGCGTCTGGAGAGCTTTCCCGATGCTGCCGGGTGCGGAGGCGAGGCGGAATTCCCGGCGTACTGACGCCGAGGTGAGTCCAGTAGTGTGAACTGCCACGGCGCGAAGGACCTGCTGCTGGAGTCGCGACAACCCCGTCCAGATCGCCCGATAGGGAGCGTCCGCGCCCTGCACGACGCGCAGGAAGGCAGTGGCGACCATCCCATCGTCGACTGTCGCGTGCGAGGGTGATATGTCCACGACCTCCTTCGCGAGTTGCACAATGTCGCGCGTGCGCGGGCCGGCTACCTCGACAATGAGCGTGCCAATGCCGTCAGGTCTGAGGCCGACTCCGCCCATTCGCTCTTCGATCCATGCTTTCATGTGGCCGGGCTCCATAGCCCCGACCCGCAGGTTCCCCAGCAGCTTGTAGAAGGCTCGGCCCTTGCCGATCATCGCCTGGATCAGCCGTTCGTCGGAGCCGGCGAGCACATAGCTGACGTGTTGATGATGTTGGATGATGCCGCGCAGATGCGACTCCGCCGTCTCGCCGCCAAAACTGTGGATCTCCTGGAACTCGTCGAGAATCAATCCCAGGTGGCGTCCCCTTGCTCTGGCCAGCGAGTCGATGGCGTCGAGAGTGCTGCCGAAGGTGGTACGTTGGGCGCCCATGTCGTTGTCGAGTCCTATCCCGACGCTCGGCAGCAGCATACCTGACGCCGCGTCTGGCTCGAGCGTAATCCGGGCGCTCAGGCGCTGGACGAGATAAGTGGCCGCGTCACTCCAGACGCGCCCCACCTCACGCGTTGCGGCCTGCAGGAGACGTGTCGTCATCTCGCCCACCGAACTCGCTGTGGAGAGATCGGCGAGGATCACGATCCTGCCTTCGGCACGCAACCTCTCCTGGACCACACGTAGCAACGACGTCTTGCCCATACGACGTGGTCCGAACACGAGTAGATGATCCTGTGGCGTCGAGAGAGAGCGTGCGACGCGCTCCGCCTCCTCATCTCGGTTGGTGAAGAACGGAGGCGTGACCACGCCGCCTACCCTGAATGGGTTCTGCCGTTGACCATCTCGCCCGTGCTCCCGCATCGATTTATAGAAACTCCAGTCAGAATCAGGTCGCCATCGAAACACTCTGAGAGCACTCTCCAGCATTGACAGTCTTATCCATTCGGATGATATCCATATAGATAACATCCATACAGATAACATCCTAGTGGAGATTCTATCCTGCCAGGCGTAGCTGAAAGCCCCACATCGACATCTGCTGCGCGTGGCCGGCTGTCGACAATACTCGTGACGACTTTACTCTTGTCGACACGAGTATTCCTGGGATGGGAGTGACGGAGAGACGCCGGCTGCCATCCGACTCCCGAGCCGCGCCGAGCCATTCCGCGCTCCGTGCAGCCCCAGGGCAGCTCCATCTCAACGACCCGCAACCTCCGACTTACCGGCTGACATCGCTCCTCCGTCCCCCCGGCACCCGCAGCGCCCGCAGCCCGTTCCCGATCACCGCCAGCGACGACCCCATGTCGGCCGCCACGGCCATCCAGAGCGTCGCCCAGCCGCTCGCCGCCAGAACCAGGAACACGCCCTTCACCGCCACCGCGAACCAGATGTTCTGCCGGATGATGCGACGCGTCCGCTGCGACAGCCGGATGGCGAAGGCGAGCCTGGACAGGTCGTCGCCCATGAGGGCGATGTCGGCGGTCTCCAGGGCGACATCGGTGCCGGCGGCGCCCATCGCCACTCCCACCGTGGCCGTGGCCAGCGCCGGTGCGTCGTTCACGCCGTCGCCCACGAAGGCCACGTCGTCGCCGCCCTCGAGCAGCTCGCGCACCACGCGCACCTTGTCGTCAGGGAGCAGCTCGGCGTGGAACTCGTCGATGCCCAGTGCGGTCGCCACGGCGCGCGCGCTACCGGCGTTGTCGCCGGTGACCATGACCACCCGCCGGACGCCGCTGGCGCGCAGGTCGGCGAACATCTCCGCCGCGCCCGGGCGGGGCTGGTCGGCGATGGCGATGATGCCCAGTATCTCCCGGTCGCGGGCGACGAAGAGGACGCTCTTGCCGTCGGCCATCAGGCGCTGGAAGGTCGCCGAGGTGGCCTCGTCGTCCAGGCCCAACTCTCGGGCCAGTCGCAGGTTGCCGACATGGACCGGCACCGCTCCATCGGGACCGTCCACCTGCGCACGCGCCCCCCGTCCCACCAGCGCCTGGAAGTCGGTCGACGGCGGAGCGCTGATGCCACGGTCGACGCCGTGCGCCATGACCGCCCGGGCCAGCGGGTGCTCCGACTGTCGTTCGACGCCGAGCGCCAGCCGCAGCAGTTCGTCCTCGGTGATCGTGCCCGAGGGGATGACGTCGGTCACCGCGGGCTTTCCCAGGGTGAGCGTGCCGGTCTTGTCGAAGGCGACGGTCGTGATGCCGCCGGCCGCCTCGAGGTAGGCGCCCCCCTTGATCAGCACGCCGCCGCGGGCGGCCGCGGCGAGGCCACTGACGATGCTCACCGGCGTGCTGATGACGAGCGCGCACGGACAGGCGATGACGAGCATGGCCAGGGCCCGATAGATCCACGTGTCCCACGTGCCCAGGGCGAGCAGAGGCGGCAGTATGGCGATGAGGATGGCCAGCGCGACCACCGTGGGCGTGTAGATGCGGGCGAAGCGGTCGACGAAGGTCTGGGTGGGGGCGCGGGAACCCTGCGCCTCCTCCACCGCGTGGACGATGCGGGCGAGTGTGGTGTCATTCGCCAGCCTCGTCGCCCGCACGAGCAGGCCACCGTGGCCGTTCAGGGTGCCGGCAAAGAGCTCGTCCCCCTTCTCCCGATCCACCGGCAGGCTCTCCCCGGTGATCGGCGCCTGGTTCACGCTCGAGCGCCCCTCCACCACCTCGCCGTCGACGGGGATCTTCTCGCCCGGGCGCACTACCACCATCTCGCCGACGGCGATCTGGTCCACCGGGATCCGTGCCTCCACTCCCTCCCGCACCACCGTGGCCTCGCTGGGCGACAGGCTGATGAGCGCCCGGATCGCGTTCCGCGCCCGGTCCATGGAGTGCGACTCGAGCAGTTCGGCGACGGCAAAGAGGAAGAGCGTCGCCGCTGCCTCGGCCGGCTGACCGATGAGCCAGGCTCCGGTGGCGGCGACGGTGATGAGGAAGTTCATGTCGAGCGCCAGTCGCCGTGCCGCCCTCAATCCCTGCGGTACGACGAACCAGCCGCCGGCGATGGAGGAGAGGGCGAGCAGCAGGGTGACGACCGCCGGCGGGCCGGCGAGCCAGCTGATAGCGAGACCGATCGCCAGGGTGACACCGGAGAACGCGGTCGTCAGCGCCCGGCCGCGCAGTTGCCAGAAGGTCGGCGGTACGACGACGTCGGTCGTCGCATCGCCCGGGCTACCCGGTGAGCCAACGTCATGGACGCGAAAGCCGACGCCGCGAATGGCGCCAGCCAGCTCGCGTCGCACCGCGACTCCGCTGGCGACTGCTTCGTCAGTCAGTCCCACACGCACCCGGCCGCCCAGCACGTCCACGCGCACGTTCACCACGCCGTCCAGATCACCCAGCGCGCGCTCGATGGACGCCGCGCAGCTCGCGCAGTCCATGCCGCTCACGCGCAGCTCGCAAATGGCTCCGCTGGCGTCAGGGTCGACAACGTCCACGCCAGGATCGGCGCGCCCGGGGTCGTGCAACAGGCGAGGTTCAGCCATGCGGCCTGGTGCCTGCCTGGAGACACGTCGAGCGCCGGCGGAGGGACGACATGGGTTGCGTCGAGCGCGTCACTCGCGCTCCTCCTCCACGTGATCCAGGCCGATGGCGAGGAGTGCGGCTACGTGCGGGTCGTCCAGCGAGTAGTAGGCGACCCTCCCTTCCTTGCGGTAGCGCACGATGCGCAACTGGCGGAGCGTGCGCAGCGAGTGCGAGACTACCGACTGCGAGGTGCCCAGTAGCGTGGCGAGGTCGCAGACACAGAGTTCGGTGGCGGCGAGGGCCGTCGCCAGCCGGAGCCGGGTAGGGTCGCCGAGCGCCTTCAGGGTGGCGGCGAGGGCGGTGACGCTCTCCGGCGCGGGCATCGCTCCCCGGGCGCGCCGGACCTTGAGTTCGTCCACGCACTGTACCTCACAGACGTCCTCCTTCCGGCGCCGGGACGGCGCAGGTGGGGCATCGTTACGAAGTATGGCGGCTCTGGGAGCGTTCACAGGCATCCGGTCCCGGTCTCGATATATGAAGGGTCCTTCATATGAAGTTAACCGTCGCCGGAGACGTGAACAATAGGGACGGCGAGATCGGCGGCCGCACCCTCTGGCGGACTGCTGCGCCCCGCCGCACTGGCTCGGCCCTGGTGCGGGCCGGTTCCCGCTCTTCGTCCACTCCATCCTTCCGGGTGCGGTCGGCCACGATGCGCCTGCCCTCGGCTCGTCCTTCCGTGCCAGGGCTCGGACCTGAGTACTGGCCCGCGTACTGCACGCGAACTATCGTTGCCGCCGCCGACGAGAAGCAAGCCCGAACCGGGGATGATTCGACGCGGGGACGGGCGCTACCACATCCGGCGCGCGCGGCCGCGGCCGGCGCCAGGAGGACGATGACGGACGAGCTGACGGAGCCCGCGCACCACACGTCACCGCTCGGGCAGTGGGTGCATGCGCGGCTGAGGCCCGCGCGATTGGCGGGGCTCGTGGACGAGATCTGGTACTTCGAGGGGGCGCTCGCGATTCCTCGCGAACGCGTCTTCGCCGATGGTCGTTACGAGCTGGTCGTGCAGCTCGGCCCGCGCTACCGCCTGGTGGATGCGCGGGGCAGCACGGATTTCCCCACCTGTTGCCTGGGTGGCCTGCGGCTGGGTCCGGAGGTGATCGAGGCGCCACCCGGCCACCTTGCCGTGTTGGGGGTGAAGCTGACTCCACCCGGCGCGCTGGCGCTCCTGCGCGCGCCGCTGCACGAGACAGCGGGCATCACCGTCGCCCTCGACGACGTGGTGGCCGGCGCGTCGGCGGAACTCCACGACCGGTGCGCCTCCGCGGCCGGCGCGCGGCAACGGCTCCACGCCGCATCGGCCTGGCTCCACGGTCGCATGGCGGGCGCAACGCTTCCGGAGCCAGCGGTGGCATGGGCGGCCGCCGAGATCGAGCGTCGGAACGGAGCACTGTCCATCACCGCGCTACGCGATCGCACTGGCTGGTCCCGCACGCGCTTCACTGAACGGTTCAGGGAGCAGGTGGGCGTGACGCCCAAGGTGCTGGCGCGGATGCACCGCTTCCGGAACGCGCTCGCCCGGATCACCGATCAAGGGAACAGCTCCCTCACCGACATCGCCCTCGCGGCTGGCTACTACGACCAGGCGCACTTCTCCAACGAGTTCAGGCTCTTCTCCGGCTACACGCCCGCCGCATTCCTCAGGGCCCTCCGCTTCCCGAACAGCGTGAGCCTGGCCGAGGAGCGCTGAACTTCCGGGAGCGCTCGGGCCGGTAGTGGAGCGACATTTCTTCCAAGACGCGGACCAACCGCCGTTGCATCATGCACGCGTCCGCCGACCAAGGGGGGCTGGTGGACGTCACACGATGACCGGAAGAGGATCATGACAGGCAACGAGGAAGCTGGAGAGACGATGGACTACCAGAGCGTCACGCCGTACCTGACCCTGGACGGTGCGGCAGCGTTCATCGAGTTCGTGCGGGAGGTGTTCGACGGGAAGCTGATCCGGAGCTCCACCCGGCCGGACGGCTGCCTGGGCCACTCGGAACTCCGCATTGGCGGGTCGATGGTGATGGTGTCGGACACCACCGAGGAGTGGGGCGCGACGCCCGCGGCGCTGCTGGCCTACGTGGAGGAGGTGGACGACGTCTATCGTCGTGCCATGGAGCGGGGGGCGCGGTCGCTGAGGGAACCGGAGGACACCTCGCACGGCGATCGCATGGGCGGCGTGGTGGACCGGTGGGGGAACCAGTGGTGGGTGGCGACGGCGCTCGACCAGGGCGGGTGATCCAGACTCATGGGGCCCACGCCTGAGCTACCTCACGGTCGCGTAGTGCCGCATCGCCGTGCCGGTGCTCCGGAAGCCGGCCGAGCGTAAGATATCCCCGTATGGCGCGGCTGAGGCGGGCAGGCCGTCCACCGTCTCGATCGTGACGTCTCGTCCGCGGCCGGCGCGCTCCACCAGCCGCGCGGCGACGGCGCCGAGCGCCGCCCGTAGCTGGGCCGGCGAGACGCCGGCGCGGGTCCGGATGCGCGCCGCACGTCCCTCCGACGTCAGGACGACCTTGCCACGGATGGTGACGAGCAGCGCGCTCGCGCCGCGTGGGCCAGCAAGCGAGTTCTCCGTCTGGCCGGCGATGGGGATCGAATATGCGTTCGCCGGGTCGGAGGGCGAGAGCACGACGACGTCCTCCTCCGCCTCGTCCTCCTGCGCCTCGTCCTCCTGCGCCTCGTCCGCCTCCGCCTCGTCCGCCTCCGCCTCGTCCGGCGCCCCCGCTTCCGGCTCCGATCCGCTGTCGGCCGGCGTGGTGACGACGTCCGGCGTGGCGGGAGGGCCGCTCGCGCGCAGCAGCTCGACCGCTTCGGGAAGCGCGAACTGGGCGCCCGCCAGGCCGGCGACGAAGTAACCTCGCCGCACCTCACCGCGAAACTCCAGCCGCTTGAGCTCCCGGTAGATCGATCGCCAGCCCACCGCCGGCCGCTCGCGCCGCCACCAGTCCCGGCTCACCACGCCGTAGCGGGCCAGCCACTGCCGCGCCACCTGCTCGGCCAGTTCCTGCTCGTCGTCCTTGCCCTCACCTGGCGGGCCCAGCGTACCGGGGGTGTGGACGAGCGACCAGCGGCCGCCCCATGCGGCGGCATCGGGCCTGTCCGGGCGCTTCCACTTTGGCAATCGGCGCAGGTTCACGCGCCGCTGCACCACCGGCCTGCCCGCTGAGGGGACGAAGTCGGCGGGGAGCCAGCGGGTCGGATCCGGCTCGTCGTGTCGCCGCGGCGGGAGAAGCGACTTCCAGCGCAGCACGTCGCGCAGGGCGTCCATGGTGTCGTTGGTGACCAGTCCGGCGGCCACCAACTCACGCAGAGCATCGCGCAACCGCTGTTCGCCGAGCGACGTTGCGGCGGCCAACTCGGCGGTGAAGGAGGCGCCCGCACTACGAAGGGCGTCGCGCACGGCAAGCGCGTTCGGGCTGAGCGTGCGGTCGTCGGCCGGTGGTGCGACCCAGGCGCGACCGGCGCCCCGTGCCAGAAATCTCACCTTCCCCACGCCGGCGGGGGGCGCGCCGGTCGACGGTCGACTGTTCGCCGGTCGAGCGGTGGCGGGCCCACCGTTCCCCGGTCCGCTGTTCGCCGGTGCACCGGTCGCCGGTCCATCGGTTGTCGGTCCACCGTTCGCCGGTCCACCGTTCCCCGGTCCATCGGTTGTCGGTCCATCGGTCGGCGGTCCACCGGTCACCGTTCCACCGATCGCCGGTCCACCGGTCCCCGTTCCACCGATCGCCGGTCCACCGGTCCCCGTTCCACCGGTCCCCGGTCCACCGGTCGCCGCTCCACCGGTCGCCGCTCCGGCAGTCGCAGCCTTCCCGGCCCCCGGGTACGACACACCCTCGGCCGCCCACACCAGCCGCCCGCTTGCCGTCAGCCGGCCCAGCCACGACGGCTCGTAGCCCTCGACGCGCGCGGGTAGGTAGTCGCGCTCCCAGGCGGCCGCCGGACGGGCGACGCCGTGGAGTTGTTCGAGCACCGCGGCGACCCCCTCGGCGCCGCTCGCCCGCCTGTCCGGGGTGAGGTGCTGCCAGCGCTGCAGGAAGTGCGCGAAAGTCTGGATGGGCACCGCCTCGATCTGCTTTCGCGCCTGGGCCAGCTCCCGCCGGCGGGCCTGCTCCAGCAGCCGGCGCGAGCACCACCTGTCCGTACCGGTCTCGCCGCCAAAGACGCCCCGCACCAGTACTCCGGCCTGCTCCGCACCCTCCAGCCGACGTCGCACCCATCCCGCCGGGAAGTCGTAACGCGCCCGCACGTCGTCCACCGAGACGGGGCCGGCGAGGGCGACGAAGCGCGACAGCAGCTCGCGTCGGGCCGCGGTCGGCGTCAACGCGGGCGACCGTAGCTGTTCGGGGATCACATCGGCGGCCCGCTGCGTCACCAACTGCGGGGTCGCCTGGACGTTCGCCAACCGATCGGCGCCGAAAGCGGCGACGTAGCGAGCATACGAATCGACGAGAATGAATCGCTGCTCGTCGCCACGCGACGCGGTAGGGAGCTGTATTGCCACCAGCCGTCCGCTCGCCAGCAGCGTCTCCACAGGATCGCCACGGCGCCATTCCGCCGCCGGCGCGATGCGGGCCTGCAGCTCCTCCCAGGTCACGTCGCCCACGCGATCCACCAGCACCGCCAGTTCGTCGGCGTCGCGCGCCTGACGGCCCGGTGCGGTGCCGCGCCGGCGGGTGAGCTCCTCCTCCAGCACGGCCAGCGTCGCGTCGTCGGCGCCGGCACCGCCCATAAGCTCGTCCAGCAGCGCGCGGTCCAGCGACAGTAGCGCCGCCCGCGCCTCGGCGCGCGGCGTGTCATCGGCATACATCCAGTCGATCACGAAGCCGAATTGCAGCGACGCCGCGAATGGCGAGGGGATCTCCGTGCGCACCACGCGCACGCTCACCTCGCCGCTGGCAATGCGCTGCAACACCTCGCGCAGGCCGGCCATGTTGAAGACGTCCTGCAGGATGTCGCGATAGGTCTCGACGACGATCGGGAAGGATGGGAACTCGCGCACCGCCTGCAGCAGGTCGGCGGCCTTGAGCCGCTGCAGCCAGAGCGGCATGCGTCGTCGTGGGCTCCCGCGGGGCAGGAGCAGCGCGCGGGCCGCGTTCATGCGGAATCGCGCCCCGAACAGCGACGACGTCCCCACCTCCTCCAGCACCAGTCGCTCGGCCTCCTCGGCGGCCAGCGATCGCATGACGTCCACCGGTGGCGGGGCGCCCAGGTCGGGCAGGCGGAGCATGATCCCATCGTCGGTGGTCTGCACCTGCACCTCAACCTTGAGCCGCTGCTGCATGCGGCGGGCGAGGGCCATCCCCCACGGTGCATTGACGCGGCCGCCGAAGGGCGCATGCAGAACCATCCGCACGCCGCCGGTCTCGTCGCGGAAGTGCTCCAGCACCAGCGCCCGTTCGGTGGGCACGATGCCGGTGATCTTCCGCTGCGTCTGCACGTACTCCACCAGCGACTGGGTGGCCGCCGGGTCGGCGTGATAGTCGCGCTCGATCGCCGCCAGGTCGTCGCCGGTGCGCGCCGCGTCCAGTCTGCGGCGCAACTCGCCGACGCGCGCCGAGAGATGGTTGGAGCGGGCCATGAACTCGCCGTGCCAGAAGGGCATCCGTGCTGGCGCGCCGGGTGCGGGCGTCACCACCACCCGGTCGTGTTCTATGGAATTGATGCGCCAGGTGGAGGAGCCGAGCTGGAAGGCGTCGCCCACCCGCGACTCGTGGACGAACTCCTCGTCCAGCTCGCCCAATCTCGTGCGATCGGGCAGGCTGACGGCGTAGAGGCCGCGGTCGGGGATGGTGCCGCCGGAGATGATCGCCACCAAGCGCGACGAGCGGGCGGGCGAGACGATGTCCGACACGCGGTCCCAGTGTACCCGCGCGTCCAGCTCGGCGGCGACGTCGGCCGGATACTTACCGGCGAGCATGGAGAGCGTCTCGTCGAAGGCGGCGCGGGTGAGGGCGTGGTATGGATAGGCGCGCCTGACGAAGTCGTACATCTCCCGCGCCGTCCACTCCGGCTCGTCGGAGGCGACCATGGCGACGATGATCTGGGCCAGGACGTCGAGCGGGTTCTGGACCACGCGGGTGGGCTCCACGTCGCCCGAGCGCATGGCGCCCAGTATGGCCATCTGTTCGAGTGCGTCGTCGCGGAAGGTCGGGATGAAGACGCCGTGGCTCACCGCGTCCAGCGTGTGTCCCGCCCGTCCGACGCGTTGCAGCGCCGACGCCACGCGCTTGGAGCTCTGTAGCTGGAGCACGAGGTCCACCGACCCCACGTCTATCCCCAGTTCCAGCGAGCTGGTGGTGATGACGGCGCGCAACTCCCCGGCCTTCAACCGTTCCTCGAGCAGGAAGCGCCGTTCGCGCGACAGTGAGCCGTGGTAGGGGAGAGCGATCTCCTCGCCGGCGAGCTGGTTCACCCGCGCGGCCATGCGTTCGGCCTGGCCGCGGTTGTTGACGAAGACGAGGGTGGTGCGGGCGCCGCGGATGCGGGCGAGGACGAGCGGCGCAACGGCGTTCCAGATGGTACCGTCCACATGCGCCAGATCCTCGACCGGCGAGACGAGTTCGGTCTCCATCTGCTTGACGAGGCCGCAGTCCACCACCTGCACCGGGCGGAAGCCGGGTGCGGCGTCGCCAGTCGCTGGCGTGTTGCAGCCGCCGAGGAAGCGGGCGATCTCGTCGAGCGGGCGCTGGGTGGCGGAGAGGCCGATACGCTGCGGCGCGTCGGGGGCGACGCGGGCGAGCCGCTCGAGGGTGAGCGCCAGGTGGGCGCCGCGCTTGCTGCCAGCGACGGCGTGGATCTCGTCGACGATGACCGCGCGCAGGGCGCTGAAGATGCTCGGTCCGCGCACCGTGGTGAGCAGGATGTGGAGCGACTCCGGCGTGGTAATGAGGATGTGCGGCGTGCGGCGAAGCATGCGTGCGCGCGCCGACGACGGGGTGTCGCCAGTACGCACGGCGACGCGGATCTCCGGGAAGTGTTCGCCGGCGGCGTGGAACCGTGCCTTGAGGTCCGCCAGCGGCCGCTCGAGATTCCGCTGGACGTCGTTGTTGAGCGCCTTGAGCGGCGAGACGTAGAGCAGGTGGACGGCATTGGCCAGCGGCTCGTGCGCTCCGTCGACGATGAGCGCGTTCAGCTCCCAGAGAAAGGCAGCGAGCGTCTTTCCGGTGCCGGTGGGGGCCAGGATGAGAGTGTCGGCGCCGCTGGCGATGGCCGGCCAGCCCTGACGCTGGGGGGCGGAGGGCTCGCCGAGGGTGGTCGTGAACCAGTCGCGGACGATGGGGTGGAAGTCGGCGAGCGGGTCGGGTGCGGGCGGGAGGGGCATGCCGGGCTGACTTGCGAGATGTGTGCGAGCGCGGGGGCTGAAACGATGCGTTCAGTCTGCCCACAACGTCATGCCCGGGGGAACCCATGACGCTCGCGGCCGTGGTGACTGCGGACGAGAATGCCCTGGTCGGGTTCCCTCCCGCCGGAGGCCTCTTGCCGGACACCGGGGAGAGCGGCGGCTTGATCCAGGCGACCTGCGCGTGGGAGAGAGGCCGGACGCAATGCTCCTCTCACCCTGGGAGGCGGGTGGGGATCCGTGACGATATACTACCTCCTGACAGGCACGTGCAGCCCAGGGTGGATGCATGGCGTCGGGACCCTGCCTGCCTCGCTCTGGCAGCGGGCCCTCGCAGGCAAGTCATTGCCCACGGGAGCACTGGTTTCGTGCACATCTGTCGTGGATTGCCGTGACACATGCTCGCGTGCCACGTTATGTGATGGTTACCGTGAACATTTTCCGCTCCCGATCCAGCGACAGGATGCGACCGCACAAGGCTCCCCTCCGCACCGTTCGAGTCGGGCCTGGCAGGCCGAGGGCGCTCGTCCTGATGAGCCTCGTCGCCAGCCTGCTGGCCGGCGTCATTGCGCCGCGCGTGGCGTGGTCGCAATCCAGCGTTCCGCCCTCCGCCGAAGCAGCGCGCACCGCCCGCGACGTTATAAACCGCACGATGAGCCCGTTCTGCCCGGGCCTGTTGCTCGCCAACTGCCCGAGCCCGTCGGCGGATTCCTTGCGACGCGCCATCCTGGCCCGTGCCCGGACGGGCGCCAGCCGCCGGGTCATAGAGGAAGAGCTGATCGCGGTCTACGGTGAGGGCGTCCGCGGGGCGCCGGCGGCGCGCGGCTTCGGGCTCGTGGCCTGGCTCACGCCGGCGGTGCTGCTGCTGGTCGCCGGCGTGGGTACTGCGGCCTGGGTGCATCGCGTGACGCGGGCCGGTGGCCTCGCCGCCGGGCAGACGGCGGCCGCGCCCATGGCTGTCTCCGAACCTGGCCCGTTCGAGCCGCCGGCCGATACCGAGCGAGCGGCGGAGTTGGAGAGGCTGGCCGAACTCGTCCGACAGGATGGTACCCGATGAAGGTTGGCACCGCCCGCGCGCACCCCTCACGCTGACTCGCTACTGCCGCGCATCCGTCGCGCATTGGCCAGGTCCACCCCGTGCGACGGGCCAGTCCGGCTGGCGACCAGCTCCCGGTTCGTGGAGAGCGGTCATCCGTTCAGCCGGATGACTCGCTTTCCGAAGGCCTCGCCTCTCAGCAGGCCGGCGAAAGCGGCGGGCGCTCGCTCCAGTCCTTCGATCATCTCCTCGAGGTAGTTGACCTTCCCCTCCCTGACCCAGGCGCCCATCTGGCGGGCGAACTCCGGGTAGAGGTGGCCGAAGTCGTCGAAGACGATGAACCCGCGCATCGTCATCCGCTTCCGGAGGATCTGCCCCATCAGGTAAGGCATCCGGTCTGGCCCGTCGGGCAGCGAAGTCGCGTTGTATTGCGAGATGAGGCCGCAGAGCGGGATGCGCGCGCGCGGGTTCAGCAGCGGCAGCACGGCGTCGAACACGGCCCCGCCGACGTTCTCGAAGTAGATGTCGACGCCGTCCGGCACGGCCGCCCGGAGGGCGTCGGGAAAGCTGTCAGCCTTGTAGTCGATGCAGGCGTCGAAGCCAAGGGTCTCGACGACGTGGGTGCACTTCTCCGGCCCCCCGGCGATACCCACGACGTGGAGTCCCAGGATCTTGCCAATCTGTCCGACGGTCGCGCCGACGGGCCCGCTGGCGGCAGCGACGACAAGGGTTTCACCTGCCTTCGGCTGACCGATCTGGGTGAGGCCGGCATAAGCGGTCAGACCAGGCATTCCCAGCACACCCAGCGCCCACGACGGGTTCTCGGGGTCGGTACCGAGGTTGATCACGCCCTTGCCGTCGGAGAGCGCGAAGTCCTGCCAGCCACCGAACGCCACGACCCAGTCACCGTCGGCAAATCCGTCGACATGTGAGCTGACGACCTGGGAGACCGTGCCGCCGACCATGACCTCGCCGATCCGGACCGGCGCCGAGTAGGAGGGCGCGTCGCTCATCCGGCCGCGCATGTAGGGGTCCAGGGAGAGGTACTCGTTGCGCAGGAGCATCTGGCCCTTGCCCGGCACCGGCAGGTCGGCGGTCTCCAGGCGCAGCGTGTCGGCGTCGGGCTCGCCCGTCGGTCGCTCGGCCAGAACGAAGCGGCGGTTTTGTGTGGCGGATTGGTTCATGAAGGGTTTGATCTGGTTTGGGCGGAGGGAATGGCGCAGCTCTGGGTGCGCACGTCAGGCGGGTTACGCACGTCAGCCGCCTCCACGACCGCGTCGATCTCGAGACCGGTGTTGTCACGGCACTGCAGGACCGTGGCATCGGCCGCCTGGGGTTGGATTCGCACGTCGCGGACGACGAGCGACTCGAAGAGGAACCCGAGCAAGTTCAGGTCCTGAAGCAGACGCTCCGGTGTCGCCCGGAGGGCGGCTGCGGCGAGAGACGGATCGACGAAGCGTCGCTTCGACGCGCCGGATCTCGTCGAGGTAGTCCCGTGCGGCCTGCATCGACTGTGGCACGGAGCGGGTCAGGTTGCCTGCCCAGCCGCCAACGACCACCAGTTCGGCCACGGGATCCTGTTCGAGCTCGCCACCGATGGGCCGGACTTCCATGTCGATGGGCCGTTCCATGGCGAGCGACTCTCGTCGCTGCCCTTCCTCGAGAACCGCCGCGACGACATCGTGCGCAACCCGCAACCGATCCATCGAGCCGGGACGCCGCGCCGGTATGCGATGTGCGCACCGGGAACTCGAGTCGACGAGCGTATTGACCGGCCGAAGGCCACGCGATCACGCGTGACGAGATCAAGGCGGCGCGCGCCACTGCCCAGCGTTCCGTGGAACCCGGCCGCTTCACCCAGTGAGGAGCATGACATGACGATCACCGTGACGGGCAGCACCGGCACGATCGGTACCGAACTCGTTCGCCTGCTTGCCGCGGCCGGGGCGCCCGTACGCGCGGTGCTGCGCGATTTCAGCCGCGCGCAGTCGCTCCCGCGCGTCGCCTGGCTGCGCGCCGACCTGCGCGACGAGGGCACGCTCGAGCCCACGCTCGCCGGCACGCGCCAGCTCTTCCTGCTGACCGGTAACCAGCCTGACTTCGGCCGGACGCAGATCGCCGTCATCCGCGCCGCCGAGCGGCTCGGCGTGGAGCATGTCGTCAAGCTCTCGGCGCTCGGTGCGACGCCACGGACCAAGTCGCCGCTGGCGCGCGAGCACTGGGAGGCCGAGCAGGCGCTGGAGGAGACGTCCATGTCGTGGACCATCCTGCGGCCGCACGCCTTCATGCAGAACTGGCTCGGTGAAGTCGCCCAGACGGTGCGCGACGAGGGAGCGATCTATGCGGCGATTGGCGAGGGCAGGGTCCCCTTCATAGATGCCCGCGACATCGCCGCAGTCGCCGCTCAGGTGCTGCTGCATCCCGAGGCACATGCCGGCCAGCGCTACGTGCTGACCGGGGGCGAGGCCGTCGGTTACGGCGCCCTCGCCGGCGCACTCTCGGAGGTGCTCGGCACGCCGGTGAGCTACCACGCGCTCACGATGGAGGAGATGCGCGACCGGCTCGAACAGCAGGGCGTGGCCCCGAAGATGATCGACTCGTTCCTGGCGCTCGCCGCCTACCAGAAGGCCGGTGGCCCGACCGAGCGGGTCTCGGAGAGTGTCGAGCAGGTCCTCGGGCGCGCGCCACGAACGATCCAGGATTTCGCGCGCGACTACCGGGAGCACTTCGTCGCGTCGCAGGCACGACACTCGCCTGCTTGATCTCGCTCACACGAACCCGAACCCAAGGAGGGCACGATGGCACTCACCGAAGAGCAGCGTCAACGGTTGGAGCGGCGACTGCAGGAAGAACGCGAACGCCTGTCGAACATGCTCGAGCGCAAGCGCGAGCGGCGTGAGGGGGCGAGCCCGCAGGACCGAACCGGCGCGCTGACCTCGATGCCGTCGCACATGGCCGATCTGGGAACGGATACGATGCAGCAGGAGCTTTCCGCCTCGAACACCGCGCGCATGTCGAACCAGCTCGCCGAGATCGACGCCGCACTCGAGCGGCTGTACCGCGAACCGGAGCGCTACGGCATCTGCGAGGACACCGGCGATCCGATCCCGCTGGAGCGGCTCGAGTTGATCCCCTGGGCGCGCACCTGCGAGCAGGCTGACGCGTGAAGGTGGGGCCGGGCGGCGTCCTCCGGCAGGCAATGGTATCCGGGCGCTCGATCGCGATGCCGCTGGGTCGCACGCATGCATCGGAACGCCAGACCACAGGGCGCCTCTGCTGACCACCCGGGGCTACCGGCTCAGGACTGCGAACACTGATCCACCTGCTCGCCCGACGTTCTGTCGCTCTGGTGGCGGAAGAGCGTCCCTTCCGATCCCGGACCGCTTCCCTTGGTCCACCATTCGAACCCTTCGCCCACGTAGCGCGCACCGCTCGCCGAGACGGCGATCGTCATCGGGTAGGTCTGACCCTCGTACTGGACGACGGCGGTCGAATTGGTGGGATAGGAGGCTTCCACGGTCCGGCCGCTCTCACAGCGGTACGTGAGTGGCGCGGAGGCATCCGCCACGGCGACGTCCGAGACGGGTGGCTCGGGCTCCGGGCTGGAGCAGGCGGTCAGGGCGAGGGCGACGAGGACGAGTGGGAGAGCCATCGCTGGGCGCGAACGGCGGAGATGCGGCATGAGGTATCCGGGTTCAGGGGGTAAGCCAGGCAGTGACGCGGGCGCGCTGCGCTCGCCGGAGCGCTGCTGGCGAAGGTATGCCGGCCCGCGTGACGGCGCCAAGATGGCGTCGGAGTGGTGCTGAGGCAGCGCCAAAGTGGCGTCGAAGTGGCGTCATGGTGACGTCATCGATCCGTGCCGGCGGCGGGCGGGGTGAGCTCGGCCAGGAACTCGTGAACGAACTTGACCGCCATCGCGCCCTCACCGACGGCGGACGCTACTCGTGGCATCGAGCCCATGCGCACGTCGCCCGCCGCGAAGATGCCGGGGTGGCTGGTCTCCAGGAGGTAGGGATCGCGGTCGGTCGTCCGGCGTGCGGGATTGGCCGCGGTGCGGCCGGTCCTGATGAATCCGTGGCGATCGGTCTCGATCCCGGCCGGCAGCCAACGGGTGCGCGGCACGGCACCGATGAAGGTGAAGACCGCGGCCGTGGCGAGCGTGCGCGTCTGGCCGGTGCTGGTATCCTCTACCACCACCGCCTCGAGCCGTTCGTCGCCGACGATCTCGCGGATCTCGGTGCTGTGGAGCACCTCCACGTTCTCTGTGGCTTCCACGCGGTCGGCCAGGTAGCTGGACATGCTCCGCCGCAGGTCATCGCCACGCACGAGCAGCCATACGCGCCGGGTATGCTCGGAGAGGAACATCACCGCCTGCCCGGCGGAGTTTCCCGCGCCGACCACCACGACGTCGCTGCCCGAGCATGCCGTCAGCTCGATCGGCGTGGCGGCGTAGTAGACGCCGGTACCGTCGAAACGCTCGCGCCCGGGGACGTCGAGCCTGCGATAGTCGGCGCCGGTGGCGATCAGGATGCAGCGCGCATTCACTCGCTCGCCGGAGTCGAGCCGCACGGCCGGGTGCTCGCCGTCCAGTTCCAGGGCCACCGCAGGGGCAGGGGAGGCGAGTTCGGCGCCGAACTTCTGCGCCTGCAGCGTGGCGCGGCTGGTGAGGTCGGCGCCACTGACGCCCGTGGGGAATCCGAGGTAGTTCTCGATCCTGGACGACGCGCCCGCCTGGCCGCCGGGCGCCACGCTGTCGAGTGCCACGGTGCGCAGCCCCTCGGACGCGCCATACACGGCGGCCGCGAGCCCCGCCGGGCCGGCACCTACGATCACCAGGTCGTAGATGTCGGTTCCGAAGGGCCGCCGCAGGCCCACGGCCTCTGCCAGCTCCAGCACGGACGGGTTCCGCAGCAGCGGGCCCGCGCCGGCCGCGATCGCCGGCAGGTCCTCGCCACGCAGGCCGAGGTCGTGCAGCATCCCGGCGATCCCCGGATCCTCATCCACGTCCAGCCAGGTGAACGGCACCTGGTTGCGGGACAGGAACTCGCGGATGTGGAACGCCTCGCGCGATGTTGCCGATCCGATCACTCGCAGCCCCTCGAAGCCCGACTCCAGCAGCTCCTCACGGCGTGCGATGAACGCTCTCAGAATCGTCTCGCCGAGGCGGGGACGCTCGCCGATGATGGTGCGGATGTCGGACGAGGAGAGGCCGAGCACCTCGGTCTCGCCGCGCGCGACCGCGCCCACGAGGGAGCGGCGTCGGGTCAGCACGTCTATGTCGCCGGTGAACTGTCGGGGTCCGTGCAACATCACGCGCTGCGGCTCGTCCCCCGTGCGGTCGAGCACCTCGACCGCACCTTCGAGCACGACGAAGAAGCCGCCGCGCTGGGCGCCGGCCTGGAAGAGCGGCTCGCCGTCGTGCAGGTGGCTGCGCGTGCCGCGGGGCGTGAGGGCGGCGATGTCGGCCTCGCTGAGCCGCGGGTTTGCCGGGTCCCGGGATTCCGGATCGCTCATCGATACGTCCGTGCCGGTCGTGCCCCGGAAGTTGGAAGCGGCAATCCGCTCGACCACATGCAGCAACAGCCGCCGTGCCGCGCGCAGCCGCATGCGGCGGAGATGGGATGGATGCCCGGGGTTCGAGTGGGTGTGGGTCTGGCCATGTCCTGTCCCAGGGGGTCTATTCTGCTGCGCTCCGCGCCCAACGATCATAGCTCCCCAGCCACCACGAGGTCCACCGTGTCGCTGCCCGCCCAGGATCAGTCACCATCACCCGCCGCCATGGGAAACAGCAACGCACGGGGCGTCCCGGAGCCGTGATGACCCGGCTGAGGGACGTCACGCCCACCGAGCAGTTGTACGCGCTGGTCGCGAACGAGGAGGACGCTCGCGTCTGCACCGATATCAGCGAAGAGGCATGCCGGGAAGTACCGGGCAACTTCTTTCGCATCATCGTCGCCAATGTGTTCACCAAGATTGGCGACCTGCTGATCAGTCCCAAGACCGTGCTGGCGTGGCTCATCGTTGCCGTGGGCGCTCCCGAGGCGCTGGTCGGGGTGCTGGTGCCGATCCGTGAGTCAGGCTCTCTGATCCCGCAACTGGCAATCGGTGCCTGGGTCCGCCGGCATCCGGTACGCAAGGGATTCTGGGTCATGGGCGCGGTCCTGCAGGGAGTGGCCGTGCTGGGCATGGCCCTGGCCGTCTGGTTGCTGGAAGGTCTCTCCGCCGCCCTGGTGGTGATCGCGCTGCTGGTGATGTTCAGTGTCAGCCGCGGCTTCTGTTCGGTAGCCATGAAGGACGTCCAGGGCAAGACCGTCCCCAGGACCCGTCGCGGGCGCCTGGCCGGGTTGGCGGCCACGCTGTCCGGTCTGGTCGCGTCGGCGGTGGGGCTGTTCATCTTCGGAGGGAGCAACGATCCGGACATGCGCTTCTACTCGCTCCTGCTGCTGGCGGCCGGGCTGTGCTGGTTCGTGGCCGCGGCGGTGTTCGCCGGGGTGGACGAGTTCAGCGGTGAGACGGGTGGCGGAGGCAACGCCCTGCGGGAAGCGGTCCTGAGTCTTGGCCTGCTGGTGAGTGATGTGCCCTTTCGCAACTTCGTCATCGCGCGGGCTTTTCTGATGGCCTCGGCGCTGGGGTCACCGTTCGTGGTGGTCCTGGCCCAGCATCGGAGCCAGGGCATGGCGCTGCTGGGCGGTTTCGTGGTCGCTTCCGGTCTGGCCAGTGCCATCAGTGCCAGCGTGTGGGGGTTCATGGCGGATCTGTCCAGCCGCCGGGTGATGATCCGTGGCGGCGGACTGGCGGCGCTGGTGTGCCTGATGGTCGCCGGGCTGACGTTGGTGGATCCGTCATGGGAAGCCGGTTCCTGGTTCTACCCTGGAGCGTTCTTCGTGCTTGCCGTCGCCCATTCCGGAGTACGCATAGGCCGCAAGACGTACCTGGTGGACATGGCTGGCGGCAACAGGCGCACCGACTACACGGCCGTGAGCAACACCGTCATCGGGGTTCTCCTGCTGGTGACGGGTGGTATCAGTGCGGCGGTGGCAATGCTGGGACCGGCCTGGGCGCTGATCCTGTTGGGACTGATGGGGCTGATGGGGACCGCGTGGTCGTGGCGACTGCCGGAGGTGACACACCTGCCGGATGGTACGGGCCAGGGCACCCTTCGTCGCTCAGCTGAGTGACCTGCTGGATCTTCAGCAGCTCCTTCCTCGGCACCCGTGGCCGCATCTGGCTCACCGGAAGCTGCTGACAAGCGGTCACGGTCGTGCCGATCCTGCCGCACCCGGGTCACTACTCCTCTTCCCCTCCGCACCACCACATTTCCCATCTCCGGCAGCACCACAACCGGAACTCCTGACGCCTCTACAGGGACTGTCCCGACAGCATCCCGGCGGGAAGATGGCCAGCATACAACTGCCAGCTCACCCCGCTTGTTTTCCCATCGGCCGCGCGCGGCGACTCGAACTCCGCCCCAAGCCATGCAGACGCCACCCGATTCCAGTCCCCCGGTTGCCACCCCGGCCGCTGCCGACGCCCCTTCCGGCCACTTCCTGGAGGGGATAGTCGCGCTCGCCGCCGACGCGATTGTCGCCACCGACGCCGACCAGCGCATCATCCTCTTCAACCGCGGCGCCGAGGAGATCTTTGGCTACGACGCTGCAGAGGTGATCGGCAAGCCCCTCGACATGCTCCTGCCCGAGCGTGCGGCCAGGGCGCACCGGGAGGTTGCCATTCCGTCGTTCGAGCGCTCCGGGGTAGCGGCTCGCCGGATGGCTGAACGGGCCGAGGTCCATGGGCGTCGCAAGTCGGGAGAGGAGTTTCCACTGGAGGCGGCGATCTCGCACACCGTCGTCAACGGCGAGGCTCGCTACGCCGCCATCCTGCGTGATGTGAGCGAACGTCGGCGCGCGGAGCAGGCGTTGCGCGAGAGTGAGAACCTCTTCCGCACGGCGCTGGAGTGGTCGCCCATCGGGATGGCCATCCGGGACCTGGATGGGCGCTGGCTGGTGGTCAACAGGGCGCTCTGCGACCTGGTGGGTTACAGCGACGAGGAACTGCGGAGCTGGAGCTACCGGCAGATCAGTCATCCGGACGACGTGGAAGCCGACGTGGCGCTGTCCCGGGAGCTGCTGGCCGGCACACGCCAGGGGTACTCCCGCGAGAAGCGTTACCTGCATCGGGATGGGCATGTCGTCTGGATCCTGCTCGCCGTGACCCTCGTGAGGACGGAGAGCGGCGAGCCGCGTTTCTTCATCGCGCAGATGAAGAACATCACCCAACGGAAGCACGCCGAGGGGCTGCTGGCGCGCCAGGCGGAGGAGCTTGCGCGCTCGAACGCCGAACTGGAGCAGTTTGCCTACGTGGCCTCGCACGACCTGCAGGAACCACTGCGCATGGTGGCCAGCTATACCCAGCTGCTGGCCAACCGCTACAAGGGTCAACTGGACGAGCGGGCTGACCGATGGATCGGCTATGCCGTGGATGGTGCGCAGCGCATGGAAGAACTGATCAACGACCTGCTGGCACTCTCCCGGGTGGGTACCCACGGGCGGCCGATGGAGCTCTGTCAGTGCGACTCGATGCTCGCGCGAGTACTGGAGAGCCTTGCCGTGGCAATTGCCGAGAGCGATGCGGAGGTCACTGCCGACGCGCTGCCACCGCTCCGCGCCGATGCTGGCCAGTTGGGTCAGCTCTTCCAGAACCTGATCGGCAACGCCCTCAAGTTCCGTCGGCCCGGTGTTCCGCCACGAATCCACATCGGTGTGGAGCGGCGCACCGCGAAGGGTCAGGACGAATGGCTCTTCAGCGTCCGGGACAATGGAATCGGCATCGATCCGGAGTACTCCGATCAGTTGTTCGTGCTCTTCCAGCGCCTGCACACGCGCGAGGAGTATCCGGGTACCGGCATCGGGCTCGCCATCTGTCGCAAGATCGTCGAGCGTCACGGTGGCCGCATCTGGGTGGATTCCATTCCCGGCACTGGCTCCACGTTCCATTTCACCCTTCCCGTCGCAGAGTGATGACATCCCGGAGCTTTACCGCTGGCGTGCTGACGCAGCCGGCGCCCATCGACATCCTCCTCGTGGAGGACAACCCGGGCGATGCCGAGCTCACGCGCGAGGCTCTGGTTGACAGCAAGTTGCTGAGCCGGCTGCACGTGGTGCGCGACGGGGTTGACGCACTCGCCTTCCTTCGCCAGGAAGGTGCCTACGTCCAGGCGCCCCGGCCCGACCTGATCCTTCTGGACCTGAATCTTCCACGCAAGGACGGGCGCGCCGTGCTCACAGACATCAAGGCCGACCCCGCGCTGCGGCTCATACCGGTGGTGGTCCTGACCAGCTCGCAGGCTGAGGAGGATGTGGCCAGGGCGTACGAGCTGAGCGCGAACTGCTATGTGAGCAAGCCGGTGGGACTGGAGCAGTTCATGACGATAGTGCGATCGATCGAACAGTTCTGGCTCACGGTGGTGAAGTTACCGCGTGAGGCCATATGAGCGGCCCCGGAGACCCCGCCCCGCCCTCTGACCGGGGGGCACTGCCCAGGCCGCTGGCCGTGCTGCTGGTGGAGGACAATCCGGGCGACGCCGAGCTGATGGCCGAGATGCTCCACGATGAGATACCGGACGTGGCCTCCTTCGTCACCCGGCACGTGACGCGACTGGCCGACGCCCGAGCCGAACTGGAACGATCGCTGGTGGATGTGGTGCTCCTGGACCTCTCCCTCCCCGACAGCCGTGGCCTGGATTCGCTACAGACGGTGAGATCGGCAGCGCCCGATGTACCGGTGGTGGTGATGACCGGCCTGGCCGACGACGACGTGGCCCTCAGGGCGGTACAGGCGGGGGCGCAGGACTATCTGGTCAAGGGGCGCGACAGCTCCGGGGCCGTACGTCGCGCGGTGCGCTACGCGGTGGAGCGTCAACGGTTGGTCCGGGCTGCCCAGCAGGCAGCAGCGGCCCGCGACGAGATACTTGCCGTCGTCTCCCATGACCTGCGCAACCCGATCGGCACCATAGGCATGTGCGCCCAGGCTCTGCTCGACCCCGAGCCGGTGTCATCGGAGAATGCTCGCGAGATGGGTGCGATCATCGAACGATCCTGTGACTGGATGCTTCGCCTGATAAGCGACCTGCTGGATGTTACGAGGATGGAAGCCGGCATGCTCTCCCTCCAGCTCGAGCAGCTCTCGGTGGCAGGTATCGTGGCGTCGCTGCTGGAGATGTACGGTCCGCTGGCTGCTCGTCGGGGCGTCTCCCTCCTGGCGTCTGTCTCCCCTGACCTGCCGCCTGTACGCGGCGACAACGACCGCCTGTTCCAGGCGCTCGGCAACCTGGTCGGGAATGCTGTCAAGTTCACTCAATCGGGGGGCCAGGTCAGCATAACGGTCGAGCCTGCAGGGCAGGTCGTGGGGGCAGGTGACGATGGCATCCTGGTGCACGTGAGTGATACCGGCCCGGGCATAGCGGCAGATGCACAGGTCCATCTGTTCGATCGCTTCTGGCAGGCGCGTAGTGCGCACCGCGGTGGAGCCGGGTTGGGGCTGGCCATTGCTCGCGCCATCGTGTTGGCCCACCGGGGTACGATCAGCGTCCGGAGCACGCTGGGCGCCGGCACGACCTTCACCTGCCGATTCCCGCCGTCAGCGGAGAGCCAGGCCGCGCCGGCCATCTGAGAGGAGGCGCGGCCGTCGGCGCGGGAGTGCGTGGCGACTGCGAATCCGTCGGCCGCTCGCACAGCCCGCTCGCTGTTGTCATATTACAGGGGTCTGTCGGGACTGGGGCCGGCACGCTGCCCCGGCCGACGATGCGTTGGCTCCTGCACGGGTGCTCCGTGCACACCGGGACTCGCAGCCGAGCCTGCAGGGGCACGCGTGGGACTTTCCGCGAGCCCTCCACATCATTCCATGACCGGTGACATCATCACTCTCGTCCTGGCCGACGACCATGCGCTGGTGCGCGGTGGCATGCGGGCGCTGCTCGCCAGCGCCGTCGATATCCACGTGATTGGCGAGGCCGGTGACGGCGTGGAGGCAGTGGCCGTGACCGAGCGGCTCAGACCCGATGTGCTGGTGATGGACCTCGACATGCCGGTCATGAACGGTCTCGTGGCCACGCGGGAGATCGTCGCCCGCGACCTGCCGACGAGGGTGCTCGTGCTATCCATGCATGAGGAGGAGGCGCATCTGGTAGAACTCCTTCGCGCTGGCGCCGCGGGTTATCTCACCAAGACTGCCGCCCGGCGCGAACTGGTCGACGCCATCCGCGCTGTCGCCCACGGCGATGTCTACGTGCGGCCGGCCGCGGCGCGGGTACTTGCCCGCGGCCTCACTCAGCGCGATCCGGTGAAGGAGGATCGTGAGCGCTATGAAGCGCTGAGCGAGCGCGAGCAGTCAGTGCTCCGGCTGATGGCGCGCGGGTACAGCGGCCCGGAAGTGGCCGACCAGCTCAGCATCAGCCCGAAGACGGTGGAGACGTACAAGCAACGCATCAGCCAGAAGCTGGACCTGCGCCACCGCACCGATTACGTGCGCCTCGCTCACCGGCTCGGCCTGCTGGATGACTCCGGTTGAGCGCGCAGACCGGCCGGTCGGACCGTACTCTCGAGGTGGTTTCCGGTGGGTCCGGTGGCCTGGCGGGATCGCCCGACGCAGCGGCAGGGGGTGCGCCGACAGCAACCTGGCTCGCTCGTGGCCATATTACAGCTTCGAACTTTCACCCTCATGGAGGACATAGGGCCATGCTAAGGTTGCGCGATATCATGACCACCGACGTCATCACACTGGCGCCCGACATGACGCTGCGAGCGGCGATGGAACGCTTCGCCGAACACCAGATCAGTGGCGCGCCGGTAAAGGAAGGCAGTCGTATCGTGGGTGTCATTTCCGCGACCGACATAGTCGCCTTCGCCACCACGCCTCCGGAGGCCCAGCCGACGGGACTGGAGGAGCCGCCCGGCGCGGCCGACTGGGACAACGAGGGCGAATGGGAGGCCGAGACTGTCCGTTCCACGGACTATTTCTCGGATCGCTGGACGGAGGTGCGGGAAGAGGAGATGGTGTCCGCCGGCTCGCCGGTCGACGAGGACCTGCTGGACCGTTACACGGTCTCGGACGCCATGACCTGGGGGGTCTACTCGCTCCCGCCGGGCGCCGATGTGGTGTCCGCCGCCGAGGTCATGCGGACGGCCGGCATTCACCGCATGTTGGTGATGAAGGATGGTCAGCTACTGGGCATCGTCAGCACGATGGATCTCGTGAAGGCCGTTGCCCGCAACCGCATCGTGCGCCGCACCTATGTCTTCGACACCCCACGCGGCGGCGACTGACCCACCTGTCCGGCATGGCGGTAGCGATCCGGGGTGAGTATGGATCGTTGCCGCAGCCCACTAGCAACACGTCCCTGCATCCGCTCGACGTCCAGTCCCGGATCTCACGGTTCGCCGGGTAGCGCGCCCGTCGGCCATCCGGCCCACGGGCGGCGGTGCATCAGACCCTGGCATGTGAGGAGACGATGACGACATCACAGTCCGCGGCTGGTCGAGTGACGATACATCCCGAGTCCGTCGGTCCACTCGTGGTGGCTACTGCCGGACCGGGCGCGGCGGCCGTGATCGCTGCCGCCCGGTTCCTCTCCGGGCGCCTGGGGGCGACGCCGATGGTGGTGGCCGTGCATGATCCGGTCTTTGCATACGTGCCGGAGGTGGGGATGGCTCCGCTGCTTCCGGAGCTGGAAGCAGAGCAGCGCGAGATCCTGCGCGAGGATGTCGTTGGGGCGCTCAGGGCGGCCGGCGGTGATGCCACCTCCTGGACGGTGGCCGTGACCGTAGGGCCGCCGGCACCCACGATCGCCCACATAGCCCGTGAGCGCGGGGCGCGCATGATAGTCATGGGAATCGGTAGACGCGCCCCGCTGGACCGCTTCTTTGGTGCCGAGACCACGCTGCGCGTGATGCGACTCGCTGACCAACCGGTGTTCGCGGTGGTGTCGGAGTTCGCCGGCCCGCCAGCTCACGTAGCGGTGGCCATCGATTTCAGCGCGCCCAGCGTGCTCGCCGCCGAGGAAGCGCTCGCGCTGCTCGGCGGCGGAGGCGGAACGCTATCGTTGGTGCATGTGAGACAGACAGATCGCAGGACCCGACGAGCGGCCGACGACAGCGTCAGGGAGATGTACCAACGGAGGGTCACCGACCTGTTCCGACGCCTGCGAGCGATGCTCACGGTGCCCTCCTCGATCACTGTGCGCGACGTGGTGCTGGAGGGTGATCCAGCCCCGGAACTGGTGGGCTTCGCCGAGCGCGAGGGCGTCGACCTGATTGCCACCGGCAGTTCCGGCATGGGCTTCATGGACCGACTGATAGTTGGCAGTGTGGCAACCCAGATTCTCCGGCGCTCCGAGGTTTCCGTTCTTGCCGTACCCCGTCCGTCGCCTGCCGAGGTACAGCGCATAGAGCGCGAGCTCGTGACCAGAGGATGAGCGATACCGAACCGCCAGAGCATGACGTGGAGGCCATGAACGACAGTCGCGACCGAGGTGTGGGGGGCGACCCAACGTCGCCAGCTCCTCTACCTGGGACAGCACGCAACGGTGGACGACAGCGGGCGCGGTTGCTCATCCTGGCGCTTGCCGTGTCGCTGCTGTTGGCGCTCGTTCCATTTCTTCCCGGGTTGCTGGGCGCCGTGGTACTGCAGGTGATCTTTCGCCCGACTTACGAACGGTTGACGCCACGGATCGGCGGTTGGCTGGCGTCCGTGATCCTGTCCGTGGCAGCGGTGCTCCTCCTCCTCCTGCCCAGCGTGTGGATGACGATGGTGTTGGTGGAACAGTCGCCGGGAGCGCTGGCCCGCCTGCTGGCCAGCGACGCCTTTGCCTGGCTCTCCGGCCTGCATCTGGGGCCGGCGGACATCGGCGTGCAGCTCGCCCGCGCCGCCGAGGGGATGGTGGGGTGGGTTTCGCGGTCGGCGCTCGGGATTGTCGGCAGCGCCACTCGCGCGATACTCAACCTGTTCCTCGCCATAGTCGGCCTGTACTACCTGCTTCGTTCCGGCAGCGAGCTCTGGTTGCAGTTGCGGCCGCTCATTCCGTTTTCCACCGCCGGGGCCGAAGAGCTGCGCATGCGTTTCACCAGCGTCACCGAGGCGACTGTACTGGGTATTGCGGCGACCGGCCTGGCACAGGGCACCACTGTCGGCCTGGCTTTCTGGATGGTGGGGCTGCCTAACCCGGTAGTCTGGGGACTGGCTACCGCCATCGCATCGGTGCTGCCAGTGCTGGGCAGCGCACTCGTCTGGGGCCCGGGTGTGGTGGTGCTGCTCACCGATGGCCGGCCGGCAGCGGCCGTAGTGCTGGCCGCGATCGGGCTCATAATAGCCTCGAACGTGGACAACCTGATACGTCCGATGGTCTATAGCCGATACTCCGATGTGCACCCCATGGCGACGCTGGTGGGAGCGTTCGCCGGGGTCAAGCTGATGGGGCTCGTCGGGCTGCTCCTCGGCCCGCTGGCGATCTCGTACCTGTTCGAACTGCTCAGGCTCTATCAGCAGGAGTACGGGGAGGGTGCGGCGACCGTCTCGTAGGCGGTTCCCCTACCGACTGTCCCGCCTTCGCCCGACGGCGCGGAATGTGATACGGGGCCATCTTGAATGTAGTGGGCGGTGGCGACGGCCCACGACGGAACCGTGAACGACGCCGGCGCCGTACGGGCCGCGAGATCGTTTGCGGATGTCGCCCACTTCTCGAGCTGCACGAGGTGTGACATGACCGTAGTGGAACCCGATCGCCAGCCCGCCAGCCACCCGCCGTACCTGGCTCAGGAGGTCGTTCGCCGGCTGGCGATGCTGCGCCAGCGTGAGTGGGCAGGTGTACGGATCACGGACGTGGCGATGCTGGCAGACCTGCCGGGCACGCCTGAACGGCACCAGCGCGTACGCGCCCACGTCCGGCTGGGTCAGTTGACGCCGGCCGACGTACGGGTACAGCTCACGTCAGCCACGCTCACCGCCGACACGGCCCCTGGTGATCCATGGATGCATCGACTGACCTGTTCCCAGGCCTACGCCAACGGCCATTTCGTCTTCGAGGCGCACGTGCCTGAGCATCAGTTGGACGTGAGGGCCTCCCGTCTGACCGTCGTGGTGGAGCCGCTGTCTCAGGACGGCGATGTGGCGCCGTCCCTGGAGCCGGTGAAGCGCAGGCTGGTGTGAGGCACGTGACGGCTCAACGGTCGTCGAACTGGTAGCGGGTGCGCACTAGCCGGCCGCGCCAGTACGCATGGGGCCCCTCGGGCAGCAGCCAGGCGAGTTCGCCCGTGGTCGGGACCATCATGCCGTCGATCCGGGCGTAGTCGGTGAGCCTTCCTTCGGTGGCTGTGAGCAACTGTCCACCGCTGACAGCCCGGTAGCGCATACCGGTTACGCGCACCACCTCCCCGTTGGCGCCGAAGTGGAAGTCGGCGACGGCGGTCGCGCCGCGGTCGGATAGAGTGGCGCGGGCTGTCCTGTCGTCGACCGCCATCCACTCGAGTCTCTCACCGGGCCGGAGTGCCGTCGGGTACCAGACGGCTTCGGCCAGGTAGCGCCAGAGAGCGCTCGTCGCAACCTCGGGCGTGCCCTCCTGACCGCCGAGCGGCAACACGCCGCCGGCGGCGGCGTGGGTGGATCCGACGCCATGCAGATAGCTGTCGCGCACCCGGATGTCCACCGGCAGTGGCTTCATGGCTATCGCCGCCATCCAGACGAAACCAGGAGGCTCCGTGGTGACGTGCTGGACGGAAGTGAACCTGTTCCAGCGACCTGGCTGTGCCGCGAACTCTCCCACGTGCTCGAAGCGCGCCCGGCGCACCAGCGGTTGTTCCGCCGCGAGTGCGAAGGCCAGGTAACGTTGCACCGGAACGGGGGCAGCGGCGAGCAGCTCTGGGTCGTGGCGCTGTTGCCGGGGCGCGTGCGGATCGCCGGCGGGTGCGGGATCGTGCAGGCTCCGCACCGCGCGCGCATTCCTGGCGTCCCAACGGCGCGAGGCCACGACGGCCGCTGCCGCTGCCGCTGCCCCGGCAGCGACCGCTGCGGTGGCCAGCCTGGTTCCCCATCTGGTGGTTTCGCTCGTCATGTTGACTCGGTGCCGGGCCTGGATCTCGATCCGCGACGAATGCACCGTGCATGGATCGCCAACTGAAGATGCACTGCGGGGGTTGATCGCGCTCGCGTAGCCGCGTGGTGCTGCGATGCGTGGGGCTACGTTTCGGGGGTTGGGACATGGATTCCCGCGTTCGCGGGAATGACGACGGCACGCCGATGGCCACGACATCAGCCGATGGCGGGAGCAATCTCGAGCTCGACCGGGTCACCGACCGCCACGCGGCCTGGCGTGACGACGTTGCCGTACACGCCCAGGTAACCCTCCCGTTCATGCGCTATGGTGCGTAGTACGGTGCCGTCGATGCCCGTCGTTGTGGGATCGACGTTCACCATCACGCATCGCCTGTCGCGCTGGTCGACGCGCACCACGGCGTCGCCCACCCGCACCACGGTACCGATCCAACCGTCCTCCGGAAAGCGATCGGGAATGTCGTCGTAGACCTCCACGACGAGGTTCGGGCGGAACCGCTGGATGTCGAGCGGCGAGCCGACCTCCGCGGCGATGTTCGCCACCGCGCGCGTCGTGAGGAGCGAGAGCGGCGCGGTGTCGAAGACGCCCCGCTTCTGCCTGATCGGGCGCACGCCCTCGCCGAGTTCGGCGGCGAGCACTGGATCGACCACGTCCCGATCCTCGCCTGACGGCGTGCGGACGCGTGTGGGGGACGAGTCGGGGCGTCCGGGCTCCACGAATGATGGCTGATACTGCCACATGCCGGGATGCTCGCGAATCGTGAGCCAGGGGAAGCCGCTCTCCTCCATGCCCGGCCGGATGAACCCCCAGCGACGGTCGCCGACGAACCCGTGCCAGCCGATCTCCACGTCGGAGAGGGGCTCTGCGGCCATCGACTTCACCGGATACCGGAAGAGCGCCGCGACGCGGCCTACGGTTCTGAAGCGCAACAGGACCTGTCTCCGTGTCGGTGAAGGTACGGCGTGAGCAGGCACTCAGCTGCCCGAGCGAGTCGACTCGAGCATGCCGGGACTGCTCCCGATTTTCAAGGTATTGACCGGTGAGACCGTGGATCGCGTTCGCACGATTCGTCGACGATGATCACATCACGCGAGTCCGGTCGACCCATGCTGAACGCGACGGTCGTTCGACCGGTGGTCGATCACGGCTTCGGCATCGCTCCGTATGCTCGCCGCTCGAAGTGAAGCGCTGAACGCGCTGGAACGCCATGGAGAAGCAGGATCTGAAGGGGATCGAGTGGGCCATGGAGCCCATCCGTGATGGTGTCCGGTACCACGGGCCTTCAGGCCGCGGCCCGGCAGACCAGGCGATAAGCCAGACTGCCCCGGAGAGTGTGAGAACACTCGGCGGGGCAGTCATCAGGCTGACGGATGTTGCTTCCTGTACTGTGTCAGCTCCCATCGCCGACCCTTCGCCGCCGACGGGCGACGACACCGAGGCCGACCAGACCGGTGGCCAGGAGGGCCAGACTCGCCGGCTCGGGTACGACTGTGGGATCACCTGCGACGAACGACCCGCGCATCTCGATGATCGGATGTCTGGTCTCGCTGGCGTAGCTTTCGGAATAATTCCCGGTCGAAGGAAGGCCATGAGCCATCGTGAACCAGTATTCGCCTGGCCCGTCAGCACCGGTTGGTGAGTTGTCGAAGTTGATCCCGAAATACTCCAGGTTGCGGAAGCCGAGGAAGTAGCTCGTCCCAGCGTCGAGCAGAATGCTCTCGAACATCGCCCCACCTATAGCACCGACGGCTGTGGCCGAGTTGAACGTTCCCGATGCGAGTACCGTCCCGCCTGCAGCGCCGCGATCGGTCCGGATCTCAGCGATCACATCCCGATCGATGGTGCCAGGGTAGTCAAAGAACTGAGTACCGAGAAAGTTGACCCACATCGACCTATCCGGTGTGTAGTACCAACCAGCCTCGCTGGCCAGCCAGAGACTTTCGAGGAAGGATGGATCCGTCGTATTCCAGTCCAGCACGACGTCCTGCGCGTGAGCGGGCGTGGCGGAGAAACACAGGGCGCCAGGTTGCGAGGCGTCCAGCCTCATCGACAGAATCCGATCAATGGCTGTGGTTGGTTCGCGTCAGTTGTGGCACGATGGCGACAACACCGGAAGCAGCATCGTTCGGCGGGATGCACCCCGCCGAACGATGCTGAAGCCACCGCGCGAAGATTCTGTCTCGCGGTCAACGGCCGGCGGGCGCGCCAATGCTCGACCGCGCCCGGAACTGTTATCTGGAGCGAGACGGGTTGTCAGACGGTACCGCGGTGACGCTGATCGTCGGACCGGCTGGGGTCGCGTAGGCGCTGGCCGCGCCATCCCGATAGACCAGAGTCCCGCCGCTATGCCCCACCTGGACTCCGGCGGCAACCAGGCCCAGTGCGCCGGCCGCTGTCGTCAGCCGTGCTGCCCGGCCGAGCGTTCCCGGCAGCAACCCGCCAACGGCTACCACGACCAGGACCCCGGAGAGCACCAGGAAGCGTTCGGCCGACTCCTCATGGGTGTGGACGGCACCCTTGGGAACCACCGGCTTGACGGTGTCCTCCTCGTTCTCGCCGGTTTCCGTGGCGACGAAGGCGCTGAGAGCCAGAGCCGCCGCGAAGGCGAGAGGGGCGTACCATGCCCGGCGAGGTATCGAGCCCTTCCGGATGGACCAGAGGGCGACGAGCACCGAGATTGGAAGGAGGACCGAGAGGACGATCGGGAAGTGAACGATGAGTGGATGAAGTGGCAGACCGAACATGGGATTCTCCGTGGTTGAAGGTTCTCCATCACGATCGACAATCCGGCGAGCTCCCGGTATCCGACGTGTGACGTGGAACCCCTCCATGATCCCTTCATCCGTCAGATGACGGAGGTATGGATGGACGACGAAGAGGACAGCAGGATGCGCGTCGTGCTGGCCGTGGCCCTGGTCGCGATCATCGTGGGCGGAATCGCCGACCTGATCATGGACAATCCGGCGTCGTGGCTGTCGTTCCACGTCTTTTTCGAGCTGTTGATGATCGCCGGCGCCCTGGTCATGGTGACCATGCTCTGGTTGCGCTGGCGGCGCTCGGAGGGGTCGGCGGCTGCCCTGCGCGCATCGCTGGCGGTGCAGCGCGACGAGCGCGACCGTTGGCAGGCGAGCGCCCGCTCGGCGCTCGAAGGACTGGGCCGGGCTATCGACGCGCAGTTCGTCGAGTGGCACCTCACGCCCACCGAGCGCGAGGTGGCGCTGCTACTGCTGAAAGGCTACGGCCACAAGCAGATCGCCGCCCTCACCGGGCGCGGTGAGCGCACCGTGCGGCAGCACGCCGGTGTGGTCTACCAGAAGTCGGGCCTGGGCGGACGCGCCGAACTGGCGGCGTACTTCCTTCAGGATCTGATGTTGCCCGAACCTGAGAGAGAGGTCCTCCTGATCGACGAGAGGAGCGCCACGTAGGCCCTCCGCGCGGCAATTCAGAGCACCGGGTGCCTGAGGTACGTGTCGTCGTTCACCTGGAACTGGTGGGCCAGCGAGAGGATGGCGTCGTCGGCGTAGAGCGCGCCCACCACGACGGCGCCTATGGGTTGCGCGTTCAGCGCCTGGGTGTCAGGCGCGTTCGCGCGCTCACCTGGAGCGGGCGGGACGTCGAACTTGTACGGGACCACGACGCACGGGTGACCCGTCTGGGCGTTGGCGGAAACGTCTGCCGAGGGCGCGCCGATGAACATGTCGAGCTCACTCATGAACTCCGCCCACCGCTGGATGAGTACGTAGCGGCGTCGTTGGCTCTGCAGGTACTCGAAGGCTTTCACTGTGCGCCCGGCCACGAAGCGGGGGTTCCAGTCCGAGCGGGCCATGGGCGTGCCGGCGGTGGCCGGCGCACCGAGCGTGCCGGGATAGGGCTGTCCGTTCGTGGGCAGCGTGAGCACCGTGTCCAGGTCGAGCCCGATCTCCTTCGCCTTGCGCTGCACGTAGGAGTCGAACGCTGCCGCGTACTCCACGTTGAGCGCCGGGATCAGCCCCGCAACAGTCGGCCGCGGGCCGATCTCCGTGGGTCGCATTCCCAGCTCACGCAGGCGTGCGACAAATTCCGCGGGCGCGTTCGGATCCACTCCCACGCGAAGACTGTCCAGTTTCACGTCCCGGTCGAAGGCAAAGGGTGTCGTGACGGTGGACGGATCCTCAGGGTCGGCGCCATGGATGGCGTGAAACACCATCGCGCAGTCCTCGATCGTGCGGGCGAAGGGGCCTACCCGATCGTGCGACCAGCCCAGTACCATCGCCCCCGTGCGGCTCACCCGTCCGAAGGTGGGGCGGAGCGCACTCACGCCGCAGCGGAGCGCCGGCGAGACGATCGAGCCCTGGGTCTCGGTGCCGATGGCGAAGGCGACGCAGCCGGCGGCCGTGGCCGAGGCCGGCCCGGCCGACGACCCGCTGGAGCCCTGCGAGAGATTCCACGGGTTGTTGGTCCGCCCGCCGAACCATTGGTCGCCCTGGGCAAAGAGACCGGTGGTGAGCTTGGCCAGCAGGACGGCGCCCGCCTCGCGCAGTCGCACCGCCACGGCAGCGTCCTCGTCGATCACGCGCCGTTCGAAATCGGCCGACCCCCATGTGGTCGGTGCTCCCTTCACGGCAAAGACGTCCTTGAGGCCATACGGCAGCCCGTGCAGCGGTCCACGATAGCGGCCGGCGGCGATCTCCTGGTCTGCGCGAGCCGCCTCGGCCAGCGCCTGCGGCCGCATGATGGTGACGGCGAACAGGAGCGTCGGGTTCAACCGCTCGAGGCGGTCGAGATAGATCTCCGTGAGCCGTACCGAGGTGAGCTTGCGGGCCTGGATCAGCGCCGATAACCGGTGCGCCGGCAGAAAGGCGATCTCCTCATCCGTCGCCGGCACGGCGCCAGGCCAGGGGGTGGGGGAGAATGGTGCGCGCTCGAAGACGGCCACGCCGTGCTCCTGCACGAGCTTCTCCATCAACGAGCCGGTGCCGCCGGGGTAGGGCATGAACTGTTCTGCTGGCGGCTCGGCGTTCCCCAGGGGGTAGGGCGCGACCGGGGGCTGGGCGCGCAAGGCGGAGCCGGTCGCCGCCCCCGGGCCGGCGCCACGGAGCTGCGCCGGGAGCGCCGGCGCCGCGAAGGTGGTGGCCGCGGCGGCGGTGATAGTCATGAACAGGAAGGCGCGGCGATCCACGCCCCCGAGGTCTGCCAGCTCTTCGGCCATTGCATCGAGGTCGGGCTGGGTCGCTTCCAGTAGATCTTCGCGGCTCTCCACCATCTGCTCCGTAGTGACGGGTGTGAAACGGGAGTTGACGGTCGCGCCCCTGTTCCCGGCGCGTTGTCGTGCACTCGGCACTCATCAATGGAGACTCAGGCCCTGGTCGCCCGAGCCATTCGGTTCCAGGCTTTCCAACCGCCGGCCAGGTTCTCCGGTTGCGATCGCTCGAGCGCCATGCCCGCGCCGCCACCGCCAAGTACCCTGCCGTCGTCATCAGCGACCTGTCGTCGCGGAACAAGAACGGCCAGGTCATCCTGTCGCCACGGATTCTGCTGTCAAGGTCCCGAGGAGTGGCGTCCCGCATCTCCCGGAGAAGGGGCGGGGCGTCAGGAAGACAATGCGATGGCGGGTCCGGATAGTCCAGTAGGCGCGATCCGGTGAGGTAGCCATGCACGCACGAGCGGAGCCACAGCGCCACCTCCCGCCACTCGGTCGGGCGCGAGGTAGCCATGCACGCACGAGCGGAGCAGCAGCCGACGGTCGCGAGACGGGCGATGCCCTGTGGTATGGATCCGGGCGGAGCCTCAGGCCTGCCCCAGCACCCCGGGCCGGCGTCGGTACTCGCGCACGAGCACCGCGGCTATGGTCAGCCAGACCACCGAACGAAGCGTCATCGCCCCCATCGTCTCATTGGCCACCGTACCGCCAGTGGCGCGCATCACGACTATGGCCAGCAGCACGACGACGTTGGCAGCGGCGATGAAGATGGCGAGCGATCGTGCCCACTGGCTGCTGCGCGCGATGAATACTGCGGTCAGCAGGTAGAGTGCGCCCATGATGGTGTTGAAGAGCAGCACCGGCTGGACGACCGAGTAGCCAGCCTCTCCCAGTCCGAGCAGGATCCGTCCGCCGGCGATGAGGGTGAGGATTCCGAAGATCGCGGCCACGAGGGCGCTGATCCTGAGCGGGATGCTGTGTGGGCAGCTTGGGAACATGTTCGGATCCCTCCGTGGACGTGAGAGGCATCGAATGCCCGGGGCATTGAAATGCCAGGTCAGTGAGTACGACATGATGCCGCGGCCGATCGGTCAGGCAGGCCGTACCATGTAAGCGTAGCACGACAGCCCTCACCCTTGCAATTCATTATATAACTGTATAACTATATAGCAGATATAGCAGCCGCAATTCCTGATGGTTGCGAAATCACATCGTCAGCCCGCTAGCCCATGAAGATTCATTACAGGGTTGCCCTCTCCATAGTGCTCGGAACGGTCACCGCCGCTTCCGGCCCGACCCGATCACTGTCTGCCCAATCGCCCACCGCGCCCGTGCTCACCCTGCGCGATGCACTGGAGCGGGCCGAGGTCGACGGCTATTCCAATCGGATTGCCGACGGCATGGCCGACGCAGAGCGCGGGAAGGTAACCGGTGCCCTTCGCGGCATTCTCCCGTCGCTCCGCATGGAGGGTGGGTTCGTCCGAACAAATGATCCCATTGGAGCCTTCGGGACCACCCTCAGGCAGCGCACCATAACCCAGGCCGACTTCGATCCGGATCGGCTCAACCGGCCACCGGCGATAGGCAATTACCAGGGCGCCGCGGTGATCGAGCAGCCGCTCTTCAATGCCGACGCGTGGATGGGCCGACGGGCCGCCTCGAGCGGGCTCGAAGCCAGTCGCGCGAACGCCCGTTGGGCACACATCAGCACCAGGGTGGACGTCATTCGCGCCTATTACGGCGCCACTCTGGCCCGGGAGAAGACAGCCACGCTGGAGGCTGCCGCCCGCGCCGCCCATGCCCACGTGCGACAGGCCGAGGCCATGGTCCGGCAGGGACTGGCGACGAGGTCTGACGCACTGCTCGCGTCGGTTGGAGCGGGCGAGGTGGATGCACAACTGGCCGACGCCGACGCCGAGGCGCGCACGGCCATACGTCAGCTTGCGGTAGCGCTAGGACAGGGTCGCGACTTCATGCCGGTCCTGCCGGAGAGCCTGCCCGACGCCGGACGCATCCGCGCCGTGGTCGGAAGTGCCACCGCCGGTGCCGACGCCGTTGCCAGGACGGAGCGCGAGGAAGCTGGCCGGGCAGACGTGGAGGCTGCCCGACATGGCCTGGATGCCGCGCGGTTGGACGCCCTGCGCGCTCGCTCTCTCTACCTGCCGCGTCTCAACAGCTTCGCCCGCTACGACTGGAACTCGGCCAATCGCCTGTATGCCGGCATGCCCAGTTGGACCGTCGGTGTGATGGCCAGTTGGTCGCCATTCGCCGGAGCCAGCGAGATGGCCGAACGACAGGCTGCCGCCGGGCGCGCGGACGCTGCCCGGGCAATGGCCGATGCCGCCGACGAGAGCGCGTCGCTGGAAGCGGAGCAGACGCGCAACGAACTCCAGGCAGCCCTGGCCCGCCTCGACATCGCCGAACGATCGGTACAGCAGAGCGCCGAGGCTCACCGGATAGTCACCCGGAAGTACGAGGGAGGGCTTGCAACGGTGGTCGAGCTGCTGGACGCCGCGGCGGTGGAAACACAGTCCGCGCTCCGCTACTCCGCCGCCCGCTACGCCGTGATCACCGCTGGTGCCCAGCGGTTGAAGGCGCTCGGCCGGGATCCCGCCATACTCGCCAGGCTCGATGACGCATCCGCGTCCATAGACAACTCATCCCGCTGATCCAGAGAATCCGCCATGACGCGCCGAACTCATACATTCCTAGCTCTGACCGCGCTGGCATTCGCCGTGGCCGCCTGCGGCACGCCGGACAGGGACAGCGCTCCACCAGCAGTCTCGCCGCGCGCATCGGGCGAACTGATAGCCGTGGTGGACTCGACCATTGATGCGGTGCTCGACGCAGCCGGCGTCGCCGGTCCGATAGCGCAGTCGACACTGAGTACGAAATTGATGGGCACGGTCACCGAGGTGCTCGTCCGGGAAGGCGACGTGGTAACCGCCGGCCAGCCGCTGGTACGAATAGATGCCCGGGAGCTTGCCGCCCGACGGTCCCAGGTTGACGCCGGAATCGCCGAAGCCACCGCCGTCCAGGCCGACGCCGAGACACAGGCCAATCGCATGCGCGCGCTCTACGCCGACAGCGCCGCGACAAGGGCCCAGCTCGATGCTGCCGAGACGGGTCTGGCCCGCGCCACGGCGGCAGTGAATCAGGCCCGCGCGGGAGCCAGCGAGCTCGCCGTGATGACGGGCTATTCGGTGGTGCGGGCGCCATTCACCGGCGTCGTCACGCAACGCTTCGTGGATCCGGGCGCTTTCGCCGCGCCGGGCGCGCCCCTCGTCACGGTGCAGGACAGCCGTCGCCTGAGGGTGACGGTATCGGTGGCACCGGAAGGGGTGCGGGGGCTGCGGCGCGGCTCCACGGTGACGGCAGTCATAGACGACCGGACATCACCCGCCACGATCGAGGGTGTGGTACCGTCGCCCGCCGGTAACGTCTACACGGTCAACGCCATAGTGGACAACGCCAGTGGCGGTCTGCTCTCCGGCAGCGCGGCATCGCTACGCCTGCCGCAGGGCTCGCGAAATGCCCTCATGATCCCGCTGTCGGCGGTACGACGTGAAGGTGACCTGACCGGAGTGATGCTGCGCGACGCGAGTGGCGACGTGCTGCGTTGGGTGCGGCTCGGCGCGACGTCGGGGAACCAGGTCGAGGTGCTCTCCGGTCTTGCCGCCGGTGATCAGGTGGTGGTGCCGACGAGCGGCGATCTGCCGCCGCGCACGACGGCCGACAGCACCCTCCGCGGCGGGGGGAACTGACCATGGGCATAGCTGGTCGTATCGCGCACGCCTTCCTCCAGTCGAAGCTGACGCCGCTCATCGCCGTTGCGTCGCTGCTCGTGGGTGCTTTCGGCATGATCGCCACGCCGCGCGAGGAGGAGCCGCAGATCTCCGTGCCGATGATCGACGTGCTGCTCGCCATGCCTGGCGCCAGCCCCCGGGAGACGGAGAACCTGCTCGGCCGGCCGGTGAGCAGCCGGATGATGGAGATACCCGGCGTGGAGCATGTCTACACTTCATCGGGCGATGGCTTTGCCCTGGTCACCGTCCGTTTCCATGTTGGCGAGGATCAGGAGACCAGTGTGAGCAGGGTGCACGCGAAGTTGGCCGCCGCCATGGATCAGGCACCGCCGGGCGCGCTGCCGCCGCTGGTGAAGCCGCACTCCATTGACGACGTGCCGGTGCTCACGCTCACGCTCTCGTCCAATCGCTACGACTCCAACCAGTTGCGTCAGGTTGCCACACATCTCGAGGATGAGATCCGCACCGTTCCCGACGTCGCCGAGACGTTCGTGGTCGGAGGTCAGCCCAAGCAGTTCCTGGTGACGCTGGATCCGGCGCGACTGGCGGCGAGCGGCGTGAGCCCGGGCGAGGTGTCGATGGCGCTCAAGGGCGCCAATGCCCGCCTGCAGGCCGGCGAGATCGTGACGGGTAACGCCGTCCAGCGCATCGAGGTGGGCGCCGCCCTGTCGAGCGCCACCGACGTGGGCAGCGTCGTGGTCGGCGTGGTGAACGGTCAGCCGGTATTCCTGCGAAATGTGGCCGAAGTGCGCGAGGATTTTGGCGAACTCACCACCTACGTATCGCACGCCGTGAGCGGCGAGCAGGCGCGGAGCGCGGTGACCATAAGCGTCGCCAAGCGGAAGGGGGCCAACGCCACCACCGTGACCCATGCCGCGCTGGAGCGGGTGGATGCCACCCGCGGTCGTATCCTGCCGGCGGACGTGGAGCTGGCGGTGACGCGCGACTACGGTGAGACAGCGTCGGAGAAGGCTACCGAGTTGATCTCGCATCTGCTCATCGCCACCGTCTCCGTGACGATCCTCATCGGTCTCTTCCTGGGCTGGCGCGAGGCGCTGGTGGTGTTCGTGGCCGTACCGGTCACGCTGGCCATGACGCTCTTCGTCTACTATGCGCTCGGCTACACGCTCAACCGGATCACGCTGTTCGCCCTCATCTTCTCCATCGGCATCCTGGTGGACGACGCCATCGTGGTGGTGGAGAACATCTACCGTCACCTGCAGATGGGCGAGCGGTCGCCGGAAGTGGCCGCCGTGGAGGCGGTGGACGAGGTGGGAAATCCCACCATCCTGGCGACGTTCACGGTCATCGCGGCCATCCTGCCGATGGCCTTCGTCTCCGGCATGATGGGCCCGTACATGCGACCCATTCCGATTGGCGCCTCGGCGGCCATGCTGGCGTCGCTGGCGGTGGCCTTCATCATCACGCCGTATTTCGCCCTGAAGTTGCTGCGTGGTCATGTCGGGCAGGCCACGCCCGCGGCGTCGCACGGCGAGCTGCCTCCCGAGCCGGAGAAGGAGGAGGGTTTCGCCCGTTTCTACAGTCGCGTGATGACGCCGCTGATGGACAGGCCACGCCTCCGCACCGGTTTCTACGTCAGCGTGGTCGGGCTCGTGGTGGCGTCCATGGGGCTCGTTGCCATACGCGCCGTGCAGGTGAAGATGCTTCCGTTCGACAACAAGAGTGAGTTCCAGGTGATACTGGACCTGCCGGAGGGAGCCACGCTGGAGACTTCCAACGCGGCGGCGCAGGAGATCGCCAGCTACCTGCGTACTGTGCCCGAGGTGCTGAGCACCGAGGTGTACGCCGGCACGGCGGCGCCGTTCAACTTCAACGGCCTGGTGCGGCACTACTTCATGCGCCAGGGCCCCAATGTCGCCGACGTCCAGGTGAACCTGCTGCCGAAGGGTGACCGCAAGCGCCAGAGTCACGCGATCGCCGTCGCCGTGCGTCCCGCGGTGGATTCCATAGCGCGCTCCTTCGGAGCCTCGGCCAAGGTCGCCGAGATCCCGCCCGGTCCGCCAGTGCTGTCGACGCTGGTGGCCGAGGTCTACGGTCCTGACGACTCCACTCGCATAGCCGCCGCCGTGGAGGTGAAGCGGATCTTCGAGAGCACCGAGGGTGTGGTGGATGTGGACTGGACGGTGGAGGCGCCGCAGCGCACAGAGCGATTCACGGTGGACCGCGTGCGCGCCGCCCAGGCGGGGACGAGTGTGGAACACATCACTCAGACTCTCTACCTCGCTCTCTCCGGCGCGCCGGCGGGGCTTGCTCCCTCGCCAACGGCACGCGAGGGGACGGAGATAGTGCCCCGCCTGCCGTTGGAGAAGCGCTCGTCGGTGGAAGCATTGCTGGCGCTACCGGTGGCCACGGCAATGGGGCCGCAGCCGCTGGCTCGCTTCGTCACCGTGTCCACTGGTACGCGCGAATCGGTACGTGTGCAGCGCAACCTGCGTCCGGTCATCTACGTCACCGGCGACGTGGCGGGGAGCGTGGAGTCTCCGGTCTACGCGATCCTCGCCATGAACAAGCAACTGGACGAGGTGCGCGTGGATGGTGCGGAGGTGAAGCGATACAACGCCGTCCAGCCCGATCGGCTGGACGAGACGGCCGTCAAGTGGGACGGTGAGTGGCAGGTCACGATCGAGGTCTTCCGCGACCTCGGGCTGGCTTTCGCGATCGTCCTCGTGCTGATCTATGTGCTGGTCGTGGGGTGGTTCCAGAGCTTCAGCGTGCCGCTGGTGATCATGGCGCCAATCCCACTCACGCTGATCGGGATCCTGCCGGGCCACGCTCTCAGCGGCGCCTTCTTCACCGCCACCTCGATGATCGGTATGATCGCCCTCGCCGGCATCATCGTACGGAACTCGATCCTCCTGGTGGACTTCATCCAACTGGCCGAGGCGCGCGGACGGCCGCTACGCGAGGCCGTGCTGGAGGCGGGGGCGGTACGCTTCCGGCCGATAGCGCTCACCGCAGCCGCCCTGATCATTGGCGGACTGGTGATGGTACTCGACCCGATCTTCCAGGGGCTGGCGGTAGCGCTCATGAGCGGAGCCGTGGCGGCGACGCTCCTCACGATGGTCGTCGTACCTCTACTCTACTGGGAACTGCGGCGTCGTGAGTCGCACGTCCCTGACACGGGAGCCGGATCATGAAGATGCTCATGGTGATATACAGCGGCACCAACCCGCAGTCGGTCACGTCGCTGCTCGACGATCATTGCGCCGGCGGCTACTCGGTGTTCAAGGATGTGAGTGGCGCGGGGGTAACCGGACGACGCGATGGAAGCCGTGCGTGGCCGGGCAAGTCCACCCTTTTCGTGAGCATAGTGCCGGAGTTCGTGGCCAGTGCGCTCACCGAGACGTTGCGCGCCGAGGTGAAGCGATTACCGGTGGGCGAACGTCTGCACGTGGCGGTACTCCCCATCGAGACCTTCTTCTGACACTTCCAACCTGAGGATCCCTGAAAATGTGTGACGATCGGATCATTCGACGCATCGCTGGCACGTTCGTGCTGGCCTCCCTGTCCCTCGGCTGGTGGGTACACCCGGCCTGGTTCCTGTTCACCGCGTTCGTCGGTTTCAACCTGCTGCAGTCGAGCTTCACATCCTTCTGCCCGCTGGAGCGGATGCTGGGTCGATTTGGCCTGGCCGGCTGCACTCCACGGGCTGGCATTCACACGGAGTGATCATGGCTACGAAGACATCTCCCTATGGTCTGGGCGTGACGGTCTCCCTGGACCACGACGCGGCGGTAGAGCGCACGCGTCAGGCACTCTCGAGTGAAGGTTTTGGCGTCCTGACGGAGATCGACCTGAGTGGCGCATTCCGCGCCAAGCTCGGCGTGGACTTCCGCCAGTACACGATCCTGGGTGCCTGCAATCCCGCACTGGCGCACCAGGCGGTGAGCATCGATCGCGATATCGGCCTCCTCCTGCCGTGCAACATCATCGTCTACCAGACCGACGAGCCGGGAACGTCGGTGGTCGCGGCGCTCGATCCGGTTGAGGTACTGAGCCTGGCGGGGAACGACGCGATCTCGCCGATGGCCGCCGAGGTGCGGGGCCGGCTGGAGCGCGTGCTGCATGCCCTGGCGGGGGCCCCACCTGGCGGCGCCGAGTAGCCGGATCCGGAGCCGTGACGTCTCCAGATCCGGGAGCGCGGCGAAAGGCCACAACACTCGCTGAAGGAGAACCAGATGGGGAAGTTCGAAATGAGTCCGGACGCGCTGGTGCTGGTAGCCGAGCGTTTCAGGTCGCTCGCCGAGCCAGCGCGTCTCCAGTTGCTATCATGCCTGCGTGAAGGCGAGAAGACGGTGAGCGAACTGGTGGAGGAGACGGGCTTCGGTCAGGCCAACGTCTCCAAGCACCTGAGGCTGCTGCATTCGCACCGTTTCGTTGCGCGTCGGAAGGAGGGATTGCATGTGTTCTACTCGCTGGCCGACGAGAGCGTGTTCGAATTGTGCGAGATAGTATGCGATGGAATAGAGGCTCAGGCTGATGCCAGCCTCCGAACTCTTGCTTCATCATGAAGGCATTACCAGGTCATAGATGAGACATCACAGCGACAGTATAGTCAGTTCAAGTCTTCCTCCACGGCTCGGACCCGGGGCCCTCGCGGCCGCGCTCGAGCACGACCCCGAGATCCGGCTGCTGGACGTGCGCACGCCGGCAGAGTTCGTCGTTGGCCATCTGGATGGCTCCCACAACGTGCCGCTGGACCAACTGGGGGCCTTCGCGACCCAGTTCCAGTCCGTGGATGCGCCCATCGTCCTGGTCTGTCGCTCAGGCGTCCGGGCAGCATCCGCCCAGGCCATACTTCAACAGGCCGGGGTGCGCGACCTTCACGTGCTGGAGGGAGGCGTGCTCGCCTGGCGAGCGGCGCGCCATCCTGTTCGCCAGGCGGCCGGTGCCACGACTGCCCTGCTGCGCCGCCTGGCAGGCATGGCGGCAATCATCTCCGCGCTCGTCATCGGGCTCGGTCAGCCGATCCTCGCGCTCGTGCTCGGGGTCGTCGGGTTCCGTCTTGCCCTCGGTCTGTCGGTATTACCGTGTGCGGCCGTGGGTAGTTGCGGGAGCGGCTCGGGGGACACCGAGTCAGCCGTGCGGGCTTGCGTGGCAGGACTGCCGGCGGCCTGACAGCACGAGGAGGCGTCGGTGGCGCTGGGTGTCGGCGGCGCGGGGGTGCCGGCGGCGCGGGGGTGACGGCGGCGCGGGGGGGTCGTGGACCATCGATCGATCCATCGTCATTCCCGCGCAGGCGGGAATCCAGGGTACTGCGTTGCGCGACCGCCCCGGCTTTCGCCGGGGTGACGGATACCACGGACCCGGGCTTTCGCCGGAGTGACGGATACCACGGACCCGGGCTTTCGCCGGGGTGACGGATACCACGGACCCCGGCTTTCGCCGGGGTGACGGGTCGGCGCGGTGTGCGGGCATGCATGCCGTGGTGCCCGACATGCGCGACGATCCCGTCGGCCAGTCCTCACTCACGTTCGCGGCTCCGCTCCGGAACGATCGGAACGGAGCGTGCGCGTTGCCTCAGCACGCCGTCCAGGCTCAGCGCGAACTCGTCCTGTGCGGAGAGGAGGAAGGCGCCGGCTGAGGCCGCGAAAACAGACGCGTCCAGCGGCGACTTCAGTCCCGTCGCCAGTGTCATCGCCGCAGCGAAGGCGAGGAGCAGCAGGCCACTGGCGAACGCCGCTTCCCTCACCCTCAGGCCAATGAGCAGAAGGACTCCCAGCGCGATCTCCAGGCAGGTGGCGGTCCAGCCGACGGCGGTGATCCAGGGGGTTGGCAGGAACCAGTTGAGGGTGGCGGTATAGGCCAGGAAATTCTCGAAGCTGCCCCAGGCGACATTCCTTTCTCCTGGCGCACCCCAGAGCCCGAATCGGTCCGCCACGGCCGACAGGAAGGCAACGCCCAACGCCCACCGCAGGTAGACTACGCTGTATCGGCTTACTCGACTCGCGCGCCTGGCCGTCATGATCGCTCCGGAAAGCTCCAAGGGTACGACGGCACGAAGCCGTCCAGCCGGATTATCGACCACGATCCAGATGACGTCCAGTGCGCAAGCCTGCAGCAGCGGGAAGTCCAGCCACGAGGAGACAACATGACAACGACGGGCACAACCGGTTCGACCACTGTCGACCAGGAAGGCACTCAACCGACGGGGGCTGTTCCGCTCATCGTCGCCACGAAGGGCGCTGGCGCCATGCCGGTCATCACGGCGGCTCGATTGATCGCGCCACGACTGGGTGCAGCGCCGGAACTGTTCGCCGTGAGCGAACCGATCGCCATGTACCTGCCCGACATCTCCATGGCCTCCATCATTCCCGACCTCGAGGCCGACCAGCGCGGTGCAGTGATGGCCGAAGTCACGCGCGTGGCGAGGGCGAGCGAGGGCGACGTCTCCTCGTGGCCGATCGAGGTGACGGTCGGGCAGCCGGCGCGCACCATTGCCCGGCGGGCGCACGAGCGCAAGGCCCGTCTCATCGTCATGGGTCTCGGGCGACACGAGGCGATGGACCGCGTCCTTGGCCGCGAGGTCGCCCTTCAGACGATCCGTGAGGCCAACTTGCCGGTGCTCGCGGTGGCGCCGAACTTTGACAGGCTGCCACTTCACGCCGCGGTCGCCGTGGACTTCAGCGCGGCCAGCGTACGAGCCGCCGAGGAAGCTCTGGCATTGCTCGCTCCCGGCGGCACGCTCTCGCTCGTGCACGTGCGGCCGGCCGACGACCTGTTGCTTCGGATTGGCGGCAACGCCGTTCGCGAGAACTACGACCATGAAGTCGACAACCTCTTCGGGCGTCTCATCGCTTCCCTCAAGGTGCCTGCCTCGGTGACCGTGAACAGCGTGGTCCTGGAGGGTCATCCGGCCGACCGGATGGTGCAGTTCGTGGAGGACGCGGAGGTGGACCTGATAGCCAGCGGCAGCTCGGGCCTGGGGTTCCTGGAACGGTTGATGGTGGGCAGCGTGGCCACACGGATCATCCGCCGCTCCAGCGTCTCCGTGCTCGTCGTGCCACCGCCATCGTCGGCCGAGGTGGAAAGGATAGAGCATCTCCTGAGCGCTGCCGCCGAAGCTTCCCGGGAGGCGGGCTGGCCAGCACTGCTCGAGGCCTTCAGTGGGCGTAATGAGGGGCGCACCACACAACTGGAGGTGGATGACCCGTCGTTCGGCGCGCAGTTCCAGGGCACTGGCTACAGGCTCCGTGGGGTGTCGTACGACCGACGGGCCGGGCAACTGCAGCTCATGCTGGGCGCGCCGACGGGAGACGGTGTCCACCTCACGCATGCCATCTCCGGTGTCACCTCGGTGGCCGTCCTCACCACTCCGGACGGGCCGGACGCGGCGCTACAGGTGGTACATGGCGATGGTCAGACCATCCTCACGTTCAGGGATTGAGTGACAGCGCCCGGTCCCCCTGCCGCACGAGATGAACCGACGTCAACCGAGGCATCGGATCCCTACCTCTGGCTGGAAGACGTCACCGGCGATCGCGCGCTCGACTGGGTCCGGGCGCGCAACGCGGAAGCGGAAGCGACGCTCGCCGGCACGGCCGAATTTCGTCAGTTGGAATCCCGACTGCTCGAGATACTCGATTCGGACGCCCGGATCCCGGTGGTCGAGAAGAAGGGCGATCTCTGTTACAACTTCTGGCGCGACGCCCGACATGAGCGTGGCATCTGGCGCCGTACCACTCTGGCCAGCTATCGCACCGAGCAGCCGGAGTGGGAGACGGTGATCGACCTGGATGCGCTGAACAGGATCGAGGGCGAGAACTGGGTCTGGCATGGAGCCACCTTCCTGGAGCCCGACCGGGACCGCTGTCTCGTCGCCCTTTCCCGTGGTGGCGCCGATGCCGATGTCACCCGCGAATTCGACCTCATCACGCGGTCGTGGGTGGAGGATGGCTTCCACCGTCCCGAAGCGAAGGGCGCGCTCGCCTGGATCGATCGTGACAAGGTGTACGTCTACACCGACTTCGGCCCGGGTACGACGAGCAGCTCCGGCTATCCATTGATCGTCAAGGAGTGGCGGAGAGGTACGCCGATGAGCGATGCCCGATTGGTCTACGAAGGGCAGTCGACGGACATGTACATCGCTGCCAATCGCGATCACTCACCAGGCTACGAGCGCGACTTCGTGAGCCGGACGCTCACCTTCTACAGCGACCAGCTCCATCTCCGCGCGTTGGACGGTACACTCGTTCGCGTGGACGTCCCCGATTCGGCCAACAAGAGCGTACATCGACAATGGTTGACGGTAGAACTGCGCGAGCCATGGACAGTTGGTGACACGACGTATCCAGGCGGATCGCTCCTGGCAACCCGTTTCGACGACTACATGGCCGGCGGGCGTGAGCTGCACGTCCTCTTCACCCCCACGCACACGACGTCGCTCGCCAGCTACACCTGGACGCTGGACCAGCTCGTGCTGAACGTGCTGGACGATGTGCGAAACAGGCTCGTGGTTCTCACGCCAACCGCATCGGGCTGGCAGCGCGACCCGTTCGTGGGCGCGCCGGCGCTGGGAACGGTGGAAGTGAGCGCCGTGGATGCCGACCGGAGCAATGAGGTCTGGCTGACCTCCACCGGCTATCTCACTCCCACCACCCTGGCACTGGCTGAACCGGGGCGGGAGCCGGAGGTGCTCAAGAAATTGCCGGAGTTCTTCGATGCCTCGGCGCTCGTAGTCGAGCAGCATTTCACGACCAGCGAGGACGGCACCCGTGTGCCCTATTTCATGGTGTGCCCCACCGATCTGGAACTGGACGGCACGGCGCCGACGCTGCTCTACGGCTATGGCGGTTTCGAGGTCTCGCTCACGCCGGGCTACTCCGCCGGAGTCGGCAAGGGCTGGCTGGAGCGCGGTGGAGTATTCGTGGTGGCCAACATCCGTGGCGGCGGCGAGTATGGCCCGCGCTGGCACCAGGCGGCGCTCAGGGCAAACCGCCACAGGGCTTACGAGGATTTCGCCAGCGTCGCCCGCGATCTCATCGCCCGCCGGGTCACCTCGGCGTCGCGGTTGGGTGTGCAGGGGGGAAGCAACGGGGGGCTGCTCGCCGGCAACATGCTCACCCAGTATCCCGAACTTTCTGGCGCCGTGGTGATCCAGGTGCCGCTGCTGGACATGAAGCGCTACAGCCATCTGCTGGCCGGCGCGTCATGGGTGGCCGAGTATGGCGATCCCGACACGGAGGATTGGGAGTTCATCAGGACGTTCTCTCCCTACCATCTCCTGGACCCTACCCGCGCCTATCCCCCGGTGCTGTTCACGACGTCCACTCGTGACGATCGGGTACATCCGGCCCATGCGCGAAAGATGGCGGCCTTGATGCTCGATGCGGGCATGAGGGTGGACTACTACGAGAACATCGAGGGCGGGCACGGCGGTGCGGCGAGCAATGCCCAGGCGGCTCACATGAGCGCGCTGGCATATGCCTTTCTCTGGCGCGAACTGGGCAGGAGTTAGCCATGGCTGGTGCCGACGCGGACCGCGGCTGTCGGCGACAGCGATGACGTGGCTCCGTGGACTGGTCGGCCTACGCCACCGATACCGTGGCTTGCGTTTCCGTCCTGCGTGGCGGGTCGAACGTGCTGGCCGGGCGCGGGGAATCCTCGCCGGCGACCGCTGCGTGTCGCGCCAGGAGGACGGCTGTCATGAGCAGCACGCCGCCGCCCTGGTGGGCCACGCCGAGGGCGACGGGCACGGCGAGCAGCAGGGTCGCGATGCCCAGGCTCAACTGGAGCAGGGCGGCGTAGAGAACCAGCTTCATGCGCGCGGCCAGGCGTCGGTTGGCCGTGCGGCGCATGACAGCCCAGAGTACCACCGCGAGCACGAACGTCGTCGTGGCCAGCAGGCGGTGGTTGAACTGCACCGCGGCCGGGTTCTCGAAGACGTTCAGCCAGGCCGGAGAGAGCTGGCCATATCCGGGCGGCACCAACTGGCCAGCCATGAGCGGAAAGGTGTTGTAGATCTTGCCCGCCCGCATTCCTGCCACCAGCGCGCCGCTCCCTGCTGTCACGAAGACCAGCGCGAGGTAGGAGTCCAGGGAGCGCAGTTGCCAGCGCTGCCCCGGCGCACGCACCGCTCGTGGCTCCAGAAGGTCTGCTGCCGTCCAGATGGCGAGGGCGAGGATGATCATGGCCGACACGAGGTGCAACGCCAGCCGATACTGACTCACTTCTGTGCGCACGCTCAGGCCGCTCGTGACCATCCACCAGCCCATGGCCGCCTGTATCATGAGCAGCACCAGCAGCGTGTATACGGGGGCACGCGCCGTCCGTGGCAGGATTCCCCTGAACCGGAACCAGAGCAACGGTATGACGAACGCCAGGCCCACGAGCCGGGCGATGAGCCGGTGGAAGTACTCCCAGAGATAGATGACCCGGAACTCGCTGAGGGTCATGGTCGCGTTGATGTGCTCGTACTGCGGGATCTGCTGATACTTGGCGAACTCACTCGTCCACGCCGCCTCCCCCATGGGCGGGATGACCCCGCTCACCGGCTTCCACTCCGTGATGGAGAGACCGCTCTCGGTCAGCCTCGTGGCTCCGCCCACGAGGATGATGGCGAAGATCATGACCGCGAACGCCACCAGCCATCGACCCACGGCGCGCGGATTCTCGCGTCCTATGCCGACCTGAGGGTGAGCGCTCGTGAAGAACGCGGCGTCGTCAGCGTGGATCTGTCCTCTGGCCAGCATCACTCACCTCGGGAAGTGCATGGGCCTGCAGCGTGCTGTCACGTACCAGCAGCAGGCGCTTCTGATCGCGATCGTAGGTGACGAGCACCACCTCACGCGGCTGGAGTGTCACCGTTTCGCGGAAGAGTAGCGACGCCGGTACTTCATCCTCGACGCGTCGTCGGTGCTCGTCAACCTCCCGCTGATCGCGGTCATCGGTGGCGAGGGACTGCCGACCGTCGTCGGCCCTCGCGCGGGCGGCCGAGGTATCACCCGTGTTCGCCGACGCACCGGATTCGATGCGCGTGAGCCGCACCTCGAGTGTCGCCCTGCCCGGTGGTAGCGATACCTCCCTGAACAGGTATAACTGCCTGTCGTGCCGGAAACCACCGCCCCTCACCTCGGCGCTGGCCAGCAGCACGTCGTTACGGAGCACCTCGAAATTGTAGCGGGCGGTGACGCCATCGCAGACTACCCGTTGCCGCATGTGCTGGGGTAGTTCGGCCAGTTCCTCGTCGCCCAGCGTTCGGCAGTTCTCCACCCGCTCGGGTCTGGCGCTCAGCGCCACGCGCAGCATGGACGCATCGTCGCGATGGACCGTAAGGGGGGTGTGCGACGCGGCGGCAGTGGCGATTACCACGATTGCCGCTGCAACAGCGCCGAGAGCGCCACGCAGGGCGCTCATGAAGGAGTCTCCGCCGCGCCGCCCAGCGCGTCGGCCGTGAGGCACTCCATCTCGACCTCCGCCAACGGCTCCGCGGTGGCGCTGTCCAGCACCGCGGTGTCGACGATGAAATCGCGCAGTGCCGCGACGGCGACGCTGCTGTCGCCGGCGCCGGCGTGGGCGACCCGCACGCGCTGTCGATCCACCCGCTCCTTGAGCTCGGCTTCACGTTCCTCGTACATGCGCTCCATGAGCCAGGTCGGCCCTTCGCGGTTCCAGCAGTCGCGGGGCGGGCACGACATCACCAGCACGCCTGCCGAGCCACCACGTACCAGGAGCTCGATCACCGACGTATGGACGCTCCCCGAGCAGTCCACGGGATAGAGAAGGGCTCCATCGTCGGCGAGCTTCGATCCCCACGACTGCGCACCTCGCTCGCAGCAGACCACGACGTGGCGGCCGCGGACACCAGCCCCGTCGCCGGCGACTGCCATGAACTCGCGGACCTGATCCAACTGGTTGCGCCCGGTCCTGCCCGTGGGCCCGACCGCCATCGGCGCGCAGGAGCCGGCGCAGATGCCGCAGCTCACGCAGAGATCCGGGTCCACCCGGGCCACGAGCACCGACCGGCCGCCGGGTTCGCGCTCGATCATGGCGATCGCGTCGTACGGACAGTCCTTGGCGCACTGCTCACAGCCCACGCAGATATCCTCGTCCACCACCGACGCCGGAGGCACATCCGGCCCGTGCCGGCGTGTTATGACCGGCAACAGGAAGATGGTGACGGCAATGACGGTGAGGATGAGGAGGGCAAGGCCGCCGGAGAACGGACGTACCAGGGGAAGCCAGAAGCCGAAGAAGACATCGATCACCACCGTCCGGTCCAGCACGAACGGGTTTGCCGCCGGCTGCATTCCCACCGGCCAGATGATCGAGAGTGCCACCAGGGCGCCCACCATCATCGCCGTCACCTTGCGCGGCGGCAGCAGCACTGGCCGCGCCACTTTCGACACGTGCAGCCAGAGCACCAGGGCGATACCCAACGGGATCGCGATGTGGGCAAACAGGTTGAGGAAGAAGAAGGGAGTGAGCAGATCCTGATTGCCCGTGAAGGCACGGCTGATAGGCTCCGACAGGAAGGGGAGGCTGTCCATCATCCGCGCCCCCTCTCGCGCCACCAGGTAACCAAAGCCGTCCCAGACCATCACGTAGCCCGTCAGCCCGACGACCAGCACGAGACCCGTCATCACCACGCCGGTCATCCACGCCAGCGCTCGTGGTCCCCAACTGCGGCCCTGGGCGAACATGCGGAAGGCGTGGATCACGATCGCGATCATCGCCAGGTCGCTGGCGTAGCGATGGGTGCCGCGCACCCACCGCCCTATCCATGGGTCGGCGGTGATGCGCGCCACCGACTCGTAGGGCGCGCCCACCCGGTAGAAGAAGATCAACCAGAGCCCCGTGACTATGAGCACGAGCAGCAGGGCAATGGCTATCGTGCCGCTCTGATAGAGCGGATTGCCACGCCAGCCATAGAGTCGGTTGAAGGCGGAGTCCGCACCGGCGAGGAGGCGGAGTCCGAGGCGTTGGGTACGTCGGGGAGGCGAAGCCATCAGGCAGGAAGGTTCGAGATCACGACGAATAGTTACCGGACGTCCCCTTATCAACTGTCGGGGATACCACTGATAATGATCAGGCTTTCCTTTATGGCTCGACTGTAAGCGAGGGGTTAAGGTGGTGTGTCACCCTCGATTCATGTCCCGACTCCCCTCTGAGGAGCAGTCATGCCGCAGCCAGTAGACACGGGTCCACAATCGCCGGAGATCATGCCTTTCTGGCAGCGCTTCTTCGACAATATCCACCTTCTGATGGGCCTCGGCATCCTGATAATGGTAGTGCTCTACACGGGCTGGGGTCTGTGGGAGATCCTGACCATGCCGAAGGCCACACTCCCCTGACGAGGCGATAGATGCATACCGAGACGCACACCGGCCTCGAGTCGCCCAGGGGCAACTGGTGGAAACCGGCGCACAAGTCCGAGAAGATGTGGGTCGGGATCGCCTTTGCCTGGTGCATGGTGCTCTTCGCCATGATGCCGCTGTGGCACTGGAAGGGCGGCCAGAACCCGTCGGGGATCAGGCGCGCCGTGGAGCCATCGGCATTCATGGCCCGCACCCAGGAGTTCATCAACGAGTACAAGGTCGGCGATGACCGGGGGATGCCGATCGTCGCGCCGCCACCGGGTTCGGACATCTACCTGATCGGGATGACGTACCAGTGGATGCCCATCCTCAAGCTCCAGAAGGGTGCCCAGTACACGCTGCACCTCTCGGCGCTGGACGTGAATCACGGTTTCTCGCTCTTCCCGGTGAACGTGAACTTCCAGGTGGTGCCTGGTTACGACTATGGTCTGCGCATCACTCCCAACACATCCGGTGACTTCCGGATCATCTGCAATGAGTTCTGTGGCATCGGCCATCACCTGATGGTGGGCAGGGTGATTGTCGAGGACGGACCGGTGACGGCACCGGTCACCACGGCAGCGGCGGCGGCTCCAGCGGTTCCGGTGGCTGCTGCGGGAGGTGACCTGTGACGATCTCCGGCCCTGCTGCCACGTCCAGACGTTCCCCGGTAGGCGACTACGTCCCGTCGTCGGATTCCCGCTTCCGCACCTGTCCCGTCACCACCCGGCGCGTACATGACAGCGCCGAGATGGCGGTGAAGGTGAACGCGGTGACATCGATCGTCTTCCTGCTCGTCGGCTCGATCGCCGCCGTGCTCATCGTGCTCACCCGCTGGCAGGCGGTACATCTCCTCTCCGCCACCTGGTACTACAGGCTGCTCGGCGTGCATGCGATGAGCATGCTCATCTTCTTCATCATCTTCTTCGAGATGGCCGTGCTCCACTTCGCGAGCACGGTCCTTCTCAGCGCACGAAATTGCGCGCCGAAGCTGTCGTGGCTGTCGTTCGGACTCATGCTTGGCGGCGCGTTGATGGTGGAGTGGAAGATGTGGTCGGGCAAGGCCGACGTGCTCTTCACGTCGTACGTGCCACTCCGCGCCGATCCCCTCTTCTACCTCGGGATCATCATCTTCGCCGTCGGCGCCCTCATCGTCTGCGGGATCTTCTTCGCCAACCTGGTGGTGGCGAAGCGCGAGCGCACGTACGAAGGGTCGTTGCCGCTGGTGGTGTATGGCGCCGCCACCGCGGCCATAATCGCCGTCATCACGCTGCTCCACGGCGCGGCCATCTACATCCCCACCTTCCTCTGGTCGCTCGGCCTGATGAATGTGGATCCACAGGTCTACCGCCTCATCTGGTGGGGGCTTGGGCACTCGTCGCAGCAGATCAACGTCGCCGCGATGGTTGCCATCTGGTACATGCTCGGCGCCCTCACCATCGGAGCGGTGGTGCTGAACGAGAAGGTGAGCCGGTCGGCGTTCGTGCTCTACATACTCTTCATCTCCATGGCCTCGGCCCATCACCTGCTGGTGGACCCGGGCATGGGGCCGGCGTGGAAGATCGTCAACACCAGCTACTTCATGTACATGGCGGTGCTGGCGTCGATGATCCACGGCTTCACGGTGCCGGCCGGGATGGAAGTGGGCATGCGGCTGCGTGGCTACACCAACGGCATGTTCGAATGGCTGCGCAAGGCGCCGTGGAGCGATCCGGGCTTCAGCTCGCTGGTGCTCTCGGTGGTTGTCTTCGGCTTCGTCGGCGGCATCACCGGCGTGACGATCGGTACGGAGCAGATCAACATCATCGTCCACAACACGCTCCGTTCGCCCGGACACTTCCACGCGACAGTGGTGAGTGGAACGGCGATGGCCTTCATGGGCGCCACCTATTACCTGATACCGCTCGTCTTCCAGAAGCGCGTAGCCTTCTGGCGCCTGGCCAAGATCCAGCCGTACATCTTTGCCGGTGGCATGTTCATCTTCACCATCTCGATGACCGCGGCCGGCTACTTCGGCGTACCGCGCAGGCACTGGGACATCACATTCAGCCAGGCGCCGTACACCGTCCCCTTCAACCCGATCGTGGACCTGCTCCTTGCCCTGGTGGCCCTGGGCGGAACGATCGCCGCCACGGGTGCCTTCATATTCGTGGGGATCGCCGTCAAGTCGGTCTTCTTCGGTACACCACTGGGCGAGATCACCAAGGGAGTCGAGACGGTAGGAATTCCCCGCGGCATCACCCACCCGCCGGTGCACTCGGCTGATGTGGACCAGCGGAACGATGACCTGCACGCCCCGGCGCGTGGCATCATGGGTCCGGCGCCGGGAACGATCGTGCTGGTGTTCATCTTCCTGGCGGTGTTCGCGCTCTACTTCTTCAGCAACTGGAAGATCCTCTCCTTCCTCTGGAGAATAGGATGACCGATCGACAGCGTGCCGGCACCGCGCTCGGCACCCTGGCCGCGATCATGGTGATCACGGCAGGATGGTGGGCACTGGCCCTGTGGCCTGCCGGCGACGCGGCGCCGGCGTGGCTCACCCTTACCCGCGAGGTCTGCTTCGGCACTTCGGAGACAGGCCTGCCGAACGCCGGCGGCTGGCTGACACTCATGGGTCAGCCGCTGAGCATGCTGCTGGTGCTCTTCGCGGTATGGGGGAAGGACGTCCGGGCCGGATTGCGAATGGCCTCGGAGCACGTGACCGGACAGTTGGTGCTCGGAGCGTCGGCGGCGCTCCTGGTGGCCGGCGTGGTGGGGGTGACGGTTCGGGTGCGGGTGGCCGACGCCCAGCCATTCGCCTCGTCCCCCACCGAGCGGGTGGCATCCCAACTCACCCGTATCAATGACGAGGCAAAGCCGCTCTCCCTCATCGACCAGTCGGGCCAGACGGTGACGCTGGAGCAGTTCCGCGGCCGACCGGTGATCGTCACCTTCGCCTACGCCCACTGCGAGACCGTCTGTCCGTTGATCGTCAACGAGGTACTGACGGCGCGCGACGCACTGCCGGCTCAGAATCCGGTGGTGCTCATAGTGACGCTGGATCCGTGGCGGGACACGCCGTCCCGCCTGAGCTCCATCGCCACGCAGTGGGGCCTCACCGGCGACGCGCACGTACTGAGCGGCGAGACCGAGGTGGTGGAGCGCGCACTCAACGCCTGGCGCGTGCCGCGGGTGAAGAACGAGAAGACCGGTGAGCTGTCGCATCCAACGCTGGTGTACGTGGTCGGGGTCGACGGCCGGATCGCCTACGCGGTGGGGGGGACGGCGGCGGTGGTGCGGGCAGCGGTGGAGGCGTTGTAGGGCGAGGTGGCCAGGCCGTCGACCCGCTGAGCCAGGGCGCGCACGCGGCATTGTGGCGCGCGTAACGCGATTCGGTCGCATAAAACCATCAGCCAACCATCAATTCCTAGCGGATTGATAGTTGGCTGATAGTTCGTAATGGACTCTGGCTGGCATCCTCGGCGCTGAGGCTGATTGCCCGCGAAATTGACGCGCAAGCAGCCTGGCGATCACGACCCAGGCCGTTGCCCCGGAACCGATAAGCCCCGGGCCTTCAGCCCTACCTGTTCTGCTCGCGTTCCATATCCAGCTCCGCGATACTCGCACTCCACCGATCATCGCCCAGCAGATGCCGGGCGAAGTACTCGGCGCGCAGCCAGAACCAGTAGTCGCCCATGTTGCCGTAACCGTGGCGCTGGCCCGGGAAGATGAAGAAGTCGAACCGCTTGTTCGCCTTGATCAGCGCCTCGGCCATGCGGTACGTGTTGGCCGGATGGACGTTGTTGTCCATGTCGCCCGTGGTCAGTAGCAGGTGGCCCTTCAGGTTCCTGGCCAACGCCGAGTTGCGGGCGATGTCGTACTCGAACCGGATGGAGTCTCCCTTCACCACTTCCTTCACGCCGTGGTGCTTCTCCGACCAGTTCAGGTTGTAGATGTTGTTCTCATGGTTGCCGGAGGATGAGACGGCCACCTTGAAGAAGTCCGGATAGACGAGCATCGCGGCGGTGGACATGAAGCCGCCGCCGGAGTGGCCGTAGATGCCCACGCGGTCCAGGTCTATGTAGTCGTACCGCGCGCCGAGCTGCTCGGCGGCTACCTTCTTGTCCGCCAGGCCGTAGTCCCGGAGGTTGCCGTAGCCGTAGTTGTGGTACCACTTGGAACGGTTGGGATGGCCGCCGCGGTTACCCACGGTTATCACCACCATGCCGAGCTGGGCGAGGGCGACTTCCGACGCGCTGCCGGAGAACGCCTTGGCCACCGACTCCGTCTGCGGGCCGGGGTACACGTACTCCACCAACGGGTAGCTCTTCGTGGAGTCGAAGTCGAACGGGCGGTACATCACGCCGTAGAGATCCGTCACTCCGTCGGCGGCCTTCACCGTGAACGGTTCCGGGAACCTGTAGCCGGCCGCGTCCAGCGCGCTGAAATCCGACTTCTCCAGGTCCAGCAGCTTGCGTCCCGTGGTGATGTCGTAGAGGGCCGACGCGGGTATGGTGTTCACACGCGAATAATTGTCCACCGCGAAGCGGTTGGATTCGCCCAGGTTGGAGCTGTGGTCGAAGTTGCCGGGCTGGACGAGGGTGAGGCCGCGGCCGTCGAGGCCCACGCGATACAGATGCCCGTAGTACGGATCCTCTCCCTCCTCCCTGCCGTAAGCGGTGAAGTAGACGACCCCGCGCTTCTCGTCCACTCCCTCCACGCTGCCAACGGCGAATGGCCCTTCGGTAAGGCGGTTCCTGAGCGTACCGTCGGGACCGAAGCGATAGATGTGGGCCCAGCCGTCCCTCTCCGACCACCAGAGCAGGTCACCGGAGGCCAGTAGCTCAAGCCGCTGGTGTTCGACGTAGGTGTTGAGCCGCTCCTCGATCACCACCCTCACAGCTCCCGTGGCTGCATCGGCCACCAGCACGTCCACCTTGTGCTGATCGCGACTCCGCCGCCAGAGCCAGAGCTGATCGGATCCGTCGGCCAGCCAGACCGAACGGGTGGGCTCGTTGCTGTCGGGGTAGGTGAACCGCCGCGCATTGAAGACTCCCATCCGCTGGTCCTTGAAGCCGTCCGCCTGGATCATCACCATTCGCCGCGCCGCCAGGTCGTAGACGCCCACCTCCGGCTGGCTCACGCTGGTGTCGCCCGGCATGTCGTACTTGTACGACTCCAACTGGGGGCGCTTGTTGCCGGTGGAGCGGATCACCCAGAGGTCGCCGACCTTCCGCTGGTCATCGCGCTGCGCCGAGAATCGCTTGGAGTCGCTGGCCCAACTGATCGATGCGCGCTTGCGCCGATCCTTCGACTGAACCGCCTCGTCCTCGGATTCATTCCGCTCATCCAGAGCCCAACTGTAATTCTTCTCGCCATTCGTGGTGAGCTGCACCTCTTCGGTCTTCACCTTCCAGTCCGCGCTGTCGGCGGCCGCACCGCTCTTTCCCCTGCGTGCATCCAGCACCTGCCTGTAGGCCGCGCCGGTCATCATGTACAGGTTGTGATTGCGTCCGTAGACAACCGTCTCACCGTCCGGCGAGACACTTGCCCAGCCCGGGTGGTTGTCCGGCGCCTGCCAGTCGGGGATCTCGGTGAGCGTGCGCGTGCGCACGTCATACAGGAAGTGCCAGAGCTTCTTCTTCGGCTTGGGCTTGCCGGATGCGGCGCGCTGCGTCGTGGAGTCCTGCCTGATGCCACGGAGGACGGTCGAGTCCTGTGTGTTGCCGCGCTCGGCCTCCGCATCCTTCACTTCCTCGTCCTGCGACGACTCCACTTCGAACTCGAGCGTGTTGGCGTCCCGGAACCTTATGGAACGGATGGGGAGGTGCCGGCCGTCCCATGGGTCCCTGGTGATTCTCGTCAACTCGGCAGCGATCCGGTCGTTGTCGAACAATTGCTGCTTCGTGGCCGCCACCGGGTCCACGATCATGAACCGCTTGCCCTCCGATGTCTCCCACTCGTACCAGAACTTCTCGGTGCCCTGGATCCACCGTGGGGTGACGCTGGTGGAGTGCAGGAGCTTGCTCATGCGGGAGGGGACGAACCGCGCGGCGAGCCGGTGGTTGACTGAAACGACGGCGGCGTCGTCCGCCCTGGAAGCCTGGGCAGCGGCCGGACGGCTGGCGCAGAACGGACCCATGAGGACGAGCACGATCCCGGCGGCCAGAGCCGGCATCGGCCGGCGCGGCGAGTGGAGTCGGGATGTCATGGATCTGCTCAACTGGTGTCGGAGCATGCGTTTTCTCGGGAAGCAGTCGGGAGGAGAGGCTGGCACGGCAGAACATCCGTGTCAGTCGGGCACGGCGCTAGAGGAAGCGACGGCTACTCCTCCCGAAGCGTTGACGGAGAGTACTACCGAGCGATGCAATCGAATCCACTTCTCGCTGCTCTTCCCGCGTCGTCCTCGCCAGCCCAGCCCGATGAGGCTACATATGGAACGACGGTAGGTCGAGAAGCGAATGAAGCCACTACTTGATAGGAGCGGACATGCGTGCAGTGCAGATAGTGGAGATTGGCAAGCCACTGGAGTTGCGCGAGATACCTCGACCGGAGCCGGGGCCGGGTGAGATCCGGATCAGGGTGCAGGCGGCCGGCATCTGCCACTCCGACGCGCACTACCGTGACGGTGGCGCGAGCGTCGCGTTCCTGCCGATCACTCCTGGCCACGAGGTGGCCGGCGTGGTGGACGCCCTTGGTGAATCGGTAACCGGAGTGGCGGTCGGCGACCGGGTTGCGCTGCACTATCTGTTCACCTGCGGGCAGTGCGCTTACTGCGGACGTGGACAGGAGCAGTTCTGCGCCACCGGCCGCATGCTTGGCAAGCATGTCAACGGCGGTTACGCCGAGTACGTGGTGGCGCCGGCCCGAAATGCGATTCCCGTCGCCGCTGAGGTGAGCATGTCCGCGGCGGCGATCATGATGTGTTCCACCGCCACAGCGTTCCATGCACTGCGAAAGGCCCGCATGGCGCCGGGTGAGAGCGTGGCCGTGTTCGGTGTGGGCGGACTGGGCATGTCCGCCATCCAGCTCGCCCGGGCGTGCGGAGCCGGGGAACTGTTCGCCGTCGATGTGGACGCCGACAAGCTGGCCGTCGCGGCCAACCATGGTGCGCGAGCGGTCAACCCGATCGATGGCGCCGCCGACGTGCAGTTGCGCGCGCTCACGCACGGCCGCGGCGTGGACGTGGCACTCGAGTTCGCCGGACTGCCGTTGACGCAGCAGCAGGCAGTCGCGTCGCTGGCGGTGCAGGGTCGCGTCTCGCTGGCCGGCATATCGCGCGAGCCGTTCTCCGTCGACAGCTATGCCACGGTCATCAACCGCGAGGCGGAGATCATCGGCGTGTCGGACCACCTGCGCAGCGAACTGGTGACGTTGATGGAGTTCACGCGGCGGGGATCGATCGACCTGGAGAGTGTGATCGTGGACCGGCTGAGCCTGGATGCCGGCGAGATCAACAGTCGGCTGGACGCGTTGGCGGCTTTTCGCGGCCGGACCCGCTCGGTCATCGTTATGGACTGACCCGACGGACGCCTGTCAGCAGTCGCTTTGTGGCGTCCCTGACTGCCCGGCGGCCCCTTGCCCGCAAACAACCTGAGCCATACAAGAGCTTGACATGGCTGCGAATCGGTCGAAACATTTGAGCCTGATGTAGAATGGTTCCTCTTTTCGACCACAGGTCAGGGTGGGGCAACGTGCGAAAAATATTGTCGGGTCTGGTTACCATCGGCGCGTTGTTGGCGGTGCCGATGGTGACGCACGCGCAGACGCGCGTGATAACAGGTACGGTCACCATATCGGGCACCGGCCAGCCGCTGGCCGGTGCGACGGTGTCGCGACCTGGTGGGATGGAGGTCGCGCTGACCGAGCAGAACGGTCAGTATCGGCTCACGGTGCCCCAGGGCGAGGTCACGATCCTCGCCCGGGCCATCGGTTACAAGCGCGTCCAGGCAGTCGTGCCCGCTGGCCAGTCCACCGTCGACTTCGCCCTCGAGCGGGACGTCCTTCAGCTCGAGAGCGTGGTCGTCACGGGACAGGCCACCACCATTGATCGGCGGAGCGCCACGACCGCGGTCGCCAGCGTCTCGGGCGACGAGCTCAACAGGGTTGCCGCGCCGACCATCGAGAACGCCCTCGTCGGCAAGATCAGCGGCGTGAACCTGCAGTCCAACTCGGGTGCGCCAGGCGGCGGCATCCAGATGCAGATCCGTGGCAACAACACCATCATGGGCGCATACGATCCGCTCTACGTGGTGGACGGGGTCATCTATTCCAATGAGAGCATCGCCAGCGGACGTGGCCAGCTCAATGATGCCGCCTTCGCGACGGCCGAGGATGACGCCGTGAACCGGGTTGCCGACATCAACCCGGCGGACATCGAGAGCATCGAGATTCTGAAGGGCGCCGCGGCGTCGTCTATCTACGGATCCAAGGCGGCCAACGGCGTCGTCATCATCACCACCAAGCGCGGACAGATCGGCAAGGCCAGCGTCAACGTCACGCAGCGGTTCGGTCAGTTCTCGCCGACCAGGACACTCGACAGCCGGCACTGGTCGGAGAGCGAGGCGGTGGACAAGTATGGCGAGGGGGTGCGGCACTGGTTCGCTGGCAACTCCAGCCCGTACTTCAATCACTTCGACCAGGTGTACGACAACCGCGAGCTGTCGTACGAGACCATTGCCGACGTGAGCGGCGGGTCGGAGACCACGCGCTACTTCGTGGGTGCCAGCTGGAAGCACGACGGCGGCATCGAGCGGAACACCGGCTTCTCCCGCCAGGGACTGCGGGTGAACGTGGACCAGATTCTCTCTGACCGCTTCGATGTCAAGGTGTCGAGCGTGTTCAACCGCTCCGAGAACGACCGCGGCTGGAACAACAACTGCAACAACTTCGGCTGCCATGGCTATGCCTTTGCCTACACGCCGAGCTTCGTGGACTACACCCGGCGGGATGACGCCGGCAACTTTGTCACGCCCGACTGGGGCATCAAGTCCAACCCGGTCCAGACGACCGAGCTGGCCAGGAACCACGAGGAGACGTATCGCTTTACCGGCGGCGCGACGCTCAACTTCAAGGCCGTTGACAGCGACAGGCAGTCGCTCCGCTTCGTGGCCGGCGGCGGAATAGATGCCTTCCAGCAGGCCAACGACCTCTGGACACCCAATGAGTTGTTCTGGCAGCGCGATGAAGCTCTTCCCGGTGCGGCGATCGCGCAGAATGGCCGGAGCCAGTTCTTCAACTGGAACCTGAACGGCGTCCACAGCTTCACCTTCGACAACGGCTGGGCGGCGTCGACTTCTGCCGGTATCCAGTATGAGGACCGGCAGCTCACCACCAGTCGCATCCTGACGCGAAACCTGGTGCCGGGTCAGAGTCACGTGGACCAGGGTACCAACACGACCGCCAACGAGAACCTGACTCAGGAGCGTACGGTCGCCCTCTACGCGCAGGAGGAGGTGCGTCTGCTGGACGACCTGCTGCTGCTCCAGGCCGGACTGCGCGCCGAGCGCAGCAGCATGAACGGGGATATCGACAAGTACTACATCTTTCCCAAGGTCTCCGGTTCGTATCGCATCCTGAACGTGCTCGGAGAGGGTAGCGAGATCAAACCGCGCGTGGCTTACGGCGAGACCGGCAACCTGCCGCTCTTCGGCCAGAAGTTCACCCTGCTCGACACGCCGCAGTTTGGCGGGTCGACCGGTTTCGCCGTCTCCGGCACGGCAGGATTCGACCAGGTGGAGCCCGAGCGCGTGAAGGAGGTCGAGGTCGGTATAGACGGCATCGCAATGGACGGTCGTCTCACCTGGGAGCTCACCGGCTTCAACCGGAACACGACCAACCTGCTCCTGTCGCGCGTGCCAGCGCCTTCCACCGGCTTCTCCAGCCAGGTCTTCAACGGTGGCAAGATCGCCAATACCGGCTTCGAGGCTTCCCTGGGCGTCACGCCCGTGCAGAGCCCGGAGAAGCAGTGGATATCACGCCTCACCTTCACCGCCTACAGGAGTGAGGTGAAGGACCTGGCGGGGCTGCCACCCTTCCGGCCGCCGCTCTCCGGGTTCGGCGGACTCGGCGTGACCTTCATCGAGGTGGGCCAGCCCCTGACCCAGTTGATCGGGCGTGCCTTCGACGAGAACGGGGAACCCACTGCGAAGAACGTGAAGATCGGCAACACCGCCCCGGACTACCGGATGGGTTTCGTCAACAACGTCACGTACAAGGCCTTCAACTTCAATCTCGTCCTGGACTACCAGCAGGGTGGGAGCATCATCAATCTCACCCAGTTCCTCTATGACGATGCTGGCACCTCGGCCGACATCGGCTCGGATGAGTGGAAGTACCGCATGAAGGGTTACAACGAGGGCGTGATGACGCCCTACATCGGTGACGCGACCTTCCTCAAGGTCCGCGAGCTGAGCGTCGGCGTGGACATCCCCAATTCGTGGCTCGCGCGCGGCAACCTGAGCGTCTCGAATGCCAGGGTCAGCCTCTCGGGGCGCAACCTGTTCACCTTCCAGAAGTACGACGGCCTCGATCCGGAGGTGGCGAACCTGGGCTCCACGGCAATTCGCAACAACCTGGACATTGCCGTATACCCGCCCAGCCGGAGCATCTTCCTCGACATCTCGGTGGGGTTCTGATGACTGCCATGACAAGACTCATACGGAGCAGTAGCCCGCGGCATGGCATCCGCCGCATGGCTGTAGCGTTTGTGGGGGTTCTCGCGCTGGCATCGTGCCGCGATCTCGACGTGCAGAACGTGAATGCCCCGACTGCAGATGCCCTCACCGGCTCACCGTCCCGGTCGACGCTGGAACGCACTGCCATCGGTGTCCAGGCCGAGGCACGCAACGACCTGGGCGGCGAGATAGAGGCATGGGGGATCTATGGTCGGGAAGGCTACAACCTGCTGGGGAACGATCCCCGTGAGACAGGTGAGCAGATCAGTGGACCACAGGATCCGGGAGGACGTGCAGGTGCTTCCTGGGTCGGCAAGTTCGGGGCGATCCGGACGATCAACACCTATCTCGCCGCGCTGGAGAACTCCACCGGGCTGTCGGACGCCGAGGTACGTGCCTCGAGCGGCTTTGCCAAGACCCTCAAGGCCTGGCACCTGCACAAGCTGGCCATCCGGAGCGGCCCGACTGGCATCCCGGTCGACGTGGATCGTCCCATCAGCGCCGAACCGGCGCCGCTGGTCCACTTCGGGGACGCCATGGCGGCCGCGTCGGCGCTGATGGACGAGGCGCTGGCTGACCTGAAAGCGGGTGGAAATACCTTCCCCTTCGCCTTCGCGCCCGGATACACCGGTTTCACGACGCCGTCGAGCTTCGCGCAGTTCAATCGCGGCCTGGCGGCAAAGATTCTCGTCCATCGCGCCACCTTCGCCAACTGTGCCGAGTGCTGGGCACAGGCGGCCACGGCCATCGATCAGTCGTTCATCACGACCAGCGACCTGCCGGCGGCGCTGAGCGTGGGCGTCTACTACGGCTACACCGGTGCTCCCAACGAGTCGAGCAATCCGGTCACGGAGCCGCTCTCGTCAAACCACTATTTCGTGCACCCGTCGCTGATCTCGGGCGTACAGCTCCGTCCCAACGGTGAACCGGACCTGCGACTCACCAGCAAGACCACCAGGGCGGCTGAACCACGAAACCTGAACGGCCTGACCGGCGAGTACAAGCCGACGATGTTCAATGATCCCACGGATCCGTCGGTACCGGACCTTGGCGCCGACATCCCGTGGATGATCGATGAGGAACTGATACTGTTGCGGGCAGAGATTCGCTGGAACACCGGCAACAAGGCCGGGGCCATAGCTGACCTGAACCTGGTCCGCGAGAACGCTGGTGGGCTCGCTCCAACCACCCTCACGCCGGCCAGCAGCAACGACGCATTCGTCACCGAGTTGTTGTACAACAGACTCTATTCGCTGATGTGGACACAGGGTACACGGTGGATCGATGCGCGTCGGTACAACCGCGTCAATATGCTCCCGATCGATCGCGCGGGAGACGTGGTGCATCCGCACATGCTCATTCCGGCCGCGGAATGTGATGCTCGTGGCCTGAAGCCTCCCTGCTCGATCGACGGTTGACGGGCTGACGACGGGCTGACCTGCACGACGAGGGCCGGTGACCAGATACTGGTCACCGGCCCTCGTCGTGGTGTGCTCACCGAGCGGTTGGCGTGAGCGGTCGGCCCGCGCCATCGGCCGGTCTCACGCCGCGCGGCAGGTCGCTGCGACTGTCTCCGCCAGCGTCAGCAGTTCGTCGAGGGTCGTCCGACCGCGGTCACGGGCGTACCAGCGACGTACCTCGCGGTAACGCTCGTCCTTTGGCAACTCCCTGCCCGGTCCCAACACCCATTCCTGCAACTCGGACGGTCGAGGTCCCCACCAGCCGCACTCCGTGAACCGCTCGTCGAGAAGGATCACAACCGGGATCGACCGCGAACCATTTGTCAGGTGACGGTCCATGAGCTCCGGATCGGCTTCGCGCCCGATCACACGCATCTCCCAGTTGGGCGTCAGCTCGGCCAGCTTTGCCAGGTAGGGCAGGCTGTTCACGGCGTCACCGCACCAGTCGTCGGCAATGACGAGCAGATGCCAGCTTCCCGGCAGTTCGGCAGCGCGTGCCGCGGTCTCCGTGTCCACGACTGCCCGCTTCGTGGTCATCTGCCAGAGGTCGGCGTTCTCCACGGTGGAGGCAAGGAAGTCTTCGAACGGAACCGCTCGCTGGAAACGGGATTGATTGAGGTTGTTCATGAGACCTCGACCGGCCGTTGACGGCCAGAGGTGGAAGTGTGGTCATGGCCCGGAGGGCCGTCCGCGGGAGCGCCGAGGTGATCCTCGCGCAGCGCCGCCATGAATGCGTCCCAGGTGGCCGGTCCGCCCCCCATGAGCTCCTGCATGCAACCCTCAGGCTCGTCGCTGGAAGGCAGGTGCCGGCACCCCCAGGCTCCGATCCGGACGAGTATCGGCAATAGCTCGATACCCTTCTCGGTAAGGCTGAAGATGCCCTTCTGCAGGTGGGTGGGATCGTCATGCCTGGTAATGATCCCCTGATCCACCAACTTCTTCAGACGGTCGGCAAGAATGTTGGTGGAGATACCTTCCTCGGACTGCAACATCTCCCGGAAGTGTCGCTTGCCGCAGAACATGATGTCGCGGACGATGAGTAGCGACCATCGGTCGCCGAACAGCTCCAGGGAGAGGTTGATGGGGCAGGGTGAGCGCTGTGCATTCCTCATCTGCGCCCCCTCCCGGTGGCAGCTCCATCCGTCACGCCGTGAAACACGGACGACGGTGGACAGCAGGTTGGATGAACCGCCGGCACGAGTCCGACAATGGTTCACAACGGGCAATCAGCATTCGCCGCCGCCCATGACGAAAGTTATACAGACTGGTTGTGAATTGCAATCGGTATTGCGTGGTGCTATCCGGTGGCTGCCTCGGTGAACCACTCCCATCCAGCCTGGAAGCGCGCCAGCAACTGATCCCGGTCGCCGCCGCGCAGGGCAGTCCTCATCTCACCCAGCTTCCCCATGAGCGAATCCAGGGCGGCCTCGAGTTCGCCTGCATTGTCACGGGTGATGGCCGTCCAGAGCACGGGTGAACTCCCGGCCAGTCTGGTCATGTCCCGGCCACCGCTGCCGAGCTGCGTTCGCTTCACGCCGTGCTCGGCGAGCGTGAGGGCGAGGGCGGTGGCAGTCAGTTGCGGGAGGTGGCTGGAGCAGGCCAGAAGCGCGTCGTGCCGGGTCGCGTCCAGTAGCACCGTTACGGCTCCCAACATCTCCCAGAACGAGCGGGCCAGCGCGACGGCATCCGCATCGGAGCAATGGGTGGGACAGAGGTAGACCCGGGCGCCCTGGAAAAGATTGGACCGCGACGCCGCCCATCCCCAACGGTGGTCCCCCGCAAGAGGGTGCGCCCCGACAAAGAGGGAGGCAAGACCGAGGGCTGTCGCAGCGTCCACCATGCTGCGCTTGGTGCTCCCCACATCCATGATCAGGCGAGCCGACGTGGAGAGCGCGGCCAGGGCGGCGAGCAGGGCCGGGGACTGGTCGACGGGAGTTGCCAGTATCACCACGTCGGCCGCCTCCGCACCACTCAGGTCGTCGCTGAGCGCGCCGGCAATCATGCCCGCACCAACGGCCGCAGCCACAGTATCCTGATCACGATCATGGCCGATCACCCTGATACCGTTCGCCACGAGGTCGCGGGCAACGGAGCCGCCAATCAGGCCGAGACCGATGACGACGACCGTCCCGATCGATGGACTCGCGTCGCGGGTCGATGTGCACGATGGTGCGGCAGGATCGGTGGCGCTGCCTGAAGCAGCGCTGGCCCGGGCAGTGTGATCGTTCGTGGCGCCATCGAGGAGCGCGGTGGTTGGAACGACACCGTGCTTCGTGGTGTTGCGGGGATCGGCCCCGGTTCGAGCGACGAAGTCGGCCGGTCGCGCAGCCCCGGAACCTGGCGGCGGGGCGGAGAGTGAACCTGGAGTGATGTGCCTCGACATGGCGCCACGCGGAGAATATGGGAACAACAGGAAAAAGCGGCCCGTGGAAAGGATCCACGGGCCGCGAAGGAGTTGGTTGTCAGCCTGGGTCGCCTGCGGCGACTACACGCGCATACACCCACTTCCACGCCCCGCGATCCGGGTGGCGTAGTAATAGGTGTACGAATAGCTGCGCGCGGCGACGATGTTCATGATCGTTAGCCTAGCAATGGAGCCTGGGTGGCGTCAAGGGTCGGCACCGACGACGGGCAGCCTGAGATCATGGCTGCTGGCCAGGCCGGTAACGGCGTACCGCCTGTGCGTCCACGTCCCGTTGGGTGAAGGCCACACGCTTCATCTCGCCACGGGCGAACAGTTCCGCCTGGTCGCTGTGGTATGGCGATGCGGGGTCGGGACTCTGGCCATAGGCGAGCACCGAGTAGGCGCGCGGGACGTCACCGAACTCCACCGCCAGTACCCAGCCATCGCCACCAATCACGCTGCGACGGCCATCCGGGTCGGTCCCGAAGTTGAGCACGCGGAAACAGCCCAGGGCACCGCCGCAGCCGCCCACAGGGACGTCCACACTACCCAACCGCACTCGGTGCACATCGCCCCACGCCACGTCGACGCTTCCGTAGCGCTGAATCGTCTCCGTCATTGCCGCACGAAAGGCCTCGGCGGCCCGCGCCGGATTGGCCAGCCCACGCGGCGTGGTCAGCGGGCTCTCCACCGTCCATGGTTCGGCGAACATCGTGTCGGCACTGGCGCCGCTGGTGTAGTGGCGCCACCAGCTCTCGAAGAGCACTCCGCCGCGGCTGTCCGGGGCGGCGGTATTGTCCCACTTCTCGAGCAGGGCGATGGCCGCTGTGGTGGCGTCGTCCGGCCCGGAGGCGCGCACCGCCGCCATGAGGTCGCCCTTCACCCGGTCAGCCAGCAGCATGCGATAGGAATGCTTGAGCTGCACCACTTCCTCGAGGCTCAGCTTGCGCTTGTTGTCGATCAGTTGCAGGCTCAACTGACTACGCATCCGCAGCGACGGCTCGGGGAAATTGTCCGGATAGAGCGCGCGGTCGAGCACCTTGTGCATGTTGGTGAAATAGGGCGAATCGTTCTCGTTGCGAACGTATCCGCCCGGCGGATTCTCCAGTTGCGGCAGGGAGTCGAAGGGGACGTAGCGGGTCCAGATATCGGCCGTGCTCCGTGCGGGAATGGCCAGCGTGTCGCCGCCGCTGGCGTGGGGGAGTGCCGGTATGGCCGCATTCCACACATAGAAGATGTTTCCCGCGCGGTCGGCGTAGGTGAAGTTGGAATTGAGGCGCGCGCGGATGCGCATGGCCTCCTTCCACTCGGCCAGCGAGGTAGCCCGCATCATGTGCAGGAATTGCTCGCCGGCGCGGTACTCGCCCTCGGCGGCTCCACGCAGCACGTAGATGCGTCCGCTGTCGCGATGGATCACCGGACCGAGAGGAGTGCGCCACATCTCCCGTGTCTCGGTGGAGATGCCGGGCCCGTTGCGGTAGGAGACAGTCACGACCTCGCGCTCGAGCGGCACCGATGCACCCTCGAAGCGGTAGTGATCGGCCCGCGCACTGTCCACATCCAGGGCATAGATCTCATCCAGGTCCGTGTCGTTGTTGGTGGTGGACCAGCCCAGGTCGCGATTGAAGCCACCGATGACGCCGAATGGTCCGCCGATGCGAAAGTCGCCGTAGAAATCCATCACCCCTGGAACCGTCACGTGCGCCTCGTAGTAGCCGGCGCTCCAGCTCAGGTGCGGGTTCCGCACCAGGATGGCTCGGCCCGACTTCGTGCGACCGGGCGCGAAGGCCCAGGCGTTGGACCCCTCCTCTATCGGATCCCGTCCCTCCACGAGCGGCGACGTGTCGCCCTCGGCGTCGTCTCCCGCGCCCGCGCTGCTGTCACGTGACCGCGTCATCCGCTGGAGGAAGCGTGATGCCGCCTGAACCCTGTTCAGGTTGACGTCGCGAGCGGCAATGTCGTAGCCGGTGAAATGAGGGGAGAAGCCGACCGGGAATTGGTCCGGGTGCAATTCCACGTAACGGTTGGCGCCGGCGGCGAAGCCATCGTAGACGTCGCGTGTGGCCTGCTCGAGAAGCGGGTAGCTCTCCACAGCGATGGCGTACGCGCGCTGCGCCATGAAGTCACTTGCCATGCTGTCGCGACCGAACCAGAGTCCCATCTCGCCCCTGGCGCGCAGGAGGCCGATCGCCACCTTCGGGCCATGGTCCTCCAACTGCACATAGGCCAGGGCGTAGGATGCGGCGCGCAGGTTCCCGGCCCTGATGTGTGGAACTCCATGGGCGGTCCGGACGATCTCCACCTGGTCGGCAAGTGACGCAGCCGGCGAGCGCTGGCCAATCACGGCCACCGGGAAGGAGGCGGGGTTGTTGGCCTGTGCCACTGACCAGGTCGACTGCTGCGCGACGGCAACGGCCGGCCAGAGAAGTGAGAGCAGCGCGACGGTGGCAACTCGGTTGGAGCGGATAGCGAGCATGGTCTTCGGTTCCGGTTCGCGGGATTGGAATGCGGTGCTCCCTTCGTACGACAACATACGTCACCAGGCGAACGATCGCTGTGCCAGTCGTTGTCGTCACGTACCCCTCCGCGGCCTGATTGTACGCCGTCCAGTACAATGATGGTTCGGTATCGTGTACATGGATTGTACGTCCCGTCGTACAATGGTTTCGCCAGTATTTTACTGGAAAAACCGGTGATTGCGGTCCGGCGTGCGAAGTCGTAGAATCGCGAACCGCAGCCGCGTCGAACACGACGTCAGGCCGTGCGCCATGTGCCCACCAGCGCGCTCTTGTCGCTCCCTGCTGCCGTGGCCATGCACGTCGAGTCCGGACACGAGAGCAACGTCAGGGTACGCGGATAGCTGCACTGCAGGTCGAACTTCATCCCGAACAGAGAGGAGTTGCATGAGAATGCGCGGAGTACTGCTGGCGCTTGCGCAGGCCGCATTTCTGGGGGCGTTCGGCGCCACCACCGTCCTCGCACAGCAATCGGGGAGCGTGAGCGGTCGCGTGCTGGACGCGCAGAGTGGCCAGCCGGTGGCTGCCGCACAGGTGGCTGTCGTGGGCACCCAGTTGGGCACGCAGACCAACAGCGAGGGTGTGTACACGATCCGTGGAGTGACGCCCGGCAGCGTCGAGGTACGTGCCCTGCGCGTCGGCTACGCCGAGCTGAGGCAGAGGGTCACCGTCACCGCGAACAGCCAGGCGACACTGGATTTCCGGATGACTTCCGTGGCGATGTCGCTCTCGCCGGTGGTGACGACGGCCACGGGTGAGCAGCGTCGAGTGGAGGTGGGCAACGCCATTGCCCAGGTGAACGCCGTCGACGTGGTGAAGAGCAACGTCGTCACGAACATGGGAGATCTCCTGGCGTCGCGTGCCGCTGGCGTGATGGTCACGCCCGGTACACAGACCGGTGCCGGCATACGTATACGTATTCGCGGCAACAGCTCACTCTCGCTCACCAACAACCCGATCTACGTCATTGACGGCGTACGCGTCGAGGGTGCCACCGGCTCCTCGTCGATCAGCGTGGGAGGCACCACGGCGAGCCGCGTGGGAGACCTGAACCCCGAGGAGATCGAGTCGATGGAGATCGTGCGCGGGCCGTCCGCCGCGACGCTCTACGGCACGGACGCCGCCAACGGGGTCATCGTCATCACGACCAAGCGCGGCGTGGCCGGCAAGCCCCAGTGGACGTACTACACGGAACAGACGGCGATCGCCGACCAGAACGACTATCCCACTGCCTTCCGCGGCTGGCGTACCGGCACCACGGGGTCCACGAACTCCACGGTCTCCAACCAGGTGCAGTGCTTCCTGAGCCAGGTGTCCAAGGGCACCTGCCTGCAGGACAGTGTGACGAGCTTCAACCCGGTCGCTGACAAGGATGCGACGCCGTTCGGCATCGGCTACCGGCAGCAGCATGGCCTGCAGCTTCGCGGCGGTTCGGAGGCGGTGCGCTACTTCCTGCACGGCGAGTACGAGTCCGAGGACGGCGTCACCAAGCTCCCCGAGTTCGAGAAGCGCTACCTGGCCCGCAACGGCCTGTCGCTCAACGACAAGCAGGCCAACCCCGGCGGGCTGACCCGCGTCACGACGCGAGCCAACCTGAACATCACGCCGGCCGACAACCTCGACCTGGCTTTCAATTCCGGCTACATCTCGTCCGATCTCCGCCTGCCCCGCAGCGATGACGCAGGAACGGCTGGCGTTGCCGCGAACATCTATGGTGGTCCGGGCTTCAAGTACAACCTGAACGCCGCTGGAGACACCCTCTTCGGCTGGCGTGAGTTCACGCCACGCAACATCTACCAGACCGAGACGTCGCAGGCGATCGAACGCTTCATCACCTCCGCCAACTCCAACTGGCGCCCCACCGATTGGCTGAGCGTGCGCGGGAACCTGGGAGTGGACTACATCTCACGCTGGGAGACCCAGCTCTGCCGCTTCGAGGAGTGCACGAGCACGGAGAACCGGAAGGGCTACAAGATCGACAATCGCACCAACTTCAACATCTACACCCTGGATGGCGGCGCGACAGCCAAGCGCCAGTTGGGCGAGACCCTGGAGTCCGAGACGACGGTGGGTGTGCAGTTCTACCGCAGCGTCTTCAACCGCAACGGCGCCACGGGTCGCGGGCTGCCGCCTGGAGCGACCACGGTGTCGGCTGGTGCCGAGCAGCTCGCCGAGGAGACCACCGACGAGTCCCGCACGCTGGGCGCGTACGTGGAACAGCGCCTGGCCTTCAATGATCGCCTGTTCGTCACGGGCGCCATCCGTTCCGACAGGAACAGTGCCTTCGGAGCCGACTTCAAGACTGTCTTCTATCCCAAGCTGGCCGTCTCCTGGGTCCTCTCCGATGAGCCGTTCTTCGGCTCACACGACTGGGTCAACCAGCTCCGCCTGCGCTCTGCCTACGGTGCCTCCGGCGTGCAGCCGGGCACCATCGACGCCGTTCAGTACTACTCGGCAACGACGGTCCTGGGAGAGAGCGGTGAGCAGGCAGGACTGGTCTTCAGCACCATCGGCAACTCCAACCTGAAGCCGGAGCGCTCCACCGAGATCGAGTTCGGCGTCGATGGCACGTTCTGGAACAACAGATTGTCAGGCGAGGTCACGTACTACAACAAGTCATCTCGCGATGCCCTCATCAGTCGCATCCTGCCGCCCTCGCTCGGCGTCGGAGCCACGTCACGCTTCGAGAACATTGGCGAGGTGAGCAACAAGGGCTTCGAGATGATGTTCAATGCGAAGCTGCTCGATCGCTCGTCGATTGGCTGGGACGTGACGGTGAACGGCTCCTCCAACACCAACAAGCTCGTCTCCCTGGGCGGGGTACCGCCAATCGCCGGCTCGACCCAGCAGCAGAGGGAGGGCTATCCGCTGAATGGTTACTGGTCCAACCGACTGATCGGCTACGAGGACAAGAACGGTAACGGCATCATCGAGTACAATGCCGACCCGACCCTGTCCGAGATCACCGTCAGTGCCGAGAAGGAGTACCACGGCACCAACATGCCGAAGCTGGAGCTCGCCGTCACCAACGGCTTCGACTTCTGGAATCGTCGTCTCCGCCTCTCGGGAATGGTGGACTACAAGGGCGGGCACCTCGTGTACAACAACAGCGAGCGCATCCGCTGCGCCAGTCGCAACAACTGCGAGGGCCTGATCAATCCCGAGGCTTCGCTGTTCGACCAGGCGCGCACGATCATGGTGCGCGAGCACCCGAGTCGCTCGGTGGCAGGCTTCTTCGAGGACGGAGACTTCATCCGCCTGCGCGAAGTGTCGCTGAGTTTCGACGCGCCGGACCAGTGGGCCGTCGGCGCCCTGCGTGGCCGGAACCTTACCGCCACGCTCGCGGCCAGGAACCTCGGCATGATCTGGACCAAGTACACGGGCGTGGACCCCGAGGCATTCGGAACGACGGGAGACTCGCCGTCCTCGTTCCAGGCGTTCGGTCCACCGACGTACTACACCTTCCGTATCTCCCTGGGCTTCTGATGATGACGCCAAGCATGCTTCCAGCCATGAAGACGCCAATCCTCCCCCGCCGCGCGCGCGGGGCGGTCAGGACCGCCGTCTATTCCGCTCTCGTCGTTGGCTCGATGATCGCCAGCGCCTGTTCCCCTACCGACGTCCTGGATGTCACCGATCCGGACATCATCAGCCCCGAGGATGTCAAGTCGGCCGCCGGCGCGAATGCGGTCAGGCTCGGGGCACTCGCCCGACTGGCCGCCAGTACCAGCGGTTCCGGGGAGTTCTTCATGCTCAGCGGCCTGTTCGCCGACGAGTGGATCAACGGAGACTCCTTCATTGCCCGCCAGGAGATAGACCAGCGCATCATCACTCCTGAGAACAACTTCCTGACGGATGCGAACCGTGGCATCCACCGCGCGCGTAGCGCCGCCGAACAGGCAGTGACATTGATGGATGAGTTCAGCCCGAATGCCCCCGGCTGGCAGAAGGCGGAGATGTATTTCATCCAGGCCTATGTCGCCAACCTGGCTGCCGAGCATTACTGCAACGGGCTCATCTTCAGCACGATCGTGGACGGGCGGGAGGAGTACGGATTGCCCACCACCACCACGGCTGTCTTCGAGCGGGGGCTGGCCAAGGCAACCGAGGGACTTGCCCTGATCACCGGCAACACGGCCGACGATCAGCGAGTGAGGAACGCGCTGCAACTCATCCGCGGCCGCATACTTCTCAACCTGAACCGTTATTCGGACGCGGCCACCGCGGTGGCCGGTGTACCCAACACCTTCGAGTACCTGAACCGTCATTCGCTGAGCACCAGCAGCAACTACAACTGGCTCCGCGCGAACTCCGAGCGGCGCTACAACGTGGCTGACTTCGAAGGCGGCAACGGTCTTGGTTTCGCGTCGGCCAGGGATCCGCGCGTGCCCACCTGTGTGGGCGGCGATGACGCCTGCAAGGCCATCGGCGTCACGCAGAAGGTTCGGGACGACCTGACATCCCCACTCAACGTCCAGATGCTCTGGCCGCTACGGGAGAGCACAGTGTCGATCCTGCGCGGTCAGGAGGCGCGGCTGATCGAGGCTGAGGCCAGGCTCGCGACCGACCCCGCTGGCGCGCTGGCTCTCATCAACCAGGCCCGGGCGAGCATGCCGGGACTGGATCCGCTGGTGGATGCGGGCAGTCCCGCAGCAAGGGTGGACCAGCTCTTCCGTGAGCGTGCCTTCTGGAACTTTGGTCGCGGCGCCCGGGTGGGTGACATGCGCCGGCTCGTGAGGCAGTACAAGCGAGACGCCAACAGCGTCTTCCCCACTGGTGCCTGGCACAAGTTCGGCAGCTACGGGGGCGATGTGAATTTCCCGATTCCGCAGGCGGAGTCGAACAACCCGCTGGCCGACGGTGCCAGCTGCACGGATCGCAACGCCTGATCCGGCAGGAGTACGGTGATCGCGGGGTCCCGGCTGTGATGCGGGCCCCGCGCTCTCCGTGAATCATGCGCCAGCTCGCTCGTTCCTTTCCGTCCTTCACCCTGGATTCCTGCATGCGTCGTACCGCCCTCCTCGGAGTGCTCGCCGCCCTGGCGCTGACTCCGGTCGCCACCCGTCCATCCCAGGCCCAGTCTTACGACGTGATCCTGCGCGGCGGGCGCGTACTGGATGGTACCGGTAATCCCTGGTACTACGCCGACATCGCCCTGAAGGGCGGCCGGATCGAAGCCATTGGCAAGCTGGAAGGAGCGCGGGCGACGCGTGTGGTGGACGTGAGCGGGCTCTATGTCGCGCCGGGCTTCATCGACGCGCATTCACACGCTGGCAGTGGCTTCACGACTGGATCCCTCAACGCCGCCCAGCCACTCCTTGCCCAGGGGGTGACCACCGTCTTCATCAACCCCGATGGTGGCGGTGCGGTGGACCTGGCGGCACAACGGGCAAAGCTGAGTGAGCGCGGACTGGGCGTGAACGCCGCTCCGCTCGTACCACATGGATCGGTGCGCCGGGCCGTGCTGGGGATGGCCGATCGCGCACCGACTGCCGCCGAGATGGACAGGATGCGCGCGCTGGTGCGCGCCGGCATGGAGGACGGCGCGTTCGGCCTCTCCAGTGGTCCGTACTACACGCCGGGCAGTTACGCGAAGACCGAAGAACTGGTGGAACTGGCGCGCGTGGTGGCTCCTTATGGCGGCGTCTACACGAGCCATATCCGCGACGAAGGCGACTTCAGTATTGGTGTGGTGGCGGCGGTGGACGAGGTGATCAGGATCTCGCGGGAAGCCAGGTTGCCAGGCATCGTGACGCACATCAAGGTGCTCGGTCCACATGTATGGGGCTACTCGAATGCCCTCGTCCACCGGATCGACCGCGCGCGCTCCGAAGGGGTGGAAGTTTTCGCCGACCAGTACCCGTACACCGCGTCGGCTACCGGCCTCACCGGAGCGCTGGTTCCGCCGTGGGCGCAGGTGGATGGTGACAGCGCCATGCTCAGGCGCATCGATGATCCGGCGGAGAGCGGCCGGTTGCGCGCCGGGATAATCGAGAACCTGGCACGACGTGGCGGCGCTGACCGGATCCAGTTCCGGCATCACAGTGCCGACCCATCCATAGAGGGACGCACGTTGAAGGAAGTCGCGGCAGCGCGCGGGGTGGAGCCGGTGGAGGCAGTGCTGCAACTGCTCAAGGCCGGTGGTGCGTCCGTCGTCAGCTTCAACATGATCGATGCTGACGTCGACCTGCTCATGCGTCAGCCGTGGACCATGACGTCGTCGGACGGTGAGCTGGTCCCCTTCGGCGAGGGTGTACCGCATCCGCGGGCGTACGGCACCTTCCCACGCAAGCTCGGCCTCTACGCCCGGGACCGCGGCGTGGTGGATCTGGCGTTCGCGGTACGTAGCATGACGTCGCTACCGGCGACCGTGCTGGGGCTGCGGGACAGGGGAATCCTGCGGGAAGGCGCGGTGGCCGACATCGTGGTCTTCGACCTGGATCGCATTGCCGATCCGGCCACTTTCCAGAAGCCGCACCAGTTGGCTGAGGGAATGGTGCACGTGTTCGTGGACGGCCAGTTCGCCATCGAGGACGGGAAGTTCGCGCGCCAGTTGCACGGTCGTGTGTTGTCTCGGCGACCATCGGCCGGCCCGGCTGGTGGGCGATGATCGCGACCGACGACGGTTGGCAGGGGTGTTCATGACGCTGATGCCCGGGCCAGAGCGCGACAGGGTACATATCCAGTTGCCATCAGCGACCGATCCGGCTATGTATACCAAAGCGTATACAGAACTGGACGCGTCGCTCACCACCTCTCGCTCGCGACGCTTCCTTCCACGAACCCGGTCAGAGGAGTCGAAACAGCCATGCATGGGAGTGCTACCGCACAGGTTCTGCGGCAGGATGGCGTACCGGACCTTGCCACTCAGGTGCACCGGAAGCTCCGATCTCTCATCGTCCTCGGTCAACTCGCGCCAGGTTCCAGGGTCGTCGAGAGCGTCGTCGCCGAGCGCCTGGGCGTGAGCCGGACTCCCGTGCGCGGCGCCCTCCATCAGCTCCAACGTGAGGGCTTCGTCGTCTCCCGCGAGTCTTCCAAGCGGGCCCAGCTCATCATCGCTCCACTGAGCCGCGAGGACGGACGCGAACTGTTCTGGGTGGTCGGTGAGCTGGAAGGATTGGCCGCCCACCTTGCCGCCACCCTGCCCGAGGAGCCAAGGGCTGAGCTCGTATGTCAGCTCCGGGTAATAAATGAGGGGCTGCGCGACGAGGCCCGTTCGCCTCGCCCCGATTCACAGCAGATCTTCGATCTCCATACCCGCTTCCATCAGTCCTATGTCGACCTGGCGGCTGGCGCACGGCTGCTCGCCCTGCACGAGGTGATCAAGCCGCAGGCCGAACGCTACCGGCGCTTCTACAGCACGGCCCTGGGCGGCGCCATAGAGCCATCCGTTCGTGAGCACGACCTGATCATCGAACACATCGCCGACGGCAGGGCAGAGGAGGCGGCCGCGGCGGCGCGGGAGAACTGGCGGAACGCTGCCGAACGGCTCGTCCACACCATCGACCTGAAGGGCGAACTGGGCGGTTGGTGATTCCAGCCTTTCCACGCCGTCCACTGTTGTCGCGCTGGGCCACGTCGCGCCAGCGTTACCAACCTTCCTGACCGCGCCGCTCCGGCGGCGTTCAACTCTGTCTCCCGGCCATCGCACGGTATTCGCGAACCATCCATGGACAGCTACCGCTACCTCATACTGACCGAGGGCCATCTGGGCCCTCACACCTCGAAGACAGCCAACAGCGCGATCCGCTACCTGCCCGATCGTGTGGTAGCCGTACTCGATTCGGCCCATGCCGGTCGCACGACCCAGGAAGTGATCGGCCTGGGCGGCGCGATTCCCGTGCTCGGCACGTTGGCCGAGGGTCTCGCCCTCGCACCCTCCGCCCTGCTCATCGGTATCGCCCCGTCGGGCGGTCGTCTCCCCGGCAACTGGCGTCCACTGCTGCATGAGGCTATGGACGCCGGGCTGGACATCGTGAGCGGCCTGCACGTCTATCTGAGCGACGATCCCGAACTGGCCGGGCACGCCGACACGCGCGGCGTACGCATCCGCGACCTGCGAAAGCCGCCCGCCGACCTCTCCGTCTCGCGGGGCCTGGCGCGGCTGGTGGAGCGGCTGGTCGTGCACACGGTGGGCACTGACTGCAACATCGGCAAGATGACGGCGGCGCTGGAGCTTCGTCGCGCGCTGCAGGCCCGTGGAGCGGCCGTCGGGTTTGCCCCGACCGGGCAGACCGGCATTCTCATAGAAGGTTGGGGAATTGCCGTCGACGCCGTCATAGCCGACTTCATAGCCGGCGCTGCCGAGCGACTGGTGCTGAAGGCGGCCGAGGGCAACGACATCGTGCTGGTGGAGGGGCAGGGTTCGCTGGTCCATCCGGCCTACTCCGGCGTCACCCTGGGGCTGCTCCACGGCTCGCTTCCCGACGCGATGATAATCTGTCACAAGCCGTCTCGAACCTGCCCGTACGGCGGCGACGGTGCCTACAACTGGATGCCGTTGCCCAGCGTGAAGCAGATGATCGCGCTCTGCGAGTCGGCCATCCGGCCGCTCAGGGAGTCGGCGGTGATCGGCATCGCCCTGAACACCTGGGAGATGACGGACGAGGAGGCCCGGGCGGCGATCGCGGCGCTGCAGGCGGAGACCGGTCTCCCGGTCACCGACCCTGTGCGCTACGACCCGGCACCGCTGGTAGACAGCGTGCTCGCCGCGTCGACCAGGAAGAGGGCGCAGCTGGCGGCATCGGGGAGCGATGCGGTGGCAGTCGCATGAGACTCGAACACGAGATCCTCGAACTGCGCACCCTTCACGCCTTCAACATCGCCCGTGAGGCGGCGCCCGCGGCACGTCACTCGGTCTGGGTGCGGCTGACTGATGACGACGGCAACACGGGCTGGGGCGAGGCCGCGGCGACGCCCTATTACGGCGAGACCGCGGCGACCGTGGCCGCGGTGCTGCCGCGCTATCAGCAGGCGATGGAGGAGGGCGCGGCGGGCGATCCATTCGCCCTGGAACGGATCGAGAAGCGGATCGCCGCTTCCGTGGGCTACAACCCGTCGGCGCGCTCGGCGATCTCGGCGGCGCTCCACGACCTGGTCGGCAAGCGACTGGGGGTACCGGTGTGGAAGCTATGGGGGCTGGACCCGGCCTCCGCCCCGGCGAGCTCGTTCACGATCGGCATAGATGAGTTGGAGGTGATGCGCGCGAAAGTGCGTGAGGCCTCCGGATACCCCATTCTCAAGATCAAGGTTGGCACGGCGCGCGACGAGCAGATCCTGGCGATGATCCGCGATGAGGCGCCGGAGGTCGTCATACGTGTGGATGCGAACACGGCATGGACGGCGAAGGAAGCGATCCGGGCCTGCGACATGCTGGAATCCTATGGCGTGGAATTCGTCGAGCAACCGCTCCCGCCGGCCGACACCGAAGGCCTGCGCCTGCTCCGGCGCCGCGCTCGCCTCCCGATCGTGGCCGACGAATCGTGCCGCACCAGCGCCGACATTCCAGCGTTGGTGGGAGCGGTGGACGGGGTGAACATCAAGCTCGCCAAGTGCGGTAGCCTGCGCGAGGCGATACGCATCGTGCACGCCGCCCGTGCACACGGAATGAAGGTGATGCTCGGCTGCATGATCGAGTCCACGCTGGGCATCGCTGCCGCTGTACAGTTGGCGCCCCTGATGGACTACGTGGATCTGGATGGTGCAGCCCTGCTGGCCAGCGATCCTTTCCGTGGTCCAGGGATGGAGAGGAACGGATTGCTGCGCTTCAATGACCAGGCCGGGCTGGGGGTGACGGTAGTTGGCGTGACAGGGCCGGGAGTGACGTGAGAGGATTGGCTCTGGACATGTACGGCTTTCGAACGTCCGCTATATTCCTCACCCCATGCCGAACCTCTCACCCCACCTTCGAGCGCTCGTCGGGACCGCTCGCGACATTGCCAGCACGGTAACAGCGCGTACAGCGGCGGCTGACGATCGTGACGCATGCTGGCCGGAGGCCACGATGAGGGCGCTGCTCGATGCACGCCTGACGGCACTCAATGCGCCAGTGGAGGTGGGAGGGCATGGCGAGGGGATGGTGGGAATCGTGGCGGTTACCGAGGCACTTGCTGATGAGAGTGCTTCCGCCGCACTCTGCTTCTCCATGCACTGCGTGGGCACCGCCGTACTGGCCGCCAGGGCCACCCAGGCGCAGCGGGAGCGCTACCTGGTGCCGATCGCGCACGGTCAACACCTGACATCACTCGCTCTCAGCGAGCCCGGTTCGGGAGCGATATTCTTCTACCCCGAGACGACGCTGGAGCCGACGGCAACCGGCTTCCTGCTGAACGGCTCCAAGAGCTTCGTCACCAATGGCTCGCATGCCGACTCGTACGTACTCTCCACTGCCGCGGTGGAAGCAGGCGAGGAGTTGGAAGGTGTCTTCAGCTGCGTGGTGGTCGACAACGACCTTCCCGGCGTGGAATGGACGGGGGAGTGGCAGGGCTTCGGCATGCGTTCCAACGACTCACGCACCATGCGCCTGAGTGGAGTGGAACTTCCCGCCGACCGCCTGCTCGGCGCTCGTGGTGATCAGCTCTGGTACATTTTCGAGATCATCGCGCCGTACTTCCTGATGGCCATGGCAGGAACCTACCTGGGGACGGCACAGGCAGCACTCGACGAGGCGCGACTGCACGTTGGTACCCGCCGCCACGGGCATTCCGGCGAACTGCTGGGCCAATCCCCCGTCGTGGCGCACCGGCTCGGGGAGATGTGGATGAAGGTGGAGGCCACGCGCCAGCTCATCTACTCGGCGGCCGCCAAGGGCGACGCGCGTGCGTCCAACGCACTCGCTCCCATCCTTGCCTCCAAGGCGATGGCGGCGGACACTGCTGTGTCCGTGGCCAACGAGGCGATGACCCTGTGCGGCGGTAGTGCCTACCGCGACAACAGTCGCCTGGCGCGCATCCTTCGCGATGCACGGGCAAGCCACGTCATGGGTCCGACGACGGACATCCTGAAGGGTTGGGTCGGACGAACCCTGTTGAACCTCCCCTTGCTGTGACGACGCGATCGGAAATCCCGACCGAGCCCCAGCGTTCGCCTCGTCACGCGATCGCTCTCTTCATCGGCGAGGATCTGCCGGAATGGGCCGTCCGCGCCGGGGCTCTGGCCGTGACCCTGACCACGTCTACTGGCTATAACGGGAGTACCGGTTCCGACGACGGAGAGCTGAATGACGTGCTGGACGGCGCAGACTGCGTTCTCGTGGATGCCGATAGCGTCACGGACCCGCTTGCCGCCGCACGGCGCGTGCACCGCACAGCGCCCGAGGTGCAGGTGGTGGTGGTCACCGATGCGGAGGAGCGCAGGCGAGGATTGCAGCGCGCGATGCTCTTCACGCCAGGCATCGGTGAGGTCTGGCTGGCTTCGTCGGGCGAGGTTGGCGGGGGGATCGCCGAGCGCGCGGCGGGAGTGTCGCGGCAGCGGCGCAAGTTCCGACGGACAAGGGAGCGGCTCGAACGCGAGCGGATCGTCCAGTCACCCCAGCAGACCGAACGGGCGCTGGTGTCTGACGCCTACCTGGCCGACCTGCTGCAGTTGTTGCCCGAGGCAGTCTTCTCGGTGGACGGGCGGGGCCGGATCCGTTCGGCGAATCCGGCCGCCGAGGAGATCCTGCACGAGTCGGACGCTCCCCTTGTCGGTTCCCTGTTGACGGATGCACTCGGTGCGTCGCCGGGAAGTAGCGACCAGGCAGTGATAACCGAAACCCTGAAACGGGCCGGTGAGCGTCCGGCGTCCGTCGAACTGGCATTCCGGCGGGTAGACGGAAGCAGCGGGCACGGCGAGCTTCTGGTGAGCAGGATGAAGAACAGCAAGGAAGCCGTCTTCGTCGTCGTCCTCCACGATCTCACCGATCGGCATCATGCTCAGCGCCAGCTCGAGGATCAGACGGTGGAACTCGAGCACCAGGCCAGCCTGTTGCAGGACCAGGCCATGGAGCTGGAGCAGGCCAACGAGGAGCTGACAGGTCAGCGCGCGTCGCTGGAGATAGCGCTGGCTTCGCGAAGTCGCTTCTACGCGTCGATGAGCCATGAGCTCCGTACGCCCATAAATGCCATCATCGGCTATACCAGTCTCGCGCTGGAAGGCATCTACGGAGAACTGGACGACCGGTTGCGCACTTCCCTGGGCCGCGCGCGTCGCGCTGCCACCCACCTCCATGAACTGGTGGGCGACGTACTCGACCTGGCCAAGGTGGAGGCGGGTCGCATCGAGATCCAGAGGCAGCCCGTGAGGATCGTGGAGCTGGCTGAGGATATCCTGCTCAGTGTACAGCCGTCGGCGCAGGCGACGGGAACCCTGGTCGAGTGCGACGTTGTCGGCGATCTGTCGGAGCCGCTGTCGACCGATCCGCGGCGCGTCCGACAGATCCTGCTGAATCTGCTCGGCAACGCCGTGAAATTCGGTGCCGGCCGGCCGGTCACGCTGCGTTGTTCACCCACGCCCGCAGGGGTCGCGCTGAGCGTCGTGGACAGTGGCCCGGGCATCCCCGAGAGTGAGCAGGAACACATTTTCGAGGAGTTCGTGCAACTGGATCCCGAGGTGCATCAGGGGACCGGGCTGGGCCTGCCGATCTCGCGCCGACTGGCGGAACTATTGGGCGGCACCCTGACAGTCTCGGCAACTCCCGGGCGCGGCAGCACGTTCACGCTCAACCTGCCCAGGACTGCGCCGGGCAGACATCAGGATAGCTGATCATTGTGATGCCCGGCTTCACGCCCGGGTGGGCGCGACGCCACCGTGCCCGGCGCGACCAACGACCGCCGCTATCCGGCCAACCACAACCGAGGATTGCCGATGTCGGACCGACCGCTCGAACCTTCCGCCACGGAGATGCGAGCCATGACGGAGAGCGTGCTCGATCTTCTCGTGGAGAGCATGGAGAAGCTGGACAGCAGTCCGGCGTCGCTCAATTCGCCGTCTGCATCGTTGCTCTCCGAGCTGTCCGCGCCCCCGCCGGAGGAAGCGGGTAAGCTGGACGAGCTGCTCGAACTCACACGGCGTGCTACCGAGCAGAGCTACTCGACCGCCGGGCCGAGCTATCTCGCCTACATTCCCGGCGGCGGGATCTTCACGTCGGCGCTGTCCAATTTTCTCGCCGCCGGTCTCAATCGATATACGGGCAAGGCCAGCACAGCGCCGGCGCTGGTGGCGCTGGAGGAGAGTGTGCTGCGCTGGATGTGCGAGCTGTTCGACTTTCCGGCCGAATCGCAGGGACTTCTCACGACGGGTGGTTCCCTTGCCAACCTGACAGCGGTGGTCGCCGCGCGTACCAGGCATGCCGAGGGACAGGTGGACAGGGCGACCATCTACGTTGGGGAACACGCCCACGGATCGCTCCTGAAGGCCGCCCGGACCGCCGGGATGGTGGTCGAGCACGTGCGCAGCATCGGCTCCACCAGTGACCTCAAGATGGACGTGGCGGAGTTGAGGGCACGGCTCGCCGAAGATCGAACTGCTGGCCTGGTGCCGGTGTGCATCTGCGCGGCCGCCGGCACGACGAACACCGGTGCCATAGACCCGCTCCCCGAACTGGCAGCCGTCGCGCGCGAGTTCGGCATCTGGCTGCACGTGGACGGCGCCTACGGCGGCCTTCTGCAGCTCACCGAGCGCGGACGGGCAAGGCTGGCCGGGATCGAACTCGCTGATTCCATCACCCTGGACCCGCACAAGTCGCTCTTCCTTCCCTTCGGCACCGGAGCGCTGGTAGTACGCTCCCGCAACGCGCTGCTGGACGCCTTCTCCAGGCCCGCGGACTACATGCAGGACCTCGAGGAGGACGACTCGCTGCCCGACTTCGATGCACTCACGCCGGAGCTGACGCGCGATTTCAGGGGCCTGAGGGTCTGGCTGCCGCTTCACCTCCACGGCGTTGGCGCGTTCCGGCGGCAACTGGACGAGAAACTGGACCTGGCGAAGCTGGCCTACGACACCCTGTCTGCCGACAGCCGCCTGGAAGTGCCGTGGGCCCCTGATCTTACGGTGGTCGTCTTCCGGCTCGCCGGCAGGGATGACACGGCCCAGTTGGAGTACCTGCGGCGGATCAACGACAGCCAGCGCGTCCTGCTCTCCAGCACGCGTATTGGCGGCGACGTCTACCTGCGCATCGCCATTCTCTCGGCGCGTACGCACGAGGATCGGGTGCGGGAGGCGCTGGAGATAATCGCGAGGGCTGCTGATGACGCATGACCAACGCTGAGGCCTGCGGGGCGTGACGCGTCTCGATGCTGCCGATGCGTGGCGAGAGTAGTGCCAACGATTCCGCGATGCCGTCAGACGGCCCACGTCATGATGGCGCCCAGCGAGGCCGTGGCGACGGCGATCCAGAGCGCCACACCCTGGACCAGCGGTCGCACACCCACCATGCGCAACGTTGCCCGACTCAGGCCGGCGCCGATCAGGAACAGCGTCAGTACGAGTCCCTGACGGGCGAGGGTCGCGAGCAGGCTGTAGATCGGCTCGCCCACGGGCCAGATAGCCCGGGCGGCGGAGGCCAGCACGAACAGTCCTATGAACCAGGGCATCTTCACCCGTACCGCGCTGTCCGTGGACGCTGCCGAGCGCCTGTGCCACCATGCAGCGCCCAGGGCTAGCGGGACGATCCAGAGCGCACGCGTCAGCTTGAGCACGGTCGCCTGCTCCAACGCCTCCCGGCCGTAGACCGAGGCCGCTCCGACCACCGACGAGGTGTCGTGGATGGCGATCGCCGCCCAGAGTGCGAACTGGTGCTGGCTCATGTGCAGCGCGTGGCCGACGATGGGGAAGAGGTAGAGCGCCACGCCGTTCAGGATGAAGACAGTCGCGAGCGACACCCCCAGTGCCTCCGCGCCGGCGCCGATTGCCGGGCCCAGGGCGGCTATCGCGCTCCCACCACAGATTGCCGTACCGCCGGTGATGAGCGTGGAGGTTACCCGCTCCACATGCAGAAGCCGGCCGAGGACGAGCCCCACCGCGAGGGCGAAGATGATCCCCATGGCGGTGACCCCCACCCCGTCCCGCCCGACCGCCACAACTGCCGGTAGCGACATCCCGAATCCCAGGCCGACCACGCAGGCCTTGAGCAGCCAGCTCGCCGTGAGCGCCGTCTGCCGCACGTAGGGCCCACCGATCGTGAGGCCGAGTACGGCGCCCGCCCCGAGCGCCACGGTGGGTGGGACTGCGGGGAGCAGCATGAGCGCCGCCAGGCCCAGGAAGAGGGCGCGGTGCCAGAGCCTGGGCGGCTGCGGCAGTGGCGCCTCGGGAAGGGCCGGTTCATCGATGTCGCCGGAGTGAGGCAAGGTGTCCTGGGGCGGCGAGTTGGACGAGGTTGCGGCTGACGCTGGGGAGATCATGGCCGGATGGTTCAGGGAAGGAATGCTGCTTCCCAAATATTCCAGCCCTTTGCTATCCAGTCCAACGCGACGTATAGGATAAGTCATCCGATGCAACAGGATGTAGTAGCGCCCGTTACGCCGGCTCCGTTTCCGCTGGAAGGGTGGCGGCGAAGGCGCTGGCCAGGCGACTGACCGGGAGGTGCCGGTGTGTCAGCCGCCACATCGTTCTCCTGAGCTTCCAGGCCGGCGTGGCCAACTCGGTCAGCCTGCCCTCCTCGAGGTCGCGGCGAACCACCAGATGGGAGAGGCACCCCACACCGCCGCCGGCTTCCACTGCGCGCGCTACGGCCTCGCTGCTTCCCAGCTCCAGCACCGTTGAGAGCCGGGCGGCATCGTCACCCAGCGCTCGCATGAATACCTCGCGCGTACCCGAGCCCTCCTCCCTGAGTACCCATACCACCTCCGACAGGTCGCTGAGCTCGATCCGTCCGCTCCGGGTCAGTGGATGGTTGGATGCCACGAAGACCACCAGTCGATCGGCCCGCCACGGTGTGGCCAGGATATCAGGATGAGCGGTGGGGCCTTCCACGTATGCGAGGTCGATCGCGAAGTCGAGCAGACGGTCCAGGATGTCGCGTGTGTTGCCAATCTCGAGCCTCAGCACCGCCGACGGATGTGACGCGATGAACGTCGCCAGGACCGGCGCGAGTACGTGATTTGCGATCGTCGTGGAGGCGCCCACCACCAGTTGGCCGCTCTCCTCGTCGCGCAGTAGCGATTCGGCTTCGTGGGCCTGAGTGAGGGTCGCGCGGGCGGCGCCGCGGAAGCGTCGACCGTCGGCGTTGAGTCGGAGGCCGCGTCCGCTGCGATCGAACAACGGTCGTCCGACGGCTGCTTCCAGAGCCAGAAGCGCCGAACTCGTGGCCGACGGCGACAGGTTCACCGCTTCCGATGCTCGCACTACGTGCTCGTGCTCGGCGAGGGCGAGAAAGATCTCGAGTTGGCGCAAGGTTATGGTCATGGCCGCGGCTCTACTCCTGCGATCGAACGGATAATCGGTCGTCATGCTGCAGGGCGCTGATCGTGTCCACTGAGAAGCTACTGGTTCCACCGTTGTCAGCCTGTCGCGCGCTCCTGGCGGGATGGCGACCAACCGCTACTGCCCGCTCCTTCACGGATCGGAGCGTAGGCAAACGCAGGTGCATGAGCCATCTTTCATTCGTCACCCGCATGGGGAATGATGGAGATTTCGGGGGGATGGAACCGTCACCAGCATGCAGGCACCATCAGATGGAAGGGCGGGAGTGACTTGAAAGGGATGAGACCAGGGACCACGTCGTCCACTGCAGCGATCGATGCGGCGCCGCCATCCGGACGGCGAGATCTGTTCGACGGACCCACCGAGATGCACGCACGCTGTCGTGAATTCGACTGGAGTGCGACACAGTTGGGCCCTCTGGAGGTCTGGCCAGTGAGCCTGCGCACGACAGTCGCCGCCGTGCTCGCAGCCCGTCATCCGATGCTCCTCTTCTGGGGCCCCGAGAACATCCAGTTGTACAACGATGCCTACATCCCGACGTTCGGAGAAAGGCGTCATCCGGAGGCGCTGGGGATGAAGGCGTCGGAATGCTGGAAGGGAGAGATCTGGGAGACGGTGGTCAGACCTCAGATCGCCGAGGTGGCCGCTGGCGGCATGGCAACCTGGTACGAGGACCAGCACATACCGCTGCCCCGCGAGGGCCGCGTCGAGGAGACATACTGGACCTACAGCTACAGCCCGGTTTTCGAGGACGTCGGTCGAATTGGTGGTGCACTGGTCATCGCGCAGGAGACGACCGCGCGTGTATTCGCCGAGCGTCGACAACAGGCGCTGATGAAGCAACTGAGCGTCGAGCGCGCTCGCCTCGCTGCCGTCTTCGAGCAGGCACCGGCGCTCATTGCCGTCCTGAGAGGAAGCGAGCACAGATTCGAACAGGCCAACCATGAATACCGGAAGCTTGTTGGCCACCGTGAACTCATCGGTCGTACGGTGAGCGAGGCGTTGCCGGAAGTGGTAGGGCAGGGGTTTGTCGCGCTACTGGATGGGGTTCTCGCGACGGGCGAACCGTACGTGGGTCGCGAGATACCGACCGTACTCGTCAGTGCACCGGATGCTGAGCCAGAGGAGAGATTCCTCAACTTCGTCTACCAACCCCTCACTGAAGCGGACGGCAGTCGCTCCGGCATCTTCGTGCACGGCATTGACGTGACGGACTCGGTACGGGCTCGCCATGCGGTGGAGGCAGCCGCGGCGGAGCTGGCCGAGGGCAAGGCGCGCTACCGCACCCTTGCCGAGGCGGTGCCGGTGCAGGTGTGGACGGCAAGGGCAGATGGACGGTTGGACTTCGTGAGCGACCAGACCGCGGCGTACTTCGGCGTGGCCGCGGACGAGCTGCTGGGCAGCGGGTGGAGCAACTTCGTGCACCCCGACGATCTTCCGGCGTCGGACGCACGTTGGTCGCGAGCCATGACCACCGGCATGCCCTACCAGACCGAGTTTCGTCTGAAGGAAGGATCCACCGGTGAATACCGATGGCATCTCTCTCGCGCGGTGCCCGAGTTCGACGACGAGGGTTCGTTGACCGGCTGGGTGGGGTCCAACACCGACGTGGAGGATGAGCGGCGTGCGCGCGCCGAGGCCGAGGCGGCTCGTGGTGTGGCGGAAGCGGCCAGCCGGGCGAAGAGCGATTTCCTGGCTGTCATGAGCCACGAACTCCGTACCCCGCTCAATGCCATCGGTGGCTACGCGGAGCTGCTTGAGATGGGCATCCGCGGCCCCGTGACGGAGTCGCAGCGCGAGGACCTCGCGCGCATCCAGGGAAGTCAGCGTCACCTGCTGGGACTGATCAACGAGGTGCTGAATTACGCCAGGTTGGAGACCGGCACCGTTCGTTACGACCTGCGGGACGTGAATGTGTCTGATGTCCTGGCCGAGGCTGAGGCTCTGGTGAGGCCGCAGGCCCGCGTGCGGGGACTCACGCTCCAGATGCCGGCCGTAGCGCCCACCGCCACGGTCCGCGCCGACATGGAAAAATTGCGTCAGATCCTCGTCAACCTGCTCTCCAACGCGGTGAAGTTTACCGACCGTGGCGGCGTGATCGCGATCGACGTTCACGAGCGAGAGCTGACGGTATCGATCGCCGTGCGCGACACGGGCATCGGCATTGCCGCCGACAAGCTGGCGACGATCTTCGAGCCGTTTGTCCAGGTCAGGGCCGACCTGACGCGCACGGCCGAGGGCACCGGCCTGGGGCTGGCGATCAGCTTCGACCTGGCGCGTGGGATGGAGGGAGAGCTGACGGTGGAGAGCACGCCGGGCGAGGGAAGTGTCTTCACGGTCACATTGCCGCGGGGAGAGGAGTAGGCGGCGGGGTGGACCACAGGCACCTTATCAACCACGATTCCAGATGCCCTACACCGCCCTCGACCATCCCGAGAGCATCCCGACCGTCTTCGTCGAGGCGTGGAACGCACGCGATCCGGATACCCTGGCGATGCTCTTCGAGGAAGATGCCGACTTCGTGAATGTGGTCGGGCTCTGGTGGCACGACCGGGAGGCCATCAGGCGAGCGCACGCGTACGGGCTGACCCGCATCTTCGGCGATTCGACTGCAACCCTGGGACGGGTGAAGCTGCGGATGCTGTCGGCAGACATCGCCGTGGTTCACGCCCGGATGCATCTGGAGGGACAGACGCCGGGAGAGGGTGTGGAACGTCCTCACCGGCGCATGACGATCTTCTCCTTTGTCGTCCATCGCACGGCCCATGGGTGGCGCTGCGTTTCGGCGCAGAACACCGATGTGGTGCCCGGGATGGAGACGAACATTGTAGCGGAGGACGGTAAGCTGCGCGCGGCGGACTACCGTCGGTGACGCCGCATCGTCCCGCGATCGTGCAACCAGCGCGTGCGGGATGGATTGACAGTCCCGTGTATCAGGTGACGTAACCTGAAGCGCGGTGTACTCCCGGCACGAACCTCACATCATGGCGACAGACAGAGTTACGGGCCTGCTCCTCGCGGGCGGCCGCTCGAAACGGATGGGCCGTGACAAGCGTCTCCTCGCGATCGGCGAGGAGACCATGGTGGGCCGTTCGTTCAGGGTGTTGCAGGAAGCGTTTGGACCGCCCTGGGTGCTCGTGGCCGACGAGCAGGATGTCGAACTGCTCACACCCATGCTTGGAGCGGACGCGAGGTTCCTCGTCGACGCCCGGCCGGGTTCGGGTCCACTCCTCGCGCTGTCGGACGCACTCGGCGAGATCGAGGGTTCGTATGCATTCCTTCTCGCCACGGACATGCCTCGAATCACGACGGCGTTCCTCCGCGACTTGGACCGGTTACGGCGGGGGCTGGCGTACGCACCGGAGGCACTCGTGCCGAGGTCGGACGGATTCGCGCAGGTGACCTGTGCCTTCTACAGGCAATCGCTCGCGCCGGCGCTCCGCGCGGCCGCTGACACGGGTGGCATGAGTCTGGTCGGGTGGCTCGAACGACCGGAGATCAACGTTCGCTACATCGGGGAGGATGAATTGCGTGCGCTCGGTGGCCGCGACATGTTTGAGAATCTGAACACTCCGTTCGACCACGCGCGTTACCTCAAAGGGACGACTACATGATCGCTGACCAGCTTCCCGGCAGTGGCGGGACTGCCAGGTTCGCCGGTACGCGTGAGCGGTTCGAGAACGAATCGCGGTACTTCGTTGCCGCCTGCCGGGATCGGCCTGGGAGGGCTCGTGAAACAGTCGATCACAGTTGGTGAGGCGCGCGAGATAGTCCTCGGGGACGTGCATCCGGTCGGGACGGAGAAGATCCCGATTCCGGAGAGTCTGGGGCGAGTACTCGCCGAGACGGTGACCTCACCGTGGGACATTCCGCCCGTCGACAACTCGGCGATGGACGGATTCGCTGTGCGCGCTGCCGAGCTCGTTCGGGCGTCGCCCGAACATCCCGTATCGCTCGAGGTCATCGAGGAGCTGCCGGCCGGCCGCATCGCGAAAAGGAGCGTGGGTGAAGGGACGGCCATCCGGATCATGACGGGAGCCCCGATACCCGCCGGAGCCGATGCCGTGGTGCGGATGGAAGATTCGCGCTCGGAGGGGTCGCTGGCCCTGATGCAGGTGGCGGTGCAGCGCGGAGAGCATGTCCGCCGTGCGGGCGAGGATGTGCAACGAGGCCAGACAGTACTCGAGACGGGCATCATGCTCACGCCCGCCGCGATTGGCATGCTCGCCAGTCTCGGACGCGCCTTCGTGCGGGTCAATCAGCAACCACGGGTGGCCGTGCTCTCCACCGGGGACGAACTGGTCGACGTGGACGGCGACCGACGGGACGGGAAGATCATCGCGTCGAACACGTACAGCCTTGCTGCACAGGTGCGTGAGTGTGGCGCGATTCCTGTCGTGCTGGGCATAGCCGCGGATACCCGGGAAGCGGTCGAAGCCGGATTTCGCGAGGCGATGACCTGCGACGTGATCCTGTCCTCAGGAGGCGTATCCGTGGGCGATTACGACTTCGTCAACGACGTTCTGCGTCACCTTGGCAGCGAGATGAAGTTCTGGCGCGTGTCCATGAAGCCGGGCCATCCGCTGGCCTTCGGACTCCTTGGCGGCAAGCCTGTCTTCGGTCTGCCCGGTAACCCGGTGTCCTGCATGGTCTCGTTCGAGCAGTTCGTGCGTCCGGCACTCCTTCGCATGATGGGCCACCGGCACATCTTCCGGCCCGTCGTGCGGGCCCGCCTTTCCCGGACGCTGCGACAGAAGCCTGGCCGTACGGCCTTCCTTCGCGTGATCGTCACGCGAGTACGGGATGGCCTCGCCGTGGACACCACCGGGAACCAGTCGAGCGGTGTCCTCCTCTCCATGGTGCAAGCAAACGGCCTGCTCGTCTTTCCTGCCGACCAGGCTGAGCTCGCGCAAGGGAGTTGGGCAGATGTCCAGATCATCGATCCGGCCTTCTGGCGGGAATGGGGGCCGTTCTCGTCCATGGGTGAGGTCGTCGCGGACCGAAGCTGAGCAGAACTGGCCTCATGGGGGGTGAATGGTTATGCTGTCGTGGAACGGGCGTTCGGTCGGATATTCGCGATCGATCCGGGCACATCCGTGAGCCTGAACCAGTCGTCTCACCGTGGATGGCCCGTGTCGAGCGCCCAGGATCCTGGCCCGTGGAGCGGTCGTGTGCTTCCTGCGGCGAGAGGGGTTCCCCGGTGAGAGCCATTCCATGCGATGTCAGGGCCACCTGGTCCAGTGCCCAGCCGTCGGAGCTGGCGCTGGTTGGTGAGATCGGGATGCTGCTGCAGGGGTGCAGCGAACTCGATGCGCTGGACGGCGCCCTGGAACACCTCAGGGAGCGAAGCTGCGCCGACGTTTGTGAGCTCTTCCTGGCCGCGGCGGGTGATCGCGAAGTCTTCCTCGTCTCGCACCAGGGCGCCGATCTCGATGCATTCTGCAGGCGGGATCGCTTCGGCGCCGGCGAAGGCCTTCCGGGGATGGTACTGTCCCAAGCGGCGTCGCTCATCACCGATCGACTCCTGGAGGAGAGGGAGTTTCTGCGAGCCCGCGTGAAATCCCTGGGATACACCGCTGCGCTATGTACGCCGCTCGGGCCGGGAACCGATGTGCCGGGAAGTATCTTCCTGGCATGGAAGGATCCCCCTCCAGACATGGCGGCCGCCCTCCGCCTGGCGGCCCTCGCTTCCGTGCCCATCGGGACGGCGATAGACCTGATGCGCGCGCACCTGCGCATGCGCCAGCTACGGTACCTCGCGTCACACAACGGCGAACCCATGGAGGGGAACGACCACCCGACCCTGCATCTCGCCGACTCACAGGCACATGCTCCGATGTGCCCGGCGCACCGCACGAGACAGGTGCAGGTACTTGGCGGGAGGATGGGCTGGCCGACAAGCTGTCGGGAAGCCGGCTGTACGGCACCCGCCCGCTATTGCATTCCGCTCCAGCACGACGCCACCGTGTGGGCCGTGGCTACCGTCGCGTTTCGCGACCCGCCGCCATTACCGCACACGCGACAGCTACCAGCGGCGCTCTGGCTGACCGAAGATCTGTCCCCATCCGATACCCGCTCCGCCGCCACTGTTCGTGGCACGGCGATGAGCTCGAGCAGGGAGACACGGCTCAGAATCCGCTGCTTCGGGGGTCTCTCGATCGCCGTCGACGGCCGTCCGGTCGAGCGGTCACAGATGGGCCGACAGAAGGCGCGTGAGCTACTCGCCCTCCTGATAGCGTCATCCGGCCGTCCCCGGTCACTCGAGCACCTGGCGGAGCAGCTCTGGCCCAACGTTCCCCTCCAACGCGCCCGCAACCGTTTCCATGTGACGCTCTCCGCTCTGCGGCGCGCGATCGAGCCAGGTGGTACACCTGGCGCCCTCCACATCCGCCGTGATGGAGTGCGCTACAGCCTGGATGCGGATTCGGCGGTATTCGTGGATCTCTGGCACTTTCACCAACTCATCCGGGAGGCCGCGGTGGCAGCGCGGCCCATCGAGCGGTCCATCGGACTCCTCGAAGAGGCGGTGTCCCTGTATTCAGGAGAGGTATTCGCCGGCGAGTTCACGGGTGGATGGCAGGACGGCTTTGCCGTCCACGTCCGAGGTCAGGCGTTGCGTGCCGTGGCAGACCTGGCCGAGGCGAAGCTCAAGTGCGGTCAGGTATCACAGGCGCTGGCCGTGCTCGCGCGGGCCGACGGCATCGCTTTCCACGAGGCCAGGGCAGATCCCCGGCTGCTGATGCTCCGATCGGCCTGCATGCAACGGCAGTCGCCGTTGGCGGATCACCCTCCGGCGGCTGGGCGACGCTGAACCCGGCCAACCCCGGTACATCAGCAGGGCCGGGAGCGGGCCGCTGACCACCGCAGGACAGCTCAGCGCGCAGACATCGTCAGTGGCTGCTGCCAGCCCGGAATGGGGACGAGGGGGCGAGCGCTCCGAGCATGTTGCTGCCGATTCTGTGTGCCATGCCGATGAAGGTCAGCAGCCAGGCGGCCAGGGAGATGTAGACGAATGTGCGTGGAATGAAACCGAGAAAGGTCAGCCCCATGGTGCCGGAGACCTCGAAGGTGCAGACGGCATACATGCCGAGCGGGAAGACCGCTCCCCAGTACAACGGGTCGTAGGTCAGCGGGAATCGGCGGTATGCGTGACGCCAGACGAAGAGGATGACGAGCATGGGAATCCACCAGGTTCCCGTGGCCCAGAAGAAGATCGTGAACCCCTCCAGGAACGGAAGCAGCGAGTGCAGGAACCACGCGTCCGACGCGTTGGCGATCAGCGTCGCTCCACCCAGCGCCGAGATGGCCATGGCGCCCATGTTGATCCAGTACGGGGCTTCAAGATCGCCCGGCTGGAAGGTGAAGAAGGTGTAGCGATAGAAGATCAGCGAGATCATCCAGATGTACAGCATGCCGCCCCACAGCCACATGGACAGCGCAAGGAAATTCGCTTCCAGTCGCTGCGGCTGTCCCCAGTGCGACGCCAGCAGCGCACTCAGCACGGCGATGGACTGGGCGGCGACCACAGCCAGCAGCCACGCACCCGTGATTCCTTCAGCGAGTGACGGCTTGTGCTCCTTGACGACGAGGATGGTGAAGATGCTGTACGTCGAGACGATCCAGAGCAGGATCCCGAAGCCCCATAACAGCATCGCAGGCAGGTAGCTTCCAGCCACGAGGATGGCCTGGCTCCCGAGCACGCAGGTCGCGGCGACGGTGGCGAAGAATCCCACGCTCTTCCGATGGTCGCCAAGGTCCTGCAGGAACTCTGTCGTGAACCAGGCCATCCTGAGAACCGTGAGCACCCACAGGACGACATACGCGACCACGTTCAGCCCCAGCAACGCCAGCGCAATCAGGCGCATCCCGGCCGAGTTGGCCGCGATGGACACGATCCCGGTCGCCATCACCAGCGCGAAATAGGCCGGCGACAGATGACGAATCTCGTGGCGCACCATGGCGAACAGCAGAGGCGGTGAACCGATCGATGTTCCGGTCACCAGGGTTCCCCGCGCGACTTCGACCCGGACCGACCGTTCCGAGCCCGTCATACACCGGACGCCGCTTCAGCCACCCGTCCCTCTTCGCGCGCGTCATCGGTGTACTTCAGCACCCACATGATTGAGAGGCCGAACAGGGCCAGTACGATGAAGGTGACGAAGCCCAGGGGATACCCCTGGGCGCCGTGCTGCCGTACGGCAAACCCCATGATGGGCGGGATGACGAATCCCCCGAAGGCCCCCAGCCCGCCCACCCACCCGGCGGCGCCGCCAACTGCTTCGGGCACCTCCTGAGGCACCATCTTGAAGACGGCGGCCGAGCAGATCCCCATCCCCACGGCCATCAGGAGCACCGCCGGGACGGCAACCTCGAACTGGTCGGTCAGGGTCATGAGAGCCGCACCGTTGAGCATGATCAGGAGCGCCAGGATCGCCGTGTTCTCTCCGCCTCGCCGCAACTGATCGGACATCGCGCCACCGACGATCCGGATCGATGAGGAGAGCACGGCGAAGAGACCGGTCAACAGTCCCGCACCCAGCGGACCGATGCCGAAGAAGGACATCCAGTAGGTCGGAAGCCAGGCGGTGAGCGACACGAACCCGCCAAAGGAAGTGAAATACACGCAGACCAGCACCCACGTCCGCCACTTGCGCGCCGAGATACGAAGGCCTCCGGCAAGACTCGCCGACGGGAACAGTTCCTGTCCCATCGCGGCGGCTCGCCGCCTGGCCTCCAGCGGCTCCGCACCCAGCTTGCGAAACTGGAAGTACCAGGCGTTCCGCCCCCGTGAAGCGTAGATGAGCGTACCGACCACCAGCAGGGAGAGCCAGACGACGTAGGTACCGGCCAGACCCCATCCGACCAGGATGACGGGGAGTATCATGGAGAAGATGCCTGGTGCCAGGTTGCCCACTCCGGCATACACCGCCAGGGCTCGGCCCTGACTGGCACGGGGAAACCAGTAGGAGACCTGGCTGGCACCGACAGAGAAGACAGCGATGCCGCAGCCGGACAGCAGCCCGAGCACCAGCAGCAGGGGGTACATGCCGCCGCTGAGCCGGTCGGGATAGAGCATCGTGACAACCCCGGTCAGGCCCAGCATTCCCACGATCGAGAGCGTTAGAAGCACCAGGAACGGTCGACGCCCACCGGTGGTGTCGACCCAGGCCGAGAACGGTATTCGCAGCAGCGAACCGGACAGGGCGGGCATGGCCACCAGGAGCCCGACCTGCATCGGTCCCAGCCCCATGGCCACCTTGAAGCGTTCAGCGGTCACGCTGAAGAGCGCGACGGCCGCGAAGCCGACAAAGAACCCCAGGGTCGCGCTGACGAGCGCGTCACGCGGAGTGCCCCCTGGCGCGGGACCGAGCTGACGAGGATCGCCGATATCAGCGATGCCTGCCTCTGCCGGACCCGTGGCTCCGGACGCTGAAGCTGGGGCGGGATCCGTACGACTGGAGGACATGGCGATGGCGAAGGGAAGCCGGGTCTCAGTCGTTCCGCGGCCGCGTGGGGCTCCACGCAGTCGCGGGGTCTCTTATGGCCCGTCGATCCCAGTTCCAGATGACCTGTTGGTACGGACGTGCGATGTAATGCAGCGGTGCCACGAAGAAGTGGATCAGGCGCGTGAAGGGAAGGATCAGGATGATCGTGAAGGCACCGATGATGTGGGCCTTGATGACCCAGGGCAGGACGAACACCGCGGCCGTATCCGGCCTGAGCTTGAAGATGGACCACAGGTATGGCGACAGGTCGGACGCGAACCACGACGCACCCCACCGGTACCCCAGCGCGATCCAGAGCCCGAGGATGACCTGCAACAGCAGGAGTACCTCGAGCACGATGTCCATGACGCTCGTCACGGAGCGGATACGGTGGTTCGTGAACCGGCGGTACATCAGCGCCGCAAGGCCAATGAGCACAGTCACGCCGAAGGTGAAGGCCGTCACCTCCAGGATGATCAGGCGCACCGGCATGCTGTTCCAGGCGAGCGTCGTCCGTGGGAAGAGAAATGTTGCCAGGTGGCCGCAGAAGACCACCAGGATCCCCACGTGGAAGGGCACGGAGCCCCAGAAGAGTTCCTTCCCCTCGAGGAATTGCGAGGAGAGGGAGGATACCGTGAAGCCCCTCCGTCGGTATCGATAGACAATTCCCACCGTGCACACGATGAGCGCCGCGTAGGGCAGGCCGACGAAGAAGAACAGGTTGAATACATTCGCGCTCATCTTGCTCCTCCCGTCCCGGTCGGCAGGCTGTCACTCGCTTCGATCTCGAGTTCGCGCCCGATGGCGCGCAGGAAGTCGTTCGCGTGCTCCGGCGGTTTCCACTCGGTGAGGGTGAAGTCCGACTTGAGCACCGCGATAACGGCGCGCAGCGGCTCACGGAACATCATGCGCCGTCTGGCGGATGAGGCGATCAGCGTCCGGTAATGCTTCTCGTAGAGGCTGTCGCGTTCCTCGCTTCGCTCTGGCTCGAATTCAGCGACCATGCGCTCCAGGGCGGGATAGAGGATCTCCTGGGCGAATTCCGCCGCCAGTTCGCGGTCTTCCCAGCGGGCCATGAGGCGGAGGACGTTGGGAAGGTGGTCGGGCAGCTCGTCGCCGTAGTCGATGCCCACGGCGTCGTGCTCCCGGCTCAGGTTCACCAGGACCTCTCCCCGCTTGTAGTCGTCCCCGAACATCACGTAGCCCACCCCGAGGGTCGTGATGGCCTGAACATCAAAGCTTCGGGTGAATATCTCCTGGATCTCGTCCAACGATTCCGGCGAGATCTCCTCGCTGTCGGTAGGCAGTGCCTGCGCGAACTTCTCGATCCCGGCGGCCGCCAGAGGATACTGGTCTTCGAGCAGGTTGTAGCACGCCTGAACCCAGCGTGCGTAGTCATGTCGAGGGTAGTCGAACAACTTTGCCAGGTGTTCGTAGTGACTTCGTGGGTGCATCGTCAGGGCCCTCTCTTCGCGGTGCCGGTCTTGAAGCCGAAGCCGGTGTTGCCCTTCACGTCGCCGGCGAACTCCATCAACTCGATGGCCTGCTCGCGGTGCGCGGCCGGGATCACGAACCGATCATCGAACCGGGCCAGCGAGGTCAGGTAGTAGATGTCGTCGGCAGTCTGCGGAGTCAGGCCCGTGCTCTCCAGCGCCGCCACAACCGCTTCCGGTTGTACGTCGCCAACGGTGATGTGTCGGCGATGCAGGCGCACGGCCATCAACTTCTTGAGCCGGTCGGCCACCTCCTTCGTGTCACCAGCGCTGAACATGTTTGCCATGTACTGGAGCGGGAACCGGGCATCGTCGATGGTCCCGAACATGGACGCGGTGGTCGTGTCGTACAGCCACTCATCCGGCCAGTGCTTTGCCGTCTCGTTGAGCCTCTCGGCCTGGTTGCTGTTGTCGACAGTCGTCACGGATGCCATGACGGGGAGCAGCGGCGGGACGTAGAAGAGCATTGGCAGCGTGCGGAACTCCGGGTGCAGCGGCAGGGCCAGCTTCCAGGTCTTCACGAAGCGGTAGGTCGGGGACTTCTGCGCGGCATCGATCGTGGAGTCGGCCACTCCATTGGCTTTCGCAGCGGCGATGACGTCCGGGTCGAACGGGTCGAGGATCATCGCCATCTGACGGCTCACGAGCTCGCTGTCATCAGCCGACGCGGCGCTCTGGATCATGTCGGCGTCGTAGAGCATCACGCCCAGGTAGCGGATCCGACCGACACAGGAGTGCATGCAGGCTGGCGCTATTCCCGCCTCGATTCGCGGGTAGCAGAGGATGCACTTCTCGGACTTGCCGGTGCTCCAGTTGTAGTACGTCTTCTTGTAAGGGCACGCCGTGACGCACATGCGCCAGCCCCGACACACCGACTGGTCGATGAGGACGATGCCGTCCTCGCCCCGCTTGTAGATGGCTCCCGACGGGCAGGAGGCAACGCAGGCCGGGTTCAGGCAGTGGTTGCAGATGCGCGGCAGGTAGAAGAACGCCATCCGCTCGAGCTGGAACATGGCCTCGCGCTCGGCCGGCGTGAGGTTCTCCAGGTTGGGGTCATTGCGAGCGTAATCGGGCGATCCGCTCAGGTCATCGTCCCAGTTGGGCCCGGCCTTGATGTCCATGGGCTCGCCCGTGATCATGGAGATCGGCCGTGCCGTGGGCTGGTCGTCGCCCGCTGGCGACTCGATGAGGTTCAGGTACTTGTAGGTGTACGGTTCGTAGTAGTCGTCTATGACCGGCAGGCTAGGGTTGTGGAAGATGTTGCCCAGCCCCTTGGCCTTGCCGGCCCCTTTCAGTTGGATTCCGTCCCCGTTCTTCTCCCATCCGCCCTTGTAGATCTCCTGATCCTCCCACTTGCTGGGATATCCGGTGCCGGGCTTGGTCTCGACGTTGTTCCACCACATGTACTCCGCACCCTGACGGTCCGTCCAGATGTTCTTGCACGCGATCGAACAGGTGTGACAGCCAATGCACTTGTCGAGGTGGAACACCATTGACATCTGTGAACGCACGTCCATTTCAGTTCCCCCGTCGGTTTGGCGAGACTGCGAGCATCAGAACACCACCCTGTCCATGCGCTTCACCACCACATGCGTGTCGCGGTTGGGCGCGACCGGACCCCAGTAGTTGAAGCCGAACGAGAACTGGCCGTACCCGCCGGCGAGGAGGTTCGGCTTCAGGTGAATCCGCGTGAAGCTGTTGTGTCCACCCGCTCGCTTCCCGTGGCGAACCTGCGATTTGGGAATCCCAACCGTGCGCTCCGGTACGTGGTACACGATGCACACGCCCTTCGGTATCCGGGCGCTCACGCAGGCGCGTGAGGCGTACACGCCGTGGTCGTTGTGGACCTCCACCCAGTCGTTGTCCTGGATGCCCAACTCGGCCGCGTCCACCTCGCTCATCCAGACCGGTTCGCATCCCCGCGACAGGGTCAGCATGCGATGGTTCTCCATGTACGTCGAATGGATGTGCCACTTCCCGTGCGGCGTGAGGCAGTTGAGCACCCTCGCCTCTCCACGCTCCAGCGTGGTCTTCAGGTCACCGTAGGCTTCCGGTTTCGGCGACGGCTTGTACGTCGGGAGATGCTCTCCGAAGGCCAGGTACATCTCGTGGTCGAGATAGAAGTGCTGCCGGCCGGTGAGGGTCCGCCACGGCACGAGCTTCTCGACGTTGTATGTGTAGGCGGAATAGGCACGCCCTTCGTTCATGAGCCCCGACCATAACGGCGAGGTGTTGTACCGCCGCGGCTGCGCCTGGAGATCGGCGTAGCGGATGCGCACGTCCGCGCTGCCAGCGCCCAGATCCACCAGTTCCAGGCCGGTGCGTTTCTCGGCGTTCTCATAGGCGCGCACGTTCAGCTCGCCGTTGGTGAGGGTGGACAGGTGCAACACCGCGTTGACTGCCCACTCGTCCTCCCGGATGGACGGGAGCACACTCCCGTTCCGCCGCTCCACCGGGAAGTGATTCGACGTGATCATCTCGTCATAGGCATCGGCGCACTGGTACGAGTTGCCGTGAGCACCGAGACCGGTGGTGCGGATGCGGTCACCCAGGGTGACGTAGCGCTCGTGGAGCCTGGTGTAGTCCCGCTCCACCACCGTGAGGTTGTGGGTCGTCTTCCCCGGCACGGGCTCGCACTCGCCCTGGTACCAGTCTGCCATGGCTGGCTGGCTGATCTCTCCGGCGGAATCGTGGGCGATCGCCGACGCGACGACATCCTTGTGCGGGCCGGGCATGTACTTCACGGCGGCATCGGCCGTGGCCCTGGCCAGATCGCGGAAGATGTTCCAGTCGGTCTTCGATTCCCAGACCGGGGGTATGGCCGCGGAGAAGGGGTGGATGAACGAATGAAGGTCGGTGGTATTGATGTCGGCCTTCTCGTACCAGGAGGCTGCCGGCAGCACGATATCGGAGTAGAGTGCCGATGAGTCCATGCGGAAGTTCAGATCGACCACCAGGTCCAGCTTCCCCACCGGAGCCAGGTCGTGCCACTTCACTTCCTTCGTGCGTTCGTCGGAATCCACCGCGATGGCGTTGGAGTGCGTTCCGAGGTAGTGCTTCAGGGCGTATTCGTGGCCCTTCATGCTCGCCAGGATCGCGTTGCCTCGCCAGATATACCAGACGCGCGGAAAGTTCTCCGGTGCATCAGGATCGCTCACCGAATACCGGAGATCCTTCCGTTTGAGTTTATCCAGCACATACTGCCTGATCCCGTCATCGTCCGTGGCTCCCTGCTCCACCGCCTCCCGGCAGAGCGTGAGCGTGTTCTGGTCGAACTGGGGAAAGAAGGGCATCCACCCCATGCGCACCGACTTGAAGATCAGGTCGGCCGTATGCTGACTGGTCAGGTCGTTGACCGGCACGGTGTTGTACCTGGAGTACTGGCCGTCGTACCGGTACTGGCAGGTATTCAGGTAGTGCCAGATCGGCGCCTGTTGCAGTCGTGCCGCGGGCACATGATCCCTCGCAAAGGCGATGGCATTCCAGGAGTCGGCCGGAGCCAGCTTCTCCTGGCCGACGTAGTGGTTCAGGCCGCCGCCGTTCTTGCCCACACAACCGGTGAGCATGAGAGCCATGGCGCCAGCGCGGTACATGAGGTTGCCGTGGTACCAGTGGTTGATTCCCGCGCCGACGATGATCATGCACTTGCCACCCGTCGCTTCCGCGGTCGATGCCCACTCCCGGGCGAACTGGACCACCGTGTCCGACGATATGCCGGTGAAGATCTCCTGCCATGCCGGAGTGTATGCGTCGTCCTTGTCGGTGTAATCGGTCGGATAGGCGCCCGGCAACCCTCGTGACACGCCGTACTGTGCCATGGTCAGGTCGTAGACGGTCGTGACCAGTACCGGACCATTGGCGGTCTCGATCTCCAGGACCGGAACACCCCTGTATACCGTCTGATCGAGGCCGAACTCGGTGAACGCTGTCTGCGCGATCCGATCAGTGCGGCCGAGGAGCGTGAGAACCGGGTCGTACGCCTCATCGCCCTCGGCGTTCTCGAGCTTCATGTTCCAGTTGCCCTGCGTCTCGTCCCAGCGCGAGCCCGAGCTCCCCTTGGGGACCACCAGATCGCCCGTCGCGGCATCGATGTTGACGAACTTCCAGTCGCCGTTGGAGATGTCCCGGTACTGGACAGTCTCGTTGGCCCTGAGCAGCCGTCCCGGCCGGTAGCCCTGGTCGTCCGGTTCGAGCTTCACCAGGTACGGGCTGTCGGTGTAGCGCTTCGTGTAGTCCAGGAAGAAGGGCGTCTGCTTCTCGTGATGAAACTCCTTCAGGATGACGTGTGTCGTGGCCATCCAGAACGCGCCGTCGCTACCGGCGTGGAGCGGCACCCACTGATCCGCGTACTTGCAGACCTGACTGAAATCAGGAGAGAAGACGACAGTCTTGGTGCCGTTGTGCCGCGACTCGGCAAAGAAGTGACAGTCGGGTGTGCGGGTCATGTTGAGGCACGCACCCATGTCGGCAATCATCTTCGCGTTGAACCAGTCGGCACTCTCGCAGACGTCGGTCTGTTCCCCCCAGATCTCCGGAAAGGCCGGGGGAAGGTCGCAGTACCAGTCGTAGAAACTGAGGTTGACACCGCCAAAGAGCTGGAGGAAACGGGCGCCGGCGGCATAGCTGAGCATGGACATGGCGGGAATCGGGCTGAAGCCGATCACCCGATCCGGACCATGCACTTCCGCGGTATGGAGGTTGGCCACGGACATGATCTCCATGACCTCGTCCCACGTCGTCCGGCGAAAGCCACCCTTGCCCCGTGCCTGCTGGTAATTGCCACGGGCGTCCGGGTCCGCCTGGAGCGCCTTCCAGGCAGCCATCGGGTCTCCCCCGACCGCCCGTTTCTTCGCGCGGTACGCGTCGAGGAGGGCGCCGCGGATCAGCGGGTACTTGATCCTCAGGGGACTGTAGAGGTACCAGGAGTACGAGATCCCACGCTGACAACCACGAGGCTCATACGGAGGGAGCGAGTTCTCGAGCAACGGGTAGTCCAGTTGCTGCGTCTCCCACGTCACGATCCCGTCCTTGACATGGATCTGCCACGAGCAGCCGCCGGTGCAGTTCACTCCGTGGGTGCTGCGGACGATCCGATCGTGCTGGAAGCGGTTCCGGTAGAACTCCTCCCACTTCCGCGTCTCTGGTGAAACGATGTCCTTGATCCAACCCATGATGACTCTTTCCGGTTAGACTGGTTGCGGTTTGTCGTTCACGGTGTGGCGTCAGCTCAGGTGGATCGCACCTGCCTCGCGTAGATCGCACGATTCACGGGCCCGCGGCGGCGCTTGCGCCAGATCAGGGAATACAGGCCCAGCAGGATCGCCGCCCCTGCCAGGCCGGCGGCAAGAAGGCGCTTCCCGTAATCCAGCGGCTGGTGAAGCTCCTGCGTGGCGTCGGTCAGTTGCAGGAAGGCGACGAGCGCCGCTACTTCCTGGTCGGTGAGCGGCCTGTTCTGGAAGGCACGCTGCATGACCGGGAAGGGTGGACTGCCGACGATCGCGCGCACGCCGGGACCACCCAGGCGAGAGAAGACCGTGGTGAGGTCCCTGGCGAGTACGCCGCCCCCGATCACGTCCTCGTGGGACACGTCGTGGCAGGAGTTGCAGGCGGGGCCGCCGTTGACGAACCGGGTGGTGCCCTGAAAGAGATGCCGACCCAGGACGGGATCTCCCGTCACTTGCGTGGACGCCCCGGCCCCGGCGGCGGCCGGGGCCGCCGGGGCGGCCGACTCCGCCTGCTTGATGTAGGCCAGGACCGCCCGCACTTCGTTGTCCGTCAGCGGCCAGTCGGGCATCGAGAGACCCGGATACTCCGCCGCGAGAGCCACCGCGTCACTGTCGCCCGAGGCGATGACCGCCTGGGAATGCTGGACGAATGCGATCAGCCAGGCCTCGCTCTGGCGTTCGTTCACGCCGGCCAGATCCGGGCCGACAACCCGGCCGCCGCCTATGGTATGACAGGCCTTGCACGTACTCTGAAAGATCGCCTCGCCGTCCTGGCCTGACGCCTGGCCCGGCATGACCGCCGCCAGGAACGTCGCGAACACCGCTCCCAGGACCAGAAGACGGCCGGATCGCGTCCGTTCCCATATCGGCATTCTCTGCATGCTCGCACCCCGATGATCACACGCCCAGGAGAAACCCGCTGAACGGAGTCGAGCATACAGTGGTGCACTTACAGGAGACTTACAGAGTCTGCTGAAACGGCTCGCCGAGATCGGGACGGCCCGGCGGCCGTCGTCACTCCGATTACGCCGGCCTGCGAGCCGGAATCAGCGTTCCTTCCAGTAGGTCGGCGAGGCGGACGAAGCGATCCGGGTCGTCGACGTCCAGGACCGGTACGTGGGCCTGGAAACCCATCTGGTCGGTGAGGATCGCGAGGTACGTCGCATCGGCCGCCGGATCCTGACCATGGAGAGGATGCTCGTGGGCGGCGCGCCGGAACACCTCGATCCTGGGGAACGGCGCGGCCTTGAACCCCTCGGCCACGACGATGTCCGCGTCGGCCAGATAGCGTGCCACCAACTCGGCCAGCGGCAGCTCACCGCTCTCGCCCCAATTGCCGATGACCGCCACCTGACTGGGCCCAGCCATGACGACGCGGTGGGCGCCCCCTTCATGGCGATGCCGATAGGAGTCGGTACCCTCGGTGTCCAGCTCGAAACCGTGACCGTGCTTGGCGGTCATGACACGGTGCCCTCGAGACACGAGTTCGCGGACGAGACCAATGGTGGTGGTGGTCTTGCCCGACTTCTTCTTGCCGATCACGCAGACGATCGGCGGGAGCTTCCCAGCCAACGGACCTCCGGAGGGGCAGGGGTGAGCGCGGCGCGGTCACGGCCAGACGTGCGGTGGAACGCGCGGTGGCGTCCAGATTGCCGACGCAGGGAATCTGCGGCGGCCCGCTGTGAGGAACAACTCTGCCGCCGGCGCGTCAGCGGTGAGAGTGGCGCCGTAGCCACGCAACTTCAACCACGATTCCGGAAAGCCTGCACCGCACCTGACCGCCCATGCGCGGGTGCATCTGGAGAGACAGACGGCTCGTGGCGAAATCGAGCGGCCTCGACCGCGCTTGACCATCCTCTCCTTCGTCGTTCATCGTGGCGCCATCGAGGCCTCGGCTTGAGAGAGCCCTCGGGCACACAGATCGCTGACGCGTGCGTCGAGGTGGAAGTGGAGCTCGTCGTCGGCGTCGGCTTCGACTTCTGCAACGTGGGTGACTCTCGACAGACTGCCGCGCTTGCTGTGTGTCAGCCCGCCTTCGGACTCTCCGCCGACACGAAGAACGCTCCCAACGCGAGACCCACCAGACCCTGAAATGGCGCGAGGAGCAGGCTGGCGTTGGTCACCATGTGCAGTGGCGCGCCATCCGAGCCGTTCCGGGCAGCGGCGAGAGTGCCGTTCGCACAGATGCCTGGCGGGAGTTCCAGCCAGGAACTGGCGGTCGGCGCGGGGAGGGAGAAGGTGGGAGGCTGGGAGGGCGGCGCAGGCGCGGCCGTGGGCCCTCTGGAAGGACCTGGTGGTCGCGAGGATGAGTCGGGTGCGGGTGGAGGAGGCGATGGTGCTGGCATCGGCTCAGCGTCCGAACGCTGGATGGTCCGACGGACGGTCGTGTCGTTGACAGCCCGGGCAGGGCGTAGACATATTCCAGCTTGCCGAGACAACAACCGTTCCGATGCCATGATGCAGTTGCAATACTGCCATTATGGAACCGTCATGGAACCATATCCAGAGGTCGAGATGGCTTCTCTCACCGTGAAGGGAGTACCGGCCGAGTTGCTCGACCGACTCAAGGCAGCGGCGGCAGCCGAGAGACGCAGCCTGAATGGCGAGGTGATCGTCCGCCTCGAGCGCTCGCTCGCCGAGCAGCCGAGGGCTGACGCGGAAGAGTTGTTGAGACGTGTGGACGCCGTTCGGGCGTGCGTGGCCGGACCGCTCCCGACGGACGCGGAGATTCGCGCTGCTCGAGACGATGGTCGCCGGTGATCGTCGCCGACTGCACGTTGATCGCGCATCTCTTCATTCACACCGTTGAGACCGAGCTGGCGCGCACCGTCCTTCGGCTGGACAACGAATGGGCGGCGCCGCCGTTGTGGGGCAGTGAGTTCCGTAACCTGCTCGCGAAGTACGTCCGCGCCGACCGGCTGGCGCTCCACGCCGCGCTCGATACAGCCATCATGGCCGAGCAGTTCATGGCGCCCGGAGTTCGCCCGGTGTCGGTCGTGCAGGTGCTGACGATCGCCGCGTCCAGCGGATGCTCGGCATATGATGCCGAGTACGTCAGTCTCGCCGTCGCGCTCCGTATCCCCCTGGTCACCTCTGATCAGCGCCTCGCGGGTCTCTTTCCCGAAGTAGCTGTCACGCCTGGCGAATTCATCGGCCGACGGGTGCCGTGAACCGGTAGGCATCCGGCGAAAGATCAGCGATCGAGGACATTCGCTGGCCACGTACGCCATTTTCCGCCTTACCGTCAAGGCATTCCTGGGGGGGAACAGTCGCGAGATGGCTGAACCTGGCCGTGCCCCAGAAAGGGCGACGCTCCACGCACCCACTCTGGCGCCCGTACCCCGCGGCAGATAGCGTCAGCTCAGGCCGGCTCGGGTATTGCCCACTGCATCCTGACACGCAGGGCCGCTCCATCTCAGTCTGCATGCAGCTCCTCCGATGCTCCGCTCCCACCCGTTGCATCTCACCCCCGAACGGGGAAACACACATGGAAATAGAGTTCTACGGCGCCGCCCGGGAAGTCACCGGCTCCTGCCACATAGTCCGCACCAACGGCCGGACCATCCTCCTCGACTGCGGCCTCTTCCAGGGGCATCGCAAGGAAAGCACCGAGAAGAACTTGCGCTTCCCGTTCAGGGCTGAGGAGATAGACGCCGTCGTCCTCTCCCACGCCCACATCGATCACGCCGGCCGGCTGCCGCTGCTGGTGAGGGAGGGCTACAACGGCACCATCTGGTGCACCGCCGCCACCCGTGATCTCGCCGACATCATGCTCGCCGACTCGGCGCACATCCAGGAGAAGGACGCCGAATATCTGAGTCGGCATCAGCGTGAGGCGGTCCCACCGCTCTACGATGGCGAAGACGCGATCCGCACAGTCGAACGCATGGTCGGCGTGCCCTATCACCAGGCGGTCGAGGTCGCGCCAAGCGTCACGGCTACCTTCGTCGACGCAGGTCACATCCTCGGCTCGGCCTCCGTCATGCTCGAGGTCACCGAGAATGGGAAGACCACCCGGCTCGCGTTCTCGGCCGACGTCGGTCGCTCGGGACTCGCCATAGTCCGGGATCCACAGCCGCTGGAGCGTGCCGATGTCGTGATACTCGAGTCGACCTACGGCAATCGCGATCACGAGTCGGTTGCCGGTGCGCGCGAAACGCTCGGCCGGGTCGTGCGCGAGACGGCGGCACGCGGTGGTCGGCTCCTCATTCCCGCCTTCGCTGTCGGCCGCACCCAGGAGCTCGTCTACAGCCTGCACGAATTGCTGCTCGCCGAGAAGATACCGCGCATCCCCATCTTCATCGACAGCCCGCTGGCCACCAGGGCCACCGCGGTCTTCGAGGCGCACCCGGAGGTCTTCGATCGCACCGAGGACCTCGTGCGGACCACCGAGAAGCTCTTCCAGTTCGATCTGGTCTCATACACTCAGGATGTCGCCGAGTCGAAGCGATTGAACACGCTGCACGGGCCCATGATCATCATCGCCGCAGCGGGAATGATGGAGAGCGGTCGCATCCTGCACCACCTCAAGAATGGCGCTGACGATCCGCGTAACACCATCCTCATCGTCGGCTTCATGGCCGAGCATACGCTGGGGCGACGGGTGGTCGAACGGCGGCCGATCATCAAGGTTTTCGGCGAGGAAGTACCGCTCCGCGCGCGGGTCGAGATACTGAATGGCTACAGCGCGCATGCGGACCGCAACGAACTCCTCGAGTGGCTGGACAGACTCGAGTCCACCTCGCCGGAGCTGCAGCATGTCTTCCTCGTCCACGGCGAGACGGAGGCACAGGACGCTCTTGCCGGTCAGCTCGAATCGCACGGCTACACCGTGAGCTGCCCTACACCCGGCACACGGGTCCACTTCTGACCGGTGGCGCCATGTCCACGACCGATCCGGAACGCACTCCAGATGCTGCCACGCGCATACTCCATGCATCGGCGCGCCTGTTCGCCGAGGGCGGCGCCGCGCGCTTCAACCTGCAGGAAGTGGCCGAGTCGGCCGGCGTCAGCAAGGGGCTGATCCACTACCATTATCACGACCGCGACACGCTCCTCGCGCGACTCATAGAAATGCTCTCGGCGGCGATCGTCGCACGCGAGCGGCGAGCGATGGCCACGGCCACGGCGGCGACGGTCATCGACGATATGTGGGACTGGCTCAAGGGCGAGTTGCGTCGCGGACAGTTGCGCGTGCTCCAGGAACTGGCCCAGGAACCGGCCGCGCTGGTTCGCGGCGCGGTACTGGCCTCAGCCACCCACCGCCGTGACGCTGCCACGGAGACTGTATCCAGGCTGTTCGAACTGCTCGGCCTGAAGCCGAAAGTGCCGCCGGCGCTGCTCGCCTCCGTGGTCGTTGCCTTCCACGATGGGGTGGTGCTGCACGCCGCGGTCGCGCCCGAGCAGGACCCGCGCGTGGTCTTCGACGTCTTCTGGCTCGGCATGCTGGAAGTGGCCGAGTGACACGGTGGGTCGTGCGCCGTACGAGTTGATCGCCTTATCGCCTGCTCACGCCACCGCTGCGGCGAACTGCTGGAACAGATCACCCGGCAGCGGGTGCTGCAGACGCCAGGTCACCGCCATCGGTGCCTCGCCTTCATGGCTCACGTAACTTGCCGGCCCCAGGAAATGGAAGGCGCGATCGTCCGAAGTGAGCCGCGCGAACAGCAGTACGTGGCTCCCGAGTGATGCGTGCTGCTGGTATCGCCGCCCGGTCGGAGTGTCGGCGCGGGTGACCGATTGGCTCTCCCAGTGGATCAGCTCGCGGCTGATCGCATAGTCGCGGTAGCGCGTGCTCGGTGAGAACTGGCCGCTCGTCTTGTCCAGCGTGAAGACGAACAGGTCGGCCGGGAGCGTGTCCACGTAACGCACACCCTCGCGCCAGGTGGGGACCTTCACCAGGTCGTCGGTGGCCGCCGCCGCGAGGATCTCGATCCGGCTGTAGCGAGCGTGCACGCGGAGCGGCACGGTGGGCAGCACATCGACCGGCGGTGCGACGTGCGTGACGCGATCTGCCAGGACGTCGAACAGTTGCGCCAGCTCCTCGCGCACCGCCGGGTGCGCCCTGAGCATCACCACTCCTTCAGCGAGCGTCATCTCCCGGTCCGGCACGCTGTCGAGCAACTGCGCCAGCAGCATCCGGAGCGCTCCACGCTCCCTATCGGGAAGCGACGCCGCGTCCAGTGCCAGGCCGTCCCGCAGCCACGAGCGCCAACTATCCAGACGCTCCATGTCGTCCACGTGCAGCAGCCGGCCGCATGCCCTCCGGATGACCTCCTCGTGGGGTCCCGCCACTGCCATGCCGAGTCCTGCCGCCTCGCGTAGATCCGACCAGGAGCGCTTGCCGGCGTACACGTCGTCGAGGTCGAGCCCCGAGGCCTCCAGGAAGTCACCGAGCGAGAGTCCGGGACGCTCGTCGGCGAGGAGGCGGAGTTCCGCTGCCTTCTCGGCCCACCGGGAGGGCACGGAGCGCCTGATGCTCTCCAGCACACGTTCGCTCGCCACCCGGTCGAGCTCCATGTGACAGCCGGCGGGAAGAAAGGGGAATCCCGCTTTCACCTGCTCGGCCACGTGCGCGCGGCTCCCGCCCAGCAGCGCGCGGAAACGGCGGTCGTAGCGGAACTCCCGCCGGTGCTGACCGACGAAATCGAGAACGGTGCAGGTGGACTTCCCGGGGCTTCTGCGCAGGCCGCGGCCGAGCTGTTGGAGAAAGAGCAGAGGGCTTTCGGTAGGTCGGAGCATGAGCAGCGTGTCGACCGCCGGTACGTCCACGCCCTCGTTGAAGATGTCCACCGAGAAGACCACGTTGACGCGCCCCGCTCCGAGATCGGCCAGTGCGCGCCGGCGCTCCTCGTCCGGCGTGTCCGCCCACACCGCCACGGCCGCCACACCATGCTCCCGGAACAGCCGCGCCATGTAGCGCGCATGGTCCACGCTCACGCAGAAGCCCAGCGCCCGCGCTTCATTCACCGCGCCCACGTGCTCGTGCAACTGGTGCAGCACGCGCCTGCCCCAGACGTCGTTGGCGGTGATCAGGTTGCTGACACCCTGCACGTCGTAGCCGCTCCCGCGTCGCCATGGAATCTCCCGCAGGTCGAGGTCGTCGGCTATGCCGTAGTAGGCGAAGGGGGTGAGTCGACGCTGGTCTATCGCGTCCCACAGCCGCAACTCGGCGGCTATGCGACCGTCAAACCAGTGGAGCACCGGCAGGCCGTCGCTCCGTTCCGGCGTCGCGGTCAGCCCCAGCAGTTCGACGGGGCGTATGTGCTGCAGCAACCGGTCGTACGACGCCGCCGCCGCGTGGTGGAACTCATCCACGATCACGACGTCGAAGTGGCCGGGATCGAGGTCGTCCGGTCCGCTCGCGCTGAGCGACTGGATGGACGCGAAGACGTGCTCGAAGTGCACGGGTCGGGTGCCGCCCACCCACAGCTCGCCGAAACTGCCATCGCGCAGGGCATGGGCGAAAGTGGCGCGGCTCTGCGCCAGGATCTCCTCACGATGCGCGACGAAGAGCAGTCGGGCTCGAGGAAGCCGGTCGCGGAGCCGCGCGTAGTCCACCGCCGCCATCACCGTCTTGCCCGTACCGGTGGCGGAGACGAGCAGGTTCCGATGGCGTCCGAGCTCACGCGCCAGCGCCACCTGCTCCAGCAGTCGCTCCTGGAACGGCTCGAGCCTGATCTCCAGTGGGCTCAGGGTGAGTGTCGTCGCCGCGCGGGGTCCAGCGCGTGTTGCCTCGGCGAAGCGTTCGCGTTCGTATCGCTCGAACTCCGGCTGCTGCCAGTAGCTCTCGAAGACGGCGGCGATCTTGTCTATCACAGGCCGGTTCCGGGCGCCCGAGACGCGCACGTTCCATTCGAGCCCGCTGACCTGCGCCGAGTGGGTGAGGTTGGACGAGCCCACGTAAGCCGTGGAGTAGCCCGACTCCCTGTGGAAGAGCCACGACTTGGCGTGCAGCCGGGTGCCGCTGGTGTCGTACGACACGCGTACCTCGGCGCCCAGGTCGTGCAGCAGCTCCAGCGCCGCCGCCTCGGTGGAGCCGGTGTAGATGGTGGTCAGGACGCGCAGCGTCCGGCCGTCCTCCACGTGCCGACGCATGGCGTCGCGGAGGGGCATGATCCCCGTCCGGCGGATGAAGGCCATGACGATGTCGATCCGGTCGGCCGAGGCGATCTCGGCGCGGATCTGGTGCCCCACCCGCGGCTCGCCCGGCGCGTTGGTGAGGAGGGTCGTGTCGAGCAGCGGGATGAGGGGCTGCTCGATCGCGGCCGCGGTGCCGTCGGGCCGGCGGTGCAGCACCGCGCGCAGCACGCGGCCGGGAACGGCGGGGCGTTCCACGGCCAGTGCCTGTGCGCGCGTGTCGGCAGCGAGCTCCTCGATCAGGCGCCTGGCGATGCGTACGCCCTCGCTCACTCGCTCCTCGTCCGGCAGCCGCTCGATCGCCCGCTCGACGGTCCGCGCCAGGTGCAGGGCTATCCTGTCAGCGGCGTCCGCTGCACGAAGTCCGTCGGTCACGGGATCGCCCGACGCGAGGGGCTCGGCGAGCCGTTCGGCCAGCAGTTCGGTGACCAGGAGCTCGTAGAGCCCGCGGGTGAGCACGGTCATGCTGCCGTTACAGGCCGGCGGGGGAGCCGACGACGGCGGCGGCGACGCGGATGTGGGATGTGGTCACCACCCCAAGCTGCGTCGGATCGGGCGCGCGCGCCAGCCGGAAGTGGGCCGTGTGACGGCGTTACCGCCGTATGGCCGGTCCTTCGGCGCCCACGCGTCCCGGTGCCCACGCGGGCCACCCTTCCGCGGCCACTCCCAGCACCGCCGCCGCGCTGACCGCACCGCCGGCGAGCGCCAGGCCGAGCAGCGCCCTCACCGTGAGCCCCGCCGCCGCTACTGCACCTGCGAGACAGGGGAGGCCGAGCGCCGCGAGCGCGGCCAGTGTCACCATCAGCCCGGCACCCTGCGCGCCGGCCAGCCACGGCACCGGCGACCGCGCCACCGCCGACTCGAGCAGCACCGGAGTCACGACGCCGAGGAGCAGCAGGTGAAGGTAGGCGACGACGAGCTGCCGGTTGCCGAGCAACGCGCTACCGATCCCCGCCCCTACCCCCACCTCGGCCGCTCCCTTCAGGACGAGCGCCACCGCGCCGAGCTGGAGCAACGGGGCCAGCCGCCGCATACCGGAACTCCGCAGCATGTCCAGCGCGAGCAGGAGCGCCGCCACGCCGACGAGCACCGTAGCGGCGCGTCCCACCAGCGGCAGCCAGGGTGCGGGTGGCGTGGCCACCGAGCGAAAGAGGGCCGCTGGGAGCGAGCCGGACACGATGAGCCAGAAGACCGCGCCAGCGAAGCGCGGCCGCTCCAGGCGGCCGTAGATCAGGCCCGCCACGCCAAGGCACAGCCAGCCCTGGACGAAAGGGGTCAGGAAGAGCTCGACGGAAAGATCCAGGAGCCAGGGGTCCTGCACTCCCAGCGCGCGCACCGGCCCCGGCACCATGGCCCCGGCACCGGCCACCAGGAGGAGCGCCAGGGCGCCGCGCCAGAAGCGTCGCTCCACCGGCGGTGCCAGCGCCAGCGGACGCCATGCATGCACCGCGAACAGCACCCACAGCGCCACGTGGAGGGTGGCGAGCACGATCGTCGGTAACACGTAGCCGCGCACCAGGAAGCCCACGAAGGCGGCCAGCGAGGCCAGCCCGAGCGCGTGAGGGAACCACCGCGTCCACCGCGGCGCCGACGTGGCATCGACCACCCCCGCCGCGCGGACGATGAGCGCCATGAGCGCCATCGTCGCCCAACCGAAGAGGGCGACGTGGGAGTGGGCGTGGACCGCGTTCTGGAAGATGAACGGGCCCAGCCAGGCCGGGGCGACGAGCACGCCGCGCATCCAGGTGCCGGCGAGCACGGTGATCGCCAGGCAGGCGGTAGCGTAGCGAACGTAGAGGACGGGCACGCCGGAAGATACGCTGACCGGCGCCCCGTCTCACAACCTCCCTCCGCAAAGGGGCGGGGCGGGGCCGGTGGGAGCCGGGGATCGTCGATCCACGGGTCTCCGCGCCGGTCCGGAGGGACCCGGGATCGCCCGCCTGCCAGCTCTCGTGCGGTGGCAACCGGGGGTGACGGAGGGAGGCGACCGGAACCGCACCCGTTACCCCAGTCGTGCCGCTCCCTTACTTTCACTTGATGGCGTCCAGATCCACGGCCTTGGGCCGGATGATGCTCGGTGTGGTGGTGCTCGCGCTGGCTGTGTGGGCCGCGTCGGCGGTTCTCGTTGTCTACTGGGGCTCGCGCGACGAGGCCGCGGCGGCGGACGCCATCGTCGTGCTCGGTGCGGCGCAGTACGTCGGGCGGCCGTCGCCGGTGCTCCGTGCACGGCTGGACCACGCTGTCGACCTCTATCAGCGCGGCCTCGCCCCGCTCCTCGTACTCACCGGCGGCGTCGGCGACGGAGACACCACCAGCGAGGCCGCCGTGGGGCGGCGCTATGCCCAGAAAGCCGGCGTGCCCGAAGGAGCCATCCTCACCGAGGAGCACGGTCGTACCACCACCGAATCGCTCTACGCCGTCTCCGCGCTACTGCACCAGCGCGGCGCGACGCGAGTGATACTCGTCAGCGACCCGTTCCACGTACTGCGTCTTCGCGTACTCGCCCAACGGCTGGACCTGAGCCCAATGACCTCGCCCACGCGCACCAGCCCCATCTCCGCCAGCCGGCGGGAACGATGGAGCTATGTGGTCAGCGAGTCGGTGAAGGTCCCGCTCACTTTCTTCCTCGGCCGCGCCGCGGATCGCATCATCGCGCCCGAAGTGCCGTCCCTCGACTCGATCCTGAAACGTTGATGCCCAAGATCCCGATCGACCAGTATTCACTTCCCAGCGGGCTGCAGGTAGTCCTTTCCGAGGACCACACCGCTCCCATCGTCGCCGTCAATCTCTGGTATCACGTGGGCTCGGCCAACGAGCGCGCGGGGCGAACGGGCTTTGCCCACCTGTTCGAGCACATGCTCTTCCAGGGTTCGGCGCACGTGGCTGCGAACGAGCACTTCGAACTGATCGAACGCGCTGGCGGCACGCTCAACGGGTCAACCTGGCTGGATCGCACGAACTATTTCCAGACGGTCCCGTCCAACCAACTGGAACTGGCCCTCTGGCTGGAGGCCGACCGGATGGGCAACCTGCTGCCGGCGATGACGCAGCAGAAACTGGATACCCAGCGTGACGTGGTGAAGAACGAACGCCGCTGGACGGTGGACAACCAGCCCTACGGAAGCTGGTGGGAGCGTCTGCCGGCGCTGGCCTTCCCGCCGGACCATCCGTTCCACCACTCTCTCATGGGCTCCATGGACGACCTGGATGCGGCCAGCCTGGACGACGTCGCCGAGTTCTTCGCCACCTACTACACCCCCGACAACGCCGTACTCACCATCGCCGGCGACTTCGATCCGGTGGAGACGCGAGCGTACGTGGAGCGCTATTTCGGCCCGATCCCGCGTGGCGCTGGCAAGCCACCACTACGTGACATGTCGCTGCCGCCGCTGTTTGGAGACTGGCGGCGCGAGGTGGTGCCCGACGACGTGATGTTGCCCAGGCTCATCCTCGCCTTCCGCTCGCCGGTCTTCGGAAGCCAGGGTTACTGGGCGGCCAGCGTCTGCGGCGCGATACTCGGCATGCGACGCGGCAGCCGGTTGCAGCGCGCGCTCGTCCGCGAACGCCAGGTGGCCTCGGATGCCAGCGCCTTCACCTACGACCTGACCAAGGGGAGCGACCTGCTGGTGGTGGATGTGACAGCGCGTCCGGAGATCTCCGCCGGCAGGCTGGAGGAGGAAGTCGCCCGCGAGGTGGACCTGATCCATACCCAGGGGGTGACCGGGGCCGAGGTCGCCCGGGCGGTCGCGCTCATCGAGACATCATTGGTGACCTCGCTGCAGTCCGCCGGCTCGCGCGCCGACCGGCTGTCGCTCTACACCACCTACTTCGGCGATCCCCAACGGATCAACTCCGAGATCGATCACTACCGCGCCGTGTCCGCCGCCGACGTGTCGAACTTCGCCCGCGAACGACTGGGGCCTGACAACCGCGTCAGCCTGCTCTACGTGCCCAGAGAGGACGGCGCGCGCCCCGATGCAGTCGACGGGAAGACGGAGGTGGCGGCATGACGACCCCCACGCTGGTAACCGACTTCCCGCAGCCGGAGCCTGGCCAGCCGCGCGATTACAGCTTCCCCACTTTTGGCAGCTACCAGTTCTCGAACGGACTGCGGCTGGTAGTGGCGCCGGTACACAAGCTTCCCGTCGTCACGGTGCTCGCCGTCATCGAGGCGGGAGCCGTGAGCGAGCCGGTGAACCGCGAGGGCGTCGCCCAGATCACCGCGCGAGCGCTGGCCGAGGGGAGGGCCGGGGACGACGCGATGGAGCTGGCGGACCGCTTCGAATTGCTGGGCGCGTCGTTCGGGGCGCGTGCCGACTGGGAGATCACGGTGGCCAGCGTGACAACCACTACCGGTCATCTCGCCGACGCGGTGGCGCTGTTCGGCGAGGCACTCACTGCACCCAGTTTTCCCGAGCGCGAGATAGAGCGACTGAAGGCCGAGCGGTTGTCCGACCTGCTGCAGCGGCGCATGGAGCCGCGCGGCCTGGCCGACGACATGTTCGTCCGCGCGCTCTATGACGCCGAGTCGCGCTACGCCCGCGCCGACGAGGGCGAGGCGGAGACGGTGAGCGCGATCACCCGCGACGATGTGGTGGCCTTCTGGAGTGAACGCTACCGACCCGGGAGTGTCACCGTCGTCGTGGCCGGTGACGTGACGGCTGAGGACGCACGACGGCTGGTGGAGGCGGCCCTGGGGAGCTGGCAGGGGGAGGCGCCCATACCCGCGCAGGCGACCGACCAGCCGGCCCGCCTCACTCGTGCGGTGCACCTGGTGCACAAGCCGGACGCCGCGCAGACCGAGATCCGACTGGGTCACGTGGGGCTACCGCGTCTGCATCCGGATTATTTCGCGGTCACGGTGATGAACGCGCTGCTGGGTGGACTGTTCAATTCGCGCATCAACCTCAACCTGCGCGAGGCGCACGGTTACACCTACGGCGCCCATTCCTACTTCGACTGGCGGCGCGCGGCCGGTCCCTTCCTCGTCTCCACGGCGGTGGCCAGCGACGTCACCCACCTGGCGGCTCAGGAAGCGTTGAAGGAACTGACCCGGTTTGGCGACGCGCCGCCCGAGGCGCGTGAGCTGGCACTCGCGGTGGACTACCTGGACGGCGTCTTCCCGATCCGCTACGAGAGCACCTCGGCCATCGCGAGCGCGATCGCCGGCATGATCAGCTTCGGGTTGCCGGAGGATTACTACGACAGCTACCGCGACAACGTGCGAGCGGTCACTCCGCAGGCGGTACAGGACGCCGCCCGGCGCCACCTGCATCCGGACCGGCTGCAACTGCTGCTCGTCGGTAACGAGAGCGAGATCCGCGGGCCGGTGGAGGCGATGGAGTTCGGTCCACTCTTCCGCTACGACGACGAAGGCAGGAGGGAGGAATGACCTGTCATACCGCTGCCCGCGACCGTACCTTCGCGCTCATGCGAAATCTTCTCCTGACCTGCCTGATTCCGCTCGCCGGTGTCGCAGCGACCGCCAGCGCGCAACAGGCGCCGTCGCCGGATCGGCCCGCGGTGCTGATCGTGGCTACCGGTGGCACCATAGCCTCCACCAATTACTACTCCGGCAACTCGGCCAAGATCGGGATCGGACAGGTGCTGGAGGCGGTGCCGGCGCTGGACTCGGTGGCCCGCGTCAGCACGCAGCAGTTCGCCAACGTGGCCAGCACCCAGGTGTCTCCGGCCATGTGGCTGGATCTCTCGCGCAGTATCACCGATTCACTCCGTGCCCGACCGGAGTTGGCCGGCGTGGTGGTGACGCACGGCACGGATGCGCTGGAGGAGACGGCGTACTTCCTGGATCTCACGGTGGCTGGTCCGCGGCCGGTGGTGGTGACAGGCGCCATGCGTCCCGCCGACGGTATCGGCATAGACGGACCGGCCAACCTGTACGACGCGGTGCGCGTGGTGGCCGACTCGGCGTCACGAGGGCGAGGAACGATGGTCGTCATGAACGACCAGGTGCTTGCCGCGCGCGACGCGACCAAGGCGAATACGACCCGTCCGGACGCCTTCGTCTCCAACCGGGGGCCGCTGGGCAATGTGGATCCCGAGCGGATCGTCTTCTTCAGCGCGCCGCAACGACCGCCCGCGTTCGACCTGAGCGGGGTGACGGAGCTTCCGCGGGTGGACATCGTCTACACCTACCTGGGTGCTGACGGTGCAGCCGTGGACGCCCTGGTGGCGGCTGGCGCCAAGGGGATAGTGGTCGCCGGCTCCGGGCGCGGCGCGGTGCCGCCGCTGGAATCGCGTGCCCTGCGCCGGGCCGTCGAGCAGGGGGTGGTGGTGGTCTCAGGAAGCCGCACCGGATCGGGGAGCATCCCGGTGGGGACCGGCCGTACCAACGACGGTTCACCGCGCACAGTAGGCGCCGGCGACCTCAACGTGCAGAAGGCGCGCATCCTCCTCATGCTCGCCCTCACCCAGTCGTCAGACCCCGCCGCCGTCGCGCGGATCTTCAGCCAGCATCAATAGCGGATGCAGGCACGGGCGGGGTGACGGAGGCGTTCCCGTCATTCCCGCGAAGGCGGGGATCCAGGCTCTGGTCGCGAACACATGGGTCCCGGCTTTCGCCGGGACGACGGGTGGGTGGATGGGTCTGCCGAGCGCGCGAACAAGCCCCGACGCCGCTCGTTGCGGCGCCGGGGCTTGTTCGATCGACGTCCAGCCTTTCGTGACGTGATCAGTTGAGCGCGATCAGCCCTCGCCGCGGGCGCGCCGACGGAGGCCGATGCCGCCGAGGGCGATCAGGCCGCTGCCGAGGAGGGCGAGCGTCGCCGGCTCCGGGACGGCCGTGACGTCGGCGGCGGAGATGCTGACATTGTCGAGCGCCGGGCCGTACGCGTTGGCGTCACCGCTGGCGAACTGGATACGGTAGGAGCCGCCCTCTGCGACCTTGAGGAGCATGTTCTTCGTCTCCCAGCCCATGTTCGTCTTCGACTTGCCGCTGATGTCGAAGGTGAAGCTCTGCGTCTGCGACAGAATGCCATTGAGGCCGAAGGAGACGTTGAGCTGCTTGACCATGTTCCCACCATCCGGGTTGCCGGCCATGGCGAAGAACAGGTTGTAGCTACCAGCCTGGCTGATCATGAAGTCCTGATAGATCGTGCCGGCGTTGAGACCGCTCATATCCAGCGATTGTGCGCCCTCGGCCGGCGTCCAGTAGCTACGGATCAGGTCGATGCTGCCGCTGGCGATCGTCCAACCCGGGATCGCGTTCGGGGCGTTGATCTGGCCGAAACCGCCTCCCTGCACGGGGTTCTCGAAACCGCCGTTGAGGATGGTCTGCGCGCCAGCCGTTCCCGCCGAGGCAACGATAAGGGCGATGAGCGTGGAGCAGAACAGCTTGCTGGTGCGCATGAAACCCACCTGTAAGTTGGGAATGAAGTCCTGACGCTTGCCTGCCACCCGGCCATCATGCCGGAGCGGAAACACATCGCAGTCATCCCGAAACCGCATTTTGTGAGCCAGGTCGATGCAGTACGTACCTGCCCTCTTGCGACGGTACATGTCCGTTCCCTGGCCGCAAGCTCAGTGGGGCGGCGTCGCTACATGAAGTGTTGCAGTCGTGCAACAGTACGGAACCTGGCCCCGTGCCGCTGCCCAGCTCATCTTCCCGGCATTGCCTCTGCCCGGATGCTGCGCAGCCCGTTATACTGGCCGCCTCATCCGTAGCACTTCCCGGGAGTCGCCGCCGTTGTTCGCCTTACCCGTCCACCTCCCTCAGCAGGGCACGCCGCACCATCCAGTCGCGCGGGCAGTCGTCAGCATCATCGTCTGGCTGGCTACGAGCATGCTGGTGCCTGGCCAGCAGGCTGTTGCTCAGGCTGTCGTCCCGCCGCGCAGTGGCGTCGCCGTCACAGTCGCTGGCATCGTCCTCGACAAGGAGAGCGGCGAGCCCGTCGCCGGCGTCCACGTCGAATTGCTGGAGCCGCCGTCCAGCAGGACCGGGGTGCGTAGTACGATCACCCTCGCCGATGGTCGATTCCGCTTCGACAGCATTCCCGCTGGCGAGCTGCTGATTCGGGTGCGTCGAGTCGGCCACCGGCCGGCCTCGGTTGCCGACACCATAGCCGGTACGATCCTCGACGGCTCGGTCCATGACCTGACCGTGTTCCTCGAGCGGGCGCCGGCACCGCTGGCCGGGGTGATCGTCACGCCGGGTCACTATGGCGTGCTCCAACAGCAACTGGGCGGGGCGCAGACGCTCAACCGCGACCAGATCACTGCCGCCCCCCAGGTCGGCGAGGATGTCTTCCGGCTCATCGGCCGGTTGCCGGGGGTGGCGGCAAGCGACTTCTCGGCAGCCTTCCGCGTCCGCGGTGGCGCCAATGAGGAATTGCTCGTCACCCTGGACGGTCTGCCGCTTGTGGAGCCATACCATCTGAAGGACTTCGATGGCGCGCTCTCCATCGTCGACGCGGGGGCGGTGGGTGGGCTGGAGCTGAGCGCCGGCGGCTTCGGCGCCGCCTATGGCGATCGCCTCACGGGGATACTGGACCTCCGCACGCGCGAGGCCGAGCCGGGGCCGCCGCGGACCGAGCTCGCCCTCACTCTGACCGCCCTCCGCGGCACCTCGCGCGGTGGTTTCCACGACGGACGGGGCGGCTGGCTCCTCTCCGCCAGGCTCGGCTTCCTCGACTACGCGCTCAGGCTTGCCGGCGAGGATCGGGACGACTTTCATCCCCGCTACGGCGACGTCTTCGCCAAGGCCAGTTGGCGCCCGGTTCCCGAACATCGCCTGGCGATCCATTTCCTTGGCGCCGACGACCGGCTCCGCTTCCAGTCCGCGATCGACGAGCCGCTCCTCGTGAGTGGCTACGACAGTCGATATCTGTGGGCGACCTGGCAGGCGCAGTTGAACGAGCGGGTGGAAACGCGCGCCCTCGTCTCCATCGGCACCATGGGGTGGAACCGGCAGGCAGACCGTTTCTCCTTCATGCAGGGTCTGCCCGACCTGGCCGTGCACGACAGGCGACGCTATCAGGTAGTGACCGCCCGTCAGGACTGGAACTGGGCCCCGGTGGACCGGATGCTCCTGAGCTGGGGTGCCGAGGTGCGGCGGGGTGCCGTGGACTACGACTACCTGCGCATGCAGAGAGTGCTCACCGTTGAGACGGCGAGAGGCACCAATGCACTGGTATCTCGTCAGGACACCCTCCAACTGGCGCCCGAGCTGGACGGTACGAACGTGGCGTTCCACCTGTCACAGCGCAGCCAGCCGTGGCGTGCGGTGACGACCGAGCTGGGTATCCGGCTGGACCGCCAGAGTTACACCGGGGAACAGCAGCTCAGCCCCCGCGCGAGCGTCGCATTGGCGCTGGACCCGCGCACGACCTTGCGCGCATCCTGGGGCGCCTACTCTCAGGCGCAGGGGCTCCACGAACTGCAGGTCCAGGATGGAGAGCACTCCTTCGCCCCGGCAGAGCGGGCTCACCAGCAAGTCGTCAGCGCCGAGCGGTACCTCGGCCACGGTATCACGGGTCGGGTGGAAGCGTACGACCGGCGACAGGACGTCGTGCGACCGCGATGGATGGGGTTGGACCAGGCGCTGGAGCTACTCCCCGAGATGGGGCCCGACCGTCAGCGGATCGCTCCGACGTCGGCCCGCGCTCGCGGCGTCGAATTGTTCATCCAGCGCGACAGGGGTGCCGTCGACCCGCTCACCTGGTCGGCCAGCTATGCCCTGGCCAGCTCCCACGAGACCGTGCAACAACGCCTGGTGCCGCGTCCGCTGGATCAGCGCCACAGCGCCTCGGTCGACGCCAGCTACCGCCTGGGCACTGCGTGGCGCGTGAGTGCGGCCTGGGTCTACCACAGTGGGTGGCCATCGACCGCCATCAGCTATGAGGCGGACACCCTGGCCGGCCGGTACATAGTCCTGAACCGCGTCTTCGGGCCTCGCAACGGCGAGCGGCAACCGGCCTACCGCCGGATGGACGTGCGGGTAACCCACAGGCTCGACGTCGGCGAGGGCCGTCTCACCACGTTCCTCGACGTCTTCAACATTTTCAACCGGCAGCTCGTGACCGTGCGCCCCCCGCAGCCACCCTTCGACGCCCTCATCAGCCGCGATCGCTTTGACCAGTGGCTGCCAAGGGTGCCGAGCTTCGGGTTGACGTGGGAGTTCTGAGCCGCTGCCTGACGCCCGCTATGGACGCGGGATGGCACGGTGACCATAATTTGGTCGTCGCTTGCGGCGGATTCCGTTTACCGGCTGGCTCGCGTCCACATCCACCGAAACCCCCGCTCCGCACATCCCATGTCCGACGCCCTCACCAGCTCCACACCTCGCCGCGGCTTCATAGGCCTCCTCGTCGCTGGCGCCGCCGCAGCCGCTGGCAGCACCTTCCTGTCGCGCAACCTGGGCGCCCTCCCGCTCTCATCCCCCGCGCCGTCAGCCGCCCCCAGCAGCGCGGAATGGGATATGAGCTGGGTGGACCGGCTCACTGGCAAGCACAAGCAGGTCTTCGATTCACCCGAGATCGTCCAGGGCACTGCCCTCACGCAGACGCGCACCTGGCTGAATGGCTACGCCGCCGTCTATGGCGCGAAGCCCTCGGAGATGAGCGCGGTACTCGTCATCCGTCACGCCGCCATCCCGATGATCCTGAATGACGCGATGTGGGACGAGCTGGACCTCGGGAACGCGCTGGCTGACAAGGACGGCGACTCGAAGCCGATACCGCGGACGGTGCTCAGGGATCCCGTCAGCGGCGCGCCGGCGCGCCGGAACCCGTTTCTGAGCCGCAACATGACCGGCGACGCGAAGTACGCGATGCTCAACTATCCCAACGCGGGCTTCGACGCGCTCATGGCCGACGGCGTGATAGTACTGGGCTGCGACCTCGCGCTCCGCCGACCGATCGGGATGATCATGCGACGCGAGAAGGTGGACAACGCGACCGCCCGCGCGAAGGTGCTGGCCAACATCCTTCCCGGAGTCATCATCATGCCATCAGGGATATTCGCCACCTCGCGGGCCCAGGAAGCCGGCTGCACCTTCATGAACGCGTGACGGCCGCGGCGCAATGACGCGACGACGTTGACGACGTGGCGCGGCGAACTGCCGTTGTAACATGACCCCGTGGTCCCCGGGGTGAGGTTGGCGGCTCGTCGCTGCGCGCTATCTTTCAGGGATGCTGGCCTCCCTCATCGACTCGCCCGACGAGCACCACTGGGTGTTGCTCGACCACCGACTCACGCAGCTCGTCTTCGAGACCCAGGCTGTCCGTTTCCAGAGCTGGTCGCTGGACGGTTCCGCCGAGGTGCGACTGTCCGCGCCCTTCACCCTTCGCCAGCCCGGCGGCGCCGAGCGGCTGCTGAACCCGGCGGACACGACGACGCTGGCTCCCCTGCTCGCCCTGGTGCGCCGGCGCCTGACGAGCATCACCATCGCCAGCGACGGTGAACTGGTCGCCGACCTGGAGGGTGGGCTGTCCATAGTCGCCCCGCCCAGCAGATTCGCCGACGCGTGGGAAGTGCAGGGTGGCGGTGCGCTGGAAGCACTGAGCTACCGCTGCCTGAGCGGCGGGATGGTGGAGGCGGGGTAGGAGGGGCGACAGGCGAGGCGATGGCTGGGGGCGCGCTCGGGAACCCGCCCCCGGGCATGCAATTCAATACCTCTCCTCCACGCGCGATCACGCCCCCGTCTTCGGCTCCCCGCCCAGGTAGTCCATCGCCAGCCCGATCAACGTCCTGACTCCCACGGGGAGCGCGGCCTCGTCCACCTGGAAGCGCGGACTGTGATTGGGCGCGGCGGTCTTCGGGTCCGTGCCTTCAGGCACCACGCCCAGGAAGTAGAAAACGCCTGGTACCTGCTTCTGGTAGTGGGCGAAATCCTCGGCCGTGGTGGTCTGCTGGGCCAGCACCACCTTGTCGGCGCCGGCCACGCGGCGTAGCGTCGGGAGCATTCGCTCGGTGAGTGCGGGATCGTTGTAGGTCACCGGATTGCCCACCGCGGCAATCGTCACCTCGGCCGTCGCCCCGGCGCTCTCGGCCACCTTCTCGGCGATCCGCTTCACGCGCGCGTGGATGTCCTTCTGCATGTCCGGATCGAAGGTGCGGATGGTGCCCTCCATGACGATGCTGTCGGGCACGATGTTGAACCGGGTACCGCCGCGCATGACGCCGATCGTCACCACCGCCGGCGCCAGCGTGACGTCGGTCTGGCGGCTGGTGATCGTCTGCAGCGCACCCACTATCTGTGAACCGACGACGATCGGGTCCACGCCGGCCCAGGGCATCGCGCCGTGGGTCTGACGGCCGTGGACGACGATGCGCAGGCCGTCCGATGCGGCCATCAGGCCCTGCGGCCGATAGCCGATGACGCCCGTGTGCAGCGTGCTGAAGACATGGATCCCGAAGATGGCGTCGACCTTTGGGTCGGTGAGCGCGCCCTCCGCCACCATCATCGACGCGCCGCCCGTCTCACCCGCCGGTGCACCCTCCTCGGCCGGCTGGAAGATGAACACCACGGTGCCCGGCAGGTCGGCCTTCATTCCGGCCAGCACCTGGGCCGCGCCCATGAGCATGGCCACATGGGTGTCATGGCCACAGGCGTGCATCACCCCCACTTCCTGTCCGTTGTAGGTGCTGCGCACCGTCGAACGGAAGGGAAGGTCCACCTCCTCGGTCACCGGCAGCGCGTCCATGTCAGCCCGCAGCGCCACCACCGGGCCCGGCTTGCCGCCGCGGAGCACGCCGATCACACCCGTATGCGCGACACCGGTGCGCACCTCCATCCCCAGTGCCTTCAGGTGATCGGCCACCAGCTTGGCCGTCCGCACCTCGCGGTTGGACAGTTCCGGATGCTCGTGGATGTCCCGCCGCCAGGCGATCACCTGCGGCATCACCTTGTCGACCTGCGCATCCACTCTTTCCACGAGCGCGGCAGGGGTCTGGGCGGAGAGCACGGCGGGCATCGAGACCGCGCCGGCGGCAGCGATGGCAAGGAGCGCTCTACGGAGCAGATGAGGACGCATTTGATGACAGGGTAACTGGGCGACGGATGAACGGGCGATGGACTCCTTCAATCCTGCCCCCGGACACGGCACGCCGCCAGAGCAGCATGCCAGGACAATGTGGCCGATCCCACGTCCCCGGCCCGGCCCGGAGCATGGGAAATCCATGAGAGGCGGCCCCGACTGGGATACTTGCGTGATTAGCTAAATGTGTAGATCTTTGACACATGAACGATGCCTTCCGTGCCCTCGCCGATCCTTCCCGCCGCGAGATCCTGCGCCTGCTGCGACAGGGACCGCGGAGCTCGGGCGAGATCGCCGAGCACTTCAAGTCATCGTGGCCAACCATCTCGCGACACCTGGGCGTGCTCCGCGAGGCTGGCCTGATCCTGGGAGAACGGCACGGTCAGCAGATCATCTACGAACTCAATACCACCGTCCTCGACGACGTCGTCGAGCACCTGATGGGATGGCTCAAGCCGTCCGACGACACCGGAGGTCCGTATGCGTAAGTGGTATCCCGTTGCCGTCGTGCTCACCGCCTTTGCCGCCTCCGCCGTCGCCTTCAGCCGGCTACCCGAGCAGGTGCCCGTGCACTGGGACGCAGCCGGCAACGTCGATCGCTACGGGTCGCGGCTGGAGGGGACGTTGCTCCTTCCCGTCATCATTCTCTTCATCGCCCTCCTCATTCCGGCGCTCCCGCGCATCGACCCGAGAAAGGCGAACTACGAGAAGTTCCGCCCCACCTACCACCTGGTGATGAATGCGACGCTGACCTTCATGCTCGCCATCCATCTCATCGCCCTCGGCACCGCGCTCGGCTACGACCTGCCGATGGAGCGGCTGGTCGTTGTCGGTGCGGGAATCCTCTTCCTCATCCTGGGTAACACGCTGCCGCGCGCCCGTCCCAACTGGATGTTCGGCATCCGCACCCCGTGGACGCTCTCCAACGACCGGGTGTGGGAGCGCACGCACCGGGTGGGCGGCTACCTCATGTTCGCCGCCGGCCTGGTGGTCATGGTGTCTGCCTTCCTGCCTGCTGGCGGCCTATCGCTCGGCCTGCTGATCGGCTCCCTCGTCGTGGCCTCGTTGGGGTCGGTCGTCTATTCCTATGTCGCCTGGCGACAGGAGACGGGAAAATGAGTCATCTCCATCCGCTACTGGTGGCCGCAGCCATGGCTACGATTGGAACGCGATCGGCAGGGGCGCAGCCGGCTACATTGGCCGGCACCACGGCGCCGGAGGTCACCTTCGTCGTGCTCCTGGGCAAGGACACGCTGGCCGTCGAGCGGTACACGCGTACGGCGACGGCTCTATCAGGCCAGCTCACCTCACCCAGCCAGCGCATCGTGCAGTCCTGGCGGATCGATCTCGCTCCGGGCGACGGGCGGGCGAGCGGCGCGCGGACGGCGGTGAGTCCTCTTGGCGACGACGGCAACGCGGCCAGCGGGAAGCCGCTGCAGAGCGTGGCCGTCTCCCTTGTCGGCGACAGTGCCGTGCTTTCCGGCGATGGTGGCGAGCGCCGCATCGCTGTACCGGCGGGCACGCTCCCCTACGTCAACCTGTCGGCCGGGGTACTGGAACAGATTCTCCGCCAGGCTCGCTCAGTTGGCGGCGATCAGGTGACCCTGTCGCTCCTTCCTTTCGGTTCACTCCAGACCATCCCGGCTGCGGTGCGGTGGAGCGGGCCGGATTCAGCCGCCATCTCCATCGGCGGCGCCGAGCTGCATGCCCAACTGGACGCCGACGGTTCCCTGCTCGGCGCTGAGGTACCCTCCCAGGGAGCGCGCTTCGTCCGTGCGTCCGGCGATCTGAAGGTAGAGCCGGTTGCTCCCCCCGACTACTCGGCGCCGCCCGGAGCGCCGTACACGGCCACCGACGTGACGGTCCGGAATGAGGTCGGCGGCGTGACGCTGGCCGGCACGCTGACGGTTCCGCGCGACGCCAGTTCCAGCGCCCCGGTGCCAGCGGTGGTCCTGATTACCGGTTCCGGCTCGCAGGATCGCGACAGTGCCACGCCACTTCTACCGGGTTACGCGCCATTCCGTGAGATCGCCGACAGTCTGGGCCGACGCGGCATCGCGGTGCTGCGGCTGGATGACCGCGGCGTCGGTGGCTCCCAGCGCGGCGATCCGGGCGCCACCAGCGAGGACTTTGCCGGCGACATCCGCGCCGCCCTCGCCTTCCTGCGACAGCGGCCGGAGATCGATCCTGCCCGCCTCGCCCTGGCCGGCCACAGCGAGGGGGCGATGATCGCCCCGATGGTGGCGGTCAGCGACAGCGCACTCGCCGCCATCGTCCTCATGGCCGCCCCGTCGCGGAGCGGTCGGGTCATCTCCGACGCCCAGGTGGCGCAGGTGATGAAGGAGCGCGGCGTGCCGGCGGCGGAGCGGGACTCGCTGGCCCGGTTGAACGACCGCGAGCGGGAGAAGATGGTCGCCGCCAGCCCGTGGCTGAAGTTCTTCTTCTCCTACGATCCCCTACCCACGGCGCGGCGGCTGCGGCTCCCCGTGCTCATCATCCAGGGTGAGACCGACCACCAGGTGAGCCCCGACCAGGCGGGGGAACTTGCCGCGGCAATACGCGCCGGGGGTGACGAGGACGTGACGGTGAAGCTGATCCCGGAGGTGAACCATCTGCTCGTGCACGACCCCAGTGGAGCGCTCGATGGGGGGTACGGCTCGCTGGCGTCGCTGAAGGTGGAGCCGGCGGTGCTCGGCGCGATCGCCGACTGGCTGTCGGCGCGGCTGGTGCGCTGAAGCCGGCCAGGCCAGCCGCGATCTGAAACTTTCCTTCCCGTCCATCCGTTCTTGCCTATAAAGCTCAGGTGAGTTATGCTGGACTCACCTAAGAATCTTATGTGATACAGAAGATCGTGTCCCTACCGGGCAGGCACCATGGACCTCATACGCGGCACTCTCGATCTCCTCGTCCTCAAGGCGCTGAGCTGGGGCCCCATGCACGGACTCGACGTCCTGCGCTGGCTCGAGTCCACCACACACGAACGGCTCCAGGTGGAGGAGGGCGCGCTCTATCCCGCTCTCCATCGGATGGAGCGGAAGGGATGGCTGGCCGCCGAATGGGGGATCTCCGATAACAACCGGAAGGCCAGGTTCTACCGGCTCACTCCAGCCGGCCGACGCCAGCTTGCCGCCGAGCAGTCGCGCTGGGCGCACTACACCCATGCCGTGCAGCTCATCCTGACCGCGGAAGGTGCGTCATGACTGACCGCGACGATCGGCTGGGCAGGGGCGCCCGGCGCGCCTTCCGCCTCCCCCGCAGTGGCCGACAGGTGGATGCCCAGGTGGACGAGGAGCTGGAGTTCCACCTGGCTGGCCGAGTGGAGGAGTTGATGGCTCAGGGCCGTACGCGAGAGGCCGCCGAGGCGAAGGTGCGCGAGCGCTTCGGCGACGTGGCACGGTGGCGGCGCGAAGCGACGTCCATAGACCATGGTCAGGCGCGCCAGGAGCGCCGCGCCGATCTGGTGGACACGCTCAGACGCGAGACGCGGCAGGCGGTCCGCTCCCTCTTTCGCACGCCGGGCTTCAGCATCGTCGCCGCCCTCACCCTGGCCCTCGGGCTCGGCGCCGCGACGGCCACCTTCGCCGTCCTGGATGGAGTGGTGCTCCGACCGCTCCCTTACGCCGACGCCGACCGGCTGGTGTGGATCGACCACAAGGTGCCGAAGGTGGGCGTACGCGACCGGTGGAAGCTCGGGATGATCAACTACTTCGACTTCCGCGACAACGTGCCGGCGCTACGCTCGCTCGCCCTCGTAGTGGAGAGCAGGATGAACCTGGCGATGCCCGGCGGCGACCCGGTGCGGGTGCGGGGCGCCGTCGCCAGCGCGTCCATCTTCCCTACTCTTGGTGCGTCCTCGCCCTCCCTGGGCCGACTGTTCACCGACGCCGACAACGCACCCGGCGCCGAGCCGGTAGTCGTGCTGGGCTATGAGTTCTGGCAGCGCGCCTACGGCGGCGACCAGGCAGTAGTCGACCGGACGATCGACCTGGAAGGGCAGGCGGTGCGCGTGGTCGGCGTGTCGGCGCCGGGGGTGGCGCTGCCGCAGTCGGCGGTGGACGTCTGGCTGCCGCTCACCATGGACCCGGCACGCGCCGCCCAGGTGAACGAGCATGCCTACTCCGGCATCGGCCGGCTGGCCGACGGCGCCACGGTGGAGCAGTTGCAGCAACAGTTGGACGCGCGGGAGCGGCTGTTCACCGAACTCTATCCCGGCGTCTACTCGGCGGGTTTCATGGAGGGCACCGGCTTCGCGCCGGCGGTGGAGCCGCTACACGAGCACGTGGTAGGGCCGGCGGTGACGCGCACGCTCTGGGTGATGTTCGGCGCGGTGGGGCTGGTGCTGCTGGTGGCCTGCGCCCACCTGGCCAACCTCTTCCTGGTGCGCCTGGAAGCGCGCCGTCGCGAGACCGCGCTCCGCGCCGCGCTGGGCGCGTCGCGCGGCCGCCTCGCCTGGCGATCGCTCACCGAGAGCCTGCTGCTCACCCTCACGGCGGCGGTTGGCGGAGTGGTGCTCGCCCATCTCGCCCTGCGCGGGCTGCTCGCCCTCGCTCCGCCCAGCCTGCCGCGGCTGAGCGACATCCACCTGGGCTGGATCCACGTCGGCTTCGTCGTCCTGCTCGCCGTCGGCATAGGCGTGGTGCTCGGCCTGTTCCCGGTGCTGCGCGGCGGTGTGGATCTGGGTGCTCTCCGCGACGGGGCGCGCGGCATGACCTCCTCGCGCCAGCGGAACGCCGTGCGTGGGGCGCTGGTGGTGGGTCAGGTGGCGCTCTCCCTCATCCTACTGGCGGCCGGCGGACTCATGCTGCGTAGCGCCGCGCGGCTCCACGCCGTGTCGCCAGGCTTTGACCCGGAGAGGGTGCTGGTGCTGGACGTGGCGATGCCTCAGGGCACGTACCAGTGGCGGGACTACGCCCGGGTGGCGGCGGTGCATCGCACCTTCATGGGCGAACTCGCCCAGGTGCCGGGGGTGGTGTCCGTGGGAGTCGTGGACGAAGTACCCATGAGCTCGGCCGACGGGTGGGGATGCAGTGGCATGGGCTTCGAGGGAACGCACGTCAAGGAATTCGTCTGTGTACCCAAGAGCACCGTCTCACCCAGCTACTTCGAGGCGATGCGGATCCCGCTCGTGCAGGGCAGTGCGCCCACCTGGGACGAGGTGGCCGGCGGGAGCAACGGCGTGGTGGTGAGCCAGGCGCTGGCCGAGCATTTCTGGCCTGGTCAGGATCCCATCGGACGTGGGGTGCTGGCGAACACCGACAAGCCGCCGTACTTCCGGGTGGTGGGGGTGGCCGGCGACGTCCGACTGGACGGCCTGGAGAAGCCGCCCACGGAGGTGGTCTATTTCCCGATGGTTCCCGACTCCGGGCTATCCATGTGGGGCGCGGCGCGCAACGCCTCGGTGATGGTGCGCAGTTCCACCGACGACGCGACGTCCATCCTCAGCGCTGCCCGTCGCGTGATGCGTGGTCTGGACCCGACAATAGTGGTCGACAACCCGCGCTGGATGGACGAGGTGGTGGCCGCGTCATTGTCGCGGACGACGCTGGCGATGCTCCTGCTCTCGTTGGCGGCGGGAATGGCGCTGCTGTTGAGCGCAGTCGGGATCTACGGCGTCATCGCCTACCTGGTGGGACAACGGCGGACGGAGATCGGCATCCGCATCGCCCTCGGTGCGCCGGCGGCGAAGGTGGGGCGCGACGTGGTGCTCGGCGCGTTGAAGCTGGCTGTCGCCGGCGTGGCGATCGGGCTGGTGGGCGCGGTGGCGACGATGCGCGTACTCCAGTCGCTGCTCTACGATGTGAGTCCGACCGATCCGCTCACGCTGGGCGGGGTGGCGGTGCTGCTCCTGATGCTGGCGGCTCTGGCGAGCTGGGTCCCCGCCAGGCGGGCGGCGCGGATACCGCCGATGGAGGCGTTGCGGGAGTGAGGCAGGTATGCGCACCGTGTCGCCAACCTCTTCCGAATGCCGGAGCGGGGATATATTCACCTGTGTCGCAAGGTCCGGGACAACAGTCCGTTGTGTCCGTCAGCCACGTCAATCCGTACCGTCATGCACGCAGTCATCGTTAACCGTTCCGGCCGCACGCTGGGCCTTGCCGCCGCTCTCCTGGCACTCGTCGCCGCGCCCGCCTGGGCGCACACCGGGGTGGGTCCGGTTCACGGAGCACTGCACGGCTTTGCCCATCCTCTAGGCGGCTGGGACCATCTCCTGGCGATGGTCGCGGTGGGGCTGTGGGCGGCGCAACGGACTGGCAAGGCGGTCTGGCTGATTCCGGCCGGCTTCGTGCTCGGCATGGTTGGCGGAGGGATGCTGGGCATGGGGGGAGTCGCCATGCCAGCGGTGGAAGCGGGGATCGTCTTCTCGGTGATGCTCCTGGGCGCGCTGGTGGCAGCCGCGATTCGGCCGCCGCTGGTAGCGAGTGTGCTTCTGGTGGCGTTCTTCGGCATGCTGCACGGCCACGCCCACGGCGCCGAGATGCCGGCGGCGGTTTCGGGTATCTCGTACGCGCTCGGCTTCGTGGCCGCGACGGCGCTGCTGCATGCCAGCGGTGTGTTCGCAGCGCTCGGCCTGCGCCGCCTGGCCAGCCAGCCGACGAGCCTGCGCGCGGTGCGCCTGGTGGGCTCGGCGATCGCGGCGGCGGGTGTACTGCTGGCGGTGGTGCGGTAGCATGGATTCCGGCTTTCGCCGGAATGACGGCGGGTGTGGGCGACTTCCGGCTTTCGCCGGAATGACGACTGGCATGGGCGACCTCCGGCTTTCGCCGGAATGACGACTGGTATGGGCGACCTCCGGCTTTCGCCGGAATGACGACTGGCATGGGCGACCTCCGGCTTTCGCCGGAATGACGGGGTGAATGAGTCCCCGCCCTAGCCACCGTCATCCCTGATCGGCTGACCGTCGTCATCGATCGCCCCGCCGTCATCCCAGCGAAAGCGGGGACCCGGGGGGCTCGGGTGGTTACTCCCCAGCGCTACGGGCGAAGTGAAACTCTCTGACTTCCCGGCCTCGTCGCTCTCGAACGCTCTGAGCCGGCGCAGGACGAAACCACCCGCCAGGGGCGCCCCGAGCGGGTCCTACTAATTGGATAGTTGACAACCGGCTACGATTCCACCATCATGTACTACGCAGATAGTAGTCACCCGACCGGAGGCCGACATGGAAGACGAAACGGTGCTCTTCGCCGAACGCGAACTGGATGTCATGGCCGTGCTCTGGGAGCTGGAGTCCGGCACCGTCACCGAAGTGCGTGAGCGGCTGCCGGCCGAACTGGCCTACACCACCGTCCTCACCATCCTCCGCAACCTCGAGGGCAAGGGGTTCGTGCGGCACGAGGAGGAAGGGAAGGCGCATCGCTACTTCCCTCTTGTCGCCCGGAAGACGGCCGAGCGTAGCGCCGTGGCCAGGTTGGTGGATCGGCTCTTTCAGGGTTCGCCGGAGCTGCTCCTGACGCGCCTGGTCGACGACCACGACCTGAGCCCGGAGCAGTTGAAGCGCATGCGCAGACGGCTCCGTGAGCGGTTGGAGGATGACGGCCGGGAGGACGACCGATGATCGCCCTCTGGTTGGTATACGCCACGGTTATCGGGATTCTGGTTGCCGCGATCGCCGCCGGACTGGACCGGCTGGCCGCTCTCTGGCGCCTGCCCCGACGCGGCATCTGGGTGGCCGCCATCGCTGTCTCACTTTTCACGCCGCTGGGTGTCCGACTGCAACCGGCGGCACCGGCGACGATGATAGTCGCCAGTGATGGCGTCACCGCTGGTCCGCTGACAACGCAGGTCGCCGCCGAACCGGCCGCCGAGCTCCTGGCCGAGCGTGCAGCCAGGCTGGCCACGGCTACCGCGCAACGCCTTGCCCCTCTCGACCGGCCGCTACTACTCGGCTGGGCCCTGCTGTCGCTGCTCGTCATCGGCACACTTGCCCGGTCGGCGCTGCGACTCCGGGCGCGTCGAATGCAGTGGGAACGACGGATCGTGGACGGCACCGACGTCCTCATCGCCCCCGATCTGGGACCGGCGGCGCTGGCCGGCTCGTCGCCGGGTATAGTGCTACCGCACTGGACCCTGGACATGGACGCGCCGCTCCGCCGCCTGGTCCTGCGACACGAACTGGAGCATCGGCAGGCCGGAGACCCGTGGCTCCTGCTGGGCGGCGTGGTTGCCCTCGCCCTCGCTCCCTGGAACGCAGCCCTCTGGTGGCAGGTGGGGCGGCTGCGACTGGCGGTCGAGATGGACTGTGACGCCCGAGTGCTGCGAGCCAGCGGCCATGGAGCGGCCAACGTCGAACGCTACGGCCTGCTCCTGCTCGCCCTCGGCCAGCGCGGTGGAGGGTTGCTCAGACTCCCCGTGCCCGCCCTCTCGGAACCTGTTTCCACACTGGAACGGAGGATCGCCGCCATGACCGACCGCACTCCACGTAACCGCTGGCTGCGGGCGACCGCGCTGGCCGCTGTCGCCGCCACTGTAGCCGCCCTCGCCTGTGCGACGCCGAGCCCGAATCACGTGCTCGGTCCCGACGGCAACCTGCCAGTCGAGCGGGTGGCGTCCGCGCCGGTGTTGATGGATTCGAACACTACATTCTTCGAGTTCCAGGTCGAGGAGCCTGTCAGTCCGCTCAATAATGTGTCTCCGGTATACCCGGCCGAACTCAAGGCACAGGGAGTCACTGGCAGGGTGATCGCGCAGTTCGTCGTCGACACCGACGGTACCGCCGACGTACGGACGTTCATGGCGCTGGACTCGGACCATCAGGAGTTCACCGATGCCGTGCGCGCCGCGCTGCCGGAGATGCGCTTCACCGCGGCCGAAGTTGGCGGACGGAAGGTCAAGCAGTTGGTGCAGCAGCCGTTCGTCTTCGATCTCTCCAGGTCGTCGCCTGCCGACACGACGACATTGAAGAAGCTGACATCGAGCGGCGCCGCGGGCGTAACGATGCTGCCCGCCAGCCGGCCAGCAGTAGCTGGCGACACGAACCTGCCGCCAGGTGGGTTCCCCAATGCGGAACCGGCGACGCCGCTCAACAACGCCATGCCGGTCTATCCCGCGGCCTTGCAAGCTGCCGGCGTGACTGGCCAGGTAGTCGCCCAGTTCGTCGTCGACACATCAGGACTGGCGGACCTGGGCACCTTCAGGGTGCTCAGCTCCGACGACCCGCAGTTCACCGCGGCCGTGCGTGCTGCGCTACCGCGGATGCGCTTCACATCGGCGCGGGTGGACGGTCGCAAGGTGAGGCAACTGCTCACGCAGCCCTTCCAGTTCAGCATCAAGTGATCCGGCATGCAGCGTCGCTCCGGGCGACGGTGCATTCGGGTGTCGGAATTGACCAGGCAGTGCTGAAGCCCGAGCGACATACCCGGTGGCGCTGCAACGGGTTGCTCGAATGGACATCCTGACGCTCGACGGCCGTCAGGCGTGCCCTCCAGTCTCCGGCTCGCCGGCACTCGAGCCCTCGCTGGCATCGGGAAATTTCCGCGGCGTGAGCAGCACGATCCCCACCGTTATCAGCGCCACCACGGCCATCCCTGCATACACATGCTCGGTGGCCGTGGCGATCGCCTGGCGCAGATACCGGTCGGCTGTCTGCTGCACTTCCTGACTGTGTAGCGCGCTCCCCTGCAATGCGCTGATGACCGCGTTGATATCGGTCGGCAGGCCCGCCCGTAGCGCCTCTGGTGCGTGCGCCAATTCGCTGCGCATCGCATTGTTGAAGACCGCACCGAAAAGGGCCGCGCCGAGGCTCTGGCCCAGGTAGCGGGAGAAGATGTTGGCGCCGGTGACGACGCCGCGGTCGCGATACGTCACGGTGTTCTGGACACCCACCAGTATGGGCGTCGACAGCAGGCCGAATCCAGCGCCCAGCAGCACCTGGTCGATCACTATCGGCCACGCCGAGTCCGGGAAGGGCCGGAAGAGGAAGCCCGCTGCGGCCAGAACCACCAGCACGGCACCGCCCAGCGCGGTATCGCGGAAGCCGAAGCGCAGGTACAGTCGGCCGGACCACGACGACGCCAGTGGCCAGCCGATGCTCATGCTGGCGAGCATGAGCCCGGCGGCAATGGGTCCCAGGCCAAGCACCGACTGACCGAAGGTGGGCAGGTAGGTGTTGGGGCCCATCATGACGAGCCCCATTCCAACCATGGAAAGGTTGGCTCCGGTAATCACCCGGTGCCGCCAGAGCCAGCGTGGCATCACCGGCTCGGCGGCCCGTCGCTCCGCCCGGATCGCCGCACCAATTAGCAGTAGCGCGATGCCGAACGAGGTCGCGCTCGGCGCCGAGAACCAGGGCCACGCCTGGCCGCCTTGAAGGAGGGCGAAGATGAGCGCGCTGCCGGCGACAAGCATGGCCCCCGCGCCCGCGTAGTCGATCTCGTGCCGTTTGTGACGCGGCTGCTCGTGGAGGAATCGGGCCATCAGCGCCAGCGCTACCGCACCGACGGGCAGGTTGATGAAGAAAATCCAGCGCCACGAAGCGTACTCCACGAAGACGCCACCCAGCGTCGGGCCGACGATGGCCGATATACCCCAGACGCTGGACAGCCAACCCTCAATGTGGGCCCGCTCACGCACCGAATAGAGGTCACCGGCCAGGGTGTAGACGGTGGCCATGATGGAGCCGGCACCCAGTCCCTGCAGGCCACGGAAGGCGATCAGGCTCAGCATGTTCCAACTGAACGCCGAGGCCACCGAGCCGGCGAGGAAGATCACCGTGCCCACGATCAGGATCGGCTTGCGGCCGAAGACGTCGGCCAGCTTGCCGTAGATCGGAATGGTCACCGTCTGCGCCAGCAGGTAGATCGAGAAAACCCAACTGAACAGTGCGAACCCGCCCAGGTCGCCGACTATCTGGGGGATGGCCGTGGAGACGATCGTGGTGTCCATGGCCGCCAGCATCATGGTCATCATGAGGGCGGCCAGGATCCAGCGACGCTCTGTCCTGTCGACCTGGATGTTCACGCTAGTGGGCGGCGGTGTCGACGAGGGCATTCAGGATTGGTTCGTGCGGAGTGGATATGGGCATCCCTGTGATGATGACACCTGTTGCCGCTGAGCGCGACGACCGCGAGGCTTCGTGCATGCATATGACAGCGAAATGTCGACCGTGGCGTGCTCGGCTGCTGGCTGGAGGATTACTGGCTGCGGCAGCGTCCGCTGCCGGTGGCCAGTCATCCCGATCGACGACAATCCCGCCCGTGAGGTCCATGGGCCAGCCTCCCACATGGATGCCCTACATCGGGGCGTCCGGCGTCTTCGGTCGACAGGACGCCCAGCCGGGCGGTACGCTCATGTTGGGTGTCCACAAACCCGTCGGCAGCCCGATCATCGGCTTCGGCGTGGACGGAGAGATCTACGGTACGGCCGGCGGCGCGCAGGCCACGGGCGGGCTCCGTCTGCTCGCTGCTGCGCGCGCGATCAACCTGCGCGCCGGGCTGGACTGGGATGCGCGGGCCGGTAACTCGGACTTCCTGCTGTCGTGGGACACGGCTGTGCGGCGCGGTGGACTCTTCGGTCATGGCACCACCGTTCGTCTCGACTGGCTTCCGGCGCGCAGTCAGACGATTGCCGTTGGCATTACGGCGCCGCTCCTTCAGCCGTACGCAGGTCGCACGCGGCCGCGCAACACCGGCGTGACCATCGCGCCTTTCAGGCTGGCGCCGACGAGTCCCGGAACATGGTCTTCCTCGTCGACCGAACCTGCGACGGCGCGTTCGCAGGCCGTCGACGCGGCGCTGGCCGCGGTGCGCGAGGCCGCCGGATTGATCCGCCTCTACACCAACGTCTTCGAGGACGACGACGCGCCCAGCCTGGCCATGTCGCGAAGGGCTTCCCGCAGGACTGCCGAGCGCGTTCGAGATTCGCTGGTGGCGACATCACCTCGTTATTCGAATAGCCGTGGTTTCGCCGAGGTACAGCGCGTCTATCAGGGCCAGCTCGCGCACATGTTCACCATTGCGTCATCCGGTGATGCGGCCCTCGGTGAGATCATCGGCCGCCGAGCCCGAGCTGGCCTGCTGGACCACGTGATCATTCCGTACGACACCCTGTTCGGTCGGGTCAAGAACAATCAGTACGACATCGACCCGCTTGTTTCGGCGGCGCAGGAGAGCTTCCACGCCTGGCTCGTCGATTCGTCGACCGTGGTGGAGGAACGACGCGACGATGTGCTGGACGCGCACAGACGCTGGCTGCAGGTCATCGCGCTGTTGCAGGCCGAGTTGGCCAGACAGTGGGAGGATTCACGACGGATCTGGCTGCCGCTCCAACTGGCGCTCGCGCCCGAGGATCACGACGAACAGGCCGAGGTGGATGAGCTGATGGCGCGTGCGGCTGGCCGACCGTTCACGGATGGGAACGGTATGACCTACCTGAGGAGCACCGACCTGCCGCTGGAGTTCGCCCGTTCGGTGACCCTCGCGCGCGACTATCATGTGCTCTGGATCCATGACTTCGCCGGTCGACGACCGACGGGTGAGATCGACAGGGTGAGCTTTGGCGAGGTGGCCGACGTCTACTTCCCGGCGCTCACGCGGGCGGTGCAGCGCTACGACAGCACCGGCGTGATGCCCACCTACCTGATCTTCCTGGACCAGAACTTCTACGAGGCCAGCGACGGCCGGTTGTGGATGACGATGCTGGAATCGCCGCTGGACGCGAGCCTGAGCCTGCCGGGAGACAACGCAGCGGCGGAGGGCTACCTGCGACAGCGACAGCAGGAATTGCGGGACGCGGTGGCCGCGTCGCGCCGATTGCAGGCCGACGCACACCGCAACGGCGGCACGGAGTGGATCGCCAGCATGGTGAAGGTGCATGTCAGCATCACCCAGCCCAGCGACTTCACATTCCGTAGTCACCGCATCATAACGCCGCTGCCCTTCCTGCCCGACAACCTGATGCGCGACCATCGCAAGCTGGCCTTCTACGATCTCACCGAGGCCGACCCGTACCGGGGTGCGATGATCATTGGCGGCGTCGGCATAGGTGCGCAGTACTCGAGCCCGACGTGGGACGACCGCGGGATGTCGCTCCGCGGACCGGTGGCGCTGGAAGCGCGGGCGGCGGCGCGGCGGCTGCTCCTCCTGAATGGCTTCTCCAGCAGTGAGATTCCACCCGTGCTCCGCGCGAGTTCGGCGAGCGAACTGCTGGTTGCCAGTCGTGTCACGGCCGGCGAGATGAAGTTTCCGGACGACGGCCAGTCGTACACGGCGCGAGCGCTGCAGGTACACAACGAACCCGGGTTCGGTCGCAAGCAGTCGTCGGTATTGCGAGCGATGCTCTACAGCCTGGCGCCCAGCGGTAGCGTGATAGTCGTGCCGGACCCGCTCTGGTTGGGCTCCGAGTGGGCGGGAATGCTGGTGGGCGCGGCGCTGCGCGGCTGCCGGGTATTCGTCATCGCGCCCTCACTCGACAATGCGCCCAGCGCGGCGGCGCCGACAATGTCGGAAGCGTCGGACGTGCTCGGTCGACTCATCCAGGCTGCCCAGGTGTACGGCGGGCAGATCGAGCAGGCCGGTGGGGAGCTACGGGTGGGGATCTACAGTGCCACCGAAGACGTGAACGATGTGGTGGCGCAGGCGCGTGAGGTGCGTGCCGGCCTGGAACGTGCGCCCTGGCTCCACGAACTCGTCCCCTTCGACTCGGCAACGCTCGCCGTGCTCGACACGGTACCGGCACTCCTCCGCTCGGCAGGCTATGCGCCGGTCGCGCCTGGACGTGATGTCACACCCCGTCTGCCGCAGTTGCACATGAAAGAGCAACTGGTGGCCGACGAGGCCACGCTCGCAGAGCTGGCCAGGCAGCCGCAGTGGCCGGAAATACTCGCGCGGCTGCTCATTGCCCGGGCGCGCCAGACATCTGCCGACGCCGATCCCCGCGGAGTCGCGTCGGCCGTCGTTGCAGCCGGGCTGGCCGAACCAGTCGAGGCCATGGTGAAGGGGTTCGAGGCAACGCGAACAGCCGAGCAGCGCCGCGCCGTGAGCTACTACCTCGCGCTCGGGACACAGAACCACGACTCGCGAGGGCTGATGCTGGACGGCGAGGCAACGGTGATCGTATCAGGCCCTGACGCGGCGGCGGCACTGGTGGACTTCTATTTCCTGATGGCCCGTAGTAGCTGGGTAACCACGCTCGATGAGCTGGACGCGCATCTCCCGCCGGCGGATGGATTCATCCGCCGGCTTGCCCGCTTCATACGGTTCGTGCTCTGATGTCGCGTCGGGCCAGCTCGCGACCGATCGGTCGGACAGCCCGGCTGGCGCACTGGCAGTCGCCTGGAGAGCACGGCCAGCGAACCGCCGGTCGCTTGAACCGGCGAGCCGGTGCATGGGCAGACATTGCCGGGGAACACGATGTCCGTGACATTGCATCATATGGATGCCACAACTGACAGGGTGACGGGCCGGGATCCATCGCGATCCCTGGGTGAGAAGTGCGCGGTCTTCGGGGTGTATGCCCCTGGCCTGGAGGCTGCGCGACTGGTGCACACGGGACTCTGGACGCTGCAGCACCGAGGCCAGGAGAGCACGGGCATAAGCGTCAGCGACGGTGTGTCGATCCTGACGCACAAGGGGCAGGGGTTGGTCGCCCATGTCTACGACGAGGCGACGCTGCGACCGCTGGTCGGCCATGTCGCCATCGGGCACAACCGCTACTCCACCTCGCGGGGTGGCGACGGACTCAGCCACGCCCAGCCGGTGACGAACGGTGCGCAACGGCTGGCGCTGGCGCATAACGGCAACCTGCCAAGTACCGCGCGACTGTCCCAGGCACTCAGCGACGCCGGCGTGGATATCAGCGGCGCCAACGATTCCGAGCTCATGTACGCGGCGCTGGATCGCGCGATGGCCCTTGGCGCCAGCGTGGAGGACGCCGTGAGGGACTGTTTCCCGCTGTTCACCGGCGCCTTCTCGCTCGCCCTCCTCACCCCCAATGCACTGGTCGCGCTACGAGACGTGCGGGGCATCCGCCCGCTGGCGCTGGGTCGGGTGGGAAATGGCTATGTGGTGAGTTCGGAGAGTTGTGCGATCGACGCCATAGGGGGGACCTTCCTGCGCGATGTACGCCCTGGGGAGATGGTGGTAATGGATGAAAGCGGGCTGCGCTCGATCCAGATAGCTCCCGGTCGGGAGCGGCTCGATATCTTCGAGTTCGTCTATTTTGCCAGGCCGGACAGCATTCTGCTGGGACGGCGGGTGAACGAGGTACGCCGGCAGTTCGGGGCACTACTGGCGCGGGAGCATCCGGTTCAGGCGGACGTGGTGATCCCCGTGCCCGACTCGGGAATCCCGGCGGCAATCGGCTACGCTGGCGAGATCGGCATCCCGTTCGACTTCGGGCTCCTCAAGAACCGGTACATCCACCGCACGTTCATCCGGCCGGCGCAGAGCCTGCGCGAGAGCGGCGTGCAGATGAAGCTCAATCCGATTGCCGAGGTGATTCGTGGCAGGCGGATCGCGGTGGTGGATGATTCGGTGGTGCGCGGCACGACCTCGCGGCAGATCGTGAAGATGCTCCGTGGGGCCGGCGCGAGTGAGGTTCACTATCTCGTCTCGTCGCCGCCGGTGATGTTCCCCGATGTCTACGGCATCGACCTGCCGAACAGCGCTGATCTCGTGGCCGCGAGGATGTCCGTGGAGCAGATCCGGGAATCCATTGGTGCGGACTCCATCTCCTACCTGTCGTACGATGGGATGATCGCCGCCACCGGGCTACCAGCGCACGACTTCACGACCTCATGCTTCAGCGGCGTCTATCCGATCAGCCCTGTCGACGGAACTGTCGTGGACGAGGTGCGCGAGACTGTGCCCGCGCAGTTGCGGTAGCGGGGCGGCGCGGGCGCGACATCAGGGCATGAAGATGAGGATGACCCTGTCACCTGCGGTGTGCAGCGGCCGCCGGTGACAGGGTCTCCTCGTTCTGTCGCCGATGGTCAGCGCACCGCTTCGGACGGCGACAGCCCGCCGTAGATGACCTGCATGAGCGAGTCGTGATAGCGGTCGCAGGCGTCCAGGCTGTGGCGGAGGAGTCGACCGGCGGCGGCTGCGGTAAAGCAGCCATCGGCGGTGTCGGCAACTGCCTTGAAGCGCACCTCGCCATCGGTATAGTCGAACTCGAAGTTGCCCACCGCGAGACCATGATTCGCGCGAGTCAGCAGCTCCACAGCGGCTGCCCGACGATGCTCCGGTACCCGGACGGGAATCTGCGTGTACAGCCAGACCAACTGCTCCGACTTGTCGGCCGCGGCAAATCCGGGGTAGGAGGCACGGCCTCCGACGGTCTGGTAGAAGAGCGCTCCCTGGTCCACATCCTGGCTGTAACGCCAACCGCGCTCGGCAAGATGGGCACGGACGGCGTCGAGTGACGAGTCGTCGGAGGAGACAGCAACTGGCGATGGGGCAACTGAGATGGCGGTCATGGCGACGGGGGTGAGGGAAGCTGGGATGTGCGCGGTATCGTCGTCTGGCAGTGCACTGGCTACTTGCTGCGCCTCGTCGTGAGGACTGGCCGGGAGATCGCGATCCCGGGCCGCGAAGAGCGCCTCGATATCGTCATCGTCGAACGTGGCCGCGTTCGCGTCAGTCCGTAGCGACGCATCGAGGTCCTCGCAGTTCGATGGGGCCATCGGCTCGTCGTCGATCTCATCGGACCATATCCGGACTTCGGTGACCTCTGACTCGCTGATCTCCGCTGCGCTCGTACCAGCCATCGCATCGTAGGATATCCAGTCGTCTTCGGCGAGCGGAACCTGGGCATCGACGGTGGGTTCTTCCGCCGTCTGCACTTCCTGCACGTCCGCGGCAGCCTCCTCGGCCGCGACGGATTCCGCGGCCGTGACGCCGTCCAGTGCGGTGCTGGCTTCAGCCAGCACGGCCTCATATGCGTCGTCCATCGCCACGACATCGTTCGTGGCTGCAGCTTCGTGGGGGGGCATCGAGTAGACGACGGCCGATTCGTCCTGCGCGAACGAGGGATCTTCCACCTCCTCTTCGGCGGGGCCGGAGCCGTCCGCCGTCTCGTTCGTCTCGTCAGTCGTCGTCCGGCCGTCCACCGCCTGGGCATCGACCTCGCTCGGCTCGAACTCCGGCAGCGACCACTCATCCCCGACCTCCTCATCGGCGACGTCGGACCCTGCGTTGCCGTACTCCATCTCCGGGAAGGTTGCTTCGCCGCTGGCGACGAGGCTATCGACGTCCATGGAGTCGGCGTCCAGGAGGGCGTGCCCGTTGCTGGCCGGGATTCCCTCCATGGCGGCGAGAACGGCAGGGCTGCTGATGGGCGTCAACGGGCCGATCGCGGTCGGCACGATGCGGAAGGGCGGTGGCGTATCGCGTCCGAAGGCGGATGTGGCTGGCGCGAAATCAGCCGCCGTCGGGGCCGGTTCCGCTGGCGGCGACGCCGGGCGGGCGGCGGCTGGCCTACCCGCCTGGGAGCGCTGTCGTGGCGGCAGCCAGTCGGGAGGGGCGGCCAGTTCTCCCGGCTCGGTCCACTCCAGCCAGCATGAAGTGAAGCCGTCGTCGTGCCGTCGCCAGCGGAGCCAGGGACAGGCCGCCGTGGGGCCGAAGTCCTCGTCCAGGCAGGCCACCGGAGGTGGTGCGCCTTCCTCGGAACCCAGCCCGAGAGCTGACAGCGGGAGAGTGAATGCGTCGGCGTCGGCGGGGCTGGCGAAGCTGACGCAGGCCAGTCGATCGTCGCTGATGGCGTAGCGGGCACCGCGGGCGCGGCGGGCGGTTTCGAGGTAACCCTCGGTACCGCCTGGATAGCCCGCATCCAGTACATGCCTGGGGATGACTACGCTGAGGGCTTCGACGAGAATGCTCATCGGAAGGACTCCGGCTTGGTGGGCGCCTTGCTGGCACGGCGGGTGATCCGACATGCGGCCGCGTGCGCCGTCGGTCTCGGCAGCCGCGTGGGCGGGATTTCTCACAGGACGTCCAGCCGTGGCCAGAGGCAACTCACCCGTGACCCAGGTCACCCCTGGATCGCCTCTGTCTTGCCGGTGGTCGGAGCAGATCGGCCTCGACCTCACGTCGCGGAGCGCCGCCCGTGGTGCTGGGAAGGCCGTGGGTCGACCCGCCTCGACGAATAGTTGGTGTCGATTTGCCAACTGTACGCTGCACCGGCGAGTTTATCGCTTGTCGATTCCGGTCATGTGTCTTCGTACCATCCGCATTTCAATCCACGTCAACTGCAGCCCGGCTGTCCGGGCAGTGGACGGCATCGCGACAACCTGCTCGCCACCCCCGCATCCAGAAGCTCCAGGACATGCTCAAGCACCCCGCAATTCCGTATGTCGCGCCGTTCGCTGTCTTCATCCTCTGCCTCGGCCTCTTCGGCTGGCTGGAGATCGGCCAGCCATGGGAATCGATCCTCTGGGTGACGGTGGTTGCGGGGACCATCTGGCTCACCTCGCGCGATCTGGTGGCCAGTCTGCGCTTCCCGCACTGGATCGGGTCGGTGCTGGTGGGGGTGGGCGTCTGTGCACTCTGGGTTGCGCCGGACGCGCTGATTCCGGGTTGGCGCGAGTCGTGGCTCTTCCAGAACTCCATTACGGGCAAGGTCGAACTGTCCATCCCGACCGCAGAACTGGCCGACCCGCTGGTGCTCTGGCTGCGGGTGGCGCGAGCGGCGCTGCTCGTGCCCATCCTGGAGGAGCTGTTCTGGCGCGGCTGGTTGCCGCGCTGGATTCAGAATTCGGATTTCGAGAAGGTGCCGCTGGGGCGCTACACGACCTTCGCATTCGTCGTCACGGCGCTCCTCTTCGCCAGCGAACATGGGCCGTTCTGGGAAGTCGGGCTGCTGGCCGGCATCGTCTACAACTGGTGGATGTGGCGCACGAAGTCGCTCGGCGACCTGGTGCTTGCCCACGCAGTGACCAATGCTTGCCTGGCCGGTTACGTCTGGACCACCAAGCAGTGGCAATTCTGGATGTGACCGTATGGCGGCAACAACGTCGTGTCTCGGGGGGCGGCCGGGCACCTTGAATGGCTTCTTCTGCTTCCTCACTGTATTCCCGGCCGTCTGCCGTCTTAACTTCCAGTCATTCGGCACGCGTCCGGCGTGTCGATATCCCAGCCTCAGGATGCACTCCGATGCCCAGGTCCATCACACCCGCGAATGTCGCCACGCCGTCCCGCGTGATCCATGCCGATGACGCGCTCGCCAACCCGATGGATCTGCTGCGAGCACGGGCTGACCGGCTGGGCCGTGCCGCGCTGGAGAGCTGCCGACAGCACGAGCGGTGCGCCGCGCTGGTGGAGAAGGACGGCATTGACCCGCAGGAGCTGGATGGCTGGCTGGAGTTGACAGCGATGGCCGACCGTCAGTTGGGCGAGGCAGGGACCGCATACGAGAAGGCCACGGCTGCCCTGAAGTCGGACGCCGAGGATCTGCCGTGGCGTCGTCAGGCAAGTGTGCTCTGGCTGGCGGCGCGCGAGCACGTGCGGCGTCAGAGCCAGGGCGACAAGCTGGCAGGTCGCGTGAGCAGGGCTCACCGGGCCGACTTTCTGGGCGAGCTGCACGTGGCATTCGAACTGGAAGCATCGGCCGTTCTCTCGCTGCGCCAGGCGGCCGAGGGCTACTGCCGGGCGAGACCTGAAGTGCTCGCCGTCAACGGGTAGCCGGGAGCCGGGGCGAGCGCCCTCGCTCGTCTCCAGCCGCTGGACCGACCGACCTCAGCCGCTCGCGGTTCTGTTCTCCCTCTATTGACAGAATCGCCGTCGGGTGTAACCGTTTCCACTGAAGCCGTTGCCGGCGGTGGGAGCGTCCCGCGCCGCTGGCTGGGTCCCGACATCAGGGATGCCAGGAAGGTCCGCCGTGAAGGCCACCATCCGCGACGTCGCCCGGAAGGCCGGGGTCTCCGTCGCTACCGTTTCCCGCGTCATCAACGACAGCGGACCGGTGAGTCCGGATACACGTGCACGCATTCGCGAGACGGCGCGCGAGCTGCGCTACACGCCCAACAGCGCTGCCCGCAGTCTCTCCGTCAAGCGTAGCCACACCCTGGGCGCGCTCCTGCCCGATCTCTACGGGGAGTTCTTCTCCGAAGTGATTCGCGGCATCGACGAGACGGCGCAGCAGCACCATCACCATCTGCTCATCTCCAGTTCGCACAACGATCGCGCCCAGATAGCCGCGGCCCTGCGAGCGATGCGTGGCCGGGTGGACGGCCTCCTGCTCATGTCGCCCGGCGTGGATGGCGAGACGCTGGCCGCCGAGCTGCCCGAGGAACTACCCGTCGTGCTCCTCAACTGTCCGGTGAGGGACGCGCGATATGCCACCCTCGCCATCGACAATCGGCGAGGGGCGAGGGCGATGGTGGAGCACCTGCTCGCCATCGGACACAGGCGTATTGCCTTCATCCGGGGCGCCGCGCGCAACCATGACGCACGCGAACGGCTCACTGGCTATCGCGCCGCGCTCCGCGCCGCCGGCATCGCCCGGGAAGCCGAGCTGGAACTGGCTGGCGACTTCACTGAGTCGGGCGGGCATGCAGCAGCTTGCGCTGCCCTGCGACTTCGCCCACGGCCCACGGCCATCTTCGCCGCCAATGACGCGATGGCGTTGGGCGCGCTAAGCGCGGTTCGTCAGCACGGAATGCGCGTGCCCGACGATATCGCCGTAGTCGGCTTCGACGACATACCCGTCGCCCGCTACCTCACGCCGCCGCTGACCACCGTGCAGGTCGGCATCAGTGCCCTCGGCGAGCGGGCGGCCACCATCCTGTTGCAGATGCTTTCCGGAGACGGCCCGCCGTCGCCCGTCCACGCCGTCCTGCCCACCTCTCTCGTGGTGCGTGCTTCATGCGGCGCATCCGGCCAGGGCTGAATCACCACCAGCACGCTCCAGTATCCCGCTTCACCGTTTCCCTGTTCCAGGAGGATACACGCCATGCAGCCATGCGTCGTCATCCACCGCTGGCCCGCCGCCGTCCCCACCGCGTTGCGACTCGCCAGCCTGCTGCTCTCTGCGCTTGCCGCACTGGCCGTCACGGCCGGCCCCGTCGTGGCGCAGACCTCCACCGGCACCATCCGCGGCTACGTCACCGTAGCTGGCGTCACACCCGTACCCGAAGCCATGGTGACCGCGCGAGACGTTCAGACGAATCAGGCGCGCACCGTCCGCACGAACGCCAACGGGTTCTACTCCATGAGCGGGCTACGGCCGGCGCCCTACGAGCTCATCGTCAGGCGCGTGGGTATGGGGCCACAATCGCGCACCATCACGCTGCCCATCGGCCAGACAGTGGACGCCAACTTCCAGATGACGGAGACGGCGGTCACCCTGGCCGAAGTCCAGATCACGGCCTCCACGACCACCGCCGAGACGCGCACTTCGGAAGTGGCCACGAACGTCTCGCGTGAGCAGATCGAGAACCTGCCCAGTTTCGAGCGCAACTTCCTCGACATCGCCCGGCTCGCTCCCGGCATGACGGCACAGAACGTCAACAGCACCGACAAGACGATCGCCGCCGCCGGCCAGCCGGCCGAGGCGGTGAACATCTTCATCGACGGCGCGTCGTACAAGAACGACGTGCTACGAGGTGGCGTCGTCGGTCAGGATGCCAGCAAGGGCAACCCCTTTCCCCAGTCGGCGGTGCAGGAGTTCCGCGTCATAACCCAGAACTACAAGGCGGAATACCAGAAGGCGGCGAGCGCTGTGATCACCGCCACCACGCGCACCGGCAGCAACCTGTTCGAGGCGGATTTCTTCGCCAATGGAGTGGGTAACTCATACGTCGCTCGCGATGCGTTCACGGCTTCAAGGGGCGGCTCCAGCCCGGACTACAAACGGCTCCAGGCCGGCGGCAGTGTTGGTGGACCCATCATGCCCGACCGACTGTTCTACTTCGGCACCTACGAACTCAACTTCCGCGACGAGCCAGCCTACGTGCTGCTGGGTGGCGACAGCGCCAGGGTGCCCGCAGCGCTTCGTCAGCAGCTCGAATCGTACACCGGCCAGTTCACCCAGGAGTTCCGCGAGCATCTGGGTTTCGGGAAACTCACCTGGATCGCCAGTGACCGGAACACGGTCGACGCCAGCGTGAACGTCCGCAGGGACAAGGACTACCGGGGCTTTGGTGGGCAGACGTCTCTGCAGGCGGCAGAGAACATGAAGGTGGATGTCCTGACCGGCGTGGCCAACTGGAAGTATGCCGGCGACGCCTGGCTGAACGAGTTCCAGGCGAGCGGCCAGCAGTTCACCTGGAACCCCACCTGGTTGAACGGCAACCTGGTGGGCCGGGACTATCTGGGCGTGCTGCGCCTTGGCGGCAAGGATACCGAGCAGGACTTCAAGCAGTCTCGTATCTCGCTGCGCAACGATGTCACGCGTACCGGCCTGCGCTTCGCCGGTGACCATGTATTCAAGGCCGGCGCGTCGGTGGATTTCCTCGGCTACGACGGTACCAAGTACCAACTCGGCAACCCTGTCTTCCGCTATCGCCACGAGGAGGATTATGCCCGCCCGTTCGAGGCGGCATTCGGTTTCGGAAACCCCAAGCTGGAGACCGACAACACCCAGTTCGGCGCCTACATCCAGGACGACTGGACGATCACGCCGAAGCTGGTCGTCAACCTTGGTCTGCGCTGGGACGCCGAGACGAACATGATCAACAACGACTACGTGACGCCACAGCCACTGGCTGACTCGTTGCGCGGCCCGTTGGCGGCCCAGTTCTTCGTCGACCAGCCGCTGGCCGGGGGCGGGACACGGCAGGTGCGAGTGGTGGACGAGCTGGGCGGCATCGGGCGCTACATCACCACGGGCAGCGCCGATCGCCCCATCTACAAGAAGGCGTTCCAGCCGCGCTTCGGCGCCTCGTACGACGTCGCCGGTGACGGGCGCACGGTACTCTTCGGTGGCTGGGGCCTGTACTACGACCGCAACTACTGGAACACGCTGTTCGACGAACAGTACAGGCGGCAGTTCAGGGTGTTGACGGTGAGTTTCCGCGACGAATGCGGCGCCGGCAGCCCGGCCAACTGTGCGGTCTGGAACGACAAGTACTATGACCCGGCCCAGCTCCGCACACTCTCCGGAAGCTCCGGTGTTCCCGAGGTCTTCCTGGTCGCCAACGACCTCACCCCGCCACGCACGACGCAGATGAGCGGCGGCATCCGCCAGTCCATCGGCTCCATGCAGCTCACCCTGTCATACAATGGCGTGCGGGGCAGGAACTACATGAACTTCGTGCGTGCGACACCGTGGGGTGGTCTGGGTCCGAATTACGCCCAGGCGTTCGTAACCGATGACAGGGTGAAGACCTGGTACGACGCCCTCCAGTTCCAACTGGATCGTCCGCTGGTCGGCGACGATCGCTGGGGTGGTGGGCTCGCCTATACCCTCGCCCGATCCGAGGAGCAGGGGCAGAGCACCGACCTCTTCTGGGGTTTCGACGATCGCTATCCCACCGTGGCCGACCGGCCGCGGCTGCGCGCGCCTGGCGACCAGCGGCACAGCATAGTCGCCCACGGAATAGTCCGCCTGCCGTACGACATACTGTTCAGCGGGATCGCCAACCTCGGCAGCGGAATCAGCGTCAACGCCACCGATGCCAGCGCCGGGTTCGAGACGGGAAAGCAGGTCACCTACGTCTTCACTCCACCCACGCGCCCATTCCTGGGCATGGGACACGTGTTCGCAACGCAGACGCTGGACATGCGCGCGGAGAAGTCGTTCCTCTTTGGTGGGCAGGAGGTGAGCGTGCTGGTGGATCTCTTCAATGCCTTCAACAACGCCAATTACGGCTGCTTCAACACGACGATCAATCCGCCCAGCAACCCCAATGAGAACTATGGCAAGCCGGGTTGCGCCGGGCTGGGTCGCCGATTGCAGGTAGGTCTGCGCTACGGCTATCAGGCCATCCAGCGTTGAGCTGCACAGGTATCCGGGAGAGGACCGACCATGCACCTGATCGCTCACGAGGCTCAGTGGGCCAAAGAAACCGCCGGATTCATCCGGCGTACCGCGCTTGCCCTGACGCTGGCTGGCGCGGTCGCCTGCGTGCCCACGGCGCCACCGGCACCAGCCACGGTGCCGGTGGCGGTCGGCACGTCGCGTCCGGCCATCGCGCCAGCCATCCTGGCCCCGTCCGATGCGGCATTCCTCGACACCCTGCAGCGGCGCACGTTCAATTTTTTCTGGGAGACGACCAACCCGGCCAACGGCCTCGTGCCCGACCGTTGGCCCACGCGCACCTTCTCGAGCATTGCAGCGGTGGGCTTCGGGCTCACCGCCTACCCGATCGGTGTCGAGCACGGTTGGGTCACACGGGAACAGGCGGCCGAGCGCGTGCTGGCCACGCTGCGCTTCTTCTGGCGGGCGCCCCAGGGCACGGCGCCCTCCGGCACCGCCGGCTATCGCGGTTTCTTCTACCACTTCCTGGACCTCGCCGAAGGTACGCGTTTCCGCCAGGTGGAACTCTCCACGATCGACACCACGCTCCTCCTTGGTGGCGCCCTCTTCTGCCAGGCCTATTTTGATGGCCCTGGCGCCCCGGAATCGGAGATCCGTGCGCTCGCCGACTCCATCTACAGGCGTGTGGACTGGACCTTCGCCCAGGCCCGGCCGCCCCGTGTCAGCATGGGCTGGTATCCGGAAAGCGGCCTGCACGACTACGACTGGCGCGGCTACGACGAGGCGATGCTGCTCTACGTGCTGGCGCTCGCCTCGCCCACCCATCCCATAGATCCGTCGGCATGGAAGGCCTACACGGCCGACTACACCTGGGGGCCGTTCTACGGCTACGAGATGGTGAACTTCGCGCCGCTGTTCGGTCACCAGTACTCCCACATCTGGATCGACTTCCGCGGTATCCAGGACGATTACATGCGTCGTCGCGGCATCGACTACTTCGAGAACTCCCGCCGTGCCACGCTCGCCCAGAAGGCGTACGCGCACTTCAATCCACTCCGCTGGCGCGACTACGGCGGTGACATCTGGGGGCTGAGCGCCTCCGACGGCCCGGGCGACACGACGTTCGTGGTGGACAGGGAAAGGCGCATCTTCTCCGGCTACATGGCGCGCGGCGCGGCGGCCAACCAGATCAGGGACGACGGCACGATCACTCCCACCGCCGCTGGCGGTGCACTTCCCTTTGCCCCCGAAGCGTCCATCCCGGCGCTGCGCGCCATGCGCTCGGCCTACGGCGGCGTGCTCTTCGACCGCTACGGCTTCCTCGATTCGTTCAATCCGACGCTGCGCGACAACCATCCGTGGCCCAGGGACGGCCGCGTGGTGCCCGGGCAGACCTGGGTGGATATCGACTATCTGGGCATAGACCAGGGTGCGATCCTGCTCATGGCGGAGAACATGCGCAGCGGGCTGATATGGCGGCTGATGCGCACGAGCCCCGTGATCAGGCGTGGGCTGGAGCGAGCAGGCTTCACCGGTGGCTGGCTGGCCACGCCGGAGCCGGCGCGGTGAACGCGCGCGGCGCCATCGCGGTCATCGCCGTCGCTCTCGTGGGCGGTGTGACGGCTGGCGGCTGTGCCGGTGCCAGTGCCGATGCGGTCACCACGATCAACTTCTGGGGACTGGGTCGCGAGGGCGAGGTCGTCGCGCAGTTGGTGCCCGAGTTCGAGCGGCGCAACCCAGGACTGCGCGTGCGGGTGCAGCAGATCCCGTGGACCGCCGCGCACGAGAAGCTGCTCACGGCATTCGTCGGAGACGCCACGCCCGACGTCGCCCAGCTGGGGAATACGTGGATCCCCGAGTTCGTCGCGCTCGACGCGCTCGTGCCGCTGGATGATCGCGTGGCGGCATCAGCCGTCGTCGATCGCGCCGATTACTTCGCTGGCATCTGGGATACCAACGTCATCGCCGACACCACCTTCGGCATCCCGTGGTACGTGGACACGCGAGTCCTCTTCTACCGTTCGGACCTGCTGGATTCGGTGGGCTACGCGACGCCGCCCGCCACGTGGGCGGAATGGCGCGATGCCATGGAACGGCTGCGGGCGCGGATGTCTCCGCGGCAGTACCCCGCACTCCTGCCCATCAACGAATGGCCCCAGCCAGTCGCCCTGGCGCTGCAACTGGGCTCACCGCTACTGCGCGACGGCGGCCGCTACGGTGCCTTCTCCGACAGCGCCTTCAGAACCGCTTTCACTTTCTACGTGGGGCTCTACCGCGATCGCCTGGCGTCTGCGATATCCAATACCGAGATCTCCAATCGCTACCAGGAGTTCGCCCGCGGCAACGTGGCCATGATGATCACCGGTCCGTGGGAGATCGGCGAGTTCGGACGGCGTCTGCCGCCCGAACTGCAGGATTCCTGGATGACGGCGCCACTCCCGGAGCCCGATTCGCTGACGCCCGGCGTATCGCTCGCCGGCGGCGCCAGCCTGGTGATCTTCCGTCGCTCCAGGCACCAGGACGCCGCCTGGCGACTGGTGGAATACCTGTCCGAGCCGGAGCAACAGCTTCGCTTCTACGAACTCACCGGCGACCTGCCGGCAAGACGCGCTGCCTGGCGCGACAGCGTGCTCGCCGGCAATCGCTATGCACGCGCCTTCCGCACCCAGCTCGAGAATGTTCGCCCCACGCCCAAGGTGCCGGAGTGGGAGCAGATAGCCACGGTCATCGCCGAGCAGTTGGAGCAGGCGGTGCGCGGCGGCAAGCCGGTGCCGGTGGTGCTTGCCGCCCTGGATCGGTCGGTCAACGCGATTCTCGAGAAGCGGCGCTGGCTGCTGGACCGTGGGGCCATCGAGCCCGCGGCCCCTGTCGGAGCGACGGCCGGCACGGTGCCACGCTGATGCCCTCGATCGCGCGGGGAGTGGCGCGGAGCGAGCGGAACCCGGCGGCCTGGTTCTTCCTGGCGCCGGCGCTGATCCTCATCGCCGTCTTCTTCCTGCTGCCGGTCATCGCCGCGCTCATGCTCAGCGTGACCGACTTCGACATCTACGCGCTGCGGGATCCGGCCAACGCGCGCCTAGTCTGGCTGGAGAACTACGCGCGATTGCTGCGTAGCCCGCTCTTCTGGCAGGCGCTGCGCAACACGCTCTACTTCGCCGTCGTTGGGGGGCCTCTCTCCATAGCGGCCTCGTTGGGCGCGGCGCTCCTCCTGAACGGTCGGACTGTGCGCCTGCGTGGTCTCTTCCGCACCATCTACTTCACGCCGTTCGTGACGACGCTCGTGGCTGTTGCGATCGTCTGGCGCTACCTCTACCACCCGCGCTACGGTCTGCTCAACTATGCCCTGGGCTGGATTGGCGTGGCGCCCATAGACTGGCTGGGCGATCCACGGTGGGCCATGCCGGCCATCATCATCATGGCCGTCTGGAAGAACTTCGGCTACAACATGCTCATCTTCATCGCCGGCCTGCAGGCGATACCGACAGAGCTGTATGAGGCCGCCGAGATGGATGGCGCGGGGTCACTGAGCCGGTTCCGGCACGTCACCTGGCCCATGCTGGGGCCAACCATGTTGTTCGCCGGCGTGATAACCATGATCGGCTACTTCCAGATCTTCGCCGAGCCGTACGTGATGACCCAGGGCGGGCCACTACGGGCGACGACGACGGTGGTGCTCCTGATGTACGAGGAGGGATTCCGCTGGTGGCGAATGGGCTATGCGGCGTCGATCGCCTTCGTCCTCTTCGTCATCATACTGCTCGCCACGCTCGTCCAGTTCCGTCTCCAGCGCGGCGAGGAACGATGAGCCGGCGGCTGGCCAGCGTGCTGCTGTACTCCACGCTCACCATCGGCGCGCTGCTCTCGCTGCTGCCCATACTCTGGATGCTCTCGGCGTCGTTCATGGCCACCGGTGAGGCCAGCAGTTATCCGCCGCACGTGCTCCCCGATCATCCCACGCTGGAGCACTACAGGGCGCTCTTCACGAGGCTGAACCTGGGGCGCTCGCTGCTGAACAGTGTCATCGTCACGGTGACTGTCACGACCGTCTCGTTGTTCGTGAACTCGATGGCCGGTTACGCCTTTGCCAAGCTGCGCTTCCGCGGTCGCGATCGCCTGTTCCGGCTGCTCGCCGCGGGGCTGGTCATCCCGGTGCAGGTCTCCATGCTGCCGCTCTTCCTCCTCCTCAAGCAGATGGGGCTGATCAATACTTACTGGGGCGTCATCATCCCTGGTCTGGCGAGCATCTTCGGCATCTTCCTCATCCGGCAGTACACGCTGGCCTTTCCCGACGAGCTGCTGGACGCGGCGAGGATGGATGGGGCAGGGGAGTTCCGCATCTACTGGTCGCTCGTGCTACCGGTGATCGCGCCGGTGCTCGCCACGCTCTCCATCTGGACCTTCCTCAGCACCTGGAACGATTTCATGTGGCCGCTGATCGTACTCAGCGACCAGGATCACTACACCCTGCCGGTAGCGCTGGCCAACCTGGTCGGCGAGCATGTCCAGGACACCGAACTTATGATGGCCGGGTCGGTGCTCACCGTGCTTCCCGTTCTGGTCGTCTTCCTGTTTCTCCAGCGGTATTACGTGCAGGGCGTGATGGCCGGGAGCGTGAAGGGATAGTGGCTCGCGCGAGCCGGGCCACCTGGCTGCAACCGGTGTTGCTGGCCGCCTGCATCGCGCTGGCACAGGCCGCCTGCATGGCGTCGTCCTCGACAGTGCCGGCAACGCGTCCCATTGTGCTCGACTCGTTCGACGACAGCCTGGAGTGGACCGCCGCCCCGTCCGACGGGGTGTCCATGCAGATCGCGTCGGATAGCGGGCATCGCGGCCGCGCGATGCGGGTGGATGTCGACTTTCACGGTGGCGGTGGCTATGCCATCGTCAGTCGGTCACTGCCGCTCGATCTGCCTGAGAACTACGCCTTCACCCTCTGGATACGCGGTGACATACAGCCGCAGAACCTCGAGTTCAAGCTGGTGGACTCGACAGGCGACAACGTCTGGTGGATGAACAGGCGTGACTTCCACTTTCCGGAACGGTGGACGCAGCTCACCTTTCGCCGTCGCCAGATCGAGTTTGCCTGGGGCCCACTGGGCGGCGGTGAGCTACGACATGTCGCGGCCATCGAGCTGGCCATCACGGCGGGCAGCGGCGGTCGCGGATCGGTCTGGCTGGACGAGTTCGTGCTGGAACCACGCGAACCAGTCGTGCCCTACACCGGAACACCAGTGGCGAGCGCCTCGAGCAGCGCCGCCGGCAGCACTCCCCAGGCGGTGGTCGACACGGCAAGTCCGACGGGGTGGCGGAGTGCCGCCGATGGCCCCCAGTGGCTCTCCCTCGATTTCGGTCGCAATCGCGAACTCGGCGGCGTCACCATTGTCTGGGACTCGCTCGATCACGCCACCGACTACGATGTCCAACGGTCCGCCAACGGAGTGGACCGGCAGACCATCTACACCGTAAGCGGCGGCGATGGCGGCAGTGATCCGATCTACCTGCCGGAGACCGAAGCGCGCTGGCTGCGCATTGCCATGGTGAGATCGGCTCGTGGTCGTGGCTACGCGATGCACTCCATCATCGTCCACCCGCTGGCCTGGGCGGCGTCGCTGAACTCCTTCTACGCGGCGCTCGCCCACGACGCACCACGGGGCGACTATCCACGCGCCATCACCGACAGCGTGATGAGCTACTGGACGATTGTCGGTGCGCCGGCCGACGAGCGCGAGGCGCTGGTGAGCGAGGACGGCGCGGTGGAGGTACGGAAGGGCGGCTTCTCCATCGAACCCTTCCTGCGCCTGGAAGACGGCCGGTTTCTCGGTTGGGCCGATGTACGCTCTTCGCAGACACTCGTGGACTCGGCGCTCCCCATCCCGAGCGTGGTCTGGAGCACGGCCGATTCGCTGTCCCTGACGACGACCGCGTTCGTTGCCGGCGGGCCGGACAGTGCGGTGCTCTGGCTCCGTTACCGCGTGCGGAACGAAGCGGCCGCACCCCAGCGGGTCGCGCTCTACTCGGCGATCCGCCCCTTCCAGGTGAACCCGCCGATGCAGTTCCTGAACACTCCCGGCGGCGCCGGCGACATCCGCACCATCTCTGTAAGTGATGGCACGATCAGGGTGAATGGAGGCCCGTCCGCCGGCGGCGACGAGGTTGTCGCGGTCACGAGGCCAGACGCTGCCGGAGCGGCCAGCTTCGACGCTGGAGGTGTCGTGTCCGGGCTCCGTAGCGGCGTGCTGCCCCCGGACAGCGCGGCGGTCGACACGCTCGGTCGCGCTGCCGCCGTGCTTGGCTGGGCACTGGACGTACCCGCGCACGGCGATCGCGAAGTCGTCCTGGCCGCACCGCTCGATGCCACGCAGACTGCCGCCGTCCCGAAGACACCGCCCGGCGCTGCGCGACCTCCAGGCACCGTCACCGCTCCATCCAGCGCTCGGCAGCCTGGAGCCAACCTGAGTGCGGAAGCCGCGGCTGCGATCGCCGAGCGCGAACAGGCGCGAACTGCAGCCGCCTGGCGAGCGCGATTGAACCGGGTGACGGTGACCCTGCCGGGAGATGCCGCCGACATTGGCCGATCACTCGCCAGCACCGTCGCCTACATCCTGATCAATCAGGATGGGCCCGGCATCCAGCCGGGATCGCGCAGCTACGAGCGATCGTGGATACGGGACGGTGCGCTCACCTCCACCGCACTGCTCCAGATGGGCCAGGCCGACATGGTGCGTCCGTTCATCGAATGGTACGCCGGCTTCCAGTACCCGAACGGCAAGATCCCCTGTTGCGTGGATCATCGCGGCGCCGATCCGGTGCCCGAGAACGACAGTCATGGGGAGTTCATATATCTGGTCGCCGAGTACGTACGGTTCACCGGCGACACGACGCTGGCTCGCTCGATGTGGCCGCACGTGGTGGGAGCTGTGAGTTACGTCGACTCCCTCCGCCGTTCACGCATGACCGCGCGGTACCGATCGGTCGACTCGCTCCGCGCCTACTACGGCCTCATGCCGCAGTCCATCAGCCACGAAGGCTACTCGGCCAAGCCCATGCACTCGTACTGGGATGACCTGTTCACGCTGCGCGGTCTGAAGGACGCCGCCTGGCTGGCGCGGCTGGTTGGTGACGCGGACAGCAGCACGCGTTACGACGCATTGCGCGACGAGTTCCAGCGCGATCTCGTGGAATCGTACCGACGGGCGATGGCGAAATATGGCATCGACTACCTTCCCGGCGCGGTGGAGTTGGGCGACTTCGATCCCACGTCGACGACGATAGCAGTCTCGCCGGTGGGCGTCGGGGCGGCCCTTCCCGACAGCGCGCTACGCCGCACGTTCGAGCGCTACTGGGAGGAGTTCGTCGCGCGCCGGGACGGCGCGAAACCGTGGGACAACTACACGCCCTACGAGTGGAGAGTGGTGGGCACGATGGTCAGAATCGACCAGCCAGCCCGTGCGCATGCGATAGCGGACTGGTTCATGGGTCACCAGCGTCCGCCGGGGTGGAACCAGTGGGCGGAAGTGGTCTGGAAGGACCCACGCACGCCGCGCTTCATAGGCGACATGCCGCATACGTGGGTCGGCTCGGATTTCATCCGCTCCGTGCTCGACTTCTTCGCCTATACTCGGGAGAGCGATTCGTCCGTCGTCGTCGGTGCCGCCGTTCCGTCGGCGTGGGCCACCAGGGGTGCCGGCGTAAGCGTGAAACACATGCGTACCGAGTATGGCCAGTTGGACCTGCGCTGGACTCCGGCGGCGGGCGGCGCTCTCCTGGCGATCGGTGGCGACCTGCGCGTCCCGGTCGGAGGCATCGTCGTGCGCGCGCCGTACGATGTGACGCCCCGGCGAGCCACCGTCAACGGCCGTCGCGAATCGCTGACCGCCGACGGCAGCATGGTCCTGCGCGCACTGCCCGCGGAGGTACGTTTGTGGTGGTGAACATGTGCCCGTGGCCGTCAGCCGCCATCCAGCATCGGTGGTCGTCGGCCGCCGCCCGGCGCCGATGGTCGTCGGCCGCCGCCCGGCGCCGATGGTCGTCGGCCGCCGCCTGGCATCGGTGGTCGTCGTCCGCCGCCCAGCGCCGATGGCCGTCAGCCGCCGTCCAGCACGGCGCCGCGCGTACGGATCACGTCCGCGTAGTAGCGAGCACTCGTCTTGAACGTCCGTTTCTGGTTGCCGTAGTTGACGTGGATGATCCCGAAACGCTTGGCGAAGCCCAGGCTCCACTCGAAGTTGTCGAGCAGCGACCAGGCGAAGTAGCCGCGCACTGGCACTCCGTTGGACATGGCCTGCCGGACAGCGGTGAGATGTTGTCGGAAGTAGTCCACGCGCAGCGGGTCGGGGTGCGGATCAGCGAGTGGTACGGGAGGATCGAAGAAGGCCGCGCCGTTCTCCGTCACGTAGAGCGGTATGGCGCCGTAGCGCTCGGTGACCCAGCCGAGTATGTCGGTGAGTCCCTGGGCGTACACTTCCCAGTCGGTTTCCGTGTATGTGGCCCCATCCTGTATCACCCGACCTGCCCGGACCGGAAGAGCATCCTCGTCGTTGATGGTCACGCTTCGTGTGTAGTAGTTGACGCCGAGGAAATCCAGCGGCTGCTTGATGAGGGCCATGTCGTCGGCCGTCGGCTCGGGCCACGCCTCGCCGAAGATGTCGCGCAATTCGTCGGGGTAGCTGCCGAGGAAGACCGGATCCAGGTACTGGCGGTTCATGTAGGCATCGGCGCGTTTCGTGGCCGCCCGGGTTTGCTGGCGGTTGTCGGCGGGGTACTTGGGCTCCAGGTTCACCACCAGGCCTATCTCGTGAGCACCCTCGGCCCGGTACGCGTGCACCGCCGCTCCATGGGCGCGCATTATGTTGTGGCTGGCCAGCGGCGCCTCGAAGAGATTGCGGTGGCCCGGCGCGAGGGCGCCGTGCAGGTAGCCGCCGTCGGTCACCACCCACGGTTCGTTCAGCGTCGCCCAGTGACGCACCCGGTCGTCGAGGGCACGATAGGCAACCCGTGCGTAATCGGCAAACCAGTCTGCGATATCCCTGTTGAGCCAGCCGCCGCGGTTGTCGAGGGCGGCCGGGAGGTCCCAATGGTAGAGCGTGGCGAAGGGCGTGATACCACGCTCGAGCAGGCCATCCACGAGACGCGAATAGAAGTCCAGCCCGGCCTGGTTGACGGGACCGGTCCCCTCGGGCAGGATGCGGCTCCAGGAGATGCTGAAGCGGTACGCGTTGAGGCCGAGCTCGGCCATCAGGGCTATGTCTTCCGGCCAGCGGTTGTAGTGATCGCAGGCCACGTCGCCCGTGTCACCGTTCTCGGTGAGGCCCGGCGAATGGGTGAAACGCTGCCAGATGCTCGGACCGGCACCGTCGGCCAGCGGCGATCCTTCAATCTGGTACGCGGACGTCGCGGCGCCCCAGCAAAAATCATCTGGAAAGAGAGACTGATTGCTCATCGGCAGGCCCGGCTGGCGTGGACCGGCGTGACGCAGGCCGATCTGGCACGGATCGGCTCTGTTCGCGCCACGCGCGGGCAGTTCTCATGCATCTTCTCACGTCACGCAACTCTCAGGCGCGGAGGCGTCCAGTGGCCAGGGTGACGCTGGAGGGAATACGGAAGATCTACGAGAACGGCCACGTGGCGGTCCATGGTGTGGACCTCGACGTGGCCGATGGCGAGTTCGTCGTGCTGGTGGGCCCTTCGGGATGCGGCAAGAGTACGACGCTGCGCATGGTCGCCGGTCTGGAATCCATCACGGCAGGTCGCCTGACGATAGGCGAGCGAGTGGTCAACGATGTTCCGCCCAAGGACCGCGACATCGCCATGGTGTTCCAGAATTATGCGCTCTACCCGCACATGTCCGTCTTCCAGAACATGGCGTTCGCCCTGAAGCTGCGCAAGCTGCCCGCCGCCGAGATAGATCGACGCGTGCGCGAGGCCGCCGACATACTCGGCCTGGGGCCCGAGCTGGAACGTCTGCCGCGTCAACTGAGCGGCGGCCAGCGCCAGCGCGTGGCCATCGGACGGGCCATCGTCCGCCAGCCGGCTGTCTTCCTGTTCGACGAACCGCTCTCCAACCTGGACGCCAAGCTGCGCGTCCAGACCAGACGCGAGATCACCCGCCTGCACCGCGAGTTGAACGCCACCGTGCTCTACGTGACGCACGACCAGGTGGAAGCCATGACGATGGGCGATCGCATAGTCGTCCTCGACGCCGGTCGGGTGCAGCAGGTGGACACGCCGATGGGTCTCTACGAGCGGCCACGCAACCTGTTCGTGGCCACCTTCATCGGTAGCCCGTCCATGAACCTCATCCACGGCGAGGTGACGGTCGGTAGCGCCGGCAACGCCATCTTCCGAGCGGCCGCGGATGACCTCGAGCTGCCCCTGGGCCGCCACCCGGCCGCCGCTGAGGCCGTCGGCCGCCCCGTGGTGCTCGGTCTCCGTCCGGAACAACTTTCCCTGGCCGGGACCGATGCGGCGCCCTCGCAAGGAACTCGGGATGCGGCGCGGCCACCCGGAACCGGGAGTTCGGCGCCCCCATCCGGAACCACGAACCTGGCGCCCGCACCCGGAACCGGGAGTTCGGCGCCCGCACCGGGAACCGCGAACCTGGCATGGCCAGCCGGAACCAGGAGTTCGACGCCCCCGCCGGGAACCACGAACCTGGCCCGCCCGGCGGGAACCACGAACCCGGCGCCCCTACCGGGACAGGCGCAGGTCGGCATGTTGCCACTGCAGTTGGACGCCGTGGAGCCGCTGGGGAACGAGATCCTGCTTCACGGACGCATCGCGACTCAGGATCTCACCGCCCGTGTAGCCCCCATGCCCGTGCCGCCCAAGCCTGGCGAGAGGGTGATACTGGCCGTCGACAGTGCCGGCGCACATATCTTTGACGCCACGTCCGGGGCGCGCGTCGTGGGCGCTGGAGAGATTGCCTGAGAGCGATGAACCTGCAACGAGGATATCCGGAGTGAGAGCACACGTCGTCCTGCTCGCCCTCGCCGTGGCTGCCTGCACGAGCAGTGGCGACACGGCCAGTTCCCGCGGCCCTGATTCGGCGTCGGTCGTCGCCGAGGCGTACGATCTGCTGATCACCGGCGGCACCGTGATTGACGGCACCGGTTCGCCGGGAGTGCGTGCCGACGTCGGCGTGCGCGGCGATCGCATAGTTCGCGTGTCCACGACGGCGTTGCCGACCGCCGACGCCGCGCGGGTGATTGACGCAACCGGACTCGTCGTCTCGCCGGGTTTCATAGACCTGCACGCGCATCTTGACCCATTGCTCCGCCTGCCCGAGGCCGAGGGCGCCGTGCGACAGGGACTGACGACCTCGCTGGGCGGTCCCGATGGCGGTTCACCCTTCCCCCTCGCCCCCTATCTGGACTCGGCGGGTAAGCTCGGCGTCGGGATGAACGTAGCTTTCCTGGCCGGGCACAACACCATCCGGAGCGAGGTGATGGGTCGGGCGAATCGCGCTCCCACGGCCGCGGAACTGGCGCGAATGCAGGCGATGGTCGCGCAGGCCATGGGCGAGGGAGCGTGGGGACTGTCGACCGGGCTCAAGTACATTCCCGGCGCCTACTCCAGGACCCCCGAAGTGGTGGCCCTGGCCCGCGTCGCCGCCGACTCCGGCGGCATCTACACCTCACACCTGCGTGAGGAAGGATTGGGCCTGATCGAGGGGGTGGGCGAGGCGATAAGGATCGGCCGGGAGAGCGGGATTCCGATCGTGCTCACGCACCACAAGGTGGTGGGCAAGCCGATGTGGGGCGCCAGCGTGCGCACCCTGGCCATGGTCGACTCGGCGCGCGCCGACGGGGTCGACGTGATGATGGACCAGTATCCGTACACGGCCACCTACACCGGCATCTCGATCCTCGTCCCGGCGTGGGCGATGGCCGGCGGTAACGACGAGTTCCGCAAGCGTGTGAACGATCCGGCGCTACGCGACAGCATACTTCGCGAGATCGTCTTCAACCTGGAGAATGACCGTGGCGGCGGTGACCTGAGCCGCGTCCAGTTGGCCAGGGTTGCCTGGCAGCCGGACCTGGAGGGCCGCACCCTGCGCGACTGGGCGGTCGAGCGCGGGCTGCCCCCGACGCTGGAGACCGGCGCCCAACTGGTGGTGGACGCGATGCTCAAGGGCGGCGCGTCGGCCATCTACCACGTGCTCGAGGAGGACGACGTGGAGCGCATCATGCGCCATCCACAGACCATGATCGCCTCCGACGGTCGGCTCACCGCGCCGGGGGAGGGGCATCCCCACCCGCGCTGGTACGGCACCTTCCCGCGCGTGCTCGCCCGCTACGTCCGCGAGCGCGGCGTGCTCACGCTACCCCAGGCGGTACACAAGATGACCGGCCAGCCGGCGGCCAGGCTCGGTCTCCGCGACCGCGGCACGCTGGTCGAGGGCGCCTACGCCGACATCACGATCTTCGATCCGGCCACGGTGGACGATCGTGCGACCTTCGAGGATCCCCATCAGTACCCGGACGGGATACCGTACGTGATCGTGAACGGTACCGTGGCGGTGGACGGCGGGCGGTTCGTGGGTGTGAGGGCAGGACGGGTACTGCGGCGCGGGGTGGATGGAATCCCGGTGGGGACGTCGGTGGCGGGCGGGGCTGGGCGCTAGAGGTCACCCGGCCCGGGGGAGTTCGTCGAGCGACACTCTTCCCACGGACCGAGCTTGGCGGTAGCGAACTGAGGCATGCAGCGGGAATCTCGCGTCTCCGTGAACCCCTGTGCTACCACCGGCGAGAGCGCGGTCGCGGTAGCGCGGGCAAGCCTTCAGCGTCTCCGACAGTCTCCGCAACCGTCGTCGAAACTGAACTGTCACCCGCCGGCTCAGATGTTGTCCGCTCGGTAATCTCGCGTCCCGGACGCCCCACTAAACTCACGATCCACAGGTAAACACCACCTTCCGCGTCAGCTCCCGGCCGCCATCCGTCCTCGCCACCAGCTTCACCGGCACGCACAGCTCGCCGTTGACCAGGAAGGGCGTCCGGAAGGCCCCATCGTCGCCGACCTGGAATGACTGCATGAAACCGGAGTTGAACAGCGTGCCGTCGGCATCGGTGACTTCCAGCTCGATGGTGGCCGGGATGGTGCCACCGGGCGCCTGGCCGGCTACCACCACCAGCAGGGCGCCCGACGGCGCGTCGGCAGTGACGTGCACGCTGTCGCCTATCGTACGAAAGGTGCCCGAGCGGGAGTCCCAGAGCCGCGCCTCGATTCCCACCAGCCGCGTCGAAGCGCCGGCCTCCAGCGCACTGTCGGGCGGTATCGTGCTGTCGCTCACCCGCTCGTCGAGCGAGATCACGCGATGGGGCTCGCTGTCGACGGCCTCGGCGGAGACATCAGGTGAGTTGGCGCCCAACCGATCTCCCCCGCAAGCGGCTACACAGAGCAGGGCTACTATCTGGATGATTCTCCGGCTGGACAGCAATGGATGGATGGTCGAGGTTCGAATAAAGGCAGCCTGGCACTCAACAGGCACCATGCACGTAGCCGACCATCCTCCCGACAGCCCGTCCCCCCGTCGCAAGCCCCGTCACCCCGGCGAAAGCCGGGGCACCCCGGCGAAAGCCCCGTCACCCCGGCGAAAGCCGGGGCACCCCGGCGAAAGCCGGGGCCCATGGTCTCGGAGCGGAACATGGATTCCGGCCTTCGCCGGAATGACGCTCCTGACCCCCGTTGCCGTCCCTGCCGACAGCCCGTCCCCCCCCCGTCCCAAGCCCCGTCACCCCGGCGAAAGCCGGGGCACCCCGGCGAAAGCCCCGTCACCCCGGCGAAAGCCGGGGCAACGCACCTCCGGCCAGCGCCGTAACTACCATTGACGTGTCCGGCGACATCCCTGATGTTCGCCGTGCCCTGGTAGTTCTCGCCCGAATCTCCCCTCCCGACAGGAACTGGCAGCATGAGCCGATCCCCAACCAAGCTCCCGCGCCTCGTGGCGGCGATCGCCGTGCTGGCGTTCGGCGCCCGCGACGTGGGCGCCCAGTACACCACCACCCCGGCGCCTGCCGCTTATGCCCTCAAGGGCGTGACCGTGGTCGGAGCCGACGGCGGGCGCTCGGCCGGCGTCACCATCGTTGTCCGCGGCGGACTCATCGAGAGCATGGGCCCGGGGGTTGCCATCCCCGCTGGCGCCCAGCTTCTGGAGGGCGATTCGCTGGTCGTCTACCCGGGGCTGGTGGACGCCCAGGGCGCGGCGAAGTTCAACTTCCCGGCCGTCGAGATGGATCGGGCGACGGTCAAGTCCTGGGATGCTCCGCGCACGCTCCAGGGGTTCACCCCCCATCGCCGGGTCGTCGATGTGCTCCAGGCCACCGGCAAGGACGTCGCCGACCAGCGGAAGGGGGGCGTGGTGGCCGTGGCTGTCCATCCTGATGCTGCCCTGATGGCCGGCCAGTCCACCGTACTCATCCTCCGGCCGTCGGCGAGTACGCCCGCCGAGCTCGTGGTGGATCCCGACGCCGGCGTCCTCTTCGCCCTGCGCGGCGCCCGCGGCGTCTACCCGGGTACGATGTTCGCCACCACCACCTTCATCCGCCAGGCGTTCGAGGACGCGAAGCATACGAAGGTGGTGCAGGCCGCCTACGCCCGCGACGCGAAGGGAATGGTACGTCCCCCCAACGACCCCGACTACGACATCCTCCAGCGCGTGCTTGCGGGCGACGAGCGGGTCTTCTTCGCCGCCAACACACCCGAGGAGATCGGCTACGCTGTCCGACTCGGTGACCAGTACGGGTTCACCCCGGTGATCGTCGGCGGCCGCGATGCGTGGAAACTCACCGACCTCCTGAAGGAGAAGAAGGTGACGGTGCTGGCGTCGGTGGACTTCCCGAAGCCCAAGCGGTGGAAGCCGGATGCGAAGTCAGAAGGCGCAGCCGCGGAGCCGATGGAAGCGGCGGTGCGTCGTGAGAAGGAGGAGACGGAGGAGGCCTACGCCAACGCCGGCAAGCTGGCGAAGGCGGGCATCCGTGTCGCACTAACGTCGGGCGGCGGCAAGGCCGACCTGCGCGAGGGCGCCCGGAAGGCTGTCGAGTACGGGCTCAGCGAGGCGGAGGCGCTACGCGCCGTCACCTCGACGCCCGCCGAGTTGCTCGGGCTGTCCCGCCTGATGACGCTGACGCCGGGTGCGCCGGCCACCTTCGTCGTGGCCAATGGAGCGCTATTCGGCGAGGACACGAAGGTCGTCTACACCCTGGTGGACGGGGAACTGGAGACGGGTCGCGCCGGCACGGCCGCCGCGAGGACGGCGACGACAGCGGCCGGCGCGTCCGGTGCTGCCTCCGCGGTCGCCGGCAAGTGGAGCCTGGACCTGGAGAGCTCGCAGGGCTCGCTGGGCGGCTCCATGACGCTCGCCGGTACGGCGGAGAGCTTCACCGGGAGCATCGACACCGAGATGGGCGTGCTGCCCATCAAGGGCGGCAAGGTGACAGGCGGGAACGTCGCCTTCACGGTCGTCTTCCCCTTCATGCAGGACGCCGAGATTCCCTTCACCGGCACGATGGCCAACGGCGTGCTGTCAGCCACCGCGTCGACGCCCATGGGTGAGGTGAAGGTCTCTGGCAAGCGTAGCGGTCCTGGCGCCACGGAGAACAACTGAGATGACAATCCATACATCCCGTGCGGCCCGCCGCACTCGCAAGCGCGCCAACTATCTCGCGGGAGCGCTGACGGTAGCCGTGATCGGCGCGCCGCTCTCCGCCGCCAACGCCCAGGCGCCCATCACCCAGCCGGTCTGGCCAGCCACCCTCACCGAGCAGATCGCACCGGGCACGGTGAACGTGCCAAAGGGAACGCTGGTCGTCCGTAACATCGACAGGCTGTGGACCGCCAACGGCCAGATCCTGGAACACGTCTCGGTCATGATCCGGGACGGCGTCATCCGGGCCATCGGCGCCGATGTCCAGACGCCCGCCGGTGCAACCGTGATCGATGGTGCCGGAATGACGGCCATCCCCGGCATAGTCGACACGCACTCGCACAGCGCGATGGCCACCTGGAACGAGGGCTCGGCGTCCATCGTACCGGAAGTGCGCGTGACCGACGTGCTCATGCCGGGCAGCCTGGAGATCTACCAGGCGCTTTCCGGCGGTGTCACCACGACTGTCGTGCTCCATGGTTCGGCCAACACCATCGGCGGCCAGAACGCGACGATCAAGACGCGTTGGGGGATGGACGACCCGCTCAAGCTGCTCGTGGAAGGCGCGCCACGCACGGTCAAGTTCGCCCTCGGTGAGAACGTCACGCGGAAGAGCCGGGGCGCAGGTGGTGGGGTGCAGCGCTACCCCGGATCCCGCCAGGGTGTGGAAGCGCTGCATGTGCAGACCTTCACCGCCGCCCAGGACTACCGGAAGGCGTGGCAGGACTATCGCAGGAACCCCGGTGCCTTCCGCGTGCCGCCGCGCCGCGACCTGCGCCTGGAAGCACTGGTGGACATCATGGAGGGGCGGATCAAGGTCATCGCCCACTCCTACCGCAGTGACGAGATCGAGATGCTCATGGGCATCGCCGATCGCTTCGGCTTCAAGATCGACCTGTTCACCCACGTGCTGGAAGGCTACAAGGTCGCCGACGAGATCAGGGCACATGGCGCCGGCGCCAGCACGTTCAGCGACTGGTGGCAGTACAAGCTGGAAGCCTACGACGCCATCCCCTTCAACGCCGCCGTGCTGCACGACCATGGCGTGCTCACCAGCCTCAACTCCGACAGCCCGTGGCTGCAGGCGACGATGGTGCTGGAGATGAACAAGCCGGTCAAGTACGGCGGTGTCTCGAAGGAGGATGCGCTGCGCATGGTCACCGCCTACGCGGCGAAGCAGATCCATCTCGAGGACCGGATCGGCACGCTGGAAGTGGGCAAGGACGGCGACATGGTGCTACTGAGTGGCGACCCGTTCGACAGCTACTCCCGGGTGGAGAAGACGATAGTGGACGGCATCGTCTACTACGACCGGACCAATGAGTCCACAACCCGGGGTGAACCCATCCGTACGCTGGCGGCGCTGCAACTGAACGCGGCAGGCAGGGCATCGGCATCGGCAGCCGGAACTCCGCAGGGCGACGGCATGTCGGCCAGGCCCGCCGCGCGGAGCCTGCCGCTCCTTCCCAACGTGGCCGTGACTGCGTTCGTCGGAGCCACCGTGCATCCCGTTAGCGGCCCGCCGATCGAGAACGGCGTCGTGCTCGTCCAGGATGGCAGGATCATGGCTGTCGGGACGGCGGCCGCCGTCCAGGTGCCAGCCGGCGCGACGCGCGTGGAAGCAGCCGGGAAGCACGTCTATCCGGGCATGATCGAGCCCATGACCCAACTGGGCATGATCGAGATCGGCGCCGTGCCGGCCAGTCGCGACGATCGGGAAGTGGGAGACTTCAACCCGCATATCCGCGCCCTCACCGGCGTGCATCCGCACTCCGAGGCGATCCCCGTGGCGCGAGCCAACGGCATCACCGCCGTCCTCGCATCGGCGCAGGGCTCGATCATCGATGGCGCTGGCTCCGTGGTGCAACTGGACGGCGACACCGAGGCCAGGATGGACGTCGCCAGCCGTGCAGTGATGGTGTTCGAGCTGCCGCCAGCCAGGGGCGATGCGTGGGAAGCGCCCAAGCTGGAAGGTGACAAGTTGCAGGAGACAGTACGGCTGCTGGAGCGGGCGCAGTTGTACGCCGCCGGCGGGATCACCCGCGACGACCCCACGGCTCCCTTCGAGCCGCAGGCCCAGGGCTCCGAGCGCGTCCTCCTGGAGGCGCTGGTGCCAGTGGTGACGGGAGAGATGCCCGCCTTCTTCCGGGCCCGTACCGAGCGTGACATCAGGACAGTACTGCTCGTGCTGGACAGCTTTCCGAAGATGAAGGCAGTCATCGTTGGCGGGGACCAGGCCTATCGCCTGGCCGACGAGCTGGCGCGGCGCAACATTGCCGTCGCCGTAGGCTCGGAGATCGAGCCGACGATGGACGTGAACGATCCCATAACCGCCGGTTGGGAGAATGCCGCACGTCTCCACAACGCCGGCGTGAAGGTGAGCTTCACCACACAGTTCGGTGAGAACACGACAGACGTCCGCAACCTGCCGTACCATGCTGCTCGAGCCGTTGCTTACGGCCTTCCCGCCGACGTCGCCCTGCGCGCGGTCACCCTGACGGCGGCGGAACTCATTGGCCAGGGAGCGAACATGGGCAGCCTGGAGCCGGGCAAGCGCGCCGATATCATCGTCACCAGCGGCGACCCGTTGCAGATCGTGACGACCGTCGAGCGGGTCTTCATCAACGGCAAGGAAGTGAGTCTGGAGAACCGTCACACGCGGCTCTACGACAAGTTCAAGGACAGGCACTGAGCGATGTCCTCAGCCACTATCTCCTCCAGGCGTGTCTACAGCGGTCGCGTCATCAACCTGGACGTCGACCGGGTGCGCTTTCCCGATGGCTCGGAGGGCGAGCTGGAGATGGTGCGCCATCCCGGCGCCAGCGCGGTCGTCCCCTTCCTGAGCGATCCGGAAGGGGTTGACCCGCAGATCCTCATGATCCGGCAGTACCGCTACGCCGCCGACGGCTACATCTACGAGATACCAGCCGGACGGCTGGATCCGGGCGAGGAGCCGAAAGTGTGCGCGGCGCGCGAGCTACGCGAGGAAACCGGATGCACCGCCCTCCGCATGGATCGCCTCTTCACCATGTACACCACGCCTGGTTTCACCGACGAGAAGATCCATCTCTTCATGGCCACCGGGCTCACCAGTGGCGACGCTGAGCGGGAGTCCGATGAGTTCGTGGAACTGGTGCCGATGCCGCTGTCGACGGCGCTGGCCATGCTCGAGCGCGGTGAGATACAGGACGCCAAGACAGCGCTGGGGTTGCTCTACGCGGCAGGTTTCCGGACCAATTCCTAGCGTTGACGACGGTTGAATGGAACGCACGCAAGGGCGGCGTCCGGTCGGACGCCGCCCTTGCGTGTGACGGTCGTCACAAAGCCTGCCGGAGAGCGTCACCCAGGGCGCGGATGGAACGTCCTCGCGGGTGGACATTCGGCAAAATTTCGGTATATTCAAGGAGTGTCTCGCGACACGCAATCCCTTGCAAGACACCTGCTTAGGACCGTTTCGGGTGGGATGGGGTGAGCGGCACGCAGCGTGCTTTTACAAGGGTCGAACCCACGCCAGGCAACCGATCTGAAGCGACAGGTGTCAGATCGGGGACGAGGGGTCACCGGCAGTACACGTAGGGGGGAGGCACACATGGCAGACATCGCACTCAAGAAATCGGCAAATCCTGCCGGCAGCCCGGTCAGGGAGCAGCTCCGCGCACTGGACGATGCGGCGGTGGTTACCGCCTTCCTGGAAGGAGAGGAGCGTGCGTTCCAGGAACTCGTGGATCGCTATCAGACGCGCCTGCTCAACTTCATCTACCGCACGATTGGCGATCGGGAGAAGGGCGAGGATCTCGTTCAGGAGGTCTTCATCCGCGTCTACCGTCACCTGCATCGTTTCGACCGATCCAAGAAGTTCTCGACATGGATCTACACGATCGCCTCGAATCTGGCCAAGAACGAGCTCCGCAACCGTTCGCGGAACCCGCTCGTCCTCTTCCAGACGATTCGCAAGAACTGGGCAGACGACGATCGACCGCTGCAGTTCGAGGACTCCAGCATGCGGCCGGACGATCTCTTCCGGAAGCGCCATCTGCGTGAACTGGTAGAGTCGTCGGTCGCCCAGCTTCCCGAGCATCATCGCGAGGTCTTCGTCCTCCGTGAGATAGAGGGAAAGTCCTATGAGGAGATTGCCGAGATCACCGATACCAACCTTGGCACGGTGAAATCGCGACTCAATCGCGCCCGCAGTTCCTTCGCCGAGATCATAGCGCCGGCGCTGGACTGAACGCTGCGGGAACAATCAGGCAGATAGACACGAGCGCCCTGTGGCCACCGATGGCCCCAGGGCGTTTCTTCGATTCCCGCTCATGGCGCCGCTCACCTGGCTGGAAGTCAGGCGTGCGTCGGAACCGCCATCTTCGGGAAGGGTATGGCATGAGGATGGAACGCAGTCGGCGCCACATCTTCCCGCAGACTCAGAGCTGACGCATGGATTGTCGCACCTTTCGTGAACACCACGGCGCATTCCTGGACGACACCCTTCCCGGGGTCGATGACGCGGCGATGGAGCGGCATCGGGCAGAATGCGCGGAGTGCGCTGCGTTCGATGTGCGAATGCGACGGGGCCTGCTGGTGCTGCACAACCTGCCGCGAGTGCACTGCTCGGCGGGATTCAACGAACGGTTGCTGGCCCGGCTGCAGGACCTGTCGCCCGATCGCGCGCCTGTCCACACGGTGCTTGGCGGCTCCCGGACGCCGGGCATGTTCTCCTTCCTTGCCGTGGCCGCAGCGGTCCTGGCCGTGACCGCCGGAGCATATTCGCTCCTGCCCGTGGAGAGGGCGCCGGTCATGCTGCCGCCCGTCATCGCCAGCCAGCCAGCGCCGTTGCCCGACCCGTTCAGCAGCCCGGCGATCGTCGCTTCCGCCTTCGCCGGGGCACCGGTCTGGCCGGCCATGCTCCTCGCTGACGAGATGCCGATGCATGTCGCCGAGGTGGGTTTCCAACTGACTGGCTACGTCCGTTAGCAGCGACGGTTGTGGTGTGGTCCCTCGGGCGCGACCGCAGGGCCGGGCGTATATTGGCGGTTGGACCGTCCAGCGCGGTCGCCCTCAATTTCCACTCATGCGCCTCGTGTACAATTCCATCCTTCCGCCCAGCCGCTCGCGCCGCAACCTCGCGCCACGTCTTGTCGCGCCGTTCACGGCCCTGCTCGCCATCGTTGCCTGCGCTCCGACAGCGCCCAGTTTGACCCCGTCGCCGGTTGCGGCCTCCGTCGTCATGGAGAGCGCCACGGATTCGCGCTCCGGGCGACCGATCGAGTGGTCGGCCCTGGTGGACAGTCTGGCCGGGGCCGATATCGTGTTCCTGGGCGAACAGCACGACGATTCGTCCACTCACCGCCTGGAACTGGCAGTCCTTGAAGGACTCGCTGCTCGCGGCCGTGACGTTACGCTGGCGCTGGAGATGTTCGAACGGGACGTGCAGCCACTGGTGAACCGGTATCTGGCCGGAGAGGTGAGCGAGGAGGAGTTTCGAGCCGGCTCCCGTCCCTGGTCCAATTACCAGACTGACTACCGTCCGCTCATGGAGTTCGCCCGCCAGCATGGCTGGCCGGTCGTGGCCAGCAACGTTCCTCGCCCGCTGGCCTCCGCCGTCGGCCGGGAAGGGCTTTCCATGATCGACACACTCTCCGCCGCGCAGCGCGGCTGGGTGGCTGCCGATCTCTCCTGCCCGGACGATGCCTACCGACGCAAGTTCTTCGACGCAATGGCTGGCATGGGCGGTCACGGCGGTGCCGACTCCGCGGCCGCGATCGCCATGCTGCAACGATTCTATCAGGCCCAATGCGTAAAGGACGAGACGATGGCCGAGGCAGTTGCCGCGGCCTTCGCACCGGGTCGCATAGTGGTCCACGTGAACGGCGCGTTCCACAGCGACGAGCGACTGGGCACCGTGTCGCGTGCAGTCCGACGTCGGCCGTCGGCCCGGGTTCTCGTCGTCTCGTTCGTTCCAGCGCCACTGGCCGCTGGCCTTTCGCCAGAGGAACTCGCGGGACGCGGCGACTTCGTCGTCATAACGGTCCGCGAGTCGCCCTGATCGGCGCGCGTTGAACCGCTCCCCGCGACGGGGTGGGAGCGTTCACCGGGCGTCGTCGTTCTGTCCAGCTACCTGCCGCGCGGCCGTGGGCCGCGCTCCCCGCGTACCCGGGCCAGTCCCTCACGGGCCATGCGCAGGTCGCCGGCAGCAAAGGTCTGGTCGGCGTTGGCCCAGAGCGTGAGGAAACGCTGGTACGCGGCCGCGGCTTTCGCACGCTCGCCAACCTGCTCGTACAACTGGCCGCGTACGAGGAAGCTTCGTGCGTAGAGCGGCCATCGCGCGTCGGCCGAGCCGAGCGAGGTGGCGAACTGGCGCGGATCGAGCGACTCGTAGACGTCCAGCGCCCGCTGGGATTCGCCGAGTGCGATGTAGATCTCCGCAAGGGCGAAGCGGCGTAACGCGGGCGGCGCGCCACCCAGCGGCGACAGCAGGGCATCGGTGGTCGGAAGGCTGGCGACGAGCGATCTGGCGCGCGCGCTGTCGCCGGCCTGGAGCGCGGCCAGGATCGTCAGTTCCGGCGGGACATCCTTCCCACTCCACCGGCGGAGCACCCTCAGATATGTGGAATCCCGCCGCTGCAGGTAGGCGACGAAGGGGAGCGATGCCGACTGTTCACGGAGGCGTGTGCCTACAGGTCCCTGCAGTCGGTTGAGGGTGGTCATGGCCTGGTCGATGTCGCGCCTCACGGCGCGATCTTCCGCGCCCATACCCAGCGCCAGGGTGGCGCGCCAGACGGCGAGCATGCTGGCTGAGGAGAGCGTGGTGCCAGCGATCTGCGGGTCGGTGCGCGTGCGCAACTCGAGCAGCCGTTCCATGCTCCCGCGGGCACCGGCGTAGGCGGCGACGGTAGCCGCGGCGGTGATCGCGGAGGCACGCCGGATGTCATCGCCGGCGGCGAGCGCGGCCGGATCCTGTGTACGGAGCGCTTCCTCCACCGCTCCCAGTGCGTTCGGGTCTCCGCTGGCCATGTCCAGCGCGGCGATGCGGAAAGCCATGTCGGCTGTGCCGACGTCGCGGCGGGCGAGCGCGTCGCGGAGAACCAGTGCCGCCTGCGCGAAGTCACCGGCGCTGGCATAGGCGTCGGCCAGAGCGCTGTGAGCGGCCGGCGCCAGAGGGTCGCCGCTCACCCAGAGCTGCGCCTGCTGGATCGCGAGGGCTCGGGCCCGTATGCGAGCTTCGGCAATGCGTGCCGGGCCAAAACGGCGCGCTGCCGAATCGTTGGCAAAGACGATGACCGAGTCACCAATGACTATGACCGGGGAGCCATCGGTGCCGGCAGCCTGGTAGATGAGCAGCTTGTGCGAGTAGGCGAGGTGGAATGTGGAGTCGATGGCGAGCGTACGGTTGAATGCCCTGAGCGCGCTCGTCCAATGACTGCCCAGCTCGGCACTCTCATTGTCGGATGCCCTGACCGAGTGGAAGTGGGCGTCACCCAGTCCGTACCAGGATTCAGCGTCGGCGGAGTCCAGTGCCACGAGGTCGGCGTAGCGACGACGCGCCTGATCCAGATACGGTGGGGCAAGGTCCCGCTCGCCACGATTGATCGCGGCGAGCCCACGGGCCATCGCCAGGTAGCTGTCGATGAGTGCGCGTTCGCGCTGGGGCAGACGGTCGGCGTGCCGTGCCGCCGCCTCTATCATCGCCACATTGGTGGAATCGGGCAGATGACTCCAGCCGCGAGCCAGGGCACGCTTGTAGTGCGCGAGGGCGAAGGTGCTGTCGGTGGCTACAGCCACACCGAGTAGCGAGTCGGCCAGGTCGAGTTGCCATCCGTTCAGCGCACGGACCCCTTCCAGGTAGGCCCGGTAGGCGGTGAGCGAATTGGTGGTCATCCGTGCCAGCGCGGGGCTGATGGTGGGCGCCCCGGTTATGCGCAGCAGTGAACGAGCCACCAGGTCGAATAGCTCACGGGGGTCGGAACCGGCAGCGACGCTCTGCTGTGTCTGCTCCAGGCGTCGTCCGCTGGCCACGTCATAGAGCCGGGCGACGGCACGCAGTGAGTCGCTGCCGCCGGTTACCTGGCCCGTAACCACGGTCCAGGCACCGGCGGCACGCGCCAGGCGCTGGGCGTCGGCCAGCCCGATGCGCGTGGCCGTATCGAGCGAAGCGCCGCGCAGCAGGTCCAGCGTACGCTCGTAATCCACGACCTGCAGGTCGGACCACTGGGCCATGTCCAACGTGAGCATGCTGACGCTGCCGTCGCGCAGCCAGGCCAGGGTGGGGTCGTTGTCCAGGATGTCGAATGGCAGGACGAGTACGGAGCGCCGTGGATCCACGCCTGCCGGGATGTCGCTGGTCCGGTTGCTGATCCACCAGGCGAGCGGGGCGATGATGACCACGACTACGAGGGCGGCGAGGACGGCACGGGCGCGCCAGCCCAGCCGGCGCACAGTGGGGTCCCGGTCGTCGACATCCGTCTCACCGCTGACGGCGGGCGCGCCGATGAGAGGCGCGAGTGCTGCGGCAAATGCGGCGGCGTCGGGCCAGCGGTCGGCAGGATCCTTCTCCAACCCGCGCTCGATCGCCGCTATCAGGGCCAGCGGCGCCCCGGGCGCGCGTTCGGCGAGCGATGGCGGCGGCGCTGTTATCTGCTGTGCCAGGACGGCCTGGACGCCCGGCCCGACGAAGGGTGGCACCCCGGCGAGCATCTCGTAGCCGACCAGGGCGAGCGAGTAGAGGTCGCTCCGGCCGTCCAGTTGTCGTGTACCGGCCGCCTGTTCCGGGCTCATGTAGCGCGGCGACCCCATCGTCATGCCGGTGGTGGCACCCTCCTGGTCACCGCCGGCCAGGGCCTGGGCCACGCCAAAGTCGGCGAGCAGCGCGCGCCCCGTCTCGGCGTCCAGGAGAACGTTCTCCGGCTTGATGTCGCGGTGCACGACGCCCTGCGCGTTGGCGTAGGCCAGCGCGCCGGCCAGTTCGTGAAGCAGGTGAGCGGCTTCCAGCGGCGGGAGTCTTCCCTCCCGCTCCAGCCGGTCGCGCAGGCTCTCTCCCGGCACGTACTCCATCACGTGGTAGAGCAGGCCGGCCACGTCGCCCGCCGCGTACACCGTGACGATGTTGTGATGACGCAGCCGGGCGACCGTGCGCGCCTCCTGCAGGAAGCGCTGCCGCACCGACCGGCTGGTGCCCAGGTCGGGATTGATGACCTTGATGGCCACCGGCCGCTCGAGGGTGCGATCGCGCCCGAGAAATACGCTCCCCATGGCCCCCGTACCCAGGGGACGCTCTATCTCGAAGTGCGAGTCGAGGGCGCTGCGGAGCGCCGGCATCAGCTCGTACGAGCGCTCGTCGACCGGTGTGGCAGCTCGCGCCGGGGTGGAGGGTGGCGCGCTGCCGGCAGGCCCGGTCGAGGCAGCCGACGTGTGCTGGCGCGAGCGGCGTCGCTTGTCAGCCACCGGCAGCCGGCCGGCCGCTACGGCAGGCCACGCAGCGCGGAGAGAAGCCGAGCAGCCCCAGGAAACGGTGCAGCACGGACCCGTAGTAGTGAGTCGGACAGAGCAGCCTCCGACATGATCTGCAGACGCCGCCGCGGACCGGATCGAAGCGTGCGCGACAGACGTCGCATGTAGCTACTACACGGGAAGGCTGAAGGACGGCCATGGCTACATCCGGTTCAGGCGGTCAACAGGGCAGGAGTGTGGCAGCGCGAGGCATCGTCTCGTCGTCCCCACTTCCCAGGCCCCGTTATTCCGCGCCGGCGTACTGGGTGCGAAGGTACCGCTGCACGTCCAGAATCACGGCCAGGGGGATCGTGGTCTTGCCCAGAAAGAGTGCTATCTCGTCGCCCTGGACGCGGACCACCGAACCGGCGACGCGGGCGCGCTCGCCGCGCGAGAACATGACCTCGCCCGAGACGGGAACGCCGATACCGTGCAGCCATCGCATGGGCGAGCTGAACCGCAGGCCGCGCTCCGAACACTCCAACACCTCGCCCACCATGCGGACGGAACCGGGCGCGTCGAGCAGGATCCGGGGACGCTCCTCGATGGGGAAGTTGATGCGGTAGAAGTCGCGCCGATTCTCAGCCTCGGAGCGACGGCTTCGGTCAGTGAGAGCGATCACGGCAGTATAGGGTGAGGGGGAAAGATAAAGATGCCGCAAGTGAGCGCGAGAGGGCAAGGGCCGGTCCGGACGCGGTGGGCGCAGCGAGGGATGGATGGCTATCATTCCCTGCATGCCCGACGACCTCTCTCCGCGTGCTTTCCAGCGGTCGCTCGCCAACCGTGCCTTCGCCCCCGTCTACCTTATCCATGGCGAGGACGACTTCCTGAAGGACGTGGCGGTACAGCAGCTCGTTGGGGCCGTGGTCGATCCAGGGGTGCGCGACTTCAACCTGGAACTCCGGCGCGGCGCCGATCTGGACGCCGAGACCCTCAGCACCCTCCTCGGCACCCCTCCGCTCATGTCCGATTGGCGGTTGGTGGTCGTGCGTGACGTGGGCGCACTCAGGAAGGACGCGCGCGCGGAGCTGGATCGATATCTTGCCCGGCCGGCCTCCGATACCGTGGTCGCACTCGTCGCCACTGCGGGATCGAAGGCAGACAGGAAGCTGCTCGAGCATTCCAACGTCACCCCGGTGATCTACCGCCAGTTGCAAGGCGACGAGGTGACGAAGTGGATGGCACATCATCTGGACACCCGGCTTGGCGGCTCCATCACGCCTGGGGCGGCGTCCCTGCTCCACAGCGCTGTGGGTGCCGACCTGGCCGCTCTCGCGGCCGAGCTGGACAAGCTTCTCAGCTATACCAACGGCGCCGAGATCGATGAGACCGCGGTGAGCGCGATCGTCGGCGTGAGGCGCGGCGAGACGCTCGGCGACTTCCTGGACGCGGTAGGTGACCGCGACGCGCGCCGTGCCCTCCACATCATGCCGCACGTCATGCAACAGCCCAGGACCAACGCGGTGACGGTCGTGATGGCGCTGGCGATGCACATGAGCGCCCTCTCGTGGGCCCAGGCGGCACACGCCGAGGGGATGTCGCCGAGGAAGGTGGAGGGCGAGTTCTTCGACTTCCTCAAGGAGTCCGGGGGTTTTGCCGGTCGCGCCTGGGGCGACGCGGTCAGGACCTACTCACGTCAGTATCGCAAGTGGAGCGCATCCGATCTGGACGCCGCGCTCGACGCCCTGCTGGAGGCTGATACGGGGCTCAAGTCCACCACCGCGAGCGGTGACAATCAACTTCTCACGAACGTCGTCCTGGCACTCTGCGTCCGTCGGGGGGTCTAACGGAGCCAGAGCCGCCAGATCGGTTCATCTGCCCTGGCCGTGCAATCGTGCTCTGCGTACTTCGTCGCCGTACCATCCTGCAGTCCGTCACTTCCCATCGCAGTCCCGCCATGTATCGCTATCTCCGTCCGTTTATCCTGCTCGCCGCGCTCCCCCTCGTCTCCGCCGCCGCTGTCGCCCAGGGTTCCCTGAGCGGCAGCACGTCGGCCGTCGACTCGCTCTACCTGAAGGCCCAGCGCCTGGTGATGAACGGGAACGGTGCCGACGGTCGGGCCATTGTGGACTCGCTCCTCGAGGCTTCCGCGCCCGGCTCGCCGGACCACGCCGAGGCGCTCTACTGGAAGGCGGCCCTGGCCGACAACGCCGCCGAGGCGGAGCGTGGCTACCTGCAGTTGAGCATCGAGTATCCGCTCTCGCCGCGTGCCGAGGCAGCGTTGCTGCGCCTGGGTCAGCTGGAACTGACTCGTGGCAACCGATCGGCGGCGCTGTCGCGCTTCCAGCGGGCAGCACGGGAGTTCCCGAGCAGTCCGCAACGTGCCCACAGTTGGTACACGGTGGCGCGCATCCAGATCGAGGACGGCCGTATGCGCGAGGGGTGCCTGGCGATCCGAGATGCCGAGTCCGCCCTCCCGGCCGACGATGTGGAGCTGCGCAACAAGGTGCAATATCTGTCGCAGCAGTGCGTGGGTGTCGCGCTCGCCGCCGCGGACGACAGCAGTCCGGCGTCCGCTCGCGCTACCGGCGGCGGCAGGGCGCCGGCCGGTGCGCCCCGGACGGCGCCCGTGGCACCGCCGGTGGTGGAGCGTCCGGCGCCCGTCACCGGGACGGCGGAAGTGCCAGTGGAGCGCAGGACCGAGCCAGCGCCGCCGGCCGCGCGTCCGGCACCGACGCCGACCGCGCCGACAGTCGTCAGGCCCCCCGCACCCGCGCCTGCGCCCGCCCCCAGGCCGGCGACGGCGACCACGGGTGCGTGGTCGGTGCAGGTGGCCGCCTTCGATCGCGCCGCGCCGGCGCGGGAACTCGCCGAGAAGCTGCGCAAGGATGGCTTCGATGCGCGCGTGGACGCCGACGATACCTGGCACCGCGTACGTATTGGCCACTACCAGACGCGGGCGGCGGCGGCGGACGAGGCGCGGGCGCTGAAGGCGCGGGGGATCACCGGATTCGTGACCGGGGTGGGCGGCTGACGGCGCCAGCGCAGGAATCCATCCCCGACGCCAGCGCGGGCAGCCACCCCCTTGCCAGCGCAGAGTGTATTCCCCGCGCCAGCGCGGGAATCCAGCTCGCCACGCTGGGCGGCACGACTCCGGAAGAGTATTCCCCGCGCCAGCGCGGGAATCCATCCCCGGCGCCTGCCAGGGTAGCCACGTGCGGTTCCGTCAGCCGTCGTCGCGCATCGCGCTCACCGGCGGTACGGCGGCCGCGCGGCGGGCCGGCGCCAGGGTGGCCACCACCGACACCGCGCCGAGCAGTAGCGGTATCCCGACGAGCACCGTCGGATCCAGCGCCCGCACCCCGTAGAGAACTCGCGACAGCGCCAGGCCCACCAGCAGCGCCAACCCGACGCCCACCGCCACGCCGCCGGCCACGGTGCGCAGGCTCTCGCCTACAACCAGTCGCAGCACGCCGCCGCGGGTCGCGCCCAGCGCGCTCCGGATGCCGATCTCGCGCGTCCGTCGGGCAACGTCGTAGGACGTGACCCCATAGATGCCGGCCGACGCCAGCAGCAGCGCCATCAGCCCGAAGGCGCCGATGAGGATGGCGCCGATGCGGACCGGCAACAGCGTGATCGCCATGTCGTCGCGCATCGCCACGACGGGCGGCGGCGGCAGTGTCGGCGCCAGCTCGTTCAGGATCGCCCGTATCGGTTCACGCATCGCCGCCACGCCGCCGTCGGCCCGAAGCTGCAGTACCATCTGGCCGCGGAAGTTCTGGGCGAGCGGGAAATAGATATTCGGTAGCGGGCTCTCGCCGGGCATCTCGTAGTCGGCATTGGCGGCGACACCCACGATTTCCACCTCCGGTCCGTCCGCGCCTTTCCAGCGGAATCGCCGACCGATGGCGTCGCCGGCTGGCCACCACCGCCGCGCCGCGGCCTCGTTCACCACCGCCACCCGTGGCGACTCGTCGCGATCATCAGCGTTGAAGCCGCGCCCACTCCGGAGCGGCAGCTTCAATGTCTCGAAATATTCTGGCGACACGATATTGAAGTGCGCCCGCGGCCCGTCACCCGTGCTCGTAACGGCATTATCGTCGGGCGTGAACTCGGTCTGCATGTTGTTGCCGCTGAGTGGCACCACCGCGGCCAGAGTAACGGCCTGCACACCCGGAACGGCTGCGGTGCGGGTGACCACCTGGTCGAACAGCAGTCGTTGCGCCTCCTCGTCGCCATCCATCAGCGACAGGTCCAGCGCCACATCCACCACGCCGTCGGCACGGAATCCCGGGTCGACGGTGTGCATGCTCGTGAGGCTACGTCCGAAGATCGACGCCACGGCAAGCAGCAACACGCACAGCGCAGCCTGCCCGGCCACCAGCCTGCTGCCCCGTCGGCCCTGGCCCGCATTCCCGCTGCCGCCGCCACGCAGCAGCGGCGCCAGGCCGGGCGACGAGGCGCGAAGCGCCGGCACCAGACCGGCGGCGACCGTCGTCAACATCACGAGCACGACGGTGAACAGCACCACCCGGTGGTCGGGCGCGAAGAATGCCGCATCCAGTCCAGCCTCGGCAGGTACCATTCTGACCAGCAGCCCGGGCACGGTCAGCGAAGCCAGGTAGCCGAGCGCACCGCCCACGGTGGCGAGCACCATGCTCTCCGTGAGCAGTTGCCTCACCAATCGGGCACGCCCGGCGCCGATCGCCAGTCGCACGCCAATCTCCGTACGCCGCGCGGCGGCTCGGCCAAGAAGCAGGTTCGCCACGTTCGCACAGGCGATGATGAGCACCAGGGCGACGAGTGCCATGAGGAAGGCAAGGGCCGCGGCGACGGGCGTGCGCATCTCGGCGTTGATGCCGCGCACGTGATCGAGTCGCGCCGTCATGCCGGCGTAGCGAGCGGTGTCGGTGGCGGCGAGCTGAGGCATGAGAACCGCCAGCTCGGCCTGCGCCGCCTGCCGCGTCACGCCGGGCCGCAGTCGCCCAGTGGCGTACAGACTGCCTCCGAGCTCGTCGAGCGAGCTGCCGGTGAGTACCGGGGCGCTGCCCAGCGGCAGCCAGAAATCGTGCGTCCACCCGAGCACGGAACTGCGGAACTCTGGTGCTGCCACTCCGGCTACCGGCACCGCACGGCCACCCAGCACGATCGTTCGCCCCACCACTGAGGAATCGGCGCCGAATCGGTTCGTCCAGAAACGGTGCGCAAGGATGACGGCTGGCGCGCTGCCCTCGGCGCTGTGCTCTGCGCCCTGGAATGGATGACCGAGGGCCAGTTGGACAGCGAGTGCCTGGAAGTAGCCGTCGCTGACAAATCCGACCCGCACACGCTCCGGCGCTACGCCACTCGTGCCGCCGAGCACCATCGACATGGTCCGCTCGACGACGATCGCATCGAAGCTGCGAGCATGGTCGCGCAGCCAGGCGATTGTACGCCAGTCCCATGGACTGTGATTGTTCCTGTAGACGCGCACGAGACGCGGTGCGCCGGCCCCGGGAATGGGACGCAACAGCAGTGCGTTGGCGAGCGAGAACACGGTGCCGTTGGCGGCCACGCCCAGCGCGATGGAGAGGATGGCGACGACGGCGAAGCCAGGGCTGCGACGCAGAGTACGCAGCGTGTAGCGCAGATCCTGGGCGATACTCTCGAGCAGCGCACCGCGCCACAGGCTGCGCCCGTGCCGGGCGTCCAGCCGCTGCACCTCGCTCCGTACCCGCCCCACGTCGCCGAACCGTCGTCGTGCCTCGGCCTGCGCGGCCGCTGGCGCCATCCCGCCGGCTACCAGCGCCTCGGTGGCGGAATCCAGATGGTCGCGCAGTTCGTCATCTAGGTCGGCGACGGCATCGGGCCGGAGAAGGCGCCGGTAGCGGCGCCACATCGGCTCGCGGTCGCACATCGGCTCGCGGTCGCCGGGATGCCGGGACGTCATGATGATTATCCTCGGTATCAGGCCGTGACGGGACGGGGCGCAGCGAGCACCCTGCCCACTGCCGCTACCAGGCGCTCCCAGCTCGCCACCCGCTCACGCAGCACCCGCTGGCCGAGTGGCGTGAGACGGTAGAACCTGGCGCGCCGATTGTTCGCGCTCAGCCCCCACTCGGCGGCCAGCCAGCCGCGGTGCTCCATGCGGTGCAGGGCGGGGTAGAGCGCCCCCTCCTCGAGGGCGATGTCGCCGTCGGTAGTGCGGGCGACGTGCTGGGCTATGGCATACCCGTTCATGGGGCCCCAGCGCAGTGTCTGCAGGACGAGCACGTTGAGGGTGCCCTGGATGAGATCGAGTTCGCGATCGGCCATCAGCGTGGGTTGAAGGGGTTCCAGTCAGGCGGTATCGTGCCATAGTACGGTTAGGGGTCCGAGCGGGTTTCAGCGTTCACCAGAGCTGGCCCATCACGACCGTCCTCCGGTGGCCTATCTTTCAGGGATGGGAGCCACCAGCACACCACTCATGCAGCAGTACAGGGAGATCAAGGCGCGTCATCAGGACGCGATCCTGTTCTTCCGCATGGGCGACTTCTACGAGATGTTCTACGAGGACGCCGAGACGGCTTCGCGCCTGCTCGGCCTGACGCTCACGTCGCGCAACAATGGCGGCGCGGCTCAGGTGCCGCTGGCCGGCGTACCGGTGAAGGCGGTGAGCGAGTACCTGCGGCGCCTCGTGCAGCACGGCCACCGCGTCGCCATCTGCGAACAGGTCGAGGATCCGAAGCTGGCGAAGGGTATCGTCAGGCGGGAGGTGGTGGAGACGGTGACGCCGGGCGCTGTCTTCGCCGACGACCTGCTGGACGGTCGGCGCGACAACTTCCTCTGCGCCCTGCATGCTGTCGGCGACCGCATTGGCGTGGCGGCGGCCGATCTCTCCACTGGCGACTTCCGGCTGGTGGAGGCGCGCGGGCCGCACGAACTGGATGCCGCCCTGGCCCGCTTCGCGCCGCGCGAATTGATCATCGCCCGCGGGGCTCCCGGGAGCGTCGCCAATCCGCACCTGGATGGAGCGCTGGTCACCGAACGGGAGGCGTGGGAGTTCGACGACGCCCTGGCCACCGACGAACTCACGCGACACTTCGGCGTGCTGTCGCTGGAAGGGTTCGGGCTGGGCCCGGCCGACGCCGCCACGATAGGCGCGGCCGGGGCGCTGCTGCGTTACCTGCGCGAACTGCAGCCGGCCGGACTGCCGCAACTGGCCGCCCCACGCGCCGAGCGGTCGGGCATCACGATGCCGCTGGACGAGATGACGCGCCGGAACCTGGAGCTAGTGGAGTCGCTGCGCGGCGGCGACGAACCAGCGCGTGGTGACGCCAGCGGCACACTGTTGGGGGTCGTCGACCGGACCCTCACGCCCATGGGCGCTCGCCTCCTCCGTCGCTGGCTTCTGGCGCCGCTTCTGGAGCGCTCGGCGATCGAGGAGCGACTGGACTCGGTGGAGCGTCTGCTGGACGATTCGCTGGCCCGCGAGGCCCTTCGTGAGGCGTTGGACAGTGTGCGCGATGTGGAGAGACTGGCCGGCAAGACGACCGCTGGCCGGTCGAACCCGCGCGAGGTGGGTGCGCTGGGCGGATCTCTGGCGTTACTGCCAGACATCGAGCGCGCTCTGAGGCGCGTCTGCGACGTGGATTCGTCAAATGCCACGGCCGGCTACCTCGGGCGCACCCTCGCCGACTGGGACGACTGCGCCGACATCGCCCAACTCGTCCAGTCCACTCTCGTCGACCGCCCGCCAACAGCGATCGGTGAGGAGGAGACCATTCGCGCCGGTGTCGATCAGGAACTCGACGAGTTGCGCGAACTGCACAGCGGTGGCAAGGACGCCATCGCGCGAATCCAGGAGGAGGAGCGCCAGCGCACCGGAATCGGTTCGCTCAAGGTCGGCTTCAACCGCGTCTTCGGCTACTACATCGAGATCACCAACGCCCACCGGCACGCGGTGCCGGAAGATTACCAGCGGCGACAGACCCTCACCGGCGCCGAGCGGTACGTGACTCCGGCGCTCAAGAACTACGAGGAGAAGGTGCTGACGGCGAGCGAGCGCATGGAGACGCGCGAGCGTGAGCTGTTCGAGGCGTTGCGGGCGCGTGTGGGCGCCGAGATCCGGCGTCTGCAGCGCATCTCGGCGTGCGTCGCCGAACTGGACGTACTGGCCGGTTTTGCCGAGGTGGCGGCGCGGGAATCGTATGTGCGGCCACTGATGACGGAGGAGTTTGAGCTGGACATCGAGGGAGGGCGACATCCGGTGGTGGAGCGGATGATGCCGCGCGACCGATTCATTCCCAACGACGTCCATCTCACCACCGATGCCAGGCTCGTCGTCCTCACCGGCCCGAACATGGGCGGCAAGAGCACGATACTGCGTCAGGTGGGGCTGATCGTGCTGATGGCCCAGGTTGGCTGCTTCGTGCCCGCCACGCGGGCGAGTATTGGCATTGTCGACCGATTGTTCACTCGCGTGGGAGCGAGCGACAACCTGGTGCGCGGACAGTCAACCTTCATGGTGGAGATGAGCGAGACGAGCGCGATCCTGCATACGGCGACGTCGCGCAGCCTCGTATTGCTGGATGAGATCGGGCGCGGCACGAGCACCTACGACGGCGTGTCCATCGCCTGGTCGGTGAGCGAGCACCTGCATGAACGCGTGGGCTGCAAGACCATCTTCGCGACGCACTATCACGAGCTCACCCAACTGGCCGACGAGCTGCCCGCGGTGCGCAACTTCAACGTCGGTGTGCGCGAGGTTGGTGAGGAGATCCTCTTCCTGCACCGCCTGCAGCCCGGCGGTGCCGATCGGTCGTATGGCATCGAAGTGGGGCGACTGGCGGGGCTTCCCGACGTCGTGCTGAAGCGTGCGCGCGAGGTGTTGAAAGTGCTCGAGGCGGAAGCGCTGGTCGTCGGTCGGCGACCTTCCGGCGCCGACCGACGCACCACTGCAAGGTCGACGAGCGAGGATCAGCTCGCGCTCTTCGAGCCGGCCCAACCCCACCCGGCCGTACTGGTCCTGAAGGATGTGGACGTGAACTCCATGACGCCGCTCCAGGCGCTCGCCCTCGTGGCCGAACTGTCCGAGCAGGCGAGACGCAGCTAGACAGCCATGAGGTCGGTTGCGCGGTGCGTACCGGAGGAGTGGGTGCGTGCGGTGGCCGGTCTTTCGTGGACCGATGCTTGCCAATGGATTCCGTGCGCGCCGCACTGGTGCCGGTGGCGAGCGCGCGCGGGAGTGGCACCGCGACGGCAGAGTGGACAGTTACCGGATCACGGAAGCGCTCCCGGATTGGAATCACCCGATCTGAAGGGGGCGCATCATGGCACAGCTCGACGTGGAACGGAAATCCCATAACTCGATGTGGTGGCTCTGGTCGCTCATCGCGTTGCTCATCGTTCTCACTATCTGGTGGTTCATCTGGGGCCCGGGCGGCGGCGGAGTGGATGTCAGGACTCCGGGCGAGCGCGCGATGATGGGGATCGAGCTACCGGTGGATTCCGCCGTGCCGCCGGCCTCCAGCGTTGTCGCTGGTAGCGACGCGGTGAGCGCCTTCGAGAGCTTCGTCAACGACAGTCGCGCCGACAGCATGTCGATCGACCACGAGCATACAGCCACCGGGCTGCGCGACCTGGCGGCGGTTGGCGAGTCGCTGGCCATGTCGTCGGCCGGCAGCGCATCCGTCACCACGCGCGCCGACTCGTTGCGCGCCTTCGCCGACCAACTCCAGAAGGAGCCTGCCTCGACTCGTCATGCGGACATCACCCGCCGTGCGTTTCTCGTCGGCGCCGGGATGTTGAGCGAGGCAAGGCCGGCGGCTGACAGTTCCGACATTTCCGCGATGAGAAAGGCAGCGGAGTCGATCGTTCCGGCCACGCCACTGCTGGAGCAGCGGTCGGCGGTGCAACGCTACTGGGATGCCGCGGCAGTCGCGGTCACGAACAGGGGAGGTCGCGGATCATGAACAGGAACAGGACGGGTGAGCACGAGAGTCGCGGGCGGGGCATCTATCCTCGTGCCGGCGTGGAGGGGCTGAGCGGCCTCAATGAGCTCCATGATTTCAGGGTCGTGGATGGCGAACCCGATATCCGCGGCTGGCGCGTGCTCGACTCTGACGGCGGGAAGGTGGGCGAGGTCCACGACCTGCTCGTGGACACGGCTGCCATGAAGGTGCGCTACATGGACGTGGAAGTCGCCAAGGCATTGCTCGCCGACGATGAGCACCGGCACATTCTGATTCCCATCGGTATGGCTCGCCTGGATGACGACAACGACGAGGTGAGGCTGAGCCAGCTCTCGCAGGCTCAGCTCCTGACGCTGCCCGCGTACCGGAACGAGACGCTGGACCGGGAGCGGGAGCGCAGTCTGCTCGGCCTGTTCGGTACGCTGGGTGAGGCGTCCACCGCCGGCAGCCTCGCCGGCGAGCTACCGGCGCACGACGCGACTTCGCCGAGCAACGAGGACTTCTACAGGCATCCGTACTTCAGCGATGACGGTCTGCGCCGTCGGAAGGGCTAGTGTGCAGGTCACCGGCAGTCTCTCGCTCGTCGCCGGTGCGGCTGTATATTCCGTCGCATGTCCGGCCTGCAACCAGCCCCGCGCCTGAACGGGCGAACGAAGTGGCGCATGAAGCGGCGAGCCGCCCTGGGCACAGCCATTGTCCTGGCCGTCGTGGCGGTTCCGCTTTCCGCCTGTTCCTCCGACAGGACGCCTGCGTCGGTGGCCTCGATGGCGCAACGTGGCGGCCCGCCCGACGAGCTGCCGCGCATGCTGAACACCGAATTGCCCTTCCGCTATCCGCCAGCACTCTACGCGCAGCGGATAAAGGCCAACGTCCTTCTGCGACTCTACGTCGACTCGCTCGGCGCCGTGGTGGATGACTCCACCATGGTGGTCGAGTCGAGTGGCGCCGAGCAGCCGGGCTCGGGCCCGACCGAGCGGTTGGATCCGGCCGTGGCGGAGCAACTGGATTCGGCGGCGGTCACCGGGGCCGCCGAACTGGTCTTCGCCCCCGCTCGTCGCGGCGGCGCGGCAGTTGGCACGATGGTCCTCCTTCCGGTCCACTTTCGACACCCCGATCAACCGCCCATGCCCGGTGATTCCGGGTCGACCGGGCGGGGCACGCGTGACGCGAGGATACCCGACACCGGCGGTCGCCCCTGAAATTCTGGCCGTCGCGACCGGCTCCTGGCGGTTCGCATACCGCTGTCCTGCACCATCTCGTCCGCCGCCAGTCCGGCATCTCCCCCACCGCTCCCCCACCGCTCCTCGATGCCCGCTCCCGATCCCGCTCATCAATCGCGCCACCGCCTGCCCTACGACAACGTCCTGCAGACCATCGGCTGGACGCCGCTCATCAGGCTCAATCGCGTCACCCGGGGCATCGTCACGCCGGTCTACGGCAAGGCCGAGTTCTTCAACCCCGGCGGCTCGGTCAAGGACCGCATCGGGTTGCCGATCATCGAGGCCGCCGAGCGTAGCGGGGAACTGAAGCCGGGCGGCACGATCGTGGAGGGGACGAGCGGCAATACCGGCGTCGGGCTGGCCATCGCGGCGGCGATCAAGGGCTATCGTTGCATCTTCACCATGCCGGACAAGATGTCGCAGGAGAAGGTGCGGCTCATGAAGTCTTTCGGCGCCGAGGTCATAGTCACCCCGACCGCGGTCCCGCCGGACCATCCGGACAACTACGTGATGATGGCGAAGCGGATCGCCCACGAGACGCCGAACGCGGTCCTCGCCAACCAGTTCTACAACCAGGCCAACCCGGACGCCCACCAGGCCACCACGGGCCCCGAGCTATGGGAGCAGACCGAGGGCCGCATCACCCACTTCGTCGCCTCGGCGGGTACGGGCGGCACGATCACTGGTGTCGGACGCTACCTGAAGGAGCGGAACCCGAAGATCCAGATCATCGCCGGCGACCCGGCTGGCTCCATTCTGGCCGAATTGTGGCGCAGTGGTGTCGCGACTGAAGAGGGAAGACCGTACAAGGTCGAAGGCGTCGGTCAGGACAAGTTACCTTCCACGCTCGACCTCGGTGTCATCGACGACTACGTCACCGTGAACGATCGCGACGCCTTCAGCATGGCCCGCCGGCTCACCCGCGAGGAAGGGCTGTTCGTCGGCGGATCATCCGGGCTCATCGCCCACGTCGCCCTCGGTGTTGCTCGACGTGTGAGCGACCCCGACGCCCTCGTCGTCACCTTCCTCTGCGACACCGGCGAGCGCTACCTGTCCAAGTTGTACAACGACGAGTGGATGCGGGAGAACCAGATGCTCGACGCCGAGCGCGGCACGGTGGGCGAGGTGCTGGCCGCCAAACCCGGCAACGCCTCGGAGATCTTCTCCGTCGCCCCGGGCGCTGCCGTCCGCCAGGCACTGCGGCTGATGACCCAGCAGGGTGTCTCGCAGCTTCCCGTACTGGACGGCGCCAGTTGCGTCGGCTCGGTCAGCGAGTCGGCGCTGACCGTCCGGGGGCTCGAGGATCCGACCTCGCTGGATCGTTCAGTGGCCGACGTCATGGAGTCGCCATTCCCGATCGTGGAGAGCTCGCAGTCGGCGGAGTTCGTCGTCAAGCTCCTCACCAGGTCCAGCCGCGCCATCCTCGTTCGCACCGACGGCGCCCTGCGTGGCCTCGTGACGCGGGGCGACCTGCTCGACTTCCTGACACGGTGAAGCCGATGAAACTTACCGTCCTCCTCGGCGGCACCTCCTCCGAGCGCGATGTATCCCTCGCCTCGGGTCTGCGCATGGCGACCGCGCTCCGCCGCCGCGGCCACGACGTGCGGGCGGTGGACCCCGCCGTGGGTGTGGTGGAGCTGGACGGGCTGGACGGAGGCGTGCGCACAGCGCCCCCCACGGTCGAGGAGTTGGACGCGCTCCGCGCCGGCGGAGCAGGGATGGCCGCCCGCATGCTCACCCTGTCCGAAGTGACCGACGCCGACGTCGTGGTTCTCGGGCTGCATGGCGGACATGGGGAAGACGGCACCATCCAGGCGCTGCTGGATATGGCCGACGTTCGTTATACCGGCAGTGGCCACCTGGCGAGCGCGCTGGCGATGGACAAGGATCTGAGTAAACGTCTCTTCCGTGACGCCGGAGTGCAGACCGCCAACTGGATCATGCTGACCGGTTGGCCGGAGGCAGAGGCCGAGGCCGACGTCGTCGCCACGGTCGAGGAGGAGATAGGCTACCCGGTGGTCGTGAAGCCATCCAAGCAGGGCTCCACCGTCGGGCTGAGCGTCGTCCGGCGCCGCGAGCAGCTTCTGGGCGCCGTGCTGGAAGCCTTCCGTCACGACGACGAGGTGATGCTGGAGAGCTTCATCCCCGGTCGCGAGCTCACCGTCGGGATCCTGGGTGGTGAGGCGTTGCCGGTGGGGGAGATCATCCCGAAGAACGAGATCTACGACTACGAGTGCAAGTACACGCCGGGGATGGCGGTCGAGGAGTTCCCGGCGCGGCTGGAGGCAGATGTTGCCGCCTTGCTCCAGGAACAGGCTCGGCTGGCTTTCCAGGCGCTCAAGCTCCGCGGTTGCGCGAGGATAGATTTCCGACTGACGGATAGTGGCGAGAGCTACTGTCTGGAAGCGAACACCCTGCCCGGCATGACCGAGACAAGCCTGATTCCGCAGGCCGCCGCCGCCGCCGGTATCGACTTCGACGACCTGTGTGAGCGCATCGTGACGCTCGCCATGACCGATGCGGTGGCGTCTGCCGCCCAGGAGGAGGGATGATCTCGAACGCGGTTGGACCGGGTGCGGCGTTGGTCGGGGTGCTGCCCGGCATGCAGGGGATGGGCGTCTGGATGGGCCGCCGCCAGCTCTTCGTCCGCTTTGCGGGCGAAGCCGAGACGGCAGTCATGTACAGCGCGGCGGCCCTGGCCGAGGAACTGCGTCGGCTGCATGCTCGGGCGACCTTCCACTCCATCGCCCTCACCGGTCGGGACCCGCTCGGCAACGTCGAATGCCTGCAGGCGGCGCTGGCCGATGCCGACCTCCCGCTGCCCGTGCTGGCCGAGAGTGACGGGCAGCGGCCCGACGAAGTCCGTGAGCTGGCGCCCCGGCTGAAGATGCTCCAGATATGTACCGACGGTACCGCTGGTGCTGCCATGCTTGGCCGATTCTACGGTACCATCGGAGTGGCCGTGGAATGCGGATTGGAGCATGCGCTCGTGCTCGAGCCCGGTGAACAGACCACGGATGCACAGCTCTTGCGGCTCATTGAACAGACACACGCGGTGAGTGAGAATATCGCCATGATCATCCATCCGGAGGAGCCTGCGGGCGGCGGTACGCTGGATCTGCGTTGGAGTCAGTTGCTCGCCCAGGCCGCCGAGCTTCATGACGACGTCCGCATCCTGCGGCGACTCCTTCTACCCGGGGACATGCGCCGCTGATCGCCCGGCGATTGCATCACTGCTCCGGTTGAGCCGGAACCGATGTCCGGCCCGTGTGTCATATTGGGAAAGTGGTCGTTACGCGTCAAATCACGGCAGGTTTGTATGTCCTATCCCCTGGCCGACGAGCCAGAAACCCCGCGCCTCACGCCAGCAGTGCAGTGGTTCATCGCAATCAACGTTGCGATCTACTTCCTGCAGATCACGCTCGTGCGGCCAGCGGACGTCGTATCCTGGTTCGGCTTCCGGGCCGTCGACCTGCCAGAGCGCTGGTGGACCACAATCACCTACATGTTCGTGCACGGGGGTTTCTGGCACCTTGCACTAAACATGTACACGCTCTTCCTGTTCGGTCCCAAGGTAGAGCACGAATGGAGCGCGCCGGCATTCGTCCGCTACTTCCTTCTCTGCGGGCTGGGCGGGCTGATGCTGCACCTGCTCTTCTTCCGCGGCAGCGCGATACCCCTGGTGGGGGCTTCGGCGGCCATTTACGGGGTGATGCTGGCCTACGCCCGCCGCTGGCCCGATGACGAGCTCTACCTGTTCGCCATCATCCCCATCAAGGTGAAGTGGCTGATGGCGACGCTGGTGCTGATCGATCTCGTGAACGGGCTGGGCGGTGGCTTCGGCAACCCCAATGTGGCCCACTTCGCGCACCTGGGCGGTTTTGTCACTGGCTGGTTCTACCTGCGGGCCACGGAGGCCGCGCGCGGGGAGGGGATACGAGCTCGAATCGACCGCGTGCGCGACCTGGGCGACGACCCGCCACGCCCCGTTCCGCGCGGCCTCCAGCGGCCCCGTCAGGAGCGAGACGACGTCGACGACATAGTCGCCAAGAGCAAGGCAGCCCTCGCCCAGCACCCGGGCGTGCAGGTGGCTCCGCTTCCTCCCACGTCCACGCTGCCCTCACCGCAGGCCGACCTGGACCTGCTGCTCGACAAGATCTCGAAGCACGGGATCGACAGCCTGAGCGACGAGGAGCGCCGCCTGCTGGAGGACACCTCGCGGCGGATGCGTAGCGACGAGCGGAGCGACAGCTGACGGGCTTGCGGGCTGCTCCCAGTCTGACCACTGAGCGCTGACGGGCGAGCGCCTGCCAGCGAGCGCCTGCCAGCGAGCGCCTGCCACTGAACGTTGGCCGAGCGCCTGCCAACGATCGAGCACCACCGACGCACCCTCGCGAACAGGGCTCGAAGACCCTCACGCGACAACACGACCCGCCAGGAATCACGTAGATTCATGGTTCCCATCACTCCGCCCCGCTTCCGACCTGACCATGCCGCGTCCCGAACTGCTGGAGACCTTTCCCAACCCCAACGCGGGCCGCGATTATGAGATCCGGATGATCTGCCCGGAGTTCACCTCGCTCTGCCCGCTGGGCGGCGTGGAGAGCGACGCCGAGGAGTTGCGGGCGCTGCAGGGCGGAGCTCCCGACTTCGGGACCATAGAAGTCACCTATGTGCCGGGCGAGCGCTGCCTCGAGCTCAAGGGGCTCAAGCTCTACCTCTGGAGTTTCCGGAACGACGGCATCTTCTACGAGCGCGCCGTGAACCGGATCCTGGACGACCTGGTGGCGGCCTGTGCGCCACGCTGGATGGAGGTGGTGGGCGACTTCAACGTGCGCGGCGGAATAAAGTCGGTGATCACGGCGCGGGCCGGCTCGCGTCAGGGCTGACGGCAAGCCGCGACGACACCGCTCCGAACCATGGGTCGCCTGGGTGCGGCGCCCGGAATGTGCCCGCCGGATAGTGGCCGGGAAGGAACGAGGCCGCCCGGGCGACAATGCCGGCGCGCGGAAACCCTGGCCTTCCGGACCTGAGCCGCTGGCAGGCTCGCATGGACTGCCGCCGCCCGGCTAGCGCCTGGACAGATCTCCGCAGGAGAGCAGTTGCGAACCTCGGGCAGGCGAGGCAAAGAGCCGCACGCTATAAGATCCGGCCGTCGGAACGGGCTCGTCGATGCTGGCTACCGACGCACCGCTGCCGTCCGAATGGATGACGATTGCGGGATAGTCGCCGGGTCGCCCCATCAGCACACCTGGCGAGCCGCACAGACCGCGCTGCAGGTTCCATCCCAGTGCCAGCGTCGTGGACGGCGGCCCCTGAAGCGCGACGGTGACGAACATCGACTCCCCATCGCTCGATGGCCTGACCTCGGCGCTTCCGGAGATCAGCAGACTTCCCCTGGAGAGGAGCCGGCCCGCCCAGGCTGGCTCGCCCATCTCCTCACCGCCCAGGGAGCCCGGAGCGGCGCTCCGGCCGAGGCACGCCGTGGTCAGCATGCCCAGGGCGACGGCGAGAACGGCGGTATGCGCGGTGCGGCGTGGGTGAGCCATGGTGGAGCGGGAGGTCAGGGAGGGCGGGAAGGTGCCAGCAAGCGACAGCCGAAGACATCCATGGTGACCGCAAGAATGGGGCGGCCGGGGCGGGAGTTCGCTGGCAGGGTTCGCTACCGGAGTCCACGATATGGTTCCTCAGTCGGGCTGAAGCCGGGCGATCGCGTGCCGTCGTGCAGCCCCCTCGCGCGCCCTCGCCCTCAGCTTCCGAAACCCACCCTGCTACCCGCCTCGGCGCGCGGTGGCGCGACCGTCACGGAAACTATCCCGGCGTAGGAGACGACGGCCCGCAGCATCTCCGACGAGTTGGTTCGCGGGACGCCGTCCCCTGCCTTCTCCGCCTCCTTCGCGGCGGCAGGACTGTCCTTTGCAGCCCTTCCAGCCTGTTCGACAGGTGGCGGGCCCTGCCATCGAAGAGGCTGGCCGCCGTCGACGCGCGGCGCGCGGTAGACCTCCAGCGTCACGTACTCGCTGTGCACCGAGAGGACAGAGCTCACCCGCAGCGTGTGGCCGTTGACCAGATGAACCTCGACGACCGCGTTCGGGTCTGTCGCCTCGACATCGGCGTCCAGGATGGTGCGGAAATATTCGGAGTCGAACACGGATGCGGCCTCGGTGCAGAGTGTGTCGCGGGGGCCGCGTCCGACATGGACGGCGGCTTCTGGCATGATCTGATCTGTTACGCGACCAGCGGCGGCCGTGGTCGCGAGTGGCAACATGCGCTACCCGCGTGACCGGTCGCAAGGCGTGCGGCGGAGCTGCCCCTGCGCACGCGCCGCCTGCCGTTCACGGGATGTGACCCGAAGGCGTGCCCTCCTCCAACCCCCAGACGGCCGGCGTGGCGAGTTCCACGCTGTTGCCGGCCGGGTCGCGTACGTAGAGCGAATGACCGCCGTGCGGCCAGCTTATCTCGGCTTCCACCGGCACGCCGGCCGCCGTCAACCGCTCGCGCCAGAGGGCGAACTGCGACTCGAAGACGCGGAAGGCGATGTGCCCGGGGCCGCGCGCTCCGTGTGGCGGGATCCGGACACCCCCGACCTCGCCGGCCGACTTCGACGTCGCCCGGTCGTCGAAGATCAACACGACAGCCTGGCCGCAGCGAAAGAAGCAGTGGCGTTCAGGTTCGCGGGCCAGCAGCACGAGTCCCAGCACGTTCTGGTAGAATCGTTGCGCTGACTCGAGATCCCGCGCGTACAGGCAGCTCTCGATGACGCCTTCCGGCGATTGCATGTTCATCCGGATTCTCCGTCCGATGGGATGTTGTGGCCATGACCGGAATCGGCCAGGCGTTGCGGTCGGTGCCCTCGTCGCAACCACGTGACCGTGATCGCCGTGAGCGGAAGGGTAATCAGTAGCGTGCAAGCAAGCAGGAGCGCCAACAGCCAGGGGAGCAATTCCAGCAGGCCATCGATGTCCAGCGTGATCTGCCAGTCCACCACGATCGCTGCCAGCAGAGCGGCCCAGGAGAGCAGTGAGGTGGCCCAGAGGGCCAGTACCGTCCTGCCAGGCCATGCCTGCACACGCCGGGCCCGCGCCGGCCTGGTGAGAAACAGTGCGGGAGCAACGACCCAGGCCAGCAACAGCAGGAATATCGCTGCCAGGCCCAGCCAGTACGGCCAGCCGAGTGTCACTGGCTATCATGCGCGCGCCGAGCCGCCCTCACCACGAAGAATGCGAAGGCCCTCCACAACACGACTCCGGTCACCACTCCAGCAGCCAGCCCCAGCGGCCAGGCCCAGCCGCTGGACAGTCGGTCCGTGCCAGCCGATCCGGGGGCGCACTCACGCGTCGCCGCCAACCACTTTCCGCCGGCCTCCAGGCAGCGAGCCTGGAGCGTCATCGTCGCCACCAGCAACGCCGTCAACATGGACATGGCGCCGATCAGGAGCGCGGCGAGCCGGCGTCGCGTCTCCGTCTTCATCGTGGCGATGAGGGGTCGTTGTCGGGCGCCTCGGGCACCTGTCTGGAGGGGCTCGCCGGCTCATTCCCGTCGACGACAGAACTGTCCGGGGAAGTTCCGTTCGACGAGTCGACCCCGAACGGTGGTGCGTCGCCCGGGTACTCCCGTTCTCCGGCCCCGGCATCCTCGTCGGCCGGCGAGAAGGCGCTGCGCAACTCGTCCGCGTCCAGCAGGTCGCGCACGACGGCTTCCAGGCTCGCCCGTGAAGTGTCGTCGACGAGGATCAGATCGGACGCCCAGAGATACTTCCCACCCAGGCACTCACCAGATTCGGCACAGTTGGCGCGCAACTGCGCGATGTGGTCAAAGGTGCAGAACGACGCCACCCATCGTGTGCCGTCAGCCAACGTCACGATGGCATCTGTCACATCGTCGGCTGGATCCCATTCGCCGGGTGCCCACTCCTCGGCTTCGATCCAGAGCTGGAAGGAGGACGAATCTGACATCAGGAAGGGGAGACGGAGAATCGTTCCACCGCGCCGGATTGCGTCTCGCCGCCGATGGAGGCGCGGCTGCACGAGCTACGAAGCGACTTCACAGGTCACGGTCACACGAGCGCGCCGTGACCAGCCAGCGCTCGCGAGAGGTGTCACACGGCGGTGTCGTCCTCGTCGTCGTCATCGCCATCGTCGTCACCCTGATCGTCCGTCGTGCCGTCCCCCGTGCCATCGGCCTGGCGGAGGGCAGCCTCGCGCTTCTTCTGCCGCTTCTCTTCCTGCTTCTTCTTGCGATCGATTTCCTTCCTGCGCTTCTCGTAGTCGTAGTTGGGTTTTCTCGCCAAGGTAGACTGCTCCGGGTTGGCCTCTGATAGTGAAGTAGGACATACGTCCGGTCATCGCCGACATATGCCTTCGTTATCTGAACATAGCACCCGCCAGTGGGAACCGCGCGTACCGATCCGCCCGGGCTCCCTGCAGATGCCCCGGTTCAGCCGGCGTCGGAGAGGGCAGAACGCGCCACCCTCACGGTCACGAGGAACTGTCCCAGATGTCGTTGAGTATGTTCCGCGGCGTGGCTGAGCAAGCCCAGCACGGTGGAAGGGAGCTGCGCCCGGCCCACCCCGCGGCCGTCGGTGAGGTGGGATTCGTCGGTGAGCCGCAGTTGTTCGAGCGCCCTCTCCACCTGGGCGGCGAACGCCGCCGCCAGCGATTCCGCCGTGTCCGTACCATTGCCGGCGTAACCCTCCCTGGTGGCCTCGGTCTCGGCGGCGAGCGAGCGCCGCTGTCCTTCCGAGAGCTGTTCGCCGCGGGCGTAAGTGAACAGCCGGTCGACCACTCCCGAGACGTGCCGGAGGTGGAAGCCTGGCGAGGCGACCCCGGCCGGTCTTGCCCAGAGGACGGCGTCGGGGAGGCCGGCGCTCAGGGCGGTCAATTCGTCGCGAGTCTGGATCAGGGCGTGAGCTACCGGCTGGAGCAGTGCCGGCACGCCGGGCACCGGCCCGCGCTGCCAGGCTTCGCGGCGATCAGGCGCAGCGGCAGGAGCTGGTGCTGGGGGCGGGTTGGATGTGGAAGGGGGCATGACTGGGGGGCTGAGGTGTTGGCGAGCCGGTGACAGATCCGCGCATCAGGCCTCGGGGTCGCCCTCCATCTCCGGGCGGCGCGAGGCGTCGATCTCGACCTTCTCGCGGAAGGTGAGTTTATGCCCGCACTGGGTACAGACATAGAGCCCGGTGCGAACTCCCTGGTCGTACTCGCGGGCGATTCCTGGATGGTCGCAAGGGCGGTCGCCCCACGCCTCCTGCAACGCCAGCGCCTGCTTTCGCTTCATCAGGATTTCTCTCGGGTGAACGGCGCTCTTGGAAGCTGTCCCTGAAAGCTATCACAGACAGTTCATGCCTGCCGAGTCCGGGCCGCGATCACTCCAGCCCGTGTCTCCGGTCGCCAGTCTGCGCGCCCCGGTCCACCATCGCCTGCCGTCTTCCGGCCTCCGCCCAGTCTATCCGCGGCGCGACCTCGACATCGGCCAGGGCGAGGCTCTGCGTCGCCCGGTCCACTACCGGTGCGCCCAGTTCCGCCGGAAGAGCGAGGCCAAAGTCCAGCTCGGCGCGCCTGCAGAGGCGCTCCTCCCGCGCCCTGTCACGACCCTCGGCGCGTACGCCCATGGCGTGCACCCGCGCATGGATCCCCTCGTGTACGATGCTCGACGCCACCGGCGCGGCAGTGATGTCGGTGCGGGCGAGAAAGGTGAGTTCGGTGACACAGCTACGCTCGTCCGGAATGAAGGCGCCGCGGCAGGGAAAGCGGACGACGCGGAACTGTGCGAGGTCGCGCCTCAGGTGACGGAGCCGCCACGGCTGGTACCGGTCGATGAGGCCGAGTGCCTCATCGAGGCGGGCGAGGACGGTGTCGGTGCCAATGTCCGGCCGGCTGTTCTCCACCAGCACCCGGAAGCCGCGCAGCTCGTACGACACGGCTGGTACCTGGGGCGTGCCGGGATCGGTGCGCAGGTCGGCGAGCGGGAAGTGGCCGGCCTGCTCGTCGTCGGCTGGGAAGCTGCTGGAGAGGGCAGATAGAAACTTGCGGAGCACGGTACAACCTCCAGCGGTGGTCCCGGCGTTCGCCGGGATGACGGTGTGAGAGGGGGATGACGGTGTGAGAGGGGGGATGACGGTGTGAAGGGGGGCGGTGGTGCGTGGCACTCCGCTAGTGGGCGCGGCTACACTATCAGCCTCGCCCGCTCTACAGGTTTCTACAGACCATCGGTGCCAGATCTACCGCTTCGCCGTCGGCCTCACGGATATCGTTATCGACGACGGGTACTGACTGGAGTGATGCACAGCGTTGTGCGCCACCACGCCGTCCTTCTCGTCGTAGTTGTTGCCACCGGTGTTCAGGTTGCGGTCGAAGCGCGGGAAGTTGCTGCTCGAGACCTCTATGCGCAGGCTGTGGCCGGGCTTGAAGAAGTTGCTCGTGTTCATCGGCTGCAGCGTGACCTTGGCCACCTTCCCCTTCTCCATCCACACTACCGGCTTGTCGTAGCCATCGCGGTAGCGCATCCGCTGGATCGTCTCGTCCAGGTTGTATGCCGTGCCGTCCGGTGCGACGTCGATCAGCTTGACGGTGAAGTCGGTGTCCTTCGCGTCCGACTCCACGTAGAGCGTCACGGAGATCTGGCCCGACAACTCCATCCCGTCCCTGAACGGATCGGTGGTGTAGACGAGGATGTCCGGTCGCTCCTCCATCTTCCGCTGGTCGAAGGCGCCGGCCTGGATGGCGGTGCCGGTGCAGCAGACGTTGCCACCGTACGACGTGACCGGCTTCATCGGGTCGTAGGTGAAGGTGTCGCGAGCGGCTGCCCGGGGCACCGAGGTGACCAGCTTGCCGTCGCCGTGGAGCGTATTGGCGCTGCCACCACTGGTGAGGTAGAAGGTGGTCGGCTTCGCATCAGCCGGCGGCCAGACGTCGGCCGTCTGCCACTCGTTGCTGCCCATCGTGTAGTAGCGAATGCGGGGCAGGGTGTCGAGCAGGCCGTTCTGCTCACCCTTGAGGATGAGGTCGAACCAGCCGTAGGTCATGGCGTTGTAGTCCATTCGCGGGTCGCCCATGGAGCGCTCGCCCACGACGGTGTTCTCGGTTGCGCGGGTGTAGGCGCAGTGGGCCACCGGCGCGATCACCGCGTACTGCTTGTCGGCCACCTCCGGGGATGCCTTCGCACGGGCGACCTTGAACATCTCCAGGTTGGGCCCGACCGACACGTCGTACCAGGACATGAACCAGTAGGCCGGGATGTTGAACGGCATACCGTCGTTGTAGAGACCGCCCTTGTACCACGCCGGATCGTTCGGCGTGCGCTGGATCATGCGGCCGCCCGTGGGCACGGGCATGGAGTCGGCGAAGATACCCCTGGGCCCGTCCACCGACTTCAGGATATCCTGTACCGGGAGATGCCAGAGCGCCCTGGACCAGTCCACCGGGGGCATCTGCGGGGCGAGGTCGAACATGCGCGAGGCGGCGATGAGGTCCTGCTGGGAGGTGGTCGGCGCGAACATTGGCCGCACCTGGTTCTGCTGACCGTAGATCCAGGTGATGAAGAGCATCTGGACCGCACCGCCGCGGTACCAGTTGCCCTGCTCGTAGTACGGACCCACGCGCCCGACGCCAGCACCGAAGCCCTGCGGCACCATCGCCGCGTAACCCTTGGGTGCCAGTGCGGCGACGCCCATCTGCCACTCGGCGGTCGACGAGCAACCGATGGTGCCGAGCTTGCCGTTACTCCACTGCTGGGAGGTGATCCACTCGATGGCATCCACGCCGTCAGTGCGCGGCGGGCCGAGGATGTCGTAATTGCCCTCGGAGAAGAAGTGACCGCGCTCGTTCTGATCGACGTAGGCGTAGCCGCGCTTGACCGCTTGAAGTGCCGCAGACATGTCGCGCGGGGCGCCGGTGCGGACGTCCCAGTAGTTGAAGTTGTAGGGGGTCTTGACGAAGATCGTCGGCACCGGACCGGAGGCGTTCCTGGGCCGGTAGATGTCGGTGGCCAGACGGACGCCGTCGCGCATCGGCAACATGATCTTGCGCTCGACGATGGCCACGTCCTGCAGCTCGCGTTCGATCTCCCAACGGTGGGCTATCAGCGAGTCTCTGTTGGCCGTCTGCGGCTGGGCTACGAGCGGAGTGACGCCTGTCAGTCCGACTGTCGCCGTACAGAGTAGGGATAGGATGATCCTGCGCATGGTCGGGCTCCAGCGGGTAGCGGATGAGGGGTCCCCCTGAGGCAGCCCATCGGGAGGACGGGTGATCGCGCGGTATCTGGCCTACGTTGGCTCCTCGCCGTTCGCTGCGCAGCGGAGCGGACCGTAGCCACCTGTTACGTTGGAGAGCGGCACGCCGTCGCGCCACCCTTCTCTCAGGTGACAGCCGATGAATGCCAGTCAATCCTTCACGCTCTGGCTCGACGCCGACGCGACCCCGCGCGACGTGAGCACGATCGTCTTCCGTGCCGCCCACCGGCTGGAGCTGACGACGATTCTTGTCGCCAACCAGCGCGTGGCCATCCCCGCCGGCCATCCCATGGTGAGCGCGGTGCGTGTAGCCGGTGGGCCTGACGTGGCCGATCGTTACATCGCCGACAACGCCGTGAGCGGCGACGTCGCCATCACCGCCGACATCCCGCTCGCCGCCGACCTGGTGGCCAGGGGCGTGGTGGTCATCGATCCGCGGGGTGTCGAGCATACGGCCGAGACGGTGGGTGAGCGGTTGAGCATCCGCGACTTTGCCGATGCGTTGCGCGGCGCGGGGGTGGACACCGGCGGTCCGGGGTCGTTTACCGCTCGCGACAAGCAGAACTTCGCGTCAACGCTGGACAGGGTGCTTACCCGGGCTATCCGGCAGCGCGGGTGAGCCTGGCCACCAGGCCGGCGCTGACGCGCACGTAGCTGGTCATGGTTGGGGCTGTTGCGGTCGGCATTGCCATGGTGGGTGCTGCCACGGTCGGCGTAGCCATGCCTGGCGCCGCTGGCATGGCGATCGCAACGCGGGAATCGTGGTTCTCCGGTTCCCTCCCGCCGCGATGCTGGCCACCGGTGTGGCAGTCGCACAGATTGCCTGCCATGACAGAGCCCTCTTCGGAGACACTCGCCAGAGTCGAGGTCCTGGCCGACCTCGAGCCTCTCGTGCAGCGCCTGATGGCGACCCATGAGGCCAAGCGCGTACTCTGGTTTCCCAGCGAGTTGCTGGCGCCGCCGCCGGACACCGATCCGGACGCGTATGTGAGTGAGCTGCGGGAGCGTGCCCGAGGGATCAGCACGCCGGCTCGCGTCGCGCTCGCCCTCAACCTCCTGACCGAGGAAGGGCTGCCGCACTTCCACCGGCTGCTCGCGGTCTACCTGGGCGGCGACACCTTCTGGTCGAAGTGGACCAACCTGTGGACCGCCGAGGAGGACCGGCACGGCGCAGTGCTGCACGACTACGCGCGGGACAGTGGGGTGCTCGACAACCCGGTGCTGGAGCGGATGCAGTTCGAGTACCTGAGGGCCGGCTTCGAGCCGGAGTGGGACAGGGATCCGTACCGTGTCTTCGTCTACACGACGTTGCAGGAACGGGCGACTCAGGTGAGCCACGCCAACACCGGGAAGCTGGCCGGCGAGCACGAGCCGCTGATTGGCACGGTGCTCAACAACGTCGCCAGGGAGGAGGCTCGCCACTACATCTTCTACCGGTCGGTCTTCAAGGAAGTGATCAGGCGCGATCCCGACCGCGCCCTCGTCTCGGCGGCCGAGCTGATGCCGTCGATAGACATGCCGGGCGTGAGCATGCCGCACTTCCGCGAGATGGCCGACGTCATCCGCCGGGCGGGCATCTATGGTCCGCGCGATTACCTGAAGATCGTCGAGGAGCAGATTCGCTACTGGGCGATCGACAAGGTGACGGGGTTGAGTGACATTGGCCGGAAGGCGCAGGAGACGATCATGGCGGTGCCGAAGCGGCTGGAGCGGGTGGCCGACGCGATGGAGACGCGGAGCAAGGCCAAGATGTTCGTTTTCGACGTAGCGTTCGCGCGCGAATTCGGGATGAGCTGAGGGGGGCGATTCCGGGCGGAAAACGGGGGAGGGATTCCGCTCCGCGCCTACATTGCTAATATTACCAGACTGGCCCGGGCCGTTTATTAGCGGACGGGTCAGGTGACATTGCGGTAGCGATCTGAAGTGATCGTCTGGCCAGGTAGCTCAGTTGGTAGAGCAGCGGACTGAAAATCCGCGTGTCGGCGGTTCGACTCCGCCCCTGGCCACTCAAGTAAATCAATGACTTACGAGCCAGGGCACTCGGATTTCCACGAGTGCCCTGGCTTTTTTGCCTCATGTCGAGGGAGGGTCGAGGGAGGGGCGCCCCCGCTCGGCCAGGGGCTCGAACCAGGGGCATCCGCTGGTCGAGAAGGCGTCGGCCAAGTGGCCCGGACTTCAAGCGATCCCTACGCTCGCGGTACCGGCTCGAACAGGTCGTTCGGGCCGACTCACCCGCACCCCGAGCGTGTCATGCCCCGTCCGTTCGCCCCCGGCCGCGTAGGCCTCAAGCAGTTCCTCGTCCAGGCAGGGATCAGCAAGAACACCTTCTTCCTGCGGTACCGCTACGAGCCGCGCTTCGTGCGTCTGCTCGACATCCAGGAGGATCGGGACCACAGGCTCCACTTCCCGGCTGAGGCCGGTCAGCGGCTGCGGGAACTCCGCGGGAAGCCCCGGCACGGCAACGCCGGCCGCGCGCCGCAGCGCCCCTGCCCCTCGTGCGGCGCGACCCTGCACCCGCGCCACGTCGCCTGTATCGCCTGTGGCTGGGAGGCCACCGTTCATGGCAGAGCCGACGAACGCGCTCGAACGTCCGCTTCCCGGAGCACGGCGATGATGAACTACCGCCGTAGCGAGGAGCTCGAGGCCCTGCGGAGGAGTGCAAATCCCGGTAGGGCTCACTGGGGAGCCGGCGCAGGCAGCGTGAGCGACATGAGCAGCCACCCGCCAACATCGGTGGTCGTCCCGCCGCGCCACGCTCGCTAGCGAGTCGGGCATCAGCAAGAGGAAACCGGCGGCGACGCGAGAGATGATTGCTCGCGCCGCCGCCGGTTTCCGTTTGAGCCATCGCGGCAGTCGAGCGGCCGAACCCACTCGTGGAAGTCGCGCCCCAGCCTGGCTTTCGGATGCTTCGCTATGGACCATCGCACCCGTGCACAGCCGACCCTATCTTCTGCTCTTGAGCTCTTCCACAGGCTCAGATCCTCCCCCCGACACGTCAGCGGGTCAGCATGTCGGGGAGTCATTCACCTGTGCCACCGCGGCAGTGCAGCCGGCGAGAGCGTGATCCCCCAACGGGGCTCGGCGCTCTTGGCAGGTCCCGCGGGCGCCGCCACGGAGTTCTCTTCGTCATGCCCATTGATCGTGACGAGTTCTTGCGCCGAACCGGCCTAGCCCCTAGCGATGCATTTCCCGGCTCTAGTGGACGTCTCGACCGTGCCGAGGAGGACTTCGTGCGCGGACCGCTCGGCCTCTGGATCCCTCGCGAGTACGCCGAGAATCACGTCGACGACGATGAACCGGCGGCTGCACGCTCCTGGGCGACGACAGTTGGCTGGGCCGAGTTGTTCGGCTCCGCCGCTTCACAGGGTGACCTGATCGACCGGATCAGGCGCTACTCACTCCGTGAGATCACCATTCTCACGGCGAGAGTCTGTCTCCTACTCGAGGTCGGCGCTCGTCACCTGCGAGCGCGCGGTGATTTCCGGGGACGTCCGGAGGCGCTACTGCATGCGACACAAGACCTCCTTCTCCAGAGCTTCCTCGGGCGCGAGGCTGCCACCCAGCTATGGGAGCATGTCCGCTCGGTACGTGGAAGTAAGTACAAGGCTGGACGCGTTGCCTTCTTCCAGGAGCGTCAGGCGCTCAATCTGTTGAAGCTCGCCCTGATCGTCACCGAGCACGATGCCCCTGACAGTGGGGAAGGCTCCGTCCCATTCCTCGAGGCGCTCCTGATGCTGCACGACGCACTCGATCCGAACATGAGTGGAATGGACACGACGACGGGCGATGGCCGTGAACGGTGGGAGCTCTACATGTTCGCAGCCTCGAGCTACTACAACGGAAGGCACGATCTCCATGATCAGGTACGTGCGCACTACCTCTACATCGAGCCCCCCGCCGCAGTCGCGGCGCGCAACGGCGTAGTGGACCTACCCGCCATGTTGGAGCGAGCGACCGGCCTGCCTTCTGTAACCGCGTGGAATGCTATCTTCGGCGTCTATGCAGCGTGGGGATCCGGCAACCTTGAGCAGCTGATCGGAGGCGCTGTCACGGAGAGCCGCTCACGCTTTTTCGCCACGCTCTCAGGGGTGACGGCGGAGGAACGTGACCGATGGTTCTCGCTCACCACGATTGATGTCCGTGAGTTGCAGCAGCGGGTGCGGGATCGGTATTCACTTGAGGATCCGCACTACTTCGACGTGCTGGTGTTCGAGCAAACTCCAGTCATCATGTTCGATGACACGTTGATATGCGTGTCGCTGCGACTGCTGAAGCTCCTTGGCACTGTCGGACTGCAGCATCGGTTCCTCGATCCATGCTTCAGCAAGGACGAGCGTGAAGCCTTCCTTGTGACCAGGGGGTATGCGGTGGAGCAGTATGTGCTCGACCTGCTGGAACGTGCCTTCGGTCCTCGTCTCGTGGGAGAGCGCCGGCTGCGGGAGCTTGCTGTGGGGCGCAAGGTGTGTGAAGCCATTGCGATCTACGCTGACGCTGCGATCCTCTTCGAAGTCAAGGCGATCCATCCAACCCTCGGGGCACGGCACGGCGAAGACTACGATTCGCTCCGTAGGTCATGGGAGCGGCACACGCAAAATGCGGCCGACCAGTTGGAGTCCACCATCTCACTTCTCAAGCACGGCGCGCTCCGGGAGGCCGGCCTCGACCCGGATAGGATCCGCCGTGTCTATCCAATCGTGGTGACCTTCGAGAGCCCGATGAGCGTGCCGGTGTATCGCGCGGTGCGTGATATTGACCTCAAGGGGCACCCGCTCATGGAGCGCATTGCGAGCCGAGCCGCCGCACCGTTGACGTTGATGGATATCTACGACATCGAGATGCTGGAGGTGGCGCTGGAGCACGGTGCCGAAGCCCTGAGCCTTCTACAGGAGAAGACCGCTCACCCCGAGCACGTCGAGTTGCCGTTCGACGATTACCTCCGTCTTCGCGGTGAGCCCTACGTCGGGCGCCATAGCCACTGGCACGCAGAGCGCTTCCAGAGCATCTCGGACGACCGCCGCCAGTTCTTCCGCGAACGCGGCCTGCCGACCGACGCTGCGACCGGCCAAGGCACAGCGGCCGTGGAGGGTTAGCGGGGCAACCGCCGGCGCTCTCGCCCCCGTGGAGCGATATTGGGAGCGGAGCAGTGACCTTGAGGCTACGCTCGGACGGACGGGAGCGAGGGCGTACTCAGCACCCGGGAGAGCCACCAAGATCGCCACAGGGCTTGAGGCGCGCCGCTAGAAGGACTCAGAATGCCCCGCAGTCAAGGTGTCGAGGCACTGCTAATGAGTGAGGACCCTCCGCCCTTCGGGAACGGCGTCGATCACATCCCCCATCGGCCCGTCTCTGAAGGCGAGGAGGTTGACAACTCCACTCCGCACGAGGACGCAATCGAAGCGATCTTGGGACTGCTGCTCGAGATGAGCCAGCTAGTCGAGATGTGCTGTGACGCCTTCGCTGCGGCCAACGTGGTAGTCAGTACACGCGGTAAGGAAGGACTACGTGGGGAGCGATGCTGATGGAGCGGGGACGTAAGAGATCACGCGCGCTTGTCGCCTCCGGGCCAGATGTCTCTGCTAGGGGATGAAGGTCATCCCACCGATAGACTCGTCGCGAGACTGCCTCTCGTTGGCAGTAGTACGATCCTCTAGGAGGAGCCACGCCATTCCGGGCAGTAGCGTGAGGCAGTGATCGTCTTGCCGCACACCTCAGGGATCCGGCCTGGCGTCCAGAAGATGACGCGCTGCCGCTTCCGCCGAGCGACGCTTCTGGAGCGTCTTTACATATCGACGCGTCGTGGCGATGGACCTGTGCCGGAGTTGTGCTTGGACCTCATGCTCCTCGGCCCCGCTCTCTAGGGCCCACTGTCCATGACAGTGCCGCAGGTCATGGAGTGTCACCCCGTGCACGCCGACCGCATTGCAGGCTTCCCGAAAAAGGCGCCTCATCCATCCGTAACGGAATGGAGACGGAACGGCGTCCTCGACAAACTGCCAGCAATCCGACGAGATCGAGATCGTCTCTTCGCTGGTGGACGTCTTGGTACCCGGCACGTCGATGGTGAAGGTGTCCGGGTGCAGGTGGGGCCGCTCCAAGCGCTCGTACTCACCCACGCGGAGCCCGCTCACCACGAGGAACAGCGGGAACCGCCGAGCGTACCCCGGCAGATGCTCGAGGATTCGCCAGAAGGTTGCTGGTGAGATCTGCGGTACGCGTTCTACCTCAGGCAGGAGCGGGATGGCGTCGATAACGTGCTGCCTCACAGGATGCCTCGGGTCACCGTGGCAGAGGGTCGTGAGCACTGCGGCGAGGGCTCGTCTGACGTGATTCCAATCGGCGGCGCTGTTCCCCCAGGCTCGTGAGAGAAGCCGCCAGTCAGTCGCCTTGATACGAACTAGGTCCGCGACCGGGGCGTCCGGACGCAGATGGTGAACGATGCGGCGCAGCTGCGCTCGCTCGTCGCGGGTGAGACGGTCCAGAGCCTCGAAATGGCGGGCGCCGACTGGCAGATCACCGGCATCCTCGAGCGCATCCCACTGTTCGCGCGTAGCGACGGTCAAGCCATTCACATACTCAGTCCCGATACGGACACCGCGCTGTCGGAGATACTGCCCGCGCACCATCGGCCGCATGGATACCAGCTCGACCAGTTCGACCACCGACACGCCGCGGGTCCGGAAGGTCTCCAAGATCTTCCACTGCTGCTCGGAGAGGCCCGCCAACACCTCATAGCTCTCCTCGCTCATGGCGAGCGCCTGCGCCTTACTTCTGAGCGCCCGAGTGGACGTGGCATAGCGGCGCTTGCTGACATCCTTGATGTCCATCGCCGGTATCAGCTCATCAAGGGCGGTGAGCCAGAGCTGCCTGTTGACCAGCTCGAGGTCTGTGGGACGCGGGCCGATGATGTGGGAGATGATGTCCACTGGATCGGCATTGTCCGTGTGGATGCGGGCCGCCACGCCACCTAGTGGCTCCTCAGATGGAGCGACGTCGTGGGGGGCCGCTCGACTTGCACCTCCCACCTCCATCAGTGCTCCAGCGAGCAGGGCGCGGCAGCGGTCAGCCATCAGCCCTCTGCCGGCGGGCGTTCCAGCGATCTGGAGCTCCTCGGGGCTAATGACATCACGGGCGAATGCTTGGACTATGGGCACGCCGTCGGGGTGCGCCGCGAGTTCGGTCAGCAGGAGGTTCAGACGTCTGAACTCTGCCGGGTCGCTCGTGCCACTCGACCGCTGCAGGCGCTCGACGCCGATGGCGGCAAACCGTCGGTCGAAGCGGAGGTGCCCCCGCTGCTTCCGTCGGTCACGCGAGGTGCCGCCGCCAGCCTCCTCGTGCACACTCACGACCCCTTCCGCTCCTCGATCCAGGTGTAGACGTCGTGCTCGTACCACACGACGGTGGAGCGGCCCAGGGTGATCTTGGCCTGGGGGGCTACATGACGCCTGATCCACCACTCGCTGACGGCGCCGCCGAGGATGTTCTTGCGGATTTCAGCCGCTGTAAAGAGGCGACCACGGCTCGGGGAACTCGGGCCAGAGTTGACCGGACTGACGCTGCGCATGATGATCTGGGGTGAAGGGAAACGCCCTGCCAAGGGAATCCCTGCCGACTCTCTCGCGGGACAATCCCCGGGCGACTTGGCGAGTCTAGGGCGCGCTGGATCGGAGTGCACATTGCCTGACCCGATCACCGTAGAGCCGCCGTTCGAGGGAGCGTAGGGATGATCGACGAACCCGGCCACCTGCCTGAATGGTGCCTCGAGCGCTGAACAGCGCGTCCAGTCCCCTTCCACCCGTTTGCACGCGCAGAGGGGGGCGGTGCCACGCGGCACCGCCCCCCTCTCGCGATCCGGATCTTCAGCCACGGACAACGGTGGCTCCCAGCCGGTACGCTGTTGGCCGTCTTGTCACCTCCGGGCTCGCCCGGAACACCATGCCCCAGCCAGCTAGCGGAACGTTCGGCGAAACCGCTCCCGGTACTCCTTCTTTCTCTCGGTCAGGCCGATACCCACCATGCCGCGGCAGACATGCGCCGCATGTGCATCCCACCCGGAGGGCCAACTGGCGAAGCGATGTTCACCGCACGCCGGACACATCATGGCTTGACGCCGGACACATCATGGCTTGGCCGACGATGTCCCGATAGACCGTGTGCGCGGTAATGTCCACCGGCTGGGCTTCGGCGGGCAGATCGCGCTGGACGCTCCGGGATTCTTTCGACTGGCTTCGTGGCACCGGACCTCCAGGCATTACCGCCGACAGTCGGCGGTAATGCCTGGAGGAGCGACGACGTAGAAGGGCCCGCGGCCGTGCCGGTCCGTCGCTACCGCCATCATCGAGTTGATGGACTGCACCCAGTTGTAGCAGTCGACCGGTAGCATCCCCCGGAGTGCGAGGTCTCCCGACCGGAACCCCGTCAGGTCGGAGACGGCCAGGGTCAGCTGGGCGTCGACGGCTACGGCAAGGACGGACTCGCGCTCGGCGTACTCCACGATCTCCGCCAGCGTGGTCTGCGTCGGTTCCCACACGACGCGAGCGCCGCTCGCGGTGGGCTCGAGGCCGCGGCCCACGTGTTCGACGCCCCGGCGACGTCCACGCTGAGGAAGATCGGCTGACCCCCGCTACTCCCCCGGTTCATCGTCTTCCAGCCTATCATCCTCCGGGTAGATGCGCTCCGAGCGGACAAGCTGGTACACCCTGTCATATAGCTCGTCAGCGACCGCCGACCGCTTGTCCGCCGCTGATACGCGGACGTGATCGTCGAAGGCGTGCCCCGACATGAGCCACAGCAGATCGACCTCGCTGTCGGCCATGTCACCCATCAGCTCCTCGATTAAGCCGACCACGAGCCGCTCGGCCTCGGTGTTCTCCCATTCGTTGGCTACGTACGCGCCGTCGACGATGCGCTCCTCTCGATTCGTGAACGTAGCAAAGCTCGTCCAGGCGTCCGCGTCCTCGCGCCATCTCCAGTCGGGTTCGGTGAGTGGTCCGTGGGACTGAAGGCGAGCGATCACAGCACCGGCGTACCCGCGGTACTTACGCTGGATGATGTTCACGACCTCGGATCGTCGCACGCGCACCTCGGTGTGTCGACAGGACGCGCCCTATGCGAGCACGGCGGCTGAACAGCAGGGCGCTTCGTTGAGAAGGTATATGTCTTCATGCGAGCCTGGGATACCGGCTGCCCCGCAGAAGGCGTCAAGGGCGCGCTTCCGGAAATCCTTGTCGGACTTCCGAATCGGAACCCCAGGGACCGTACAGGGACCGAGCTGCTGACGGCGCGCCGTGCAGAGGACGCGCCGCTGGTCCTGAACATCCTGTAAGTGTCGCGCTTCAGCCGATGCCATCGTTCCGGCCCCGCGATCCTCGCCGCTCGGGTTCACGTCACGCAGGGACAGTGTCCCCTATCATCTGGCCCAACCCACCACCCGGAGAGGGCACGATGCCACTGGAGCTCGAGGACGCTGGGTCGACGCAGTTCACGAAGCCATTTCGCTGGGAGATCATGGCTGGAGATGCGCCGAGCGGGGTGTGCATGGCTGGGGAAGCGACAACTCAGGTGGAGGCGCGTATAGCGCTTGCGGCCGCGCTGGCTAGCTATCGAGGCGCGAGTGTGCAGGGTGTGGTCTGGCGCGTCACGGGTCCGGCACGCCCCCCGATGGAGGTGGTCGAAACCGCGAGCCCGCCGTCCGACGACGAGTGTCCCCTCACGCAGGTACCTATCAGGGTGGCACTCGGACTGGTCACAGGGCGGCGCCTCCACCACTATCAGCATGATTCCGCCTTCGCCGCCATGCTCGACTGGCTTGCGTTTGCCGTGGCGGGCGGGACCCCAACACAGGAGCAGGAAACTTCACAGGCCTTCTTCGCCGCGGTGCTGCGGAGGGCGAGGCAGGTCTTCCCAGCACTTGCCCACGAGACCGGCGACGAGTTGGAGGGGATGCCGGAACTCATGCCGGCGTGGCTCGTTGACCGCGAGGCCTTATATGGTGCTCTCATTGCTCCTCGCCGGTCCTGAGGTTCAGAAGCCCCAGTTTATTCAGCCACCCGACCGTCGACGGCAGCAGTCGCACCAGCAGTTCGGCCTGGCCGGTCGGCAGACGTATGGATGCGAGCGTGGGCCCAAGAGCGACGTCGCTCTGGGGCCGCGTTCGTCGTCCTCGACGACTGCCGATAGTCGCAGATGTGCGGCAACCGATCTCCCCCACTCTGAAGTCGGTTCGCGCGGTCGTCGTGGCGCCCGGTCCTCGGTGGTTTCCGATTCGGAATCCTGTGGGCACTACTGGCCCGCCGGTGCGGGGGGCCCCGGTGCCGAACGGCTGGGTGAGGCGAGCTCGGAGGAGCTCTTCCTCGTACCAGACGAGCACTTCGCGGAGGCGGCTTAGGAGGCTCCAGGCAGTAGCGTGACCCGGAGCGATCACCAGAGCGCGAGTCACGAACAGGGTAAGGTGACGCCTCGACGCTCGACGAACGCCGACGGCGTCTGGCACCGTAATCGGCTTCGAGGCGTTAGGGTCTTCCTCTTGCGAGGCATGCTGGAGAGTGGCGCTTGCGCGCCCCAGGTGTGCGCCGAGCGACTGCCTGAAACACGACGCCGACAATGCGGTGGGTTCGCCGTCGGGCGGTGGAGCTGGGGGCGGAGCCCCGAACACTCGAATCGACGCACGCGGGGGGTCGCGCCCTCTACGTCATACATCGCCCACTTGCAGAGCGGGTCGCCACCACGGGTCCTGCCCCGCTGGGCGGCGCGCCGGGACCGGAACTCGTCATTGGGCGACACATCCTGCCGGATGACCGCTCTACCGTAAGAGGCGGTCGCCCACACCTCTCGTGAGCCGCAGGGGGAGCCGGGCCCATCTCCCGAGCGCCTCCGACAGAGCGCCGGCGGCCATCAGGCTGCCCGGGCGGGGAACAGTGGAAGCTGGACCTGCGTGGGCGCCTCCGCGATGAGTGGGGCGTGTGCCTCGGGCAGTGGCCCGGCGACACGGAACCTCGAGAACCGTACATCTCGGACGCATACCCTGGAGCGGTAGCGCTGAATCTCCGAGTACGGGATCAGGAACGAGCCAGCACCCCTGTCGACGACGAGCAGGACGTCGAAGTCGCCAGCTACGTACGACTTGCACCCGGCCCGCTTGTCGCCGCGCCGCAGCCCCACGGTACCATCGCGGCTCGCCTGCTTGACCTGAACCTTGGTCCATGAGTGGAGCGCGCCATCGCGGCTCGCTAGCAGGTCGAACGGTAGCGTCGCGTCCATCGGCGTGGCGAGCTGATAACCCAGCCGCGTCAGCACGGCGGCGCCCAGAGACTGCGCGTAGATGCCGACCGCGCGGGGAGCATCGGAGAGGAACGGGATCATGGGGCCTCCATTGGAGTGGTGAGGTCGTCGCCTGCCTCACCAGGGTCCCGGAGGGTCTGGAACGCGCACCAATCCCGTTCTGCCCGGCCTACGGTCATTGCCCAGAGCTTCATTGCACAGGAGCTTGCGCGCCGCCTTGTCGACGCGCATCATCGCCGTGGGCGAGTCAGCGGCGATGCTGAATGCACGGGCGGAACTCCTTATCGAGCAACGGTGAACGAGCACGATGCCTACGGTCCACAACTGGAGCGACATCGCAGAAGGCTTCAACGACACTCTACTGCTGGGAAATGGCGCCAGCATGGCTGTCGATCCCTGCTTCTCCTACCGCTCCCTTCGGGAGGCAGCTGAGAGCAATGGGCTGATCACGGACAGCATCAAGAAGGTATTCGACTTCCTGGATACGCAGGACTTCGAGCTCGTGATGAGCATGATCTGGCACGCCTACTTCGTGAACCAGGCGCTCGGCGTAGCGGATGAGGCAACCGCTCGAGCGTACCGCGAGGTTCGTGCTGCCCTTGTGGGGGCCGTGAGGGACCGCCACGCAGACTTCGACGTCGCAAGGCCGCACCTCGGGGCCATCGCCACCTTCATGCAGCGGTTTGAGACGGTGCTCTCGCTCAACTACGACCTCATCGTGTACTGGGCGATGCTGGAAGGCAACGAAGAGCTGGGCAACTGGTTCAAGGACTGCTTCATCCGCGAGGAGTTCGACGATGACTGGGAGCGCCTGCGGAAGCCACTCAAGGCCGAAGGCACTACGTTGGTCTTCTACCCGCACGGCAACCTTGCGCTCACGACGTCACTCATGACGCGAGAGTCCAAGGTCACCCGCAAGTCACCAAACGAGAGCCTACTGGCCTGCGTACTCCGAGCGTGGCAGGACGAGGAGCGCATCCCACTTTTCGTGAGCGAGGGAGAGTCGCGCCAGAAGGAGCTCGCAATACTCCGCAGCGGCTATCTGAGCACGGTATACAACGCGGTGCTCCCTACCCTCGGGCCGACCTTCGCCATCTACGGATGGTCCGTCAGCGATAACGATGCGCACATCCTCAAGCGCATCTGCCGCGCGAAGACAGAGCGTATTGCCTTTTCCGTATTCCGTGGAGATCGGCGGATGCGGGATGTGGAGATCGAATGTGACGAGATCGCGCTGAAGATTCGACGCATCAATCCCGACATCGAGACGCTCTTCTACTGGTCTGACAGCGCAGACTGCTGGCTTTTGGCGCGATGCGGCGAAGACGAGCCTGAGGCCGCAGCCGTTCGGCGCGAGCCGTAGCGGGTCGGCGAGGCCGGGACCGAATCCGGCGCTTCAATCCGTCGAAGAGCCCTCGACGTCGGTGGTGCACGAACCGACGGCCGAGGGCTGATCACGAACGCTCTGGGGCGCTCGGCTTGCTCAGGTCACGTCGTGACGCCGTTCACGGTTTCGGCGCTACATCCGGCCGTGGTCGCCGCATGCGCGCGTCGGCCACCCCGTGCTTAGACCGCCGCCCCTTCCGCCCATGTGCCGCGTCCTCCTCGGCCCACCGCTCCAGCATCGCGCGTGCGCCGGGCGGGAGGGGCAGGTCCGGATCGTCGAGGGGGCACGGCGCCCGGCGCGGGTCCTCGAGCAGCGCGTGCAGGTACGGGTAGTAGGTCTCGATGCACCGCCACTCGCCCGGCTCTCCGACCGGATGGAATCCGGCGACCACGTAGCGCTTCTTGAGCGTGTCGACCGTGTCCATCGTCATCTGGCACGCCCGTTCCCACATGCTGAGCAGCTCGCCGATGATGGTGGCTACGTCCTTCCGCGCCTCGTGCATGCTGAAGGCCCCCTTCCATGTCCGGGCCCGGTCCAGCGTCTCGTACGGCTCGAGCACGTGGCCGAGAATCTCCGTCGCGACGCGGTAGAGCGTCACGCCCAGCCGATCCTTCCGGAGCGTCGACTCGGAGTAGGCGCACCGGTCTAGCGACTGCGCGTCAGGCGACACGAAGAGCGGCCACTTCCCGTTTGGCGCCGTCGCATCGTCGGGGCTCGCGCCGAGCCGGATCAGCCGCGGCGCGCGCACATGTTCGACGTAGCCGGCGAGAACCCGCAGATTGATCAGGCCGGGCCCGTACGCTCGGCGCCCAGTGCTGCCCTGCTTCACCCGCGCGAGGTCGAGCCGCTTGCCGGCCCAGTTGCAGTGGAGCGCGATCAGTCGTCCGCTCTCGCTGTAGTCGGTCACGAAGTGGAGTCCCCAGCGGCCGTGCCAATACTGCGCGCGCCGCATGGTGTCGATCCAGACGAGCACCGTCACGAGGTACGGCTCCGACGACCGCGCGAATGCCTCCCGCGCCTCGAGCACGCTCTCGACCTTGAGCGGGTCCGGACGGCCGGCCGCGATGGCCGCGCGCCTCATCGCCTCGAGCCGGTCGAGGTGCCGCTCGGCCTCCCGGCCGAGCACGGGGAGCCCCACGCACCACAGGTGCGGCATGGAGACGAGCTCCATGCGGGCGAGCGAGGCTTTCTTCACCATCTCGTCCTCGGGTACCGGGTTCGCGCGCATGTGGGTCTGCAGGGACTCGTATGCCCGCTCCCACTCGCGCCAGAGCGCCGGATTGATCGTGCGCAGGTCGTTGCCGTGGTAATACTCCGTCAGGGTCCACCACTGAGTGGTGTCCCGGAGCAGGGAGGCGGCGTACCCGCCGCTCGCGCCCGTCAGACGGCGCGACTCGACGGCCATCCGGTCGGCGAGCCAGCGCGCGAGAAGCACGGCCACGCTCCCCGCCCCGTCCTCCGATGTTGCCTCGAGGTACTTGCGGTTCCGCTCGCTCACGCCGGCTGTGTCCGCGCGCAGGGTGATCGTCTGCGTCCAGAGTTGGTCGAGTTCGAAGTCGGCCAGGAACTCGGGGCGGTGGAGGCAGAGGATCGCCACGATGTGACCGGCGACGACCCACATCGACTCGGCGTAGCCGACGCTCAGGATCCGACCCTTCAAGCCGCGGGGGTCGGCCTCAAACTCGAGCAGCTGCTTGTAGAGGAGCGGCGCCTTGGCCTTGATGGCGGCTCGGAGGTCGCCGGCCTCGCCGAGGGCGCGGTCGACGAGGTCCTTGGACTGGACGAGCACCTTGAGCAGCCCGCGCCCCTGGGTGCGACGGGTGTCCGGGAGCGCGGCGAAGCGCTCCGCGTTCTCCGGGTCCGCTGCCAGCGCCGCCGCGCGCAACCGCCGGTAGCAGGCGATGGCGCAGATGAGGGAGCCCTTCTTGACCGGGCGTGGGAGCCGGCCCGCGACAGCATGCAGCTCCTTTGCCGTCGGCAGCTCGCGCGGCGCGTTCAGCTTCGGCGCGGCCCAGCAGCTGACACGAGCGAGCACCGCGAGGTGCGCGCGCGGCTGGGTGTCTCTCTCCCCGGCGAAGGCGAGGAGTGGCCGCCAGGCAGCCGGCATCAGCGAGCCTCCGGCGTGGGTGATCCGTCGGGCGCTCCCGGTGTAGCCGTATACGGTCCGCATGATGCGCTTCGCGCACCCTGCTGCGTCATCGGGCACCGACCGCGCGAGCCCCTGCGCCTCGTTCATGCCTGCCTTCAAGTTCCAGAGGTCTGCAAGGACCGGCACGACGTCGTCGTTCGGGCCGACCCGCAGGGCGTCGCAGGCCGCGCCCCACAGGCTCAGGATGCGACCTTCGTTGGTCTCTGAGATGAGCAGGTCGCCCTCCGGGCAGGCGATGCGGGTCCGTGCCGCGTATGCGCGGAACGCGACCTCGGCCTCGACCCGCGTGGAGGGAGACTGGCAGGGGATGAGCGGGATGGTCATGGTGGCGTTGGGTGAGGGTCTCCGTTACGCCTGCGCCGCGGAAATCCGCGGAAACCAGCGGTCGGAGCCGAGCATCCAGCGCCCGATTACGGCGCCCCAGATCCGGGGTTTGGTGGGGACTGCATTCGTGGATGCCATAACTCGCGTCGGAAACTCGCGGTCGTCGCGGTAAGCCGCGGAACGACATTGTGTTGGGCGGCAGCGAGTTTCCGGGCTGCGACTTGGCATCGACTGGAGCGGGCCGTAAGGGTGGGCGCGGTGCCCACGGTGGGCACCTGGCCCAGCGTACTGGCGCCGGAGAGCCGGCCGCCACGCGGGGCGGCGGGGAGGTGGACGGGATCACCGCCCTGCGGTGGCGGTGTGCCTGCTGACTCGGGTACTGGTGGGGAGCCCCTCACCCGACCCGACCATGTCCGCTCCCCCGAGACCCTCAACCATCCTCGTCACGGAGGCCGCGGCGATGGTGCCACTCGGTCCCCGACGATTTCGTCAGTTGGTCGGACTGGAGACGCTCGAAGGCAAGAGAGCACTCGGACTGCACTACATCGACGGTCGAGCGGCGGTTGAGAGGGCACCGACTATGAGGGAGGTCGAACGTCTCCGGCTGAAGCGTCGTGCGCGCGGGCGGCTGCGCCAGGAGAACCTGGCTCAGTTCGCGGAGCCCTGCCCCGTCGATCCCGTGACAGGCGAGCGGCTGTGCGTAGAGGAGGGCTGCGCCGCCGCCAGCAGCGGCCGCGGGAAGCTGTGCGAGGCGCACAGCGCTGCCCGGGCGACTGCCCGGGCGGCTCGGCGGAGCCGACGCAAGGTGCCGGCGCGGAGGGCATGACGCCGTCGGCGTGGTCGACCAACGCACGCGAGGGCACCGGAGAACCGGTGCCCTCGCGTGCGTCGCGGTCGGCCGCGTGATTGTCGCCGACAGGCGGCGACAATCACGCGGCGCCTCGCACCGCTACGAGTTGCCCAACGAGCCGCACGCGGGCCCCGTTTGCCGTACGCTCTCGAGGCGCGACCGGATACCGCGTTCTGGTCGGCACAACGTGATGCCTCACCTTCGGAGCTGATCATGACCGACGACACGCCCTCGTTCCACATCTGTGGCCACCTCGCGACCGCTGCCACCCTCCGGCTGGACGGATCTCTCAACGGCGGCACGCCGTACGACGAGGCCATGCTCAAGCTGACCCACACCGGCGAGCTGTATCTCATCCTCGAATGGCGCGTCGGCGGAGACATGGTGCCGGTCGACGAGTGGCACGGCCGCACGCTCACCTGGAGCCTCCTACGCGGGCCCGGGGAGCTGGACGTCCTCGCGCTCCGGCGCGACCTCGAACCGGGCGGCGAACTCCACGAGAGCATGCGGCGCCTGACGGCCGGTCAAGACGTGGATTGGGACAGCCGCAATTACGTCGGCGTGCTCAACGAGGACGCCGAGGCAGCGCACGATGCGCTCTGCGCGCACTTCGACGAAGTCAGCTATGGCACCGACAGGGAGGTGTGGGATGCCGACGTGTGGCTGGGGTGCTTCGAAGTCGAGGGTCTGACCGGGGAGACGACGGACGACCGTCTCAGAGCGCTGGTGGAGTCGGTGGAGCGTTGGGCCGAGAAGGACGATGTGCTGCTCATGGATGTCGAGGACGCCCTGCGGCATCGGCGCGATGAGCTGCGAGACGCCGAGCTCGGAGACTGAGGATTGGGAGTAGATCACCGGCGTCGGCGGCCGGATACAACGCCGTCACCGTGCTGGTCGCGGGATGCGGAACACGCACGAGGGGGCGCCGTCATGATGGCGCCCCCTCGTCCGCTCGGCACCTATACCTTCTTTAGCGCGACGGAGAGTTGGTACTCGTACAGCGTAACGTCGGAGATCCTCGAGCACGCGAGCCGCAGATCCTCCGAGATGTCCTTCGCCACGATGATCCCGCGCACGGGCTGCCCCGGCTCCGCATGGTGTTGCTCGATCCACGACATGTAACGGAGTAGCTGCCCGACGACACGGTCGTATCCGCGTGATACCTTGAGTTCGATCACGACATAGTTACCGAGCGCGTCCACCGCGAGAATGTCGATGAACCGGCCACCGGCCGGAAACTCGACGCCGGTGATCGCCTGGTCCTCGTCCTCGTAAAGCCTCAGGCCGGGCTCGAACAGGGCGAGGTTCTTCACCAGGAAGTTCCGAAGATCCCGCTCGTACGCGAACTCGGTTCCCTCCTCGTCGGGCGACGGGGGAGGTGGTGGTGGCGAGGAAGATCCGTTCTTGGTGATCGGAGCCGGGTCCGCCGCGGGATCGTAGAGGCGGAACTCGCTCGGCGCGATTTGGAAGAACAGATCGCTGTCGCCCGGCTTCGCGCGATAGTGCACTCGGCTTCTCGCGTTCGTTGACATCATGAGCAAGTGGGCGCTCAGCGTTCCCTCCTTGACCTTCGGGTAGCGCTGAGCGAACCACTCCACCACCTGGTCTCTCGTGACGACCTGGCCCGGCCTCAGGCCGATGTCTCTGACGAAGTCCCGCATCAGCGCCCACACCGGCTTCTCGTACAGTGACGCCACTCTCCCTCCATTCGTTCCGTGCGTGCGCGGCCCTCCCGAATGAGGTGCGGTCGCCTTACCGAAGATTCCACCCGGACTGACGCTGCCGGACCGCACGTCCACGGGATCGCCGTAGCGAACCATACCCGGTGGTGGGACCCGTACCGGCCCTCCGGCCGTGGTCTTGAGGTGCGTCATCTCGAGGCGCCAGTCGCCGTAGCTGTCCCAGATCGCGTATGGGAGCCCGTACGGCGCGGTGGTGACAAGCATTGCGCGATACCAAGCGACGTACGCCGGATCCTCGCCACGTGCTGCTGCGGCCACGCTCGGGAACCGGTCGAGGGACTTCTGCGCGAGCTCCTCCGGGCCATCCTCCGCTGCATCCTCCCAGCCGAAGTAGTCTGCTCCCTGACCGGTGGTGTAGCTGGCGGGCGCCTGGTACTCGGTCCGGGTCAAGGCACCGTTCTCCAAGCAGGTCTCCGACTTGGACACCACGGCGCACCGCCACGCGCAGCCGTTCGGGGCCAGTCCTGGCGCAATCCGCAGCCGCTCGTAGCCAAGTCGGTGGAGAACCTCGACGGCGAGCAACAGACGACGTCCGTGAGCCTTCGGGGTCGCGGCATGCTCCCCGATGAGCGCTGCGGCCCACGCGAGCGCTTCGGGGTAATCCACTGTATCGAGGACGAACTCCTGACCGCGGGTCGCCACATCGACAAGCACGTAGTCGGCGCTCATGGGGTCAAGGCGCCACCGCGCGGGATTGGTGTTGGCGCTAAGCCTCGGGGCCGAGTCCCGCGGCAGGAACCAACGAGGAAGGCGCCAGGTGGATCGCGGGTAGAAGCGCTGACGCTCCGAATCCCACGCGGTGAGCGTGCACGCGTCGCCAACGTTCCCGAACGTGCCACCTCCCGGCACGTCTGCTGGGACGCCTGGGAGATCGAGCCTCTCACGCGCCGCGTAGATCACGTTCGGTGGCCCATGGACGCCGAACGCGTGCGGATGCTCCTCTGCCCAATCAGGAAGTTGGGCGCCAATACCGATGTCGTAGATCGAGCCGACTCGGAGCCATCCGAAGAGTACATGCCGGTCGCGGGCTCCTGGCCTGAATCGGTGCGTGCCGCGTACGTTCTCGGCCTCGCGGAACCAGTCGAAGTACAGGAACAGGTCGCCGGGGCCGACAGCCTGGTTCGCCAGATGCGTCTGCGCCGCGCCGGACTGACCGAAGAGTGAACGCCAGCCCGGTGGGCGGCGTCGTGCGTCGCGCCGCACGTCCGGATCGAGGTGCGCGACCGTGTGGGCTGCTGTGCGTCCACTCGTCAGTCCCTCGACGATGTCGCCGAGCCCAACACCACCGGCTTCGATGTCGGAGAATCTCACGCTCCGGCCATCCGGTTTCGGCTCCGGTAGGGGCAGCGACAGGAGCGTTCCGTCCTCGTACAGTGGGCTGGGCCCGGCCCCGGCCGACGAGTCGAAGCCCTTTCTGCTGAGGATGATCTTCACTGCGGGTGGCCTACAGCGCCCGCGAGCGGGGTGCTCCCCAACTTCGGTCTACTCGCGTGCTCGTCACGCCAGCGGAAGTAGCGATGGAGCTCGTCCCTCAGCGGAGTAGGGAACCATTCGACGATCTGATCCCACCTCATCGCGCGGACCCGGACCGATGACAGGTCGTCGGTGAGACCTTCAAAGGCATGGAGTGTCCGGCCGATGCCCAGCACTACCCAGTTCCTGATGGACGGGAACTCCAGCTGCCCGAGATCCGCGCAGTAGTCGACGCGCAGCCCGATCTGGTCGCGGTTCCCCTCGGTGCCCTGCTTAGCATCGACCTTCGAGTTCCACTTCGCCTCGATGATGATCAGCGAGTCATCAGACTTGATCTCCGCATCGAGTTCCGGGCCGCTCGCAGTCGCCTCCGGCTTATCGGGATGGGGGACACGCCTCCAGAATCGCACGAGTGGCACCCTCTCAGGTGTGGGAAGCTCGAGTGCTTCGAAGAGACGCCGGTGCACGTCGAGCTGCGTCTCCTCCGGTAGGCACTGGAGCGAACCGAACACGCTCCAGGTGACCGCGTCTTCACTGTTGAGCGACTGGAGCGCGCAGTATTTCCCATCCACTCGTCGGGGAGCGCGATCATCCTCGGGACTCGCACCCGTCCATCTGCTGCCGCACAACTTCTTGCGGAGGCCCGCAGGCGGCCAGGCGGCCTCACCGGGGTACACCACGTTGTCCCGGGGATCACACGTCACCCGCACGCCCGACTTGCTCTCGGCGAGCGTGACGTTCCGCGGCTGCGACCAGTGAGGAACAGAGAGAGGCATCGGGAAGGGGTCGGAGTGTGCCCAACGTCCTCCTGAATGGACGAGTGCGCAAGAGTCCAGGATGTTGGAGGAGTCGCCGGAGATGGGCACTCCACCTGAGCGTCCGCGTCCACGGTCAGCCAGCCGACGGCGGCTGACCGCGTGTGCGTCCCGGTCGCCGGCGTGATTACCGCCGACAGTCGGCGGTGGTCCGCCACCGAGCGGACGGCGTGTGGTCGGTGGGACCACAGACCACTTCCCGCTCGTGACCAGGGTGGCGCGGAAGGCCCGTGCCTTGGACCCCGGGGAGGGGCCGGTCGTCGAGAGGCGCTCATCGACTGGCCCCCGCCTCCGCGCAGGCAACCCGAATGTGCACGGTCACTTGGCACCCGGCTACCGCGGCGATGTGCTCGTCGCTCTCCACACGACGGATCAGGGTTTCCCCCTCAGTATCCCGGCCCGGCGATTATTGCCATTGTCAGAGCCCAAACGTATGGTTGGGCTCCCCACCCGGTCAGCCGGTGAAGTGCCGCCCAGCCGGGATCCACCTCCATAACGCCCCCGCTGCCCCAGCCCCTACCGGGCCGGTTCACTGCGGGATGACGAGTATCGAGCGGCCTCGCTGCCTCCCTCGAGCGCGTAGCCGATGCACGTCCCCACCTCGCTCCCCCATCAGCCGGAGACATGACGTCGCTCGAAGACCTCTGGCTCGACGCCAAGTTCGCCCCCACCTCGCAGCAGCGCGCGGCGATCCTCCACAGCGATGGCCCGCTGTACCTCCCTGCCGGGCCGGGGTCGGGGAAGACACGGGTGCTGCTCTGGCGGACGCTGAATCTCATCGTCTACCACGAGGTGCCGCCCGAGCAGGTCTATCTCTCGACCTTCACCGAAAAGGCGGCCCACCAGCTCCGCGAGGGCGTCCGCACCCTACTCGCGGCGGTGACCGCACGCACGGGCCGCCCGTACGACACCGGGCGCATGTACGTCGGCACCGTGCATTCGCTCTGCACGAGGCTCCTCATCGACAGGCGCTTCCACACGCAGCGCGAGCGCGGGCAGCTGCCGGCCGTGCTCGACGAGCTCGATCAGTACCTCTGGCTCGCCCGCACGCGCATGTGGCGCGAACTGACGACCGAGGCCGGCTTCTCGACCGATACGGCGACGGAGGACGTCAACGCCTTCTTCGGCAATGCGTACCAGGGCGCGGGCTCGTCGTCGCGCTACCAGGCCGTGACCAGCTGCCTGCAGCTCTTCAACCGGCTCTCCGAGGAGTGCGTCGAGCCCGATCTCGCCATCGAACGAACCGCCGATCCGGCGCTGCGCAAGCTCCTGCGGCTCTACGGCCTGTACCGCGAGCGCCTCGGGTCCGAAGGTACCTCCCCCGCCACCGACCTCTCGTTGCTCCAGCAGCACGCGCTGAGGCTCGTCGAAAGTTCGGATCAGGCGTCCCGTGTGTTCCGCCACGTGATCGTGGACGAGTACCAGGACACGAACCACGTGCAGGAGCGGCTCTTCTTCCGCCTCGCGGCGGAGCACCGGAACCTCTGCGTGGTGGGGGACGACGACCAGGCCCTCTACCGCTTCCGTGGGGCCACGGTCGAGAACTTCGTCGAGTTTCCGGCGCGCTGCCGGGAGCACCTGGCGTGCGAGCCCACCGCGATCCCGCTGACGCGCAACTACCGGTCGCGCAAGCGGATCGTGGACTTCTACGCGCGATTCATCGGGCGCTGTGACTGGCGCAAGGCGCCGCCCGCGAGCGGGCACTATCGGGTTGCCGACAAGGAGATCGTGCCGCACAGCGTGGACGACGGTCCGTCCGTCGTCGCCACGGCTCCGGCGCCGCCCGGTGCGGCCTGCGCCGAGATCGCGCAGTTGGTGCGTCGGCTCCTCGATGAGGGCAAGGTCGAGAACGCGAACCAGATCGCCTTCCTCTACCCGTCGCTCAAGAGCCCGCACGTGGCGCGCATGATCGCCGCGCTCGAGAGCGTGGGACTTCGCGCCTATGCACCCCGGGCGAACCGATTCCTCGAGGGAGACGAGGCCACCGAGGTGCTCGGCCTGTTCGCGCTCATCTTCGGCCGACCCGAGCGGGGCGACTTCCCGGGCGTGGACTACGCCAGCTTCCACTCCTGGCTCGACCGCGCCGAGGCCGCGGCGGAGGACCTCCTGCGGACTGATCAGCCGCTGGCGCGCTTCGTCGCCGACCGGCGCCGGGAACTCGCCACGGCGGCAGCAGACTACGCGGCACTGCTTCAGGTCGCCGAGCGCATGGGGTGGGACCTCAAGGCGCCCTACGTCGCCGGCCGCATGAAGCGCGTGCTTCACGACGTCCCCGGCCTCAGCGAGCGTGCGCGACGAGCTATCGGCAGCCGGTACGTCGAGGCGCTCCTCCTCCGGCGCCAGCAGGAGGGGCGGCCGGCCCCGCTCGAGTACGTCGTGAAGCGGGCGACCTCAATCGACTGGAGCGTCCTCGATCTCTTCTACCGCCTCTGCGGCTTCGAGCGGCTCCGTGCCATGTTCGACGCCGCGGGCCGCCAGGAGGATCCAGACGAGGGCCCCGTGGCCAACCTGTCGCTCCTCTCGCAGTATCTCGGCCGCTTCATGGACCGGCGCGCGCCGATCATCACCGGCGAGCTGCTGCAGGACGACGGGTTCACCCGCCTCTTCTTCGCTTCCTACCTGTTCGCCCTCTGGCGGCGCGGCGAGTCGGAGCACGAGGACGCTGACGACCCCTTCCCGAAGGGTCGCATCCCGTTCCTCACCATCCACCAGTCCAAGGGGCTGGAGTTCCCGGTGGTGGTGCTCGGCAATCCGCGAAAGGACGACCGCGGGCCGCAGCTCGTGGAGGAGATCGTCCGGCCACTGCTCGAGCACGATGGAGAGCCGCTCGACCGGCTGAGCGGCTTCGACATCATGCGTATGTTCTACGTGGCGCTCTCGCGGGCGAAGAATCTGCTCGTCGTGGCCCACTACAAGGGCGCCGGCCAGTCGATGCACCCGGCGTTCCGTCAGCTGCTCGACGATGAGCTGCCGCGGGTCGCCTCGCTCGACGTCCAGACACTGCCCGCCGCGCCGCTGGTCGTGGAGGGCACCCCCCGCACGTACTCCTACACGGCGGACTACCTGCACTTCCTCCGCTGCCCTCGGCAGTACATGATCTTCCGCCAGTTCGACTTCGTGCCTTCGCGCTCCCAGACCATGCTATTCGGCACCCTGGTGCACCGTACGATGGACGACCTGCACCAGTGGCTCATCGCCCGGAGGACCACGGCATGACGCCCGAGACCATCGGCCACGAGCCGTCCGCGCTCCGCCCTCCCGGTCCGGTGGACGGAGCGTCGCTCGACGATGCCGAGGCCGAGGAGCAGATCCACCGCTTCTTCGAACGCAACCTGCTCGAGCTGCAGGCCGAGGGTGGTCACGCCCTCGCGCCCGAGGTACGCGAGACGGCGCTCCAGCAGGTGCTGCTCTACTGGAGGCGCCTGCGCTCGCTGGCCGAGCGGGTGACCGACACCGAGGTCAAGCTGAGCCTCCCCGAGCAGCGCACGCCGCGCGGGCGCACGTTTACCATCGAGGGGGTGGTGGACATCGTCCGCGAGGAGGGGCGCACCACGCTCTACGACATTAAGACGCACCCACCGGACGAGGTACGAGCGAACGCCGAGACCTACGCGCGTCAGCTCAACGTCTACGCGCACATCTGGCAGGAGCTGTGTGGCGAGCAGCTCGACGAGACGGCGATCATCTGCACGGCGTTCCCGGAGCCGCTCACCGAGGCGCTGCGGTCCGGCGACGAGGGGCATCTGGCCACAGAGATGGAGCGCTGGGACCCGGTGATCGACATCCCGCTCGACGAGGAGGGGGTCTCGGACACGGTGGCGGACTTCGCCGTGGTAGTGGACCGGATCGAGGATCACGATTTCGCACCGCCCTCCCTCGCTCAGCTCCGTCAGCCCCTGCCAGGCATGCGGCGGCCGTTCGGAACGGCCGTGTGCCGCAACTGCGATGCGCGCTTCTCCTGCGGCCCGTACCGGCGCTACATGCAGGTTGCCTCGCGCGCGAGCGAGGCCGCTTTCAAGCAATACATCGAGGACCTCGGTCCCGACGCGGAGCGTGAGGCCTATGTAGCCGCCGCGCTCGAGGCGGCGCCCTCCATACGCGCCGAGGACCTGACCTGATCCACCAACATCACAAAAACGGCATGACGATCACGAGACTACGTCCGTCTTTCACCTTCACCGAAGAGCGCCTCGCCGAGCTGCGTGCTGTGGTGCCCGAAGCGTTCGCCGACAGACGTGTGAACTGGGAGGCGCTGAAAGAGGCGCTCGGCGAGTGGACGGAGGCCGAGAGCGGCGACGCCGAGCACTTCGGGCTCTTCTGGCCCGGCAAGCGGGAGGCGCGCCGCCTGGCGGCGAAGCCGAGCCGCGGGACGCTAGTCCCGGTGCCCGGCGAGGGGACTGACGAGGAGACGACGCGCAACCTCTTCATCGAGGGTGACAACCTCGAGGTGCTCAAGCTCCTTCAGAAGAGCTACGCCGGGCGGGTGAAGATGATCTACATCGACCCCCCGTACAACACGGGCAACGACTTCGTCTACAATGACGACTTCCGCGATCCGCTCGGCGACTACCTGCGCAAGACGGGACAGGTTGACGAGAAAGGGGAGGCACTGACGACGAACACGCGAGCGGATGGGCGGTTCCACTCGAACTGGCTGTCGATGATCTACCCGCGTCTACGCCTAGCGAGGACGCTCTTAGCAGATGATGGGGTGATCTTCGTTAGCATCGACGACACCGAAGTTGCTAACTTGCGTCTACTATTGAACGAAGTATTTGGCGAGGAGAACTTCGTCGAGTCCTTTATCTGGAAGAAGAGCTACGGCGGCGGAGCAAAGGAGAAGTACGCCGTGAGACAGCATGAATACATTCTCATGTATTCTCGCGCCAAGGATGCCCTTCACGGTCTGTGGTTGCCTCCGGACGAAGCAGCGGAAGCCAAATACTACAAGTACAAAGACAAGCGATACGCGGAACGAGGACCGTTTCGACTAAAGCCGCTTGAGGCCACGAAGAGCATGGATCCGCGGCCTAACCTTCGGTTTGGCATTCCAGCGCCTGACGGAACGGTCATCAAACCGAAGCGCCAGTGGTGGTGGAGCGAGGAGCGTGTCAAAGCAGCCCTTGCAGCAGACGAACTGGTCTTCACGAAGACCAAGAATGGCATCACCATATCCTACAAACAGTACCTTCGTGATGAGGAAGGCAGAGCGAGGAGAGCCAAGCCGTTCTCGGTCTTCGATGGCCCGTACACGCAAAGCGGAACACAGGACCTTGCCAACCTGTTCGAAGGACAGGCGCCGCTGCAGTTCCCGAAGCCGCTTGACCTACTTTCAAAGCTGATCAGCATCGGATGTGGCGATTCTACCGACGCACTCATCGTCGATTTTTTTGCTGGATCTGGAACCCTCGGTCACGCTGTCTGGCAGTTCAACCGAGATGCAGGCACAAAGCACCGCTTCGTTTGCGTGCAACTGCCTGAAGAAACCGAGGGCCCCTTCGAAACCGTAGCTGCGATCAGTAAGGAACGCCTTCGCCGAGCGTCACACAATCTGAAGCGCGAGGATTCTGAGAATCGCCTCACCGACGTTGGGTTTCGGGTTCTTCGGCTTGACTCCTCCAACTTTCGTGCGTGGCAGGACTACGACGGGGACGACATCGAGCAGCTCGAGGCGCTGTTCGAGGGCGCCGAGACGCCGCTTGTGAAGGGATGGACGTCCGACTCTCTCCTCACGGAGGTACTCCTCCTCCAGGGCTTCCCACTCGAAGCCCGCATCGAGGCGCAGACGGCGCTCACAGAGAACGACGTCCGCCTCGTCACCGCCGACCACGTCGGCCACCGACTGTGGGTGTGCCTCGACCGCAAGATCCACGACGCCACCGTCGCCGGGCTGGATCCGGCGGCCGAGGACGTGATCGTGTGCCTCGACTCGGCGCTGAACGACGAGGCCAAGCTCCGCCTCGCTGACCGGTGCATGCTGGAGACGATCTGATCTCATGGCCTCTCAACTGCGACTCCGCTTCGACCCCAACCAGGATTATCAGCTCGACGCCATCGGGAGCGTCGCGCGGCTGTTCGAGGGGCTCGAGCGCCGGAGCACCGACTTCCGCCTGAGCGAAGAGATCGTCCCCAACCTCCTCCCGCGCGAGGCGCTGGCCGAGCCCTGGCTGGCTGACAACCTGGCCGCGGTGCAGCGCGAAAACGGGCTGCCCGCCACGTCCTACCTGCAGTGCGACGAGGGGATGGTGCTCGAGGGCGCCGGCTCGGAGAGTTGGCGCTATCCGAGCTTCACCGTCGAGATGGAGACGGGGACGGGAAAGACCTACGTTTACCTCCGCACCATCCACGAGCTCCGAAAGCGCTACGGGCTCGGCAAGTTCGTCATCGTCGTGCCGAGCGTCGCCATCTACGAGGGGGTGATCAAGAGCTTCGAGATCACCCAGTCGCACTTCGCCTCGCTCTACGGAAACGAGCGGGTGAACCTCGTGCGCTACGACGGAGCACAGATCAGTCGCCTCCGCTCGTTTGCGACGAGCACCTTCGCGGAGGTGCTGCTCATCACCCTTGATGCCTTCAACAAGGCGTCGGGTCGGTCGGCAAACAACCTGTACAAGGTGTCGGAGAAGCTGCCCGGCGAGCGGCGCCCGTTCCAGTACATCCAGGAGACGCGGCCCGTCCTCATCCTCGACGAGCCGCAGAACATGGAGAGCGAGCGGGCCCGGGAGGCGCTCCGGACGCTGCACCCGCTCTTCGCGCTCCGGTACAGCGCCACGCACCGCTCGAGCCCCAATCTCGTCTACCGGCTCACACCCTTCGAGGCGTACCGCCGTAATCTCGTGAAGCGCATCCAGGTGGTGGGCGTCACCGAGATCGAAGACTTCAACCGGCCCTTCCTGCGCCTCGACGAGGTCACGAAGACCGGGGGGATCCGGGCGCGAGTGACGGCTTATGCGCAGGAGGGGGGCAGGACGCGCGAGAAGGAGGTTACCCTCAAGGCCGAGGACGACCTGCACGCCAAGACGCGGCGCGACGAGCACCAGGGCTACGTGGTGGAGGAGATCCACGCCGGGGAGGAGTGGGTGCGCTTCACCAACGGCGTCACCCTCCGTAAGGGCGACACGATTGGTCCCTCTCGCCCGGAGATCTTCAAGACGCAGATCGAGGAGACGATCCGCCAGCACCTCGAGACGCAGGAGCGGTTGCGCGAGCGTGGCATCAAGGTGTTGTCGCTCCTCTTCGTGGACCGGGTGGCGAGCTACACCGACGAGGACGGGCTCGTGCGGAGCCTGTTCGACACGGCGTTCAAGCGGCTGCGGCGTGATTACCCGCACTTCATGCACCTGAAGCCCGCGGACGTGCGCCGCGCCTACTTCGCCACGCAGAAGGCCGGCAAGTCGGGCGACGAGGTACCGGTGGACCTGGCGCTCGACGAGGGTGCCCGCACCAAGGCGCAGCGCGAGCTCGAGAAGCAGGCGTACAACCTCATCTTGCGCGACAAGGAGCGCCTGCTCTCGTTCGACGAGCCGGTGTCCTTCATCTTCGCGCACTCGGCGCTGAAGGAAGGGTGGGACAACCCGAACGTCTTCCAGATCTGCACGCTCAATCAGACCGTCTCCGAGACGAAGAAGCGCCAGGAGATCGGGCGCGGGCTGCGGCTCTGTGTGGACCAGACGGGTGAGCGGATCCACGGGGACGAGGTCAACGTTCTCACCGTGGTGGCGAACGAGAGCTACCAGTCGTACGCGAGCCGCCTTCAGGAGGAGTACGTACAGGACGGTGATGGGTCGGCGGCGCCGCCACTGCCGTCGGATGCCCGGCGCAAGAAGGCACGGCGGCGAGACAAGCTGTTCGTCTCTCACCCGGACTTCGCTGCCTTCTGGGAGAAGCTCGCGCAGCGCGTGGACTACTCGATTCATCTCGACACCGAGCGGCTCGTGAAGCGGTGCGTCGAGCGGCTCAACGCCGAGCGGTATCCTGAGCCACGCATCGTCATCCAGAAGGGGGAGTTCGTCGTCCATCGGTACACACTGACTCTCGAGGAACTGCTTCGGCAGAAGGCGCGCGTCCGAGTGACCGTAGAGACGACGACGGGAAAGAGCACGGACCACGTCGGCGACGTGAAGAAGGGAGACAATCTTGGTGCTCTGGCGAACGATGATCGTCTGAAGGGACTCGTGGTGCGGGAGCAGCGGGCCGAGTATCTCGTCGTTGGGGAGAACCTGGAACTCTACGAAGGGGAGCCCGTCGTCTACGAGAGCGCAGAGGGGCAGCCAACGCGGGTGCATGAGCGCCGGGTGGCGGATACGCATCACCCCGTGTTCAACGTCGTGGCGCGTGCCGCCAAGGAGACGGGGCTGACCCGGCCGACCGTCACGCGGATCTTCCGGTCTCTCCGCGCCGACGTGAAGGCGGAGGTTCTCCGCAACCCGGAGGGGTTCGCCGGCGTCTTCGTCACCGTGCTGCGCAACGTGCTCGCCGACCAGGTCGCGGCATCGCTCGAGTTCCGCGTGACCGGGAGCGTGCCGCTCGAGCTGGAGGAGCTCTTCCCGGCCGAGAAGTTGTTTCCTCAGAAGGAGCTGGTCGAGGCGGGCGCGCGAGGTCTCTACGACCTCGTGCAGAAGGACTCGGAGGTCGAGGTAACCTTCATCGAGCGGATGAAGCGCGATGATGGTGTGGTGCTCTTCTTCAAGTTCCCAGCGGCGTTCAAGGTGCGGCTGCCACGGCTGATCGGGAACTACAACCCGGACTGGGGGATCGTCCGGCGCGACGCCAGCGGGCGGCACACGCTGCACCTGGTGCGCGAGACGAAGGGCTCCGAGAAGCTCGAGACGCTGCGGTTCCCGCACGAGCGCCGGAAGATCATCGGCGCATCGCGGTACTTCGGGGCGGCAGGGGTGGACTACCGGCCCATCGCGGGTTCTACGCTCGACTGGTGGGAGCCCTGGCGACCGGAAGAGGAGCTGGCTCTGGAGTAAAGAGGGTCGGACGGGCGGATCAGCGCACTACCGCGTGCGCGATCCGCCCGTCCCGCTTCAGGTCGTCCCAGAAGGCCAGGTGGCGCTCGTGCCCGCGCCCGGTGACGTCGGGGCGTCCCACCGCCTGGTCCGCGCTCGGGATGTACTCGTCGAGCGTCGTCCCGAGGTGGTCGCGCGCCACCACGATGAGCCCCGCCTTGTGGCGAGAGGCCATGACACAAAGCCGGCCCGTGTCGAGGTCGAACCCCGATGGGTGCACGACGCCGGAGAGCGGATGCACGGCGATCATCACCGGCCGCTCGAGCCCCTGCCACCGCTCGGGTGTATCGACGCGCACGTGGCCGCGGAGCGCCGGGGGCAGCGCCTGCTGGATGGCAGTCAACATCACGCGATGCGTTGCCGTGATGCCGATGTGAGTTGGCCGGAGCTCGAACTCGCCCTCCCCCACGTCTGCAACGCAGCGCCGCTCCATCAGCCGCGCCGCGAGGTGGGCAGCTACGCTGGCGATCTCTTCGTCACACTCCAGTGGTGGTCCTGAGTCGGGCGTAGGGATGGTGAGAGCGGTGACGGTGCCAAGCTCGAAGCGGTCGATTGTCCCGTCCACGCAACTGCGCCCGCCCTTGGTTGGGCGTACGCTGCGCTCCGTCGGCTGTGCCCATGCGTCGAACCCGAAGTCGTAGAACGGGCGGATCAGCGCGACCGTGTCGTGCGGCAGGCGACGTGACGCGGGGAGCTGCAGGCGCTCGGCAGCGAGCGACGGGTCGGCGAGGATCACGTCGGGGGCTGCAATGTGCGGCGCACGTGGCGACGTCTCCCAGCGGTGGGTGCGGATCGTCACCACCGGCGCGATCTGCCCAGGATCGCCGATCAGCACGAAGCGCTCGGCCACTTGCCCGAGCAGCATGAAGTCGGACCAGGCCATCTGCCACGCCTCGTCCACGAGCAGAACGTCGAACGGCAGCGGCAGGTTGACGAGCCCCCACTTCGCCGTCGTGCCGACGACGACGCACTTGCAGGCGGGCAGCTTTGCCGCCTTGCCCTCCACCGTGACGTCGCCGGGCACATCGGGCACGCCGCCCTGGCCGACGAAGCGCGTCACCGGCACCGCCGGGAAGTCCGCGCGGAGCCGGCCGCAGACATCGTCCGCCTGCGCGTTCGTCTGCGTGGCTACGGCCACGCGCTCGCCGCGGCGGAAGGCGTGATTGATGGCGCGCAGCAGCAGCCAGGTCTTGCCTGAACCCGGCGGCGCCTCGACCACGCTGAGCGGCTCCTCGCGCTCGAGGAGGTCGAGCAGCGTCTCCAGCAGCTCGTCGCTGCGCTGCTGCAGGCGGCGGCGGTGCGCGGACTCCCTCGGCATCAGCGGTCACCGAGCATGAGGTCGACCGCCGTATCGGCGTCGCCGTCCCGACGCGCACGGCGCCGGCGGGGCGGCGGGGCGGCATGCGTGAGCCAGGCACCGGGGCCGCCACGTTCCCACACCTTCTGACGCTTGCGCAGCGAGATGCCCGTGCCAAACACAGGCACGAGCATCACCGAAGTGCCGATCAGCGAGCGGTCGGCTGCCGCCGGCACGGCGTGGCCGTCGTCGTCTAACGCTGCCAGCTTGAGCCCTGTGACCTCGACCACGACGATGCGGTGCCCCGGCTCGCCCTCCACTTCGCGCACACGCACCACGCGCCTCGGCAGCCCGACGACGCACAGGTCCGTGCCAGCGCGTACGCGTAAGGGGGTGGCATCGGGGCTGCGGATCGTCCAGACCGGCGTGGTGCGTCGCCCCACCCCCTCGTCCGCGACGACAGCGATGGTGCCGCGCACGGCATTGCCGGCAGCGATGGCCTGCGCCTGGAGTTCCCGGTCGTCGTGGATGAGCGCCTGCTGGGCGAGGTCCGCCGACTCCTCATGGCGGAAGAAGCCGACCGCCGCAGCCGCTGGATGCCGATCCGTCTCCGGATCCACGATATAGGCCGGGCCCTCCTCCAGGCCGGCGATCCGCCGCTCGACACGCGCGTACTGGTACTCGTGCTCCTCGCGTGACGCGGCCACCAGCAGGGGGAGCCCGCGGTTCTCCCGGCGGCCATCCGTACGTAGCACGCGCACCGCACGCCGTACGAGGTCGATGCGTCGCTCCAACTCGTCTCCTAACGCTCGCTCGATGCGCTTCGCCTCCCGGCGCATGGCGCGCGCGTCGTCGGCTCGACGCGCCTTGGTGTAGCGGTCGAGCACCGGCTGCAGCACCTCGCGCTCGACGTCGGGGTCGAGGTTCGTGGCGATTGCCCTGCGCTCCTCTTCGCGCGCCGCGGCAGCCCGAAGAGCTCCATCGCCTTCCGTCTCGAGCCATGCTAGAAGGAAACCGAGGTGGTGCTGGCGGATGGTCTCTGCGGGAAAGGTGAAGGATTCGCGGAGTGCGGCCGCCGCATCCATCACCGTGACTTGCCCCGGGCGCTGCGACTCGCGGAAGAGAAAGCCGGCGGCCCGGCCGAGCGCATTCAGGATGAGTGCGCGCTCGGGGGCGCCGAAGCGGGTGAAGGTGTACGTGAACGCCAGATGGTGGAGCATCTCGACATGCGTCGGGTTCGGTAGCCAGAGCTGGCTGAATGGAGCCTCGTCCGACTCGTCCTCCTCGTGCAGCATCGCAGGGTGCGCCAGGTGCGCGAGCAGCGTCGGCGCGAACTCGGCGAGCATCCCGGCCGCGGCGTCACGGTTGCGCGGCTCGGGCACCGTCAGGGTGCTCACGCTCCCGCGCTCCCGGGCCCAGGCGATGCCCCACGGCGCGGACTCGCCTCCCATCTTCACGAACGCAAGCAGGAGCAGGTCGTCGCCCGTGACAATCGGGAAGTGGATCGTCTCACCGAGCGGGAGAGGCTGGCCGGCCTGGTAGGCGAGCAGTCTGCGGACGACTTCGTCGCCGTTCATGCGAGCCCCCCCAGCTCCCTCGTTTCCTGGACGCGGCGAACTAGGTCAGCCTCGGCGGCGCTGGCGGCAGGCGCCCCGGCGAGCAGGGCGACCGCGCGAGGTAGCTCGATGCCGTTCAGGAACCGGGCGACGTCGGCCCCAAGCGCCGCGGGGTCGCCGCGCTCCAGGGCGCGGGCGTGGCAGGCGGCGGCGCGGTCGCAGAAGGAGACGCACGCCTCGTCGTATGCGCAGTCGGCGGCGAGCACCCGGTTGATCGCGTCGTCCGCACTGTTACCCTCGGCGACGCCGGCGAGTGTGGCCGCCGCAGCGCGCAGGCGGGCGAATCCACGCTCCGCGCGCCGTGCCTGGTAGCGGAGGTCCTCGCCGGCACGCACCGACGGCAGGTTGTACCCCGGTCTGCTGAGGACCAGGAAGCCGGTGGTGGAAACAGCGATCCGTTCGGCGAGATCGAGCTCGGCGAGCGCGAGCTGGAGGCCGTGGACGTAGACGCCGGCCTGCGCACGAGCGGTGGCGAGCTGTCCACCGTCGGTGTGGCCGCCGCGGTCGGGGTAAGTCTTCACCTCTCCCACGACCAGGGTCGGACGCTCGCCGTCGTAGCGGACTGCGAGCACGTCGAGGACGAGCACCGCTTCGGGCAGCATGATGCCGCCCGGGATGCAGATGGTCGCTCCGGCGACGATGGCGGGCAGCGAGGGATCGCCGTCTGTTCCGGTTTCGGCGATGCGGCGAAGGAGAGTCGCTGTCTCGCGGAGAGCGACGTCCAGCTTGGGGAGCGTACCGCCGCTCTTTCGGATTCGAAGGTCGTGGAAGGGGGCCGGTCCGGCAGGGAGCACCCCCGTCTCGAGGAGCGCATCGCGGATGCGGCGAGCATCATCGCGGAAGAGGCCTCGCTCGAACTGATTGCCACGCATGATGGCGAAGGGCGACTGACCCATCGTGGGCGGGACACCCTCGGCGCGTGCCACTTCCGCCATCGAGATGCCGAGCACGGCGGAGACGGTGTTCGCCTCGCAGGCGGGATTGTGAGCCCACTGCTCGAAGCGAAGGCGGGTGTTGCGGCGTTTCAGCGACGATCCGGGCATTTGGCGCACCTGTGAGGGACTACCCACTCTGCGATTAGGAGGCGGATCCTGTAAACACATGGGTGTGCCCCAGCATCGAAGCGATGCTGGAGCGCCTAGCAGCGGGTTGCGGGCCTTCGCTGCTACAAGGGTCACCATGCGCCTGACAGTCGGCTGTTCGGGAGCGCCCGCTGTCCTGTGGCGACACCATACATCACGGCGGTGATATCGCCAGTGCCACCGAGGTCTCGTATTCTCCCGTCCACGTCGAAGGCAGTCGGGAGACCACGCGTTTCGTATGGTACTCCCGACGGCGACAGTACGTAGTCAGTGATTTCCCCCCGGCCCTCAACCATGTCCCGACGGTCCCGCGCTGACGATCCTCTAGGCGCACGCCGGGTGAGATCGGGCACGGTGGCCGCAGACGGGATGGGCTTGGGCGGGGCTGCTCGCCCAGGCTACCCTCGGCGAGCGACCTGCGGCCCCTCGCTCGCAAGAACGCCCACGGGGGGCGCCGGACGTCCGGCGCCCCCCGTGGGCGTTGTGAATGGCTGTGATTACCGCCGACAGTCGGCGGTAATCACGCCGCCTGCCGCTGCTCCTGCTTACGCTTGGCGGCGTGCCTGGTCATCAGCGCTTCGATGCGCTCCTGCACCCTCGCCTCCTCCTCGCGCAGGAACTCGAGCAGTCGCTGCGCCTCCTCAAGCGGCAGCCGGTCCACGCGCTTCACGCGCAGGGTGTAGTCGCCCTTCCGGTCCGACCGGACCTCGAAGCCCACGCGCTGCTTCTTCGGCTTGACCACCACATCGAGCTTCGTCGCGACCCGGATCGCCTGGATCCGCTCGGCCTCGTCCTCGATCTGCGCGAGCTCGCGGAGCGTCCGAAAGGAGAGCGCACCGAGGGCCGCGTGCGCCTCGGCCGGAGCCGGCGTGACCTTCCCCAGCACCTCGTCGTTGAGCGCCGTAGTGATCTTGATGTAGTCCTTGGCCGTCGTGTACCCGATGCCGAGCATCCGCGCGACGTTGGCGGCGCTGTCGGCCCGCTGAGGCGCCCCCCGGCGGCGGAGCTTCTCGAGCATGGGGCGCCCCTCCGCCTCCTCGGCCTGTGCGGCGCGGGTGGCGGCGGCCAGCCGCGCGCGCTGCCAGTAGCTGAGCGCCATCCGTTCCGTGTTCGCACGCGCGGCGTAGCCGGCGGCGTCCTCGTCGGACATCGTCTCCTCGATCTGCACCGGCAACTCGTGCAGGCCCGCCAGCTCGGCGGCGTAGCGGCGGCGGTGGCCGTCGAGGATCTCGAGGCCGGTGGGGGTGGACTGCACCACCAGGGGATGTTCGACGCCGTGGATGGCCACCGAGGCGGTGAGCAGCGCGAAGTCGCGCTCGCGCGGCGCGAGCTTGTCCAGCACCTCGGCGCCCTCGGACGTGCAGAGCGAGGCGGCCCAGCCCACCTGCTCGAGGCACTGCCGCATCGTCCTCATCGAGGGCAGGCGATCCACCGAGAGGAGCCGGGAGTCGCGGAGGTCGCTGACGGGCACGAGCGTCACCGTCGGCGGGACGGGGGTGTTGCTAGACGTCGCCGAGGTGTCGGGCGCGGCGGCCTGCTCGGTCGGCGCCGGCTGGGCCGTCGGCGGGGTGCTCGCCGCCGAGCGGTTGGCGCGGGGGGGCTTCGACTTCGGAGGCATGGTACGGAGGGATAAAGGTGCGAGGCGGAGCACCCGGTCGTCGGGTCGTCTCCGGCAGGAAGGGGCGTCCGCCACTACCTGCGAAGCGAGGGTAGGGCGCGCCGCCCGATCCGGCCACTCGCCCTCTCGACTCCTTCCATGCTGCCGTTCCACCCCCGACGGCTCGCTCGCAGACTGCCTCCGTGCCGGGGCGCGACACAGTAGGACCTGCCCGAACGCACCGCGGCGGCTAGCCGTCCCCAACCTTCGGGGAAGGCTAGCCGCCGTCGCTACCCGGTGCGAATCGCTCGTCTGGCTGCCGCTCCGTCTCGACTCAGCTATCCGATGCGGCGGCCCCACTGGAGCGGGTCGGCCCAGCGGGTGCTCACCAGGGGCACTCCGCCTCGTCGGCGACCTCCCCCGCTTGCGCCACGCTGGTCGTGGTGAGGCCTTCAACGACGAGCAGCGGCCCCGCTCCGGCCGCGCCGGTCGTATCGGTCTCCGCCCCCGCCAGGAGCCCGGCGAGTGGCACCTTCGGCTGCGCGCCGAGGAGGAGCACCGGCTTCTTGCCGTAGCCGCTCGGCGTCACCCACCCGTCCGCGTCCGGCTGCCCGGCCGCCATGTCGTCCAGGAAGGTGCGCACCCGCGCCGAGGCGAGATCGGCGTGGTGGATGAGGAGTGCCTCGAGCGTCCGGGGCGGGACGGGCGAGCCGAACGCCACCTCGCCGTGGTGGGAGAGCTGGACGTGCACGAGGTGCTGGATCAGCGACTCGGTCACTCCGGCCGTCGCGAGCCGGGCGCGGTTCCGCTCGACGGCGATCATCGTCATCACCCCGCCCGAGGCGGTGTGATAGTCGAGGAGCGCCTGGCGGGAGAGGTCGATGGGGATGCCCTCCCAGACGTACTCGGCCACCTTGCCGACGTCATGGAGGAGCGCCCCCACCACGAGCGCATCCACGTCGATCCGGTCGTTGGCCTCAGTCGCCCGTGCCAGCGCGAGCGAACACTCGGCGACCTGTACGGAGTGCCAGGCCAATCCCGAGACGCAGGCGTGATGGTGGCTCTTGGCCGCTGGCGCCGTCCACCAGCGCTCTGGGCCCACGTGCTCGAGCACCACGTCGACGAGCGTGGCCGCCGCCGTCGAGATGTAGCCGAGCAGGTGCCGGAAGCGCGCCCGGAGTTCCGGGAGCGGCACCGGGCAGAGCGGGTTGACCTCGAGCTGCACCGGGTGCGGCTTCGTGAGCGGTTCGAGGCGCGTCACCTGGAGCTCGGGCGGGCCGCCACGCCAGCCGGCCGTCAGCCGCCCCTCGGCGTGCACCGGGTCGCTGACCTCGATCCCCTCCCACGCGCCGACCGCCTCGGACCAGACCTTGGCAGAGACGGTCCCGCTCGCGTTGCCGACCTCGACGGTGAGGTAGGGCTGGCCCGCCTTGGTGACCCCCGGCGTCTTCTTGCGGAGGCAGACCGCGCCCTGCACCACGCGTCCCGCCTCCAGCGGCTGCAGCTGCATCCGCACGTCCGTCCCGGCCGTGCTCCCGTTCAGATCCTGCACCAGTCGTCCCGACATCGTGCCTCCTCATCGCTCGCGGTTCGCGTGGCGCGCAGGAGTGCGGCGCCACGCGAGCGAGGCTCCGAAGCGGGTTGGGCGCGCGCCAAATGCGGGGGCGACCGCACCCCGGGGGTAGAAGGAACCTGGGCTGAATAGCTCGACGGTTGGGGATCAGGAAGCGGTGATGGTACCGAGGGAGTCGACGGCAGGTACGGTATGGCGGTCGTTGTCGCCGTTCGCCATCCCAGCGAGTTCACCATCGGCGGTATCAGCAATCCGGTGCGCAGGCCCAATACGGAGCGTATATTGGGCAGTGGTCCAATACTGTCCGGGTATTGGACCACTGCCGTCTAGACCCAATAACCCTGCCGCACCGTGTCGCTCCCCGACCTGCCAACCGTCTGGAACGTCTACAACCTGCGCGGCTCGCCGTTCTTCCAGGACACCCTGCTGAGCGGCCACGAGCGACGCTCCCTCGACCTGTTCGTCGGTCGGACTGCTGAGCTGGCCGATCTCCGGTCCCATCTCCGGGGGCGCGACAGTTCCCGGCAGGCAGTCGCCGGGACGTCAGGGGTGGGAAAGACCACACTTGTACAAATGCTCAAGGCGGTCGCCCTCCAGGACGGCTACCTGACCACGGACTCGCTGGTGCCGTTCCTGACGGGCGATACACCGGAGGCGTTCTTCGGTCGCGTGCTCAGCGCCGTATACGACACCATCCTCGCCAACCGTCCGATGGCCGGCGGCCATGAGGCGATGCAGGCGGCGCAGCAGATGGTGCGGGCGGCCCGGCTGGCGACCGGTGGCGCCAGCGCGAGCCTGCTCGGCGTCGGCGGGGGCGTCACGAAGGGTGTCACCGTCGTGACACCGAAGGACGTGCTCATCGACGGCCCGCGGGTCCTTCGCGACCTGCTCGCGATGGTGCGGGACGCCGACGCCCGGGGCCTGCTGCTGCACCTGAACAACCTCGAGAGCCTGAGCGGTCGGGACCTGGCGCGGGCGGCCGACCTGCTGCAGAGCCTCCGCGATCCCATGCTCATGCACGAGGGGCTACACGTCGTGCTCGTCGGGACCACGGATGCCGTGAACGACGTGCTCAGCGCCCACGCGCAGATTCGCAACGTCTTCCGAGCCCCTCTGCTCCTCAGCCCGTTGTCGCTCGCCGAGGTCCATGCCCTCCTGCGGGCGCGCTACGACCGCTGGCGGCTGCGTGACGACCGGCCAGTCGTCGCTCCGGTCGAGGACTCGGCGGTGGACCGCCTGTTCGAAGCCTTTCAGGGCGACCTGCGCGGCCTGCTCAAGGCGCTCGACGATGGCGTCGAGGAGTGCATCGGTCTGGGTACGTCGGGGGGCGCCTCGACAACTGGCGCATCGGGGGCGGCCGTGCCCCCAGTGGCGCTGTCGGACCTCGCGCGCGCGCTGCAGACGCGCTACGCCGCAGTCATGCGGGGCGAGCTTGACGAGGTGCGTGTCGCACAGCTCGACCTATGGGTGACGACCGATCCGGACGCGGTCCGAAAGCAGCGCGACCTCATGGCCCTCTGGAACCTCTCGCAGGGCACTGTCTCGACCGTGCTCGGCACCCTCATCGGCACCGGCTACGTGGTCGCGCACCCGCGGCAGGGGAACGACCCGATCCAGTACGCCCTCTCGGGCAAGAGCCGGATCGTAGCCGGCCTCGCGTAAGGTGTCGACCTCCTCGTCACTCACACCCCGCCGGCCACAGTCACGCGTCGCACGACGGCGGGGGCGCCCCCGCATCCATCGGCTGTGCTCGTGGAGGAGGCGTGGCGAGCGCTCGGCGGAGGGGAGGCGGATCCACCCCTGGAGCTCGTCGCGGGGCACATACACGCGACCTGGCGCGACGAGATCCTCCGCGTCGAAGTCCTACCGACGCTGGGCGTCGCCCTACGCTGAGGGCATCGCCCGCACACGGGTGCCGCCGTTCCGTCCCTCCACCTCCGACCGGAAGCCCTATGCGTCTCCAGGTCTGCGGGCATGAAATCTCGAGCGTCGCTGACTGGTTCTGCCTCGCCCTGGCGACATCGTGCGTGGCGTTGTCAGTCGCCGACGGTACATTGGCTGTCCTCACCTCCTCTCCTCGCCCGGTGCCCCGTCATGCCCCTGCGAATCGTCACCTGGAACTGCCGTGAGGCGTTACACGACAAGTACGAGCGCCTGCTCGCCCTCGAGCCGGATATCGCGGTCGTACCTGAGTGCGCCGAGCCTGATGCCCTGCGGCGGCTGGCACCCGGCTTCACCTTCAGCGATTGCGAGTGGGGCGGCACGAACCCCGGCAAGGGGCTGGGCGTCTTCGCGTTCGGCGACCTGCGCCTGCGTCTCCACCAATCGTGGGAGCGGCGGTTCGATCTCTTTCTGCCGGTGGAGGTGCGCGGCCCCACGCTGGCGGTCAACCTGCTCGCTGTCTGGGCGTTCGATGATGGCGACCCGCCGAAGGCCGTGTCGAACCCCAGGACCACCGAGACCGCGGTCGCCCACTACACGCCATTCCTCCAAGCCGCACCGGCAGTGGTGGCCGGGGACTTCAACGCGGGCGTGCGGTGGGACGGAAAGAGTGGATGCGCCAGCTTCGCCGCCCTGGACGCCAGACTGCGGGGGCTTGGCCTGACGAGCGCCTACCACGCGAAGCTGGGCCACCGCTTCGGCCAGGAGCCTGATCCGACGCTCTTCTGGCAGTCGAAGGAGGAGCAGCCGTACCACATCGACTACGTGTACGTGCCGAGCGCCTGGTTGCCGTGCGTCCGCTCGGTCATGGTGGGCGCCGCGGCCGAGTGGCTGGTGCCGAAAGGGAGCGACCACGTGCCTATCGTGGTCGAGTGCGACCTCCCGTCCCAAGCGGTCCTGCAGTCGCTCGCCGGCCTCCCGGCGGACGCGCTCCCGCTCACGGTTCGCGCATGACGGGCGGTGGCAGCTTTCTGATCCGCGACACCGGGACGCGGAGGCAGTCTACCGAGGTGCTAGGCGGGCTGGTGCCCGAGCTGACCTCCGCCGACGGTCAGTAGTCGCCTTGTCCATCCTCCTCTCCGGAGCCACCGCGTGGGCAGCAGCGACTGCACGCGCCGTGGACGGCGTCCCCGAGTCGGCGGCGTACCTGGAGTCGGTGGCGGCATGGCGGGAAGCATGGCGCCCGGCACGCGTCCGCACCCTACTCGTGGCGGAGAGCCACGTCGCGGAGTGCCCCGGCGACTCCGCCGCGCGAGTGTCGCCGGCGTCGGTACTGCCAGACCGCGTGAGCCAACGGCTGCCGCGTAGCTTCTGCCGCCTGGTCTACTGCCTCGGGTATGGTGAGAGCACGATCTGCCATCCGCCCCCGACGGCGAACGCGGGGACGTGGCAGTATTGGGACATCCTCGGCCAGGCCGCCGGCGGGATGGGTTGCATCCAGCCCCGCAAGTCGCGGACGGACGCCATCGCCCGGCTCACCTGGAAGCTCGACGCGCTGTGCGCGTTGCAGGACGCCGGCGTGTGGTTGGTCGACGCGTCGATCATGGCGCTATATGCACCGGGCGGCCGGCGGCTGTTCGCGGGTGCTCGCTATGAGCGCACCATCCGCGAGAGCTGGTCGCGCTTCGTCTGGCCCACCGTCGTGCACGAGCCCATCGAGCAGGCCTGGGTGATCGGGAGGGGGGTCTGGGGCGCGCTCGGGAATCTGCCAGAGCTGGCGGCGGCGCGCGTCATCAGCCAGCCACAGGACCGGGACACGGAGCGCTACAGGGCGGAGCTCGTCGGTATGGTGAGCGAGATCCACCGGCGCGGATGATGACTGCTCGCTCCGTCATGGCGTGCATCGGCGCCACCGAGGCGCCGAACTCCCCGACGCCGATCCCCCTGGTGACTCCCGGCCTGCCGGCGGCGGCCGTGGCGGTGTGCCGGCGGCAGTTCGCGAGCTGGCCAATCACGAGACCGACGCCGCCGGCCGCGCCGTACCAGGACTACCAGTCCTGGAACAAGGGGTACTGGATCGAGGTGGATGGTGAGCCGGGGTTCGCCGAGACGGCGGTGCAGCGTATGCTCGAGCGGGAGGGATGGAACGCGCGGTGGGTGACCTGGTTGCGCGGCCGCCCCACCTTTCGCCTGGCACCCCGCGTTGGCGCGGTCGCGGCACCCGAGGGGACGGGGGCGGCATGGTTCGAGGCCATCTGGCGGGAGAAGGAGCGGCGCCGGTCGATGCTCGCGGAATCCGGCGTTGACGTCTCGGAGCTCGGCGGGGGCTGCTGGGACGTCATCGGTTGGAAGGACAGCGAGATCGTCTTCGTGGAGACGAAGCAGGTGGCGGAGACCTGGCAGGACGCGATCCGCCCGTCGCAGCGGCTCTGGCTCGAGGCCGCCCTCAGCATCGGTGTCGGAGCCGATGCCTTCCTCGTCCTGGAGTGGACCCGCCGTTAGGCAGGAAAGCACCGCGCCCCACGATACCTATCGCACGACCATCCATGTCCTATCAACACCACCGCTTCATCCAATCGGCGAAGAAGCACACGGCCGACCTGACCTTCGCGCCCCAGGGAAACCTTCTCGTGATCCGGCCGCCGACGGAGATCACGATCATCGTGGACGTGGTATCCGGTGACATCGCCCGCGTACTCTACATGCCCGAGGACTATCCCGTGCGCCGGGTGGTTCCCTCCGAGCGCGCCCGGTTCTCGCCAGATGGGAAGCAGCTCATCACCGTGGATGGCGAGTGGGGCATCGTCTGGGAAACGACGGATTGGACCGTCACTCACCGCGTCCAGCTCTCGGGCGAGGGCTTCCACACTGGGAACATCAGCTTCTCCAGCGACGGCGCCCTTCTCGCCACGGCGGGACACGATACCGGCGTCTCCCTGTGGGAGACGAGGCACTGGATGCGACTACGGTCGGTGGACGCATTCGACTACGTCTGGAGCGTCGCCCTGGCCCCGGACCGCCGCGTGGTCGCCGTCGGCTACGGGCAGCACGATTTACGGCTACTCGAACTGCCGTACCTCACCCCGATGACGGAGGTCCCGGGCTGGCGTCAGGTGCGCGCGCTGACCTTCTCACCGGACGGCTCGCTACTCGCCGCCGCGTGCGGCGATGGCTTCGTTCGACTGCTCGAGGTACTCACGGGCGAGACGCGGGCGGAGCTCGAGGCCGATCCGGTGCACGCGGAGAAGAGCGCGGGCGCCGTCGTGGCCATATTCACGTCCGATGGCCAGCGCCTGGTCACGGCGGGTGGCCGCCTGGTTCGCGTCTGGAACATCGTGGATGGCAGGCTGCTGCAGGAACTCCATGCGCACGAGAAGAGCATCCGCTGCGTCGCTCTGTCAGCGAACGACCGGATCATCGCGTCGTGCGGCTACGACCACATGGTCCACGTCTGGCAGTATCAGGAGGATCGGGAGTTGGTCGTGGTGTGAGGCGCACCCCGGTCGCAGTGATCGGGACGCACTCACTGGTTGCCAGAGAAAGGCAGACGCCCTCATGCCGGCGGCAAGGTCAGGAGGCTTCGGCGCGGTCCCACCCTTGCGGGGGATAGTCACGTCGAGGGAGGGGTCGAGGGACCCCGCCACAACAAGCACTCACGATTCGCAACGAGCTTCCCAGGGAGACCACCGTCCACACCCCGCGAGCGAAGACCTGAAAATCCGCGTGTCGGCAGTTCGATTCTGCCCCTGGCCACTGGAAGTGAGTCGGTAGACTAGACGTCGTATCGCTTGGAGTTACATGGCGTTATGCGTCTACGGGTTTGTAAACGCACCATGTCTCACAGGTCGGCTGAGTCGTGCGAGTAACAACCTGAGTAACAACGGGAGTAACAGCGCGAGTAACAGCGACAGTAGATGTATCAGACGCGAACGACGGACGGCGCCCCGACATGGAGGGCGCCGTCTGTCGTTCGCTGAAAAATGAAAGCTGCTTCGCTGGCGGCCTGAGGGGTGGCTTCGCGTTCATTAGCTCGTCCTCGGTCCAGACGTCGGCGTGCCCAGGCTCCGGTGATGTCGCCCCGATTCGGATGAGAAGTGCGGAGGTTCACCTCTCCTTCGCGGCGAAGGCAGAACCAGTGCTGGTATGTCTCTCGTTGTTCGCGGCAGTCCCTGGCGCTCGCCGTCGCCCGGGAATCTGATCACGATCACCGCCCGCGCCCGCCGCGAGGCGGTCCCCTGTCCGGCCTGCGGTGCGACGTCATCCCGGGTGCACAGTCGCTATCACCGCATGCTCGCGGACCTGCCCTGGCAGGGTGCCCGTGTCAGACTCTCCGTGACGGTGAGGCGATTCTTCTGTGATAACCCCGGCTGCGAGCGGCGCATCTTCGTCGAACGCCTTTCGGAGACGGCTGCCCGCTACGGCCGCCGTACCTGTCGGGCCCGGACGCTGGTGGAGATGATCGGCTTCGCCCTCGGCGGTCGGGCTGGTGCGCGCATGGCCCAGGTCCTCGGCATGGCGAGCGCACCGGGGACCGTGCTCGCTCGGGTGCGTGAGGCGGTTGCCACGGCCGATCTATCCGAGGCACAGACGCCACGGGTGCTCGGGGTGGACGACTGGGCGCTCCGGCGTGGGCAGCGCTACGGGACGATCCTCGTGGCCCTGGAGCGGCATCGCGTGATCGACCTCCTGCCGGACCGCGAGGCGGCGACATTTGCCGCCTGGCTGAAGGCTCATCCTGGAATTGAGGTCATCAGTAGGGACCGCGGAGGCGCCTATGCCGAGGGGGCACGGCAGGGTGCGCCCGGCGCCGTGCAGATGGCCGACCGTTTCCACCTCGTGCACAACCTTGTCGATGCACTCGAGCGCGCATGCACACGCCACCACGCCGCGCTCAAAACTGCTGCACAAGCGGCTGCGGCCCGGCTGGCAGCAGTGCCTGATGAAGCAGCGCCTGATGAAGCAGCGCCTGATGATGCAGTGGAGGACGGGTCACGTGCTATAGATACACAACCCCCAGCGGCCGCCCTTGCGAACACCGGCGCGACCAGCGCCTGCGAGCGCAGGCGGCAGGAACGACGGGCGCGGCGCCTCGCACGTTACGAAGAAGCTGTCGCCCTGCGTCGGGCTGGCAATTCCGGTAAGCAGATCGCGCGTTCGCGGCCTGAGTAGAAAAGAACGGCGAGCATCGGCAGCCTTTCTGGCTCGGACACCGGGTACCGACGGACTTCTGCCGCAGGCACCCAACGCGCTGCGCAGGGGACTAACGACGAAGCTGGACCGAGCGCGTGCGAGTCGAAGGCGGTCCAACCAGGAGTGGCGCGAGGCCGCGACACGACCACGGGAGAGCTGTAACTCGCGACCTACCCGGCGGAGCGCTATGAGCACTGAAGCAGTGTATCGTCATTGAGTAGACGAAGACCTTTCTTTTGGTGAACCGGATCAGCTCGGAGGACGTCATGGAATCGCGTCGCATGTCACGGATCGGAGCATCCTATGTGAGAACAGCTGCTGCCGTCTTCGTGGTTCTCGGCGTGAGCGCCGGGTGTAGCAACCCTTTCGGCAGTGGTACCGAACGCTTCCTGATTGCCGTCAACAGCATCGCGGCGCCGGACACCATCGCACCGAGCGATACGCTTACTGCTCGCTTCCTCGGGAGCATAGGTTCAGACGGGTGCTCCGGGCTCGACCGCGTGGAGCGCAGCCGCAGCACGGGCCTTCTCGAGTTGCGCTTCCATGGCGTACGATCGGAGGGCGGCTACTGCCCCCAGCAGCCACAGCCCCTGGACCACGTTGAGGAGGTGCTACCACCGGTGGAGGACCCTTTCATTATTCGCGTGATTCAGCCGGACGGATCGGCGCTGGAGAAGGTCGTGCGGGTTCGGTAGTCGTCCACGTCTCACCTGCGGCTGTAGCTCCGGCAGCCGCGGCTGAAGGACGGCACCAATGCGGTTGCGCCGCGCGGTACACGAACGCCGCTGTTGCCACTACTGGGCACGCCGCGAGTACGGCGACGAACCAGAGCGGCATCACGGGCGCCAGAGACTGGGCTCTCGTCATCGCGCATCCTCGCGATTCCACCAGGCCCGTTCCGCCCGTCGCCCTCGCCGTCGTGGTCCGGGCATGGGAACCGCGCGCGGAGAGCTGCCAGGCTGCGAGGACGACCAACGCAAGAAACCGGAGAGCGCACAGCCGCCTGCCCTGAATCGCCGGGCGATCGGCCTGGGGAAGAGAGCTCAGATAGCGTACGTGGAGAGTCGCTGGCGTTCGGTGCGTCGGTCTATGCGCTGCGGGGAGCCGCTCGTTCAGCACTCGGCTACGAGGGCCGTCTGGCTGCACGGAAGGTGGCGGTGGTCACGCGGTTGCGCGAGATCTCGGAGGAGCACACGCAAAGGGGCGATCGTCGTGCGCAAACCGGGCGGTGAGTTCGTCGCGCCCGCTCCGGTGTCACATTTCGCGCCGATCCTGCCGTTCACGATCATGCCGCTCCCACGCCAGAAGCATCGCACGCTTTCACCGTGCCGCCCGCGTACAGATCTCAGCGGCAAGCGGGTCAATCACGACGCGTGCACTCAACCTCGTCACGCTTCTCGGCCGGGGCCTCAAGGCCGCCGGTGCGACGGCGGCCGTTCCTCACGGCCCCAAATCGGTCGCCCGACGCTGGGCGCGCGCGCTCCGGGAGCATCCCTCCGCCCCCGACGGCATCGCCTACCGCTGCCGGCACGACGACGCCGAGATCGCGATTGCTCTCTTCGACCGCGCACGTGGTGCGCTCCAACTGATCGAGTCGCGCGGCCTGCGGGAGGACCGCGCCTGGTTCGGGGCGACGCTGGACCGCTATCAGGTGGCGCTTGACCCGCCCTGACGGTCGCTCGCGACGGTCGCTGGCAACCGCTGTGCATGGATCCCCCCGCTATGCTCGGGAGGCTGATCTAGCAAACTATGCGGCCGTCAGTAATAGAACGCGACGGAGACCGGCCTTCCGCCAGGTCGGCCATCAGATTGAGCAGGCCAACGGCCTCCCACGATTGGTTGCGGGACGAGGTGGAAAGCGGGACCAGAACCCCGGCTTGCTCGAGTTGGTGAATCGCACCATACACCGCCGCCTTGGCACGGCCCGTCGCGGCGGCGGCAGCGGGCGCCGTGAGCATCGGGTGCGCCGGAAGTATATCGATGATCGCCCATGCCGCGGCATCGGCGCGAGGGGCGTTCGACGACTTCTTGAGGCACGCACGCCAGTCACTCACCAGGTCCCGGGCGCTGTTCAGGTACGACTCGGCGAGTCTGGCGGCGCCAGCCGCAGCCGCGGAGAAGTGCTCGACCCATTCCTCGATCCGGTCGTCGCGGAAGGCGGTCAGACCGGCGATGTAGCGACCTCTCGCATTCGCGAGTACGACGCTGATCGGCGGCACATAGTCTGGCGCTAGCCCCCGCCGCCGCAGCACGACTTGCACGAGCGCGCGTCCTGTGCGGCCATTGCCGTCCTCGAACGGGTGGATGGTCTCGAACTGGGCGTGCACGATGGCGGCCTGCACCAACGGCGGGAGCGTCTCGTCGTTGATCGCCGCGCAGAGGTCGTCGAGAAGCGGTCCGACGTACTCCGGTGGAGGCGGGGTAAAGTCAGCGCCGCACGGGTTGTAGTCGTTCCCGCCGATCCAGTTCTGCGTGTCCCGAATTCTTCCGGCGACCCGATCTGCATTGGCGGCACGGCCGAGGAGCCGAGCGTGGATAGCCGTGATCTGGTCTGTGGTGAACACGTCAGCTTCCGCCGCCACGTCGACGGCGAGTTGCATCGCGTCGACGTTCGCCAGCACATCGAGTGCGGTCGGGCCGGCTCTCTGCCCCGTTTCGATCCTTGCCTCCGCCCGGGCCAGTTCGCGAACGCCTACCTGCAGGCCTTCAACTTTTGAGGAGGCGATGGATTCCGTCCGGAGCAGCAGTCGGGCGAGTGGCGACAGTGCCGGCTGTGCAGAGGCGTTCAGCTTCCGGATCGCATTCTCCGCATCGGACACCACCCCGGCCGTGCGCGCGGTGAGCGAGAGCTGTAGCTCGGCCAGAAGGACCGGAATGTAAGCCTCGTAGCGGCACGCCTTCCGATAGCGTGCTGGGGCGGACAGGGTCGGGTTGGAATGCCAGATCAGGGAGACGCGGCGAGCGGGCATGTCGGAACCGTTGAGGGAGCACCGGCCCAGGATGGCGGTTGGGCACGTATCCTGAACTTGCGGTGCTTGCTTGGTTCAGTATAATGACTATGCTGAACCAAAGATGCCAGCTTGGTTCAGTATACCGCCTGTAATGAACCAGGATGGTCCATCCTACCTCACCGCGGACCCTCTGAGCGACGGCGATGCGTGCATCGCCGTTCGAGAGCGCGAACAGAAGTTATGAGACACTTCGCGGAGAATCTTCGGCAGAGCTGAACGACGGAAAGGACCTGCGGCCGGCGCACGCGAGCCGCAGGTGGGACCTGACGTATGCCGCCGCCTCACAGACAGACCGTCAGGAGCCTCGATCGAGTAACGGTCCGAGTAACAGGACAGAACCAACCAGACCAGTACGAGAATGATCCGGGACCGGCGGCATAGGCTATAAGTGAATGCTGCACTGGCACGTACCCGGTCGTACCGAACTGAATAGCGACGAGCCAGGCACGGCTTCGCCGGACTGAAAATCCGCGTGTCGGCAGTTCGATTCTGCCCCTGGCCACTGGAAATAAGTCGGCAAGTGAAGTGCTGCAGTACCTTGATACCCAAGGAGTTAGGCAGCCTGCATACGATCGTCGCTCCGTTGCTCTCGGGTAGTGTCGCGTACCGCGAGTAGCAGTTTGAGTAACAAGGCGAGTAACAGCGACAGTAGATGTAGCGGGCACGAACGAAAGACGGCGCTCTCGGGGTGGAGCGCCGTCTATTGTTTCTCTGAGGGCTTACGCTGCCAGGCTTGTCGCCTGACGACTGTCTTGCTTTTTGGTTGGGAGTCCTCGAAGCCGTTGTTGACGCGCATGAGGCTCGTTTCGGCGGCCTCAGTATGATGGGTCCTCACTGTGAAGGTGAGGGCCCATCGTGCTGTTGCGGCGTCAAGAAGGCGTCAGCGGCAGTGCGCTAGACAAGCAAGAGGACTTCTGCGCTGGCTGTACTACGCCTGAGGCTCGAGGAGGTCGCGAAGGCTGCCGCCGCGAACTTGCTCGAACAGATCCTCCAACGTGACCGGCCCATTGGGTTTCAACCCGTGATACATAGCCATCAGCGCCTGAACCGCGTTCCGTGCATCAGCACTGCGGAACTCGGCCCATGAAATTTGGCGCAGAGTCGCTCGTGGATCAGTTCCCTGTCGGATATGAACAAAGAGCTGCTCGATAAGTGCCCGCTTCTTCTCGTCGGCGCGGTAAAAATCGGCCAGTCTCTTAATGAAGCGCTCCGCCGGTCCGCCGTACACAAAGCGCGCTTTGCCAGTGATGGCGGCACCTCGGAGAATTGTTGCTTCCCCCGACGCGTAAATCCAAAAGGAACAATCGACGAAGGTGCATCCTTCGAACTCGTTGCCATCGAGGGTTACGTCCTCCGCGACGAATGTCTGGTTTTCATACCGCATTGGCACTCCCATAGAATGACAAAGCACTAGGGTAAAGTCGGCGAGCATTTCTACTACCCATCGCAGGCGCATGGCAGACCTACGCGCCGAGGAGTGGGACCTTTTGCGCCTCGAACTGCTCGTTGCTGAGCGGTCCCTGATCGCGCAGAGCCGCCGGCTTGGAGATCTCGTCGGCGGTCTTCGGCGGTATTTGGTGGACGGGCCTCTGCTATGATTGAAAGCAGCCCGCTTGTTAAAAGTCCTGGCGCGTTACAGCAGTTCGTTCAGAACGGCGGTCTGGCCACCCATCGAGCCGACACGGCCCAAGAGATGAAGCCGTAGGCGAAAGTAAGCAGTACCAACTTGCCCCAGAAGAAGAAGTTGGCCGGCCAGTTCATCCATCTTGGTGCCGTGATCACTGGATCGCGATTTGACTTCATGTTCGCCCGTTCCTTCCGTCGTGCAAAGTACCCCCACTGCGCGGAGGCAACAGAGTACTGGAGGAGGTCAAACGAGAGTGCTGCGATCAACAGGGCGAGAGGCAGCAGCATGTCTCTGGGCAGCATGGGTGCTGGGTCCGAAGTCCTAAAGACCCATGCCGCTGCGATGCCAGCGAACGCCAAGCTTCTCGCTGTATCGCTGGCCTTTCCGGAGAGCTCGTAGTAGTGGTTGCGGTAGTCATCGACCTTCATTTCTTCCTTGGCCCAGTGCTTCGAGTACTGTCCCCGGAATCCTTCTGCTCGCCGCTGCGGCGCGGCCCTCGTTTCCCCTCGACGAGGTGCTTATTGGCGGCTTGTGGGCACTGGCAACCGGCACGAGTTAACGGACGCGGCGTGGGCGGTGGTCAAGCCACTGCTGCCGCCGTGCCCCAAGCGCCGGGGTCGGCCCTGGCGCGATCATCGGATGGTGGTCAACGGCATTCTGTGGGTGCTCGCCGCCGGCGTGCCGTGGCGAGACGCGCCGGAGCGCTACGGACCCTGGCAGACGCTCTACAAGCGCTTCGCCCGCTGGAGCGACGACGAGACGTGGGATCGCCTCCTTCAGGCGCTGCTCGGCGAGATGCATCGGCAGCGCTGACTCGACTGGAGCCTCTGGTGCGTGGACGGCACCTCGATCCGGGCCCTCAAGGCAACCGCCGGGGCGCGGGGGAAAAACCCGGTACACGCGCGGGGCGGTGCGCCGGCGCGAGCCCGCCGACCACGCCCTGGGGCGTTCCCGGGGTGGGTGGGGGAGCAAGCTGCATGTCGCCTGTGACCGGCACGGCGTGGTAGTCGGCTTCCGGGTCACGGCGGGGCAGATCAATGAGTGCACGGAGTTCATCCCGCTCATGGAGAGCATCGCCATTCGCCAGCCTGGCGGCCCCCGCGCCGCCGCCCAGCCGCCATCGCCGGCGACAAGGGGTACTCGACCACGGCGATACGCGCCTGGTGTCGCGCCCACGGAGTGCAGTCCGTCATCGCCGAGCGCGACACCAGCGCGAGCGGCGGGCGCATCGTCTAGGTCGGAAGCCGCACTTCGACAAGACGTTGTATCGGGAGCGGAACATCATCGAGCGGGTAATCGGCTGGCTCAAGAACTCGCGGCGGCTCGCCGACCGGGAGGAGAAGCTGGCGGTGCACTACGCCGCAACGGTGACCCTGACACTTAGAGGCAGTTTCACAACCGCTGTAGGAAGTTGAAGCAGATCAGGGCGCAGGCAAGATGAAGGAAGGCCCGGTGCACCGCGACGAGGCGTTCGTACCGCAAGGCGAGGCGCCGGAACCGAGCCGTCCAGGCCAGCGTCCGTTTCACGACCCAGCGATGCCGACCCAAGTGCGCATTCGACTCGATGCCCTTGCGCGCGATACGGTGCTTGATGCCGCGCTGGACACACGCGTGGCGGCAGCGGCGGTGGTCGTAGCCCTTATCGGCGTGCAACTTCACCGGCCGGCGGCGGGGCCGCCCGCGCCGCCCGGTACGGATCGGCGGCACCGCGTCGAGCAGCGGGACGAGCATTCGGCTGTCGTGCACGTTCGCCGCCGTCAGTGCGACGGCGAGCGGGATGCCCTGCCGGTCCGTGAGGACGTGGTGCTTCGACCCCGGCTTCCCCTTGTCTGTGGGGTTCCGGCCAACGTCGGCGCCCCCCCTCTGCCGGGAGGCTGCGGCTGTCCAGCGCCCCCCGGCTCCAGTCGATCTTGTCGGCCGCCGTGAGCCGCTCCAGCATCGCCCGGTGCAGCTTCTTCCACACGCCCCGGCGCTGCCACTCGCGCAGCCGGCGCCAGCACGTCACCCCCGAGCCGTACCCGAGCCCCGTGGGCAGCAGCTTCCACAGGATGTCCATGCGCAGCACGTACAGGATGCCGTTGAGCGTCGCCCGGTCATCAACCCACGGACGTCCGCCCTTCGGCTGCGGGCGCCGCCGGGGTAGCAGCGGCGCCACCATCTCCCACAACTCGTCCGTCACCAGCGGCTTCATGCCCGAAAGCTACAAGCCTGGCCCGGGGTTGTGAAACCGTCTCTTATAGCACCCACCGGCACGGGATCTCGGAGAAGACCCACTATCGCTGGAAGGCGCAGTACGGCGGGCTCCAGGTGAACGAGACCAAGCGACTGAATGTCACCGAACGGCGTCATATCCAGCAGAACTCCGCATTGCCCCTTTATCCATCTCCAGCACGTCGGCCAGGTACTCTGCGAGATCAAGCATACGGCCATCATCGAGTGTGGCTCTGTCCTCCCCACCGCCCGCGCGGCCGAGGAGGCGATCAATGCGGCGTAGAACATCCCCCCGCATGAAAGCGAATTCCACACGATTCTGCACTTGGTCCGCTTGTTCCCAACCTTCAGGAAAAGGCGCAGTGTGAGAGCGCTGAAGCACTACAAGACACCCCCGACATTTCGTTTCGAAAGCGGCTCAGAACGAGCTCCACGCCACCAACCTGTCGGATATCCGAGGTGGTACGGCCGACATAGCGTCGCAGCATGTTCTGAAGTGCGTTCCCGGATGGGAAGTCAAGTATACCCGCTATCTCGTCGACCGCGCGGTCACTCTCGCAGAGCATACTCGCAGCATGACACAAACGGCACCATGCGATGACCCTCGCCGGCTCAGGCAAGCCGGCGCGACGCAGTCGCCACGAGAGCGTACGTCTGCTGACGTGCAGAGCTGCGGCGACCTCCGCCACCGACACCGCGTGTTCAGCTTCCACCGCGCAATAGCTGATGAATGGCCACAGTCCCGATGCGACGATAGGGCGCAGAGCGTGCAGAATGCGACCCGTGGCAAGCTCTGAACAAGAAGTACTGAGCACTCTGCGGATAGCCACTGCGGGATCCTCTACATCCCGCAGGATCACGTCGTGCACACCGACCGTGCCGGCGACGCGAAGGAGCGTGCGGACAGACTCGGGGGTGTTCCGCAACAAGATGATCAGCGGCAAGTGGCAGCAACGCGCCCGAATCGCAGCCAGAGTAGGCAGCATCGGTTCTCCACCAGGTCCATGGAGGTCAGCTACCAACAGCCGGGCCTGCCACAGGATCGCACTTCGGGCGAATTCCATTTCCGTGTCGCAGAAGCTGCACAATGCGACACTGCGCAAAGAGAGGGTCATCCTCTCGCGCACCGCGTCGGCCAGATTCCAGCCCGCGATGACCACGGAAGACGGAAGAGACGGTCTCTGATGCATCGATCATCCTTCTCGAACGCCACAGCGGATGTGCTGACGCGGAGCCGCGTTCACCATTCCGCCTGAAAGGCTGTTCTCCCGCGGCGTTCCACGCATGCTTGCGACTCACGCCGGGCATCTGACGACTTAGCCATCGCACGGGGCGCGCATCGCACCCCCTGAGATCCAGCTCACCGGCGAATCTTGCGCACCTCCACGAATTGCTCCTCATTCACACTCCAACGCACCACGAGCGCCATCGAGCCGGATACATCCAGGACATCCAACTCCTCGTTCGCCACTACATACTTACCCGGCCCGCCCACGTCGTCAATAGTGATCCACCTAGGCGCTGCCGGACCCACGCCGCCGAAGAGCAGAACCCACAACGTGCCGTCGCTCATGTAACGTAGCGGTGGCAACGGGCGCGGTCCGACCCAGCCAAAATACGGCTGAAGATCAGGCACAGGAATGCGGTCGAACAGATTGAGCGACGAGGCTCCCGCTTGCCCGCGCGCGGTCCACCTCTCTCGCACCTCCCTCACGTCCTCTCGCACGACGCGTCGCGAGTGCACGTGCTGGCTCAGATCGACCGATCGGGATCCCGAATCGTCAGCTAGCGGGAAATGCACGCTGGCCGTGTTGTTATCGATCACAGCCACTTGTCGCCCGGCGACGGCCACGGCGCTCTGCTTCCCGAACGGCGGCCGGCTCACCAGCTCTCCTGCCCGGCCATATGGCTCCACGTACATCTCACTCTCCTCGTACGTGGTGAGTACGCGGTCGAACCCGCCCAAAGAATCGAACATGAGCAACGGAGAATGTGCCCTCACGATCCCCGTGCCACGGCGCCTGCCGTCGAACTTCATCGCCGTGACGACGATTCGACCACTACGCAGAACACCGACAGGTACGCCCACGTTGAACGGCTCAGGAAGCTGAAGGAGAATCGACCGGACGAAGCTACCGTCGAGGTTGAATTCGACGATTCGATTCTGGCCACGGTCGAAAACGAATAGGTGACTCCCGGACAGACATAGCCAGTCAATCTCCAAGAACTCGCCAGGTCCTTGTCCCCTCCCACCTGCGGTTCTGAGGAGCGCACCATCCGGCGTGTAGTAGCGGAGGGTATTCGATCCACCGTCGGCGATGACGATCGTGTCACCGAGGAACAGCCCTCCGCGAATCGGATAGAGGGGCGCCTGAGAGTCACGAAGACCGATTCTCACGACGGCAACACTGTCGATGTACGCTGCGTCGGCCGGTGCGTCGTCTCCAACCGAGCGTTCCGCTGCCACGCGCACATCTCCGCCACCGCAACTGCAGGCTAAGAAGCTGAGCAATCCGTATCCCCACCTCCTTCCTTGCCTGATCATGATTTCCTCGCGCAGTTTACGATAGGCACATCCCGCTCGTCATCTGACGTAGCCTGCATCGCATCGGAGCCGCCGCTACTCTCCTTTTTGCTCAGCACCGCTGATCCTGAAGCCCGTCCTAGCCCACATGAGAATCGCGTCCCCTCCGCTCAGTCTAACAACCTCCTTGAGCGGGCCGTAAGCAATAGGCAACGCATCGACATTGATCGAGCGTGACACGACCAGCACCTGTGGGACTTCGTTCGGGGCGGACTGTCGCGTCACGTACAACTCTACGCCGGTATTAAGCCAGTTTCTGCCTACGATAAGCTCGTCGAAGGGACCGAACTCTCGGAGCTGCTCTATGCCGCGGGCCGGCTCCCAGTTGTCGGCGATGGCGATTGTTGAGAAGAGATAGTTATTGCGGAGCGCATAGCTCCTTATACTGTCTCGTGCAGCCTTCACAGCTTCCACAAGTTCGCGATTCGCGTTAGACGTTGGGGCGATCAACACGAATATGACGTGAGTGCCCGTTTGGAGCCTCGTGTCAATTTGCTGGGTTGCCGCTGGTGGCATCAAGCTTCGGACAGCGATCGCGCTGGCGGTCAGCAGAAGTATTCCGAGAGCCATCGCTTGCGCAGTTTCGGACACTCGCCTATTCGGCATCATCTCGACTGAGGAGAGGGGTATAGAAGTGTAGGTCAATTGCTTTCGAGCCCCAAGGGTCGTGCACCCACGTTGTCCAGTCGCGCCGCAAGAAGGCTCGGGTGCGCCTTGGCAATTCGCGGAGAACCTCGCTTAGGATGTGGCGAGGGTGCACCTGTAAGCGCCGGCTAGTCCCCACAGTGTACGGTCAAGCAGAGGCCGAGTCGTCGTGAACTCTCGACGCATCGGCCTCTGACTGCCTCGCCCGCGCGCTCTATCGAGGTTGCGGTCACCGGCAGATTTAGGTCACGCTACAGTAGTCCCATGCGCAGGTCGCGCCACTCTCGATGCAGTGCGGCGACGGTCCGCCTGTCGTTGTTTGGCACCGGTTACCGACGCATGCCTTGCCATTGCAGTGCTCGGCACTGGCAGGTCCTGGGGCAGATAGGCTTGCGGCAGCCAGAGCCAGGAATGCTGCTAAGGGAAGGAGCAAACGCTTCATGGTGCTCTCCGTAGCTAAAGTGTACCTACCCTGAAAACTCTGCTGACGTGCGGCAAGCGGGCATTTGCATTGCTACTGTGGGCTACAGGCGTCCCAGTGGCACGTTCCGCCACCGTCCAGACAGTGGGAGCCTGGCCCTCCGGTTGCGACCTGGCAGGTAGGCCACCAGAAGCCGGCGCACACTTTTTCGTTGCAGTGCGCGGAGGCGTGTGCCGGTGTGGCGGTTGCAGACGCCGTCACCACCAGAAGGCAGAAGGCAGATGCAGGGAGCGTCAGTCTCTTCATGTTCTCCTCGTCTGTGCCGGGTTAGGCTTCCATGCCGGCCTTTGTGTCGGCAGGACCTTTGCGTCGCGGTGTTGGCTAACCATCCATGCCGCGTACGGTGTTCGGATCGTGCGCCTCCTTCTGGTAGGCTCAGTCCCGCTCACGAAGCCAGCTCTTCATTTCGGCAAGGCTGGCGATCCCCAAATGCACGCCCGACCTCGACGTGATTAGAGCAGGCGTCGCCTGAATCCGGAGTGCTGCAGCATATGCTGAATCGGTAGATCGTCGTTGAACGGCTCGGAGGGAGGTGAGGCATCGGCGAAAGGCGGTAGTGTCCGCCAAACTGGCACGCGTAGCTATCTCAACCCAATTCGGCTCGCGTCTCCACTCGTCGGATGCCAGTAGATAGCGATGCATCTTCGCCATCCCACCCTGTTCATCTGCGCAGATGACGCTCAGGGCTGCTTCACGCGATAGGCTGTTTGCTGGATTCGGCAGGTGCCTAATGACGACTGCTGCTGTTGGCACGGATTTGACCAGGGCTTCGGCGCTGTCCTCGAACGCGCGGCAGTATACGCATTGATAGTCAAGGAACTCGACGATTACTGCGTGTCGCACCGGGGAACCGTGGACTGCGGCGGCTGCGGCGAGCGTGTCCCAGTTCGTTCGCACGTACGCCTGCTGTTGTCGTTGAGTACGCCAGTCTTGAATCTGCATCCTGACGATACCGTTAGGCCTGACGAGAAGAACGACGGTGAGTGACAGACAGACTATCGTCGTGATGCGTGCCAAGCGATCGAGTGAGTTCATCGAGCTTCCACCTCGAAGTTGATCGTGGCGCGCGGTTCAGCGCTATACTTCTGGAGCGATGCCTTGCACGCTGGAGCGCTGACCCGTAGGCGCTCCTATTCAGCCGACGCGGTCGCTGCACGGCCCTCTCACGCTGCTGTTTGCACAGTATGGGGTGCGTTCTGGCACCACACCAACACGCAGCTGGCAAATTGCGTACATGACAGGCAACGAAAAGCCGCGGGGTTGCCGGAGGCTAGGTTACGTGGGTGCCACGGGCGCCGTTTGAGAGGCGCCATTTCGGTGGGTGAACTGCTCCTCGAACTCCGCGTGGGCAAGATTGCGCAGCGGCTCAAGCAGGCGCTGCGCGTTGGACGTGCTCCCGGATGACGGGACCAGGTGGTAAGTTGGGCTTCTGGCCTAGCAGATACGGCGAAGGAGGGCCCGATGAAGCGGAGGCGATTCACCGAGGCGCAGATCGTCCCGGTACTACAAGAGGCCGCCGGCGAAGGCGCGACGGGCCGAGAGGTGGCTCGGCGGCAGGGGATCACCGAGACGAGCCTGTATCGCTGGCGCGCTAAGTACGGCGGCATGCAGCAGAGCGAGGTCAAGTGCCTGCGCATCCTCGAGGACGAGAACGCGCGCCTGAAGAAGCTTGTTGCCGATCTATCGCTCGACAACGCGATGCTGAAAGACGTCGTGGGACGAAAGTGGCGACAACGAATCAGCGGCGCGCCGCCGTCTCACATCTTCGCGCCACCTACCCGGTGAGCGATCGTCGCGCCTGCCGGCTGCTGCGGCTCTCGCGCTCGCGCTGGCAGCACCGGAGCCGCCAGCCGAGCGATGCGCCACTCGCCGAGGCGGTGACGAGGCGTTGAAGTCGAAGGCGAGCGAGCGCCCGCGCCGGGACTATCGCCGCATGGCGCTGCTGCTGCGCCGTGACGGGCTGCGGGTGAACCTGAAGCGCGTGCTCCGCGTGTACCGTGCAGAAGGGTTGCGGATTTGGAAGACGCGCCGGCGCCGGCAGGTCAGTGCTCCACGCGTACCGCGCCCGATGGCTTCGGGCCCGAACGTGCAGTGGACCATCGACTTCATCGCCGACCAGTGTACCGACCAGTATGCCGACGGGCGGCGCTTTCGCACGCTGAGCGTCGTCGACGCGCACACTCGCGAGTGCCTCGTCCTGGAGCCCGATACATTGTGGCCGAGCTGGAAGGTCGCCACGGCGCTCGATCAGACCGAAAGGAGGCGCGGCACAGCCTGTGCGCATCATGCTCGACAACGGACCCGAGTTCATCGCGAAGGCGCTTGAGGCGAAGGCGTACGGCGCGGGCGTCGAGCTCGCGTTCTCGCGCCCGGTAAAGCCCGTGGACAACTGCTACATCGAGAGCTTTCACGGCAAGTTCCGGGGCGAGTGCCTGAACATGCACTGGTTCCTCAACTTCACGGACACCCGGGCGATCATCAGTGCCTGGCGCGACGACTACAATGCGGTACGGCCCCCCTCCGGGCTCGGCGGCCGTACCCCCAAGAATTCGCAGCGCTGCTGCGAGCCGAGGCGGAGCTGGTGTCAGCTCCGCACCTCACTCCAATCTGACTTGCCGACCGGCCCCGCATAGGGGAGCACGTCCCCAGCTGTGTGTGCCCTTCGCATGAGCCCGGCGGCTGTCCTGCGCGCGGAATAGACCTGGTCGGCAAAGCCACAGATATGGATTGCCAACTCCTGACTAGCGGGCTCTGGCCAGTACGATTGTGATCTTGGAGCATCACTAGCCGCGGAGGTACGCCGCGTCCCGTGATCCTCCCTGGGACGAGGTGTATCAGGTTGAAGATGCGCCGTGGTGACTTCCAATACCCTTGCGAGTAACGTCGCGAGTAACAAGCCAGAACCGTTCAGATGCGCAGGCCAGGCCGTCTTCGTCAGCATAGGCGGCCGTAAATGTTTGGCGTACGGCGACATACCCGATAGAACAGCTTCGAAAGGGTAGTGGCTACATACAGGGTCAGCGGACTGAAAATCCGCGTGTCGGCAGTTCGATTCTGCCCCTGGCCACTGGATTGAACGACAACGGGTTAGCATCTGCAGCGGCCTCCGGGACCCCCGGGGGCCGCGTGTGTTTTGACCGTTTTCAGGATCAGGTTGCGCTCGAAGGGCGATGCATGACGAACGACTACTGGATCGGGCGGGTCTGTCCACGCGCGAACTACCCGTTCACTTCCTCCAGGAGCCACTCCGTGGCCGCGCGCCACTCGAGCGGCGCCGCAAGCGCGCGCGATGGCGGGGAGCCGTCGAGCGTTATCAGGACGGCCCGGGCTCCCGGGTGTTCCGCGCTGGCCGCGACGAGGGCGCGCACCTCCCGGTCCCAGGTATCGTCGGCCGCAGTGTCCAGACTCACCTGGATAAGTATGGGTCTCTCCCCGTGCCGCTCGGCGAAGAAGTCCACCTCATAGCCGTCACGCGTGCGCAGCCACTCCACCTGGTACTCGCGCCGCTCCAGCTCGAGGAGGACCGCCGTCTCCAGTGCCCGGCCCCTATGCTCGCGGCCGGTGCGCTCAAAGAGGGGAATGAGCCCCGGGTCGATGGGGTACGCCTTCCGGGGGTTCACCATGCGCTGCCGCTCGGAGGTGCTGTGCATGGTGATCGTGCGCACGAGGAAGGCATCCTCCAGGTGGTCCAGGTAGGCGTAGGGGGAGTCCTTCGACACCTTGAGCCCCTGGGAGCGTAGATCGTCGGTCAGTTTCCTGATGCTGAAGCCGCCCCCGGGCGTGGAGAGCAGGTAGCGCTGCAGCCATCGGAGGGCGACCGGATGGGACACCGCGTGACGCTCGATCACGTCGCGAAGAACCATCACGTCCACGTAGCTCTCCAGGAGCTTCAGGCGATCGCGTGTCGGGATCGCCTGTGCCTCCGGAAAGCCGCCCTCCTCCAGGTAGCGGCGGAGCGCGGCATCCAGTGTCGCGCGCTCCATGGTGCCCAGTCGCTCCCAGGGGGACTCCGGCTCGGTCCCCGCATGACGGAGGGATTCACGGAAGGAGAACGGGTGGACCAGCACCTCGAGCGCCCGGCCACGGAGCGACGTGGCGACCTCGGTGCTCAGGAGCCTGGCCGAGGAGCCGGAGACGAACAGCTCGACGTCTCCCGCGTCCATGAGCCGGCGCACCAGGGTCTCCCAGCCGGCCACCACCTGGACCTCGTCGAGGTAGAGCGAGAGCGTTCCGCGAGCCCGGATCTCCGGGTACTGGCGGCCATGCTCTTCAATGAGCCAGCCGAGATCGGCGGCGGTCATGCCGAAGAGGCGTTCGTCTTCGAGCCCCAGGAGGAGCTGGGACTCACGTGGTTGCCCGCCGGCGATCCGGTCCGCCATCCGGCGGTAGAGGAACGATGTCTTGCCGCCACGGCGGACTCCGATCACGGCGAGCGCCTTGCCAGGCACCGCGGGGAGGCGGATGTCGCGCGCGGCGAGGGACGGGAGCCGGGCGGTGAGCGCCTCAGCCAGCTTCGTCCGCAGGAGCTCACGCGAGATCGGCGCTGTCATGAGGATTAAAGTAGCGCAACCTTTCCCGAAATCAAGGAAAGATCTGCCCGTTTCTTTCCCTGGAGCCGGGACACTATGGCTTTCGGGGTTGCGACCGAAGCGCGGCAACAGTCGCGGATCGTGGCCAGTGAATCCCGGTTCTCTGATTGCTCAGGAGGCGCTCGATGCCTCCCGCAATCGGCGACCTGAGATCAGGGCGATGCTCGCTGCTCGTCGAGTTGCCATCCTGGAAGGCGGCGGTGAGCAGGCCCGCGCTCCTCTCGATGAACCTGGAAAACTGGTCGCGGCGGAGCACAAGGTGGCCGATCTCATGCGCAAACGTGAAGCGCTGCCGGAAGAGAGCGTGATCGCCATTCACGCCGCCCGAGCCGTGGAAATCGCCTATCAGAGGCAGCGAGCCGGGCATGGCGCGGCATTGACATCAACACCCGCGAGCTCGACAATAGCCGGAGATGCTGTCCTTGAAGATCCAGACACAACGCTTCTGCGGCGACGGATGTCATGCACTGCGCCTCGGCTTCCAGACATTGACCGCGTCGACCACTCTTCAGGGGCTATCGGGGGCGCTCAGACCTCGGGTGCAGCGGTGCGACGGTCAGTCCGCGTTCCTGCCCCACGGGGGGCGAGTGGAGCTCCTCCAGCTCACCGCGTCCAGACCATGACACGTCTCACCGCTCGATGCCTTGTCGGCGTGTTGCTATTGCTCGCCAGCGCGTGCACGCGCCCGGAGTCGTCCGTAGACCGTGCTGACCAGCACCTTCTTCGCGGCGACTCGCTACTGCCGCTGGACAGCGTCCGGCTGGCCGAGACGGATTCGGCATCATTCTATGTCGGCCAGCCAATAGCGTTCGCCGTGGCACCGTCGGGAGACGTCTATGTGTCCGACCAGGTCGCCCGTCGAGTCCTCGTCTTCGACCGCGATGGAGATCCGGTCAGGCAGTACGGCACCGATGGCAGGGGTCCGGGCAGCTTCGGCGCGCCTGGGGCGATCGCCTTCTTTGCCGGAGACTCACTGATAGTCGCCGACTGGGTACGCGACGTTCTCCATGTCTACGGCGGCGATAGCCTGCTTCCTGTGCGAAGCGTTCGCATTCGAGGCGCACCAATGAATATCGAGGAGCGCAGCGACACGCTGTGGTTGGGCCTCTTCAATCCGGTTCAGCAGACAGGGCTCAGCAGTATTGTCGTGGGAGATAGCGCGCCGCGCTACCTGGGGCCGATGCCGTCACTCTACAAGGAAGCGCCGTCCGTCGTGAGTTCGTTTGGCTTCAGCACGATCAGCATGGAGAAGAGCACCGTACTGTTGGCCTACGCCCTGGTGCCGCGTGTGTATCGGCTCGCTTCGGATGGCCAGATCGTTGATTCTGCTGACGTGCCGAAGCGCCTGCGCCGGAGCGATGTGAACGACCTCAGCGCCGCAGTACGCAACTTCGGGAACTTTGAACAATGGATGAACGGCGTTTCGATGGTAACGGCGGTCCGCGCGCTACCCGATTCCACCGTACTCGTCGTCATGAGCGATCATGAGTGGAAGAACAATGTCGTTGGCGGACAGAGCTATCTCGTCGTCCTGGATAGCGACCTGAAACCCCTCTGCACCGACATCATCCTGCGCTACCCCGCGAATGTGCGTCCGTTGGTTGCATTCAGGGGAGACACGCTGTACACCCTGACTCAGGAGGTTTCGGACGCTGGAACTGGGGACGGACTGGGTGCGCCAACCTATCTACGTCGGTATCTCGTGGGGCGATGGCTCTGCGGAGGGAGCGGGATGAGCGATGCCAGGCAATAGCAGTAACGAGCGTTCTAGATGCCCTGCCGCCACGAATATGCGCGGCCGTGTTTCGTGCCCTTACAGGCAACGCTCCACAGTGATACGACTCTGTTTGGTCGCCGTCGCCGCACTCGCGATGTCAGCCTGCACGCCGGAGCCCGCTCATCAGAATAGCGATATGAGCGGCGTGGCTGAGCAGGCGGAGATCGCTCCCGTCGTCGTAACACTCGACAGCATAGCCCTGATCGAGGATGACTCTGCGTTCATCGCATTACCGAGCGCCATCGCGATTGCCCCCGACGGCGATATCGCGGTTGCAGACATTCAGAATCGACGCGTCTACCTTTACAATCGGAGCGGCGAACGGCAGCGCATCATTGGCCGACCCGGGAAGGGTCCTGGGGAGCTATCGGCACCATCGGGGCTGGCTTTCATCGACGATACTCTGATGGTCGTGGATGATGCCGGGGCACAGAAACTCCTGCTGTATGCGTACCCGTCGGGCGTCTACCTCAGGTCGATGAAGCGCGTGGGCACGGCCCTGACCACTGTTGGCAGCGGGCACAGCGTCTGGTTGGGAATCCTGCGCAATTCATCAGGCTCCACCGTCACCGAGTGGGACGTCGACACCGACAGCCTGCGCTATCACGGCAGTATTCCCGAGAGCTACAGGTCATCCGAGCGGCTGAGGCAGGTCTACGGGCACGTGGCGGCGACCGTGTCTGACAACACCCTCTACTATGCACTCGTTGCTGATTCAGCGGTAAGCGTAACAGATCGGAGGACGGGCGAGGTGACCATGCACGTCATTCCGACACGTACCAGGCGTGGGACACCCGCTGATCTGGCCGCGCGCCTCGAGCAGACGACAAGATCCGAGGACTACGCGGGAATGGCCTCCAGTCTGGTGGCTCTCAATGCTCCCGGACATGACGTACTTCAGGCCGTGCACTTCGACATCACGTATGATCGAAACGCTATCACGGCCGCTGGCTTCCTTAGCACGCTCGATCTACGCACCGGCCAGGGCTGCATAGACACGAGATTGAGTTTCTCGGCTGATGCGCGGCCGCAGGTGACTTTCGTCGGCGACACGCTGGTCACGATAGATCAGGCTGTGGTCAACGATCGCAGCACGACGTACGTGCGGTTCCTCGCGCAGCCCACGTCTTGCGAAATTGGATTGCCACGCGATACATGAGGCCAGTCATCCAGAAGCGTCATGTGCCCGCTGCTCGTGTTGACTGTCACAGGTGCCGACCAAGTCCGACGCAGCGTTCACATGAATGCGGAGCGCTGTAACGGTGGCTTGCGCTTCGGTCACGGTTCGACTCCAGCGCGGAAGGTTGTGACGACGTCAGCCTGTCGCGTCGACCCTCGCTCACCTGCGGCCCACGCGACGCCCTTGCCATGTCCGGCACCAGCCAATCCTGCTCTATGGCACGAACTTCGTGCCGCACCGACTACAGATCCAACTCTCCTCCCACTCTGCCCCTTCCTCCCGGGCCTGCGAACGCTGCGGGTGGGAGATGAAGAGCCATACTGCGGTGCCGAGGATCAGTATGACCATCATCGGCCCGAAGATGCCGAGACTGCCAATTCCCGCGGCCCGCGCGAGGACTCTGATCACGAGGTAGGCGATGATCAGCGCGATCAGGATACCGCGTGCGCCTGAGAATGCGTTGGATAGGGGCGACGCATTCTTCGAGAGTCGGGTCTGAGTCGGCGTCGCGCTGATTGGCTGGTGATGTGCGGCAACGTGCTCAGTCGCACTCGTTCCGCTCATGGTGCTGTCGCTCTCCTTGATTCCCCGCCGATGTGCGACAGAACAGCGGTGGGTATGTTGCGATCCACATTTCGGGCATTCCATGACGGCAGACTCGCGCGGGTTCATGTGACTGTGGATGTGGAGTCGTTGAGTGGGAAGCAGGCTGTATGCCTCATCCAGCAGACCATTCCATTGGAGCCGGGCGGCGATCTGAATTCCGGTGCTTCAGTTGGCTGGCCAGCGTGATAAGGGTGCTGGCCTGTTAGAAGGAGAGAGCGAAGGAGAGTATGGCGCTCTCCGAATTGACCAGGTTGGCGATGGAGCGACACCACTCCTTGCGGCTTGTGCGTGTCGTAATATGCTCGCTTCTTGTGGTGACTGTAACGGTCTCAGACAATCTTGCGAATCAAGTGATCATGAGAATGCCTGGAGCAGTGATGGCTGCCACTCTTGCCGTCCTTGCGACAGCCTGCGGGAGCGACGGCGAGGCGCTCACCTCGTCCTGGGCGGGAACGGTCGCGCAGGATGGGGATGTGCGGATGGTGCGAAACCCGTCGTCCGGTATTCTGGATAGTGCGCAGCTGCAGGTCCGCGAAGTCTGGCGATTCGACCCTGCAGAGCATGAGCGAGACTCGCTCGTCTGGGCGCAACCGAGCCGCATCATTGCCGTAGCCGACGCGTTCTACGTCGTCGACACGCCAGAGGCGCACGTCTACGTCCTTTCTGCAGAGGGCGAGTGGGTGCAGACGCTCGGCGGTCGAGGTGGAGGACCAGGTGAGTTCCGGCGTCCCATAGGAGTTATTCAGCTCGGCAGTAGCGTTGCGGTGATCGACGGCGGCAAGGCATCAGCAGAGCTGTTCGACGTCGACGGAACGTTTCAACGGAACGTCAACCTCGGCATGATGGCATTCAATGCCGTTCCACTCGACTCGACATCCTTCGCCGTTTACGGCCTGACGGGAAGCGAGGGGTCGTGGCGATCGTTCGACCTCGATGGTTCACAGCGGCCCTTCTCTCTCTCGGCTTCCGGCCAGGTTGCTGAGGCAGGAGGTTGCGAGCATACCACGTCAGGCAAGTCCAACGTGCTGGTGCTACGCTGCGAGATACCGCGACTCCTGATCTACGGAACCGACGGCCGCCTGCAACAACAGATCGATATCGCTCGCGACTCCGTGATGGCGAGCAAGGAGGAGTTGGATCGCTTCGCCGCACAGGCTAGGCAGGAGATGGGCAACGCCGGTCTGCCGCCGGCGACGATTCAGGAGGTTCTGGATGGGCAGCTAGCCGCGATGCGAGTGAAGCAGCTCTATTGGCTATCGGCCGATGGCCTCTACCTGGGCGACACGTACTTCTCCACGGGCTGGGAGGATGCAGCTCTGGCGAACGGTCAGTTGGTTGTGCTGGCACCTGATGCAGCTACCGGTGTGATGGAGGTGATAGCGTTTGCCCTTGAGGATGCCGCGCGTCTCTCACAGCTCACGGTGCCCAAGCCGCCGCGGAGCGACTGAATAGTGTCATCGGGAGTTGGTGTGAAGCCTTATGCTGGACGCTACCCTCACTCAGCAATGGATCAACGATGCACTCAAGCCCCGCTGGTCTTCTGACGATTGCGGTCATACTTATGCTTGGCGCCTGCTCCGCACCTGCCGACGAACGGATCGCTGGACGGGGGCTGGAGACGGCAGGGCCGGGCCTCACACTCGTTGACAGCGTCGTGCTCGTGGAGGCTGATACTGCGTATGTCGGCCGACCGGTTGCACTCGAAGTGACTCTTGACGGTTCCTTGCTCGTGAGCGATGGCTTTGCGAAGACCGTCTACCGCTTCGGACGAGATGGGCAACTGGCGTCGCGGTATGGCGGGCCTGGAGGTGGCCCGGGAGAGTTCCGGGCTCCCACGCTACTGAGCGCTGACTCTCTCGACGTAGCCGTGGTAGACCCTGCTGCCGGGCGGCTCACGGTGTTCGATCTGGAGAGTGGTCGCGTTCTGACGCAGGTCCCTCTGCTCGGTCGTACCGGAGACGTTCGCCTCTCCGGTGATCAGGCGTGGTTCGGTTTGCTCAGGCCTGGCGACGAGGCCAGTTTCGCCAACGTGCGTTTGCGGCTGCGGCCGGGATCGATGTCAGACAGCGTGCTCGAGACGCGCTTCCTCGGCGCCGTTCCGTCCGCGTACCATGCGTCGGCAAGAATGCGTGAAGTATTGCCGCTGACCAGTGTCGATCGATACGGCGCCGGGTTTGTGAGCGGATACGCGGGGCTCGACGTGCTCGTCGTTCATGATGATCGTGGATGGCCGACGAGGGTATTGGATATACCGAAGCGTCTGCGAAGGGGAGTGCCGTCGGACATCGTGCAGCAACTCGCGCAGCAGATACCGCTCGAGAAGATGGCCTCTCTGGCGTCCACGCTTGCGAAGGTGAGATCGCTCGACTCTGCACGCGTGGCGCTGGTACATATGGATCTCACGATGGATGCAATGACCGCAGGTGCAACCGCCTACATATCAGTCGTCCGACCGTCCTCCATGGATGCGTGCGTCGACGCGCCGGTGATTGTCGCGGGGGACGGCGTACCACCGATCACGTTTCAGGGTGATACGCTCTACGTGCTGGACCAGTACGTCCCTTCGGACGCCGGTGCGCCGCGCTCGGTCACCGTGATCCGTCGCTATCGTATCGATACGTCAGATTGCGAATGGGTGCCTGCGCGACAGGTATCGGCTGTCGAGATCGGGTTTCCAATAAGCGATCGCTAGACCTGGCGTCTTCGGATCGGTCATGAACCAGTCCCATGACCTTTTGGCCAATCCGTTTGACGATGCGATGCGGGAAGGCTGCGTCCGCTCCGAGAGTGTTCTGCGGCTTGATCGGAGTGGTCGCCTGACGAGGACGTACGGCGCGAAGGGCAAGGGTCCGGGAGAGATAACGGGCATCGGACCGTTGTTCGCGACGGAGAGCAGTGTGCACGTCTCCAGCAGCGGAACCGGCCGCATCCTTCGGTACAGCAAGGCCGACGGAACGACGACGGGCTCCTATCAACTCGTAGGATTCCTCTCGTCAGTCGCGCAGGACGGAGAGTACACCTTATTCGGCAACTACGCGCCGGACCGTGGTACGACTGTAACCAGATGGCGTCGGGATTCAGTCGACTCCCGTCATATGGTGGCAATTCCTGCCGAGTACGTGGCTTCACCGGCGCTCGGTCCGACGTTCCCTGTCGTGCACGTAGCGACGTTCGGCGATTCCGTGCTCATCGGTTTCATGGGAACGCCGTACCTCGTGGTGTCCGACAGGAGTGGAACGGTGAGCGAGACGGTGTTCGTGCCGTGGGTGCGCAGAAAGACATATCCGTCCGATCTCGACAAGGCGATGCAGGGCAGCCCATCGGCCCGGGTTGGTCAGCTGTCTGCGCTCTTCCATCTGCATAGGCGTCCTGACGGGCAGACAGTACTCGCCTACTATGATCACGACATGGTTGACGGCGGGCTGAGCTCTCGTCCATTTTTGAGCCTGCTTTCTCGTGATCGACGTACGGCATGCCTGGACCGCGAGATGGTTGTCTCGCAGGACTCCAGGGCACTGATGGCGTTCAGTGGCGATACGATCTTCGTGCTCGAAAGCCAGGTGGAGGCGGACCAGACTCGTAGTACCATCACGCGCTACCTCCTGTCTGCCGAAGGCTACGACTGGGTATCGACGAAGCCGAAGGGTGGCCACTGAAGTCGGCAGTGGATACTGAGTTGGCTCGTCCGTACTTCGTTCGCGGCTCTCATCCGCATATCGCCAGTTCGATTCTGCTTCTGCTGACGTTCCATAAGTCTTTGCGAGATGTAGTCTTGCACATCCTGATCTCATCTTTGTCTGGGCGTCTCTCTTTCGTACGGTAGTTCATGCAACTGTGCAGCCTGGCTGTAGATTCAACCGGGCGCCCCGCGCAGCATTGGCCGACGGAACTCAGGCTGCGCTCTTCCGTAGTAATTTCCATGATGCTACATCTGTGTAGCGCTGCATCTGAACTTGTCGGAGGGCGGGTACGGGCATTGCTTCAGCATAGAGCAGGATCAGGCATGCCGTGGATTATGTCGTTTTGAGGGGCAACGGAGTCCGCCCGTAAGCTCGTAGAATCCCCCAGCCTGCCTTGCTGGTGCGTCAGTGATGGAGCTATAGCTGTGGCAGCAATATGAGCTGGCTAACTCCGACGGTATGGGGCTGTCGTTGACCGATAACAGGATGCACTATACCAGGGCGCCAATTCTTGAGGCGGTCATCGACATACATGTCCGATTGCCTGCCACGGTGCTCCTCGAACAGCTCGCGCAGATCGAGTGGGGTGAAGAACATGGCAGCTTTGGGGAGCCCCGGCCTCGGCTGCGTGGAGATGTGCGGTTCGGGGGCGGGGCTGAGGGTCCCACGATTACCGCATCCCAATCACAGATTGGTTTCACTTTCGGGGACGTCGAGCGCACACGCATTGTTCAGGCGCGGCTGGACGGGTTTGCCTTCAGCAGGCTGGCTCCGTATGACCGATGGGAACCATTCTGCGAGGAAGCCAGGCAGCTATGGGAGAGATATTGTGCCGCGGTGAAGCCGCTGGGAGTAACGAGGGTTGCTGTCAGGTATATCAATCGCCTGGAGCTTCCGCTTCCACTGAAGAATTTCCGCAACTATCTCCGCACGTTTCCGGAGGTTTCCCCTGATCTTCCACAGGGCCTCAGCAGCTTTCTGATGCAGCTTCAGATTCCGCAGGAAGATATTGCCGATGGCGTACTCATCCTGAATGAAGGCATTCTGGAATCGACCGATCCGAATGTGGCTGCCGTCCTCCTCGATATAGACCTGTTTCGCCCGGTCGCCATGCCAGTATCGGGTACGGACGTCTGGGATGCGCTCGAGGAACTGCATAACCGCAAGAACGAAGTGTTCGAAGCGTCTATAACAGATAGGACCCGGGAGCTGATTCGCTAATGGCCATGATGGCGCAGAATGTTATCTCGCCAGCTGGGATGCACGCAGTGGCGTCTTATGCGTCCCAGGACGCTGAGTTGCTACAGGGTGATCGGAGCGTCGAACTTCAGGATGCGATCGGGATTGTCTACGATCGCTGGGTTCTCGCCGCTCGTCCGATCGTAACGCGTCCAGCGACTGACGAGGTGATGAGTGCAGACGAACCGGAGTACGTGCCGATTCCCCCGAAGCGGACCTTTATTTTCCAGGTGAGGATGAAGATGCTGGGCCGAGGGAAGCCAATGCATTACGAGGTGCAGAACGAAGTACGGGAATGAGCGTCGAGCACTGGTGGCAAACGCTAGCCGGCCCCGAACTGGCGCAGGGGGATTACCTGAGGGACTGCATAGTCCCCATCATGCCGGCCGGCGTCGTACAAGCTTCTGATGCCAACACTGTCGAGGATTCGACGTACGTATTCGAGGCTCAGCAATTCGACCTCATCATCGTCACTCAGAGCTGCGATCTCGAGAACGGGAAAGCTCGGCTGGTGGCAACATGCCCGATCTTCTCCGTAGCAGAATACGAGTCGGCGAATCCGACGCTGAAGAATCATTGGGAGAGCGTCCGCCAGGGACGTCATGAAGGACTCCACCTGCTTGCAGCTCCGGACTATCCCCAAGACAACCGCAGGGCTCTCGTCGTGAATTTTCGGCAGATTTTCAGCCTCCCAGTCGAGTACCTGGCTGCCCAGGCTGACGGAGTTGGTGAACGGAGCCGGCTGCGCTCACCTTACCTCGAACACTTTTCGCAGGGGTTCGCACGCTTCTTCATGCGAGTGGGCCTGCCGGGTTCGATCCCTCCGTTCAAGTAATCCTGGATGCTGGATCGGTCGTTGTGGTCGGCAAGGACGTGGCATGGGGGCTCGGAGCGGCACGTCATGCGCGGTCGTATGGCCGAATTGATTGTGTGATTGGTTCTGCATTCGGGTTCTGACTGGTCGATCAATGCTTCAATGGCGCGAGATACCACCGGTCCTTCTGTTGGTAGGACTCACCCTGGCATGTAGTCCTGGGAGAGATGCTGGCCCGGGGGCGGCGCCTCTGAATCGACGTGATAGCGCTGGCATAGTCATCACGGAGAATGCGGCCCCTGCATGGCAGCGCGGGCAGCCGTGGCAGATCGACACCATGCCGGAAATTGTGATCGGTGCGACTTCGCTTGCGTCAGGCCGTGCCGATGGTTCAGACCGTGCGGCGACGGAGCCTGTGCTCCTGCGGCATGTGCAGGCGCTGGTCGTCCTGCCCGACGGTCGCATCGTCGTGGCCGATCAGCGCGCCGCCGAGGTGATGGTGTTCGACAGCGCCGGCAGCCTCGTCGCCCGGTTCGGCGGGCGAGGGCAGGGGCCCGGGGAGTTTCCCCAGATCGTCGATGTGCACGTGTGTGGAGACGACTCGATCGCCGTTGCCGCCGACCGCTTCCACCTGCACATCTTCGACGATCAGGGCGGCTTCGCACGACGGATCGAGTTCCGGCCGGGGGGCACGCTCGTCGCCGTGTCCACCGATTGCCGGCGCATGCTCATCCAGCAGACCGTCAGCAATAGCAGCCCGCCGCTCGGGAGTTGGGGGCGAACGGAGCAGCGTTTCGTCTGGCTCGATCCGACCTCCCAGGCTGTCGACACGGTGACGAGCGCCCGGTTGCTCGAAGGGTGGACGAGAGTTCTGTACGGGGAAGAGCGTCCGTTCGTCATCCCGTGGGGCACCGGCGCCACCACCTACGCCATGCGCGGAGACACGCTTGTGTTGGGTTACGGACGAGTGCCGGAGTTGCGAGCATACGACGCGACGGGCGCGTTGAGGTGGGTGACCCGATGGTCGCAGCAGCCGCGGCCCGTCACGTGGCTGGATCGGCAGCATTATACCGATGTTCGGCGTGAATGGCTCGCCGCGATGCCGCCAGACCCCGAGACGCGCTTCCTCTTCCCGGAACTCGACGAGTACCCGGGTCTCCCTTCCGAGAAGCCGCTGTTCGACAGCCTTCTTGTGGATGACGGAGGCGGTGTGTGGGTGCGGCACTTTCCCGAGAACTCCTTCGGCCTGTTTGATCGCCGGCTTCGCGAGCAGGAGCGCTTCCGCCAGACATGGACGGTATTCGACGTGACCGGGAGATGGTTGGGCGACCTGACCCTGCCGGATCGGTTCGACCTGCGTGCCGTCGCCCGAGGTCGCCTGTACGGAGTGGCAACCGATGCGCTGGATGTGGAGACCGTTCAGGTCCTGCCGATTCGGGGGCAGGCTGCTTCATCACCATGACGAGACCCTGGCGGGGCATCAGAATGACGAACGCCGCCCAGGCGACGCACCAGCTCTGAGCTACGCGCGACTTCAGCCACGATCCTCTCGTTCCCGCCGGCGCGCCTGTGCCAGGCTTCAGATCCAGTGGGCTACACCACCCGGCCGACGAACTAGCCCTACGCTGGCGTGACCTGCGGTGCGTATCGAGCCAGCTGTGGAAGAGGCCGCGCCGGTGGTCTTGGATACCCTGGCTTGAGCTAACGCTGGAGCCGCGTCCACTCGCGCCGCCTCCCGTCAGCGTCCCGCAATGCGCCAGCGCACCACTGAAGGCACGTCATTCTCGTCCAGCACCGTACCCCAGATGAACTGGTCACGCATGGCGAGCGCACTGGCACCGAGCGGCAACTGAATGCGCCCGAGGTAGTCACCATCGGCATCGAAGACGTCCCACACCTCGGGTTCCGACCAGTCATCCCGCGCCGTCAGGGGTGAACCGGCTCCGGGTGCGTCAGCAGCGACGATTGCCTCGGTATGAACCCTTACCCAGATGCGTCCGTCGCCCGCGACTCGCAACGTTCGCAGCAATGGCTTCGTGGTCGGCATCTCGACGCGACGCTCTCCCGGATTGCGCCGGGCGATCTCATCGAAGAAGGATCGGTGCGCGGCCAGCTCGGCAGGCCCAAGCTCCACGGGACTCTGCCCCTCGCGCACGATGCGTAGAACCCGACCATCGGCCGCCCGGACTTCGATCTCGTACCGATCTGATACGGCACTGACAAGGGCTCCCCGGGGCGAGAGTGTAACCAGCCGTCGCACGGAAAATGACGTCTCCGGGGGCGGAAGATCGGGCGAGGCGGGCTTCGCTATACTGTCGATGACCGCTCCCGACTTATCGAGATGGAGGTATGCCTGACGGAAGACGAGAGCACCATCTCGCATCTCGGCGCCCGCCGGGACCAGAGTGAAGACGCCGCCTGTGGTATCGGCAGCCAGCATGTCGGGAGCTGGAAGCATGATGCCCGCGCCGGCGGGCCATGCCTCGGCGCTCTCACCGTCAGCCGAGAACACGAGTACGCGGGCGGCATCGCGGACGGCGATCCGGCCGTCGGCAAGCACGGCCAGACCGAGCACGCTGCGGAACTCGCCAGGCCCCTCGCCAGGGCGCCCGAACTGACGGAGCAGTCGTCCATCGGGGGAATACGCCCGGAGCTCGCGCAGCATGGCGTCGTAGAGGTAGATCTCGCCCCGCTCGTCGACGTTCAGCGCCGTGACCTTGCCGAGCATCGAGGCTTCGGAAGCGCCGTCCCCGTCAATTCGGAGTTCCTCTACCAGACGGAGGTCGTCTCCCCACCTGGATCCAGAGACGTTCCGCACGATAACCGTATCAGCGGTGGTGTCTCGTTCCACCACGAGCGCCCCGCCCCCAAGTGCCGTCTCATTACCGCAGCCAACCATGGGAAGGGCTACCGCAATCGAGCAGGTCGCGATCAGAGCGGCCCGCGAGATAAGCAATCCGAGCGTCACTTCTGCTTCCTGACGCGCACGAAGCGAGACTCTCGTGCGTTCGCCAGCGAGAGCGTATCGCCGCGGATCAGATAAGCCTGACATTGCCACTGCGACGTCTCGGCCCAGCAGAAGCCGTCCGGCATGACCTCGATGCCGATCTTCCAGCGCGCTACGCGCCCCATACCGCTCTCCAACCCATCACCGTCGCCGCTGGCGCTTCCGTCAGCGCGAAGCTTGAGCGTATCTGCAGTGGACGGAGGAGGGTTGATGCGTACCCATTCGCCGACGAGTGGATTGGCGGGCTGTGCATTCTCGCTGGAATCACCGGCGCAGGACGCAGCAATCATGATGACGGCCAGGGCTGCAGCGGGAAGCGCGAGTATTCGGAGCCGTGACATGCCAGGCTACCTCTGGAGAGGGGAACAGCCTATTCTGGCATGCAGCGTCAGGCATGTAAAGCGGAGCCGCGTCCTGGATGCGTAGTAGGTCAGCAGCGACCGGATGCGCCCGTACCTTCACGGCCATCGTCCGCACGGCTGGCCTGGATCGGAGGACACGGGACAGAACCGAACGAGCAGAAGACGCAGCAGTCGCCGGCCGTCGGCCGCAGCAGCGCCTGGCAGCCGGTGCACACGTGGAAGTGGACACAGGCGTCAGTCGGCATGACCAGCGTTTCGGCATGGCCGCAGAGCGGACAGGTGAGGACTGACGTGAGTTTTACGGTCATGAGGAAATGATACACCACTCGTCCGTCTTCGCATCGGATCACCAGATCACCCGATGCCGCAGCGTAAGGCGAAATCAGCCTCACCACTGTCTTCAAACGACCAGGCGCCACCGACCTCGAAGGATCGGTGGCGCCTGTCGGGAATTCACCCGGTCGTGTCGCGCTTCAGCCTTGCGTGCGGGCCCGGCGCCTGAGTCCCATGCCGCCCAATCCAATGAGCCCCGTGGCGAGCAACGCCACCGATGCCGGTTCCGGCACGGTGCTGACATCGCCGGCGTTGAAGGTCATCGAGAACTGCGCGTCGTAAGCAGCATGAGATGTAGCGCCATCCCACGTTGCATCCGTCCACTGCGCCTGGGTCGCATTGTTGAAGTAGACGAAGTGCCCATCAGCATACCCGTTCATACTCGCGGACCATCTGTTGTCGCCTGACCCGATTTCACCCGTGGTGCTGAAGAAGGCGACGAACAGTCCGCCACCCGTCAGGTTCACGCCGCCAGTGCTGACAGCGACCTCGGTGTAGCCCGCGCCGGCTGGACCACTCATGAGGCTACTGGTGAACAGGGCATTTCCCGTGGCATGGCCGAGCGTATTGTCCCAGGCATACACATAGGCGCGGAAGTGCACGTCCGGCGCTCCGCCGAGCCAGAACGAGAAAGCATCCAGACGGGTGTCCGTGGTCGGCGTGACGAAGGTCTGACCATACGTCGCCGTATTCGAGGGATCGTAACCGAACGGCTCAAGGAAGGTCCCACCTGGGCCGCCGATTGTCGTCTGGGCGGCAAGGAGCGCTGGCGACAGGAGAAGTGCGGCTACGAGAGCTGAGCGTTTCATTTGCCTGGGGTCGAGGGGAATGGCGATCGGCAGCGAGGGGAACACACCAACCACGGCACAGGGCGCGCCTTCCGCTCAGGTCGACCATTGTCGTCGTAAAGCCCATGAACGTTACAGCTTGACGCTCCTGCCCTGGAGCCTGTGCAGTGGCCTCTGCCTCGCGCTCGCGTCAACCTGTTGAGTCCGCGCCACACCAGAAGGTCATGGGACGATGCGCTCTGCGCTCACTCCACCCGTCCCGTTGCCGCGCCTCCGAGCCGTATCGCAAGTATCTACTTCGGCACCCTGACCCAGCACTCGACGTGAACGTGTCCGTCAGGGAAGTGCATCCGCAGTCCGGACCGGCCCCGAGTCGCACCTCGATCATGAACGCGTCCCGTGCCTGCGCCGTCGGCCTGGTGAATCCCCCGCGGACCGTGCCAGAGCGACACCAGATGGAGATCACGTCCTGAAACGATGTGTCGTCGAGGGTCCGGGACACACGTCTCCTCCAGCTGCAGCCAGGCGTTTCACGCTGTTCAGCAACCTCTACAATGTCGGCCTGCGCGTCGAATCCTGACATCGTTGAGCCCGCCGAGCGCGTTGTCATCTCGTTTTCATTTGCACTATTGCGGAGTGTCCGCCGGAGTCGTACGGTCTCTGCGACAGACCCGTTGATACGGATCTGTATTCGTGAAGGATCGTCCTGCCTGCGTGGCATCCACCAGCAATGAGATTCCTCCATGCGAGTGGCGCTGGAGTTCAATGGAGTCCAGGTCAGGGGTGCGGCCGCGCTACGTGAGCCGCTTGTCTGGCCTGTCTGGTTCGCCGTCGACGGTGATGCAGTGCGCGCGCTACTCGGCGATGTCACCGCGTCGTCATGGGTGCATGCGCCAGGACCACAGGCGGGTGCCGCAGCCTTGGGGTGGGATCGTACTCTCGTGCCGTCCGGGCTGCCTGACTCCGCTTCCGGGATAGGTCTTGCTCTCCTCTATACCGAAGGCGGGAAGTCGAGCAGTGCGGCTCGCGCCCAGTACGCGGCCTTTTCCGACCGCGTACGTGAGATAGCCCTGGACGCGACCGCCCAGGCGAGCGGGCTGACGCCGCTACTCCCATTCCGGAGCAGGACGCGTGGGCGCGCTCCGAACATCGACGCGCTGACCAGAGGCATCGAGCATGACATCCTGGCCCCGTCGGAAACGGACGACGATGCATCGGACGACGACGCGGTCGCCGCGTTCGCGTACGTGGCGCGGCTGCTGGCACCTCTCGCGCCCGGCAGTGCCGGACAGCGCAGTGGAGTGACGCCGCCCACGACGCACGTGCCGATCGACATTCCGGTCGATGCAACGGTCACGCATCCGGTGATTCCAATCGCTCCGCCTGCACCGGTTCTTCCGGGGTTGGTGCCCTTTCCCGGAGCCACACGGCCCGGCCCGACTCGTCTCGCGCTCCTGGACGGAACTGTGGCCGCATCTCTCCTACAGTTCTGGCCCGCGTCCACCGTCGCCAGGCCGGGCATGACGGATATCCGCCGCGCCCTGCCCACTCGTGTCGCGCTGCGCGATTCGCTGCGCGCATCCCTCACACTCAGCGGCCGCCTGCGCCGCGAGGGATGACATGACATTCGTCCGCGGCGCGACTGTGCTCGATCTCATCGCCGAGGTGCCGCCCGGCGCACAGGGCTTCGTACCGGAGTCGATCCAGCGTTTCATGGATCTGCTCAACATCGGCGGACTCACCACTCGCACGTCGGGCGCGTTCTTCGTACACGAGGGACGGGTCAGCTCGGCCACCGACGTCGGACTCACCCTCGGGCCCGACTTCCCGGTCGAGATTCCGGGGCTGAACGTCGGCGTGCCCTTCCAACTGGGCTGGGTGCGCGCCGCCACCGGCGGCGCCGATACCGACCTCGAGGGCGAACCCACCGGATGGGTGCTCGACCTGGTGCTGGACCGCGTCGCCGTCGTGGTGCCGATCGGCAAGCCGGGTGAGGTTGTTCCGGCGTCGCCGTCGTCGCCCGCCTTCATGCGTGCGGCGCCGAACGGCCCCAGTCGGGTGAAACTGTATGCACGCGGCGTGTTGCGCATCGAGGGCGGCGCGTCGGGCACTTCAGTGAGGCTCATCGCTGACCCCGATCCGCTCGTTCCGACCGCGCCCAGCGGCACCGTGATCGAGACGGGTTTCTCGCCACCACACCTGCTGCTTCACGAGAGTGGTTTCGGGCTCACTGTGGACAGGGTCGTGCTCGACCTCACCAGCGCATTCACCCCCGCCGATATCACCGCACGCGAGCACGGGCCCGACTTCGAGGGGCTCTCGGTGCGTCAGGCGACGCTCTTCCTGCCGCGCAACATCCCGTTCATCGGAGACGTGAACATCGGCGTCCGCGACCTGCTGGTGGGATGGAAGCCGACGACCTCGCTCCAGGGTGAGGCGCACCTGGAGTTCGGCGTGCCACTGAATGGCGCGCTCACACTGCGCTTCTACCAGGAGATCGAGGGACACGTCGTCGAACTCGGCGGGCCATCCGGGGCCGGTCGCTCGCACACTGTCACTGTCCACGCGGAAACGGGGCCCACCGCGCGCATCATCGCGCGCTTCCCCACACCCAGCACCGACGCGACCTTCTTCCGTCCCGACGGCGAGATCGCCCTCGGGCCGGACTCCGGCTGGTTCGACGTGCCCATGGCGCTGGGCGGGCCCACCCTGGTGGTGTTCCAGCGCCAGCCGGATGCCGAAGGCAAGATGGTGTCGACCGAGCACACCTTTGCCTTCGTGCGTTCCACCGATACCACCGCGTTGCTGCCGCACATTCACGTGCGTTACGCGAACCCGGGATTCGCGCACGACTTCGACGAGGTGGTTTTCCTGCGCGGGCCAGGACTGGCGCTCGACTTCGTACAGTTCTCCGCCATCCAGCCCCCGGACCAGCCGGGGCATTCGTGGACGGAGGAGGATGAGAATGGCCTGAGCTGGAAATGGGAGAGCGACGGCAGCACGCGCAGCGGCACGGGAATGACGTTCGACCTGGACACCGGCTGGGCGCAGGGGACGCACACCGTCACTCTCACCGACCGGCACGGCCGGGTGCGTCGCTGTCGGATAGAGGTGGTGGGGGTAGGGCCGCTGTTCGTGGGGCATCGTACCGGTCAGGTGCGACAGGTGGTGGGTTCGAACAACGTCGCGGCAGCCATCCGGGCGGTGGAGAACTCGTGGGACCTGATGGCCTTCCACGCCACCGATGCGCGGACGGCGGCCTCCTCGCCGGCGACGCTGAGCGGTGGTGTGCTCACGGTGCCGCCCGGCACGCTGGCCGAGGTGACGGTCGGCGAGAACACCGATCCCACCGACCCGACCACGCCACCGCCGCCCACGACGCCGCCGGTGCGTCACCTGTTCGTGCGGATGAACTTCAATGACAACACTCCCACCTCCTGGCGGCGCATAAAGGGGACGGAGTCGCTTCCGTTCGGGCCACCCAGGCCCTACCCGCGCTATTCCGGCACCGTCGAGCAACTGGATTCACCAGATGACGCGCTGATCGGCTCACCTCCCAGCACCAGCGACATCAGCGACTGGGTGGCAACGCTCCCGGCCGACACGCGGTTCATCGTGATCGGCCGATGCTGCGACATCCGGACGAGTACGGAAGATCGGAACCGCGATCTGGCCAACGAGCGCTTCGCGAAGGGACGAGACATGCTCGTCGCCGCGGGCGTCGACGCATCGCGCATCCAGGGCATCGGCGAGCAGGGTCTGGTAGCCGGTCCTGACGGCGCGACATACGCCAGCGCGACGAGCTTCGCGCCCAGCGGCCCGATCCGCGATGAGATAGACGAGGCCTGGCGCATTCTGGAGGACTACGACGCTGCCACGCGCGCCAGTTGGGGCGACACGCAGTCCCGCCCGGAGCGGGTGGCGGCGCGCGGCGTCGAGATCTACGCGATCCTGACGGACCCGGCCACCACACCGCCGGTGCCGGACAGCGGCGAGGATGCGACCAGTGGCGCCAACCTCATGCGAGCGCTGGTGCCGGGCGCGGATCCCGAGGAGACGGCTCCGCACGACCCGAGCACGCCGCAGATCCCCTATCGGGTGGAGGCAAAGGCGGCGTGGGATTCGCCGAGCATCGTCAACGACGTGGACTGGATACCCACGCTGGCCCAGCTCACGGTGGAGTGGGCGTCCACCGAGGTGCAGGTGCCGGGACTGTCGGGTGGCGACACCGTCGCGCCGGTCAATCCGAATCCCGATACCGGCCCCGATCTGTGGCGGATCATCGCCCGCTTCACCATCGATCAGCGTAGCGGACAGACCTCGTTCCTGCTGTCGCTCGATTCCATGGGCGACTCCGACGGCCTGTTCGCGATCGTGAAGCCCGATGCCGGCAGCCGCGTCGACGAGACGGTGGCCGTCACGCTGGCCCTCGCGCCGGCGTTGCTGGGCGGCATCACGACCGATGACCCGGCGGGCGCCGGCGTGCGCATCGCTGCCCTCATTGCCGCTGCCGCCGCCGCGGCGGCGCTCGAGTTGGATGGCGAGCACGTCATCAAGGACGGCAAGGTCATCGTCGAGAAGCTGGAGGGAGAAGTACGTCTGCGGGCGATCGACGCCAGCGAGGGTATGAAGGTTCGCCTGGGCGTGGACTACACCGCGTCGTTTGGCGTCAGCGCGAATCTGGGCGGTGCGGTGGGCGTATCCACCAGCGAACCTATCAAGGTCCGCTACAAGAATGTGGGACTGGAGTACGAGCATGATACGACCAAGCCGCTGCTGGAGCGGGTGCGATTTGTCTTTGAAGACGCCCAGTTCGAGGTCGCCGACCCGGGTCGCTGGTCCATAACCGGTGCGCTCGGCAAGCTGCTCGGCATCACCGCCATCCGTGTCGGCGCGGGGTCGGTCTGGGTGGAGGTGGACATCGAGTTCGCGCTCGACCTGGGCGTGGTGAAGATCTCGCGCACCACCATCCGGCTGGAGATCGACACCGAGGCCGATCCACCCTCCATCTCGGTGGGTATCCGCGGCATCAAGGCGTCCGTCGACGTACCGGCTGCGGTGAAGGGCACCGGCGAGTTGATGATCCTGCCCGACGGATTCGGGGCGAGCATCGAACTCGACGTCATACCCGCCAAGCTCAAGGCGTGGGGCAGCTTCGCTTACCGCGACCCGAGCATGGTGCACATCGAGGGTGGTGTGCAGTTCGCCACCGGAATTCCGTTGGGCAACACCGGGCTCGGCCTGTTCGGTTTTGCCGGGCGCTTCGTTGCCAATGGCACGCGCAACCTGGACGGACTGGATCCCACCGACATCTACGCTCGCGAGGTGGGCTGGCACCGGCGTTCGGTGCTCCAGAAGTACAACCCGCAGCCCAACCAGTTCGCGGTGGGCTTTGGCGCGATGGTCGGCACGCTCCCCGACGCGGCGTTCACCTTCAACGCCAAGGGGATGCTGACCATCGGCTTCCCCGACATCTCGGTCGTCTTCTCGATCGAGGCAGTGCTGGTGAAGCCGCCGGTGGGAGGGGCCGAGGAGGACCGTTCGAGCTCACCCGCGGGGAGCGGGCTGCAGTTGCTGGGCATCGTCTCCATCGACCCCACGGCGATCGGCGTCGCCATCAGCGCCGATTACGAGATTCCGCGCGTCCTCAAGCTGCAGGTGCCGGTGGGCGCCTACTTCCCGCTCCAGACGAGCACGCAGGGCGGCTACGTGCGGGTGGGCTCAGACGGCGGCGACGACCGGCCCGATCGCCCGGTCACCGTGCAGATACTGCCCGACGTGCTGGACCTGAGGGCGACGGCCTTCTTCATGGTGGAGGAGCGCCACCTGAGGAAACTCGGCAAGCGTGACACGCTCAACTTCGAGGGCTTCTCGATCGGGATGGGCGCCGGCCTCAGCGTGAAGTGGGGCGGCGGTTCCATCTACCTCAAGGCGTCCATCTCCGTGCTGGTGGGGATGGGTACGCGGCCGTTCGTACTTGCCGGCGGCCTCTATGTATCTGGCGAGCTTCGCCTGGTGATCGTCAGCCTGAGCGCGTCGGGCGAACTCGAAGCGCTCATCACCGAGGCCGGCTCGCAGCTCGTCGGCAAGTTCTGCGGCAAGGTGGATTTCTTCTTCTTCAGCATCAAGGGCTGCGTCGACTTCACGGTCGGCTCCACCCCCGCGTTGGCCGCGCCGCCGGCCGATCCGCTGGTGACCAGCCTGGTGCTGGCCGACAAGTTCACCCGCGTGGTGGGCGCCGGCCAGGAGGCGCTGGCCGGGCTGGCAGACGCAAGTACGGCCTGGCCAGACACTGTGCCGGTGCTGCGCTTCGCACATCGCGTGCGCTCCAGCATCCCCAACCCTACCACCGGATTCACGCCCACCCCCAGCCAGGGGTGGGGAGGTGTGGACTGGTCGGGCACGAATCGCGTGCGCTACCTGTACGAATTGCAGGCCGCGGAACTCGTGAAGTTTGCCGCCGACGGTAGCGAGACAGTGCTCGACACGCACACATGGCCGGCTGTCTGGTGGATGCCCACCTTCCGTCCCGCCGTGCCGGAGGATGGCAGCACGCCGGCGTCAAGCCACGAAGGGTGGGATCTGGCGCTGCTGCGCTGGGATCCGGCGCCCTGGTCTCGCGCGCACACCGACGGTGGAGACGGACTGTCGTCCGACCCGGCCGACAACCTGGGTCGGGTCTGCGATCCGGCGCCGCGGCCCACGCGCTACTGCGTGCTCGGCGGAACGGGCAACCGCATTGCCCAGGGGCGCGTGCAGTTCACGGCGCCGCCGAGCGGTCAGACGCCCTATCCGCCTGACTTCTTCGTGGCTGGCGTGGAGGGAGTACCGCCCACCTTCCCCGTGTCCACCCTGGCGGCGCTCGCTGCCATCTTCGGCTTCGCGTTCGATCCGGGGTCGAGCAGGGCGCTGCCGGCTCCCTTCACGCCGGCGGGAGAGACGGTGCCGCTCACCCACGCCTGGCAGTTGCCGCGATACACCCGGGCCTCGCTCACGGCAATGAGCCTGGGCATCCGGGGCACCTTCATGCCCGAGGTATCGGAGCCGGAGTTGCTCCTCGCGGTCTGCCTCACCGTGCCGGACATTGGCCGTCGCGAAACTACCTGCCTCGACATGTCGCAACTCAAGCGCTACGTGCGCTTCCGTGGCGGTGAGATGAGGATTGGCAAGGTACGCTTCAGTGCCGGGCGAGGCCTGCTCGGAGCGGCCGACAGGTTCCCTGTGAACGCCCCGGACGGTAACTACGAACTGACCTTCAGCGATGGCGCGCTCCAGGCAGCCCTGCCCGAGGAGACCGATCGAGTCTCGCTACTACTCGGAGCCACCGACGCCGCAACGGTCCACGTTTACGGCCTGGATGGCGACGGTCGGACCGTGGCGAAGGAGACGTCCAGGGGACCGGCGGGTACGGTGCACGCGATCACCCTCAGGGGTGCGGGCATCACGTCGATTCGAATCAGGCTGTCTCGCGGTGTGGGCCACCTGATCAGCTTCTGCCACGACATTGACACGTTCGTCGGCGAGGAGAAGATCGTGGAGAGCATCATGTCCCTGTTCCAGCCCGCCGGCCCGTCAGATACGGTGAATCGCATGGCGCAGCGTCGGTTGCCGCTACCTATCGTGATCGGAACGTACATGGGCAAGCCACAGGCGTGGCCCGGCGAGATTCTGAGCGTGTCGGTCAAGGGTCGCCACGGCTGCGCCTACGTGCGATACCGGCCACGCATCTCCGGGCCGTGGACTGCCTTTCAGGTAATGCCCTACCCGTACTTCGACATCGGTCTGGTGCGTGTGTGTGGTATCCGGCACGACGCCATCGTAGCCGCCGACAATGACGATGCCGCGCGTGACGAGCTACGCGATGAATGGAATGACGCGACCGAGCCTGCGAATGCCATCGACCGCTACCAGTTGCTGGAACCCGGCACGCGTTACGCCGTGCAGGTGAGGTATCGCGCGGCGATATGGGTGGCCGACGAGTCCACCCAGGCACCTCCGTCGGCGTCGACGCTCGACTTTGGAGCGCCGCCGACCGGCGTGACGGTCACCGACCATGCGCCACGCTTTCACTTCCGGACGGCCACTGTCGGCACGCTTCCCGACGCCGAACTGCGGGACTTCGCGAAGCAGGAGCTGTTCGATCCACGCGCCCTCGCGCGCTACCTGCGCGGCTTCGATCCGGTGGCCGAGGTGCCGTCGCACCTGCGCGGCGACCCGATGCTCGTCTGGTTCGAGGTCGAGTGGATCGAGGACCTGCTCGATCGCTACGGCTACTCGCTCAAGGTGATCGTGCGTCGCACCGATCCGCCGCCGACGCCGCCATCGGGAATTCCGCCAGTGATACTGCCACTGATGGAACCGCTCGTGTGGAGCGGACTGCCGTTCGAACTGCGCAACCTGGCCGACCAGCGCCTGATCAAGGCGGCGGTGGCCGCGCCCTGCCTGGAGGACGCGCCGGTGGATGGCGCGACACTGCAGGTGACGGCCGACCTCATTCCACAGGCGCGCTACGATCTCGTTGTCCAGGCCGTGCCCTCCGGTGGCGGCGACGCCATCGACATCGGGCTATCGCACTTCCGCGCCTCGCGCTACATGGACGTCACCGAACTCGTGGAGGCCACCGGCTTCGGCTTCACCATACCCAATCCCTTCTATCCACTGGACGTATTGGTGACCGGCGCGCCGCCGACGGATGTACAGCTTGCCGACGATGAACTGCTGGACGCCGCACTCAACGCGATCGGGCTCGATCCATTCGCGCCGGCCACCGGGCCGCGGTCGGTGGCCCTCTGGCGCGAGGTGGGCGCCGAGTGGCAACTGGTGGGCCTGCTCCTGGATAGCGACGAGGCGCTGCTGCGCGCTCCCCGCCTGATGGACCCGGTGAGCAACCCACCACGGCTCGACATCCTCGATGCCAGCATTCCGGGCATACCATCCACCGACCCGTCCACCCTCGTGCCCGTGCGCTCCAACGAGTCCGCGACGCGAGTGCTCCTCGCCGCTTCCCCCGGCATCGCGGTGCCGGAGTTGGCCACCCTGGAGTTGCGCATCACCGAGCCTGCCGGCATTCGCGTCGCCTCCCGCAGCATCAACTCCATTCCGCTGGTCGTCCTGCAGGAGCGGATATGAGCTCACTGCCACCACGCTGGGCCATGGGCGCCTCGGGCATCGACGGCGTCGGCGATCCCCATCTCGCCGACGGTATTCACCTCCGGGTGTATGTGGCTCCACAGCTCGGGCTGCCGGTCTGTCCATTCCTCGTGTATCGGGTTGAAGAGGAGATCGTGCGTGAGCTGGTCGCGCGCGGCACGCGTACCGGCATTGCCTGGGTGGACTCCCATGGCCGGGTGCTCACACTCCCGTTCACCGTGACGCCGGACAACCCGGTCACTGGCCACCTGTTGCGCCATGGCGGCGAGGTGGCGATCGCGGTGAGTGTGCTGGGCGGGCGTGACAACGTACTCACACACCGTCGGACGGTGGCGACGGAATCCGGGAATGGACTGGTCGTATCCGCATACGTGGACACGTCAACCGGTCGTCGCTTGATCGGCGAGCGTACCACGTCACCGTACACGGTGACCGGTTCGCATATCGATGGCATCGTTGTCTCGGGGCAGGGTGTGGTCCGCGCCGCAGCGTGGATAGCCGCCGACGTGAGCGTGGTGGGGAAGTTGAAGCCGACCGACTTCCTCGCCCTGCCTTACGAGTCGGAGCCCCGCTATCAGGGCCTGCCGTTCGCGCGCGAGATCGCCGAGAAGCGGGTGCGTCGCGGTGCGCCACGTCGGTTGGGGCTGCACGACGATCCCACCGTCGCCTCGGCATCGCTCGCGTCGCCGGCCACCGACGACGACGAGTGGAAGCGCGTGGAGCCACTCACGCGCGAGCTCGAACCGCACCTGGACCAGTTGCTCAGGGACCTCTCGGCGCGACAGCATGAGCTGGGCGGCACTGTCGATCTGGACGAAGGGGTCACCAGCGGTGCAGCGGTCGCCACGGCGCAACTGAACAGCCTGGATGCCGTGCTGTCCGGCACCGCGGACCCGGGCATGGCACGCTGGCTTGGCTTCATGGACGTGGACCGGCTGCCCGCCAATCCACGGCCGTTCGAACTCTATCTGATTCGTGGCTTCGTTGCCGTCGACAACTCGAAGCTCGACCTGGCACAGTTGATATCGCTGCTCGTCGCCGGCGGTGCGATGAACGCACCAGCGAATGTGACAGGGCTGCCCCTGCCGGTGCCGCACCTGTCCGCCGACGGTTTGCCAGTGTACGATTTCACCGTGCCGCTGCTGGTCTTTCGGGGCGTGCCGTCGGCGCGCCCGTCGGCACCGCTGGTGGGCTCTCCGCTTCTGCCCGCCGAGCAGGTGGGAGTCAGCGGCAGTACGCAGGCGCTGCCGACGGGCGACGCGCTCGGCACCTGGGTAGCGGATGTATTGCCGCCAGCCGCACTACGCGAGATCACCCTGCCCCTCGCCGGGCTCACGGCCGCGCCCACCCTGGCGGTCGCTCGCCGCGCCAGCGGCGTCGGTCCGATCGTGAGTCTCAACGCTCGGCATCCTGAGACGGGACGCGCGCTCGCCCTCGTTCCCACGGTGCCTGACGGAGCTACCGAGACGGGCACCGGCCGCTACGCCGACGATGCGGCACCACCGGACGCGGTGGAGTACCGGATCGCGCAGGCCGACTGGTGGGGCCGGTGGAGCGACTGGGGCATCCGTGCCGTCGCCGCCAAGCCCCGCACCAGGCCGCCAGCGCCGGTGCTGTCGCTGGAATACGATCTGGCCGACGCACTCCCGCTGGATGACACGCCGCGCTTCGGCACGCTCCGCGCCACGCTCATCCTGCCGCGCGCGGACGACCTGGCCGCCGGTAGCCGGCCGCTGGTGGGTGCCCGCGTCTCGGGTACTGTGGGTGGCGTGACGGTCAACGAGGAGGTGAACCTGCCAGCCGCCCACACTCCAAAGTTCCACGTCACCATCACCCCGCCAGCCGGCATGATCGCGCGTACCGGCAGTGTGGAGGCGAAGCTGGTCGCCCACTGGTTCGACGCAGACGGCTACGGCGACCCGTCCGAGGAGCAGCGCAAGATGCTGGTGGATCCGCGCCCGCCGGCCGCGCTCGTGATGGACCCGACTCTCCGCTACAGTGCCCGTCCGGACGCCGTGGGCCGGGCTCGCGTGGTGTTGTCATGGACCGGAACGCCCAACACTCGCTACCGCGTCTATACCACCGACGAGACCCGGCTGCGCTCGGCGCTCGCCGAACGAGGTGCCGCCGGGAATGCCGCCGCGGCGGCGGTGGTGGCCGCGGTCGACGCCGCGCCCGATGCGGCTCACCGGGGGGCCGTCTGGAGCGATCCCGCACACGCGGCCGTCTTCACGCGCGACCTGTTCACCAACCTCACCGACCAGCCGCTGGAGGGCACCGCCCTGCGCTATGCGCACGACCTCTCGGGCTCGCTCCGCGTGCTCGCCTTCTTCAAGATCGCCGCACTCAGCGCGCAGAACGTGGAGAGCGACTTCACGGCGGCAACCCTGCTCCCGGTGGCTGTGCCGTCCGGCGGACCGCCGCCGCGCCCGCTGCTCGACCTCGTGGAATTCACGGGCGACGGCGAGGCTCGCTTCAAGGCCACCGTGGTACGCGGCCCGCAGCCGGCGGCCCGCTGGCGGCTGCGCCGGAGCGTGGCCGACTCCGATCCGCTGCGCATGCCCATCGTGGCCGAGGGTGATGTGCCGGCGCCCGACCCGGACGCCGACCCGGCCACCGACGGACCACAGGAGATGGAGCTGGTGGACGCCGGCACCGATCGCTTTGCCGACGGCTCCCTCCCTCCGTGGACACGTATGTCCTGGCGCGTCGAGGTGCAGGCGCCGCCGCCTCCGGGCACCACCCAGCCGGGCGAGTGGAGCCCGGCCAGCGGAGTCGTGAGTTCGGCGTTCATCCCGCCCGATCCGCCGGCTGCGGCCACCGACCTCACCCTGGCCGTCAGTGGTACGGACGCCACGATCAGTTGGCGGCACCCCGAACGGCTGCGGCGCGGCGCCATGGGCGGCTACCGCTTCGACATCTATCGCCGGCTGCCCGAGGGTCGCGAGACCCGTGTTGGCGTAGTGCTCGCCGACGACCCCACCGCATCCACCGGCACCGGCCCGGCCCGCACCTTCCACTTCGTGGATGCCGTGGGCGAGAACCCGCCGGTGGGCACCGGCTGGCGTGTGGTCACGCTCGATCCCGGCGGCCGGTTGAGCGCGCCGTCCACCACCGTGACCAGGAGCTGACGGCGATGATCACCCTCACTCCTTCACCTCGCAGCCTGGGTCTCCATAGCCCGGTGCTCGGTCCCTGGTTCTCCGCCGACACGGTCCAGCTTCCGCTCCCCGACGCCGACCTGGCGCTCCCGCTCACCCTTGGCGGCAACGTGGAATGGCGGCCGCCAGCGGCCGGAATTCTCTCCTTCTACGTCGCCAGCGACCCCCGGCCGCTCGGTCTGGCGCATCTTCGGGGACCGGACGGACTGGCCTTCACCGACGGGCGGCTGGTTGCCACCTACGAACTCCTGCCTCAAGCATCCGAACGGCTGGGCGCGCTCATGCGCACCATCCCCACGCTCGGCAATCCGACTGTGGCCGATCGGGCAACCAGGCCGATCCTGCGCACGATGGCGCTGGAGATAGTCGATGCTGTCGCTGATCTGTCGTGGTTTGACGGCCGTTTGCCCTTCCCCTATCCGGTGAGCGTCGACACCGACGCGAAGAAGCTCGAGTACCTGGGTCTTGCCGCCAGCGGCAGTGGCGTTGGAAACGGGACGGCGCCCATGCGCGACCCGTTCCGTCCCGGTGTCACCGCCGGGGAATCGCAGTTCCTCCTCAAGTTTCCCACCAACACCGCGGTACGGCTCTGGATGTTCGACCGTCTGGGGCATGCGGTGGACCCGGGTGCAGCGGCCTGCTGGTGGCTGTACATGGGGACGCATGCGGACAACGGCTTCGAGCAGCTGTTCGCCGACGGGGTCGACAGCCGGACGGCGCCGGTGGTGGCCGGGGCGGACCGGCTGACCGTCCAGCTCGTGAACCCGTTCGGCGGGCCACTGGCGGCTGCGGAGCTCGCCCGCGTCACCGTGGGAGGGAGCGCCGCCGGCACTGGTAGCATGCGTTTCCACGACGGCACAGACTCAGGCGCCGTGGACCTGTCCTTTGGCGATGCGCCAACCGATGTTCCGGATGACTTCCCGTTGCCCCGGCTCGCCGTGCTCCCTGACGGTCGTTTTGGTGGCAGCGCGTCGCTCTTTGACGGCGGACCGCTCGACCCGATCCTCCGGCGGGATCACGCCCGCGTGGCTGTGCTGAGCATCGAGCATCATCTGACAGGCCAGCCGCGCCACGCCGACGGCAGCGCGCCCGCTCCGGTGCGTACTCGCGCCGCCGACCAGGAACGGGCCACCACCCGTATCCTGGTGGACCGCGCCACCCGGCCCGGACTGTTGCGCACCCCCGACGACGTGGCCGCTACGGCCCTCGAGGCGCTACGGCTGCAGGACGGCGGCACGACCGTCCCGTCGGGCCTCGTGGCGTCTGCGCTCACCCTGGATTGGGGCCCGGTTGCGGGAACGCTGCCCGACGTCCCGGTGCCGCCAGAACTCACCCTGACCGCTCAGGCGCTGGTGGGTGGCGGTGCCGACGTCGGTGGCACCGTGGCTGGCCAGCGCGCGCTCCTGACCGTGGACGTCGGCTCCGGGGCCGCCGGGGCATGGGTGCGTTGCTGGACCCAGGGTTTCGATCATGTCACCGGCACACGCTTCCACCTGGATGGCGGTGCGGGATTGGTGGACGCCAACGGGCTGGCGCGCGTCGTGGCCCCGCTCCCCGACGGCGATTCCGCGCCCGAGACCCCGATGGGCGCGAGCGTCCTGGTGGTGACGGCCCAGGGGCGCCGGCACTTCGCCGACCAGCGTTTTCAGCGACCGGCGCCGGTGGGTGGCGCGTCAGTGAACGCGGCCAGCGCCAGCGGTCCCTTCCTGCTCTGCGAGGAGGGGCGCGAGGTGGCCACACTCGGCGCGGGCGCCAACGTCGCCTCGGGGACGCATGTGGTTGCACTGGGCGGTGGGAGCGGCTCGCTCGTGGACCCGGCCACCATAACGGCGGCCATGCGCGCGCCAGGCAGTCTCGCCGCTGCGGGCAGCGCGAACGTCACCCTCCGCCTCACCCCTCCCGCCCTCAAGGGTGAGCCTAAGGGAGACGGCGAGGCCGCCCTCGCGGCTACCGGCGTCACCGTGCGCCTCACATCCCGTACCCTCCCCTCCGCCTGGCAGGCCGGCCAGCCCTATCCCGGACTGGAGCGGCGCGAGTTGGTGGCGTCGGCGACCGCGGCTGGCGCTTCTCGCGCGACGGTGGGTGGCGGTCCCGCCCTGGGCAACCGGCACGGGCTACCGCCGCATCAGGACGGCCACCCACTGTGTCCGGCCGGCCCCGACGTGGTGGCAGTGGGCGCGAGGATCGAGGGGCCAGCCGTGCGCGGGATAGCCGAATACGTGCGCGACAGGCTGGCCGGAAGCACCGTCGACCTAGTGACCGCGGTGGCCGCGAATGACCTTGCAGTGCCCACGACGCCCACCGCCGATAGCCTGTGGGCCGCCGGTTTGCGCACGGTGGCCGCAGGCATGGAGGCCGAGGTAGGCCTGTCGGAGCTGGCCGCACTGGTGGGAGGGAGTGGCTATCCCTTTGGCGAGGGGCTCGACAGCATCCGCTCCGCCCTCACCGGGGCGGGAATATCCATCCCTGCCAGCATCGGCGATCCCGCGAACCGGGTCACACGTGCGCTGGACCGTCGCTTCCTCGCCGCCGCGAAAGGCGCGCGCGAGGGCGCCACGGCGCTCATCCGCGCGATCGGGCGGGCGGAGGACTTCATCTACATCGAAACCCCGGCGCTGGACGACATCGCGTTCGGGGAGACGGACGACCGTGTGCACCTGCTCGAGGCGCTCTTCACGCGCATGACCGAGCGTCCGGGACTGCGCGTACTGGTCTGCATGCCGGTCTTCTTCGATGCTGGATTGCCAAAGGCATTCCAGCGGGTGCGTGACCAGTTGACGAGGGCGGCGCTGGACCGCCTGGTGTCCGAGACCAGACAGTCACGCGTGGCCGTCTTCTCACCCTCGGCGGGCCCCGGCCGGACGCTCAAGCTGGCGACCACCACCGTCATCGTGGACGACGCGTGGGCGATGGTGGGCACGACGCATCTCTGGCGGCGCGGCCTCTCCTACGACAGCTCGTATGCGGTCACGCTGTTCGACGATCGCGTGGAGGATGGACGGCCGCAGGAGATACTCGCCTTCCGCCGGCAGTTGTGCGCCGATCGGTTGGGAGTATCGGTCAACGAACTTCCGGATCATCCGGCCGATGTCGTGGCAGCGGCACGGGCGCTGGTCGCACGCGGGGGCTTCGGGCGCCTCGCGGCGGAACGGCTGCGCCCGCCGGTGCCCGACGCACCCACCGCCGACGGCGCCTTCACCGAGGCCGACGTCTGGAACCCGGACGGGAGTCCGACGACCGCGCTCGACCTGGCACAGGCAGCGTTCGGGCTGCTGCCCACGGCGGTCACTGAATCTCTCGCCACGCCGTGACAGGGTCAGGGCTGGAAGGATCGGGGCTGGATCCGGCTTCCCCTCACGCTGGCGTAGCGCAGGAGCGAGCGTTGGTGCTGACGCGCGACAGCGCCAGCCTCCTCAGAACGACAATCCCACCACCACCGGCACGAAGTTCGTCCGGCCGGGCTTCGTTGCCACGGAGTAGTACCGCGCCTCGGCAAACAGCGCCGCCCCGCCAAACGACAGGCGAACTCCCAGGCCGCCGTTGTAGCCCATGTCCGTGTCGTTACGACTGAGGTCGCGGAACTCGTCCACCGCCCCTTCCACGTCCTGCGACACGCGCCGCTGGAAGACACCGACGCCCCCCACCAGGTAGGGCTGCAAGGCCCCGGAGCTCAGATTCATGGTGAGGTCCAGTGACGCTCCCAGGAGATCCACCTCGCCGGTGACATTGTAATCCGGGTTGTCAGGGAGCGTTATCCCGCCGTTCGACGTGATGAGCGGATTGTCCATGTCGCTGCGGCTCCAGAAGAGCGAACCGCGCACACCCAGCCAACTGGCCGTGCGAAACTCCAGAAAGCCGTTCAGGACGAGTCCTTCCTTCGTCGCGTCGCGATAATCGGCGGTGGGTACGTTGGCGCCGGCTGCGAAGCCGATCCCTATCCCTGGTCCCTGCGCCGCAACAAGTGCCGGCATCAGTCCAATCGCGAAGACAATGGACGCGACGGCAGCCGTGAAGCGGACGGTGGCATTGAGGCGAAACGAACGGTGCATCTGGGAAACCCCCGTTGATCGATTCGAATTCTTGAGGCCCCGGCTCCCGTACCTGGCCGATTACGTCCAGTCTAATCCCGCGGCCAACCGGTCGGGTGACTGGTCGCACCTGGGACGTGAGCTACCGCACCTGGTCGTCGCTTTCGCACAGGTGGAGCACGGTACTGTTCAGTCCGCGTGAACGAAGACGAGTCCGGTTCCCGACTCCCCGCAAGTGTGACGCTCCGCGCCGTCCGCGTCGGTGCCGTCAGAGTTCGAAGCGCCAGAGAGCGTCGCCGCTCACCGGGTCGGACACGCGATGTGCACGTACACGGAAGACCCGCTCCAGCAGCGCTCCGTCAACTGCCGACGGGTCATTGGCCTGCAACGCCAGCCGGCCATCCTCCAGCACGAGGAAGTCGTCGCCGTAATGCAGCGCCATGTTCAGGTCGTGCAGCACCGCCACCACCGTGCAGTCATGCGCGAGCAGGCCACGCGCGATGTCCAGAAGGTGGAGCTGGTAGCGCACATCCAGGCTCGAGGTCGGCTCGTCGAGGAAGAGAATACGCGGCGACTGCGGCGCGCCGGCGCGCGTCTCGTTCCAGATCTGCGCGAGTACGCGCGCCATCTGGATCTTCTGCTGTTCGCCGCCGGAAAGAGTGGGGTACGACTGCGCGCGACGATCGGTCATCCCCACCAGCGCCAGCGCTTCCGAAACTATCACCCTGTCGCGCGCGCCCGGCGCGCGGCCGAAGTGCGGATAGCGGCCCATCATCACGACGTCCTCCGCCGGCAGCGGGAAGGGAAGTGTGATGTGCTGAGAGAGGACCGCGCGCGTGCGCGCGAGTGCATCCGCGGCCAGCGCGCGCACCGGCTGGCCGTCGTAGCGCACCTCGCCCGCGCTCGGGCGCAGGAGCCCCGCAGCGATGCGCAGCAGCGTCGACTTGCCGGCACCGTTGGGGCCGAGGATCACGTGGAATCGCCCTGGTTCCAGCCACGCACTCACGTCGTGCAGGATCTCCCGCCCACCCGCCCTGTAGCCGACTCCGTGCAGCTCCACCATCTACAGCCCGCTCCCGGCTGGCCGCTGCTGCCGCAACAGTATGGCCAGAAAGATCGGCGCGCCCACGAGTGCCGTGATGATGCCCACCGGTAACTCCGCCGGCGCGACCACCAGTCGCGCCACCACATCCACCACCTCCATCAACAGCGCACCAAGGAGCGCCGAGGCGGGGATGAGAAAGGTGTAGTCGGAGGACTTGAGCAGTCGTAACAGATGCGGCACGACCAGGCCGACGAAGGCGATGACACCCACCATTGCCGTCGCCACGGCCACCATCAGGGTGTTCACCACCAGCAGTTGCATCACCAGCTTGCGGGGATCCACCCCGAGCGCTGCCGCCTCCTCTTCTCCCAGCATGAGCGCGTTCAGCGCCTTGCCGGCACGTCGTGTCCAGAACATTCCGAGAACGAGCACGGTCGCGATCATGGCAGCGCCATACCAGGTGGCGGTGGTGAAGGTGCCCAGGCTCCAGAAGGTGATGTTGCGCGCCTGCGGATCGCGTGCGATAAACGACAGATAGCCAGTGCCCGCAGCGCACATGGCGTTCACCGCGATGCCGGCCAGTAGAAGGGTGAATACGTTGACGGTGCCGAACGACGCCGACACGCGATAGACCACCATCGTAGCGGCAAAGGCGCCGGCGAACGCAACGACAGGCAGCAACAGCGATCCCAACGCCGCCGTGGGAGCGAAGACGGCAGTGCCCCCGAAGACGAATACGAGCGATGCCCCCAACGCCGCTCCCGCCGACGTGCCCACGAGCCCCGGCTCGACGATCGGATTGCGAAACAATCCCTGCATCAGCGTCCCACTCACCCCGAGTATCGCACCGGTGAGACCGGCCACGAGTACACGTGGCATGCGTAGCTGGAGGAACACATTCCGATCCAGCGCGTCGCTGGCTGTCGGCGCCAACCAGTGTACACCCTGTCCCAGGTAGAGCAGCATCCTGCCAGGAGCAAAGCTGAATGCGCCCACGCCTGCCGACAGCACGAGGGAAGCCAGGAGCATGACGGCGAGCAGAAGCTGAACCTGAAGGTTGGTGAGCCGCTTCAGCACAGGCTCTTACCGACGTTCCGCCGCTCGCGATACCGGTGGTAGCGCATCCTCATCCTGTCGTGAGCCGGGGCGCGCGATGCGTCGCCGCGTACCTCCGCGCCACCGTGCGGCGCCACCGATCGCTCATGGATGCAGCAGCCCAGCGATCCGCTTCACCGCCGCCGGCGTGCGCGGCCCGAAGTACATGATCTCGCTCTCGTCCACCCGGTATATCCGCCCGTCGCGACCGGCGGGCGTCAGGCTCACGCCAGGCAGTTGGGCAAACTTCTCGGCGCTACCGAAACGGTCGAAGCCGACGTCGGTGGCAATGATCACGTCGGGGGCGGCACGGGCAATGAGCTCCGGAGTCAACCGCGTCATGCCGCCAAGCGAGTCGATGGCATTCTCCCCACCGGCCCAGTGCAGGATCCGGTCTGCCGTACTGCCTCTGTTCACGGCCAGGTAGTTGTTGATGATCTGTCCGAAGTGGATCATCAGCACTCGCGGCCTTGGCTGGCCGGCCCACTTCGCGCTATCGGAGCCAATACTGGCCATTCCCTGGCGCCAGACGGCGATCACGCTGTCAGCGGCGGCCTCCCGGTGGAATCGCTTCCCCAGTGCCGCCATCAGCGCCTGGGCGCTGTCCACCGTGCTGCCGCCGCGCATCACGAGGACCGGAATCCCGACATCCTTCACCTGCTGGATCACAGCGTCCGGCCCGACATTGCCATCGGTGAGGAGAAGGGTGGGCCGGGTCGAGATGATCCCTTCTGCGCTCAACGCACGGTGGTAACCCACCGACGTCTTCTCCTTGATGGCTGGCGGGTAGACGGACGTGAGGTCGCGAGCAATGATCACATCCTCGGCACCGATCTCGTACATGAACTCGTTGATCTGCTTGGAGACGACGACCACGCGCTCCAGGACGCCCTCCGTGCCCGGGTCGCCGCAGGCGGTGCCGGCGATGAGTACGAACAGGGCCAGGAGCAGCCTGGAAGCGGCGCGGGAAGGAGTGCGGGCGCGAGTACGATTCATCGGTCCGAGGCGGGGTTCTGGGATTGGAGACGGCTCGGCGCAAATGCTGACGTCGGGTCGGGCGGCACGGTTTGAATACGAGATGTGCGCGGACCTTGTTGAGCGCAACCCCGGAGTTGCCCTGGGTGACACGCCACGTGATCCGTGGTAGCCACTACGCCAGACACCGCGCAGGATGCGCTGGCCCATCTAATGCGCCAACCAGAACGGACTCTCACAGCTTGGAGGTACCATCGCATGCGGATAGGAATGGTGGGGCTGGGCAAGATGGGCTCGAACATGACCACCCGACTGCTTCGTGGAGGGCATGAGGTGGTGGCCTATGACCGGGATCCGGCAGCGGTGCAACTCGCCGTGAAGGGGGGCGCGAAGGGTGCCGACTCGTTGCGTGCCCTCGTGGACCAACTCGCCGCGCCGCGCGCGGTGTGGGTGATGGTGCCCTCCGGCAAGGCTACCGAGGGCACCCTCGTCGAACTCGCCACACTGCTCGAGCGTGACGATGTGGTCGTGGATGGCGGGAACAGCAACTACAGGGAAAGCCAGCGTCATGGCGATGCGCTGGCTGCTCGCGGCATCCACATGGTGGACGCCGGCACCAGCGGCGGAGTCTGGGGCCTGGCCGAGGGCTACAGCCTCATGATTGGCGGCGACGACGAGCCGGTGGAGCGGCTGCGCTCCATCTTCCAGGTGTTGGCTCCGGGGGCCGAGACCGGTTGGGGACACGTGGGACCGCGCGGCGCCGGCCACTTCGTGAAGATGGTGCACAACGGGATCGAGTACGGGCTCATGCAGGCCTACGCCGAAGGCTTCTCCATCATGAAGCACAAGGCCGAGTTGGGCCTTGACCTGGCTCAGGTGGCCGAGATCTGGCGACAGGGCAGCGTCGTCCGCTCCTGGCTCCTCGACCTGACCGCGAGGGCGCTCGAGGAGAACCCATCCATGGACGATATCGCCCCCTACGTCCCCGACTCCGGCGAGGGGCGCTGGACGGTGGCCGAGGCGATCGCGCTCGACGTTCCAGCGCCGGTGATCACCCTCGCCCTCCTGCAGCGACTACGTTCGCGGGACGCCGAGTCCTACGGCGACCGTCTGCTCTCGGCCCTCCGGAACCAGTTTGGTGGGCACGCGATGAAGGCAGAGCCGTCGACGCCGCCGGGATCCTGACCCGGCGCGCTGTCGCACGGTCTGCCGCGCCGTGCCGCGCGATTCACCGCGCCGTGCCCGTCGTGGAGCCAGGCGGCCACGCATGCAGCGCATTGACGACGGCGACACCGAGTGCCCGGTAGTCGCCGTCGAAATGGTGGCCACCGTCGCGCTCGATGGTGCGTACGGCAGTGGAATCGACGGAGCGACAGGCGGACTCGGTCTCCTCGCGGCCGTAGATGCAGAGGGCGTGCACCTGGCCAAGGCGAGCAATCTCGGGTAGCGTCGGCACGTCACTGTCGCGCTTCGAGTCGCGCAGCAGATCCACCCAGTGGAACTGGAAGTTCGCGTTGGGTGCCAGGGCCAGCATGGCTACCAGCGCCAGCCGGCTGCGCAGGTCGGCTGGCAGGCGGTTGGCGACGAACGGGACGAAGTCGGCGCCGCGCGAGTACCCGATTATCACCACGCTGTCGCGCTGCCAGGCCGTCAGGTAGTGACGGAGTATCGCCGTGACGTCTTCGGCCAGGCCGGCGGGTGAGCGCCTCCCGTCCTGTAGATAACTCCGCGAGCGCAACCCCACGACGGCGATGCCGGAATCGGCGAGTGTGGCGGCCACCTCACGGTCGATGTCCGCCCAGTTGCCGTCGCCGCTGAGCATCACCGCCAGCATATGACCCGGCCGGCGTGCGGGAACTTCCACCAATGGCAGCGCGGCGATATTCGAGCCGTACGGGAGCGATGGGTCGCTGTGCGTGCCGGCGCACGCACCCAGGCAGGCCGTCAGCACTACCCACGCCATCCAGCGCGCCAGTCGCACGGAGCCAGCGAGGCTCGTCGGGTGGATCCTCATGCCGGTGCGGCCACTGCCGGTCGGTCCCGATAATGGTCGAGAGTGCGTCCGATCATCCGACCTGCCTCGCTTGAACCCGAACATCGTCTGCCTCGTCCGCGAAGGACCGCGTTTGCTCGACATCACTTCTTCACTACCCCGGTCAACCCGCCCGAGATCAGCGACGTGACGTTGGCGAGGATGCGTGGCAACAACAGGCCACCCGGGGATGCCAGATATCGCGATTCCCATACCGGATTGAACTTCTCCTTGTACTGCCGCAATCCCTGGAAGTTGTAGAAGTGCTCACCGTGTCGGTAAACGAGCCCGCTCAGCCGGTTCCAGTTGCTGGCCAGCGGGCGGCGCTCCATGCCGGAAAAGGGCGCCATGCCCAGGTTGAACCAGCTGTAGCCGCCGGCCTGTCCCCAGAGCAGGAGTTCCACGAACAGGTAGTCCATCACTCCCTTGGGCGCGTCGGTCGTGTAGCGCATCAGGTCCACCGAGAGTTCCTCGCGGCCCGCACTGGTCCAGAGATTGGCGAAGGCGACGATCCTCATCTCGCTGCTGTCATCCTCGTCATCGTCGGTCGGCCCACGGACCAGCGCCATCGGGAAGTACGAGAGGTAGCGTTCATCGAACCTGCCCAGCGAGAAACCCTTTTCCCGCGTGCTCTTCTCAGCCAGCCAGCTATCGGACACGCGGCGCAATTCCGGCAGCAGCGCTGGTACCGCCGTCGGCGGCACCACCTCGAAGGTGAATCCCAGTCTGGCGACGTCCTTCATCGTCCGGCGCAGACTCTTCCGATCGCCGCCGTCCATGCTGAAGCCGGCGAGCTCGACCCGCGCCTCCTCGCCCAGCTTGTGAAGCGCCAGCCCGAGGTCAACGTAGAGTGGGAGTGTGGCCGCACTTACCTGATAGAACACCGGCCACGCTCCGTGTCGATCGGCCTCCTCGCGGAAGCGCCAGGCGAGCTCGGTGCGTGTTTCCGGCGACCCGACAGGGTCGCCGAGAGCGACCCAGCTACGTCCTTCCACGCCATACATGATCAGCCCGTCGTCGCCCTCGGCGAAGAGGAGTGCCTTGTCCCCGAGAAGGGCGAGGTTGGGGGTCGTCTCGCGGCTCTGACTGACGATCCTGCGGGCCCGCTCCAGCTCTGCCGGCGTGGGTGCGGTCGGATCGGCCTCGGCGTGCCGAAGCAGTCGCGCGAGGCCGACGGCCAGCAGCACGCCGACCGCGCCGGAAGTCGCGCGAAGGAAGCGCGGCGCGTCGCCGCGGACGGTGAATCGCCACCACAGCTCGTTGCTGTACTCCACGTGCTTGAAGGAGAAGAAACCGAGCCAGACCGTGGCTCCGAGTACGGCCACGACGGCCACGATCCAGCCCGGCGTGAACGGTTCGCTGGTGAGCGCGGCCCGCCGGTAGAACGCTTCCCGTGAGGGAACGACGGCCGACAGGACAACGGTGAGTAGCAACGCCTCCTCGTAATCGAGACCCTTCAGGAGGGAGGTCACGATGCCCACGCAGAGAACGATGATGGTGAGCGCGTAGGCTGCGTCGAGACGGCGATAGATCGCCCAGGCGAGCACCACCAGCCCGGCGCCGGCCATGCTGGCGGCAAAGTGCGAGAACTCGATGAAGCCGAGCGGGATCACCCGGCCCAGCGCCGCGACGCGCTTGTGCACCGATGGCGTCGCGCCGGAGAGGAGGAGTACGCCGCCGGCCAGGAAGGTGGTCGCGCTGAGTACCGTGGGTAGCACCGTCGGCCCCCAGCGCGCGATGAACTCGGTGGTGGAACTGGCGGCCGCGACCAGTCGCCAGCCGTGATGAAGGATCTCGTGCGCGGCAAGCAGCAACAGAGCCGCGGTGAACGGCAGCAGGTAGTAGATGGCACGGTAGGCGAGCAATGCCGCGAGCGTCTGGTCCGCCGCCACGTGTGGCCCCAGCAGAAGCAGCATGAGCGTCTCGAACACGCCCAGTCCACCGGGCACATTGCTGAGGACGCCAGCGAACTGGGCCAGGACAAAGATGCCCAGGTAGGGGAGGAAGCCGATGTCGGCATGGCCGGGGAGGAGTACGTAGAGCACCGCGCCAGCAGCACACCAGTCGGCGGTGGCGAGGGCGACCTGGGCGACGGTCAACCACGGTGACGGCACCGGAAACTCCCAGCTTCCGATCCGCATTGGCTGGCCGCGCCGGACGAGGCTCCAGAGCAGGTAGGTGGCGACAGCCAGCAGCAGGAGCAGGCCGGCCGACCGGGCCAGGGCATCGGGCAGGCGGAGCAGGGCGAGCGTGTCCCGCGGCTCGAGCAGGAGGGCGACACCGCTGATGCTGACCACGCCGATGGTGAAGGTGGCGCCGACGAAGGCCGCCGCCTGGGCGATCTCGGCGTTCGCCAGTCCCCATGCGTTCCAGAAGCGGTAGCGCACCGCGCCGCCCGTCACGAGCGGAAAGCCGAGCGTCTGGCTCAGGCCGTAGGCGATGCCTGAACTGAAGGCGACCCGCCGGTAGGGCAGGGGTCGTCCGACGTATCGGAGGGCGATCGCGTCGTAACCGGTCAGGATGACGTATGCGACCAGGGTGAAGCCCACCGAGAGGAGGAGCGCCGTCCGTGGGATCTCGCGCACCGCATGGACGATCTCGGCGTACCGATAGTGCCTCAGTTCGCGATGGAGTACGACCAGCGCCAACCCGAGGAGGAGAAGGGCCAGGAGCGGCGGGAGCCAGCGCAGCAGTCGTGACATTGGGGATTGTGAGCGGTGAACCCGGAACACGCACTTGTGTACGATATATCGCAGACCTATTTTACGTCAGACGATATATCGTAGTTGTATCGAACAAGAAACCCTGGAGGTCAGATGTTCGGAGCGCAAGGTGGAGGCTGTGGTGGCGGTAGTCGCGGCCACGGCGGTGGTGGTGGCGGACGAGGCACTGGTCGCGGTAGCGGTCGTGGCGGGTGGGGCTTCGATTCCGACCTGATGGGATGGATGTGGGGCAGTGCTGGTAGCAGGCGCGGCGGCGGCCGTGCCCGCCGACGCGGTGGCAGGATGTTCGAGCAGGGCGACCTCAAGTTCGTCATCCTCCAACTGCTGGAAGAGAAGCCTCGGCACGGATACGAGGTCATCAAGGAGCTGGAGCAGCGCTGTGGTGGTGCCTACGTACCCAGTCCCGGCACCGTTTATCCGACGCTCTCCCTGCTCGAGGACATGGGCTATGCCCGTGCCCACGACGATGGTGGCGGACGCAAGGTCTATACGATAACCGATGACGGCCGGGCCTACCTCGCTGACAATCAGGACACGGTGGAGGACATCTTCGATCGCCTGGCCAACTTCGGGGCCAGCCTCTTTGGCGGTCCCATGATGGACGTCCATCAGGCCATGCGCGAGGTCGCTCGCGCCACCTACGCCCAGGCTACCCGTCATCCAGGTGACAGCCACCGGCTGCACCACATCGTCGAGATCCTCCAGCGCGCTGCCGTCGAGATCGACGCCGTACGCGCGTCAGCGGATTCCGGCGCCAGCACTGGCGCCGACACCGGGAGTGCCGAGTCGGGAGCTACTGACGGCAACGCACCGGACAGCAACTCCGGCGACGGGCAGACGTCGGCGAACGGCTGACAGCGTCGCGACCGGCGGTCGTGCCCCGAGTTGCACGCCCTGACCACGAACCACGGCACGACCTCCCGCCCGGCACCGGACGGGAGGTCGTGCCGTATACGGATGAATGCCGGTTCCTGTTACCTTTCTGTCGCTCGATCGTCAGTTGCTCCGCACTGCGTCACGCCCGCGATGATCGGCCCGGGGGCTTGTCCTGGCCGTCCCGGATGCGGAGCCTGCGCCCGCTCGCGCGACGGTGCGTGACTCAGTCGCGACCTGTATTCATGAAGCCGCTCACCGCCGGCTCGGCGTGCCGCCAGAGGCGAGCCAGGCGGATGCGCGCCACATCAGCACTGGCCCGGTCGCCGATCGCTGCCGCCGCCCGTAGCTGACCGCGCGCGGCCAGCGCGAGGTAGATGACATCGTAGCCATCTGTCTCCGGCAGGCTGCCGTACCACGCCAATGCGTCCCGCGCGTTGCCGGCGGCGAGGAGGGAGTCGGCGCGCCAGAGGCGACTGGCTGCCGTGAGCGGCCCAGCGCCAGCGCTCGATGCCGGAGCGACAATCGCCACTGGAAAGCCGGGGCTGGCGAATCGGCGATCGCGCGGCACGTCTTCCCCCGCCAGCGAATCCCGCTGGTGAAGCTGGGCGACGATCACGGAGGGTGACGCCAGCAGCCGAGCCCCGGCCAGGTTGCCGAGCATGACCGAGCTGCCCCTGTGGGCGGTCTCGTCGGAGAACCTCCAGGCGGCTCCGCCGGGTCCATCGGTGGCCGAGAGCGAGTCGCGGAGCGCGGCGCGGTTGAGCGCCGTGGATGGTACGAACGGGAGGGCGGCCAGTTGGCCGCGAAAGGCGAGAGCCGCGTCGGCCCGGCTGTCGCTCAGCCGTTCCACGGCTGCCAGGGCGGCCGCTGGCTGACCACCGGCCAGTCGGAAATGGGCAATTGCCAGCCACGCCAGGTCCTGGACGTCCGCGGCCCGCCCTGGGGTGAGAAGTGGCTGAGCTACCCGCTCGGCAGCGCGCAGGTCGCCGGTGAATCGTGCCACGCTCCAGATCCGGGCCCAGATGGTGGCGTCGTCGCGCATCCGGCTGGTAGCGAGCCAGCTATGGAGCGCCGCCTCGTCCCGGCGCTGAACGGCGTCCAGCAGCAGCAGTTCGTCGTCACGCGCATCCATGACAAGCAAGGGAGTGCCGGTGGCCGGTCCTGAGCCGGCCGTGCCGCCATCTGCGCCGGAATCGGCCGGAGCCGCCAGTTCTGCCCGTACCTCGGTGGCCAGCGAGCGCAGCATTGCGCTGTCGCCGGCCAGCGCGGCCAGTCGCGCCAGGTGTACCCGCACCCCAGGGCGCAGTCCGGGCATGTGGCGCGCACGCTGGAATGCGTCACGTGCTCCCAGCGCCGAGCGTCCGGAGGCCGGTCCGTTGTGAAAGATCACCTCGCCCAGCTCGTACCAGGCATCCATGTCATCCGGGTAGCTGGCGACTATCTGGCGATAGAGCTGCTCCGCGCTGAACGGATTGTCGCCCCATGACTGGGCATGGGCGAGAAGAAGGGCGCGGTCGTGGGCGCCCAGCGCGCCGGAATGCTGCACGGCCCGTTGGGCCATCAGCGTGGCTTCGCGGTCCCGGCCACTGCTGGCCCAGCCAATGGCCATGCTCAGGTTGTAGTATGCCAGGGCGAAGTTCTCATCCACGCGCACGGCCACCCTGAATGAGTCGGCCGCTTCTCCGAATGCGCCCGTGCGCAGCAGGCGCATGCCATGGAGGTACGATTTCACCGCCGCCAGAGAATCGCTGGTGTGGATGGCGAGCCGGGTGAGGCGGGCGTCCGGACCGGCGTTCACCGCGCCCAACAGTTGGCGCGCGAGGTCGTCGCTGACTGCCAGGAGTTCCGTCTCGAGTCCGCTGGCGCCCGATGAGGCGATGGTGGCGCCGGCGCCATCCAGGAGCACCGCCCGAGCCTCCAGCCGGTTGCCCAGTTTCACCACGCTCCCCTGCACCAGGAAGCGGATACCGAGCCGAGCGGCAGCCTCCAGGATCGTGGAATCGGACCCGTCAGACGACGCCAGCGGCATCACCGCCCTCTGGTCGACAACACGTAGCGCGCCGGCGCCGTCGAGCGCCGTGGAGAGCAGTTCGACCATGCCGTGCGCGAGTAGCGGGGCCCCGGAACCGCCTACGGCAGTGAAGGGGAGGATGAGAACGCGCGGGGGAGCGCCGGCGTCGACGCCGGCAGCTCTGGCTCGCCGATCGTCGGCGAGAACCGTCGTGGCGAGGGTGTAGAGCGCGATGATGAACAGACAGGCGAACGGAATCGCGATCGACATCCGGATGTTTCGCCAGGCTGCCCGGCCCGGCGACGCGTCTGGCGGAGGTGACAGCAACGACACCGTGGTCGAGTCAGTGGGAGCCGCACGAGAGTGCTCCCGCGCCGGCACGGGCTCCAGCGCCGTCGATGGCTCGGCCATGATGGCGTCCGGCTGCATGCCGGAGGACTCGAGATCCGTGGTTGGCGCGGCGTCGTCGGCGGACGGTGGGGCGCTCTTCGACAGCGCCTCGTCGCCATCGCCGCTTGCATGGGCGTGGGCGCGGCATCCTGCTCGCACGGAAGCGGCGAGAGCGATCGTATCCCCCGACGGAGGAACGTCGAACTCTCGCGCCAGATGGGTGGCAAATGCATCATAGGCGCGCAGGGCGCCGGATGCGTCGCCGATACTGGCAAGGATGGACATGCCCCGGCGTTGCGCCCGCTCATCGAGCGGATCGAGCGACAGGGCGCGGTTGGTCCAGTGAGTCGCTGCCGCGGGGTCAGCCGCGTCGCGTCCGAGCTCGGCGAGAGTCCAGCAGGCCTCGGCCACGAGTCGCTGCAATCGTGAACGCTCTCCCTCCAGCCAGCGCTCGAACGCAGGAGCGTCGCGTACGTACATGCCGGCAAGGAGTTCGCCACCATGGAGCGCTACCGCGTCGTGCGGTCGTCCCTCCTCGAGCGCCTGCTCGAACTGGATGACGTCACAACTGAGCGAGCTCCCGGCGATCGATACCGAGTCGCCGCGGGTGCGAAGCACATCCGGACCGAGCGCGGCGCGAAGGAAGTGCAGGGCGCGGCGGAGTGCAGCCCGGGCACGCGCCTCATCCATTTCGGGCCAGAAAAGAGCTACCAGCTCGTCACGAGTTCGCCAGCCACGCGGCGCGCTGATCGCCAGATAGGCAAGCAGGGCCGATCGTTTGGGCTGGGTCAGGCCGGCGTCCAGCGGCCGGCCGTCGGCGGCGGTCAGTTCAAGCGTTCCGAGTGTCCTGAGATGCAGCATGCGGCGGGAATCGCCTCGGTGGAGGGAACGAGGTGACCGCGAATGTATCGTCGTGCCGACCCCGACACCAGACGACGGGCCCTGTAGCCGGCCTCAGCCCTCCTCCGCGTCGCCTATCCAGGGTTCCAGATAAGCCACCAACATGGATCGCAGTTCGGCCCTGTACGCCGGTCGCTCGTTGGGCGACACGTTGTGCTCGATGTACTGCATGAGGGCACGTCCGGACTCGACGGCGGTGAGGGCCAGGCGACGTCGCTTGACCGCCGACAGATGCGGCGCCCGAAGCCGGAAGAGCCGCTCCACGCGCCGACGGAGGTGGGCCCGCAGGCGACCGCGAATGGCGCGCAGCGCCGTCGATCCCGGCGGCGCGAAGAGCACCTCGAAGTAGCCTGGATGCGCCTCGTGGAAGCTCACGAACGGTGCGATCATTGCATCCACCAGCTCGGCCAGCGGAAGGGCTGCCATCTCCGGCGCATCACGCGCGTCCAGCAGCTTGTTGAGGTCGGCCACGTTCCGTTCGGCCAGCATCTGCAGCAACGCATCCCGATTCGGGAAGAACTGATAGAGAGAGCCGATCGACGTGCCAGCGCGCTCGGCGATCGCATCCATCGTCACCCCGTCCACCCCGCGCTCGCCGCACAACTCGCCAGTCGCGCGCACGATCCTCGCCAACCGCTCCTGCGAGCGACGCTGGGTGGGAGTGCGGCGCGGGATCAGGGGAGTTTCGGTCTTCTTCGCTGTCTGGTCAGGCTGCTTGTCGGGGACCACGGTCGGGGGTCATGGGTGCAGAAGCAGGCGGACGCAAGAACGCGTGCCACTGGCCTGGTCTGATGTTGACAACGTGAGGAGTTCCTCACATTCTGTCAACATCGGCCTCGACTGACGCTTCCACGGACCTTGGTGGAACGCCTCGCCCTTCCGAACCTGCGCCCCCTGCCTACATGCCCACCTACAAGGCTCCGCTCGACGACATCCGCTTCGTCCTGGTCGACCTCCTGGATGTTGGCCAGCTCGCCAGCCTGCCGGGCTATGAGGAATCCACTGCCGACGTTCTCCTGAGCGTGCTGGAGGAGGGTGGGCGGTTCTGCGAGGAGGTGTTGGCGCCGCTCAACCAGTCTGGTGACCAGGAAGGATGCCATTTCGAGGACGGCAAGGTGACCACGCCGGCCGGGTTCCGCGAGGCGTACGAGGCGTACACCCAGGCCGGCTGGCCGGCAATGACGGCCCGGCCGGAGAATGGCGGGCAGGGGCTGCCGCACATCACGCGGCTGGTCTTCGACGAACTGCTCTGCTCGTCCAACCTCTCGTTCAGCATGTATCCGGAGCTCGGCCACGGCGTCACCGCCCTCCTCGAGCGCTGGGCCGGCGACGACCTCAAGCAGCGCTATCTGCCCAGGCTGGTGGACGGTTCATGGGGAGGCACGATGTGCCTTACCGAGCCGCAGGCGGGCACCGATCTCGGGCTCATCACCACTCGTGCCGAGGAAGCAGGCGACGGCTCGTACCGGGTGAGCGGCACCAAGATCTTCATCTCGGCCGGCGATCACGACCTCACCGAGAACATCATTCATCTTGTGCTGGCGCGCCTACCCGATGCACCCGAAGGTACCCGTGGCATAAGCCTCTTTCTCGTGCCCAAGCGGCTCCCGAACGCCGACGGTTCGGCGGGTGAGGCGAACGGCGTGAACGTGGGCTCCATCGAGCACAAGATGGGGATCAAGGCCAACTCCACCTGTGTCCTCAACTTCGACGGCTCCGCCGCCTGGCTGGTGGGTGAGAGGCACAAGGGGCTGCGGGTGATGTTCACGATGATGAATGGTGCGCGCCTGGGCGTCGGCATGCAGGGGCTGGGACTGGCCGAGGTAGCGTACCAGAACGCCCTCATCTACTCCCACGACCGGTTGCAGGGACGGGCCATGGGTGGCGCCACGAATCCTGAGGGCGACGCCGATCCGATCATGGTCCATCCCGATGTACGACGGATGATCGTCACCCAGCGAGCCTATGTGGAGGGAATGCGAGCACTCTCCTACTGGGTGGGCTTGCTGAGCGACGTCGAGGAGAAGCACCCCGACGCCACGCGACGCGCGGAGGCGGAGGATCTGGTGGCGCTCATGACGCCCATCATCAAGGCGTTCCTCACCGACGTCGGCTTCGAGGTGACCAACCTTGCCCTGCAGTGCTACGGCGGCCACGGCTACATCCGCGAGTTCGGGATGGAGCAGTTCGTGCGCGACGCGCGTATCGCGCAGATCTATGAAGGCACCAATGGCGTGCAGGCCATGGACCTGGTGGGTCGCAAGCTGCCCGAGGACGACGGTCGCCTGGTGAAACGTTTCCTGGCCCTGATGCAGCCCGACGTGGAAGGTGCGCTCGCCGGCAGCGACGACCTGGTCCGCGACCTGGCGGCGCAACTCGGGCGCGCCATCCAGTCGCTGCAGGAGACGACGATGGGGATCGCCTCGCGTGCCCGGAAGGACCCTGACGAGCTGGGCGCCGCGGCGGTGGATTATCTCCGGCAGTTTGGCCTGGTGGCTACCGGCTGGATGTGGCTGCGGATGGCCAGGGTGGCGAGCGAGAAACTGGCCGCTGGTAGCGGTGACACCGATTTCCTGAACGCCAAGCTGGCCACTGCGCGCTTCTACTTCGCCCGGCTCATGCCCCAGGTGCGCGCGCTTCAGGCCGTGATTGGCAGTGGCGCCGGCCCGGTCATGGACGGCACTTCCTGAGCTGCGACCTACTGCTCGTCTGCCGAAGGTCCGTAGATGGACGGCAGGGGGACATCCCGCAACCGGAGATAGACGCTGAGCTGACCGCGGTGGTGGATGATGTGGCTGAAGAGCAGGGTGCGGAGCACGGCGGCCCGAGGCATCGTGAAGACCACCGAATCGCCGCTCCTGAACGTCCATGGCTGCATGAGTTGGTCACCGGTAGCCGCGGCCAGCGCTTCACGGGTCTGTCGCACATTGTCATCGAATGCATCGAGGAGCGCCGCGGTGGTCGTGAACTGCGGCCGTGGCGAACCAGCGGCATCGAATTCGTCGTGCAGCAGCGCCAGCGCACCGTACGCCGGAATGTGGCCTATGTGGATGGCGAGTTGGCCCAGGCTCATGGATTTGTCGTGCGGCTTCCAGGCCGCGTCCTGCTCCGGCACCCGCTCCAGCAGGCGGCGCGTTGTGGCCATCTCGCGGTCGAACTCCGGCAGCAGTGCGCTCGTCATGGACATCGTCATCTCCTTCGTGAGTTTCGGACCCGGAATCTCCGGGTCGGCGTGGTCGAGGCTGGAAGATCCCCGGTCCGATCGTAGCTGGCTGTCGGTGCCTGTGCCGGGGTTGCGCTGACACCGCCCGTGAAGGGTGGGGCCGCCATCGTAGTCAAAACCCGATTCCGCCGGATGCAAGTGGGTCATCCCTCATGGCCGAAGCTGCCATTCGGGGCCGCGAAGCCCGACGGAGTCGGCCAGCGTGCGAGCCTCGGCCGACGTGTACGGACGCCACTGCGGCCGCAGGCGGTCGGCGTACCAGTGTCGGGCAAGATCACTCAGTTGCTGGAGCGGGACTGTCACGCCGGCAGCATTACCCACTGCTTCGGAATCAACCAGCGTCACCGCGGAAATCGCGGCCGCCGGGTCATTCCACCAGCGTGAGAAGGGACTGCGGATCAGCACGACCGGCTCCGGCGCCCCGGGATCCGGGCTCACCGTGGATCCCGACAATCTCAACGGAATGGGTTCGCCACCTCGGGGGTCGCGAACGCCAACTGTCACAGCCGGAAGCACGAGGCCGATTCCAGCCAACGCGGCAGGAATTCCCAGTGCGTGCCAGAGCCCCCAAGTGCGCCAGTTGCGGGCGCCGCCGCCGACCAGCGCACCGCCCACTGTCACGTCGCCGCTGCCGACCCCGAAGGGAGGGAGGAGACGGAGGGAATAGCTGTCCGGCCAGAGCGTGAGTTCGCCAGTCCGGGTCAGACGCTGGAACGACGAGCATACCTCGTCGCGGCGGAGCTCGAGCGCGCCGGCGAGCTGCGCGAAGTCGGGCGGGTTGGCTCCGTTCACTATCGCACCCACGAGCGCCTGCCGTACCTGCGAGTCGCACTCCTCGGGCGAGAGTGGCGGCTTCCGGAAGCGAACTGGCGGGACAGGATAGGGCACGGCGGCAGTGCGCGTCGTGACGTCAGTCGGGGCTGTCAGCGACGCCTACTCGCAGACCCACGAATCGCTCGGCGACGAGCTCGTCGAGCATGAAGTCGGCGAGGTTGCCAGTACTGATCTGGCGGGCGCCGTCGGGGAGGACGTCCGGCGTCGCATGCCAGCTCGCGGTCGACGGGCCGTCGACGATGTCCGGTGCGCAGGCCACCGTCCATGCCCGGTCACTCTCCCGGAGCGCCTTCCAGGTGCCTGCGTGCTCGCGTGCCACAGCCCTGTACTTCTCCGCGAAGTCGGGCTGGTCCATGCGCAGTCCACCGGAGGGCGAATCCAGGATCCCGGAGTTGGCCACGGCCACCACGCGCCTCACGTTGGCGACCTGCATGGCTGCCACGATGTTCCGCATCCCCTGCGACAGCGTGACGCCGGGCGCTGACGGTGGGCCGCCGCCCAGCGCGCTGAGCACCGCGTCCGATCCGGAAACCGTTTCCGTCACCGCTTCCGGATCGAGCACGTCGCCCACCACCTCCACCACACCAGCGACACCATCCAGAGAGCCGCTGGTACGCACCAGGGCGCGTAGCGTGTGACCGCGCCCCAGGGCCTGGGCGACGATCTGTCGGCCGGTGCGGCCGGTGCCGCCGAAGATGGCGAGGATCATCTGGTCACTGCCTGCAGGTGGCGTTCGGGTCAGGCTTCGGGCCGTCGAGGGCGATGCGATGGTCCAGGTTCGCGATACGGGTCGCGATCGACTGCACCAGCCGACTGACCCGCGCCAACCGATCGTAATCTATGTACTGCGGCTCGTCCGTCACCTGGTGGTAGGCCGAATGCACGCCCGTGGTGAAGAAGGTGACGGGAATGCCGTAACGTGCGTACTCGTAGTGATCGCTGCGGCAATAGATGTTGGCCGGATGACCGTTGGCATCCATCGCGTAGTCGAAGTTGAAGCCGAACTTGCCGTCCACATTCACCTGTTCCACGATATCGCCCAACTCCTTCGACAGTCGGCGCGACCCGATGAGCTGCAGGTAGTCGTCATTCCCGTACAGCGGTGCGCCTTCCTTGCTCGTGCCCGTCATGTCCCACGAATTGCCACGGCCGACCATGTCCATGTTGAGCTGGGCCACGATCGAGTCGCGGGGAACGGTGGGGTTGTCGGTGTAGTACGCTGATCCCAGCAGTCCCTTCTCCTCTCCGACATGCCAGACGAAGAGGATGGAGCGCTTGAGCCGATCCTTGGACTTGGCCTGCGAGAGTGCTTCGGCGATCTCGAGCAGCGCGACCGAGCCTGATCCGTCATCGTCGGCACCGTTGAAGATGGAGTCGAGACGGGCGGCGCCGGGATTCTCCTGACGCCACGCGGCGAGCCGCTGGTTCACCAGTGCCTGCTGCTCTGGTGAAGCCTGCTTCGCGCCATCCTCGGCACCGCCCGGTCGGACGATGTCGTTGAAGATGCGCAGCGAGTCGTGGTCGACCGGTCGGTTGTTGAAGCCGACATGGTCGTTGTGGGCGCCGATGGCGATGTACTGGCCATGCAGCTTGTGATCCGTACCCTGCAGGATCGCCACGACGTTGCGCGCCGGATATGGCACCGGCTCCACCCTGGTACGGACGTCGACAGTCGCCGCGCCGGCGTTGGATCCGGGGCTCACCATCTCCAGCGGGTTTCCGAAGACCTTCGCCGCCGCCTTCTCGGACAGGACGAGCATGACGGGCGCGGCCGGCGGTTTCTCGCCCGGCTTGTCGACGAAGGTGTTGGGCTGCACGAGAAAGCCGATGTACTGGTCCAGGCCCACGAGGGCGACCGCGGCCGCGCCGGGCGCGGCAGTCATGGCATCGCGCAGAGAGATCGGGCCGGCCGGACCGGCGGGAACCCGGAAGATGACGAGTCTGCCCATCATCTCGCCGGCCGGGATCACCGACTCGCCCAGCGTGCCGGCGAAGACGATCGGGATGTCGGTCCTGGTCAGCGATTCGGTGCCGATGGCGGCCCAGTCGGTGCCGAGGGTGAGCGGACTGCCGGCTATGACGAATCGCGAATCGGGGGCGAGTCCGCGCGTCATGAGCGGGATCGTCTGGAAGTACGTGCCGCCCTGTCCCGCAGGATAGAGACCCAGCCGCCTGGCCTCGGCGGCCAGGTAGTCGGTGGCCTTCACGTTGCCGATCGTCCCCGCCTCACGCCCCTGCATGGAATCGTCGGCAAAGATGTACAGCCGCGTCATCAGGTCCTGCGGCGTGATCGCGGCAGTCGTGGGCCGTGGCTCGAGCTTGAGCGGCAGTGTGGTAGCCGGCGCTGGCGTGGGCAGGACGGCGACCGGCTCGGTCTGCGGGCTCTGTGCGCCGAGCATGGCTGGCGCGAACGCGCCCACGATGGCGAGTAGGTAGAGACGGTTCATGATATCAGGTACGGGGACCAGCGGTCGCCCGTGGGCGACCGCCGAGAATGAGCGGCGCGGAATGGCTGGGCCCGCCAGGGTATAGTACGCCGCCGGCCGGCGGAGGTTCACTCTCCGTCGGACGGCGGCGTCATACCCGGGGTAGTGCCAGGCTCAGCGGTTCGCCGGCGGTGTGGCCTTGGTCCTGGCCGGCGCCGAGCAACCTTCCTCGACAGCCTCGAAGCCGTCGTGGATCGCGGAGATGGCGCTCCTCACCTGGGCGTCGGTGCCCTTGGCTGCCACCAGGGCCGCAAGCGCGCGGGCATCGGTGGCGATCTGGTTCACCGCGGCCTTCGTGCCCGCCTTGCACATGGCGGGGACCGCTGCCTTCGCCCATGCATCGGCCTTTGTCGACATCATCGCGGCCATTGTCCGCGTGGGTGCGAGATTCTCCGCCTCCTTGACCGGGTGCCAGGTGGCCATGAGCATCATGTGGAACTCATCCATGGGTGCCCACTTGCCCATATTCGACATGTCGTGGCCGGCGTCCATCGTAGCCGGCTTGGCGGCAGGAGGGGCTGCCTGGGCGGTGACTGGCCGGGCGGTAACGGCAGTGATGGTGAGCGCGGAGGCGAGCGCGATGGCTAACGTACGGTAGGTCGAGAACATGGCGATCCAGTAGTTGGGGTGATGATCGTCGATGACCATCGCTTAAAGATGCTCCCGGATTCGTTCGGGAGCGAGGGGGCGCTGTGGATTGGACTCGGGCCGGCACCGTGATGGCGACGGTGGAGTCGCCTACCCACTGCGGCGGCCGTCGGTCGCCGAACGGGGTGAACGGTCTGGCGCCTAGCGGCGCGCCCAGTGTTCGTACGCCGCCCGGGCCAGGCGCGCGATGGCAATCTCGGCCGTCGGTATGTCGCCCGGCGCGTCCTTGACGAACACCACGACCACCAGATGCCCACCGTCGGGAAGGGTGATGATGCCGGCGTCGTTGACTCCTGCCGTGCGGCCCCCGGCGGAACCGGTGGTGCCCGTCTTGTGCGCCACTGGCGTGCCTTGCGGCAACTGACCCTTGAGGCGCGACGCTCCGGTCGGAGTCTCGGTCATCAGGGCGAGGAGACGCTCCGTGCTCGCCGGCGTGAGAAGCTCGCCCCGTTGCAGCCGGGCGAGGAGCGTCGCCATCGCATCCGGTGTCGCCGTATCGCGTGGGTCACGAGCGAACCGTTCCGCCGCTGCCCGACGGCGAAGGGGACGCACCGCGTCCATCCGTCGTTCCACCTCACCCAGGGTCCAGTCGCCGGCTGGCGGACCGGTGGAGACGCCGTGGAAGTCCAGCAGGAGTTGCGATTCAGGGCGATCCACCCGCATGTCACTGATGCCCATGGAACGCAATCGGGCGGTCACCGCGGGCGGTCCACCTGCCTGCTCCAGTACGAGGTCGCTCGCCGTGTTGTCGCTGTGCGCGACCATGCGCGCGAGCAGGGTTCCCAGCGGCAGTGAGGCGGAGCGCGGCGCGCCGTCGTCAGGTGTCGGGGCAAGCCGCCGGACGAGCGTGTCGGCGAGGGAGTTGCGAAGCCGGTCGTGGCCCGGGCGCAGGTCGGCCTGGGTGACAGCGACCGGGCTTTCCAGCGATAGTTCGCCCCGATCCACCCGCGACAGCAACTGCACCGCGATGGGCAGCTTGCAGGTGCTGGCCATGGGGAATCGCTCGCTGCCGCGAACGCTCACGGTCTCGCCACTCTCCAGTTGCTGCACCGTGATGCCGACAAGGCCGGCTGCCCGTTCGGCTATGCGGCGCAGCGTGCGCTCGATGTGCTCCAGATGGGCGTCGCGCTGTACCGCCACGCGAGCGCGCGACGAGGGCACTGGCTGCGCTCGACGACCCGGATCACCACCGGGCGAACTTTCGGCTGGACTGGGCGAGGAAGGCATGGGCGCGGGACGACTCGCAGGCAGGTACGGCGGCGGCGAGGTGGCATCCTCGCTGCCGGTGCGGCTGGCATGCCGAATCATAGCGACGCGGGGAGCGCGGTCATTGTGCTTTCCGTCACGCCAGCATGCTCGTCGCCGGAGCTGCCAGAGCGACAGAAGGCGGCTGTCGATTCCACCAGGGTGGCAACCGTATGAGCGCGGTGGCCCTCGCCGCTGTTCAGAACTCGCGCCGCTTCATCTCGTCGAACATCCTCGCTCGCTCGTCGCTCTCCGCATCCTCCTCGGCCCGCACCTGTAGTGTCGGGTCGTATGCGCGCGCCGGACGAACGCGCGTACTCTTCGCCTCGGCCTGGGCGGTGGTCTTCCTGATCAGCTTGGCGAGCTGCTTCTCGTTCATCAGTTCCGAGCCTTGGCGACTTCTGCCGCCAGCGTCTGGTAGGCCTTCTCGTTGAGCGCGTTGAAGCGCATCTCGCGCCACGCTATACGTCCCTCCCGGTCCACCACGAAAATGGTCCGGCTGGCCATTGGGCGCTCGGCCATCTTCGAACCGTACAACGCGGCTACCTTCAGCTCCGGGTCGGCAACCAGGCGAAAGGTGAAGTTGTCGTCCTTCGCCCACGCGGCATGGGTCTCCACATCATCCACCGAGATGGGCAGCACCACGACATCGGGACCGAACAGGGTCGCCTGCTCGTCGCGGAACTTGTGCAGCTCGGCGGTGCAGCCGCTGGAGCGGTCCTTGGGGTAGAAGGCGAGCACGACGACCTTGCCGCGATAGTCGCTCAGCGACAGGGGAGCCGCGCCCGGACCTGTCGCGTCTGCCCACTCGGCGGTGAAGTCAGGGGCCATCTGTCCCACCTCGGGAGCGTCGGTGGCAGCGACGTCTGGCGAGGACGCGGGAGACTGGGCCGCGGCCGTGCGCACGACGGCGGGCGAGGCCACGAGGAGGAGGGCCGCAGGAGCTGCGAGTACCAGGAGCAGGGAACGACGCATCTGGGCTGACTACCTGTTGAACTGGCCCCGGAGCGGACACGGGCAGACACGCCCGACAGGCCACGGTGCGTTGACACGGAATTAAGAATGCAGGATTGCGCCCTGGAGCGCGAGTCCGGCACTCACACCAACCTCCTTCAACGTCTTCCGGCGGCAAAAGTTCCAGTTGCTGGAGCGTCCGTGACTCTGTTGCGAGCCGCGCGTGCGGCTGTTGACAGCCCGATGCTGTCGAGAACGAGCCTCCGCGCTCAGCCCCGGTCGGCCTTCACGGCAACGGGCTCGGCCACCGCCCCCCCACCCAGCGCCGGCAGTTCCTGCCGTTCGCCGAGGAGCTTCGTGACGAACCGCTGTCCCTCGGAGATCCGCTCGACCTCGATGGCTATGGAGTCCATCCCCAGCTCCATCCGCTCCAGTCGCTGCTGGGTCTCCGTCGGTAGAGCCGGTGTTCTCGGTACGCTCGCTCGCCGCCACATCATGCGGCCCAGCGCCACGGCAAGCGGCATCAGTACGAAGATGATGAAGACGATCGAGATGCCAGTGATCTGGCTGTTGGAGAGATTCGCTCCCATATCTTCCTCCATGTTGGCCGTCGAACCGGCCGAAAGGCTGGCCAGCCGTTGACCGTTGAGCGCGATGTCCTTCTCGATCTGGAGGATGCGCGTGTCCAGCAACTGGATGCGCGTCACCAGTCCGGCCTGACTTCCCTCCGGCGCGGTCCGGAGTTGGCTGACGAGTTCCTGGCGGCGCGAATCGGCCGAATTGAGCTGACGCGACAACTCGGAACGACGGTTGCGGAGCGTTGCGCCGTCCAGTTCGGCGACCGGTTGGCCGCCCTCGATGAGGATCTGGCTTGCCCCGTCGACGACGGCCGGCGGGGACGGCGGTGGGGGCGCGGGAACGGGTGGCTGCATGAGTATCCCTACGAGCGGGAGGGTCGATCGGTTCCAATCGGGCTAGCTGGTGGCTCCAGCGCCGATCAGGGCCTCCAGACGATCGATGAAGACTGACTGTGCAGGATTGATCCTGGAACGTCCTTCGTCCGGCGTGAACCAGGCGCAACGGTCCACTTCGGGAAATCTCAACATCCGTCCGGAACCGCGGGGCCACTCCATCTCCATCTTGTTGCTGGTGACCCTTTCGGGGTCGGCGTCACCCTCCCAGGCCCAGGCGTGCACTGTCTTGCCAGCCCGCTGGCGGATGCTCCCCAGGGAAAGGAATGGCGGTTGCGGAGCTATCCCTGTCTCCTCCTCGAACTCGCGACAGGCGCCCTCCAGCAACTGCTCACCTTCGTCGACGAGGCCCTTGGGGATCGTCCAGGCGCCGCTGTCACGGTTGGCCCAGAAAGGGCCACCAGGGTGGGCGAGGAACAGCGCCAGACCGTGATCCGTGCGCTTGTAGAGGAGCAGCCCGGCACTGACCGCGGAGCGACGCACGGTCACCGCCCGCCGCGCCGGCTCGCGTTGAAGGCAATCGTCGCGCCCACGCTGGGCAGCACGAAGGCGCTCACGCCGGCCAGTACGCGCAGCGGCGTGCAGTATCGGCAGTCGAAGGCCCCTCGGCGACCGGCGGTGACGACGGCCAGGCTGGCCGCACCGCCGACGAGCGTGCCGGCGAGCGCGGCCGGATAGGAGCCGTGAACGTCCCCCTGGCTGCCAAGCAGCATGGGCGCTACCGGAGTCACGAGCGCTGCGGTGGTCCAGGCGCCCACGTAGGCGAGGTTGGTGGCTCGGTGGGAGTCGGCGCCGGCGCGCTCCGCCACCCACCGCGTTGCCAGTCCGCCCGCCACGAAACCGCTCAGAGTGGTTACCGCGCCCAGGGTTACCTGCGCGGTGACCCTGCCGGCACCCACGGGTTCAGGGTCGCCAGCGGCGGTCACGCCCGCACCCTGGGCGTACAGCGCCCTGGGTGCGGAGCCCAGAGCTGCCATGAGAAGGATCGGGGCGAATCGTCTGGCGAGCGTGTTCAAGTGGAAGGCCTCATCTGGCTGCGCGATCGATGGAAATGGCAACGGCCGCGGCGGCGACCAGGGCGACCCGCGCCGCACGGCTGGCATCGTGAACCTCACCCACCGTCAGCCGCGCTCCCAGTGACGGCGGCTCGCCTGTCGCGAGGTGCGCTTCGCGGCCCGCCAGCGGAGACGTCATGGGCGCATGCCACGGTGGCAGTTGAGGTCGACCTCGGTGTCCGGGTCGCCAAAGCTGGCCCGAATGAGCCGTGCCGGCCCATTCTCCCGCAGCTCGAGGACGAACAGGGTGGCGTACTCCTGGTCGCACAGTTCCGGCATTTCCGGACCGCCCAGCGCGGCGATGATATGTGGCAGGGTGTTGCTGTGTCCGACCACGAGCACGACCTCACCGGCCGGCCGGGCCCTGACTGCGGCGGCGGTAGCCCGGGCATGCGCCGACACGTCGCGACCGGCGGCGACGATGATCGGCGTGAGACCGCGGGCGCGCACGAGTGGAGCCGCCGTGGCACTCGTCCGTGCCAGGCCGGTCGTCACCACCGCGTCCACATGGGTGTCGGCCAGTACGCGCGCCAGAGCTTCCGCCCGCGCCCGGCCGGCCGCGCTGAGGGGTGGATTGTCGGCCGGCGCAGGCGCCTTCTCGCCATGACGCACGAGCACCACGGTGGACGGCTGCGCCTGGACGGCCAGCGGAGCAACGAGCAGGATGAGGAGTGTCAGGAAGGCGCGCATGGCTGGCCTGGGTTTCCGTGGTCGGAGCGGAGGGCGACACTCCATTCTACATCGCGTCGTCGTCGTCGCCGAGATCTGCGAGGGATCCCGATCGCGACTCGTCGCTTCCAGGACCCGCTACCCCGAGAGAAAAGGTGGACTGGCCGACGTCGGGCGGCCAGGCCCAGCTAGCGCGGGGGCGAGAAGTCCACCACCAGCCGCGCCGGCGACTCGAGCTCCAGGATCCGGAACGGAAGCCGGGACGTCAGGCCAAGCAGCCACTCCACCTCTCCTTCAAAATCGCACGTCAGGATGAGCTGACGGAGTAGCGGTTGCTCCAGCTTCCGGTCGCGCTCGGTCACCGTGGGCAGGATCTGCTCCGCCGACTCCGCGTGGGCCCGCGTTCCGCGGAGCCGGAGCTGGAGCACGGCGTCGCCGGCCACCGTCACCGGGTGGCCGGAACCGCACTGCACGTAGGGTGGCTCCAGGTAGGCCATCTCGTAGCGCGGCACGCTCTCTCCGTCAAATTCGAACACCAGTCGCTCCACGCCGTCCACTGACGGGGGCGAGGTGCGCGCCGACAGCAGGGTCGCGATGTCTCCGCCGCGCTCGTGGCCGCCCGTGGTATCGCTGGTGCCGCGAACGTTTCCCGGCATGGTCAGATCGGTCGCCGCCGCGCTCCCCGATACGTCGTCCGACGGGGCCTGTCCCACTGGCGTCGGTTCCGCCGACGCGCTGTCGCTGGCCGGTCGCCCCTCTCCGCCGGTGCACGCGGCAAGCATTGCCGTGGCCAACAAGCCAGGCAGGACAATCCCTGCCAGACGACGTGCCCGGTCAGGCCCGCTCAGTCCCATGGTCATTCCTCCGGCCAGGCGCCCAGTTGCCGGCGGAGCGAGACCAACTGGCCGACATGGTAGGAGCTGTGGTCCACGACGAGCAGAATCTCGCGCAGGTATGTCTGACCTGTGCCATGGGGAATGGTGGCGAAGAGGTCCACTTCCTCGTCGCGAATCAACTTCGCGAACTCCTTCCTGTCGGCCTTCAGGGCGTCGATGCTCGCTGACCACGCCGCATCATCCTCGGGAGTCGTCAATGGTGGCCAGTAATCGACTGGCCAGTCCGGCATTTCGTAGTCCGGGTTGCGACAGAAATCCAGGATGTCACGTTGGGTCAGCCGGAGGTGCTCCAGGAGTTGCCAGGCGGTATGGGGCGAATCCGACGGGGCGCGCCCCCGGTCGGCGGGGGCGAGGTTGCTCACGGCCCGATCCAGGTTGACGTGGGCGTCTTCCCAGTCCAGGAGGCGGATGAGCTGGGCGCGCAGGGCGGCATTGTTTTCCATGAACGAACCTCGGGTGAGTTGGTACGCGAGATCCCGCGCATGTCACGAGCCACCGCGCCGTCCATGGCAGGGTGGCTCTCCCACCTGATTCCGTACAGTACGGCTAGCGGCGGAACTGGTAGGCCAGTTTGACGAAGATCCCGTCCCCTTGCGACCGCAGCCTGTCGAAGGCAAGCGGATCGGGCTCGGTGAGGCCCACCGCGTAGCCGAGGAAGGCCACGGTCCCGGGTGTCGGCTGATAGCTGGCCAGCCACTCCAACCGCAGCCCGTTGCGTTCCCGTCCACTCCTCACCACGTCTCCCACCACGATGGGCAACTCGGTGCGCGGGTCCCTCAATGCCGATGACCGCTCCGCGCGGTACTCGGCGACGGTCCGGAAGAAGATCGCCCGGGTGGGCTGATACTCCACGCGAATGCGTGGGATCACCGTGCGGGCGAACTCCGAGCCGTCGCGGGCACGGGTGAGGCGGGAGAATACCGTCGACGCGTCGATCCGGATCTGCGAGGTGGGACGGATGGCCGAGGAGAGCGTGACTCGCTTCTCCCGTCCTTCGGCAGTCTCGTTGTAGAGCGCGACCTGGCCAGTACTCAGGTTGAGCGAGCCGTTGACGATCTGGAAGACCGGGGTCGTGAACCGGATGGAGCCCGACCAGAGGTTGCTCAATCCCGCCGCCGGGATGAACGGTGCGGCGGGCTCGCCCGCTCCGGCATCCGTGCTCCAGCCGTTGTACGCCCACGGGTCGAAGTGCACGAACTCGCGCTTCCCGTTCACCGAGATCTCCCAGCCGCCGCGGAAGAGGGTGCTGACGTTCAAGTTCTCGTTGCCTTCGATGGCGCTCTCATGGCCGAATCGACGCGTGTCGAAGAGACGACTCGGGCCACCCATGAAATTCACCTTGGTGACCCTGGACGCAGGACCACCGAGCCAGGTGAGCCGGTTGGTGGCGCTGGCTTCGGTCACTCCCACGCGTGGTACGAAGCCGGAACTGGCGACGAACCGGTCGTTGGTCTGGTTGATCTTGTAGTGGAACCCCCAGTGCCGTCCCGTACGATCGAAGTCCAGCGAGAAGATGCTGCCCTTCAGGGTCGGACTCGGGGGCCCGGGCCTGAAGTCGGTCAGCGAGGCGCCCAACTGTCCCTCGATGTAGTACATGCCGCCGAAGGTGAATCGGCCATCCACCGCCAACACGCTGTTCGACCAGCGGTCGTCACGCCGATCGGTGGCGACGAAGCCCGCGGTGCTTCCCGTGCCCACGTCGCGCCGCAGACGGAGGATGTTGAAGAGGGCGTCATCGGCACCCGGCTCCACCTCGTCGAGCGCCGACAGGTAGGCGATTCCCCACTTCCCCAGCTTGCCCGTCACCTTTGCTCCGCCAATCGGATCCACGATGCGTCGGGTGTAGACGAGACGGTTGGGTGCCCCGAAGAGCTCGATTCCTTCCAGGAAGAATGGACGCTTCTCGTCCACGAAGAGGGAGAACCGCTCGTTCGCGGTGACGAGTCCGGCGTCGGACTCCACCTGGCTGAAGTCGGGGTTGATCGTGGCGTCCAGCGATACACTGGCGAAGCCCAGGCGCAGGTTGGCCCCCACGTTCGTCTCGGCGCTGCCGCGGTCAAAGCGATCGGTGATGGCGTCTCGCGCGCCGGCGACAGATGACGTGATGAAGGGCTGGGCCTCCACCACGACCCCGCGCTTGAGGCCGTGCAGGCCGTGCAGGATGGCGAACTGGGCCAGGAAGCTGTTGGAACCCTTGACGGCGTCCGTCCAGCTATCCTCGTGACCCGTGCGCTGCACGTTCCGCGTGAAGTTGATCCCCCACTGCTGACTGTCACCGGAGGGGTAGCGGAGACTGGTGAAGGGAATTCGTATCTCGGCCTGCCATCCCGACGCTGTCCGACGTCCGCTCGACGTCCAGGCGTAGTCCGGGTTCAGGTCCATCCCGCTCCATCCGCCGGGGCCGCCGCCGGGATTGCCGGCGCCCTCGCTGCGCACGCCGTCCTGCTGCACACCCAACGCGTTGACGGCGAAGAAAAAGGATCGACGGCGGTCCAGGAAGGTGTCGAGGAAGAGAGTCACCCGATCTTCCTGGTCTATCCGATCGCGGTCGGCCAGGGTGGCGCGCACGGACCCCGGATCGCGGTCGTGGGCGATGATGCCCACATGAAGCGCGTCGGGCGAGTACCAGAGAAGTATCTCCGTGCGTTCCTCGGCCGGCCGGCCGTCGTCAGGCTGGTAGCCGTGGAAGCCGGTCAGGCGCTTGGCGCTCTGCCAGGCGGGCTCGTCCAGCTCGCCGTCCACCTGGGACTCTGCCTCGATTCGGGGTATCTCGAAGGTTGGCGCTCCGCGGCCGGGCACCGAATCCCCGTGAAAGGTGGGAGTGGACGCTGCAGGCTGGGCAATCTGGAGAACGGCAAGAAAGGCGAGAATCGGCACGGAGTGAGATACGAGGACGGTTGTCGGAGAGCTTGACGGGCGGCAATCGTGCGCGGGAGACGCTCACAAGGATAGCTCCCTGGCAGGTCGTGTCGTAGCTTTGAGGGATACTCGTCGGCAATCACCTGGTCCTCGTGCCTGATGCCGAGCCACCGCATCCTCGCCGTACTGCGACGATTCTCAGCGCCTGCCGCGACCGCCTTGATGGCCGTTGCACTCGCCATGACGGCAGCGCTCGGCTATCAGCTCTACCGGCTGGTCTGGAGTGAGGAGTCGCTGGCCTCGCAAGCTCGTGTCGCCTACGCCGTCGTGGCCGCCACTGAACTCTCGCGCGAAGTCGCGTCGCTGGTGGAGAACGAGTCGCGAGCCCTCCTTCTTCCCGCCGCTGCTTCGGCGGCGTTCTCCTCCGATGCACCGGTCTCGCCGTCAGTGGTGATGACCACGGCCGACGCGCGGTGGTCGCCGGGTCCCGGTCACATGAACGGCAGGACGCCGATCCTGAGACCATCGCTGGCCTTCCGCCTGGATCTCTCCTCCGGCTCCGTTGTCGCCGTCCCGTCGACCCTGAAGCTGGCCGCCAGCGACTCGGTGCCCGGGCATGTGATTGCACCGGAATGGCTGACGCCGCTGATACGCGGGACGCTGAGGGAGGACAGCACTCGCGGAAGCGTTGACTATGAGGTCCACTTCGCAACCATCGACTCTCGACTGATAGCCTTCATGGCGGTGCCCGTTCCCGAGGGTGGAGCGCGACTGGTATACGGCGTCGTCGCCGACGCTGACGTGGTCGCTCACGACGCGGTGGTGCGGGTAATGACCGGCCGGGCGTTTCTTGCCGCCGTTCCGTGGGACGACCGTGGCCGATTCAACGAGGAAACGTTGTCGCTGTCGGTGCAGGCGCCGGACGGGCGGAGTGTATTCAGCATCACCAGCCGCAGTCGGGCATCGGCCAGGGCGCAGGAGCCCGTCGCACTGGCCATGCGTGGCCCCCTCTCGTCGTACACCGTGCACGTCGCCGTCTCCGACGCGGATGCCCCCGGCCTCATCAGCAGACCGTGGGAGTGGAACGCCGAGCAGGGGACGATGGCTCTCCTCGTGTTCTTCCTCGCCTTGCTGCTGATGACGATCTGGCGCCTGCGCCAGGACGGCGCGATGGCGCGGCTGCGGAACGACTTCGTGGCCAGTGTGTCGCACGAGTTGCGGACGCCGCTGGCCCAGATCCGGATGTTCTCCGAGATGCTGCGCCTGGGTTGGGTGCGCAACGAGGCTGAACGGGAACGCGCAGTGGCCATCATAGACATCGAGGCGCGCCGTCTCACCAACCTGGTCGAGAACGTGCTCCAGTTCTCCACGGGTGAGGAGCAGCCGCGGCGAATCGTCCCGCGACCGTTGCCGCTCGCTCCATTCATGGAGGAGGTGGTGCACGGGTTCGACCTGTTCCTTGAGCACCGCCAGACCAGGATCCAGCTCAGCGTGGATCGCGACCTGGTGGCCTTTGCCGACCAGGAAGCACTGAGGCAGGTGCTCCTCAACCTGCTCGACAACGCCCTCAAGTACGGCCCGCCCGGCCAGACTGTGACCGTGGCTGCGGAGTCTGCCGGTGCCGGCGGGGTCCGGCTCTGGGTGCAGGATGAGGGACCGGGCATCCCGGCGGCCGATCGTCGTCGGGTCTTCGAGGCCTATCGCCGGAGCCGGCGCGACGTGGACGCTGGCATAACGGGAAGCGGGATCGGGCTCACGGTGGTGCGCGACCTCGTGCGTGCTCACGGCGGTGCCGTGTGGACGGAAGACGTCCACCCGACTGGCGTCAGGATAGTCGTGACGCTCCCGCCGGCTCCGGTCCCCACTCCCGAGTCACCGACGCCGCCGGACAGCGGCGGTGTCGCGCATACTGTCGGCGGGCTGGCCGGAGAGTCTTCAGGATGATTTCCGGAAGACTCTGGCGCGCACCGTGCAGCAAATCCAGGACTCACGCACCTCTCCCGCTCCCCGTGCAATCATGAGCCTCCCTCCGCGAGTTCCGCCGTCGCCCGTCCTCCGCGACCAACAGGAATATCTGGCTTCACCGCAGCACGATCGTACCCAGCGCGTCCTCGTCGTCGAGGATAACGAGACGCTGGCCTATGGCCTCCGCAACAGCCTCGAGATCGCCGGCTTCGAGGTGCTGGTGGCGGCCGACGGGCTGCATGGCCTCGAGATGGCCCGCACCCTCGCGCCTGACCTCGTCATCCTCGACCTCATGCTTCCGGTTATGGATGGCTATGAGGTGCTGCGCACCCTGCGCGATGAGGCCATCGAGGTGCCGGTGCTCATCCTCACCGCTCGCGGCGAGGAACCCGACAAGGTGCTCGGATTCCGACTGGGCGCGGATGATTACGTGACGAAGCCGTTCGGCGTGATGGAACTGCTGGCTCGCATCGAGGCTCGGTTGCGTCCGCGAGGCCATGCCCCCGATCACTCGCCGGCCGACGCCTGGGAAAGCTTTGACGACATAGAGCTGAACGTCCCGCTCAGGATGGTGAAGCGCAACGGCCAGGAGGTGGATCTCTCGCCGAAGGAGTTCGCCCTCCTCGTCACCCTGATCCGGAAGAACGGCGCGGTGACCTCGCGAATGGAACTGCTCAAGGCCGTCTGGGGCTACAGCGCCGCCGTGGAGAGCCGCACGGTGGACACCCATGTGGCTCTGCTGCGACGCAAGCTGGAGGACGACCCCACCCAGCCGCGGCACATCATGACGGTCTGGAAGATGGGTTATCGCTTCGTTCAGTGAGGCTGAGCGGCCGCTCCATTGGCCAGGTGGAGCGCGGTCGCGAGGTCGTACTCCCCGTTCCGGTAGATCCAGTCCGCCCCGGCATAGTAGGCAATGGCGTCCTCGATCAACGCTCTCCCGGCGGAGTCAGGCTCGGCGATCCGGCTGAGGGAGTTCGTGGCCTCGTCCACTCGATAGACGCTGGCTGACTGCTGGAGCCCCAGTACGGCCATCAACATGCCGTCGCGGCTGTCGCGCATGAGGGCGATCGAGTTGTTGTGCGTCATCAGCGCCCGCCCGTCGGTGGACGGTAGCCGTAGCAGGTCGCGACCGAACATCTTCGACTCGTAACCCATGCCGAGCACGCCGAGGATCGTTGCCGGAACGTCCATCGACGACGCCAGTGTATTGACTCGTTGCCCCGCCGGCAGGACGCCGGGCGCATAGAGCAGTATCGGCACCTGGTAGCTCGGGAGCGGGATCTCGGCCGCACCGTAGACTCGTGCTCCATGGTCGCCCATGAGCACGAACAGGGTATTGTCGAAGAATGCATGCGACCGCGCCTGGCGTATGAAACGACCCAGTGCGTAGTCCGCGTATTCCACCGCCTGCTCGCGACGCCTCGCCTCGGGGTCGCCAGCTATGCGACCGGTCGGGTAGAGATAGGGGCGGTGGTTTGAGACTGTCAGGACGAGCGTGTAGAAGGGTTTGCCCGTTCGGTGGAGCGAATCCATCTCCACCAGTGCACGGTCGAAGATGGCCTCGTCGGAGACACCCCAGGCAGTGGCGAAGGCGGTGTCGGGAAAGTCCTTCTGCTCCACCACGTTCTCCATCCCGTTCGCCCGCATGTAGCTCCCCATGCCGTCGAACAGCGCACGCCCGCCGTACACGAACTCCGTGGCATAGCCGCGCGAACGCAACAGGGCGGGCAGCGTGAACAGGTCGTGGGAGCGCTCCCGCCTGACTATCGAGACGCCTGGCAATGGTGGGAGCGAGGCAGTGGTGGCCTCGAGTGCGCGGATGGTGCGATTGCCCGTGGAGTAGGCGCGGGTGAAGAGGATTCCCCCAGAAGCCAGCGAATCGAAGTTGGGCGTGATGACAGTGTCCCGATGGTGCAGGATGTCCACGAACTCGCTGCCGAAGCTCTCCTCCAGCACGACGACGACGTTGAGCGCCCGGGGCGCGTCATCACCACGCACGAGACGCAGAGTGGATCCGGCGACGAAGGACGACGTATCGGTGGCCGGTTCGACGAGCAGGTGGTGCAGCCGTTGGAAGAGCACTGGTGCAGCGCGTGTGGCGTACCAACCTTCGTATGGTGCGTCCTGGCCCAGGAAGGCGCTCCAGAGAGAGTACCAGCCGTTGGCTGCCACCTCGTTCAGCACGCGGTCCTGGGACACGTGGGCTGTCCGGGCTGACGTGGTCATGGTCGCGGTGGCCAGCAGTGCCGAGTAGAAGGCCAGCGTGACCAGCCGCTGTCGGACGGTGGACACGCCAGCCAGTGCCTGCCTCACTGTCGGACGCAGCAATCGCACGCCGATGACGGTCACGATAGCCAGCCCGAACAGGATCCAGCCGGTAGGGAAGGACTCCCAGATGTTGACCATGATCTCCGTCGGGTAGATCAGGTAGTCCACCGCGACGAAGTTGAAGCGACCGGTGAACTCCTCGAAAAAGAACAGTTCGGCCAGCGCCACGAAGAGGAGCACGAACACCCAGGCGGCCATGCCGGCTGCCTGGATCCGTTGTTGTGCGCGAGTCCGCCACCAGCGTTCGGGAAGGACTGTCAGAAACAGGACCAGCGGCAACGCGAGCCAGAGTGCGGCCGTGATGTCCTGACGGAAGCCGGCGACGAGGGCGCGCGCCAGGGGCAGGAATCCGTCGTGGAGCACTACCGGTTGAATTGCCAGCAGCGAGACACGAGTGGCCAGGGCTACGACGAGAAAGAGTGCGACGGCCAGCAGGGCGATCGCGTAGCGTGAGCGGGTGATACGCATCGGGAGGGTCGGCGGGTGAGCGGCCGAGCGGCGCGGGGCAGCGTCTGAGGCGCTGGGACCGTCAGTAGTCAACGCCACTGCGGTGCCTCGACTGATCGAACGAGGGTGAGACGGAGAGGCCCAGGTAGAATCGCCTGGGTACGATGCTGGAACCGGCTATCGGGTAGCCGACGTCGAGGCGGAAGGTGCCGCGGCCGGCGCGTCTGGGCGCTGCCCGCAGTCCCAGTCCTGCCACGCCCAGAGTCAGCATTTCCGGGCTGTAGCCAGCGGCGTCCTCGCGTAGCGACGCGGCGACGAAGGCCGCTCCGACCAGGGCCCACGAGCGGGTGAGGCCGCGCAGTCGTACCGAGCGCTCCAGACCCACTGCCACGGCGGTCTGGGACAGACGCAGCCGGTCGGTGAGGATCGAGGTCGTCGGGTCGTCGGCAATGAGGGCGTGGGTATCCGGATCCGGAGCGAACAGTCGCTCGGCCGACAGGCGCGTGGTCCAGCTTCCACGTTTCGCGTTCCGGCGGTAGGTGACTGCGCCGCGCACGTTGCCGGCACGCCACGCCCCTCCTGTCAGATAGCCGGAGGACCAGATGTCGGTGGTGAGCAGCGAGCCGACGTTTGGCAACCAGGCCCGTCCGCCCCAGGCGTCCAGGTGCAAGGCCGGTGCTCCGGCGGCCATGTCCCATCCGGCGCCGGCCACCACCTCTCCCTCCACACCCAGCGGCACGTCGACTATCGCCGCACCCGGCAGCAGCCAGGTCAGGGTGTCGTAGCGCACCGTCCGCCGGCGCATCCCGAGGTCGATCGCGACGAGGCGGCGCGCGGCGAAGGCCGGACCCACGAGAGCGGCGCCAGGTGCGGCCACGAGCCGCGTCAGCTCGCCTTCCACGCCGAAGATGGCCGAGGTCACCTGGTCGACGTCCTCGCCGCTACCCAGCCGACGGGTCACGAGCAACGACGCGGCATCCCTACGCAGAGTGTCGGCGCCCGGCACCTTCCGGATTCCCCGGGCCATGGTGAGCGAGGATCCCCACACATCGAACATGCTCTGCTCGCGCTTCGCGAGCCGCAGACGCAGGTCGGCACCATCGCGGTATGAGTCGGATCCGAGCTGGGCGGAATAGGCGCTGCCCAGGAACCACGGATCATCGAGCAGCACACCTGCACCCAGACGAGACCCGAATGAGCGAACGTAGAGCTTCGCGCCCCGCCCGCTGCCCAACAGATTGCGCTCCTCCAGCCCGACGGTGGACGACGTTCCGCTGCTCTGGTTGGTGGTGCCGGCCGTACCTCCGCCAGAAGATGAATTCATGCTGACTTCGGCCTTCGTGCTCCAGGCGTCTCGCGTTCGCACCACCAGGTCGACGGCATCGGTGCCGCTGCAACTCGTGCCTTCCACCTCCACGTCGGCCAGGTAACGACGCTGCCGCAACCGGCGCAGTGATTCGGCTATCCTGAGCGTGTCCACCGTGTCGCCGACGGCAAATCGCAGTTGTCGACGCACCGTGGATGGCCGCGTGCGCACATGGAGCGCCGTGGCAATCGTCCCCAGCGTGCCGCGGCCCAGGTCGACCTGCTCGGTTACCACGTCGATGCTGCGGATGGGGCGCCCCGTGAGGCCGGCCAGCGTGGTGCGGGAGCTCTGTCGCACGCATGTTTGCGCTCGCGCAGGCGCGAGAGCGACACCGATGAACGCTATCGCTCCAACAACCGGAATGAATCGTGGTGCGAACTGCCTCGGCCTGCGGCGCAACGTCGACCTCGCATGGCTGGTGACGATGTCGCTGGCACTGCTGAGCGGTTGGCAGCTCCGGCGACTACATGCAAAGCTAGGTGCGTCACCTTACACCAGGATGACAGCTGCGGCGGTATCGCTCGGTTCGCGCTCGAGCGTGGCCGGTGTGGTAAGGGTTGGTCGTGCCGACGATCGTGCGCGGTCTACCGCTTCACCACCTCGACCGCGAACAGCTTCGGCCAGTACTTGCCCGTGACCAGCAGCCGGTCGTTGGCAGCGTCGTAGGCAATGCCGTTGGTCACGTCCACGCCGGCACGCTCCTCCCTGGTCAGCAGGCCGGTCAGGTCGATCCAGCCAGTGACCCTGCCGGAGGTGGGGTCAATGCGCGCGATCAACTCGGTGAGCCAGACATTCGCATAGAGTTCCCCCTTCACCCATTCCAGTTCATTGAGCATCGGCACCGGTGTCCCGGCTTCCGTCACGGCGATGGTGCGCGTGACCTGGAGCGTCCTGGGGTCGAGTACGCGCAGTGTCGACGTGCCGTCGCTCATGTAGAGCAGCTTGCCGTCGCTGGTCAGTCCCCACCCCTCGCCGTCGTAACTGAAGCTGTCGAGCGGCGCCAGTGTGGCTGCGTCGTAGATGAACCCCTTCCTCGACTTCCACGTGAGCTGATAGAGCCGACCGTCCAGGACGGCGATCCCCTCACCAAAGATCGGGTATGGCATGTCGACGCGCTTCAGCACACGTCCGGTAGCCAGTTCCACCTCACGAACGCTCGATCGGCCCTCCACCCCCGTGCTCTCGTAGAGACGGCCATCGTAGAGGTCGAGTCCCTGGGTGAACGCTTCCGGATCGTGCGGCCAGCTCTGCAGCACCTTCACGCCATAGCGCGGGGTGGCGGCACTGAAGGGGACTTTCGGCGGCTCGGGCGCGGGTTCGGACGGCTGGATACGGGTCATTCCAGGCGGGAGAGCGGTACGAGCAGGCTGGTCGCCACCGTTGGAGCAGGCAGCCACGGTGAGCAGTGCCGCTCCACAACCCAGGGCGACGATGCGCAGTAGCCGCGGCACCCGCGCGGTCAGCGCTGGCAGACCGCCCACGCGTCCGGATGCGACTGACTTTCGATCCATCAACCGTTCGGGCCGCCAGTGAGCATGCGACCCAGTGGGCGACCGCCCAGGAGGTGCATGTGCAGGTGGAAGACCTCCTGGCCACCGTCCTCACGGCAGTTGACGATCAGCCGGTAGCCCTTCTCGGCGATTCCCTCCTGCTCGGCGATCTTCCGCGCCACGGTGAACATCCGCCCCAGCGCGGCTTCGTCACGTGCGGTGACATCGGCGGCGGTCGGGATGGCCGCGTTGGGAACGATCAGGACGTGCGTGGGAGCCTGTGGGCCCGTGTCGCGGAAGGCCGTCACGAGGTCGTCCTGATACAGGATGTCCGCCGGAACCTCGCGACGGATGATCTTTCCGAAGATCGTCATGGAGCTGGAAGTCTGGGGATGGATGAGGACTGATGGTAGCGCCGGGACGTGGAGAGAGGGTGAAATCCAGGCTCCCGGAAGCAGAAATCGGTGCCCGGGATGCTCATCGGGCCTTGCCGCGCTTCAGGAAGGTACGTTCTGGTTCGGGGCACGGATGTCCTCACTCAACACTTTCTCGGCGTAATCCACTCCGGCTGGCGTACGCGAGCCGTGCCAGCTCAGTAGCTCGCCGTCGACGAGCAGGAAGCGCTCGCGCGGAAGCCCGGTGATCGCGGCGAGTTCGTCGGCGTGAGAGGCCTTGAATGGGAACGGCTCGCTGGAGAGCAGCACCAACCCGGGGTCGGCCGCCGCCAGTTCCTCCGCGGTGACAGTCGGGTAGCGGATCGGGTTGCCGGCGAGCACGTTCTCACCGCCGGCCTGGGCCAGCAGGGCGCTGACGAATGTATCGTCGTTCACGGCCATGTAGGGATCGCGCCAGATGATGTAGGCAAAACGCACGGGAGGGCGCTGACGGGCCGCCTCACGCACGCGCGCGCTGCGTGTCTCGATATCGGCGGCAATGCGTTCGGCCTCGTCGCTGCGCTCCAGCACCCGGCCAATGTCGCGAACCATCCCGGCCGTCTCCGCCGCGTCGCGCGGCAGGCTCACATGCAGGTGAATGCCGGCCGCCGCCAGCGCCTCGGCATCCTCGCGCCGGTTCTCCTCGCTGTTGAGAAGCACGACATCGGGCCGCGCCGCCACGATGCGATCGATCTTCGGGCTCTTCGTACCACCCATGGAGGGCACCCGATCCACCAATCCCGTCGGGTGTACGCAGAACTTCGTGCGCCCGACCAGATCGGCGCCACGACCCAGGTCGAAAACGAGTTCGGTGAGGCTGGGGCAGAGCGAGACTATGCGCATTCGGTCGAACATTCAAAATGAAAGGCCGAGCGAAGGAATCCGGCGTCCGATCCGATCAACCGGCCCGGCCGGGGCAGTCGGCATCATGAGGCTTGATCCGACCTGTCGGACCGGACCGACGGCCTGATCAGGTCCGCTGACTCAGCGCTTCCAGCTCACTCGGACCCAGATCCATCCAGTTGGACGGGTAGCATCGAACGCGGCGGATAAGCCCCTCGGTCTCGAACGCCAGATCGGGGGCGCGGGGTATGGAGTTCGCCCGGGCCGGCAACTCCCGGACTTCCCAACGTCGCCCGAGTGAATCAGTAAATCGGGCGATCCTCGGCGTCCTCGACCTGCTGGGAATGATCTGGCTCAACATCTCGACCGGTTCGGCATGGTGCAGTACGGATTGGGAGGGTGGTGCCGACGCGACGACCATTCACGTGGTCAGGCGACCGGCTGGTTATGTCCGCCCGAACGATGCGGGCTACCACTCCTGGAGACGACCGGTATGCTGAAAGGGAACGGCCGCCGGATTCTCAACGGGAAACGGCCGCCCAGCTGGGACGGCCGTCTCCGTCGAGTCGTCACCTACTGCAAGGCTGTTGCCAACAGGACAGAACCAACCCGGACTGGGGCGGGTGGATTCGAACCACCGATCTTCCGATTAACAGTCGGACGCTTTGCCACTCAGCTACACCCCATCGTCAGGCGCGGATACAGAACGCCATCATGGGAAATATATCATCTCTGTCGCCGGATGTCGAACCATCCCGCCACCTGATTCCGGCTGCCATGGCTCCAATCCGTATCGGTGATGGCGCTCTCCAGCCGTCTGCACAGATGGCGACCAGGGATCAAACGCTCGACGGGACCATGAAAGTCGTAGCCGTGCCGGACAATCCTGCTCTCAGTCGGTCCTCAGGGCAACCGCCGCATCCACCTTCGCCGCGCGCCTTGCCGGTACGAGTCCGGCCAGGACGGAGGTGACCAGCAGGACGACGATCACACCACCGAAGACGAGTGGATCCCGCGGCGATGTCTGATAGAGCAGGTCGGCCACGAAGGGACCACCCACGAGAGCCACGGCGGCGCCGGCGGCAATGCCTACCACGGCGAGCAGAACACCCTGCCGGACCACCAGCCAGAGGACTTCAACGGGTGCTGCGCCGAGTGCCATGCGAACTCCCATCTCGCGGGTACGCTGGGCGACTCCGTAGGAGATCACACCGTAGGTGCCCACGGCCGCCAGAACGAGTGCGAGCGCGCCGAAGATCCCGAACATGGTCGCGCCCAGCTTCCACGGTCGCACCTCGTCATCCAGCAGGTTGCTCATCGGGAACACATCGGCGTACGGCAGGTCCGGAGCGAGACCCTGCATGGTCCGCTGGGTGGCCGCGGCTACCGCATCCCGATCCACTCCCGGCTTCACGCGTACGAAGAGCACCCTGTCCTGCATGAAAGGCATGCCGTAGCTGAGCGGCACCAGATACTGCAGGCTCGTCGGCTCCACTATCGACTGCCGGCGTGCGTTCTCCATCACTCCCACGATGGTGGAACAGGGGAGCGAATCGGCTCCGATGTGGACGCATTCTCCAACGGGATCGCCACCGGGCCAGTACAGCCGCGCCATGCTCTGGTTCACCACCGCGACCCTCGGTGCTCCCGGCACGTAGTCCGTCGAATCGAACCCGCGGCCGCGGAGTACCTTCGTGCCCACCGTGGGCAGGAAGCTGGCCGAGACGGCGTTCACATACGGCCCTCCGTCGGGCAGTGACGGCAACGAGTCGCGACCGGGAATCCGGAAGCCGGTGGCGTACGAGGAGGCGAGCGGAAGGCTGGCCGCGACCGCCGTGGAGGCCACTCCAGGGAGGCGCGCCACACGCACCGCCGCGTCGGCGAACGTGGCGTCCACTCGGGCCGAATCCATGCCCTGCCCTCTGAGCGCCATTCTTCCCACCAGCAACTGGTCGGTATCCAGACCCAATCGTGTCTGTTGAACCGCGACCAGGCTCTGCACGAAGAGTCCGGTGCCCACTAGCAGTACGACCGACATTGCCGTCTGAAGCGTGAGCAGCGTCGCCCGGCTGCGCGCGCGCCTCCCACCGCCGTCACCGGCACCTGTCCGGAGCGCGCTCGTGAGGGACAGCCGGCTGCCGAGCAGCGCCGGCACGGTCCCCGCGAGGAGGCCCGCCGCCACCGTTGCCATGGTGGTGAAGATCAATGTCCTCGCATCGACGACCGGGGCCGAACCGATACTGCCACCGAGCAGAAGCCGATCGACGAGCGTGCCGCCCCACCGGACCACCAGGAGAGCGCCTGCGCCGCCAATCAGCGCCAGGACCATCCCCTCGGTGAGCAACTGTCGGATCAATCGTCCACGACTCACCCCGAGTGCCAGGCGCACGGCGACCTCCCGCCGTCGCGCGACTGCACGGGCGAGCAACAGGTTGGCCACGTTCGCGCACGCTACCAGTAGCACGAGGACCGAGACCCCGAATAGGAGCGTCGCCACCCGCGATTCGGGGCTGTCACTGCGGGCCACGATGGGGAGTACGGAGGTCAGCACGCCAGCCGGTACCCGGGCCGACTGCCCGGCATGCGGTTCAGCCTGCGCGCGCGCCGTGAGCAGTTGGGTGAGTTGCCCCTCGGCGACCGTCGGCTCGAGCCCTGCACGTAGCCGACCGGTGACCTCGAGCCACTGCCAGTCATTGCTCATGTACTGGCCACCTCGCACCGGGTCGAGCGCGACCGTGTGCAGCGGTAACCAGACGTCAGGCGGGGTGCGCCCGGTTCCGGCAAAGCCCGCGGGGGCCACGCCGATCACCGTGAACTGCTGACGATTCAGCTCGAGTGTGCGACCCAGCACGTCCTCGTCGGTGCCGAAGTGCCGGCGCCTGAATCCGTCGCTGATCACGGCAACCGGCACGCCCGCAGGTGCCGCGTCGTCGATCGGCTGGATCGCTCGCCCACGCTCGGCGCGCACGCCGAGCACGGTGAAGTAGTTGCCTGTCACGAAGCGGGCCCTCACCGGCTCGGCGCGCTCGCCGCGACCCATGCTCATCCTGGTCCCGCCCTCGCCGATGACCCCGTCGAACGCCCTCACGCCCCGGCTGATATCCGCCATGGCATCGACGCTGAAGCTGCTGTTCCGGATGCCTGCTCCCCGATAGTCATAGCTCTCGCTGAGCGAGTAGAGCTGACCTGGGGCGACCACATGCGCCGGTGGCCTGAGCAGCAGCCTGTCCACGACGCCGAACGTCACGGCGTTGGCACCGATGCCCAGGGCGAGGGTCAGGGCGACGATGGAGGCGAAGCCAGGCTGACGCCGGATGCCGCGAATGGCGTAGCGCACGTCATCGCGCAGTGCCTGCCAGAGGTCGGTGCGCCGTTCGAGCCGGAGCTGGCCACGGTCTATCCGCGTCAGTTCGGAACGGTAGCGACTCACGTCGCCGAAGCGTCGCACAGCATCGGCGCGCGCTTCCCGACTATCGAGGCCGCGGGCGACGAGTCGACGTTCCTCCTCGGCGAAGTGGAATGCCAGCTCCTCATCCACTTCCAGCTCCACCTGTCGCGCCCTTCCGCCCAGTCGGAAGATCCGGCGCAATCCAGCTATCCGTGCCACGTTTCAGCCCTCGGCGCCGAGCAGATCGGGACCACTCTGTTCCAGAACCCTGAAGACGGCGCTGGCGTAACGCGTCCAGCGCAGGCTCTGGCTGCGGAGCTGATCGCGACCCTCGGGCGTGAGCTGGTAGAACTTGGCCCTTCGCCCGGTATCCGAGATCCCCCACTCGCTCTCCAGCCAGCCCCGCTTCTCCAGCCGGTGCAGGGCCGTGTAGAGCGCCCCTTCCTCGACCGTCAACTCCTCGCCGGTAGTGTCGGCGATCCAGCGCGCGACTGCGTAGCCGTGGCGCGGGCCCCAGGAGAGGGTCTTCAGGACGAGCACGTCGAGAGTGCCCTGGAGGAGTGGCAGTTCGGTGGCCGGCGGCATGGGTGCGGGCTAAGGCATGAATCGATGAGGCATGAGATGTTGATGTATCATTACATGAGATAGCGCATGCCGCAAGAGGGCGGGCGAGGACAGCTGTCCTCGCCCGCCCTCTTGCGGTGCCGGTGGTCCGCTATCCCGGAGCGGTCAATCGATGGCGCTCGTGAGAACCCGTTCCGTCTGGTCATCGCGCTGACGCGAGCTGTCGGTCCCCGGCACTGACAGCGTGTTCGGGGTGGGCCATTCCTGCTGCTCCCACGCCTGCTGCCAGAACATCCACTCGTAGCGGACGCTGGTCACGAAAGCCGTCTTCGCACGTTCCCGGGCAGCGTCGTCGGCAGCGTCGGCCGCGCGCTGCAGTCGGGAGAGCAGTTCATTCATGTAGTCGTCAAAACCCGGGTCGGCATAGGTCTTCAGCCAGTCCGCGTAAGGGTGACTCGCTGCTGGCGTGCCATGTTCCCGCTGCAGCCGCTGGCCCAGTTCCACGTAGAGCCACGGGCAGGGCGTGAGCGCGGCAATGGCCTCCACCAGCGTGCCACGCAGCGCGGTGGAGACCATGTGATCCTGATACGCACGGTTGTTGGGGGTCAGCTCGAGCGCCATGATGTCATCCGGACCGTAGCCCAGCTTCTCGCCGTAGCCGGCATGGAGGGCGCCCTCCACCATCAGCGCCATCCGCGCCGCATCTATGAACCAGAGCTTGTCGGCGGGTACTGGTGAGCGCGTGGAGATGATCGCCGCGGCATCGGAGAATGCCTCCAGGTAGCGCGCGTCCTGCATCTGGTAGAAGCGGAACAGTTCGGGCTGGAGCGTGCCCGCCGCCAGCTCGCGAACGAACGGATGATCGAACGATGCCCCCCATGCCGCGGCAGCGCCGTCCAGGCATTCGTGGGCGAACGGAGGCACGGCATAGCCGCGTTGGGACATCTGACTTCCTCCTTCCAGGGTTGGGGCGGTGCTCACCGGCTGAATTCAGCCTCGTTCTCGAAGACCGCCAGTTCGTTGCGTACCTCGCGTACGCCACGGACAGCACGTACACCGGCTATGACGTCACCCAGCTCGGTGGCCAGCACCTCACCGCGGAGCGTCACCACGCCATCTGTGGCCTCGGTCTCTATGCGGCTGGCCTGGCGGGCATGATGACCGAGCTGTGACCGCACGCGCGCTTCCAGTTGATCGTCGTCCGGCCTGTCCGATCTGAGGCGATTGCGGGTTGCCACCAGTGCGCCGCGGGTGCGGTTGCGCAGGTCACGGGCCTTCCGGCTCATGCGCTCCGTCGTCGTGCGCGTGACGGCGCCAGCGCGCTCGACTACCCGACGGCGTCGAATACCCAGCCCCCGGTCCATGAAGAGGGCGAGCGCGACACCGGTACCGATGCCGATGAGTAGTGCGGGGCCATGGTCCTGGGCAAATGCCACAGCCGGATGTCGGCGGTCGCGGCGAAAGAGTGCAGCCATCTGTTCCTCCTGCATGAAGCCATTCCAGTTGGTCGGCGTCAACTGGACGCCGACACGGGTTGACTGGAACTGCAATCCCGATGCCCCGAACATTCACCGAGTCAACGGCGCCCGGAATCCAGTTGCTGGATTGTCCGCGTCGATGGCGGTCGTTCCGTCTTCAGGCGCGCAGATACCTTCTCCACCTGGTCCAGCACGCGGAGCACGTTGTCGGCGGCGAGCTTGCGCATATCCGTGTCGCTCCAGCCGCGGGAGGCGAGTTCCTCGAACAGCGCCGGATAGGTGCTCACGTCCTCCAGGCCTACGACGGTCTCGGTGATGCCATCAAAGTCACCGCCGAGGCCGACGTGATCAGCGCCAGCCACCTTGCGAATGTGCTCGATATGATCGGCGACATCGCCGATGGTTGCCCGTGGCCTCGTATTGGCGGCCACCCACTCATTCATCGCCCGCACCACGCTCGCGCTGTCGGCGCCGGGCTGCTGGCTTGCCGCCCGTTGCGCCGCCTGTGCCCTGGCAACCCAGTCCACCAGCGCCTGGGAGACGAAGCCAGGCACGAAGGTGACCATGACGACACCGCCGTTCCGGGGTAGCCGACTGAGGATGGAGTCGGGCACATTGCGCGGGACATTGGTGATCGCCCGTGCCGAGGAGTGGGAGAAGATCACTGGCGCCTCGCTCACGTTGAGCGCGTCACTCATCGTGCCGGGCGAGACATGGGAGAGGTCGACGATCATTCCCAGCCGATTCATCTCCCGCACGACCTCCTCGCCGAAGGGAGTCAGCCCACCATGGGTGGGAGCATCCATCGCCGCGTCGGCCCAGTCGAGGGTGACGTTGTGGGTCAGGGTCATGTAGCGCGCGCCAAGGTCGTAGTAGGCGCGCAGTGCGCCGAGCGAATTCTCGATCGCGTGACCGCCCTCCATGCCGAGCAGCGAGCCCACCCGCCCCGACTGTTTCCGCACCGCACGCAGCTCGGCGGCGGTCTTCACGGGCACCAGTTCGGGGTAGCGGTCGATCATCTGGCGGGCAATGTCGATCTGCTCCAACTGCACCCGGGCGTAGCCGGGCAGGCTGGCAGACGTGCCCTGGGACGCATAGTTGGGGTCATCGCGCTCGCCGGGAATGTAGACGGACCAGAACTGTCCACCCACCATTCCAGCTTTCAGGCGGGGAATATCCGTCATGCCGCGGGTGCGCTTCGTCAGGTCGTAGGCGCCCACGTCTCGCGGCGCGACGCTGTCCTCACGGATGGCCCACGGGAGATCGTTGTGGCCGTCGATGACGGGCGTGTCGCGCAGCAACCTCGCGATTCGCATGCGCGAACTCCTGGGGCTCACTGTAGCCACGGGCGCGCCCTGTGCCTGAACGGGGGACGGAGGAACGGTGACGAGCAGGGGGGCGAGTATCACGACGGCGAGCAGGCGCATGGCAGATCGCTGGGTACGGGTTGCGAAGTGGTGCTGTCGAGAGTGTACGCCCCCGAGGGCGGCAGTGGCAAGTCCGGCGTCGACGGGCCCCTCTTCCACGATGGCCCGCGGCGACCGCGTGCGCCCGGGTTGTGCGGGACGCGGCGGCACTGGCCGGGCTGGACATGAGCGGCGACGGCGCGCGCCCGGGTTGTGCGTGGGTCGAGTGCTTCGGATGCACGGGCGCTTGGCGGCGACCGCGTGCGCCCGGGTTGTGCATTCGATGCGGAGTGAATATCCTATTAGCCGGATATGCGGATATTACCCGAGGCGGCCATTCTGGCCCAACTCCAGTCCCTGGCCGACCCGATCAGGGCGCGGCTGCTGCTGGTGCTCGACCGACATGAGCTCACTGTCGGCGAGCTGTGCCAGGTGCTCCAGTTGCCGCAGTCCACGGTCAGCCGGCATCTGCGCACGCTCGCCGACGACGAGTGGGTGCTGGCCCGCGCCGACGGCGCCAGGCGGCTTTACCGGCTGGCCGAGCTGGACGACGCTCGTCAAAAGCTGTGGGCACTGGTGGGGCAGGGGATGGTGGAAGTTGCGGCAACACGCCAGGATGCCTTGCGGGTTCCAGCCGTTCTCGCCCAGCGTCGGAGCGTGTCGGCTGACTTCTTTGCCGGCGCGGCCGGCGATTGGGATGCGCTGCGCTCCGAACTGTTCGGCAGCGGTATCGACCTGCGCGCACTTCTCGCCCTGCTCGACGAGCGGTGGACGGTGGGCGACCTGGGCTGCGGTACCGGGCAGCTTGCCGCCTCGCTCGCCCCCTTCGTGCGACGCGTGGTGGCGGTGGACGCCTCTCCTGCCATGCTGGAGGCCGCGCGCGCCCGGTTGGCGGGTATGGACCCCGACGTCGCCGGGGTCGTGGAACTGCGAGCCGGTGAGCTGGAAGCCCTGCCGGTGACCGACGGGGAACTGGACGTCGCCGTTCTGTCGCTGGTGCTCCACCACGTCGTCGAACCGACCGCCGTGCTGGTCGAGGCGCGCCGGACGCTGGTCATGGGCGGCCGGCTGCTGGTGTTGGAGATGCTCCCACACGCTCACGCCGAATATCGGCGGACGATGGGTCACGTCTGGCAGGGTTTCGAGCCTGCCCAGATGGAGACATGGCTGACGGACGCCGGTTTCCGCGATGTCAGGACGCGGCTTCTCGGCGCCGATCCGCAGGCGCTGGGTCCGGCACTGTTCGTGTCGACGGCACGGGCGACGGCAGGGGTGACGGGCGGGCTTCGAGGATCCTGCAAGGCGCCCGAGGCCGCTGGGCGCGAGTTGAGGGCTGGCGCGCTGTCCGGGCTGACGCGGTCTGGCGCGCCGGGCCGCGCGGGGGGCCCCCCCCAGACTCAGGATGCCTCCGTTCCGCCCGCTCCCCGTCACCAATCCCACGCCGCCACCAGCATCCCCGCCTCGTCCGGCCTGGATCCCACCTTCCCGAAATCACCAATCACATCCACCATGCCATGACCACGACACTCCACGATCGGACTCCCATGCCTTGCGCCACCGCGCGACCGCCCTTCTGTGTTCGCGACCTCTCCCTCGCCGAGTGGGGGCGCAACGAGATCCGCCTCGCCGAGCAGGAGATGCCCGGCCTGATGGCGCTGCGCGAGGAGTACGGGGCTCAGCAGCCACTCGCCGGCGCGCGCATCATGGGCTCGCTGCACATGACCGTCCAGACCGCGGTCCTCATCGAGACGCTCGTCGCACTGGGCGCCGATGTGCGCTGGGTGAGTTGCAACATCTTCTCCACCCAGGACCACGCCGCCGCCGCCACTGCGGTCGGCCCCAACGGGACGGCCGATAGCCCCGGCGGTGTGCCCGTCTTCGCCTGGAAGGGGGAGACGCTCGAGGAATACTGGTGGTGCACCGAGCAGGCGCTCATGTGGCCCGATGGTGGCGGCCCCAACCTCATCCTGGACGACGGCGGCGACGCCACCCTGCTCGTCCATCGTGGTGCCGATTTCGAGGCGGCCGGGGAGATTCCGGCTTTCGATCCGGAAACGGATCCGGAGGAATGGGGCGTCATTCTGGACCTGCTGCGCCAGGAAGCCGAGCGCAATCCAGGTCGCTGGACGAAGGTGGCCGAGGGAATTCGCGGCGTCTCCGAGGAGACGACCACCGGTGTGCATCGCCTCTACGAGATGATGCGGGCTGGCACACTTCGCTTCCCCGCCATCAATGTGAACGACGCCGTGACGAAGTCCAAGTTCGACAACCTCTACGGCTGCCGCCACTCGATCATCGATGGCCTCAACCGCGCCACCGACGTGATGCTGGCTGGCAAGGTGGCCGTCATCTGCGGCTACGGCGACGTGGGCAAGGGGTGCGCGCAGGCGCTGCGCGGCCAGGGTGCGCGCGTGATCATCACCGAGATCGACCCCATCTGCGCTCTCCAGGCAGCGATGGAAGGCTATCAGGTGCTGACGCTGGAGGATGTGGTGGAGACGGCGGACATCTTCATCACCACTACCGGCAACAAGGACATCATCACCGTCGCGTCCATGGCGCGCATGAAGGACAAGGCGATTGTCGGCAACATCGGCCATTTCGACAACGAGATCGACATGGCCGGCCTGAAGAGGTTCCCCGGGATCAGGCACGTGAACATCAAGCCACAGTACGACGAGTGGGTCTTTCCCGATGGACACAGCGTGATGATCCTCGCCGAGGGGCGGCTGCTGAATCTGGGCTGTGCGACAGGGCATCCGAGCTTCGTCATGTCGGCCAGCTTCACCAATCAGGTGATGGCCCAGATCGAATTGCACCAGAACGCTGACAGCTACGATCGAGCCGTCTATACGCTCCCCAAGCACCTGGACGAGAAGGTGGCGCGGCTGCACCTGGACAAGCTGGGAGTCAAGCTCACCCGGCTCACCCCGGACCAGGCGGCCTATATAGGCGTTCCGGTGGACGGGCCATACAAGGCAGACCATTACCGGTACTGACGGTTGCGCTCGCCAGCCGGTCCCCTTCTTCCCATCAGCCTCCCGACGCACAGTGCCGGCTGCCGATTTCATCGATCCGTCCCATCACACAGTCGATCCCGACCCGGAGATCTCGCCAGGCCACTCCCACATGGCAGCTCAGGATGGGACCGAGGGTGGCGCATCAGTCGACGATTCGCCACCGGCACCCGTGCGCGAGCACACCCTCACCGGCGACATCCGGATCCACACGGCAGTGCCGTCGCGATTCCTCAAGCATCCGCACGACGTACTGGTCTACCTGCCCCCGTGTTATGAAGAGGAGCCGGAGCGGCACTATCCGGTGCTCTACCTGCACGACGGACAGAACCTCTTCGACGATGCCACCGCCTTCTCCAGGGAGTGGGGCGTGGATGAGACGGCCGAGCGGCTGATAGCAGAGGGGGCCATCGAGCCGCTGATCATCGTCGGGATGTACAACGCCGGTGAGCAGCGCCTGGACGAATACACTCCCATCCGCGATGGATCCATGACGGGGGGCGGCAAGGGCGAGGCACACGGACGGATGTTGGTCGAGGAGCTGAAGCCGTTCATCGACGCCGCCTATCGCACGCGGCCGGAGGCGGCCAGTACCGGCGTGGGCGGTTCGTCGCTGGGGGGCCTCGTCTCACTCTACCTGGGGCTGCGTCACTCCGGAGTCTTCTGGCGCCTGGCAGTGATCTCGCCCTCGGCGTGGTGGGGTGACCGGTATCTCGCGCGCCGGGTGAAGGCGCTGTCGCACAAGCCGCCGCTTCGCATCTGGCTCTCGGTAGGTACGGAGGAGGGAGCGGGCGTGGTGGATGATGTGGAGGAGGTACGCGACGCGCTCGTCGAGCGAGGGTGGCAGGAAGGAGAGGACCTGCACTTCGAACTGGTGGAAGGGGGACGGCACGACGAGGCGGCCTGGGGGGCAATTGTGGAGCCAATGCTACGTTGGCTCTTCCCGGCCTCGTAACGCCTCCGGGGCCACTATCGCACTCGGACTGGCCGGACGGCAGTCCGGCCTGTCTATTGCGAAACCAACGACCGGCCTGGCGCGAGAAGCGCAAACCCTCAGGAGCATCCCGAACATGCATCGCGAGTACCACCGCTGGCACAGCCCATCGCTCGGTCGCGACATGGAGTTGCTGGTCTTCGGACATGGCGGCGCGCGCGTCCTCGTCTATCCCACTTCGCAGGGGCGCTACTTCGAGTGGGAAGACCGGGGGATGGTGGCGGCGCTGGGCGAACAACTGGAGCGCGGCTGGCTGCAGCTCTTCTGCCTGGACAGCGTCGACGCCGAGAGCTGGTACGCTCGTCACAAGCACCCCGTGCAGCGCGCCGAACGGCAGGAGGAGTACGAGCGTTATGTGCTGGACGAGGTGCTCCCGCTGAGCACGAGCCTCAACTCCAATCCATTCGTCATTGCCACCGGGGCGAGCTTCGGAGCCTATCACGCCGCCAGCCTGGCCTTTCGTCACCCGTACCAGGTGCACCGGATGATCGGGCTGAGTGGCCTGTACGACATCAGGGAGCAGACCGACGGTTACTACGATGCCCGCATCGCGGCACACAATCCGTCTGACTTCCTGCGTCAGGATCACGGTCCCGAGTGGCTGGAAGGGTTGCGCCGTCAGGACATCATCCTGGTGACGGGACGCGACGACAACTTCCGGACGAATAACGAGTGGGTCTCGCGACTACTCTGGGAGCGCGGCGTGGGCAACGCGCTGAGGCTCTGGGACGGCTGGGCGCACGACTGGCCCTGGTGGCGGGAGATGATCGTTCGCTACATGGGGGGACACGATTGAATCGTCGCCCGTCGCTCCCGCACCATCGCTCAGCCAGGCAGCACGAACCATCCAACTCAAGGAGCTCCCCAAGTGACGCGAAAAATCGGTCTTCTGCTCGGTCGCGAATGGTCCTGGCCGCCAGCCTTCATGGAGGAAGTCGCACGTCGCGACGTGGGCGTGGTCGCCGAGTATGTGCAACTCGACGCTGAGCGAATGGACGAACCGGTGGAATACGATCTCGTCATCGATCGCATCTCGCACGAGGTTCCGTTCTACAGGACCTGGCTCAAGAAGGCGGCGCTGGACGGTACCGTGGTGGTGAACAATCCGTTCATGTGGACGGCCGATGACAAGTTCTTTGGCGCCGCTCTGGCCACGAAGTTGGGCGTGGCGAGCCCTCGTACGGTGGCGCTCCCGAACAAGCAGTACGTTGCCGGAATCGATCACGACGAGAGCCTGCGCAACCTGCGCTACCCGCTCGACTGGCAGCGGCTGGTGGAATACGTGGGCATGCCATGCGTCCTCAAGGATGCCCACGGGGGTGGGTGGAAGGACGTCTATGTCTGCCACTCGCTGGAAGAGTTGATCCACCACTACGACCACTCCGGTCAACTGACAATGGTGGTCCAGGAGTTCATCGAGTGGGACCACTTCGTCCGTTGCATCTGCATCGGTCAGGAGCACGTGCTCCCCATGAAGTACGATCCTCGCGAGCGGAAATACCACGTGGAGCATGCGCATCTCAGCCCGGCCCTGGGCCGGCGCATCGTGGACGACTCGCTCACCCTGTGTCGGGCGCTCGGCTATGACATGAACTCGCTCGAGTTCGCCGTGCGCGATGGCGTGCCGTACGCGATCGACTTCATGAATCCGGCGCCCGACATGGACCTCTATTCGCTCACGCCCGAGTACTTCGACTGGGCGGTGAAGACCATGGCGGACATGGCGATCCGGCTGACCCTGGCCGAGCGCAGGCCGCCCCAGTTGCACCGCGGGGAATTCCTCATCGGGCGCCGGTTCGCCAGTGCGCGTGACCGGGCAGGCGACGTGGACCACGAGCCCCCGACTGCCGGAGCCGCGCCCGCCGCCCCGACCAGGAAGCAGCGGCCGGCGAGGAAGACGGCGGCTCCGGCCACTTCGAAGGCCGTTGCCGCCAGGAAGTCCACGCCGAAGCGGCCGGCGGCGAAGGGCAAGCGCGGGGACGAATCGTGAGCACGTCGGGCAAGCGGGACCCGGTCGCCGAGTACCACGACCTTCTCACCGGCAGCGGCGCTCACGACGGGCTGGCGGCAGATTCGCAGGCCAGGCTCGACGCGCAGATGCATGAGCGTGGGATCCTCTTCGGGGATCGTCCGCTCTGTACCGTGCTCCGTCCGCGATTCATGCGTGCCGCGCAGTATTCGGCGCTTCAGGAACGGGCAGGGCTCGTGCTGCGTGCCTTCGGCAGCGCCTACCAGGCAGCCGTGTCGCAGGAGAGCGTGCTGGATCAGTTCCGACTCACTGACTGGGAACGCGAGTTGGTGAGGGACGATCCCGGCTTTCGTGATCCGAGCCCCGTATCGCGCCTGGACGCCTTCTTCGTCCCGGACTCGGCCAACCCACACGCGGGACTCCGTTTCACCGAGTACAACGCCGAGACACCGGCAGGCTCCGCCTACAACGACGTGCTGACCGAGCTGTTCCACGCCCTGCCGGTCATGCGCGAGTTCCTCCGGAGCTGGGAACTGCGTCCACTGCCCGCTCGGCACCACGTACTCAACGCGCTGCTCGATGCCTGGCATCAGTGGTCGGGACGTCGCGACCTGCCACGCATCTGCATCCTGGACTGGGCAGAGGTACCCACCTTCAGTGAGTTCGTCCTCTTCCGGGACTACTTCATCCGCCAGGGAGTCTCGTGCGTCATTGGCGACCCGCGGAACGTTGAGTATACCGGTGGCCGATTGTTGGCTGACGGGCAACCGGTGGACCTGATCTACAAGCGCGTGCTCATCTCCGAACTCATCGAGCGCGGTGGGCTGGACCAGCCCGTGGTGCGCGCAGTGCGCGAGGGCAACGTATGCATGGTGAACCCGTTCCGCTGCAAGATCCTGCACAAGAAGGCCAGCCTGGCGGTGTTGAGCGATGAGCGAAATCAGCATCTGTTCGACGCCGCCTCTCGTGAGGCGGTGGCGATGCACATCCCGTGGACGCGGGTAGTCGAGGAGCGACGTACGGAGCGCGACGGCCAGGCGCTGGACCTCGTCCCGTGGATCGCCGATCACCGGGACGAGCTGGTGCTCAAGCCGAACGACGAGTACGGCGGCAAGGGGATAATCCTGGGTTGGGAGGCGACGCAGGACGAATGGGAGTCGACGTTGCGCACGGCGCTCTCCGAGCCGTACATAGTTCAGCAACGCGTCGCCCTGCCGGCAGAGGCATTCCCCAGTTGGGCAGATGGCGAGGTACATCTCGTGGACCACATGCTCGATACCGCCCCCTTCGTGGCACACGGAGATTTCGTGACCGGGTGCCTGACCCGTCTTTCCACAGCCGCCCTCCTGAACGTCACGGCGGGTGGCGGCAGCACCGTTCCGACATTCGTGGCGGAACCACGATGAGCCCCTCTGCAAGCCAGGTGATCCCATGAAAGGACCATCCCTCACCCTGGGCGTCGAGGAGGAATACCAGATTGTGGATCCGGAGACGCGGGAGCTTCGCTCCTACATCACCGAGATCCTCAAGGAGGATTCGCTGGTTCTCCAGGAGGTGAAGCCCGAGCTCCACCAATCCATGGTCGAGATCGGCAGCAAGGTGTGCGATACCGCGGCGGATGTACGGGCCGAACTCGTCCGTCTGCGCGGGCTGGTGATGCGCCTCGCGGCGCGGAACGGTCTCAAGATCGTGGCCGCCGGCACGCACCCCTTCTCCTCGTGGACCAACCAGGAGATCACCCCGCTGGAGCGCTACATCGGCGTGCAGCAGGATCTCGCCCAACTGGCGCAGCAGCTTCTCATCTTCGGCACTCACGTGCACGTCGGCATCGAGGACAGGGACTTCATGATCGACGCGATGAACGTGTCGCGATACCTGCTGCCGCACGTGCTCTGTCTCTCCACCAGCTCACCTTTCTGGGAGGGGCGAAAGACCGGCCTCAAGTCTTACCGGAGCATCATATTCCGCAACTTCCCGCGTACCGGCGTGCCGCCAGCGCTCACCGGCTATGCGGAGTATCAGGAACTGATCGCCGCCCTCGTGCGCACCGGGAGCATCCCGAACGGTTCCAAGATCTGGTGGGACGTGCGCCCCCATCATCTCTATCCGACGCTCGAGTTCCGCGTCTGTGACGTCTGTACACGCGTGGATGAAGCGGTCGCGATCGCCGCCATACTGCAGGCGATAGTTGCCAAGTTGTGGAAGCTGCGCTGTGACAACATGACGTTCCGGATCTATCCGCTCACCATGATCGACGAGAACAAGTGGCGGGCGGTACGATACGGCCTGGACGGCAACCTCATAGATTTCGGCAAGCAGCGCGAGCAGCCGGCGCGTGCGCTGATCCGTGAGATGATCGAGTGGTTCATAGACGACGTGCTCGACGACCTGGGCAGCCGGCGGGAGGTCGAGTATGCCTTCCGTATCCTGGACGAGGGCACGAGTGCGGACCGGCAACTGGCAACCTTCGAGCGGACCGGAGATCTGCGGGACGTCGTGGACCAGTTGATCGTCGAGACAGCGGAAGGGGTGACCATCGCGCCATCGTCCACCACTCCCATCCAGCCACCGACGGCGCCGCCGGCGGCGGGAGCCGGCAAGTAGGCCGCTCCGAATTCGAACGCACGACAAGTACACTGGCAGGCAACGCCCTGGAGGGCGCTACCGCGCCCATTCCCGCCTCACCCGTAGCCCTGGAAGCACCGTGGATCCGCGCAGCACCTACCGTCCTCTCGTAGGCGTCCCAACACAGACCCTCCAGAGCCTTGGCGGCGTCTCGGCCGCCATCCCGCCATCATGGGTGATGAGCCAGCGCTACATACAGACGATCGCCGAGGCCGGCGCACTACCCTGGATGCTCCCTCTTCTGGTGGACGACGAGTCCACGATGCGTGCGATGTTCGACCGGCTAGACGGTATCTTCCTTCCCGGTGGGGCGGACGTGGATCCAGCCAGCTACGGTTCGGAGCGGCATCCGCGGTGCGACGTGCGCACCGACCGCTCCCGTGACCGGCTGGAGCTGACCTTCGTGCGCTGGGCAATGGAGGAAGGGAAGCCGGTGCTTGGCGTATGCCGGGGTTTCCAGATCATCAACCTGGTGGCTGGCGGCACGCTCTGGCAGGATCTCGCCGATGAATGGCCGGAGGCGGAGAAACACGACTACTTCCCATTCGACGGCCGGTACGCCCGCGATTACCTGGCTCATACGGTGCGCCTGGAGGGTCCGTCACGATTACGCGGCATCCTGGATGCCGACGAGCTCCACGTGAACAGCATGCATCACCAGGGAGTGCGCACGGTGGGCGACGGCCTGGTGGCCACGGCCTATGCACCGGACGGTCTGATAGAGGCGCTCGAAGGCACCGGAGACAGCTTCCTGCTGGGCGTGCAGTGGCATCCCGAGGTGCTCACGGACGGCGACGAACGTATGCGGCGGCTGTTCCTCGCCTTCATCGACGCAGCAGTGGAGTGGCGGACGGAACGGCAGTTGGTGGCGAGCCAGTAGGAGCGCGCGACAGCTTGAGAGGGATGGAGGCGAACACCACGACGAGCGGGGCCCCGATCGAGATCGATCGGGGCCCCGCTCGTCGTGCTCTGCGACATTTCGTGAGGCTGCTCCTCCTACCCCGCTGAGCGGCGAGAAGGCATCACCCTTCCCGGCCCAGGGGAGACGTTCGTCGGGTTCTCGTTGGCGGAAGCGCTATCGACCTTGTGTGGTTGCCTTCCTGGCCGGCGCCGCCTTCTTAGTCGCTGCCTTTGCCGGCGCGGCCGCCTTGGTGGCGGCCTTCTTCGCCGGCGCGGCCGCCTTGGTGGCGGTCTTCTTCGCCGGTGCGGCCGCCTTGGTGGCGGCCTTCGTCGCTGGCGCGGCCGCCTTGGTGGCGGCCTTCTTCGCCGGTGCGGCCGCCTTGGTGGCGGCCTTCTTCGCCGGCGCGGCCGCCTTGGTGGCGGTCTTCTTCGCCGGTGCGGCCGTCTTGGTGGCGGTCTTCTTCGCCGGCGCGGCCGTCTTGGTGGCGGTCTTCTTCGCCGGCGCGGCCGTCTTGGTGGCGGTCTTCTTCGGCGGCGCGGCCGTCTTGGTGGCGGTCTTCTTCGCCGGCGCGGCCGTCTTGGTGGCGGTCTTCTTCGCCGGCGCGCTCTTCCTGCCCGCGGCCGCATCGGCCGTCTTCGCGGTAGCCGCCGCCGGAGACGCTGATGCGCCAACTGCCGGAGTGGAGGTCACGCTGCCGCTCACTGGCGGGTCATCCGCCGGGCGCGCGATGGGCTTGACGTTCCCGACGTTCTTCCTCGGCCGGCCGCTCTTTCGCGCCAGGCGGGCATCGGCGAGCATCTTGTCGAATTCGGCCTGGGCTTCGGCCATCAACTCGGCGTGAGAGAGCCTGCGCTCGCGCTCCGCCTTCTCCTTCTCCGCCAGGTATGTGGCGCGCGGGGACAGTGGGTTCATCCGTAATCCTCTCCGACAGTGGCGGGAAATGAGCGCAGTTCACCGGCACGGACACCAGGATGGTGCGCGCTGCCAGATCACCTACAATAATGCACTGTGACGTTCAGGCGCCAACATCCCGACAGCCGGGCGCCGGCCGGACACCGCGGCCGACGCCACCACGTCGGTTCAACCGCCGGCCTGCGGGTTGCTATTCAGTTCGCTGAGCGGGATGGGGAAGCACGTCACCGTTCCATAACCGGCACCGGTCGTGAACATGTCCACACCGTAGAACTCCAGATACCGTCGCAACTCACCCAATCGATGTCCGTCCAGATAGAATTCGCGTCGTTTCTGCTCCCGCAGGTCAGCCAGCAATTCGGCGGCTGTACCAGCGGTGGACGGCCCGAGGCCGTTGGCTGTGCGCTGGGCGTCCACGAAGGTTCGCGTCTGGGGCGATCCGCCCTGCGCTTCGGCGACTATGTACTGCGCCTCCAGTCCTGAAGCGAACCGGATGCTCGCGCCCGGTGTGATCGCCGCACCGCCAGGCTGCTCGGCGCTCGGACTGATGTGGCCACCGAACGAGCTGGGCTTGTTCGGAATGTACGCCAGGCTGCCCGAGCGCATGAGCTTCACCTTCGTGGGGGTGGTCGGGACCCGCGGGTCGCCCAGTTCCGCGAACGATGGCTCGACGGCGATCCAGGCTGAGCTGTTGGAGTAATTGTACCCGCCGCTCACGTTGGAGTTGTAACCAGTCCGGGCCAGCTCCGGGCTCCCGGTAGCGTTCCAGAACGGGTTCACCGGAACACCCGGCTGCGGCGGGATCCCTTCCGAGTAGTAGCTGACGAACCGGAAGTTCGCCGGTACTTCCTGGGCGTAGCCCAGAGCCCGCTGCATGTCGTTCAGATCGAGCGCGGCCCGGGCAGCACCCACCCTGGCCAGGTTGAGGATGGAGTCGGCAGTGGCTGCCGAACCCACCCCGGCGGCTCTCGCTGCGGTGGCCACCTGGATTGCCTCGTCGAAGCGCGGCAGGGCCATCGCGAACAGTTCCGCCGGAGTACGGGCCGCGCCGCCGTTCACCGGCGCCGAACAGAATGTCTCGCCAAGGGTTATGTAGGAGTAGCCTCCGAGGGCCAGCATTCGCGCCACACGAAGGTCGGTCGAGGAACTGGCGCCGGGGTAGCCCTTCAACCGGTCGGCAACGGTGTCGGCGTCGAAGCGCGACCGCTGGATGGGGCTGTAGATGAGCGCGACTATGTCGTTCAGGTTGTTGAAGTCACGCAGGTCGATCGGTCCGTAGGACGTGTTCGCGTGCAGGGCCTGGAGTTCGTCGGAGAGCACGCCGCCATAGAGCGCCGTATTGCCGATCATGCCCTGGAATTCACCCACCGCACCATTCACGAGCAGGTTCGCGTAGGTGGAGTCCACGAGGTCGCGCGAGGGTACGGAGCCGGGATTGTCGACGGCCAGGAAGTCGCTGCAGGCCGCCGACGCCACCGCCGCGACCATCAGGGCGGCAGAGGCCGCGCGCTTGCGAGAGTTGGTCATGGCGATCAGAAGGAGGCGGTGACCGACGCGGTGATGCGCCGGACCATGGGTAGAGTGTACGAGTCCGTGCGGATGAATTGCGCGAAGCTCGAGTAGGTCCTGAACGTGCTCTGACCGAAGAAGTTCACCTCGGGATCGATACCACCGTACTTCTTGCTGATGAACCCCAGGTTGTGACCGGTCACCGTGAGTGTGAGCGACTGTGACCGGAGCGCTCGGGCGAGATGAGGTGGCACCGAATAGCTCAGCGACAGGTCCCGCAGCTTCATGAAGTCAGCCGGCTGGATCCATGGCATCGTGGCGTTCCCCGACCAGTAGGCCGAGTCCAGCGCGCTGAGCGGATGCGTGGGATCGTTGAACCGCTGGCTGTTCCGGTTGGACGCCTGGTTGCGATTCCGTTCGCGCTGGTTGAAGAGGTAGTTGCCGCCCTTGAAGTCGATCAGCGCGTAGAGCCGGAAGTCCCCGAAGAAGGTCAGGGTATTGCTGAAGCCACCCTCGTATTTCGGTAACGCCGGTCCCACGTATCGCAGTTCGCCGAACTGCAGCGCACCGGTCGGTGACAGGTCGTAGGCACCATCGGCGGTGCGCTTCACATCCACTCCCCAGAAGCCGGCGATCGGATAGTGCTCGCGGATGATCTGGGTGGGGTAGATGGACGGGGCGTACGGATTGTAGGGGATGATCTGCTGGAGTCCTGGCAGGCTCAGCTTCTGCAGCTCGTTGTCATTGGTGGAATAGGTGAGCGTGGCATCCCAGGCAAAATTCCGGGTCTGAACGGGAGTGCCGCGCAGTGCCATCTCGAAGCCGCTGTTACGCAATTCGGCGAAGTTGATGAAGCGGGTGCCGGTGTAGCCGAGCGAGGGTGCGTTGCCGATCGAGATGAGGGCGTCGCTGGTGCGCTTGTCGTAGTAGGTGAACTCGGCTCCGAGCCGGTTGTCCAGGAAGGAGGCGTCGAAGCCGAGTTCCAGCTCGGTACCACGCTCTGGCTTCAGGTTCTCGTTTCCGGGAGCTGCCGGGATGATCCCCGAGGTTACGGTGCCGTTGCCGTTGACGACGCGGCTGGAGGTGTAGGTGCGGAGCGCGTCGTAGGGTCCCGGCGATCGCCCGGCCTGCCCGTAGGCGGCGCGCAGCTTGAAATCGCCGGCGCGAATGGCGTCGAAGAAGCCGGCGACTGCTGGCTCCTCGCTCACGACATAGGAGATGGAGCCCTTGGGGTAGTAGACGCGGTCGAACTTCTCGCCGAATGCGGAGTTGTCATCGGCGCGGACCGCGCCGGTGAGGAAGAGCCGATTCCCGAATCCGAGCTGCTCCTGGACGTAGTAGCCCAGGCTCGCCTGTTCGGCAAAGGCGCTCGTGGCACCGACGGTGGTCGCGTTCTGGATGAGCCGGAAGTTGCGACTCGGGATGCCGCTGGCCGACGCCGCAAGGGTGCGGGTGCGGACGCGGGTGCCCTGCGCACCGAAGCTGAGATCACTTGTCACGCCGGCCCACGGCAACGTGGCATGGAGGGAGCCGTTGTAGTCGAAGCTCATGAGCCTCGTCTGCGGCGTTCTCTGGGCCAGATAGCCAGACGGGAAGTCGCCCGAACTGAATCGGGTGTATGGCTCATAGAAGATCGTTGCCAGCGGCGAGTTGTAGTCCAACCCCACGGTCGCGCGATGGCTGAACCAGGAGGCCGGCCGATTGTTGACGGTGAAGCCCATCACGTAGCGGTCCGTCTCCAACCTGTTGTCGTACTCGTTGGATATTTCCGGCAGGTTTATCCGCCAGCCGCGACCGTCATTGGTAGCCGATCCGGGTTGACCACGCGTGGCGCTGATGATCACACCGCCACCGGCGTCGTCGCCGAGCGGGAGCCGCTGGCGGGCGCGGATGTAGCTGCTGTTGACGGAGAAATCGAGCTTGTTGCTGGCTGAATAGTTGAAGTTCACCCGGCCGCTCATGCGCTCGGCGAAGTTGTTGTGAAGTACGCCCTCGTCCAGACCGTAGTCGCCGGAAAGGAAGAAGTCGTAGCGGTCACCGCCGCCGCGCGCGGAGAGGCTCATGTTGCGGTAGCCACCGGTGCGCAGTGCCTCCGGGTCGTCGCGCAACGGGTTGCCGGAAATGACATCGCCTGCGCTGACACCCTGACAACCGGGCCATGCGGGGGTGCCGGCTGTCGGGCCACTGCCGGCGATCTTCGCATCGATGCGCGCCTGCGTGCAGGTGGTGTAGTTGTCGGGGATCGTGAGCGCCCATTCGCTCTGGCCTCCCTCGGCGCGTGCGGACCATTGCGTGCCCTGGGCACCTCGACTCCCCTTCCTCGTGATGATCTGGATCACGCCGCCGGCGGCGTCGGCGCCGTAGAGCGTGGCCGCGGCCGGCCCCTTGATCACCTCGATCGATTCGATGTCCTGCGGATTGATCGCGTCGAGGGCGGAGACACCCTGGGAGAAGGTGCCGTCGCCAGCACCGGATGGGCCGAAGTTGCCGCCCTGGCCGTCGTAGAAACGCACACCGTCGATGTAGAAGATGGGGCGGTTGCTCCCGGAGAGAGAGCTGGTGCCGCGGATGCGGATGTCGGCCGCCGTGCCGGCGGTGCCGGATCCGGGAGTGAGCGTCACTCCGGGTGTCTTGGACTGGAGAATGTCCGTGACGTTGCCCAGGGAGCTCACCGCCGTGAGGTTGGTGGCGTCGAGGGTCGTGATGGCATTTCCCACTGTACGCCTGGCGGCCGGAGCGGCGGTGCCGGTCACGACGATCTGATCGAGCTGGGTCACGGATTCGGTGAGGATGAAGTCGAGGCGAACCTCTCCGCTGACCGGGACATTGATGGTGCGGCTGGTCGGCGTGAAGCCGATTCGGCGGACCGTAACGGTCTGTGATCCCGACGGCGCGTTCGTGATCTCGAACTCGCCAGTGGATCGGGTCAGGGCGCCCATACCGGTCCCCGAAACAGCTACCTGGGCTCCCGCCACCGGGCGTCTGGTGGCGGCGTCGGTCACAGTGCCACGGATGGTACCAGTGCCCTGGGCGTGGGCCGGGCTGGCGGCTCCGATGCCTAGCGCGAGGACCGCGGCGCCCAGGCAGATGGTGGAGCTGAGGGCAGACAGTCGCATTGCCTCGTTCTCCTGTACCGGGAAGTCTGCAGTCCGACCGACCGTCTTCATTACCGGGCCGCCAGTTGGCGGCCGGCTGGAGTTGGCCTGAACGGAAGGTTCGGACCGGGACTGCCGGTCCGGCCGCGTCTCGCGGCCGGAAAAAAAGACAGTGAACCGGCTCGCTGCGCCAGGGGGGGGGAGGGGCCCGTGGCAACGCTTCGCGCAACATTCACATACTGGCGGGCGTATAATGGGTTGGCCCATCGGCCGGCGTCCGTCCTACCTGCTGGATGGGCGCCCATTGCCGTGCCGGGCGCACACCGCGCATTCAATCAGCCAGTCCGTCGAGGAGACCACATGTTCGCTCTGTCGTCAATCGCTCGCCGCGCGCCATTCGTTGCCGCGTCGACGTCCGATTCCGTACGCACTGCCGGCCTTCTCGCACGCCGGTCTGTCCTGCTCACGCTATTGTCCGTCGCGGTCGTCGTCGCGCCACGCTCGGCCAGCGCGCAGGAGCCCGTGGACACGGCGGCGCTGCAGAAGATCCGGGTCGAGGGCACGGAGAGGTCGAAGGTGATGGAGCTGGCGAGCTGGCTCACCGACGTCTACGGTCCCCGGCTCACCAACTCACCGCAGAGCCGCGCTGCCGGCGAATGGACGGTGAAGACGCTCAAGGAGTGGGGAATCGGGAACGCCCACCTCGAATGGTTTCCCTTCGGCCGTGGGTGGGTGAACGAGCGAGCCGTGGCCCAGGTGGTAGGACCGATGCCCTACACCGTGCCGATCTATCCGGGTGCCTGGACGGTGGGTACCAATGGCCCCAGGACGGGCGATGTCGTCATTGTTTCCCTGCCCAACAATGCCACCGAGGCTGATGCCGCCCCGTATCGTGGCAAGCTGCGTGGAAAGATCGTCCTCGCCTCACCCCTGCCCACTGTCAACCCACTCTTCGAGGCACCAGGCCGCCGTTGGACCGCCGCCGAACTGGATTCGCTGAGAGGGCTCCCGATGCCCGCCGCCGGCGGTGGCCGCTTTGGCAACCGGCCCACGCCTCCAGCCAACCTGCTGGATCGCAACCGCTTCTGGGTGGATGAGGGCGTGCTGGCCGTCATCGTGCCAGGTAGCTCGCGCGGGAACAGCGGCTCGGTATCCAACGCGCCAACGGGGAACCGCGCGCCGGATGCGCCGCCCAGCGTCCCTCAGCTCGCCGTGATGTCCGAACACTACGGCCGGATGTACCGGACGGTGGAGAAGGGGCAGCCGGTGAAGATGGAACTGGACGTGCGCAATCGGTTCACCAGCGATGACCTGAACTCCTTCAACGTCGTCGCCGAGTTGCCCGGCAGCGACAAGAAGGACGAGATCGTGATGCTGGGTGCTCACTTCGACTCCTGGCACAACGCCACGGGAGCCACCGACAATGCCGGATCGTCGGCGGTGATGCTGGAGGCGATGCGGATCCTCAAGGCGACCGGGCTGCCGCTGCGCCGTACGGTACGCATCGGTCTCTGGACCGGCGAGGAGCAGGGTCTCCTGGGCTCGCGCGCTTTCGTGGCCGAGCATTTCGGCACCGAGGAGCAGCCCAAGGCAGAGCACGGCAAGGTCAGCGTCTACTTCAATCAGGACAATGGCGGTGGCGCCATCCGTGGCATGTGGGCGCAGTCCAACCTGATGGCGGTGCCCATCTTTGACTCCTGGTTCCGGGCGCTCGACGTGAACCCTGCCTCATCGGCGCGGGCCATCACCCTGGCCAATACGGGGAGCACGGACCACATCGCCTTCGACGCCGTCGGCATCCCTGGCTTCCAGTTCCTGCAGGACCCGATGGAGTACTCCACTCGTACCCATCACAGCAGCCAGGACTTCTACGAGCGCCTGGTGCCCGAGGACATGATCCATAACGCGGTGATCGTGGCCTCGTTCGTCTACCTGGCGGCCAACCGCGACGAGCCGTTCCCGCGGAAGTAAGGCAACTCCCCTGGGGCGCCAGGGAAACTTTCGGGGTGGTCTGGAACTATCTCCGGCACTCACTCGTACGGATGGATGACACCAGCGATGGCGGCCCGGGTGGCCGTTGTCGCTGGTCTCTCGTCCCACAGCCGATCGAGTCCTGATGCCGCTGTTCGAAGCCGTACGACTAGCCCTGTCCCAGATCCGTGCCCAGAAGCTGAAGAGCTTCTTCACCCTGCTCGGGGTGACGATCGGCGTGATGTTCCTCATCGCCGTCGTCTCCATAGTGGAGGGAATGGGACGCTATGTGGAGGAGGATTTCGCCGCCAAGTTCCTCGGCGTCAACACCTTCAACGTCCGTCGGATGCCAGACATCCAGATGGGCGAGGTTACCGAGGCTACCCGGCGCGAGTGGCGCCAGCGCCCGGGCATCACGGAGCAGGACGCCTATGCCATCCGGGATGCGCTGCCGGCCGACGCCAACTGGGCCATTGACGCCGTGGCCTGGCTGACCCCCAAGGCGCGCTACGCGGTCCAGACGCCGCAGTTGCTGGTCCACGCGGCCACGTCCGACTTCTTCAAGATCAAGAATCTGGTGGTCGAGCGCGGCCGCGCGTTCACCGAGCAGGAGGCTGCGCTCGGCATGCCGGTGGTGGTGATCGGGACCGAGGTCGCCGACTCCTACTTCCCCGAACTCGACCCTATCGGGCGCGAGCTTCGCTTTGGTGGTGTGCCATTCACGGTCGTGGGTGTGCTGGAGAAGCAGGGGAGCGTGTTCGGGCTATCGCTGGATCGCCAGGCAGTGGCGCCGTACCAGTCGCCGATGCAGCGCCTGACGGCACCCCGGGGCGAGAACATCTACGGCGTCATGGTCCAGGCTGACAACGAGGCGTCGCTGTCGGAAGCTCGCGAGATCACCCGCGAGCTGATGCGGCGTCGGCGCGGGCTACGACCGTCGCAGGACGACAACTTCTCCTTCGAGACTTCGGAGTCCGCCCTCGCCCAGTGGGCTTCGATCAAGAAGTACCTCGTCCTGGCCGGGATCTTTCTACCGGCGATCGGCCTCGTGGTGGGCTCGATCGTCATCATGAACATCATGCTGGTGGCGGTGGCGGAACGCACGTACGAGATCGGGATCCGGAAGGCGCTGGGCGCGAAGCGGCGTGACATCCTGGCCCAGTTCCTCGTGGAAGCGGCCGCCCTGAGCGTCCTCGGCGCCATGATCGGCATCGCCCTCGGTTTCGCGCTGGCCAGGATCGTTGCCGCCGTGTCTCCGTTGCCAACGAGCGTCGCCCTCTGGTCGGTGATCATGTCGGTCGGACTGGGCGCCGGGGTGGGGATCCTGGCGGGCATCTACCCCGCTCGTCGGGCCAGCCTGCTGGATCCGGTCACCGCGATGCGCGCGGAATAGGGTACTGAAATGAACATGGGAATCCGTCTGCACAACCTGTTCGAGGGCGTCGTGATCGCCTTCGACGCCATACGCGCCAACAAGATCCGCGCGGGCCTCACCATTCTCGGCATCGCCATCGGTGTCTTCGTGGTGACGGCGATGTCGGCGGCCGTACACGGTATCAACGCCGGCGTCTCGGCCAGCCTCGCGGCCTCCGGTCCAACCACCTTCTTCGTCACGAAGTGGCCCATCGCCATCACGTCGTGCAACGGTTCGGCCGATAGCTGCCCGTGGCGCAGCAATCCACCGCTGACGATCACGGAGACGGAGCGACTGGGCCGCCTGCCTGGTATCCAGGCGGTGGTGGCGCATCTGGGTACGTCAGCGTCCTTCAAGTACAAGGATCGTGAACTACCCGGGGCAGGTGTTGACGCCTACACGCCGGACTGGACGGAGGTGGACGGTGGGACGATAGATCCGGGCCGCAGCTTCACCCAGGCCGAGAATGCCAATGCCAGCAACGTCGTGATCATCAACAACAAGATGAAGGAACGGCTGTTCGGCGAGAGCGATGCACTGGACAAGCGGATCTACGTCAACGGCAAGCCGTTCACCGTCATCGGCATCTATACGCCAATGGCCAACGCGTTCGATGGCGGCAACAATTCCAAGGCTATCGTGCCGCTGGAAACAGCGCGCCGCCGGCTGAACGCCGGCGTGCGCTGGATGGATCTCACCGTCAAGCCGTACGACGGTGTACCCCAGGATGAGGCGATCGACGCCGTGATCGCGGAGTTGCGTACGGGCCGCGGCCTGAAGCCGGCGGCAGAGAACACCTTCTTCGTCAACACCCAGGAGAAGGTGATGGAACTCTATGACAAGATCGTCGGCGTCTTCTTCCTCGTCATGATCGTCCTCTCGGCAATCGGCCTGATGGTGGGCGGCGTGGGAGTGGTGGCGATCATGATGATCTCGGTCACCGAGCGCACGCGTGAGATAGGCGTGCGCAAGGCGCTCGGCGCGACCAAGGGGATCATCCTCTGGCAGTTCCTCGTGGAGGCGGCCACGCTCACCCTGATCGGGGCGTTGGTAGGGTTGGCGGTGGGCGGAGGACTCACCTGGCTCATCCGCACGTTGTCACCCATCCAGGCTGCCATTCCGCCGCTGGCGATCGTGGCCGCGATCACCGTCAGCGCACTCACGGGAATCATCTTCGGGATGCTGCCAGCGGTTCGTGCCGCATCGCTGGATCCCGTGGAAGCGTTGCGGCACGAGTGACCGGGCAGGAGAAAGGCTACGGGGCCTTCTCCAGCATGGTGGCGATGCCGGCATAGTCGGCGCTTTCCAGGCTCGCGCAGAGTGCTTCCAATGCATCGGGACCTGCATGTCGCAGCCAGAGCCTGGCATGCTCCGGGTAGCCGGACTCGGCGATCACGGAGAGGAAGCTCGTGCGCGATATGATGCCGGAGGCGTGCTTGCGTACGATTGCGCAGAAGCGGTCCTGGTCGAGCACCAGGGGGAGCAACTGGAGCGTCGTCGCGCTTCCCGCATGTTCCACCGCCAGCACCAGTCTCGTCGCCAGCCGCCGCATGGCCGGTTCCTCGCCGTCCGGTGCCGTGTCGAAGAGGTGGAGCAGGCGCCAGTACAGCCGCTCATCCTCCGGAGCCCGCTCCCAGGGCGCGGCATCACTCCTGGTGACATCCAGCGGGTCGGCCTCCAGCGCCGGGATGAAGGACTCGCGAAGTGCCGTCAGGGAGAGCTGGTCGGCGGCGAAGAGGCGTAATCGGGCGGTGAGGTCGGCAAGGTTCATGGTGTGTCCGGTGCTGCGGGCGGGCGCTCCCAGAGCACGACCGGCTCGTTGCGCACCGCCTGTTCGACCGCGTCGGCAACCGCCCGGCGGAGCGCGGTGTGGCCGGTTGTCATGCCGGCCGAGTTGACTCTGTTGGAAAGCACGATGATGAACATGCTGTGGACCGGATCCATCCACATCGACGTCCCGGTGAATCCGGTGTGTCCAAAGCTCCAGGGGCTGGCGAATCGCCCGGCGCTGGATGGTGGCGACGGCGTATCCCAGCCCAGGCCGCGGCTGGAGTTCGGGTACTCGGGCGTCGCCCATCGTACGACCGTTTGCGGCTGCACGAGTTGCACGCTCCCGTAACGTCCACCGTTGAGCAGGAACTGGGCGAAGACGGCCAGGTCACGCACGGATGAGAAGAGGCCGGCATGGCCGGCGACCCCGCCCAGTGCCCACGCGTTCTCGTCGTGCACGACGCCCCAGAGCAGGCCACCGCGCGCCGTATCCACCGCGGTCGCGGCGATGCGCGGACGGAGCGATGCAGGGGGCAGGAATTGCGTGTCCGCCATGCCCAGCGGGCGGAATACGCGCTCCGAGACGAAGGCGTCCAGCGACTGGCCGCTCACGCGCTCGACAATGAACTGCATGAGGATGAAGTCCCAGTCACTGTAGATCATGTCGGTGCCGGGTGCGTACTTCAGCGGTCGTGCGGCGATCTGCTGCAGGTACTGTTCCCGACCGCGGTAGCTCCGATAGAGCGCCGCGAACGCTTCCAGTCCGCCGCTGTGGGTGAGGAGCATGCGCACCGTGATGTGACGCTTGGCGGAGTCGACAGCGGCGAACTCCGGGATGTAATGGGCAACAGTGCTGTCGATATGGAGCAGGCCGGCTTCCTCCAGGATCATTGCCGCGGTGGTGGTGGCAACCACCTTGGTAAGGGAGGCGAGATCGTAGAGCGTCGCGGCGTCCGTCCTCGCACTGCCCGGCGCCCAGTCGGTGTGCCCCTCGCCGTGCATGTAAACGACGCGTCCATAGCGTCCAACCGCGATCACCACACCCGGCGCGACGCGGTCGGCGACGGCGGAACGAGCGAGCGAGTCGAGCGTTCTCGTCAATGATGCGTCGAGGCCCACGTCCACAGGACGAGCCGGTACCAGCACGGCTGTCGGAGTCATGGGTGCGGGCAGCGGTTCGACAGCACCGCGACAGGCAATGCTGGCGAGCGCGACCAGGGGGATGAGGACGCGGCGGAAGATCACTGGACGATAGGTAAGGAGAGGGAAGATGGACGGTCGGGCAGCGTCGGAAGATGGGGCGGAGCAGCCTCCGGAGCCAGCGGGCGCATGGCATGTCGTCGCACTCCCCTCAGGCCGTGAGGCAGGATATGGTTATCGTTCACCATTCGAGAGGCACACCTGCCCGATGCCGGCATGCCGACGACCCGGAAGGCGCGTTCCCGCGCTTGCCTCCGCGAAGCGGATGATCGGTCTGGCACGCAGGTCTCCACCATCATGCCGAGGACGATGCAGGCCATCACTCCCTCAGTTGCCGCGCGCACCGTCTACCTGAACGGTGAGTTTCTGCCCAGTGATCAGGCCGCTGTCTCAGTCGACGACCGCGGCTTCCTGTTCGCCGATGGTGTGTATGAGGTGACGCGTGTGTTGAGCGGGCAGTTCGTGGAACGAGGCCGCCACCGACGCCGGCTGGAGCGCGGGTTGCGTGCGCTCGAGATCCGGCTGACAACGGCCGAGTTGGACCGGCTCGACGAGGTGGCCGATCGCCTGATTGTCGAGAACGGGCTCGGCGTCGGAGAGGCGACGGTCTATCTGCAGGTCACTCGCGGTGCGGTCTCGCCGCGCACACACCAGTTCCCGGCGGTCGAGACGCGGCCCACCGTCTACCTGAGTGCTGCATCGCTGACGTCGAAGGACGAATTGCGTGAGCACGGCGTGTCGGCGATCACGGTGCCCGATATGCGGTGGGCGCGCTGTGACCTCAAGACCGTGAACCTGCTGCCGAATGCCCTCGCCCGGCAGAAAGCCGCGGTCGCGGGTGCTTACGAAGCACTGTTCGTCAGGGACGGTGTGCTGCTGGAAGGTTCGCAGACCAACCTCTTCGCGGTGATTGACGGTGAATTGCGCACCGCTCCTGCTACCAACTACATCCTGCCCGGAGTCACGCGCGAGGTCGTGCTGGAGGTCGCACGTTCTGCCGGGATGCATGTGCGCGAGTTCCCCGTGCTGGCCGATGAGGTGTACCGGGCGACCGAATTCTTCCTGACGAGCACGACGAACGACGTCATGCCGATCGTGCGAATAGACGACGATCCCGTGAGCGACGGTCGGCCCGGCCCGGTGAGCCGACAACTGCACAGCGCCTTCATGGAACGGTTGTCGTGGGGTGCGGGGGAATAGCTACTACGCTACCCGCTCCGAACATCCTCCCTCCAACTTCCTGGCTGGAAGGTGGTCACTCGGGCCGTGATCAGCCGTAGGGATATCCGTCACCAGTCACGCCACGGCGTGCCGGTGGTGCGCTGACACCCGGAAGGCGACGATGTCCGCGCAACCGGAATCCCAATGGAGGAAAGAATGACACGTCCACTCATGCCCGTGCTCGGGCTCGCCATGCTGCTGGCCATTCCTGCACATGCACAGACGACTGCACGCGCGTTCGTCGATGGACAGGTCGTCGCCAGGGAACTGGCCTCGTCCGCGGCCGCGATCACCGACCTCATGGACCGCGGCAACAAGCTCGCCGTTGACGGCAAGTTCCGGAAGGCCGCCCACGCCTTTCATGCTGCCGCGGCGGCGCAGTTGCGCGTCGGTGAACTACCGGACGTAGCACTCTGGCAGGAAGCCAACATGTATTTCGCGCTCGGCGACAATGCTCATGCTGCCGCCACCCTGGCAACCCTTGGCGAGCGCGCCTCGGAGTACGGCAACCCGGTCGCCGAGGTGAGGGCGAAGATGAACGCGGCTCTCCTCTACGCCCGGGTAGGAGACGTGGAGCGAGCGGCCACGCTCACCACCGAACTCCAGACGCTTCGGAAGTCGCCGTTCATCGGTGATGAACTCAGGGCCGAACTCGACCTGCGGCTCGGTCGGCAGTGAGGCACTCTTGCAGCCGTGACCGGCCTGGCCATCGGGAGTTCTTCCCGATCGCCGGGCCCGGCACGCGTCGCTGCAGCAAGGTGCTCCCGCTTCCCGGAATTGCCTGAAGCCGTCGATCATCAGCGCGGCGCCGGGTTCGACGCACCCATCACTGCCGTCGCGCTCACGGCGAAGTGAGATCGGTGCCAGAGGGGCGAGGCTACTATACTTCCGGCTGTCCACTACTGCCGCTAGCCCACGCTCCTCAGCTCCGGTTCCGCCGCCCGTGCCAGTTCGCCCCGCCAAGCTCCGCGATGCGCCCACCATCCAGGCGCTCATCGAATCGTACGTCCCGCTGGGCACCCTGCTACCGCGGTCGCTGGATTTCGTGCTGATGAATATCGAGCACTACCTGGTCGATGAACGCGATGGCGTCCTGGTGGGCTGCGTACACCTCGAGGATTATTCGCCGAGCCTGGCTGAGATCCGATCGTTGTCGGTGGATTCTCGCCATCAGGGTCAACGGGTGGGGACTGCGCTGGTGCACGCCGCGGAGTTGTTGGCCCGTCGCCGCCAGTACACGACGGTCTTCGCGGTGAGCGATCGCGATCAGTTCTTCAAGGCGCTGGGCTACGAAGAGCGCGACATCCCGGAGCTGGACCGTGAGCGCAGCGAGGTGAGTCGTTTCAAGGGCGTCTATGCGAAGGACGTCTGACTGCAGTCCGGGGCGTCGGTGGCGGCGTATGCGGCCCGGTCCTGCTCGCTGAGAAGGGCTACCCGGCTCATGAGGTCCCGGGCAACGCCCAGGTAGCCTCGCGGGCGCAGCGGCATGTCGTCGTACGCATCAGTTGGCACGAGCGGCCCGAAGTGAATACGTATCGGTCTCTCGCCGAGCCGGCCACCACGCCAGACAGCACGCAGGTCGTTGCCGAGTCCGGCGACGAAGACGGGAATGATCTGGGGCCGCGACGTCAGGACCAACTGTCCAACGCCCGGCTGGAACGGCAGGAGTGTGTAGGGGTCGGCATTCCTGTTCCGGGTACCCTCGGGATGGAAGCCGATCGCGTGCCAGGGGCCCGTAGCGGTGAGGGCGACGAGCCGATCGAGCATCTGCCGGTCGAGTTCCTGGGTGCCGGGTTCACGGAAGAAGGGCGGATACATGGCCCATCCTGCCACTGACGCATTCAACAACGCGCCACGCACCGAGTTGTAGCAGTAGCGGCCGCGGACGGGAAAGAAGAAGCGCCATGGGCCGGGCGCCCGCTCGGAGAGGACGGTGGCAACCACGAACAGGTCGAGTAGCGAACGGTGATTAGCCACGAGCAGCAACGGACGTTGCCGGTCCACCGCCTCCAGTTCGCGCAGCCCGTGAACGTGCAGGGAACGATGGAGGGCGAACCAGAAGACCCGCGCCATCACCTGCCGCTGGTAGCCACTCCAGAATTTCTTGGCTGATCCGCAGTTCATCAGCTCGGCAAGGCGAACCAACCCTGGTTGACGCTCCTCTGCCGCGCCGGGCTGAGCTGGCCCTGTGCGATCGGTCGCGACCCTCTCATCCACGACGCCGGTCACGGACCCTGCCGGAGAGAGCGGCGCTCGCGCCAGTTGCTGCTCATGGTTTGACGCCGCTGGAGCGCAGCGCGCGAGCGGTCAGGGAGGGGTCGTCGGAGCCACGCTCAAGATCCGCCTCGAACTGGGCGTCGGCCGCCGGCGTGGCTGTGCATTCCAGAGTGAGCACCCGTCGCCCGAGCGCGCGAATCGCACGCGGAATGGGGCCGCCACGGGGCTGCGTGGCGGCTTCCGTGCCGCCGCGCAGCTCGGGTGGCCAGCGTACCTCGAGCGTGCCATCGTCAGAGGCGTCCCAGATGAAGCCGAGCTGTTCGCCGTTCATGGGCCGGCGAACGATTTCCACCCGCTCCAGCGCGGCACTGCCAGCGGCGGCACGGACGTAGACCACGACCGCCGAGGAGTCGGGCAGGCGGAGGCGTACCCGCCGTCGCTCGGCCCGTAGCCGTTCCGGAAGATCGGCATCCAGGATCCGGCACTCGGCGCCCGGGGTGACGCTGATGTAGGCGTCATCGAGGTATGGCTCCAGCCGCAGTACCCGTTGCAGCGCGGGCGGCAGCGTCACGAGCGCGGCGCGGTCACCCGCCGCGCTGTCGGCCAGCTCCTTCAGGCGGACGTCGGCGACCGTCGATGGTTCGCGCGCATCCCCACGGCCACAGGCGGCCACCAGCACGGACGCAACGGTCGCGAGCAGGATGAGAACTTGTGGCGATGGGAGGAACGTTCGATGGGGAGTCACCTGCTGAGGATGGCCAGCGACACGACATCAGGCAAGGAGTGGCCGGAAGGGGTGACGACAATCCCGGTCACTCACCTGTCCCAGGAGCCGTACATTGGATTGGGGAGGATGAAGTAGCGGCGCCCGAACAGGGATATGACCTCCGGTCCGGCATCGCGTGCCGCCTGGGTGAGGGCGGGGAAGTCCTGGATGTTGTCGCCCACCCAGAGGAGCACGTTCATGGGCGGGAAACCGACCGCTGCATTGCCACTCTGCACGGCGGCGAAGCGCGCGTTCTTGTCGCTTCCCTGAGGTCCGTCGACGCGACAGAGTACGAGGTCAGTGGCCAGCTCGAGGGCCTCCAGATTGGCGCGCGTGTCAGGACATTCGGCCTGCGTGCGGTTGGTGACTATGACGACCCGTCCGCCCCGATCGCGCACATGACTCAGGAACTGCCTGGCGCCGGGCAGAGTCGTGGCAGCCCGCTCGGCTACCCAGGCACTCCAACTGGATGCGGTGAAGCCACTGTCCAGCAGTGCGCGTCGGCGCTGGTATTCGGAGTTGTCGATGATCGTCTCGTCGGCGTCCAGGATGACCGCCCACTCGCCGACGTCCTGCGCCCTCACCAGCGAATCGAGGGCGCGGGTGGCGCCGGCATATACCTGCTCGAAGAGCATCCGGTGCTCGGCGCTGCCGCGCGTCCAGCGCACCGAGGTCGGCAACGCCAATGATTCCGCCGTGGCGGAAGACGGCGCCGGGGCAGGGGAGACGGCGGGAGCGGTCGCCGGCGCGCAACCAGCGAGGAAGAGAATGGCAATGGGCAGCCGCATGAGGAACGGAGGTTGGAGGTGCGTTGGCGGTGAGCGACCGGAGCGAAGGGATGATAGCCAGGACATCCCGATCACGTGCGGCTGAAGGATGCCTCCGGACAGGCGGGCGAGGCGAGGTCAGGACGGGCCTGATCGTAGGGGAAAGCCCCACGGTGCTGTGCTGCAACCCCGTTCAGGAAATCCATACGCACCCCGACAGAGCGTTCACGCCCTGGGAGACATCTTTATCCCCGAGCAGTAGAACACCTCCAAACCAGACGCCGGAGGCGTCAAAATCATGACTACCTCGCCCGCCACCACCGTGAAGAGACTCGCCGTAGCCGCCACCGCCATTGCCCTGGTGACTGCAGTAGCGGTCGTCGCAACACGCGACACCGCCGCCGCCGGTGGCGTGAGCAGCGTCGCAGCCTCGATCCCCGTTCGGACCATGCCGGAAGTGCGTGGCTCGGAAGTCGCCGTCCTCACGGCGGCACCCAACGTACCGCCCCCCATCACCCGTGATTACGCCACCAAGGTGGTCGTGAATCTCGAGTCGGTGGAGAAGACGATGAAACTCGCCGACGGCGTGGACTACACCTTCTGGACCTTCGGTGGAACAGTTCCGGGCTCGTTCATCCGGATCCGCGAGGGCGATGAGGTAGAGTTCACCATGGCCAACCACCACACCAGCACCGTCCCTCACAACATCGACCTGCACGCGGTCACCGGCCCCGGCGGCGGCGCGAAGGCATCGCTCACCATGCCCGGTGGCGAGTCGGTCTTCACCTTCACCGCTCTCAACCCCGGCCTCTACGTCTACCACTGTGCTGTCTCGCCGGTACCGGCGCACATCGCCAACGGCATGTACGGTCTGATCCTGGTCGAGCCCAAGGAAGGACTGCCCAAGGTGGACCATGAGTTCTACGTGATGCAGAGCGAGTTCTACACTACCGGCAAGTACGGTGAGAAGGGACTGCAGACGCTGGACATGGAGAAGGGAATTGCCGAGCAGCCGACGTACGTGGTCTTCAACGGTGCGGTCGGCGCCCTCACCGGCGACGGTGCGCTCCAGGCGAAGGTGGGCGAGACGGTGCGGATGTTCGTCGGCAACGGCGGCCCCAACCTCACCAGCTCGTTCCACGTGATCGGCGAGATCTTCGACAACGTCTACACCGAGGGTGGCTCGGTCGCCCAGCACAACGTCCAGACGACATCGATTCCTGCCGGTGGCGCGACCGTGGTGGAGTTCCGCGTCGAGGCGCCCGGTGAGCTGGTGCTGGTGGACCACTCGATCTTCCGCGCCTTCAACAAGGGCGCGCTGGGAATCCTCAACGTGAGCGGCAAGGAGCAGGGCAAGGTGTTCGCCGCGATCAAGGGGATCGGAGTAGCAGACAAGGGCGGACACTGACCCGCCCACCGCGGGCCGCCACTACGGCAGCCCGCGGGACACATCTCCCGCTGGATGACACTGCAATACCGCCGGTGGCTGATGCCACCGGCTTCGCACCACCGGCCAGGCGCACCACCGGCCAGGCGCACCACCGGCCAGGCGCACCACCGGCCAGGCGCACCACCGGTTACACGTATCACCAGTTTCGCGCGGTACCGTTCTCTCCCGTTTCCAGCCGATACTGCCATGCGCCCGCTGATCCTGCTCGCGACACTCCTGCTCGCCGTCCCGCTCGCTGCGCAATCGCGCGACGGGCACTCGGCGCGCGGGATGGCGAGCATCCCGGCGGGTAGCTACGAGCCACTGTACGATCTGGGCGCGGGCGCGACCCGGATAGAGGCCTTCCGCATCGACCGCGTGCCGGTGACCCGCGGGCAGTTTCTCGCCTTCGTCCGCGAACATCCGGCATGGCGGCGCGACAGCGTGCGCAAGCTCTTCGCCGATGAGCGCTACCTGGCCGGGTGGGCCGGCGCGCTGGATGCGAGTGACAGCGGCGCCGCCACTGGCGGCGATCGAGTGTCGGCCATGGACCGTCCGGTCACCGAGGTCAGCTGGTTTGCGGCCGCTGCCTACTGCCGTGCCCGGAACAAGCGGTTGCCGACGGTGGATGAGTGGGAATACGTCGCCGCGGCAAACGAGACTGTGCGCGACGCCAGCCGCGACGCGGCGACTACCCGGACGATTCTCGCCAGTTACACCCGTCCGTATGGGGACCGGCCGGCAACGGTCGGTACCACTCCGGCCAACGCCTACGGCGTGCGCGACATGCACGGACTGGTCTGGGAGTGGACGGAGGACTTCAACAGCGTACTCGTCTCCGACGACTCGCGCGGCATATCGGCGCGCGACCAGCAGTTGTTCTGTGCGGCCGGCGCGGTGGGCGCCACGAATGTCACCAACTATCCCGCCTTCCTCCGCTACGCCGTGCGCGCCGGCCTTCAGGGGCGTACGACCATGTCGGCCCTCGGTTTCCGTTGCGCTGCGAGTTGATCACCATGAACAGTCATCCCTTCCTCAGGTCGGTCGTCCTGCCGTCGCTCCTCGTCCTCCTCGCCGCCGGCTGTCAGGTTGTTGCCAGTGATGGGGGCGTTGACGGTGACGCGGTGCTTGCCGCCGCGAGCGAGGACCACTCGGCCCACGGTTCCGCATCCGCCCTGGTGCCGGCGAGCGAGGCGATGGAGGTGGACGGTCCGGCAGATGCACTCGGCGACGGCTCGCTGCACGACCTGGAGATGATCTGGACCGATCAGGACGATCGACCGCGGACGCTGGCCGAGTTGGGCAGTCGCCCGCTGGTGATGGCGATGGTCTACACGACCTGCACCCACACCTGCCCGCTCATCATCGCCGACCTCAAGCAGATCGAGAGCGCACTGACGCCGGCGCAGCGTGCGGGCATCAACTTCGTCCTTGTCACGCTCGACCCGGAGACCGATACACCGGCGCAGCTCCAGAGCTTTGCCCGTGATTCGAAGCTGGACACGGCGCACTGGACCCTGCTGACCGGAACGAGCAGCGACGTGCGGATCCTCGCCGCCACGCTCGGTATCCGTTACCGGCCGGGTGAGGCGGGCGAGATCGCTCACAGCAACGCGCTCACCATCATCGATACTCGTGGCTCGATCGCCTACCAGCAGCGTGGCGTGGGCAGTGGGTACGACAAGGCGCTGGGTGCGCTCGTCCGGCTCATTCCGTGAGCCTGGCGGCTCGAACGCGCAGTCAGTCCGGCCGATGACTGCCACTTCCCTGCGCACTCCCTGTTCCGACCCCGGCAAGACAATGTCAGTCCCTCGAATCATCCTCTGTGGCGCCATCGTCGCGGCGCTGGCCGTGCTCGTAGAACCGGCATTGGGGCAGCAGCCGCTGGCTCAGCAGCGCCCGGACAGCTCGCTGATCTTCTCCGGCGAGGTACGCACGCGTGCCGAGTACGATCGACCAGGCTCGGGACTGGGTGGCGACGGCGTCACCCTGCTCCGCTCGCGTTTCGGCGCAGATGCGCGTCTGGCGGGCGGGGCGCGCATGTTCGTCCAGATCCAGGACAGCCGCGTATTCGGGGAGAAGGGGACGACATCCGGTTCAGCAGACCAGCTCGATCTTCACCAGGGATACCTGGAGTTGAACGGCAAGTGGGAGGGGCGCGGCGTGGGCCTGCGTGCCGGCCGGCAGGAGATCGCCCTGGGCAACGAGCGCCTGGTGGGCGCGGTTGGCTGGACGAACACCGGTCGCAGCTTCGATGGCGCTCGCGTGGACCTGACGGCTGAAGGTGCGACCTGGCACGCCACGGCCCTTGCCGCCACTCTCGCCGAGCATGGACGACGCTCGCCCGCGAGGGTGGGCGACGATCCGGCCCGCGATGACGAGACGCTGCTCGGCCTGGCTATCAACCGAGGCACATTCGAGGCGCTGCTGGTCCACGATCGCGGTGTCCATTTCCGTGTCTTCGACCAGCTCCGCCGGACCACTGGCTACGTCCGCTACCGCACGCCGTCCGCGGCTGGCTTCGTGATGGATCTGGAGGGCGCGTACCAGACCGGAAGCCAGCGGCGACTGCCGACCGGTGGATCAGGCTCGGCTACGGATCAGGACATCGGTGCCTGGTTTGCCGGGGCGAGAGTCAATCGGCCGGCAGACAGTTCCCTGCCAGCTTCGTTGACGCTGGGGGTGGACTGGCTCTCGGGTGACTCCGACCCGGCCGATGGAAACTACGGCGCCTTCAACACCCTCTACGCGACCAACCACAAGTGGTACGGGATCATGGACCTCTTCCTGGATCCCGCCGCGCGCACCGGCGACCGCGGCCTGGTGGATGCGACGGCAGGGGCAGCGATGACGCTCTCCCCGCGTGTCGCACTGCGGGCGGATGTGCACCACTTCCGGACCGCCGCCGCCGGTGCAGGCGCGGTTGACCGTGCTCTCGGCTGGGAAGGCGACCTCACGATGCCTGTGCGTGTATCCCAGGCGGCCAGTATCGAGCTTGGCTACGCCCTCTTTCGCCCGGGCGCTGGCGGTCAGGCGTTGGGATTGGGAGATGAGGGTGTGCTGCGGCACTGGGGCTATCTGCAGCTCCGGGTAGGCTTCTGAGGTCGCGGCACCTCCTGCGACATTCCACCCCTTTCTCGTGTCGATGCACAGGAAACTGCCGGATATCGGTGCCGACGGGGACGGGATGGAATGCCGTGCCGGAGATGTGATTAGCTTTAGTCCGGGGGAGCCGCATGGAATGCACGCAGTCGGCGACGATGCGCTCCTTCTGCTGGTCACAATCACGCCGCGTAAGGGAGCGCGCTGATGGAGTGGTTCGTGAAGGCGTTCGTGAAGGCGAGCCTGGCATGGCTGGCGCTGGCGGTGACGTTGGGCGTCTGCATGGCGGCGATACCGTTGTGGGTGATCTACCGACCCGCTCACCTGCACATGGCGTTGCTCGGCTTCGTCACCATGATGATCTACGGCGTGGCCTACCACGTCATCCCCCGTTTCACCGGCTTCGCATTGTACAGCCGGCGTGCTGCCGGCGTACAGTGGTACCTCTCCAACGCTGGCCTGGCGCTCATGGTGACCGGTTTCGTCCTGCGGCCCCATGGCATCGCCGGTTCGACGCTCGTTCTCGCTACCGGAGGGACGCTCGCGGCGCTCGGCGCGTACACGTTCGTCTATGTTCTCTGGCGCACGATGGACGGCCCTGCCGGGCTGCGTCGGGCGACCGAGCGGGTAGCGCGAAGTGAGGGAGCCCGACTGCCGGTGAGCTCGGCGAGGTGAGTACCACATACCTGGTGGCAGTGACGCTGCACGCGCTGGCTGCGATCTTCTGGCTCGGCGGCATGTTCTTCCTGGGTGTGGTGGGTGCTCCGGTGCTTCGATCCATCGAGCCAGCGGCGCTGCGCCAGCGGCTCTTCCACGATCTCGGCAGCCGGTTCCGTAGCAGTGGCTGGATTGCCATCGGGGTGCTCGTCGCGACCGGTGTGTGGATCCTGCAGCTTCGTGGGCTGCTCCACTGGGAGGGAGTGCTCGGCGCACCGGCGTTCTGGGCCACGACATTCGGTCGTTCACTCGCTGTCAAGCTGGTGGCCGTGACGACGATGATCATGGTGAGCGCGGTCCACGATTTCGCACTAGGGCCGGCGGCCGGCCGCATCGAACCGGGTACTCCACCGGCGATCGCGCTGCGTCGCAAGGCAGCACTGCTGGCGCGCGTCAACGCACTCGTCGGCCTCATCGTGGTCCTTGCCGCCGTCCGGCTCGCTCGCGGCGGCTGACCGACCATGTACACCCTCGTTCGTCGTTACATCAAGACCGGCGTCGGCTTCCTTGGAGTGGGGCTGCTGCTCGGTCTGTGGATGATGGTTCGACGGGAACTCTGGCAGCGCTATCCGACGCGCTACGAGCTCAGCGCACATACGCATGCGCTTTTCGTCGGCTTCGTCATGATGATGATACTCGGCGTCGCGCTCTGGCTCTTCCCCCGACCTGACAAGGCGGATACGCGCTACAAGCCGATGCAGGCCGAGCTGGCGTACTGGGTGTTGACGACGGGGACCGCCGGCAGGATTGCGAGCGAACTGGCAAGGGCGGCGGTCCCGGGGGCATGGATGGGATGGGTCATCATCGCCTGCGGCGCTCTCCAGGTATGCGGCATAGGCCTCTTCTTCCACACCATGTGGAGCCGCATCCGGCCGGTCGGCAGTGCCCTGCGGGAGGCGAAGGGAGAGCGCTTCTGACTCTACGCGAAGCTGCTCGGTGATTGCCAGCGGCTGGCCTGGCGCCCTCCGGCAGGGCTGGAGACACGGCCGTGGCTCGGCCAGGGCGTGCGCTTCAACGTGCCTGTCGGCTGTGTCGTAGGAACGGGTGAGGGTCCGTCAGGCGACGGACTCCGACCGAGGATGATCCGCAATGGCGGCAGATCCCCGGCCTGGCGCCTTCACCCCTACCAGCCCGTACACATGAGACATTACGCGACTCTCCTCTACCTCGCGGCGGCGCTCGTGCCCGGCACGAGCGCCATGGCCCAGGTCCGGAGCCAGCTCCGCGGCCGGGTCTTTGACGGCTACACCGACGCGCCGCTGGCCGACGTCGCAGTGACCTATTCGTCCAGCGACCAGGCCGTCCGCACCGACAGGAACGGTCGCTTCGAGACAGGCTGCTCTGTCCAGGCAACTCTCGAGTTCCGCAAGGCAGGGTACCAGCCAGCCCAGCGCGTCGTCACCGACTGCGCGGAGCCACTACTGGTGGGACTGATACCCGGCGCGCAGGTCCTGGGCGCTGTGCGAACCGTGGCCACGACACGGGAAGGGGCCAACATCGAGTCGCCGCAGTCCAACACCGTACTGTCCCTGCACGAACTGCAGCGCGGCACCGGTCTCTTCCTGCAGGATGCCATCAACCTCACTCCAGGCATCCGCATGGAGCGGCGCACCATGTCCGGGGGGCAGACCTTCACCATCCGCGGCTACAGGAACGACGGTGATGCCGGCAACTTCACCGGTACTGGCTTCAAGGCGTACCTGAATGGCATCCCACTCACCAACGCCGAGGGACTCACGACCCTGGACGACGTGGATTTCGCCACGCTCGGCCGGGTGGATGTGATACGTGGTCCGGCGTCGACGACCTACGGTGGCGGCATTGGCGGAGTCGTGAATTTCTATACCGCGCGTCCCGGTCGCATCGGCACGACCGTGGTACAGGAAGCGACCACCGGGAGCAACGGCCTGTTGAGGTCGGATACGCGGCTGGAACATGTGAGCAGTGGTGCCACGACAATGCTGGACTACGGCCACCAGGGCTACGACAGCTACCGGATCCACAGCGACTCGAAGAAGGACTTCGGTACCTTCTTCGGCGAATTCAGGCCTTCGGGTCGACGGACCATCACCACCTTCGTGAGCTATGCCAACTCCCGCGACCTGCGTGCAGGTGAACTGGACAGTGCCCAGTTCGCGCAGAAACTGAACACCGGCGAGCAACGGTATATCGACAACAACGCCCATCTCGACGTCGAGAGCTTCCGCATGGGTGCGTCGCATGCCTACCAGCTCAGCGATCGTTTCGCCACTACTGCGGCCGCGTACTTCAGCGGCAACACGCTCGAGGACGTCTACGCTGCCGGGCTGAATTCAAGGTCGAACCAGAACTTTGGTGCACGGCTGGTACTCGATACCGATCTGACAGGCGCCAGCGGACCGCTACATGGTACGTCGGGGCTCGAGTTCCAGAAGAGCAATGTCGCCGCCGAGGGCTACGGACTGAGCAAGCAGGTACTGGGAGCCCTGCGCAGTGACCTGGAGACGAGCACCATGCAGTACAGTCTCTTCACGCAGTGGGACGTCGCCCTGCCGGCGGACTTCACGCTCACCGCGGGGGCCAGCGCGAACTTCCTCGAGTATGACATCATCGACCGCATGGCGACGACGGCGAACCCCACTCACCTGGACGGCTCGGGGCGCAGGACCTTCGACCCCGTGATCACGCCGCGGATCGCGTTGCGCAGGATGTTCGGTTCGGATGCCTCGGTCTATGCCAACATCAGCCAGGGCTACCAACCGCCGACGGCTGGCGACGCTGTGATCCCTTTCACCGGTGAGCCGAACGGCGACCTGTCGCCGGAGCGCGCCACGCAATACGAGATAGGCAGCAAGGGAAGCCTCCTTGGCCGGCGGCTGTCGTATCAGCTCGCGCTGTTCGAATTGCGGGTCACCGACAAACTCTCCTCGCAGGCGGTCTTCGACACTGACGGCTCGAGGCTCTACAGCTACACCGTCAACGCCGGTGACCAGAACAACAGGGGTCTCGAAGTGGCTGCATCATACGCATTGATCGACAGCCCCGTGGGTGTCGTGTCGTTGCTGCGTCCGTTCGCCTCGTATACCTACTCCGACTTCACCTACAGCAACTTCAGAAGCGACAACAACAACGACGCGAAGACGGTGGATTACTCCGGGCGTAAGGTGGTGGGCGTGGCGCCGAACGTGTTCAACGCCGGCATCGACGCGGCGCTGAGCTCGGGCCTCCACATGAATGCGACGTATCATCACACCGATCGCATGCCTATCAGTTACGACAATGCACACGAGGCGGTGGGTTACTCGCTGCTCGACGCGAAAGTGGGCTTCGCCCACGACCTCGCGAAGCGCTTCATGCTGGACGTGTTCGTGGGTGGCAGCAACCTCACCAACAGCCTCTACTTCACCCAGGTGTTCCTGAACCACAAGTTCGATACGCCCAATCCGCACATGTACCTGCCGGGCCCGTACACGGCGAAGTACTACGGCGGTCTCAAGGTCAGCTATCGACCCTGACGGGGGTCAAAAGGGAAGGGACGCACGCGACGACAGCAAGTCCGGCTGTCGTCGCACCTGTCGCGGCGGCGCCGGAGACTCCCAACCCCTTGAGGTTGGCGTGTGCCGGGCAGGTGAAGCGCCGGCCGATTCCGATCTCCGGCCATGCCATCATCGGATGGCTCCGGCGTACTGCCCTGCATGCCATCGTGGCGCCACTCATCCGTGCGCCGCGCCCGCGAGATCAGTCGCTTTCCGGCAACTGCGACGGGAGGGTGAGTCGGAACGTGCTCCCGCTACCCAGCGACGATTCAACTTCCAGCGCGCCGCCGAGGAGGATGGCAAGACGGCGTGAGATGGGGAGGCCGAGGCCGGTGCCGCCATGCACCGCGCTGGGCAACTGCACGAACTCATCAAAGATCCGCTGCTGATCCTGGGGGTCGATGCCAGGGCCACCGTCGCGAACCTCGATCACCACGCCTCCCGACGATGTCTCCCGGTAGAGGACGCGAACGGGATGGCCGGCGCCGAACTTGATGGCGTTGGAGAGCAGGTTCAACAGGATCTGCCGCAGCCGTCGCGGATCGCTCGAGATGGGGCGCGGCTCATCGACGGCGATTGACAGTTCGAGCGTCGAACCGGCCTCCTGGGCCATGGCGCGGAAGGTGAGGAAGAGATCCTCCACCAGCTCCGGCACCAGCACCTGCTCCTCCACGAGCTCCATCTTCTCGGCTTCGATCTTGGACAGGTCGAGCACGTCGTTGACGAGTTCCAGGAGATGTCGGGCGGCGCGCTGGCTGCGTGCGATGCCGTCTCGTTGAGGCGCTGTCAGTTCACCATGAACCCCGGCGAGGAGAAGGTCGTTGTATCCGAAGATCGCATTGAGGGGTGTTCGCAGCTCATGGCTCATGGCGGCGAAGAAGCGCCCGCGTGCCTGCTCGCTGCGCTCGGCACGCGCGCCGGCACGGACCTCCCGTCGGGCGAGCTCGGCGAGAAGGAGGCTGATGAGGAGGCCGGCGAAGGCCACCGCTGGTGCCAGCAGTCGCGCCGAGCGTTCCTCGACCACCGGCAGCGAGCTGAAGGCGACTGTCCAGTTGCGGCCGAATATGTTCACCGGCCGTTGCGACTGATAGGCCGCCCTGCCGGCTTTGCTGGCGGAGAGGACGGACGGTGTGGAACCCAACGTATCGCTACGCGAATCATAGACGAGACGGGAAGGATCCGGATGCGTGCCGTCGTATACACTGAATGCCACCGGAGGCATGGCCACGCCGAAGAGCCCGTTGAAGAGGTCGCCGGCACGGAAGGGCGCATAGACATAGCCGCGCAGTCTCTCCCGCCTCTCGGCCACTGTTGCCGGAGTGCCTTCACCCGCATAGAGAGGTAGATAGATGAGGAAACCAACCTGCTTGTCATCGTCTATCTCCTGTACCAGTTGCAGCGCACTGGTGGCCACTGCCCGGCCGCTGTCCCGCGCCATATCCATCGCCATTCGCCTGGCGGGTTCGCTATGCATGTCGAACCCGAGGGCCGCGCGATTGCGACGGTCCAGTGGCTCCAGGTAGATGATCGGGAAGTACTCATCCCGGGGCAGGTCAGGGTGGACTCGGTAGCCGACCACGCCATCGGCGCGCCGGGCGCGCTCCAGCGAGTCCACGCTCGCCGGGAGTATGCGGCCCGCGTAGCCGATTCCCTGTACCCCACGGAAGGAGCGCGCCAGATCGAACTGGCTCACGTAAGTCTCGAACTCCCTTGCCGTCACGTCGCCACTGGCGGCGAACAGTCCGCGCGCACCACGGAGCACCGTCACGTACTCCGTCAATCGACCTTCCAGCCGGTCCAGGGTGGTCTCGGCGGCGTTCCTGAAACGCGTCTCGTCGCGCTCGCGGCCACTGCCCGCGATGATCCAGGCGGCGGAGACCGAGACTGTCAGCGAGGCGACAAGGATTACAAGGGGGAGATGTCGTCGTGGCACGGTGCACCAGGTAGGACAACAGATCGACGACGACGGCTCTCGCGAGACCAGCCTGCCGTCACCTTCGCATGGCGTGGATTGCCAGGCAGGCCCAACCCACGATGAAAGCTACGCCGCCAAGGGGTGTCACCGCTCCGAGCCAACGCTGTCCGGTGAAGACAAGAAGATAGAGGCTACCGGCAAAAATCAGGGTGCCGATCACGAACGCCCAGCCGGCCCATTGCGCAAGCGCGCCTGGCCAGCGCTGGTACGCCCACGCTACTGCCAGCAGTGCCAGCGCGTGGTACATCTGATATCGGGCGGCCGTCTCGAAGATGGCCAGGTCGGTGACCGACAGCCGTGCGCGCAGGGCGTGTGCACCGAACGCGCCGGCCGCTACGGCAATGCCCGCCGAGAGCGAGCCGAGGGCGAAGAATATGCGATCCATGAGTCAATGATATCAGTGTCCGCGCAATTCACGGAACCATCCAGCCCTTGGGTGGACTGGTCATGCCTGGGTTCACTGCTCCACCGGTTCATCGGACGCGCCCCATTCCGACCAGGAGCCATCGTAGAGAGAGGCGTCCGTGACGCCCAGACGATGGAGGTTGAGGAGCAGTGAGGCCGCGCTCGTGCCCGAGCCACAACTGGCCACTACGGGCCGATCCAGTTGCACGCCGGCGTCCGCCAGCCGGGCTCGCAGTGTCTCCTCATCGAGCACGGTGCCGTCGGCTGTGACGAGCTCGGAGAATGGTAGGTTGACGCTGTGAGGGATGTGGCCGCCGCGCAGTCCCGGGCGCGGTTCCGGATCGCGGCCGGTGAAGCGGCCGGGAGAGCGCATGTCGACGATCTGGCTATCGTCTCTGGCAACATGCGCGCGTACCGCCTGGAGGTCGCGCACGAGTTCGGGCCGCAATCGCGCCGTGAAGTGCGCCGGCGCTACCTCCACTGCACCGGTCTCCAGGGGCCTTCCCTCGGCGCGCCAGAGGGCAAGGCCACCGTCCAGTACCGCCACCTGCTCGTGACCGAAGACACGGAACATCCACCAGACTCGCGGGGCGCTCAGGTTCACACCCGACCCATCATAGACCACGACCATATGCTCGTCACCCACCCCCAGCGCGCCCACATGATCGGCGAACGACTCCGACGTCGGCAGCATGTGCGGCAGGTCGGTATCCTGCGCGCTGGCCGCGTCCAGATCCAGGAACCGGGCGCCGGGCACGTGGCCGGCCAGGTATTCGGCATGGGCGTCCCGGTGCGCCGACGGCAGATACCACGACGCGTCGAGTACTCTCAGCTTGGGGTCAGCAAGGTGCTCGGCGAGCCAGTTGGTGGAGACGATGGATGACATGAGATACCGGTTTCGGGTCCTGGGAATCCTGCCCACTCTCACTACGCGCCAGTCCGATCGGGGGCAAGAGGGGGTCGTGGGTTGCCATCGCCCTCTCGCCCCGTCCCCTACCGGAAGTATCTTGAAGATATGGTAGCGCACCTGACCCTCTCCAGTTCCCAGTCCGGAGTCGCCCGCAACCCGGGTGGCCCGTTGGACCTCGACGTGGTTCGTCGAACCAGGGTGAACCGCAGTGCTGTGGAGCGTCGTGCGGCGACGATCCCCACTCGTCGCACGGTGAAGAAGGAGTGGCAGGCCGCATGGCTGTTGCGCGCCGTGAGCTGCATGGACCTGACGACGCTGAGCGGCGACGATACCGCGGGCACAGTCCGCCGTCTCTGTGCCAAGGCTCGTACGCCTGTTCGCGCCGATATACTGGCTGCGCTCGGTGTCAGCGACCTGGGCGTCACCGTCGCGGCCGTCTGCGTCTACCACGCCCTGGTCCCGGTGGCGGTGCGAGCGCTGGCTGGCTCGGGGATTCCGGTGGCCGCTGTGTCCGCCGGTTTTCCCGCCGGCCTCAGTCCGTTTTCTCAGCGCGTCGACGAGATTCACGCATCGGTGCAGGCGGGAGCGGCGGAGATCGACGTCGTCATCACCCGCGGCAATGTGCTCACCGGCGACTGGGACGCGCTCTACGAGGAGGTGTGTGCCTTCCGCGCCGCAGCCGGAGAGACTCATCTCAAGGTCATACTTGGAACCGGCGATCTGGGCACACTCACCAACATCGCCCGGGCAAGTCAGGTCGCGATGATGGCTGGCGCCGACTTCATCAAGACCAGTACGGGCAAGGAGCCGGTGAATGCCACGCTTCCCGTGGGTCTCGTCATGGCCCGCCAGATTCGTGACTATCACGAACGTACCGGCCACCTGGTGGGCTTCAAGCCGGCCGGTGGCATTCGCACCGCGAAGAACGCCCTCGAGTGGCTGCTGTTGATGAAGGAGGAGCTGGGTGACCGATGGCTGCGCGCCGATCTCTTTCGCTTCGGCGCCAGCGGTCTCCTCACCGATATCGAACGACAACTGGAGCATCACGTCACCGGCCGCTACTCAGGCTCCCATCGGCATCCGATGGTCTGATATCGCGTTCCCGGCAGGTGATGCCGGTGCGCCTGCCCCCGATCGCTCGTCACTCGCGGCTGTCTGTTGCACCTTCCCGAACCGTCCTGCCAGCGCATCCATGTCATCCGTCGCCGAGATCTTCCAGACCATGTCGTACGGACCCGCGCCGGAGAGCGATGTCGCCGCACGGCGCTGGCTGTCGGAGCACGAGAAAGGTTTTGCCCATTTCATTGGCGGCCGTTGGACCACCGCGGTCGGTGTGTCGCACTTCGACGTCTTCGAGCCAGCGACGGGCCAGCTGCTGGCCAGGGTGGCGCAGGGCTCTGACGTCGATGTGGATGCCGCGGTGGCCGCGGCGCGCGCAGCGCTACCGGCGTGGAGCGCGCTCACCGGTCATGCCCGCGCGCGTTACCTGTACGCACTGGCTCGTGGGGTGCAGAAACATGCGCGCCTGTTCGCCGTGCTGGAGACGCTCGACAACGGGAAGAGCATTCGCGAAACGCGTGACCTGGACATTCCGCTCGTCGCCCGGCACTTCTATCACCACGCTGGCTGGGCGCAGTTGATGGAGTCGGAGTTCCCAGGGTACGGTCCGGTGGGTGTGGTGGGTCAGATCATCCCGTGGAACTTCCCGCTGCTGATGTTGGCGTGGAAGGTCGCGCCCGCGCTGGCCGCTGGTAACACGGTGGTCCTGAAGCCGGCCGAGTTCACGCCGCTCACGGCGCTCCGCTTCGCTGAACTCGCCGCCGAGGTGGGGCTACCGCCGGGTGTCCTCAACATCGTCACCGGCGATGGTGAGACGGGGAAGGCGCTGGTGGCTCATCCCGACGTGGACAAGATCGCCTTCACTGGCAGCACCGAGGTCGGGAAGCAGATCCGCCGCGCCACCGCTGGCAGTGGCAAGAAGTTGAGCCTGGAACTGGGAGGGAAGGGTCCGTTCCTCGTCTTCGAGGACTCCGATCTGGATAGCGTGGTGGAGGGCGTGGTAGACGCCATCTGGTTCAACCAGGGGCAGGTCTGCTGCGCCGGTTCGCGCCTGATCGTACAGGAGGGAGTGGCCGATCAGTTACACGACCGCCTGCGCGCGCGGATGGAACGACTGCGGGTGGGCAGCCCGCTGGACAAGGGCGTGGACATGGGCGCGATCATCGCTCCAGTGCAACTGGAACGGATCCGCGACCTGGTGGAGCAGGGCGTCGCCGAGGGTGCAGTCTGCTGGCAACCCTCGTGGGCGTGCCCGACGGACGGGTGGTTCCATCAACCCACGCTCTTCACGGGAGTTGCCCCAGCATCCACGATCGCCCAGGTGGAGATCTTCGGTCCGGTGCTGGTGAGCATGACGTTCCGCACCCCGGACGAAGCGGTGGCGCTGGCCAACAACTCGGCGTACGGGCTGGCGGCCAGCGTCTGGACGGAGAACATCAACCTGGCGCTGGATATTGCCCCCAGGCTCCAGTGCGGCGTGGTCTGGGTGAATGCGACGAACCTGTTCGACGCGGCGGCGGGCTTTGGCGGCTACCGGGAGAGCGGTTTCGGCCGTGAGGGTGGGCGGGAAGGGATGTGGGAGTATCTGGCGAGTGTGGATGGGAGGGAGGGTGTGGCGGGAGCCGAGGGCGTGGCGGGCGTGGAGGCTACGGAGGGGGCAGATGGGGTGGAGTCCCTGGACGGGCCGTCGGTCGCGCGGGGGGCCCCCCCCGAAAACCAATCTGGCGCCCACCTTGCCGGCGGCCAGCATCATTCCGGCGCCGGTGGTAGCAGGTCGCCGCTCCCATCCGAGCAACCCACCCCGACGCCGCACGGCGAGACACTCGAAAGCTCCGCGCCGGAGCATCCCCCACTCCCTCCCCTGGATCGTACCCCCAAGCTGTACATAGCCGGCCGCCAGGCGCGCCCTGACTCCGGCTACAGCATCGCCGTCCACAACCCCGATGGTCACACCATAGGCCAGGTTGGTGACGGCAACCGGAAGGACATCCGCAACGCCGTCGAGGCCGCGCGGGCGGCGACGAAGGGCTGGGCGAGAGCCACCGGCCATGCCCGCGCGCAGATCCTCTACTACATCGCCGAGAACCTCTCGGCCCGATCCACCGAACTGGCGCAACGGATCGTCGGGATGACCGGCGTCAGCGAACGCGACGGCGACGACGAGGTGCAGGCGGCCATCGCCCGTCTCTTCACCTATGGCGCATGGGCCGACAAGTACGACGGAGCCGTCCACAGCGTACCCATTCGCGGCGTCGCCATCGCCATGCATGAGCCCATCGGCGTGCTCGCCCTGGTCGCTCCCCAGCGCTGGCCGCTGCTGGGCCTCGTCTCGCAGGTTGCGCCGGCGATCGCCATGGGAAACGCCGTCGTCGCCATTCCCAGCGCGCGGCATCCGCTCGCCGCCACCGACCTCTACCAGGTACTCGACACCTCCGATGTACCGGCCGGAGTGGTCAACATCGTCACCGGTGAGCGCGACGCACTCGCCCGCGTGCTGGCCGATCATGACGACGTCGATGCCATCTGGTATGTCGGGAGCGCCGACGGCGTCCGCGCGGTGGAGTACGCATCGGCTGGCAACATGAAGCGCACCTGGTGTGAACGGGACGATGCGCGCGACTGGCGCGACCCGTCGAGCGGCGAGGGGCGCCTCTTCCTTCGTCACGCCACCCAGGTCAAGAACGTCTGGGTGCCGTACGGGGAATGACCTCCCGGCACTGAAACCCGGTCCGCCGTTGGTCGGTAGGGAACCACGCCCACACAGGTTCCCTCACACCGGTCGCCGTCATGTTCGTCGCATCGCTCGCCTCGTCAGCTCGCGTGGGCCTGGAGACCCTCCACTCGAACCCACTCCGCGCGGTCCTCTCCACCCTTGGGGTGATCATGGGTGTGTCGTCGCTCGTGGCAGTGCTGGCCGTCGGCGACGGGCTGGAGAAGTTCGGGCGCAGCATGATCGAGGACGAGGGGATGCAACTGGTGGTCGTACAGTCGCGGACGACGAGCGAACTGGACGGCGTGACAGTCAATCGTGATCATTTCCCCACCTTTTCCAGCGCCGATGCAGCACAACTGGAGAGAGCGCTGCCCGGCGGCTCCACGGTCGGGATGAGCCTCGAGGGACCGTCCACTGTGTCAGGGCCGCACGACGACCGGCGGCGTGGCGTCTACCTCACCGGTATGCTGCCGGCGCCAGCCCAGCCGCCACTGGTCCCGATAGCTGTCGGCCGCCTCTTCACCGCCGACGAGGCTCGTGCGAGAGTGCCGCTGATCGTGCTGTCCCACGACCTCGCCGTCGCCCTTGCCGCCCCCGACCCGGCAGCTTCGCTGGTCGACGCGACAGTGACCGTAGGTGAGCGCGAGATGCGCGTGGTGGGCGTGCAGGCTGCCGCGAGCGGACGGCGCGAACCCTTCCTGACTGCCATCGTGCCGGTGGACATGGCCGGGTCGCTGATGCTCCCCAGCGCCCGCCCTCGCGTGCCGCTGCTCGTCGCACGGGCGCCCAGCATCGAGAGTGTGGACAGCGTGAAGGGCGCCGCTGAACGTTGGGCGTCCGCGCGCTGGCCCGAGTGGAAGAACGAGGTACGCATATCGGCAGCGCGTGCCGAGCGCATCGAGCAGTTGCAGAACGGGGTGCTGATCTTCAAGCTGGCCATGGGCGCCTTCACCTCCATCTCGCTCATCGTCGGTGGAATCGGGATCATGAACGTGCTCCTGGCGTCGGTCTCCGAGCGCACTCGCGAGATCGGCATCCGGAAGACGGTGGGCGCGCGCCGACGGGACATCCTCACCCAGTTTCTCGCCGAGTCCGTGGTGGTTACCGGCGTGGGGAGCGTGATCGGCGCCGCGCTCGGATTCGCCGGCGCGTTCAGCGTGACCTGGCTCATGCGCTCCCGGACCAGAATGGAGGTGTATGCCGCGTTCGACTGGCAGACGCTCTTCGTGGCGGCCCTTGCCGCGCTTGTCGTGGGGCTGGTATTCGGCACCTATCCGGCCCGGCGCGCCGCTCGCCTCACTCCGATCGACGCCATGCGGCACGAGTGATTGCTCGGCGCGCACCGCGGCTGGAGACAGGTTGCCTCACACGCGCCCGAAGAGGCGACGCGAGGACAGATCGTCGCGCAGCCGCCGCCAGCATCAGCGCCTGGGCATGCACGGCGAGATCATCCCGTGCGCAAGTCAGCGTATACCGACCATGCCGTTCAGCTCCGTGCGCGAGTCAGCGTATACCGACCGTGCCGTTCAGCTCCGTGTGCAAGTCAGCGTGTACCGATCGTGCCCGTCAGCGTCAACGAGTCAATCCCTGGCGATGTCGGCGACGTTGGCCTCGCAGAGCCTCACGAGATCCGTTGGATGGAGGGCAATCTCGAGTCCGCGTCGGCCGGCGCTCACATGAATGACGGACAACGAGAGGGCGCTCTCGTGGATCACAGTGGGCAGCCGTCGTCGCTGGCCGAGCGGACTTATCCCGCCAACGACGTAGCCGGTGGCGCGTGCAGCGTCGGCGGCGGGGGCAAGTGCAACGCGTCGGGCGCCGAGCGCGTCGGCGGCGGCCTTGAGGTCGAGCGAACGGTCGACGGGCACGAGGGCGACGGCCAGACGACCGCTATCGGTGGCCATGACGAGCGTCTTGAACACCGTCCCGGGCGCCAGCCCGAGCGCCTCGGCGGCTTCCAGGCCGAAGGAGGGGGCGGCGTCGTCATGGGTATAGCGGAGAATCTCGAACGGGATGCCGGCACGTTCGGCGGCGCGGATGGCGGGAGTGATGGGCTGGGGCGCTCAGGTGGAAGGGGAGACGGGAATGGCTGGCCGACTGTCGCCAGCCTGGCCGGAGCGGCGAAACCGCCCCCCGGAAGGTGCCGAAGACGCGTCGACTGTAGCGGGAGCATATTGCATGAATTTCCCGGCTGTGTTAGAATGAAGGCTAGCGATTTCCGTGTCGACGCTCCATCGCGCGGCACGGACAAGTTCCGGACGTCTGTTTCAGGGGCCTGGCATCTTCGCGCCGGCCCCTGTCTTGTGTCCGCACCGGTGGCGATCGAGGTAGCTGCGCTCGCAGAGTCGATCTACCACCGGCGTCATTTGCCAGGGAGATGCACGTGATCGAAGTACATCTGGACGAGAACGACCGCCTCGATTGGGCGCTCAAGAAGTTCAAGAAGAAGGTGCAGCGCGCCGGTCTGATGCAGGATCTGCGTCGGAAGCGTCACTACACCAAGCCGAGCGAGGCTCGCCAGCTCAAGGCGCAGGCTGCTCGTCGTCGTCGGCGCGTCCGGGTCCGCTAGACAAGCCTGGTCGGGACAACGGGAGCGATCCCGCCATCCCGGTTGTGTTGTGATGCCGCCGTAGCGGCCGCTGATGCTGATGCGTCGCGGGAGCGCGGCCCGGCGCGAGCCCCGGACAGGCTCGCATGACGGGTACCCTCCCGCGACGCGGCCACGATGGATTCGTGGTCGCGTCGCGTCGTTCCGTTCAGTCGAACTCCGGCGTTCCAAGCATTCCGGAGCAGCCACGACAGTCTGCTGTCGTCCGTGCATCGTCGTTCAGTCCAGCTTCAGTCGACCTTCCAGATAGCCCAGTATGGCCCCGGTGAGCACGGGAGTGACGATGACGATGCCGCTCATGAGCCAGGCGTGGCGCTCCAGCGCGCGCTCCACGGTGGCGGGGAGCACCAGGGGCAGGAGGAGCGCTCCCAGGGCGACGAGGCCGAGGCCGACGATCAGGCCCAGTATCGCCCCACCGCCGGCGCTCCACCAGAGAATCGAGCTGCGCATGGCGTGAATCTAGCCCGGCGTGACCGGCATGGCGCCAGTGAGGCCGCACCGCCTCGGGAGGGGATGCCGGTCGCCGGTGCCAGATGCATCGTTCTGTCGGGCCCGGTCAGTCGCCCGTGTCCGGTTGGTCGCTCAGCCCGGGTCCCATCACTCGCCGGTACCAGGGCTGCCACGCCGTCGGGTCCTGTCAGTCGCCCGTGTGAGAACGGCGGTCCGGCCGGGTTGCTTCAGCCACCAGCGCCAAATGTGTCACATGCGTTGGGGTCGCCCGTCTCCAGCCCCTTTCGTAGCCACGACACCCGCTGCGCCGAGGAGCCGTGGGTGAAGCTATCCCGGCTGATCCTGCCGCCGGAGAGCCGGTCGTCGCCGATCGCCGCGGCTGCGTTCAAGCCTTCCTCGATGTCGCCCGGCTCGAGTATCCCCTGCTTGTTTGCCTCATGTCCCCAGACGCCGGCCAGGCAGTCGGCCTGCAACTCCAGCCGCACCGACAGCGCGTTGGCCGCGCCCGGGTCCTGGTTCTGCAGTCGACGCACCTGCTGGTCGATGCCCAGGATGTGCTGCACGTGATGCCCCAGTTCGTGCGCGATCACATAGGCCTGGGCGAAGTCGCCAGGGGCGCCAAAACGCTGGCGCAGCTCGTCGTAGAAGGAGAGGTCGATGTAGACCTTCTCGTCGCTCGGACAGTAGAAGGGGCCCATCGCCGACTGGCCCGTGCCGCAGGCGGACTGCACGGCGCCACGGAAGAGCACCAGTTTGGCGTCCCGATAGGGAGCACCACCCGTTGCGGGCAGCACGCGCGCCCACATGTTCTGGGTGGAGTCGAGCACGGCCGAGACGAAGGCGACCCGCTCCCGTTCCTCCGGCGTCTCCTCGATCGGACCCGCTGCCTGCCCGGCCGGCGCTGTCACCGACTCGCCGCCGCCGGCAAGGCTCGTGAGATCCACCCCGAATACGGCACTGAGGAGGAGAAGGACGAGCATGCCGCCACCACCGACCACCACGCCGCCGCGGGCCAGCCCGCTCCCCCGTCTGTCCTCCAGATTCCTGCTCGGTCCACGCGGGGTCCAACGCATTGCGGCCCTCCTCCGTCGGTGCGGTTGACGTCCCGATGCCGCGTTCGCGACCGGGCGGGAGCAGCCTGATGGCAGGCGCTCGAGAGTTGGGCGACGGGCAAGAAGCCGGCCGTTACCGTGACCGGCGGCGATTGGTAGTTCCCAGTCTTCGGCATCTTGTCGGTGGGTATGGGAACCGCTATCTTTACTCCTGATCGCGGCATGTCGGGGAGTTCACTTTTTTGAGCCGACACTATTGAAGCCGGGAGATCGATTTCACGGCCGACGCCACGCCCCCAGTGCGGGGGATCGCGGAAGTCGCGGGGCGGTCACCCAACGATTCTCAAAATCGGGCTTCAGAAAAACCTTCCCGGCATGCAGCGACGCGGCCCGCCTCCCACCAGGAGCGGGCCGCGTTTGGTCCAGCGACGGGATTGGCGCGCACGTATGCGGATCGATGGCCGCGCGCCCTGCTCCAGCCGATGGCCGCGCGCCCTGCTCCAGCCGATGCCCGCGCTCCCCGCTCCAGCTCGTTCCGCAGTCGATCCGGTCGTGCTCGCCATGCCACACCCACTCGTTGTCCACCACCGCAGGTCGCCCTACGACGTCTTCGTCGGTCGCACCCGACGCGGCGACCGGTGGAGCAATCCGTTCACGGACAAGACGGTGGACACCCTTGCCACGGTGCGCGTCGGTTCGCGGGCGGAGGCCATCCAGGCCTATCGCGACTGGCTGGTCGGGTTGCGCGAAGTGCCCGGGCTCACGCCGCCCACTCGGGAGGAGATCGTGCGCGAACTGCGCGGACGCGTACTCGGCTGCTGGTGCGCCCCGCGCGCCTGTCACGCCGATGTGCTGGCGGCGATCGCCAACGACGAGCCTGATACCGCCGACGGTCGACAGTACCTTCTGATCTAGCGGGTAGCGGTCCAGCCGGCAGCCGTCAGCGCCGGGAGTTCCCGCGTGGTACCCGAGGTCACCTCCGTAATCGGCCCGGCGTCCATTCCATGGCTGGTGTGCCTGCAGGCTGACGGTCGGCGCCGCGCGGCGAATCGGATCGATTATCCTGGCCGGCGTACCTCAGGGAGTCGTCTTTCGTCCATGGCGCGCAACGTCGTCATGGCGTAGCCTGATAATCTCCTGGTAAGCCGTTCGCTCGCAGGCCACACACTCCAGGACTGTCTCTCGCTCCATGCGCATGCCGGCCATCCAGTCACGTATCCAGTTCATCGCCGTCCTCCTGGCGTTCGCCGCTTCGTCGCTGGCAGCGCAGAACCCACCGGGCCTGGCGGCGGTCGGCGTCGATTCGATGTCGGCGTTCGTCGTCCTGGTTCGCGGCGACACCCTCGGCATCGAACGGTTCATCCAGACGCCAGACCGACTCGTGGGCGAACTGACGCTGCGCGGACAGCCGCGACTGGTCTACGATATCGTCCTCGATGGGCCGGGGCATACGCGCTACATGACGCTCAACGTTCACGCACCTGGAGCTTCGCCGCAGACGCCACCGGTGCAGCGACTGCTGCTCAGGCCGGCAGGCGACAGCGTGGCGGTGGATGTAGCGTCTGGCGGTGCCCCGCCGCGCACGCAGCGAGTGGGCATGATACCCGACGCGGTACTCGTCATCGGTAACGCGTTTGCCACCCTCGAACTTGCCGTCGACCGTGCCCGTAGCATGGGCGGCGATTCCGTCCAGGTCCCGGTCTTCCTGGCTACCGGCGGTCAGCAGGTCATGACCGGTGTGCGCCTGGTGAGCGCCGATTCGGCGGTGATGGAGATTGGCGGCGTGGAGATCCACTTCACCTCGCGCAACGGTCGCGTGACTCGCATCGCCGTGCCGGCTCAATTGGTGGTGGCTACGCGGGTGGATGGGCTGGCTGCGTCGCGGTTGGCGATCGACAGGCCGGATTACTCCGCGCCGGAAGGGGCGCCGTACACCGCGCAGGAAGTTCGCGTGCCGACTCCGAACGGGGATACCCTGGCAGGCACACTCACCCTGCCGGAGCCACGCAGCGGCCGGGTGGCGGGAGTGATCACCATCAGCGGCAGTGGGCCACAGGAGCGCGACGAGGCACTACCCATAGTTCCCGGCTATCGCCCCTTCCGCCAGATAGCCGACACCCTCGGCCGCCGTGGAGTCGCTGTACTGCGATTGGACGACCGTGGCTACGGCGCCTCGACTGGCAACTTCACCACCGCTACCACCGCAGATCTCGCGTCGGACGTACGGGCGGCGCTGGCCTGGCTTCGCGCACGGCCGGAGATGGATCCAGCACGAATATTCCTGCTCGGCCATAGCGAGGGCGCGGTCATCGCACCAATGATCGCCGCCGACGACCCGGGGTTGGCCGGGATCGTCCTGCTGTCCGGCCCATCCTGGACGGGACGACGGACTCTGGAGTATCAGATCCGTTACGGTGTCGAACAGGACAGCACGATCGCTCCGGCGGTACGCGCGACCACCATCGCTGCGCGCATTGCGGCGCTGGACACGACAGCGGCGCAGCAGAACTGGCTGCGCTACTACGTGACGCTGGACCCACTTCAGGCGGCCGCACGCACCCGGGTGCCCGTGCTCATCATCCAGGGTGGAACTGATCGCCAGGTACCCGCCGAACAGGCGGAGGAACTGGCGGCCGCGCTACGCCGGAACGGCGAGGGGGACGTGACTTTGCGGCTGCTGCCTGGCCGGAATCATCTGCTCCTGCCGGATCCCGATGGTCATCCGGCGCGATACGGGGAGTTGAGGGTGCGTCAGTTGGGAGCGGATGTGCTGGGTCCGATCGTCGAGTGGATCGTGAGTCGCGGCGCGAAGGGGTGACGGGCGGTCGGGGGGTGCGGTGGGGCCAGGAGGGTCTGGTGAGTCGGCCTAGCTCCGTAACAGCAATCTTCGCAGAGGTACGCGGAGATACTGCGAGAATTGCTGTCAGGACACCCCGACATACCCACCAGCCCGACCCGACCCTCCAGAACATCGCAGCCACGAAAACCTCCCCAACCACCAGCCCGAGCCGACTCTCCAGAACATCCCAGCCACGAACCACAGCCGCCGCGACAGCCGTGTCCTCGCCAACAGCACGCAGCCAGCGAAAGGTGGCAATCGGCCGCGTATCGACCGAGCCTGATCCCGGATGTTCGAGCGACGGCGCTTCCCTGATCCGCTGCCACGAAGCATTGTAGGATGTCCCTTCCCGGAGCCGATCGTACGATGACAGTCACCACGACCATCCGCGCCCGCCTGCTCGCCGGCGCCCTTGCCGCATGCGCCGTCGGCAGCCCGATCGGCGCCCAGCTCGAAGCCCAGCTTCCTCCCACGCGCACCCAGAAGCCGCCGCTCCACGCGCGGCACTGGATGGCGATCACCGGGAAGCCACTCGCCGCCACCGCTGGCGCCGCCATCTTCCAGCAGGGCGGCAACGCCGTCGACGCGGCTTGTGCCATGCTGGGCGCGGTGGCCAGCATGTGGGATACCCTGGGCTGGGGCGGTGAGACCCAGGCGCTCATCTACCATCCCGGCCTCCAGAAGGTGATCGGGATCAATGCCCTTGGTGTCGCGCCCACCGGGGCCACCCCGGAGTATTACCACTCGAAGGGGCATGAGTACCCGCCCGAGTATGGGCCCCTGGCTGCAGTGACGCCGGGCACGCCGGGCGGCTTGATGACCATGCTGGCCGAATACGGCACGATGTCGCTCGCCCAGGTACTCGCGCCGGCGATCGAGATGGCCGACGGCTACCCCATCGAGGCGCAGGCGGCGCGGTCCATAGAGTCGAACAAGAAGTGGCTGAAGCAGTGGAAGTACGCCCGCGAGGTGATGCTTCCCAACCTCGGGTCGGCGGAGCGCGAGGGGCCGGAGCCGGGTGCGCTGTTCGTGCAGAAGGACCTCGCCGTGACGCTGCGCAAGCTGGTGGAGGCAGAGCGCCAGGCGCTCGCTGCCGGCAAGGATCGCAAGGCGGCCATCTACGCCGCCTACGACCGCTTCTACAAGGGCGACATCGCACAGGAGATAGTGCGCGGAACCCGTGAGGAGGGCGGTCTGTTCACCATGCAGGACCTGGCCAACTGGAAGGTGCACATCGAGGAACCGGTGAGCACGACGTACAAGGGCATCACCGTCTACAAGCTTCCCTTCTGGCAGCAGGGGCCGGCGATGCTCCAGTCGCTCGACATCCTCGCCAACGGCGACATCAAGGGAATGGGCTACAATTCGTCGCAGTACATCCACACGCTCTACCAGGCCATGAGCATGGCCTTCGCCGACCGCGACTTCTACTACGGTGATCCGTACTTCCCGCCCGAGGAACCGGTGCGCGGGCTGCTGAGCAAGGAGTACGCGAAGTCGCGCTGGGCGACGATGAATCACGAGCGTAACGACCCCGAGATAAAGCCGGGCGACCCGTATCCGTTCCAGGGCGGGACGAATCCGTTCGCGAAACTTCTGGCCTCGTGGAAGGTGAATCCAGCCGCCGATTCGCAGCCGCGCAGTGGTGGCCACGACCGGGTGCCGCCGGAAAGCGACGCCGCGTCGGCCATGGCCCGCACGGCCGTCGACTCGGTATTTCTCGACGCCTTCACCCGCGGCACGACGAGCATCCAGGCGGCCGACTCGGCGGGTTGGGTGGTGTCGATCACGCCCAGTGGTGGGTGGATTCCGGCGGTGATCGCCGGTCGCACCGGGGTGGGGCTCAGTCAGCGCGCGCAGAGTTTCGTCACCCGCGCCGAGGACGGCCCATACAACGTGATTGAGCCGGGCAAGCGGCCGCGGGTGACGCTGACGCCGACGTTGGCGACGAAGGACGGTGCGCCGTGGCTGTCGTTCGCCGTGCAGGGCGGCGACACCCAGGACCAGAACCTGTTGCAGTACTTCCTGAACATCGTGGAGTTCGGGATGACGCCGCAGCAGGCCGCCGAGGCGCCGAACATCAACAGCTACCAGATGCGGGCGTCGTTCGGCGCGCACGAGATCAGGCCGGGTGCACTGCTCGTCGCCAGCTCGACGCCGGACAGTGTGCGCACACGGCTACGGGCGATGGGCTACACGCTGGAGTTCCAGTCGCGCACTTCAGGACCGATCAACGCGATCATGTTCGATCGGAAGCACGGCACGATGTGGGGCGCGTCGAGCAATCACGGGGAGGACTACGGGATAGGGTGGTGAGGGGAAGGCGGGCGAGAGCCTGAACTGGACGCGATGCCGCGACGGCAGAGGAGTGCGCGACCTGGTGGCGAGGTGATGGCGGGCACGGCAATCCGAGCCGGAGGCGGCGCTCCGAGCCGGACCTGGTACCGAGGGCGATCTGCGGTTCACACTCGCACATCAGTCGAGCCTGCCAGCACTACTTCCGTCGCAGCGTGTATACTCGCGGAGTCTCCACGTCGTTAGAGGAAACCATCGGGCGTCGGCGCGAGAGCGGCGGTGGAACCGAAGACCACGTGTACCGACGGTGCGGCCAGTTGCGCGGTGGTGATGAACCGCCATTCTCCGAGAGCGGTGACCTGCTCGCCGTCGCGCGACATCAGGTATGCCGGCCATCGTGGAGAGACGATGCCGTCGCCAGCGAGCTCGACACGCCGCATGATGGGTGTATAGCCCACGAGTGAGCCATCGGCGAGACGGACGGCCGGCTGCAGCATGCGCTCACCGTCTCCGTCCGATAGACGTATGAGCCTGGAAGGCAGGAGGCCCAGCACCGTGCCATCACCGGCGAGGAGTAGGGAGCGCGGCGTGTCGGCATCTTCGAGCACCAGTGTGTCACCGCGAATTCGTGTGATCAGCGCCGGCGCGCGTATCTCGCCCGGACCCTCACCGCGGTTGATGGCGCTCCAGAGCAGCGAGCCGTCGGGCGCGAGGGCATGGACGAAAGGTGGTGTCATGTCCAGCGCCACCACGGATCCATCGGCCAGACGATGTACGCTCAGCAGATGCTGGAACTCGACGGCACTCGACGCGTATGTCGGCGCCATCAGGGGCGCGCTGTCCACCAACCAGGGCGTGCCGTCGCCCCAGCTCGGAAGACGGTTCTCGATGATCGTGATGGAAGCGCTGTCGCGCTGGGTGGGTGCGGTGTCGTTCAAAGCCGCATCCGTTTCGTCACTCCCACACGCACTCGCCGCGATGAGCAAGGCGAGTGACGCGACGTGCCATGTGGTCTGGACAGACAGAGGATTGGGACGCATGGTGAACCGTTCTTCGGAGCCTTGATGGCGCGTCTCGCTGGTTACCCGAAAGCCAATCGAGCGTCGACTATATCGTGGGCTGGTGCGCGGGTCAATCCGCGTTTCGCGATACAGGAGGCGTGTCGAGGCCCGCGCGTGCAGGTCTCGCGCACGTGTCGCGCACCAACCCGCTCCACCGGAAGCGCTCACCCCACCCTCCCTCGCCAGAGAGACCCTGAGATATGGCCGAGATTCTCAGCTACAGCGACTGGACCAAGCGGACCTACTCGCTGATCCATCCCCGCAGCACCTTCCTCAAGGCTGTGGACGAGGCGCTGAAGAAGTACGACGCGGGCCGGAGTCCGGCGAACAGGGACGCGCTCAGGACCGCCTTCGATCGGTGGCGCTTCGAGCAGAGCAAGCAGGGCAAGGACTGGCGAAAGAGCGTGCGGAACGAGAAGGGAGCGGTCACCGAGTTGTACCGTGCGCTCAACGACCTGGACCGGCGCAACCTGTCGGACGAGGAACTGGAGGCGATGAAGTACATCGCCCGGATGCAGACAACAGCGCTTGCCCGGCAGTTCTCGCAGGCCGAGTTGCGGTTCAAGTCGTCGACGTTGATGGGGGTGGCGCAGGGGGCTGGCTCGAACTGGCAGAAGTTCAGGACCGGCACCCAGGGCGTAGTCGGCGGAGCCAGTACTGCCAGGAGCGTCTTCAAGACGGGACAGGAGATCGGCAAGGGCGTGGCGACGGTCCAGGGCGGTGGGCGCGCGGCAGCTCAGGCGGCGGCGCAGGCCGGAATGGCCGACAGGACCGGCGTCATCAAGGGGCAGGTCGTGCAACTCTGCCGCACTCTCTGCCCGGAGCTGGATCCGGACGCCGTCTTCCGCGCCGTCGGTCTGCCAGCGGTGGAGCAGTTCGCGATCGAGATGGCTCCGTTCGTGGGTGCGATCTCATCGGGCGGCAAGGCTGTTGTCGGATGGATCGGCGTGGTCCATTCGCACTGGCAGCGGAGCAAGATCGAGAACACCCGGTACGCCATCGCAACCGGAGATCCGGAAGCCGCCTTCGACGCCGTGCTGGTGCTACTGGATCGCGAGATCATGTCAGCGACGGCCAAGGCCAGCGTTAAGACCGGCGCCTTCACCGGAAAGCTGCTGGGAGCGTTCGCCGATGCCGGCGCTGTCACCGGCCCGGTGATCGGTCTGTTGGAGATTCTCGCCCAGATCTTCCAGACCATCGTCGAGTACGTCGTCGACTTCCGGGAGTGCCAGGCTGGCACGCGCATGCTGAAACTCGGCGCGCTCAACCTGGAGCTCTTCGAGACGAGCCCCATTCTCGGCTGCTACTTCATAGTGGTCCAGGACCACAGTACGATCATCAATTTCGCCGTCGGCGACTATGGCACACCCAACTGGATGTTCGACGTCGAGCGACTGATGAAGAAGGTGCAGCTGGTGCTGGACAAGGCGCAGCACCTGATCCACGCCTCGAGGTTGGAGGTGGCGGGGGCTGAGCGGATGAAGGGGGTCGTCGTCGAGGGCTACAGCGTGAAGACCGGTACGGCCAAGCTTGCTGCGACGCCTGAGTACGTGAAAGGGAAGATCACCGACGGTATCAGTGCCTGGTTCGTGAAGCCTGAGAAGCCGATGAAGGTGGACCCTAGCCGGATCGTGGGCTTCGGCTCCAGCGGCGGCGGTACCCGGGCACGTTGACGATCAGCCGCGTACGTACTGTGCGTAGAGTTCATCCAGTGCCCGCTCCGGATCCTCGCTCAGCCCCTCGTGCACCGGCCCGCATTGGATCACGTCCGAGCGTGGAGCGGTGATCCAGTGGAATCGCTCGGATGGCGGGGCCATGGCTACCGGCCCCGCCTCGGTGTCGCCAGCACAGATGGCGGCGCAGGCGCGGAGATAGCGAGCGAGCAGCAGGGAGTCCACGTCAGGCATGCGTCGAGCCAGTTCATCGGCATCGGTGAGCACGGCCAGGCGGAGAAAGCCGGCGGTCCGGGCGTGAACCACCACGCCGACGGGAACCGCCGACCCGAGGTGTGGATGCTGTAGCACCCGGAGCACGGCGAAGTCGTAGGCCACCCAGCCGGCATTCTCGTCCGGACGAGCGCTGACGATTCCACCGTAGCCCACAGTCCCGGGCCTCGTCACCGGCGCGCCTGCAGGCGCTCGGGCGGCGATGCGGACACGCGCAGGCGAGCAGCTTCGGCGGTCTCGACGAAGCCTGAACGACCCTGCAGTCGCGTGAGGAGGTATTCGATGTAACGCGCTCTCGCGGCAGCGGCATCGGGGAAGTCGCCCAGACCCACGGGGCCCGTGACATCCTCGAACAACTCGTCGGGGACGGCGTTCACCAACGCCCGCACCGCCGGTTCATCCAGCATGGTGGCCAACGATTCGTCGGCGGCGAGGATGCTACCGGCGCCGCGCATCAGCACGTGTCGCTCGATGAGTGGGAATGGTGTCCGCGCGCGAGTCTCGTCGACCGAAGCCCAGTCGTGCTGAGCATAGAGTGCCGCGCCATGGTCTATGAGCCACGGCCGCCGCTGCCAGATCATGAGGTTCGGGTTGCGCGCCGTCCGATCGGGGTTTGTCACCAGGGCGTCGAGCCAGACGATGCGGGCGGCCAGTTCCGGGCCAATGATGTCATCGGCGGCGAGTGGGTCGAAGTTGAACGCGCCATCCAGGTAGCGCATGCCGATGTTGGTGCCGTGACTGCGCCTGAGGATCTCCTGGATCTCCGGATCGGGCTCGCTCCGGCCGAAGCGTTCGGAGAGCTGGATCAGGGAGAGCGCCGGCACTGGCAGGCCGAGCAGGTCAGCCATGCCGCCGACGATCAACTCGGCAATGAGCACCTTGGCCCCCTGCCCGGCGCCGCGGAACTTGACGACCTGAAGACCGCCCGTGTCGGTCTCCACGACCGCGGGCAGGGAACCGCCCTCGCGCAGTGGCTGGACATAGCGAACGGCGTGGTGAAGCGGGAGGGCAGAAGACGTCATGGAACCAGGGATGGGCCACCGGCGGCACGCGCGCCCGCTCACGTACGACGTGCGACGTGGAGCCGCAGGGATGGATCGTATCGGTAATGGCGCCTGCGTCGTCCACGACGAGACGCACCGCCGTCCGTCGGCGAGAGGTGGAATGCCGCCGGAATGCCGGCTAAAGATACGCGTAACGCGCACAGATCGCCGCATACGGGCGGCGTCGGTCATTCCGGTGCATGTCTGAATCCATGCGCCCGTCATTCCGGCGAACGCCGGAATCCATGTGCTGCTTCGAGGTGATGGGCCCCGGCTTTCGCCGGGGCGACGGGGCTTTCGCCGGGGCGACGGGGCTTTCGCCGGGGCGACGGGGTTGGTGGCATTCGTCATTCCGGCGGAGGCCGGAATCCATGTGCTGCTTCGAGGTGATGGGCCCCGGCTTTCGCCGGGGCGACGGGGCTTTCGCCGGGGCGACGGGGCTTTCGCCGGGGCGACGGGGCTTTCGCCGGGGCGACGGGGCTTTCGCCGGGGCGACGGGGTTGGTGGCATTCGTCATTCCGGCGGAGGCCGGAATCCATTACTCAGCGCCGTACCAATCAGCGCCGCACCAGTCAGCCGACACCAGTCAGAACACCGCATCAGCCCCGGTCACAGCCAGCGCCGCACCCGCCGGGTGTACTCGGCGTATTCCTCGCCGAAAGCACTGTTCAGGTACCGCTCCTCACGCTGGATGACCATCGACAGCAGCGCCATGATCACCAGCGGCAGGAGGAGCAGCGGCCACGCCGAGTTGATGATCAGCGTGAGGCCGACGTAGAAGACGGTCAATCCCGTGTACATCGGGTTGCGGCTGAATCTGTAGGGGCCGGCCGTGACGAGGCGCGAGGCTGGACGGTTGGGGATGACGGCGGTGCGGGCGGCGAGGAAGGTCAGCAGCGCCCAGAGCATGAAGGCGAGACCGGCGGCCAGGAGCACGAGACCCACTGGCTCACGCGCCGTGGTGGAGGGCGGCAGTACCGGCAGCTCGCGTACCCGATGGAGCAACCAGCCAATGAGGAATCCGATCGCGAAGATGAGCGGCGGGGGAAAGTGGACTCCGGCGCTGGTCGGCGGCGCTCCAGAGGGCGGCGAGGAAGTCACAACGGTCGCGCCTCCACCGTGCGCTCGTTCAGGTGCTGGCCAGTGTTGCGGGTCGAAGCGGGCTCGAAGAGCACCACCTCGACCATCTCCTCAGCGACCGGACGATGCTCCACACCGCGTGGAACGATGATCATCTCCCCCGGTCCGAGCTCCACGACCCTGTCGCGGAACTCCATGCGCAGGCGGCCGCGATGGACGAGGAAGAGCTCGTCCTCGGCTTCATGGTGATGCCAGACGAATTCGCCAAGCAATCTGGCGAGCTTCACCTGCTGGCCGTTCAGCTCGCCGACAACGCGAGGCTGCCAGTATTCATCTATGAGGGCGAACTTCTCATCCAGAGAAAATGGCTGTGGCATCTGTGGGTTACGAGATGGAAGGTTGATATCGATTTCACCTTTGACGGCAACGGCGCGAATCCAGCGATAATGATCGGTTAGTACGCCGTCTGCCGTTCACGGCGTGAGTCCGGAAATACCCGCCAGTTCGTCCCGGCCCTCCAGTATCTCCCGGGCCAGTGCTGCTCCCTGGTCCATCCCCTGGGCGCCCAGCAGAAGAACAACGTCCGCCTCTCCTGTCCCGTCCAGTGCATGGCCCACCGCGGCGCGGAGTGTCGCCTCGTAGTGAAACTGCGCGCCGCGGTCGCGGAGCGCGGCGATCGTCGCGTCCAGTTCGCCGTCGGTGACCTGGTTACGGTCGTCCGCGCTATCAGTGCTTGCCGTCACCACCAGACTTCCACCTGCAGATTTCACCAGGTCAGCGAGCGCGCTGGCGCAGTGCACGTTGATGGTCGCACCACGACTGCCGCGTACCGCATAGACCATGCGCGGTGAGTGGATACCGAGGGCGGTGACCAGTCGCTGTAGCTGATGGATACTGCGTGGGTTTCCCGCCGTGTCATCGATCACGAGCGGAGCAGTGGCCCGCACGATCTCCGTGCGTCGACGGATGGGCGCCGTGGTGGCCAGGCCGCGGGCTGCATCGTCGACAGTGACACCAGCGACGATGGCGGTAGTGGCGGCGAGGGCTGCGTTGTCGATCTGCTGATCGCCCAGAAGGGGGACTCGCAACAGGTGCTCGCCAGCGGCCACGATGGTCCCGTTCAGGGTGTGCAGTTCGCGCCTGAGGACGAGGGTGAAGTCACCCCCTCCCACATGCACGCGGCAGTCGCGTACGTGCACTGCGGCGCTGGCGTGGCCGGTACGGCTCACTCCCACCACCGGGCCCGCGGTCCTCGCCTCGGCAGCACCCGCCACCAGCGGATCATCGGCGTTGTAGATGAGGGGCGCACCCGGACGGATGAGGTCCAGGAAGCGCAGCTTGGTACGGACGTAATGCTCCGGCGTCGGGTGGAACTCCAGGTGCTCGTCGGGGACGAGATTGGTGAAGACCCCGAGCGCCAGTTCCAGCCCGCGTACACGGTCGAGCAGCAGTCCGTGCGAACTGACCTCGGTGATCGCCATGGCCACGCCCTCATCAGCCATCCAGCGCAACTCGCGTTGGAGGGTGAGCGCGTCCGGGGTGGTGAGGCCCGTCTGGTGGACCATTCCGCGTGCGCGCACGCCCAGCGAACCGATGACGCCGGCGCGCAGTCCGCCGCCGGCCAGGCAGGCCTGGGTGAGAAGGGCGGTGGAGGTCTTGCCGAGCGATCCGGTCACACCCACCACCGAGACGTCCCGGGTGGGATGCCCGAGGAGGGCCGCGGCCAGGTCGGCCAGTGCAGCGCGCGGCGACTCGGCCACCAACGTGGGTATGTCGGGGACCGGCACGGACGCGCAGACGGCCGTCGCCCCATTGCGGACGGCGTCGGAAATGTACCGTGCGCCATCCTCGCTCATGCCGGGCACGGCGACGAAGAGATCGCCCTGTCGCACGACCCGCGAATCGACGCTGATATCCCGGATGAGGACGTCACCGCCGCGCATGAGAAGACCCACCTCCCGTCCCAACTCGCTGAGCAACCGCGGTCGCACGGCGGGTCGGGCGGGGACGCTCACAGGCTCTCTCCAGATCTCAGTTCGTGCACCTTCCCGCCCACGCCCAACCGCACGGGATGTTGCGCTCCGCGATCGCGCGCAGCTACGCTCAATCCATCCGGGGTGGCACGGACGTCCAGCGACTGGCCGCGGTAGCGCAGGGTCGCGCTCACCGACTCCAGGTCGGGCGGCAGTCGGGGATCGAACCAGAGTACGTCGTCAGAGAGTGACACACCCAGGTATCCTCCCTGAACCACGTCGACGGTCGCCGCCATTGCCCCGATATCGATGGTCTCCCGGGCAGCTTCGTCGCCGTGTAGCGCCAGCGCCTGCTCGAACAACGACCAGGAACGTTGCGGGTCGATGGTGGCAAGGACGCGCGCGCGGATGGCCGTGCTGAGCGCCGAGCCTGGTTGCGTCGACGCAGCGCGATTGTCGAGATAGTGGCGTACCGTGCGCGCCACAAGCTCGTCATCGGCGCCGTATCCCATCCATTCCAGCAGCCCCACCAGTTCCGCCTCGCCCAGCAGATAGTGGAGCATGAGCACGCCGTCTCCGCTGCCCAGGCGATCCACAACTGGTGCCTGGTCGCCGGCAGATGCGTCGCTGGTCTCCACCAATATCCCGTCTGCGGCATCCTGATCGGCGCCGGCGAACTCTCTGATGACCCCGTCATGGATGGGCACGGCGAGTCGACGTCCGACCTCGCTCCACTGCGCGCGCTCGTGGTCGGTGAGCTCGAGTTGGTCGCAGAGCTCGTCGCTCCGGTCGGTGGGCAACAGCTCCAGCACCCGATCGGCGCAGCGCAGTACCCAGGCAGCCATGATGTTGGTGTAGGCGTCGTCGTCCACGGCCTCAGTGTCTTCATCAGAGTGCCGACGGTGCGCTTCGACCGGCCCCATGACCCCGCGCAGGTGGTAACGACCGTCGGCGTCATCAGGAACAGCCCGGCTGGCCCAGTACCGGGCGATCTCGAGCACGATCTCGGCGCCGAAGAACGAGAGGAATTCATGGTCTGCCGTGGCCTGATGGTAGCGCCAGACATCCAGAACCACGGCAGAGTTCAGGTGTGCCTGAAGGTGGGTGTGGTCCGGGTACCAGCGGCCGGAGAGCGGATCCAGCCATTCGTGGGGCGATTCGTCGCGTCCATTGCTCCCGCTCCGCCAGGGGAAGCGAGCTCCGCGGGCGTCCTCCCCGACCGCGATCAGCCGCGCCGCGCCCAGACGCCGGAAACGGTACATCAGCACGGCGCGGGCTATCTCCGGCACACGCAGGCTGAGCAGAGGGAAGACGAACAGCTCGTCCCAGCTCACATGCCCACGCCCTTCCTCGCCATGCCAGCCGTGCATGGGAACGCCGGCATCCAGCTCGACGCTGTGTGGCGAGACTGTCTGCAGGATGTGGAAGAGCTGCAGGCGGATGAGAGTCTGGATGGATGGCGGACCCTCGCCACGTGTGGTGGTCACTCCGACAATGCGCACGCGGACATCACAACGCTGCCAGAGCCGCTTCCAGGCCAGCGAATGGGTGCGCAACAGCTCCGAGAAGTGCGGGGCGCGACGGGCCAGGGCACCGGCTTCGGCCAGCGGTTCGCTCACCGCGTTGTCGCGCGAGGTGAAGATGGCCACGGTCTTCTCGACTCGCACCGTGCGCCCCGGACCGCTGTTGAAACGCAACTCCTCACCCACGTAGCCAGACAGCTCCACCGCCTGCCGATCGACGTTCAGTTCCCGTCCGTCGCCGAAGATGAGCGTGCGGGCTGCCTGGGCCATGCGCAGATGCGACTGCGCCGTCTCCACCAGCAGCCGGATCACCTGGTCCCCTTCCTGCTCGGCGATGATGGGAACCAGATGGCGGATGGTGAAGCCCGGGTGCCGCTCGCTGGCGGCGTTGGAGACGGTAGCGTCGAGGGCGCTGCGAACCACTATCGGGCCGGACCAGTTCTCCGGCGTGATCTCCCACTCGATCGCCGCGAGGTGCGCGCGCTCCATGTGTACGAGACGTCGGCTGCGCATTGCCGTGACACGTCCCTCGGGGTCCCTGACCCTGAGCCGGCGGACCAGCACGCCGCGCTGCATGTCGAGCGTGTATCGCTGCTCGAGTATGGTCCACGAGACGGTGTCCAGCCATTCGCCATCGCCGGCGCGGAAGGTGAGAGCGAGCCAGTTGGGCCAGTTCACCAGTTCCTCCACCTCGATCATGCGTCCGGCAGCCTTGCCGGGCAGCCGATCGTAGCCGCCGGCGATGTAGGTGCCGGGGTGGTTGCTGTTGTCCGCGGAGCGCTCGGCGCCCGAGCCGCGTGTCACGAGGTAGCCGTTGCCGAGCGCAAGTACGGACTCGCGCCACGCCGACCGGAGGGGTTCACGGTCATCGAAATTGAGCGCCCACCCGTTCATGTGGTCCTCTGCTGGTGTGGCGTTCGCAGGCTTACGACGGGGGTCGGCCGAGGTCGCGGGAGATGGTACTCGCCCGCAAGGACTGGGGCGGCCGGCCGGATATGTGAAGCTTCCATCCTTCGATGGTGGCACCTTGAAGGCGGGGCGTCAACGGCCAGCGGGGAACCCTGTCGGGCGACCGGGGTGCCACTCTGTCCGCGTCCGGGTCTGGAAGGCATACTTCTCTCAGTCGCTATTGAACCGTCACGGTCGCCCGTCCGGAGGCAGGCCGAATCCCCGAACCAATATCGTCATGTCAAGCTCGTACAGCAGTGTCCTTGCCGTTGCGGCGGCAATGCTGGTGGCCGGCGCGGTCAGCGCATCACCGGTGGGCGCACAGAACGCGTACAAGGCCGGCTCGAGCAGCTACCGCGTGGACCAGTCCATCAACGCTACCCAGACGATGCAGGGTCAGTCGGTAGAGAGCAGTGCCAGCACGCTGCAACTCATCTCGCTCTCCCTCGCGCCGGCGTCGCAGGGTCTGCAGTTCTCGCTCACCGTGGACTCGGCGAGCACCATTCTCGCCGGCGCGCCGCCGCAGCAGCAGGAGATGGCCAACGCGGCAATGCGCGAACTCAAGGGCCGGAGGGTGACCGGGCTCATGTCACCGCAAGGCCGCGTGTCAACGGCGCAGGCGTCGGACAGTGCGCCGTCCAGTGAGCAGATGGTATCCAGCGCACGCGGCTTCCTGCCAAAGCTGCCTGCTGGTGGGTTGAAGGCGGGTGCTTCGTGGAACGACTCGACGACGAGTCGGTTCAACAACAACGGTGTGGATGGCACCACCACGGTGATCAGCTCTCACTCGGTGGTTGGCGACACGACGATCGCCGGTCAGGCGGCCTGGAAGATCACCCAGAAGGGCACGGTCCGGTTGTCGGGCAACGGTGTCTCACAGGGCGCCGAGATCTCCCTCGATGGCAAGGGAACGGTGGAGGGGCACTCCTTCGTGAGCAAGAGTGGCGTCTACCTGGGTGGCGAGCAGCGGCTCACGCAGGACATGACGATCAACGTTCCAGCGGCCGGAATGACGATACCGATGGAACAGAATGTAATGACCAGGGTGACGCGGATAGGCGGCTAGCGGGACCTGTCAGGCGCTCCGCAACCAGCGACCGGGCGACGCGTCGGTGGATGGACAGGCGACGGGGCTTCGTCTGTCTATCCCTTGACCGCCCCCGACGTGAGTCCCTGTACTATTCGCCGCTGGAAGGCGAGCACCAGCGCGGCCACCGGGGCAGTGGCGACCACCGCGGCGGCGAGGATCTGACCCCAGGGTACCTGGTACTGACCGCGGAAGAGGGCGATCGCCACCGGTACCGTCCACCGCTCCGGACCCAGGGTGAAGGAGAGGGCGAAGAGGAATTCGTTCCAGCAGTAGATGAAGGTGAGGATGGCCGTCGTGGCGATGCCGGGCATGGCCAGTGGCAGCAGCACTCGCGTGAAGGTCTGCCAGCGCGACGCGCCGTCCACCCGCGCGGCGTCCTCGAGTTCACCCGGAAGCTGACGGAAATAGGTGGTCAGCAGCCAGACCGTGAGCGGCATCGCGAAGGTGAGGTAGGGGAGTACCAGCCCGGGATAGGTGTCCAGCAGGTGCAGCGCGCGCAGCAGCATGTAGAGCGGGCTGACGATGGAGATCTGCGGGAACATGGTCACGGCGAGCAGTGCACCGAGCACCGCCGAGCGTCCGCGGAAGCGGAGCCGGGCGAGGGCATAGGCGGCGAGTGTGCCGAGGGTGATGCAGAGCGCCGTCGTCGCGCCGGCGACGATGAGGGAGTTGCGGATCGGCGTCCCGAAATCGCGCTCGGTGAAGAGGGCGCGGTAGTGGTCCAGGACGAGGGTCCGCGGGACGAGCGATGGCGCCTGGAAGAGGCTCGCCTCGGGCGTGAGCGAGGCGACGATCGCCCAGTAGAAGGGAAAGGCGAAGAGGAGGAGGATGAAGGCGAGCGCGCCGCGCCTGAGCCAGGTGGTCATGTCGTGCTCCCGCCCCGTCCGTCGTCGGCACCCAACAGGCGGACGTAGATGACGGCAAGCAGAAAGGCGACGGCGAAGATGGTGACGGAGAGCGCCGCGCCATAGCCGAAGCGCAGGTTCTGCATGAGCGCGCTGAAGGTATAGAGCGCTACTGGCTCCGTGGCCGTGCCCGGACCGCCGCCGGTGAGGACGTAGATCAGGTCGAAGACGCGGATGGCGTCGAGGGTGCGGAAGACAAGGGCGACCAGAATCGCGGGGCGGAGCAGGGGGAGGGTGATGCGAGTCAGGACACGCCAGCGCCCGGCTCCGTCGATCGCTGCCGATTCGTGGAGAGTGGGGTCGATTCCCTGCAGGCCGGCGAGGAGGAGGAGGGCGACGAAGGGTGTCGTCTTCCAGACATCGGCCAGGATAACGGGCACCCAGGCCGTGACGGTCCCGGCGAGCCAGACCACCGGCTGGTCCAGTACTCCGGCGGCGATCAGGACGGCGTTGACGACGCCGGCGTCGGACTGGAAGAGGAAGCGCCAGAGGAGGGCGGCGACCACCGTGGGGAGGGCCCACGGGACGAGCACCGTGGCCCGGATGAGGGCGCGTCCGCGACTGGCACGTTGCATGGCAAGGGCGAGGACGAGCCCGAGGATCAGTTCGAGGGAGACGCTGGCGACGGCGAAGAATGCGGTGTGGGCGAGCGATGCCCAGAAGCGTGGCGTGCCCAGCAACTCCCGATAGTTGGCGAGACCGACGAAGGAGCGTCCCAGCCAGGGCATGCGGAGGTCGTGGTGGTGGAACGACTCCCAGACGGTCCAGGCGAGTGGCGCGATGGCGACGAGGAGGACCACACCGAGCGCGGGTGCGACGAGCGTCCAGCCCAGTCGCCGCTCTTCACGGGCCAGGCTATCGTCAGGGGTCGACGAACAGGTGTCGCCGTCGCGTCGGTTCACCGCTGCACACACGGGGCAATCATGGCGCGTTCATGCCGTACCGCAGGCCGCTGCGCTCGAGAAGGGCGTTCATGTCGGCGGCCGCGGTGTGCAGCGCCGGCCCCGGCTCGACCTGGCCGGCGAGGGCCGAGTGGAGCGCTATCTGCAGCCGCTCGGAGAGCTCCGACCAGAGCGGAGTCACGGGACGCGGAACGGCGCTCGCCACCGCCTCGCGCGCCACACGCACGCCCAGTGGGAGAGCTGCCGCCAGGCGGGCGTCGTCGTACAGTGCCGGGCGTGGCGGGAGCTGGCCCACGGCCTCAGCCCGCTCGAGCATCTGTTCCGGCGCCGTCAGAAACGACACCAGCAGCCATGCCAGGTCGGGCACATCGCTATGGGCATTGATGGCCAACTGTGCCCCGCCCAGCGCCGATGCCGGCCTGCCGCCGCTGCCCCTCGCGGCTGGAATGGTGGAGACCCCCACCCGCCCGGCCACCTGCGATCGTACGGAGTCAGCGAGGAGGGCGGCGGCGTATGGCCAGTTGCGCATGAAGACGGCGTCGCCATTCTGGAAGGCGAATCGCGTCTCCTCCTCATGCCAGGTGAGGACCTCGCGCGGCGACACGCCGCGCCTGATGGCGTCCCGCATGAAGGTGAGCGCGTCCACCCCCGGCGGGTCGTCCACCACCACGCGGCCGCTGTCGTCCATGATGCGGCCACCATGAGCGGTGAGTATCTCCAGGTAGACCGTCACCAGTCCCTCGTAGCGCGCGCCCTGCCACACCCAGCCCGCGGCGGGAGGCGGTGGGCCGCCTGGCGCGCCGGCGCCGGCCATCGCAGCGCGGGCGAGCGCGGGGAGCATCTCCAGGCTGACCGGTGCTTCCGGCACCAGATCGGTTCGCCGGTAGAGAAGTCCGACGTCCACGAACCATGGCATCGCGTACAGACTCCCGTCCCAGCGATTCGCCTCGATCGTGGCCGGGAAGAAAGCCGCGGCTTCAGGCGCGAAGCGGTCCAGCGGCGACAGCCAGCCAGCGGCGGCGAACTCCGGCGTCCAGACGACGTCCAGTTGCAGCACGTCGGGGTCCTCGGCGCGCGCCACCAACCACTGCACGTAGAGCTGGTGTCGCTGCGAGGCGTCGTCCGGCGTCTGGCGCAGCTCCACCCGCACAGCAGGGTGCAACTCCATGAAGCGATCCATCTGCCGCCGCAGGATGGCGCCCTCGTCGCCCACCGCACTCCCACTGATGGTGACCACCGGACGAGGGTCGGCGCGTCCACCGCCACAGGCTCCCAGCACGAGAAGGAGGAAGCTCGCTCGGCACGCCGCGGCGAGGGAGTCCATGGGGCGTCCGTTCGCTACTCCACTCCGTCACTTTCCGGATCACCCACGGGCGCTCCGGAAATATTGGGCAACCGCTTGTGCAGCGCCACCTTGGCCAGCATGTGCGCGCTCACGGGCGTCGTGATGAAGACGAAGAAGACGATGAGCAATTCGTGGAGGCTCAACTCACCGCGCACCGAGAAGTAGATCGAGGACGCGATGAGCGTCGCTCCAAGCCCCAGTGTTGTGGCCTTGGAGGGGGCATGCAGCCGGCAGTAGAAGTCGGGCAGTCGGACCAGGCCGAGGGATCCGATGAAGACGAACAGCGAGCCCGCCAACAGGCAGGCAGCAACGAAGAACTCGGAGAGCGTGGAGAGCACGGCTGTGTCCATCAGGGTCACCTCACTCGATTATGTCGCCGCGCAACAGGTACTTGCTGAGCGCGATCGTACTCACGAAGCCGAACAGCGCGATGAGGAGCGCCGCCTCGAAATAGATGGAAGTGCCCCGGCCAATGTCCGATACCAGCAGGATCGCGATGGCCGACGCGGAGAGGGTATCCATGGCCAGGATGCGGTCCACCACGCTCGGGCCGCGGACCAGCCTCCAGCCGTTGAGTATCACCGCGCCGGCGAGCAGGGTGATCGATATCCGAACGGCAATGATCAGCATCCGAAAATCTCCATCAGCGGTCGCTCATAGCGCGTCTTGATCTCGGCGGCAATTGCTGCCGGATCGGTGGTGCTCAGCGCGTGCACGAGCAGCGTTCGACGGTCGCCGCTGATGTTGGCCGAGACGGTTCCGGGAGTGAGCGTGATGATGCCGGCGAGGGTGGTCAGGGCGAGCGGGCTGGTCAGCTCGAGCGGTACCTCGACGAAGCGCGGATGAATCCGACTCATGGGGCCCAGCACCAGGATGGCAACCCGGATGTTGGCGGTCAGGATGTCCCAGAACACCACGGCCAGCAGCGCTGGCAGCGGGGCCAGGCGCACCGCCTGCGGGGCGTCCTCGAGAAAGCCGTTTGTGAGAAGCGGAATGGCGATGGAGAGTATCGCGCCCGCCGCGAGGGTTCCTGGTGCGATACTGTTCTGGAGCAGGCTCCAGACGACGAACATCATCGTGCTGAGCACCGGGTGAGGAAGGATGCGCGTCCTGAGCCGGGCGGCGTCCTTCCGACGCTGAGGGTCTGGCTGGGTGGACATCGGATGGCTCACCTGGGGGGTAGCACAGCGTTCACGTAGCCCGCCGGCGTCAGTAGTTGCTGGGCGGTTGCCGCAGTGTAGCGGGTGGCTGGAGCGGCCAGCGCGGAGAGAAGCAGTACGGCGCCGAGCAGGGCGATGACGGGCGCGGTACGCCAGTTGGCGCCATCGAGTGTTGGCCCGTCCGTCGTCGTCATCGCACTGGCAGCGCGGGATTCATCGGTGGCCCGGCGGTGCGCCGGTGACGTCGCCGTGGTGCTCCAGAAGACTATGGAGCCCGCCCGGCTGCAGGCGACGAGCGACAGGAGGCCGGCGGTGAGGGTGACGCTCCACAGCCATATGCCACGGCCGTCCATGGGCGTGGCGGCGAGCACCAGTGCCTTGCCGAGGAAACCGGAGAGCGGAGGCAGGCCGACGACTCCCATGGAGGCAACGAAGAAGAGGATGCCAAGGAGGGCCGGTTGAGCCACGGCGGCGGCCGGCCGGAGTCGCGGGCCGCTGGGACCGCGCTGTCGCGAAATGGTGTCGACGAGCAGGAAGAGGATGGCGATGATGAGCGTGCTGTGCACGAGATAATAGAGTGCGGCGCTCAACCCTCCCTGGGAGAAGAGCCCGATGCCGGCGAGCATGAGCCCGATGGAGGTGATGAGCAGGTACGCCTGGAGCCGGCGCAGGTCGCGCGCGGCCACGGCGCCGAGCACGCCGGCCGCCTGTGTGGCCAGGGCGACCGGGAGAAGCCAGGGAAGGGCGAGGTCGGCTGCCGGGCCGGCCAGCGGGCCGAAGATCAGCGTCGAGACGCGAAGGATGCTGTAGACTCCCACCTTGGTCATCAGAGCGAACAGCGCCGCCACCGGCCCGGTGGCGGCGGCGTACGACCTGGGCAACCAGAAGTAGAGCGGCAGTACGGCCGCCTTGAGGCCGAAGACGACGAAGAGGAGCAGGCCGGCCGTACGCAGGAGTGCCGCGTCCGACGGCGCCACCTGGGCAACCCGAAGGCTGAGGTCGGCCATGTTGAGCGCCCCCGTGACGGCGTACAGCAGACCCACGGCGATGAGGAAGAGCGCCGATCCCACCAGGTTGAGCGTCACGTAGTGCAGCCCGGCCCGCAATCGCGATGCACCCCCGCCGTAGAGCAGCAGGCAGTACGAGGCGATGAGGAGGACCTCGAAGAAGACGAACAGGTTGAACAGGTCGCCGGTGAGGAAGGCTCCGTTCAGGCCAGCCAACTGGAGCTGGAAGAGGGCATGGAAGTGCGATCCCTTGCGGTCCGTGCCAAGGCAGGCGTAGGCAAGGCTGCCAAGGGCGACGACGGCCGTCAGCAGCACCATCAACGCGCTCAGCCTGTCGAGCACGAGGACGATTGCCGCTGGGGCCGGCCAGTCTCCCAGCCGATAGACGGTGTAGTCACCGCCCGCCGCACTGACGGCCAGAACGATCGCCACGGCGACACCCACCGTGGTCACGGCGACGCTCACGGTGCGTTGCAGCGCCAGCTTCTGGCGGCCGAGCAGTACCAGGATCATCCCCGTCGCCAGGGGGAGGGCGATTGGCGCGACGAGCAGGTGCCCGAACATCGAGCTGGCGCCGCCCATCACTCGTGGCCGTCCACGTGGTCGGTTCGGAGAGTGATGCGCGCCCTGAGCGCGAGCACGACCAGGAATGCGGTCATGCCGAAGCCGATGACGATCGCCGTCAGCACCAGAGCCTGCGGCAGTGGGTCAGCGTAGTCGGAGGTGCCGGGCCCCAGAATGGGCGCTGTGGCGGCGCGCACGCGCCCCGTGGCCAGCAGATAGAGATTGACGGCGTAGGAAACGAGTGTGAGCCCGAAGATCACCGAGAAGGTGCGCGGGCGCAGGATCAGATAGACGCCGGCGCCGGTCAGGAGGCCGATCGCCGAGGCCATCAGGACTTCCATGGATCACTCTCCCGGAGATAGACCGGCTCGATCTCGGCGGTGTGACTCAGCCTGCCCAGCCGGGCGAGGATGAGCATGACCGCGCCCACGACTGCGATGTAGACACCCAGGTCGAAGATCATGGCCGTTGCCAGTTCGATGTCGCCGATGATCGGGATGTGCAGGTGAGTGTAGGTCATGGACAGGAATGGCACGCCGAACAGTAGCGCGCCGGCGCCGGTGAAGACCGCCAGCAGCACGCCGATCGCGATGTACGTGAGGAAGTTCATGCTCAGCCGTTGGTGGGTCCAGGCAACCCCGCTCGCGATGTACTGGAGTATCAGCGCCGCCGCGGTGAGGATGGCCGCGATGAAGCCGCCACCCGGCTGGTTGTGGCCACGGAAGAGCACATGTACGGCAACGAGCAGCGCCAGTGGCAGGAGTGGGCGGCTTATGGTTGTGAGGAACAGTGGATGTCGATCGCGAGCTTTCGTGCTCTCCGGGATCGGCGAAGGGCGTGGACGCAGGCCGGCCAGCAGGCCGGCCACGCCTATCGCCGCGATCCCGATGACGCTGATCTCCCCCATGGTGTCGAAGCCGCGGAAGTCCACCAGGATGACGTTCACCACGTTCGACCCGCCACCCAGGGGCAGGCTGGATTCCAGGAAGTAGTCGGCGAGCGTGCTGGTCACGGGCCTGGTGAGCACGGCCCAGCTCAGCGCGGCCGCTCCGGTTCCGGCTATCGCGGCAATCACACCATCCCGTAGCCGCCGCCCCTCGGACGAGGAGTGTTCCGCGGTCCGTGGCATGTGGTAGAGGGCGAGCATGAGGAGAATGACCGTGACCACCTCGACGAGCAACTGCGTGAGGGCGAGGTCGGGCGCGGCGAAGCGCACAAAGGCGAGGGAGACGGATAGCCCCACTCCGCCCATGAGAACGATCGCCTTGAATCGGTCATGAAACTGGCCGATGAGGCCAATGGTGGCGGCGACCAGCAGCAGCCAGACGGCGACGCTGGGCGGGTCGATTGGCGTGAGCGGCATCCGTTCGGGCGACGGGATGCCGCCAGTTGCCAGCATGGCCCGTGCGACCGGCCACCCGCCGGCCACCAGCGCGCTCAGCACGACGAGGAGGACATAGCGCTGCAGCGAGCCGTTCTCCAGGGAAGCCGTGACGTTTGCAGCGCCGCGCAGCACTGCCCGACGCAGCGAATGGAAAAGGCTGGACGCAGTGACGATCGGGACCACCGGATCGCGCGCTCCCTCCAGCCTTGGCATGAGCAATCGGTAGGCTGTGATCCCGCCAATGAAGGCTATGACCGTCATTGCCAGCGGTAGCGTGAAGCCGTGCCAGATGTCGAGGCTGTAGTAGGGCAGCGGCCCGCCAACCACGTCCCGGGCGCTGATCGAGAGCATGGGTTCGACAAAGAACTTGGGCACGATACCCACCAGCACGCAGAGCACCGCCAACACTTCCACCGGCAGGCGCATGAACCGCGGCGGCTCGTGGGGCACGCGGGGCATTCCCGTTCCAGGTCCCGAGAAGAATGCCTGGTGAATGAACCGGACCGAGTAGCTCACGCTGAAGGCACCGCCCACAGTCGCCAACGCCGGGACCAGCCAGGCGAATGGCCGGCCGTTCCAGACATCCAGCGCCTCGCTGAAGAACATCTCCTTGCTCAGGAAACCGTTCAACAGCGGCACCCCCGCCATCGCTGCCGCCGCGATCACGGCGAGAGCCGTCGTATAGGGCATGAAGCGCCAGAGACCGTTGAGTACCCGCAGATCGCGCGTTCCCGTCTCATGGTCCACGATGCCGGCGGCCATGAACAGCGACGCCTTGAAGGTCGCGTGGTTGATGATGTGGAAGACCGCCGCCACCGCAGCCACGGGTGAGCTGAGGCCGAGGAGCATGGTGATCAGCCCGAGGTGACTGACTGTCGAATAGGCCAGCACCTCCTTCATGTCATGCTTGAACTGCGCGGTGTAGGCCGCGAAGACAAAGGTCAGCAGTCCGGTTCCGCTCACCAGCCACAGGTACTCCCCGGAACCGGCGAGCACCGGATGCAGGCGGGCGAGCAGGAAGACGCCCGCCTTCACCATGGTCGCCGAGTGCAGGTAGGCGCTCACCGGAGTGGGGGCAGCCATCGCCGACGGGAGCCAGAAGTGGAACGGGAACTGGGCCGACTTGGTGAATGCTGCCAGAAGGATGAGAAGGAGCGCCGGCAGATACAGTTCGTGCTGGCGTACGGTCTCACCAGCGGCGAGGACTGTGGAGAGGTCGTAGGAGCCGGCGGCCTTGCCCAGCAGAATGACTCCGCCGAGGAGCGCGAAGCCACCCAGCCCGGTCACCGTGAGTGCTGTCCTGGCTCCTACCCGGGCGTCGGCGCGGTGGGACCAGTAGCCGATACAGAGGAAGGAGGCGAGGCTCGTCAGCTCCCAGCAGACGGCGATGAGCAGGAGGTTCCCGGCCAGGACGAGCGCCGCCATCGCTCCCATGAAGAGCAGGAGGTACGTATAGAGCCGCCCCATGGAGTCGTCGGCGTGCAGGTAGTAGCGCGCGTAGACGATCACGAGGACGCCGATGCCGAAGACGAGTGTGGCAAACAGGAATGCCAGGCCGTCCAACCGGATGACGAGGTCCAGCCCCAGGGCCGGTAGCCAGGAATGCTCCCAGGTGGGGACCTCGCCCGCGCGCACCGCCGGCAACTGCCCGAGGAGGAGGGCAATGGCCGCCAGGGGCGGGACTGCGGCAGCTATCGCGCTCCAGCGCCTCGTACCCCAACGCTCCACCAGCGGCGCGACAAGAGCGCCGAGGAAGGGAAGAACCAGGATTATGGGGAGAGCGGATGACGCGAGGAGCATGACGGGTGGAGCACAGGCAACGACTAGCCGGCCACCCCCTCGGGGGCAGTCGGACGGACGGGTACGCGGGGCTGCCGCCAGCGCGCACTCGGCGCCCTGGAACCGGCCAGTCCGGCCGGTGGGACGATCTGTAGCACAGGCCGCCGACCGGAAGCCACGAAATATGTCATCTTGACACGGACTGCGGGTTGTTGGAGCGTATAGTATGCGAAAGTGAGCCAGGGCTCACGTTTCGGGACGCCGGCGCGGCTGCCGTCGTTCCTTCCATCAGCCGGAGCCGTGCATGGACCACACGACGTTCGACTACCCGACTCGCAGAGTGTTCGCTGCCGTCGCTCTTGCAACTTCTGCCCTGGCCGCGCCTTCGCTGGCCGTCGGACAGGGATTCGGCCTCAACGAGGTAGGTAGCTGCAGTGTCGCTCGCGCGGGCGCCGGGGTGGCGGCGCCGTGCGAGGATGCCTCGCGCGTCTACTGGAATCCGGCCACTGCCGTGCGCCTTCCGGGCGTCCACCTGCTCGTCGGGGCGGCCGCGGTGGCCGTCGACGGCCGCTTCACGGCAGACCTGAGCGGTCGGATCCACGAAGGCGATGTACCGGTAGAGGTGCCGCCGCACCTCTTCGCGACCTATCAGGTACAGTCGCGGTTCAACGTCGGTCTGGGTGTCTATGTCCCCTACGGGCTGACGTCCCAGTGGACCGATGACTTCCCCGGCCGTTTCTCGGCCAAGAAGGCTTCCCTGGCCTCCATCTATATCCAGCCGAACTTCGCCTTCGACGTCGTGCCCGGAAAGTTCGCCGTCGGCGGAGGCCCGGTCATCGGTATCTCCGACGTGGAACTGGTGCAGGCAGTCGACCTGGCGCACCAGATGACGCCAGCCGGCGTCACTTTTGGCCAGTTGGGTATCCCGGCGCGGACGGAGTTCGCCCGCGCCGGCCTGAAGGGGCAGTCAGTTGCCTGGGGCTATGACGTGGGCGTCCACTGGCAGGTCGCTCCGGCCGTGGCTCTCGGGGCCCGCTACCTGTCGGAGATCAATTTCGAGTACAACGGCGCCACGGCCAATTTCTCTCCAGTTCCGACCGGCCTGACGCTGGCGGCCGATAATCCGCTGGGTCTTCCCGCCAACACTCCCGTGGACGCGGTCGTGGCCGGCCAGTTCGCCCCGGGCGGTGCGCTCACCACCCGCGGCGTCAGGACGAGCATCGCCCACCCGGCCCAGGCCCAGGTCGGCATCGGGTTCACGGGGATCTCGCGGACGACGGTCAACGTCGACTACGCCTGGGTGGGCTGGTCGTCGTTCAAGGAGTTGCCGGTGACTTTCCTGGGCGCCAATCCGCCGCCTGCCAAGGTGCTCCTCGAGGACTACGAGAACTCGTGGGCCATTCGTGGCTCGCTGGATCGCGTCTTCGGCAACGGCTGGATTGGCCGCGTGGGATCCAGCTACATCAAGACTCCGGCGCCCGATGTTTCCGTCACGCCACTGCTGCCGGACATGGATCGTTACAACTTCGCCGGCGGCGTCACCGTGCCGCTCAGCAAGCATTTCGCGATTGATGGCTCCTACCTCCGCGTGGAGAGCAAGGGACGCCGTGGCCGGATCGTCGAGCGCACCGACCGCAGCCAGACAGCAGAGGAGTTGAACAGCGGCTTCTACAACCTCACGGCAAATGTGGTGTCGCTGAGCCTCAAGGCCACCTTCTAGGGAGACTCACGCATGTCCCGCATCCGCACCATCTGTGGCCTGGCTGCCGCCGGCAGCGCGCTTGCCCTCCTCGCCGCGTGCGAGGGCCCGCTGGAGATCAGGCAGCCGAAGGCCAGCTCCACCGACGGTCTCTTCGACCGCTATGTCGCCCTTGGAAACAGCCTCACCGCCGGCTACCAGTCCGGCGGCATCAATGACAGCACCCAGCGTGAAGGCTACGCCTATCTCCTGGGCCGTGAGATGATGGGTGACGATTACAAGTACCCCCAACTGGCTGGCCGCGGCTGCGCGCCGCCAGTGACCAACTTCCAGACGCAGGAGCGGGTGGGTGGCCCCACCGTTACCGACAAGACCTGTGACCTGCGCGCTGCAGGCTCGGTTACGGCGACACTGAACAACGTGGCGGTGCCCGGGGCGACCTCGCTCGATCCGTTCTCCACCTCGACCGACGCGTCCAACGCGCTCACCACCTTCATCCTGGGCGGGCGTACCCAGGTGCAGGCGGCGCTGGCCGCCGATCCCACATTCGTCTCGATATGGATCGGCAACAACGACGTCCTCGAGGCGGCCGTGAGCGGGGTGCTGACGGCCATGCCTGGTGTCTCGCGCGGCGTGACGCCGGTGGCCACCTTCTCGGCGAATCTGGACCAGACGGCCGATCCGCTGGCGGCCGCGCCGAGCATCCGGGGCGGCGTTCTGATAGGAGTGGTGAATGTGACGAGCACGCCGATCCTGTTCCCGGCGGCGGCGCTCTTCAACCCGGCCTTCAAGGCCGGCTTCGACAGCTACGCGGGCACCACGACCACTCTTCTGCCCAGTTGCACGTCATCGTCGCAGTCGCTCATCTCGTTCCGGATAGTGAGCGAGATCCGCAAGTACGTGGCGACTGGCGGCACGTCCGGCCATCCGCCGGTGATTGCCTGCGCCAAGGGGCAGTTCCCGCCGTCGGCGCTGGTGGGCGAGCTGTTCGTGCTCGACCCTGCGGAGATCGCCACCCTGGGCCAGACGGTGGCCGCCTACAACGCTGCGCTGCAGGCCAAGGCGACGTCGCTGGGCTGGGCGTACTACGATCCCAATCCGGCGTTGGAGGAACTTCGCCAGACTGGTGCCATTCCCGCCGTGCCGAATCTGGCCAGCGCCACCAATACCTTCGGCGATTACTTCTCGCTGGACGGCGTACACCCACGGCGGCCGGCGAACGTGCTGCTCGCCAATGGAGTGGCACTGGCAATCAACCAGAAGTACGCGGGAATCAGTCTCCTGACATACGTGCAGTAGGCCAGCCAGTGCTCGCTGGATGGCATGCACCCGCACCCGTAGCGGCCGCCGGATGCACTGATCGCCAACGGGCTGACAGGGGCCGCCAACGCCACGTACAGAGGGGGTAGCCTGCCGGGCTCCGTGCCGTGGAGAGTCGCGCCCAGCCGCGGGCGCGGTCGAGTTCGATGTGGGACAGTCGATGGATGCGGTCCCGTTCTCCCCGGGATCGGCAGAGTCAGAGGCGTTTCCGGAATGATGACTGCCGTTCAACCGGCCAGTTCTCTTCCCCGGAGGCGTCTCTGGCGTTTCTGTGTGTCGATTCGGGCATCGGAGAGTGAAACCGAACCGGGGATGACTGACGTAGGGATTCAGGGAGGGACCATCATGGGGTCGGTGGCGCCCCGCCCCGAGGTCACCACTCCGACCAGGCTGCCAACGGCAGCCAGGCCGCGTGAAAGCGTCGGGGGCAACCGGGCCGTAGGGTCTAACGACCGTTCGTCCTGGCCCAGCTCTGCTCCAACGAGCAAACCATCGCGTCGCGTGAGACTGTCCAACTGTTGACGACGTCCGATGCGTGCGTATCGTTACCTAGACAGCTATGTATAATCTCCATCTGTTGCGGGGTAGCATCGATGGCTGACAACCGACGGAGGCCGGAGCTCGACGGCGCCATCTGGCGCGCGCCCACGCCGCGAGAGGTGGATGCCGAGCTGGATTTCCACAGGGAGATGCTGACCAGCGAACTACGCGCTGCCGGTCTCTCCGCCAAGGATGCCGCGATCGAGGTCGACCGCCGCTTCGGCGACCTCGGGCAGGTAACCAGTGCTGCGCGCCGCGCAGCCACCAACCGGGACCGTTCCATGCGGCTCAGCAAACTCATCACGGCACTCCGGCAGGACGTGGTACACGCGCTGCGAATGCTGCGCCGCGCGCCGGGGTTCACCATCGTGGCCGTCCTGACCCTGGCCCTCGGGATCGGCGCCAACAGCGCGATTTTCAGCGTCGTCAACGCCGTCGTCCTCAAGCCGCTGGCCTATCCGGGAGCGGACAGGTTGATGTTCATCAGCAGCCAGTTCCCCACCCTGGGCTTCGATGAGTTCTGGATCTCGCCGCCGGAGTTCTTCGAATACCGCGAGCGCACGAGGGCGTTCGACGAGGTGGGCGCCTATGCCACGAACGCCGTCAACCTCAGCGGTGACGCGGGAACGGCAGAGCGTGTGACAGCGGTGGCCCTCAGCGCCAGTCTGTTCGGGGTGCTGGGCGTACAGCCCATGCTCGGCCGTACCTTCACGGCCGCCGAGGATCTGCCCAATGCGGAGGCCGTGGTGGTGCTGGGTTACGACCTCTGGCGCCGCACATTCGGCAGCGATCCGAAGGTGGTCGGCAGACGTATCCAGGTACAGGGAAGGCCGCAGACGGTGGTGGGAGTGATGCCACCTGGATTCGACCTGCACGATACGCACGCCCAGGTATGGGTACCGCTGGCGCTGGATCCGGCCAACAGGCAGAACCGCGGATCGCACTATCTGAACCTCGTGGGGCGTCTGGCTCCCGGCGCAACGGAGACGAGCGCGAAGGCCGAGCTGGCCGGGTTGCTCCGGCAGTGGTCCCGGATCGCGCCGGGTGAGCATACGCCCAACGATTCCACGCACAGGCTCCAACTGGAACCGTTGCGCGACAACGTGATCGGGAGCGTCGGTACCGCGCTCTGGGTGTTGCAGGGGGCGGTGGGGTTGGTGCTGCTCATTGCCTGCGCGAACATGGCGAACCTGCTCCTCGCTCGCGCCGAGACGCGCCACAAGGAATTCGCGATCCGCGCCGCGCTCGGTGCGGGGCGCGGCCACATCCTGCGCCAGTTCGTCGTGGAGGGGGTGATCCTCGCTGTTCTTGGCGCGGTCACGGGGCTGGCGCTCGCTCACTGGGGGCTGAGAGCGCTCCTGACGTTGAATCCGGAGAGTGTGCCGCGGGCCGCCGAGATCGGACTCGACCCGGTGGTGCTGGCGTTCACGGCCGGGGTCGCGCTCCTGACCGGTGTGTTGTTCGGCCTTGCGCCGCTGCTGCACGTGCGCGAGGCCGGTCTTGCCAACACGCTGAGAGAGGGCGGAACGCGGACGACGGTCGCGGCCGGTCGAACGAGACTGCGGCGAAGCCTGGCGGTGGGCGAGGTGGCGTTAGCCGTCATGCTCGTGGTGGGGGCCGGACTGCTCGTGCGCAGCTTCTGGAACCTCACCAACATCGACGCCGGATTCGATCGGAACGAGTTGATCACGTTCGGCGTCGCGCTTCCCCAGGCCAGTTACCCCGACCCGCAGTCGCGGGCGCAGACAGTGGCCCGCATAACGAGCCAACTGCGGGCGATTCCGGGGGTCGACGGCGTGGCGGCGATGACCGGTCTGCCGCCCCGGCGCGACGTGAACGCCAACGATACCGAATTCGAGGGACTGGCGAAGCAATCGGGCAGCCCGCCGCAGAACGTGGACTACTACCAGATCACGACGCCCGAGTACTTCGAGACGATGCGCATTCCCATCGTGGCCGGACGCGGTTTTGACGCGACGGACGTGGGCGGCGGACCGGTCGTGGTGATCAATGAGACGTTGGCGCGCAGGTTCTATCCGGACCAGGATCCGGTCGGGAGGCGTGTGCGTCCGCCATATGGCGACAGCATCCCGTGGTTCACGATCGTCGGAGTGGCGGCCGACGTGAAGCAGGGTGGCGTGGATTCAGAAACGGGGACGGAGCTGTACTTCCTCAATGACCAGGCGCCACGCTTCGCCGGCTTCGCGCCGTCGGAAATGAACATCGTCATGCGCTCGAGGCGCTCACTCAGCGCGCTCATGCCAGCGGTTCGGAGTACCGTGGCCGAGGTGGATCGCACGCTGCCGCTGGTGCAGCCGCGGACCATGGACGACGTGTTCGGAGCCTCGCTCATGCGCCAGCGATTCCTCTCCCAACTGCTCGGCATATTCGCCACCCTGGCACTGCTGCTGGCGGCTGTGGGTACTTACGGAATCCTCAGCTACACGGTGAACGAGCGGCGGCGTGAGATCGGCATCCGGATGGCGCTGGGTGCTGGCCGCGGCCAGGTGCTGCGCCTGGTGATGGGCGAGGGGCTGTCCATCGCGGTAACGGGAATAGTGCTCGGGCTAATCGCGGCGCTCGGGCTCACGCAGGTCGCCTCGTCGCTGCTCTACGGGGTGTCGCCGGCCGACCCGGTCACCTTCGGAATCGTCGCGCTGGCGATCGGGCTCGTCGCGTTGGCTGCCTGCGTGGGGCCGGCGCGCAGGGCGACGCGCGTCGATCCATTGCTGGCCATGCAGGTGGATTGAAGTTGACCCGTGCAACTGGCTTAAGAGGGACGGATATGCGTGATCGCCGACACGCTGACGCAAGAGTGTGCGGATCGACGGCGTTCCGTGTGCCACCTCGCGCACCACTCCACATGCAATCCGGTGCTCGATTCCGGGGTACGCCGTGCACCACGCCATACGCGATCCGGTGCTCGATTCCGGGGTACGCCGTGCACCACGCCATACGCGATCCGGTGCTCGATTCCGGGGTACGCCGCGCACCACTCCACATGCAATCCGGTGCTCGATTCCGGGGTACGCCGTGCACCACGCCATACGCTGCTCAGTGCCCAACTCCGCGTCGCCCCCCGCCACCCGGCGCCACCGGATGCGCCCGTCCGCGCTCGCCCGCCACTGTATGGTGGTCAGCGGCACAGCCCCTCTCGCACTCCCCTGATCCATGCCCCCCGCCACTGACCGTCTGCACGGAACGCTCGATGCACTCATCATGAAGACCCTCACCTGGGGGCCGCGCCACGGCTACGCGATTGCGAGGTGGATAGCCGAGACGAGCGGGGACGCGATCCGGGTGGAGGAAGGGTCGCTCTATCCAGCGCTCTACAGGCTGGAACGGAAGGGATTGATCGAGGCTGCCTGGGGAGTGTCGGAATCGGGGCGGAAGGCGCGCTTCTACACGCTCACGGTTGACGGTGAGCGTCGACTGCGGGAGGAGGTCGAGGGATTCCGGTCCTTCGTCCGTGCGGTATCGCCAATACTGCTCACCAGTTGAAAGGCGCATGGCGGGGGATTCTGCCATTTCATCCGGGCGCCTCGCGTCCTGACGCCCGGCATGTCGAGCTCTACCGACCGCCGAACGGACGCGGAGGCACGGTGCGCAGGTAGCGGTACAGGGCCAGCGTCTCGTCGTCGGTCATCTGACGGGTGAATCGTATCGGCATCACGTCGCTGATCTTCGTGCCGTCCGGGCGGACTCCCTCGCGAAGCGCGCGGAAGAAGTCGGCCTCGCTGAATTGGCCTATTCCGGTTGGTGTGATGTTGGCGGCCGGCGGCGTCTCCGGCGGCATGCCGGGGATGGGCCCGCCACTCAACTGCGGACCGTGGCAGCCGGTGCATCCACCGAGGTTCGCCAGGTAGGCACCGTACTCCGCCGTCGCGCCCGGCTGGACCGGGGCCGGTAGCGTCGCATGATCTACCTTCTCGGCGCTGAGGATGGGTAGCTTGCCGGCGACCAGCAGGCCACGGCCGACCATGCGGAGTTCCGAGTGAGGCGGCATGACCCGGTCGACGGGCGGGATCTGTCGGAGATACGTCACCAGCGCCGCCAGATCGCCGTCGGTCATGGGCGCGTAGTCCTCACTCGGCATCAAGATCAGGGTGGTGCTGTCCGTCGGCCGCACTCCGTGACGGATGACGAGATCCCAATCGGCCATGGCGAAGTCAGCGGTGACGCCACCACGGCCGCTGGTGATGTTGGGCGCGACGAGGAGCCCCAGGGCCGGGTCGTCAGCCATGATCTTTCCGCCAAGATCATCACCATGGCACTCGGCGCACTTCCCGATCGCGCCGGCGAGATGTGCGCCTCGCGCGAGCATGGCGCTGTCGGGGACGGGTTCGGCGAGGGGGCGGAGGGTTATCGGGTAGTGATGAGCGAGATCACGGGCAGATGCGAATTGGACCGCGCCAGCAAGCAGGACTATGAGGCCGAGCACGATACCGATGCTCACTGCCACGCGGCGAAGCACTTTCATCGGATCTCCAGGGTGGGAAGGAGTTGCCAATATGTGCTGGCCTGGTCGCCATCGCCATGGGGAATTCGAGCCTGACGGCAGCGGCGGGGGTGCAGCCGCAACGCGAGGATCGCCTGGCCTCAGAGCCCTCTGGGGAAGGTCTCCGGTACCTCATGCGTCGGCCAGTGCGCTGGTGGATCCAGCGGCTGCACCGCGATCGTCTCGTCAAAGTGCAGCACGGCGTCGAACTGGGCGGTGATGTCGGCGCGGAAGTAGTGGCTCTGTCGCTCAGTATCGGGGCGGTAGATGACGCCGATAGCGCGTTCCAGGCGGGGCTCGGCAAGCAGTTCACGGAGATCGACGTCGTGGCGCAGGTCGAGGAGGAACCGTGGCACGCCGCTGTCGTGGAAGAGGCGTTCGTAGCTGCCTGCCAGCGACGGTCGCACGATCATGCGCTGAGGCGGTCGATCCCAGTCGGCGGCCGCGGTCACCGTTCCATTGTGCGTCGTGAAGCCGATCAGCACGGCATCGTCGCCATGCCGCTCACGCACGAGCTGGCCCACGTTCAACTCGCCTTCGGCGCCGAGCTCCGTGGCCCGTGCGTCGCCCAGGTGGGAGTTGTGTGCCCAGACCACGATCCGCGCCGGCCGGCCGTGGATATCGCTCAACCGTGCGTGGAGCGCATCCAGCGTATCCGTCATGTAGCTGTCGCGCAGGTTCCACGAACTGACGTCGTCGTTGAACATTGTCCGGTAGTAACGCTCGGCGTTGAGCACCAGTCGCGCATTCTGCTCGGCGTGGAAGGCCTCTTCGGCTGCCAGCGTGCCAGCTCTGCCGTTGGCGGACAGGTTCGCGGCGTGCTCGCGCAGTTCCAGCAGTTGACGCACGACGTCATCCTCGCATGACCGGGAGATGTCGAAAGTGGTGGCCTGACCATAGGCATGCGTGTCCTCGCCGAATGGCTCGAAGCAGGCGTAGCGTTGGCGCGCTCGCCGTGCAGCATCCGGATCCACCCTCTCCAGATACTCCACGACAGCGTCGACCGAGCTGTGCAGACTGTACAGATCCATGCCGTAGAAGCCCGCCCGCCGCGACTCCGGCCGGGTATCGTTGTGCTCACGCAGCCACTGGACGAAGGCGAGCACGTCCGTATTCCGCCACATCCAGGTGGGAAAGCGGCGGAAGCCGAGGAGGGCTGCGTTCGCATCCCCATCATCGTCGGCGCCGCGTACCCACCTGTTCACGCGGTAGGCGTGAGGCCAGTCCGCCTCCACGATCACCGCGTCAAAGCCACGCTCCTCGATCAACTGCCGCGTGATGAGCGCGCGCGCGGCGTAGAAGTCGTGGGTCCCGTGTGAGGCCTCGCCCAGGAGGACGAACGCACAGTCGCCGATGATGTCGAGAATGGCGTCACGGCCTGCCTCATCATGGAGGGGGTCGAGAATGGCACGTTCGGCGATGAGCATCGGTGGCCTTGCGGAGAGGGTAGTGAGAGCGGCGGAGCAGGTGCACCATTCCACACCGTCGCAAGCCATGCGCCGCTGACGTCCCGGTGTGATGCCAGTCGCCACGCAACCCTTTTCGTGGTCAGTGCATCCCAGATTATGTAGCCAACGGCCTACGTACACCCCGCATCCCGCTCCGTGTCCGATTCCGAACTTGTCGCCAGTGTGCTAGGCGGAGATCCAGCCGCCGAACGTGCGCTCTACGAAGCGCACGTTGACCGGGTGTTCCGGCTGGCCTTCCGGATGACTGGTGATGACGAACTGGCCCAGGAGGTGGCGCAGGAAACGTTCATCAGGGCATTCCGTCAACTCTCCACTTTCGGAGGTCGAGCGGCGCTCTCCACATGGCTGCACAGCATCACTGTTTCAGTGGCGCTGAACGTGTTGCGAAAGGTGAAGCGGACGATGGCGAGGGAGGAATCACTGGATGAGGCGGCGTTGGCACACCATCCGGAGCGGCGGGCGGAACCGGACCTGACACAACGGCTCGGTGCGTCGATCGCCGCCCTTCCCACGGGCTACAGGACTGTCTTCGTGATGCACGACGTGGAGGGGTACACGCACGAGGAGATAGGAGCTGCACTCGGCATAGAGAGTGGCACGTCGAAAGCCCAGTTGTCGCGGGCGCGCGCAAGGCTGCGCGAGGCGTTGCGCCCATTCCGGGATCACGAGCCCACCGCCACCCCGGCAGTGGGCATTGCCACCCCGCAACGGGGGGCCATCTGATGAGCGACGAGAACAGAACATCCCGAGGGACCGGGGCCGACGACGGGGCTCCACTGGAGCCGTGGTTGCAGGCACTGGCCCGGGATTACAACCGTCCTCCGCCGACACCACGCGAACTGATATGGTCGCGCATCCAGGCGGAACGCGCGACCGGAGCCCGCCTGGGCGAGGTTGTGGAGAACGAGAGTGCCCCTCTGGATGAGATTGGTGCCGTCGACGACGACGATGGTGGGCGGCCGAACTGGCTCATCCAGGTCGTCGGCGGCAACGGGCGGGGGGGTGGCGCTGCCGGCGGAGCGCGGCGCCTCCCTGGCGTCGCCGGCCGCGCCGGCGGCCGTGGGCTGTCTGCATGGCGGTGGCCATCGGTTGGTGCGGCCGCGGCGCTCCTGCTGATGGCCGCGTTGGGCTGGTTGAGAAGCGGTCCGGCGTCACCTGGGCCGGGAGCTGAGACCGTGGCCCTGGGGCCGGTGAGCGGCCCGGTCATCCAGACGTCAGTCCAACTCCCTGCTGCCGGCTCGGCGGATGGAGCCGACAGCGGGTTGTCAGAGGGCGTGGTAGCGCCAGCGCCGGTGTTGCCCCGCCGGCGGACAGCCGGTCCCACTGCTGGCAGTGGCCCATCCAGGCCAGCGCGACGAGCGTCGAACGCAGTTGCCGGCAGCGAGGTAGTGGGCGCCGCTGCAACGTTCCGTGACGCTCCCTACCGTATCGCGGCGGCCCAGCATCTGGGGCAGGTGGAGGCGCTGCTCACCGTCTTCCGTACGGAGTCCGGGCGCGATGTCGCGGACCCGTCACTGCAGCCGTGGGCGCGCGAGCTACTGACCACCACCCGTCTCCTGCTCGACTCGCCGGCCGCCCGCGACGAACGGGTGGATTCATTGCTCGGAGAGTTGGAGCCGGTACTCGTCCAGATAGTCCAGCTTCCTGCCGCGCGGGCGGCGGAGGAGCGCCAGTTGATCGCTCGGTCACTCGAGCGGAGTTCACTCCTGAACCAGTTGCGCTCTGCGGTGCCGGCCGGGTCGGCCCAGCCGCAGCGCGCCGGAGAATGATTGCCATGCGTCTCGTTCCGGTATTCCTGTTGGGGACCGTGTCGCTGGCCGGGGGGGCGCTACTCGCCGCCCAGAGCTGGCCGCCAGTGCCTCCCGCGGCGCCTGTCGCACCCACCGCGCCTGTCGCGCCGTCCACGCCAACCAGCCTCGCGTGGTCCGGCATCGCCGCACCGACACTGCCAGCCATGCCTGGTGTGCCGTGGGCGGTGCCGACACTGCCGGGTTGGCCGGTCGCGCCCTCGTCGCCGGCCTTGCAGCCACCGCTGCAGCCGACCCCTCCGGCGCCGTTCAGCGCCGCCGATCCTGCCGACTCGCTCTACCGGTTGGCCCGCGAGGCGGTGACCGCCGGCGACTACGGGCGAGCCGCCAGCCTCTTCCACGCCATCAGCAGCAATTACCCGAAGTCCGACTACGCGCCTGATGCGCTCTATTGGGAGGCGTACGCGCTCTTCCGTATTGGTGGAAGGGATAACCTGCAGCGCGCTCGTTCAGTGCTCGACAGGCAGGCGTCGCTCTTTCCGGACATCGCGAGCGGCGGTGATGCGCCGTCGTTGCGGACGCGCATAGAGGGTGCACTGGCAGCCGGAGGCGACGTTCAGGCCGCCGAGGCGGTCGTCAGGGCGGCGAGTGCGAGCTGGGCCGTACCAGCAGCGCCGGCAGCACCATCGAGGGTTCCAGCCGCCCCGGCCGCCCCGGCCGCTTCCGTACCAGCGGCACCCGTGGCTCCTGCCGCGCCGGGCGCCAGGCTCGTCCCGCCGGTGCCTCCGACGGCCCCCATGTCTCCCGCGGCAGGTTTGTCGCCGATGTCACCCATGGGAGACGGTGGCGAGCCGGAGCCAGGTTGTCCGCCGGCGCGCGACGATGAGCGAGTGGTAGCCCTCAACGCGCTGCTGCAGATGGATGCCGAGCGTGCCCTGCCGCTGTTGGAGCGGGTGCTGGAGCGGCGCGACGCCTGCTCCGCCAACCTGCGCCGTCGCGCCATCTTCCTGCTCTCCCAGAAGTCCGGCCCCAAGCGCGAGGAACTGCTACTCAGGAGCGTACGCAACGATCCGGATCCCGAGGTGCGTTCGCAGGCCGTCTTCTGGCTTGCCCAGACGGAGAGCCCGCGCGCGACGGAGATTCTGGAGGAGATCCTGCGTACCTCGGCCGACGAACGGCTGAGGGAGCGGGCCATCTTCGCGCTCAGCAATCAGGACACCCCGCGCGCGCGACAGGCGGTGAGGGACTTTGCCAGCAGCGCCGAGAGCCCTGCCGCGTTGCGCGAGCGCTCAATCTTCTGGCTGGGTCAGCGCCCGTCGGCCGAAAACGCAGCCTTTCTCCAGGAACTGTACCGCAAGGTGGACGATGCCAGGCTGAAGGAGCGCATCATCTTCTCCCTTGCGCAGGCAAGGCAACCCGGCAACGAGCAGTGGCTCATGCAGGTCGCCCGCGACCAGCAGGAGACAGCCGAACTTCGTGGAAGAGCCCTGTTCTGGCTGGGTCAGGGTGGACTGGTGTCGACGGCCCAACTGGGCTCGCTCTACGGTGAAATGGAGGACCGGGCCGTGAAGGAGCAGGTCATCCTTGCTCTCGCCCAGCGCTCCGACGACAGCACTGCCGTGGATCAGTTGATGAAGATCGCCCGCAGCGATGGAGACCGGAAGCTGCGCGAGCGGGCCATCTTCTGGCTCGGACAGTCGAAGGATCCACGTGTGGCCGCCTTCCTTCTCGAACTGATAGACCGATGAGAGAGCTCGCGCGCATGGGCCTCGCGGCGCTGGTGGCCGGGCTGATGTGGCCGGCGACCGCTGGGGCACAGCTGACGCCTCGCTCACCTACGGTGGCGCTCGATGTCGTGGCAGGTCGGACCCTGGCCGCGCGTGTGGCCGCCGCAGGTGACGGCACCGTTCATTTCAGCTTTGCCGCCCGTCCGGGTGTCTGCGGCAACGGCGGAAATGTGCACATCAGCAGCAGTCGGTCGGAGTGGGAAGACGACTGCGAGCCCGGCCCCGTGCGTGTCTCGCTCACCCGGCGAGATGGCCAGCTGACGGGGCTGCGCAGCTACGTCGGCGGTCGGTGGCGGACTGAGCCTGAAGGGCGGGTGACCGACCTGGGTATGGTTCCGGCACCGGCTGCTGCCGCTTACCTCGTGGGGCTGGCTGGCGCACTGCCGGCCACGCCGGCCACGGCGGCGATCTTCCCGGCCACTCTCGCCGACAGCGTGGTCGTCTGGCCCGAGCTCTTGCGGCTTGCCCGCGACAATGCCCGGCCGGATGAGGTGCGCAGGCAGGCTGTGTTCTGGGTGGGCCAGGCGGCCGGTGCCGTCGTGACGCGTGAGCTGAGCGCGCTGGTGGATGAGAATGACGTCGACCTGGCCGTGCGCGAACGGGCTGTCTTCGCACTCTCCCAGCGTCCGGACGGCGAGGGTGTCGCAGCACTGTTGCGTGTGGCCGAGACAAGCGCGAGCCCGACGCTGCGCAAGCGGGCGATCTTCTGGCTCGGCCAGTCGAGAGATCCACGGGCTCTGGTCTATTTCGAACGGGTGCTCGCCGGGCAACCCTGAAGCACCAGGCTGGCGAGTGATCGCGGGAGAAGAGCCATCCCGGCTCCCCTTGCGGCAGGATGGTCGCGGGGGAGCGCGGACGCCGTTCGGGCCGGAGACGTGATGGCTGTGTGCTCGTCACACCGGCAGGCACTATCATTCGCCCATGTCGTCGTCCACCGGTAGCTACCGCGCCGTCCTCCGTCAACCGGTCTCACGGCGCCGGGAGTTGGCGCTCCAGTTCGCCGTACTCGTCGGCCTCGCCATCATGGGCGGGTTGGTGATCGTGGTAGGAGTCGTGCTGCATCGCGGCGACGCCGAACTGGGTCGCCAGCAGGCCCGTGCGGAACTGACGCGACAGTTGCAGCCCAGGGAGACGGTGCTACTCCGGATAGACGTGACGCAGCACCACTGGTACGACCACTTCCGGGTCACACCGGGAGTGCTTGCGGCCACCGATAGCCGTCTGCTGCTGGTCTCCACAGCGCCACCAGCGCTCTTCCGGGCAGTGGGCGATGATCCGCCCACCTTTCTGGTTCGCAGCTTCGTCTATGACACCGCTCTCACCGTGCATGCCGACAGGGTACTGGCCGGCACAACGCCGGGGATAGTCGTGGACTCGGGCGGTTCCGAATACTCACTGGCTGTGGACGCCGATGATCGCTCGGCGGTCCAGACGGTGGTGCGCCTGGTGGACGACCGGCGATCGGCCCTGCTGGCGGACTATGAGCGGCAGCAGGCGTTACGAGACAGCATCATGGCCCTGCCGCCACCGCCCCCGGTTGTTCACCGCGTGGTCTCCGGCGAGACTCTTTACGGCCTGGCGCGGCTTTACAACGTGACGCCCGAAGTGCTGAAGGCGATGAACGGGCTGACGAGCGACCAGATCCGTATTGGTGACGAGTTGGTGGTGCGTCGATACCGCCGTATCAATGGTGTGGTGATGGAGTACTACGGGCCGCCGGAGTGAGCCTTCGGGCTTGCTACTGTGGCCCGGCCGGCAGCTGTTCCTCGAGGTAGCGCGTGAGCAGGCTGTAGAGGTGCAGCGTGGTGCCCTGACCCTCGTAGATGCCGTGGCTGCGGTTGGGGTACGCCATCATCGTGAACGGCTTGTTCAACTCGATGAGGCGATTGATGAGCCGCTCGGTGCCCTGGTAATGCACGTTGTCGTCGCCCGTGCCATGGACGATCAGCAGGTCTCCCTTCAGCCCCTCGGCGAACGAGATCGGCGAGCCGAGGCGGTAGTTCTCGGGGTCGGTGTTGGGGTTGCCCGAGTATCGCTCCTGGTAGATGGTGTCGTAGAGCCGCTGGTCCGGGACCGGCGCGACGGCCATGCCGACGGCGAACACGTCGGGGTAGCGGAACATGCTGTTGAGCGTCTGGGAGCCGCCGCCGGACCAGCCCCAGATGCCGATGCGCGCGGGATCGACGTAGGAGTGGGCCGCGGCGAGCGCGCGCGCCGCCGCCGCCATGTCGGCCGACGCCTGCACGCCGACGCGGCCGTAGACGCTCTTGCGCCAGGCGCGGCCACGCGGGCTGGGTGTGCCGCGCGGATCGACGCTCATGACTATATAGCCCTTCTGCGTGAGCATCAGGTGCCAGAGGTAGGTATTTCCGCCCCACGCGTCGTTGACGGTCGTGCTGGCAGGCTCGCCGTAGACGTGCATCAGGACCGGGTAGCTTCTGCTCGAGTCCATGCCCGGCGGGAGCATCACGTAGGCGTCGAGCAGCGTGCCGTCGTCGGCGGGTAGGCGGGTGAAGAAGGACCGGCCCCGGTCCAGCGCGTTCACGGTGGCTCGGAGCGAGGCGTTGTCGGCGAGCACGCGGACCGTCTCGTGGCTGGGCAGGCGAATCAACTCTGTGCGCGGCGGGTCGCCGAAGCGGCTCCACGAGTGGACGGCAAACCGGGCGCCGGGCGAGATGTCGTAACGGTGCGTGCCCGGCTGGCTGGCCGGCGTGAGGCGCTCCGTCCGCGTCCCGTCGATGCGCGTCCGCTGAAGAATGCGCTGGGTGGCTGCCTCGGCCGGCGCAGCCATGTAGTAGATCCAGCCGCCGGCGGTGTCGATCTGCAGCACGGAGAGGACGTCCAGGCCGGCCGGCGTGACCGCACGCAGGCCGGTGCCCCCCGCTTGCGCGGGGGCAGGCCCACGAGCGATGACGTAGACACGTTTCCAGCCATCGCGGTCCGAGATCCACGTCACATGACGGCCGTCGTCGAACCAGACGACATCGTTGATGGCGTCGGTCCATGCCGTATCCATCTCGATCAGGATCGGACGCGTCGTCATCGTCCGCGTGTCGGCGAGCAGGAGTTCGTTGCGCTGCTGCGGCCGGTCCAGGTGCTGGATGACGAGTTCGGTGGACGAGCTCGCCCAATCCATGCGGGCGGGGTAGTGGTTGCGCTCGTCATCGGAGAGGTGGAACCAGCGCGTCGGGCCGCCTGTCGACGGTACGACGCCGATCTTCGCGGCGCTGTTGGTCTGGCCGGCCTTCGGGTACTGGATCGGAATCGTGAAACTGTAGAGCGAGTCGGTGTCGTTGATCAGCAGGAAGTCACGCACGCCCGACGCGTCCAGGCGCCAGTAGGCGATCTGCGCGCCGTCGGGGCTCCAGCGGAAGCCGTTCTGGAGACCGAACTCCTCCTCGTAGACCCAGTCGAAGGTGCCGTTTATGATCGTGGACGAGCCGTCGGTCGTGAGCGCCGTGATGGCGCCGGTTCGCGCGTCTTCGACGTAGAGGTTGTGGTCGCGCACGTAGGCGACGCGGCCGCCGTCAGGCGAGAAGGTCGCGAACATGAGGCTGGACGGTGCGGCATCGGGGCCGCCTAGCTGCCGCAGCCGGCCCGAGGCGCGGTCCAGGATCCAGTAGTCGCCACGCGTGTTCTGGCGCCAGACGCGCCTGGAGTTGGTGTAGAGCAGCAGCGCCGTCTCGTCGGAGTTGAACGCGTAGTCCTCGACTCGGAGTTGCTGGTTGGCGCCGGCCGGCGTCATCCGGGCCGGCGTGACGAGTGTCTCGGCATCGCCCGTCGCGACGCTGACGCGGACGAGGTCGACACCGCCGGCGGCGTTCGGTCTGAGGGTGGTGGTGTGTGTCGCGTCCTGCCAGCGTCCGACGCCGCCACCCTGGGCCGCGAAGTCGCGCGAGACGAAGATCCGGTCCAGCGTCAGCCGCGATGGGTCAGGCTGGGCGGAGATCGGGGCTGCGAGAAGGAGCGACAGGGTGACGAGCAGCAGTCGGCGCATCGGGACTCCGGATAGGTAATTCAGGTGGGGTCTGGTAAGTATGCGGCGTTACAGTGGGTGCGGCGAGTGCGGCGGGTGCGGCGAGTGCGAGCGACACACGACGCCGAATGAAGGGGTCCTCCGGGCAACGCTGGGCACCACGGGAAGGGTGGGGAGTCACCGTTCGCGCGTTTCCGCCTCACACCGCATATTGTCGCTTCCTCCAATCGAGAGATCGCCAGCATGCGTCGCTCGCCCCTGTTACCCACGTTACCCGCGCTCGTTCTTGCCTTCCTGGCCTGCGCCGATTCCGGGGCACCCGGCAGCGCATCCATCACCCAGGATGCGCTCTCCGCCGACCTGCACGCGCTCGCTGCGGATTCCATGCGTGGGCGCCTCGTCGGAACCCCCGAAAATGCGGAAGCCGGGAACTGGATCGCCTCCCGCTTTGAATCGCTGGGGCTCGTACCCGCCGGAGACGACGGCTATGTCCAGCAGTTCGACATGAACTGGTTCAGCCTCGGGGCGGGCAACAGTCTCACGATCGCCGGTGCAGGCGGTGCCCGGGAGCCGGGCAATGGTTGGACGCCGGCCAACTTCGCCGCATCCACGTCGACGTCGGGACCAGTAGTCTACGCAGGCTACGGCATGGTCGCCCCTGATCTCGGTTGGGACGACTACCAGGGCGGGGATGTACGCGGCAAGGTGGTGCTCGTGCTGGACGGTGAGCCGGGCGCCGCTGACCCGGCAAGTCCCTTTGACGGACTCGTGACATCAGAGTCGGGGCGTTCCTGGCGAAAGGCGGTCACGGCTTCGAGGAACGGCGCCGCGGCCATCCTGTTCGTGCGGCAGAACCCGAATCCGAGCCCCGATGCGACTGCGAGCTCCGACGCGTGGGAGCGCATCAATACCGCAGCCTGGCCCGCACAGCCCCGCCGCATCGAGAGACTGTTGCTCGCCGACTGGGTGAATGAAATCACGATCCCGGCGGCCGAGATATCCGTGGAGTTGGCCGATGCGCTCGTGAAGGGGAGTGGCCGCACCCTTGCCGAGCTGTCGGAGGCAGCCGAGAGGGCGCAACACGGCCTCGGCCTCGTGGATCTCAAGGGAGCCCAGGCAAGCCTCACGACCGCGGTGGACCGCCATGTCATGGCCGGTCGCAACATCATGGCGATGATCGAAGGCTCCGACTCCACACTCCGCAACGAGGTCGTGATCGTCAGCGGCCACCACGATCACGAGGGTGCGGACAGCGTCGACGTCTTCAACGGCGCCGACGACAATGGTTCCGGGGTGGTGGGCGTCATGGCCGTCGCCAGGGCGTATGCGCAAGCTGCGAAGGATGGCCATCGCCCCCGGCGATCCGTCCTCTTCGTTTCGTGGGACGCCGAGGAGCGCCCCGAGCTGGGGTCGTGGTTCTATACGCTGCATCCGCGCTTCCCATTGCAGCAGACGGTGGCTGTGCTCAACATGGACATGATCGGCCGCAATGAAGAGGTGCCGGCGGACGGAGGTGGCGGACGCTTCCGCGGTCTGGAGCCGCAGACCGCGGAATCAAACAGCAACGCGCTCAACATCATCGGCTCCAGTCGCACGCCTGATCTGGCCTCCACCATCGTCGCTGAGAACAAGCCATTCGACCTCACGATCCGCCTTCGCTACGACAACAACGAGTCGGGCCTGCTCCGGCGCAGCGATCAATGGCCATTCCTGAACAACGACGTGCCCGCGGTCTGGTTCTTCACCGGGCTTCATCCCGACTACCACCGGGCAGGGGATGACGCGGACAGGATCAACTACGAGAAGATGACGCGCGTGGTGAAGCTCCTGCACGCTGCTAGCTGGACCCTGGCGAACGCGGACGGACGCCCGGCTATCGAACCGAGGGGCAGTCGTCCGCGGATGTGAGCAGCCGTTGCGGCGCGGCTGCGCACAGGAGCTGCCGCCGCAGAGTCAGGCCAGCGCTGATGGCGTCGTTGAAGTGCATCCACGCACTCCAAACCACCTGCACTCGACATGGTGGCGCAGTCTCCAGATCCTGGCAGAGTCGCCGACAGGTCGTCCCGAGCGGCAGACTATCGCATCTGCTCCGCAGACGAGGAGTACGTCGGTGATGTTGGGCCGCGGATGATCCTGTCGAGCGTGTCGATCGCCACCCTGCGTCGGCGGTAGAGCCGCTGCGCCTCGGGAACATCGATCAGAACGAACCTCACGGTTGTACCCGGCGCGCACTGCGCCAGCCGGCCCAGGTCGGCCGCGCATACCACCGCCGGGGTAGGGTAGCCACCGACGGTTGGACCGTCGGCCATGAGGACGATCGGCTGACCGCCTGGCGGAAGTTGCAGCGCACCCGGGCAGGTGGGTTCGGATGGGAGGCTGGCCAGCCGGCCGGTAACGACGGGAGGCCCGGAGAGACGGTATCCTGTCCGGTCGGCGGTCACGGCGACGGTGAAGGTAGTGCCGAGCAGTCGCTCCCAGCCTTCCGTGTCGAGTAGCTCTCCGTGCGGTCCGGCCATGACGCGTACCGAACCTTGCGGAGGCGGGAGCGGATCGCGCAGGTCTCCGGGCAGGATGACGCCAGTCGTCGGGAGATTGGCCGGCTCGGCCCCAAGTGGAACGAGATCGCCTCCGCGCAGAGACCGTCCTGCTACGCCGCCCAGTCCCGCCGGTAGATAACTGCCGCGTCCGCCGAGTACGACGGGCACGTCCACGCCACCGGCTACGGCGAGATAGAGGAACTGGCCTCTACGCAGCCCCTGGATGCGTAGACGCGCACCGGCGGGTACGCGGATCGACCTGTCGAGCGGGAGTGGAGCACCGTCCACTGTCGCCTCAGCGTCGGCACCGGTGAGGGCGATCAGCGCCGAGCGGCCTTCCAACCGCAACAGGCCGCCGCCCGTCGCCCATTCCAGCGCCGCACTACCCTCCGCGTTGCCGACCAGGGTATTGGCCGCTCGCAGCGCCCACGGATCCATGGCGCCGCCGGCCGGCAGGCCCAGGGCGCGGTGACCGGAGCGGCCGAGGTCCTGCACGGTGAGCAGGGATGGAGGGGCGAGGACGCTCAGCACCGCGGTCTGGTCTTCGGGCATCGGGACGTGGTTGACATCGTCGGCGTATGCAGGTCGAGTATGGTGCGGACTGGAAGGTAACGCGCAGATGATGATCAGAGTCTGTCGTCGTCCACACGGTCGCCGGAGCAGGACTGACACGCATTGCCGTGTCGCGCGTCTCGCATTGGCTGCGACAGCGGCACCGATGATTGCCTGACTGGCGGAGCGCACGTCCGGGCCGAGCTCACCGGTCCTCGGCAGCCGTTCCGGAGGCTCCCCTGTTCACCTGCTGCGACCACCGACCTACATGTCTGGCATGAGCGTCGCCGACCAGGGTCACGTTCGCGATTTCGCCGGTATGAACCGCACGAAATCTCCGGCCGCCAGCCGGCACGGCGGCGTGGCGCCGGCATCGAAAGGACGGAAGACCGTATTCCCGATAATGTGCCAGCCGCCCGGCGTTCGCAGCGGATAGATGGCGCTCTGGCGTCCGGCGATGGCAACCGATCCCGGTGCAACGCTGGCCCGCGGCTCCGCGCGTCGCTCCAACACCAGCGCCGGGTGGAGGTCCCCGAGGTAGGCGAAACCGGGGACGAAGCCGAGCATGTAGACGGTGTAGAGCGGCTCGCAGTGTAACGCCACCACCTGTTCCGGATCGAGCCCGGTGGTGGCGGCAACCGCGTCCAGATCCATTCCATCGTAACGCACCTGGATCAGATGCTCGCGCACGTCGCGCTGGTGCAATTCGCTGCTCTCCAGAGTTGCGCGAGTGAACGTTTCGAGTGCGGCCATGACAGTGACGTGGTCGGTGTGGAGCGGGTCGTAGTGGACGGCGAGCGAGGCGTAGGCCGGGACGACGTCCAGCACCCACGGCAGCGCGGCAGCGCGCACCGCGGCGACGACTGCATGTACCAGCGAGTTCGTATCCAGGTCGATCCCTTGTCCGAGCACGATGGTGACGGCGGCGTCGCCGAGCGGTACGAGGCTGAGCGCGGACAGGGCGGCGGTGCGCGCGGGGGGCGCCACGCCGGCCCGCCTGGCTGTCCGGGCATGGCTACGCGCTGCCGCTTCCGATCCGGTCACGTCGCTCGGCGGGCGAATGCTGCGATGGTGATACCGCGCTCGTTCAGGCGTGCCCGAAGGGCTGCGAGAAGTGCCGGCGCATGCGGGTTGTCGCCATGCACGCAGAGCGAATCCGCGTGCACCTGCAACTCGCCGCCGTCTGTCGTGCGTACCCGCTCGTCGAGGATGATGGAGAGCGCCTGGGAGACCACCTGATCCTCGTTGGTGAGTACGGCGCCTGGCCGGTCACGCGGCACCAGCGAACCGTCAGGCAGGTAGGCGCGGTCGGCGAAGGCCTCGCTGGCCGTACGTAATCCGGCACTCAGTCCGGCGTCGCTCAGTGCGCTCCCCGCCAGGCCGAGGAGCATCAGATCCGGGTCCGCCAGCTTCACCCCGCTCGCCACGGCGTCGGCGATCTGGACGTCCACGGAGGCGAGGTTATAGAGCGCGCCGTGGGGCTTCACATAGCGCAGTACGACGCCCTCGGCGCGACAGATCGCGGCCAGGGCACCTACCTGGTAGAGCACGTACGCCGTGACCTCGGCGGCCGATGCACCCAGCTCCCGTCGACCGAATCCGAGCAGGTCGGGATAGCCCGGATGCGCGCCCACGCAGACGCCGAGCGCGGCCGCCATTCGCACGCTCTCACGCATGGTCATGGGGTCGCCGGCGTGAAAGCCGCAGGCGATGCTCGCCGAGCTCACCAGGGGCAGCACGGCTTCCTCATTGGCCACCCGCCAGCACCCAAATCCCTCGCCGAGGTCGGCGTTCAGGTCGATCGTTGGCATGGGCGGGAAGATACGGGAGATGCGCGCGGCCGCGAGAGGTGCCCCGGCTTTCGCCGGGGTGACGGGGCTTTCGCCGGGGTGCCCCGGCTTTCGCCGGGGTGACGGGCTTTCGCCGGGGTGCCCCGGCTTTCGCCGGGGTGACGGGCTTTCGCCGGGGTGCCCCGGCTTTCGCCGGGGTGACGGGGCTTTCGCCGGGGCGACGGGCTTTCGCCGGGGTGACGGGCTTTCGCCGGGGTGACGGGCTTTCGCCGGGGTGACGACGCCGGGGTGACGGAGGTGGGGTGACGGGTCCGTCATTCCGGCGAACGCCGGAATCCATGTTCTGGTTCGTGGATCGCCGGCTTCCGGCGGACCCGCCGGGTGGATCATTGCCGGTCTCGGTGAGACCTGGATTATCTGTCTGTCGGCTCCGGTAGCCTGACCGTGAGCCAGAGCGCCGGCAGAAGGAGAAGGATCGCCATCACCATCGCGATGCGCGGCGAGGTTACGTCGGCCAGTGCGCCAATGACCATGAACAGGACGCCGGAGGTCCCCCAGGCGAACCCCATCATGAGTGCGCTCGCCGTGGCCACATGGCCGGGGGCGTATTCCTGGGCCGTGACTATCGCCACCGGCGTGTTGGCGTTCACGACGGCGCCCACGATGGCCGTGAGAGGGTAGTACCACCACCCGGCCGGGGTCGAGTAGACGAGCACCACGAACAGTGGTATGGAGAGCACGATGCTCGAGCGGAGGACGGCTATCCGGCCCATGCGATCGGAGGCGAAGCCACCCACTATCCCGCCACCCGCGGCGAAGATGCTGTACACCGCGAGCGACGGGCCGATATGCGCGGCGAACCCGTGCGACGAGAGGGTGAAACCGAGCAGACTCATGTAGGACACGGTGCACAGCGACCGGAGCACGCTCGCTGCCCAGAGCAGGCGGATCGGACCCCGGAAGACGGCGCCGTAGCTGTTCCACTTCGGACGTAGGTGGGCGAGTTCGCGGGTGGTCGGGGTCATGAACCAGCTCGCCAGGCCGGCCAGGAAGCCAAGTGGGAGCGTCCAGTGCAGCCGTCCCATGCCCAGCACGGTGACGGTCAGCGGCCCGATGGCCTGGCCGGCCGTGCCGCCGGCCGAGAAGAGGGAGGCGAAGAGTCCGCGTCGGCGAGCGCTGGCGCCGCGGTGGACGTAGGCGATCGCCGCCGGGTGGAAGATCCCGCTCCCCACTCCGCCCACCGTCACCAGAAGCAGGGCGACGGCAAAGGTGGGGGCGAGCCCGAGCATCGACATCCCCACGCCACAGAGGGCCGGTCCGAGGGCCGCTAGCAGCCGCCGATCCGAGCGGTCAGCAAGAACTCCGAACGCCGGCTGGAGTACCGAGCCAACGAACGCCGAGACGGCCACCAGGATGGCTGTCTGCCCGATGCTCACACCAAAGGTGGTGCGCAGTACCGGGAGAATCGGCGTCAGTAGCGCCGTGTAACTGTCGTTTACCAGATGCGCCGTCGTGAGGACGACGAGAATACCCATGCTCCCTCGAATCGCTCCGGGCGGTGCCGGGTCGGGCGGCACGGGCGATGCGGCGGGGTCAGGAGCGGCGAGGGTCGTCACGTTGAGGATTGTACGTGTCACCGTAGCCGTCTTCCAGTGCAGGCTGCGCTGGCCACTCGCCGGACTCCGTGGCGAACGGCTGCGTACCTCGGTGGCAGATGGCGGTCGACCTCGGTGACGAACGGCTGCCGATCCTCCTCCGACCGGCCACGAATCCGATCAGGAATCATTGTCAACGCCCGACCCGCACCGCCGCGTAAGCGTAAGGGTCGCCACCGCTCCGGCTTCCGCCGGGGCTGACCGCGTCCAGCCCGGCCCGTTCTCAACGCTCCATCCTCACGATCCAAGGGGGTCGTCACATCATGATTTCCCGTCTGGCACGTCCGTTAACAGTCGCCGTCAGCGCATGCGTGCTCTCCGCGCTTGTCCCGGCCGCTGCGACCGCGCAACAACCACGCGTCACGAGCCCCCAGCAGCAGTTCGGCCACATCATCGGAGCCGACTACGTCCTTCCCAACTACACCGAATTCGCGAAGTACTGGGAGAAGCTCGCGACGGAGTCCGATCGGATGACGCTGGACACGATCGGTCTCACCGCCGAGGGCCGTCCACAGCTGATGGCCATCATCACGTCGCCGGCCAACCAGCGCAATCTCACGCGCTACCGAGAGATCGCCGAGAAGCTGGCCCGCGCCGAGGTCGATTCGGCGGAAGCGGTGAAGCTGGCGGCGGAGGGGAAGGGAGTGGTATGGATCGACGGTGGACTGCACGCCACCGAGGTGCTGGGCGCCCAGCAACTCACCGAGACGGTCTATCAGTTGGTGAGCGATACCGATCCCGAGACGATGCGCTTCCTGGACGACCTGATCATCCTCGCCGTGCACGCGAACCCGGACGGGATGGAGCTCGTCTCCGACTGGTACATGCGGGAGAGCGACCCGAAGAAGCGCAGCACCGGCGGCATCCCCCGGCTCTACCAGAAATACGTCGGACACGACAACAACCGCGACTTCTACATGGTCTCGCAGCCCGAGTCGGAGAACATGGCCCGGATCCTCTACCGGACATGGTATCCGCAGGTGATGTACAACCATCACCAGACCGGTCCCGCCGGCACGGTGATGTTCGCGCCGCCCTTCCGCGACCCGGCCAACTACAACTTCCACCCGCTGATCACCAGCGGACTGGATGTGGTGGGCTCAGCGATGATGAACCGCTTCATCTCCGAGGACAAGCCGGGCGTGACGATCCGTTCCGGCGCGCCGTACTCCACGTGGTGGAACGGCGGCCTGCGCACCGAGGCGTACTTCCACAACATGATCGGACTGCTCACGGAGACCATCGGAGGTCCCAACCCGCAGACGATCCCCTTCATTCCCGACAAGCAGATCCGCTCGGCCGACCTCCCCTTTCCGATCAAGCCGCAGGTATGGCACTTCCGTCAGTCAGTCGACTACTCGGTGACCGCCAATCGCGCGGTGCTCGACCTGGTGTCGCGTTACCGGGAGAAGTTCCAGTACAACATCTGGAAGATGGGTCACGACGCAATTGCCGCCGGCAAGACCGATAGTTGGACGATGTGGCCGGCCAAGATGGACGCGCTGATCGCGAGGATGACCGAGGCGCAGGCAGGCGCTGGCCAGGCACAGAGCGGCTTCGGTGGACGTGGTCCGATGCTCCGCGGAGGTGAGGCGGAATGGAAGGCGCTGCGTACTCCGGAGACCCGCGACCCGCGCGCCTACGTCATCCCATCCAACCAGGCTGACTTCCTGACGGCGACAAAGTTCGTCAACACGCTGCTCAAGAATGGCGTGGACGTCCAGCGTGCCACGGGACCGGTGACGGTCGCCGGCAAGAGCTATCCGGCAGGCTCCTACGTGGTGAGCACGGCCCAGGCGTTCCGCCCGCACGTGCTCGACATGTTCGAGCCGCAGGATCACCCGCACGACTTCGCCTACCCCGGTGGCCCACCGCTGGCGCCGTACGACAACGCTGGCTGGACGCTGGCGCTGCAGATGGGGATCGACTTCGCGCGCGCCCTGGATGGCGTCGCCGGCCCGACCGAGAAGATCACCGCGGACACGCTGACGATGCCCGCGGGTACCGTGGCCAATGCTCCGGCCAGCGGTGGCTGGATCATCGACCACAGGGTCAACGACTCCTTCGCAGCGGTCAACCGGATCCTCAGGAGCGGCGGTGACGTCTACGTGGTGAAGACGGCCAGCGCGGGGGTCCCCGCGGGCAGTTTCTTCGTGCCCGCAGGTGGCAACGTACGGCAGACGCTGGACGCCATAGCTCGCGAGCGTGGCGTGACCTTCACGGCGACGAGCGCCAAGCCCACCGCTGGTGCGACCAAGCTGTCGGCCAAGCGCATCGCCCTCGTGGACCGTTACGGCGGGTCGATGCCGTCGGGTTGGACACGGTTCATCATGGAGCGTTTCGAATTCCCGTTCGAGGTTGTCTACCCGCAGACGCTGGACGCGGGCAACCTGCGCCAGAAGTACGACGTGATCGTCTTCGTCACCGGCATGATCCCCTCGCGCGACATGGGCGGCCGCGGTGGCTTCGGCGCCTCTCCGGACGATTCGTCGATCCCGGCGGAGTTCCGCGGCTGGTTGGGAAACATCACCGTGGGCAAGACGGTGCCCGAGTTGAAGAAGTTCGCCGAAGCCGGTGGGACCATCATCACCATTGGCAGTTCGACGGTCCTTGGTGAGCACTTCGGGCTTCCCATGACGAACCATCTCTCGCAGCTCACGCCGGAAGGTGACACGAGACCGCTGACGAGGGAGCAGTACTACATCCCCGGCTCCCTCCTCCAGGTGCATCTCGACACCACTGCCTCGCTGACCCAGGGCATGGGGAGCGAGGCGATCGTCATGTTCGACAACAGCCCGGTCTATCGCCTGGGCCCCGACGCAGCACTCAAGGGGCTTCGTCCCATCGCCTGGTTCAACACTGCCACGCCGCTGCGCAGTGGCTGGGCATGGGGAGAAGGCTACCTCGAGGGCGGTGTGACGATCGCCGAGGCGGACATTGGCAGGGGCAAGCTGGTGATGTTCGGACCGGAAATACTGTTCCGCGCCCAGCCGCACGGCACGTTCAAGCTGTTCTTCAACGGGATCTACGAGTAGGCAGGTAGAGAGCCGTCCCAGTGCAGTGCCCCATGATCAGCGATGGTCATGGGGCGCTTCTGCATGCGCGCAGCACGCCGTCGACTCCTCAAGGTCCTGGCTTGTCGGCTGACTTCATGCCACATAACAGGCATTGTTCTCCCGGCCATGGTCGCAGTCTCTCCGTCTCCCTCCCCGAGGTCTGGAACGTGGACGTTCAGCCAGAGGAATCACAAGCGGCGCGAGTGCTCTACCCGCAGGCCGTCACAGTCGAGGACTTCACGCGCAACCTCGCCGCCGTGCGGGCGCGCATCGCGGCGGCCTGCCAGCGCGTGGGCCGCGATCCTGCCGAGGTTCGTCTGTTGCCGGTCAGCAAGACGGTTGACGAGGCACACATCCGGCTCTCGTATGCCGCCGGTTGCCGGATGCTGGGTGAGAACAAGGTCCAGGAGGCATTCGGCAAATGGCAGGCGATGGCTGACCTGCCCGATCTCCGCTGGTCGGTAATTGGCCACCTGCAGAGCAACAAGGCCAGACGTGTGGCCCAGTTTGCCGCCGAGTTCCAGGCGCTGGACCGGCTGCGAATCGCCCGGGCGCTGGATCGCCACCTGCAGGCCGAAGGCCGGGAGATGGATGTGTATGTCCAGGTGAATACTTCGGGCGAGGCCAGCAAGTACGGGCTCCACCCGGATGACGTGTCGAGTTTCGTGGCCGAGCTGCCAGCCTTCAAGTCGTTGCGTGTCCGGGGACTGATGACGCTGGCGCTGTTGTCGTCCGACGAGGAGCGGGTACGGGCCTGTTTCGTCCTGTTGCGCACGCTGCGCGACCGCCTGCGCCAGGAAGCACCGCCCGGACTGGCCATGGACGGGTTGTCGATGGGCATGTCGGGTGACTTCGAGCTGGCAGTGGAGGAAGGGGCTACCGTTGTGCGCGTCGGCCAGGCCATCTACGGCGCCCGCGCCCTGCCCGACAGCTACTACTGGCCGGCGTCTCCAGGCTGAGCTGGTACTTCTCGGCGTCTGCGGGCTGGGTGGTACTCGCTGGCCGGGTCGGCATGGTTGTGGTACCAGCCGGTGGAGCAGTCCGGGGCTGCCAGGATGCTGTACAGGCTGGCTCGACTCCAGTGGCAGGGAACCGGGTATCGACAACTAAATTTCTAGTTGACATTGACGGCGGTTGGCGCTATCGTATCAACTAGAACCTTAGTTGACGAGGCCTGCCTGCATGAGGATCTCCTTCACTGATCGTGAGCTCGACGTGATGGCCGAGCTGTGGGACGGCGGGCCGTCCACGGTCGCCGAGGTGCGCGCCCGGCTGGACGACGACCTGGCGTACAACACCGTGCTCACCGTCCTCCGCACCCTGGAAGACAAGGGCTACGTCGGACACGAGGAGGAGGGGCGAGCGTATCGCTACTTCCCACTCGTGGCGCGCGACGAGGCGGGTTCCAGCGCCCTCCGGCGGATGGTCGGGAAGCTCTTTGCCGGATCGCCGGAATTGCTGCTCACCCGGCTGGTGAGCGATCGGGGGCTGGAACGCCACGAACTCGAACGGCTCCGCGGCCTGCTCGATGAGCGGCTGCGCGACCATCCATCACCTGTCGCGTCAGAGCCTGAGAGGCATCCGAAGCACCCGGCCGGCCCGGCGCATCCGCCGCATCCACCGCGTCATGGGCGTCGCGGACGTGACGACGGCGGAGTGGGCGACGGCTCGGCTGGAGGTGCCTCATGATCGCCGCCTGGATGCTGCACTCGCTTGTTACGGCGGTCGTGCTCGGACTCACCGCGATGGCGGTCGACGCGCTGTTCCGCATCGTCGGCTGGCCGTCACGGTGGGTATGGGCCGTGGCGCTGGTTGCCTCGATCCTGCTCCCCGCCTTCCGGCTGGCCACCACGCTCTCGGCCGGGCCGGAACGTGTCGCGCCGGCCACCGTCGCCGGGTCGGTGAACGACGCGGCTGCGGCGAGCGGTAGCGCGACGAACTGGGCGTCGCTGCTCGCCCGCGCGGAGGTCGGGGTGACCGTGGACTCCGCCTGGCAGCGGCTGGATCGACCGCTTGGCGCAGCCTGGCTACTGCTGACGCTGGCGGTCGCGGGGTGGGGGCTGGCCGGCCTCGTCCGGCTCCGCAGTGTGCGCCGCGAGTGGGTGCCAACCGTGGTGGAAGGCACGCCGGTGCTCGTCTCCGGCCGCACGGGGCCGGCGCTTGCCGGTCTGCTCCGGCCGCAGGTGGTGCTCCCCGAGTGGGCGCTGGCCAGTGACCCGACCCAGCTCCGTCTCATGCTGGCCCACGAGCACGAGCACGCCCGCGTCGGAGATCCATGGATGCTCGCCGCCGCAGCGTTCGCCGTCGCCCTGGTTCCATGGAACCCGGCGTTCTGGTGGCAGCTCCGTCGCCTGCGTCTGGCGGTGGAGATCGACTGCGACGCTCGCGTGCTGCGCCGTCACCCCGACGTCCGACGTTATGGCGCGCTTCTCCTTGCCGTCGGCCAGCAAGCCACCGGTCCCCGGTTGCCGCTGGCTGCACTCGGCACACCGCCCACCACCCTCGAACGGAGGATTCGCACCATGACCATGTCCCGTCCGCGCCATCCGCGCCTGCTTGGCGGCGCACTGGCACTTTCGGCCATTGCATTGACCCTCGTGGCCTGCGAGCTGCCCCGACCCACCGAGGTGGCACCGGTAGCCGAGCTGCCGCTCGCCAGCATTCGCAGCGAGACCGGATTCGAGCCCGGCGAGCGGGTGAGCGTGGAGCGTGTGCGCGAGCTGTTACTAGCCCAGCGGCCGGAGTTGCTGGACTCGCGCAGCGGACGTCAGAGGTTGTTCTACGTGATCGCCGACGCCCGCGACAGCGTGGTGGAGTTGCAGGTGCAGGAGGGCAATCGCCTCGGGAAGGGTGTCGAGTCCATCTCCGTGGATCCCGATCGCATAGCCTCGATCGAGATCCTCAAGCTGCGTCCTGGCCAGCTCCTGCCGGACAGCACAGGGGTGATCTGGCTGCGGCTCAAGGCGGAGGGAGTCGAGGCGGTCCACGGCGAGACCGCGGCGTCTCCCGCGAAGCGGGCGACGATCGTGCTGGGGGAGGATCGCGAGGCGTCCACGCCAGAGAGATCGGTAGCGGACACGATGACGATCGTGGCCCCTGGCGCCGGGACCAGGGCACGCCTCGCCATGTCAGGCCAGCGCGTCTCCATCGGCACCGATACCACGACGATCCTTCGCGGCAGCATGAGCACCGAGGCCCCGCCGCTCGTCATCATAGACGGCGTGGTGGTCGCGCAGGCAAACCTCCAGGCGCTGGATCCGCTCCGGATCGATCGGGTGGAGGTGGTGAAGGGCAGCGTCGCGACGAGGATCTATGGTGAGCGCGGCGCGAACGGCGTCATCGTCGTCACGACGAAGCAGAATCCGTAGCGACCGCGCATCTGTAACGCACCACGGGCCAGCGGGAGATCTCCCGCTGGCCCGTGGTGCGTCGTCGGTCTTCCCGCGTCTCTACTTCCCGTTCATGTGGAGTGTGAGCATCCGCCCCACCAGGTCGTCGAGCGCCGCGCCCGTGGTGGCATCGGCGGCGTTGGTGGCGGCGAGGAAGGCCACGTCGGCTCCGAAGCCGAGCCAGGCTACTGAGTGGTTGAGGTTGTTGGAGCCCTCGTGCGTCGCGGTCCTTCCGCCGGCCCAGGGTCGGCTGGTGATGATCCAGCCCATCCCGTACATGTCGCCCTGGCCGGCCATGGGGGTGTGTCCGGTGAAGACGTTCCGCTGGTTGGCCTGGGTGATCAGCGTCGACCGGCCGGCGTCGGCAGCCATCATCTGCTGTATGAACCTGGCCCAGTCGCCGATGCTCATGTGGGAACGGCCGGCGGCCGACAGTCCGGGCGGATTGTCGCAGCCCTCGCAGGCCACCCACGCGCCGCCCTGGCGGCTGTGCCCCACCGGCTGGTCGGACGCGCCGGGGGCCGCCGGTGCACCCCAGCCCAGGCTGGTGACGCCGAGTGGTTTGCCGAGTTCCGACGCGAGCAGTTCCTCGTAGTTCCCCTTCATGGCGCGCTCGAGCATCGCGCCGGCCATGGCGAAGCCGACATTGCTGTAGTGGTAGCTGCCGACCGGTCCGATGGGGTCGGAGTGCAGTGCCCAGCGCACGAGGCTCTCGCGTTGCTGGCGCGCCGTCGTGCCATCCCAGGCGCTTCCTGAAGGGTCGTTGCGGATACCGCCCCGGTTGGCCAGCAGGTCTTCGAGGGTCACGTTGCGGTACTGGTCCTTCATGGTGGCCGCGTGCTCCGGGAACGCTTCGGCGATCGTCTGGGTCCACTTGATGTCGCCGCGGCTGACGGCGAGCGCGGCCAGCGTGGCGGTGATCCCCTTGAGGTTGGAGCCGATGTGCCACTTGTCGGCACGGGTGACCGCGGGGCCGCCGGTGGCCCGCCGTGTTCCTGCCACGCCGATCCCGATAACGCCCTGGAAGAGACGATCGCGCCGGCCATGGCCGGCAGGCCGCGGGCTGCTCGCACCGTCTCGACCATCGCGTCCAGGTTGCGCGGATCCACCTGCAGCGGCGTGCTGGCGGAGACGCTACCAGACGCAGCCGTGATGGTGGTTGCGCCGGCGGTGACGCCGGTCACCTTGCCGTTCGAGGCCACGGTCGCCACATCGGGATTGCCAGAGCTCCAGGTGAAGGTGGCGCCAACGGTCTCTCCCTGAGCGTTCCTGGCGACCGCCGTTGGCACGACCGATTCACCGACAGCCATCCTGGTCGTGGGGATGGTTACGGTGACGCTGGCGACAGTCGTGGACGGGCCGGTGGGACCGGTTGGGCCGGTGGGTCCGGTGGGTCCGGCGCCCTTGCCGCCGCCCGAGCACGCGGCCAGAACACAGACAAGGGCACCGAGAATCATGCGCGGGAGAGTTCCTGATCCGGCTTCGCGACCGCTTTCGAGATGCATGACGACTTTCCCCGGTTGAGACGTGGGCTGACGGGGAACGTGCAAGAGGCCGCTAGCGTGGTTCTGGACTGCCAGATGATCATGGACGACCGAGTGGACAGACTGAGCGACTTCCAGCGCTGTGCGTTCCACTCCACATGCGTCGAACGTCGGGCCGAAGGCTCAAGTTCCAGCTACTTCAGAGCTCTCCTCGCGCCTTGACCAGCTTTCGCGGCGTGTTGGTCACGATACCCGCCGCACCCCGGGCCCAGAGATGTCGTGCCTGGAGGGGATCGTCCACCGTCCACACGTGCACCGGCGACCCGAGCCGGCGCGCGGCGCGGAGGAAACGGGCCGAGGGAACGAGGAGGCCGTGGTAGCGATGCGGTACGGAGAGCAGCGAGTGCCGCACCTTGCGTGGCGCCAGCCCGAACATCGAGCCCCAGTAGAGCCGCGCGATCTCGCGCGAGGACGCCCCGTATCTGAACGGCCCATCGCGGAAGGCGGCCAGCGCCCCGTCGTGGGCGGAGGCGGGAATGACCCACTCTGCCGCGTCGTGGTCGAGGATGACCCGGCGCACCGCGTCCTGTGCGGCGGCCGTCTTCAATTCCAGCAGCAGGGGGACGTCGGGGAGCGCGGCAAGCACTTCATCCAGCGTGGGCACGCGGACGTTGTGACCCTTCCAGGGAAAGGTACAGCCGCCATCCGGGGTGAAGCGCGCACCCGCGTCGGCTTGCTGTATCGTCTGAGCGGTGAGCGATGACACGGCGCCGGCGCGGTCGGTGGTACGATCGAGGTCCGCGTCGTGGATGACCATCGGCACGCCGTCGGCCGAGATCCGGACGTCCATCTCCAGGGCATCGGCACCCTGATCGAGGGCGATGCGGAAGCTCTCGATCGTGTTTTCGGGAGCCAGTGTGGGCGCGCCACGGTGACCGATGATGAGACGCTCGCCGAATCCAAGAAGGGGGTTCACGAGTGCTCCGGCGCGGTTCGGGGCAGGGATCTAGCGTGAGGAGCGTCGCGTGGCGTGCCACTCCCCGTGCTGCGCTCTGGGGAGTTCGGCACCAGAAGTCGTGAACGTACCGCGAATCTGGTCTCCGTCCAGCGTGCCGGTGAATACCGTGTTGAGGAGAATGCCAAGTTCCGGATCGCGGTACGGCTCGAGTGTGCCGGACACCGCACCGCTCTCCAGTCGCACGAAACGAATCCTGAGCGGTTGTGACGCGGGCCGCACCGCCCCGCCACCCGGCGGCGCGTTGGCCGAGAGGGGTTCGCCGCTCCCGCGCGGCGTCATCACGACGTCGCCGGTGGCGCTGTCGGCGCCTGCAGCGAGCTTGAAGACGATCGAGCCGCTCCGACCACTCTCCGCGCTGGAGTATTCCCCTACCCACTCCCCCACCAGTGAGGCCAGGTCGGCCCGCTGGGCGATGAGCTGCACGGAGGGCGAAGTTGCGCTGCAGGCCGTCTGGCTACCGAGGATCATGGCCGCGAGACCGATGGCGCCAAGTTGGCCGAGAAAGCGGCCAGCCGATCGTCTGACGAGGCTGAGCAGGTGGGTGTCGGACATCGATGCACCGTCTGGAAGATTCCTTTGTGGCCTGGTCCGTCACGGCTCCAGCGAAGCTGTCACGAGGTCAGGCAGAGCCGACGTCCGCCGGCTCCGTACGGGCGAGAACGTTGCCAAGCCATCGAACAACGAGGGCGAGTTCGGCGGCGGCGACCACCGAGCCTGCCAGGACGGCCGCGATGGCCGCCCAGTAATGATAGCTAGCGAACAGGGTGAGGAAGACCAGCGCTCCCGCTGCCATGGGCAGTGCCAGCAGCAGGGTCAACATCACCACGACGACTATCAGCGTCAGGTAGACCTGACCCATCGCTTCCACTCCCGGCTTGCGTTCGGCGCCCAGCGGCATCCAGCCGGGAAAGAGGAGGGCGGCGCCGTTGTGGATACTCACTCCGAGCGCGTTGATCATGGGCAGGGCGAGCAGGACAGCAATCGCCAGCGCCACCCGGGCGTCCACCGGGAGTGCCGGGTGACGAAGCTGGGCGACGAAGAGTGAGACCACCAGAGGGAGTTGCACCGCATAGAGGATGGTCGCCGTGGAGCCGATCTCGGCCAGTACCACGCGCCGGGGTTGCACTGGAAAGGTACGAAGAAGCTCCAGTCTTGGCAGGTCCGACCGCAGGTCGTTGCGTAGCCACACCGGTCCCATGATGAGGAGCATACCGCTCCAGCCGACGGTGAGACCGGTCACCAGGTCGACCAGCGATGGCCTTGCGTAGGCGACCCCGCCAGCCACCAGGGTGAGCATCCCGAAGACCACGGCCATGCGAAAGAAATGATCGTTGCGCACGGCGGCCATCACATTCTTCCAGGCGATGGCCATCGCCGGCTCGCCGATCGGTGACAACGGAAGCCGGAAGTTCACGCGTCGGCCCGGTCGGTCGCTGGACGAACCGACGCCGCTGCGCTTCCTGGCCGCGCGCTGGGCACGCCTTGCCGACGCCTCCACCGCGGCGTCCTCGAACGCGGCGTCGGTGCGCAGTACCCAGACGAAGTGGGCAGCCATGATGAGCACTGCCGGTATCATTGCCCTCCACCAGCGGTCCGGAGTGGAGGCGAAGAGCGGTGCGATGACCGCTCGCACGGGCGCCAACGCCCACTCGGCGGGCGGTCGCGCCGCAGCCCGGCGCACAGCGGTGAACAGCTCGAACAGGGAGGCCGTCGCTCCTTCCGGCCAGTTCTGCCAGACTCCCAGGACCACTGCCCCGATCAACAGTACAAGGACGGCCACGGCTGGCGCGCTGCGACGCAGGCCGGCGGTACCGTGCTCGGTGAGATTGGTGCGGGTGAGCGTGGCTCCCAATCGGTGCAACTGCATGGTGGAGAGCATCACCCAGAGTGAGAGAGGGCGCACCCAGACCATCTCGCCCGTACCTCGGCCGCGGCCGAGTATGACCGTCCAGAGCACCACGTTGAGGAGGATCACCGCCTGCACCCGGATGAGCTTGAACTGGATGAGTTGACGGCGTGTGGCTGGGGCGGCAAAGAGGAAGTGCACCTCCGCCGGCGAGAAGGCGAGCGCCCCCCGATCCCGCCCGAAGATCCACCAGTAGGCGAGCAGGCCCAGCATGGCCACCGACGCCAGTTGCAGCACCACCGGGGCCAGGAAGATCGCGGCCGGCGTGGCGCCCGCCCGGTGCCAGGAAGAGAGGATGATGGACGAGAAGTAGAAGAGCGCGAGGAGCATGGCCACTGCGTAGCGTGGCTGGCGTACGCGCTTCAGGCGACGTCGGAAGTTGTTCCGTGCGCTGGTCGTCGTGAGATAGACGAACGCCCGCAAGGCCGGAGAGATCGTCACTGCTCCTGGCTCGACCCGGGGTGGTCGGCCGGTTGCTCGTCGACGACAGCCGGCGTGGGTGGGGGCGGGGTGCCGTGATGCGGGAGTGCGTAGGCGGTAGGTCCTCCCGCTTCAGACTGGCCGGTGAGGGCGAGAAAGACATCCTCCAGCGGCCGACCGGCGAGTGTCGGATGTTCGGCGACTATCTCGGGGACCGTGCCGAGCGCCACCCGGCGACCGTTCTGGAGTACGAGGATGCGATCGCAGAGTTCCTCGACGAGTGTCAGCAGGTGCGAGCTGAGAATTATCGAGACCCCGGCGCGGGCGCGGGCCAGTATCGTGACCTTCATCCGCCTTATTGCCGCCGGGTCGAGTCCGGTGAGCGGCTCGTCAAGGATGAGAACGCGCGGGTCATGGATAAGGCCGCAAGCAGTGGCGAGTTTCTGCTTCATGCCCCGGGAGAGCTCCTCGGGAAAGGAACGACGGCGGTCGTCCAGTTCCAACTCGCTGAGCAGCGGGCCGATCCTGGCTTCCACGTCGGCGACGTTGTAGAGCCGGCCGATGAAGCGCAGGTGTTCCTCGACGGTGAGGGAGTCGAAGAGTTGCGGCTCGTCAGGAATGAAGGCGAGCTGGGACTTCACCTCTACCGGATGATCGGCGAGGGAGAGACCACAGATGGTGATACTGCCGGCGGTGGGGCGAAGGATGCCGACGAGGCAGCGGAGGGTGGTGGTCTTTCCGGCGCCGTTGGGGCCCACCAGGCCCAGGATCTGACCGGCGGGAACGGAAAAGGAGAGGTCGCGCACCGCATGCACGGCGCCGTAGCTCTTCGCGAGTTGTTCGACGAGGATCAAGGGAATGGCGCGATGCGGGGAGAACGGTAGGCGGGCAGAGGAATGCGGAACTCGCGGCTAAGGATGTTGCCCGACGGCGGCAGGCGACAGTGTGGGACAGACGCCACAGTCTGGTGCTCGGATGGAGCGAGGCGTGCCAGCGCCTGGGTATCGGGCTCTGCATTCTACATGACGCACCGCTGAGGGCGGAGATGGCGGGACGGTCGGTGAGGGTGCATATTTCGCTGGATTCAAGCGTGCTCGACGGCTCCCGGCTGCATGCGGTCGGGCGCCGCAGTGGCGGACTCTGCCATACTGGTCCGGCACCTGCATTGGATGGATCCTGGAGAGTTGGACGTGGCGGTCATGTCTTGCGATTCTCCATGTTCCGACGCGGTTGCCCGGCAGGTTGATCCTTGGTCCCGGAATCTCATGAAGTGGCGGTCACAGTTGGTCATCACGCTGTCCCTGTTCAGCGTCCTCGCGCCTTCGTACGTGGGCACGGTCCACGCCCAGGCTCCCACTCCGGATCCAGCGTGCGCGTGTCACGCCGATCCGGCCGGTGAGGACACCACCGCGGTGCCAGGTGGGGACAAGCCAGGCAAGGCGATGCTCATCCTCGGTGCTGCTGGGCTGGCCGTGTTGTCCGGCATGCCGTTCGGTGGAACGTCGCTCCAGGGGCTGCCATTCGCCGCCGGCCCCGCGCCGGCCATGCCGGCGCTTGCCGAGGTGGTCGAGGCGGAGGGTGCTCTGGCCCCCGAGACGCCGGCGGCGCCGTCCGTCGTGCCGACGGCGGTCCGGGCGCCCGTCGTGCCCATCCTTCTCGAGGATGAAGCGCCGGCGGCTGGGATTGTTCCGCCCCGCACTGCCACCCATCTGCCGTTGCTGGCCGCAGCGGGTCTGCTGATGGTGGGAGGTGGCGGCCTGCTTGCCCGGCGAGACGCCCGCGAACGTAGGCGCAGGCGCAGGTTCGTCGCCCTCTGACGCGACGGGGGTACATGGCATGAGAGGCGAGGGACGATGGTCAGGCGACCGTTGTCCCTCGCCCTGTCGTGAGGAGGTTCCGGGCACGCCGGAATTCGCTCCGGCCAGTGGTAGGCGACCTCGTCCGGTGCGCCGATTGCTCTGTTGACACCCGCGGTCTTCGGTCGGTTGATTCATTCCGACGAATGTCGCGCTCCGGGCCTGCCTCACGCCTGCGGGCGACTCCATATGTCACGCTGCGCGCGAACCGCGCCAATGCGGCGAGCCTCGTGTGACCTCTGCCCCAGCCCCCCGTACAATGATTCGTTCAACCGTTGTATCCCTCGCGTTCGCGGCCGGACTGTTGGCTTGTGCGTCGTCGCCACAGCAGGCGCCTGGTCCCGTTCCGCAGCCCTCGCGAGCGCCCTCTCCGGCCGCTGCGCCCGCTCCCAGCCCCGCCGTCTCGCCGGCTCCCGCCGGGAGCGCCGCCGGAGTCTATGACTACGTCGCGTCGGCCATGGGAGAGCAGATTCCCGGGACGCTCAACATCACCTTTCGCGATGGTGCCTACGGCGGCGTGATCAGCAGCAGCATGCTCCCCGACATGCCGATCAGCAGTGTGACAGTGACGGGCCCCAAGATCACCGTAGCCGCCGACTCGCCCAACGGCACGGTCGTGATCGAGTTCACGTTGACGGGGAAGGACCTGGCTGGAAGCTGGTCCATGGCGGGTGACGGCGGCCCGGTCACTGGACGCAAGCGCGACGGCTGATCGCGCCCGACGGAGCCGTCCGGCAGCCGCGGTGATGCCGCCGCTCCGGGTCCGTCGGCCCGGCTCTTGAAGGGTTACAGCTCATCGCTGACCGCCGCGAGCATCATCGCGACTCTGCACCGCAGCTTTGCGCCGCGTCGGCCCGAGCCACGTCCGACGCGGTGCGTTGCCGTGCAACCAGAATGAATACGGGGAAGATCGATCGTGACAGAAATGAGTGGGAAGAAGAAGGAAGCCGCCCGACCCAGCAGCGAGCGGCGTCGCGCTCCCGGCACGACGGCCTCTCGTGCTGAACGCCGCGGAGGCGGTGGTGGGGAATGGCCGAGCCTTGTGATCGAGCAGGTGACACCGCAGGTGGATGGAGGTCGCTACGCGCCCAAGCGCGTGGTCGGCGACCGCTGCGACGTGACTGCCGCGATCTTTCGCGACGGACACGACCTGCTCGCCGCGCAGGTGCGTTTCCGTGGCCCCGGCGACGATGGCTGGCGTACTTCTCCCCTCACCTATCTCTACGAGTCGGATCTCTGGGTGGGAGGATTCGCGCTCGACCTCCCCGGTGACTGGCACTTCTCGATAGACGCCTGGACTGATCGCTGGGCAAGTTGGCGCAGTGGACTGGAGAAGAAGCTGGCGGCCGCCCTGGTGGTCGAGCTGGAACTCCTGGAGGGCGCCGAACTGCTCGAGAGTACGGCCCGGCGGCAACGATTCGGTGCGCATCGATCCCGCTTGCAGGAGGCCGCGAAGATCCTCCGCGATACGACGATCGATCAGGGCGAGCGCGGACGACTGGCTCTCAGCGAGGAACTGGTCGCGCTCATGGCCGCGCGTTTCATTCCCGACGACCTCACCAGCTACCGGATGGAGCTGCCGCTGCGTGTGGACCGGCCGGCCGCCGCATTCGCCAGTTGGTACGAGTTCTTCCCGCGTTCCACCTCACCGGAGCCGGGAGGGCACGGCACCTTCCGCGACGCCGAAGGGATGCTGCCGCGGATCGCCGACCTTGGCTTCGACGTCGTCTACCTGCCGCCGATCCATCCCATCGGCCACACCTTCCGGAAGGGAAGGAACAACAGCCTGACGCCAGCTCCGGACGACGTCGGGAGCCCATGGGCGATCGGCAGCGCGGAAGGAGGCCACGAAGCCGTCGACCCCAAGCTGGGCACGGTGGCTGACTTCGAGCGGTTCGTGCAGCGGGCCAATGAACTCGGGCTGGAGGTGGCGCTCGACTACGCCTTGCAGTGCGCACCCGACCATCCCTGGGTGACCGAGCATCCCGACTGGTTCAACATCCGCCCCGATGGAAGTATCCAGTACGCCGAGAATCCGCCCAAGAAGTACCAGGACATCTATCCGATCAACTTCTGGACCGATGACCGCGAGGCGCTGTGGAATGCCTGCCGGGACCTGCTGCTGCTCTGGGTCTCCCGCGGGGTGAAGAGCTTCCGCGTCGACAACCCGCACACCAAACCGTTCGCCTTCTGGGAGTGGGTCATTGGCGAGGTCCAGCGCGAACATCCGGATGTCGTTTTCTTCGCCGAGGCGTTCACGCGCCCGAACAAGCTGCTCGCGCTCGCCAAGCTCGGTTTCACGCAGTCCTACACGTACTTCACCTGGAAGAACACGGCTTCCGAGCTGCGAGAGTTCATGACCGAGTTCTCCACGCCGGAGGTGCTCGAGTACTACCGGGGCAACCTCTTCGCGAACACGCCGGACATCCTGCACGAGTACCTCGTGCACGGCGGGCGCACGGCCTTCCGGATTCGTCTGCTGCTCGCCGGGACGTTGAGCCCGCTCTACGGCATCTACAGCGGCTTCGAGCTGTCCGAGAACATGCCGGTGCGGCCCGGTAGCGAGGAATACATGGATTCCGAGAAGTACCAGATCCGTCAGCGCGACTTCGACGTCGAGCATGTGCTGGATCCGGACATCCGCCGCCTCAATGCGCTGCGCCGTCAACAGCCAGCGCTACAGCGTGCCGACAACCTGCGCTTCGTGCCGTCGGACAACGACCGGATCCTCTGTTACCTGAAAACCCGACGGGGGACGCGTGGACCGGAGCGCGGCGCCAACCTGCTGGTTGTCGTCACGCTGGACCCACACACGCCACAGGAGACGATCGTGCACGTGCCGCTGGAGCAGTTGGGCATGGCGCCAGATGCCTCGTACGAGGTGGAGGATCTGCTTACCGGGCTGCGCTATCGCTGGCGCGGCGGCAGCAATTTCGTGCGCCTGGACCCATCGCACGAGCCCGCCCACGTATTTCGTATACTGGATGTCGACGGCTGAGCGGCGTCCTTCAAACCTCCAACAACTTCTCGGGAATGTCTGAGCAATCGCTGTGGTACAAGGACACGATCATCTACCAGATCCACGTCAAGTCCTTCCGCGACAGCAATCGCGATGGCTTCGGCGACCTGAACGGACTGGCGGAGAAGCTGGACTACATCCAGGAACTGGGCGTGACCACGCTCTGGCTCCTGCCGTTCTACCCGTCCCCGTTGCGCGACGACGGGTATGACATAGCCGAGTACAAGGCCATCAACCCGACCTACGGGACGCTGGAGGATTTCCAGCGACTGCTCGATGAAGCGCACCGGCGCGGATTGCGGGTGATCACCGAGCTGGTCATCAATCACACCTCCGACCAGCACGAGTGGTTCCAGCGGGCGCGGCACGCGCCCGCCGGATCGCCGGAGCGCGACTGGTACGTGTGGAGTGACGACCCGACGAAGTACGCGGGTACGCGCATAATCTTCACCGACACCGAGGTCTCCAACTGGACGTGGGATCCGGTGGCGGGGCAGTTCTTCTGGCATCGCTTCTTCAGCCACCAGCCGGACCTGAATTTCGACAATCCGGCAGTGCGCGAGGCGGTGATCGACGCGATGCACTTCTGGCTCGACATGGGAGTGGACGGCCTGCGTCTGGACGCCATACCCTACCTCATCGAGCGTGAGGGCACGAACTGCGAGAACCTGCCGGAGACGCACGAGGTGCTCAAGGAGCTGCGGGCGGCGCTGGACGCACGCTACAAGGACCGGATCTTTCTCGCCGAGGCGAACCAGTGGCCTGCCGACGTGCGTCCATATTTCGGCGACGGCGACGAATGCCACATGGCATTCCACTTCCCGCTCATGCCACGCATGTACATGGCGCTGCGCAAGGAGAGCCGGGCACCGATCGTGGAGATCATGGCGCGAACGCCGGATATCCCGCCTGAATGCCAGTGGGCGATCTTCCTGCGCAACCACGATGAACTGACGCTGGAGATGGTGACCGACGACGAACGCGACTACATGTACAAGGAGTACGCGCGGGACTCGCGGATGCGCATCAACGTCGGCATCCGTCGGCGCCTGGCGCCGCTGATGGACAACGGGCGACGACAGATAGAGCTGATGAACGCGCTCCTCTTCTCCATGCCTGGCACCCCCATCGTCTATTACGGCGACGAGATCGGCATGGGTGACAACGTCTACCTGGGTGATCGCAATGGCGTGCGGACGCCGATGCAGTGGAACGCCTACCACAATGCAGGCTTCTCGGAGGCGGACAGTGCGGCGCTCTACGCGCCGTTGATCGTTGACGTCCCGTATGGCTACACCGGCGTCAACGTGGAGGCGCAGGAGCGCACCTCCACATCGCTGTTGCGCTGGATGCGGCGCACCATAAAGGTGCGTCAGAAGTCGCTCGCTTTCGGTCGCGGCACCTTCGAGGTGATCCATGCCTCGAACGAGCGCGTCCTGGTCTTTCTCCGCCGCTGGGAGGACGACGTGATCCTCTGCGTCAACAACCTCTCGCGCTTCGTCCAGCCGGTGGAGCTGGACATGGCTGAGTTCAACGGCTGGACGCCGGTGGAGCTCTATGGCGAGAAGGCATTCCCGCGCATTGGTGAACTGCCCTACTTCGTCACTCTCGGTCCGCACAACTTCTTCTGGTTCCGCCTCGTGCCACCACCGGAGGGCGAGGACGTGTCGCGCATGGAAGCGGCGACGGAGAGCAGCGGCAAGCCACACGCCGAGGCGGTCAGCGCGACCGCCAACGTGGCGGCTCGACTCAGTACGGAAGCACAGCCATGAGCGGGTCGGGGGATGAGATTGCGGGCGACGCCGGCGGCATCCCCGCTGAGAGCAGGTGGCCCGAACACCGGGTGCGGTCGCTCGATTCCGCCCTCACCCTGGAGTCGCTACGCACCCTGGAGCAGACGACGCTCGCAGCCTTCCTTGCCGGGCGTCGCTGGTTCGGCAGCAAGCAGGGCACGCCTGCCCGCATGACAGTTCACGACGTCGTCCCGCTAGGCGCTGTGGCCGATGACACGTCAGCGGCGGTGGCGCGCCTGGACGTGGAGTTGCGCGACGGTCGTGTGGAGCGCTACCAGCTTCCGCTTGTCGTGCGATCGGGAGATGGAGCGTCCGACAAGGCTCCCCGCGCGGTGGTTGCCGTGCTCGTCGCCGACGACCGCAGGAGGGCTCTGCTTCGCGACGGACTGGAAGACGAGTCGGTGCTGCGGCTGATCGCTCGTGGCCTCAGCGATGGAGCGCGTTACGCGGGAAGGAATAGCAGTTGGGTTCTCGAGCCGCGCTCGGGCGCCGACCTGGCCGGGTTGGGCGACCTGCCGATGCGCCTGGGCAGCGCCGAGCAGAGCAACAGTTCGGTCATCATCGGGGATCGGGCGATCCTCAAGTTGTACCGGAAGCTGGAAGCTGGTGAGCAGCCGGACGTGGAGATCGCCGAGGCGCTCACCGTGCAGACCGGCTTTCGCAACACTCCGGAGTTGCTCGGTACGATCAGCTTCGAGGACCATGACGCCGTACGGACCGTGGCCGGCATGCTGCAACGGCTGGTTCCGGGAGCGCGCGATGCGTGGGTGCTGGCGCTCGACGCGGCGGGCGCGTTCCTGGATGCTCCGGGCGACAATCCCACCGACCCGTTCGCCGGCGAGATGCGCGAGCTGGGCCGTGTCACGCGCGCGCTGCACGAGGCCCTGGCCTCGCTGGAAGGGCCGGCGTTCACCGAGCGCGTAGCCTCGGCCACGGACGTGGATGAGTGGGCTGGTCGGGTACGCGACATGTTGCGTGACAGCACAGAACTGCTGGCTGATGCGCGCGCCGGAGGCCGCCTGGCCGGTGCTGACGCGGCGGCTGCCGACGCCGTACTACGACGTCGGGCGGGCTTGCTGAGCGACCTGGATGCCCTGGCCGAAGCGGTAGGCGAGCATCCCGGCTCATCCATCCGCATCCATGGTGACTATCACCTTGGTCAGGTGCTGAAGGGAGCCGATGGACGGTTCATGATCATAGACTTTGAAGGTGAACCAGCGCGGCTGCTGGCCGAGCGACGGGCTCCGGCGTCAGCACTGCGCGACGTGGCAGGCATGCTCCGGTCGTTCGCCTACGCTGCCGCCTCGGCGGCAATGGAGGCTGGTGGGGTTGGCATCAATCCCACCGTCGAGATTCGCAGCGCTCGCTGGGAGCGCGGAGTGAGGGAGAGTTTCCTTGCCGGTTATCTGGAGCGCGGCGACGCCACGTTCCTTCCACCATCCTACGAGGCCGTGCAGAGTCTGCTCATGCTCTTCGAGATGGAGAAAGTGTACTACGAACTGGCCTACGAACTGAACAACCGCCCTGACTGGGCCTGGATCCCCCTGCGCGGAATAGGCAAGATGCTCGGGTCGCCGGCCGTTCCACGCCGGCGGGGAAATTGACCGCCCCGATCGCGCGCGTCGGTGGACGTACGATGCGCGTCTGGCCGGGCCAGCCGTACCCGCTCGGTGCGCACTGGGACGGCGCGGGAGTCAATTTCGCCATCTTCTCCCAGAACGCCACGAGCGTGGAACTCTGCCTGTTCAATCAGGGGAGCGACGCGGAGGAAGGAGCGCGCATACCCCTCCGTGAACACACCGACCAGATCTGGCACTGCTACCTGCCCGACGTGCGGCCCAACCAGCTCTATGGCTATCGGGTGAGCGGGCCGTACACGCCGGAAGAGGGACATCGCTTCAACCCGAACATGCTGGTGCTGGATCCGTACGCGAAGGCGATCAGCGGCACGATCAAGTGGAGCAACGCTCTCTTTGCCTACGACGTTGGTGGACCCAGGGAGGATCTCCAGCCATCGTCGGAGAACAGCGCCGGCGGCATGCCGAAGTGCGTCGTGGTCGATTCGGCATTCACCTGGGGAGACGACCGGTCGCCAGGCACGCCATGGAACCGTACCGTCATCTACGAGACGCACGTGAAAGGGATGACGATGCTCCATCCGGAAGTGGATCCGCGCCTGCGCGGCACCTACCTGGGGCTAGCCTCGGAACCGGTGGTGGATCACCTCCTGTCGCTCGGAGTGACAGCGGTCGAACTCATGCCGGTCCACCAGTTCGCCGTGGATCGCCATCTCGCCGAGAAGGGACTCACCAACTACTGGGGCTACAACTCCATCGGTTTCTTCGCACCGGACATACGCTACTCCACCGGCGGACTGGCAAGCCAGGTCTACGAATTCAAGAGCATGGTGAAGAAGCTCCACTCGGCCGGTATCGAGGTGATTCTGGACGTCGTCTACAATCACACCGCGGAGGGGAATCACCTCGGCCCCACGCTCTCCCTCAAGGGGATCGACAACAAGGCGTATTACAGGCTGGAACCGGACAACGAACGCTTCTACACCGACTTCACGGGCACCGGGAACAGCCTGAACATGCTGCACCCGCGCACCATGCAGATGATCATGGACAGCCTGCGTTACTGGGTGCTGGAGATGCATGTGGATGGCTTTCGCTTCGATCTCGCGCCCGTTCTGGCTCGTGAGCTCTACGAGGTGAATCGGCTGGGCACCTTCTTCGACATCATCCATCAGGATCCGGTGCTGAACCAGGTGAAACTGATCGCCGAGCCGTGGGACGTGGGTCCGGGAGGATATCAGGTGGGGAACTTCCCGCTTCGCTGGGCGGAATGGAACGACAAGTACCGGGACGCCGTGCGTTCATTCTGGCGCGGCGACAAGGGGCGGATACCCGAGCTGGCGTCGCGCCTGTCGGGCAGCAGTGACATCTACCACTGGAGCGGCCGCTCGGCCTATGCGGGCATCAACTTCGTCACCGCGCACGATGGCTTCACCCTGCGCGACCTGGTGAGCTACGAGAAGAAGCACAACGAGGCAAACGGCGAGGACAACCGGGACGGTACCAACAACAACATCAGTCGTAACTGGGGTGTGGAGGGGGAGACCGACGATCCGGCGATACGAGCGATACGCGAGCGCAACATGCGGAACTTCATGGCCACGCTCGCCTTCTCGCAGGGTATCCCGATGATCTCGCACGGTGACGAGATCGGACGGACCCAGCTCGGGAATAACAATGCCTACGCCCAGGACAACGAGACCACCTGGATCAACTGGGATCTGGATGACCGTGCGCGAGAGATGCTCGCCTTCACGCGGCTCGTCTTTGCCCAGCGTCACCGGAACGCCGTGCTCCGACGCCGGCACTTCTTCGCCGGCACGACGGCCGACGGCACCAACGACATCAAGGACCTGACCTGGTTGCGTACCGACGGCACCGAGATGCAGGAGGCTGACTGGGCCAATGCGCAGAATCAGGCGCTCGGCATGCTGGTGGATGGCGAGGCCACTGACGAGGTCGATGACCGCGGTCGGCCAGTGCTTGGAGACACACTCATCCTTTTCGTAAATGCGGGTTCCGACCCCGTGACCTTCACACTGCCATCGCTGAACGGAGGAGGCGGCTGGACGTTGCTGGTTGATAGTGCCGCCGGCATGGATGGGCAGCCGGTGCCGCGTGCGGTCGATGCACCGGAGTTCCGCGTTGATGCACATTCACTGGCGATGCTCCGTTTCGGTATCGAGCAGCTTCTGCTCGGGGAGACCTCGCATGAATGACACTGGCATGGCACTACGCGACCACGATGTGGAGCGGCTGTTGGCGGGCGATCACAACGACCCGCATTCGCTGCTCGGCGCACATGAACTCGTGCCTGGAAGCGCTGGTGGCGCGGCAACCGGTGGTGAAGGGCTGGTGGTGCGTGCCTATCATCCCGATGCCGTAGCCATGGAGTGCCTTCCTGAGACAGGGGACCCCGTGGCGATGGAGCGCCTGGCAGACGGATTGTTCGCCGCCGTGCTCCCCGGTGCACGCTTCCCGTTCCATTACAGGCTCAGGTTGCGGTTCGCCAACGGGGAGAGCTGGGAACGCGACGATCCGTATCGTTTCGCGCCGACCCTCGGAGAGCTGGACATCCACCTCTTCAATGAGGGAACCCACCGTCGTCTCTGGGAGGTGCTCGGTGCACGTCCGATGACTGTGGACGGCGTCGCGGGGACGCGCTTCTCGGTATGGGCTCCGAACGCGCGTCGGGTGAGCGTGGTGGGGCATTTCTGCCGCTGGGATGGGCGGGTGCTGCCCATGCGGTCGCTCGGCATGTCGGGGGTCTGGGAGCTCTTCGTACCTGGTGTCGAGGCGGGCGAACTGTATCGCTTCGAGCTGGTCGGCGCCGACGGCATGCAGCGGCTGAAGAGCGATCCACTGGCGCGGATGATGGAGGAATCACCGGGGAACGCTTCCATTGTCGTTGCTGACAGTCAGTACGAGTGGGAGGATCGGCGATGGATGACGCAACGCCAGGGGCGTACGGCCGACATGATGGCCAGTGAACCGATGTCCATCTACGAGGTGCAGTTGGGCTCCTGGGCACGCGTCCCTGAGGAGGGCGGGCGTACGCTCACCTATCGTGAGATCGCGCCACGGCTGGCGGAACATGCGCTGCGCTACGGCTTCACGCATGTGGAGCTGCTTCCGGTGTCGGAGTATCCATTTGCCGGTTCGTGGGGCTACCAGGTGACCGGCTATTACGCACCCACGTCGCGGTTTGGCAGTCCGGATGATTTCCGCTACTTCGTGGACGTGCTGCATCAGCACGGCGTGGGCGTGATTGTGGACTGGGTGCCGGCCCACTTCCCACGCGACGACTGGGCGCTGCGCCGCTTTGACGGTACGGCACTCTACGAGCACGCCGACCCCAGGTTGGGCGAGCATCCCGACTGGGGTACCCTCATCTTCAACTACGGGCGCAATGAGGTGCGCAACTTCCTGGTTGCCAATGCGCTCTACTGGCTCAAGGAGTTCCACGTCGACGGGCTTCGCGTGGATGCAGTGGCCTCCATGCTCTACCTGGACTACTCCCGGAAGGCCGGCGAGTGGATGCGAAATCGCCAGGGCGGACGCGAGAACCTGGAGGCGATCGACTTCCTGCGGGAGATGAATACGGTGGTGCACGCCGAGGCACCCGGCTGCCTGACCGCGGCCGAGGAGTCCACGGCCTGGCCAGGGGTAACGGCACCCGTGTCGGAGGGTGGGCTGGGCTTCACCTTCAAGTGGAACATGGGGTGGATGCACGACACGCTGGAGTATTTCCAGACGGACCCTATCTACCGCAAGCATCATCAGGGGAAGTTGACATTCGCAATGGTCTACGAATACAGCGAGCGCTTCATCATGCCGCTGTCGCACGACGAAGTGGTGCACCTGAAGAAGTCGTTGCTGGAAAAGATGCCGGGAGACGACTGGCAGAAGTTCGCCAACCTGCGTGCACTGCTCACCTACCAGTACACCAGGCCGGGCAAGAAGCTGGTGTTCATGGGCACCGAGCTGGCCCAGCGAGCAGAATGGAATCACGACAGCAGCCTGGACTGGCACCTGGCCGACCAGCCGCTTCACCGGGAGTTCGGCGTCTTTCTGGAGGCGCTCGGCCGGCTGTACCGGCAGATCCCGGCACTCTGGCGTCATGACCACGATCCGTCCGGGTTCTCCTGGCTCGACACGGCCGATGAGAAGCACTCGGTGCTCAGCTTCATCAGGCATGACCGGGGCGATCACGCGGTGGTCGTACTCAACCTGACGCCGGTGCCGCACGACGATTACCGCATTGGCATGCCCGTGGCCGGGAGTTATGTGGAGCGTTTCTCGAGCGACGATACTCGCTTTGGAGGCAGCTCCGTCCAGACGCTGCCCACGGTGACCACGGAGCCGTTGCCGTTCCACGGATTTCCGCAGTCGGCGCGGCTGAGCCTGCCACCGCTGGGTGTCCTCGTGCTGACCCCGCAGCGCGAGCCAGCGGATGACACTGTGCAGTCGGTCGCGAAGGAATCTGGCGTTGTGGAAGATGTGGCCCCGGAGCCTCTCGCGGCACAGCCTGGCGCGACCCAGCCTGTGGCATCGGCACGGTAGCCGTTGCGTCACGGGATGTTGCGCCAATGACGGAGTCGGCGATGGAGCAGTGGGAGAGCGGGCCGCGTCCGTTGCTGCGACGCCTGGCCCAACGCCTGGGGATCGACTCCGATTACACCGACCAGACCGGGCGTGAGCGGCGCCAGACGTCGGATGCGACATGCATCCTGTTGCTGCGCGCAATGGGCTACGAGGCTGGCACGGAGGCCGACGCCGCCGATGCACTGGCCACGATGGACCGCGCCGCAAGAGATGAACTGCTGCCACCAACACGCGTGATGCGCGAGCAGGTGCAGGATCAGGCCACCGCTCGCCTGCAGCTTCCTGTAGCAGCCACCGGCCGCATCGGTTGGTTGCTCACTCTGGAGACCGAGGACGGGGGCACGGCGAGCGCTACCGGTGAAGTTGACGTCCATGAAGAAGGCAATCGCTTCGCTGACGCTCCACCACCCTTGATCGAACTGCCGCTGCCGGCAACGCTGGAGCCCGGCTATCACATGCTGACGGTGGCCATCCACTGGGACGGAGGTGAGACCTCCGCGGTGCAGCGACTCATCGTCGTGCCGGATGCCTGCTGGCTTCCCGCTGACGTAGCCGACTGGCATGGCTTCGGTCTCACGGCCAACCTGTACACGGTGCGCGAGGAGCACGACTGGGGCATCGGCAACACCACGAGCCTGCGGAAATTGCTGGAGTGGGGAGCGGAGCTGGGTGCCGACTTCGTGGGTGTGAATCCGCTCCACGCGCTGTTCGATCGTGGGAGCGAGATCAGCCCGTACAGCCCCGTCAGCCGTCTCTATCGCAGTCCACACTATCTGGACCTCGCTGCCATTCCTGAACTCGACCACGCGCCGGTGGCTCGCGCGCTCATCCAGGATCCCTCGTTTGTCTCCGCCCTGGCTGAACTTCGTGCCAGTCCCGTCGTGGAGTATGAGCGCATAGTTGCCCTCGAGCGGGGGGTGCTGGAGGAGCTGCACGCCGTCTTCGTGGCACGTCATCGCGGGTCCGATACGGCGCGCGGGTTCGCCTATGCCGCCTATCTGGACGCCGAGGGGGACGCACTGGTGGACTTCGCCACCTTCATGGCCCTGGACGAGGTACAGACTGCTGCGCGCGGGCAGCCTGACTGGTTCAGGCGCTGGCCCGAGGGGCTACGCTGGAGCGGCGACCGCGACGTGCCGGCATTCAGGAGCAGTCACGCCGAGTTGGTGGATTTCCACTGCTGGCTGCAGTTCGAGCTGGACCGGCAGCTTGCCGAGGCGGCAGAGGCCGGGCGGGCCGCAGGCATGCGGCTCGGCCTCTACCAGGACCTGGCCATTGGCAGTTCTGGTGGCGGGAGCGATGCCTGGGCGTATCCGGAGCTACTGTTGCAGGGAGTGAGCATAGGCGCGCCGCCAGACATGTTGGGCCCAGACGGCCAGGATTGGGGCTTGCCACCAATCGATCCGCGGCGGCTGGCGGCCGACGGTTACAGCTACTGGATCCAGTTGCTGCGCGGAGCCTTTCGCCATGCCGGCGCATTGCGCCTCGACCATGTGCTGGGGCTCTTTCGCCAGTTCTGGATACCCGATGGCGCCAGCGCCAGGGACGGCGCCTATGTGCGTTTCCCCAGTGAGGAGCTGCTTGGCATCCTCGCGCTGGAAAGCCATCGTAACCAGGCGCTGGTGGTGGGCGAGGATCTGGGAACGGTACCGCCCGAGGTGCCGCCAGCGTTGGCCCGCTGGCACATTCTCTCCAGCAAGGTGCTCTACTTCGAGCGCGATTGGCATGGCCGGTTCAGGTCTGCCGCGAGCTACGATCGCCATGCCCTGGCTACCGCCAACACCCACGATCTGGCTCCGCTGGCTGGCTACCTGAGCGGTGAGGATCTTCGCCTGCGCGCTGCGGTCACCGACATGCCATCAACCGAACTGGCGACCCAGTTGGAGACGCGGCGGGCGACAGTGCGCCAGTTGGTCGAGCAACTGGTGGCTGAGGGCGTACTGAGCGGGGACGTCGCCGTGGCGGATAGCCTGGAGACACCGGCCGGGAAGCACTTCAGCATGGCCATGCGACGTGCGGTGCACAGCTTTCTCCGTTCGACACCCGCCATGCTGGTGGGGATCGCCCTCGATGACCTCGCCGGCGAGACCCAGCCGGTGAACATGCCCGGATTGAATGCCGCACAGTTCTCGAGTTGGACGCGCCGCATGCAGCGCACTCTCAGCGCGCTGGAGGCGGACCCGACGGTGTACTCGGTGCTGGGCAGCGCTCGGGCACGTGAGTTACGGTCGTGAGCGTGTTCCCGGATGGCGTCGTTCCAGGGGCCGGGTCGGCGGGCCTGAACCCGCCTTCCACATCACTGTCGTCGTCAGAACCGCCGGAGGCGCGCACGGGGCCCTCGAGCCCGGAAGCGCGTGATCCGGTCAGGCCGTCGGCCCAGGTCGAAGCGTCGGGGTCGCTCCGACGGCCCATGCCGCTGCTACGCGCGACCTACCGTCTCCAGTTGCACGCTGGATTCCCTCTCGCCGCGGCGCTCGGCATCGTCCCATATCTGGATCGGCTCGGCGTATCCCACATCTATGCCTCACCCGTACTGCAGTCGCAGCCCGGCAGTCAGCATGGCTACGACGTCACCGATCCTGCAAGGCTGGATGAAGAACGGGGCGATGAGAGCGATTGGCGCCGACTGACGGATGCATTGCACGACCGAGCCATGGGGCTGATGCTGGACATCGTGCCCAACCACATGTCCGCGTCGCCGCAGAACCCCTACTGGAGCGACGTGCTCCGTCACGGCCGCAGCTCGGCCTACGCCGGCTGGTTCGACATCGACTGGCACGATCCCGACACCGAGTTGCGTGGCCACGTTCTCCTGCCGGTGCTCGGAATGCCGCTGGGCGAGGCGATCGCGCGCCGCGAGCTGGGTCTGGTCTTCGATGGTGGCGAGCCGAAGGTCAGCTACCACGATCATCGCTTTCCACTGGATCCGAGGACGGCGGTTCAGCCACTCTCGTACGGCCTGGACGAGGCACTGGGGACGGCGACGGGAGCGGAGCGCCTGGCACTCGAATCCTACCGTACAGTGGTCAGGGAGCTTGCCCGACTGCCGACGCGTACGGAGGGCGACGCGCTGACACATTCACGGAGGGTCGAAGATGCTCGCGCGCTGATGACGGAGCTGAACGCCCTTGTCGGAGGCGAGCCTGCAGTGGCGGCTCAGGTGGCGAGGGCGCTGGATCGGTTCGTAGCTGGCGAGGGAGGCCCGGCGCGCTTCCGTCGCCTGCTGGACAGGCAGCCTTACCGCCTTGCCTTCTGGCGGCGGGCCGCTGCCGAGATCAACTACCGTCGCTTCTTCAGCATCAACGAGCTGGTGGCCCTGAACATGGAGGACGCACCCGTCTTCAATGAGACCCACCAACTTGTGCTGCACTGGGTGGCTTCCGGTCGCGTGGATGCCCTGCGCATAGACCATGTGGACGGCCTGCGCGATCCGGCAGCCTACCTGCGGCGGCTGCGTTCCGCGGTCGATGAGCGCCGGCCACCGTCGGCGACCGGTAGTCGGCTCCCTATCCTGGTTGAGAAGATCCTTGCCCGTGGTGAGAGCTTGCGTGCTGACTGGCCGGTGGAGGGAACCACGGGCTACGAGATACTGAATGACCTGGAGGCCGTCTTTATTGACCCTGACGGCTGCGAGCGTATCGAATCGCGCTATCGGAAGATGACGGGGTTGGATCGCCGTGGCGTTGGCTTCCATGACATGGCTCTCACAGGCAAGCGCCGCATGCTCCGCGGCGCCCTGGCCGCCGACGTCGAACGTCTGGCGCGCCTGTTCCGGCCAATCGCGCGCCGGGACCCGCGGACGGAGAAGGTCTCCCATGCTGCGCTGGTGACGGCGATAGTCGAGGTCATGGTGCGCCTGCCGGTTTACCGGACGTACGTGGAGGCCACGATGGGTGGCGACACAGTTCGCGCGCCCGCCACCTCCAGCGACATCGCGCTGGTGGAGGACGCCGTAGCCCTGGCGGCGTCGCGACGTGGCGTCCAGCTACCTGTCCTGGGACTGTTGCGTGAGGTGCTCCTGCTGCGCGACCTGGCCCAGCTCGCGCCCGTTGAGCGACGCGATCGTAATCGCTTCGTTAGCCGCTTCCAGCAGATCAGCGGACCGGCGGCGGCCAAGGGAGTGGAGGACACGGCGCTCTACCTCTACTTCCCACTGGCGTCGCGCAACGAGGTGGGGAGTGATCCCGAGCGACCACTGGCCAGCGCGCTGACCGACCTGCACAGGGCCAACGCTGCCCGCGCCCGGCAGTGGCCGCGAAACATGGTATGCGTGAGCACCCACGACACCAAGCGGGGAGCCGATACACGATCCAGACTGGATGTGCTGAGCGAGATGCCGGACGTCTGGTGGGCCGCGGTACGGCGTTGGCGTAGGCTGAATGCGCGGTTCCGTCGCCGCACGGGACGGCGCGAGGCGCCGGACGCCAATAGCGAGTACCTGCTCTACCAGACGCTCGTGGGCATCTGGCCGGCGGAAACGGCAGGAAGTGGCGGTTCGGTGTCCGAAGATGCCCTGACGTCGCTGCGACCGAGGGTCGTGGATTACATGCGGAAGGCCGTGCGCGAAGGGCAGTCGCGCTCGAGCTGGCTGCTGCCCGACCTACCCTTTGAAGAAGCCCTGGAAGGGTTCGTGACGGCCCTTCTCGACCCGGAGCGCTCGCCACAGTTCCTGGCCGAGCTGAACGAACTGGCCGGGCGAATGGCGCCGGCCGGCTGGCGCAATGCGCTGGTCCGCACTCTCCTCCATCTCACCGTACCCGGCGAGCCGGACATCTATCAGGGTGACGAGATCTGGCAGTTCACCCTGGTCGATCCTGACAACCGCCGCCCGGTGGACTACAGCCATCGTGCTGCCCTGCTGGACGGGATCATGAGCGGCTGGGAGTCCACGCCGCGTGAGGACCGTCCCCGATGGGTCCGCGGTCTGCTCGACGCGGCCGCTGATGGGCGAGTGAAGCTGCATCTCATCTGGCGAGCGCTCGATGCCCGTCGTCGCTCGGCCGTCTTTTCCGGTGGGGGATACCTTCCACTCGAAGTCACTGGCGACAGGGAGTCGCGATTGCTGGCCTTCGCGCGGACCACCTCGCATGATCACGGCCGGAAACCGTATTCCGAACCTCTCTCCGCCGCCCTCGTCGTCGTCCCGCGGTTCACCTTCGCCTGCCCAGACACTGAGGAATCAATGATGGAGGGCATGTGGGGCGATTGTGAACTCGTCGTCCCGTCCTGGTTGGATGCGACCCGCTGGCGTTGCGTGCTGACCGATCGCCTGCATGAAGGCGTGGGTAGATTGCGCGTCGCCGACATGCTGCGCGATCTTCCGGGAGCACTCCTGCTCCCCGACGCGCTACCGTGACATGGTACTCATGCCCGGCGGAAGGACGGGGAGTGCAGGAGAAATTACAGGCCGCGTGACGCGAGTCACCATCGTCGTCGATGGCTGGGAGCCATCGTGCAGTGATCCGTTGACGTCAGGCGGAGTTCGCTCGTCCACCATCCACATGAGAATCGCGTTGGAAGATCGCTCCGCGGGCAACATCGTCATGGCTGCCCGGAGCCCGTCCTCACAGAACAGCTTCGTCGGCTTTGCCGGGTATCAGACCGGCTATCATCCGTTCGCCGTCACACAGAGATCATGTCTACTGCCACATCAGTAATCGCTTACTTCTCGATGGAGATCGGTCTGGAGCCGGGTATCCCCACCTACAGTGGTGGCCTTGGCGTTCTTGCCGGAGATACGATACGTGCCGCCGCCGACGTGGGCCTTCCGATGATCGCTGTGACCCTGGCGCACAGGAAGGGCTATTTCGAACAACGACTCGACGAGAGCGGCGGACAGCAGGAGCGGCCGTCGCCTTGGGATCCGGCCGGGCGGTTGCCGGCCGTGGAGCAGCGTGTGACGGTGGAGGTGGAGGGGCGGTTGGTGCACGTGGGAGCGTGGCGTTATGACGTGGTGGGCGCACGTGGCCACATCGTGCCGGTCTACCTGCTGGATACCGACCTGCCGGAGAACAGTGACGAGGATCGGCGTCTCACCGATGTCCTCTACGGCGGTGACGTGCAACACCGTCTCTGCCAGGAAGTGGTGCTCGGGATGGGTGGGGTGGCGTTGGTACGGGCGCAGGGCCATGACCACGGCGTGAAGTACCACGTGAACGAGGGACATGCCGCTCTCGCCGCCCTGGCGTTGCTGGAACTCCAGTTGGGTGGGCGCAGTCAGTGGGAGATTGACGACAGCGACGTTGACGCCGTTCGCGCGCGGTGCGTCTTCACCACGCACACGCCCGTGCCCGCCGGGCACGATCGTTTCGAGCGCGGGCTCGCCGAGCGCGTGCTGGGCACCGAACGTGTGGCGCTGCTGGATCGCGCCGGCGCGATGAACGGAGACTGGCTCAACATGACCAGGCTCGCGCTGCGTTTCTCGCACTACGTGAATGCCGTGGCGCGACGGCATCAGGAAGTTTCCGCGGAGATGTTCCCGAATCACGTCGTGCACGGGGTGACCAACGGCGTGCACGCGGTAACGTGGACGAGCGAGCCGTTCAGGGAGCTGTTCGACCGCCATGTGCCTGGCTGGCGCGAAGACAACTTCCTGCTGCGTCACGTGGTGGACGTACCGCTGGATGAGATACGTCACGCCCACAAGCTGGCCCGCGAGACGCTGTTCCTGGAGGTGGCCAGGCGCACCGGAACCCAGCTCGATCCGGACGCGATGACGATCGGCTTCGCCCGGCGCTCGACTGCCTACAAGCGGGCGGATCTCGTGCTCACTGACCCCGAGCGGCTGCGCCAGATCGTGCGCAATGTGGGGCCGCTGCAGATGGTGTTTGCCGGAAAGGCGCATCCGCGCGATGAGGTGGGCAAGGGGTTGATCAGGAGCATCACCGAGACCGCTGCCGAACTCCGCGATGACGTACGTATCGTCTACCTGGAGAACTATGACATGCGGCTCGGCGCACTCCTCACGAGCGGTACCGACATCTGGCTGAACAATCCGCTCAGGCCGCTGGAGGCCTCGGGCACCAGCGGGATGAAGGCAGCGCTGAACGGCGTGCCGAGCCTGAGCGTGCTGGACGGCTGGTGGGTGGAAGGCTGTCTGGAAGGCACCACCGGCTGGTCCATCGGGGACGATGGCAAGCTGCCACAGGATCCGGCGCGCGACATCCCGGAGCTCTACCTCAAGCTGGAGCGTGTCATCCTGCCGATGTTCTATGCCATGCCCTATTCCTTCGCGGCCGTAATGCGGAATGCGATTGCCGTCAACGGCAGCTATTTCAACACCCAGCGCATGGTGATCCAGTACGCCATGAATGCATACGGAGTGAACGCCGGCAGGATGATGCGGGAGAAGGCCGGGGTCTGATACCCCGACGCTTCCGGGATGAGGATCGGGCAGGCACATTGGGATCAGGGTCCGCCACCGCCACCTCAGCCCGGACGCAGATGAGCTCTCAACATTACAATTGGACGATCGACGCGATCGCGGACGACGTTGCCCGCGTGGAAGTGGACAGCGACCAGGTGGTCTCGCTCCCGGCCTGGGTCCTGCCCTCGGCTACGGTCGAGGGTGACGTGCTGCGAGTGAGTCACCAGCGCGAGGCACGGAGATCGGTGATCGTCATCGACCACGATCCGGATGCCACGCGTGTGGATGGCGGACCGACAGACAATGAACGATCGCACCCGGGACGGTAACAGAATGGACGAGAAGGTCATCGAGGCGGCACGGGCGGCCTTCCCCACGTCTGCCAAGCGCGTGACACTGGGCGCCGTCGTACACGACGGAGAGTGCTTTCCTGAACCTCTGGTGGGACTACCGCTGGCCATGATGAACCGGCATGGTCTCATCGCCGGCGCTACGGGAACGGGCAAGACGAAGACGCTGCAGTTGCTCGCCGAGCAGTTGTCGGCTGCCGGGGTGCCGGTCTTCCTCGCCGACGTGAAGGGAGACGTGTCCGGCATTGCCGTACCGGGTGAACCAGGCACCCGGATAGAACAGCGTGCGAGCGACACCGGCTTTGCCTGGACGCCCAACGGCTACCCTGTCGAGTTCCTCAGCCTGAGTGGTCGCATGGGCGCCCAGCTCCGTGCCACCGTGTCGTCGTTCGGTCCGCTGCTGCTGTCCAAGGTGCTCGGCCTCAACGATACCCAGACCAGCGTCCTCACACTCGTCTTCAAGTACTGCGACGACAACAAGCTGCTGCTGCTCAATTTCGCCGACCTGCGCACCGTGCTCCAGTACCTGAGTGGGCCCGGAGCCGGCGAACTGGCTGCGTACGGCGGCATGTCGAAGCAGACCGTAGGTGTGCTGTTGCGCGAGATGGTACAACTGGAACAGCAGGGTGCCGGTGATTTCTTCGGAGAGCCCGAGTTCGATCTGGAAGACCTGACGCGCCAGGCGCCGGATGGGCGTGGCATCATCAGCGTCCTGGAATTGAGCGACGTGCAGGAGAGGCCCGCCGCCTTCTCCACCTTCATGATGTGGATGCTGGCAAGGCTGTACAGCGAGCTTCCCGAGGCCGGCGACCTGGACAAGCCACGCCTGGTCTTCTTCTTCGACGAGGCCCACCTTCTGTTCAATGGCGCAAGCAAGGCATTCCGCAGCCAGGTGGAGCAGGTGGTCCGGCTCATCCGCTCCAAGGGCGTGGGCATCTTCTTCGTCACACAGAGCCCCAAGGACGTTCCGCCCGACATCCTGGGTCAGTTGGGTAACCGCGTGCAGCACGCGTTGAGAGCGTTCACGCCCGACGACGAGAAGGCACTCCGCGCCGCCGCCCGTACCTTCCCGAAGACCGATTTCTACGACGTACAGCGAACGCTGACCACGCTCGGCACGGGCGAGGCGCTGGTGACTGTGCTGCGGTCCAACGGCACCCCGACCGAACCCTTCGCCACGCGGATTCTACCGCCCGCATCGCGTATGGGCCCGCTCACCGAGCCGGAGCTGATGGCGCGATTGGCGGCGTCATATCAGGTGCGCAGTTACGCCCAGGTAGTGGACAGCGAGAGCGCGCACGAGAAGCTCTCGCCGCTGATGCAGGCCTCTCCAGTGGCCGCCGCCGCATCCACAACCGGCCCCAGTCGCTCCACGACCAGGAAGGAGCCGGCTACGAACCTCGACAAGGTGCTCAGGTCACCCCTGGCACGTACCTTTGTAACGGTTGTCACGCGAGGACTGATGGGCGCAATACTCGGCCCGCCCCGTCGTCGTCGTTGACTGCAACGCGGCCCTGACTCGCCTGACGGTCCGTCCGGCTGGCCGGACCAGGGCCGGGCGTGCGCGCGACCGCTATGCGCTGTTCAGCCAGCAGCGGCCGCGGCGTTGCGGGCCATGCGATCGCGCTCGGCGCGGGTGAGCAGCGAACTCGGACTGCCATCGGACAGAGGCGAGCTGGCGCTCGCGATGCTCACGAGTCCTGTTCCCAACCCCTTGAGCTGGTCGTGCCACCTGACCTCGCCAGAAGCGTTGTCAAGGCAGAAGATCTCGCCGCTCAGGGTCGCATAGAGCTGGTCACCGTCCAGCGAGAGGTTGACGAAATCACTCGTCTTCATGCGCACACCAGACAGTTTGGTACGCCAGATCTCGGTGCCGGTGGCTCGGTCGAGCGCCAGGACGTGTCCCTTGATCCCGACGTAGATCATGCTGACCCTGGAGCGTCTCATCATCGTGGGGGTCTGTGTGGTTCGGCGCGGCGTGAAGGCTGAAATATACCAGGGTTGTCGACCGACACCGCCCACCGGCGGACCGAACGCGAGCGAGACGGCAAACCATGATACGACAGCGGGGTGAGAGCCTTGCAGGCACTCTCACCCCGGTAAGCGCTCACCAGCCGACGGTACGCCGAGTGGCCTAACCGGCCTTCTTCCGCGACGAATTGCCGGACTTCCTCGCTCCGGCTGACTTCCCGGCCTTGCCGGCGACGGCCGACCCGGCCAGCTCCTCCTCTCGCATGGCCGCCTGGACATTACGCAGTACCCTTGCCGAGGAGCCCTCGATGAAGCGAGCCATTGCCACTTCCTGATCCAGGTTGGCCTTGAGCAGCTCTGCCACCTCTCGCTGGGCGAGTGACCTGGCGAGGGCCAGCGCCGATCTGTAGGCGGCTATCTCATAGTTCTCCACGCGCAGGCCCGCCCCCAGGTTGAAAGCCTCGAGCACCATCGCGGTGGGGTCCTCGTCTTCCTCGAAATCCTTCTTCTCCTCGATGATGCCGAGGATCCCGGGGCACTTCTGCGCCTTGGGCTTGAGTCCCATGGCCTCGAACGCCTTCTCCAGGTTCTCTACGTGCTGCTCCGTCTCAGTACGATGCTCCTGCAGGCGCTCCTTCAGCTCGGCATCGCTGGTCTGTCGTATCATCTTCGGCAGCGTCTTGAGTATCTGCTTCTCAGCGTAGAGCAGGTCACCCAGATCGTGCTTCAGCAGGTCCTTTGCGGTGTCCATCGACATTTCGGCTTCCCTCGTGACTACGGTGACGCGCGGGGCGGCACGGAGAGTCAGGTTGCCCACGCAGGCACCGTACATGAGCAGGAGGCGTGCCGGTTGTTCGCCCGGGCTGTCGAGCGGAGTTGTCAGCAGTTCGCGTCAGATCTCGCAATGCAGTGCGACGCGCAGACCAGCGAGCAGCGCAACGACGGGCGCGGACATCGTGTCCGCACCCGTCGTGAGCACTCCCGGTTCCCATCGGTCATCGTGCCTGCTATGGCTACCGGATCTTCTCGATCAGGGATGCGCCTTCGTGAGGCCTACCGCCGCTTCCACCACCGCCTCCGCGGTCAGTCCGAGTTCCTCGTAGATCTTCTGGTATGGCGCCGAAGCGCCGAACCTGTCGAGCCCTATCACGACCCCGTTGCCAGCCACCCAGCGGTACCACGACATGGGATGAGCGGCCTCCATGGCCACGCGCGGTACTCCGGTGGGCAGGACTTCGGCCTGATATGCCTCGTCCTGACGGGCGAACAGTTCGTGGCACGGCATGCTCACAACCCGGGCGCGCACGCCGCGATCGGCCAGGCGTCGCCTGGCGTCGAGCATGATCGCCACTTCCGATCCGCTGGAGATCAGTGTCACCTGCGGCGTGCCGCCATCGCTCTCGGCAAGGACGTAGGCCCCTCGGGCAAGCCCCGATGCCGCTCCGTGCGAGCTCCGGTCAATCAGGGCCAGCTTCTGGCGCGTCAGAACCAGCGCCACCGGTCCACCGGTCGTCGAGAGCGCCGTGCGCCAGGCCTCGGCCGTCTCGGACGCGTCGGCGGGCCGGATGACCAGCAGGTTCGGTATCGCCCGCAGCGCCGAGAGCTGTTCGATGGGCTGATGGGTGGGACCGTCCTCGCCGAGTCCGATCGAGTCGTGGGTGAAGACATAGATCACCCGCTGGTGCATCAGGGCAGCCAGCCGGATGGCTGGCCGCATGTAGTCGGAGAAGATGAGGAAGGTCGCGCCGTAGGGTATGATCCCGCCATGCAGCGACATCCCGTTCATCACCGCGCCCATGCCGTGCTCGCGAATACCGAAGTGCATGTTCCGCCCGCCCAGTTGACCGGGGAGCAGGCTCGGCTCGTCCTTGATGAGTGTGTTCGTGGAACCGGCCAGGTCGGCCGATCCGCCAGTGAGTTCCGGCAGGCGGGGCGCGATGGCGTTGAGCACGGCGCCCGATGCGGCGCGGCTGGCGATGTTCCCGTTCTGCGCGTTGAAGACGGGGATGTCAGCATCCCAACCCTCCGCCAGGTCGCCGCGGAGGCGTCGGTCCAGCTCGGCGGCCAGTTCAGGATAGGCGGCGGCGTAGGCGTCCCACCGCCGCTGCCAGTCGGCCCGCTGCGCCTCGCCGCGCACCCTTGCCTGGCGCCACAGAGCCAGCGCCTCCGGGGCCACGAAGAAAGGCTCCTGCGACGGATAGCCGAGGTTCTGCTTGGTGAGCCGTACCTCCTCCACGCCCAGCGCCTCGCCGTGCGCCTTGGCCGTACCCTGGCGATTCGGACTGCCGAAACCGATCTCCGTGCGCACGATGATCAGCGACGGACGCTCTGTCTCGGCACGGGCAGCCTCGATCGCCGCCTCGAGGGAGACCAGGTCGTTCACGTCCGCTACCGTCTGCACGTGCCAGCCGTAGGACTCGAAGCGACCCAGCGTGTCGTCGCTGAAGGTGAGGTCGGTATTACCCTCGATCGTGATGTTGTTGTCGTCGTAGAAGCCGATCAACCGGCCCAGTTGCAGGTGTCCGGCGTAGCTCGCGGCCTCGTGCGAGATCCCTTCCATCATGTCGCCGTCGCTGGCAATGAACCAGGTGTGATGGTCCACGATCGCGTGCCCGTCGCGATTGAACTCGGCGGCCAGGTGGCGTTCGGCCAGGGCGAATCCGACGGCGTTGGCGAGACCCTGGCCGAGCGGCCCGGTGGTGGTCTCGACGCCGGGCGTGTGGCCGTATTCCGGGTGACCCGGGGTGCGGCTGCCCCACTGCCGGAACTCCTTGATGTCCTCGAGCGAGAGGTCGTAGCCCGACAGATACAACATGGAGTAGAGCAGCATGGACGCATGCCCGCACGAGAGCACGAAACGATCGCGATCAGGCCACTCGGGAGCGCTCGGGTCGTGGCGCATGTGGCGCGTCCAGAGCAGATAACCGAGCGGGGCGAGGGCCATGGGCGTGCCCGGATGGCCCGACTCGGCGCGCTGCACGGCGTCCATCGAGAGGACGCGTACGGCATCTATGGCGAGCTGTTCCACGCCGGTGTCGGTTACGCTGGCAGCAGTATGGGCCACGACTATGGATCTCCTGGGAACGACGAGAGACAGAGACGCGCGCCGACAGGTCGGCCGGCGAGCGGTGCCGGAATTGCGAAAAGTAATCATTGAGCCGGTCGCGAGCGTCGGGACTGTCAGCCGGCATGTACCGATCCTATAATTTCGCACCGTCCCGCGCCCACTCCCAATCCGGCAGCCCGTATGTCCCGAATCCTCGCGCGCGAGAACATCCTGCTCCTGCTGCTCGTCTTCCTGCCGGTTGCGCTGCTCATGGAGCATGTATTCCATGCCGGTGCGCTCGCCATCTTCATCACCTCATCGCTGGCGATCATCCCCCTCGCCGCCCTCATGGGCCGGGCGACCGAGCGTCTGGCTGTGCGTCTGGGGGAGGGAGTAGGTGGGCTCCTGAATGCGACGTTCGGCAACGCGGCCGAGATGATAATCGCGATCGTCGCGCTCAGGGCCGGCTACATGGACCTCGTGAAGGCCTCGATCACGGGCTCCATCATAGGCAATATCCTGCTCGTATTCGGACTCAGTGCGCTCTGGGGCGGTCTCCGGTTCGACCGCCAGGTATTCAATCGCACGGCGGCCAGCCTCAATTCGACGCTGCTCGTGGTCAGCGTCATAGCCCTGGTTATTCCGGCCATCTTCCACATTGTCGCTGGTGGGACCCGCGGGATGGTCGTGGAGCGCGAGCTGAGCCTGGAGATCTCGATCGTGCTCTTCATCGCCTACATCCTGAGCCTGATCTTCTCACTTCGCACCCATCGCCACCTCTATGTGGGTCAGGCATCTCCGGAGGACGAGGAGGCACATGGCGCCCAGTCGATGCGCGGAGCAGTCGCACTTCTGCTCGGCGCGACGGTCGGAGTGGCGTTCATGAGCCACCTCCTGGTCGGGGCGGTGGAGGAGACGGCAGCCGTGTTCGGAATGAGCAACGTATTCGTCGGAGTCATCCTGGTCGCGCTCATCGGCAACGCGGCCGAGCACTCGACGGCAATCCTGATGGCGGCGAAGAACCGCATGGATGCATCCCTGACGATCGCCGTCGGCTCGTCGATCCAGGTGGCGCTGTTCGTCGCCCCGGTCCTGGTCTTCCTGAGCTACTGGATCGCGCCGCAGCCCATGGACCTGCGATTCACCACGATGGAGGTGGTGGCGGTGGGCCTGTCGGCCTGGATCATGTCGCTGGTCGCGCAGGACGGCGAATCCCACTGGATGGAGGGAGTGCTCCTGCTGGCCGTGTACACCATGCTCGGCATGGCCTTCTACTGGCTACCCTGATCCGTCCTGTCGGGGAGGGCGGTACGATCGTGATTCAGTAGGGGCCGGTCCCGATGGCCACTGCGCGGTCGCATAACGCTTCCAACTGTTGCCGGGTAAGCGACGACCAGACGCGAGGGTATCCGTTCAGTTTACGAGTACCACGTCGGGAGATGAAGTAGAGCGTCCCGTCGCCGTCGGGGGAGGCGACGCCCCCTTTCGGGGCGACGTCAGCCAGTTCATGCCGCGATGCGAAAGCTCCCTTGTCGCGTCGGGCGTTTGGCGGAGCGTGTGGAGGCTTGTCGTCAAGCTCGCACACTTCCCAGGTCCACCCAGACGAATCCACGTAGCGCACCACAGAGGAGATCCCCCGTCCGGACGCCGGCAAGGCGTCGGTAGAGCACGTCACGTCCGGTCACAGTGCCAGAAGGGTATCAACCCGCCGGCACTGTGACCGTCGCACGCCACCGCCCGCCATCCGGCGTAGCGGCTCCGATCGGTTGAACGATGTCCTCCTACGCCGTCAGATGCTAGTGGTTGACGACGACGCCTGATCTGCGTAGCAGTTCGAGATCGGTTGCGCAGCCCCCGGCTGTCGAGGTCTCTGCAGGCGTGCTCGTGGCTGTCTGGACGTTGAGAATTGCCCTCAGCGGGCCAAGCGGTACGGGCATTTCGGGCGTTATCCGGCACTCCTGGGTTCGCCCATCTCGCCGCCGTAGCTGGAGTTGTGTGTCGCGTCGCGGTGCTCGAGCGGCTCCGAGCCCTGTCTCCTGGAATCGCCCTTCGCTGCCTCCCTGGCGTCAGTTGCGTCGGCGTCGGTGTTGCTCCGGTCGGCGCCGGCCTCGTGTATCCCCTCCGCCGCTTCCGATCCTGCGCCTGTCGGGCGGTGACGGGGACGGGGATCGGAATCGAATATGGCTCCTTCGAGTCCCTCGTCCACGGTGTGCGTGCTGGGGCCGGAACGTCGCGCTGACCTGTCCCCGTCACCGCCAGAACTCCGTTCCGCCTGTCCGGCCTGCGTTCCAGGCTCTTCCCGCCGGTCATTTCTCGCCTTGTCGGTCATCCGATCCTCCCGGTCTCGACGTCCCCAACTCCGGCTCCGCAAAGTGACGGTCCGGCACGGCGCCATTGGATCAGGCATGCCACGTGCCGCACGCTCCTTGCGCCCCGACCCGGTCGGCCGCTGTTGTGCCTTCCCGGTCGCCGCTGTAGGATGGGCCGCATGCCCCGCCTCCCGGCGCGGCGCCACGCTCCGCTCCGTGACCAGGTGGTGACCATGCCCGATCGCTCGCCGGCGCCCGACTCTGCCACGCCTCTGGATCCTCCCGTGCCCTCCGGCCCGGGCGATCGACCGCTCACCGATGTGGCCACCCTCCGTCGTCTTGTGCCGCGCCTGCGCGAGGGCCTCTACGTGACCGATGCAGACGGCGCCTTCCTGGATGCCAATCCGGCCATGCTCGCCCTGCTCGGCATGGGCTCGATGCAGGAACTGCTCACGTACTCGCTGCAGGATCTGGTGGCTGATCCGGAGGGGCGACGGACCATTCTTGCCGGGCTTGCGTCGGACGGCGACATGGCCGAGAGTGAGCTGGAACTGCGGCGGCCCGACGGGCAGCCGTGTATCGTCGTCGATTCCGTGGCAAGGCAGACAGACCCGGTTACCGGTGCTGTCGCCTACCATGGCATCTTGCTCGACGTCACCGGGAGGGTGGGACTGGAGCGACAACTGCACGAGTCCGGCGTACGCGACGCGCTCACCGGCTGCTACAACCGACGTTACCTGATGGAACTGGAGCGACGGTTCGTCGACGAGGATGTGGCGACGTGGGGCTTCGTATTCCTGGATGTGAAAGGATTCAGGGAGATCAACGAGCTGCACGGGCGTGAGCGCGGGGACGAGGTTCTCACGCGCATGACGCGTTTTCTCTTCCGCCAGGTGCGCGCCGAGGAGTCTGTGGTGCGGGTGGGCGCGGATGATTTCCTAATCGTCCTCGCCGGCGCCGATGAGGGCCGTACGGAACATGTGGCCCGTCGCCTGCAACTGGCTGCGATGCGCCACGCGCCGGCGTCCTTCTCCATCGGCTGGGCAAGCCGCCGCCCCGGCGAGTCGTTCAAGGATACGATGTCGCGCGCCGAGCAGCAGTTGCTGGACGCGACGGTGATATCGCGGCAGGTGGAGCACAACCGCCGCGGACACTGAAAGCCCCTGGCCGATCCGCCAACGCCGCTCACGTCGGTCAACATCCGCAGGTGTCCGCCCAGGTCCGCCAGCATCCGCCCACGAGTGTCGACACCGGGGCTGCCGGGGTCGTGAAAATGCCTTGGCGTGATCGATTCCGCCGGGCCGTGTGCAAGTAGTCCCGTCCCGTACGTCTCCCCCATGAGCATCACTCTCCTGGGGGTTCAACATGCGCCTTGCTCCTCGAAGTCTCGCCATCCTCGTCGCCGGCCTGATCGGCACACAGTCGATGCCCGCTGCCGTCATGGCCCAGGGGCGGATCATTCCACGGCCGTGCGCGCCTGCCCGGCCCGATCAGCCGCGTGCGGTGCAGCCACCATGCGCGCCGTCGTCCAACAGCCTTCAGCGCACCCGCTCCGATGTTCGGATAACGCTTGCCGATCGCGTGCTCCACTACGAGATCAGCGAGGCGTTCGTCAACAACGGCGGCGCGCTCGCCGAGGCTGATTATCTCCTTCCGCTGCCAGCCGGCGCCGCATTCCAGGAGCTCCAGCTCCAGATCGGAAACGAGATGGTGAGTGGCGAGGTGCTGGACGCGGACCAGGCGCGCCGCGTCTACGAGGACATCGTGCGGCGGCAGCGGGATCCGGCGCTCGTGGAGTGGATGGGACGCGGCCTGTTGCGCGCCCGCATCTTCCCGATCGCCCCGGGTGAGACCAAGCGTGTCGTGGTGCGCTACGCCGTGGTCGCCCAGCGCGAAGGAGATGCGCTGCGAGTGGACTATGACGCCACCGGCACGCTCGCCGAGCCAGAAGTCCGCATTCCCCGTCGCGTTCCGTTGCCGACAGTCCGTCGCCCTGGCGGCCATCCCATCGGCCAGGACGCGGTCACGGATGTCGGTCCCGACGCCACCGATGAACGGCCAGGCACCGGCTCCACGCTCGTCATCCGCATACCGCGTTCGGCACAGTTGGGCACTCCCTACTCGCCAACGCACCGGCTGACGGTGCGCGAGCGCGGCGAATGGAGCGAGGCGACCGTGCGTGGCGCGTCCCCTGGCGCGGTGACCGTCCTGGTACCGGTGCGTCGCGGGAATGCGGCGGCAATCGGCGTGCTCGCCCACCGACCTGCTCGTGCCGAGAATGGCTTCGCCCTCATCACCGTCGCTCCGCCCTCGGTGCGCGCCGCCACGACGCCGCGCGACGTCGTCTTCGTGGTTGACGTTTCCGGATCCATGCGGGGCGAGAAGATGGCCCAGGCGAGGGCCGCCGGCCGTCAGTTGCTCGCCACCCTGGAACCGGGTGATCGCTTCCGCGTGATAGCCTTCGCCAGCGACGTGCGCACCCTCAGCGACGGCTGGTTGGCGGCCACGCCGGCTGCGCTGCGTGACGCTCGCCGCTTCATGGACGGACTGGAGGCCAGCGGCTCCACCAACATCTCCGGCGCGTTGGCCGAGGCGCTGGACGTTCCGGCCGTGCGAGGACGTCTGCCGCTCGTCCTTTTCGTCACCGACGGCGCACCCACCGTTGGTGAGCGCGATCCCGATGTCATAGCCCGCGATGCGGCCAGACTGCGCGGCGGGGCGCGTCTGTTCACCTTCGGCGTGGGTCAGGATGTGAACGCGGCGCTGCTCGAGCAACTCGCGCTGGAAGGAGGTGGCACCGCGCAGTTCGTGAGACCGGAGGAGGATGTGGAGCGTGCGGTGGCCGTTGTCGCCAGCCGTCTCACGAGACCGCTGGTTACCGACGTGCGCGTGACGACCGACGGCGTACAGTTGCTGCAACAGCATCCGCGCGGTACGACGGACATCTTCGCCGGCCAGGACCTGGTGCTCCTCAGTCGCTATAGCGGTAGCGGCACGGCCACGGTGCGCGTGGAAGGCACCACCGCCGACGGTCCCGTGCGCTGGACGACTCGCGTGCGGATGCCGGCGAGTCAGTCGGAGAACTCCTTCGTCGCCCGTCTCTGGGCCAGCCAGCATATCGGCTGGCTCTCCGCCGAACGCCGCCGCGCGGGTCCATCTGCCGAGCTGGACAGTGAGATCCGTGAGCTGGGCATGCGCTACGGCCTGCCCACGGAACTGAGTTCGTACCTGGTGCTCGAGCCGGGAATGACGGTAGCGGCGGGAGGTCAGTTCACGTCGCCGCGAATGGCGAATGCTCCGGGAGCACGTGCATCAGTGAACCGGCCAGTCTCGACCGGAGTGGCCGGAGCGCCGTCGCCTGTCCGGAGTGAGCCAGCCGATCGGGCGTTTGCCGCGGCGAAGATGGCCGCCGAGCAGCGCGCCGTGACGTCCCTGTCGGACATGGTGGTCACGGGGGTTCAGGCGAACAGCGAGGGCAGCCGGGATGGGGGGCTGCGTCAGGTGGCAGGGAGACAGTTCGAGCTGCGCGATGGCGTATGGACGGACATCAGCCATGTAGCGGGCGGCGAGGTGATTCGCGTCAAGCCCTATGGCGCGGCCTATTTCAGACTTCTGGAGCTGGTGCCGGAGTTGCGCGAGCCGTTCGCGATCGGCGAACGGGTGCTGGTGGCTGGCCGGGCGATCTCGGTGGAGGTCAGCCCTGCCGGGGCGGAGTCGCTGGATCTGTCAAGCCTCGCCCGCGTAGGGCGAGACTGGTAGGCTTCAGTATCCATCTCACCCTCGATCTCCAGGCATGCTCGACGAGCAGGACATGGACCGACTCTTCCGCGAATACCACGCCGGGCTGGTGCGCTACCTGGCGCGCCGCCTTGGCGATCGCGATTGGGCGGAGGACGTGGCCCAGGAGACGTTCGTGCGCGCGATGAGACAGGAGCACCTGACGAGCGAGCGTTCATGGCTCTACGCGGTTGCCACGAACCTCGTGCGTGACCAGGCGCGGACCGACGACAGGCGCCGTCATCATCTGGCGATGCTTGCCGACGAGGAACGGGCTCGGGAACTGGAGGCGCCGGAGACGACGGTGCTGGAACGGGCTCAGGATGCTGCCTTCGCCCGACGGGCCCTCGAGCAGTTGGCAGAGCGGGATCGGAGCGCGTTGCTGATGAGGGAGGAAGGGTTGGACTACCAGGAGATCGCCACGGCGCTTGAACTGTCGCCCGGCTCGGTGGGGACGACCCTCGCCCGGGCGAGGCGGCGGCTCGCCGAGGCATACGAAGCGTTGCAAGCGGAGCGGGACAGGAGGGAGAATGCAGCATCCTGAGGATGGCACCGAAGTGACGACCGGGAGCATTCACCCCGACGAGGGAACCATCCACGCCTGGCTGGACGGCGAGCTTTCCTCGGTCGAGGCGGACGCGCTCCGCAGGCACCTGACGGACTGCGCCGATTGTCGCGTGGCCGTCGCCGAGGCGCGCGGATTGGTAGCGGCGAGCACCCGCATCGTGCGGTCGTTGGACGATGGACCCGGAGGCATGCACTCCAATCCGTCCTCCGGCACGCCGACGGACGTTCGGCACGCCAGGGCGGGAGACCGCGGAGGCCAGTTGTCGTCGATGTCAGGTGTCGGCCAGACCGGTGTTCGATCGATGAACGATGCGCGAGTGGGTCAGGTCGACCCGGCAGCGAAGACTCGCGCCGGGCGTCGGTGGCGCCTGTCCGCGATTGCCGCGGTGGGGCTGATGGCCGTGGGTACGACGCTGGTGCTCCAGCGTAGCGGTCCGCTGGCGCCGATCACGGCGGAGTCGTCGAGCGGTCGCGCTGCGGAGGTCCCGCCGACGCTTGCGACGGCCGCCGATTCGCAACTGCCGTTGGCGAATCGGGCCACTGCCAGTGAGACAGAAGCTGCCGAGGGGAGTCCGCTGTCCACGTCGGGAGAGCGCTCCCAGGCCGGACGTGTCCCCACTGCCGCTGGCGCCCCGGCCGACGAGAAGTCTGCTCCCCATGACGAACTGCGAACGGAGGCGCCCCCGCTGGCAGTACCGCCGCGTCCGCCCCAGCCGTCAGCTGCAGCAGTCGCGACAGGCGGCAGGGCAGAGCTGGACAGCGCCGAGGCTCGGGTTGCGTCCGCCTTCATCGCGCCAGCGCCTCCGGCGCCGGCTCGGCTGGCGCCACAGACGCGGGCCCAGGCGGGGGTGGCCGCCGTACCATCGCCAGCTCGAGCCCAGGCAGCGAGCATGGCAGTTGGCCCCGTGCTCGTCGGTCGGGTGATCTCGGAGGACGGCCATCCGGTAGGCCAGGCGCTGGTGACGGTACCGGGTACGAGCAGCGCCGCCGTCACTGATGTCGCCGGGCGCTTCAGGCTGGACGGGATGCCGGTGGGCGAGCACACAGCGACCGTCAGACGTACGGGTTTCGAACCGGCGCGACTGGTGCTGCACGTGGCGGAGACGGGGGATAGCGTCGTGACGGTCGCCCTCGTCCCAGCGGTTTCGAGCCTTGGGGAGATGGTAGCGACAGGTGTGGCGGTCACGCCCAGTCCGCCGACGGCTGAGGCGGGGAGCAGCCGGCGAGCCGCAACCAGCCAGGCCAAGGCTCCTCCCATCGCCAGCCCGCCCGCCCGGCCGCCCGGTGAACCGTCGCCGACGCCCGCCACGGCCGATGCCACCGCGCGCGACAGCAGCGTTCGCTTCGCCTTGACGCGACGTCTGGCGGGCTGCTACCGGTTGGAGGTCGGAGGCGCGCCGAGCGTTGGTCGCGAGGCGGTGGAGAGGGCGCTACCCGGGTGGATACGCCTCCTCGACACGCCGGCACCAGGCCGCTCAGGCTGGATGGAGGCTACCCCGCTGCAGCGTGATCAGCGTACTCCGAGTGGAGGTACAGCCTGGCGTATCGCGACGGGCAGCGAGATCGAGATAGTATGGCCGACTGCTTCCGGCGCGCGAGAGGTGATATTGCGCCTGTCGGGCTCCGGTGAGGTCCTCACCGGCACCGCGTCGCTGAGGTCGATGGGCGCGGAGGCGACCGAGGAGAGGGACGCAGCGAGCATCGTGGCGGTACGCGGAGTCTGCACCTCGTAGCAGCAGCAACCGTTCAGACATTGTCTCACCCCAACAAGCGCAGGTACGGCCAATGCCTTCCATGCTGCACAACCTCCCCGCTCCTTCCAACGCTCTCGTGCGAGCGTTGGTGCGCGGTACGGCGAGCATGGCCATGCTCGCCGGCACGCTCGCCGGCTGCCGTGCCCAGACGGTGGCCGTCGTACGGGACGCGGAATTTCGACCAGCGATCGCTGGCAGCACCACGGCTGGCTACTTCGTCGTGGATAACGGGACGCGGGATACGGTGGTGGTGGACTCCGTTACCACTCCGGTGACCCGGGTTGCCGAGTTGCACGAGACGAGTATCGACTCGGCGGGGGTTGCACGGATGCATCCAGTCGGGGCGTTGGTCGTGCCCCCGGGGAGTGTAGTGGCGCTCCGTCCGGGGGGGCTGCACCTGATGCTCATGGATGTGGCGGAGCCGTTGGAGGTCGGTCAGCGAGTTCCGCTGACGCTCTGGCTGCGTGGAGGCTCCACGCTTGTGGCGAGCGCCGCCGTGAAGGCGCGGTGAGGCCGGCCGTCGTCAGTCCAGTGGCACCGCCGGCTCGGTGCTATCCTCGCGCAATGCCCGCAGCACCGTGCCACCTGCGGCCAGGGCACCCAGCAGTATGTACAGGTAGAAGGTGTAGAAGCGCCACCAGATGAGAGCTGACCCGAAATATGCGGCCGGGATCACTCCGCCCAGTGCGGCGCGGAAGACGATCTCCACGGCGCCGCCGCCGCCCGGCGCCGGCGCCACTGCTATCCCGTAGAGCAGCGCCAGGGGCCAGAGTACCAGCGGTGACAACTCGATCGAGGAATCGAGTGACAGCACGATCGCCGGCAGGATGGTCAGCCGGAGCAGCACGTGGAGGATCGAGAAGAAGAAGGCGCCAAACATGAGTGGAATGTTGGCCTGGCGAAGCCCACCGACACTCGACCGGAGTTGGCGCAACGCCCGTTGCACGGCACGCCAGCGTCCGGCGTTGAAGCCGAGCGAACGCGCCCAGCGGGGCGGTGGGCCGGCTGCGCGGCGCCTCGCCAGCATGAGGCCGAAGAGACCGCCCCCCAGCACCACCGCGGCATACCCGCCCACGAGCCCGATGAGACCTCCCACGACCGGCCCCGAACCCTTGAAGCTGAAAGCCAGGACGATCGCCAGCACGCCCAGGGAGAGCATCTCGAGGAAGAGTTCGGCGAACAGGATGAGCAGCACGTTCGCGGCACCCACGCCAGCCTGCACGAGGATGAAGAACCGCGCTGGCTCGGCGCCGGATCGTGCGGGGGTGATTGCCGCGCCGAAGTCGCCGCCCAGGCAGGTGCGTACTGATGCACCCAGCTTGAGGGGGATACGCAGCGAGGCAGCACTGAGCTTGATCTTGATCGCCCGCGTGAGGATCTCGAGCGCGACTGCCGACAACGCCACCAGATGCGCCAGGGGTGGCAGGGCGACTGACGCTCCACCGCGCGGCCAGCTGGACACGACCAGGTAGAGCGACACGCCGATGGCCGCGCCGAACGAGAGCAGGACGGCCAGCCAGCGCTTGAAGGTCAACGGCGATCGGTGTGAGACATGTGAGGGTATGCCATGAAATCGCCGGACGACGCACCCGCGGTTGGGCGCGTCGTCCGGCGCAGGTCAATTCTAATCGTTTGCGAAGACTGCTGGTACAGCGTATTCAGGGCTGGCGAGCCGTATGCCTGCCCGGTCGAGCAGGCAGACGGCTCCCACCTCAATCGCCCTTGGGGTCGAGGATGTTGTCGATACGGTGGATGGCGCCCTGGAAGTGCAGACGAGTGGAGCGATCGGAGGTACGCGGTATGGCGCGCTGGATGTCCGCTCGCAGCGTCGTCAGGCTACCACGCAGTTGCGACTTCGCATCGTCGGAGAGCGGGTCGGGGCGCCGGCCGAACGGTGATGCGGTCTGCGCCGGAGTGGCCGGCGGCGGGTTCAGCTTGCGGTCCATGAGGGTGAGGAAACTGCCCTGCAGTTCGCGACGGTATGCATCGGCGCGCGGAGCGTTGCTGTAGACCTCCGACCAGACGCCACGCCGAACGTCGTCGAGCATGTTCGAGAGCGGGTAGGCGGCACTTCCCCTGAGCGCTTCCTGCTCCAGGAGGCGATTCATCCGGCTGTCGTCAAGCAGGTTGTTCATCACCCGCGACTGAGCACCGTTGATGCGCCTGAGCATACCATTCGCCTCGATGCGACTCGCAATGTCGGGGCGGATGAGATAGGTGGGAGTCGTGAAGACCCTGTCATTGAGGAACTTCACGGCCTCGCGCTGGCGCTCCACCGACATCGGCTCGTAGACAGGACCGGTCTGACTGCCCGCCTTGTACTGTACGGTGCCGCCGGCCACTACGGTCGCGACGTGGTTGGCTTCGGTAGCCCACTGCCCGACCGTCCGATTGTAGAGCTCCTCGAGGTCGCTGTTGTCTTCCAGCGGGCTCGTGGCGGCCGAGCTGATGTAGCCCATCACGCGCTCGATGTTCCTGAATCCGAGCCCGGTGGACTTCACCGGATCGGCGTCGCCCACTGCCTCACTCTGCGTTCCGAAGGCACCGAAGGCGTTGTTGGCGGAGAAACGGTACCACGGGATGGTGTCCTGCATCCGCGCCCAACGATCCAGGGTGGGCCGTTCGGCGTCCGGGGTCGTCGCGCCAGGAATGGGCTTGTAGCCCCACATGATGGCGTACCTGTCGTACGGCCCCACCGTCGGGACGAGGTTCTGGACGGGGATGGAATCCTCGGGCTGGGCGACGTAGTTGAAGCGGGAATAGTCCATGATGCTCGGACTGTGCCCCATCTTCTCCACCCAGCTACGGCTCCGGACGCTGTCCGCGGGATAGGTGGAACTGCCGATCTGGTCGTGCTGCAGGCCCAGGGTGTGGCCGATCTCGTGGGCAACGACGAACTGCAGCAACCGGCCCATGAGCGAGTCGGGCATGGGAAGTACGCGAGCCCGCGGGTCGAGAGGAGAGGCCTGGGTGAAGTACCATGCACGCTGCAGGTTCAGCACGTTGTGGAACATGCGCACCGAACCGTTCAGTATCTCACCGGTGCGCGGGTCGTGAACGTGCGGGCCGACGGCGTTCTCGGTCGTGCTGGGAAGCCAGCGGATCATCGTGTGCCGCACGTCTTCCGGCGACCACTCCGGATCGTTGGCCGGAGCGTCCATGGCCACGATGCCTTCCTTGAAGCCGGCCTCCTCGAACGCCGGCTGCCATTCCTCGATCGCTCGTCTCACGTAGATCTTCCACTGCTCAGGCGTGGCCGGATCGACGTAGTAGGTGATGGGCTTCTTCGGGTAACAGAGGTCGCCGGACATGCGCTCCGAACACTCGAGCCGGTAGCGGGTGATGTACTGTCGCTGGGCCGCTCGCTGTTCCCTCGTGCCGAAGTCCACCTGGCGGATGGAGAAATAGCCGACCCGCTCGTCGAAGCGACGCGGCATCATCGGGTTCTCGGGAAGCTTGACGATACTCCAGTGGGCCAGCACGCTCTGCGCGGGGCGAGGCGCACCGGCACCGCCGCCGCCACCCGCGCCGCCTGCTCCGCCCGTGGCCGCCGGGACGCCCGTCTGTGTGGCCTCGATCTCCACATTGTTCGGGAACGCCAGCGCGCTCTCGATATACGAGCGGGACGCGTCTATGGTGCCGCGGATGGCGGCTATCTCGGGCACGGCTGTCGTGAACAATCGTGTTACATCCACCACCGCCGCGCTATCCGGTCCGAATGTCTCCACGTTGAGGACAGCGACCACGGGCGCGTAGTTGGATGCCACGACCGCCTGCCAGACGGAGAGCGTGCTGTCGGCGGTTATGTCGAAGGATGGGGTGCGCAGTATCACCCGGTTGCCGTTGCGTTCCCAGCGCAGTGTTCGCTCCGCGAACTGGTCGCCGCCGTAGGCGCCGAAGCCGCCGCCGGGCAGGTTGGGATTGGCTGCCGCCGCGCGAGCGTAGCGCCCGATGAGCAGCATGTCCTTCTCCAACTCGTTGTCGGGGATCTCGAAATACAGCTTCTCACCCACCTGATGGACCGTGAAAACGCCGCGGCGCGTCTTGGCCTTGTCGGTGATGACGCGATTGTAGGGCTTGGGTGCTGGAGTCGCGGTGGCACCTCCCCGAGCGGCTGAATCCCCTCCGGCGCCAGCGGTGGCGCCGCCAGGACGCGCGGCCGCATTGGCGGCTGGTGAGGGGGTGGTGCTGGGAGGCGCCATGCAGGAGGCGAGGGCGCCGAGCAGGGCGAGCGATGCGCTCACCGGGAGGACGGAGCGAAAGGCGGTCATTGCGTCTCGCGAGGGGAAATTGGGGGCGGCAGCACTGTCGCTGGTCGGGTCATCGCACCCGATCGGGTAACGAGTGGGCGCGAAGTGGGGGCAGAGCCCCGACGGCCACCTGTTCTGGCTGGTGGGCCGGGGCCAGGAGAACGTTGCGCCCGGCGCGAGTTCCGTCAAGCACAGGCTGTCGGCACAACCTTCAGCTCGGCCCCAAGCGCCGGCCGCGATGCCGGAGCCGACGCTGTGGGCGGGGGTGACGAATGGGGACATCCGTCATTCCCGCGAACGCGGGAATCCAGGTTCGGTGCCCAGGTCGATGGGCCCCCGCTTTCGCGGGGGTGACGAGTGTGGCGGGGTGAGGAGTGAGACGGGGTGAGGAGTGTGGCGGGGGTGAGGAGTGAGGCGGGGGTGAGGAGTGAGGCGGGGGCGAGGGCGACGACCGGGTGCGAGGGCGACGACGGGGCGCCAGGACGGCGAGTGGCGGGGCCTAGTGGATGCGGTAGATCACCACCCGGCCAGCGTTGAAGAGCGGAATCAGAAGGTAGTCGCGCTTCCGGTCGATGCCGAAGTCGGCCGGACTCTCGATCCCCGTTATCAGTGGTGCGAGTGTACTGTCGCCATGCATCACATAGAGCGTGGAGTCGGCCCACGACGTCACGGCCACGCGACCGTCGGGGAGGACGCCGATGCCATCGAAGCTTCCCGGTCCCGGCGCCAGGCGACGCGGGTTCGGCGCTCGTGCGCCGCTGTCGGCCACCCAGGCGATCAGGGTGGGCCCACTGAATGGAGCGATGAGAAAGCGCCGACCCGCGGAATCCCAGGCAATGCCGTTGGGACCGGAAAGGATCGGATGCTCGATCGCCAGCGACGGTTGGCGGTTGACGATCCGGTATATCCGGGAGGGTGCTGCGGCGCCCGTCGCCTGACCTGCGACGGCACCGCGAATGCCCGTGTCGGTAACGTACAGGGCCCCGTCCGGTCCGACGGCGATGTCGTTGAGAAAGAGGGCCCCCAGACTGTCCAGCGGCACCGAACCGACCGAACGCCCGTTCCGCCGGTTGTACCCTCGCACGGCATCGATATCCGCCACCCAGAGGGTGTCGCCGACCAGGGCCATTCCCTTGGGGGCATGAAGCGGAGAGGATGTGCGGCTGCGCACCCAGGTGCGATTGATCCGGCTCAGGCTGTCTGCCGGCACCCGGGCGATCGACCCGTTACCGTCCTTTGCCGACGGACTGCCGTTCACCTGACTGATGTAATAGACGTCCTGTTCGGCGTCGTGGAGCACCGACTCCGGTCCACTGAGCCCGGTCAGCACTCCGATCAGGGCCGGCGCATCTCCGGCCGACCCGCTGTCCGCCGCCAGCAGGCCCGCTGTAACGCTGTCAGCAATCTCTCCCCCGTCCCTTGAACCAGCAGCCTCTCCACAGGCAGTCAGGAAGACGAGCATGCCCGTCAGTACCACCAGCAGGCAGGAGGTGGAGGAAGGAACAAATCCCGGCACGGAAGTGGCCGCGGGCGTGACCTGCCGAGCTGAGCAGGAAAGGGAATAAATGTTCATCAAGAGCGGGATGTGAGGCAGAATCTATGCTATCTTCCATTCACTCAGCGCAACCGTCGCGCCAGCGATCGTGCGCATGCTCCTGCCATGCACTGCCCTTACCCTGGAGGACACGCGTGACCAGACTGATCCCGATTCACCGGCAGTCAGATGCTGCCGGTGGCTTTCCGCGCGCCCGTGGTGGCGCGTGCATCCGGCTCGGAGTCGCTGCCGCACTCCTCGCGCTGGGCACGGTCCCGGCCATCCTGCAAGCCCAGCAGACCGCTTCAGTCGCGGCGCGGGTAGCCCTGGCGCCGGCGTCGGCATTCGACTCCGCTGCCCTCTCGTCCATGAAATGGCGGGAGATCGGACCCTACCGCGGTGGGCGTTCGGTGGCCGTCGCCGGCTCTGTCGCGCGACCGGACGAGTACTGGATGGGTACCACTGGTGGAGGGGTATTCAAGTCGACCGACGGTGGCCGCAACTGGGCGCCAGCGAGTGACGGCTACTTCGGTGGATCCATCGGGGCGATCACGGTCGATGCGACCAATCCGGACATCGTCTATGTGGGCACCGGTGAGACGCCCATCCGTGGCAACGTGACGAACGGCGACGGCGTCTGGAAGACTACCGACGGCGGCAAGACGTGGAAGCACCTCGGCCTCACCGAGACGCGCCAGATTGACCGCATCGTGATCCATCCCACCAATCCCAACCGGATCTACCTGGCAGCCCTCGGCAACGTCTTCAAGCCGACCAAGGAGCGCGGCGTCTACCGGTCCGACGACGCCGGTGCGACGTGGAAGCAGATCCTCTTCCGCAGCGACTCGGCGGGCGCGATCGATCTCGAGATCGATCCGTCCAACCCGAACGTCATGTACGTCAGCTTCTGGCAGGCTGGCCGTACGCCCTGGATGCTGAGCTCGGGTGGCCGGTGGAGCGGTATCTTCAAGAGCACTGACGGCGGCGACAACTGGACCGACATCAGTCGTGCCAACGGCCTGCCCAAGGGAGTGATGGGGAAGATCGGGCTGGCCCTGTCGCCGGTGAACCCGCAGCGCCTCTGGGCGCAGATCGAGGCGGAGGACGGCGGACTCTATCGCAGCGAGGACGGCGGCCAGAACTGGGCGTTGATCAACGACGACCGTTCGCTGCGCCAGCGTGCCTGGTATTACAGCCATCTGCACGCCGACCCGAAGGACGTCAACACGATCTATGCGCAGAACACCGGCTTCTACCGTTCCACCGACGGTGGCAAGACGCTCAAGAACATTCCCGTGCCGCACGGTGACAACCACGACCTGTGGATCGACCCGACAAACCCGCTCCGGATGATCGAGAGCAACGACGGCGGGGCGAACGTCAGCACCGACGGCGGCAAGACGTGGACGGAGCAGGACTACGCCACGGCGCAGTTCTATCACGTCACGACGAGCAACGACTTCCCGTACCACGTCTGCGGCGCCCAGCAGGACAACAGCACGCTGTGCGGCCCCAGCGCCAAGCCCGGTGGGATCACCATGTCGGACTGGTATGACGTGGGCGGCGGCGAGAGCGGCTATATCGCCATCGATCCGCGGGATCCGAACATCGCCTACGCCGGCAGCTACGGCGGGCTCCTGACGCGGAAGGATCGTCGGACCGGGATCTCACGCAACGTGAGCCCGTGGCCGCTGAACCCGATGGGGCACTCGTCGGAAGACATCCAGTACCGCTTCCAGTGGACCTTCCCGATCGTCTTCTCACGCCACAACCCGCAGACGCTCTACGCCGGCGGCAGCCAGCTCTTCCGCACCACTGACGAGGGACATAGCTGGACGATCGTGAGCCCGCCGCTGGCTCGTCGCGATCCGAAGACGATGGGGCCCTCCGGCGGTCCGATCACCAAGGACCAGACGGGCGTCGAGACCTACGCGACCATCTTCGCGTTCGACGAGTCGCCGATAACGGCCGGCCTTCTCTGGGCGGGCACCGACGACGGCAACGTACAGATCTCGCGTGATGCCGGCGCTACCTGGACCGACGTCACGCCGCCCAAGTCCATGCTGCCCGATTTCGCCCGTATCTCCATCATCGAACCGGGCCACTACTCCCCAGGTACCGCCTATGTGGCCGCCAATCGCTACCAGATGGCCGACATGCAGCCCTACCTGCTGAAGACCACCGACTACGGCAAGACGTGGACGCGGATCGACAACGGTATCACCGGCGACAGCGAGTTCACGCGCGTCATCCGGGAGGATCCGGTGCGCCCGGGCCTGCTCTTCGCCGGCACCGAGCGTGGGGTCTGGGTGTCGTTCGATGACGGCGCGAGCTGGCGTTCGCTGCGCCAGAACCTGCCCATCGTGCCGGTGCACGACATGACGATCAAGAATGGCGACCTGGTGGTTGCCACGCATGGTCGCTCCTTCTACATCATGGACGACCTCTCGGCGTTGCGGCAGTTGACGCCGGAGATCGTGGCCTCGGCGGCGCACCTGTTCGCCCCGGCCGATGCATACCGGGTACAGTGGAGCGGCGGTTTCGGCGGTGGCGGCGGCTCGAGCCCCGTCGGTGCCAACCCGCCCAGCGGGGCGATAGTGCGCTACTGGCTCAAGGCGCCGGCGCGCGAGGTCGCGCTGGAGTTCCTGGACAGCAAGGGTCAGGTCATCCACACCTTCAGGAGCGCCGCCGACACCACCAAGCCGGCCGCAGGAGCGCCCGCTGGTCGCGGTGGCATGCGTGGACCGTCCGGCCCGCCCAACAAGGCCGGGATGAACCAGTTCGCCTGGGACATGCGCTATCCGGACGCCGATACGTTCCGTGGCATCATCATGTGGGCGGGACGCGGCACCGGGCCGGTGGCGCCTCCGGGCACCTATCAGGTGCGCATGCTGGTGGACGGACAGCCGGTGAAGACCGAGAGCTTCAACGTGCTCAAGGATCCTCGCGGCAACGCGACCCAGGCCGACCTGGACGCGCAGTTCGCCCTCCTCATCCAGATCCGTGACCGGCTCAGCGATGCCAACAACGGCGTCCGGACGATCCGCAACGTCAAGTACCAGCTGACCGAGAGCGGCGCCAAGCTTCGTGGTCGTGACTCGACTGCTTTCGCCCGTGCTGCGAATCAGTTCGCCGAGCGGTTGAGCAAGGTGGAGCAGGAGCTCTACCAGGTGAAGAACAGGAGCGGTCAGGATCCGCTCAACTTCCCCATCCGGCTGAACAACGAGATCGCCGCTCTCACCAACCATGTGGCCAGCGGCGAGTCCGCGCCCACCAAGCAGGCTTACGAGGTGTTCGACCTGCTCAGCAAGCGGCTCGACGTGCAACTGGCGGCTCTCAAGAGCGTGCTCGATGCCGACCTGCCGCGGATCAACGCCATGCTCGAGAAGGCCGGGCAGGCGAAGATCGTCCCGAGCACCGAGGAGCTGGGGCCGGATACTTCCCGGGGAATTGTGGACGACGGCAACGAGTTGAGAGAGGAGAAGGAGAAGTACTGGCACTGACCAGGGCACGCTCTCCCATGGCCTCGCCGATTCGTCTGTAGAGGCTATGGGGAGTGTGGCTGTCTCATCGGCCGGGTTGGCCGCTCGGGATCGATTCCGGGCTGGCCAACCCGCTCACGTTCCGGGTTGCGTGAGCGCGCTCTCTTCCTCCACCACTGGTGGAGAAGCGGAGCAGGCTCGGCCTGCGTGCGAGATGGAGCCGGCAGATCAGCATCGGGCTTCCGCTGTCGCCCGTGGTGCGGCACATTGCTCTCCTCATCATGGTGCGGGGGAGAAGTGCGAAGTGCTGGATATGACGTGCAGACGGTGAAGCGAAGGCGGGGAGTGTGACGAATCCAACGGGGCGGAAACGAGGCAGGGGAGCCCCGGCGGGCCGGCGCGGTGACCCGCGCGCGGCCTGGCGCGCGCTCGGCTACCTGCGCGCCCACCGGTTCGAGTCTGTAGGTGCACTCCTCTCGCTGCTCGGGGTGTCCGCTGCCACTCTGGCCACTCCGCAACTGATCCGTTACGCGATCGATGACGGCATCACCGCCGGCTCCTGGGCCGCAGTGCTGCTGGCCGTGGGTGGGCTCCTGGGTATAGCAGCCATCCGGGGCCTGCTCTCGTTCTTCCAGGGATACCTGGCCGAGCGGGCTTCGCAGGGCGTCGCCTACGACATTCGCGAAGCGCTGTTCGGGCATATCGAGAAGTTGAGTTTCAGCTTCTACGATCGCGTGCAGACTGGTCAGCTGCTTACCCGGCTGACGAGCGACGTGGAGCAGATCCGCACCTTTGCCGGGACTGGAGTGGTGCAACTGGTGGCTGCGATAGCGATGCTCGCAGGCACGGCGACGCTGCTCCTCATACTGAACGTGCGACTGGGCGCGGCGGTGCTCCTGACGGTCGTGCCGATCCTGTTCCTGCTCATCCGGTTCGTGTCGCGAGTGGGGCCGTTGTTCGGCGTTGTGCAGCAGACGCTGGGGCGGCTCAATACGATCCTGCGGGAGGACATGGCCGGCGTGCGCGTCGTTCGGGCATTCGCTCGCGAGGCACATGAAGATGCCCGCTACCAGGCCGTGAACCATGCCCTGCGCGATCGTAATGTGGCCGTCGTGCACGCGGTCAGCGACAATTTTCCGTTCATCTTCCTCTTTGCCAACCTGGGTACGCTGGTAGTGATCTGGCTGGGCGGCAGACAGGTGATCGGCGGCACGCTAACGCTGGGCGAGCTGATCGCCTTCAATTCCTATCTTGCCTTCCTGGTGCAGCCGTTACTCACCATCGGTTTCCTGGCAGCGTCCATATCCCGGGCTGGAGCATCTGCGGAGCGGGTGTTCGAGGTGCTGGACGCGCCTCTGGAGGTTACCGACCAGGTGGACGCCACCGTACTGCCGCCGTTCGAGCACGACATCGAGTTCCGGGACGTCAGCTTCCGCTATCCCGGTACCGACCGCGATGTGCTGCACGACGTCAGCTTTCGCATCATTGCCGGCCAGATGGTCGCGGTGCTCGGCGGCACTGGATCAGGCAAGTCGACGCTCGTCAATCTCATCCCGCGCTTCTACGACGTGACCGAAGGCGCGGTGCTCGTGGACGGACACGATGTGCGTGAAGTGACACTGCAGAGCCTTCGCCGGCAGATCGGCGTGGTACTGCAGGAAGCGCGGCTGTTCGCCGGCACGGTGCGCGAGAACATCGTCTTCGGACGTCCTGATGCCACCGACGCCGAAGTGGAGTCGGCGACAGAGGCCGCGCAGGCGCATGACTTCATAAGCAGGCTGCCGGGTGGTTATGAGACCATTGTCGGCGAGCGCGGCGTCACGCTCTCCGGCGGTCAGCGTCAGCGGCTCGCGATCGCCCGGGCGCTGCTCGTCGACCCCCGCATCCTCATCCTGGACGACAGCACGTCGGCGGTGGACATGACCACCGAGGCTGCGTTGCGTGAGGCGCTGGACCGCCTGATGCGCGACCACAACCACACCGTCGTGGTGATCGCGCAGCGCGTGAGTACGGTGCGCGCCGCCGACCTCATCCTCGTCCTGGATGAGGGGCGCATAGTCGCCCGCGGCACCCATGAGGAGCTGCAACGCGAGAGTGAGGTCTACAACGAGATTCTCGGTTCGCAGCTCGTGAGCGACGATGACCTCACGGCGGCGGACGTCGGCTGGAGCGAGGACCGCGGACCGTGACCGGTCCTCGATTCGGGATACGGGCCATGGCGGGCTCCGACGACGCGCGGGCGCACGACCGTGGCGCGGTGCTGCGTCGGTTGGTGCGCGAGTTGGCGCCGGAATTGCCGACGCTGCTCATCGCCCTGGCTTTCATCGTCGTGGCCGCACTGACGCAGGCTGCGGGTCCGTGGCTGATAGGTCGGGCGATCGACGTCGACATCAGGGCCGGCGACAGGAGCGGCCTCGGACGCACGATGCTACTCCTGCTCGCCACGTATGCCCTGGGTACGCTGGCTACTCGAGGCCAGATCAGGAGAGTGGGCGAGGCCGGTCAGCGCACCCTGGCCCGGCTCCGTGCACGCCTTTTCGGCCGGTTGCAACGGCTACCGTTGAGCTACTTCGCGCGCCACCCCGTAGGTGACCTGTTGAGCCGCGTCCTCAACGACATAGACACCCTCAACCAGCTCCTATCCGGCGGATTGACGCAACTGGTGGGGGCGATGTTCAGCATTGGCGGGATCATCGTCGCGATGCTCCTCCTGGACTTCCGTCTGGCCCTCGCCAGCCTTGCCATCATCCCGCTCATGCTGGCCACGACGGCGTTCTTTGCCCGGCGGGCGCGGCGTGCCTTCCGGACCACGCGCGAGACTGTGGGTGACGTGACGGCAGGACTGGAGCGCGAGATAACCGGTATCCGGGAGGCGCAGGCCTTCGGACGCACTCACCTGAGCGTGGCTCGTTTCCGCGAGCAGAATGCCGCGAATCGCACCGCCAACGTGCAGGCGGTGGCGATAACTTCGGCCTTCGCGCCGGCAATCGACCTCCTGAGCACCGCTGCAACGGCGGTCGTCATCGGCTATGGAAGTTGGCTTGCCTTCAACAACGGCCTCACGGTGGGCGTGGTGGCGGCCTTCCTGCTCTACGTGCAGCAGTTCTTCCGACCCATCCAGCTGGCCAGCGTCGTCTATACGCAGGCACAGTCTGCACTGGCCGGAGGCGAACGCATCTACTCCGTGCTCGACGAGCCCACGGAACCGGCGGAGCCCGCGGACATGCCCGAACTCCCGAGCGTGAAAGGGCTGCTGGAGTTCGATCGTGTCACCTTCGGCTACGACCCCGAACACCCGGTGCTGCACGACGTGAGCTTCACCGCGCTACCCGGGCAGACCGTGGCGCTGGTGGGCGCGACCGGAGCCGGCAAGACGACGATCGCCAACCTCGTCGTGCGTTTTTACGATGTGTACGAAGGAAGCGTGCGAGTGGACGGCCACGACATAGGAAAGGTGACCAGGGCGAGCCTGCGCAGCCAGATCGCGACCGTCCTCCAGGACGCCTTCCTGTTCTCCGGCACGGTACGCGAGAACATCGCGTTCGGGCGCCTGGATGCCACCGACGCGGAAGTGGAGGAGGCGGCGAGGACGGTGCGGGCGCACGACTTCATCATGGAGCTCGAGAAGGGCTACGACACGCCTATCGGCGAGGGCGGAGCGTCGCTGAGCCAGGGACAACGCCAGCTCGTTGCCTTCGCTCGGGCGGTGCTCGCCCGCCCGCGCATCCTGATCCTGGACGAGGCCACCAGCAGCATCGATACGCGTACCGAAGCGCTCATCCAGGAGGCGTTGGGAGAACTGCTGCGCGGTCGCACGAGCCTCGTCATCGCCCATCGACTGAGCACGATCCGGGATGCCGACCTCATACTGGTGCTGGACGGCGGCCGGATAGTGGAGCGGGGAACCCACGAGGAGTTGATGGCGGTGGGCGGGGTGTACGCGGGGATGCACGGCGCTGGGTGAAGTGCGGCGCTGCCTGAAGCACGACGCTGGCTGAACTACGACGCTGGCTGGAGTGCCGCGTTGCCTGAAGCCAGGCGTGGTAGTGGCTGTGGGACGGCACCTCGTGCGGAACGCCGCTTCCTGGGATACGACTCCGACTGAGCCATGGCGCCTGAGGAGACGAACATCATCGGTCCGGGTCTTTCGAGCCGAGTATATCGCTCTGGCGACTATTGACTCCCCCAGTCGTTGAGGGTATCCTGTCGCCATGCCCAAGGATCCTGAGCTCGACATCCTCCTCGGCACGCTCGACGTGCTCGTTCTCCGCGCCCTCTCGTGGGGTTCGATGCACGGCTACGCGGTCGCACGGTGGATCCACGAGTCGTCGGGCCAGACCTTTCGCATCCAGGACGGTGCCCTCTACACATCGCTCCACCGCATGGAGGATCGGGGCTGGATCGAGAGCGAGTGGGGGCATACCGACCAGGGTAAGCGGGCAAAGTTCTATCGGCTGACCACCTCTGGCCGGCGACAGCTGCGCCAGGAGGCCAGCGACTGGGAGCGCTACGCCGAGGGCGTCGCCAGGGTATTCGCGGCGCGGCCGCGTCCGGCCTGAACCATCCTGCCCTGAGTGAACGGCCACCGACCCCCGGGCGATATGATCGGGATCTGCCGATGGAGACTTCGGCGTCAGGAGCAGCTGGTCACGGGAAGGCGATCGGGAGCAGGGAACCGGAGCAGGTGATGGGGAGCAGGCGACCGGGAGCAGCTGGTCGGAAGCAGCTGATGGGGCCGAGTGATCGGGAATGCTCGATCCGACGTAGACGGCCGGAGATGGACGACCTGGGAAGTACCACCGCCGCGACCCTGCGTGGCCGCGCTCACGCCAACGAGAGGTACACATGGCGCAGGAGCCGAGATGGCGCCGCTACGCGCGCTTCTGGCGCAGTGACGTGACGGCCGACGTGGATGACGAGCTGCGCTTCCACTTCGAATCGCGGGTGGAGGAGCTGACGAACCGGGGCCTGACGGCGGCCGCGGCGTACCAGCAGACCGCCGATGAGTTCGGCGACGTGGAAGGGACGCGGAGCGGATTACGCGCGATGGGCGAGCGGCGCGAGCGCCGCCGCGACCGATGGCTGCGGCGCTATGGCGTGGGGCAGGATGCGCGCTACCTGCTGCGCGGGCTCCGCTCATCTCCCGCTTTCACGCTCGCCGTGGTACTCACACTGGCCGTCGGGATCGGAGCGGTGACCTCCATGTATGGCGTCACCAGTCGTCTCATCCTTCAGCCCCCGCCGTACGTGGTAGCGCCCGATCGGGTAGTAAAGCTCTACTTCAGCTACCAGAGACCGGGTCAGCCCGGCGGCATCATGGACGCATCCTCGTACCCGTTCTACGAGCTGCTGCGCGACGACTCCCGTTCCCTGGCCGCTGTCGCCGCCTACGCGCCCGCCGCCGAGCTGCCGGTCGGCTCCGGCTCCGATGCCGAGCTCGCCCGGGCGACCCTCGTCTCGGCGGATTTCGGGGCGGTGACCGGGGTGCGGCCGGCGCTGGGCCGCTGGATAGCTAACGCCGAGGCCGATCCGGTGGCCGGGGCACGGGTCGTCGTCATCGGTGACGGCCTCTGGCGGCGACGCTTCGGCGCCGACCCTGGCGCGGTTGGGGCCACGCTCATGGTGAAGGGCCTCCCTTACCAGGTTATCGGTGTCGCACCGCGCGGCTTTCGAGGTATCGAGCTGGCCGATGTGGATCTCTGGCTGCCGCTCTTCGCCCAGGGTGACGGCGGGAAGGCGACCTGGCACATCTCGCCGACTTCGAGCAACCTGCGCTTCGCCGGTCGACTGCGCCCAGGCGTGAGTGCGAGCCAGGCCGCCGCCGAGCTGACCCCGCTCCATCGCGCGTTCGTCGCCGACATCGAGCGCGGGGGGTCGGGTGATCGGGATCGTCCGCTGCTGACGACGCGCGTACTTGCCGGCGGGTTGACCGGAGCGCTCGACGGCGACATGACGCGTCGGCCCGAGGCTACGGTGGCGCTCTGGCTCACTGGTGTATCCGTGATCCTGCTCGTGATCGCCGGCGCCAACGTTGCCAGCCTGCTCCTGCTCCGCGCCATGCGCCGGCGGCGGGAGATCGCGGTGCGGCTCGCCCTCGGTCTTGGCCGCCGCCGTCTGGTGGCGCAGCTACTGGCCGAGAGCGGGGCGCTGGCGTTGATGGGCGGTGTGGCGGCGGTGGCGATGGTGGTGTGGGGAGGCGGCTGGGTGAACCGCCTGCTGCTGCCGGATCTGGTGTGGGAGCCGGCCGCGCGCGACTGGCCGCTCTTTGCGCTCGCCGCCGGCTGCACGGCGGCGGTGGCGCTGCTGGCTGGCCTCGCGCCGGCGCTGCAGCTCCGTCACGATCCCATGGCCGCCCTCAAGGATGGCACCCAGCACGGCTCCACCCGCCGTTCGTCGCTCCATCGCGGGCTGCTCGTCTCGCAGGCGGCGCTCTCCGTGGTGCTCCTGGTGGGTGCGGGTCTCTTCCTGAGGAGCCTGCAGCAACTCCGCGCACATGATTATGGGCTGAACCTGAATGGCGTGCTGGTGGCGCAGGTGGCGTTCGACGGAGCCGGCTGGAAGACAACTGATCGGGCCGCCTTCCACCAGGAGGCGCTGGTGCGGGTGCGTGCGCTGCCGGGCGTGCAGGACGCGGCGCTCGCCACCAACGTGCCGCTGCGTTCGCTGAGCGGCAGCAAGCTCCTCCTCCCTGACGGCACCCGGATAGCGACGCCGGATGGCGAGGTGACGTACGGCAGCCAGGTGACGGCGGACTACCTGGCCACGATCGGAATGCGAATACTGGCTGGCCGGGGGTTCGTGGAGTCGGACGGGAGCGAACGGGCGGTGGTGGTGAACGAGACGCTGGCGCGCACCGTCTGGCCCGGCCGGCCAGCGGTAGGAGAGTGCGTGCTGAGGGAAGAAGGGGCTCCCTGCGCGACCGTGGTGGGAGTTGTCGCCGATCCGTCAGTTTTCGGTCTCATGCCGGACCATCCGCGGATGCTCTTCTGGTCAGTGATGGCGCCGGATGAGGCAACTTCCGGGGCGCTGCTGGTGCGGGTGGTAGCGGGGAGCAGCGTGAGCGCCGGAAGCATCCGCGCCGCGCTCCAGGAGTTGCGCCCCAGCCTGCCATATCTGGACGTTGCGCCGTTGAGTGCCGTGCTGGAGCCGCAGTTGCGGCCGTGGCAGCTGGGGGCGACGGTGTTCACGGCCTTCGGCGTGCTGGCCATGTTGCTCGCCGGTCTGGGTCTGTACGCGGCGGTGGCCTATGCCGTCACCCAGCGCACGCGGGAGATCGGGGTGCGCATGGCGATCGGCGCGACGCGCGGCAGCGTAGTGGCCCTCGTCGCCAGCGACGCCACCCGTACCGCGGTGGCCGGCGTGGTCCTCGGCACCGCCCTTGCCCTCGCCGGCAGCCGCTGGATAGCGGGACTGCTCTTCGAGGTCTCGCCGCGCGATCCGGTGGTCTACGCGGCGGTGGGCGGAGCGATCATCCTCGTGGCGCTGTTGGCCAGCGTGGCACCGGCTCGACGGGCGACGAGAGTGAACCCGGTGGCGGCGCTGCGGGCGGAGTGAGTGAACCCGGTGGCGGCGCTGCGGGCGCCCGGGTGCCGGTTGAACACGCAAGCTGCCAGCGCCCGTCGATCCACTTCTCCAGATTTTCGCCGGTGGAGCCGTTGCAATTCGCAGTCACTACCTGATCTCGAACACAAACGGCTGGTGCACCAGCTGCGGCACCGGACATCCTCCCGCCAGCGCCGGCCCGAACCGCGCTGCCGGCAGGGCTCGCCGCACCGTCGCGATGAAGGAGCGATAGACGCGTCCCATCTCGCCACTCGGATACGGTTCTGGCGAGTTCCAGAGGTCGGTCAGCGTGGCTGGATCCGCGCGCCCGTCCGGGTTGACCACGTAACGCAGGATGATGGTGCCCGTCATACCCATCCGCCGCAGATTGTCGGGGTAGCCGATACGCGGGGGGCGTGTGACGGTCACTGACGAGAGCCAGGGCACAGCGAGCGAGAAGATGGGGATCGACACGCGTAGCCGCATGGGCGTGAGCGCCCCGGACCGCGTCGAGGTGGCATGGGTGACCTGGAGGCGGAACGACAGCGGCTTTTCGGTCGCCTCGGCTGGCCAGGGCAGTCGCTCGCCGGCATCGGCGGCGGCGGTCAGCGCTCGCACCAGCAACTCGCTGCCGGGGGAACTCTGCCCGGATGGGCGAAGCAGCGATCCCGAGTCGTCCACACGCCAGGAAAAGTCGCCATCGGAGCCGACGGTGACGACGATCTCGCCCTCGAGATCGCGCCACCCGATCGCCGGCTCCCCCTCAGGGAGTGGTGAGCCGCCGGAAGGGAGTTGTGCGCGGACATGACGGGCGACGACGCTGGCGAGGATATCGGCGGACGGCAGGATGATGCGCTGGGCGGAGTCGCTTACGGTCGGCAACAGATAGACCGGTACACGGGTGAACGCGTCCGCCGGTATGGCATCGAGGCAGCTGGCCATCACTGCCTGCGGAGTCGCCTGCGCCGGCGAGGCGCTCGGCGCTGCTGCGAGCGCGACGAGCAGCGCTGCCGAACGCGTCATCAGCCGATACTCGCCTAGCCTACTGGCGACTCCGAATCCTGCCATGCTCATCCAGTGCATGCGCTCGAAGCTACGCGGCCAGCTCGACCCGCCGCAAGACTCTGCTATCGGGACCGGTCACGCTCATGTACTACGAGGCACATCGCCTGAAAGTAGACCTGGCCCGCGCCAGGGCCAGCGGAGCTACGGATGCACCCGATTCGGTACCCCCCCCACGCCAGGTCCAGCGGAGCCCGGCGTGCGCATCATGCGCCTCTCACAGCCCCAATCGGGTTCGAATCTCCCGCACCAACGCGCCAACTGCCTTATCGCCGTCCAGGACCAGCGCAGAAAGGCTGGAAGGTCGCTCGAGCGTGCGTAGCTGGCTGTCGAGGAGGGATTCGCCAGCGAAGTGACCCTTCCGGCTTTCCAACCGTTCCTCCAGCACCGAGCTCGGTACGTCCAGGTGGACGAACGCCACCTCTCCCTCAACCGCGTCTGACGGGACGAGCGCGTCGCGATAGCTCTGGCGGAGCGCCGAGCAGGCCAGGACCAGTCCGGTGCGGTCTCGCAGCGCCGTGGCCACCCGGCGGCGCAGCGCGGCGATCCAGGGAGCGCGGAGTTCGTCCGTGAGAGGGAGGCCGGCGCGCATCCGGGCCACGTTCTCCGCTGAGTGGTCGTCGTCGGCATCGGCGAACTGCCAACCCAGCGAGTGCGCCAGTGCCCGTCCCAGAGTGGTCTTGCCGGCACCGCTCACGCCCATGACGATCACGACCAGGGGAGACGCGGAGGGAGGAACCGGAGACGGTTCGGTCATGGTATGGCTCGCCACGTTCGACTGGCCACCGCCGCCTGCAGCGAAGCTGCCGGCATGAGCTCGGCACGCGATACGGGGCTCGCGTCTCTCACGGGGCTGCCAGGCGCATTCACCTTCTCCACCGCCTGCGGTCGCCACGGCGGGGTGACGAGCAGGAAAGCCAGCGCCAGCAGAACATAGACCGCCAGAAGCAGGACTCCCTCGAACCAGTTGGTCTCGCCATCGAGCGCGATCGCGTTGACCGTGAAGGCTACCGCTGCGATGGCGATGAGTTCCAGCGGGTTGGAGAATACCAGATTCATCGGTCGCCCCATGGCATGCGAGACGAGCACCAGCAACGGTGCGACGAGGAGAGCCACCTGGATCGTCGACCCAACGGTGATCGTGATCGCCGTCGTCATCTGATCGTGACGTGCGAAGTGGACGGCCGCCACGTACTCGGCAGCGTTGCCCACGACGGCCAGGACGATCACGCCAAGGAAGAAGGTGGAAACGCCGAGGTCGCTGGCAGCGCGTTCCAATCCGCCGGAGATGAGTTCGGCTTCCCAGGCGGTGAACACCGTCGCCACGATCAGGACCGCGACGGCGGCCCGGATCGGCCAGCCGGTGGACGACCGGCCGGCGTCTGCAACGTCGCTACCGACGGCCTCTCCAACGCCGCCGAAGATGTCGCGATGGGTGACGAGAGTGTAGAAGAGGTTCGCTGCGTACACCAGGATCAGGACCACCGACACGCCAAGACTGAGCCGCTCGTCCAGCATCGTGGCGCTCCCGGCCTGCGGACCACCACGCTCGGTGTAGTCGAAGAGCGCAGGCAGGAGCAGCGCGATGACCGACAGGATGAGCAGGCTGGAGAGACGGCTGGCGCTCCTGCGGTTGAACGTCTGTCTGTGTCTCCCCCAACTTCCGGCCACGACCGCCAGTCCGAGACCCAACAGGCTGTTGCCGATGATTGAACCGGTGATCTGGCCCTTCACCACATCGGGCCTGCCATGCAGGAGGACAGAGAGCGCGAGAAGCAGTTCGGCAATGTTGCCGAACGACACGTTCAGCAGACCCCCTATCGCTCCACCGAGGCTCCGGGCGAGTTGCTCGGTGGCGCGCCTGATCCACTCTGCCAGCGGCACGATGGCCAGGATGGCGGCGGCGAAGCCGGCCAGCGGTGGCCCGAGGCGGAACTGGTTGAGGCCGAGGGACAGTGGTATGAGCAGTAACAGCCAGCGAAACGTTTTCCTCTCCTCCGGTCGGTGGTCTGCATGGATTCCCGTAGACGCGGGAATGACGGGGATCTTTCCTGCCGCTCCCTTTACCGTTCGCACGGATCCCCGCATACGCGGGAATGACGGGGATCTTTCCTGCCGCTCCCTTTACCGTTCGCACGGATCCCCGCATACGCGGGAATGACGGGGGTCTTTCCTGCCGCTCCCTTTACCGTTCGCATGGATCCCCGCAGACGCGGGAATGACGGTGTTGCTCGCATCGGACAACACTGGAGAGTGTGAGGCAAGACCGACGCCGGAGGCTCAGTCCAGGTCTGCGGCCATCGGATTGCATCCAACCAGCAGCGCCGCCAACTGGCTCTCGAGTAGCACCGCATCGTCCGCGACGATGGCATCGCCGCCGGCCGCTCCGTCCATTCGTGACTGTCCGGTGGTGCGCGGGAGTTCGTGCCGTGGCCCGGCGAAGACGACCGCTCCGTCGACCAGCACCACCAACCAGTCACAGATGGCGTTCAGGTCGCCGACAAGGTGCGAAGCCAGGATGATCACCGACCGCGGGTTCTGCCGACGATGATCGGAGACGCTGGCCATCAGCGCGGATCGATGCCGGATGTCGATACCGGCAAATGGTTCGTCGAGCAGCACGAGCGGATCCTGGCGGGCCAGGGTGGCGGCAACCGCCGCCAGCTGCAACTGACCACCGGACAGCGAATCCGCCCGTCGGTCCAGGAGGGGCGTGAGGAAGGGTGCCACCGGCGATGCCGCCAGTCTGGACGAGGCATCCACTCCCTGAAGCGAGAGCGCGCCACGCACACTCAGCCAGGGCGCGAGGGCGGGCCGCTGCGGCACGTAGCCCACGGTCGCGACATCCACACCATGGTGAGTCGCCGTGGCCCGACCGCAACTGCCGGCAAGCACGCCAGCGAGCGCCATGAACAGCGTCGACTTGCCGGCGCCATTGACTCCCACGAGCCCAACCGCGGCCCCCAGGGGCAACGCGAGTCGACCCGGCGCAAGCACCGGTTGCCGGCCCCGGCGCAATGCCGTCCACGCGATTTCCAGCGTGAGCGGCGTCGGCGCGGTGGCCGCCGAGGACGGAGACGGTTGCGTACCCGGCGACACGATCTCATCGGAAGCAGTATGCAGCCCAGCCATCGCGTCAGCCATTGCGTGCAACCCAGCGCGGCGCGTAACGGGTGAGCAGCACGAGCAGCACGGTCGAGTAGAGCCCGTGTCGGAGAAGGACGGCGGCCGAAGCTGTCCAGACTGGTGGTGGGGTAAGAACGGTCAGCAGGCGCACCACTGTCGGGGAGGCGGACTGCATGCCCTCGACACCGATCCAGCCGAGGACGGCGACCGGGCCGGCAACGCCGGCCAGCGCGAGAGCGAGGGCAAGGCCGCGTCTGCGAGTGAGCGCGAAACAGGCCGCGCCGAAGAGCGTGGTGGAGACGAAGAGCGCGGCCACGCCAGGCCAGTTCCGCAGAAAATGGAAGGCAAGCATGCCTGCCTCGTCGCTGAGAGTGGCCGCGCCCGTGATGTAGCCAGCCATCAACGCCGTGTAGAACGCGAGATGAGAGGTGGCCGCGGCGACCACCACCGCGACCAGGTAGAAACCCCGTTCCATGCCAGCGGCGGCCAACGTCAACAGCCATGGAGCGTGGCTGTCTCCGGCCAGGCGATCCACGGTTGCCACGCCCGCCATCAGGGCAACGGGTAGCGGGAGCAGGCGGGCGAGCATCCAGAGGCCGAAGTCACCGAGCGAAGCGATGCCCTGAAGTGGGATGCTGTTAGCCGCCGCAGGGTTGGGAATGAGACCCCGGTCGGCGAGGACTCGCCCGAGCGCCGCGCCGGCGACCGCCAGGACGATGGTCGTAACGAGTGAGGCGGCACGACACTCCCGACGAAGGATCGCCCGCGCCAGGGCACCGCGAGGCACCGGCGGAGCGCCCCACTGGGAGTCACCGGCCACCGAACCGGACGGCCGAGGTCGCACCGCCCAACCTCGTCCAGGCCGCGGGATCGCGCCCGTCACTGCCGCAGTCCCGGCCCTGACCGGATCAGGACGCCGTCGGCGTCGAACCGGGCGAGCGCCATGGCTCCTCTCTCGGCGTCGTACCAGAGGCAGGCGCCGTTGGTACAGGTGACAAGGCTACCCACCGGCGCAACGAGTCGCACATTGGTGCTTCGGAAAGGATGGACCGCCGGCACGAAGGCCAACGACTCGGCGCTGAACGGTCGCGCCAGCAGGAGACCTTCACCGGCAGGAACGACTGCGAAGAAGGCCGGTAGCACTTCCGGGAAGGTGAGGGCAAGTTCCAACCTGCGGTCCCCTCGCCGCCTGGCAGCACGCTGGCTTGCCACGAGTTCCGCTGGCGGTTTGCCGCGGAAGACCTCCGCTACCATGTTGCACTCGTCAACGGGCGGGTTCGCTGACGGTGAATCGTTGACAATGGGCAGGCGAGTGAGGCAGCCGTCCACGCCGGTGCCGAAGTAGAGCAGGTCGCCATGTCGACTCAGCGGATGAAGCGTGGCGAAGGTGGACCCCCAGGAGAGGTCGAGAGCCATGCGCGGTACGCGCTTCAACTCGTGCCATGTCCCGATCGCCCTCTCCGCGCCGGTACGCAACCCGGCCGGCTCCCGGGCCAGCGTCGCACCAATGGAACTCTCAGGCGGATCGATCCGCCTGAAGAGGGCGCTGAAGACAGTGTCGCGTGCCGGACCAGGTCCGGCGCAGTTGCCAGCAGCGAACCGACGGCCGTCGGGGGCGAGGATCAGGGCTGGACTGAACATGGGGCAGGGCAACGACGGTGTCTCGCTTCGCAGGTGAGTGCCGTCGCGACCGAAGTACTGCAGCCGTCCGTCATCCTCGAGAACGGCGAACGCATCGCCGCCAACGAGGGCGAGCGAGCGGGGGCGCAGGAACTCGCCCGGTCCACCACCTCGTCGACCGACAGACAACAAGGGGCGCCAGGCATCGTCCTCCAGACGGAGGAGGACGACGCGCCGGCTGAGGGCGTCCAGGACCAGAAGAGTGTCGCCAGCAAGGGCGAAGTCGGCCGCCGAGGTGATTGCCTCGGCCGACACGATCTGCCACTCCAATCGCGGGACGCCCGACGGTATCACCGACGGCGGTGCGACACGGGCCGTTGCGTGGCGCCCCAGCCGGTGGCCGTCGAACCAGCGACGGCCACCGATGGGGATGAGCACGAGGGCCAGGACTGCCGCGAACCACGACCACCGTGGCCATCCCGACCACCAGGCCGACCAAGGCTTACCTGACCGACTGGCCGCGGACCATGAGACGTCTCCAGGCTGTTTGTTCATGCCAGGAATCCTCGGTCAGAGTGAGGTCAGGTGACCATCGGCCAGGCGAGCTCGCCGGCGCCGATGATGACACAGCTGATGTAGCCCACTCCGGCTACCCAGTCGCAGGCGAACTGCTGGAAGCGGTTGCCAGCGTTTGTGGAACAGTCGCCATGCCAGCCGTCCACGAGGTCCAGGCACATGTCCATGAGCGGCCCCGCCTCGGCAGGTTTCGGGGTGGAGAAGGAGAGGGCGCCGGCCACGGCCAGGGTGGCGAGCGCCGGCAGCACGCGCGACTTGCGGCGGCTGGCCTTCAAGGCACCCACTGTGGACCGGCCCGTGGCACGGCGTGGCCCCTCTGGAGTGGTGCGAGCAGGGGTGGAGCGAGAAGATGCTGCGGTCATGGTACACCTCCGGGTGACGCTCATCCGGTGGTCACTCAGCACTGGCAGTGGGCCCGTCTGGTGAACTTCAGGATGCGCGGTGCATGCGTCGAGGCGCTGACCGCGGAGTGCGGCCGGTCTCGAGGCACGCGCATCGTACGACTCCCGTCAGTCGGCGCCGGCATCGGAACGCCGCCTGTCGGTGCGCCAACACGCCGTATTCTTCGCTGCCCACAACATCGCGCATTTGCGTCAGCGCACCGTCAGCCATGGCCGTCTGCTCCCCGTCCGCCGTCAGCGGCCATCGCGCGCCGGTCGATCGCCTGGCGCGATTCCGTCAGCCAGTTCCCCTGCCGCCAGCACCTCCGCCAGCACCATCGCCGCCCCCACCGCCGATCCGCCGATCCAGCACAGCCCTCAGATCGCCCACTCCCAACAGCGTCGCCACTCCCAGATAGCTCACGCCGAAGACTGCCAGAACGACGATCGCTCTCAGCGCCACGTGGAGGTCAGCGAGCAGGATGCGTGCGCCCCAGCCCAGGGCTGCCGCGGCGGCGGCGATCGCCCAGAGACGGAGCAGCGGTTGCCAGTCCAGCCTTGAGCGGCCCGCGCGCTGCTCGAAGGCCCGGCGGAGCAGGAAGAGCTCTATCCAGCCGGCGATCCCCGCCGACGTCGTGAGCCCCGCTGCGCCCCATATCGGGTCGATGCCGAGTAGCCCGGGGAGGAGTAGCGCGGCCGGCACCCCCAGCACGGCCACGAGGACGAGCCTGGCCGTCGCGTAGCGCAGCGGTGTGCGTGTGTCGCGCAGGGCATAGAACGCCGAATTGTAGAGTCGGGCCAGAGTCGTGGCCAGAAGGCCCACCGTGGATCCAGCCAGGATCCCCCAGGTGTAGATCGAGTCGGCACGGGTGAATCGACCGCCCTGGAGGAGCAGGCCGGCGATGAGGTCACCGAACGCCAGGAAGGCGACCGCCGACGGCACGACCAGGAAGGCGACGCGCCGGAGGCCCGTTACCAGTCTTGACCTCAGCTCCTCGGAGACCACGGTACCGTCGCCACTCACGCTGGACATTGCCGGCAGTTCGGCCGCGGAGACGCTCATCCCGAACAGGCTCACCGGGAGCAGGTAGATCATCTGCGCGTTGGTCAGTCCAGCCGCGGCACCGGCAGGCAGCCAACTGGCGATCGTCAGATCCACCCAGCCGCTGATCTGTACCGCCCCCCGGCCCAGCAGCACCGGGCCGAAGTTGCGCAGTATGGTGCGGACATGCGACGAACCCCGCCCCAGCGACAGCCTCAGCCCGCCGGCCAGCCGGAGCACGGTCGGGAGCTGGACGGTGAACTGGAGGGCCGCGCCCACCACGGCGCCCCACGCGGCAATGCGGGCGATCCGCGGAAGTTCGTCGGCCATCGGCACCCTCAAACCGTCGCCAGCGTAGAGGAGGGCGACGATGATCGCCACGTTCATCAGAACTGGCGCACTGTACGAGAGCAGGAAGCGCCGGTGGCTGTTCAGCACTCCCAGGCACCAGGCGGAGAGCACCAGCATTCCAACAGCCGGGAAGAAGATCCTCACCAACTGGATGGTCAGCGCCCGCTTCTCACCGCTGAAGCCCGAGGCCAGTGCCGATACGAGGGCCGGCGTGAAGAGGACGCCGCCCAGCACGATCAGGGCGGTCACCAGGGCGAGGAGGGCGAACACCGCGCCCGCGGTACGATCCGCCTCCTCGCCCTCGCCGCGCCCGAGCAGTCCCGCGTAGACGGGGATGAACGACGCCGACAGCACGCCCTCGCCGAACAGGTTCTGCAACATGTTCGGGATTCGGAAGGCGACGCTGTAGGCGTCGGCGACGTCGCCGAGTCCGAGGTAGTAGTTGAGAACCTTGCTACGTACGAGCCCGAAGATGCGGGACAGCAGAATCCCCGCGCCCACGAGCAAGGAATTCCTCACTCCTTGCTCGCGTTCTCCAGAGCTGCCACCCGGGCGAATGGCGGCATGACGCTGTCACTTACCGCCATGCCCATGGCGTGGTATCCCCTGTCCACGTAAACGGTGCTTCCCGTCATGCCGCTCGCCAGCGGGCTGGCCAGGAAGGCGGCTACGTTGCCCACTTCCATCGCGTCGAGCGACCCGGTGAGGGGTGCATTGGCGCCGCAGTACTGCACCATGAAGTCCACGATCCCGATCGCGCTCGCCGCGCGCGAGGCCAGCGGACCGGCGGAGATGGTGTTTATCCGTATTCCCCACCTGCGTCCCGCCTCGTAGGCGAGTACACGCGTGTCGCTCTCGAGCGCAGCCTTGGCCGACGACATGCCGCCGCCGTAGCCCAGCACTACCCGCTCACCAGCCATGTAGGTGAGGGAGAGCACGCTGGCGCCGGGTCTGAGGTGCGGTCCGAGTCGCTGTACCAACGATACGAGCGAGTAGGAGCTCACCGCGAGCGCCGCCAGATAGCCTGCGCGACTCGTGTCGACGAGCGACTTCCTGACTTCCGGGCCGTTGGCCAGTGAGTGAACGACGATGTCCAGTGGTTTGTCGCCGAAGTCGGCGACCAGCCCCTTGACCAGTCCGTCTATCGAGAAGTCGCCCACACCCCTGTATCGCTTGCCCTCGCGCACTTCCTGGGGTGCGTCGTCCAGCGTGTCATACGCGGCGTCCAACGGGTAGATCTTCTCGAACGAGAAGAGGGAACCGTCGGCCAGCCGGCGTGATTCGTCCATCTTGCCGCGTTCCAGCAAGTTGTGGAGGATGTTGAGAGCGGGGGGCCAGGTGGTCACGCAGACCGTGGCGCCAGCTTGAGCGAGCGCTTTGGCTATGGCGAAGCCGAAGCCGCCGTCGTCGGCGACGCCGGCGACGAGCGCCCGGCGGCCGGTCAGATCGATGGGAAGCATGGGCGAACGGTGATGCGGACACGCCTCGGAAGCAAGGGGTTGGGTAAGCCGAATATCATGGCGGCGCATTCGCGGCATGGCGCATGCGACCTGGATTGCACGGTGTCGACATCACGGCTTCCAGGGGCGGAAGAGCGGCGCCGGCCACCAGAACGCCCGCGCGTGCCATTGCGAACCGGGAGGGGCCATGATCGTGCTCTATGTGGACGACGAGCCAACCATCCGCCGTGCCGTGAAGCTCTGGCTGTCCCGATATGGGATCCATGTCGTGACCGCGGCGAGTGTCGCCGAGGCACGCGAGCAGTTCGAGAGGCACCATGTGGACGGCGTGTTTCTGGACGTCTGGCTGGAGGACGGCAACGGCTTCGACCTGTATGACTGGCTCGTCTCCGTATCACCTGCGCTCGCCAGCCGCATCGCCTTCGTCACCGGTGACGCCGTGGGAACGCCGCGCTCGCACAAGCGATTGAGCGGCCTCAAGTGCTCGGTGCTGCGAAAGCCGTTCGACCTGGACGCCCTGAGGGATGTGGTGGCGGAATGGGTGCGCGGCGCCGGGCGCGAGCATGCGCATCAGCGTGCCGCGGAGCGCTCGGCCGCACGCGGGGCGAATCCCTGAATCGTGCTTCCGGGCGAGGCACTCCCCGGGGGTGAGAAACGCCCTCGTCCGGTCTCCAGGTTCAGCTCACGGTTGGTCGGCGACCAGATCCTTCAACGGCGTGGCTCCTCGCTCCAGTCGGTCGCGCACTCCGGCCCAGGCGTCGTCGTGAGGCACGCGCTCCACGAGAATCAGTGAACAGCCGACCTCGTCCAGCCGGTGCAATGCGGCGTAGAGACCGTGGGCATAGGCGGCTGGATCGGCGGGCATCCGGACCGCGTGGTCGATCTGGCCGTCAAGTGGCGCCAGCAGTAGCGCGCCAACTGTGCTTCCCTCGCTTGCCGCGCGGGCCGCAATCGTTGCCGCGATCGCCCGTTCGCCGTCGCCGAACAGGTGCACTCTGGCCCGCGGCGCGTAGTGGCGGGCGGCCAGTCCGGGCGAGCGACGCGGTGTGGTGGAGTCGTCATGATCTACGCTCGATGCTACGGCCAACCTTCCGATCACCGACCGGAGTACCTCCGCCGAGATGATCCCTGGGCGCAGCAGCACGGGCGTGGGAGGGCAGAGGTCCACCACCGTGCTCTCGATCCCGACGCGCGTCGGTCCGCCGTCGAGCACCAGTTCCACCTGGTCGCCCAGCGCTTGCTCGACGTGGGCGGCTGTGGTGGGGGAGAGCTCCATGTAGCGGTTGGCGCTGGGCGCGGCGATCGGAATGCCGGCCGCACGCAGCAACCCGCGGGTCACGGCGTGCGATGGCACGCGCAGGGCGACGTTGGGCAATCCGGCCGTGACGGCGTCGGGTATTGTGTCCCGCTTCGGCACGACCAGTGTCAGTGGGCCCGGCCAGAAGGCGGCGGCAAGCGCGTCCGCGATCTCCGGCCACTGGCTCGCGTGCTCCCTGGCCGCCGCCGTATCCAGTACGTGCACGATGAGCGGATTGAATTCCGGCCGTCCCTTGACCGCGTAGATGCGCGCTACCGCTTCGGGGTCGAGGGCGTTCGCGCCCAGGCCGTATACCGTCTCCGTGGGAAAGGCGACCAGCCCACCCCGCCGGAGGATGCTGGCAGCGTGGGCCAGTAGCTGCGGACCCGGCGCGGAGGGCGCTATCCGGATTGTGGGCATGATCTGAAAGATACTGCGAACCGGTCGCGAGCGTGAGCACTCCGGCGCGGGCTGGGGGTCATCACGCTCCGGTCGTCTTCGCTGTATCTTCGTGACATGCATCGCCGAATCCTCCTCGCCGACGCCGACGCCTTCTTCGTCTCGGTCGCCCGGCTGGCCGACCCTGATGGAGCGGGACGCGCCCGGTTGCTCATCGTCGGTGGACGGGCGGAGGAGCGGGGCGTGGTCACCTCGGCGTCCTATGAGGCACGCCGCTACGGTGTGAGGTCTGCGATGCCGATGTCGCGCGCGCTACGGCTCTGCCCACAGGCCACCGTCGTTCCCGTACCCATGGGAATGTGTCGGGCCCGCAGCCGCGACATTCGCGAGGTGCTGGAGCGCATGGCGCCGGTGGTGGCCGGAGCGAGCATCGACGAATGGTACCTGGACCTGAGCGGCACCGAGGCGCTCTACGGGTACGAGCCGCTGGCCGATACCGCCCACCGTATTCGCACCGCGGTAGCGGAGTCCACCGGGCTCACCATCTCCATGGGGGGTGGAACCAACCGGCTGGTAGCGAAGCTGGCGGTCGAGCGGGCGAAACCCAGGCCGGGCAGCGGGGGCAACGGTGTGTACGTCGTGCCGCCGGGCGACGAGGCGGCGTTCCTGGCCACGATGGTGCTCGCCGATCTGCCCGGTGTGGGGCCCCGATTGCAGGAACGTCTGCTCGTCGCCGGCCTGCGCACGGTGCCCGATGCCCTGGCCTGCGACATGGCCGCCCTCATCCGGCACACCGGAAGCGAGCGGGCGGCGAAGTGGCTCCATGCTCGACTGCGAGGTATCGACGACTCGCCGGTGGAGCCCCGCGGGGCGGCGCGCTCGATCAGTCGCGACGAGACCTTTGCCCGTGACCTGCATGACGACGCAGAGTTGGAGCACGAACTCTGGAGACTGCTCTCGCGAGCTGCGGCTGATATGCGTCGGGAAGGATTGCGAGCCCGCACGATCACCGTTCGCCTGCGCGATGCCGACTTCACCAACCGCCAGGCCAGCCAGACGCTGGGCGGCCCGGTGGAGACGGAGCGGGCGATGCAACCGGTCGCGCGGGCGCTCCTGCACCGGCTGCGGCGCGCGCGGCGCGTGCCGGCACGCCTGCTCGGGGTGGCGCTATCCGGTTTCGCGGGCGAGGATTCGCACCAGTTGAATCTGTTCGACGAGGATTCGCTGCCGCCCCTGGAGAGTCCGCGCGACCGCGCGCTGGTCAGGGCTACGGATGCCATCAGGGCTCGCTTCGGATCGACCGCGCTGCGCTGAAATCCGGTCACCTGGCTGACAGTCGCAGCCGGATGGCAAGGGCAGGAGTACCTCACCGGACGCCCCGTCCCGCCACCGACGATCACCACGCACCCGATCCATGCCGGAACCAGAACCCGACGAGGTTGGCTCAGAACCCGGTGGCGGGAATGCTGACCGGATGAGTGAGGCTGCGGAGGAACGCCTGCGCAACCTGGAAAGGGTGGTGCAGTCACTCGCCGACGAAGTCGCCGCCCTGCGGGCCGGTCTCGCGACGGCGGATCCGTCCGCGGTGCGCCTCGCGTCGCCGCAGTCGCTTCAGGCGCTGCCTGGTGGAGTGAATACCGGGACTGACCAGAGTCTGTCGTCATCCACGGCCCGGACGTCACCAGCCGTTCCTCCGTTGGCCACGCCTGCCTCCGCCCGCGGCGCGCGTCCCGAGCGCCGGGCACGCAGCATGGACCTGGAGGCCCTCGTCGGCCGCTACGGGACGCTGCTGCTCGGCGCACTCACGATCGTCCTGGGTGTCGGCGTCTTTCTCAGTTGGGCCGTGGAGCGGATCACGCTGGGGCCGGTGGCGCGGGTATCGCTCGGCGCGCTCGGGGCGGCGATGCTCGGGGCGCTGGGGCTCTGGTTGCGGGAGCGTGATGGGGTCGGCACGCGCCGCTTCGGCAACGCCGTGCTCGCCCTTGCCCTGGCCGTGGTGCACCTGGTGGCATGGAGCGCCGGCCCGTCGCTGCAGGTAGTGCCCACTCAGGTGGCACTGACCGCGGCCGCCGTCGCCTCCCTCCTCCTGGCCGCTCTCGGTTGGCGTGGTGGAGAGCAGGTGCTGTTCGTCATCGGCACCGGTGGGGCACTGCTCGCGCCGTTCGTCACCGCCGACCAGGTAGGCGATCCAGTGATCCTGCTGCTCTATGGCTGGCTGGTCGTGACTGCGTCGACGGCCACGCTACGCGACGAGCGGTGGCCGTGGGCGCAGCGAGTGTTGACAGCGGGCGTCCTGATCTACGCCGGCGCGGCACTGGACGTCGGGTGGACCGAAGGGGTGGCGGCCGGAGTGAAGTGGGCTCGTCGCGACGGGCCGGCGATCTTCGTCCTGGCGTGTGTGGCCAGTGCCCTCCTCGTCGGTGGTCGTGCCTCGCGGAGCGTTCTTGCCCGTCTCTGGCTCCTCGTCCTCATCCTCCCGCTCTCCGCTCGCGGCTCACTGGACATGGCGACCGTGACGAGGCTGGACCTGGTGGGACTGGCGGCATTGGGAACGGTGGGCGTCTATCTCGCGCTCAGCCTGCGCCAGGCCCGGCAGACACTGGGTGGAGCGAGCGCCCTCCTGCAACCAGCCTCGTTCCTGCTGGCCGCCTTCCTCGTCGTCCCGCAGCCGCTGGGAGGGGTCGCTGGCGCTCTTGCCGCGGGCTGGGCGGCTCTGGCGGCGCTGGCCGCCTGGGAATCGCGCGGTCAGCCGAGTTGGCCAGGCGAGGCAGATTCCCGGGCGGCCCGCCGCATCCTGGCCCGGGACCCCACTCCCGACGTGCCGGCGGTGACTCACCTGTTCGTGGCCGGCATGCTCAGCCTCGGCGCGGTCGCGCTCGTCCTGCGCGATCGGCCACTACTCGCCGCGCTGGCGGTAGTGGGACACGCGATCCTGGCCGTGCTGCTCCTGCGCCGGGTGCGGCATCCGCTCCTCTTCCTCACACCCGCTTTCGGGCTGCTCGCCGCCGCGGCCTGGGTCTACCACGAGCTGGAGGCGAGGCAGACCTACGGCTACGTGCCGTTCGCCAGTGCCGCTTCGGCGACCGCCCTGGTGGTGGTGACCGGATGGTGGTTGTGCGGTCGGCTGCTTCGCGACGCGCTGGATTCGCCCGCCGTTGGCGCCACCGAGCGCGCTCTCCTGGGAGCGCTCGGGCCGGTAGCTGCATTCGTCTGGGTGCAGGCAGAGCTGGAACGTGCGTTCTCGGCCGCTCATGCCAGCTTTCTCGTCATCGCCTATTACGCCGTGGTGGGTGTGGCCCTGATCGCCCTTGGGAGACGGCATGACCGGATGGCGCTCCGGCGGATCGGACTCGCCCTGGCGGTGATCGCCGCCCTCAAGGCGATGATCCAGTCCACCGATCTGGACGCGGTGGGGCTGCGAGTCGGGAGCTACCTGCTGGTGGGCGGCTTTCTCATGGCCGTGGCCTACTGGTACCGCGGTGCGGGGCTGTCACAATCCGGCGATGACGTTGCCGGAGCGGGCTCGGCCCATGACGCTCCGGAGCGTCCCGTCACGTCAGCGGAACGGGACGAGGGGTGAACGGGCAGTAGCCCGCGGAACGAGGTGCGACCGGGACAAAACTTTCTATTGCCCGGTCAGGCGTGACCTCCCATTTTCGTCCGGCGTCGTAGCCGAACGACACGGCGCCGCGCAGCTCCATCTCCTCATCCGTTCTTCCGGAGAGCCATCATGTCCAACCGCCGCCTGGCAGTCGCAGCCCTCTCTCTCTTCGCCGTCACCAGTTCCGCCTGCTACCACGCCATCGTCGAGACAGGTCGTCCGGCTTCGAGCCAGGTGATCGATCAGCCGTGGGCGATGAGCTTCGTGGCGGGCCTGATTCCCCCGCCGGTGGTCCAGACTGCCAGCGCCTGCCCGAACGGGGTCGCCAAGGTGGAGACGCAGCACAGCTTCCTCAACAGCCTCGTGGCCATCGTGACGTTCAGCATCATCACACCAATGCAGATCACGGTAACCTGCGCCGGCAGCGGGTCCGTGGGGAGTGCTGCCGCCGACATGGCGCCGACCGTGAAGGCCGTGGGCCAGACGATCGAACAGCGAACCGCAGCGATGAACGAGGCGTCCCGCCTGGCTGTCGACGGTAGCGGCACGGCCTACGTGCAGTTCTGAGACGGGGTGATGGGGGACCGACGGCGCTGCGGGCTGGAATCGGCTCGCAATGCCGGTCGAGCAACGGGGGGTGGCCACGCGGTCGCCCCCCGTTGCTGTTTCTCGATTCACCAGCGGGATGGGGGAGCGGATCAGGCCGCCGACTGTCACGGTCGTGAATCAGCCTGGCCGGGCGCTGGCGACGCGAGCTTCAGCTAGCGATGATTGACTCTCAGATCGTCGAGGGTGTCCACAGGCAGATGCAGACCGTTCCCTGGTCTGTCCGCTGTCGGCATCGTCCCCGAATCGCCTCCCGTCCCTGGAGCCGCGAACCGATGTTCCGTCGCACAGCAATACCATTCCTGTCGCCGCCCGGTGCGAACACCGATATCAGCCATCCTCTGCTGTCCACGACCGCCAGATGAGGTTCGGCGGTGGTTCAGGCAACCAACCATTCCGCTGGTCCGATGAGTGGGATGACTCTCCGGATAGCGATGAGTACGGACATGAGGATGACATTCCGGAAGGGGACACCGACTGGCGCAGGCCGCGGGGGATATTCATACTCGCGCCCGTAGGCGGTGAGGCGGGGGAGCAGATTGCCACGCTGCAGCGCCGTTACGACCCCAAGTTCGCCAGCATGAGCGCCCCCCACATCACCCTCGCCGGCTCCTCCGGTGTGGGTCCGGTAGCTGCCGGCACCGACGAGCAGGAATTGAGGCGCGCACTGGAACCGGTGGCCCGTCTGACCCCGCCGCTGGAGCTCATCTTCGGGCCACCGACGCGCTTCATGCAGACGAACATCATCAGCGTCCACCTGGACCCGAACGGCCCCATCCGCGAGCTGTTCGACCGCATTCGAGCCAGTGGACTGATCTTCGGTCCGGTGCGATTCGCCTTCACTCCGCACGCGACGATCAGCTACTTCCCGACCCTGGACAGGGACCGTCAGCGCGCCCTGCTGGCGGAGCGGATCACGGCAAGGGCTGTCATCGATCGGCTCGAGCTGTCGATGACGAACGACCCTCAACCGCCGCGCAGGATCCTGGAGATCATGCTGGAGGGAAGTCGCTGACATGTGGCGAGGGATGGCCGTCGCTGTCGCGATGCTGAGCCTCACAACCGTAGCCGTCTCCGCGCAGGACGCTCCTGCGGCGCCGCCTTCCCTGGCCGCTCCGGCGGTGACCGTCTCCGGTCTCATGCTCGGCAACTTCCAGTATCATGTCGAGCCGGGAGCAGACTCCGCCGCCGACGTGCAGCGCCGAGCCGGTGAGAACCAGAATCAGTTCGTCCTCGAGCGGCTCTACCTCACCGTTCGCTCGAAGCTGTCGTCGCGCGCTGCCGTCAGGGCGACGGCGGAGATCCACGGTGGCGGCAGCGGTTACCAGTTGCGCGCGAAGTACGCCTACCTGGACTACCGCGTAGTGGATCGGGCGGCAACGAGCGCATTCGTCCGCGTCGGATTGCTGCAGAACATCATGATAGACCAGGAGGAGACGTACTGGCCGCGCTACGTCGGCACATCGCCTCTCGCCCGTCACTTCCCGTCGGCCGACCTGGGTGTATCGGTCGGAGCCACCCTGCCAGGCGGGTTCGGAGATGTGTACGCCGAGGTGGTGGATGGGCGCGGGTATCAGGGAGTGGGAAGCGCCGATGACCGGTTCAAGGACTTTGCAGCGCGAGTCACCCTGACACCATTCGCCGCATCTCCTGGCGGCAGCGCACTGAGCCCGCTGGTCGTCGTTCCCTGGTACTACAAGGGCGACACCGCCAGCGTATTCGGCCCCAACAGCAGCCACGCCGGCACGGAAGGTTACCTGGGTCCACTGCGCGCTGGTCGTCAGCGCGATCGCTACGGATTGTTTGCAGCCTGGGACGATCCGCGGCTTCGTCTGGGTGTGAGTGTCGCCCGCCGACGGAGCGAGATGGACGTCGGCCAGAATACCGACGAGTGGCCGGCCAGCACCGCAATGCGTACCGGCTCCCTCCTGGGCACCTTCGCCATCGTGCGCCCGCTGGCCTTCGCCGACTCGGCAGGCCAGTCGCCGTTCTCGGTGGTGCTCCGTTACGATCGGGAGGACCCCAACACCTCCGCGGCCGGACACGTAACCTTCCTGATGGCTGGCCTCACCTATGATGTCTCATCTGACGTCTCGGTGGCGCTCACCTATGAGGAGATGATGCCACGGGCTGGGCAGCCGGCTACGGCGACCAACCTGCGGCAGGTCTATCTGGCCCGATTCCAGGCCAGGTTCTGATCCACGGGTCAGGGAATCCAACAATTTCCAGGGGACAGATGCGCAAGCACTTCCGCACCGGGCGACCTGTATCGTCGCGCGCGACAATGCTCGTTCTACTCGCCGTGGCGCTCGCCGCGCCGGTTCTCGCGCCTTCCCCGGCGGCTGCCCAGCCGGGCGCCGCTGCAGGAGCTGGTGCCGCGGCGGTGCAGGCGGCCTACGAGAAGCGAGAGGTGCGAATTCCGATGCGCGATGGCGCGCATCTGTTCACCAGCATCTACATCCCGCGCGATAGCTCGCGCAGCTACGCGATGCTGATGACGCGCACGCCGTACGGTGTCGCGCCATATGGCGCCGACCAGTTCCGCGCGTCACTGGGCCCCAACCCGCAGTACCAGGAGCAGGGCTTCATCTTCGTCTATCAGGACGCTCGCGGTCGCAACTACTCCGAGGGCGACTTCACCGAGATGACGCCGCACATCGCCGTGAAGAAGGGCAGGTCGGATGTGGACGAGAGTACCGACTCGTACGACACCGTGGCCTGGCTGATAGCGAATGTGCCTCGCAACAATGGCAATGTCGGGATCGTCGGCGGATCGTACCCCGGCTTCTACACCACCGCGAGCTGCATCGATGCGCACCCGGCGTTGAAGGCCTGTTCACCGCAGGCGCCCATGACGGACATCTACATGGGCGACGACGTGTTCCACAACGGCGCCTTCATGCTCGCCCAGAACTTCGGCTTCTATCAGCGCTTTGGCCGCGGTCCGCGCACCGAGCCGGGTCCTGATGCGCGCTACGAGTTCAACATGGGGATGCGCGACGCCTACAAGTTCTACCTGGAGCAGGGTCCGGTGGCAGCAGCGGCGCGGCGGTTCATGGCGCCCGGCACGGCGCCACACTGGGAGTTGGTGATGGCTCACCCCAACTATGACGAGTTCTGGCAGGCTCGCGACATCCGCCCGCACCTGAAGGATGTTACGCCGGCCATGCTGGTGGTGGGTGGTTTCTATGACACCGAGGACCTCATGGGTCCGTTCGGCACCTTCGGTGCCCTCAACGAGTTGAGTCCCAACAACGACAGCCGACTCATCATGGGCCCGTGGTCACACGGCGGCTGGAACCGTGGCGACGGCACCGTACTGGGAAACCTGCAATGGCAGACGAAGACCGGACCCTTCTATCGTGACTCGGTGGAGTTCCCGTTCTTCATGCACCATCTGTACGGCACCGCTGCTCCACAGCTACCCAGGGCCCTGGTCTTCCGTACCGGCGCCGATCGGTGGGACAGGCTGGACTCATGGCCGCGCAAGGATGTGGAGCGGAAGGCACTCTACCTCCATCCGGGTGGCAAGCTGGCCTTCACACCGCCCCCGGCAGCGACTGCAGCGAACGCTTTCGACTCCTACATCAGCGATCCGGCAAAGCCGGTGCCGGTGGTGGACCGCATCGAGAGCCAGGGTGCGCCGCGTGACTTCATCACCGCCGACCAGCGTTTCGCCTCGCGCCGCCCTGACGTACTGGTCTATTCCACCGAGCCGCTCACCGAGGACGTGACGATCTCCGGACCGCTCAACCCGGTGCTGCACGTGGCCACCAGTGGCACTGACGCCGACTTCGTCGTCAAGCTGATCGACGTCTTTCCAGATGACGCTCCCAACTGGGAGGGCGACTCGTCGGGGTTCATCGTGGGTGGCTACCAGCAGTTGGTCCGCGGCGATCCTTTCCGCGGCCGCTTCCGTCGCAGCTTCGAGTCGCCGGTCGCATTCACGCCAGACCGGCCCGACTCGCTCAGCTTCACCATGTCCGACGTGAACCATACCTTCAAGCGTGGACACAGGATCATGGTTCAGGTGCAGAGCAGCTGGTTCCCCTACGTGGACCGGAATCCGCAGACCTTCGTGCCGAACATCTTCGAGGCGAAGCCGGAAGACTTCAAGGCAGCCACGATGCGCGTCTATCACGTTCCGCGGCAGGCATCCCGGATCGAGGTCGGGGTGGTGCCGGCAGGACGATAACCACTCAGGATGTTCACGAAGAGCGCGGGCGGGTGGCGGAGTGCGCTATCCGTCCGCGTGTCGTATTCTGAATGTCCGTAGACTGACCAGCCCTGACACCGGACTCCCAATGGCCACCATCGCACGTCAGCTCATCTCCGGCCTCGTGCTCGCGGCAGCCGTGGCCGCGCCGGCATCGGCGCAGCGCCAGCAGCAGCCGGCTCGCACTCTCCTCATCCCGGACCGCGTCTGGGACGGCGTGTCAGATCGTCCGCACGACCGCTGGATGGTGCTCGTGGAGGGAGATAGCATCGCGGCCATCGGGCCGGCGGGGAGCTTCCCGGTGGCCGCCGGTACCGACACGGTGCGGTTGGCCGGTCAGACGTTGCTGCCCGGGTTGATCGAAGGACATTCGCACATGCTCCTGCACCCCTACGACGAGACGTCGTGGAACGATCAGGTGCTCAAGGAATCGCTGGCCCTGCGCACTGCGCGCGCTGTGGTTCACCTTCGCCGCACGCTGGAGGCCGGTTTCACGAGTGCCCGCGACCTGGGCACCGAGGGCGCGGGCGATGCCGACGTGGGTCTCAAGCAGGCGGTGGAGCAGGGGATCATTCCCGGCCCACGGCTCTGGGTGGCCGACCGGGCGCTGGTGGCCACCGGCAGCTACGGTCCGACGGGCTTTGCCAGCGAATGGAACGTACCCAAGGGCGCCGAGGAGGCCGATGGGGTGGACGACCTGGTACGCGCGGTACGGCGGCAGATCGGCGCCGGCGCCGACTGGGTGAAGGTCTACGCCGACTATCGATGGGGACCCGACGGCGAGGCCCGACCCACCTTCTCGGAGCAGGAGCTGGAACTGATAGTCCGGACTGCCGCGAGCAGTGGGCGACCCGTGGCCGCCCACGCCGCCACCGCCGAGGGTGTCCGGCGCGCGGTGATGGCCGGTGTGGAGACGATCGAGCACGGCGACGGCGCCACCGCCGAGGCGCTGAAACTGATGGCCGACCGCGGCGTGATCCTATGTCCTACCGTCGCCGCCGGCTATTCCATCGCCACCTATGGCGGTTGGCGGCCCGGTGTGGACCCCGAGCCGGCGCGCATCGCCATCAAGCGCCGCAGCCTGCGCGCCGCCATCGACGCCGGCGTGACGATCTGCGCCGGCGGCGACGTGGGCGTCTTCACACATGGTGAGAACGCCCTCGAACTCGAGCTGTTGGTGGACTACGGGCTGACGCCTCTCCAGGCGTTGCGTGCGGCGACGACCACCAACGCCCGTATGCTGCACATGGGTGACAGGCTGGGTCAACTCAGGCCTGGCTTCCTGGCCGACATGCTCTCCGTGCGCGGCGATCCCACCGCTGACATCCGCGCGCTGCGCGAGGTCGGGATGGTGATGCTGGGCGGTCGCGTAGCGCTCAGGAAGTAGAGGCACGCTCACAGGCGGTCAGCGCTTCCGGGTGGATGCTATAATTCGTCCATGCCAGACCCACGATTGAGCGCACTCCTCGACGAGCTCGAGGACGACATGTCTCCCGAGGCGGCGGCGACGTTCGCCGCCATTGCCGCCGATTACCTGCGTGAAACCCGAACCGGTGAAGGACCGGTCTCCACACCGCTCAGCGCCGCCGATATCGTCGCCCGGTTCGACGAACCGATGCCGCGCACGGGACACCCGCTCGGCGAGGTGGCTGAACGGGTGCGGAAGGAGATCGTGGCCGACTCCAACCGGCTCTACCATCCGATGTATGTGGGACACCAGGTTTCGGCGCCGCTGCCCGCGGCGGTGTGGAGCGAGGTCGTGACATCGGCGCTCAACAACTCGGTGGCAGTCTGGGAGATGTCGCCCACGTTGACCGTGCTGGAGACGCAGGTCGTGCGCTGGTTTGCCGATCTCGCTGGTCTGGGCCCGGTCGCCGGCGGCACCATCACCTCCGGCGGCACGGAGGCCACCTTCACCGCCCTCCTGGCCGCTCGCAGCGCCGCGATCCCCGACGTCTGGACCAACGGCGTCGGCGCAGAGCCGCCGGTTATAGTGTGCGGTGAGCACACCCACTATGCCGTCGCCCGTGCCGCCGGTGCCATGGGGCTCGGCCTGCGCAGCGTCATCCAGGTGCCATCGCTCGACAAGCGCATGGACGTGTCCGCGCTCGCCCGCGTGCTGGAGCAGTTGGAGGGCTCCGGTCGACGCGTCATGGCTGTCGTCGCCACCGCGGGCTCCACCGCCACGGGCAGCTTCGACGACCTGCCGGCGATCGCGGACCTCTGCGATGCACGCGATATCTGGCTGCATGTGGACGGCGCCCACGGCGCCTCTGCGCTCCTCTCGCCAACGCGCCAGGGATTGGTGCGCGGGCTCGACCGGGCGCGCTCGCTGGCCTGGGATCCCCACAAGATGCTCCTCCTCCCCCTGGCCGCGGGGATGGTGCTGGTTCGTGACGAGAGGGTACTCGGAACCGCATTCGCCCAGCAGGCGCCGTATCTGTTCCACGCGACGAGCGGCGAGCGGAGTTGGGACATGGGTCCGCGTACCTTCCAGTGCTCGCGACGAGCCGACGTGCTCAAGCTCTGGGTGGCCCTGCAGCGCTACGGCGCGGATGGACTCGGGCTGCTCTTCGATCGGCTCTGCGACACCACGCGCGGCCTCTACGAGGCCATCAACGCACGCCCCGATTTCGAGGCGATGCACGCGCCCGACTGCAACATCCTCTGCTTCCGCTACCTTCCGACGCCGGAGCTGGACAGCGCCCGACAGGATGAGTTGATGAAGCGACTTCGCGAGCGCTACAACCGGTCCGGTGCCGGCTGGATCACGACGACGGTCCTGGAGGGACGGCAGGTGCTTCGAGTGACCATCATGAACCCCCGTACGTCGGATGAGCACCTGCAGTCGCTACTCGACGGACTGGCAGCGGAGGGCAGTGCGCTCGCCGCCTCACACTCCCAACAGGGAATTCCCGCGTGACCCCCATTCGTGTGAACGCTGATCGTAGCTGGATTCGTCTGCCGTCGCTGGTGGCCGTGATCGTTGCCGGCGTCGTCCTCGCGCTACCTGGCGCCGCCAGCGCACAGGAGCCCGTGCGCGTCCTCACTCCGGCCGGTCTTCCCTGCGAGTACGACAGCTGCGTGCTGCGAGTGGAGGACGGCTGGCTGTCGCGCAAGCTTCTTCGCGGTCCAGAAGGCACGGTCGTCGCCCGTCTCGGTTTCGGCGGCCCCAGCTTCGCCGGCCTCGTCCAGATCTCCGATTCGGCGGTGGCGCACGCGCGCAGCTACCAGCGTCACCAGAGGATTGGCGCCACCCTCACCACGGTGGGAAGCATCACCGCCATCGCCGCCACGATCGTCCTCAACCAGCAGAACCGCGATGTTCGCAATGAGGCGATCGCCGTGAACGTGGGCGGGCTCGCCATCTGGGTGGTGGGCAACAGCTTTCTCTACAAGGCGCGCCGGGAGATGAACCGCAGCCTCTGGTGGTACAACCGCGCCGTCATGGACGGACGCTGACCCGGCGAAACGAGGCCGGCACCGACTGACGCGGGCCACCCCGCGCGCTACCAGCGGCAGTCCGCAGACAGTCTGGTGCCTAGCGCGGCGTAGCCTTCGCTATCGCCGCGTTCAGGTCCTGCTTTCCGCCCAGCCCCGTGTAGACGACCTTGCCGGTGCCGTCCAGTACCACCACGTAGGACGTGGCTGGCACGTCGTAGGCATCAGTCGCGTTCCCTTCGTAGTCGTAGACGAAGGTCATGGGCAGCTTGTATCTGTCCTGGTAGCGGCGCACCCGCTCCGGCGACTGGTTCACCGATACGGCGACGGCGATGAACTTCACCCGGTCACCGTACTCTCGTGCGGCGGCTACCATGGTTGGCTCGAGTTCCTTGCAGTTCGGGCACCAGGTGGCCCAGAACTCCATGACCACTGGAGTCTTGCCGATCCACTGAGTCAGGTTGGCCGGCTTGCCGTCCAGTGTCTGCACCGCTGCCGCCGGTGCCTGCCTGCCGACGTCGATTCCCAGCTCCTGGGCGTGGGCGGGCGCCGCGGCCGTGACCGCGGCAACGATGGCGATGGGTACCGCGAGGGCGAGCGATGTCAGCTTCATGCGAGAGAATCCGGGATGACAGAGACGATTATGGTTGGCGACTGATGTACACCACTCAGAACAGAAGCTTCCCCATCTCGATCAGGTACCACTCGGCGACCCCGAGCATCAGGAGGGCGAAGACGCGCTTCACCCAGACCATCCAGGCGCCAGCTCGCGGCAGCCGGCTCACAGCGCCCGCCGAGAGCCCTACGGCCACGAGCAGCGCGCACATGCCGAGCGAGAAGACGAACAGGTAGGCAAATCCCAGGAAGGCGCTCTGCGTCCGCGCGACCCAGGTGAGCACGGCAGCCATCACCGGCGCCGAGCATGGCGCGGCGACCAGTCCGGACATGGCGCCCATCACGAACGCGCCCCCCACCCGTCCCCCCGTGCCCGCCGTCGAGGCACGCTGCACCAGCGACGCTGGCAGCCGCACCGGGAGCACGTCGAGCATGGCCAGCGCGGCGATTATCAGCAGGTTGGCCATGGCAAAGTAGAGCCATGGATTGGTGCTGACCGTGCCGAACATGGTGCCCGAGATCCCGGCGAATACTCCGAGGGCGGAGTAGACCATCGCCAGCCCCATCACGTACGCGAGGGTGAGCAGCGCCGGCCGCCAGCGCGGCCGTGTCTTCTCGCCGACCGTCTGGCCGCCCACGATCGCCGCGGTGATCGGGATCATGGGGTAGATGCAGGGCGTGAGGCTGGTGAGCACGCCGGCAAGAAAGAGTGCCGGCAGTGCCGTGACCGGACTGCTGGAGAGCTGCTCGGCGATGGCGGAGAAATCCATGGAAGCAAGATATCGACAGGAACTCCCCGGGATACTCCGAGCTTAACGATCGGGGAGGTTCGTGCGTCCATTCACGGATGAACGGGCAGCCCTCGAGCCGGCCACGTTCTTCCAGCTCTTCCCTGTGCCACCTCACACCCGTGACCAGCCGGGACCGTTGCCGTGACCCTGCCCCCACTGACTCGCCCCGGATTTCATCGCTCCCGCGCGCTCCTCATCACCTGCCTGGCTGCCGTCCTCGCGCTGTTCGCGCTACCCGCCTCGGTCGCGGCGCAGGGCGACATGGATATAGTGCGCGGCATGGTCATCGGGCCCGACAGTCAACCGGTGCGGAATGCCCAGGTCACCGTCACTTCCATGCTCTCGCAGACAGCGCGCACTGCACGAACCGGGGACGACGGGCGTTTCACGATTCTTTTCGCGAGTGGCGGCGGGGACTACCTGGTACAGGTAGTCTCGCTCGGTATGCACCCCTTCGAGACGCGCGTTCAGCGGGCTGCTGACGAGGCGTTCCTGCTGGTGAATGCACGGATGGAGGCGGCGCCGCAGGTTCTGGCTGGGGTCACCATCCAGGGTACTACCAGACCCCCGGCCGGCCTTGGCGCGCAAACCAATGTCGGGGGGTCAGAGCAAGCTGTGGGAAGCGCGGGTGCGGCGGCGCTGTCGGCCGCCGAGGCGGGCGAGCTGAGTGCACTGGCCGCGACGCTGCCCGGAGTCACGCTGATTCCGGGGGTGGACGGAGCGCCGGCCGGTTTCTCGGTGCTCGGCCTTGGCGCCGACCAGAACCGCGTCACCCTGAACGGCATGGAGTTCGACGCCAGCGACATCCCGCGTGGCGCGGCCGCGGTAACCACCCTCACCACATCCAGCTACGACGTGGCAAGGGGCGGTTTCAGCGGCGCCGAACTCTCCGTCTCGTCGATGCCCGCGTCCAACTTCATCCGCCGCTCGTTCGAGCTGTCGCTGGACGACCCTGGCCTGCAGTGGACCGATCCGGCAGCGGCGCGATTCGGCCAGGAATACCGGAACGTCCAGCTCAGCGGCTCCTTCTCCGGCCCGCTCGTGCAGGATAAGGCGTTCTACAACGCTTCGGTGCAGCTTGGCCGGCGCTCCAGCGGCCTGCAGTCGTTGCTCGCAGCCGATCCGGTGACACTCCAGCGCCTGGGTGTCGCCCCGGACTCCATGGACCGATTGCTGGGCGTTCTGGCCGGCCTTGGTGTGCCAGCAACGATAGGCGACGTGCCCAAATCGCAGCTCGACGACAACGGCTCCCTGCTGGCAAGGCTGGACCTGTCGCCGTCCGGTCAGCGAAATCTGAACTTCACCGCCAGCGGTTCGTGGCGCAGGTCGGGTGGGGTGAGCATCGGACCCAGCACCCTCCCCGCACGTGGGAGTGAGCGCAGCAACTGGAACGGGGCGCTGAGGGGGAGCTTCTCCACATACTTCTCTTCCGGCTTCCTCAACCAGACCCGCCTCGGAGCAAACTTCTCGGGCGCCGACGGTTCGCCCTACCTGGCGCTACCGGGCGGGCGCGTGCTGGTCAGTTCCGCCCTTCCCGACGGGACCACCGGGGTCAGCACACTCTCATTCGGCGGCAGTGGTTCTCTGGGCACCACCTCGCGTAACGAATCCTATCAGCTCACCAACGAGACATCCTGGTTCACCGACGACAACCGCCATCGGTTCAAGTTCGCAGCCGAAGTGCAGTTGTCGCGCTACCGGCAGGACCAGTCATCCAATCAGCTCGGGTCGTTCTCGTACAACTCCCTGGCCGACCTCGAGGCGGGGCTGCCCACGTCGTACTCCCGTCGCCTCAGCGACCAGCTGCGCGAGGGCGACGCGATCGACGGCTCGCTCTCCCTCGGCGACGCCTGGCGTCCATTCGGCCGGCGTCAATCGCTGCAGGTGCAGTATGGCATAAGGCTCGACGCCAATCGGTACGGCGCAATTCCTTCGTACAATCCGGTAGTCCAGGAACTCTTCGGGTTGCGAACCGACGAGGCGCCCAACACGATCAGCGTGAGTCCGCGCGTAGGCTTCAGCTGGAGTTACGGCCGCGCAACCAGGCTGGCCGGCCCATTCAATGAGGGGCCGCGCGGGACCTTCTCCGGCGGCATCGGCCAGTTCCGGAACGATCTCCGATCCACGCTCCTCGCGCAGGCGATCGACAACACAGGACTACCGGATGGCGCGCGCAGCATCAACTGCGTAGGGCCGGCGGTGCCCGGAGTGGACTGGGAGTTGTATCTCTCCGATCCGTCCAACCTGCCCGGTAGCTGCGCCGACGGCACCGCGGGCACCGTGTTCTCGGAGCGGTCGCCGAGCGTGACGTTGTTCGATCCTGGATTCACGGCGCAGCGAAGCTGGAGGGCCAACTTCGGCTGGACCGGCCGGCTCTCGCAGCGATTCCGTCTGCGGAGCGAGATCGTGCAGTCGCTCAACCTCGGTCAGAGCAGCGAGCTGGATCACAACTTCCGTGGTGTGCAGCAATTCGCATTGGCAGATGAAGGCAACCGTCCCGTGTTCGTCGAGAGCACCAGCATCGTTCCCGGCACCGGTGCGGTGGCGGCCAGCGACTCGCGCAGCTACTCCGAGTTCAACCGCGTCATGCTGCAGCGCTCCGATCTGCGTTCGCACAGTACGCGCTTGTCGCTCACGCTCTCGCCACTCACCCGCAGTTCCAGCTTCAACTGGAATGCCGGTTACACGGCATCGTGGAGCGAGTCGCAGGAGCGTGGCTTCGACGGCACGACCGCTGGCGATCCCGTGCTGCCTGAGTGGGGGCAGGGTTCCGGCTCCCGTCATCAGTTCAACCTGAGCGCGTCCTACACCTTCCGGAATACGATAGACGTTCAGGGCTATGCCCGGGTGAGTTCCGGCAGCCGGTATACGCCGCGGGTGAGCGGCGATGTGAACGGCGACGGGCGCAACAACGACCGCGCCTTCATCTTCGACCCAGCCACTGCCAGCGATCCCGCAGTAGCGGTGGCCATGAGCACCCTCCTGAGCGAGTCGTCCGGCGAGGTGCGCGCCTGCCTGGAACGTCAGTTGGGTCAGATTGCCGGCCGTAACAGTTGCACCGGGCCGTGGACCACGCGATTCAACCTCAATGTGGGGGTCCAGCCGGGCAGCTTCGGCCTGCCGCAGCGCACATCGGTTCGCTTCAGCCTGAGCAATCCGCTACCAGCGTTCGACGAGCTTGTGCATGGCTCGAGCGGCATTCGGGGCTGGGGTCAGGAGAACAGGGGTGATGCTACGTTGCTGTACGCTCGCGGCTTCGACCCGGCGACGCAGCGCTTCCTGTACGAGGTGAACCCTCGCTTTGGCGACACTCGTCCCTCCACCAACGTGGGGCGCTCTCCCTTCCGGATCTCGGTCGAGTTCAACGTGGGCTTCGGTCCGACGCCGGAGCGCCAGCAACTGGCCAACGAGCTGAGCCGTGGCCGCAGCCGCGACGGCGAGCGCATGACCGCCGCGCAGCTACGTACGCGCTACATCCGGAGCGTCGCTGGCCCGCTGCCGGCTCTGATGTCGGCCGCCGACTCGCTTGGCCTCACCTCCGGCCAGCGCGACAGCCTGCTGGAGTTGGCCAGGCGCCACGCCGCCGCCGTGGACTCCATCTACACGCCGCTCGCCGACTACCTGGGCGGGTTGGGCAAGGAGTACGATCTGGACGAGGCTGCCAGTCGGGTGGAGGATGCTCGGGATCGTGCCACGAAACAGTTGCTCGCCACCACGCGCGAAGCGCGGGCGATCCTTACCGAGGAGCAGTTCCGTCAGCTTCCCACCTTTGTCCAGACGCAGTTCGACGGCCGCCTGGTTCAGCGGGCGCGCAGGATGGGCGAGACGGGGCGACGCTTCGATCGGTGATCGAGCGAGCTGTCGCCACCGCTACTGCCGACCTCGCGCGCTGACGCTCACGGCACCGGCGTCATCGGCACGAATACCACCCCATCCGGTTCCCGTCCGGTAGGCAGGAGCGCGACAACACGCCTCGCTCGCACGTCCACTACAGTCACCGCGTCCACATTGGCGTTGGATACATAGGCCAGTCGGCCGTCCGGCGAGACGATGACGCCGATCGGCACACCGGTGCCGGCGCCGAACTCCATGCCGAGCATCGTGCCGCGGGTGAGCGAGCTATCGGCGCGCATCGTGACCACGCCTATCGAGTCGCCGCTGAAGCCGTCGAAGAAACGCAGGTCACCGGAGCGGGCATTGGTCACCAGCGCCGTCGACCCGTCCGGTGTGAACGCAATGCGGATGGGGAAGTCCGCCGACGACAGGGTGTCCAGCGGTGCCAGCGTCTGGGCATCGAGCACGCTCACCGTGTTGGCGGCGCGGTTGGTCACCCACAATTCGGAGCCGTCGGGGGTGAGCGCGATGCCTTCCGCACCCGCGCCAGTGGGCACGGTGCGCAGAACGTAGCGACCGCCGAGGTCGATCATCGTCACACTCCCCGAGCCTATGTTCGCCACGTAGGCATAGGAACCGTCGCCCGAGACACGGATCATGTGCGACAGCGCCTGGCCGGTGCTGATCGTGGCCTCGATCCGGCGCGACGGTATGTCCACCAGCGCGACCAGGCTGTCAGTCTCCAGGGTGACCGCTACACGCCTGCCGTCGGGCAGCCAGGCCACGCCGTGCGGGCGCCGGTGCGGCGCGAGGTCAATCGTGGCCGTGGCCGTGCGCGTCGGCAGGTCGAGCACGGTGAGCGTGGAACCAGCCTCGCCAGGCACACCATAGTTGGTCACCACTGCCGTCCGTCCGTCGGGCGAGAGGGCGACCTCGTGCGGACCGGGACCGGTCGGCATGGTCGCCAGCATCTCGCCGTTCGTGGGATCGATCAGCGAGGCGCTGGCTGCACCCTTGTTCAGGACGAGCAGGTGACCGCGGACGGGCGCCGCTGTCCGGCCGCCGCCAGTGGCGCAACCGACCATGGCGAAGATGGCGGAGACGATGGCGATCGTGCTCCAGCGGAGCGCCGTGATGTGGCATGGCCGGCGGAAGATGGTGTTGGTCATTCTTCTGGAATCTACGGTGGAATCGTGATCCTGGCATCATGTGGTAGACTCGCTGCCTGGCGCCAGGGCATGCTGTCCCCCGGGATGCCGGGTTGTCATCCGCAGGCCCCTCCCGTCGCAGGGCGCCGTACGCACCCTCCAGGGCCGCTGGTGGAGAATTACTGCCGCGAAACGAGCTGAGCGAATTGCGGGTACCGGCAGCTCGCGCGAGCCACCGAGCGGGATAGCTTCAGGGCATCCGACCCTACCGTCCTCCGAGCCACAGCCCATGGACCGCATAACCCAGCAACTCGCCTTCATCGTCGAGATCGACCGCCTGAAGGGCGTCCTCCGCCGCACCTCGCTCTGCGACTGTTCACGCCTGGAGAACAGTGCCGAACACTCCTGGCACCTGGCGGCTATGGCCGTGCTGCTCGCCGAGCATGCAGGCACCGGCGTGGACATTGGCAGGGTGACGCGGATGGTGCTGGTGCACGACATCGTCGAGATAGACGCCGGCGACAGCTACGCCTACGACGTCGCGGCAAACAGCGGGCGGGAGGCGCGTGAGCAGGCGGCTGCCGACAGACTCTTCGCCCTGTTACCCGAGGACCAGGGAGCGGAGCTGCGGGCGCTGTGGGAGGAGTTCGAGGGGCGCGCCACGCCAGACGCCCGCTTCGCAGCGGCGCTGGACAGTCTCCAGCCATTGCTCAACAACGACAGGTCGGGCGGTGAGAGCTGGCGCACGAATCGGGTGAATCGTGGGCAGGTGCTGACCCGGATGGAGCCCATCCACGACGCCCTGCCTGCCCTCTGGCCAACGGTACTGGAGATCGTCGACAGGAACTGCGCACTGGGCAACATAGGCGCCTCAGTAGTCGCCAGCGAGCCCGAGAGAGGCCGCTGAGCGAGATCGCCGCCGGCCGCGGCGGCCGCTACTCCGCCCGCAGCGCTACCGTCGGGTCCACCGCCGCAGCGCGCCGGGCGGGCAGGTAGGCGGCCACCGCGGCTGCGGCGATCAGGAGAACGATGACGGCGCTCAGCGTCGCCGGGTCGGTCGGGCTCACCTGGTAGAGCAGCGATGCGAGCAGCCGGGTGCTCGCCATCGCCCCGATCAGGCCCACGGCCAGCCCGACGACCACTGGCACCATCGCCTGCCCGAGCATCAGCCGCACCACTCCGGCCGGTGTGGCGCCCAGCGCCACCCGCACGCCGATCTCGTGCTCCCGCTGCCGGACCACGTAAGACACCACTCCGTACAGCCCAACCGTCGCCAGGACCAGGGCGAGCGCGCCGAAGAGCGTCACGAGGAGGGTGAAGAAGCGTGGTGTAGCGGTCGAGTCGCCGAGCCTGTCGCGCATTGGCGCGAGGGCGAGGATCGCCTGGTTGGGCTCGACCTCGCGGATGGCGCGGCGCACGGCGGGAATGAGCGCCGCCGGGTCGCCGGCCGTGCGGATGACGAGTGACATGTGCACCCTCGGCATGGCCAGTTGGGGCAGGTAGGCCATGTAGTCGGCCACCGAATCCAGGCGCGCCGTGCGCACGTCACCGGCCACACCGACCACCCGCACCGGTTCCCGCGTCGTCGCTCCCACGAAGAAGAAGGTCTCTCCGACGGGGCTGCGACCAGGCCAGAAGCGCTGTGCCATGCGGGCGCTTATGACTGCCTGGGTGACCCCGCCGCTGTCGGCCACCGTCGCCGGGACGTCGTTGCCGGCGAGCAGGGGGATGCCCATGGCCTTCAGGTAACCGGGCGTCGCCGGCTGTATCAACACTCGCGGCTCCTCGCCCGCCGCGGCATCCGGCTGCCCGGGTACGGCGAACGGCGCCGGCTCGCCGGTACCATCGGTGAACGGCGCGAAGGTGGTCGCGCCAGCGGCTACCACGCCCGGTATGGCCCGCACGCGCTCCACCATCTCGTCTTTCCGCTGCAGGTAGCGGCGCGTGGTATCGCCCGGCGCCCGGTAGATACTGAACCTGGCCAGCAACGCATGATCTGCCTCGAAACCCGGATCCTGCCGAGTGAGTTGCTCGAAGCTGCGCAGCATGAGCCCGGCCCCGCTCACCAGCACCACTGCCAGCGCGACCTCCGTCGCCACGAGCAGTGCGCGCATGCGATGCGTTGCCTGCCCGCCGCTGCTCGCCCGTTCGCGCAGGGTGTCGGGCACGTGCGCGCGAGACGCGCGTAGCGCCGGCAACAGCCCCACTGCCAGCCCCACCACGAGAGTTACCAGTAGCGTCACGCCGAGCACGGCGAGGTCCACCCTGATCTCGCCGGCGCGTGGCAGAAAACCGCCGCTGAGCGCGCCCAGGCCGCGAATACCCCACCAGGCCACGAGCGCCCCGATCCCGCCGCCGACCACGGCCAACAGCAGACTCTCGGCGAGCAGCAGTTGCACCAGTCGCGTCCGGCCGGCGCCGATTGCCGCGCGCACGGCCAGTTCACGCGACCGGGCGCCAGCGCGCACCAGCCCCAGGTTGACCACGTTCGCGCAGGCGATGGCCAGCACCAGCGCTACCGCGCCCAGGAGCACCAACAGCCCCCTCTCCACGCGGCCCACCAGGGTGTCGCGCAGCGACTGCACCCGGGCCGACATCCAGCCGCTGTTGCTGTCGGCGTATTCCGCCGCCAGACGCTGCTGCAGAGTCGTCAGCTCAGCCTGGGCCATCTCAGCCGTCGCGCCCGGCCGCAGCCTGCCGATCACGCTCAACCAGCGGGCGAACCGGATACGCGGCACGCCGCTCTCGGGCAGCACGCTCGTCGGCACCCAGAGCTCCGATTCGGGCGCGGGAAAGCTGAACTCCGGCGGCATGACCCCAATCACCGTGAACGGTTCACCGCCCACGCGCAGCGGACGTCCAACCGCCGCAGGGTCGGCGCCGAGCCGGCGGCGCCAGAAGGCATCGCTGACCACGACCACGCGATTCCGGCCGTCCTCGTGCTCCTGTGCGGTGAACGTGCGACCGAGGCGGGCCGGCGTGCCCAACGTGTTGAAGAAGTCCCGCGAGACGTAGACGTGGCGTGCGTACTCCGGCTCGCCGTCGTCGTCACCGATCACGAGGCCGGCGCCGATGGTGCTGTAGCCAGCCACCGACGCGAGAGCGCCGCCCTGCTCCTGCCAGTCCACCAACTCCGGCACGGAGAGCGCGCCGCGCTCCATCCCGGCTTCCGGATTGGACGGCCAGAGCCGCACCAACTGCTCCGGCGCCGGATACGGCAGCGGACGCAGCAGCACGCCGCGCACGACGCTGAAGATCGCCGTCGTGGCGCCGATGCCCAGGGCCAGGGTGAGCAGGACGACCACCGTGAAGCCCGGCGTCCGACGCAGTGAACGAGCCGCGTAGCCCAGGTCGTGGTGAAAATCGGTGAGATGCGACATGCGACGACGAGCTCCCTGGTTGGTGGAGGCAAGCTGGCGACAGCGGTCACGAACGCGCTCCACGTTGCCGAATCGCCTGATGGCCGCCCTTCGCGCCTCATCGGGCGTCGCGCCACCGGCCAGCAGTTCCTCGACCAGCATGTCGAGATGGAACGCCAACTCCTCGTCCACCGCGCCGCGCACATCGCGCTCGGCGCTCGGCAGCCGGAAGAAGCGGCGCAGACCAGGGACGAGAGGCATCGGGGCGCGGGTTACGGGCAGCGAGCAGCGGGCAGCGTCAGCCCACCGCCAGCACCCTGCTCACGGCGGTGGAATAGCGTGCCCAGTCAGCCGCTTCGGCGCGCAACTGGCGGCGGCCCGCGGTGGTGAGCTGGTAGTACCTGGCCCGGCGATTGTTCTCGCTCAGCCCCCACTCCGCCTCCACCCAGCCGCGCCGCTCGAGCCGGTGCAGCGCGGGATAGAGCGCTCCCTCCTCGATCTGCAGCACGTCGTCGGTGGTCTCGCGGATCCAGCGCGCGATGGCGTAGCCGTGGCGCGGTCCCCAGCTAAGGGTCTTGAGCACCATCACGTCGAGCGTGCCCTGCAGGATATCGAGATTGTCGGCCACGATCCGTCCCCCTTGAATGCTTATGGGAGAATGATCACATCCTTCCCATAAGCTGTCAATGGGTCGCCGCGCGGAGGCGGGCCTAGCCTGATATGGTGCCCTCGCCCCCGTCTTCGTGCCGTTCCGGGGCGGTTCGCTGGAGGCGTGCGTCGCGAACCGTGCGACGCTGGCCAGGTGCGATTCCAGCCACCCGGTTAGATTGCCACAGTTGTATGCGCCGGGGCCACGAACCCCCTTCTGGCGCCTCCGAATCCCCGAGATCCCAGCTACCGTGGCACCTCAGTTCATATATGTGATGAAGGGCCTGCGAAAGGTGGTACCACCTGCGCGGGTCATCCTGGACGACATCTGGCTCTCCTTCTACCCCGGCGCCAAGATCGGCGTGCTCGGCCCCAATGGCTCCGGCAAGAGTTCGTTGCTGCGCATCATGGCAGGCGTGGACCAGGAGTTTCAGGGCGAGGCGTGGGCGCACAAGGGCACGAAGATCGGTTATCTGCCGCAGGAGCCGGAGCTGGATCCCACCAAGGACGTCCGCGGCAACGTGGAGGAAGCGGTCGCCGAGCAGCGTGCGCTGCTGGATCGCTTCAACGCGATCAGTGCCGCATTCGCGGAGGCCGATGCGGACTTCGACAAGCTGATGGACGAGCAGGCGAAGGTGCAGGAGCGCATCGACACGCAGGACCTCTGGAACCTCGACAACAAGATCGAGATCGCCATGGACGCCCTCCGCCTGCCGCCCGGCGACGCCGACGTGACGACGCTCTCCGGCGGTGAGCGCCGCCGCGTCGCCCTCTGCCGCGTGCTGCTGGAACAGCCTGACCTGCTCCTGCTCGACGAGCCCACCAACCACCTGGACGCCGAGAGCGTGGCGTGGTTGGAGAAGCACCTGGAGCAGTTCCCGGGCACGGTGGTGGCGATCACCCACGATCGTTACTTCCTGGACAACGTGGCCCAGTACATCCTGGAACTGGACCGCGGCCGCGGCGTGCCCTACGAGGGCAACTACTCGGGCTGGCTGGAGCAGAAGCGCGATCGGCTGGCGCGCGAGGAGAAGACCGCCTCGGCCCGTCAGCGCACCCTCGAGCGCGAGCTGGAGTGGGTGCGCCTGTCGCCCCGTGCGCGTCAGTCCAAGAGCAAGGCCCGCCTGCAGGCGTACGAGGAGCTGGCCAGCGAGGCGCAGGCCGAGAAGGTCACCCAGAACGAGATCATCATCCCGCCGGCGCCGCGACTGGGCAACGACGTGGTGATCGCCAAGAACCTGAAGAAGGCCTACGGCGACAAGCTCCTCTTCGATGACCTGTCGTTCTCCCTTCCACGCGCCGGCATAGTGGGCATCATCGGCCCCAACGGCGCCGGCAAGACGACCCTCTTCCGCATGATCGCTGGCAAGGAGGAGCCGGATGGTGGTTCGGTGAAGCTGGGCGAAACGGTGCAACTGGCGTACGTGGACCAGGACCGCACGCTCAACTCGGCGAACACGGCGTGGCAGGAGATCTCCGGCGGCGTGGAGCAGATCATGGTGGGCAAGCGGGAGATCAACAGCCGCGCCTACCTGTCGAGCTTCAACTTCCGGGGCACCGACCAGCAGAAGAAGGTGGGCGACCTGTCAGGCGGCGAGCGCAACCGGCTGCACCTGGCGAAGACGATGATGGAGGGCGGCAACGTCCTGTTGTTGGATGAGCCGACGAACGACCTGGACGTGGACACGCTGCGCGCGCTGGAGGACGCGATCCTCGATTTCAGCGGCTGCGCGGTGATCATCACCCACGACAGGTGGTTCCTGGACCGTGTGGCAACGCACATCCTGGCGTTCGAGGGGAACAGCGAGGTGGTGTGGCACGAGGGGAACTACCAGGGCTACATCGAGGATCTGAAGAAGCGGAAGGGTCCGGATGCGGATCAGCCGCATCGGGTGAAGTACAGGACGTTGGTGCGGGGGTAGTGCCCGGGGGACGGGGTGAGGACGGGGTCGACCCGTCCTCACCCCGTCCCCATTCCCTCACACCCTGTCCCTATTTCAGCTCGATCACCTGGTTCCCCCGCGGCGCCCGTCTGAGCGCCAGCCTGGCCACTGCGTAGCCGATATCCTGGCCGGCCGTTATCTCGAAGCGGAAGTGGATGCCGCCATAGATCCTCGAGTCCCCGGCCTGGTCCACCATCTCGCGAAGCTCGCCGGCCGCCTCGGGGTAGAAGCGGGAGAGCACTCCCGCCGCAGCGGACGAGAGGCAGGAGTGCGCCGACGGATAGGAGGGGAAATTGGGCTTGCTCACACCCGTCGGGATGGTGATCATCGGATCCACCTGGTAAGGTCGGATGGACCAGTAGCTGTACTTGGCCTCGTAGCAGCCGATGGACGCATCCATTATCGCCATGTGCATCACGGCAAACAAGCGAGCCGCGCGGTACTCATTCATCTGCTTGATCTCCGCCACTGCCACGGCGACGCTACCGAAGAAGCCGGCCGGGCCGCCAGGGCCGTAGCCGGACGCCCAGAAGCGCGCGATCTCCTCCTGCTCGGGAGTGCGATTGTCGGAGATCTGTCGCACTTCGGCGAGGTCCGCCAGCAATATCGGCGAGTCGACGGAAGGAGGCGGCGGCGAGTGGAACTGGTCCCCCGAGGTCATGATCCAGGGCCGGATACCGCCCCACGTGGCGTCCTGTGGCGGCAGCGACGTCGGGGTCCAGTATCCGGGTCCGGTCTTCAACGTGCCATCCCAGGGGACGTTGCTACCGTCCGTCGCGGCGTAGGCGACCACCGCTGCGGCGACCGTACGACCCACCTCGACGCCGGCCTCGAAGTCAACCTTCCGCCCCCATGGGCGGATCGTGAAGTAGGCCGCGTCCTCGGCGAGCTGCGTCTCTATGAACGCCTGCTCCAGCGGATAGAGCGCGGCCAGCACGCCGGCTGCGGCGGCGCTGGCCGCACCTGACTCGGACGGCCGCCTGCCGTGTGACCTGGCCTGCCTGGCGGCGATCACCGCGTCATACTGGGCGACGCTGACGAGTGCGAACAGACGCGCGGAGCCGTTCGAGCTCACCTTCTGACGGCCGATGATCGCCCTGGTGCGCTGGTTCCAGCGGGCGGAGGCGGTAACGTGAGCTGCCGACGACGGCACGCGCGAGGCGGTCGGTTCCGTCTCGGGCGCCGTGGGAAGGCGGCTGGTGTCGCTGCAGGCTGCAAGTCCGAGCAGGGCGACCAGCCCGGAGAGGAAGATTCGTGACATGAGGTCCTCCAGAAGGCGGTGGCGGGCGGCGCCACGCTGCCTTATCGTGGGCCGACAGTGCAGGTGAATTCCCCGGGGAGTCACCTGAGGGTTCATCTGAGGTAACGATGGGTCGCCCCGAAACCCGACATCGAGCCGTGCGAGAGAGCGCCGATATGGGTCCCATCCATCCGTCAGAGCCAGAGATGGCCCCCTCGACGACGTCCGCTGAAGTGCTCGCTGTGCTACGGGGAGGTAGCGACGGCGCTCGGCAGGAAGTGCTCGAGCGTCTCTTCCCACTCCTCTACCAACAGCTCCGGGGCCTAGCGCATCGGGAACTCCGTCGGCGCCAGGACGGCGGCTTCACGCTCGAGACCAGCGAACTCGTCCACGAGGCCTACCTCAAGGTCGTCGCCCATTCGCCCACCGACACGCCTGACCAGGCGCACTTCCTGGCGCTGGCATCGCTGGCCATGCGTCACGTGCTCGTCGATCGTGCGCGGGCGCGCGAGAGGCTGAAGCGGGGCGGAGGCCGCGGCCGCGTCACCTTCGACGAGGACCGGATCGCCGTCGACGATCAGCCCGAGGCGTTGCTGGCCCTGGACGAGGCCCTGACCTGGCTCGCCGAACTGGAGCCACGGCTGGCCAGGGTGGTGGAATGCCGGTTCTTCGGTGGACTGGGGGAGGAGGAGATCGCCTCAGCGCTCGGCGTGACCGAGCGCACGGTCCAGCGGGACTGGGTGAAGGCGCGCATGCTGCTGCGCCGGGCGCTGGAGCCGTGAGCAGTTCAGGCGGGCCCGAGGGCGGTCGCGTGCGGCCACTTCTCTCGCGCGACGAGTGGCAGCGCCTCGAGCCGCTGGTGGACGCATTACTCGACTCGCCGCCCGATCGCCGCACGGCACTGCTCAGCGAGCTCAGTGGCGACGATTCCACCTTGCGCGCGGAACTCGAGCGTCTGGTCGCGGAATGCGAGTTGGAGTATCCGGCTCTCGAGCGATCCGTGGGGAGCACCTTCGCGATGATGCTCGAGGACGAGATGCCGCCGATGCCCGAATCGCTGGCCGGGCGCTACCAGATCCTCCGCGAGGTCGGCCGTGGCGGCATGGCCATCGTCTATCTCGCCCGGGACCTGAAGCACGGGCGGGACGTTGCCGTCAAGGTCGTGCGTCCCTCCCTCGCCGCCGCGCTGGGACGCGCGCGCTTCCTGCGCGAAATCCAGATCGCCGCCCGCTTACGTCACCCGCACATCATGCCTGTCTATGATTCGGGCGAGGTGCCGGTCGAGCCCGAGCCGGGCGGTGCGCCGCGCGAGGTGCGCGCTCCGCTCCTGTACTACGTCATGCCGTACGAGCCGGGATTGTCGCTGCGCGAGCGGCTGACGCGCGACGGGCCCATGCCCGTGCAGGACGTCGTCCAGATCCTGCGCGATGTGTGCGAGGCGCTGGCCCACGCTCACCAGCACGGAATCGTGCACCGCGACATCAAGCCCGACAACGTGCTGCTCTCAGGGCACCACGCCGTGGTCACGGACTTTGGTGTCGCCGGCGCCGTGAGCGCGGCGACGGTGGAGCCGACGACTGCAGGCGCCAGTACCGTGGCCGGCACTCCCGCCTACATGGCGCCCGAGCAGGCGGCCGGTCCCGGCCACCGTATCGATCATCGCGCGGACATCTACGCCGTCGGCGTGCTGGCCTACGAACTGCTCGCCGGGCGGCCGCCACTCGCCGACAGCGCGCCACAGTCACCAGCACTGTCACGAATGCAGAACGTGGCGCGAGTTCCTACCAGCCGGTCCCGGCTGCCGGCCCGCATGCAGGACGTGGCGCGGGCTGCGACGAGCCCAGCTACAGTACCGGCCCGCATGCAGGACGTGGCGCGGGCGGCGACGAGCCCAGCTAAAGAACCGGCCCGCATGCAGGACGTGACGCGGGCTGCGACGAGCCTACCCCCAGAGCCGGCTCACCTCCAGGACTTGGTGGAAGAGCTGACGAGCAGTTCCGGGGAAGCGGCCCGCGTCGGGGAGCTGGCAAGGGCGTCGTCGAGCCTATCCGCGGTACTGCCTCGCGTACGGGACGTGGCGACGGAGCTGACGGCTCATCGCCCGGACGTGCCGCACGCGCTCGCGGCGCTGATCGCGAAGTGCCTCGCGCCGCGGCCGGGCGATCGCTGGCAGAGCGCCGACGAACTGCTCGCCAACCTCGCGCCGAGCGTCGTCGCGACCGACTCCACAGCAGCCCGCCCGCACAGGTCATGGGCACTCGCCGGTGGCGCCGGGGTTGCCGCGTTAATGGTCGTCGCCGTCGTTGCTGTCGTCGCCGTCGTCTGGCTGGGTGATCGCGCCGAGCGCCCGGCGCTCCTGATCGGGCGGGCCAGTCAGCTCACGTCCGAGCGCGGGCTCGAAGTGCAGCCTACGATCTCGGCCGACGGGCGTTATGTCGCCTATGCAGTGGGGAATTCCCTGCGGATGCGTATCGCCATCCGGCCCACGACCGGTGGTCCGGCGAGGTGGCTCACCGCCGACACCACGGCCAACCAGTGGCTTCCACGCTGGTCGCCAGACGGCGGGCGCATCCTGTTCCTGTCGTCCGGCGGCGTCTCGAGTGTCCGCGCCGACGGGCGACTGGTGCGCCAGGAGATCGCCAGCCGGCCCGGCGCAATCGTCAGCTCCGCCACCTGGTCCCCAGACGGTCGCCAGATCGCCTATGTGCGCGGTGACTCGCTCCTCTCACGCACCCTCGCTTCAGGCGCGACTCGCCTCATCGCCACGGGGGCCGACCTGCACTCGTGCCGCTGGTCCCCCGACGGCATCCGGCTCGCCTGCGTGTCCGGCAATTCGTTCTACGCTACGGTGGGCGCCGTTTCCGGCATAGGCTCCATGTTCGGGAATCTCGCGCCGAGCCGGATCGTGATCGTACCGGCTGCGGGTGGGCCGCCGGTAAGCGTCACCGACAGTGGCTCCCTGCACCAGAGTCCCGTCTGGTCGCCGGACGGGCAGACGCTCTTCTACGTTTCCAATCGGCAGGGCCCGAGAGACGTCTACGCGCTCGACGTCGGTGGACGCTCGCCGGCCGATGGCGAGCCCGCGCGCGTCACGGCGGGCATGGGCGCCCAGTCCATCGACTTCTCGGCGGACGGCGCTCGCATGGTCTATGTGGCCTACAGCAGCACCGCCAACGTCTGGTCGATGCCCATCCCCGCGCGTCCGCCGGGTTCGGACACGACCGCGGTGCCCGTGACGACCGGGAACCAGACCGTCGAAGGGGTGCGCGTCTCGCCAGACGGCAGGTGGCTGGTCTACGACTCGGACCTGAGCGGCAACTCCGACTTATATCGGGTGCCGGTGACCGGAGGCGAGGCGGAGCGGTTGACGCGCGGTCCGACGGACGAGTTTCGCGGCGTCATCTCGCCGGACGGGCGCGCGCTGGCCTACCATTCGTTCCGGACCGGAGCCCGCGACATCTTCCTGCTCCCACTGGATTCCGGGAGCCACGTCCCTGTACGGCAACTCACGCGTTCGACAGGTCAGTGGACGATGCCCAACTGGTCGCCGGACGGCACCGCCATCGCCTTCTTCGACATGGCCTCGGCGCGAATTCTGGTGATGCGGCGCGACCGGCAGGGGCGGTGGGGCGCGCCGCAATTCGTCGGTGGACGTGGCTGGCGCGCCGAGTGGTCGCCGGACGGCCGCACCATCGCCTTCATCTCGCCGACGGACGGTCGCATCGCCACAGTGCCCGCTGATTCAGGGCGGCAGCGCGATATCTACGTGCCCGGCGACGGCGATCCGTTAGCCGAGTTGGCAGTATTCGCCGCCAGCGGACGTGAGCTGTACTTCAAGAGCCATGATGTGACTGGCCGGGCGTCGTTCTGGTCCATTTCCATATCGGGCGGGCGTCCGCGGCTGTTGGTGCGCTTCGACGATCCCGGTCGGCCCTCCAACCGGTTCGACTTCGCCAGTGATGGCAGGCGGTTCTATTTCACCCTCGAGGACAGGCAGAGCGACACCTGGGTGGCCGATGTCGGGTGGCGGTGATGGGGCGGGGAATCCTGAGAATGCCCCACGTCATCAATTGCGATTCGCACGAATGTCGCTCACCGCTGTGGAGGCAACCGATCGACGCCGCCGGAGTCCAGCGAACTCCTTCGCGTCAGGCGCTTCAGGGTGCAGGGAACCGGAAGCGGCGAGGTTATCCAGTGGCGAGGGCACTCTCGTTCCCGATCAGCCAGATCTTCGGCCCCGCGAGGACGCGGGTGATGAAGGCATTGTCCTGTGCCCGGCGTCGCGCCTGCTCTGCATGGGAGTAGATCGTCGGGTTCACCGTCCGGCCCAGTCGGGAAGTCGCTTCCTCGATGCTGACAAACAGGTCGGCGTAGGCGAGCGTATCGCTCACCACCATCACGTCCACGTCGCTCGTCGAGCAGTCCTCCCCCCTCGCGATCGAGCCGTAGACGAAGGCCGCGTCTATCAGCCCGCCACCGGTGCGAGCGCACTCCGCAGGATATCAGCGAGCCCGGACGTCCTGAGCACCAGTGCGCTCAGCTCGGCGAACACCGCTGCCGTGGGGTTCGCCTGATAGTGCTTCTGCCTCCCGACGCGGGTTACCGTGACGAGTCCCGCGCTCTCGAGCCGCGCCAACTCCCTCTGGACAGCGCCACTTCCGGAGGCAGCCAGGGCGATGATCAGGCTCAGTTGTAACTCCTGGCGGGATTGCCGAACAGAATTCCCAGCACCCTCAGTTGGACCTTCGTGAAGAGCGCGTCGGCGATGCCTACGACCCTGGGAGCGATAGCTTCGGATGCGGGTGTGGGAGTACCCAGAATGGGTACTCTAGTAGCCGAATTGGGTACCGACAGAACAGGTCATGCCGGGCTCCGGGCGTGGGCCAACCGGCGAGCCTGCTGACATGTGGGCGACACTATCGGCGAACTGGCAGCATCGCCTTGTCACAGCCGGAACGGATGAGCCGACGCAGAGAAATCGCGAACCAGCAGGCAGCTGAGTGCGAGTCGGAAGACACGATCGCTGTCAGCGTCGTCACTCCACCCTGAGCACGATAGCCGGGTCCTGTCGCGCCACTCGAAGCGTCGGAACGGCCGCCGCCAGCATCGCCACGCCAGAGAGCAGACCGGCCACGCCGAACATCACACCCGGATCGTCGGGCGAGGTCTGGAAGAGCAACGGTCCGATCCAGTGTCTCGCGGCCAGCGCTCCCGCGGCCCCGACGCCGAGCCCCGCCAGCACGGCCAACATGCCCTCGCCGGCGACGACACGCATCACGTCGCGCAGCCTGGCGCCAAGCGCGAGTCGCACCGCGATTTCCGGCGCGCGCTGCACGGCCGCGAACGACACCACGGCATACAGTCCGACAGCGCCGATCCCCAGCGCCAGCAGTCCGAAAATCGCGAACATCGCGGCCGCCACGCGCCACGGACGCAGTTCCGCTTCCACCACGTCGCGCATCCAGCGGATCGAGAGGCGAGGCATGTCCGGCCGCACGCTCAGAATGGCCTGGCGTACAGCGGGGATCGTTGCTGCTGCCGGACCGTCGAGCCTGATCGCCATCTGCCCCGGGCGGCCCTTGCTGTAGCGGATCTGCGCGAGCGACGTATAGGCGAGCAACCCATCGCGCTTGAGGATGCTGCGTCCGTAGATATAGCCCTCGAGCACTCCTACCACCGTGAAGGACGGGCCACTTGAATCTCCGACCTACTATCGACGTAGCATGTCACTTAGTCAATGTCGGGTCGACTGCTGAATGCTCGTAGCATGCGTACCGGGGCAGCGACTCGCACATCAACCCATCGCCGGTCTGTGCGTCACATCTTCACGCGTTTCCGCTGAACAGAATGCTGATGTAAATCGACTTCCCCGAACCAGTAGGGAGTTAGACCACTGCCCACCAGGGCGCCGCAATCACCCGGTCCGATATCATCCGGATATGAGGGTCAGCGCTCAGTAACAACCCGCGTCGGGTATCTGGATGTCGTTCCATGAACGTGCCGAGGTGTCGCGCGTCACCGCGGCCCGAATGCGTCGTTGTCTTCACCTCCACAGCCAGCAGGCCGCCGTCCATTTCGAGTATGAAGTCCACCTCCTGGCCGGATTGGAGGCGCCAGTGGTGGACCGATCGACCGGGAGCTATGTCCTTCCATATCGCGAGGTCGATAGCGATGAGGTTCTCGAGATGGAAGCCGGTGGGCTCTGGTTCGCGAGCGGCGGCGAGGGCCAGTGCTGGGTCTACCAGAAACTGCTTGGGCGCCTTGATGACGCGCATGCTCGCGTTACGCGAGTACGCGGGAACAAGCTCGAGGAGGAAACTCCGCTGCAGCGCGCCCAGCCATCGCCGGATGGTGGTGACGGGGATCCCGAGGTCAGCGGCGAGTCCGTTAGCATTGAGAACCTGGCCGGTACGCGCCGCGAGCAGGCGCAGGAACTGCTCGAATCGGTCGCTCGACTCGATCGAGAGGATCTCCCGTATGTCGCGGTTGGCGTAGACCTGCACGTAGTCATCGAGCAGACGTCGGCGTTGGACAGGGGGGACGGCGACGGCCCGAGGGAAACCCCCAGTCTGGACCACAGAACGCCAGTCCAGCGCCCCGCTCTCCTCGCTCCTGGCATCGAGCTGCTCAAACACCATCCGGTCGTCGCGCTGGAAGAGGAAGTCCCAGCCGCGATGCACTTCATGGAGTCGGAGCTCACTCAGGCTCAGCGGACGGAGGATCCGATACGCCGCCCGGCCCAGGAGTGAGTCGCCGACCGCGCCGGTTATCCGGGGCTGGTTGGACCCGCTCAGCAGATACTGACCCGGTCGCTGATCCCGGTCCACGACGGCTTTCATGGCGAGGAACAGTTCCGGAGCGCGTTGCGCCTCGTCCACGAAGCCGGGGCCGTCGAGCTCCGCAAGCAGCCCCTCAGGGTCTTCCCGCGCCTGGGCGAGTACGTCCCGATCGTCCAGGGTGCGGTACGCCATCCCTCTGGAGGCAGCTATCTCTCTGCCCAGCGTGCTCTTCCCCACCTGCCGCGCCCCGACCAGCACCACGACAGGGTACAGCAGCATGTCCTGTCGTATCGTGGACCCGAGAGCGCGTGGATAGGTTGCGTTGTCCATATCACGAATTTATCGTTATATTGTCTCCATACGGACAATATACAGGTACGAGGTTTGTCATGCCAGAGAAACATTCGGTCGAGGATATCACGGACTTCCTGACCCATGTCGGCGACAGGGGGCTCATGCCGGCAGCCACCGCCCAGGCTATGGCGGTCGCCGTCCGGAACGTATTTTCAGTGCTGGAGGATGACGAGCGAGCCAACATCCCGCTCGACGACCTGGACAGTATCATCACGCGCTTCAACAACAAGCGTGCTCGCGACTTCAACCCCGCATCGCTGAAGGAGTACGGCCGCCGGGTTCGACGTGCCGCGGAGCTGTATCAGTCGTGGCGCGCCGACCCCTCCAACTTCAGCGTCCGGACCCGCGCGTCGAGCGCTGGCAGGCGGGAGAAGAGGGTCAGCGAGAGCAGCACGACGGCGCCGTCGGAGCGTGCGGGTTCCCGGCCCGCCGAGCTGAAGCGGCTACAGCCTGATACCGTGAACGGTTATCAGATGGTCTTTCCGGTGCGTCCGGGTCAGATGGTCACTCTGACGAACATCCCGCACGACCTCACGCGCGCCGAGGCCGATCGCCTGGCGCAGTTCATCGGACTGCTGGTTTCGGAGTGAGTCCTCGACAGGCGTCTTGCTACTGCTCTGCCTCTCAACCGCTACCATCAGCCTGGGCCGGATCTGGCAGCCCACTGGCCGTGCCTCGGATGTCGCTGTCCCTGAGACGAGACTCCGCGTTCGCGATCTGACTACCTGTCACCGGAAACGCCGAGGCCCTCTCGCCCCGCCGCAGCGCGGCTATCTGCATGGTCGACGGCGGAATGCCGAACATGCTCCGCGAGGTCCGCGAGAGGTGCGCCGCGTCCGCAAAGCCCGCCGCGTGCGCCGCCGCCGAGAGCGACGCGCCGCCAGTGAGCAACCCCCACACGCGCAGGAAACGGCGCCAGAGGATGTAGGGACGCAGCCCGATGCCGGTCTCCTCGACGAACAGGTGCCTGAACCGACTGGGTGAGAGGCATGCCTCCGCCGCTACCTCGTCGAGCGTCAGCGCGCGGTCCAGATGAGTACGGATGTAGGCTATCGCGCGCAGGATGCGCTCATCGGAGACGGCCGACGGTCGCACGTTGCCCGTCAGCTCCTGCACCAGTTGTCGCGCCGCCGTCGAGATGGCGGACGCCGTGCCCTCACACTTCCAGGACGTGAAGAGTCGTCCCGCCGCGTCGGCCAGGACCTCCTCCGGCAGCGCCGTGATCCCGCCACGCAGCTGTCGCTCGGTCAGCGCCCGACCCTCGTGGGTCTCGGGCTCCACGAAGAGGATCGCCGCGCACTCGACCTGGGAGGTGTCCATCGTGTGCGGCTGACGGGAGGGGATGATTGCGCCCCAGTAGGTTGTCCACTCCTCGCGCTCGCTGGACCGGAAGCGAATGCCCGGCGACGGACCGAATGCGATCTGGAGCGCGTAGTGCGCATGCATGGGCACCACGGCCGAAGCGGCGCCCGGCCGACGCCTGCTGAGAAAGATGCAACCACTCTCCCAGGCCACGAAGTCAGTGTCGTATGCGCTCACCGTCCATCCCGGAATCCTGGTGGCCCCGCACACGCTCCAGCGGTCTTCAACTCGTCCGATCAGCTGCTGACGAGCTCAACTGGGTGACGCCGAGGCGATGCGGCTGGATAACTGTTCGGCGATGAAGCTGGCATCCCCGCCCACGCCGCCCAGCAGCGCCGAGGTCATGTTGTGCTGGAAGCGCAGCCCGACGAAGTAGAGGCCCGGAGCATCCATCACGACGCCGCGATGATGGCGGGGCGCACCGCGCTCGTCAAGCACCCTCGGCGTGAGCCACGAGTAGTCTGGTGAGAAGCCGGTGCACCAGACCACCACTCGCGGCTGGAGGACCTGCCCCTCGCACACCGGCCACGAGTCGCGCTCCTCGGTGAGCCTCCCCACGCGAACGATGCCGGCCTCACGCAGTGCCCGTCCGGGGATGCCCACCAGCGGATCGCCGTTCATGGTCCGGGCGCGCAGCCGGCGTCCCCATGGCGTTTCGACTGTGGCCCTGGTCAGAACCGGCCAGAGCCAGTCGTAGACGTCGCGGCCCAGCAGCCTGCGCGGGATGCGGCCTACCTCCCGACCGGCCAGCCAGACCTTTCGATAACGCGCCAGCTCGAGCGCGATCTGCACGCCCGAATTGCCGGCGCCGACGACGAGGATCGGCCCCTCCGGAAGGTCGAATGGATTCCGATACTGGCTCGAGTGCAGTTGGTGGATCCCGGAAGACAGACGTGCCGCGATCTCGGGGACGCGGGGGCTCTGGAAGGGCCCGGTGGCGACCACCACATGCTCCGCCTCCAGGCAATGGTCGCCGGCACGAATCGCGTAGCGGGAGTCATCCCGGACCATTGCGTCTACTCGCGTGTTAGGTCGCACGGGAAGATCGAATCGCTCGGCGTAGCGCTCCAGGTAGTCCGCCACCTCGTCCCTGTCCGGAAGGTGCTTCGGTGGAGCTGGAAAGGGCATACCGGGAAGGCTGCTGTACCGGGCGGGCGTGAAGAGGCGGAGCGAATCCCAGCGCTGCCGCCAGGCGTCTCCGACACGCCGAGCGGCGTCGAGTATCACGAAGTCCACGTCGCGCCGGGCGAGCTCGTATCCGACTGCAAGACCCGCCTGGCCGCCGCCTATGACGATGGTCTCGAAGCGCTCCACTCGCGCGGATGTCGTGCCGGAGTTCTGCATGGTCATCTGTCTGTCGCCGCCGTGGCTGGATGAGCGGGGCTCCGTCGCCCGAGTTTCATGTGCACTCGTGACGTGGCCGGGATGCGCCGACGAGCGTGGGGAACTGTGTTCCATCAGGCGGCACAGCCGGAAGCGGGCAGTTGGTAGTCGCAGCGACATTCGCCCGGAGGGCAGGACATGCTGCCACGGCCCGCTCGCGCGCATCGCCAGCACTGGGCGAGCTGGTCGGCACTCTGCGCAACACCCAGAATCCGGCTCGCAATCGCCGCGGCATCTGCCGTGATGCCGCTCACGGCGGCGCGGCCAACGCTATCGAATGACAGCTCGGCAACTGTCCTGAAGCCCGCCTTCTGGATGCCCCTCCCCGACGCAGGGTTCTCCGGTGCGTAGACGATCCAGAACCGCTCCGCCTCCGGCAACTCGGCACGGACCACGGCGTCGAGCAGGCGAGGATAGATGCCCAGGCCGCGGTGAGCCGGCAGGGTCACGAAGTTCCAGAGGTACCGCTCACCGGGCGGAATGAGGAAGGCGGAGCCGACCTCTCCGATCTCCGCCGACGAGGTGGCAACCCATCCCCAGGCGGCCGTGGCGCCATCGCGACATGCAACGTATGAGCGATGACCGGCGTCGAAGCGACGCTGCATTTCCTGCTCGCTTCGACCCTGCAGGGCGGCCATCACGGACGCGCTCAGCTCACGCCTGACAGCGAGTCCGGGGAGGGGGGAGAACGCTTCGGGAATATCATGGAACTGGCGGATTGCAATGGGCATGGCGTCATCCTCGGTCTGTGGCGAGTGCGGTCGTGATGGCGAGGGATGACGCTACCCATCACCCACGTGAGCGCGCTTGAACCGAAGGGCTGACTTCTGAGCGCAGTTCCCGGCGCATGCGCCATGGCCGTTGGTCCTCGCCACGATCGCGACCCACGTCGGGCGCGGGTCAACCAGCGGGATCGATCCACCAGGTCAGCCCCTTCGTTCAACCACCCAGCCGCTCCGTTCAAGAGTCGCATCCTCGCCGCCGGTAGACTCGACCCACGTCCACGATATCACGTGGATCGATTCACATAACCGCACTCCTTGCGAGGTCCCGATGCGAAACGTCGCCTGCACCATCGCCGGCTCAAAGAGCCCCGCAGTGCGCATCAACCGCCGTAGGTCCACTCAACTCGGCACCATGATGCTTCCAGCCGTCGGCCTGCTCACCGGTTGCATGCTCTTCACCCGTCCGCCGGCAGATATCGATTACGCCCGCACCCGGTCCAGCGCGAGCGGCGTGTACCATGCGACGATCCATCCCGACGGTGACTCCATACCGCAGGGCCGCCTGCAGCGCTGGACGCTTCACCTGGAGACAGCGGACGGGACGCCGGTGGATCGCGCGAGGATCGAGGTGGGCGGTGGCATGCCTCAGCATGGACACGGCCTGCCGACGCGGCCACGCGTCACGCGGCCTCTAGGTGCGGGGAACCACCTCGTGGAGGGCCTCAAGTTCAACATGGGTGGCTGGTGGGTAGTCACCTTCCGGGTGGAATCGGCAGCGGGCACTGACTCGCTCGTATTCAACGTGAAGCTGTAACCGCGAGCGTGCGCCATGAACCGGAGCCGGCCATTGCGCCAGCGGCATCTCTTCCTGTCGCTCCTGGGGTTGCTGACATTCCTGGCATCCTCGGGCGCGGCAGTCCGCGGTCGCTCAGCCTCGACCGACCGGTGGTCTGAACAGGAACGCGCCTTGCTGCGCTCGCTCACTCTCAGCAGCCTCGGCCCACTGCCGGCCGACCCGTCCAACCGCTACGCCGACGATTCTCTTGCCGCCAGGCTCGGACAACGGCTGTTCTTCGACGAGCGTCTGAGTTCCACCGGCACGGTCTCCTGCGCGAGCTGCCACATGCCGGACCGTCAGTTCCAGGACGATCGCGCCCTGGCTCACGGTGTGGGGCTCACGTCGCGGCGCACCATGCCGATTGCCGGAACGGCTTACAGCCCCTGGCAGTTCTGGGATGGCCGTGCCGACAGTCAGTGGGCGCAGGCGCTCGGTCCGCTGGAGAGTGCGGTAGAGCACGGCGGCGATCGCACTCAGTACCTCCACCTCATCGCCTCCGACTATCGCCGGGAGTACGAGTTGATCTTCGGCCGTCTGCCCCGGCTGGATGGACTACCGGCGCATGCAGGCCCGGTAGCCGACAGCGTGCGCGCCGTCGCCTGGCGGCGCATTCCTCCGGTACGTCAGGAGGATATCACGCGGGTGTATGCCAACATCGGCAAGGCAATTGCCGCTTACGAGCGTCGCCTGGGGTTCGCTCCGTCGCGCTTTGACCAGTATGTCGCCGCGGAACTGGCCGGCGAGCGCTATACCGCGGCGAGCGTGTTCTCCGCGGACGAGGAGGCAGGGCTGCGGCTGTTCATCGGGAAGGCACGGTGCGCGAACTGCCACAACGGTGCGCTCCTCACCGACAACTCCTTCCACAACACGGGAGTCGGTCTGCCCGGCGTCGCGCTGCCACCGGATCGAGGCCGCGCCACGGGCGTGCGGCAGGCGCTGGCCAGTGAGTTCGCCTGTACCGGGCGCTACAGCGACGCCGGCCCTGATGACTGCGCGGAGCTGAGATTTGCTACTGTGGATGGTGAGGAACTGGTGCGCGCGTACAAGACTCCGTCGCTACGGAACGTCGCCGAACGTGCGCCCTACATGCACGCGGGTCAGATAGCGACACTGGAAGACGTCGTCGATCACTACTCCCGGGCACCCGAGGCTCCGGCCGGACACAGCGAGCTGCAGCCGTTGAGATTGACGACGATGGAGCGTTCCCAGCTCGTGGCGTTCCTGCGTACGCTGAGTGGTCCGCTCGTGGGTCCATTGGCTCCGCCAGCCGGAAGATGAAAATCCATCCGGCGTCCATGATGCCGACCACCCTGGCCACGCTCGAGGGTCGCGGACAGGTTGACCGGAGCTCATGCATGCGCGATCGACCAATCCGAACCCTACCGCTGCGCCTTCCGACGCCTTTCGGGTGGCATCCCGCAAGGACTGCCCGCGCCTGTATTCTGCGCCTCCAGCAGCGCCGTGCAGTCCTCCAACCGGAAGCATCCACAGTCCAGCGAAACACGCAGCACCGCGCGCATGCGCTCGGCGCGCTCCACCATCGCGTCTATCTCGGCCAGCTTTCGCGTCGCCAGTTCCTGCCAGCGTGCAGCCGGTCGCGTACCGGGCACGAAACCTGTCACCAGACGCTTGATCTCGGCCATCGTGAACCCCGCCTCGCGGGCCAGGGCGATGAGGGAGAGCCACTCCAGCACGCTGGCGTCGTAACGCCGCTTGCCGCCCACTCGCGGCGGCTCCGGCAACAGCCCCAGGCTCTCGTAGTAACGGATCGCCGACGCCGTGATTCCCGACCGCCTCGCCACCTCCCCGATTCCCATCCTCACACCGCTTGCCACCATCTCGCCTCCTCGCTCTCTACCGACTCTCACCTGCGCCTTGACCTCAAGTGCACTTCAAGTTGTATCGTTGATGATGGACGTGCAATGCAATCAACTGACGCCCCATCCATGCGGGGCAGGAGGATTCGAGATGTCTGATGTACTCGCCGTCACGGACGCGACCTTCGCCGCCGAGGTGGAGCAACACGATGGACTGGTGGTGGTGGACTTCTGGGCAACCTGGTGCGGCCCGTGCCGCATGATCAAGCCGATCGTCGAGCAGTTGGCAACGGAGTACGTCGGCAGCGTCAAGTTCGCCGCGCTCGACGCTGACACCAATCAGGACACCATGATCCGCTTCGGTGTGCGCGGACTGCCGACCCTGCTCTTCTTCCTGGACGGCAGGGTGGTGGATCAGGTGGTGGGTGCGGTGCCGCGGTCACGGATCGAGGAGCGGCTGCGCGCGCATCTCACTCCGGCCGCCAGCTGAACTCCAGGCACCAGAGCCGCCAAGCCGAACCCCGGACTGCCACCGATACGCGGCGGCAGTCCGGGGTTCTCGCTTGTGGCTTGCTCGCTGAGGCGGCTCGTGCCGGGTCTCCCACTGTCCACACCCGGAGTGCATGCTCGACATCGCGTTGGTATCCGGGGCACATCCGCCGTCGAACGGGACGTGCGGTTGACGGCGGACACGATCAGCCCTCCGGCAGAGCCTGGCGTGCAGCTCTCGACCTGGACACCTTTGATTCACCATTGAACGGCGGACGCCGGCATTTCACCGCGGCGCCACAGACCTCGGCAGCTTCCATCAGTTGCGCGAGCTCACCCCCAACCGACAGGAGTGGATCATGGCTGATATCTGGCTTACCTCGCTCATCACGGACACGCCGCAGGAAGGTTTTGAACTCGCCATCACGCTGAGTCGTCGCGGAGTCAAGTACACCCAGCCGGACGGCGAGGTACTTCACAAACTGCGTCCCGTCTACGCCAACGACGCTGACTCGCTCACGGCTGCCTCACAGGTCGTCGCCATCAATTTTCAGACTGTCGCCGCCGCCAACGGATACTGGCGCAAGTGAGACTTCGGAGCCGACTGGCTCCCGGACGGCCGGGGCCGGTGGCGGGCCGCTGTTCACCTGAGAGGTGCCATCCGGCCAGTCGGGACAGGACGGGTTGTCCGGGTCGTTATTTCCTGGTGTAGAGCGCGTTGACGCTGACGCGACGGCCATGCTCTGTCTCGACCCGCACCGTCTGGCTGGGCGTGGCTGGGAAGAGACCGAACTGCGCGATCGCCTCGTCCAGGTCGTCCGCGTCGAGCAGCACGCCGCGGCCGTCTGACAAGCCCTCGTAGACATGCCGCTCGCCCGTCACGGCACGGACACCTTCGCCCGTCAGGTCCACTTCGGGTGTGAACTGGTTCGCCAGCAACAATCCGCCGCCCTCGAGCACGCGCGCCGTCTCCGCGACGGCGCGCTCCCACTCGGGCCAGCTCCGGGCGTTGTGGAAGACACCGAGCGAGACAACGAGGGCGAAAGTGCCATCGTTGAAGGTAGTGAGGTCGTCCATCCGACCTATCCGGACACGTTGCCGCGCTGCGTCGACGCCGAGGATCGGCGCCACCCTTTCCCTGGTGTGCTCGACCATCCTCGCTGACGAGTCCAGGGCCCACACATCGAAGCCCCGCTCGGCGAGAAGGGTGGTATTCCGCCCTCCCGCGCAGCCCAGATCCAGCACACGCACATCTGCCGGTGTCTGATACTGATCGAGCAGCGCCACCAGGCGGTGATCGGGCGCACGGGAGGCAAACTGCTCGACGATCTCGGGACGCTCCCAGAAGGAGTCTGACATGGTTGCTCCAGGCGTCAGCATTTTCGGACGCACCGCGGCCGTGGTGCGTACCGGAGTGGCAGTTACGGCGATAGTTGATCGCCGCTGCCGGCACCTCGACTGTGTTACTTGTTTCCCGACCCCGGCTCCTGCGGCACCATCACGATGAACGGCGTCGTCGGCTCCTCACCCGGCGGCACGGCCTTCGGCATCTGCTCTCCAGCCGGACCGAGCGCCTTGACGTAGCGGTACAGGTTCCGCAGATCCTGCTTGCTCATCTGCGCCGTGTTCATCCAGGGCATTGGTGGAAGGCCATCGCCATCGAGAGCGGTGGTGAGGATATTCACCCAACTGTCCTCGTCGACTTCCGAGACCAGCAGTCGGAGGTTTGCGGGGTACGTCGTCCCCCACGGGCCACGGTAGCCGACGGGGTTACCCATGAGTCGCTCGGCGTGGGGTGTGGCGCCGTTGGACTCCGGCCACTGCACCGTATGGCAGTCATTGCAACCGCCCACGACGGCCAGGTACGAGCCGGCTGCGGAATCGGTTGCTGCCATCACATGGCTCTCGTTGGAGGACGGAGCGGCAGCAGTCGTCGCCGCCGCGTCGTTCTGCCTGTCTGGTGTGCTGGCCTGTGGCGAACAGCCCCCTGCAGTAACCGCACAGCCGAAGGTCAGAGTCATGATGACCAGCGTGCGTCTGGTCCAGGCAGGGGTTCTCGCGCCATGCATGATCGTGCCTCCTGAGCGGGAGTGGGGTGCCATTGCTGCTCGTTGTTGCTGATTCCTGCCCGCACAGGCGATGCCAGCGGCGTCGCTGCAGCGGGTCGAATGAATGGATTTGATTGATTCCCGCTTGCGCGGGAATGACGGTATTGGTGGAGTTGCTCGCGCGGTGGATTACATGGTTTCCCGCTTGCGCGGGAATGACGGCGTTCGGTGAGTTGCTCGCGTGCCTGGCGATGGTTCCCCGCGTATGCGGGCACGAAGCGCTCCGACAACACACGCTCAATCGACTCGACGATGGTTCCCCGCGTATGCGGGCACGAAGGTGCGCTGTGGGAATGGCGGTGCCGGGTCCGTCGCGTAGCTTGAGGGAGACCTGCGCCCGGCATGAGTAGCGGTGCCGGAGCGTGGCGGATGACATCTCCCCGGTACTTCGCTCGAGTGCTGGCTGTACCGGCCCGTAGGCCCGATACCCGCAACATTCCTGCTCAGATGCCCAACCCGTACCCCACCTCACGTGCGTGGCTGCGCGCCGTTCTCCTGGCCCTCGCCATCCCGGCTCTCGCCTGCGCGCGCGCGGCGCCCACGCCGTCGCCCACCGGCTTAACCGGCACTCCCGGTGCCCCGGCAGTTGAAGCCCAGCACGGAATGGTCGTCTCGGCGAGCGCGATCGCGAGTCGGGCGGGGCGCGACGTCCTGGCCGCCGGTGGGAATGCCGTGGACGCTGCCGTGGCCACGGGCTTCGCGCTCGCCGTTACCCACCCCACCGCAGGGAACATCGGCGGCGGCGGGTTCATGGTCATTCGCTTTCCTGACGGTCGGGCTACCACGATCGACTTCCGGGAAGTTGCCCCGAGCGCGGCGACCCCCGAGATGTTCACCGACTCCAGTGGCGCGTACTCATCGACCATCCACCACGGCAGCCACATATCCGTGGGAGTGCCGGGAACTGTGGCGGGCTTCGCTCTCGCCCACGACAGGTACGGCCGGGCGGCGTGGAGAGAACTGGTGCAGCCGGCGTATCGGCTGGCTGAACAGGGCTTTGACGTGCCCCCCGGGCTGGCTCGCTCGCTCGCCGGTGCTGTGAGCGGCAAGCTGGGGCGCTACCCGGCCAGCGTGGCCGCCTATTCCAGGAACGGCGTGCCATACCAGGCCGGCGAGCGGCTTCGCCTGCCGGATCTGGCAAGCACGCTGGGACGCATCCGGGATCAGGGGCGCGACGGCTTCTACAAGGGTGAGACAGCGCGCCTGATAACCGAGGAGATGCAGCGTGGCGACGGGTTGATCACCGCGCAGGACCTGGCGACGTACCAGGCAAAGGAGCGTTCTCCCTCAGTCGGCAGCTATCGCGGCTACGAGATCATCACCATGCCCCTGCCCAGCTCGGGCGGCGTGGCGCTCGTGGAGATGCTGAACATCCTGGAGGGCTACGACCTGGCCGCGGCCGGCCACAACTCGCCACGCTACGTGCACCTGGTCGCCGAGTCCATGCGGCGTGCCTTCCTGGACCGTGCCATCCACCTGGGCGATCCCGATTTCGTCCAGCCGCCGGTGGCGAAGCTGACGAGCAAGGAGTACGCGGCCAGACTGCGGCGCACGATCCTTCCAGACCGTGCCACACCGTCTTCAGCGGCTCAGGTGGCGCAGGGGTGGGAGAGTGACCAGACCACGCACTACTCCGTGGTCGACGCCGATGGCATGGCCGTCTCGGTCACCTATACGCTGGAAGCGGGCTACGGGTTGGGAGCGGTAGTGCCGGGCGCCGGTTTCCTCCTCAACAACGAGATGGGCGACTTCAACGGCAAGCCGGGTGTCACCGACAGCACGGGGTTGATCGGTACGCCGCCGAACGTGGCGCGGCCTGGCAAGCGGATGCTCTCCAGCATGACACCCACCATTATCGCCCGCGACGGGCGGCTCGTGGCGGTGGTCGGCAGCCCGGGCGGGCGTACGATCATCAACACGGTGCTGCAGGTCGTGCTCAACCAGATAGACTTCGGGATGGGGATCCAGGAAGCCGTCGACGCGCCGCGGTTTCATCACCAGTGGTTGCCGGATCGCATCTCGGTGGAGCAGGACGGCCTCTCGCTGTCCACGGTGGCCGCGCTGTCAGCCATGGGGCATACTGTCAGGATGGGCGGCCGGCAGGGCACCGCGCACTCCATAGCCATCGCGCCCGGTACGGGTGTCCGGATGGGCGCCGCCGACCCACGCGACGCGGATGCTGGCGCGGTGGGCTACTGAGCAGCCATCCGCGTGGACTCGCCGTTCGCGGTGATGTCGGCCATGTCTCCGTCGGGCCGGACGGACACGGGTGGAGCGGTCTCCATACCTGTCCTCAACAACCGTCCGGCCGCGGTGACTGCCTCCTGCGTACCTGCCACTGCCAGCACGTCCCCTGCACGCAGCTTCTCGCGCCCGGTGGGGATCACGACTGGCTCTCCCTCCCGCCGGATCGCCAGTACCGTCGCTCCGGTCAGGCCGCGCAGGTCCAGCTCTGCCAGGGTTCGGTGCACGGCCGGGCTTTCGGGTGACAGGCGCACCGTGACCGGATCGCCCAGGCCGGGAAGAACACGATGGACCGCGACCAGGCTCTCCTCGCCCTCGTCGCCGTCTCTCGATGCTTCCGGCTCCTCCGCCATCTGACTGGCCAGGGTCGCGATGATCAACTCGGCGCCTGCTCGCGCATGTCCCTGAAGGTTGCTGGCGCTGCGCCAGAAACCGATGGCCAGCACCACGAGGATCACGACCAGTACGGCGACGCCTCGCAGCGGCGGCAGGAAGGGGAGCGTGACAGTCGCTATCGGGATACCGACCAGGGCGACAATGATGAATTGCAACGTCACGATCAGCACCTTCCTCGGTGCCGCGGCAAAATCCACCGCGTCTCCAGCAGTCCCAGGCAGCGCGCGGTGGGCCAGTGTCCGGCCGAGCAGGCGCGCGCTACGCAGCAGGCCGACGGCCAGCGGTATGGCTACCGCCCCGACGGCCACGAGCACCAGCGTGCGTGCCAGCCGTTCGGAGATACCGGCAGCATTCATGAGGATCGGGGTCACCAGCCCGCTCTCCAGCGACGCTCCTATGATCAGCGCCGCCAGCAGGACTGCATCCAGCAGCAGCACACGAACCAGACGACGCACCTGCGAGCCACCGCCCACTTCCTTCGGCGCACTGCGCAGCCGTTCCATCCAGGAGCCGTAGAGCCCGATGAACATCTGCAACGGTCGTGGCAGCGTGCGATCCACGTAGCTGGCGACGGGGCCGGAGGCGCGGATCAGCCACGGCGTCGTGAGCGTGGTCACCGCCGACACGGCAATCGCGACCGGATAGAGAAAGCCACGTGTGGCCCCACTGGCCAACCCGACCCCGGCAATGATGAACGAGAACTCGCCGATCTGCGCCAGGCTCATTCCGGTCTGCACGGATGTCCGGAGCGGAAAGCCGGTGAGGAATGCGCTGACCGATACGGCCGACACCTTGCCCACGATCACGACCGTGCTCAGGACAACCACCGCCGCCCAGTTCTCGGCGATCACGATCGGGTCGATCAGCATTCCTACAGCCACGAAGAAGATGGCCGCGAACATGTCACGCACCGGCGCTATGAGCCTCGCGACGACCCGCTCCTCGCCGGACTCGGCGACAAGTGATCCCGCGATGAACGCGCCGAGCGCCACCGAGTAGCCGAAGGTGAGGGCGAGCAGCGCCGCGGCAAAGCAGATCCCCACGCTGGCGACGAGTATGGTCTCGTCGCGGCCCAGGCTCACCACGTAGCGCACAAGGCGCGGTATGACGAGTAGCCCGACGCCCACGAGTCCCACCAGGAACGTGGTCAACTGCGCCGCCGTCGTCGCCACGCTGCCTGCCGAGAAGCCCGCGCCGGCAACGACAGCGGTCAGGATGGCGATGAGAAAGATCCCTACTATGTCCTCGAAGATCAGGATACCGAAGACGATCTCGGTCGATTTCCCCGTCACCCTCTGGTCGGCGAAGGCCTTGACGATGATCGTCGTGCTGGAGATGGCGATCACCGCGCCGGTGAAGACGCTCTCCAGTACTGTCCATCCGAAGAGCTGGCCGACGAGAAAGCCGAACCAGACCATCAGGCCGGTCTCGGCCAGCGCAACGAGACCCGCGCCGAGTCCCACACCCAGCAACTTCCTCAGGCTGAACTCCAGCCCCAGGCCGAACATCAGCAGGATCACTCCCAGCTCGGCCAGCGCGGATACCGCTCTCTCGTCGGCAACGAGCGGAAGGGCCAGGTGTGGCCCTATGATCAGGCCGGCCAGGAGGTAGCCGAACACCACCGGCTGCCGCAGGCGCTGGAAGACCACGGACGTCACTGCGGCGACGCAGAGGACCAGCGCGAGGTTGCGCAGGAAGTCAGCGGCGTCGTACATGGCTTGCTGGATCCGGTCGTCGCGGGGGCGGCGAGCTGGTGGCCGTGTGTCGCATCGTGCAAGGTGCGCAGGAAACGACGCCGGCGCGAGCGGCCGCGCCAAATTCGCGCTGCCGTGGATGGCTCACGCTCGGCGGGCGCACCGAGCGCGGGCGACCGGTCCCATCGGTGACGGCTGCGAGCCTGAGGTAGCGCGTCAGTTCATGCGTTCGCTCGCCACCCGGGCGCGGCTGCTATCGACCCCGCCCCGTCCTGTCCCCCCTCAGCCCTCGTCTTCCGCCCGCCTCAACTGCGCCAGTAGAGGATGCCGCCGACCGAGCAGTACTATCGCCAGCGTGGTGCCGATCACGCCCCCGACAAAGAGCTCGAACCATGCCAGGTTGCCGAGGACGAGGTTGGAGAGCAATGTGGTCACGAACGCGAACCCTATCACCATCATGATCGCGCCGAATACCAGTGCGACTGCGATGCTCTGCTCGTGCATCGCACCGTGTACTGCATACACGACAGCGATGCCGAAGACGACGTGCAACAACAGGTGAACGATGCTGTAGGTGACGACCCCGCCCAGCGCGTTGAACATGTGGAAGGGCTGGCCGGCTACCATGTCCACCACCACCATCCAGAGCCACGTGACCGCTGCGATGGTGACCCCCAGTTGGATACCTTCAGGATAGAGGTCATGGTTCCCCTCCAGCGGGCCGTCCATCAATGGACTCATCGCCTCACTGGAAATGCTCTGCACTGCCTGATGTCCCATGATGTCATCCCTCACTGGTGACGGGTGCCGGATCTGGCCTGACCTGATCCACCTGCCCTCATTCTTACCTGAATTGCGCGGAATGATGCAATGACTCATCCGTACCGGGCTGTAGTACAAGCGTCCCGACTCGCACGCGTTGTGAAGGCTGGCCGGCCGCCAACACTCATCGCCGGGAAGCCTGGCCGGGCGCCGGCGACGTCTCCGGCCGGCGAACGGTCCTCCCGTCAGCGGGTGATCGGCCATGCTCGCGACTGAACTGTTCGCCCTGCTGGATCGGACCGCCGACGCTGCCTATTCGGTGACCGAGGGCGGCGAGATCCGGTCCTGGAACCGCGCCGCAGAGCGCGTTTTCGGCTATCCGGCGAGCGAGGCCATGGGGCGCGACATCGATGAATTGCTGGATGCTCGCGATGCGCTGGGTACGGAGGCGCTGGCCGGCGGTCTCGAGGCGGCAACACGTCAGTGGGACGACGATTCGGCGGGGATCCCGAACTTCGACCTCGAGGTGCGAACCCGCTCCGGCGAGCGCATCTGGGTCAACATGTCCACTCTCGTATTCGATGACCGGCGAACCGGACAGCGCCTCATCATTCGCCTGGCGCGTGATATCTCCGCGCGTCGGCACCGCGAGGAATTGCTGGATCGCATGCTGCAACTGGCCCACCAACTGGTGGCACTGGGCAGCGAGAGGGACGACCACGCGCCGGTGGAACCGATCTCCGAGCAGGAACGACGGATCCTGTCGCTGTTTGCCGAAGGCCGCAATCCGGCGGCCATCGCCCGCAAGCTGGAGATATCACCGCAGACTCTCCGCAACCATCTCCATCACATCAACCAGAAGCTCCGCACCCACAATCGACTGGAAGCAGTGACCCACGCCATACGCCGCGGGCTCATAGACTGAGCTTGTGCACGACCTCTCCATGACCGAGTAAGGGGAACAAACGGGGCAATGCATTCGCGAGTTTCTTGCGCCGAATCGACCGGCAACTGCTCACTGCCCCTGGCATCTGCCTCACCTGCGGGCATCTTCCGCGACTATGCATTCAGCCCACCCAGCCACGTCACCGCTCGCTGTTCCGCGCACTGTTCGCGAGGACCGTCTCCCCCGTCAGTTGGGTATCTGGAGCGCCGCCGCCGCGTCGGTCGGCCTCACCATTGGCAGCGGCATCTTCCGCGTGCCGAGCATTGTCATCGCCGAGACAGGCAGTGTCGGAGCGGCCGCGCTCTGCTGGATACTGGGCGGCATCATCACCCTCTGCGGTGCGCTGACCATAGCCGAGCTTGCTGCCGCCTTCCCGCGCGCCGGAAGTCTCTACGTCTACCTGCGCGAAGCATACGGCCCCATGACGGCCTTCCTCTTCGGGTGGTCATGGATCTTCATCCGCGCCGCGGCTTCTGCCGGCACGGCCCTCGTCTTCGCCGGCTACCTGCGCACCTTCATCCCGCTCGACGACAGCCAACAGCGAGTGGCTGCGGTCCTGGTCATTCTCGTCGTTGGCGCGGCAAACTACCGTTCCCTGAGGCTGGGCGCGCTCATCCAGAACGCGTCCACGGTGGCCAAGGTCGCCGCCCTGCTCATCCTCTCCGGCGTCATCTTCGCCTTCGGCGACGGCAGTGCCGGCGCACTCGCCGACCCGCTGGATTTCAGGGTGACGGATATCGGTGGCTTCGGTGTCGGCCTCATTGCCGCGCTGTTCGCCTTCGACGGCTGGCAGGCGGCCACATTCATGGGCGGAGAGATAAGGGATCCGGGACGCGTACTGCCGCGCGCGCTCGTGAGTGCGACGCTCGTCATAATCACCGTCTACCTGGTGGCCAACGCGGCATACATGTATGCATTGCCGCTCGACGCCGCGGCCGTGTCGACAACCATCGCTGTCGACGCGATGACGGTCGCCGTCGGGGCCGGCGGCGCGGCGGCAATTGCCGCGCTCGTTCTCCTGTCCACATTTGGCGGGCTCAATGCGGGCCTCCTGACGGGGCCGCGCGTGTATTACGCGATGGCCGAGGACAAGCTGTTCTTCCGCGCCGTCGCCGCCGTGCATCCGCGCTATCAGACGCCACATGTGGCTGTCGCTATGCTCGGCGTACTGAGCGCCATCAGCGCCTCAGTGCGTACCTTCGAGCAACTCGCCGAGACGTTCGTGCTGCTCTTCTATCCGTTCATCGCGCTCAGCGTGGCGGCGGTCTTCATCCTTCGACGGACCAGGCCCGAACTCGTGCGGCCATATCGCACCTGGGGCTATCCGGTCATCCCCGCGATCTTCCTCATCGGGACGCTGGCCATGCTCGGCAACGCGGTTGTGCAGCGCACCGATGCGGTGCTGCTGTCGCTCGCCATCGTAGCGGTCGGGGTACCCGCATACTTCATCTGGCGACGGAAGTGAAGGTCTGACAGTGCCTCTTTGGAGAGGGCGTCGTGACGTGACCGGGCGGGTGTGCGGGGTTGACTGGGTGAAATTGGCGATGAGCCTTCATATACCCACCGGCGGCGCCCCATCCAGGCATCGGACCGGCGCGGGAGCGCTCACACGACGATAGAGGTCTGCATGCGGAAGGTCCTGATCGGAGTTCACATCATTCGAACCGACTGGACCGGAGTGTCTCTGCATGCCACCAATGATCGACGCGCGCGACGTGCGCGCGAACCACTCGTCGACCGACGCGAGAATCGTCGCCACAAAGCTCTCCTACGCGCTGCCTGACGGCCGCGAGCTTCTTCACGACCTCACCATAGCCTTCGGCCGGGAACGCACCGGCCTGATCGGACCGAACGGTTCCGGCAAGACGACGCTCCTCCGCTTGCTCGCAGGTGAGTTGCAAGCGAGCTCCGGTGCTGTGCACCGTACCGGCACCCTGGCCATGCTGCCGCAGGAGTTCCGTCCGGAAGCAGACGACACGCTCGCCGTCGTTCTCGGTATCAACGATCGGCTGCAGGCGCTGCGCCGCATGGGCGCTCGTTCGGCACAGGCACAGGTCACAGACGCGCGCGTCCGTGCCGTGACCGAGCGGGAGGTGGACGAACGCCGCATGCGAGCCGCCGCCGCCCGACGGCTGGTGGAGGAGCGGGACCGGTTGGCCTGCGCATTGCGGCCATCCATCCGCCGTATTCCGTTCCGCAGCGGCAGCACGGTTCCGGCGTTATACTGGCATCGCCCGCATTCCCGCCATTGACCAGGCGCTGCCGACCGCGCGCCTGAGCCATTCCCGAACACCGAATTCCATGTCTGCTGGTTCCGATCGTGATCTGGAGATGACGTACTCGCGCGCCCAGTTCGTCGCCAAGCTGCGCCGGTTGGCGGACGCGATAGAGGAGGCTCAGCCGTTCACGATACAGGTGGCCAACGAGCGGCTGCGCGTGCCGGCGGACGCCGTCTTCAACGTCGAGCACGAGCGCGCGGACGGTATCCAGGAGCTGGAATTCCAGCTTCGTTGGCCGGCTCCAGATTCCGTAGAGTAGCGTTTGCACTCCACACTCGGCCGGTGTAGCGACATGAGGTTGCGCGCCAGGTCGTGGAGCGCTGTCGACGCGAGCCGCACGTCCCGGAAATGACCCAGCCTCCCCGTAGCACGGCGTCGACGCCGCCCCACGGTGACATCCCGAATGAAGCCGGACAGCTCCCGGCCTTTCCGGCCGGGGCGGCGCACGAGCCAGCTGTTCCGCCCGCCGCGGTGCCGGGCCGAGCAGGCGAACCAGCGGCGGCGGAGCCCGGTCGACGCTTCGACAGGTCCATCATCGAGGGGCCGCTGCGATCCGCCGTATGGAAGCTGGCCTGGCCAACGATGCTCACGAACATCATCGGCGGCTTCCAGGGGATCATTGACCACGTGATGGTCGGCCGTATCGTCGGCTTCTCGGCCAACGCCGCGATCGGCGTCAGCTACCAGATCTTCATCGTCGTCATCGTCTTCCTGAGCTCGCTCGTGACAGGAATGAGCGTGCTCGTCGCCCGTTTCGTCGGGGCGGGCGACGAGCACAAGGCCGACCGGACGGTCTACCAGGCCTTCCTGACCTCCATCGGGCTCTCGATCGGGGTGATGGCGCCGCTCGGCTATCTCGCCTCGCCCTGGCTGCTCGGGTTGGTGAACGCCGCCCCGGAGGTGACCGCCGAGGCGCTTCCATTCCTCCGGATAATGTTCGTCTTCAGCGGCGGCATGATGATCTTCTTCATGCTCGGCGGTGCCCTCCGCTCGGCCGGCGACGCCCGGACGCCGATGGTCCTCGGCATCGTCATGACGGTGCTGAATGCAGTGCTCAACGTGATCCTCATCCGTGGCCTGGGACCGATACCGTCGTACGGTACCACCGGGGCGGCGCTGGGGACCGTCATCGCCTCTGGCGTGGTGGGGATCTACGCGTTGGCGAAGTTGTGGGGCGGGGGGTGGGTGGTCCGCTTCCCGAGAGGAGCCGACCTGGCGCCTGACTGGACGATCATCCGCGCCCTCTTCCGCTTCGGCCTACCGACCGGCATCCAGGGGATCGCGATGAACGTCGGTGGCGTGCTCATGCTCGCCTTCATTGGCTCGCTGGCCCAGAGCGCTGCCTCCCAGGCGGTATTCGCCGTGGGCTACACCCAACTGTTCTCGCTCGTCACCTGGACGTCTGTCGGCCTCATGGGTGCCGCCGCGGCGGTGGCCGGCCAGAACCTCGGAGCGCACCAACCAGATCGGGCGCAGCACGCGGTGCGAGTGGCCGCGGGTTATGGCGTGGGCGCGGCTGCAGTGGTCGGATTCTTCTTCCTCTTCGTTCCCGAACGCCTGCTGTCCATTTTCGGGATGACGGAACCGGAAGTGGTGTCGATCGGTGTACAGCTCCTGCGCGTGCTCAGCCTGTCGGGGTTCTTCGTAGCCACCGCACTCACCTACACCGGCGGCCTGCAGGGTACCGGCGACACCAGGAGCCCGCTCTATATATCCATCATCTCCCAGGTCGTCATCCCGCTGGGCATCTGCTTCACCATCCAGCAGATGGGCACGTTGGAGCCGCTGGATGTCTGGCTCGCGATCCTGGCCGGTCACATGACGCGCTGTGTTTTGAGTGTGGTGCAATTCAACCGGGGCGGTTGGCGTCACATCGTCGTCAGCATCGACGGCCGCCGGCAGCGCTGAGCAGGCGCTGGGAGCACTGAGCAGGCGCTGGGAGCACTGAGCCTGGCGCTGGCGCACATACCTGGCGATGGGAGCAGCGCCAGACCACGGGCGGTTGACGGGTGACACTCCGGCGGCCGGCCGCATGGCGTGGTCAGCTCCACCAGACCTGGCCGCCGGGCGGCCTGTCAGCTTCGCTCGTAGAACGGCGGTGGCTCGATGCCCAGCGCCCGCAGGTAGACATAGCCCTGCCCGCGGTGATGGACCTCGTTGTCGACGACGTAGAGCAGCAGGCCGATGAGGCGATCGGTGTACTCCCCAAACGCCGTGATAGTCTTCTGGAACCGCTCCGGCGCAATCCGGGGCCACAGTTCCTCCAGCCCGGCAGTGCTCTCGTCCCACCGGGCGAGTAGCTCTGCCTTGGACATCGAATCGGAGCTCTGTTCGTAGTTCCACTCGCCGGTGACTGCCCCGCTCACCATCGGCAACGCCATGGCCAGCATCTCCTGGGCGAGGACGCCGAACGGGCGCATGCCCCCGACGGAGAAGGTGAAGAGCTGGTCCTCCGGGAAAGCCTCTATGACACGACGGGTCAACCGGCGATGGCCCTGCCAGTGCTCCAGGAATCCTTCAGCTGTCATCACGACGTCGGCAGCTGTTGACATGGTCTACCTCCTTGCTGGTCTGGTGAAATGGCGGGATGCAGTTCGGCTTATATTCGGGTGCTAGAAATTGGGGTGAACTGATGTCTCCGCAAGAGGGGAGTCATTACTTTCTCGACCCGGAGTCCGGTTATCATCAAGGGATGACCACCGTACCGCGCGATCGCGCGCCAGACCCGCTCCACGGCGTCACCCTGGAGCGCATGCTCACCGAGATGGTGGCCCACTTCGGATGGGAAGTGATGGGACAGCGCATCAAGGTGCGCTGCTTCACCAGTGACCCGAGCATCCCGTCGAGTCTTCGCTTCCTGCGCCGCACTCCATGGGCCCGGGAGCGGGTGGAGGGCATGTACCTGTACATGCTCCGCGAGCAGGCGCGGCAGCGACGGGCGGCCGGGAAGGACGACAACAGCTCGCCCCCGGAATCGTCGGACGAGCTACCAGACAATGACGCCGGAGAAAGCTCCGACATCGATTAGGCTGCTACCAACCCTCGATCGCCATCAGTCGCGGCTGGGTGCGACGAGCGCTGCCGTCGCCAGCATGTCTCCGCCCTGCCTTGCACTCCAGCATCAATTCGTCCGCCTCGGCGATCAGCCCTGCCAGGCTTGTCGATGGCCCGGCACGGAAGGCCAGTGCACCCACACTGATGGACAGCCAGGGAGCCTGCGGGCCGGCCGAGGCGTTGCGCGCGGCAATCTGACGCTCCAAACGCGCCACCACCCACTCCGTCGGTTCGCTCACATCGTCGGCCAGGACCACGAATTCATCGCCGCCCAGCCGGGCTACCAGGTCAGTGCTGCGAAAGGTGGTGCAGAGTACCCGGGCGCTGTCCACGAGCAGGCGGTCGCCGGCCTCATGTCCCAATCTGTCGTTCGCCTGCTTCAGGCCGTCCACATCGCAGAAGATGAGTACGCACTGCGTCTCCCGGCGCTCCAGCAGTTGCAATCGCTGGTCGGCCATCGTGAAGAAGCCCCGCCTGTTGCTGAGCCCGGTCAACTCGTCGGTGAGGGAGAGCGCGCTGATCTCAGCCAGCAGTCGGTGCCGCTCACGGGCATAGCGAATCGACCGCTCCAGCATGTCGCCTGTTACCCGTCCCTTCACGAGGTAATCGGCGGCACCAGCGTGCATGGCCGCCAGATCCGTGGCGCGATCGTTCTGCCCGGTGAGCATGATCACTGGTGTATGACAGCCGCGCGCAACCGCATCGCGCAGCAGCTCGATACCCGTATTGCTCCCCAGGTTGTAATCCACCAGCGCCACATCGTACGTCCGTGTCGTCAATCGCTCCAGCCCTGCTGTCGTGTCCTGTACCCAATCCAGGGTGAACCGTGACCCGAAGCCATCGCTCAGCAGATCGCCGGTGAGTACGTGGTCGTCCTCGTCATCCTCCACGAGAAGGATCCGCACCACTTCGCTAGACATGGCTTGCCACTCCTTTCTCGCTCGGCAACTCGACGATACTGAACCAGTAGTGGCCCACGGTGCGCACTATCTCCACCAGTCCGTCAAAGGTGACCGGCTTGCTGATGAACGAGTTGGCGCCCAGGTCGTAGGAGCGGAGCACGTCCTCCTCGGCCTTCGACGTCGTCAGGATGACGACCGGTATACGCCTCAATTCCGGGTTGCCCTTGATCTCACGAAGGGCCTGTCGGCCATCCTTCCGCGGCATGTTCAGGTCGAGCAGGATGAGGCCCGGCCGTGGCGCATCGGCGTTGGCGTAGTCGCCGGTGCGCGTCAGGTACTCCATCAGCTCCTGGCCGTCCTCAACGAAACGGAACGAGTTGCCGAGTCGGCTCTCCTTCATCGCTTCCGCGGTGAGCATGCGGTCGTCGGCGTCGTCGTCGGCCATCAGGATGGTGATGCAGCCTGTCTCGTCACGCGGCATGGCGAACTCCGGTCCGTTCGTGGATGGGGAGGGTGATGAAGAAGCTGGTGCCCGTACCGGGCGTACTCTCGGCGCGGATGGTGCCGCCGTGTCGTTCGACGATCTTCTGGCAGATGGTCAGGCCAATGCCAGTGCCTTCGTACTGCGCGCGTCCATGCAGTCGCTGGAATGGCAGGAAGATCCGCCCGGCGTCCTCCGAAGCGAACCCGACCCCGTTGTCCTGGACCCTGATCTCCATCATGTCACCGGTGTCCGATCTTGTCGCGCTCACCACCACCAGCGGAGCCTCGCCGGGCCTGCTGAACTTGAGCGCGTTGCCGATGAGGTTCTGGAAGAGCTGCCGCAGCTGCACCGGATCACCATGGGTCGCCGGCAGGTCACCCACCTCGACCCGCCCACCGCTAGACTGGATACGGATCTCCAGGTCGCTCAGCACCTCCGGCAGCAGCGCATTCAACTCCACCCGCTCCGGAGTCAGCTCCTTGCTGGATATGCGGGAGAGACCGAGCAGGGCATCGATCAGCAACTGCATGCGGGCAGCGGCGCTCGACATCCGTCCCAGGTAGTCCCGCCCCTGGTCGTCCAGGCGCTCGGCGTAGCGCGTGGTCACGCGATCGGAGAAGGCCTGGATCTTTCGCAGCGGCTCCTGCAGATCGTGCGACGCGATGTAGGCGAAGTACTCGAGGTCACCATTGGAGCGCTCGAGGCGGAGATTCTTGTCAGCCAGTTCGCGAGTGTGCACGGCGACGAGCTGCTCCAGGCGCCGCCGCTCCCGTTCCAGGGTGCGGGCGCGCAGGATCGGAAGGAGCGACACGCAACCGGCCAGCGCCAGCACGCCGAGCAACTGGAACCACCAGCGCTGCCAGAGGGGTGGTGCGATGACGAAGCTGATCGTCGCCGGCGTTTCGCTCGCCAGGGCACCGTCCACCGCCAACACCTCGAAGCGATAGCGCCCAGGACCGAGTTGCGCGAAGGTGATGCTCCGTTCGGCGATTGGCTCCGACCACTTCTCGCTGGAGCCGATCAGACGGTAGCGATAGCGAACGGCCGTCTCATCCCGGAAGGTGGGTGAGGCAAACCGGATGCGAATTGCCCCACGGCTCAGGTGAGGCACCTCGCCACCCTCCGCCAGTGGGATCGCCTCGCCGTCCAGCGTCGCGGCTTCGATGAAGATGGGTGGCGCGACGGCCACCCTTATGTCCATTCCCGGTACGTAGCGAACGACTCCCGAGCCGGTGCCGAACCAGAGATTGCCCTCACCGTCTTCCAGTGCCGCGCCGGCCGTTCCCTCCAGCTCGATGAGGCCGTTGCCCCGGCCGAAGTGGGTGACGCGGCTTCCCGTCAGTCCATTGCCAGGGGCAGCGGCGTCGCTGGCCCGGTCGTCGGAGATCCGGTCCAGCCCGACATTCCCGAACAGCCAGCTATCGCCGCGCGAGTCGGTGAGCACCTGCCAGATGAAGTTGGATGCCAGGCCGTCGCGCGTCGTGAAGCGGCGTACCTCGTCACCGTCTATGCGCAGCACGCCGTCGCCGTTCGTGCCGACCCACATCCGCTTCCGGGAGTCCTCATGCATGTCCCAGATCGTCTGGTCGCTCCCTCCCTGGGCGGCGCCATAGACGATCACGGAATCGCCGTCCAGTACCGCCGCACCGCCATTCACGCGTCCCAGCCAGATCCGGCCGCGCGAATCACGAGCCAGCGATATCACCCCCGAGCGGCTGACCTCCGGAGCGCCGAGCCGGGTGATGCGTCCATTCTCCCAGCGGGCCAGGCCCTTCTCGGTGCCTATGATCACTCCACCGCGCCCGTCCTGCAGCAAGCTGAACACCGCCTCGCCGGGGACTCCCTGTGGCTCCCTGTAAAGCTGGATCCGTCCGTCCTCGCGGTACCATACCAGCCCGCGTCGGGTGCCTATGAGCATCCCGTCCGTCGGCTCCCGCTCCAGTGAGAAAACACGGTTGTCCGGAATGCCCGGGACGGGCAGGACGCGGAATCGCTCGCCCTCGCGCACGGCCACGCCATCCCTCGTACCCATCCACATCCGGCCCCCGGCGTCCACTGCCAGGGCACGCACGAACGGGCTCGGCAGCCCTTCCTCCACCGTGTAGGTGCGGAAGGGACCGGTCACGTGCTTGCTTGCACCGCTCTCCGTGCCGAACCAGACGTTGTCCTCACGGTCGATCATCACCCGGTTCACCAGATCGGTCAGCAGCCCGGTCGTGGTGGTGATCCGGTCGACGCGGCCTTCATGGATGCGAAGGGCGCCGGTGCGCGTGGTCGTCCAGATGGTGCCATCCCGCCCCACGGCGGCATCGCCAAACACCGTTCCGTCCGGGATCGAGCCCTCGGCAATCGCTGTCGTGATACCACCGCTGCGTTGAAATAGCTTCCCTGGAACTCCGATCACTAGCCCCGGACCGGCTGGCGCAAGCAGCGTCAGAGGCGCCGCGGCAAACTGATCGCCAGCATCAGCCACCAGGCGGCCCTTCTCATGGCGTACCAACCCGCCCGGCGTGGCCACCCAGACCTGTCCAGCCGCATCGGTCACGATGCTGACGATGCGGTTGGCCGGCAGGCCGTTGGCAGTAGTGAAATTGCTGATCGAGTCACCCCGCACGTGCGACAGCCCACTGAGCGTTCCCAACCAGATGCCACCGGCGGAGTCCAGGGCCAGTGTGCGCACGTTGTCGCTCACCAATCCGTCGGCCTCGCCGCGACAGGCAAAGCTGCCGCCCTCGCGGACGCAGTAGCCGCCGTCGGTGGCGATATACAGCCGGCCGGCGGCATCCTGGGCAATGTCGAAGACGGAGTTGGAGGACAGCCCGTCGTCCGTGGTGTAGGTGTGCACCGTGCTGCCATCAAAACGACTGAGGCCGCCGTAGGTGGCGAACCAGATGTAGCCGTCGCGATCCTGCATCAGCCCCATGACCTGGGACTGCGGGAGGCCTTCAGCGCCAGTGTACTGGCGGAAGTTGAGCGTCTGCGCGCGGCTCTCGGCCGGTAGGATGGCTACAGCCAGGGTCAGCGCGAACGTCAGTCGTGCGAGCAGTACCGCTCCCTGCGCGCGGGCGCCGTATGCGTCGAGTCGGGGAGTCAGCGAGGATGGCATCATCGGTGGAGTGGTGCCGGGTTGGTGGGCACACTGCAACGACCGACAGAGGTCACCTGGTACTTCGCGGCGCGCCAACGAGGGGCGACCCTCATAAGGGCGGCCGCCCCGGGCCGGTCGGTCCTGCCTGTTCAGGAAGGACGCGCGGACGTTCCGAAAGTATCAGCGATCGGCAAGGATGAACGAGGCGCCAACTGTCGGTTCTCCAGTCCGACGGATGGCGCCTGGATCTCGCTGGCTGGGGTCGTCAACCCCTGGCTTCTACGGGCAGCCTAGACGGCCACCGGCAGCAGGTCACCCTCGTCCGCGTCTTCCGGATCGATCCGCTCGATCGTGAACCCGGTGAAGCCGTAGACCGCCGAGACCATCGGATTGATGAGGTTGAAGAAAGCGAACGGCGCGTAAGCGAACGTGGCCACTCCCAGCGTCTGTGCCATGAAGGCGCCGCAGGTGTTCCATGGCACCAGCGCCGATGTCACGGTGCCCGCGTCCTCCAGGGCCCGGGAAAGGTTCTTCGGATGCAGGTTCCGACGCTTGTACTCGGCCCTGAACATCCGTCCCGGCAGTACGATGGCGATGTACTGGTCGGAAGCGATGATGTTGGAGCCAAACGCCGTGAGAAGCGTGGCGGCGATCAGGCTGCCCGTGCCGCGCACCATGCCCAGTATAGTCGCCGCGATCTTCTGCAGCAGCATGGTGGTCTCCATCGCCCCGCCGAACATCATCGCCGAGATGATCAGCCAGACGGTCGAGAGCATGCTGGACATGCCTCCGCGCGAGAGCAGCTCGTCGAGCGCGGCGTTGCCCGAGTTGAGGCTGTAACCGTCGAAGAGGGCGATCCAGAAGCCCTTGAGCAGCGCCACCCAGTGGGGTAGTTGCGGGTCGGCGGCGAGGGCCACTGCGGCTGGCTGCTGGAAGACTATCGCGAAGACGCCGCCAGTGAGCGCCCCGATGAGCAGGGCCGGGAAGGCCGGCATCCGCCTGATCACGAGAAAGATCACCAGCGCCGCCGGCAGCAGCATGTGTGGCCCGATCACGAAATGCTCGTGCAACGACACCATGATGCTGTCCAGTTGGATGGCGTCGGTGGGAGTGGGCATCACCACGCCGGCGATGGCGAAGATGATCAGGGCCAGCGTGATGCTGGGACCGGTGGTCCACATCATGTGCCTGATGTGGGTGAAGAGGTCCGTACCAGCCATGGCCGGCGCCAGATTCGTCGTGTCCGACAACGGCGACATCTTGTCGCCGAAGTAGGCGCCGGATATGATCGCGCCCGCGGCCATCCCAAGGTGCAGGTTCTGCGCGGCCGCGATACCCACCAGCGCCACGCCCACGGTGCCGACGGTAGTCCAGGAACTACCCGTGGCCAGTGATACCAGCGCGCAGATGATGCATGCCGCCGCGTAGAAGACGGACGGTGTGAGGATCATCAGGCCATAGTAGATCATCGTCGGCACCACGCCGCCCAGGATCCACGTGCCGATGACCGAACCCACCACGAGCAGGATGAGCATTGCCCCCATGGCCAGCGAGATTCCCTGCACGATCCCGCGCTCGATCTCCTTCCAACTGTACCCGTTGCGGATCCCCACCAGTGCGGCCACCGCCGCGCTCAGGATGAGCGCCAGTTGACTCGGCCCGCTCGATGAGCCATCGCCGAAGAGGTAGACCGACGCTGCGAGCAGCCCGACCAGAATCACGACGGGAAGCAGTGCCTGCAAGAGGGTTGGCTCCTGCCTGTGGATATCAGTCATTGTCCTGGATGGTACCGAGGAGGAGTCCGAGCGCCTCGAAGTGGCGACGGACCGGGGCCTGCGTACTACTCCGGGTGCAGGCCGCAACAGAGAGGCCGGGAAGCGAGCAGGGAACCTGATGACCGTCCCGACCCACACCGGGGAGGTTAACGACGGTTCACCGGCTACGACAGGACGGATCTGACCTCCGCCTGCCTGCTCCCGGCAGATCCATGCCGGCCACCCCTCTCCCGGTGTTTCACCACGATACCGCAGTGTCGATCCGACACTCGCGCTCGCCGTTCAACCGGGGAAGGCGCCCGGCCGCTGTCCGGACGGCGGTCGCGGCATGGCCGCCCATGTGATACGATGAGGGAGTGGCGCATCATTGCCGCCCCTCGATTGTTTCGTTGCCCGCGTTGCCCGCATCACCGCAAGTCGTCGCAAGGCGAGGACGGCACGACTGACCGCGGACCGCGACAACCCAGCTTCTTCAATACTACTCCACGCATCGGGAATCATGCCCAACCGCGAATCGGGCAACTGCCAGCACGAGCGCCGGCCGGGTACGGTGGTCTGCCTGTACTGCCGCCGCGAGGAACATCTGGCCAGCGTCGGCCGCCGTCGTGCCCGCCGCGGCATTATCGGCGCCATCCTTCTGGTATCGGTCGCCCTTGTGGGTCTCCTTGTCACCACGCGTTCCGGTCGGTCACCCAGCGAAGATCCGGGGCAGGATGACCTGACGTCGATGACGGTCTCGATACCGGCGGGGCCATCAGGCTCGGTCGCCCCGCCGGCCCAGGCGATCGCGGTCGCTCCCCGGACACCGACTCCGGTACTCCCTTCGTCCCCTCCCGGTCCCATCGTGGCCGAGGGCCGCACCTCGCTAGCGGGCGGTCTCTTCGCTGTACGTACCGGTGACACGGTCGAGGTTCACTTCGACACCCCCGAGCATCGCACCCGCCGGCGAGACAAGTTCGAGCGGACGGTCCGGGAAACGCTGCCGGTTGTTTTTGGCGCTGTTGCCGAGGACGCGCTGTCGGGAGTTCCCGCTGGCCAACTGATTGCCGGCGACGAACTGCCGGCCGACATCACCGACTCCGGCGTACACCTGGGCACCGCCCAGGCCGGTACACTGGTCATCTGGCCGTCCACCAGGCCAGGCCGCGACGGGCCGCTCGTGGTCAGCTATCGCGCCACCATCGTGCGCTGACGTCGCCGCAGCCACGCCCGGCCATTCCAGCTTCAACTGCCGGATGAGGCTCGCCGGTCCCGCGGCCGGATCACAACCTCGCGCCGCTTGCCATCATCCACGAGGCTGATGATGGCCCCTTCCACTGCCTTGCCGTCAATGGTGATGACGGCATTCTCGGGTCCCAGGCGCCCGGGCTCATGCACGACGATCGCGTAGATGCTTCCGCCATATCGGTAATCGATCTCGAAATGCGACCAGTGGGCCGGCACCCGAGGTACGATGGTGAGCAGGTCACCACGCCTCGTGAAGCCGAGTAGCGCTTCCAGCCCCACCCGGTACATCCAGCTCGCCGAGCCCGTGTACCAGGTCCAGCCACCACGCCCGAGCTGGCCATCTGCCGTGTATACGTCGGCCGCCACCACGTACGGTTCCACCTTGTAGGTTGCCACTTCCTCGCCAGTGGTGCCGTGCATCATGGGGTTGATCATCTGGAAGAGCTCGAAGGCTCGCTCGCCGTTGCCGAGCATGGCCGTTGCGAGCACGGACCAGAGCGCAGCGTGTGTGTACTGCGCACCATTCTCGCGCACGCCGGGCAGGTAGCCCTTGATGTAGCCCGGGTCGTGGGGCGTCTGGTCGAACGGTGGCGTGAGCAGTGCCAGCAATCGCGCCTCGTTGTTCACCAACCGTGCCTCCATCGAGGCCATCGCCGTCCTCGCGCGCTCCACGCTGCCAGCGCCGGAGATCACGCTCCAGCTCTGGGCGATCGCATCTATCTGGCACTCGTCGCTGGAAGCCGAACCCAGTGGAGTTCCATCGTCGAAATAGGCGCGGCGATACCACTCGCCATCCCAGCCGTGTTCCTCCACCGCCGCTGCATAGAGGTCAGCCTGGCTGCGCATCTGTCTCGCCACCTCACCGTCATCCCGCTGGTCGGCGTGCTCAGCGAAAGAACGCAGGGTGGTGATGAGGAACCAGGCGAGCCAGACGCTCTCTCCCCGTCCATCCACGCCCACGCGGTTCATGCCGTCGTTCCAGTCACCTCCACCGATCAGCGGCAGGCCGTGCACGCCCGCGGTGCTGGCTCGTCGGAGGGCACGTACACAGTGTTCGTAGACGCTCGCGGTCTCGTCGCTGACCTGTGGAAGGTCGTAGACTTCGTGCTCGTCCGGCGCCAGGGGACGCATGTTGAGGAATGGGGCGTCGGCATCCAGGACCGAGCTGTCTCCGGTGGCGTTCACATAGTGGCTGGCCACGAAGGGCAACCAGACCAGGTCGTCGGAGAAGCGTGTGCGCACGCCACGTCCGCTGTGTGGATGCCACCAGTGCTGCACGTCGCCCTCGGTGAACTGTCGGCCCGCGGCACGCACTATCTGCTCTCGCGCCAGTTCCGGCTCGGCGTGAACGAGGGCCATCGCATCCTGCAACTGATCACGGAATCCGTAAGCGCCGCTGCTCTGATAGAGCGCCGAGCGCGCCCACATCCGGCAGGCCAGGGTCTGGTATAGCGTCCAGCGGTTGATCATCGCGTCGAATGACGGCTCCGGAGTGCGCACGGTGATCACGGTCAGTCGCCGCTCCCACGCTTCCAGCGTCTCGGCGATCATCGCGCGCGCGTGTTCAACGTCGCAGTATCGTTCGATCATGCGCGACGCCTCGGCGGCATCCTCCGCGGCCCCGAGTACGAAGGCGATCTCCCGCGTCTCACCCGGCGAAAGCTCCACCACGCACTGGAGCGCGGCGCACGGATCGATACCCGACCCGGTCGTTCCCCTCAGCTCGTGAGGCTGCTCGCCGGACGCCGCGACGAGAGCGGCCGGTGTCGCGAGGGCGCCGTTCCGGCCCAGGAACTCGTGACGGTCCGCGGTATGCCCGGTCACCGGTTCACTCATCGCGCTGAAGGCCACCATGTGCGCGAAGTTCGGGTCGAAGCTGTTCCGCGCGATTATCGCCCCGGTCGCCTCGTCCCAGCTCGTGCGCACCTGATGCTGGGTGTGCTCGCGCAGTACTCCCAGCGTCCACTCGGCGTAGCCAGTGATGACCAGTCGACGTGGCGCCTTGCCACTGTTCGTGATGGAGAGCAGCGACAGGCGTACTGCATCGTCACCGGCGATGCCCAACGTCAGGGTCGTGTCGATCCCCTCATGCCGGTGATCGAAGGTTGTCGAGCCCTGGCCGTGGCGGACGGTGTACGGCAGTTCCGTGCGCACCGGGGCCGGCGTCGCGCTCCACAATTCACCCGTCGTCGCGTCACACAGGTAGATCACGTCGCTGGGTGGGTCGCTCACCGGATCGTTGTGCCACGGAGTGAGCCGGTAGAAGTAGCTGTTGCCAGCCCAGCAGGATCCGAGTCCACGTTCGGAGACCAGGAACCCGCCGTGCTGGTTGGCAATCACATTCGACCACGGTGCCGGTGGCACCTCGTCGCCGCGCACATGGATCTCGTACCGTCCATCGTGCATCAGGCCGCCCATGCCGTTGTCGAACAGCAACGGTTCCCCGTCGGGGGTCATGCGCCCGGGCTGCCCCAGCATGAGCGGTGTGGTCGGAGTAGGTAGTTTCTCCCTGTTCGTCGGACGTGGCAGCAACGCCTTCGGGCCCGGTACGGCGGGCTGTGCTTCCGGGCCGGGATCGCCGAACCTGCGCAGCGCCGCAGCGGGAATCCGACTGACTCGCGACTCACCCTTCTCGGCGCTCGTCGCGGTGGCTGCTGCGCGTTCGGCAAGTCCGAGCAACGGCCGCAGCACCGGCTGCAGGAGCGACTCCAGCAGGGGTTGCACCAACGGCTCGACAAGTGAAGCCTCGTCCGATTCCTCCTGCTCCCGATGCCTGGGATCGGCAACTGCCAGCACACGCGACAACGATCGCCCGTCGCAACCGACAGACACCCGTGCGGTGGCACGCAGCATGAGCAGCGCTTCCGGATCCAGCAATTCCCGACGCCGGATGAAGACGCCGCCCGATTGGTCCAGCTCCTCCGGCTCGCTCGACGTGTAGACAGCGTCCACGACGTCGTTCTGAAGGTCGAGCGAATAGCTTGGCGGGTTGGTCAGGAGAATGACGAGGTCCACCATCATCCCGCGCCGCTTCAGGTAGTGGTGGGCCTCAAGGAGCTGGTGCAGGGTCGGCAGCCCCGTCGGGTCGGCGAGGACGGCGAGCAGGATCGGCCAGTCGCCGGATATTCCCTGCTCCCAGAGCAGGGGTTGGGCGCCATCGTTCAACTGGAGTTCTGCCTGCGGGGCGCGAAGCGCCGGATTGGTGTAGAGGAGGTGTCCGGCAAGCTCCTGGAACGTCGCCGCATCCTCCGGCGTGATCCCCAGCTCCCTCAACTCCACCTGCGTGGACGCCCAGGCCAGGTCCAGCGCACGCTGCGCGGCGTGACGGCTGTTGTACCGATCGGCCAGATGGAATGCCTCCTCACGAGTCTCGGCCACTATCGTCGTGAAGGCCACCGATGTCGCCTGGCCAGGTGCCAGGCTCACGCGCGTCCTCAGGGCGAAGACGGGATCGAGTACGGAGCCAACAGTACCCGAGAGCTCCCCGTCCTTCTCCAGCGCGATCGGGTCGCGCGTGCTCCGGCCGCGCCCCACGAAGCGCGCGCGGTCCGTCTCGCAACTCACCCGACCCTGTCGGTCGTCGCCCACGTCCACCACATGCACGCACCAGATCGGCTGCTCGGTGGACGAACGTGACCTGCGCGTGGCAGTCACCGCAGTACACCACTCGTGCCACTCCGTCTGGACGAACAGGTTGGCGAACGCCGGATGCGCCCGATCGTCCTCCGGCGGCGCGAGCACTATCTCGCCGTAACTGGTCAGCTCGATCTCGCGCGTCTCGGCACTGTTGTTGAGCAGCGTTACCCGGCGTACCTCGGCGGTGTCGTGCGGCACGACGGCAATCTCGGTACGCGTCTCGATGTCGCCATCCACGCGGGCAAAGGTCACGCGGTCGGTAGCCAGGTAGGCGCGGTACCAGTCCGCTGGTGCGCCCACTGGTTCATGCGACGTCGACCAGATGCGACCGGTCGTGATGTCCTTCACGTAGCAGAACTGCCCCGTACGGTCGACGGTGCCGTCGGAGCGCCAGCGAGTGACAGCCAGCTTACCGTAGCGGCTGTAGCCGCCGCCGTCGTCGCCGAGCATGATCGTGTACGGCATGCGACCCAGCAAGGCGACGTGCGGCCTGGGTTCGGCCAGGGAGTCGATCTCGCGCACCACCGGTTGGTCCAGCTCGGGATCGGGTTGTGCTTCGTCAGCATGTACCCGTTGCACGTCCTGTATCACCAACCTTCGCGGCACCCGCTCGAAGAGCAGCAGTTCGACCGACTTCACCAGCGGCTCGGTGTGGAAGTGTTGCTGCCAGATGTTGTCCGTCAGGGCGTTCGTGAGCGCCACCAGCGTCATCCCGATATGGTGCGCCATGTAGTTGCCGACGATCGCCTTCCGACTTCCCGGATCCGGCCGGGTATAGTCGATGGCGTCGCGGAAGCCGTAGGGTCCGAGGGCACCCCTGCGCTCCAGCGCCGCGAGATTGGACATGGCCCGCACCGGTGCGACGACCGTGGCCAGCGCCGATGCGTACGGGGCGATCACGAGGTCGCGCCCCAGTCCGCGCTTGAGTGCCAGGTCGGGCACGCCAAAGGCGCGATACTGGTAGGTGAGGTGGCGGTCGCGAAGGTTGTAGGCGCTCTCACTCGTACCCCACGGCACTCCGTGCTCGGCGCCATGGGCGATGTGTCGCTGCACCGCCGAGTGGTACGTCTGGTCGAGGATGGTGAAGGGAAGCGAGCGCATCACCAGGGCCGGCATCAGGTACTCGAACATGCTCCCGCTCCACGACACGAGCGCGGTTGCCCCGGCGGTGCGGGTCAGCGGGCGGCCAAGGTGGAACCAGTGGTCCATCGGCACGTCTCGCTTGGCCACGGCCAGAAGGCTGGCCAGCCGCGCCTCCGACGCCAGCAGGTCGTAGTATGACTGGTCCAGCGCGTGCGAGCTGACGTGGTAGCCGATGGAGAAGAGCTTTCGCTGGCGGTCGAAGAGGAAGCGAAAGTCCATGGCCTGGACGTACTTCAGCGCCCGGCGGGCGATCACCGCGAGACGTTCTGCCTCGCCCGGAGGGGTGGACTCGGCATCGGCCAGGGCGAGGCAGGCCTGACGCACCGCCAACAGGTGGCCGGCAAGGTTGCCGCTGTCCACCGTCGAGACGTACACGGGTTCCAGCGCCTTCAGGTCGGCCAGGTTGTACCAGTTCAGGAAGTGCCCTCGGTACTGCCGCAGCTCGCCCATCGACTGGAACGCTCGCTCCAGGCGAACGGTCATGTCTGCCAGCTCGATGAAGCCCAGCTCCTGCGCGCTCATGATGGCCATCAACTGCAGGCCGATGTTCGTCGGTGACGTGCGCATCGCCACCACCGGCGACGGATTCTCCTGGAAGTTGTCCGGCACCAGCCAGTGTGTATCCTCGGTAACGAACTGCTCGAAGTACTCCCAGTGCAGTCGCGCGTAACGCAGCGCCTCGGCCCGTTGCGACGACGACAGCCGCGATGCAGGTGGCAGGACTGGCATGCCGAGCGCCGTAGCAATCATTGGCGAGGCGAACCAGAGCGTTGCGAGCGGCAGGACGACGCCCAGCAGTTCCTGCAGCCGTTGGGCCTCGGCGGCCGCCAGGAGCGGCGACGTGCCAGGCGCCTGGAAAGCTGCCACGCGCAATGACTCGAGTACGACCAGTACGACAAGGCCGAGCATGGTCGTAGCGACAGCCGGCCACATCTGACGCCACGCCGGTCCGCGCAGGAGCGACGGAAGCATGCCGGTCCTTCCCGTCGTGCTCGAGGTGCGAGCCATCGCCTCCGCCTGCGAGGCGGTCTGCCACTCCAACAACCGCCGACGGCTCACCACCAGCCGCCAGAGAGTGCGGCAGATGGCATCTGCGGAGATCCACGCCTGGTGGGGCAGGAAGGTGATCGTCAACCCGATCTGCTGGACGCTCACGCCCGCGTCACTTCCGACAGCGCGATAATAGGCGCGCCACGATCGATCCAGTGGCGGCCTCAGGACGGCGAGCAGCATGGATACGATCCACGGCGCGGCGATCGCCAACAGGGCGAGCAGCGTCCAGCGAACCGGAGACCCTGGCAGGAGCGTCCAACCGGCCGCGAGGAACACCAACTGACCGATCTCCACCGTACTGCGGCGCAGGTTGTCGAAGATCTTCCAGTGGGAGAGCGGCGAGAGACGATTCGGTTCCGGCCCGTCCGGACCCGGCACCGTGCCGGAGAGCCAGCGCAACAGTTGCCAGTCGCCGCGGATCCACCGCTGCTTGCGCCGGCAGTAGGTCGTGTACTGTGACGGATAGTCGTCGAACAGCGTTATGTCGGTGACCAGCCCGGCGCGCGCGTAGTTCCCCTCGATCAGGTCGTGCGAGAGCAGGGTGTTCTCCGGGAACCGCCCGTGAGTCGCCCGCTCGAATGCGTCGACGTCATAGATCCCCTTGCCGGTGAAGCTCCCCTCGCCGTAGAGATCCTGGTAGACGTCCGAGACGGCTGTCGTGTAGGGATCCACGCCCGGATGGCCGGAGTGGACCACGGCGAAACGTGAGCGATACGCGCTGGGCAGAGATACGGCGACACGCGGTTGCAGTATCCCGTAGCCGTCCACCACCTGTCCGCTCTCCTCGTCGAACTCGGCTCGGTTGAGCGGATGCGCCAGCGCGCCCACGAGCAACCGCGCCTCACCGGGCGGCAACACGGTGTCGGAGTCCAGCGTGATGACGTAGCGCGCTCGCTTCAGGGACGTGGTGTTGCCCACCACAACCGAGAACGCGCCCGGCGCCCCGCCGCGCAGGAAACGGTTGAACTGACCGAGCTTGCCACGCTTGCGCTCCCAGGCCATCCAGACTCCCTCGCGCGGGTTCCAGAGGCGCTGGCGATGGAAGAGAAAGAAGGCGTCGCCGGTCCTTGGCGCGTAGCGGGCGTTCAGCTCGCGTACCCCGGTCTCGGCAGCGGCAAGGATGGCCGCGTCTTCAGGCGTGGTCTCGGTAGCGGCGTCGGTGAAGTCGCTGAGCAGCGCGTAATGCAGATGTCGATCGCGGTTCGCAAGGAACTGCACCTCCAGGTGCTCGAGCGCTTCGTGCACCGCTTCCACGCTACCCAGGAGGGTGGGCACGACCACCGCCGTACGCAGCTCGGCCGGAATTCCGGAGGGCGAGTCGAGGTCCAGCTTGGGGAGCAGTCGAGGCGGGAGGAAGGTAGTCACGAGCTGATTGACTACTGCCACCGCGATGCTGGATGCCGGCAGGAAGCCGAAGAGGAGTACTAGCCACGGCCTCGAGCGCCCTTCGGCGCCGGCCAGCCAGAGGACTGCCGCCAGCGCGGCCGCCGTGACCAGCAGGATGCCGCCAAAGAAGACGACATTCGGATTCTTCAACACCCATCTGTGGGTCGCCTCGGCCAGCGGAGGTCGGTAACCGGTGGCCCTTTCCAGCGTCTCCAGCCCGTCACCGATGAGGAAGTGGCCCACGTGGCCGCGACGGTCGTCAAGCGGATCGTCCTCTCTCGCCACTCGCGCCAGCTCGATCGCCTGGCGGGCGACCGATGGTTCACTCGCACCCACCCGCCTCGCGATCCGCTCCACCACGTGACGATAGTTGTCCCGCGTGGCGAAGGTCATCCGGTCGTAGAAACCGGCCGGATCGGTCCGCAGTACCGCCTCGGTGACGCTCTGCTTCTCGACGAAGCCGCGCCAGTCGGTGTGGGCTATGGAGCGCAGACTCGTGATGCTGTTGGCCATCATGAGCTGCGTCAGCGCCAGCCGCTGGGCCGATCGCGCACCAGCATCCTCGGCGCTCATCGATTCCTCGATGATCCACTGCTCCAGCCTCACCAGCGACGGCTGGCCAGCGCGAATCGGGCGCAGGAGCTGGAGGAACCGGGAGACGAAGTTCGGCGTCAGCAGCGGCCGCGAGCCGATGAAGTCGTCCAGGGTGGCCCGTAGCTCGGCCGGTCCGGCAGCCACGCCGGCATGGATCCGGGCAGACCAGTGCTCCGCCTCCTCAAGCTGTTCCAGGCGCTGGATGGTGCGCAGCGTCATCCGCCGCACGCTCTCGATGCAGCCCAGGCGGAGCATTGCTGGAATCGCCCACAGCTCGCCCAGGGACAGGGGAGCGGCGCGCTGGAAGGCCCCGACGAACAGCTCGATGTTGTCCAGATCGAGCCGTCCCTCGGTATGCGAGATGAGGATGATGGCCAGCTCGTAGACCCTCGGGTAGCCAGCCAGCGGACCGCTCGCCAGCTCCGGAAGCTCGCGATAATAGTCTCGTGGCAGGCTCTCCTTCACCTCGCGCATCTGTTCCTGCACGACATGGAAGTTGTCGAGCAGCCATTCGCCGGCCGGTCCGATGTCTGCGCCGTTGGTGGCAGCGTCCGATATGCGCTTCTGGGCAGCCTCGAGGATGCTCCCCGTGGCGTGCAGCCGGGTGAGGAGCGGCGTGTGGCCGCGTCGGGGGAGCGCTGTCGTCAGCCGTTGTCCACGGGCCACATCGCCGGCACGCTCGGCCAGATGCTCGGCTCCCAGCGGGTCACCGCTGATCGGGCCGGCAATCAGGTCATCGGCCCCGGGCAGGCGACTGGCGCGGCGCTGCAGGATCGTGGATGGGGCAGCAGGAGTCTGGATTCTGGACCTCACTCGTGAAGGCGCAGCCTGTCGGCACGGCGAAGGGCCGGTCTGAGGCCAGTAAGATACATCTCTACGACGAGTCGGATGGCGCGGGCGCGCGCCGGCGTGGGGGACCACGCCACCGAGCGCTTCCGGCAGCCTTGCCGCGACGTGCCGAGATGCATGCTCCGGACCCTTGTTTAATGTTCCGCCGCCCCTTGCGTCCCTGGATCGGTCGCGCTATTCTTACGGGATGCGACACATGCGCCGCGAGCGCATGGACAAAGTTCGGAGCGTCTCAGGGGCCTGCCGATTTCTTGCAGGCCCTTTTTTCGTCCTGTCGCATCCGCCGTCGGCGGACCCCCTCGTGAGGGACTCACGAGTCTGATGTGTCGGGACGCTGCAGCATGGCACTCGCACAGAGCACCAATTTATATCAGGAGTAGTACCATGCCTAGCAACGGCACAGTGAAGTGGTTCAATGACGCCAAGGGCTTCGGTTTCATCACGCCCGAGGACGGTAGCAAGGATCTGTTCGTGCATCACTCGGCTATCCAGGGCGGCGGCTTCAAGTCGCTGGCCGAAGGTGAGCGAGTGGAGTTCGACACGGTCCAGGGCCCCAAGGGTCCGGCCGCCGAGAACGTCATCAAGCTCGGCCGTTAAAGGCTAGCCGTCGCGGGACTTCCCGCGGCGAGACGAGGGGCCGCCCGGCATATGCCGGGCGGCCCTTCAGTCGTATGTGCCCGGCGTATGTGCCCGGCTCGGCCACTGTGGAGGTATGGGCGCTCCGGGAAGTCGACCGCAGCGACCCGCCTGTAGCAGCGCGGCTCTCCTCCGCGTGGCGCGGGATGTGCGAGTGCGCTGACTGGAGCCCGGCCAGGCTCCACGAGGCTCACCCAGCGCCCGGCGTCCCGTGCCGCCGTCCGCTCCGTCGCCGGCGACATTCACGCCCCGATACCCCGATCGCCGGCCCTGCCTCGGCATTCGTGGTCGTCGAGGAGTACGAGGCCTCGATTGTCGGCAACAACCCACGGACCGAATCAGTACGGAGGTTGACGTGTCCGCTGTTGCCCGACCCGCCGAGGAACAGAGCTTCTCATGGTTCGTGCTCGGCCTGATGGCCAGTGTCACATTCATCGGAATCCTGTCCGAGCTGGCGCCGTCAGGCATCCTGCCGCAGATGACCGAGGGGCTGGGAGTCTCCGAGAGTCAGGTCGGCTTCATGATCGGCGTCTATGCGCTGGCCTCCGCCGTCGCCGCCATCCCGCTCATCAGCGCCACCCTGGCGGTCAACCGCAAGCTGCTGCTGATGGTGCTGCTGATCGGTTTCGCGGTCTCCAACATCGTCGTCGGCATTTCCTCGTCCTATGCGGTCATCATTGCCAGTCGCATCGTCGGCGGTATCTGCGCCGGCGTGATGTGGCCCATGATCGCCGCCTACGGTACGCGATTGGCACCCGAGCACATGCACGGGAAGGCCATCACGGTCATCATGTCCGGCAACACGCTGGGCATCAGCATCGGGCTGCCGGCAATGACGACCATCGGGCTCACGTTCGGCTGGCGGACGGTGTTCGTGGTCATGGGACTGCTCGCCGTGGTGATTGCGGTGCTGTCGTACTTCTACATGCCCTCGGTGGAAGGCGAGAAGCTCAGCAGGAGCAATTCTCCGCTGGCGGTGGTGAAGATGCCGACGATCCTGATCGTCCTGCTGCTGACCTTCCTGTCGGTCGCGGCGCACTACGGCATCTACACCTACATCACCCTGCTGGTCGAGATGATCGGCTTCATCGGCGGCATCGGCATGGCGCTGCTGATCTTCGGAATCGGCTCGGTCATCTCGGTCGTCGTCTCCGCCAGATACATCGACGCCTACCTGCGCCCCCTGATCGTCGTCTCGCTCGCCATCGGCGGCCTGGCAATGGCCATGTTCCTCGCCTTCGGCGGCACCGCAGGCACCTCGCACCTCGCCTTCTTCCTCTGGGGCCTGGCCTTCGGCCCACTGGTGACGATGTACCAGACCGCCGTCAGCAAGCAGGTCGAGGAAGCCAAGGACGTGGCCACTTCGGTGCAGTCCAGCGTCTTCAATCTCTCCATCATGGTCGCCACCTGGGTAGGGGGGCTGCTGCTGGTCGGCTTCCCTGGATCGGCTGGCGTCAGAGCCATCGTCTACATGTCCCTGGCCTGCTTCATCATGGCCACCATCGCGGCCTTCCTGGCCAGGCAGACCCTGCGCTCGTCCTGAACGTCATCGTCCAACCAGACTGAGGAAGGAATCATGAAGAAGTTCATCGGAGCCCGGATCTACCGGCAGCATGAGGCGGACAGCGAGATCCTCGTCGACCGCGGCGTCATCAAGCAGATCGGCAAGGACCTACCCAGCGCCGATGAGGTGATCGACCTCGAGGGACGCCTGGTCGTTCCGCCCTACGTGGATGCCCACCTGCACCTGGATTACGTCTACACCGCTCGCAGCGACGCCGAAGCGAATACGAGCGGCACGCTCTTCGAAGGCATTGCTCGCTGGCACGATGTCAAGAAGACCCAGACGCTGGAGGACGCCAGGGAGCGTGCGCTCAAGGGCATCATGGAAGAGGTTTCCAGGGGTGTCCAGTTCATCCGCACCCACATCGACGTGGATGATCCCAAGCTCACCGGACTCAAGGCGATGCTGGAGATCCGCGAACAGTTGAAGGACAACGTGACCATCCAGATCGTCGCCTTCCCGCAGGAGGGCATGTACGCCTACAAGGGCGGCGACGAGATGATCGAGGAAGCGTTGAAGATGGGCGCCGATTGTGTCGGTGGCATCCCGCACTTCGAGTGGGCTCGCGAGATCGGCGAGAAGTCCGTTCGCACCACCGTGGAGCTGGCCGGCAAGTACGGCAAGCTGATCGACGTGCACTGCGACGAGACGGACGACGTCATGAGCCGGCATGTCGAACTGCTCAACGCCCTCGTGATGACCGAGGACATCGGCACCCGTTCGACGGCCAGCCACACCTGCTCCTTCGGTTCGGCCGACAATGCATGGGCCTTCCGCATGATGGGGCTGTTCAAGCAGTCGGGGATGAACTTCATCGCCAATCCCACCGAGAATGCCTACCTGCAGGGCCGGCAGGACACCTATCCCAAGCGCCGTGGTCTCACCCGGGTGAAGGAGATGTGGGAGAGCGGCATCAACGTCTGCTTCGGGCAGGACTCCATCAACGATCCGTGGTATCCGGTGGGCAACGGCAACATGATGAACATCCTCGACAACGGCATTCACCTGGCCCAGACGATGTCGTTCGACGAGCTGGACCGCTGCCTGGACCTGATCACCTACAACGGTGCAAAGACCCTGAACGTGGAGGACCAGTACGGCATCGAAGTGGGCAAGCCGGCCAACTTCATCGTGCTGGACGCCAGTTCACCATTTGAAGCCGTGCGTCAGCGCGCCGACGTGCTGGCCTCCATCCGCCATGGCGAATACCTGTTCAAGCGTCCCACTCCCAGTTACGAGATAGAGCCCGACCTGTTCAGGAAGACCCGCTAACGCTCGACGTGGACCCGCTACCGGCGCCAGGGGCACCGGGGTCGGTGCCCGGGCGCCCAGTCCGGATCTTCCACAACCCGTACACGGCCACTCCCGCCCAGACGACTTCCAGCACGAACAGGCCCGGGTTGAAAGGGGAGATGGCGGTGTAGGTGAAGCCCGTCGCCCCGAGAAAATTGAGGACCTGATAGAGCGGGGAAACCGACTTCAGGACGCCGAAGTTGAGCGCGCCGAACGCCACCACGAAACAGATGCCGGCAACGATCCCGATCCCGGAGGAATATGCCATCTTCCATGCCTCGTTCGATGTGAGGAACTCGCTCAGGTGGCCGCGCCAGGATCGACTCGGGCATGCTTCCGCCGGCTGAGCCAGATCTTGCTGATTCCATAGAGGCCGAGTAGCGACCAGATGAGCTCAGTCCAGAAGACACCGATGTTGAACGGGCTGGCAGCGGACGCCGTGAGGAAGCCGGCACCGACAAAGTTGAGGACCTGATAGCTGTAGTGGTCCGGCGTGAGCCTGCCAAGGTTGAGCAGGGCGAAAGCCGCAAGCAGCGCGACCGAGGCGATGAGCCCGAATATCACCATTGCCGACATGGGTACCGATCCATCCTGAAGGGAGTACAAGATGATGGAAGATCAGAGATCTCCCGCCCTTCTCGCGGGAGTGGACTTCCGGGGTACGACAAACGCTACCGAGAGGGTTTCCGGGCACATCAGGCCCGGCAGGAAGCGTGCTCCACTACTGCGTTACATCCGTATCAACCTTCCGCGAACCACCCGGCTTCTCCTGCTCGTGGTGGTCGCCGTCATCGGCGCCGCGTCGGCGGCGGTCGCTCTCTCGGGGCACGAACCCTTCCCGTTCGCCAGCCCGCTCCTGTGGAGTGTCGTCGGCGCAACGGTACTGTTCGTGACCGTGGGTCTCCTCACCTCCGCTCGGATCTGGACCTGGGGCATGGGGATCGCCCTCTCCTCGATGCTCGTCTACGTCGGGGGACTGGCAGGTGATGCACCGTACGTGTGGAACGGTGCCAGTGTTGTTCACGCCGCAACGTGGAACCTGACGCTCCTGGCGTCCATCGGCTACCTGGTGCTGTATGGGGCACTGCGGTACGGGATGATCGTCGCCGCCCCGGACGACCAGAATTTCATGGACTGACCAGGGGCATAGGCATGGATCCCGGATTTCCGTGGTGGCTCCGCGTGGAGCACTTCCTCAACATCATCTTCATCTCGTTCCTCGTTCGTTCGGGGATCGAGATCCTGGCCACCTACCCCAAGCTGTACCGCTCGCAGCACAACGTGTCCGGCACATCGTGGGCCCAGTTCACGATCCAGGAGGCGCCCAAGCACAAGTACTACACGGTGGGTAGTGAGTACGACGACTATTCGCCCCGCCTCTCCCTGCCGGGGCGCGGCCTGCTCGGCCTGGGGCGGTACTGGCACTTCATCGCCGCCACGGGTTTTGTCACCTTCTGGGTGATCTACCTCGTGCTGCTGCTCGTCACCGGACAGTGGCGGCGCTATGTCCCATCCTCCCTGGATACGTTCGCCCGGGCCGGTCAGGACATGCTCGCCTACCTGGCGTTCACCATTCCCCAGGCGCCGGACGGGATGGTCTTCAACGCCATCCAGCAACTGTCCTACGGCTTCGTGATCCTGATCCTGGCCCCGCTGGTAATCGTTACCGGAGCATTCCAGTCGCCGGCCATAGCCAACCATTTCTCCCGCATCACGCGCGCGATGGGTGGGCGTCAGGTGATCCGCACCATCCACTTCCTGTGCCTCGTCGCGTACGTAGCCTTCGTCGCCGTCCATGTGTTGATGGTGGTGATCCATGGCTACATGCACGAGACGGCGAAGATGGTGTTCGGCCACTCCAATTTCCCCATTGCCGGCGGGATCATCTTCACCATCGGCCTCGTCTTCGTGCTGGTGCTGCACGTGGTGGCCACGCGCTGGACGCTGGCGGACGGCCGCGCCGTCGAGAGGCTGCACAACCTGATCGTGCGGCCATGGTCGAACCTGCTGTACAGGCTGCCGGCGCGCATGCACTACGACCGCTCCAACGTCACCGGCCAGGACTGGGGCTGGAGAACGCCACGCACAACTTCCGGGGGAGCGGGCGGCCGCCGGAAACGGCGGAGTATCTGGCCCTCATGGCCAACTGTTATGAGGACGACTACGTGCTCGAGATCGGTGGCTACGTCGAGCGCCCGATGACGCTGACCATTCAGGACCTGCGCGAACTCGCCTCCGGCCATTCCCAGACCACGCTCCACCACTGCGTGCAGGGCTTCACCTCGATCGGACGGTGGCGCGGCATTCCCGTCGCGGACCTCCTCGATCTCGTCCGCCCCCTGCCCGGGGCGACCGACGTCGTCTACACGAGCTTCCAGGACATGGGCCGCGACGACCCGCTCTATGAGGGAGGGACGTACTACGACTCCAACCCGATGATCGAGGCGCGGATGCCGCAGACGCTCATCGCCTTCGAACTCAACGACGAGGGGGAGATCGCGGCCAAGAACGGCGCGCCCGTACGGCTGCGCGTGGAGACGTCCACCGGCTTCCGCAGCCTGAAGTGGCTGGAACGGATAGAGGTGGTCAACCGCTACGACATCATCCTCGAGGGCCGCGGCGGCTACTACGAGGACTCGGATTTCTACGACCGCAACCAGTTGATCTGACCCACCCGGCAGCGTCGAGAGAGGTACACATCATGAAGTCCAGGGACATGCGACCACGCACCCAGGCCGAGCTGGACGCCTACATCGCCGCGCGACCCCGACCGGTGCGCAACACGTTCGACGGGATGTTTCCTCTCCATGAGGACATCGAACTGTCCGACGTGCAGGTGCGCATCGTGCTCGACTACCTGCAGGAGGTCGACTTCCACCTGCCGGGGGCAACCTCGCAGGAGTTCCTCGTCGTGCGTTGGGCCCGCTACACCGGCTTCCAGTTCCTGCAGGAACCCCTGGAGGCGTATGCCATCGGGCTCCGGTGCACCCATCCGGGGATGGAGGATCAGCACACCTTCATCCGCATGTCCTGGGGCCAGCTCATGGGAGATCCCGAGGCTCCGCGGCTGCCCGTGAACAAACCGGCGCTGGCCAGCGACATGATGACTCTCGCCCGCTACCGGGATACTCGCACCGGGCCGTCGCGAACGGGCGTCGACTCCCACGCCCGGACACCGGACGACCCTTCGCCGGGCGCCGACTTCGACCTGAAGTTGCTGGAGGGGGCACTCGACGACGTGCTGGAGCACCACGTCACCGGTAAGGGCCGCGAGATCAACTCGTGGTGGAACCCGGCGCTGAACTGGGGAGTCGCCATGGCGGGACGCTATCCGCGACTGAAATACTTCGAGTCCAGGGGCCGCCTCGACGAGGCGACCTCGATTTCCCTGCGCTCCTTCGAGCAGCGGGCAGCAAGGGCGGAGCCGGTGTTGCGGGAGCTCGGTCTGGCCTCGCCCGGGGCTGTCGCCGCGGCCGCGCTCGAGCAGGCGGACCAGGCCGAGCGTGGAACGTTCCGGCGCCGCCACCGGATCCGCAACCCGCGGCCCCTTACCCAGTCCCGGCCGCGAGAGCACCCGACGCAGGGGGACGACCCCCGGCCGTGAGCCGTCGGGTACGGCGCCAACTCCTGCCGGCCGTCTCTTAACGTCGGTGATCCGGCGCTCGTCTGTCCTGCCGCGAGGGCGCGTGAGTGACTCTCGCACGAGGAGGAGAGCCCGCCGTCTGTAGGGTGCGGTGGTCCGTCTCACGCCTCGTGTTGCTGACCACCCCGTGGGTGGCGTCAGCCGTGTCGACCCCACCCCAGGAGCCCGAATGCCCTGCCGCCCGCCGGAGCAGCCCGTCCGCGCAGCTCGCCGCCCATCCGGTGCGGAGTCGACCATCAACCGGGCTTTCCGGCTGTCGGCCGCCTTCCTCGCCGCGGCGCTGCTCCTGGTAGTGCTCCTTCCCGCCCGGGCCCGGGCGCAGGTGGGCGGAACCACGGATATCATCATCGGCACGGTGACCGGTCCCGCCGGCGCTCCGTTGGGCGGCGCGCGCGTCCAGGTCACGTCGGTGGAGACGGGCGTCACCCGTACCAAGACGACCAACGACAAGGGGCAGTACACCCTGCTCTTTCCCGACGGTGGCGGCCAGTATCGGATCGCCGTCCAGTACCTGGGCTATGCTCCGGCCCAGGCAGCCGTTGCCCGGCTTGCCGACGAGGATCGGCTGGTGGCCAACTTCACCATGACCGCGACTCCCACGGTGCTCGACGCGGTGACCGTCCAGGGAGCCCGCCGGCCGCGTCCTGGTGGGGACGAGCGACCCACCCCCGGATCCACCGGCCGTTCCCTGAGTGGAGACGAACTCGCCCGGCTTCCCATTGACCCCAGCGATCCCAACGCCATTGCCCTCCTCGCCCCGGGAGTGATCGGACTCGAGGCGACCGACACGTCGGCAGCCGGCTTCTCCATCGCTGGTCAGGCTCCGGACCAGAACAGGGTCACCCTGGACGGTCTCTCCTTCGACGGCGTCGGTGTGCCTCAGGAGGCCGTGCGCAGCACTCGTGTCGTCACGAGTACCTACGATGTCGCCCGCGGCCAGTTCACTGGCGGCGTGGTGCAGAGCACCACCCGCGGTGGCACCAATGCCCTGGCCGGCTCGTTCGGCTACTCACTCCGCGACCCCGAACTCCAGTGGACTGGTGACGAAGGGGATGCCAGCGGCTTCGGGCAGTCCATCACTCAACACCAGTTGAGCGGTGGCGTGGGCGGTCCGGTGATCGAGAACAGGCTGTTCTATTTCGTTTCCGGGCAACTGCGGCGACGCCTCAATCCTCTCCAGTCGCTGACCGGTGCCGACGCGCTCACCCTGGAACGGCTGGGCACCGCTGCCGATTCCGCGGCGCGCTTCCTCGACCTGCTCGACGGCTACGGGCTGCCGTCCACCGTCCCCGCTGTCCCGGCCGACCAGCGCTCCGACAACTACTCCACCCTGGCCCGCCTGGACTGGCAGTTGGGCGAGGATCACTCGTTGATGTTGCGCGGCAACTATCAGGGCTCGCAACAGGATGGTTTCCGCACCCGCGCCCTCGCCGTGCCCAGCTACGGCGGAGAACAGAGCGGTAGCGGCGGCGGGGCACTGGCCACGCTCTCCTCCGTCTTCGGTACCTACCTGAACGAACTGCGCGCGTCCTGGTCGAGAGATCAACGGCACGGCGACCCGTACGTATTCGTGCCCGAAGGTCAGGTGCGCGTCGCGTCAGATTTGATGGACGGCACGTCCGGCGTCTCCACCGTCGTTTTTGGTGGCAACCCCGGGCTGCCGACCGCCGGCACCAACAGCCAGTTGAGTGTCTCCAATGAGCTGTCTCTGCTCAATTTCGCCGGCCATCGCTACAAGCTGGGGGGACAGCTCGACTACCGCAGTTTCCAGACGGCCTCCAGCCGTAATGCTTCGGGAAGCTACGGCTACAATTCGTTGGCTGACTTCGCGAACAACGATCCGGCCAGCTATACCCGAACGCTCTCCACCACCGATCGTCGGGGCACGTCGCTCGACGCCGGGGCGTACCTGGGCGATACCTGGCGTCGCGGACGCGCCCTCCAGCTCACCTACGGCGCGCGTGTGGAGTACTCGGCGTTCCTGGACCAGCCGGCCTACAACGCAGAGGTCGAGCGCCTGTTCGACAGGCGCACGGACAGGCTTCCGCGCGAGCTGCACGTGAGCCCCCGGGTGGGCTTCTCATACACGCTCGGCCTCCCCAGTGCACCCACTGGCGGTGGTTTCGGCGGCCGCATGGCGGGGGGTTTCGGTGGTCGCGGCGGCGGCCGCGGCGGTGGGGGTGGAGGTGGCGACTTCGGCCCCGGTGGGGCCAACGTGACGGTCATTCGGGGTGGTATCGGTGAGTTCCGCGGCACCGTGCCCACGCAGCTATTCGCCTCGGCGATGGACGCGACCGGGTTGCCCAGCGGAACCCAGCAACTCGTCTGCATTGGTGACGCGGTGCCCGTCCCCGACTGGTCGGCTTACCTGACCGATCCGACGGCCATTCCCACCCGATGCGCGGACGGCGGAACTGGCCGGCCAGTGGCCAGCCGTGCGCCGAGCGTCGCGCTGTTCAGCGATGACTTCGGTGCTCCTCGCGCCTGGCGGGCGTCGCTGGGGGTGCAACGGAGGCTCTCACAGACGTTCGGGCTGAACCTGGAGGCCTCCTACGCGCTGGGTACCAACCTCACCGGAGCCCGCGACCTGAACCTGCGCGCGACCCCCGCCTTCACCCTCGCCGATGAGGGCGGCCGGCCGGTCTACGTGCCGGCCTCCACGATCGTGCCTGGCACCGGCGCGACGAGCGTGCTCGCCTCCCGCGAGCACCCCCAGTATGCCCAGGTGGTGGAGACCAACTCCACGCTGCACTCCCGGACCGTGCAGCTCACGGCTGGACTGAACGGAGTGTTGAACAGGAGCTTCCTCTGGAACCTGTCGTATTCCCTCAGCCGATCGCGCGATCAGACCGGGTTCGCCCCCGGTGGTGGATTCGGCGGCGGTGGTGGTGTCGGTGGCGGTCGGGGTGACTTCGGCGCCTTCGGCTTCGGCGTCGGCTCGTCGACCACGGGCGGTGACCCCAACGCGACCGAGTGGGGGACGAGCGACCTCGAACGTCGGCACTCGGTGAGCGGATCGGTGAGCTGGTTCGCCCGCCCATGGCTGGACGTGACGTCGGTGATGCGTCTCACTTCCGGCCAGGCCTTCACGCCGCGTGTGGGAGGGGATATAAACGGTGACGGCTCCCGGAACGATCGCGCATTCGTGTTCGATCCGTCGCGAACCGCCGACAGCGCTGTCGCGAGCGGCATGGCAAACCTGCTCGCCGACGCCACTGGCGACGTGCGCTCCTGCCTCACCGCCCAGCTCGGCCGGATCGCCGGCCGCAACCAGTGTCGCGCAGGCTGGTCTCCCTCCCTCGACCTGCAGATGAACATCCGCCCGAACTTTGGAGGGTCGGTGGGCCGCCGGCTCACCTTCATGGCGAGCTTCATCAATCCGCTGGCGGGCATGGACCTGTTGCTGCACGGCAACGATGGGCTGCGTGGCTGGGGCCAGCCGCGGCGTCCCGATGCGACATTGCTCTACGTGCGTGGCTTCGATGCCGAGCGGCGGAGCTACATGTACGAGGTGAATCAGCGGTTCGGCGATACGCAGGGCTCGCGAACGGCGCTCCGGAACCCTTTCCAGGTCGCCCTCCAGGTGAGGCTCCAGGTGGGTCCCGACCGTCAGCGCGAACTGCTCATGGGACGATTGGGCGCCCTCGGCGGTCGCGCTGGCAGCGGCGGCGGGCTGAATATCTCATCGATCATCGAGCGGGTCGCGCCCAATCCGGTGTCGGAAATCCTGGGCCGTCGCGACTCGCTGGGTCTCACCGAAGCGCAGGTGGTTGCCCTCCAGGCGGTGGCCGACTCCCTCGTCGCACGTAACGCAGTTATCGCCGACTCGCTCCGCGTCGTCGTCGAGCGCGCCGGCGGTCAGGGCGACCTGCGCACCCTCTTCCCGCGCCTGCAACCGGCGTTGCAGAAGGTCCGCGACAACTATGTCGCGGCGATCGGGGAGTCGCGGGCTCTCCTGACGCCGGAGCAGTGGGAGCGGTTGCCGGAGTCGCTGCGCAATCCGTCGCTGCAGCAGCGTGGCCCTGTCAGGCCGGCTACGATACCTCCCGGCGACCGTCGCCGGCCACCGGAGTCGTGATGGTATGCGGCGGGCTGCCGTCCCGCATTGCAGGGGCCGGCTGCGGTCCCCGGGCCGTCCGCCAGCTCGAGTCGGGTATTGTGGAGCCGACCGGTGGACACTATACTGTGCGAAGCGACGCGCGCGTTCGCGCGCGCGTATGAAATGTTCCAATGTTCTCCTGGAGCCGTCCGACGTCGTGTCGGCTCCGTTTTTCCTTGCCGCTGAGATTGTGGCGGCGGGCCCATCGTGAGGGCAGTCTCACGAGCACGTTGTGTCGGCGCGTACGGCAGGACCGGACTCCGCACACAGCACTGATCATTCTTTTCAGGAGTACGACATGCGTACGACCGGCACCGTGAAGTGGTTCAACGACGCCAAGGGCTTTGGTTTCATCACGCCTGAGGACGGTGGCAAGGACCTGTTCGTCCATCACTCAGCGATCCAGGGCCAGGGCTTCAAGTCCCTCGCCGAGGGTGAGCGCGTGGAGTTCGACGTGGTTCAGGGCCAGAAGGGCCCGGCCGCCGAGAACGTGACCAAGCTCGGTCACTAGAAGCTGACCTGCCACCAGCCGCAGGTCGTTGCGGCTGGAACAAGGGGCCGTCCCGGCACTGGCTGGGGCGGCCCCTCGGCCATCTGGTGAAACGCCGGTGGGCCAGGACCGCGCGTAGCAGAGATCCAGGGCAGGGTTGAGGGCCAGTCGAGCTGCCCTCCGTCTCCTGAAGCTCAGCCCTGTTGCCCGACGCCCACCGCTGGCCGGCCGGATCCGGCAATGCTTGACTTGTCCGCCGCTGGTGGCTAGGATTCCCCCAAGGGAGTCGCGTCCCGATACGCAGCATCTCCACCCATCCGACCCTGGAATGTCGGTGGGGGGAGGAGTGCGGAGCCAAGGTTCCGTCAAACGTGTCGGTGGCGTGATTCCCTTTGTCGCATCTGTTCGGTCCACGATCTGTAGGTCAGACATCTTCGCCCCGCCATGAGCATGATCCGTCTATCTATCCACCATCGCCCCGCCAGCCGCGCCGAGCACTGCTCGCCGCAGCGTCGCGGGAGCGTGCGGATGGATGCGCGGGCCGTGACGGAGCGGGTTGGGGAGCTCTGTCTCTCGCGTGGTACACATCGGACCCGGGTATCCGAAATGCGAACTGCCGCCGTGCGGTCGGTGAGACAGCGTCCGGAGCTTCCGGATGTTGCTCAGGTACCGCACCGGCAGGCCACGCACCATGGGGACATCGCGAAGGGACTCGACGCCGGGTAGTACGGTACCCGCACAGTAACGAGCCTCACGATCCGCCCCACCGGTGCAACCAGCGCTGGCGGGGCGGTCTGCAATCGCACCATCGTGCCGCCGCCTTCCGGTCCGGCGCACCGCGCCCGGCCAGTCCATCGGCTCCGGACGCGAACAGAACTCTCGCTGGCGATCGACCACGTGGAACGCGACTCCCCGTGATGGATCGGGCGACCGGCGCCCCGCACGGTGGGGCGCACGCAACAGCAGACCACCTCTGGCCCGGAGGTGGCGAATACGCGAGAACCTCGGGCCATGAAGTGCATTGATGGTACGCGGCGAGTTGGATTGACGCGCCGCGCCCGGACGGTGATCACACTCTGCAGGAGAACTGTCATGTTGACCGTATTCGATACCGGTGAGTCCAGCTTCCGGCTCGCCAATCGTCACGACGAGGACGTGGGCTGGATTCGTGGCAATGCCGTGGGCTTCTCGGGGCTTCCCGACGAGTCTGCAGCGATGAAGGCGGCGCTTGCTGGCGCAGACACGCTGGCCGCCTATCTGGAACGCACTGGAGGGCCTGGATCGGCTCCGGAGCGATCGCGTGGCCGGGTGAAGATCGTCCAGGATGGCGCCGTGGAGTGGGTGAACCGTGGTCCGCAGTCGCTGGCCCGCCTGCTCCGCCCGACTGACGATCGCCCGGGCGCGTTCGCCATCGAGTTCATCCTCCCCTCGCACCTGAAGGCCGGCGGCGCCATCGGCGTCTCGCAGATCCTGCACAAGGCCATCTCGAGCGAGATTTCAGGCAGCGAGCAGCCAGCGACCATGGAGGCCCAGGCGCGATGAAACTGCGTCGCCTTCACGGGCGACCGGTGTCGTCGTCGCCGGGCGGCCGGCGTGTGGTGGTGGGGGTGAACTTCGATGAGCCCTCGCTGGCCACCGCGCGCTGGGTCGCCCGCTACTTCGCGCCGACGGCCGAGCTGGTGCTCGTCCACGTGCTGCCGGTGCCCCGCGCACCGGCCTTCCTGAAGGACCAGCTCGGCTCGCCGGACTCGTTCGTCGAACAGGTCACGCCGGCCATGCTGGGTGGCCTGCAAGGGCTCGCCAGTACCCTGGGTGTCCGGCGGGTGACCGTCGAGGTCCGCGTCGGTGAACCGGCCGAGGAACTGAGTCGGGCCGCAGTGGAACTGGGTGCCGACATGGTATGTGTCGGCTTTGCCCGGTCGCGACGTGGCTCGGCGCGATCCGGCCGCAATACTGTCGAACGCCTCCTTCGACGGCTCGAGGTACCGCTCCTCCAGGGTTCCCCAGGAGCTCGTCCCCCGGAACGACTGATGGCTGCGGTGGATGGAGGCGCAGGCAGCGACGCGATCCTCGCCACGGCCTGGTCGGTGGCGGAGCGGCTGGAAGCGGAGTTGGATGCGCTCCACGTACTGGACGCAGACGTCCGCGCCTATGCGCGCGCCATGTCGGTGGCCGTCGGCAGCGCTGGCGAGGCGGAGGCGGCCGAACAGGCACTGTGGGAGGCCGCCGCCGGTTGGCTGCGCGAACGGCTGGTCGTGGCGGGAGCTGCTGTCGGACGGTCGCGTACAAGGGTATTGTCGGGAGAACCGGGTCCGGAGATGCTTCGCGTTACTGCGGTGGACCCTGTGGACCTGCTGGTGGTGGGGCGCGAGGGCCGCGACGCCGTGACTCCGGGGTTGGTGGGGAGCACGACGCGCCTGCTTCTCGCTGCCGCAGCCATGCCCCTTCTGGTGATACCGGAAGTCGTCCGCCCGATCGCGCCACCCGAGCCGGATCCGGATGACCAACGGAGTCACCGGCTCTGGCCGGCCCGCGTGCAACGGTCGGACGACGACACGTCGGAACTGGTGGACGCCGGTCACAGCGACGGTGGCTGGCTACCTCCTGCGGCGCGGCGGAGCGACCGCTCCGCCGCGCCAGCGTCTGTCCTCTCGTCTGCTGCGCGGACGGCATGATCGCCGCACCAGGACTGCTCCGTGAGCCGGTATCCATCGTCGTCCGGAGGCGTTCTCCGGGGCGGGTACCGGTCAGGAAGCAGGTCGGCTGTCGATCACGGATATTGGCAAAGCGGGCGAGCGTGTGCTACGCTTTTCCATGAGCGGCGGCGCTCCATTTCTGTCCCTCCGGCGCACTGACCGCCGTCCCGCTCCGGACGTCAGCCACTCGCCCTCACATCACGGACCGGCGGCTCCTGGCCGCCTGCCGTTTCCTCCAGCCCACCACACCCCGTCATGAGCATTCCGCAGCCTCCGTCGGATCATCCAGGCAACGGCCTCCAGGGAGTTGCCCTCCAGACTTCGCGCGCCGAGCTTGCCGAGCGGGCCGCGGCCGCGGCAGACGCAGCCGAGCGGAGTCCCCTCGCGGCGATGATCGTGCGCTTCGACCAGGCGGCCGACCTGCTCGAACTCGAGCCGGGGGTGCGGCGGATCCTGCGCGAGCCGGAGATGCAGCTCGCGGTGGCAGTACCCGTCATGCGGGACAGCGGGGAGATGGATGTCTTCACCGGTTACCGTGTGCAGCACAACACCGCTCGCGGGCCTGGCAAGGGCGGCATCCGGTTCGACCTTCACGTGTCGATGGACGAGGTGACGGCACTGGCCGCCTGGATGACGTGGAAGTGTGCGGTGGTGGATGTGCCCTTCGGCGGCGCCAAGGGCGGCATACTCTGCGACCCGTCGGGCATGAGCAAGGGGGAGCTGGAACGTCTTACCCGTAGCTACGTTCGCGGTCTTGGCGACGTCATAGGCCCTGACAAGGACGTTCCAGCGCCCGACGTGAACACCAACGCCCAGGTCATGGCCTGGGTACTGGACGCCTACTCCCGGCAGATCGGCCACACCGTCACCAGCGTCGTGACCGGCAAGCCGATCGAACTCGGCGGCTCGCTCGGGCGGGGAGACGCGACGGGGCGTGGCGTGATGCTGGCGAGCCGGGCCGCCCTCGAATACGTCGGCCTGCCGGTAGCTGGAGCGACGGTCGCGGTCCAGGGTTTCGGCAACGTGGGATCTGCGGCGGCACGATTGCTCCAGGCCGAGGGATGCCGCATAGTGGCCATTGCCGACCGAACGGGAGCGATCTTCGACGCCGCGGGCTTCGATTCCGAGGATGCCACGAAGTGGGTCCGGAAGCATGGCACGCTCGCCGAGTACCCGCGTGGCGAGAGGCTGAGCGACGCGGAATTCCTGGCTCTGGAAGTGGACCTGCTGGTGCCGGCGGCCCTGGAGGGTGTGCTCACCCGGGACAACGCGGCCACCGTGCGCGCCCGCGTGGTCTGTGAGGGTGCCAACGGTCCCACGACTCCCGGCGCTGACGACATCCTGAATGCCAACGGCATTCTCGTCGTGCCCGACATCCTCGCCAACGCCGGCGGAGTCACCGTCTCGTACTTCGAGTGGGTACAGAACCGTGCCGCCTACATGTGGTCGGAAGACATCGTCAACGATCGGTTGCGCGAGATCATGACTCGTGGTTTCCTGAGCGTGCGGGACCAGGCCGAGAAGCACGGCGTGAGCCTGCGGACCGCCGCTTACATGCTCGCCGTGGGTAGGGTGGCGGCGGTCCATCATCTGCGTGGCGTCTACGCCTGAGCTGTCCCGATACGCTCTCCGGAGCCGTCATCTGACGCCAATTCTCCAGCGTCGGGCGGGCACTGCGCGTAAGACAGGGAGACGGGTGTGACCTCCGCCGGCCAGGGCGTCGTGGAACGATGACCTGGCCGGCGGGTGCGCGTCCGAAACATCTATATCCAGCCCGTGAGGCCGCATGGCCAACGCAGTCATCCCGACGACGCCTGCCGCTGGGGCACGTCGCAAGCCACGTGAAGCGTCCGGCCGCGGCGCCGGTACGCCGCCCCCGCGTCGACACCGGATCACCCGCGCCGCCTTCCAGCTACATCTGTGGCTAGGGGTGATCTTTACCGCTGCGCTGTTCGTTATCGCCGTGACCGGCATAATGCTCAACCACAAGCGTGGCCTGGGCATCATGCCCGACGTGGCCCATGAGCCGGGCGCTCCTTTTGTGGAGTCACTGCCGCTGGCCACGCTGGCTGAGATCGGCGTGCGCGCGGGCATGCCCGACGGCGGTCCGACCGACCTCCTCAGGGCCGTCAACCGGATGGACGTGCGGCCGGCCGACGGTTATGTGAAGGTGCGGCTGCGAGACAGGAAAGTCACCGAAGTCACCGTGGACCTCACCGACGGCCGCGTACTCCACGTCGGGCCGCGCGGCGACTCCTTCATAGAGAAGCTGCACTCGGGTGAGATATTCGGTGACCGTTGGGTGCTGTTGAGCGATGCGGCGGCGGTGGCGCTCGTACTCACCCTGATCTCCGGCTACTGGCTCTGGATCGCGCCGCGAATCCGCCGCACCGAGACGCCGGCGGGCGGCGGACGGGGACGCGTGGCCAGCTCCACCGCTCGCGGACCGGCTCGAGACGAGGAGACATGATGAGTCTGCTGAATCTGACCATGCTGGCCGGGATCTTTGTCGTACCCGCGGTGCTGCTCTGGCTGGGACAGCGTTTCCGGCGCCGCACGCCGCGTCAGCGCGCGATTTTCTGGGGAGCGCTGACTGGACACCTGGTGGCGATCGTGTCGGCCACGCTGGCCGGGACGCTGCCGCCGCATCTGTGGGCACCGGACGACATGTTTCGCGGTCTCGCCGGCTATGGTGCCCTGCTCATCCTGCCTCTCCTCGGCGGCGTTATCGGCGCGCTGAGGGCATCGGGCAGGGAGGGGAGCGCGGCCTGAGCAGGCGAGGAGAAGTCGGTAGCTGGTATCAGCCGGATCTCTTCCTCAGACGGGCTGCTCCATGACCCATTCCCCGCTGGCGCGGCCGGGCCACGGCTGGCGGAGCTGACTCCGCCAGCCGGTCGTCAGTCGGCGTAAGGGTAGTCCGGGTCAGCGAGGCGCTCAGCGCGTGCGGCAGCTTCGGGACCAGCGATCTCACGGGCCATGTCGACCAGCATCGAGCTCAGGTGGGTTCCGTAGCGGAGCAGCTTCTCGGCGCGTTCGCGGCGGTCGAGCAGGAAGACGAGGATCGGTTTGTCGGCCTTGTTGGCGTTGCACCGGCGACAGGAGAGGACGAGGTTGTCCCGTCTGTCATAGGCGCTGAGGCCACGTCGCGGGGTGACGTGATCGAGCGTGATCTCGTCGGGGTCGGTGCGGCAGCCGCAATAGGCGCAGATCGATCCGTGGCGTTCCAGCAGCCAGGCTCGGGTGTCCTGATAGGCGGCGCGATGAGTGGGAAGTGAGGTGAGCTGCGGTGAGGCTGCTCCTGCTCCGCCACCACGTCCGCGTCTGGAGCGGCTGGAGCGAGATTTCGATGGCGCTTCCGGGGCGCTGGGTGCGGCGGCACTGGAAGCGCGGCCGCGGCGGTTGGACGGCGCGGCAGATTTACGGCGCGCTCGGGATTCGGTCATTCAGGATTGGTAGGTTGTCGTTCAGGGACGCCGGGAACCACCTTGACGTCACGCGAAGTACATGGCGCTCCGACCCCGACTTCTCGCCGGGGCGGCGCCGTGCTGGCCGATGTAAGATACGGCTAGCACAGATCATACCCCGAGACGATGTCAGCGGTCCGCTTCCCGCAGCGACGCTGCAGGGGCGTGGCCCGGTCGCGGGCCGCCCGCTCGGGCCGCGAAGATGCGTTATCTTCGCACCGGGCGGAAGTCGGCAAAGGGAGATACGCCCAGCCTTAGCTGCATGCTGTAAGCAATACGGTGAGCGAGCGCCTTGAGATTCTCCGACACCGGGCCGACGAAACGGGCGTCCACCGTCGCCTCCATGGTCGCCACCCAACGGGCGAAGTGCGGCGCGTCCAGGCCAGGCATGGCCATGTGCGGCCGGAAGGCATTCCCGGAGTAGCGCCCGCTGTGGAAGAGTATGGTGGACCAGAAGTCGGCTATGCGCGGGATGTGCTCCGCCATGTCCACGTGTTCGAAGTACGGCGCCAGCAACGGTTCCCGAGCGACGGCGGCGTAGAAGTCGACGAGCAGGTCGTGCAGATCCTCGTCACGCACGTCGCTGACGGAGCCGTCCACGACGCTCCGGGCGGCGGGTGGGTCTCTATGGAAAGCCGCGTCCGGCGCGGCGACTATCGGCAGGTGCGACATGCCAGATGCTACCATTTCTGGTGGTGAAGGTTGGCCGGCGCCCTGTCAGGGAGTCAGCAGATCGAGGACGGCGTTCGCCGGTATGTCGCCGAAGTAGTCGGCGAGCGGAGTGTCGCCGAGCGCGGCGGCGATCGGTCCGCGGTCGTATTCAACGCCGGTGAGCAACGTCTCCAACTCTCCGACGTCGACGCGGCCCATGTAGTCGCCAAAGAATCGGATGCTGGCGATCTGTCCGTTCTTCACGTCCAGTCGCACATCGATCTCGCCAGCCGGGAAGCGCTGCGTGCGCTGCACGTTGGATGGCGGGTTCTCGCCGTAATTCCAGGCCCGCGTGCCATAGCGACGGTCCATCATTGCCTGCACTCCCTCCCAGTCCGCGTCGTCAAGGGCCAGCATGGGCACCTTAGAGCGGTCGCGCGTGCCGAAGATCCGTTCGACGATCCGCTCGCGCAGTTCATCCACATCCAGCGGTTCGGCGAGGAACTCGGCGATGTTGGCGACCCGACTGCGGATCGACTTGACCCCCTTCGATTCGACCTTGCCCGGCTTCGGACGCAGCGCCGCCGTCACGTCGTCGAGATTGGAATCGAGGAGCAGCGTGCCGTGGCTGAACATGCGGTGCGGCGAGGCGAACTGGGCGTTACCCGAGATCTTGCGCCCGTCGGCAAGTATGTCGTTGCGCCCGCTGAACTCGGCCGGTACGCCCAACTCGCGCAGCACCTCGATCACCGGGCGGGTGAAATGGTCGTAGCGGTTGAAGCGGTCGCCCACGTGCGGCGTGGTGATGCTGAAGTTGAGGTTGCCCAGGTCGTGGTAGACAGCCCCGCCACCACTAATTCGTCGCACGACAGCGATCCCCCGCTCCTCCACGATCGCCGAGTTGATCTCCTCGATCGTGTTCTGGTTGCGACCGACGATGATGGCCGGTGCGTTCACGTAGAAGAGGAGTACGTCGTCATCGACCAGCTTGTGCCGGAAGACGTATTCCTCGAGGGCGAGGTTGCGGTGGGCATCGGTGATGCCGCGATTGTCGACGAGGAGCATGAGTGGAAATCTAATGAGATTGACCGGGCGTGGTCGGCCTGCCTGGCCGGAAGGCAGGTGGCGACTGGCGAAGCGTGAGCTGTTCCGGCCCGCCACGCGCGGCCGCGCACTGGTCAGCGCTCGCTGTCCGCAGCAGCTTGGAGGAATGACGACATCGATCTGGAACGACAGCGTGCCGTTGAAGTTGCCTCGACTGGTTGGCGAGCGGAGCGCCGACGCGTGCGTGATCGGCCTTGGCGGATCGGGTCTCGCGGCCGTCCACGCGCTCCTGGATGGCGGCGCCGATGTGATCGGGCTGGATGCCGGGGAGGTGGCCGGCGGCGCGGCCGGCAGCAATGGCGGGTTCCTGCTCGCTGGCCTGGCGCCGTTCCATCACGACGCGTTGGAACGGTTCGGCCCGGACCGAGCGCGCCGGTTGTACAACCTCACCCTGGCCGAACTGGACCGGATGGCGGCCGAGACGCCGGAGCTGGTACGGCGAACCGGGTCTCTCCGCATTGCCGCAAGTGCGGAAGAGCAGTCCGACTGCGAACGACAGTTCGAGGCGATGCGCGCTGACGGCCTTCCTGTGGAGCCATACTCGGGCCCGGAGGGCAACGGGCTACTGATACCATCGGACGGCGTCTACCAGCCGCACCGTCGCGCGCGGTTGCTGGCCAGTCGGGCGTTGGCGCGCGGGGCTCGACTGTTCGAGCACTCCGCCGTCACCGCCTTCGAGGAGGGCCGGGTGACGACGTTGTCCGGCGTGGTGCGCTGCGCCGCGGTGCTGGTGCTCGTGGATGGTCGGCTGGAGCATCTGGTGCCGTCGCTGCGTGAACGCGTGCGAAGCGCCCGGCTGCAGATGCTTGCCACCGCGCCCACCACCGAGGTCCGGCAGGGACGAGCGGTCTATCGCCGGTGGGGCTACGACTACTGGCAGCAACTACCCGATGGGCGGATAGCGCTGGGAGGCTGTCGCGATGTCGCGCTGGAGTCGGAATGGACTGCCGATTCCCGACCGACGACCGAGGTGCAGCGCGCGCTGGATGGGGTGTTGCGCGATGTGCTGGGAGTGCGACAGGCGAGGGTCACCCATAGATGGGGTGCGACGGTTGGTTATACGGAGAGCGGGCTTCCTGTCTGCGAGGAACACTCACCCGGCGTACTGGTGGCAGGCGGCTATAGCGGCACCGGAAACGTGGTCGGCGCGCTCTGTGGCCGGGCACTGGCCGCCCACGCCCTCGGCGCGCCGGATGCCGTGTCCATGTTACGGCTCCTCGGCGACTAGCCACGCCGTCATCCCCGCACCACCGCCATTCCCGCTTTCACGGGAATGACGGATCCACGCGGAGCATCATCCGAACGCTCGCTTCGCTGGTCCCAGCCAGATTGCCGGCCAGTCGTGCGTCGCTGCTACGGCTGGCTTGCTACTTGAGCCGCGGCCTGGTGCTCCGCGGCGCGGGCTCACAGGAGGGCCAGGTGGGAGCTGCACGGCCACGGGCAGCGTTGGCCGCCTGCGGCGCCCGAGCCGCGGCTTCCCGCGCCATCTCTGCCAGGTCCACCCGTGTACGCCCCACCGTCGTCGGGTCTTCCGACGCGAGGTAGGCGAGCATCGCCGTGAGCGTCGCGTTCTTCTTCAGGTCATCGAAGACCACCTTGTCGTACGTATCTATGTTGGTGTGCCAGGTGTAGTTGAAGTACTCCCAGGGGAGCGCGCCGAGCCCGAACGCCGGAGCGCCGTAGCAGGCGAAGGACGCGTCATCACTACCGCCGCCAGAGGGGGTTCCCGGACCGGTGTAGCTTACCTGCGCGCTGAGTTCCAGCGGCAACATGCTCATCCAGCGGGAAATGTGCTCCACGCCATCCACCATGCCGCCGCCGCCCAGGCGCACGACACGTCCCGTACCGTTGTCCTGGTTGAAGAGGGCCTGCAGTCCCTTCACCACCTCCGGGTGGTCCTCGGAGAACGCCCGTGAACCCACCAGCCCGTTCTCCTCGCCCATCCAGTGGCCCACCAGGATGGTGCGCTTGGGGTTGGGGTAGACCTGCCTGAGGATGCGCATGGCCTCGAGCATGGTCAGTGTGCCCGTGCCGTTGTCGGTCGCGCCCGACGCGCCGTCCCAGGAGTCGAAGTGCGCCGAGAGAAGCACGTATTCATCTGGCTTCTCCGACCCCTTGATCTCGGCGATGGTGTTGAACACCGGCTGCTCGCCCATCAGTTGGGCGTCCAGATTCATCCGCACCTGGGTGTTCTGACCGTTCTCGGTGAGGCGGAAGAGGAGGCCGTAGTCCTCACAACTCACGGCGATGGCTGGGGCACGGGTGTTGTAGGTCTCGAAGATCTCGATCGCGCCCCAGGCGTCCTTGGCGCGCGAGGTGATGACCCCGGCCACGCCACCCTGCTCGAGCCGGATGCCCAGTTCGCCGGTGCCGATGGCCAGGCTGTAGCCGGTGCCCCGCACGTTGGGACCGCTCCACTCGCGGGCTACTGCCGTCCGCATGCTGTCCATCCGTGCCCGGGAGTCGGGTGTGGCATTCGCGGCCCAGTCAGAGCGCGGGCGGCAGGTGGGCTGCGGCGCCGAGACGAGGACGAACTTGCCACGCGCGCTGGGTAGCCAGGCGACGAACTCCGTGCTGTCGGCGAAACGTGGCAGGATCACTGTCTGGGCGGTGAGGTCCTTGCCGCCGGTGCCCGGGCTGAAGCCGAGCATGGTCGCGTCCAGCGTGCGCTGGCGCGGCGTGATCAGATCGATGTGCGAATGACCCCTCCGCCAGCTACGCCAGGTGCCGAATTGCTCGTTTCGGGCGTTGATACCCCACGTCTTGTAGGTACCCAGAATCCAGTCGGCGGCGTTCTTCGCGCCCGGCGTACCCATGAGACGCGGGCCCACGGAATCGAGCAGGGAATGGGCCAGCGTCTCGGTGTGGGAGCTGTCCATGCCCAGCGCCCAGATGCGTTTGATAACCGGGTCGCTGGTCGGGAAGACCTGGGCCTGGGAGGTCGCGGGTATAGCGGTAACGGCGATAAGGCAGGCTCCGGCGGCGAGTAGCAAGTGCCGGCGCGGCCAGACGAGGCGCGGTGTGGGAGTATGCATGTGACGGGATCGAGTTGTGGGTGCCTGAGCGGGCCCCAGGAGTAACCAGCAGAACCAACGCTCGTATGCCCCAAGCTATCACTTGAAGTGGAGATCGTCAGGATGCACGGGCGACGGCTGTCGGCCGGTGACGATCAGGGCCAGAACAGCTCCACGACGTGCGTGAACGTGGAATCGGTGATCAGGAAGGGCTGATTACCGGTGGTGATGAGTGCCGGCTCGGTCGTGGTCGCGCGCAGTTGTGCGACGCGCAGGACGACTACCCGGCAAGTTGTTGAATAGTTGCCCTGCCAGACGCTACCAAGGGCTCGCGAACCCGCGCGCACATGTCGGGCTGAGGCTGGTTGGTGTCGCATCGGGAGCGGTCCAGGCGCCCAGGCCGATTACGGCGGCGCACAGAGAGACGAGTCCGGGTGCGCGACAGCGATCATTGCCATTTGCCGCGGAATGCATTTCTGACGGGATTGACGGGATTGGTAGGGCCAGTATCGCTGTGGCCGGATCCCTGGCTTCCAACAGTCGTGAAGATGCACCTGAATGTTCGCTACCGGAACGTCGTCTGAGACAGGGAACGCAAGGTCAGGCATGTTCATCCTGCGAATGTCGTCAGAATCGATCCAGTACGGCGAACCGAAAGCCGGACATCGAACTCCGGGACCACGATCCAGTCGGTGCAGCAATCCCCGGCGGCCAGGAGAGGCGCTGGAGTCCCCGAGTCCGCAGCGACGGCGCCTGGTGGCAACATTCACCGGTGTGCTGGCAGGCGTGACGCTACTGCCCGGCTGTCAATTCACGATACGTGCAGCAGATTGCAGCACGTTACGGGCGCCATGGTAGCGCGCCACGCATCAGCAGGTCGAGTACGCGATAGCGCCCGGTCATTCAGCGCGTCGCCAGCGCCAACTCCAATCCCATCCGGATGTCCGTCCGAGGTTCCAGGTCCAGGCTTCTCGATGAGCCGGCTCCGCGCGCGGCGCGAATGGTTGCGCTGGAGTTGCTGACGGCGGCAGCCGGCGCTCGAGAGCGTTCTGGCGATCGCGAGGACGCTGCCGCGTTGCACGATTTCCGAGTGGCCGTGCGCCGCCTGCGTAGCTGGTTGCGTGCGCTGCGGCCCTGGCTCCAGGGTAGTGTTCCGCCCAGGCGTCGGCGCCAGCTACGACAGGTCGCCCGGGGTACCAATGAGGCTCGCGACGCGCAGGTACACCTGGCCTGGCTGGCCCGGCAGCGCGACCTGGGCAGGGGGAAGCGTGCGGATGGGGTACGCTGGCTGGTGGACCAGTTGGAACAGGAGCGGGCTCACTCCGACGCATCGTCGGTCGCGAGAGCGGCCGCACTGTTCGACCGCTTGCACGAGCCGCTGGGCCGATCGTTGGGCAGCTATACCCTCGCCTGCAGGGTCGACGACCCGCACTGCCTGCCGGCGATGGCCACCGCGATGGCTCCGCTGGTGCGCGACCATGCCCGTACGCTTCGTCAGCGGCTGGTGGCCGTCACCACTGTCGACGATGATGTGCCAGTTCACGCCGCACGGATCGCCGCCAAGCGACTCCGCTACCTGCTGGAGCCGGTCGCCGCGGAGCTGGACGGCGCATCCGAGCTGATCGACGCGTTGCGCACGCTGCAAACGTTGCTCGGGGAAATCCATGATGCGCACCTCTTCGCGACGTGGCTGGCCCGCGGCGTCGAGGAGGCCGCGGCGGGTGATGCTCCTCCACCGGTCAGGGCCGTCGCCGATGCCGGATCCACCGGCTCTGGCAGGACGCAGCAGGCGCGGCCGGTCGACACCGGACCTGGACTCAGGGCGGTGGTTCGGCGTGTGCGGCGGGACGCCGCTGAGCGATCTGCCGAACTGGCGGCCCACTGGCTGGACGGCAACGCCGAACCGTTCCTGGCCGACGTGGAAGCGGTTGCCAGGCGGTTGGAGTCGGGTGGCGAGATGCCGGTGGAGATCGAGCGAAAGTTTCTCCTCGATGCCCTGCCCGAAGTTGCTCGTGGCGTGCCGTCGCAGCGCCTGGAACAGGGTTACCTGCCCGGCACCGAGCTGGTGGAGCGGGTGAGGCGCGTGACATCGGCTGACGGACGCATCCGGTACTGGCGGACGGTCAAGTTCGGCACCGGCATCACCCGCTTGGAGCTGGAGGAGGAGACGACGAGGGCTGTCTTCCGGGCCCTCTGGCCGCTGACGAAGCGAAGGCGGATCGACAAGCGTCGCCATGTCGTGCCGGATGGCACGCGGAAGTGGGAGATCGACGATTTCGCCGATCGCGACCTGGTGCTGGCCGAGATCGAACTGGCGAGCGAGGAAGATGTCGTGGGCATCCCCGACTGGCTGGCACCGCACGTGGTGCGAGAGGTCACCGGCGAGGACGCCTACGTCAACGCCAACCTGGCTAGTCAGGGTCGGCCGGTGCCTGCTCCTCCCGCAGGGTCGGGAGGTGGACGTCGCACACCGCGGCTCCATTCTCGCTAGATTTACAGGGATGAGCCACACCACAGAATCCATCACTGAATCGCCGTTCACCGAGCTCGGTCTCGACGAGCGACTCGTTGCCTCCCTGCACGCCCTCGGCTATGAGGAACCCACGCCCATCCAGCGTGAGGCCATCCCGCCGCTCCTCACCGGCCGCGACGTCCTGGGTCAGGCGGCCACGGGGACAGGCAAGACGGCCGCCTTCTCCCTGCCGATGCTCCAGAGCATCGCCCTCGCGGGCGGACTCGACGGCGGTGATCGCGGCACCGTGTCGGGGCTGATCCTGGTCCCCACCCGCGAGTTGGCGATCCAGGTGGCCGAGGCGGTGCACAAGTACGGCAAGAGGCTGGGCGTGCGTGTGCTCCCTATCTATGGCGGTCAGTCCATAGTGCAGCAGTTGCGCGTCCTGAAACGTGGGGTGGATGTCGTGGTTGCCACGCCGGGACGGGCCCTCGACCACATCCGCCGTTCGTCGATGAACCTGAGCAAGGTCCGGGTGGTGGTGCTCGATGAGGCCGACGAGATGCTCGACATGGGCTTTGCCGACGACCTCGAGGCAATCCTGAACGCCGTCCCCACCGATCGCCAGACAGCGCTCTTCTCGGCCACGTTGCCGCCGCGTATCGCGGCGATCGCCCAGCGCCACCTGCGCGAGCCGGTGCGTGTCACTGTCGCCAACGAGCCATCCGAGCCCGGCTCCATGCCGCGCGTTCGTCAGGTTGCCTACATCGTGCAGCGACAGCACAAGGTGACCGCGCTGGGCCGGGTGCTCGACATGGAGGATCCCAGCACGGCGATCGTCTTCTGCCGCACGCGCACGGAGGTGGATGAGCTCACCGAGACGCTTGGGAGTCGCGGCTACCGCGCGGAGGCGTTGCATGGCGGTCTCTCGCAGGAGCAGCGGGACCGCGTCATGCGCCGCTTCCGGGCTGGCACGAGTGAGCTGCTCGTGGCCACCGACGTCGCAGCGAGAGGGTTGGATATCGAGCAGATCTCGCACGTCATCAACTTCGACGTCCCGACCTCGCCGGACGCCTACATCCATCGCATTGGTCGCACCGGTCGGGCTGGTCGGGAAGGCGTCGCGATCACGCTCGCCGAGCCACGCGACCACCGCCAGTTGCGCAACATCGAGCGCCTCACGCGTCAGCGGATACCGCTGGAGGCCGTGCCGACGCTGCTCGACCTGCGCGCGCGCCGCCTGGAGCTCACCCGCGGTGCCCTCCGTGAGATCATCCTCTCCGGCGAGCTCGATGATTTCCGCGTCGTGATCGATTCCCTGGGTGAGGAGTTCGACATCACCGACATCGCCGCTGCCGCCGTGCGCCTGGCTCACGAGAGCGAGGCTGGTGGGGGCGACGCCGACGACAAGGAGATCCCGACGCCAACCATCCCGAGCGAGCGTCCGAAGCGTGGCTCGCGCGATGACCGTCCGCATTCCGGGCACAGGTCCGCCGGCCGCGACAGCCACGGCCACACCGGCAGCCGTGCACAGCGTGACGAGCGTTTCGCACGTGAACTGGGAGGCGCTTCAGCGGCCAGATCCGAGCGCCATCCCCGGGTGGACCGCGAATCGTTCGACGTGGCGCGCGTCTACGTGGGGCTGGGACGGCAGGCCGGGGTGCGACCGGGCGACCTGGTGGGCGCGATAGCCAACGAGGCCGGGCTGGACGCGAAGAGCATTGGCGCGATCGACATCTCCGAGCGATTCTCGCTGGTGGAAGTGCCGGAGCAGTCGGTGGATGATGTTATCAACGCCCTCCGCGGCACGACCATTCGCGGCAAGCGGGTGCTCGCCCGACGCGATCGCGCCGGATAGTCAGCGCTCGGGAGTGCGGCATCTCTTGCCCCGCGGGCTCCTGCGGGGCAAGATCGTGGCACGTCACTCACGCCCATCAGCACAGGAGCCCGCATGCACCTCCCGGTCCGCGCTGGCCGCGCCGCGGCGTACGCCGCATCAACCATCGCCCGTGTCGCCCTGGGCAGCTACCTGGTCCTGCAGGTCGCAGCGCTGGCACCTGCCGGTGCCCAGGCCGCGACGCCTTTCAGCATCGCCCAGGTCCGCAGCTACCCCTTCCCGGCCGAGTTGACCACCGCCGCCACCGGGGCGCGGCTGGCGTGGACGTTCAATGAGCAGGGCAGGCGCAACATCTGGGTCGCCGAAGGGCCAACCTTCCAGGCCCGACGCGTCACCGAATACCTGAAGGACGACGGCCAGGAACTCACCAGCGTGCGGCTCTCCGATGACGGGCGCTGGGTGGTCTATGTGCGCGGCGCCGAGCATGGCGGCAACTGGGATCGCCGTCTGCCGGTCAATCCTGCCTCGAGCCCGACTCCGCCGCCGCTCCAGTTGTGGGCGGTGCCCTTCGCCGGTGGCCCGCCGCACCTGTTGGCGGATGGGGGCGACGCGCCGGTGATATCGCCACAGGGAGACCGTGTGGTGTTCGAGAAGGGCGGGGAACTCTGGGTGGTGCCAGTGGATGGTTCGAAGCCAGCGCGGCGGATGGTGGCCGGCGTGCGTGGGAGCCTGAGCGACGCTCGCTGGTCACCCGACGGGTCCAGACTGGCCTTCGTGTCGCAGCGCGGAGATCACGCCTTCGTCGGTGTCTACGCCGACGATTCCACGTCGCTCGTCTGGCTCTCGCCGTCCACCTCTCGCGATGGTTCGCCCCGCTGGTCGCCCGATGGCCGTCGCATAGCCTTCGTACGTCGGCCGGGTTCGGGTGGTGCTCCGGATCCCATCCTCCAGCGAGTGCCGCAACCGTGGTCGATTCATGTTGCCGACGCGACCACCGGGGTGGGACAGAGCATCTGGCAATCGCCGGCGACGCTCCGTGGCTCGCCGCCCAACACCCAGGGCGGCACGAACCTCTACTGGGCGGCCGGCGGCCGGATAGTCTTCGCGTCGTATGAGGATGGTTGGCCCCATCTCTACTCCATCCCCGAGGGCGGCGGCACGCGACTGCTTCTCACGCCTGGCGACTACATGGTGGAATACGTCTCGCTGTCGCCCGATGGCCGGACGCTGCTCTACGCCGCCAACACCGGCAGCACGCCGGACGATATCGACCGCCGGCACATCATGCGGGTATCGGTGGATCGGGCGGACGCCGAGCTGGTGACGCCGGGCAGCGGGCTGGAATGGACGGCACAATTCACCGGTGACGGGAAGACCATCGCCTACATCAGCGCCACGGCGCAGCGTCCACCACTCCCTGCCGTGATGCCGGCGGCCGGCGGTGCACAGCGTCTGCTGGCCGAGGACCGCATCCCGGCCGACTTCCCCACCGCGGATCTCGTGACACCGAAGTCGGTCACCTTCCGTGCTCCAGATGGCACCCTGGTCCATGGTCAATTGTTCGAGCGCGCCGGAGGGGCCAACAAGCCAGCCATCCTCTTCGTTCACGGTGGGCCACCTCGCCAGATGCTTGTCGGCTGGCACTACTCCGACTATTACAGCAACGCCTATGCGGCCAACCAGTACCTGGCCAGCCAGGGCTATGTGGTGCTGGCGGTGAACTACCGGTTGGGGATCGGCTACGGTTACGACTTCCACAACCCTCCACATGCGGGAATGGCCGGTGCCGCCGAGTACCAGGATGTGAAGGCCGCCGGCGAGTATCTGCGTGACCTGCCCCAGGTGGCCGATGACAGAGTCGGGATCTATGGCGGCTCGTATGGGGGCTACCTGACGGCGCTCGGTCTGGCGCGCGACTCCCGGCTCTTTGCCGCCGGTGTGGATATCCATGGCGTGCACGACTGGACGAGCGACGCTGGACAGCGGCTGGGGATGAACAGTTGGCGTTACGAGCAGAGCGACAGGGACAGCGCGGCGGCCGTTGCCTGGCGATCGTCGCCGGTGGCCGACGTGGCCACCTGGAAGTCGCCGGTCCTGCTCATCCAGGGCGACGACGACCGCAACGTACGATTCAGCCAGACGGTGGACCTGGCGCGTCGGCTGGCCGCTGCTGGCGTGCCGTTCGAGGAGCTCGTCATCCCCGATGACACCCACCACTTCATGCGCCACGCCAACTGGTTGCTGGTGGACAGCGCGACGGCGGAGTTCTTCGACCGCATGCTCAAGGGGAAGCGCTGAATGAGGCTGCGGACGACTGGCACCGCGGGATTGCGGCGACGTCCTTCGTGTGCGGTTGGATATCGGGACAGGTGCGGTCGCGCGCGAGCAGGGCGCTCCCGGGATGGTGTGAAAGGAGCGGGTCCGGCGGCAGGATCTTCCGCACCGTGGTAATCTGTAACAGGACAACTACCTGCCGCGAATGATCAATCGCGGTACCACCTGCTCGCTCCTGCCTACCGGAGAGTCTCGAATGTACCCGCTCATCCTCGTCCCGCTGGATGGCTCTCCCTTCGCCGAGGGGGCGCTCCCGATTGCCATGATGGTGGCCGAGCATCATGAGGCGCCGCTGCATCTGGTGGCCGTGCACACCGTGCTCGCGCGACCCCTGAGGCTGCCCGATGCCCCGATCTACGACGGTCAGCTGGACGATGACCGGCGGGCCCAGTTGGACAGCTACCTCACTCGTACCGCCGCGAGACTGACGACAGAGCTCGGGCGCGAGGTGACCCATGCCACCGTCAGTGACGACGTGTCGACCGCGGCTGCCATAGTCGAGGAGGCTGAAAGGCGCGGGGCCGGGCTGGTCGTGATCTCCACTCATGGTCGCGGCGGCTTCTCGCGGGCGTGGTTGGGGAGCGTTACCAGCGAATTGCTGCGCACCATGCCCGTGCCAACACTGGTCGTCCGGAATCCGGCCCCCGATGCTGCCGGTACTGTCGCCCCGTCACTCGCTCGCGTCCTGCTGCCGTTGGACGGGTCTGAACTGGCCGCTGCTGCGTTGGAGCCAGCGCTGGCGCTCGTCGCGCCGTTCCAGGCAACTGTCACGGTGCTGCGTGTGGTGCGGACGGCGGAGTCCCAGCTTCCGTACGACCAGACCTTCTGGACGGCCGCCGAGCAGCAGGTGATGGAGGCGCTGCGAGTGGACGCGCAGCGGGATGTGGACAGGGTGGTGGCCGGATTGAGGGCACGCGGGCTGACGGTGGAGGGGCTGGTGGTCCTCGAATCGGACGCCGCCCGCACCATTCTCAGTGTTGCTGCCGAGCGCGATGTCGGACTCATTGCCATGAGCACCAGCGGCCGTGGCGGGTTGGCCCGCCTGCTGGTAGGCAGTGTGACCGACAAGGTGGTACGAGGGGCGGACCATCCGGTACTTGTGGTACGGCCGATACAGCAGCAGTGACGGCGCGCAGATAGCTGAGGGTTGGTGACCGGCGGGCGGGCGTTCAGGTCCATCGTCAGGTTCCGACCCTCGAGGGCGCACGCACATGATCCGGGAGGTTGGAAGGATTTTCAGCGTGTGGTCGTCTCCAGTCGGGTCCGGCTGGCACGCGGCAAGCGTATGGTACATGCCTTGCGCTCGTCCGTTTTCAAGACGTCATGCCGGGATTTCTCACAGAGGTGGAGGCAGCATGCAGTCAGACAAGGCGCCAGTGCGCCCGGCTCGGTGGGCGATGATCACGCTTCTGGCGCTGATGGCAGGCGTCTCGATCCCGGGCCAAGCCGACGCTCAGTATTTCGGTCGCAACAAGGTGCAGTACGAGAACTTCGACTGGGAAGTGCTCAAGACTCCCCGTTTCGACGTTCACTTCTACCCCGTCGAGGCGCTACTCGCGTCGGATGTGGGACGGATGGCCGAGCGATGGCATGCGCGGCTCACGCCCGCGCTCCGTGATACCTTTGACCGTCGGTCGATCATACTGTACGCCAATTCGCCCGACTTCCAGCAGACCAACGTGGTCTCCGGTCTCATTGGTGAAGGCACGGGAGGTGTCACGGAATCGCTACGCGGTCGTGTCACCATGCCTGGACAGGGCACGTATGGCGAGACGGATCACGTGCTGGGCCATGAGCTGGTCCACGTCTACCAGTACGTCATGGCGTTCGGGGGCGAGCAGCCTGGTGCCGCCCGTGGCTTCCAGACCATCCCGCTCTGGGCAACCGAAGGAATGGCGGAGTACTTCTCGGTCGGCCGGAACGACCCGCACACGGCCATGTGGATGCGCGACGTGGTACGTCGCGACGACATGCCAACATTGCGCGACCTGAGCACCAATCCTCGTTACTTCCCTTACCGATTCGGTCAGGCCTTCTGGGCCTGGTTCGGCGGCGTCTTCGGGGACGCGGCTATCGAACGCGTTTACCGGACGGCGATCCGCCAGGGTTGGGAACAGGCGCTGCGCTCCGTCACCGGTCTTCCCTCCGACTCGCTCGGCGCAGCCTGGCAGCGAGCCACCCGTCAGCAATTCGAGCCGCTCATGGTGGGCCGTGTGGCGCCGGACTCCATTGGCGCCTCGGTGGTGAGCGAACGGAGTGAGGGCGAGCAGAACGTGAGCCCGGCGGTGAGCCCTGACGGACGGCTGGTGGCGTTCTTCTCCAGTCGCGACCTTTTCGGCTTCACCATCTATGTCGCCGACGCGACGACCGGCAAGATCGTCAAGAAGCTCTCTTCGGTGGGCTCGGACGAACACTTCGATGCCCTCAGTTTCATAGCCAGCGCCGGCACCTGGTCGCCCGATGCGCAGCGGCTGGCCTTCGTCGTCCAGGCGCAGGGCGACAATGAGATCGACATCTTCAACCAGCACTCGGGCGACATCGAGCGACGCATAAGGGTGAAGGATGTTGGCGCGATCAGCGATCCGGCCTGGAGCCCGGATGGCAAGCAGCTCGCCTTCTCGGGGAATTCCGGCGGGATGGTGGATCTCTACCTGCTGGACCTGGACAGCGGCGACCTGCGCCAGCTCACCAGCGGCCGTCCGGCGGAGATCCAGCCCGCCTGGTCACCCGACGGACGTACGATCGCCTTCTCCACCGAAGCCGGCCCGGACACGGACGAGAATCTGCTGACGTTCGGCGAGCCGCGACTTGCCCTGATCGACGTCGCGAGTGGCCAGGTGCGTCTCCTCAACACACCGGGTGGCGGGAAGCAGATCAATCCGCAGTTCTCTCCGGACGGCCGGGACCTGTTCTTCATCAGCGACCAGGACGGCTTCAGCGACATCTATCGGATGGCTCTCGAAACTGGTGAGATGTTCCGGGTGACGCGCGTGGCCACTGGCGTAACCGGAATCACCAAATACTCGCCGGCGCTGAGCGTGGCGCCGGGCACTGGTCGTCTACTCTTCTCCGTCTTCCACGCTGCCGGCTACACCATCCGTGGCCTGGACCTCGCCGATGCGCAGGGTACTCCGGTGGGGCCGCCGTCGGTCACCGTTGCCGTGGGCGGCCTTCTGCCACCAGCCAGCGCGCAGACTGGCACCGTGGCCCGTTATCTCGTCGACGCGACCACCGGACTGCCGCCGGCCAACGTCGATTACGATGTGTCCCGTTATCGCCCCAGGCTCTCCCTCGACTACATAGGTGTCCCGACCGCCGGCGTGGGCGTTGGCGGCCCGTTCGGGACGGCCGTGAGTGGCTCGGCGGCGGCGTACTTCGCGGATGAACTCAACAACCGCGTGGCCGGAGTGGGGATCCAGGCGAACGGGACCATCAAGGATATTGGCGGGCAGCTTTTCTACATGAATCGCCAGCATCGCTGGAACTGGATGGCCGGCGCCGGACGGTCGACACAGCTGTACCTGCGCTCCGGAACCGGCATCGAGAATGTCGGCTCGGGAGAGGACGCGACCCAGATGCTCTTCTACGAGCAGCAGTTGTACAGGCAGTACCTGGACCAGGTATCCACTGGCCTGGCCTATCCGTTCTCCATCACCCGACGAGCGGAACTGAGTGCCGGGATACAGCGTTACGGGTACGACATCGAATACGATCGGCTGTACGTGTCCAACGGTGTGGTGGTCGGGCAGACGCGCGGAAAGTATGACACCGGCCCTGCGCTCACGATGGGACAGGTCTCGGCGGCGTTCGTGGGCGATTATTCGTTCTTCGGCTTCACCTCGCCCATTGCCGGTGGTCGCTACCGCTTCGAGGTCGGTCCCACATTTGGCGATCTCACCTTCCAGACGGTGACCGCCGACTACCGGCGCTATCTGTTCTTCCGGCCGGTGACGTTTGCCATGCGCGCGCTACATGTCGGCCGCTACGGAACCGACTCCGATGATCGGCGGCTGGAGCTCTTCCTGGGCTACCCCACCCTGGTGCGCGGCTATGAGCAGGGATCCATGAGTCAGGCGGAGTGCAGCGCGCCGACGGCTACCAGTTACTGTCCGGAATTCACGCGTTTGATTGGCAGCCGGGTTGCCGTGCTCAACGCGGAAATCCGCATTCCCCTGTTCGGTTCGGACCAGTTGGGACTCTTCAGCGTACCGTTCCTGCCCACGGAGTTGTCATTCTTCACCGATGCCGGTGCTGCGTGGACGGGAGCCGAGTCGGTGGATCTGCGCTTCGAGCGGCGAAGCGCCGATCGGATCCCGGTGGTGAGCTCCGGGGCCAGCGCGCGCTTCAACCTGTTCGGTTACACGGTTGTCGAGATCTACTACGCCCACCCGTTCCAGCGACCGACGAAGTCGGGGGTATTCGGTTTCCAGCTCTCGCCGGGTTGGTGACACGCGGCTGATGGCACGGGTCGACAGTACCGGGTACCAGCGACGGGCCCCCTCGCCACCAGGCAGGGAGCCCGTCGTCGTTCCCGGTCGTGAATCATCCGGCTCTGCCCCGGGAACCGGCGGTGACCGCGTCTCCGATCCGGGTGCTTCCGCAACTGGTGGGTGCGACCACGTCGGAGGCAGCGCTGTCGACGCCACCACGGGCTACCCGCACCCCGTCCGGCGTCGGCGTGGCGAGGCCGACCAGGAGGAGGAGTGCCGCGGCAACGGTTGCGATACTCAGGCTGACGGCGGTGACCACGCCGGCGAGCCGGCCGACGCGCCGGCCTGCGGCAACCCCTCTCCTGCTCACCACCAGGGCTGGTCCGAAGGGAATGATGATCGGTCGCTCGAGCAGTGGAGCGAGTTCGCGCGCGACGACGGCGGCCGAGGGCGGGCGATCGTCAGGCCGCTTGCGCAGGGAAGTGTCGAGTATCCGTGCCAGGCGGAGGGGAACTCCGGTGCGGGTGACGAGTGACGGGGCCGGTTTGCTCAGATGTGCCAACAGGATGGCGCGGGTGGTGGGCGCACTGAATGGCGGCCGCCCGGTGAGCAGTTCCACCCCGACGACGGCGAGCGAATAGATGTCGGAGCGCGGGTCCGGGTGCGGATCCCCGAGGGCCTGCTCGGGTGACATGTATCGCGGCGTCCCCACGGTGGGCGATGCCGCCGCTGGATGCTCGCCGGAAGCGCGGTTGATGGTCCCATGCCGGGTCGAGGCGAGCAGACGGGCGGCGCCGAAGTCGGCGAGCAGGACATGGTCGCCAGCCAGCAGGATGTTCTCCGGCTTGACGTCGCCGTGAATGATGCCGTGGGCGTGGGAATGTGCGAGCGCGCTGGCGAGCGCGTGCAGGATGCGAGCTGCCTCGCGAGCCGTGAGGGTGCCCTGTCGGTCCAACCGGTCGCGTAGCGAACCGCCGTTCACGAAGGGAGTGACGAGATAGATCAGCGCCGGGTCCTCTCCGGCGTCGAGCAGTGGGAGGATGTTGGGATGGCGTAGCCTGGCGGTGACCGCTGCCTCACGCCTGAAGCGCGCCCGCTCATCAGGGTCCGGGTCAGTGATCAATTTCACGGCGACCGGGAGTCTACTGGATGTGTCGCGGGCAAGGTAGACCGTGCTCATCGCACCGCCCGCCAGCTCGCGCTCCACGACGAAGCGTGGTGCGAGCAGGAGCTGGAGATGGGCAGCGAGGTCGAGCGCCGGCGGGCCGTGGCTGGACGATTGCTGCTCCGGTGGGGAGGAGAAGGGCGTATGCAGTTGCATGAGCGTCACGATTGCGGTCGAGCGGATGGAGTGAGCCATGCAGGATGTTCCGCTGCCGGCCTGCAGACTGAGACAATGCTGATGGCGAAATGGTTGACATGACGGAGCGGCCGGCGATCGGGCCAGGCAGGCTCGTCCGGGCTGTCCGCGGCTGTCAGGTCGAGTCCGCTCCGGGCCGTGATCACCTGATCCTCCGCGGTAAGCAAGTGGTTGCTTGCGGCGTGAATCGGCCGCGCTTATTTTCACCTCCCATGCCCGGACCAGTCACCACCCGCCAGAAACTCATCGCTGCCGCCGGACGCGTATACGCCGCCGCCGGCTATCGGGGAGCGACCACGCGTCGCATTGCTGAGGTAGCCGGGGTCAATGAGGTGACCATCTTCCGGCTGTTCGGATCCAAGGCTGCCCTCATCGACGAACTGTTGCAGCAGAGCTCGGACACCACACCCGATGCGCTCGGCGCACTGCCAGCCGTGCCCGTCGACCCTCAGAAGGAACTCACGGCCTGGAGCGAGATGTGGCTCGCCGAGATGAACCTGAGGCGGCGGCTGATTCGCCAGATGCTGGGCGATATGGCCGAGAAGCCGGAGATGAGCGATTGCGCGTCGCGTGGCCCATATGCCGCCGTCGATGAGCTGCGCCGCTACGTGAAACAGCTACGCCGACACGGATTTCTCGACTCGTCACCCGGCACGGTCCGCGGTCGTAACGAGGAGGAACACGCCGCCGTCGCGATGCTCATGGCCGCGCTCTTCAGCGATGCCATCAGCCGGGATATGATGCCCTCCCTCTATCCCCAGCCGGCCGGGAAGGCGCCGCCGTTGTACGTCCGCCTCTTCCTGCGCGCCCTCCACTTCAGGGAATCGACGCCACCCGTCGCGGATCTGACACCAGCGGCCAGGATCTCCCGTAAGACCGGGGCGACGACGACACGAGCGAGTCGCCGTTGAGAGGAACGCCGCATGCGACGCTGGGATGGGCCCGATGCAAGTGTCACAGGGCACGAGTCACAGTGCAGACCACGTGCAGCGGCACGGTTTGCCGCAGCAGGACAGATCGCGAACGGCAGCACAGGTCCAGGCGCGGCAGTACAGACCACGAGTAGCAGCACCTTCCTGTTCGAAGCCCACAGAACGAAGCCATGATCGTGAAGATTCCGAAGAGATGCCTGTTCCTCGTCGCCCTGGCGGCGCTCCCCGTAGGCCATGGTACGCTCCTGGCCCAACCCGCGCAGCCGGCCTCGACAACCCGGCAACTGTCACTCGAGGAGGCGCTGGGGCTGGTGGTGGAGCGCAGCGAGGCTGTGCGCATTGCCCAGGCAGGCGCCCAACGCGCCGCCGGCCAGTTGCGACAGACCCGCAGCCAACTGTTCCCGCAACTCACCGGAAGCCTCAACTATCAGCGCACCCTGCAGAGCCAGTTCAAGGCTATCTCCAGCAGCGTGGGCGATGGTGGTTCCGGACCGCCGGCCGATAGCTCGGGTGGTGACGACATCGCGGATAATCCTCTGGCGCGCATCTTCGCCAGCGAGAACACCGTAACGGCCGGCCTTCAGCTCAGCCAGGCGCTGTACACGGGCGGCCGATTGTCTGCCCGCACACGGGCCTCCGAGGCTGCCGGTCAGGCCGCTCGCATAGGTGTCACGTCGGCGGTGGCGCAGGCCGCGCTGGACGTCACGCAGGCGTATTACGACGCCCTGCTGGCCGGCCGGTTGGTAGCGATCGCTGAATCGTCGCTGGTGCAGACCGAGCGCGCATTCCGCCAGACTCAGGTGGGCCGGAGCGTCGGCACCACGGCTGAGTTCGACCTGCTGCGAGCACGGGTGACGCGTGACAACCAGTTCCCGCTGGTCATCCAGGCGCGTACCCAGCGAGCGACTTCACTGCTTCGCCTGCGCCAGTTGCTCGACCTGCCACTGGATCAACCCATCGCGCTGACGACGGAACTGGAGGGTGGTGCGGCTGCCACCGCAGCAGCGGTGATCGAGGCGCGCGGTATCGATACCTCGAACGTCTTCGCGGGGCGCGTCGACGCGCCGGTGGACGTGAACGCGTTGCTCGCCACTCACGCGTCGACCAGTTCGCTCGTCGCCAGCACGGTCCAGGAGGCCGACACCGCCATCACCAGCCGCGCGCCAGTACGCCAGGCTGAACAGGCGCTGAGCGCGCAGCAGCAACTGCTCCGCGCCCAGCGCGCGGAGCGACTGCCGTCGCTGTCGCTGTCCTCGCTCTATCAGCGCTTCGCCTATCCGGTGGGTGGCCTGCCCGGCCTGAACGAGTTCTTCCCGAACTGGACGGTGTCGGTGGGGCTGCAGCTTCCGATCTTCAATGGCGGCCGGATCTCCGGGCAGATCGAGGAAGCCGAGGCGGCGGTAGCCGAGGCGCGGGCGCAACTGCGTCAGGCCGAGGAGCTGGCCGCGCTGGATGTACAGTTGGCCGTAGCGCAGCTCGAACAGGCGGCGACGGCATACGCGGCCAGCGCCGGCACGGCGGGTCAGGCCGAGCGTGCCTATTCCATCGCCGAGGTGCGCTTCCGCGAGGGCATCTCCACCCAGCTGGAGCTGGACGACTCGCGACTGCTTCTGCAGCAGGCCATGGCCAACCGGGCACAGGCAGCGCGCGACCTCAACGTGGCACGGACACGCCTGTTGCTCATCCACGACCTGCCGCTGGGTGCCGGGCAGGGCGGTGGAGCAGCGCCTGGCCCCGCTGGTGGGCCTCCGGGTGGCGGCGCTGCCGGTTCCGAGCCGCGCGCGAGATCGGCATCACAGACAACGCCGGCCGCAGCCGCGGGCGGCTTCACTCAGCAGGGGACATCGGGAGGCATCACGCCGTGACGTTACAGGACAGGACAGGATTGCCGCGCCTTCGCGCAGCGTCCCTGCCAGGCATACTGCTTGTCACCTTCGCTGCCTGCGGCACCGGCGATACGGCCGACGCCACCGAGGCGCCAACGGTGATCGCCGTAGGGCAGGAGAGCATTGCGATCGTCGAACGTGATTCGCTCAGGTCAGGGCCGGCTGTCTCCGGAACCCTGGTGCCGGAACGGACGGCGACGGTGCGCGCAGAGCTCTCCGGTACGGTACTCGAGGTTCGCGCCGAGGCGGGCCAGTCGGTCGCTGAGGGTGCGCTCCTGGCACGTATAGACGACAGCGCCGTCCGCGACCAGGTTCTCTCGGCGCGAACGGCTGTGGCCACGGCACGAAGCTCCTACGAGGTGGCCGAGCGCGAGGTGCAACGCTCGACCACGCTACTCGCCGCGGGGGCCATCGCCGAACGCGACCTGGAGGCGGCGCAGCGGGCCGCCGACGCCGCGAACTCGCAACTGGCCAGCGCGCGGGCGCAGCTCGCGTCGGCCGAGAAGGCGCTCGACGCGACCAGGGTGACCGCCCCCTTTGCCGGCATAGTCAGTGAACGATCGATCGGCGCCGGCGACGTCGTCACTCCCGGCACCGCCCTCTACACGGTGGTCGACCCGTCCAGCATGCGCTACGAGGCCTCGGTACCCGCCGAGCAGATCGGCGATGTACGCGTCGGAGCGCCCGTGAGCTTCCGCGTGAGCGGCTACCCCAACCGCCCGTTCAGCGGACGTATCACCCGCGTCAATCCGGTCGCCGATCCGTCCACCAGGCAGGTTCGACTCCTTGTGTCGGTGGCGAACAGGGGTGGGCGGCTGGTGGGAGGGCTGTTCGCCGAAGGGCGCGTGGCCAGCAGTGCGATCGAGGCACTCGTGGTGCCTGACGCGGCGATCGACCAGCGAGGGATCACGCCGGTCGTCTACCGAGTGAAGGGAGGCTTCGTGGAGAAGGTGCCCGTCACACTCGGCATACATGACCAGCAATCGGAACGGATGCAGCTGACCTCAGGAGTCGCTGCGGGCGACACGCTGCTCACCGGTGCGGCACAGGGAGTCACGCCAGGCACGCCGGTCTCCATCGGCAAGCTGAAGGACGTTCCGCCAGCGGGCCAGCCTGTGGGGGCACCCACTGCCGCTGCCGTCGGCGGCACAGCCGGAGCGGACAGTCAGCTACCAGGCGCGGTACCTCCGACCACCAAGCCATAACGTTTCATGTTCATTTCCGATTACGCCATCAAGCGACCACTCATAACCATAGTGGCAATGGTCGCGCTGGTCGTCTTCGGGCTCTTCGCGCTCTGGCAACTGGAGACCGACGAGTTCCCCGACGTACAGCAGCCCATCGTTCTCGTCAGCATCCCATTCCCTGGCGCCTCTCCGGACCAGGTCGAACGTGACATTCTCGACCCCGTGGAGGATGCCATCCAGGGTATCAACGGGATCGACAAGGTCTCCGGTGAGGCGCGCGACGGCTACGCGCAGATAACCGTCCAGTACCTCTTCGACAAGCCGCTCCAGGAGCAGACGCAGGACATACGCGACGCCATATCCCTGATCCGTGCCGACCTGCCGCAGGAGATGGAGGAGCCGATCCTGCAGCGGCTGGATCCGCAGGATTTCCCGATAGTCCAGATCGCACTCTTCTCGGAGACGTTCACACCGGCCCAACTGACGCGGCTGGCCGATCCGGGAATCACCCGTGAACTGCGCTCCATACCGGGCGTCGCACGAGTGGACGTGGCGGGCAAGGTGGAGCGCGAGCTCACCGTGCAATTGCGACCCGTCGATCTCCAGGCTGCCGGAGTCAGCGTTGGGGAGGTAGTGCAGGCACTCCAGGCTCAGAACCTGGCGGTGCCCGTGGGTCGCATTCAGGGTGTGCTCGACGAACGCACCATCCGGCTCCAGGGGCGCCTGCAGGGGCCCGAGGAGTTTGAACGACTGGTCGTTGCCCAGCGCGACGGCCAGTTGATCAGGCTCGGACAGGTGGCGACCGTGGTGGATGGCACGGAGGAGCAGCGCACGTCGGCCATCTACAACGGCCGCGAGTCGGTGGGCATCAACATCATCAAGTCCAAGGGCTACAGCACGACCGCCGTCAGCGACCAGATCAGGGCCCGCATAGATGCCCTCCGGCCGACGCTCCCGGAAGGCGTCGAGATGGACATCGTGAACGACGCCGGCGTGCGTGTCGCAGCGTCCGTGAAGAGTGTGCAGCAGGCCCTCGTGGAGGGTGCGCTGCTCACCGTGCTGGTGGTCTTTCTCTTCCTCAACTCATGGCGTTCCACTGTCATCACCGGCCTCGCCCTTCCGGTGTCGGTGCTCGCCAGCTTCGTGGCCGTCTGGATATTCGGCTTCACCCTCAACACCATGTCGCTGCTGGGCCTGTCGCTGGCCATCGGCATACTCATTGACGATGCCATCGTGGTACGCGAGAACATCGTGCGACACGTGGAGATGGGAAAGGACCACTACACCGCGGCGCGCGACGGCACCGACGAGATCGGGCTCGCCGTCGCCGCGACCACCTTCTCCATCGTCGCCGTGTTCGTACCGGTGGGCTTCATGTACGGCGTCGCCGGCCAGTGGTTCAAACCGTTCGCACTCACCATCGCCTGCGCGGTACTGGTGTCGCTGTTCGTCTCCTTCTCGCTCGATCCGATGCTCTCCGCCTACTGGGCCGACCCGCATCCGAAGGAGGAGGACAAGTGGTGGATCACGCGCGTACTCGATCGCTTCAATGAGCGCTTCAACCGACTCGCTGATCGCTATCGCGGCATCATAGCCTGGGCGCTCGACCACCGGGCGGCAATGGTAACGATCGCTCTCGGTAGCCTGGTAGCGGCGTTCACGCTCCCCGCCAGGGGAATCACCGGCATGCTCGTCGTGCTCGCCGGGGTTGTGGTTGCCGTCGTACTGATGACACAGAAGCGGCTGGCCTGGCAGCTCCGGACGATCGGGGTACTGGTCGCCTTCGCCGTCACCGGCCTCGCCCTGGGCGTGGTGCCGTCGTGGGGCAAGGTGGGCGCGGGATTCTTTCCCGCCGATGACCAGTCGGAGTTGAACATTGCCGTTGAGACCCCTCCTGGCTCCAACCTGGATTACACACGGCTCAAGTCAGAGGAGGCAGCGCGGATCGCTCGCGCGCATCCCCAGGTTCTCTACACCTTCACCACGATTGGCGGACAGACCGGCGCGGTTGACGTGGCAACCGTGTACGTACGACTGGTGCCGAAGCACGAACGGTCGATGGATGTCGAGACATTCGCGGCCAGCCTGCGCAGCGAGGTGGCGGCCATGGGTGGCGCCACGGCGTCGGTGTTCACATCCACCTTCGCCGGCAACCTGAAACAGATCCAGATCCAGCTCCGCAGCAGGGATCCGGCGGAGCTGGACCGGGCTGCCGAGCAGGTGCTGGCAGTGGTGAAGAAGGTTCCGGGAGCGGTGGATGTCGGGCTATCCACCAAGGGCCAGAAGCCTGAGCTGAACGTGGCGCTGAATCGCGGACTCGCCGGTTCGTTGGGCATCTCGGTGGGGCAGGTGGCGCAGTCGCTGCGTCCGGCCTTTGCCGGCATAGACGCGGGCGACTGGGTGGATCCTTCGGGTGAGACTCGCGACGTTTACGTACGACTCATCCCGGAGGCCCGGGACAGGATCGCCGATCTGGCGCAACTCCCGCTCGTCATCGCCACGGCTCCCGGCGCACCCCCCAGCACCCTCCCGCTCGGGCAGGTTGCATCAATCACCCGGTCGCTCGGGCCGGCGGTGATCAATCACCTGGACGGCGACCGGGTCATCTACGTCCAGTCCAACACCGCCGGTCGTTCGCTCAGCGAGGTTACCGGTGACATCATGGCTGGAGTGGAGCAGCTCCACCTCCCGGCGAGCGTTCGGATCTCGCAGGGCGGTGACGTGGAATCCCAGAACGAGGTGTTCGGCCGTATCGCGGTCGCGCTCGGCATTGCCGTCCTCTTCATGTATCTCATCCTCGTGGTGCAGTTCGGTTCGTTCCTGGATCCGCTGGCCATCCTCATCTCACTTCCGCTGTCGTTCATTGGCGTGATGCTCGCTCTGGCGGTCACGGGCAGTACCATCAACCTCATGAGCCTTATCGGCGTGATCCTGCTGGCAGGGATCGTGGCCAAGAACGCCATCCTGCTCATAGATTTTGCGAAGTGGGCAAGGGAGGATCAGGGGATGCCGCTGCGCGAGGCGCTCATCCAGGCCGGCGCGATCCGGTTGCGCCCGATCCTGATGACCACCTTCGCGCTCATTGCCGGCATGATCCCGGTCGCGCTCGGTCACGGGGAGGGATCCCAGTTCCGTGCCCCGCTGGGCATCGCGGTGATAGGCGGAGTGATAACTTCCACCCTGCTGACACTGCTCGTCATCCCGACATTCTACGAGATCATGGATGGCTGGCGGTCCTGGTTCGCTGCCAGGCTCGGCTTCCGCACCGCACAGCACACCGCCGAGCACCGTGTTCCCACGGGCATGATTCCGGAGGCGGGCGACTGAGCCGGGCGGTCGCCAGCGGCCGCCCGTAACTCTCCCGATGTCACGCCCACTCCCGATACCCACAGCACGCCCGGTCGCAGCCGCTGACGACGTGCCGCCCGAACAGGGCGACACGCGCGTCGGCTACAGGTTGCGCCTGGCAGCCGCCGCGGCGCTCTTCTCCACCGGCGGCACGGCGATCAAGGCCAGCGCCCTGACCGCCTGGCAGGTGGCGTCGTTCCGTTCCGGCGTGGCGGCGCTGGCCGTGCTCATCTTCCTGCCGGCGGCGCGACGTCGAGTGGACCGACGGGTGATGATGGTGTCGGTCAGCTACGCTGTCACCATGGTGCTGTTCGTAGGATCCAACAAGAACACCACGGCCGCCAACGCGATCTTTCTGCAGGCCACGGCTCCCCTCTACGTCCTGTTCCTCTCGCCCTGGCTGCTGCGCGAGCGCATCCACCGTGGCGACGTCGTCGCCATGGGTGTGCTCGCGCTGGGACTGGCACTCGTCGTGCTCGGCACATCCCCGGCCGGTCATACGGCGCCTCATCCCATATTCGGCAACATCCTGGCTCTTCTTGCCGGCCTGACTTGGGCGCTCACGATGGTCGGACTGCGCTGGCTGAGCACCAGTGCCAACGGTGAGCAGGCCACGCTCTCCACCGTGGTGGTGGGCAATGGACTCGCCTCCCTGGTCTGCCTGCCCGCCGCGCTGCCGGTCATGGGCGCGACGACGATGGACTGGACGGTCATCATCTACCTGGGGCTGATCCAGATAGGGCTCGCCTACTATCTGATGACCAGTGGGATAAAGGGTGTTCCGGCGTTCGAGGCGAGCATGATACTGCTCATCGAGCCGGCGTTGAGCCCTATCTGGGCCTGGCTGGTGCACGGCGAACGAGCCAGTCTGCTGACCATTCTGGGCGGCTCGCTGATCCTCGGCGCCACAGTGGTGCGCTCGGCGCGACGGCGGGTATAGAGCGCGTCCGCGCCGCATCAAGCGGACCGGGTGCATCTGCTGTTCTCCTGAGCCCGCCCGCCCGGTGGTGACCGGACGCGCGCTGGCCGGGTCTGCACATATGGCTCCGTTGGATCATCTCTGAGAGGGGTGCAGCATGCGTTCACTTTTCGCGATTCTTCTGGCGACAGCAGCCACCACCTCCGGTTGCTCGAGTTCGGTATCGCCAGCGGACACCATCAGCGTCGGCACAGCTGTCTCGGCGAGTAGGATCCGCCCCGGGCAACCGGCGACCGTGACAGTCACGGTCGCCAACCGTAGTCAGCTCACCCTGCAGCTGATGGCACGATCCGGGTTCTGCCCACAGGCATTCGTAGTCGCAGCGTTGGATGGCGGCGTCGTGTGGCCGAGTGGGGTGGCGTGTGACCTGGACCTGCAGATGCCGCAGTCGCTAGCTGCCGGTGAGTCGGTGGAGTTGACCGCACAGTTGTCGATTGATGGGGATGCTGGCTCGCCGCAGGAATCGGGAAAGTTGCCAGTCGGTACATACACCGTTCGAGGGAACGTCCCGATGGTCGGCGGTAGGGTAGTCCAGGGACCGCCGGTGGAACTTCGCGTCGTCCCTTAGGTCAACCGGCTCCACCATCCCTCCTGAACGCTGCCTCGCGATCCCACCCTGACTTCGCGACATTCCATGTGAACCCTTCACATGGAGGAGAGGCGATGACTGTTCGACTGAACTACAGCACTGCCGCACCGAAGGCCATGCACGCGATGCTCGCGCTGGAGAAGCACATTCACGAGAGTGGCCTGGAGTCTTCGCTCATAGAACTGGTGAAGATGCGCGCCTCGTACATCAACGGCTGCGCGTACTGCGTCGATATGCATAGCAAGGATGCACGATCCGAAGGTGAGACGGAGCAAAGGCTGTATGCCGTTCCTGTGTGGCGTGAGACGCCCTTCTTCACGCCACGCGAACGGGCCGCCCTGGCCTGGACCGAAGCGGTGACCCTGATCGGTGAACACGGCGTTTCGGACGAGCTCTATGCCGAGGCACGCGAGCAGTTCACGGAGTCGGAACTGGTGGAACTGACGATGGTGGTGATCACGATCGGCGGCTGGAACCGGCTTGCAGTCAGCTTCCGCGCGGACGTGGGAAGCTACGAGGTACCGAAGCGCTCATAGCTCAGCGGCCCGACCGCCGGGAGGGCAACGGATAGCGAGAGGAGGGGGTGACCAACCGGGTCACCCCCTCCTTGCAATAGGGGTGGGGGGTATATATGATTCATATACCCATGTGGAGTATCTGACCCCCATCACTCTCGAGGACTTTCGGATGGAGAAGCTGGAGCTGGCCATTTCTGGCATGAGTTGCGGACATTGCATTGGCGCGGTCAAGCAGGCGCTCGAGGAGCTGGACGGAGTGTCTGTGAGCAGGGTGGAGATCGGTACGGCTGAGCTGAGCTACGACCCCGTCGTACGCAAGGCGGAGGACATCCTGGACGCGGTGGCCGACGCCGGCTATCAGGCCGAGCGCGTGGCCGGTGCCGGAGGTATGTCATGACGACCATCGATTGGGTGGTGATCCTTGGCGCCGCCGGTGCCATAGCCTGGGTCAACTGGTACTTCTTCCTCGCCGAGCGTAGCGCGCCGGCGACGGCCAGCGACGAGCGATGAGCGCCGCGCCGGCAGTGCCGACAGTGCCAGACAGCGCCCCATCAGCGGGCGGGCACGTGGTGATCCCGGTCTCCGGGATGACCTGCGCGGCCTGCCAGGGGCGTGTGCAGCGCACACTGCAGAAGACCGAAGGGGTGGTGGGTGCGAGCGTCAACCTGATGATGCACAACGCCACCGTGGACTACGACCCGGCGATGACGACGCCGGAAGCGCTCGTGGAGGCGATCAGGCGCACCGGTTACGAGGCGTCGCTGCCACAGTTCGAGGAGACGGCGTTCGAGGAGCAGGCGGCGCTGGACAGCGCACAGGACGCCGAGTTCCACGAGCTGCGCTGGAAGGCGATCGTGAGCGGAATCGCTGGCGCCGTGGCGATGATCATCTCGATGCCGCTCATGGCCGGGGATCATGCCGAGGCCGGCCCGGTAGCGGATCCGTTCATGCGCTGGGCCATGGACTCGATGACGCCGGTGCTGCGCTCCGCCGCGCCGTGGCTCTACGCGATCCCCACCCAGCTCATCGCCTGGACACTCTTCCTGATCACGCTGGGCGTGATGGCGTGGGCTGGTCGACACTTCTACACCCGTGCCTGGGCCGCCTTCCGTCATCATTCGGCGGACATGAACACCCTCGTCGCCGTCGGTACCGGAGCGGCGTTCGTCTACTCGGTGGTGGCGACCGTGGCGCCGGGCTTCTTCCTGGCCAACGGTGTCGCGCCCGACGTCTACTACGAGGCGGTGGTGATAATCATCGCCCTCATCCTCACCGGCAACGCCTTCGAGGCGCGGGCGAAGCGCGAGACATCGTCGGCGCTGCGGTCGCTCGCCAATCTCCAGCCGAAGACGGCGCGGGTGGCGCGCGATGGGGAGGAGGTGGACGTGCCCGTCGAGCAGGTGATGGCCGGAGATGTCGTTGTCGTGCGTCCCGGTGAACGCATCCCGGTGGATGGCGAGTTGGTGTCGGGCTCGAGTGCGGTCGATGAGAGCATGCTCACCGGGGAGTCGATGCCTGTCGCAAAGACCGTCGGCGACCGGGTGATCGGGGCCACGATCAATCGCACGGGGGCTTTCCGCTATCGCGCCACGACGCTTGGCGAGGCAAGTGCGCTCGCCCGTATCGTGAAGCTGATGCGCGATGCCCAGAGTTCGCGGGCACCCATCCAGAAGCTGGCCGACCAGGTGAGCTCGATCTTCGTGCCGGTGGTGATCTCGATTGCCGTGGCCACCTTCGCCACCTGGTTCGTGGCCTCACACGTGAGCGGCGGCAGCGTTGGCGAGGCGTTGGTGCGTGGCTTCGCGACGTCGGTGGCCGTGCTCATCATTGCCTGTCCGTGCGCGATGGGGCTGGCCGTGCCTACCGCCGTCATGGTGTCGACCGGCAAGGGCGCTGAATTCGGGGTGCTCATCAAGGGCGGGGAGGCGCTGCAGCGCGCCGGTGACATTGGCACGGTGGTACTGGACAAGACGGGCACGGTGACGGAGGGACGTCCGACCGTGACCGACGTCGTTCGCCCGGACAACGCGATCATGGGCGACGACGAGTTGCTGACGCTGGTTGCATCGGTGGAGGCGAGCAGTGAGCATCCACTGGCCGACGCCATAGTGCGCTACGCACGTGACCGGGAACTCGTCCTGGAGACCGCGGAGAGCTTCGACTCGGTGACCGGCCGGGGTGCGACGGGCGTCGTGAATGGACGGGCGCTGGCCGTGGGGAACGAAGCGCTGATGCAGGACTGGGCGGTGGACGTGTCATCGTTGCGTCCGGCCGCGGAAGGGCTCGCGGCCCAGGCGCGGACACCGATGTACGTGGCGGTGGACGGCGAACTGGCCGGTGTCATAGCGGTGGCCGACCCGATCAGGTCCCGCTCACGCTCGGCCATCAGTCGACTGAAGGCGATGGGGCTGGAGGTGGTGATGCTGACCGGCGACAACGACCGTACCGCGCGCGCGGTGGCCGACGCTGCCGGGATCGATCGGGTCGTGGCCGGCGTGCTTCCCGAGGGCAAGGTGGCCGAGGTGCGACGGCTCCAGGAATCGGGAGCCGTGGTGGCAATGGTGGGCGACGGCGTGAACGACGCCGCCGCACTGGCCCAGGCAGATGTCGGCATGGCCATCGGGACAGGTACTGACATAGCCGCCGAAGCGGCCGACGTGGTGCTCATGCGCGGTGACCTGGACGGTGTGGCGGACGCCATCGCCCTCTCGCGACGTACGATGCGGACGATGAAGCAGAACCTCTTCTGGGCCTTCATCTACAACGTCATAGGGATCCCGGTGGCAGCGGGTGTGCTGTTCCCGTTCTGGGGTCTGCTGCTCAGCCCGATCCTGGCCAGCGCGGCGATGGCCTTCAGTTCGGTGAGCGTGGTTGCCAACAGCCTGCGCCTGCGGGGTTTCCGACCGGCCTGAAGTGCCCACATGACTGATCCCATCGACCCACGGAAGTTGCCATGAAAGCTGAGACAGTGGAGCAGGACGTGATGATGTCGCCCGTGGAGGGTGCGTCGGCCGTCGGTTGCGGCTGCGGCGTGCGTGACGCTGGCGACAACGATGACCGGAAGGCGCTCGGGGTGGATCCCGACATCAAGGACCGCAACCTGAAGCGTCTGCGGCGCATCGAGGGACAGGTGCGCGGGTTGCAGCGGATGGTGGAGGAGGATCGCTACTGCGCCGACATCCTGACTCAGATCTCGTCGGTGCACGAGGCGCTACGAGCCGTGGGGCGCGAGCTCATGCGCAATCACCTCAAGCATTGCGCCTCGTCGGCCATCCGTTCCGGTGAGTCGGACGCCGAGGCGATGTATGACGAGCTGATCGAGATGATGTACAGGCACAGTCGCTGAGCAGGAAGTATCGGTGTTGTCAGCGGTCGTCCTCCTTCCGGAGTGCACCGCTGTCGAGATCGGGCTCGTAGCCAATGCAACTCACCACAGGAAGGCGAGGGTACCTGGAGAATCGGGGGTCGTGCTCGGCGCGCGCGCAGCGGTAGAACACCGATCCACGCTTGTTGCCGGCGCGCCGCACGTGCAGGCAGGTGGCGCAGAGGCCCACATGCGGGTCGGGTGACGTCATGTCGTCTCCTCGCGTGAGGAATGGTGTGAGCCGATGCCGCCGTGCGCGTCGGGCAGTGAACGGAGCCGCGAGGTAAGGTATTGGAGCGAGATCTGAAGGCACAGGACGCCAGGCGCCATACCGAGCGCATCGTACCTCCATGGCTACCCCGAACCGCGTGGACACTGCCCGGGCAAGGCATCAGGCGTATCGCCCGGGGTTGCCGGTAGGGTTGCCGGTAGGGTTGCCGGTACGGTGGCTGGATCGTCCTCTCCTTACCGACTTCCAACCATCCGGCATGAGCACGCTCCTCGCTCCATCACTCCACCAGCGACCGATCGGACCGACCAGGATCGGCCCGTATCCAACCGCGCTCCTCGCCCGGGAGAGGGCGGTGCTGCTGGAGTGGGTGTCACCTGCCAACAAACCTACCCGTCGACGGGGAAGATTGCGCGCCAGTTCCAGGGTCGGCTCGCCGCTCTCCGTGGACCTGGGTGGCCCCGGCACGGCAGAGCTGCCAGCGGCCGGCACACGGGTGATGCTGGTGGTGCCCGTGCAGCACTCCCTCTGGCGTTTCACGACGATGGCCGAGTCCGATTCATCGATGGGCGGCGCCATCTCTCTGGCATGGCCGGAAGAGGTCATGCAGGAGGCAGGACGCCGCTTCGAGCGCGCCAACTGCGTCCTGCCGGTTGCCGTCACCGTGGATGGCAAGGCCGCCGGTCGAGCGCTCTGCACGTACACGCTCGACGTGAGCATGGGTGGTGCTCAGATCGTCGTCACCAGCCAGCTCGCCATCGGCGACCGTCTCACGCTCTCGATCCGGCTGCCACAGGAAACGATCAGTGCCGCGGCGACCGTCGCCTGGTGTCGTACGCTGCGCGACGAGCCGGGTGATCCGATGTACACCGCTGGCGTGAAGTTCCTGTCCATGCCCCCGCGTGCGGCGACGCGCCTGAGGATGCTGCTGGGAGCGAACGGGGCGGCGGCGCACTAGGGTGCATGAGGCGTCGGCTCGACTGCTGATAGCCGTCTTCGCGGCTGGCGCGTGGACTTCGCAAGACCGACCTCCAGCGCAGAGACCTGATGGGTGCGCGCCTGATACATCCATCTCGGTCAGGAGTGCCAGCGAGGTGATCGATTACTTCGCCAGCGCTGACACTCCCCGCGCCGCCGCAGTGCGCGCCAGATGGGGAATTGCCAGGCAGCTGGCTGGCGCGGTGTCGATCGAGGCAGATTCCACGAAATGCAGCGTGGCATATCAGGCATTCGACAGCGTATGGCAGGGTGGCGCAGGTACTGGCCGGTCAGTGGTGCTCCGGGTAGCGCATCTCCGTGCCACGATGACCGAGGAGTCGGAGATCACCACCGCAAACATGCCGTTCCTGATCACCGACACGACGTTCACCAACGTCGTGGAGCTCTTCTGGCCGTGATTTGCTCGTACGCCGCGGCGTTTCGACTCTTCCCGTAAGCCTTGAGCGGGATGTCCAGTGCAGCTGGGATGATCCATCTCCCGGTACACGGCTATCCGTTGTGGCACCGGCGTTGATCAGGTCCCGGTTACGCCCCCTGCGGGCCGGCGGGGCGAGGCAAGCGGCCCTGAAGTCCGCCCGTGCTCGATGCTCCCGAGGACAGGTGGACAACGATCCAGCGCCGGTCCCGGCGCCTCTCAGGGGAAACACGCTCCCGCACGGTCCCGCCATCCTTCCGTCCCGGGTCCTGGACGCGCAGTTTACCAGCGCACCCTCACACCACGGGGACCAATGGACAACCTCCGCCCACGACTCGAGCAGTCTCTCACCAGCACCTACCTGATCGAGCGCGAGTTGGGCGGTGGCGGCATGTCCCGCACGTACGTGGCAGTCGAACGCGCTCTGGACCGACGCGTGGTGGTGAAGGTACTCGCGCCGGAGTTGCTGGCCGGCGCCTCCGTCGAACGGTTCCGGAGGGAAGTGCTGCTCGCTGCCCAGCTCCAGCATCCGCACGTGGTGCCCGTGCTGAGCACCGGCGAGGTGGACGGGCTGCCCTGGTTCACCATGCCCTACGTGGATGGGGATTCACTGCGCCAGCGGCTGGCGCTCGGCCCGGTCGGTATCGGAGAGGCAGTCGGTATCCTGCGTGATGTGGCGCGCGCACTCGCATACGCACACGCGCAGGGGGTGGTCCACCGCGACATCAAGCCCGACAACGTGCTCCTCTCCGGCGGCAGCGCGACGGTGACCGACTTCGGGATCGCCAAGGCTATCGCCGCGGCACGCGGCGCGAATGGCGGTTTCACGACGAACCTCACCGTCGCCGGTACATCCATCGGCACGCCGGTGTACATGGCGCCCGAACAGGCGGCGGGCGACCCTGACACCGATCACCGCGCGGACCTCTACTCGTTCGGGGTGATGGCGTACGAGCTCCTGGCCGGGGAGACGCCCTTTCATGGGCTCTCGCCAGCGAGGCTGCTGGCGGCACAGATGGGCGAGACGCCGAAGGATGTGCGCGCGTTGCGTCCCGACTGTCCGGAGACGCTCGCCGAACTCGTCAGGTGCTGCCTGGAGAAGGAGCCCGCGGCGCGACCGGCGAACGCCGCGGACATGCTGCGCGTGCTCGACACCGTCACCTCGAGCGGAGTCACCGGCACGGCCCCGTCGATCCTGGCCGGAGGGCGCATCCATATGGGCGTGGCGCTCGCGGTCTGGGCGGTGGCGACGGCGCTCATCTCGCTCACGGCCTGGGCCGCCACGGAGGTGATCGGCCTGCCCGACTGGGTGTTTCCGGGCTCGCTGGGCGTGATGCTGGCGGGGCTCCCGGTGATCGTCGCCACCTGGTACGTACAGCGTGTGGTGCACCGCGCGTACGTAGCAACGCCGCATCTCACGCCCGGCGGCAGCACCGCCGTCGCCGCATCGCAGGGCACGATGGCGACGCTGGCGATGAAGGCGAGTCCGCATCTTTCCTGGCGGCGCACATGGATCGGCGGCGGACTGGCGGTGGGCAGCTTCGCCGCACTGGTGCTCGCCTTCATGGTGATGCGCTCCCTCGGGGTCGGGCCGTTCGGTTCACTGCGCGGCAGCGGCGCCTTCGGCGATCGCGAGACGCTGGTGGTCGCGGACTTCCGCAGCCCGGCCGGCGACTCGACGCTCGGCGCCACGGTTGCCGAGGCGCTGCGCACGGACCTCGCGCAGTCTCCCTCGCTGCGCGTACTGACCAGAGCGAACGTGCTGGAGACCCTCCAGCTCATGGAGCATACGCGGCAGACGACGGTCGACTTCGACCTCGCCCGCCAGATCGCCACGCGCGAGGGGGCCAAGGCGGTGCTCGACGGGAGTATCTCGCAACTGGGCCAGAGCTACGTGATATCGGCACGACTGGTCTCGGCGCGGGACGGTAGCGAACTCGCCAACTTCCGCGAGACGGCCAGGAACGAGGACCGGCTGCTCGACGCGCTGGGTTCACTGGCGCACGCTGTGCGCGAGCGGGCGGGTGAATCGCTCCGCACCATCCGGGCGAGCAAGGACCTGGAACGTGTCACGACCTCCTCCCTCCCCGCCCTGCGCAAGTACATGGAAGGATCGGTCGCCGCCGAGGAGCTGGGGGACAGCGACCGCGGTCTGGCGCTGTTGAGGGAGGCGGTGGCCATCGACTCGACGTTCGCAATGGCCTGGCGAAAGATCGCCGTGCTGCTGCGCAACGACGGCCGCGACCGCACCCTGGTGTTCGACGCAGTCTCGAGGGCCTACCGACATCGGGATCGTCTCTCCGAGCTGGAGCGCCTGCTCACCGAAGCTTTCTACTTCACCTACGGACCACGCCCCGATGACGCCAGGGCGCTGGCGGCATACGAAGGTGTGCTTCTCCTCGACTCACTGTCGACGTCGGCGCTGAACAATTCCGCCAACCTGTATTCTGACCGGGGTGAGTATGCGCGTGCCAGGGAACTCTATCGTCGCGTGACACAACTGCCCAGGACATTTGGCGGTTCGTTCATGAACCTCATGCGGATGCAGATCCTGACCGGGAACGTGAACGGGCTCGACTCCACACGCGCCAGCTACCGATCTCGTTTTCCGGACAACGAGGAGTTGTGGGAGGCCGACATGCTGGCCGCGTGGGGGCAAGGTCAGGTGGGCGTCGTGGACTCGATCGGGCGCGCGGTCTATCGCATGGCACACACGAACCGCCAGTCCCTGTACTCGGCCGACGCGGTGGCGAGCATGGCGTCGCTGGCAGGGAAGCCGGCCGAGGCTCTCCGCTGGGCCGCTCTGGCCTCCGCGGCCGACGTGAAGGCGAGGGGATCAGCGTCGGCCCGCTTCTATGCCACGATCGATACGGCGATGTCGCTGGCTACGATTCGCGAACGTCCGGTGGAAGCGCGGGCCGCACTGGACCGTGGCCTGCGTCGCATGCCGATGTCCTCCATCCCGCCCGCCGAGCGACTCTGGTGGCCGCTCTCCGCTCTCGCCTACGAAATGGGTGATGCCGACCTGGCGCGCATGACGGCCGACGGATACGAGAATGACCTGGCCGCACAGGACCACGACCCTGAAGGGGTACGGGCCGTCTATCGTTCCGTGGTCGCATTCACTGAGGGTCGTTATGATGACGCGATCACGCTCGCCAGCAAGGCGGAGGAGCGTCATGCAATCTCTCGACGCCACGCGTATATCATGATCGCCAGAGCGCACGACCTCGCCGACCGGCCAGACTCCGCCATCACCTGGTTCGAGCGATTCGTCTCCACACCGGACCCCGGGTTCGTTCTCGGGCCCATGTACCTGGCCGGGTCTTACAAGCGGCTTGGCGAACTTTACAGCGAGAAGGGAGAGCCAGAGAAGGCGATCGCGAACTTCGAGCGCTTCGTCGCGCTCTGGAGCGACGCCGAGCCTGAGTTGCAGCCCAGGGTGCGCGAGGTCCGGAACAGGATCGAGGAACTGCGGCGGATCGAGCGGAGGTGACAGGAGCCTGCATGGGCGTGGATGGCATACGAGCCCTCCCGGCGCCGGGGACGCACCTGCCCCGGAGCCTGCATGGGCGTGGACGGCATCCTCTCGAGCGCCACGGCGTACCGATCGGACGGGGAAGTCAGCCAGGGATGACTGCACTCACCTTTCTGGTGGCGTCCGGTCGGGTTCAAGGCGCATCCGGATCCTGTCCAATGCGGCCGCCTTCGCTTCCTTCAGCCGGTCCGGCGTTTCGGCGAGAAACTGGTAGAGATCGAGCGAGATCAGCAATCCATCCTGGCGTCTACCGGCGCTCCCGCGTTTGCGGATGATGTAGCCCACGTGTCCCCAGCTGCCCAGGTGCGCCGTACCGCCCACGCCGGCCGGCATCTCCGAAGTCAGGCTTACGGCGGCCGAGAGTCCCAGGTAGAAGCTCCGGGCTTCGTTGTACCAGACGTAGCCAAAGGGTTCGACGGTGAAGCTGTTGGATCGGTGCAACTCATCGAGGGCGCCGAGGCGCGGCGCGACGAGCTCGATGCCGAGCGCCGGGTGCATCAGGATCACCTGCGTGCGCGGAGGGTTCTCGCTGGTGGCATCGAAGCGGCGGCCGTTGAGCCACAGTTCCCACGGGAACTGCGAGTAACCGAGGTCCATGTAGTTGTCCCAGCGCGAGGATGCGAGCTGGAGTTCCTGCACGAGTGCCCGAAGGGCGGGGCTGCCGTAAGCCGTCAACAGGCGGTGTACGGCCAACGCGCGCCAGCAGAGCGAGCGGCGCGCGGTGGATGGCGTTGCCGAATAAAGGGTGACCGGCGTCGTGGAGCGCAGAAAGAGCGTGGCCTCCTCATCAGGATCGCCACCGACGTCGATCGCGAAGCGGTCGAGTTGCACACCCTCGGCACGTTCGCGGCGGGCCTGCGCGTCCGGCCCGGCGAGCGCGGCGGCGAGTGCGTTGCGTAGTTCGCTCAACTGCAGGCGGTAGGCGAGACGAGCATCGAGCGGCACGAGCGTGGTGTCGTGCACGACGACATCGGCATCGAAGTCGGCGATGATGGAATCGACGACCGTCAGCCACTCTCCGGCTTCGATCCGCGCTCGCATGTGTGCGTAGACACTGTCGGGATGTCTTGGCAGCCACGCACCCATCTCCGTCGGCGTCAGGCGTCGTATTGCATCCAGGTCGCAGTCCTGGCGGAGGCTCGTCTGGGCGTCGGCCGTACCAACTCCCGCAGCGAGCATGAGGAAGAGCGCCAATGTTGCCGCTGACTTCCGCCCGGTCGAGCGCGAGATGTCCGGCGCGCGCCGCCTAGATGCACGCATCGGCTGCCTCCCGCGCCGCGGCCAGGAACTGTGCGCCGGCGATGATCAGGCTCGTCGGCGTGCCGCTCACACTGGCCAGGGCGATGATCTGCTCCACCCGCATCCGGAGCGAGTCCAGTTCGCCGGCGCAGGGTGGTAGTGGCCGCATGGCGTAGGAGGTGAGCGCCTGCTCCGCCTCCGCCGACGTCACCGCGTCATTCCCGAATAGCGCGCGATAGATGGGGATGTGTACCTGCGGATCGTCCAGATAGTCCAGGAAGTCGTGCGCGTGGAAGTCGATCCTTTCCTCGCCGTCCAGCACGGCGCGATAGCGACGACCCCAGCCAACCGGAGCGAACGGTTTCACGGCGGGGAATGGGTCGAAGCGATGCTGGAAGTTGTAATACCAGTTCAGGTATGAGGCACCGCCAGCACCCGGGGGTCGGACGGCCGACTCGTAGACCTCAGGGCTTGTCTCCAGCACGCGGCTCACGTTGGACAGCATGAACAGATGCTCGAAGTGGTGGTTCTCGATCATGAGGCGTCTATTGCCCTGCTCGGTCGGCTGGGTGGCGAGCAGGGCGAGTGCATCATGCGCCACGCTGGTGCCCAGGCTGTGAGCCAGCACCGACGTCTGGACGATCTCATTGTCGTCGCCGCTCGCTTCGAGCATGGCCGTCGCAATCTGCTCCTTCACGGCGGTGCGCACGCGCGCCGTCACCGTCGGCACGAATCGGTAGAGCAGCACGTCCACGAGGTGTGACCAGAAGAATTTTCCCTCCTCCTCGTTCACGTCGTGCAGCCAGCCGAGCAGGTCGGGAACGGCGATGCCGTGTTTCTGCGTGAAGTCGCTGAGGGCCTCGGACGAACGGTCCCATTGCCCGAGGAGGTCGGCGAAGGCCTCGTCGTAGCTGACAGGTACGAGCCTGACGGAGGCGCCGAGCCCCTCGTGGTCGGCGAACCACTGGTAGCCGAAGGTGGCCGGGAGTGTCGTCAGCCGATCGATGACGTCGCTGTCCCATCCCTTACCGTGCACCCCCATTCCGTGGACGAGGTAGAGGAGCTTGGGCATGAGTGGCGGGCTCCGGGCGAAGTGGGTGGCTTCACGGTGCTGCGCGGGCGCCTACGATAGCATGGGCTGAGGGGAGGTGCAACGGGGGACTGTGCGATGCCGTGCCGCTGGCGGTCAGGCAGGGTCGAACGCGCCGCGAGCACATGGTTGTCGGCATGCGCGCCACCTGAACATCAATCATGCCGGTGAACGCTGGATGCGTGTGGGCCACCCTGGGTTGCCCACGACGACGGGCGGTGTACTTCCCAAGGCCAGAGACGGCACACTTTCTGTCGCGAAAGACAGCATGATCAGAGTGCTTTCAACGCTGGCGCCCCGTGCCCGTGGAATCAGGCGGTCGCTCGCAGAATCAGGAGCCGGCGTAGAGTCGGTCCAGGTCGATGACCTCCACATCAGCGCGGGTCGCCTGCGCCTGGCGAACTTGGTCGTCGAACAACTGGCCGAATAGCAACAGCCTGGCGCCGTCAGCGCGGGCGCCCATGGCTGAGCGAGCGACTTCGAGGCGGTGCACGTGCCGCATGGTGATCCGCTCCCCCGCTTTCGCCTCTCCCAGGGCACACACGGTGCGCGCGCCCGGGGTGTTCCCGTCATCCGCCGCAACGACAACGTCCACTTTGCGAATCTCGACGGCCCCAGTCTCGTCGTTCGGCACGGGCAACATGGTAGGGCCGACATGCTCGGCCATACCGCCCAGAGTCGCGCGGTCAGCGAAATGCGTCGTCCAGTATCGTGCCATCGACTCGAAGCACGGTCCCAGCACTTGCGAGCGGAAGGTCGTGATGAGTTCGGCCCAGAGCGCCATGGTATCGACTCCGTGGCGGCCTGGTCCCGCCTGGTGGCGACGGATGACGGCGTAATGGAACCGGATGAGCGGATCCGACGGGTGGTACGTGGGGCGGTTGTCACGCACAGGATCCTGTACCCGTGCGATGAAGTCGGCAGCCACGAGGGCATCCATTATCGCCTGCAATGATGCACCCGGGATTCTCACGTAGTTCGTGAGGGAACCCCAGGCATGGTTACCGAGGGCGACGTCAGCCAGCGTGGCGTGATGGAGGTTCGGCTTCCGGGCTGTGGACACTAACGGATCCTCGCCGAAGAGCAGTTCGACCTCGCCGAGGAGTGGTGACGCCGGGGAGAGGACGCGGTGACAGAGCCAGCGGTCGAGCTCCTGGGGCGCCAGCGGCACGTCGTTCGCGACCATCTCTCGGGCGTAAGCCGCTACTCCGCCGATGACAGCGTAGACCTGGACGGCGGTCGCGAGATCGTCGATCTGGTGAAGCTCTCGCCGCTCGTAGCGAATTCGCCAAGGCGTCGCCACTCGATCTCTCGGCCTGCCATGTCTGGCAGCGGATTGAGCACCATGCTGGATTCTCAAAGTTCGGTACAGCGAGCGATTGCCGTCTGGTATTGCGGAAGCAAATCACGGGGCCAGAGCATCCCGTAATTCACGCTGGCATACTTTACTAAATCTTCTTGTTGTAAGTAAACGACCGCGCCCCGGGGCCTCGGTGGCGCATTGTGCACGAGGGCGAATCCCACCATCCTTGCGACACTGCCGCCCGTAGCCGAAGGTGGACTTCAGTTGTGCAGTCCGTCGCCCTCGGGGCTCATGAGAGTGATGCGGATCTCGGGACCACCGCCCAGGTGACCTGCGACAAGCCCGACGAACTACCCGACTGGTCCGCAGTGGCTACCCACTTGCCACCAGAGCATGTCGGAGCCGTCCGCCGAGGCCTGGCCCTTCTGTCGTGGCGAGCGGCGTCTCAGCTGTGGATCAGGTGGTCGACCGGGCGCTCTCGCGCAGCAGTTCCCACGCCTCCGCGACGTGCCGCCGCTCGGTGCGCAGGTTCCCGATCGCCACCCGCAGCGTGTACGCCCCGCCAAGCTTCGTGTGCGACAGATACACCCGCCCGCTCGCGTTCACCCGCTCCAGTATCGCCGCGTTAAGCGCGTCCCGCTCATCCTCGCTCGTCCCCTCTGGCGCGTACCGGAAGCAGATCACCGACAGCGGCGTCGGAGCCATCAATTCCCAATCCGGCGCCGCCTCCACCCACCCCGCGAACTCCTTCGCCATCTCGCAGTGGTACCGGATCCGCTCCGCCAGCCCGTCCGACCCGAACGCCCGGATCACGAACCAGAGCTTGAGCGCCCGGAACCGGCGACCGAGCTGGACTCCATAGTCCATGAAGTTGGTTACCGAGTCCGATGCGGTCGTCACCAGATACTCCGGCACCAGTGAGAAGGCGCGCTTCAACACCTCCGGACGCCGTGTGTAGAACGCCGAGCAGTCGACCGGCGTGAACAGCCACTTGTGCGGGTTCACCACCAGCGAGTCGGCGCCGTCCACGCCGTCCATCAGGTGGCGCAGTTCGGGGACCAGGCCTGCCACGCCGCCGTAGGCGCCGTCCACGTGCAGCCAGAGGTCGTTGGCGCGACAGATACGGAGGATCTCCGGCACCGGATCCACGCTCGTCGTGCTCGTCGTGCCCACGGTCGCCACCGCGGCCAGCGGGAGGTAGCCGCGCGCACGATCCTCCGCGATGAGCGACTCCAGCGCGTCGGTGCGCATGCGGAAGGCGTCGTCCACCGGCACGTGCACCACGTTCTCGTGGCCCAGGCCAAGGGTGATGGCGGCCTTGTCGATCGACGAGTGACTCTGCACGGAAGTGTAGACGCGCATCACCGGCATGTCGGCGCGGCCGGCGAGGCCGCGCTCGCGCACCTGTAGCTCCGGTCGTGCCTCGCGCGCGGCGGCGATGGCGAGTAGCGACGAGATGCTCGCCGTGTCGTTGATGATGCCGAACCAGCCGTCGCCCAATCCTATCAGTTGACGCAGCCAGTCCAGCGCGTGCTCCTCGAGTTCGGTCGCCGCTGGCGAGGTGCGCCAGAGCATCCCGTTCACGTTGAGCGTCGTCGCCAGCATCTCGCCCAGTATGCCGGGAGCGGAGCCGGTGACGCCGAAGTAGGCCATGAAACCGGGATGGTTCCAGTGCGTAACGCCGGGCATCACCAACTGCTCGGCGTCATCCAGCAATCGCTGCAACGGCTCGCCTTCCACTGGTGGCGCGGAAGGAAGGGCGGCGCGCAGCGCACCGGGTTCCACCTGCGACAGCACGGGATACTTCTCGACGCCGCCGCCCAGATAGTCGGCCATCCAGTCCACCAGATGGTGGGCAGCGGCGCGGAATTCGTCGGCGGATATGTCTCTGGACATGTCGAGTTCTGGATGCGGTTGAGCCCTGGGAATGTGCTAGACGCCGGCGGTGTCGCGACGCCTCCTGGGTACAGCGGTCGCCACCGACGGAGGTAGCGCGATCTCACCGCGCGCGACAGCCCTCGGCGCGGACACGATGAGCACGACCGCGCCGACAATTATCGCCGCAGCGAGCAACGTCCGGGGGGACAGCGGTTCGCCGGCGATGAGCCAGCCGAGTGCGACGGCCACCACCGGGTTCACGTAAGCATAGGTGGAGACGCGCGTCGGCGGCTCCACGCGGAGCAGCCAGATGTAGGCGCTGAAGCCGATGAGCGAGCCGAAGATTATGAGGTAGAGCAGCGCCGACACCGACGTCATCGACATCGTCGCCGGATCCAATCCATGCCCTTCTCCCGTGCCAAGTCCCAGGGCCACCAGCAGCAGACCGCCGGCGACCATCTGCATCGCCGTCCCCAGTCCGGGCGACGGCGGCGTGACGGCCGTGCGCGCGTAGAGGGAGCCGATGGCCCAGGACAGTGCACCCAGGATGATCACGCCTGAGCCTACGAGATCCACCGTTCCGCCCTCGCCGACGAGCGCACCCGGTCCGACGAGAACGACTATGCCGAGCAGCCCGACGATGAGCCCAACCGCGATGCGGACGTTCGGCCGTCGCCGCTCCGGGCCGAGCCACCCGAGCAGTGACATCCAGAGCGGCACCGTGGCGATGAGCAGGGCGGTGATCCCCGACGGAACGTACTGTTCCCCCCACACCACGGCCCCGTTGCCGATGAGGAGGAGAAAGCCGCCGATGATCGTCGCCGCCTTCCAGTGCGAGAGAGTCGGCCGGGCGGCGCCGCGGGCGCGCGTGAACGCATAGAGGATGAGGCCGGCGACTAGAAACCGTGCGCCCGCCATCAGGAACGGAGGCAGAGTCCTGATGGCCAGGCTGATCGCCAGGTAGGTGGAACCCCAGATGACGTAGACGATGGCGTAGGCGGCGAGTACGCGCGCCCGCGACGGCGCGACGATGGCGACTGGCTCAGTCATTGTCGACAGCTATGGCTGCGCCCAGTGGCAGGGGGGCCGTCTCCTTCACGGTCTCGAGGACGATCGTGGATCGGGTGGAGCGGACGTTGGGGATGGCGCCGATGTGCTCCCGGAGCAACTTCCCCAGGGCGGCGGCGTCGGCGACGCGCACCTTGACGAGAAAGCAGTCCTCGCCGGCCACATGGTGCACTTCCTCCACTTCCGGCAGCGCGGCAAGTTGGTGCTCGGCGTTGTACGACTGGAACCCCTCGTCGGCGCGGACGAAGACGAAGGCGAGCAGGCCCAGTCCGAGCCGCTCCGGGCTCAAGCGGACGGTGTAACCCTGGATGACACCGCGTTCCTCGAGCTTCCGGAGGCGCTCGTGGGTGGCCGACGGGGCCATCCCCACCTGACGGGCAATCTCGGCGTTGGAGACCCGGGCGTCCTGCTGAAGAAGCGCCAGTATCTGGAGGTCTGTGCTGTCGATCATTCTCATGTTGTTGGAGTGCACCGGAGAATATTCGTTTCTGAAGCTGAACGGAAGTGCCTTCTCAACCCGGCTCGAGAAGCGCTTCCTGAGCCCGGAGTCCACCGGCGTCATCCTCCATGAAAGCCTTCACGGTTAGAGTTGGTGGCGGGCCCGCGCCCAGGAATTCGCGGCCACAGTTGCTTCACAGTCCATCCTGAACAGACCGCATGATCCGTCGCCTGGCCCTGGCCGCCGTCTTCGCTTCCACGCTGCTCGTGACCGCCGGTTACGCCAGCGCGTTCCTGCCGGGCGGCGCGCCGGCATGGGGACAGTGGACGTTCATCGTCGGACTGGCTCTCATGATGACGGCGATGATGGTCCTCGGCGCCGCGCTACCGGGACGGCCGATGGGCCTCCTCTGGCTGGCCTTCGCCTTCACCTTCGTGGTGCTCGTGGGTGGCTTCGGACTCGCCCTCGTCCTCCCGCCGCCGACCGCCGAGAGCACGCTCTGGTTCGGGCTACCGGCGGGGGCTGCGGTGGTGCTCTACGGCGTCGGACTGCTGCCGCTGGCCGTGCTCCCGCTGGCGTATTCCTTCACCTTCGACGACCGCTCGCTCGGTACGGACGAGCTGGCGCGTCTCCGAGCAGCGGCCGAAGCCGTCGCTCCACAGCCCTGACGGTGACCGACCTGCCCACCTACACCCAGCCGGTCATCGTGGCCGTCGCCGTCGGCTATTTCGCCGTTGTCGTGGCCATCAGTGTCTGGGCGGCGCGGCGCACCCGCACGGCCAACGATTTCTTCCTCGCCGGCAAGCGCATCGGGCTGATCGCGCTCGCTCTCTCCTCCATGTCGGTCACAGTCTCCGGCTTCATCTTCATCGGCGGGCCCGGCCTAGTCTACACGATGGGGCTGGGTGGCGTCTTCCTGATCCTGCCAGCGGCCATCACCAGCTCCCTCGTCGCCTGGGTGCTCGCCCGGAGGATGCGACTGTTGGCCGAGGTGCGCGGGGTGATGACGGTGTCCGACGCCATCGGCGCGCGCTACCAGTCGCCGGCGGCCCAGGGGTTGAGCGCGGTCGCAATCCTCATCGCCATCGTCGGCTACACGGCCACCAACATCCTCGCCCTCGGCGTCGTCATCCACGCCATCTTCGGCGTCGGACTCACCTGGGGGATCTGGGGCGGGATGGCGATCACCCTCGCCTACTCGGCCAGTGGCGGCATACTGGCTGGCATCTACAACGACGTCATGCAGGGCACCCTGATGGCCGTCGCGTCGGTGCTCGTGTTCGTCTTCGTGTTGCAGGCCGGCGGGGGAATGAGCGGGCTCTCGACCACAATACTGGCCGCCGATGCGCGCTTCCTCTCGCCCTGGGGCACGGTGACGCCGCTGGCCGCGCTGTCGCTCTTCTTCGTCTTCGGCATGGGCACCCTCGGCCAGCCGCACGTGGTGCACAAGTTCTACATGCTGCGCGATCCACGACAGTTGAAATGGTACCCGGCGCTCATGACGGCCACGCTCGTGCTCACCCTGCTCATCTACGTGGGAGTGGGTCTGGCGGTGAAGGCGCTCGTCGTGCGCGGAGAGCTTCCGCCGCTCGCATCGCCGGATGACGCCACGCCCAGCTTCCTCCTTCTCCACACGCCGATCCTGCTGGCCGCGCTCGTCTTCAGTGGTGTGGCGGCGGCCATCATGAGCACGGTGAACTCCTTCCTGAACGTGGGCGCGGCGGCCATCACCCACGACCTGCCGGTGGCGCTGGGAAGGCCGCTGTCGAACGAACTCCGCGTCGGCCGACTGTCGACGATCGCGATCTCGCTTGCCGCGGCGCTCCTGGCGCAACTCTCCGGCACCATGGTGGCCTTCCTGGGCATCTTCGGCTGGGGGCTGTTCGCGTCCACGCTCGTGCCGTCGCTGGCCGTCGGGCTCAATTGGGCGGGGGCGACGCGCGCCGGTGCGATTGCATCGATCTCCACCGGCCTCGTCGTCACGCTGCTCTTCGAGACGATGGCGTACTTCAAGGTCTACAGTTTTCCGGTCGGGGTCACCGTATCAGGGCTGTCGCTGGTGCTGTCGATGCTCGTCTTCTTCACCGTTTCCTGGTTCACTCGGCGGTCGGCGGCGAGCAGCTTGCCAGCCGACGTGCGGTTGGTCATGGAGAGCTGACTACACTTGTTCCCCGGGCGCGGCCTGCTGCAAGGCTGACCTCGCTATAGCTTGCTGGGTCAGTCGTGGGTGTCGAGAGTCTTCCCCATGAACAACTTGTGCAGAGGGAGCAGCGCATGACCAACTATCGTCTGTCCACTCGTCATTCCGTCGCGAGGCTGGTGCTCAACACGCTGCTTGTCGCCGTGGCCACGGCGGTACTAGCCATGCCTCTCCGCGCACAGCAGGCCGAAGGAGATGGGGAGCGCGTCGCGCCGGACTTTCGCGTCGGACAGTGGGGAGCGCAGTTCATCGCTTCCAGCAACTTCGTGGGCGCGGGAGTGCTCCGCTTCCGCTCTCCCCAGACCGCGTGGACACTCGATGGCACTGTAGCGATCTCCACCAGTTCCAACAGCCAGCAGAGTCTCAGCTTCAGGGTGGGCGATTTCTCCAGTGCCTCTGCCAGCACGCGACTCGGCCTGAGGAGGTACGGAGAGCCGCACGGCCCCATCCGGTCCTTCTACGGCGCTGGAGTGCACGCGGGCTTCGGGCGTACCAGCAGTGAGGCGGCTCAGCTTGTAGGGTACCCGCCGCTGAAACAGACGATGACGTTCTACCGGGCGGGAGCGTTCGGTGAGGTGGGGGCGAGTTACTTCGTTACGAGCCACCTGGCCCTTGGCGCTCGCGGTGTCGGCATGGCCGGCTACAATCGACACGAACTGGACACGAAGGGAGGCACGGTCAACGTGAGCCAGTCGTCAGATGGCGTGTACCTAAATGTCGGACCGCTGGAACTCCAGGTCACGCTCTTCTTCTGATCGACCGACCGGGCGGCGAAACTCCGAACGGCGTCGTGCGTACGGGAGAGCATCTCTCTCGTTGACCCACGGACGTCATGCTGCTTCTCGCCACCGTCGCCCTGCTCCAGGTCGCGCAGCCCCCGCGCGCCGATACACTTCAGCTCCCCCGTTCCGCCGCCGCCGATTCCATAGCCGTACGTGACTCGGTGAGGCGGGAACGGAGGAATCAGGTACGCCGGATTCCCGTTACGACCGAGCATCTTCGCACGGCCTTCGAGGACGCCGGTGCTCGCACCCTGCTCGAACGCGCGCGAGAGGCGCGGATTCGCCAGGACACTGCTCTCGCGGCGTACGATGCCACCACCTACCAGCGGATCTCCGCCGGCATGGGTATCCGCCGCTTCGGACGCGAGCGGCTGCTCTTCCGCCAGGAGGAGGCCACGCGCGTTCGCTGGCGGCGTGGTGAGGGTGCGGTGGTCGACGTTATCGGATCCCGTCAGGCCGTGCCTTCGGGGAAGGGTGGACTGCAGGTAGGCGTCGACGTGGACGGCGACATGGGACCCATTCCTTACTTCCCCGGCCAGGAGACACTCTGGATGGGGAGCGACCTGGCCAAGCGCGAGGTCAATGATCGCGAGATTGTCCATCCGCTGGCCGAGGGTTCCGAGGCGTATTACCGCTTTCGGAGCGGCGACTCGGTGACCGTGCGGCTACAGGGTGGTCGCGACATCAAGTTGCGCGAGCTGAAGATCAGGCCGCGCGAGCCTAAGTGGAACCTGGCCGTCGGCTCGCTCTGGTTCGACACCGAGAACGCGCAACTCGTGCGCGCGGTCTACCGACTCTCGGTACCGCTGGAGTTGTGGGACGTGGTGAAGGATGTGGAGGATGGCGACGACGACGATGTGCCGGGATGGGTGAAGGCGCTGGTCAATCCGCTGCGCGCCACAGTGAGCGCCGTGACGATCGAGTACGGGCTGGAGGGCGGTCGTTTCTGGCTGCCGCGCTCGCAGGCCATGGAGGCGGAGGCCCAGGCGGCCTTCATGCGGATACCGGTCCATTTCGAGCAGAGCTTTCGCTACACCAGCGTCAGCGGCTCACTGGACTCGGCGGCAGCCCTGCCCGTCATTCCCGTGATCGCCGAGGAGGACACGAAAGCCTGGCGCGACAGCGTGCGCGCGCTGCCGCCAGCGGAGCGTGATTCGGCGCGCGCACGTCGCCGGGCAGCCAGTCGCGGACAGTGCGACACCGGCGACACGCGCAGCACCGGGGGTACCCGCTTTGACGGTGCCCTGGCCGTGATATCACGTATTCCGTGTGACACCCTATCGCTCGCCACATCCGCGGCCCTGCCGGAGTCCATCTTTGATGAGGGCGACCTGCAATTCGACCAGCGGATGCAGGATGCCCTCGTGGAGGCCTCGCTTGCCCTCGGCGACCAGGCCATGTGGGCGCCGCAATTGCCGACCCTCAAGTATGGCCTTGGCGATGGGCTGTTGCGCTACAATCGCGTGGAGGGAGTCTCTCCGGCGTTGGCTGCCGAGATGCAGTTGGGTCGTGGCTACCAGGCGCGCGCCCTGGCCCGGATCGGTACCGCCGACTGGCAGCCAAATGCCGAGCTGACCCTCACGCGGACCGATGGCCGACGCACCCTCAACGCCGGCGTCTACCGCCGGCTGGCGGCGAGCAACGATTGGGGCGAGCCCCTCGGTCTCTCCAGCTCGCTCTCGGCGCTGCTGTTCGGACGCGATGAGGGTTTCTACTACCGCAGTTGGGGCGCCGAGATCGGTGGGCTGGGAACCGGCCGTCGGTTGGGCGACGGCACATTCAGTTGGCGCCTGTTCAGCGAGCGTCACGACGCTGCCGACGTGGAGACCCAGTTCGCCTTCTACAACAGGATTGCCGATGAGCACTTCCTGCCAAATATCGTGGCCGAGGAAGGGAGCGTGACCGGGATGGGCGCGCGCTGGGTGCGTACTTTCGGCCTCGATCCACGCCAGTTGCGGTTGCTCGCCGACGTGCGCGGCGAGGGTGGCGTCGGGAGCTTCAACTACGGTCGCGGGCTCGTCGACCTGACGCTCTCCCGCGGATTCGGTGAGCTGGTTGATGGTGCGTTGACGATGAGCGCTGGATCCACGGTGGGGGAGGTGCCAGTCCAGCGGCAGTTCTTCCTCGGCGGGCCGCAGTCCATCCGTGGGCAGGATGGCGGAGCGATGATCGGCGATGCCTACTGGATGACGCGGGCGGAACTGACGACGAGTGCGATCGCCTTTCGACCGGTGCTCTTCTACGACCTGGGCTGGGCCGGCGCGCGCGGTGACTGGCGCTCGCCCGGTCGACTCGCCAGCGGCGGCGGCGCCGGCCTCTCGGTGCTGGACGGCCTGTTCCGCTTCGACCTGTCGCGCGGTATCTACCCCCAGAAGCAGTGGCGATTCGACATGTACATGGAAGCGCGTTTCTGATCCCACACATCGCGAACGGATGAGGGCGCTTGCTCCGCCTCCCGGCCCTCCATAAGCTGCCAGTAGCCACCCTGTGAAGTCGCTCCCAACGTCGACACACGGAAAAAACTGGAATGGAGGGCGGATGACGAGTGACAGTGCTCATCGCGCGATCGCGCTTCTTGCTGCATGTGCTGTCGGCACTGTGCCGGCAGTAATGCTGGCCATACTCGGCTTCGATACCGCCGCTGCTGTGTCGGAACCTGTGTCCCCGATGCTCTCTGGCACGGGACTCGTGACACTTCTGGTGGTCACCAGGCGTCGCCTGCGGGCTAGAGTAGCTGATGTCACCGAGTCTGCGCCGGACCTGTGAGTGACCGGGAGGCCTGGCTTTCCCATCGAAGTATCCTTATCTCCAGAGCATGACGTTCTTCCAGGAACCGCCCGTACTCGGCAACCAGTTTCGTGACGACGCCATGCTCAGGCTGGCGCTACGATGGATGCTGCCACGCGAGGTCCTGACCGAGATCGAGCCGGGCCTCGAGGCGCTCGGCGCCCGGGCGGTGGGCGACATCATGGTCGCCGGCGACGAGGCCGAGGCCTCGCCACCGCGACACGTACCCTACGACGCGTGGGGTCACCGCGTGGATCGCATCGAGGTCTCCGACGGCTGGCTCAGACTCGGACGGATCGCCGTCGAGGAGCGACTCGTGGCGCTGGCGTACGAACGCGCACACGGTCCGTGGTCACGCGTGCATCAGATGGCGCGTGTATACCTCTATGCCCCCTCATCGGCCATCTATTCCTGCCCGGTGGCGATGTCCGACGGCGCCGCGCGAGCGCTCGAACTGCTCGGCGACGAGTCGCTACGCGCAGGCCCGTTCGGCAGGTTGGTCACCCGTGATCCTGCCCGTGCCTGGACTTCGGGACAGTGGATGACCGAACGGTCCGGCGGTTCCGACGTGAGCGATACGGAGACCGAAGCGCGTCGGGTGGAAGGCGGATGGCGGCTACACGGCACCAAGTGGTTCACCTCGGCCACGACGTCGGAGATGGCGATGACGCTTGCCCGCCCAGTCGGTGCGCCAGACGGCGGGCGTGGTCTGAGCCTCTTCTTCGTGAAATTGCGCGACGAGTCCGGTGCGCTGCGCGGGATCCGCGTGAACCGTCTCAAGGACAAGTTGGGTACGCGAGCACTTCCAACGGCCGAGCTGGAGTTGGACGGCACGCCGGCAACGTTGGTGGGCGACGAGGGGAATGGCGTGCGGAAGATCACCTCGATGTTGAACATCACGCGGATCCACAACGCGGTGAACGCGGCGGCGCTCATGCGGCGGGCGACGGTACTGGCCACCGACTACGCGTCGCGTCGTGTCGCCTTCGGCCGGGTGATCGCCGAGCAGCCGCTACATGCGACCACGCTGTCGTCGCTGCGAGCCGCCTGTTCCGGGGCGTTGCTACTCTCGCTGCGCGTGGCCGAATTGCAAGGGCGTGAGGAGTGCGGCGTGGCGACAGACGACGAGACGGCGCTGCTACGTCTGCTGACGCCAGTGGCCAAGCTGTACACGGGGAAGCAGGCGGTAGCCGTGACGAGCGAGGCGCTGGAAGCATTCGGCGGCGCCGGCTACATCGAGGACACCGGCGTGCCGCGGTTGCTACGCGACGCCCAGGTCCTGCCGATATGGGAGGGGACGACGAATGTCCTCAGCCTGGATCTGCTGCGGGCGATGTCGACGGGCGACGGCCTGCGTCCGCTGATAGCCGAGGTGCGTCGTCGACTGGATGGAGTGGCGGCCGGTGCGGTCGCCGCGGAGCCGGAGTTGTCGGAGCTGATTGCCCGGTTGCGCGATGGCGCGACGGCGCTCGAGGAGTGGGAGCGCCGTCTTGGAGACACCGGGCGCGACGCGGTCGAAGTCCAGGCTCGCCCCCTCGCCTACGCAGTCGCCCGTCTGTACACCGGCACGCTCCTGCTGGACCTGGCGGCCTGGGCGTCGGCGAGCGGTTACGGGCGAGAGCCGCTCGCCGCCGCGCGTCTCTGGGCGATGGCCGACGGTGTGGTAGGGGCGAGCTGCTGGACGCGCCTTGGCTCCTGAACGACCGCGGAAGTATAGTTTCCTCGCATCCGGGCCCGCAGTTCGGCCCTGGGGCAGATGCGTCCCGAGGACAGGCCAAACCACCTTCAGGAGATCTCCATGAGCCCGTGGCAGGAATTCAAGTCGTTTCTTGTGAAGCAGAACATGCTGGCTCTGGCCCTGGCGGTCGTTGTCGGCACGGCGACGAACGGAGTCGTCAAGTCCATCGTGGATGGCTTCATCATGCCGATCATCGGGCGTATAACGCCGGGTGGCGGTTGGATGACCTGGCAGTTTCCGCTCGGACCCGGTCCTGAAGCCAACCCGATCCTGCTCGGGGCGTTCCTCGGCCAGCTCCTCAACTTCGCGATCGTGGCGATGCTCGCCTGGCAGATCACCAAGTGGATCATCAAGCCAGCACCTCCCGGCGAGGCTCCGGCAACCCGGCCCTGCCCCTATTGCAAGCAGGCGATCGACCCGACGGCCACGCGTTGTCCGAACTGCACGAGCGAGATCGCACCCATCGCGGCCTGATATCGAGTGTCGAGAGTACAGAATTGCTGTTCAGCGTTCGACCCACGACGGTCACAGGCACAACCTGCCAGCGCCCCATCCTGGTTCTTACCGCCGCGACGCGAAACGCGGCCGGCCACTCCGTACGAGGCTCACCCGTCTCGTGCGGACAAGTCAGAGGGTTATCTCCCCCCTGCACACCAACACCGCCGCGCCACCCACATGCACGGCGGTGATCTGGCCACCATTCTTCTCCGCCTCCACCTCGAGGCGGCTCGGACGTCCCATCTCCACTCCCTGCTCCACCACCCAGCGTAGCGTCCCGCCATCGCGTGGCGTGCGCGCGGCCAGATAACCGCCCAGCGCCGCGCAGGCGGAGCCGGTGGCGGGATCTTCAGGCACGCTGAGCCCCGGTACGAAGACTCTCGCACGCACGTCCGCGTCCGCTGCCTCGGCGTCCATCGCAAACACCATCATCTCGGAACCAGAGGTGCCACGGAGCGTGGACTCCCAGCGCTCCAGACGCACCCGTGAGCGCGCCACCGCGTCGCGCGAGCGTAGCGGGACGAGCAGGAAGGGCAGGCCGCACGACGCCACTCTGGGCGCGTAGTCGCCACCCAGCAGGTCGTCCGGCGACAGCGAGAGCACGTCGGCAATCGTCGCCGCGTCCACTGCCGGCATCTCCTCGGTTGGCATCTGGGCCACCGAGAGTCGCGCGAAATACGGCTGGCCGCCTTTCGCCCGCACCATCACCGGCACCGGCCCCACGCCCTCGCCCAGCACCAGGTGCGTCTCGTCGCCGGAGAGCGGGAGGGCGCCGATGGAGGTGAGGACTATTGCCGTGCCCACCGTGGGATGGCCGGCGAAAGGCACCTCGCCGCCGGGTGTGAATATGCGCACCCGGCAACTCTCGCCGTCGTGCTCCGGCGGCAACACGAAGGTGCTCTCGGAGTAGTTGAACTCGCGCGTGATGGCGAGCATCTGCTCAGTCGTCAGCCCGCGGGCGTCGGGCAGGACGGCCAGCGGGTTGCCGCCAAAGCGCGTGTCCGTGAAGACGTCGGCGGTGACGTAGCTGTAGTGAGACAGTGATTCCCGGTCGCGCTCCACGCCGTCTCGGGTCATTCCTCAGCCATGAACGGGTACTCGTAGCTATGCGGCGGGTTGAAGGTTTCCTTGATGTTCCGCGCGCTCACCCAGCGAACGAGGTTCAGCTTGGAGCCGGCCTTGTCGTTCGTGCCGGAACCGCGAGCGCCGCCGAACGGCTGCTGGCCGACCACTGCGCCGGTGGGCTTGTCGTTGACGTAGAAGTTGCCGGCCGAGTTCCGGAGCGCGAGCATGGCCTGCCTGACGGCACGCCGATCGCGCGCGAAGACGGCGCCGGTGAGCGCGTATGGCGATGTCGTGTCGACAGTCTTCAGGATCTCGTCCCACTGCGAATCGGGATAGACGAAGGCGCTGAGCACTGGGCCGAAGATCTCCTCGCAGAGCAGGCGACTGGACGGGTCTTCGGTGCGGATGAGCGTCGGCTCGACGAACCATCCCTTGCTGCTGTCGCTCCCGCCGCCATGCACTATCTCATCGTTGGCGCGCGCGCCCTCGATGTAGCCGGTGATGCGCCTGAAGGCCTTCTCGTCGATCACCGCGCCCATGAAGTTACGGAAGTCGGTCGGGTCGCCCATGCGGATGGTGTCCATCATTCCCACCACCCGCTCGCGCACCGTCGACCAGAGCGACTGCGGCACGTAGACGCGGCTGGCCGCCGAGCACTTCTGACCCTGGAACTCGAAGGCGCCGCGGACCATGGCGACGGCCAGCGCCTGAGGGTCGGCGCTGGCGTGGGCGACGATGAAATCCTTGCCGCCGGTCTCGCCGACTATGCGCGGATATGAACGGTAGCCGCTCATGTTGCCACCGATCGTCTGCCACATGCTGTTGAAGACGCCGGTGCTGCCGGTGAAATGCACGCCAGCCAGGTCGCGATGGCCCAGCGCCACCTCGCTGATCGCCACCGGGTCGCCGGGGAGGAAATTGATGACGCCCGGCGGCAGCCCTGCCTCCTCCAGTAGCTGCATCAGGTACCAGCCGCTCAACATCGCCGACGAGGCAGGCTTCCAGAGCACGGTGTTCCCCATCAGTGCGGGCGCGGTGGGCAGGTTGCCGGCGATGGAGGTGAAGTTGAACGGCGTGACGGCGTAGACGAAGCCCTCCAGCGCGCGGTAGTCGAGCTGGTTCCACATCGTGTGGTCGCTCAGCGGCTGTTCGGCGTACAGCTCCTGGGCGAAGGCGGCGTTGAAGCGCCAGAAGTCGATCAGTTCACAGGCCGCGTCGATCTCCGCCTGGAAGGAGGTCTTGGACTGGTTGAGCATCGTGGCCGCGTTCAGCCGGTCGCGCCACGATGTCGTGAGCAGCTCGGCGGCGCGCAGGAATACAGCGGCGCGATCTTCCCAGGCCCAGTTGGCCCACTCACGCTGTGCCGACGCGGCGGCGGCGATGGCCTGATGGACGTGATCCGTCGTTGCCTTGTGGTAGTTGGCGAGCACGTGCGAATGGTCGTGCGGCATCACCGAGTGACCCATGTTGCCGGTGTGGATGTGCTCGCCGCCGATGACGATCGGGATCTCCAGCGTCTCGGCGGCCATCGTCGCGAGGCTCTGCTTGAGCGAGGCGCGTTCGGGGCTGCCGGGTGCATACGACCGCACCGGCTCGTTCACAGGCACCGGCACCTGGCGGGTGCCGTTGAAGCCGGACAGTCCGCCGCTGGTGGGCGCGGACTGCGGGGCGGGATGCGTCCCGGCGCTGGCGGCCGGTGCGCTGGGCGAGGAGACAGTGGGAGCGGACATGGCGCGTGGCCTCGGTTCTCGTGGGAGCGGTGCCCTTATGGGAGCGGTGCCCTTGCGGCGATGCTGCAAATGAGGTGGATCCCTTCCAAGATACGCCATGCGGAGCTGAATGGGGACCGGTTCGGCGGCTGACGATCCGCCTCATGCCACGGGGCCATCCATGACATGGCTACGAGTCTGAATCGGTGTTGCCGGCCTGGGTCGCGACCGATCTGCTGGTGGCGACAGCCGCTGGCTGGTAAGCTTCAGGCATGTCTTCCAAACAGCATCCGCCACTGCTTCTGGGCGCCCACACCATCGACTCAGGTGGCATTGCGATGGCCGTGCGCCGCGCTGCGGCGGCCGGCATGAACACGCTGCAACTGTTCACGGCGATACCCAGGTTCTACAACGAGAAGATCGGCGTGAAGCCGGAGCGAGCCGAGCGTTTCCGGATCGCCCTCGAGGAGACGGGAATCATCGCCAGCAACGCCATGGCGCACGCGGCGTACGTCCTGAACGTCGCCACCGATGACGAGACGAAATGGCCGCGCGCCGCTGCCGGGCTGGCCATGGAACTCGATCGCGCCTGCACGCTGGGACTCGGGCTCGTCTGCTTCCACCCAGGCTCGGCGAAGGGCGGCGACCGCGATGCCGCGATTGCCCGTGTAGGACGGGCCATCAGGCAGGCACTGGAGACCGTGGAGGGGCCCACGAGGCTGGTGGTGGAGAACACCGCTGGCGCGGGCCATACCATAGGCCGCACGGCGGCCGAGGTGGCGGCAATCCTGGAGCACGTGCCGGCCGGGCTGAGGCCACGCACCGGCTACGGCCTGGATACCTGTCACCTGTTTGCCAGTGGTCACGACATGGCGGAGTCGGCGGCGGCCCAGGCAGCGATCATCGACCAGTTCGTCGCGGCTACCGGGGAGGACCCCTCGTTCTTCCACCTGAACGACAGCGAAGGCGCGCTGGGCTCCAACCGCGACCGGCACACGCTGATCGGTGAGGGCGCGATCGGGATCGAGCCATTTCGCTGGCTGCTGGCGGATTCTCGCAGCCGGGGCATCCCGCTCATCCTGGAGACGCCCCAGGCGACGCCGGAGGTGGCGGACGACGACGCCAGCGCCGACGAATGGGATGAGCGGATGATACGACTGCTCAAGGACTTGGCTACCTCCGGCCAGGCCAGGCAGTCGACTCCGGAGGGATCGCCAGGGGTAGCCTGATGAAGCATCAGCCCGTCTTCCTGGATAGCCGATAGAGGCTGCTACGCGAATGAACCGAACGGCCCGGCTATTGCGCCACGGGCTACCAGGCTTACTTTGAGCCCCAACTGCCCAACACTCCCGGTACACGGGAGTATCTCACCCCTCAGGAGAGACACGCGATGGCCACGACCAAGAAGTCGGCCTCCAAGAGCACCGCAGACAAGTCGGCCAAGCCTGCCGCGAAGAGCGCGTCGGCCAAGGGCGACGCGAAGCCAGCGCGCAAGCCGAACGCCGCCTTCATGAAGCCGATGAAGCCCAGCGCCGAGCTCGCCGCCGTGGTCGGTGCCGACCCCCAGCCGCGCAGCGAGATCACCAAGCGCGTATGGGACTACATCAAGAAGAACAACCTTCAGGATGCTCAGAACCGCCGGCAGATCAATGCCGACGCCAAGTTGAAGCCTGTCTTCGGTGGCAAGGACAACGTCACCATGTTCGAGATGACCAAGCTGGTGAATAACCACCTTTCGAACGTCTGAATCAGGCCCGCAGTCCGCACTCAGCACGTCGCGAAACCCGATGCCGGTCCAGGACGTAGGGAAAGGGGGCGGCTCCACCGGAGCCGCCCTTTCCCGTAGCGGTCCGTGGCACACCCTTGCCGCCCGACCCGCCACCGCTCCAGCTTACGTGCTCTCGTGAGGGGTGACGTGTCGCGACGACTATCGCGCCACACTCCCATCCTCCGTTCAGTCGCCCTACCACCGTCAAAGTGGCCGCCAAGCCTCGTCGCTCCGCCCCTCGCGTATCCGACTCGCCCACCAACGTAGTCGCCGCCGCTCGCGGCAAGAAGCCAAAGCAGCCGGGTCCCGGCTGGTGGGAGAACGTCAAGGCGTTCGGCGGTGCGCTGCTCATCTTCCTCTTCGTCCGCACCGTCTTCGTCGAAGCATTCCGGATCCCGTCCGGGAGCATGATCCCGACGTTGCTCGTCGGTGACTGGCTGTTCGTCAACAAGCTGGTCTACGGGCCGCACATCCCCTTCACCTCCGTCAACCTGCCGGGCTACTCGGAGCCGCGCACCGGCGAGGTGGTCGTCTTCGTCTCGCCGTACCAGGCCGACGAGGCCGCTGATGGTCATGACCCGACGCCCACGCTCGTCAAGCGCCTCTGGGGCACCCCCGGCGACACGCTGTACATGCGCGACGGACTCTTGTACGTGAACGGGATCGCCCACCCGCAGCCGCCGGAGATGGACGTCAACCCGGTGGGCAATCCCGGCGACCGCAGTTTCCTCTTCGAGTGGCAGACGCCCTACGCGCTGCACCAGACACGCTTTGGCAGCGCGCCCGTCGTGCCCACCGTAGGGAACTGGGGGCCGCTTCTCATTCCCGCCGATCACTACTTCATGCTCGGCGACAATCGCTACGGCTCCAAGGACAGCCGCTACTGGGGACTGGTCCCTCGCGAGAACTTTCGCGGTCGGCCGATCTTCGTCTACTACTCATGGGACGCCGAGGCACGTCGCCCGCTCGGCTTCCTGCGCGACATCCGCTGGGATCGCATCGGACACCGCATCCGCTAGGCTGGAGCTTGTCCGACCAGGAACCCGTAGCGGCGTATCGCCGACTTGCTCAAGCCTGCACTGGCCAGCATGTTCGATAGCTCCCTTCAGCCAGAGTCGACGGCGCCGTGACGGTGAGCGCCACGGCAGGTTCATTCCGGCGCAGGTGCTCACTCCAGACAGGTGGAATCCACGACGACGGCCAGTGAATCTACGCGTGTGGGCACCTGGCTCGCGCGCGGAGCACAGCTTCTCGCCCTGGCAGTAGTAGTCCTGGGGCAGGCGGGGCTGCGCGGCGAACAGATCGAACGCGCCACGGGGAGTGTGCTTCTCCTCGCTTCGATTGCCCTGCTGGGACCAGCGGCTTACCTGCATGCCAGACGGTCCACCGGTCCGCGACGCGTGGTGTTCCTCTGGCTCGCCGTATCGTCCGCGTTCTCCTTCGCGGCGCAGGCTCACAACACGTTTCGTTATGTGCTTCCGGCCGTGGAGCCGGTGTTCCCCTCACCGGGCCTGCTGATCTTCCTGCTGGGAAGCCACCCCACGCTGCTCATCGCCTTTGGCGCCGCGCTGGTCTGGCGCCGGTTGAACCTGCGATCCGACGCGGTGACGGATGTGCTCCTCCTGGCCATAGCAGCGGCCGTTGTGGGGATACAGATAGTCAACCTGGCGCCATGGCCAGTAGTCGGCTTCAGCGACTCGATGCGCGTCCTCCTCGTCCTCTGGCGCGCTCTTCCTGTCGCGGAACTCGGACTGGTGATCGCCCTCGTCGTCCTGCGTGGCGACATGCTCGGCGCGCGTACCTCGATATCGCTCGCCCTGGCGATGCTCGTATTCGCTGCCGGGAACGTGCTCCACGGTCAACTCTCGCTGACCGATCAGTCGGCCGCGGCGACGGCGACCGACATCATCTGGGCTCTCAACGTGGTGTTCCTGGCGACGGCGCTGGGCGGCCGACCCGGACATACGGCCGTCACCGCGCCGGCCGCTTCCAGCTCCATTGTCAGCCGCGCCGACTCGGCGCTACGGGCACGATTCGTCATCATCGGACTGCTCGTCTGCGCCCAGGCGACCCTCGTCCTCGGCTTCTCCGAGCACAGCAATCCCGCGTTGGCGACAGCGATTGCCCTCTTCTCGGTGGTGCTCGCCGTCCGTAGCGGGCGCGACATCACGCGCGCTCGCCGTCGTGCCGACTCGCTTACCGGCGACATCGTTGCCGAGCGCGCGCTCTCGCAGGCGCTCGAGTCACGGGTTGCAGAGCGCACTGCCGAGCTGGCCGATGCGCAGCGTGTGCTGCAGCGCATGTGGGTGTTGGGGCAGCACGTCACCCAGGAACTGCAGTCGCCGCGAGTGGTGCAACGCTTCATGGAGGCGGTGATGGACGTCGCCCGGGTGGATGCCGTCGCGCTCGGGCTCGTGGTGGACGATCGGAACCTGCGCCTTGCCGCGGTACTCGGCACGGGGAATAGCCTGGATGGCGTGCTGTTGCCCATGGACGGATCGGTGCTCGGACAGGTGATGCGCACCGGCCGCTCGTGGCATGTGAACGACGTGAACGAGGTGGACGAGAAGGATGTCTCGGGGTTCACTGCGCTGCTCAAGTCGCTTCATGCGCGTGATGATGGCTCGGTGGGTGGCGGCCTGGCGGTGGTGCCGGTGCACCGACGCGGCGAACGCATCGGGGCGCTGGCGCTGGTCTCTCACCAGCCGCACGGTTGGACGGTCGACGAACTCGCGCGCATCGAGGCAATGACCGACCTGCTCTCGGTCGCCCTCGCCAACGCCGAGGCGGTGGAGAAGTTGCGACAGGCGGAATGGCGCTTCCGGACCCTGTTCCGGGGAGCTCCTGACGCGGTCATCACGCTCCTGCGTGGTGGTCGAATCGAGCAGGCAAATGACTACGCGGCCGATCTGTTCGGCGAACAGCCGGAGCAGCTCTCCGGTCGTCTGCTCGAGGACTTCGTGCTGGCCGGGGATCGCGAGGTCCTGCGATCGGCGCTGGAGGAAGGTTTCCGTGGTCAGCCGACGCGCGTGGATGTGCATGTTGCGCGACCGGGCGGCGCCCGGCGAATGGAGATCGCCCTGCGTCAGCTTCCGGAGGCGGAACCGCCGGTGATGCTCATGATCGGTCGGGACGTCACCACGGAAGTGGAGATGCAGGCGCGGCTGGTGGAGACCGAACGTCTGGCGGCGGTGGGCGAACTCGTGGCCGGTGTGGCGCATGAAGTCAACAACCCGCTGGGCAGCATAAGCGCGTTCGCCCAGCTCATGCTGCGCGAGGAAGGACTGAGCCCCGATCAGCGGGAGTCGCTGGAGATCATCCATAGCGAGACGCTGCGTGCGAGCCACGTGGTGAAGGACCTGCTTGCCTTTGCCAGGAGGAGCGCGCCGAGACGCGAATCGGTTGACCTCACGCAGGTGGTGGAGCGTGCACTTCGTTTGCGGGGATATCAACTGGCGTCGCACGGGGTGCAGACAGTTCTCGACCTGCCCGGTGGCCTGCCGCAGGTGGTTGGCGATTCACGCCAACTACAGCAGGTGGTGCTCAATCTGGTGACGAATGCGCTCCAGGCGATGCCCGATGGTGGCGAGCTGCGACTGATCGCCAGTGGGGATGCTGATCGCGTGACACTCCAGATCACGGATACCGGCGGCGGGATTCCGGAGTCGGTCCGGCCGCACATCTTCGAGCCCTTCTTCACGACAAAACCGGAAGGGGAAGGTACGGGTCTCGGACTCAGTGTGAGCTATGGAATAGTGGCAGCGCACGGAGGCACGCTCGCCCTTGCCGACAGTACTGTGTCGGGCACCACATTCCAGATCACGCTGCCGTCCGAGAAACGCACGCAAGTCACCGCTGAGAAGGGTGCAGAGGGAGCCGGCACGGTAATCCGTTCTCCCCTCCAGGGGCTACGGTTGTTGTTCGTGGACGACGAGGCGTCACTGCGGCACGGCATGGAATCGTTTGGCCGGTTGCGCGGCATATTCGTGGTCACCGCGTCAAATGGTCGACAGGCGCTGGAGCTGTTGGAGCGGGCGAGCTTCGACGCGGTGGTCTGCGATCTTCGCATGCCGGCGATGGACGGCATGGCGTTCTACGAGGCGCTCAGCGCGAAACGCCCCGGTCTCGCAGCCCGCACCGTCTTCGTGACCGGCGACATGATCGGGGGCAGCGTCAGTTGGGGTCGCAATGCGAGGCCGATAACGCTCACGAAACCGTTCACCTTCGATCAACTGGAGGATGCGGTGTGGGCGGTGCTCCGGAGTGTTCCCGCGAGCACGACGCGACCGCGCTAGGTCACTCCGCCAGCTGAGCACTGTGCGGACAGTTCTGTCGCCGATCCAGCCGGCTCTGGCCCGGTCGCTGGCGGAGTCCTATACTCGAAGGATCCATGCCATCATTCTTCGCACGACACACGGGCGAGTGGCAACTCGAAGAGCCGGCGGCATTCCGCAAGCTCTCCGTTTCGCTTCTCGAGATGGCGCTCCTGGCGGGTGTCACCATCCGGCTGTACAGGGCGATCCTGCTCGGCCTTGCGGCGCCCGCTGGCTGGCTGACACTGGGGATAGGATTCGCCATCGGCGCGATCTTCCTGCTGGGGATGGCCGCAGCTCACCTCGGGAATTTCTCCGTCCATCGCTGGCTCTGGCGAGCCCCCGCCTTCGGCGCTCTTGTGGGAGTGGCCGAGGCGCTTACCGGGCTGGCCCTGATCGCTCTCCGCCGGGAGCCGTTGGGGAGTGCGAGGGCGACCTTCAGCGATTGGCCGTCCATGGCGCTTTCCACGGTCGTCACGCGGACGATCGTCATCAGCGTCTTCGCGATCGTCCTGGCCGCGGTCGCGCAGGGTGTGCGCTTGCTTCTCGTGCGCCGGGATAACCGTGCGCACACCCTGCGAGCCGTTCATTCCGGAGAACCTCGACAGGAGCGCCCTGGCCACGACGGCGCAGCGTCATCGGACGCACCACGATGAAGCGACGAGGGTGCCGGTATGTGAGCCATGGCCTTGTGCGCGCACCGAGTACGAGGCAATCTGAAAAATTCCCGGAGGGGACCAGTGCACATGGCACTTCGCGGCATTCTTCCTTTCTTGCTGGCTCTCGCCATCTTTCCGCTCGCTTTCGTTCTGCGACGAGTGTCAAGAAGTAGGGGCCTGGGCGTGATGTTCGCGCTGCTCGCAGTTCTATTTGCCATCCACGCCATCCGTACAGCGACCGGAATGTCAGCCATATTCGCACTGGTCGCCATGGGCAGCTCGATCCGCTTTTTCAGCGGGCGGCAGGTCTGGTGGACAGAGCCGGACTGACTCGTCCAGGCGAGCCTCGTTGGTCGTTCCACGACCGCGGAACCGGACGTGGCGCCGAGCGGCCGGCCAGATGGGTCGCGCGATATCGTGCTCGCCGAATCAGACCCTCGTCGCGCCGGCAACGGACTGCTGGCCGGCTCACGTGGCGGGATGAGCGCCGAAGGGATCGATGGCACGACCTACTCCCACCCCGTCGGTTCCCATGGCGTACCTACCGGGTGTTCGATCGTCAGACGCGATTCCACCTCGCACGCTGAAGGGCCGACGATAGGCGCCGAAGCGTCATCGGCAGGCATCGGATGCGACCGTTGACGGGGCGAGCCCCAGGTGTGGGTTGCGAAGAACGTGTCATGGTCCGTCCTGCGCTATTGCCCGGCCCTCTACGTGACGGCACCGTGATGAACAGTGTCGGCGCGGATACCACGCTGGCGCGTCACGTGGAATGATCTGACGTGGACGCGCTCATCCGCTGCCGACCGGGGTCTCGTCGCAGCTGTCTGATCGTTGGCAGGGCTGAGTTGTCGGCATGGACTGCCGTCCGGCCGCCGCTCGCGATCGACGTGATCTGTCGTGACAGATCGGGAGCGTCGTCAGAATGGGCAACGGGTTCGCGGATATCGTGCGGGGAAGCGCCGGAAGAACATCCGGTGCTGATGCCGGGCGCTGTCTCCTCATCGCCGAGGTGGCGCAGGCGCACGACGGTAGCCTGGGGCTGGCCCATGCGTTTGTGGATGCAGCCGCGCGGGCAGGCGCCGACGCGATCAAGTTCCAGACCCATATCGCCGACGCCGAGAGCACGCCGGCCGAACCGTGGCGTGTACGCTTCAGCCCGCAGGACGGGACCCGCCATGATTACTGGCTGCGCACCTCATTCAGCGAGTCGCAGTGGACCGGATTGCGGGCGCATGCGGAGGACGTGGGTCTTCTCTTCCTGAGTTCTCCGTTCTCCCCCGAAGCGGTGGCGATGCTCAGTCGCGTGGGGGTGGCGGCCTGGAAGGTTCCGTCCGGCGAGGTAGCCACGCCGGAGTTGCTCGAGCAGATGGCGGCGACCGGTCGGCCAGTGCTCCTCTCGACGGGCATGAGTCCGCTGGCCGAGGTGGATGGGGCGGTGGAGCGGCTGCGCATGGCCGGCGCCAACTTCGCCGTCATGCAGTGCACGTCGGCCTATCCATGTCCGGCGGAGCGCGTCGGGCTCAACCTGCTGGCCGTCTACCGGGAGCGCTACGGTTGCGCGGTTGGCCTGTCCGACCATTCCGGCACGATCTATCCCGCGCTGGCCGCGGTGACTCTGGGCGCCGAGGTGCTGGAGGTGCACATCACGCTCAGCCGGGAGATGTACGGGCCGGACGTGGCGTCATCGGTCACGACGAGCGAGTTCCGCCAGCTTGCCGACGGCGTGCGGTTCATCGAGCGGATGCAGCGCAATCCGGTCGCCAAGGATGCCGAGACGGAGGGGCTCGCGACGTTGCGGGCGATGTTCACAAAGAGTGTCGTGGCCGCTCGTGCGCTCGTCGCGGGACAGGTGATAGGTGCTCAGGATCTGGCCATCAGGAAGCCGGGGACGGGACTCGCTGCCGGCCGCCTCGGGGAGATCGTGGGCCGACGGGTGAGGCGATCGGTTGCTCCCTGGCAGCCACTGATGGAGGACGACCTGGTGCCCGACCAGATCGGGCTCAGCACTGCGAATGCGACTGGCCTGAGGTCGCAGGCGACCCGTCCGCCGCACCCGTCGCCCATGTTCCCGATGCCGGCGAGCGGGCCAGCGGGAGGCAACCTCGCCCCGATTGACACGCCGGTCCTCTCCGTGCCGGCATTCACGGAACCGCCAATGCGGACCCGGACATGACGCGCCGGATCTGCGTTGTCGTCACCGCCCGCCCGAGCTACAGTCGGATCAGGACCGCGCTCGTAGCGCTACGGGATCGCGCGGACGCCGACCTCCAGGTCGTGGTGGCGGCGTCGGCGCTGCTCGATCGGTACGGCACCGCGGTTCGCTACATCGAGGACGACGGATTCGAGGTTGCGGCCCGCGTCCAGATGGTCCTGGAAGGCGGCCATCCGGCGGCGATGGCGAAGACAACCGGTATCGGCCTCCTCGAGCTGGCCTCCGTCTTCGATCATCTCAGGCCGGACGTGGTCGTCACGATAGCAGATCGCTTCGAGACCATGGCGACGGCGGTAGCGGCGGCGTACATGAACATCCCGCTCGCTCACATTCAGGGCGGCGAGGTCACCGGTTCGATCGACGAGAAGGTAAGGCACGCGGTGACGAAGCTCTCCGACCTGCACCTGGTGTCGAGCCAATCGGCTGCAGCGCGGCTACGCTGCATGGGTGAACGGGAAGCCAGCATCTTCGTCACCGGCTGCCCGTCCATAGACCTGGCGGCCGAGGTCGCCGCATCGCCGGCGTTGGACTTCGATCCGTTCGAGCGCTACGGCGGAGTGGGAGCGGGTCACTCCTGGGAGATGTCGTCCGAGTACCTGGTAGTGATGCAGCATCCCGTGACGACCGAGTACGAGCAGGCGAGAGCGCACGTCACAGCGACACTCCAGGCGGTGGACCAACTGGGAATGCCGACGCTCTGGTTCTGGCCGAACGTGGACGCCGGTTCCGACGCCACCTCGGGCGGCATTCGGGCCTACCGCGAGCAACACAGGCCGGAACAGATCCACTTCTTCAAGAACATGGCGCCGCTGGACTTCCTGCGCCTGCTGGCGAACGCGCGGTGCCTGGTGGGGAACTCCAGCGTGGGCATTCGAGAGTGCTCCTATCTGGGCGTACCTGCGGTGAATATCGGCACCAGGCAGTCTGGCCGCGATCGAGGCGAGAATGTGCGCGACGTGGACTATGACTGCGAGCAGATAGCCATTGCCGTACAGGAGCGCATGAGTGTCGGCCGCTATCCCCGCTCCACGCTCTACGGCGACGGTCGGGCAGGGACGCGAATCGGGAGCGTCCTGGTCGGTGCGCCGCTGTCGATCGAGAAGCGCCTGTGCTACTGACCACGACCCACCGGAGGATTTGAGAATCGTGATGAGACCGGAATCGGTTGGCGAGGTGGGCGATCGTCCAATCTCCCCGTGGTGGATGGTGAGGGAGTGATGCGCGTACTCGGCCTGGTGCCGGCTCGCGGCGGTTCACGTGGAGTGCCGCTGAAGAACCTGCGCTCGCTGGTCGGTCGACCGCTCCTCGCATACACCGCGGAAGCGGCGCTCGCGGCCGTGCGACTGGACCGGGTCGTGCTCAGCACGGACGACCCGGAGATCGCCGCAGTCGGCGAGGAACTGGGTCTGGACGTCCCGTTCATGCGGCCGGCCGAACTGGCCACCGACGACGCCCCGACCCTCCCGGTCATCCAGCACGCGCTGAGTGCGCTGGCCGCCAGTGGCGATTGTTATGACGCCGTCTGCCTGCTGCAGCCAACGACGCCCTTCCGTCCCGTCGGAGCCGTGGATGGATGCGTGCAGCTATTGGAGACGAGCGGTGCCGACACCGTCATCTCGGTGCGTGCGACCCCCAGTCACCTGCACCCGCAGTGGGCGTTCATTGCCGACGCCGACGGATTCCTTGCCCTTGCCTGTGGCGCGGGCGCGCCGCCGCCAAGGCGACAGCTACTGCCGCCGGCATATCATCGCGATGGAGCGGTCTACGTGGTCCGGCGGAAGACTGTGGAGAGCGGTACGCTGTTCGGTGAGCGCGTCGCCGGATGCGTGCTCACGGGCGCGCCGGCGGTGAACATCGATGAGGCCGAGGATTGGGATCGCGCCGAGCGGTGGCTGTTGAGGAACGGCGGCCCGGACGCCCTGGACATGGATGCCGGCGATCGAACGCCGCGGGTGGTGCGATGATGAGTACTTCCGGCAACGGCATCGCCTCCGTCGCCGTCGTCACGGCGCGATCGGCAGTGGCAACCGGCGTGCGAGCAGCGCTGTCAGCGCCATGGATCACCGCACTGCTCCTCGCCACTACCGTCGCGCAGGGCGCTCTCCAGGGCGGACTCGTCTGGTCCCTTCAGAAGGTGCTCATCGGCTTCAGCAGTGGCGGACGGGTGTCCTGGCTCACGCTCGTCGCCGGGGCGCTCGCGATCTTCGCGGTCTGGCTCCTCCGCGCCGGGACCACCGCTTATGGCGAGGTGCTCGGTGTGCGCCTCGCGCACCATACGGAGATAACGACACTGCACGAGGTCCTCGCCAAGCTGCTCACCCTGAGCGCGCGCTACTTCGACCGCAGCAGCCAGGGCGATGTAGTGATGGCGGCGTACAACGACCTGAAGGGCGTGCGCTCGGTGACCACCGACCTCTGCTCAGGCGCACTGCATCTGGCGCGGGTGCTGGGGCTGGGGGTAGTCGCCTGGATGATGAGTCCGATGCTCGCCCTTCTCGGCTTCATCCTCGTGCCCCTCGCTCTGCTGCCAGCGCAGTACTTCGGCCAGCGCATCACCGTGGCGGCGCGACAGGAGCGGGCGACGATTACCGGACTCTTCGACTCCTTCCTTCAGGTGGCCACCGGGATACGGGTGATCAAGGTCACGCAGGGCGAGGAGAGGATCAGGGAGCGTGCACGGGAAACCGGTGAGCTGCTGCTCCGGGTCGTCATGCGCCAGACACGTGGGAAGGCCTTCGCGCGCCTGCTCTTCGAGAGTGTGTCCGGTTTCGGATTGGTGATGGTACTGGTACTCGGTGGTCGGGAAGTGGCCAACGGGACGCTTGCCTGGCAATCACTGCTGAGTCTTGTCGTGGCCGTGGTGGCGGTCTACACGCCCATGCTCGGACTGCTCCAGATCTACTCCAACATCCACACGGTCATGCCCAACCTGGAGCGGGTCGAGACGCTCCTGCGGACAGAGCCGGACGTGGTGGATCGTGCAGATGGAAAGCGGCTGACGGCGGCGCCGCGCCAGATCCAACTGGAACAGGTGGGTTTCAGCTATGGCGATCGCGACGTCCTCGTCGACGTCACGGCGACCTTCCACGGCGGGGAGACGATCGGCATCGTCGGGCCATCGGGCGCCGGGAAGACGACGCTGGTGTCGCTCCTCCTGCGACTCTATGACCCCAGTACCGGCCGCATTGCCTTCGACGGCGTGGACCTGCGCGAGATCAGACATTCCGATCTCATGTCGCTGTGTGCGATCGTGCCCCAGGAGCCATTCCTCTTCCTCGATACGATTGCCAACAACATCCGTATCGCCCGGCCAGAGGCGACGATGGAGGAGGTGGTCGAGGCGGCGAAGGCAGCCAACATCCACGACGAGATCCTGCTCATGGAGCGGGGCTACGAGGGAGTGGTGGGTCGACGCGAGGATGCCCATGGAGTCTCGGTGGGGCAGAAACAACGAATCTGCATAGCCGCCGCCCTTCTGAAGAACGCTCCCATCCTGGTCCTGGACGAGGCCACGAGCAATCTGGACTCGGTTTCCGAGAGGGCGGTGCAGTCGGCCATCGACAGGCTGATGCGCGGGCGAACGACGTTCGTCATCGCGCACCGGCTGTCGACACTCCGCCGGGTCGATCGGATTCTGGTACTCGACGAGGGTCGGGTAGTGGCGCTCGGTACTCATGACGAACTTCTTGCCACATGCGCGATCTACCAGCGTCTCTGGCACTACCAGACGACGCATGATGACGAGCTCGCGCTCGCCTCCGACGTCTTCGAGGACGGGCCGGTCGTCCCGGTGCACGCTACGACGCATTCCCCGAACGGCAGGGTGCCGCAAGCCCTGTTTTCGGGAGCCGGGGGAAACGGATCGTGAGCGTCGGCGGCCGGTTGGCGGTGATCCCCGCACGCGGCGGTTCACGTCGTGTGCCCGGCAAGAACGTGCGCCCGCTGCTTGGCCGGCCGGCCCTTGCCTACACGGTGGACGCCGCGCTCCGGAGTGGTCTCTTCGAGCGCGTGGTAGTGAGCACCGACAGCGAGGCGGTTGCTGAAGTCGCGCTCCGGTGCGGCGCGGAGGTGCCCTTCCTGCGTGATGCCGCGCTCGCCGATGACAATACACCCGTCTCCGCGGCGACGGCAGACATGCTGAAGCGCCTGGATCCGATGCGGGAATGGTGCGCGACGGTAGCTCAACTCATGCCCAACTGTCCATTGCGCACGGTGGACGACGTCCGTGACAGCCACGCTGCCTTCGTTGCTGGTGGCAGCTGCTCGCAGATATCAGTGGCCGAGTTCGGGTGGCAGAATCCGTGGTGGTCCATGAGGCTGGGTGCCGGCGGTGAGCTCGTGCCGCTCTTCCCGTCGGAGGTCACTCGTCGCAGCCAGGAGCTGACGCCCCTCTACTGCCCCACGGGCGCGATATGGTGGGCGACCGCCGAGACGCTGCGCAGGGAAGGGAGCTTCCACGTATCGGGCCGCACCGGCTGGGTGATTCCATGGGAACGCGCCGTGGATGTGGACACGGAATCGGACTGGGCGATGCTCGAACTGTTCGCCGAGCGGGCGCGGCGGCAGACGCAGGCGAGCGGTGCACGAGGGACGGAGACAGCTCATGACTGCTGAGCGACTTGCCCTCTTCACTACGGTGTATCCAGCCGTGTTGCCCTACCTGCGTGCCTGGTATGGATCGGTGCTCAGCCAGACCGATACTGCTTTCGACCTCTGGGTCGCGGCCGATGATGTGATGCCCTCTGAAGCGGCGGCAGCGGCGGGCACTGCCATGAACGCCTCGTGGGTATCGGCGGAACCAGGCGACACGCCGAGCACGTTGCGGTCGCGTGCGATATCGCTGCTCGTGAGTCGTTATCCGGCAGTGATCTTCGTGGACTCCGACGATCTGCTGGAACCGACCAGGGTGGCCGCGGCGCGTGAAGCCCTCGCCCGCTGTGACGTGAATGCCTGCGCGCTTCGTCTGGTGAACGTCGCGGACGACGACCTCGGCATCACCCTGGCACCAGCGGTTGTCGCGGATGCTGTCGCGCAACTGCCTGTGTGGAACGTGTTCGGCCTTTCCAACACGGCATATCGGAGCACCGTGCTGGAGCGATGCCTGCCGGTACCGCCCGGGACTGCTCTTGTGGACTGGTACCTCGCCACGGCCGCCTGGGTGCAGGGCGCGCACATGGAGTTCGATATCGTCCCGCGGATGCGCTACCGACAGCACGGTGGGAACATGGCTCGTGTGGTTCCACCGTTCACGCCCGACTATCTGGAGCGCGCGACCACTCTCGTCTCCCTCCATCACCAGGCTGTGAGTCGTGTCCAGTCCGTCACCGGACCACTGCGCGCACCGATGGAGCGGGCCGCGGAGCGCGTCCGTGCCTTCCGCCGCTGGACCAGTACGTCCCCTGGAGCGCTCGCCAGCTACAGCGCGGCGCTGCACGAGTTGCCGACGGTACACGCATGGTGGTGGTGCGTTGCTCATCCAGACCTGGAGGTCATGTGGAGCAGTTCGTGATCGACGGCCGGTCCATCGGGCCGGCTTCGCCGCCGTACATAATTGCCGAGATTGGGGCCAACCATAATGGCGACCTCGGTCTCTGCCGCGAGTTGATCGATGCCGCCCACGAGGCCGGTGCTGATGCGGTCAAGCTCCAATCCTGGTCCAGCAGCTCGCTGGTTTCCCAGGCCGAGTACAGGCGCAACACGCGTTACGTCGCCGGCAATGGCGGCGGGCCGACGCTCAGGGAGGCGGTGGAGCGCTATCAACTGACGCCGGACGCACACGTAGCGATCGTCGACTACTGCCGTGGACGGGGCATCACCTGCTTCTCCAGTTGCTTCTCGAGAGAGGAGGTGGAGTTGCTGATGTCGCTCGACGTGCCCGCGTTCAAGATCGCGTCGATGGACGTGAACCACCTGCCCCTTCTGGAGGTCGTGGCGCGCACCGGGCGGCCAGTCCTGCTATCCACGGGAATGGCGACCCTGGGTGAGGTCGAGCGCGCCCTGTCGGCTCTGCGTGTGGGAGGGGCCGGTCAGGTGGCGCTTCTCCACTGTGTGTCGCTCTATCCCACGCCTCCCGCGCTCGTGAACCTGCGGCAGTTGCACACCTGGTCGACGGCATTCGACGTCCCGGTGGGCTTCAGCGATCACTCGCTCGGGACCGCCATCGCGCTCGGCGCAGTGGCCCTTGGCGCCTGCATCATCGAGAAGCACTTCACGCTGGACACGAAGCTGGAAGGGTGGGATCACGCCATCTCCGCCGATCCGCCGCAGTTGCGGGCACTGGTGGATGGCGCGCGCGATCTTCACGCCGCACTCGGCACTACTGCGCGCACCGTCCCCGTGGAGGAGATGGAGAAGCGAACCAGTTTCCGACGCCGGATGGTCGCTCGCCGTTCGATGCGACAGGGCGAACGCATCAGCGCCGGGGATGTCGACTTCAAGCGGCCCGGAACAGGGATCCAGCCGGACGAACTCCGCTATGTCCTGCAGCGCCCCCTGGTCAGGGACGTCGAGGCCGAGGAGGAGTTGGACTGGGCGGACCTGGGCTGAGGGAGATGCGATGCGGCCAACACGGGTGATCCTCTTTGGCGATGGCGGTTGGGCTGCCGGAACGCTGGCCCGGCTGTGCGCCGAAGGCCACGAGGTGGTCGCCGTCGTGGCGCGCGCGCATCCCAGCGACGGGCAGCTTGCCGCCGCCGCTGCCCGGCTCGCGGTACCCGTGATCCGACCGGCACGGGTGAACGCCGCCGCCAGCGTAGCCGCCTTGGCGGCACTGTCGCCGGATCTGGTGCTCTCGGTGGCCTACGACCAGATACTGCGCGCGCCGATACTGGCCCTGGCGCCGCTCGGCAGCCTGAACGTGCACGCCGGCAAGCTCCCCACCTACCGCGGCCGCAACGTGGTGAACTGGGCGATCCTCAATGGCGAGACGGAGATTGGCCTGACCGTTCATCACATGGATGATGGGATCGATACGGGCGATGTCATACTCCAGCGCACGTTGCCTATCGGGTGGACCGATGACTACGCGGTAGTGCTCGCCCGGGTGGTGGCGGCCGTACCCGAGATCGTGGCCGAAGCGGTTGCGCAGCTTCTCGATGGTCGCGCCGTGAGGCGGCCGCAGGATCATGCGCGGGCCACCTACTACGGCGGCCGCGGCCCCGGTGACGAATGGCTGGATTGGCGCGCGTCGAGTCGCGACCTGCACAACAAGGTCCGTGGGATAACGCGACCAGGTCCGGGAGCCCGAACAATCCTCGACGGCCGTCCGGTGGTCGTCTGGCGTGCCCACTGGGAGCCCACCTGGCCCTGCTATCTGGCCACACCGGGCCAGGTGGTGGGGCGGGATCGTCGCGGTGTGCTCGTGAAGACGGGAGACTCGACTCTCCTGCTGCTCGAGGTGCAACAGGGCGACGAGCGAGCGGCAATTCCCGACTGGCCGATAGGAACGCGACTGGGCGTCGACGCGAACGTGATGCTGTCAGCCCTTGTCGGCCGACTGGAAACGCTGGAAGCCCGACTGGGCGAGGAGGTCTCGTGATGGGTCAGCACAGCAGGTCATCTGCCGGGCTGGCGCCACTATCGCCGACGTGCTTCGACACGCCGTCGTCGACAGTGGTCCCTCCCACAACGATGGATCGCAATTCGCCCACCAAGGTCGGCCCGGTCGGTGGATCGGTGGCCTGCCAGCGGCTCGCCGCGTCGCTCGTAGCGCCCACTGCGACGCTGGGCGAGGCGCTGGCGCAACTCGATGCGGGAGGGATCGGCGTGCTTCTCGTTGCCGGGGCCGGTCGACGCCTGGTAGGAGTGCTCACTGACGGCGATCTGCGGAGAGCCATTCTCTCCGGCAGCGGCCTCGACTCACCTGTGCTGCCCTTCGTGTCGCGCGAGCCGCTCACGACAGGACCGGAAGCGGGACCTGATGTCGTGCTCCAGTTGCTTGACCACGGCCGTGAGTACGCCGTTCACCACCTTCCGGTGGTCGCCGACGATGGGGTGGTGCTGGGCGTGTGGTTGCGTAGCGACATCGTGGGCACGCCGGGCACCGACCTGCGGGCAATGATCATGGCCGGTGGCTACGGCATGCGCTTGCGCCCCCTTACCGACGGCATACCCAAGCCCATGCTCCCGGTCGGTGATCGTCCGCTGCTGGAGCTCACCATCGAGCGACTGCGTGCCGCCGGGATCCGACATGTCGGCGTTGCCACTCATTACCTGGCCGAGTGCATCACGGGGCACTTTGGTGATGGCAGCGCATTCGGCGTGGAGATCAGCTATTTCCCCGAAGAGCAGCCACTGGGAACAGCGGGGGCATTGAGGGCGCTGCCGGACGATGGCGAGCCGCTGCTCGTCCTCAACGGTGACGTTCTGACAGGGGTGAATTTCGCCCGCATGCTTGCCTTTCACCGTGAATGCGGCGCTGAACTCACGGTGGGTGTCCGGGAGTACGTGATGGAGGTGCCATACGGCGTGGTGGACTGCCAGGGCACACGCGTGGTGGGCATCCGTGAGAAGCCGCGGCAGCGCTACATGGTGAACGCAGGAATCTACCTGCTGGAGTCCGGCGTACGTCGCTTCGTCCCCGACGACCTCCGCTTCGATATGCCCGACCTGATCGGTCGACTGCTCGCCGCTGACCGATCCGTTGCTTCCTTCCCGATCGTGGAGTACTGGCTCGACATCGGCCGACCTGCCGACTATGCGCGAGCCCAGGCTGACATTGCCACAGTGAGGCTCTGATCATGCGCATTCTCGTCACCGGCGGCGCCGGCTATATCGGTTCCACAGTCGTTCCACGTCTTCTCTCTCGCGGGCACGCCGTTCGTGTCCTGGATCTCCTCTGCCACGGTGGAGAATCGCTGCTCCCGGTGTGGAGCCACCCGGCGTTCGAGTTGCGGCGCGGCGACGTACGTGACCCGGAGACCGTGGAGGCAGCGGTGGCCGGCATGGACGCCGTCGTCCACCTGGCGGCAATCGTGGGCGATCCGGCCTGTGCGCGCGACCCGGACGTCGCACGATCCACCAATCTGGACGCTTCGCTGGACCTGTTGAGGGCGGCACGGAAGGCCGGTGTGGCGCGCTTCATCTTCGCCTCCACCTGCAGCAACTACGGCCGCATGAGTGATCCGGAATTGCTGGTGGACGAGGAGTCCGACCTGCGTCCGATATCCCTCTACGCCGAGACCAAGGTCGCGGTGGAACAGGAGCTGCTCGCGGCGGCGGCGGACAATGGCCTGTGTGCCACGCCATTGCGGCTGGCGACGGTCTTCGGCGTGTCGCCGCGCATGCGCTTCGACCTCACCGTCAACGAGTTCGCCATGGAGCTGGCCATGCAGCACCGACTGGTGGTGTTTGGCGAACGCTTCTGGCGGCCCTACGTGCACGTGCGCGATGTGGCGCGGGCCATCGAGACCGTGCTCGAGGCGCCTCGCGATCGGGTGGCAGGACGGGTGTTCAACGTGGGCGCGACCGAGGAGAACTACCGCAAGCAGGAGATCGTGGACCTGGTGCGCTCGAAGATCCCGGATGCGGATGTGGAGTATGTGCACCGCGACGAGGACCCGCGCGACTACCGCGTCTCATTCACGCGCATCAACCGCGAACTCGGCTTCTTTCCCAGTCGATCGGTGGCCGACGGCATACATGAGGTCGTACAGCTTGTCCGCACCGGAGTGCTCGAGGATATCGCCAGCCCGAGGTACCGGAATTGACCACCCTGTCCAGGCCGACCGTCGCGGTTGGCGAGCTGCGCGCGCCAGGTGCCCCGGCACCAGCCGGTGGTATCCCGCTGTGCGTGCCTGAGATCCGTGGAAATGAATGGCAGTATGTGCGCGAGTGTCTCGACACCGGTTGGGTGTCATCCGTGGGGGCTTATGTGAACCGCTTCGAGCGGATGCTGGCGGAAACCGTCGGCACGAGCCACGCGGTCGCCACGGCGAGTGGAACGGCAGCGCTCCACACCGCCCTGCTGGTTGCTGGCGTGGAGCCGGATGACGAGGTGCTGGTCTCCACGCTGACATTCATCGCGCCTGCCAACGCGGTGCGATACGTGGGAGCCTGGCCTGTCTTCATGGATGCCGAACCGCGCTACTGGCAGATGGACCCACAATACGTCGTGGATTTCCTGCGTCGTCATTGCCGGCGTTCAGGGGGTGTCTGGCGTCAGCGGGCCACCGGTCGCCGGGTTCGCGCGCTTCTGCCGGTCCACGTGCTGGGTCATCCGGCAGACATGTCATCGCTGGTTGACGTCGCACGCGAGCACGAGTTGGTGGTGATCGAGGACGCTTCCGAAAGCCTCGGAGCGAGCTGCCACGGCATGCCGGTCGGGAAGCTGGGCGACATCGCCTGCTTCAGCTTCAACGGCAACAAGCTGCTCACCACCGGAGGCGGAGGAATGCTCGTCACCGACGATCCCGCTTACGCGGCGAGGGCGCGCTACCTCACCACCCAGGCCAAGGACGACCCGATCGAGTACGTGCATGGCGCGGTGGGCTACAACTATCGGCTCACCAACGTGCAGGCAGCGATCGGAGTAGCGCAACTGGAGCAGCTCGACAGGCACGTGGAGGCGAAGCGGCGGATTGCTGACCGCTATGCTGACGCGTTCGACGGGATTCCGGGGCTCTGCCAGATGGCGGAAGCGCCATGGGCTCGGGCCACGTTCTGGATGTATACCATGCTCGTGAATCCGGTCGGATTCGGCCGTTCGTCGCGTGATCTACTGAAGCTGCTGGACCTGCAGCGAATCCAGGCCCGACCACTCTGGCAGCCACTCCATCGTTCGCCCGCTCATGCTGGCTCCCCCCTCGCAGACTGTCCTGTGGCCGATGAGCTGTACGAGGCCGCGCTCAGCCTGCCGTGCTCGGTGGGGCTGAGCGAGGCCGACCAGCAAAGAGTGATAGCCGTCGTACGTGCTGCGGCAGTGGACGGATGAGATGAGCGCGAGCGCGACTACCAACCTTTCCCGCTCCGCAGAGAGCGGCTTCGCCGACGGGGCTGGAGCGGAGGCCGCCGTGCGCCAGACGCTGGACATGGCGCTGCGACAGGTGGGCCTCGGCGCGGGCGCTGTGGTGTTCGTGCACGTCGACCTTGCCGCACTGGGCTCCGCGGTGGAGCGCGAGGCACAGCCACGGTTGCTGCTGAACGCCCTCCGGGCCGCAGTGGGGCCCGGCGGGACACTGCTCGTTCCTGCATACACCTTCTCCTTCTGTCGCGGGGAGACATACAGCGTCGATGCGACGCCAACGGACGGTGGACCATGGTCGCCGAGCGCCGACTTTCTCGAACTGTTCCGCGCCCAGCCTGCCGTGGTGCGGTCGGCGGATCCCATCCATGGCGTCGCGGCACAGGGCCCGAGGGCCCACGAGCTCCTGGATGACATTCCAGCCAGTTGCTTCGGCAGCGGAAGCGTCTTTGATCGACTCATCAAGGCAGGTGCTCAGGTTCTACTGGTCGGGCTCCCGCTGGTCGAGGCAACGCTGCGTCATCACACGGAGGAGCGGGTCGGGGTTCCCTTCCGTTTTCGCAAGTTGTTCACCGGTTGCGTGAGGACAGCCGACGGTGAGAGGCGCCAGGGTTGGGTGTACAGCGTCAGGTTGCTGGCTGACAATGGCGCGCCAGACGGCACCCGGCTGGAGGAGCGGGCGCGGGCTGAAGGGGTCTGCAGGGTTGCGCAACTGCCGGCCGGCGAGTTGCTCGCCGTGGACGCGCGTGAGTATGACGCATTCGTGGCGCGGGCGCTCGAGCAGGAACCCTGGTTCACCGCCCGCGGGCCGGCGGGCGATCCACAGCTCCTGGAGTCGAGGCGAGTAGGAAATGCCATCGCGCCACCACGGCTTCCAGCGCGGGCAACGATGCGGCAGATGATAGACGGCCTCTGGACTCTGCCGCGAGACATTGTCTCCGATGGCTACGATCTGGCATTGAACGCCCTCGCTGCACAACTGCCGATGACGGTCCACGAGTTCCCGTCGGGTTCTGACTGCTTCAGTTGGATCGTGCCGGAACGCTGGAGCTGCCAGGAAGCCTACCTGGAGACGCTCGATGGACGGCGCCTCTTCTCCCATGCGGACCATCCGCTTCACGTGGTCTCGTACTCGTTGCCGTTCGAGGGCATCGTGACGCGGGATGAGCTGCGTGAGCACCTCCACGTGCACCCTCTTCTCGACGATGCCGTACCGTTCATCTTCAAGTATTACGAGCGCGATTGGGGGCTATGCTGCAGCCGCGAGCAGCGTGAGGGCCTGACCGACGGCCACTATCGGGTCGTCATTCGCACCGATTTCAGCTTCGGGTCGCTGAAGGTGGGCGAGGTGGTGGTGCCCGGTACATCCGAAGAGAGCATCGTCCTGTGTGCGCATCTCTGTCATCCACACATGGTGAATGACGACCTGACGGGGGTCGTGGTCGGCATGGATGTGATGCGCGAACTGCTGCGTCGACCGCCGGGGCGATTCACCTACCGATTCCTGATCGTACCGGAGACCATCGGTTCACTGGCCTGGCTGAGTCGACACGAGTCGCTGCTGCCTCGATTACGCGGCGGACTCTTTCTCGAGATGCTGGGACTGGACCAGCCGCTGGCCCTCCAACACTCCTTCGTCGGTGACAGCGAGGTGGATCGCTGCTTCGAGATGGCTCTCGGCGCGATTGAAGCCGACGGCTGGACGGGCGCCTTTCGCACCGTCATCGGCAACGACGAGCGGCAGTTCAATGCACCCGGAGTGCGCGTGCCGATGCTCTCGCTCTCGCGCGTGCGTCGTCCTGGAGATCCCGCATGGCCCTATCCCGAATATCACTCCAGCCTGGATACGCCCGCGCTCGCCGCCGACGATCGCCTGGCCACCGCGCGAGACACTGTGCTGCGCATGCTGGACACGCTGGAGTCCGACGTGACGCCGGTCAATCGCTTTCGGGGTGAAGTCTTCTGTTCGCGATACGGGATCCACGTGGACGCCTATGCGAATCCCGAAGGCCACCGGGCGTTGTTCGACATCATGTACCTGATCGATGGCACACGGTCGGTGTCCCGCATCGCTCGGGAGCTGGGTGTGTCCTTCGAGTCGGTACGTGGAGTGGTGGCTGAACTGCGCCGTCACGATCTCGTCACTGTCTGATGTCACTTCCCGTGCACATCGTTATCGAGCCCGGCAGCTACAGCCTGCAGAACATGGGCGACGTGGCCATGCTTCAGGTGGCGGTACGTCGGCTACGCCTGTGCTTCCCGTCGGCGGAGATCCGGGTGTTGACGCATGATCCAGCCGCGCTGGCCGTGTACTGCCCGGAAGCAGTCGCGCAGAATGCCTCGGGCCGTGCTGCCTGGGTGAGCGGTGGCGTGCTGCTGGGGAGGCTGCATGGACTCATGCCAGCTCCACTCTCGCGCACCCTGTCTGGTTGGCGGATGGCCATCGGTCACCGCTGGCCAACGTTGGTCGGGGCACTCATCGCAGCGCGTCTCCCGACGAAGTCCAGGGTGCGCTTCAGGGAGTTTCTGGCTGCTGTGCGTGACGCTGACCTCTTCCTGATTGTCGGGCAGGGGGCCATGAACGATGCGACTCGCCAACATGCCGAAACGGTCCTGGCCACCCTGAACCTCGCCCAGCGAGCCGGAGTACCGACTGTGATGATGGGGCAGGGCATCGGACCGCTGCACGAACCCGGTCTGGCGGCCAGTGCGCGTGCGGTGCTCCCACGGGTGCGTCTGATAGCGCTTCGGGAGCAGTTGCAGGGACCATCGTTGCTCACCGGGCTCGGTGTGCCCGGGACACACATGGCGGTCACGGGCGACGACGCGGTGGAGCTCGCTTACGAACAGCGTCGGGACGCACTGGGTTCAGGGCTCGGCATCAACCTGCGCGTGTCGACCAATGCCGGGACCGACGAGAAGGTTGTGTACACCGTACGCGAGGCGATCGAGGACGTCGTAAGGTCGCTGGGAGGACCGCCAGTGGTGCCGGCGCCAATTGCCAGGGGCAGGGCGCACGATGCCGATGTCATTGGACGAGTGACGGCAGGACTTGAAGGCGGCACTGCCAGCACTGGCGCGTGGTTGGATTCACCAACGCTCGTGATCACCCGCATCGCTGATTGTCGGGTGCTCGTGACCGGGGCCTACCATGCCGCGGTCTTCGCCCTTGCGCAGGGGATACCGGTGGTCTGCCTGGAGGCATCCGAGTATTACGTGGCCAAGTTCAACGGATTGCTGGATCTGTTTCCGGGCGGGGGCGAGATCGTTCCGTTGCATGCCCCGGGCTTCAGGCAACGACTCTCCGCCGCGGTTCACCGCCTGTGGGATGAGGCGGATAATCGGCGGAGCGGCTTGCTCCGTGCCGCAGCGGCCCAGGTGGCTGCGGGAAATTCCGCCTACGCACGCCTGGCCGCGCTCCTGTCGCCCGACCACCAGACTTCGACTGCCCTGCTGCCCGGGTCGTCACCACCGGCGGTCCCGCTCTCCCGTCTGCTCGCTTCCGATGCGTCGACCGTGGTCGCGAAGCCATCCTTCCGGTCCTCCTCACGGTGAGGTGCCATTGAACGCGCCTCGAATCGCGCTGCTCGTGGATCATCCCCAGCGAGATCTGCGCGGCATAGTCCTCACGGCACTGGAGCTGTCTCGTCGCGGTGCCATCTGCCATCTGGTGCCGGCCAACATCGCTGCACGTGAGGTGTGGGCGCTGGCGCCTGAATTCCTGGTTCTCAACTATTTCCGACGGAGCAACGAGGCGCTCGCCCGTGGCGCTCTTGCGGCTGGCATCGGGGTCGGGCTACTCGACACCGAGGGCGGTGTCTGGTCCAACATGGAGAGCTACACCGAGTTGCTCTGGCCCGACACGGCGCTGCGGCAGGCAGCGCACGGTGTCTGCCTGTGGGGGGACGCCATGGCCAGCGCGCTGGTGGCGCAAGGGATATTCACGGCCGACCAGGTCACCGTCACGGGATGCCCGCGCTTCGATGTCTATCACCCTTCATGGCGTCCAGTGATAGTCACTGACCACGAAGGAACTGACAGACCCCGCGTGCTGGTGAACACCAATTTCTCCACCGCCAATCCGCGTTTCACCAGTGTGGAGCAGAAGATTGCAACGTCTCGTCGCAACTTCGGGTGGGACGATGTCCGCGTGCAGGAGCTGTTGCGGACGGAACGGGCGGCAATTGCCGCGATGATCGAACTGGTGGCCCGACTGGCGACTACCTTCCCGAACGTGGACGTGGTGGTGCGTCCCCATCCGTTCGAGCGTCCCGAGCCGTATCGGGAAGCGCTGCAGGCGTTGTCGAACGTCACGGTCGACAACAGTGGTGGGGTCGAACCGCAGATCTGCCGCGCGGTCGCCGTGATACAGCGCAGTTGCACGACGGGAATCGAGGCTGGCTTTGCCGGCACGCCCACCCTCTCCCCGCGCTGGATACCGGCTCCGTTCGAGATGCCCAGTGCCGAGGCAGTGAGTGTACCGTGTGGCAGCTATGGCGAATTGCACGAAGCACTCGGCAGCATAGTAGCGGGAGAGTGGATAACTCCGCCGGCGGTGGTCGACGCGATTGCCGCGGTCACCAGGGACTGGTTCCACAGCAGGGACGGACAATCTCATCGCAGGGTTGCCGAGGTGTTGATGGGTGAGGTGGCGCGTGGTCGGCAAGTCCGTCTCACCGAGTGTGATCGACTGCTGTACGTCGACCCGGAGGGGTCGGGACTGAGCATGCTGCAATGGATGGGGAGCCAGGTGCGGCGTGGATTGCACCTTCCTCCGGACTGGTCATTCCGAGCCATGCGACGTGCGCCCGACGAGCGGTGGCCGACCACCTCGAAGTATTTTGGTGCCGAGGAGGTACGGTCGCTGGCCTCGCGCATCGTGGCTGTCGCGCGTGCGAAGGGGGGAGCGCTGGGTGAGATGCGGGTGAGCGTTGGCCTCGCCCGGGATCGGGGCGAATGTCGGCGAGGTGCGCACTGCCACAGCGTGACTGTCGCGGCTGCGAGAGCGGCGGAGCGGGCGGCATGAGGCTGGCTCTTCTGCTCCCCGATGGCGTGGGTGTACGCAACTTCCTGCTCGGGCCGTTTGCCCGGCTGGCGGTCACGCGAGCATCGGTTGCACTGTTCCACGTCATCCCCGAAGAGCTGGTTGCCGACTACGCTGCGTCCTTCGGAGCAGCGATGAGTTGGCACCAGTTGCGCCCGTTCGACGCGGGTCGTGTGGCCGAGACGCTGGGTAGCGCGCTTGGCTACGCACACATGCACTGGGGCAATACACGCGCGATGCAGCGCCGACTTGCCATCCCTCCCCACGCGCCAACCGTGGGAAGATGGGCAATGACGAAAACCGCGCGAATGCTCGGCAGGGCGGCGGCTACGGAGGCCGGAATCAACTGGCTGGCGCGCCAGCACCAGGCACGAGCTGCCGCCGCGCCGGCCGTCGAGCACTACAGGCGAACCTTCACGGCAGTGCGGCCATCGGTGGTGTTCGCCTCTCACCAACGGCCTCCAGAGGTGCTGGCACCGATCCTGGCCGCGCGCAGCCTGGGCATCCCCACCGCAACCTTCGTCTTCAGTTGGGACAACCTGACGAGCAAGGGGCGCATCCTGGCGCCCTTCGAGCACTATCTCGTCTGGAGCGAGCTGATGCGGCGGGAGTTGCTCCGTTTCTATCCCACCATCGCACCCGGACAGGTGCACGTCGTTGGCACACCTCAGTTCGAGCCCTATACGGATCCATCGCTGGCATGGACCCGCCATGAGTTCTGCCTGCGGCTGGGCCTCGAGCGGGAGCGGCCGGTCATCTGCTACTCGGGCGGCGATGCCGGCACCTGCCCGGATGACGCCGCGCACGTCGCCCTGATCCTGCAGATGATCCGTGACGGCCGGATCCCGGGGCGCCCTCAAGTGCTGCTCCGTCCGTCTCCGGTGGACAATGGTGCTCGCTACGCGGCGGTACGGAAGGAATTCCCGGAACTCGTCTACTGTCCACCTACCTGGCGGCATCCCGAGCCAGAACGATGGTCCCGTGCCCTTCCGACCGCGGAGGATCTGCCACTGCTGGCGAATCTGACTCGTCATTCCGACGTGAACGTGAACGTTGCCTCCACGATGACGCTCGATTTCGCGCTGCACGATCGCCCGGTCGTGAATATTGCCTTCGACATGAGCCAGCCGCCGCCACTGGGCACGCCGATCTGGGATCTCTACTACCAGTACGACCACTACCGGCCGGTGATGGAGTTGGGTGCCGCACGTATTGCACGCTCGGCCAACTCGCTGGCCGAACACATCGCGACCTACCTCGCCGATCCGTCGCTCGATCGCGAGGGCCGTCGCCGGCTGGTCGAGCTGGAGGTGATGTCGCCACTTGCCGGAGCCAGTGAGCGGATACTGGACGTGCTCGAATACATCAGTGCCGGAGCAGGCGCGATGACGGCGTCCACCCCGAGCCGCGGTGTGCAGGCTGATGTGGGGCAACCGGAGACTGGAGCATTGCGGACACACATCGCGGCGACGCACCTGACAGCGTCACGGCTCGAGGATGTTTCATGAGGGTCCTCTTCATCTGCGACGAATATCCGCCTGGCCCGCATGGTGGAATCGGGACGATGGTGCGGACTCTTGCCAGAGCGCTGGTGGCTGACGGGCACACCGTGCGCGTGGCGGGCACCTATGCACGGGACTATCCGGCTCCTGATCACGAGATTGATGAGGGGGTGGAGGTGTGGCGAGCGCGCCCTGGACGTGGCCCTCTGGCCTGGCTGCGTGCTCGCATCGAACTGCGAGCACGCGTGGTCGAGTGGTGTCGCGCCGGGCTGATCGACCTGGTTGAGGTGGCCGATTGGGGTGGACCAGCCGCCGGTTGGCCTTCCCTGCCGGTGCCGGTCGTGGCACGACTGAACGGTTCGGCCACCTTCTTCGCAGCCGAGCTGGGCAGGACAGTGAACCGTACGACTGCCATCCTCGAGCGCCGCTCGCTTCGCCGGGCGGACTTCTGGGCGAGCACCAGTATCTATACCGCCGAGCGCACACGGGCCCTGTTCGACCTGCCGACGAGCGCTGATGCCGTGATACCGAACGCCGTCAACCTGCCAGGCTCGGTGACCGCGGTCCGGTCCACTCACCAGGTGGTTTTCAGCGGCACGCTGACGGCGAAGAAGGGAGTGCGGTCGCTGGTGGAAGCTTGGCCTCTTGTACTGGCGAGTGTACCTGACGCCGAGCTGCACCTCTACGGCAAGGACGGCAGGAGCGAGTTTGGAGGCGGCATGCGCGATGAGCTGAGGTTACGGCTGCCATCGAGTGCTGCCGCGCAGGTGCAATTCCATGGACACGTTCCAGTCGACCGGTTGCTCGCCGCACTCGGCGAGGCCCGGGCTGCGGTCTTTCCGTCGTATGCCGAGGCCTTCGCCCATGCGCCCCTGGAGGCAATGGCAGCAGGCTGCCCGACGATCTATACCCGCCGCGGTAGTGGGCCGGAGCTGATCACGCCGGAGGTCGATGGGCTACTCGTCGACCCCGATGACCGGTTGGCGATTGCCACCGCCATCATCCGCTTGCTCACCGACAATGCGCTCGCGGCACGTTTGGGTGCCGCCGGTCGGACGACGATCGCGGAGCGATTCTCGACCGACAGACTGGTGGCAGCGACTGTCCGCTTCTACAGCAACTCCGCCGAACGCTTCCACGCACGCCGTGGCGCACCGGCGACCGACTCCAGCGGTGATCGCCATGCCCTCGTCGGATGACTCGCCGGCCGTCCATCACCGCTCAGGTTCGGAGCGGCCGCGACTGTGTCGGGATGCCGCGGTGCGTGCCGACCACGTGGTGCGCGCTGTCCGTGTCTCCGGGGAAGGAGGAGTGGAGCCGGTGGATAGGGGGAGTTCGTCGTCGGGGATTCTCCCGTCCGGCTGCAGCGTGGTTATCTGTACGCACCGCCGACCGGCCGCCGTACGCCGCTTCATCGAGTCGTTGACGGATCAGCTCCCGCCAGCGCAGTTATTGATCGTGGATGCCAGCCCTGACGATTCCACCGAGCATATGCTGGAGGAGTTGGCGGCGGCAGGAGCCCTTCCCTGTGTCACTGACTATCTGCGCGTGGACGGGCCGCTGCGCGGCCTGACGCGGCAGCGTAACGTGGCCCTCGAGTACGTCACCGCCCAACTGGTGGCCTTCTTCGATGACGATGTCGTCCTGCTGCCGGGAGCACTCGACAGGCTCGTGGTTGCGCTTGTCAGCCGCGGTGTGCGAGCGGAACGACTCTCGGGCGTCGGCGCGGTGATCGAGAACGAGTTGGCACCGCCCGATGCGCTCTGGCGAATCCGACGGGCGTTGCGGGTGGTTTCCACGCTCAGGCCGGGCGCCTATACCACATCCGGGATGAGTGTGCCGTGGCGCTTCCTGTCACAGCAGGGTGCGGCCGACGAGGCAGCGAGTTCAGGCGCGCTCGTGGAGGGCGATTGGCTGCCCGGCGGGGCAATGGTCTGGCGAACGGAGCAGGCGCGCGAGGTCGGTTTCTGTGAGACGTTGGCCGGTTACGCCAGCGGAGAGGATCTGGAGTTCAGCCTGAGGATGCGCGCGTATGGTCCGCTGGCCGTCGTGGCCGATGCGGCTGTCCTGCATCTGCCCGCCTCTGGCGGGCGACCCGATCAGGCGGCAATGGGCTACCTGGGTGCAAGGAACCTCTTCCACATCCATCAGACCTGCCGGGGCGATCGTTCGCGTTGGCAGACGGCCTACTTCCTCTACGCGTTTGCCCTGGATACGCTTGTCCGGCTCCTGGCGCTCGTACGCCCTGGTCCGGTAGCAGCGCGTTGGGCATTCGTACGCGGAAGGTTGCGCTTCTTTCGCACGGTGCTCCTGAAACCGGGCGATCCGGGCGCGCCTCCTCTAACCGTCGCAGCCGCGGAAGCCGGTGGCGTCGGGAGGATCCGGAATGGCTGAGAGTGTGCAGCCGCCTCCGCTGGCAGGGTGGCGCGCCGCGTCCGCGCCGCAGCGTCACGCTGGAGTCGCCGGCATCCAGGTGAGGGCCAGGCAGGTGGCGGTCGCCCCACCATTGGCGCAGCGGTGGGCGGTGGTCACGCTCGTCGTCCTCGTTCCGACCTGCCTGGCGGCCCTGGTGCTGGGCTTGCGGCCAGCGCTTACCGTGATCACCGCCGGCGCCATCATTGCCGCTCTGGTCGGGCTGCGCCGACCGGTGCTCGGGCTGTACGCGGTGGCTGTCCTGTGCACGGTGGACTCGATGACTCGCGTCTACCTGATGAACGGCGGGTGGTTGCGCTGGAATACCTTCAACTACCTGCTGCTGGTGGTATCTGCGCTCGGACTGCCCTTTCTGCTGCGGTTCCGCAACAGTCAGTTACGCCTGCTCCAGGCGCTGGCCGTGCTCCTCGCGCTGGGGCTATTGAGGACTCCGGACCTGGCGCGCGGAATGCAGGATCTGCTGGGCATGCTGGGAGTATTCGGCCTGCTGGTGTACTTCGCACGTGCGGCCGACGAACCAGAGGTCTGGTTCTGGTTGGGAATCGTGACGGGCGTGCTGGGCGCGCTCATCGGACTCGCCTTCTACGCCGGTGTGGAGCCGGCCGGGCGGATCGACCCGAATGCCTGGTCCCTTTCCTCCCTCACCGCGCTGTTCGCGATCGCCTTCGGCTACCCGTCGGCACTTCTTCGCCGGCGCGGTGCGCTTGCCCTCGCGGCGCTGGCAGCGATCAACACCGGCTGGATCTTCCTGAGCGGCAGTCGCGGCAGCATGCTCGCAGCCTGCTGCGTGCTCGCGTACCTTCTCGCCGTCACTCCAGGCCTCCACCGGCGGATCGGCTTGCTGCTCGTTGGTGCCCTGCTCATCTTCGGCGTGGCGACGCAGTTCGGCGACCTCGAGGCACATGCCCTGTCGCGTGTAGCCCGTCTCTTCGACAGTAGTCGAGATCTGACCAACCGCACCAGTCATCGCTGGTCGCTGGCGGTCGGCGGTTGGCGCATCTTCGAAACGCATCCGGTGGTTGGCGTCGGCACGGGCGGCTTCATTCCCGCGTGGCGGAAGATGGGCGATGCGGGCGACATCCCGGATTTCGAGGCGGTGGCACGCGGGCGGGAGGCACACGCGGCATGGGTGAAGGTGCTCGCGGAGAACGGCCTGCCAGGCGGATTGCTGCTCGCCGCGGTGGTCATCTCGTTTGCCCTCCGTGGCTGGCGCAGGCCGCGTCTGCGCGCACTCGGCCTCTTCGCGTCAGCGACAATCGGCTCGATCTTCATCTCCACGGAGTTCCAGAGCAAGGGTGTCTGGTTCCTGGCGGCCGGCGCGCTCGTCATCCTCAATCAGGAAGTATTTCTTCGCGTGATGCACCGCACGCCTGACGGGGGGCGGTCGCCATGACCTCGACAGGCACTGGTACCGCCATCGGGGGCCCGGTCGTGAGCATTGCAGGCGCCGTGGACCCGGATCGGCCGAGTACCCCGAGGCCAATCACGGGCGAGGCAGTGATCACCGCACCCTGCTTCGCGGATCGACTGGTCGTGGTCAGTTGCGCCCTGCATTACCGCTGGAAGGGCGATTACCACGCTTACGCGCCCTATACGCGAGAGATGGATCAGTGGTCCCAGCTTTTCGAGGAGGTCATTATTGCCGCACCTCTCACCAGGATGGCCCCGCCAGGCGACTGCGCTCCATTTGCCAATGCGAATGTGAGGGTGGTGCAGCAGCGCCAGATGGGCGGTGAGACGGTGGGCGCAAAGCTGCGGCAGTTATGGGCCCTTCCCTGGATCTGTCGCGACCTGGTACGGGTGTTCAGCCAGGGTGACGCCATCCATGTGAGGTGCCCGGGTAATCTGTCGCTGCCGGCTCTCTTCCTCGCGCCGATCTTCTCGCGCAAGCTCGTCGCCAAGTATGCTGGCCAGTGGGCTGGCTACCCGCAGGAGCCTGCCACGTATGCCCTGCAGCGGTGGCTGCTGCGCTCGCGGTGGTGGAATGGCCCCGTCACCGTCTACGGGCAACTGCCTCACCAGCCACCGCAGGTCGTTCCATTCTTCACCTCGGTGATGACGGCGCCGCAGGTGGATCGCGCCCGGGTGGCAGCGGACGGTCGTCGGCTCACCCAGCCGCTCCGCCTGCTGTACGTGGGGCGGTTGGTGGCCACCAAGCATGTCGACACGTTGTTGCGGGCCACCGCTTCCCTCGCTGATGAGGGCGTCGCGGTAACGGCGACGATAGTGGGTGATGGGCCGGACCGGGCAGCGCTGGAGGCGCTCGCCGATTCACTGGGCGTCACCCCCATCGTGCATTTCGCGGGAGCGCTCCCTTATGACGCCGTGCTCGGCTGCTACGAGCGGTCCGACGTACTGGTGCTCGTCTCCGAGTCGGAAGGTTGGCCGAAGGCCGTGGCGGAGGCGATGGCCTTTGGCCTGCTGTGCGTCGGCTCCGACCATGGGTTCGTGGCCGAGATGCTGGGTGACGGGCGGGGTATGGTGGTGCCATCGCGCGACGTGGCGGCGTTGGTGAGCGCGCTGCGGCACATCACCGCGAACCCGGATGCGTTCATCGAGTATTCGGCGCGAGCGGCCCGCTGGGCCCAACAATTCTCGCTGGAAGGGTTGCGCGACGCGCTGGCCGCCCTGCTCCTCGATCGTTGGTCGGGTCACCGCGTCAAGGAGGGGGCGGTGTCGACGACAGCGACTCCGTTCCGGTCATGAGGGCCCCGATCGCGGTGATGCACCTGGTCGATACGCTCGCGGTGGGTGGAGCAGAGCGAATGGCCGTGAACCTGGTGAACAACCTGCCACGCGACCGCTTCACGGCCCATCTCTGCTGCACGCGCCACGATGGTGCGCTGACCAGCTTGGTCGATGCGCATGTGGAGCGGCTGACGCTCGACCGTGTCCATCGATTCGATCCCTCAGCTCTCGCGCGTCTTGTGGCGCACATACGGAAACACGATGTGCGCCTGCTGCACGCCCATAGCGCGGCGGTATTCGCCGCGGTGCTCGCTGCCGTCGTGCCACCACATCCCGCCGTGATATGGCACGATCACCATGGGCAGTCGCTGGGCTCACGCACCTCGTGGCCATACCGCTTGATCGCCCGGAGGCTGTCTCACGTCATCGCCGTGAATGAGTCCCTGGCGCACTGGGCTCGCGACACCATGGGCGTGCCGGCGACACGCGTCAGCTACATCCCGAACTTCGTCGTCCCAACGTCGGCCATGGGAACGGCTGTGGAACTGCCCGGGCGACCTGACCGCCGCGTGGCGTGCGTGGCCAACCTGCGACCGCAGAAGGGTCATGCGACGCTCATCGCAGCCTTTGCCCGGGTGGTGGCGGTGGTGCCCGATGCGCGACTCCTGCTGATGGGGGCGGAGAGTGACATGGGCTATGCCGCTGCCCTGCGGCGCGCGGTGGACGAGGCAGGGATCACGAACAGCGTGAGTTGGCTCGGGGTGCGCGACGATGTTGCGCAGCTGCTCCAGGCGTGTTCCGTGGGCGTTCTGAGCTCCCACTCGGAAGGGCTGCCGCTGGCGCTTCTGGAGTATGGAGCAGCAGGGCTGGCAAGCGTCGCGACGCATGTAGGTCAGTGTGCCGACGTGCTGGATCATGGGCAGGCAGGTGTGCTGGTGCCGCCGTCCGAACCGCTCCAACTCGCCGACGCGATCATTGCACTACTCCACGACCAGCCTCGTCGGTCGACTCTCGGCGAGGCCCTCCGGACCCGGGTGGCGAACTGTTACAGCGCGTCCCGGGCGATGGCGTCCGTAGGGGCCATCTATGATGCCGTGCTCGAGAGCGACAGCGGTGGCGCCAGGGGCTACGGCGAGACCGGACGAGTGACCAGGAAGACGCCCAACGCCGGACGTGTGGACGGAGCGGAGGCACCAGCGTCGATTGGCGCCGGCGGCCTCAAGGGCGTCATGGGCAGTGAGAGCGTACCGCCGGCGTAGACTCCGGCCAGCACGGGCGGGTCGAAAAGTCGCTCAACCGGCCGGACCTCATACGGATCGCCGACCCGCAGGATGGCGGAGAGGTCCACCGCGACCTGACTCTCCTTGCCCCAGCCATAGATGATGACATGACCGCGTCCAGTTTCGTAGGCATTCGGACGCACGAAGATCCACGGTGACGACGGCGCGGCCAGCACCGTCGCGGTGCCGCCGAAGCCAGTCTGGACGAGCCATTGCGAAAGGGTGAGGTGATCGTCGTTCAGCGTCCAGTCCGGCGCAGCGGCATCGGCGTGAAAGGCGGCGCCGCGCCAGTCGATACCACGTGCATTCCCGCGCACGTCCACCTGCGTGAAGGCCGCCGCTGTCACGTTGCCGCTAGCCGAGACGGATGACCAGTACCACAGCCGGAGAGCCGGGTCGCCGCCAACAATGACATTGTTCGTCAAGACGAGATCGGCATTGGGTACGTCGTAACCGAGCCACATGTTTCCGGAGCCATCGGGCGGGCCGTAGAGATAGTTGTCGCGCACGACGATTCGCGACGCCGGCCTGCCGCCACCCACGAGCAGGTTCGGTGCGGCATCGTTCTCGCCGATGCTCCCGTTGCCGAATATTGCATTCCCCTCGATCGTGTAGCCGGCAACAGGGCCGTTCTCAGAGCCATGGACGTGAACACCGAACGCCCACGAATCGAAGATGACATTGTCGGCAATGTGCTTGGTGCCCGTGGCGTTCTGGGTATAGATGCCGTGGTCGAGATTCAGAGTGCGGCCGTTATTGTAGAGAATGCAGCCATAGATCTCGCCTCCCTCCGCCTCCTTCCAGAAGCCAACACCACTGCCAGCCGCGTCGTGAACCACGAGGTTTATGAAGCGTATCCCGTCGCCAAACGCATCGATGCCCTGGGGGCCACCGGCACGGGGGGCCGAGTTCGTGACCTCGAAGTCGCGGTAGTCGGTGTAGGCGCCGTGAACCGTGAGGGCTGGATCGGAGCAGCCGGCGTTGTCCAGAATGGCACGCTCGCCCGGATACTGTCGCACGACAATCCGCGCGCCGGCCGTACCGGTCAACTGACTCGTGAAACAACCGTGGTATCGGCCGCCGCGCAGCCAGAGCGTGTCGCCCGGTGACAGCCCCAACGGGTCGCTGAGGGCGGTGGCGAGATCCCAGGGTCGACGGTCGCTCCCGTCGCCGTCGCCGGTGCCGGTCGGTGCGGCGTAACGCTCTACCGGGCTGACGCGAACCGCAGGGGAAGTGGGCTGGCCGTCGCGGCCGCAACCGATGCCTGTCGCGCCCAGGAGGGCCGCAACGGCCGCGGCAACCGCGCGGAATCCAGATATCCGCCAGGGCGTGGAGGTGACGGGTGCGTACGGGCCGGAGGTGCGCATGGCGCCATCGGGAGCGCGGAAACCGAAGCATCCCGCAAGGGTCGCCTGTGCGCCTCTGCGGGATGTTCGATACTCTAGGTTGCTTTGCCCTTATAGCAAGCGACCTGTGCGTGGTGCCGCGCCGCGTAGCACGGGGTGCAGGAGCACCCCGTGCCAGGACGTGACTACTTCCTGACGATCAGGAACACCTGGAACTCGGGCCCCGTCGACTGCGGTGCCCGCGCGCTACCACCTATCGGGGCGGCAATGCCGTTGCCGCTCATGGGCAGCGAGAGCGAGCCGCCGGTGTAGGTGCCGCTCAGGACCGGGTCGGCGAACAGGTTCTGGACATTCCGGACCTCGTACCTGTCACCAGCCTTCAGGATACTCGAGACGTTCGCGCTGACGGTACCCGTCTTGTCCCAGTTGTAGATCACGACGTGACCGCGTCCGGCTTCATACTCGTTGGCCCGGACGAACACCCTGGTGCCCGTGGGGTGAGTGGCCACCACCCTGTCGCTGGAACCTGCTCCGACCACCGTCTTCCAGTTCGTGAACGGCAGGTACTGACTACCGAGTACCCAGGACTTGGCGGAGGCGTCACGATAGTAGCTGTTGTTGGCGAATGCGAAGCCGTTGGCGCTACCCTGGATGTTGGCGATCTCCGTACTGCCGAAGATCGTATTGCCGGAGATACTGGCGGTCGTCCAGCGCCACAGCCGGAGGGCCGCTCCGCCGCCAGCGATGTAGTTGTCCTTGAGCGTGAGGTCCTTGTTCGTGACCTCGTAGCCCAACCACATGTTCCCGGACTTGGCAACGTTCGAGTACAGGTAGTTGTCCCGGATCACGATCCGTTCGGCTGGCGTACCGCCGCCTACCAGTACGTTGGGAGCCACGCCGTTCTCACCGATGCTGCCGTTGGTGAAGAGTGCGTTCCCCTCGATCGTGTAACCCTTCAACTGGGCGTTATCGGAGCCATAAACGTGGAGACCGAACGCCCACGAGTTGAAGACGATGTTGTCGGCGATGCGCTTTGTCCCGACTGCGTTCTGGGTGTAGATGCCGTGGTCGAGATTGAAGTCGCGACCGTTGTTGTAGAGGATGGTGCCGTAGATCTCACCACCGTCGGCGGGGGCCCAGAAGCCTATGCCGCTGTCAGAGGCATCGTGGACCACCAGGTTGATGAACTTCAGATAGTCGCCAAAGGCATTGATACCGATCGGGCCACCCTTCCGCGGCGCCGAGTTCATGACCTCGAAGCCCCAGAAGTAGGTATAGGCGCCGTTGGCCGTGAGTGCCGCGTTGTTGCAGCTCGCGTTATCGATGATGGCACGCTCGCCCGGATACTGACGAACGACGATGGGCTTCGCTGACGTGCCCCGGAGTTCGCTGGTGTAGCAGCCCTTGTAGGTACCGCCGCGCATCCAGATCGTGTCACCGGCAACGACGCCGGCAGGTTGGCGGAGGGCGGTGGCGAGATCCCACGGGCTGTCGCTGGTGCCAGATCCGGTACTGCGGCCGGTGGGGCTGACATAGCGACCTACCGGCTCCACGGGGGGAGCCTTGATGGTCACCGATACCGTCGCGGTGCCCACGTTGCCGGCAGCGTCACGAGCGATCGCCTTGATCGTGTGACTGCCCGGGATGGCACCGGTCGCATTCCAACTGGTGGTGTACGGAGCGGCAACGATCTCGCCTCCCAGTGGCGAACCGTTCAGTTCGAATCTTACCCCGACGACCTTGACATCGTCCGTGGCGTTGGCGGAGATGGCGACCGTACCACTCACGGTGGCGCCCGCGACAGGCTCGGCGAAGCTCACCGTTGGCGGCTTCGTGTCAGCTGGCGGCGCGACCGTGCCGGTTCCCTTGACGGCGACCGAGTACATCCCGTAGTACGTCGTCCTGTCGACGTTGCTGCCGAGCACCACGCGACCCTTGGGGAAGCTGCGGTGGTGAACAGCGAACTTCTTGTTGCCGTCGGTGCTACCGAGGGTGACGCCGGTGGCCGTCCAGCCAGTGGCCATCCAGCTCGGCCTCGTGAGCTTCGGATCCAGTGCCACGTAGACAACGACGTCCTGGTTCACGTCGAAGGAGAGGAATGTCTTGCTGCCAACGGAAGCGCTCTTGTCGTCGTTCGCCGTTCGAACGAGGGTGGCTCCGTCGATGACCGACGGCACCGAGTTGAGCGTGAAGCTGCGGTCGATGTACTGGACGGCGCCATTCTTCACGCCAGCAGCCACGACAGCATACTTCTTCCCGGAGGCAACGGTGATGTTGGTGATATCCAGGGCCGTCGTGCCACTCTTCGCCTGAGGGGGGAGGACGCGGATCTCATGGGCTCCCCTGAAGCTGCCCTTGTAGGTGGCACTGATCGTGGCCGAGCCAGGGGCGACAGGAGTGATGACGCCGCTGGCGTTGACCTTGAGCACCGCGCTGTTGGAGCTTGCCCAGGCCATGCAGCAGGTGAGCACGCCAGCGGAACTATTGGCGATCCGGGCTTGGAGAGTGCGGCTCGTGCCCATCGAGATGGTGTCGAGCGCTGGCAGGATCTCGATCGTCGAGGAAGCGAGGGCTCCCGTGACGGCTAGTGAAGGTCCGGCGACAATGGTCGGATCGGTGTGGTCGGTGCAGCCGGTGGCGACGAGCGCCAGGCAAGCACCCACCACGAGATGGACAGCACGCATGCTGAGCTCCTTTCTCGGGTCAAGTGTCCGTTCGGCGGCTCGACCGGCCTGGCACCATGACCTGGTGCTTTAGCCTCGGAAGCTTTGCGTCGCCGGCTTTCGCCGGTTTTGCCGTTGTCGTGGCTCCGACTCGGGAGCACAGCGATCCTGCCAGTTCGGTACACTGGGAAACTGCTGATCTCGCCAGACGACCCAGTTCGGCCGGCGCGGTACAGTGCTTAACAATGAATCAGTAACGACATGTCGACGACGAGCAAGGGGTAATCATTTGTTCCCGTTCAGGCCGTCCTTGCCGGGTCGTTCAGTGCGCGGCTACCTCGTCATTGTTGATCATAGCGACGAGCAGTTTCCGCGGTGGTAACGAGGACGGGCGAGACAAACATCAGTTGTCATTCCGGGCGTGTGGGGCACACCGTGGCGGTGCTCATCCGTGCTCGCAGATCGGAGAGTCGGCGCGCGGCCGGGGCTCGTTTCCGACAACTCGTTGTGCACGCTCTGCAAACTCCTCCGCGCATTGCTGGTGCCCCTCTCCGTGGCTTTCCATATTGCTGTCGCGACCCGTATCGGGTCGCCCAGGTTGAAAGGAAAGTGCTGCGCGGCCGGGGGAGTAGCCATGCGTGTAGCGGTCTTCACGAATCAGTTCCCGAGTCGCCTGAGCACCTTCTTCGCACGCGACATGCGGGCGTTGCTCGATGCCGGACTGGAGCTGGACATCTATCCGATCTATCCGCTGGATCGCGCGCTCTGGCGCTTCGTTCCGGCGGAGCTGGATGAGAGCGTCCTGCCTCGCTCGCGGATCCATCATGTACCACTCCGTGCTGTACTGGATCGGGCTGATCGCGGCGGGATGCAGGTACGCTCCCTGTCAGCGTTCGCGCGCGATAGCGCGCGCGCCAGCCTCGCCGCGGCCCGCTTCGGAGTGGAGTCGCTGTCCAAGACCGGCTATGCCGCGCTGAAGGCGTGGGCGTGGACGGCGCGGGCGATCAAGCCGGATCATGTGCTCGCTTACTGGGGCAATCATGCCGCGACCTCCGCCTATCTCTTCCATCGTGCTGCCTTTCCGGACGTGCCCTTCTCGATGTTCGTGCACGCTCGCATGGACCTCTACCGGAAACCGGCCTTCCTCGTCCACAAGATGCTGCATGCGGACAACGTCTTCCTCGTCTGCGAGTTCAACAGGCGCTATATCGCTGAGCATTACCCCGAAGCCTTCTCCCGTCTGGCCGGAAAGCTGCGCATTCATCACCTCGGACTCGATCTCGATGCCGTGCCGTACACCCCTGGTGCGCGTCCTGGATATCGCCTGGTGGGCGTCGGGCGACAGGAAACGCTGAAGGGCCATCATGTGCTGATCGATGCGCTCGCTGTCCTGCGTCGAAAGGGGATAGGGGCGGAACTGGAGCTGGTCGGGGACGGGCCACAGCACGCCGCGTTGCGGCGTCAGGCCGCGCGGCTGGGGCTCGGAGGGGCAGTACAGTTCAGCGGCTGGCTCGATCCCGACCAGACCATGGAAGCCATCCGCAAGGCCACGATCCTCGTCCATCCGTCGGTGAGCCTGGATGCCATGCCAACCGTGCTCAAGGAGGCATTGGCCGTCGGCACGCCGGTTGTTGCGTCACGACTGGCGGGGATACCGGAGATCGTGGACGATGGTCGCTGTGGCGTGCTGGTGCCGCCGGGCGACTGCGCCGCACTGGCCGACGCACTGGCCATGCTCATCGCTGACGATGACCGCCGTCGGCGCTACGCCGACGCAGGTCGTGCCCACGCCGAGAAGCTCTTCGACGCGCCCCGGAATGGGCGACTCCTGGCAATGCGGCTGGGAGAAACCCGTCGTCGGCAGCGGTCACCGACGGCTGCCCTGAATGCGCTGCCCAGCGGCGTCGGCCGGGACTGAGATGGTCGGCAACATTGCTGTCGCGCTCGACCTCGACGACGGCGAACTGCCGTTCGTCTCGGCGGTGGTGGCATGTCGGAACGAAGCGGCGCACATCGAGCGATGCGTGCGTTCCCTGCTCGACGCGGACTATCCACAGTGGCTACTCGAGGTGCTCATCGTGGATGGCCGCAGCGATGACGGCACGCGCGACGTCGTGTGCGAGATCGCCCGGCGGGATCCTCGTGTGCGGTTGGTGGACAATCCACGTCGTATCACCCCCGTCGCCTTCAACCGAGGTATCGCAGCTGCTCTCGGGGAAGTGATCCTGATAGTCGGTTCCCACAGCCACTATCCGCCGTCGTACGTACGGGTGCTGGTGAACTGGCTCATCGGTAGCGGTGCGGACTGCGTGGGTGCCGTCTGCCATACCCAGCCGTCCGGCGATTCCGTCGTCTGCCACGCCATAGCAGTGGGACTGTCCCATCCCTTCGGGGTGGGGAATGCCTACTTCCGCACCGGCGTGATGACCCCCCGCTGGGTGGACACGGTGGCCTTCGGCTGCTATCGCCGGGATGTATTCACGCGCATCGGTGGCTTTGACGAGGAACTGGTCCGCAACCAGGACGACGAATTGAACCTGCGGCTCGGGCAACGTGGCGGTCGACTGTTGCTCGTGCCCGACGTCAGCTCGACCTATCTGGCTCGTGACGCGTTGGGCAAGCTCTGGCGCATGTACTGGCAGTACGGCTACTACAAGCCACTGGTGGTGCGCAAGCTGGGAGGCGTGCTGACTGTGCGACAACTGGTGCCGGCAGTATTCGTCGCGGCAGTGATGCTCTCACTGGCGGCGCTTGCGACGCCACTGGGTCCGCTACCGCTCTCGTTGGTCATCGGTAGCTACGGGCTGACATGCGTTGCGGCAGCACTCACATCCACGCCGCGGCATGGATGGCGGGTCGCCTTCGCACTTCCGGCGGTATTCGTGGTACTGCATGTAGGCTATGGCCTTGGCTTCCTGCGTGGCGCGATGCGCTTCCTGGTGGGTCGCCGCGGACCGCCGGTCGCGGCGGCGCAGCTGCCGTTGACGCGATGACGATGCCAGAGTTCCACACACGCCGTGACCGACCGTTGAACGACGTGTGTGCAGTGGCGATTGCGGAGCAGGGACATGTGTTGAGTATGCAAAGTAGGGGCATATGTCGCCCTTGCCGTATTGACCAGACATGTCCTACCTCCTAACCCTTTCGCATGACAGGTTCACTGCTTCGCGTCGCCGCGCACGCCATGAGTCGCGGCGCCGGGGCGGGAGTGACAGGACTCCGGGTTTGCCCTGCCCGCGCATACGTTCGGAGTGCAGTACGCCCGGTGGGCTCGACGAATGACGTCGAAAGGAGTGGTCGTGTCGCCTCCTCAGCAGAGCGCGATCTTCGCTGACCAGCAGTCCCCGGCAACTTCGCCGGCAGAGGTGGTCGTGCCAGCGTCGGCCACGCCATCCATCCGGCGTACTGACTTCCTCGCGTTCTCACCGCCGTCGATCGGCGAGGAGGAGATTGCCGCGGTAGCCCGCGTCATGCGTTCCGACTGGATCACCACGGGTCCTGAGACGCGACGATTCGAAGAGCGATTCGCAGCCGCTGTGAATGCGCCGGCAGCGCTCGCTCTCAATTCATGTACGGCCGGCCTCCATGTCGCGCTTGCTGCCTACGGCATAGGCCCCGGGGACGAAGTCATCACGACGACACTCACGTTCGCCGCGACGTCCAACGTTGTCGAGTTGCTGGGAGCGCGGCCGGTTCTCGTGGACGTCGAGCCAGATACGCTGAACATCGATCCGGCCCGGGTGGAGGCGGCGGTGACACCGCGTACGCGAGCGATCATGCCGGTCCACTTTGCCGGCCATCCCGCCGAGATGGACCCGCTGGAGGAGTTGGCAGCCGCGCACGACCTGATTCTGGTCGAGGATGCGGCTCACGCGCTACCGGCGCGCTACCGTGGACGCGCCATCGGCTCAGCCAAACATCCCACGGCCTTCAGCTTCTACGCCACCAAGAACCTCAGCACCGCCGAGGGAGGCATGCTGACCGGCGAGCCGGCGATGATCGCTCGCAGTCGCGTAATCTCCCTGCACGGGATGTCCGCCGACGCCGCATCGCGATATCGCCAGGGCGGGAAGTGGGCCTACGAGGTGGTGGCGCCGGGCTACAAGTACAACATGACCGACATTGCCGCGGCGATGGGAATCGTGCAGCTCGGTCGCCTGCCCGACTTCCAGGCGCGCCGCCAGGCGGTGGCCCGCTCCTACATGGACGCATTCGCCGGCGAGGAGGCACTGGAGCTGCCCGCCGTGCGCCCGCATGTGCAGCACGCCTGGCATCTCTTCGCGTTGCGGCTGCGCGACGGTGTGCTGAGCATTGGACGGGATCGGTTCATCGAGGAGCTGACCGCACGTGGCATCGGCACCTCGGTGCATTTCATCCCGGTGCACATGCATCCCTACTACCGGGATCGCTATGGCCTTGCCGCCGGCGACTATCCTGTGGCCCTCGACAATTTCCGCCGCCTCGTGAGCCTCCCCCTGCATCCTCGCCTGGCCGACGGCGACGTGGCAGATGTGGTGGAGGCCACGTACGACGTGATCCGGCGCTTCCGTCGATGAGTCGGTCACGACGTGGTCTCGACATCCTTGTCAGCGCTCCGGCGGTCGTCATTCTGGCGCCGCTGGGCCTGATCATGGCCGTCATCATCCGACTGGCCGATGGCGGCCCTGCGTTCTTCGTCCAGCGGCGCGTAGGACGCTATGGCCGTCCATTCTCGATGTTGAAGTTCCGCACGATGGTGCCCGGTGCGGAGCGACGTGGGACGCTGGTCACCGCGGCCGGCGATCCACGCGTCACGAAGGTTGGTCGGTGGTTGCGGCGAACCAAGCTGGACGAACTGCCGCAACTGTGGAATGTGCTCATGGGCGAGATGGCGCTGGTGGGCCCGCGTCCTGAGGTTCCACGCTTCGTCGAGCGATACAGCGAGATCGAGCGTGATGTGCTCTCGGTGCGACCGGGGCTTACCGATCCGGCAACGCTTGCCTTCGTCGACGAGGAGGAGCGATTGCGGGGCGCGTCGGACCCCGAGCGTCTGTATGTCGAGGAGCTGATGCCGGCGAAGTTGCGGCTCAACCTGGACTACATGGCACGGGCGTCGTGGATCACCGATGTCAGGACCATTGTCGCCACCGTCCGCTGCGTGGCTGCTCGCGTGGTCAGTACCCATGGTGCACCGGCACACCCCCAGGGCGTCGATGCGCCACCCTCCGCCGGCTCGTCTCCGTCCGCACCCGGCCCGACGTCCAGGTCGCCCGGAATCGCCGGTCTGCTCCTCCATTACAGGCGTCCCGTAATAATCCTGCTGTACGCCATCCTGGGCGCGGCAAGCTTTCTCGCCGCTATCGGGCTCCGGTACGACTTCACGCCGCCGCGGGAGGTCGTCAGGGCGGCGCTCATGCTGCTGCCGGTGCTCGTCCTGATGCGCCTCGTCGTCTATCAGTCAATGGGCCTCTTCCGAGGTTACTGGCAACATTTCGGACTTCGCGACCTGGTCCTCACGGTGAACGCGGCCACACTGGGGACGGCTCTCTTCGTGATCGTGCTGCTGCTCGGAGGATGGTGGGCGCCGGTGGGGGCGGCTGTGGTGGTGCTCGACTGGCTGATGGCCATCACCCTTGCTGGCGGCGTGCACGTGCTGGCGCGATCGATCCGCGAGGGCCACCTGCCGCTCCGCGACCAACCCGGGCAGCGCACCATCGTCATCGGAGCCGGCGAGGCCGCCGAGAGAGTGATCAGGCAGTTCCAGCACGAGCCCAGGCAGGGAATACACCCGGTCTGCCTGGTTGACGATGATCCGGGAAAGCACGGGCGTCGGTTGCATGGATTGCGCATCGTCGGCGGTAGTGGGGACCTTGCGGAGCTCTGCGCGCGCTATGACATCGCTCTGATCGTCATCGCCATCCCGTCGGCCACCCCGGCGCAGCTACGTGTGCTCGTACAGGCCTGCATGGCGACATCACTGCCGTTCAAGGTGGTACGGCCAGCGGGTGAATTGATGGACGGAGCTCATCACCCGGTGCCGCTCCGCGACGTGCAGGTGGAGGACCTGCTCGGCCGTCCCGCGGTCGTGCTCGATATGGCGCCAGTCGTGCGCGAGCTGGCAGGCAGGGTCGTCCTCGTCACAGGTGCCGCAGGCTCCATCGGGTCGGAGATCGCACGTCAGGTGGCCCGGCTGGGACCTCGCCAGTTGATCCTGCTCGAGCAGGCAGAGAGTCCGCTCTACTTCGTTCATCTCGAACTGAGCCATGCACACCCGGACATCGACGTGGTGCCCTATCTCTGCGGTGTCACCAACCGGCGGCGGCTCGAACAGCTATTCAATACCTTCTCGCCTGACGTGGTCTTTCACGCGGCAGCATACAAGCATGTGCCCCTGATGGAGGCGCATGTGCTCGAGGCCGTACGAAACAACGTGTTCGGAACGCTACATCTGGCGCTCGCAGCAGCCCGCCACGATACCCGGAAATTCGTCCTGCTGTCGACCGACAAGGCTGTCTATCCATCCAGCGTGATGGGTGCCACCAAGCGTATCGCCGAACGTATCGTGCTCGGGCATGAGGCGCTGAGCGGCTCACGAACCGATTTTCGAGCGGTGCGTTTCGGCAACGTGCTGGGGTCTGATGGTAGCGTGATTCCGCTGTTCCGGCGACAACTGGCTGCCGGTGGCCCGGTCACGGTCACCCATCCGGCTGTCATGCGCTACTTCATGACCATTCCGGAAGCGGTGCAACTGGTCCTGCACGCCGCCAGCCTGCCGGAAGTGGCCGGGCGGATCGCCATGCTCGACATGGGTGAACCGGTGCGCATAATCGAACTGGCCGAGAACCTCATCAGGCTGTCCGGATTGGAGCCACACCGCGATGTGGCGATCACGTTCACGGGACTACGCCCGGGAGAGAAGCTGCGTGAGGATCTGATGCTGGCCTATGAGTCGAGCACGCCGACGAGCACCGCGAAGATCCGGACAGTGGAGAGAGGTAGCGGCAGCGACGCGACTTTGGCCTTGCTCCTTCGCCGGCTTTCGGCGGCGCTGGCTGATGGTGCCGAGACGGAGATGCTTCGCCTGCTGCGAGCCGGCGTGCCGGAATGCACGTCGCCGCTGCGCGAGGTCGCCCCGAGCGATCTGCTGCTCTCCGATGAGCTGGTGGCCGATGTCCTTGCTGCGGACGGGGTGAGAGATGAACGCAGCCGCGAACTGGACCGTGAAGTTGCGCTGCCACTGTCGAGCGAGTGGCGAGCGGTTGGGAACGGCGACCCGGAGCAGGACGTCGACTTCGAGTTCGAGCCGACAACGATCAAGCCGCCGCCGTTCCATGCCGGCATGCGGTCGATCGGGGAACGACTACGTGAGGAGCGCCATCCCGAACTGGCGCGCGACAGAGCCAACATTCCGCCACCGGAGTTGCGATGACACTCTTCCCCGCTCTCTCCATCGGCCGCATGGTCGGCGGCACGGCTGCCGGCCTCGTATTCCTTCTGGCCACCAGCGGACTGATGGCACAATCCACATCAGTCGATATGAGCGCCCAGGCGATGGCTGTGGGCGTGCGTACCAGCACGGTGGGGCCGGCCGCGAACGTGAGCGCATTGCGGCCTGGTGATCACGTCCGCGTCACGGTCTGGCGGTCCCCCGAGCTGAGTGGAGAATTCAGCATCGGAACGGACGGCCGGTTGCAGCACCCGTTCTACAACGACATCGTGGCCGTGGGTGTGACTCCGGAGACGCTGCGCGAGCACGTGCGACTGCGGCTGATGACGCTCGACCAGCACCCCGAATTTCTCGTCGAGCCGCTGGTGCGGGTAGCCGTCGGTGGCGAGGTGCGCACGCCGAACCTCTTCAACGTGGCTCCGGGCACGACAGTCGCCGACGTCATCCTGATGGGCGGCGGAGTGACCGAACAGGGCCGGATCGACAGGATCCGGGTGCTGCGTGACGGCCGTGAGTTGAAGGTCGACCTTCGGAAGCCGGATGTGGGGCAGGCGCTGATGCCGGTCGAGTCGGGCGATCAACTGATAGTTGGCTCGAAGCGGAGCTTCTTCCGCGATTACGTGGTACCGGCAAGCAGCCTTGTGGGAGCCGTGGGCTGGCTGGTCACGATGATAGTGCGCAACTGATCGATCAGCCTGCCGCGAGCGACATCGACGCACGTTTCCGGAGATATCATGTCCGAGATCATACCTCGTTCCGCGCCCGCTTCAATGCCCGGTTCAATCGCCCTCGATGCAAGAGAGACCGGTCGCGCGGGCGCCTCCGGTGCAGCAGATGGCGCGTCGGTCGCCGCGCTGGTGGATCTGCACAGCGTGCGACAGGCTGCCGGCCGACGCCTCTGGATCATACTCCTCACGTCGGCCATCGGACTGGCTGTGGCAGGATGGCTGGTCTGGCACGCGACGCCGGCATACACGGCCACGGCCACCATCCGCATGGCCGATTCCCGACGCGCGCTGGCTGGTAGCCTGGTGGGGAAGTCACCGGACGATGGTGCGATGGAAGTGGATCCTGTGCTGACGGAGATGCAGGTACTGCTCAGCCGCTCCGTTGCCAGACGTGTGGCCACCGGTCCTCTGGGTGCCACGTTGCGCGTACGCCCGTTGAACCTTCCCTCTACGGCGCTCACGAACATCTCCGTCGATTCGGCCGCGCCATCCGACTCGATCGCTCTCCGCTTCAGCGCCGCCGGGGTCACGGCACGTTCCGGCGGCCGGGTGGCGCATGCCGCGTACGGGGCGCCGCTCGATATTGGTGGGGTGACGTTCACGGTACCGTCGCGTCCGGCCGTGACGAATGCCCAGTTACTGGTGCAATCGCTCGACCAGACCGTGCAGAGGCTCGTCCGTGGTACCACGGCGGTGCGCCGCCCCGGCACCAACATCGTCGACGTGACCTTTCGCGGAAACGACCCGGACGTGGTACGGCAGTCGGCGAACAGCGTCGCCCTGGCGTTCCAGCAGGTGAATCGCGAGAGCTCCGTGCAGCAGTCATTGCAACGGCGTGAATTCCTCGGCCAGCGGGTGGCACAGACGGATTCGCTGCTGCAGTTGGCGCGTGATTCGCTCTCCGCCTTCCAGTCCTCGCGTCAACTGGGTGCGACACGGGTGGCGCTCGGCGCTCCTCGCACTGATGTCGCGGCATCCACAGCTGTCGGCGATGCAACGGCAAACCGTCTGGTGGCCGAGGCGAGATTGCAGGCACAACGGCTTCTCGTCACCAGGCTCGAGCGAGCCGTCTCCGATGGCGATGGTGCAGCGATACGGGTCGCGTTGGCGAGCGCGCCGGCCGGTACGGTCAGTCCGATCGTGAGCCAACTGGCCGAGCGTGTGAGTGCGCTGCGGAGTGCGCGGGACTCACTCACCACCGGACGCTGGGCGCACGCGGCGACCCATCCGGACGTTGTAAGGCTGGATACCCTGCTGACTTCAGCCGGTGTCGAGTTGGTTGCCGCTGCCCGTGGACAACTGGGACCGCTGGAAGATCAGGTGCGCGAGATGGGAGTGGCTGCTCGCCGTGATCAGGCCGCACTTGCGGCGTTGCCGCGTCTGCAGGTCCAGGAACAGGGGCTGGTGGAGCGCACCGCGATGTATGAGCGGCTTGCCCAGCAATTGCACGAGGAGTATCAGCGGGCCCAGATCGAGGAGGCGGCGGAGAGCGGCGACATCCAGCTCGTGGATCCGGCGGTCCGGCCTCACACTCCAGATGGTATCCCGGCCATCCGACAGCTCCTGTTCGGACTACTGCTCGGCCTGGGCGCGGGCATCGCGCTTGCCTACCTGCTGGAGCAGTTGGACACGACAATACGTCGAGAGGAGGACCTCGAGGAGCACCTCGGGGTCACGAGCCTGGGAACGGTGCCCTCGTTCGCCGCAGCAGCTCGGGCCAGGCGACCGCACTTTGCCCGACTCCGTCGACGCCGTGCCTCGGCGAACCGGCGCCTGCCGAGCATTGTCCGCCGCGAGGATTCCCCGGCTGACGCAGGCTGGGCCCCGGGTGACGCCTTCCGCGCTCTGCACACCAACCTCCTGTTCTCCGATCCGAGAGGCTTGCCGCGCTCCCTCGTGGTGACGAGTGCGGTGTCCGGCGAGGGGAAGACGACAGTGGCGGTCAATCTGGCAATCTGCATGGCGCAGCACGGCGGACGAATACTGCTCATGGACGGTGACCAGCATCGTCCGCAACTGCACGCGGCTTTTGGAGTGTCGCGGGAGCATGGGCTCACGGAACTCGTGCACGAGGGGTGCCCGTGGCGTGACGTGGTGCATTCCACCGAGTTCGCCGGCCTCTACGTGCTGACCGCCGGTGCGTCGATGGGTCGGGAGCCAGGGCTGCTGCGCAGCATGTCGGTGCGGAGCGCGCTGGTGGAACTGACGCAGGCCTTCGACGTGGTGATCATTGACGGTCCGCCAGTGCTGTACACAGCCGATGCGGCCATGATGAGCGCGGTCGCCGAGGGGGTCATACTTGTCGCCAGCGCCGGTTTCACTGACCGTGCCGACGGTCGTACCGCTGTCCGGATGCTGCGCCAGGTCGGAGCGCAGCTCCTTGGCGCGGTGCTCAATGACCCGGATGCGCACCTTCGCGACCACCACTACGAGCGCTACGGTTACCACCACGAAAACCGGGCGATGGCCAGTCGGTTCTGAGCCATCGGTGTGGTCCGGCCGTCCGCTCCTGGCGCCTGGAAACCGTACTGGCTTCTCTCAGGCCAGTTGAGAGACGATCTCGCCAGCTATCGCCAGCGACGCCGTCGCGCCGGGGCTGGGGGCGTTGACGACGTGAAGAGAGGCTGGTGCGTTCACGAAGATGAAGTCGTGCTCCAGTGTGCCGTCGGGGTGCATGGCCTGAGCTCTCACGCCAGCACCACCTGGCACGAGGTCGTCGCTACGTACTTCGGGGATCAGGCGCTGCAATGCCTGGGTGAATCGTGCCCTGCTCAAAGACTGTCGCACTTCGTGCCAGCTCTGACCGGGATGGCGTCGCAGAAAGCGCCAGAGACCGGGATAGCCCAATGCCGACCCGGCGTCGCGCAGGGAGATACCCGGGCGACCATCATAGCCTTCACGAGCCAGTGCCAGTACTGCATTGGGACCGCAATCCACGCCCCCTCCCACGCGCCTCGTGAAATGCACGCCGAGGAAGGGAAATGCCGGGTCCGGCAGTGGGTATACGAGCTGTCGAACGAGGTGGACGCGCTCGGGTCTGAGGCGATAGTACTCACCCCTGAAGGGAATGATACGCACCGGCGGATGCTCGCCGGCCATCCGAGCCACGCGATCGCTCTGGAGCCCTGCGCAGGCGACCAGGAAGCTGCCGCCGATCTCGCCGCTCGTGGTCTCAGCCACCCAACCAGCCGTGCTGGCCGCACCCGTGCGGCGGAGTGCACACACGCCACTGTCAAGCCGGATCTGGCCGCCGCGCTCGACTATGCCAGCGGCAAGCGCATGGCAGACCGCACGATAGTCCACGATCCCTTCCTCGGGTACGCGGAGCGCGGCGATGCCCCGGGCATGGGGCTCCAGTTCACGCAGGGCTGGCGCGTCCAGCCACTCGAGTCCGACAAGACCGTTTGCCTTGCCTCGCTCCATGGCTGAGCGCAGCCGCGGCAATTCGTCCGGGGAGGTTGCCACAACCACCTTGCCGCAGATGTCATGAGCGATGCCGTGCCGTTCACAGAACGCCCGCATCAACCGTATGCCAGCCGTAGCGAGTCGTGCCTTGCGAGAGCCCGGTAGGTAAGCCAGGCCGGCGTGCAGGACACCGCTGTTATGGCCACTCTGGTGGCTTCCCACCACCGTCTCCTTCTCGAGGACGGTCACTCGAGTACCCGGCCACGTTTCCAGCAGCCGGTACGCGGTGGCCAGCCCTATTATGCCGCCACCGATGACAAGGACGGGATGCTTCTGGTCCGAACGCGACGGAGACAACGGAACCCCCAGGGCAATGTCACACCAGCGACGACAGGTGGTGGCGCGGCCCGACAGCACGTGGCGATGTATCAAAGCTATGGCGAGCACTGACGAGCACGACAGGGGATAGTTGTCCAGATCATGTGTCCGGATCATGTGCCCGGATCCGGGGAAAGCGGCGCGTGCCCGCACCGCTTCTTCCCTCCTCCGACTTGTCCAGTAGTTTCAGCTCTGCCATGTTCGTCCACATGGTGCGGCCACGCGACGCCCCGATTGTGAGTCGCAGGCACGTTACGCGCTGATACAGGCACAGGCGCACGACGCACCCGGTTCGGCGTCGTCACCATATCGCTCTCCCACTCTGCCGAGGTCTGGATCGATGCATCGATTGACCGCCGTGCTCGTCACCGGTCTGCTCTGTTCCGCAACCGTGCTTGCTGCCCAGCAGCCGGGGCGAATCGCCATCGAGAGTTATCAACTGCCCAATGGCCTCCAGGTCGTGCTCGCGCCCAGCCACACGGCGCAGGTGGTGACGGTGGACGTCTGGTACAACGTTGGATCTCGTAACGAGCGGCCCGGACGAAGTGGCTTTGCCCATCTCTTCGAACACATGATGTTCCAGGGCTCGGCGAATGTGAGGAAGGGGGAGCACATGCAGTTGATCGAGCGGGCTGGCGGCAGCATGAATGGAAGCACCACGGAGGATCGCACCAACTACTTCGAATCTGTCCCCAGCAACAGGCTGAACCTGGCGCTCTGGCTGGAGGCCGATCGGATGCGCTCGCTGGCCGTTACCGACAGCAACCTGGAGAACCAACGCAATGCGGTCCAGGAAGAGCGACGCCTGCGAGTGGACAATCCTCCCTATACCAGGGTGCTGTTCGAGGAGACATACACTGCCTTCGACTCATCGACGTGCTTTCCGTACGCCCATTCGGTGATCGGCTCCATGGACGACCTGAACGCGGCGAGGACCGCTGACGTGAAGGCGTTCTTCGATGAGTACTACACGCCGAACAATGCCATCCTCGTCATCACGGGCGACTTCCAGGGGGCCGACGCGAAGCGGCTCGTTGAGGACTACTTTGGCGGTATCCCGAGAGGGAGCAATCCGCCTGACGTGGCCTGCGCCCAGCCGTTCAATACGGGGCAGGTACGCCGCCACATAGTCGACCCCAAGGCGAGCCTGCCGGCGCTGGTGCAGGTCTATCGGGTTCCGGCCTACGACGACGCGGACATGGCTGCGCTGGAACTGCTCGCCACCATCCTGGGGCAGGGCGAGAGCTCGCGGCTCAATCGCGTCATGGCGCGCGACACGAAGGCGGCGGCTGCTGCCCAGGCTCTGCTGAATCCATTCGGACCACGTCGCGGACCGGGCGTCTTCGTCTTCTTCACCATCGCCAACCAGGGCGTTTCGCCTGATTCGCTGGATCGGCTGCTGGCCGAACAGCTCGCCCTGGTGGGTGAGAAGGGTGTCGATGCGGAGGAGCTGACAAAGGCCAAGAACGTCTACAGAGCCGGGATGATAATGCAGCGGCAGACAACCATGAGTGTGGCCGAGGCGTTGCATCGCGCGAACATGTTTCTGGGCTCGGCTGAGGCGGTGAACAGCGAACTCGATCGCTACCTGAAGGTCACAGCCGACGACATCCGGAGAGTGGCGGCGAAGTACCTCCGACCCGAGAATTCGCTCATCCTGTCAGTCACATCGGAGAAGAGCGCGTCATGAACTGCACCCAGCCAATCATGTCCGCGCGTCGTCCGGAAGCCGCGCGCAGCTCGGGTCACATCAGCCTCGTGGCCCTGGGGACGATCGTTGCTCTTGCGTCAGTAGCAGGCGCATCGGTGTCCGGCGCCCAGCGCCCATTCCCCACCTCTCCGCCGCCGGCCGCTCCACTGAGCGCCCCGGAGTTCCCGCCGTTCCAGGAGGCGCGTCTCTCCAATGGACTGCAGTTGGTGCTTGTGGAACGTCACACCCAGCCCATCCTTTCCCTGTCGTTGGCGATGCCGGCGGGGTCGTTCCACGACCCGGGAGGCAAGGAAGGGCTGGCCGACATGGTTGCCGGCCTGCTCACCAAGGGAGCCGGCGACCGGAGCGCCGAGCAGATCGCCGCAACGATCGAAGGCGTGGGCGGGTCCCTTGGAGCGGGGGCGGGAGCTGACTTTCTCACCGTTCGTGCCGACGTCCTGTCTCCTGACGCGGCGCTCGCGTTCTCTCTCCTGTCCGACGTGGTGCGACGTCCGACATTCCCCACCGCCGAGGTGGAACTGGCACGCACACAGACGCTCTCGGGGCTGCAGCTCCAGCTCACCCAGCCGGCAAGCCTGGCGTCACGCTTCTTTGCCCGGAACGTCTACGGCTCCTATCCATATGCCCGCAGTGCGACGCCGGAATCGGTTCGCGGCCTCAGCCGCGAGGATCTCGTGGCATACCAGACGTCGCGACTGCGACCGGATGGCGCCCTGCTCGTGATCGCCGGCGACATCAGGCTGGATGAGGCGAGGAAGCTGGCCGAGCAGGCGTTCAGCGGGTGGACCGGCAGCGCCCCCGCCGGGGCGACGCCCACGCCGCCGCCTGTCCGCCAGCCGACTCATATCGTCCTCGTTCATCGGCCTGGTTCGGTGCAGTCGAACATCATCGTCGGCAACATCGCCCTCGGACCGGCTGACCCCCTCCGCTACGCCACCACGGTCGCCAACCGCATCCTTGGCGGCGGCGCCGACTCGCGCCTCTTCACCATCCTCAGGGAAGAGAAGGGGTGGACCTACGGCGCCTACTCCAACGTCACCCGTCCACGCGGTCCTGGGGTCTTCCAGGCAACGGCCGAGGTACGTACGGCAGTCACGGATTCGGCCCTCACCGAACTCCTCGCACAGCTCCGGCGTCTACGCGCTCAGCCGGTGACCGGGGAGGAGCTGGAGGCGGCCAGGGGATCGCTTGTCGGCAGCTTCCCGCTCACCATCGAGACCGCGCAGCAGGTGGCTGGAGCGGTCTCGCAGGTACGCCTGCTGGGCCTCGGTGCGGACTATCTCCAGCAGTACCGCAGCAGGCTGGCCGCTGTGACCCAGGCAGACATCCAGGCCGCTGCACGTGCCGTGATCCACCCGGACTCGGCGCTCGTGGTCGTCGTCGGCGACGGCGCGAAGCTGTACGACGCGCTGCGGAAGATCGCTCCGGTGCGCATCATCGACGCCGAGGGGGCCCCGCTGACCTCGGACGACCTCGTGGCAAAGGCGTCGACCGTGACGCTCGACCCGCGCGCATTGGTGGCCGGCGTCGACAGCTTCAACGTACTCCTGCAGGGCAGGGAGTTCGGCTTCCAGCGTCACGAGGTGAAGCCCGATGCAGATGGCTACACCCTCGTGGAGAGCTCGAAGCTGGGCCCTGTCGCATCTCAGACGACGACGCTCAGGTTGGACGCAGAACTCAATGTGCGCAGCGTCGAGCAGAACGGAACCATGCAGGGGCAGAAGACGAGCATTCTCGTGAACTATGCCGACGGCAGGGCCACAGGCACCGCATCGATGCCAGCCCCGCCTGCTGGCGCCGTGGCTCCGATAGCGATCGACGCTGAAGTGCCCGCCGGAGTGATCGACGACAACGCTCTCATGATGCTGCTGCCGACAATGCCGTGGACGGCATCGGCGCGGTTCACGTTGCCTGTCTTCACCAGCGGACAGGGCAAATTGGAGAGCTATACGCTGGCCGTCGCCGGTAGCGAGGACGTCGAGGTGCCAGCCGGTACGTTCAAGGCATACAGGGTGGAGGTGACTGGTGGGTCACAACCCATGACGCTGTACATCTCCCAGGACGCGCCGCACCGTCTGCTCAGGATGGCGATCGTCGGCGCGCCAGTGGAAGTGGTGCGGGTCAGGTGAACGCCGTCGGTATAGGCTCCCGTCGCGGCAGTACCAGGGTGTGTACCTTGCTCGTCGGAGGGATAGTCCTTGCCGTTGCCTGCCAGTCACCGGCGGCCGAACGCGCGACGGCACCGCCGCCAGCGCTGGCGGTGGACAGCGCCATGTTGCTCGGGGATCTCGCGCGCCTGGCCGACGATTCCATGCGCGGCAGGGCGTCGGGTACCCGGGAGAACATGCAGGCCCGCGCCTTCATCGCTTCCCGTTTCGACCAGCTCGGCCTCGAAGTGATCGGAGCGGGACGCGTACAGCCTTTCAGCTTCGTGGACCGGCGCGATTCGACGACGATCGCGGCGGCCAATGTGGTGGGGCTGGTACGCGGCACCGAACTGCCGGAACGCTACATGGTAATCTCGGCGCACTACGACCACGTCGGAGTTGGCCGGCCGGTGAACGGCGACAGCATCTACAATGGCGCCGACGACAACGCGTCAGGCACGGCGGCACTGCTCGCGCTGGCTCGCTACTTCAAGGCAAACCCGGCGCGCCATTCGCTGATATTCGTGGGCTTCGATGCCGAGGAGCGTGGCCTTCAGGGCGCGCGAGCCTTCGTTGCCGCGCCACCGGTGGAACTGAGCGCGATCGTCCTCGACGTGAACATGGACATGGTGGGCCACAGCGAGCGCGGGGAACTCTACGCCGCAGGAGCTGCCAGGTGGCCCGTGCTGCGCCCGACGCTCGAGATGGTGGCCGCCAATGCGCCCGTCAAACTGCTTCTCGGCCACGATACCCCGGTACCCTCTCCTGGCGACGACTGGACGATGCAGTCCGATCAGGGGCCGTTCCACCAGGCAGGGATCCCGTTCGTCTACTTCGGTGTTGAGGATCATCCCGACTACCACAAGCCCAGTGACGAGGTGGGCACGATCACAGTCGCTTTCTACGTGAATGCCGTGAGGACAGTGCTTCAGGCCGTGAAGGCGCTGGACGCCAGCGGCATCCGCTGACCCTCTCCGCCGTGATCGCCGATCAGGACGGTGGAATGATCAGTTGTACCTCGTCGCCCTCGCTCACCCGAACCTCGTTGCTGACCGGCTGACGTGACGCGCCGATGGGGTCGACGATGAACTGGAGAGCCGAGATACCGAAGATGAGGTTGGCAGGAATGGTGAAGGTCCTGGTGCTGTTTCCGGTGACCATCCCCAGTCGGATGCGCTGCCCGCCGCGCAGGACGAAGACGTTGTGGTCGAGGAAACTGCGATTCTCCACCCGCACGGTCGTTGGCTCGCGCTCCGCCACCGGCTTGCTGCCGGCCTCGGCGTTCTTCGAGGATGCGCAGCCCGGTACGGCAAACAGGAGCGCCGCGGCCAGCAGTATCCCGATGCGATGAATACGGCGGGTGCCGCTGACCCCGATGGATGCACTGCCGAACATTCTCGAGCGGTGTCTTGCCTGAGCGCAGGCACGCGCAGGCTCGCATACCGATCGAGGTCCTGGTTGGCTGGTGAATTCAGGCATCATGCCTCCGGAAGGAGAGGACGGTTGTTAGCCCCTCCGCATCGGGGCTGGTGCATCTTCTGACTCATGCAACTTATGCGCTCGCCTCCAGGTGAAAGGTAGCCGCGGGTCGTCGGTCATGGTGGAGCGCGCTATGTTGAGGGCATGACCGACAAAGTTCCTGGCGCGCTGCACGCCCTCCTCAATGAGATCGTGGACTACGCCGGCCTCTTCCCGCCCGCCGGGCTGTCAATGCCCGATGCGGTCCACGAGTACGCGTCACATCGCTCAGGCAATGAGCGCTGGATGCTGGGCCGGTTCGTGGTGCCGGCGTCTCGCCTGGACGAGTTCATCGCGGCGATCGCTCCGCTCGACCGGGCAGGCCAGCTGGGGAGCAGGTGGAAATTGAGCGCTCTCGTTGGCCCGGACACTGAGCGGGACATCGCTCGTGTCGCCCAGTTCAACGATGGCAGGGATGGAAGTGTAGTGGACGCTGTCGAGGCCAGGGCGGCGTCGGTGGCAGGGGTGGAGGGGCTCGCGTCGGCGCTACCCAAGGGGATGCACGCCTATGTTGAACTTCCCATCACCGACGACCCCGAGCCACTCGTCGCGGCCGTAGCGGCGGCAGGGCTGCGCGGCAAGGCGCGGACCGGGGGGGTCACTCGCAATCTCGTTCCGACTCCTGCCGCCGTGGCGCGCTTCCTGGCTGCCTGTGCGCGGCACGACCTACCGTTCAAGTGTACCGCTGGCCTGCATCACCCATTCCGCGCTGAGTATCCGCTTACCTATGAGCCGGAGAGCGCGAGGGCGACACTCCTTGGCTTCATCAACGTCTTCATGGCTGCCATCCTGGCCCACGAGAAGGCGCCGGAAGGGTTGCTCCGCGACCTGCTGGAGGAGCCTGGCAGCACCGCATTCCGCTTCGACGACGATGCGGCGCACTGGCGGGAGCACGCCGTGTCGACGGCGACGATCGCTCAAGTTCGCGCTACCTTCGCAATTGCCTTCGGCTCCTGCTCCTTTCGCGAACCGGTTGACGAGATGCACCTCCGCGGTCGCCCGCTGCGCGCCTGAGTGCAGTCGTCTTCTTCCAACCAACCATCGCCGGCATGCTGAACGAGACTCACGATCCCGCGCTGCGCTCCTGGGTGGTCGGTGCGCAGGCGCCGGACACCGATTTTCCCATCCAGAACCTCCCCTTCGGAGTTGCCCGCAGGCGTGGCGATGACGCGGAGCCACGGGTCGGTGTCCCGATCGGCGATCAGATGCTGGACGTCGTGGCTGCTCTCGACGCCGGTTTCGTGGGCGATCGCGACACTGACGCAGCGGTGGCCGCCGAGGCCTGTCGCGGCCGCACGCTCAACGACCTCATGGCCCTGGGTGCCCGTCACTGGAGTGCGCTCCGATTGGCCCTGAGCCGGCTGCTACGCGAAGGGAGCGCGGCTGCTGCCGCACTGGACGCTGATCCGGTGCTGCGCCGGCGGCTGCTCGTTCCGCTGGCCGAGGTCGAACCGATGCTGCCGGCGTCAGTGGGGGACTACACCGATTTCTACGCATCCGTCCATCACGCAACGAACGTAGGTGCCCTCTTCCGGCCGGATAACCCGCTGCTACCGAACTACAAGTGGATTCCAATCGGCTACCACGGCCGGGCCTCCTCGTTGGTGCCTTCGGGTACGCCGGTCCAGCGCCCCAGTGGCCAGACCAAGAAGCCGGACGCAGCGGCGCCGAGCGTGGGTCCGAGCAGGTTGCTGGACTACGAGCTGGAGATGGGATTCTTCGTCGGAACCGGGAATGCACAGGGCACTGCCATCCCGATAGCGGAGGCGGAATCCCACATCTTCGGCCTCTGCCTCGTCAACGACTGGTCGGCGCGTGACCTCCAGGCCTGGGAGTACCAGCCACTGGGCCCCTTCCTGGCGAAGAGCTTCCTCACCACGCTCTCGCCGTGGGTGGTGACGCTCGAGGCGCTCGCTCCATTCCGCGTGCCAGCCTACGAACGGCCGGCCGGCGACCCTGCTCCGTTGCCCTACCTGGAGCAGGCCGGCGACGGCGGCATAGCCGCGACTCTGGAGGTCTGGCTGCGGACCGCGCGGATGCGCGCCGCCGACGCGCCGGCGGTGCGGCTGAGCCGGGGCAGTTTTGCCGACATGTACTGGACCATTGGCCAGATGCTTGCCCATCATGCCAGCAATGGCTGCAACATGCGGCCGGGAGATCTCCTGGCCAGCGGCACGGTGAGTGGTGCATCTCCCGAAGCCCGCGGCTGCCTGCTGGAGATCACACGACGGGGCGCCGACCCGATACAGTTGCCCGATGGCGAGTCGCGTACCTTCCTCGAGGATGGAGACGAGGTGACACTTCGCGGCTGGTGTGAGCGCGCGGGTGCGCGACGGATCGGCTTCGGCGACTGTGCGGGCACAGTGGTGGGCTGAAGCACTGCCATCCGGGGCGCCATGGCCGGTTCCGCGACGCATTGCACGCAGCACTTCGTTTCCTGCTATCTTTCAAATATGCCCATGCATCCGAACAAGCGTCTCATCGTCGTCGGCGACCGTGTGCTGGTGAAGGCGGAGGACGGTGATGAGCGGACAAAGGTGGGTCTCTACCTGCCGCCGACGGCCGTCGACAGTCAGGCTGTGCAGGGGGGCTCGATAGTGGCGACCGGTCCGGGCCTTCCGATGCCCGACCTTGCCGGCGGCTCGGACGAACCCTGGCGCACCGGACCGGCCAGGGAAACGCGGTTCATCCCGATGCAGGCTCGCGAGGGTGATTACGCCCTCTTCTTTCGCAAGGCTGCGGTGGAGATCACGTTCGAGCACGAGCGCTATCTCGTCGTGCCGCAGACCGCCATACTGGCGCTCGTGCGCGAGCGTGCCAGCCATCCGGAGAACGACGAGGAGGAGCCATTCTGAAGCTCCACCTGCATTGCGCGGCCGGAGTGTGTCGTTCTCATGCAAGCAATTGTGACTCTCGACAGGAGTGACCGATCATGTACGATGAACGCCTTGTAGCCCCGATGCGCCTGGAGCTCACGCAGCTCGGCATCGAGGAATTGAGGACGGCCGAGCAGGTGGATGACGTTCTCAAGGAGAGTTCGGGGACCACACTGGTAGTGGTCAACTCCGTCTGTGGATGCGCTGCCCGCAATGCTCGTCCGGCGGTGGGAGATGCGCTCCGCAATGGTGTCCGCCCCGATCGACTCACGACTGTCTTTGCCGGTCAGGATACGGATGCGACGGCGCGCGCCCGGAGCTACTTCACCGGCTACCGTCCGTCGTCTCCCCAGATCGCACTGCTCAAGGACGGCGACGTCGTCTTCATGCTGGAGCGCCACCAGATCGAGGGCAGGTCGGCCGAGATGATTGCCAGTGACCTGCGCGGGGCGTTCGATCGCTGGTGCACCTCTGACGACGCAGCGGTGCAGACTCCCGCCTGAGGTTGGCGCGGGCTGGACTCCATGGTGGTTGGGCTTCACCCGGCGCTGCCTGGCGCTGAGGGTCCGCACTGATAGCCGACGCGGCCTCTCCTCCACCCGGAGCGGGAGGCCGCGTCGTGAGCATAGGCGGCACAGGGCCTGCAAGACCGCTGGTTGGCAAGCGACGCATGCCGCCAGAACTTCCTCGCGCGGCCCGTGCGCGGCGGCCCAATCCGATTGGAGGCAGAGAGCAATGGAGCGCGATCCGAACGACACGAGCCCGTCACCCAACTCGAATGCAGGCAATGGCGGCACGCGCGGCAGCGCGGCGGCGACCGGTAGCGGCGCCAGAGCTGGCAGTGGCACTGCATCAGGCACTCCCGGCGCCGCCCGGGCGCCAGTACACGGCGCGTCCGTGCCGGGACGGTCGGAGCCGGTCGAGCGCACCGTCGACCGCGCCGCGGCGAGAATCGAGGATGCCCGCCATGCGGTGGGCGAGAAGTTCGAAGACGTGAAGCACGCCGCCAGTGAGAAGGCAGGCGAGGCCAGGGAAGCAGTCGGCGAGAAACTGGACGAATTGCGGGACACCGCCAGCGAGCGGCTCAGCGACGCCAGGGAGACGGCTGGCGAGGCGCTGGAGACGGTCAGGGACACCGCCAGTGTCAGGCTCGGCGACGCCAGGGAGCAGTTGGCGGATGGAGCGGCCAAGGCTCGTCACTGGAAGCGAACGGCTGAGCGGAAGCTGGCCGACAGGCTGCACGATGGCGCGGCCCGGCTGCGCGACAGGGCGGACCGGGGCCCGGCGCTTGCCAGCGGCGCACCAGCATCTGCCGGAGCAGCCGTGGATGGCGCGACAGCGGTGGGCGCCTCTGTAGCCGACAAGGCTCAATCCGTGGAGCACACGATTGCCCGCGGTATGGATGCGACCGCCGCCTGGATACGGGAAGGGGATATCCGGACCACGGTGAAGGAGCAGGCGCGGACCAACCCGGTTCGAACTGTCCTCGTCGCGCTGAGCGTGGGATACCTGCTCGGCAAGGTATTGAAGAAGAGGTAGGAGACGTCCGGTGTCCCCGATCTCCGACAGCGATCCGAACTGCGCCGGCCATGCCGAGCGTGCCGGTCGAGCCGGCCGCGTCGAGTATCCGGATCATGCCGGACGCTCGGACCAGGTCGGCGGTGTTGGCCGCACGCAGGAGCGGACGGGCGATCAGCGAGGGGAGGGTGCGGCCGGAACGGACGGCGGGCGCGGGCTGGGGAAGTTGCGACGAGAGTTGGCGACCGACGCAGCAGCACTTGTCCGACAGGAGGTCGCGCTCGCCCGCCATGAGGTAGCCGAGGTGAGCGGTTCGGTAGCCCAGGGTACGGCGTGGGCCGGCCTGGGTGGCGTCCTCCTGTTACTGGGCGCGTTGGCCCTATGTACCGGGGTCATCCTGCTGGCGGGCGATCAGTGGTTGCGTGGTCGCACCTGGCTGGCAGCGTTGATTGTGACGGTGGCGGCCGCCATTGCTGCCGCCACCCTCGCCCGTATCGGGATGCGGCATCTCGCGCCGTCAAGGCTGATGCCCGTGAGTACCGTCGAATCACTGAAGGAGGACAGGGCATGGCTGAAACGAAAGCTGACGTCCGACGCGACATCGAGATGACGCGCGAGCGGATGTCGCAGACGATCGCCGAACTGGAACGGAGGCTGGATGTGCTGGAAGTGGTGCGCGAGCATCCCTGGCCGTGCATCGCCGTTGCCGCGGGCGCCGGGTTCCTGCTGGCCGGCAGTGGCGCTGACGTGAAGGCCGCTGGGGCGGCTGCATCGGCCAGCGTCGCTGTCACGAAGGGAGCCGGCAGCCGTGTCGCGCCACTGCTCGATACTCTGGTAGCACGTGTGATGGACGGTCTCCAGGAAGTGCTGGAACAGGAGGCGGATTCGCTCGTGGATGAACTGAAGCGGGCGATAAGGCCGCCTACGGGAACCGTGAGCTGACCTCGCTCGGCGAGCCACCGCTGCATCACATCGCGTCCCCCACCTCGCGAGAGATTGCCAGCGGGCCCATGGGCACCCTCGCCGTGATCGCCCTCCCGGCGATATTCATTGGCGTCATCTTCCTGAATGCGTCGCTGCTCTTCATCGTGCAGCCCCTGTTCAGCAAGCTGGCCCTTCCCTTGTTGGGCGGGGCGCCGGCGGTCTGGAATACTTCCATGCTGGTCTTCCAGTCGCTGCTGCTCGGTGGGTACCTCTATGCCCACGTCACGAGCCGATGGCTGAGGCAACGACCACAGTTGGCGCTACATGCGTCGCTTCTCGCCCTGTCGCTGCTCGCGCTCCCGATCGGCATCCGGGCCGGTTGGGCACCTCCCGCCGACGGGGCGCCGGTGCCATGGCTGGTGATGCTGATCCTGCTGGGGTTGGGAGCCCCATTCCTTCTCCTCTCCACCGGCGCTCCGCTGCTGCAGCAATGGTTTTCCCGCACCGACCATCCTGACGCTGCCGATCCGTACTTCCTGTACGCCGCCAGCAACGCTGGCAGCCTGCTGGCCCTGCTGTCATATCCGTTCCTCGTCGAGCCCCTGGTCGGCCTGGAAGTGCAGCGCCATGCGTGGAGCGCGGCCTACGCTCTCACCACGCTGTTGATAGTGGTATGCGGTGCGATCGCGATTCGCAGGTCAACCGCGCAGGGAACGACTCACGCCGAGCGAGCGGCGACCGCGGCTGGTAGGGCCAGCGTTGATCCGGTTGCGACTGTGCGATGGCGGCGCAGGCTCTGGTGGGTTCTGCTGGCCTTCGCGCCGTCCAGTCTCCTGCTCGGGGTGACCACCTACCTGAGCACGGACGTGGCCGTGGTGCCGCTGCTCTGGGTGGTTCCGCTGGCTCTCTACCTGCTCACCTTCATCCTCGCCTTTGCCCGGCACCGGCTCCTGGCCCCCCAACTGGTGTTGAGGCTGCAGCCATTGCTGTTGCTGCCACTGGTCGCTGTCATCTTCGCCGGGCGTGCTGGTGATGTGCGGTTGATGGCGCCCCTGCACCTGCTGCTCTTCTTCGTCACGGCGCTCGTCTGCCACGGCGAACTGGCGCGGCTACGTCCGGGCACGGCGCATCTGACCGACTTCTACCTCTGGCTGTCGGTGGGCGGAGTGCTGGGTGGCGTGTTCAACGTGCTGATCGCACCTGTGCTCTTCAGTCGCGTGCTGGAGTACCAGATCATTCTCGCGCTGGCCTGCGCACTGAGGCCCTGGCCGTCGGTGGCTGGTGATCGCGCCCGGCGGCTGCTGATCGGTGACGTCGTCTTCCCGCTCGCCCTGGGAGTCGTCATCGTATCGGCGCTCCATTACAGGGGGTACTGGCATCCGCTGCTGGCCATCTATGCGGTGCCTGCGCTCGGTGCGCTGGGGGCCGTCGCCTGCGTGTTCTTCATAAGTCGTCCGCTGCGGCTCGCCCTTGGCGTGCTGGCTCTGCTGGTCGCCGGCTGGGTGGGAGGGGCGGCCGGACAGCGCCCGATGCTGAGCGTGCGCAGCTTCTTCGGTGCGTATTCGGTGCAGGATCTGGGTAATGATTACCACTCGCTCAAGCATGGATCCACGTTGCACGGTGCGCAGAACCTGCGACCGGATCACGCCCGGGAACCGCTCACCTACTACGGCCTGAGAGGGCCGCTCGGCGACATCGTTGGCGCCGCCCGCCTGGCCCGCCGGCCACTGGCGATCGGCGTGGTCGGGCTGGGCACCGGCTCTGTGGCCTGCTATGCCCGGCCCGGCGATCGATTCACCTTCTACGAGATTGATCCGCTCGTTGTCACACTGGCTCGTGACGAGGGACTCTTCACCTATCTCGCGAACTGCACGCCCGATGCTCCGATCGTACTCGGCGACGCCAGGCTGGCCCTCGCGCGGGACAGTGCCGCCCGATACGACGTGCTCATCCTCGACGCATTCAGCTCCGACGCCATCCCGGTGCATCTTCTCACTCGTGAGGCGATGCAGCTATACCTCTCACGTCTGTCACCCTCCGGCGTACTGGCCGTACACATCAGCAATCGTTACCTGAACCTCCGGCCGGCGCTCGCCAACCTGGCCGCCGATGCCGGAGTCCCGGCGCTCCTGGGCGAGGACCGCCAACTTCCGCGAGAACAGACGCGACGCATGTACTCGGCATCAGTATGGGTGGCTGTCACACATGACGCCGACATACTGGAAGCGCTGGCCATGCGCGACCGCTGGAGGCCGCTGCCGGCATCCGCCGGGGAACGCGTCTGGACCGATGACTACTCGAACGTGCTTGGCGCGCTCGTTCGTCGTCCGCTGTTCCGCTGAGCCACGGGAATGCCGCCCGCGTGTGGCAGCCGTCAGCCGGCGTAACGGAGCCAGCGGAACAGCTCGCGCAGAGTCGGGCGCTTTCCGTACATCAGCAGACCCACGCGGTAGATGCGGGCAGCGAACCAGATGGATGCCACGACCGTGAGAGCGATGCCGAGCAGGACGAGGCCAAGCTCGGTCGTGCTCACCGTCGTCAGGGTGAGACGCAGGGGCATTATCACCGGAGCCGTGAACGGTATCCAGGAGACGATCTCCGCCAACCGGCTGTTCGGATTCTGCATCACCGGCTGGAGAAAGAGGATTGCCGCGATGAGCAGGAACGTCACCGGCTGGGCGGCTTGCTGGGCTTCCTGGTCACTGTTCACCATCGCGCCCACCGATGCGAACATCGTCGCATAGAGCAGGAATCCGAGGACAAAGAAGAGAAGGAGTACCAACATCATTCCGACCGCGATGTCCGGTAGCTGGAATGGAATGGCAGGCAGCCCTGCGGCGGCCATGATGCCTTCCCGATAGCGAAAGAGCAGTACCGAGGCCAGCGCCCAGGCCAGCATCTGCGTCAGCCCGACCGCACCTATGCCCAGCACCTTGCCGGCCAGTAGGGTGTCGGCACGGGCACTGGAGAGAACCATCTCGGCCACCCGGGTCTGCTTTTCCTCCTGGACACCGCGCATCACTGTGAAGCCATACAGAAAGATCGACATGTAGAGGAGTAGTGCCACGACGATCCCGAAGATCAGGCTGACGGTACCCGACCCGCCGCGCCCGCGTTCGTTGAGCCGCTCGGCGTCCAGCGATAGACGGGTCTCGGTAAGGCTGCGTACCCTGTCAGGATCCAGCCCAGCCGTTTCCAGCCGGTAAGCGAGGACGCTCTGCCGTACGGCGGCTCGCAACTGTTCGATGTCGGAAATGGACGACGCATTGCGTCCTGCATACCGTGCCGACCTGCCAGCCGTCGTAGCGCTATCGAGCACGAAGTAGCCCTGTAGCCGTTGTGCCACCACGTCATGTGTGGCGGTGGATTCGGCGGCAGCGAGATCCCCGGGCGCGACCGTCACGACACGAGTGGCGGAGGTGTCACCAGCCACACCGCCATTCAGCTCGAGTGCTATCCGTCGGCCGATGTCGGTGCCCGTGGCATCCAGTATCGCGACATGATTCACGTCGGCAGAGGCCTTGGTGCGCGAGCCGAGCAACGGCGGTACGAAGATGATGGCGACCATCAGCAACGGTCCGAACACCGTGGCAAAGACGAACCAGCGCGAACGCACCCGTTCCAGATACTCGCGCTTGAACACCGCCAGGAACTTACGCATTGACGGTCACCTCATCGACCAGGTTGGCCGCGCCCACGCGTTGGAGGAATATCTGGTTGAGCGAAGGCTGCACCAGCTCGAACCTCCGAATCGGGGCACCTGCTTCCACCAGACGTGCCAGTAGCTGTTGGGCCGAAGCACCCGGAGCCAGTTGAAGCTCGAAGAACCGACCGGAGTCATCCACTTCTGACACCAGTGTGCGGTCGGAGAGAAGGGCTGACACCGCAGGCGGCGCGGCGCCGTCCAGGCCCAGGGCCACATGATGCTGGCCGTGTGCGCTCCGGACCTCGGCTATGGGACCGTCCACCACCTTGGTGCCGCGCGCGATGATGCAGACATGGTCGCAGAGCCGCTCCGCGCTATCCATCAGATGCGTGCTGAAGACGACGGTGCGGCCACGCTCGCGAAGTCCGACCACAGTGTCCTTGAGCGCCTGGGTGTTGATCGGATCCAGGCCGCTGAATGGCTCGTCCAGGATCACCAGTTCCGGTTCGTGGAGGACAGTGCCAATGAACTGCACCTTCTGCTGCATACCCCGAGAGAGTTCGTCGATCTTCGCCGTGCCCCAATCCTTCTCCGCCGTGCGCAGCCCGAGCCGGTCCAACCACTCGCCTATCCGACGGTCGGCAGTGCGTCGATCAACCCCCTTCAACTCGGCGAGAAAACGCAGTACGCGCCGTACCTGCATCTTCCGGTAGAGACCACGCTCCTCCGGTAGGTAGCCAACCCGGTCGGTGATGCCTGATGAGTCGAACGGCTGACCGAGAATGCTGATCTGGCCGGTGTCGGGGGCGATGATGTTGAGCAGCATCCGGATGGTGGTCGTCTTGCCAGCTCCGTTGGGGCCGAGCAGGCCGTAGACCGTGCCCTGTGGCACGGTGAGCGACAGGTCGCGCACGGCCAGATGGTCTGCGAAGCGCTTGGAGACGCCGCGAACCTGGATCGCGGGAGGGGTCATGAGGCCTTGAACGGAAGGAGACGGGAGGGTGTGCTGGTGCCGGCTGCTGGACGCGGCTGGAAGATGCCATGGGCGAAGCCGCCTGTCATGCCGCGGTAATGCTGAGGGGCCAGGGCGACTACCGTTGCGATGGACTGAGCGCCATGTTCAGGCTCATGTCGTCACCGCCTGTCGTAGCAACTGGACGCGCCCTGCGCCTGGTCGGTCACTCGCTCACCTACGCACTCGTTCTCGGCATTGTTTCCGGTTGCGATCGGGGCGGCGAGGGTAGGCAGGGCGCAGTGCGTGCTGCCGCGCCGCTGGAGCTGTTCACTGCCGGCGCACTGGCGCAACCACTGCGAGCCGCTGCCGACAGCTTCGCCGCTGTCACGGGCACCGCTGCAGCGCGACTGGAAGCGGCCGGCTCGCTGGAGACAGTACGCAAGCTCACCGAACTGCGGCGGATTCCGGACGTGGTCGCGGTCGCCGACGCCGAGCTGATTGCCGGGCTGCTGATGCCGGATCTGGCGACGTGGTACGTTGTGGTGGCCAGCGACCGGATGGTGCTGGCGTACACCGACCGGTCGCGCGGCGCCGACAGCATCAACCTCACCAACTGGCCGGAGGTAATCACTGGTGAGGGTGTGGAGGTGGGCCGGAGTGACCCGGATCGTGACCCCGCTGGCTATCGCGCGCTACTGGCGATGAAGCTCGCCGAGCGGCAGTTGGCCCGCCCGGGGCTGGCGGAGCGACTGCTGGAGCATGCACCAGTACGACTGATGCGTCCAAAGAGCGCCGACCTCGTGGCATTGCTCCAGACGGGTGAGGTGGACTACACCTGGTCGTACGCGTCCACGGCCCGCGCGGCGGGTCTGAAGATGCTGGAGCTACCAGACGTCGTGAGTCTGGGCGACGCGGCGCTGGCGACGACGTATGCAGCCGAGAGCGTGGCTGTCGCCGGGCGGGCGCGCGGTGACACGCTGGTGATCCACGGTCGCCCGATCCTCTTCGCGCTGACCGTCCCGACTGGCGCCCCGCATCCGGATCGGGCGGTGGAGTTCGTGGCCTGGTTACTGGGCGTGGACGGTCAGCGGGTGCTTCGCGCGGCGGGGCTCGATCTGCTGCCGCAGGCGCTGGTGGTGGGCGAGTTGGCGCCAGCGATGATAAGGCGTGCCGCGGGACCGGGAGCGACCGATCCGGTGAGCACGAGATGAGCGACAGCATGGAGCCACGTATGCGCGATACCCAAGTCAGTACGGCGACATGATAAAGCCATGAGAGCGACAGCTAGCCGGCCAATCGGTGCTACCCGGTCGTTCGGCCGCGCAGCCGTGGCCACCGTTGTCGCCGCCTGTCTCGGCTCGGCGCTCCTGTTATTCATCGCCGCACCCTTGCTCAGACTCACCATGGAGGGAGGCGTGGCCGGGGTTCGCGGCCTGCTTGGGGACGACGCCGAGTTGCGGGCCTCGCTCGTCATGACGGTGGCGACCGCCACTGCCGCCAGTGTGATCGGAGCGCTCAGTGGGACACCGATCGCCTGGCTGCTGGCACGGCGTCGCTTCCGCGGTCGCGCACTCCTCTCCTCGCTCTTCGACCTGCCACTCCTTCTGCCGCACCCGGTGGCCGGCATCGCTCTTCTCCTGGTCCTGGGCCGAGATACGGTAGCCGGAGGCACCCTTCTGGCGGCCGGACTACGCGTGGTGGGAAGCCCGCTGGGGATCATCGCGGCCATGCTGTTCGTCTCCGTGCCGCTCTATGTGAGCGGCGCCACGGAGGCCTTTGCCCGCGTGGACCCGCGGCTGGAAGGAGTCGCGCGGACGCTGGGTGACAGCCCCTGGCGCGCCTTCCGCCGCGTCACCCTTCCACTGGCCGGCCGCGGGCTCATGGCCAGCGCGATCGTCATGTGGGCTCGCGCGGTGAGCGAGTTCGGGGCGATAGTGATCCTGGCATACAACCCGAAGGTGGCCAGCGTACTCAGTTTCGATCGCTTCACCACTTACGGTCTTCCCGGGGCACTGCCGGTGGCGGCAGTGCTCGTCCTGCTCGCTCTCGGACCGCTGGTGGCACTGCGCAGCCTGCGGACGACGGCGGGCGTCGAGTACTGAGCGGCCGCCACCGCGCCGCGTCAACCAGATCCCTCGTTACTTGCTGCAACTTCGCGGACTCTCCCTCACCGCTGGCGGCTTCAGGCTGGGCGACATCTCGTTCGCGATTCCGGCGGGCGCCTATGGCGTTGTGATCGGGCCGGCAGGCGCCGGGAAGACAACCTTGCTCGAGGCTATCGCGGGGCTGAGATCAGGCGTGCAGGGATCGGTGGCGATCGGCGGCGAGGATGTGAGCCGACTGCCGCCCGAGGCGCGTTCGGTCGGCCTCGTCTACCAGCATGCGCATCTCTTCCCGCATCTCTCGGTGGCTGCGAATGTGGCCTACGGAACTACTGGTGAGGCGGGGTTACGCGAGGCAACAGCGCTGCTGGCACGATTCGGTGTTTCCGAACTGGCCGAACGGCGAATCGGGTCGCTTTCCGGCGGCGAGCGGCAACTGGTAGCACTGGCGCGAGCCCTCGCCCGTCGACCGCGTCTGCTACTGCTGGATGAGCCGTTCGGGGCGCTGGACCCGGGTCGTCGACGTGGCGTTCGGGCTGCCGTGCGCGCGCTGCAGCGCGAGTGGGCGCTCACCACGCTGCACGTGACCCACGACTTCGCCGAGGCCGATGTACTGGGCGACGTGCTGGTGGTGCTGGAGGGTGGCCGGGTGCGACAGGTGGGCGAACCGGCGGAGGTGTTCAGCCGGCCAGCGTCGGCCGCGCTGGCGGGCTTCCTGGGCGCCGAGAACGTGCTTGCCGGGGTGGTACGCGACGGTGAGGGCTCGTCGTACCTGGTCGGCGTCTCTGCGTCGTCGTCGGTCCCGTCGCCCGACCGACTGCCGACGGAGTCTCGCCTGCTCAGTGTGGACGTCGGCCCGTTGCTGATGCATGCGGTGGGGGATCGCGCGGCAGGTCCGGTGCATGTGGTCGTGCGAGCCAGCGACATAGTGCTCGAACGGCCGATGTCGGCGGGAGAGGTGCATCATTCGACGTCGGCGCGGAATGTTTTCCCGGCGAGGGTGGCGGGGCGATCGAGCGTCGGGCCGGTGACAGAGGTGATGCTCGATGTGAATGGCGTGTCGCTGGTGGCGGCCCTCACCACTCGCTCGGCAGAGGAGCTCGAGCTGGCCGAGGGCGATGAGGTGTTGGCCAGTGTGAAGGCGCTGGCGGTGCATCTCTGCTGAGGTTGCGGATGGGGCCGACTGGAGCCGAACGGGATTGACCTGACGCCAGTTCGTTCCGCCATACATCGTTCAGTCGGATGAATTGACTGAAGACGACGGAGGGATCCATGTCCACGGATGCTGGTCGGCTGGTGACCAACCACTACGATCGCGGGGTGGCCGCGTCGGCGATGCTCGATGCGATCATGGAGGAGTTGACGGCCACGGGTCACGACCTGGGCGAACTGACGTGGCAGGCGCTGGAGCGGCTGGACCAGTTTCACGTGGGCGGCGGAAGGACCACGCTGGCGATGGCGCGGCGGGCCGGCATTGGCCGCGGCGAACGCGTGCTGGATGTGGGCGGTGGCGTGGGCGGGCCGGCGCGCACGCTCGCAGCCACGCTCGGCTGCCACGTGACGGTGCTCGACCTGAGCGAGGCCTACACCGAAGTTGGCAGGTCGCTCACGCGTCGCATGCGGCTGTCCGACCTGGTGGAGTTCCGCGTCGGCAACGCTCTCGACATCCCGCTCTCCGACGAGAGCGTGGATGTGGCCTGGACGCAGCACAGCACGATGAACATCGAGGACAAGGAGCGGCTCTACGCCGAGCTGCATCGGGTGGTGCGGCCAGGCGGGCGGCTGGCAATGCACGAGATCGTGGCGGTCGAAGGCGCCGAACCACTACACTTTCCGGTGCCCTGGGCAGCCTCTCCGGAGATCAGTTTCGTTCGTACTGCGGCGGCCACACGGGCCACGATTGTGGCGGCCGGATTCGTGGAGCGAGCATGGGAGGACACGACTGTCTCCTCAATAGCCTGGATGCGGGAGATGGCAGAGCGCGCTGCGGCGTCGAACCGTTCGTCGCAAGTACAGAGAGTATTGCTCGGACCGGGCTTCGCTGAGGCGTTCCGGACTATCCGGCGCAACCTCGAGGAAGAGCTTGCGTCTGTGGTGGAGGGTGTGTTCCGGCGTCCTTGATCTGGTGCGTTTGGGGGGAACGACGGGATGGCGGGACGCGCTTGATCCCGACCGATTGCGGGCTCGCGGTCGGTACTTCTTGGTGGTGGTGCTGGTAATCCTGTCAATCCTGCAGATCCTGCCCGGAATTGTTCTTGACGGGATTAACGGGATCAACAGGATGGGCGGGGCGCTACTGGAGGCGGGTCGGTCGTCCTCGGCCGGTCGGCGACTTTCTGTTGGTGGTGTTGGTAATTCTGTCAATCGCCTTCGCGATCGGCGGGCGGCGTGCTCTGCCCGAGCGACTTCCAGCGCTGTACCACGGAATCCGGCAGCAGCATGTTGTCGGCGATGTCCGCGATCTCGTCGGCATCGCGCCAGGCCATCTCCAGTTCGGCAAGTTCTCCTTCCATGGCGGCGCGCTCCACATCCTCGTGGGCTGCCATCTCGAGCGCCAGTCGGACGGCGGGCGGGAGGAAGCGCAGGGCGCCAGTATCGCCCCAGAACTGCTCCCGTCCCCACTCCCGAGTCCGTGTGGCAGCGGAGGCAAAATAGCGCGAGGGGTCGCCGGCCGATTCCAGCAACTCCACCGCCTCGCGAATTCGCCGCTGGGTGGCACCGGCTCTGTTGATGCGCGCGAGCAATCGACCGGCAGCCATCTCCGCCGATGCGCCGCTCAGGGTGACGTGCCCCTGACCGCCGGGAAGATTCATGTAATTGTGAAGCTGACGGTGCCAGGGCACGTCATCGCGCAGGCGGCCGTAGTAGGGAACGTCGAGACCCCAACCCCCTTCGCTCGCCGGTCGCTCGATCAACCGGACCGTCTGCAGTTGGTCGAAGTTGACCCTCATACGCCCACCCTCGGGATGCGGCAGCACGAGCGCGCCGCGCGAGGCAGCGACGATCGCCCAGCCTTGCACCACGACGTTCCCCAGCAGGAAGACGCTTCCGGCGGCCATGCCTATCAGCGGGGCTCCGACGAATATGGTGGCGCCGGCCGCCACCGCGGCTCCCGTGCGTATCGCCGTCCGGCGACGTCGCCGCCCGAACTGGTCGCCGTAACGCCACGCCGCCAACTCCGGGCGCAGCGGTGCACCGATGCGTACCAGCTCCAGGCCGTCGTCCACCCGGGCCAGCCCCACATTGTCGGTGGCCACCCGTTTGCGGCTGTCCCGGTAGCGCCGCTCACACTCCTCCACCGCCTCCCACCGCTCCTCCAACGGCGTCAGGTTCCACCGCTCGCAACGGGTGCACACTGCCCACAGACGCCCCTTGCGGGCGTCGAACGCCAGGCGGCGGCCGACGGGGAAGCTCTCGATGCTCTGATTGACACCGAGAGGGGTATGACAGAAGATGCAGGACGAGTACACGGGCGATTGGTCGTGGAATGGGGACTCAGTTCCGGGGAGCGCGGTGCGGTTGGCGCTCCGTTTCAGCCCCGCCAGTCGTATCTTGAGTAACGGACTCAGCGCGGCCGCCAGGGCGGCGCAGCGCCACTATTCTTCACGCCGGACCACACCCATGCTCTCGACAACCACCGAACTTCGCGCCGTGGGCGCCGCCACGATCCGCGCGATTGCTGCCGTCGCCCTGCTTGGCATGTCGGCGCAGGTCTTCCCGCTTCAGGCCCAGGCCGCAGCGGGAGTGCCGAAGTCCACCGCCGACGATCCAAAGGTGAAGGCGGCCCTCGCCACTCTCAAGGCCGACAACGCCTGGACGCTGGACCAGCAGGCATCGATCTGCGAGATCGCCGCGCCACCCTTCAAGGAAGCAGCACGTGCCGCCGAGTTCAAGAAGCGCCTGGAGGGACTGGGCCTGAAGAACGTGCGCATCGACAGCGAGGGGAATGTGATCGGCGAGCGGCCGGGTACCGGCAAGGGGCCGACGGTGCTCTTCTCAGCCCACCTCGACACCGTCTTCCCCGAGGAGACCGACGTCACGGTGAAGCGTGAGGGAACACTGATGACCGGCCCCGGCATTGGCGATGACTGTCGGGGGCTTGCCGTGCTGCTCTCCGTGGCGCGCGCGCTCAACAGCGCCGGCGTTCAGACTGACGGCAGGATTCTCTTCGTCGGCACCGTCGGCGAGGAAGGGCCGGGCAACCTGCGTGGCGTGCGTCATCTCTTCTCCTCCCCGATCAAGGACAGCATCGACTACTTCATCTCCGTCGACGGGGCGGGGATGGGGACGACGATCGCGGCGGTCGGCAGTCATCGCTACCGGGTCACGTACAAGGGTCCCGGCGGACACAGCTTTGGCTCCTTTGGCATGTCGAACCCGATTCATGCGCTGGGCAGGGCGATCGCCAAGGTCAGCGAACTGCAGGTACCGGCGGACCCCAAGACGACCTTCAGCGTTGGCATCATCGCGGGTGGCACGTCGGTGAACTCGATCGCTTTCGAGGCGAGCATGGACATGGACATGCGCTCCGAATCGGAGGCCGAGCTTCAGGCGCTGGACAACCGGTTCCAGAAGGCGATTCGCGATGCGCTGGCCGAGGAGCGCGCACGCTGGCCGAACTCGAAGGCCGCGCTGGACATGGTCATCGACACCATCGGCATTCGCCCTGCCGGCTCCCAGCCGATCTCGGCGCCCATAGTCCAGGTCGCGCTGCAGGCTGCGAAGTCACTCGGCGTCACCAGCCCTACGGGTGCCTCCAGCACCGATTCAAACATCCCCATCAGCCTGGGAGTGCCAGCCATCACGATCGACGGTGGCGGACAGGGGCGCGGTGCGCACAGCGCCTCGGAGTCGTACGATGATGGCCCGACGGGCTGGCAGGGACCGCAGTGGGCAGCGTTGATCGTCACGACGCTCGCCGGACTCAGCTATCTACCTGCCACGCTCCAGTAACCCTCATCGGGGGCGAAGTCGGTCGCCGGGTGGGCTGGGTGTCCAACCACCAGGGCCATGCGGAAACGGCCGTCGACATCATCGGCGAGGTCGCTTCTGGGAATGCGGATGGTGACCGTCTTCCCCTCGAACACCGCAGGCACGCCCGTGAACTGCTTGGTGCCAGCGTGCACCAGCGTCATGTGCGTGCCGCCCACGTCGCGCAGTGAGAGGTACATCTCGGCGCCGATGCCGGCGTTTCCGCCAAACTCGTCGGCCGCTGCGGGTATGCCGGTTGACTCATTCTCGTCCAGGTCGAAGTCGATGAACCCATCCAGCGAATTGAGCTGGTTGGCCGACCAGGGAACGACGGGCGCGTCGAAGATGAGGACGAGGGTCAGGGCGCGCTCATCGTAGCTGCCGCTCACCTGGACAATGTCCGGTGCGCCCAACTCGGCTTCGCCAGCCACACGATCGTTGACCGGGTCGGTGAAGCTGAAATTGGCGGACGAGCCACCACCGACGCTTCCGCCTGCGCCGAGCCCACCGCCGCCCGCGGACTGGGTCGGGAAGTACTCGTTGTTGTCGCAGCCGAGTGTGAATGCGGCCAGAGCGAAGCCGAGGGCCGCGGTGATCCTGAACGATCGACGCTGGAGCATGGCGAAATCGAGTGGTGAGTGCGGTCATCCGTTCCGGGCTGTCTGCCACGGAAGAGGACCCTCACCCTTGACGCGCGATCGGCTATCGAGGCAACCTCTACACCAGTAGCGGGATCACATCGCCTCCAGTGCTTCCACCCCGATTGTTGGCAACCAGGGGAGCAGTTCGTACTGCGCCATGCCGCGTTTGTGGTACGGATCGCCGTCCCGTATCCGGTCCAGCGACGCCTGCGCATCATCATCCGGTACCCGCAACAGGAGGATGCCGCCGCTACGAGGGTCGACCGGCCCGGACGCCAGCAGGATGCCGGCCTCGTGCAGGCCACGCAGATAGGCGCGATGTTCGTCGGTGACGGTCACAACCTCGTCCAGCGGACGACGGTAGCGGATGATGGCCAGTGCGTACATGGGTCGGGCGAGTGCGGGATGAAAGGACAGGAGTAAGGCCGAACTGTAGCGCCCGAGGATGGCGCCGCGGTAGTCCCCGGGGGCGTGGTCAACCACTGCCGGGTTCGCAGTTCCTGGCGGCGCACCACGGTTGTGTGGCGGGCCTGCCGCTCGGGGCATGGATTCCCGCGTTCGCGGGAATGACGTCATCAGGTTGTCATCCCCGCGAATGCGGGGATCCATGTTCTACCTGCCAGTATGCGCACAGAGTCGAGGCTGCCGGAAAACGCTCTGTGGCCCGCGGCTAACCCAGCCGCTTGACGGCGCCGATGAAGAGTATCGTGCCGCTCAACCGGTCGCGGATGGCGAAGACGAACGGCCGATCGACGGAGAACGGCGCTGGCATGGAGGTGACTGTCGCGCCTACCGTGGTCACGGCAGCGGCTTCGGTACCCACCTCGTCGACGGCGAGAAAAACATCCTGCTTCACGAAATCGAGCTCGATGTTGTCGGTCTCGCTGAACAGGCGGCTGAAGTCGGCCCGGCGGGTGAAGGCAATGCCCATTCCCATGCCGGTGAGTACGTCGTTCCACTTCCCGGAGTACTTCAGCGTGAACTTCGGCAGCACCACCTCGCGACCGGCTTCATGCATCGATCCGATGAGTGTCGACCAGCGCTCCGGTGTGAGTCCGACAATGAAGTCGTCAACCGACTGCCCGCGCTGTGGCAGCATGATGGTCATCGCATAGGCGCCGTTCCCGTACGCCAGTTCGCCCACCGTTGCCGTCGCGTCGCCGCCGAGCAGCATCGGCATGTTGGAAGCGTGCATCAGCGGCACCGTGCGGCTCACGCCATCATCGCCGAGGAAGGGGCCGGGTGTGGTGCGCGCGGCGTCGAAGCGTGCCCGCCATTCTCCCTTGAAGTAGAGGGCGTTGAGCAGGAACATCACATGGTCGTCGTCGATCTCATCGAGCACCTTGGGAATACGGCCGTTGGTCTTCTCCGACGCCCATCCGTTGATCTCGGCCAGCGACGCCTTCTCCTGACCGAAGTCCAGGGCGCGCAGCGCGGCGTCGAAGTAGTCCTGACTGGTACGGGCGAAGGCCGGCGCCACCTGAAGGTTGTTGCGGTAGAAGATCGCGTTGGCGCTGGTGAGCTGGATGGATGGGTCCAGCCCGGCGAGCAACTTCCACAGATCCCGGTAGGCGGTGTTGATATCCGCTTCCGACTCGCCATCGAGGCCGAGGGTGCTCCGCATGGCGTCGTAGGTGGCACCCGCGGCGCCGTTCATCGTCATGCCCAGCGCCACCGAGGCGCTGAACGGGGAGATCGCCACGTTCTCGCCGGCCGGCATGGCCTGGTTGACTGAGCGGAATAGCGAGATCGAGAAGTGGTTTCCTGCCACCACAGCGCTCCGCTCGGCGGCAGTGAGCTGCCGCGGCAGTTCCGTCATCATGGGTGGCGATGCATTCTCGCCAGGCGACGTGGGCCCTCCGCAGGCCGCGACGGCGAGCGCGAGGGCGGCCGACGCGATCGGGAGGAGCGCACGTCGGCGCGTGCCCTGCAACTGAAGAGAGGAAATGGACGACATCGATGACTCCTGATCATGGGGGACATGAAGCTGACCCCGGCAGAGCGGCGACCGTCAACCGGTCGTGAACCGTCAACCGGTCGTGAACCGTCACCCGGTCGTGAACCGTCACCCGGTCGTGAACCGTCAACCGGTCGTGAACCGTCACCCGGTCATACACCTCAGCTCCTGGCTCGCTCCTCGAACTGGTCGAGCGCTCGCGAGAAGGCGTCCGCCGGAAGGAGGGCACACTTCACCCGCGCCGGTAACCGCGCCACGCCGGCCAGGGCGCGTAACTCGCCGAGTGTCGGGTCGTCGCGCGACGCGGGATCGCCGTGCATCATGGACGAGTAGCTTGCGAGGATCACGCGAGCGTCGTCCACACTGCCGCCGCGAAGGGCACCGGTGAGCATGGACGCGGCGGCCTGGGAGATGGCGCAGCCCTGGCCGGTGAATCGAGCCTCGCGAACTGTCGTGCCGTCCATCGCGAGGTAGACGATGAGCTCGTCTCCGCAGAGAGGGTTGCGGTGCGTGATCGTCACGTCAGCGTCGTTCAGCACGCTCCTGTTGCGCGGGCTGCGGTAGTGGTCCAGGATGAGTTCCTGGTAGATGGCCTCGCTACGGGCGCTGACGCCGGCTGCGCGGGTGCCAGCCACTGCGTCGTCAGTCACTCGCGGAACCGGCGACCGCGAACAGCGCCGCCGCGCGCTGCAGCCCACGCATCAGCGCGTCCACGTCGCTCTCGTCGTTGTAAAGGTAGAACGATGCCCGAGCCGTGGCCGGTACATGCAGCCGTCGCATGAGCGGCTGGGCGCAGTGATGCCCGGCGCGGATGCAGACACCGTCGGCGTCGAGGATCGTGGCGAGGTCGTGTGGATGGACGTCGGCCATCGTGAAGCTCAGCACACCGCTGCGCTCGGCGGCCGGCGGTCCGTAAATGGTGAGGCCGTCCATGGCCGCCAGCCTGTCGGTGGCCAGGGCCAGCAGGTGGCGCTCATGGGCCAGGATCGTATCCAGCCCGATTCCGTCCACGTACTCCACGGCCGCCGCGAGGCCAACGGCATCGGCGACGTTGGGAGTGCCAGCCTCGAATTTGTGGGGCAGCACGTTCCAGCTACTGAATTCGTCCTGCACCACCTGGATCATGTCACCGCCATGCTGCCAGGGTGGCAGGGACTCCAGCACAGTCCGGCGCCCGAGCAGGCCACCTATGCCCATGGGACCGCAGATCTTGTGACCGCTGAAGGCGTAGAGGTCCACGCCCAGGGTATCGAAATGCACTGGCATGTGTGGCGCCGCCTGAGCGCCATCGCAGACTGTCAGTGCTCCTGCGTCGCGGGCCAGGGCGACGATGTCGGCTACCGGGTTGACAGTGCCGAGGGCGTTGGAGACGTGCGGGAAGGCGACGACGCGCGTTCGCGGCCCGATGAGTTCCCGCATGTGATCCATGTCGAGACGGCCATCCGGGGTGAGCTCACAGATACGCAGCCGGGCGCCGGTGGCGATGGCGATCTGTTGCCAGGGGACGAAGTTGGCATGGTGGTCCATGGCCGTGATCACCACCTCGTCGCGCGGCTCCAGCTCGCGGCGCCCCCACGCCTGCGCGACGAGGTTGAGCGCCTCGGTGGTGCCGCGAGTGAAGATGAGGCAGTCGGGATCACCCAGGCCGAAGAAGCGGGCGACGCGCTCTCGAGCCGCCTGATAGCGATCGGTGGCCAGTCCCGACAGTTCGTACGCCCCGCGGTGCGGGTTGGCGTTGGAGGTTTCGTAGAACTCGCGCATGGCGTCGAGCACCACGGCGGGCTTCTGTGTCGTCGCTGCCGAGTCCAGGTAGTGCAACCCGGGCGAGGCGGCGAGGAGGGGGAAATCGGAGCGGTGCATGGAAACCCCCGGAGGAGCAGGGAGAACGATAGGAAGGTCAGGGAGAGCGGGCGACGAGAATCATGCCGTCGGCCACCAACACCCGGTAGACCTGGAGTGGCTCGCAGGCGGGCCCGCGGGATGGCTGCCCGGTCACAGGATCGAAGCGAGCACCATGCCAGGCACACTCGAGCGATCCGTCAGGGAGCAATTCGCCGGCCGACATCGGGAATGCCTGATGAGTGCAGCAATCATGCACCGCGTGAACGACTCCGTCCACACGGAACAGGCAGATGGGGGTGCCGTCGCTGAGATGGACACCCATCAGCGAGTCCTCCGGGAGATCGATAAGCGCGATGACCGGCTCGTAACCATCGCGCACGACATCGTTGGAGAGCTCGTCATGCAGCGCGAGGTCGTCGGACGCCGTGGTCGGGTCAGTGCTCACCCGACCAGGGCCTCGCGCAGCGCGTGCCAGGCCATGCTGGCGCATTTCACCCGCAGTGGGAAGCGCGCCACGCCGGCAAAGGCAGCCAGCTCCCGGGGCATCTTCACGTCAGTGGATTCACCGCTGGCGTTGCTCATGCCCGGAGTGCCGGCATTGCCATCGAGCTTCGTGCCGGCGGGCGGAGCGCCGGTGACCAGTTCGTGAAAATTGTCAAAGAGCGTGAGCGCCTGGGCTGTCGTGCGCCCCTTGACCGCGCTGGTCATCATCGACGCGCTGGCCCTGGAGATGGCGCAACCGGAGCCTTCGAAGCGCACATCGGTGATCGTCGTACCATCCATCTTGAGGCGGATGGTGACCTGGTCGCCGCAGAGTGGATTGTGGCCATGTACCTCACGATCAGCCCCTTCCAGCGGCCCCTGATTGCGGGGCCGCCGGTTGTGGTCCAGGATGATGGACTGATAGAGATCGTCGAGGGACATCGAGCGGGACCCCTGTGAGGGTTCGAGGTGGTGTGCCGTGAAGCTCCGCTCAGGCAGTTCCAACCTCGTGCCTGGTGAACCGCTCCAGGGTCTGCTCTTCCAGGCTGTCGCGCACGGCTTCCAGTTCGATCGTCTCGAGGACGTCGGCGGCGAAGGCGTAGGTGAGCAGTTGACGAGCCTGCGCGGCCGAGAGTCCACGGCTTCTCATGTAGAATAGCGCCGTGTCATCCAGTTGGCCTACCGTCGCGCCATGGGTGCAGCGCACGTCGTCGGCGTAGATCTCCAGTTCCGGCTTGGTGTCGATATGCGCAGTGGGCGAGAGCAGGATGTTGTTGTTCTCCTGCTTGCCGTCGGTCTTCTGCGCTTCCGGGTGGACGTACACCTTGCCGTTGAAGACGCCGTGTGAATTGCCGTCCAGCAGTCCCTTGTAGAGCTCGCGGCTGAAGGTGTTCGGCTTGGCGTGCTCGATCCGCGTCTGGTGGTCGCAGTGCTGGTCACCGTCCAGCATGTAGAGACCGTTGAGCGTCGCGCCCGATCCCTCACCATCCAGGATGGTGTAGACGTTGGTGCGTGAGAGCGCCGCTCCGAGGGCGCAGGAGAAATGCAGGTAGTGGCTGTCGCGCGCCTGGTGGACCGACGTGGTGCAGATGTGGAAGGCGCTCTGGCTCTCCCGCTGCACCTTGATGTTGGTGAACGTCGCACCATCGTCCAGCACCGCCTCGCTAACGGCGTTGGTGAAGTAGTCAGCCTCTCCCATGCCGATGAAGCTCTCGATCACCGTGGCCTTGGAGTGGCGACCGGCGACGAACAGTGTGCGCGTCTGGATCGCCTGTCCTGAACTGGCACCGTCAGCCACGAAGACGACGTGCAGCGGAGTGTCGACGACCATCTCGGAGCCGACGACGATCACCGCGCCATCGGTGGCCAGCGCGGTATTCAGGGCGACGAAAGCGTGTTCCTCACCGTCGGCGACGCGCCCGAGGTGCTGCTCGATGAGATCGGAGAGGCCGTTGGAGGCATCGGCCCCCTCGCTCAACAGGGCGCCCAGCGTCGTCACCCTCACACCCTCGGGCAGCTTGTCCGCGGGCGTCGACTGCTCGGCAACGAAGTGGCCATTCAGGAAGACGAGACGCGGCCACTCGGGCGAGTTGAACTGGTAAGGCGTGAGATCCAGCGACGAGGCGTCGCCGCCCGGCGTGCGCACCATCCGGAAGGTGCGGTCGGAGATGGGCGCCACGCTGGTGTAGTGCCAGTTCTCATTCTTCCGCGTCGGGAAACCGAGCGCGGTGAAACTGGCGGCTGCAGCGCGTCGGCGCTCGGCCAGCCAGCCCGGTCCACCCAGTTCGGCGACCGTTCTGAAGTCGTCGGAATATGCTGTGGTCACGCGGCGGCCTCGGCGAGTAGCCAGTCATAGCCGCGGGCCTCGAGCTCGAGCGCCAGCTCCTTGCCGCCCGACTTCACTATGCGCCCGCCGACCAGCACGTGCACGTAGTCGGGGACGATGTAGTTGAGCAGTCGCTGGTAGTGGGTGACGACGATCGTCGCCCGGTCGGGTGCCTTGAGTGCGTTCACGCCGTCGGCGACCACGCGCAACGCGTCGATATCGAGGCCGGAGTCGGTCTCGTCGAGGATGGCGAGCTTCGGCTCGAGGACGGCCATCTGGAGGATCTCGTTCCGCTTCTTCTCGCCGCCCGAGAAGCCCATGTTCACGGAGCGGTTGAGCATTGACGGATCCATCTGCACCAACTTCGCCTTCTCCTCGATCACGTCGAGGAACTCGATTGGATCCACCTCCTCCAGGCCCTGCACCTTCCGCATCTCGTTGTAGGCGGTGCGCAGGAAGTAGGCGTTGGTGACGCCGGGGATCTCGATCGGGTACTGGAAGGCGAGGAAGACGCCGGCGTGGGCGCGCTCCTCGGGTTCCAGCTCCAGCAGGTCCTTGCCGTCGTAGGTGACGCTACCGCCAGTCACCTCGAAGCTGGGATGGCCCGCGAGCACCTGTGCCAGCGTGCTCTTGCCGGAACCGTTGGGTCCCATCACTGCGTGCACCTCGCCGGCGTTGACCGTGAGGTCGATGCCGCGGAGGATCTCCTTGTCTTCTATGCCGGCGCGAAGGCCGCGAATCTCGAGCATGATTTGTGTTTTCGGTTCAGGTGCGCGATACGGAAGGAGCGGTGAGCGAGTGGCGACGCGAGCGGTCCGGCCTCCGTGACGATCCGATCCGGAGCGTCAGCGAGGCCAGACGCTGGTCAGCCGACGCTCCCCTCCAGGGTTATTCCGAGCAGCTGCTGTGCCTCGAGGGCGAACTCCATCGGCAGTTCCTGGAAGACATCCTTGCAGAAGCCGCTGACGATCATCGATACCGCCTGCTCGGCGCTCAATCCACGCTGCTTGAGGTAGAAGATCTGGTCCTCGCCGATCTTGCTCGTGGATGCCTCGTGCTCGAGCGTCGCGGTGTTGTTGCCGACCTCGATGTACGGGAAGGTGTGCGCGCCGCAGCGGTTCCCGACGAGCATCGAGTCGCACTGCGTGTAGTTGCGTGCCCCTTCGGCGCGCGGCAGGATCTTGACCTGGCCACGGTAGCTGTTCTGGCCCCGGCCGGCGGAGATTCCCTTGGAGACGATGTTCGACTTGGTGTTGCGACCGATGTGGATCATCTTCGTGCCCGTATCGGCCTGCTGCATGTTGTTGACGACAGCCACCGAGTAGAACTCACCAACGCTGTTGTCGCCCTGCAGGATCACGCTGGGGTACTTCCAGGTGATGGCCGAGCCGGTCTCCACCTGGGTCCAGGAGATCTTGGCGTCCTTCATCGCCTTGCCGCGCTTGGTGACGAAGTTGTAGATGCCTCCCACGCCATCCTCGTCGCCAGCGTACCAGTTCTGCACCGTGCTGTACTTGATCGTAGCGCCGTCCAGCGCCACCAGTTCGACGACCGCCGCGTGGAGCTGGTTGGTGGAACGCTTGGGAGCCGTGCACCCTTCCAGGTAGCTCACGTATGCGCCCTCCTCGGCCACTATCAGCGTCCGCTCGAACTGGCCGGTGTTCTCGGCGTTGATGCGGAAGTAGGTGGAGAGCTCCATCGGGCAACGGACGCCCTTCGGGATGTAGCAGAAGGAGCCGTCGCTGAAGACGGCGGCGTTGAGCGCGGCAAAGAAGTTGTCGCTGTGCGGCACCACCGTGCCCAGGTACTTGCGGACAAGCTCGGGATGGTTCTGCACCGCCTCGCTGAAGGAGCAGAATATCACGCCGACCTTGGCCAGTTCGGCCTTGTACGTGGTGCCCACCGAGACGCTGTCGAAAACCGCGTCCACGGCCACGCCGGCGAGCAGCTTCTGCTCGTGGAGCGGGATGCCGAGCTTGGTGTAGGTCTCGAGCAGCTTGGGGTCCACCTCGTCCAGGCTTCCCAGCGGCTTGGCCGTGCGGGGTGCGGAGTAGTAGACCTGCTCGTTATAATCGATCGGGGTGTACTCGAGCTTGGGCCAGTGGTGCGGCTCGGTCATCGTGAGCCAGCGGCGGTAGCCCTTGAGCCGCCACTCGAGGAGCCATTCCGGCTCATTCTTCTTCGACGAGATCAGCCGGACCGTGTCCTCACAGAGACCGGCGGGGATCTGATCCGCCTCGATGTCGGTGACGAAGCCGTACTGGTACTCGCGGGAAACCAGGCTATCGATGCTGGAACTCATGCGCTCTCCTGAAGATCGCCGTATAACTGACTGCGGGGTGCCTGCATGCTCCGTGGCAGAAGCTACCGGCCTGCTGTCCGCATGCGCGCTCACACGGTCACCGTGCTCTGGCGGCCGGGCGCGGGACATCGCGGATCATACAGGAGTAATTTACTCTGCTTTGCCTCCGGAGACAACGCGCAGGGTAGCGGTGCGTCGGTTGTAAGCGGCTGAAATCTATGGTCTTGACCGTGTATTCGGGGAGTCCCCGACTCCTTTCGTTCACTCTCCCCCGCTGTCGTCGCCCGAGTGGGGATACGAGTTCTTCGGGGTGGTGGCTCGATGCGGCCTCTTGCGCGATCGGCCGCCTGTGACGCAGCGTGGGCAGGTGCGGCGTCCTGATCCGGGCGCACCACGTCGTGAACCTTTCCGCCTTCCTGCCTTGCCTCCGGCTCCCGATTACCGATCCACGGCGGCACTTTCAGTAATTGGCGCCGCTCTCCTGCTCACCGCGTGCTCCCAGGCGGTCCGTCTGGCCAGGGACGACAGCGCTGTCGTGCTGGCCCACCAGACGATCCAGGCTGGCGACCCCGGGGTGCGGGGCTCCTACGCCGTGCGCTCGCTGGTCTACGGCAGCGGCACCGACAAGCAGCGGTCGCTCTTCCGCGATTCCGTGGCCGTGCGCACGTCCACCGTGGACGCCTCGCCCTTCGTGAGCCTGGAGAAGAAGGCGGCGAAGTCGCGGGAGAAGTACTGGGGCTTCGGGCCCAAGAAATACCCCATCAACGCTCGCGTCTGGTACCCTGACGCTCCGGGCCGCTTCCCGCTCGTCCTCGTCGTGCACGGCAACCACGACATGAAGGACTACTCCGACCCCGGTTACGAGTATCTGGGCCGCCTGCTGGCGAGCCGCGGCTACGTGGTGGCGTCGGTGGACATGAACTTCCTGAACGGCAGCATCCGCGGCGAGAACGACGCCCGCGGTTGGATGCTGCTGCAGCACGTGAAAGCCTGGCATGGCTTCGACAGCACCGCTGGCAACCCGCTGGCCGGCCGCGCCGAGTTGCAGAATATCGCCCTCATGGGCCACTCGCGGGGCGGGGAGGCGGTGGCCCAGGCGGCATCGTTCAATACCATGGAACGCTACCCCGACGACGCAAAGGTGAAGCTGGGTTTCAACTACGGCATCAAGTCGCTGGTGGCGATAGCGCCGGTGGACGGGCAGTACAAGCCGGCCGGCCGATTGGTGCCGGTGAAGGGGGTCAGCTACCTCGTTCTGCACGGGTCGCACGACGGCGACGTCTCCACCTTCCAGGGGCTCCGGCAGTACGACCGGATCGAACTCGGCGACGACGACCCGTCGCGCTTCAAGGCGGCCGTATATGTCTACAGGGCCAACCATGGCCAGTGGAACACCGTCTGGGGGAATCATGACCGTGGCCCGCGGAGTGGTCGCAGCCTGCAGTTGCGCGCGCTCATGGATCCGGACGACCAGCGGCGGGTGGCCGAGGTGTACGTGTCGGCATTTCTGGACGCGACGCTCAAGGGGAGGCGGGAGTACATGCCTCTCTTCCGCGACCACCGGGTGGCCGGCGGCTGGCTGCCCAAGACGATGTACATCACCCGCTTCGAGCAGGCTGGCTACCGGGCGCTGGCCACGTTCGACGAGGACGTGGACGTGAACACAGGGAGCGTGGCCGGCGTGCGCATTGACGGCGACAGCCTGTCCACCTGGCGCGAGGGCCGGATTCCGTTCCGGGGCAAGAACGAGGACACCCAGGAGACCAACGGCGTCTGGCTGGGCTGGAACAACCGGATAGCCGGCGCCGACACGACGCGCCGGGGTCCGCCGGCGGCGTACACGCTCACGCTGTCCGATTCGCTTATCTCGGCGTGGCGGGTGTCGGCGTACGACTGGCTGTCGCTGGATCTCACGGCGATGCCGGAGGTGCCCGGACCGCGCAAGGCGCCGCGCGCAGCGGGGAGTGATAGTGCGGCGTCGGCGGCCAAGGCGCCCAAGCCGCCAAAGCAGAAGGGGGAGAAGCCCGAGCCACCGCCGGTGGACCTGACGGTGGAGTTGGAGGACGCCGCGGGTACCGTTGCGCGGCTGCCACTGAGCCGCTTCGGCGCGATACGGCGGCCGCTGGAGACGCATATCCTGCGGCGGCAGGACCGGGAGAAGCAGGCGTTCAAGAATCTCTATGAACTGGTGCTGCAGAGCTACACGATGCCGCTGGCGGACTTCGTGGAGGTCGAGCCGCGATTTGATCCGGCGCGGCTCAGGAAGGTTCGGTTTGTTTTTGATAGGGTGGATGCGGGGACGGTGCTGGTGGACGACATCGGGGTGACGACGGGCCGGGCGAAGCAGGACAAGGTGCCGCTACCGCTTGGGGTTCTGGTCGTCTGCAACCGTGTCTGGATGCGGAAACATGCCTGTGGAGGGTCGGCTGCAGTAAACTGATTGAACAGGTCGAGGCCATACGAAGCGGTCGGGGTGAGCCTCCACCACACCGCTGATAACTGGGAGAGCCATCCCGCTGGAATGCCGTCAGTCCCCGCTACCCAGCACCCGCGCGAAGACGTTCGCGTCCACGTTCCCCCCGCTCAGCACCACCGCCACCCGCCGCCCGCGCATCGCCTCGCGCTCCTGGACCAAACCCGCCAGCGCCGCCGCGCCGGCGCCCTCGGCGGCGTTGTGGGTGGCACTGAACATGACCCGCATCGCCGCCTCGACCTCGTCATCGGTCACCTGGACCACGCGCGCCAGGCCAGCGGAGAGCATTGCCAGCGCGCGCGGGTCCGGCGTGCGGCAGGCCAGGCCGTCGGCGATGCGCGTAGTCGCCGCGTGCGAGATCGCGCGGCCCTCAGCCAGCGAGAGTGCATAGGCGGGCGCCGATGCCGATACGACGCCGACGATCTCCGTGCGCACGCCGAGCGCGTCGCGAGCGGCGATGGTTCCACAGACACCGGATCCCATCCCGATCGGGACATTGACCGTGTGCAGCAGTGGCACCACCGAGAAGAGCTCGTGCGCGTAGGTCGCCACACCCTGCACGAGCAGCGGATGAAAGCTGGGTACCCTGTGCAGCCCGTCACGCTCGGCCAGCGCGGCGGCAATCTCGCTCGCCTCCTGGAAATCCTCCCCGTCCTCGATGAGCTGGGCGCCGAGGGCGCGCATGGCTGCGTTCTTCTCGACGCTGTTGCCGCGCGGTACGACGATGGTGACAGGAATGCCATGCTCACGAGCGGCAAAGGCCACCGACTGGCCGTGGTTGCCGCGTGTCGCCGCCATCACTCCGGGCACTGACCTGTCGCGACTGAGCGCGCTCATGTACACCAGGCCGCCGCGGACCTTGAACGCGCCCGTGGGAGCGTGATTCTCGTGCTTCACCCAGACGTCGACGTCCAGCGCCTCGGCCAGCACTGGCCACTGGTACTGGGGCGTCGGTGGCATTGTGGCGTATACCACGCCCGATGCGGCGTGCAGTTCGGCGAGCGAGGGAGCGCTGTAGGTCGAGGCGGCGCTGACGTTCATGGCGAGGCGAGAATGGGTCAGGACAGGGAAAGCTGGCGGACACCAGACCTCAGGAAGTTCAGCGTGCGTGCAGTCGGAGTCCCACGCGGTGCAGGTCGTCGGGGCCGGGGAGCGGCTGGAAGGCGTATTCCAACTGGATCCGGTCGCGTACCAGCGCCAGTCCCAGCGACAGCGGTCCAACGTCACCAGCGGGCACGCTGCGCAGTCCGGCACGGCCGGCGATGGTGTAGCCGTCCAGCGGCGTATAGCCGATTTCGACTCCGCCGCCTACAGTCACGTCGCCGCCGGCGAGTAGCGACAGGGCAGCGCTTCCGGCAATGTCGAAAGGGCCGGCGGGCAGTCTGTCGAACTGGGCGCCCACAGTTGCGCGGCGCGGCAACTCCCAGCGCTTGCCGGCCAGCTCCAACCGGCCACCGAGTTGCTGGACGGCCAGTGCTACATCGATAGGTCCCACTCGCCTGGACGCACCGATATCGGCGGCGATGGCGCCGTCGCGCGCGCTCGGTATGCGCTGTTCGATGTAGCGTGCGGTCGCCCCCACGCGAACGCCGAACAGTGTACGGCCGAACCCGATCGAAGCTGCCATCGCTGACGCCGGGAAGGCGCCGCGGGCGCCGGCCAGGGCACCTTCGCGCGATACGACTGCATCGTCACAGTCAGTGCAATACGCGCCGTAATCCAACAATTGCACGCCTATTCCCAGGCCGCCAGGCGCGAACGGGATCGCCACGGCCATGGAGCCCATGGTCGCGCCCCGTCCATAGCGTTGCACGCCGACTTCCACTCCGCGCGCCTGCATCAGACCGGCCGGGTTGTAGAAGACCGCCTCCGGGTCTGAGCTGGCTACGGCCGCGTCTCCCATGGCGAGTGCCCGTGTGCTGGTCGGTAGCCAGCCGAGGATCGGCGCAGCCGGACCGTGCCCTGCCGTCTGCGCCTGGGCGGCGACGGCACTGGCAAGAAGCAGGGTGATCGCGACGATTGAACGAGTCCTCCAGCTCCGGTGGAGACGGTTCCCGGACGCTCGGCTGGTGCGCCCGTTCAATCCATCACGCGGAAGTGGAGGAAGGCGAGTGAACATGTTGGATTGGAGTGCGACGGCCGACCCTGGACACACGTCCTGATTGAAGACGGTGGACGCTATCATAACGCTGCGCTCGCTCCACCGTGAGTGCGACGAGGATGCCGGTCCGGGCGGGATGATGCGTTGGTTCAACGCTCCACGATCACCTTGAGAGCGGCTGGCGCGGCGCGGTACTCCAACGGAGCGCGTAACGTCGTGACCTCGCCGTCCACGCCGAGCTGCGCGGTGTGACGGTGGAAGTCCACTCTGCAGCTATCCACGATGAAGCTGTCCACCTCGGGGAGTTCACCCACTCCGCGCGCACCTTCGCGAGCCGCGGCCATGCCGAGTGCGACGACGCGTGCCCGACGCCACTGGCGCACCACCACAACGTGGAGACCGTGTTCTCCGTCCCCGGAATGGGTGCGAAGCGAGGGATCGGAGAGCTCGCGCTGGCCCACTCCCACAAAAAGTAGCGGCGTCTGGTAGCGATACACCTGGCCGTCCACCTCCAGCAGGAGTCGGTAGCGGGGCAAGGTGATGAAGAGCCGGAGCGCAGCCACCAGCGAGGCGAGCCAGTAGCCGAGGTAGCGCTGAAGGCGGTCGCGCAGGCGCACGAAGGCGACGTAGGAGCCGACGACGCTGGTGTTGATGAACAGATGGTCATTGACGTACGCCGCGTCGACGTCGCATGCCATACCATTGGCCGCTACCTCCAGCGCAGCCGCGTGCTCGGTGGGGATCTCCAGGTGGCCGGCGAAGTGATTGAGGGTGCCACCGGGCAGCACGGCCAGCTCGACCTTCGTGCCGGCGAGCACCGAGGCCGCGGTGGCGATGGTGCCGTCGCCGCCGGAGACGAGGATGCGGGTAGCACCAGCGTCCATGGCGGCGCGAATGGCATCGGCCAGCGCGTCGGGTTCCACCTCGTGCAGCGCGAAGCGTTCGTCAGCACCAATCGCTTCACGCGCCCTCGCTGCCGAACCGGCGTGCGGATTGACGAACGCGGGTATCGCGCTGCGGTCGCTCACATGCGCTCGGTGAGTCCCTGCAATACCGTCCATACAGTGCGCGCCGCCAGTGCCGCCGTCTGGCCGTCCCGGTCGAACGGGGGCGAGAGTTCCACCACGTCCACGCCGCGAACGCTGGGGGTACTCCCGGCCAGCCGGGCGGCCTGGAGCCAGAGTGAGGCCGGAAGCCCGTCGGTGGCTGGCGCGCTCACGCCGGGCGCCTGTGAGCGGTCCACCGCGTCCATGTCGAAGGTCACCATGGTGGGAGATGCGGCATACAGGCTGGCGACGAGTGACCGGTCGACGCTCGCGCGCATGTGTGCGACGCCGTTGGCGCGCACATATGCCAGGTGCGCGCCGGACGCGCTGGATGGCTGCAAGCCGGCTACCCAGTACGACGCGCAGCTACCGGATGGGTGCTCGAGCGCCTGGCGAAACGGTGACCCGGAGTGGGCCAGTCCGTCGCGCAGCGGCCGCACGTCGGCGTGGGCGTCCCAGTTGAGGATCCGCACCGGCGGCGCCGCGCGTGCATGGCCGAGGAAGTGGCCATAGGCAGTCTCATGACCGCCGCCCAGCACGATGACCATCGCGCCCGCCTGGAGATGCGGCGCCAGTACGTCGGCCAGGCGCTGCTGGTCGGTCTCCACGTCGCCGCTCACTTCCACGTCGCCCAGGTCCTGGGTACGCGAGAGCGTGGCGCTGTAGGCCGCCACGGCGTTGGCGTCGGGAGTCATGCGGTAGAGGGCGTTCCGGATGGCCGCTGGGCCGGCGGCGGCGCCCGGGCGGCCGCCGTTGCGACGCACACCCTCGTCGCTCGGGAAGCCCACGATCACGGCGCGGGGCGGTGCGTCGCCCGTTACCTCGCGCCCCATGAGGTGCACCAGGCGCGGGTCATCGGAGTCGGTGTGCAGTTCCGGCAGAACCGGAGGGCGCAGGAGAGTCATGCGCAGAAGATAGGCGCACGGCCGCAACGCGCGAGCCCACACGGCCGCTCGGGCCGTGTGGGACAGGCTGCCAGCCGGAAAATGGGATTCGCCGGCCAGTATTCAGAAGGCCAGCGTCACACCGGCGCTGAGGGCGATGTTGTGGCGCACGTCGGTGCCCAGGTCAAAACCGGTTGCTTCCCTGGCGTCGAAGCGGCCGATATAGTCGCGAGCCAGGAGCCGCAGCCCGATTGAACGACCGAACATGATGTCCGCACCGACACCGGCGTTGTAGGCCAGGTTGGTGCTCTGGCTACGAATGAGCGAGCTGCCGATGTCGTGGTGGATGGCGCCCGCGCCGAGTTGGACGAACGGGCTCACTGCCACCCCTCCGCGATCGGCCGCGGGGAGGCCGAGCTGGAGTCCGGCGTCGTAGAGCCAGAGTGTGCTACTCCCCACGCCGATCCCGCCCAGGATGGGCACGCCCACCTGAAGATCGGCGCCGGCTCGCGCCAGGTTGCCTATCACGGCAATGTTTGGCGTGAGACGAAAGGCGAGCTGGGCGCCTACCACGTAGCCGTTGTGGTTCGAGAGGTTCGTTCCGAACGGGCCATCGGCATAGTTGGCGATCTTCATGTAGCCGGCGTACGGCGTCACCTCGACGACGGACGCGGGCTGGTGAAGCTGGGCATGCGAGGTAGCCGGCACGCTGGCCGCGGCAAGGGCGACGGCGAGGGCGAGACCGCTTCTGACACGATTGACAAGCATGGTTCCTCCAAGTTGTCGAGTCCATCACGACTCCTGGAGTATCACGCACCCCTGATGCCGCCTCGGCGAGTGTCCGGTGCGGGGCGGTCAATCGATTGAAGCACAACGACTTGTGCTGTCCAGCCAGGCAGCCTCGTGGAGGCCACTGTCCACCTTACGGGACGCTCCTGCGTCCGGTCCCCGGTCATCGTGTGTCCGCACCACGATCCGGTGTCAACAGATGCACTCACGGTGTACGTGCACCTGTGCCGCATGTCGAATCTGCTACGTCAGGGGATGGGTACCGAGTCGGACATGGTGTCGGGTGCTACCTGGGTGCTGGTGCCCGCTGGCTGGCTGGTGGACATCGGCGACGTCGACGAGGCTTCCGGACTGCCGAGTGCCGTGCGGTACTGGGTGAACATGCGCGCCAGGACGTCGGCGGACTGGGCATCGTTTCGCGAGAGCATGGTGATGGTGCCGTCGCGCTGGTCGAGCATGGCCCTCAACTGCGGCTGGATGGCCGACGGTGCGTCTCCAATGCTGGCCTGCAACTGGGTGAAGAAATCGCTCGCCAAGCGACGAGACACCTCATAGCTGCCCCGCTGCGCCTCCAGTGCCGCCGCGCCCAGGGTCGCTTCGGCGCGTGCGACTGCCAGTTCGTTCTGCAGCCTGTTCGCCCGGGAGTATTGCCAGCCAATCGCCAGGATGAAGATCAGTACCACGGCGATGGCGCCGTAAAGCGTCCAACGCTGGCGGGTGACGGTGTCATTCATGTTTGGTAACCTCGCGGGGGGGGGAGAGCGGGCGAAATGCGACAGTGAGGAGGCGAACAGGTCCGGTCTGGATGTCAGCGTGGCCCGGTGGGTGCGGTGCCCGCGCCAGTCCATCGTATGTAGAGCCAGTCGCGTGCCGCGGGACGGGAACGTTCGGCGATGGGGAAGCGGGCCAGGGAAGCGCAGCCGGCGCAGGCGGTTCCTGGCTCCAGTTCCGAGGCAAAGATGTCGACCTGCCAACGCTCGTTCGTGCTGCTGGGAAGCATGATCTGGCCGGTCGCTACCGGCCTGTCAGTGGCATCGCTGGAGTCGCGGAGCGAGACAGCGATCCGCACGCCAGCTCTGGCCGAGAGCCTGAGCGACCGGCTCACCAGCCAGCCGTCACCTGCCGGCTCGAAATCCACCCCTTCGAAATACCAGTTGCTGCGCAGATCATCGACTGTCACCACCAGCCGGTCCCGAGTCAGCGGCTGACGCTCCAGGTAACGCAGCGTGACCGACGCCGGTGCGTCCAGCGCCGGCTCACAGCCGGCGGCGGTAACCAGGAGGCAGGCGAGGATGGCGTGATGGAGCCAACGGCGGTTGCTGACGCGACGGTTCACGGAGCCAGAATCCAGGTATGGGAGAATGGGTCGGCACAGCCGGATTCCAACCTGCGTTCCAGGGGCGGCACCGGCAAGGCGGAACACTTGTCTTCGGGATCTGTTCGGTATATTCTCCGAACGACTGGATACCGGTAGGTCGACGCGATGGACAGGTGGGTTCCGGGCGAGCCGGTGTGGCGGTGAATGGGTGCGGCGGCTGCCCGGCCGTGACCGACGGAGACGATTCCCTTGGAGGTGGGAGCGGTGGGCATTCCCATGGACGGTATCACCAGGGCAGGCCGAGCGAGTGGTGGCGAGTTCCTAGCCGTGCCGCTGGGCCCGACCGGGACGCAGCGGGCCGGGTGTTTCAACCTGTCGGACGATGTCGTGCTTGCGAGAGTGGGCGAACTACCCGCCGCGGGCGGGCTGGTGCTGGCGTTGAACGCCGATTCGTACGAGATGGGTCGACTGGGGCAGGTGGACCGGGACGGCGTCGAGTTCTGGCCCCTGGATCCAACGCTGCCCGTCCGGCGGCTGGCCCCCACCCGGGTGGTAGGGGCGGTGATCCTGCGCTGGCACGCAGACCGGGGCTGAAGGGCGACCGCCGTCACCCGAACAGGTCGCGCTGCGGCGGTGCGGTGCGTGGTTCTCCGGCCACGTTCAACCATACGCCGGCGCGGTCGTGACGGCCGCTTCGGTAAGTCACCGCATCTTGCTCCGCCAGCCGCTGCGCCTCGACCAGTGCGGGCACGTAGCCGCTGCCGAGCAACGTCGTGACCTCGAGCGCCGTATCGCATTCGCGGTTGGCACAGCGGTGCACGGCCACGGCTACTGGTAGTTGCACGCCGTTCACCTCGACCGGCTGGCCAGTGGTCACGCCCCAACCGCGCATCTCCCGTTCGCCCGGACCGCGCCCCTTGCCCCAGTTCAGGTCAGGACGCGACCAGCAGCGCGGGCAGATTGGTCGTCCACTGTCAGGAGTGAATGCCGCCGGTCGGCGACGGAGTTGTGGAGGAGGCATGTCGGCAAAGATAACCAGCCCTCCGGCCGCGCCTTGCGTCTCGCCTCCCGTGCCTTTTCCATTCGGCGAACTCTTCGCTCCCCGAACATGGCCTGTAACACCCGTTTGCAACGGCGCCTGACCGTGGTCCAGCGCTCGCTTCGCCTGCTCCTCCTGATGCTCGCGGCGAGTGCAGGCGCGGCCGGGCTGCCAGCGCTGCCAGCTCAGGGACTGCCGCCCGGGCGCCTGATGATGCCGCCCCTGCCGGCGCCCACCAGCGACACCACGCCGGGCGCCGGGATCCAGATCTACCTGCTCACCATGGGACCGGGTGATGCGGTGTGGGAGAAGTTCGGGCACAACGCGATCTGGGTTCGTGACCCTGCGCGCGGCGTGGACCTGACCTACAACTGGGGATTGTTCGACTTCAATGAAGCCGACTTCATCCCGCGTTTCCTCAAGGGAAGCATGCGTTACTGGATGGAGGGTATCCCCGCCGAGCCCATGATAAGCTTCTACGCGCGCACGGATCGGTCCATGTGGGCTCAGGAGTTGGAACTGACTCCGGCCGAGAAGCTGGAACTGGTACGCTTCCTGGAGTGGAACGCGCTCGATGAGAACAGGTTCTACCACTACGACTACTTCCTGGACAACTGCTCGACGCGCGTGAGGGATGCACTCGACCGCGTACTCGGCGGCCAGATCAGCGCGCTGACCGACACAGTTGCCACCGGCACCAGCTATCGCTGGCACACCCGTCGCCTGACGCAGGAAGAACTGCCCATCTACACCGGGATGGACATCGTTCTGGGCCAGCCGGGCGACCGCGAGATCTCGGAGTGGGCCGAGTTCTTCCTGCCGATGAGTCTGCGCGATGGCATTTCCCGCGTCAGCGTGACCGGCGCCGACGGCGTCGTCCGGTCGCTGGTGAAGAGCGAGGTGCAGCTCTACGCGGCCATGCGCGCACCGGAAGCGAGCAGACCCGCCAACCTGATCCTGGCCTACCTGACGCTGGGTGCAGTGCTGGCGGCCGTCATCATCGCGCTCGGCGTCGCCTCTGACCATGGCGGCCGTTCGCCGCGCGTGGCGCTGGCCGTGATCGCCAGCATCTGGAGCCTCATGAGCGGCCTTGTCGGGACGATCATGGTGCTCACGTGGACGCTCACCGATCACACCTTCATGTACCGCAACGAGAACCTGCTCCAGTTCACGCCCCTCTCGCTTCTTCTCGTCTACCTGCTTCCGCGGTTGTTCCTCAAGGAACGTTCGTCGCGTCTCGCCGTCCGGGTCAGCGCGACGGTGGCTGCTCTCTCCCTGTCTGGTTTCGTGGCTCAACTGCTGCCGTCGTTCTATCAGGTGAATGGCGAGGTGATCGCGATGGCGCTACCGGTGCACCTGGCACTGGCCCTGGTGGCGTGGCGCCTGGGCGACGCGTCCGGGGCTTGAATGGGGGCGTTCGCAGCACGCAATCGGTGCTCGGGCACGACCGGGCTCGGGCTCACCCCGGCCCGGCGAGTGCCTCTACCCAAACGCGACGCAACTCGCTGGCTCCGCGAGCGTTCGGCTCGGTGATCCGGCCCTCCCAGTACCAGCGATCGCCGGCGGGCACGGCCAGACCGTGTCCGGCAAAATGGGCCGCCGCGTCGGCCAGGAGGACGTGCGAAGAGGCTGCCGCACCAACCAATCCGGCGAGGCCGCTGTTGTAGGCGGCCAGCCAGCCAGCTTCGCGCTCGAAAGGCGTGTCGTCGTCGAGCTGACCCAGGCCGTCGCTGGGATCCGGAGCCGTTGTGAGGAGAAGGACGGCGTTCGGCAGGCGTTCGCGTACCGTCCTTACCAGTCGCTCAGCACGGGCCAGCATGCCGTCAACCAGGGTGGCGGGTGGTGCTGGGGCGCCCATCATCTGGAAGACGTCGTTCCGGCCGGCGGTCACGGTGACCAGGAGCCGCTCCTCGCTCGGCGGCACCCGGTGGAGTTGGTAGGCGAGTACGCCGACAGTCGTCGCGCCATCGGTAGCCAGATGGTCTGTGGGGTGTCCGGTCGGATGGTCGAAAGCGTGCTGGTTCCGGAAGGCGATATCGGGATTGGCCGTGACCAGGTCCAACGTGGCGAATTCCGGCCAGAGCGCGTCGTCGTTGCGGTAGAGCAGGGTCGCCGCGCCCAGCCCGGGCGTCAGTTCGGCCGGCTCGGCGAGGACCCCGGCGGCATGCGTTGCGCGAGCCGGATAGAGGTCGATCGACAGGCTGTCTCCGAGGGCGAGGTAGCGGTCGAACGGCGGAAGCGAGCGGCGGTCGGGCTTCATCCCCTGAAGCTAACAGTCAGGGGTGGCAGCGAGGGTGCTCCTTGCCACCGGCCATACCCGAGGTCCAAGATACGAGAGGACGCGCACGGATCTCGCGACCGCGAGGTCGCTACATCCGTGCAGCGCAGTTCGCGGTCGGAGGCCCGGTAAGACGGGACGCCTCCGGCCGCCTCGTCATCTATGTCCCGGCGGCGCCGAAGCCAGAGCGCCGCCGGGCTTGCACGACCGGAGAGTAGCCGACATGCGCGACGCGATGACTGACTTGGTGGTGCTCATCCCTGGATTCGGCGGCAGCGTGCTGGAGCGGGATGGGCGTGTGCTGTGGGGCGCCGGCGGCGAGGCCAGCATCGCGACCTTGCTTGCCCTTGGCGACGACGCTCTACCCCTGCTGGGTCTCACGAAGGACGACGCGTCGCGAGCCGAGCTGGCCGATGGGATCAGTGCCACCGGCGTCATCACCGGCACGCACATGCTGCCGGATGTCTGGAAGATCGATGGCTATGCGCGCATGCCGCAGTTGCTGGGTCGGCTCTTTGACGTGGAGCCGGGCCGCAACTACCTCGAGTTCGCCTACGACTGGCGGCGCGACCTGCGCGCCGCCGCGAAGGCACTCGACCGGAGCGCCGAGGGGTGGCTGGAAGAATTCCGCGAGCGAAGCGGGAACCCGGATGCGAGGCTGGTGCTCGTCGCTCACTCCATGGGAGCGATCGTCGCCCGCTATTTCCTGGAGGCGCTGGACGGCTGGAAGCACGCCCGCGCGCTCGTCACCTTCGGTGCGCCCTTTCGTGGCGTACCCGCGCTGATGGGTGCGCTCACCGGCTCGGCGCCGCAGATCAGGCTGGGTGGTGGCGAGTTCGGCGAGCTTCTGGGCAGCTTCACCTCTCTCTACCAGCTTCTCCCTGTGTACCCCGCGGTGCAGGCCGGAGAGGGGGAGGACGTGCCGCTGCAGCGAGTCACGGAAGTGAAGATCCCCGGGCTGGATCCGGAGAGAGTGGGAATGGCGATGGAGCTCTGGACCGACATCGACGAGGCCATGAAGCGGCACCACGGGAACCCCGCCTATCGCGAAGGTGCCTACAGGTTGCTGCCGATCGTTGGAACCGCCCAGAGCACTGCGCAGAGCGCCCGTCTGGTGGACGGGAAGTTGACGCTGCTCAACACCTACCAGAATCGCGATCTGTCGGGCGACGGCCAGGTGCCGCGGGTCGCCGCCCAACCCACCGATACCGGAGACGCGCCGGGCACTCTGCTCACCGCCGGGCGGCACGGCGAATTGCAGCACGACGATCGTGCGATGAGCTATGTGCTGGGGCTGTTCACCTCGCTCTACCTGGATGCCGACATCATCGCGCCTCCGGTACGGAGCAAGATCGGACTGGACCTGGTGCTGGCCGACGCCGTGGATGTGGATGCACCGGTGATGGTGAAGGTGCGCCCGGAGAGCGCCGAGGTGGGTGCCCTGGTAGCGACGCTGGAGCATGCTTCCACCGGGGAGGAAGTGGCGCGCGCCGGGTTGACGGCGGAGGGAGACCGGTGGTATGGCGCCGAGTTCTCTGTTCGGGCGCCCGGAATCTATCGTGTCCGCGCGACCGGAGACGGGGGAGTCCAGCCCGTCTCGGACGTGTTCGAAGCGGTACCTGCGGGGACGATCCGCGGTTGAGTACCCTGGTATCGGCAGGCTGGCTGGGGCGTCCTCCTCCAACCGCTGCGCTGTCCACGGTGGCAGTGCGGAGGATCCACCTGTCCGTGCCCGCTGCGCCCGCGCCCACCACACGTGCATATTGCGAACGCATGCCCTTCTGCACAGAGACACCGGAGGCCGCGTGAACGAGCCCCATCCGCCGTCCGACGATTCCGATCCGGACGGCGAGCACGACGAGAACGCGAGAAATTCATCCAGCCCCGATCGCGACCACGAGGCTGGCGGTCCTCTGGATCCAGAGGATCTGGACGACAAGGCTGGCGTGGATGACATCCAGAACGTCGGAAATGCCGAGGACATACGCGCTCCTGACGCTGACGAACTTGCCGACGTCGGTGCCGTCGGTGGCGATGACGACTTCGATGACGACGATGATGACGACGATGATGACGACGGCGATGACGACGATGATGACGAACTGGCCGGGGACGCCGAGGAGCACAGGGCAGTGTTCGTGAGTACGGCGCTGCCCGTCCCCCTCCGCGTGGCACCGCTGGACGACGAGCGGGCGCCCGGAGGTGTTGCCCTCGGCGCTTTCATCGGCGAGCGGCTGGTGGCACGCTGCGCGATGCCTCGTGAAGCCATCGATCATCTCATGGAGCTGGATCTGTTCGCCGAACCTGTCGCGCTGGCGCTGCTCGCGGTGGAGGAGGATCCAGGGCTGCAGTGTCGCCTGTTCGCGCTCGTGCCGGCCGATCGCATCATGGACGACGACGAGGAAGCTGTCAGTGAACCGTGGCGAGCGAGTGTCCCCAGTTTCGAGGACTCCGTGGCTGGGATGGATGATGACGACGATGACGACCTGGACGACGGAGACGACGACGATGAGGAGAGCGCGGTTGCGTCGATCCTGCTCGGACACATCGTGCGCTTCGATCGGGACCGCAAGTTTGTCGACGACCTGACGGCCGAGGCTGCCGACGTGTTGCAGAAGATCGTTCTGGGCGGTGAACTCCAGGACGCGAATTCCCGGGCAGTGGATGACCTGCTCGACTCGCTCTGATTTCGTGATCGTGGGAGGATCGATGTCGCTTCGCGTGACACGCCTGCTGCCCGGTGCCTTCCTGCCGCTGCTGCTGGCTGCCTGCGGACCGGGGCTCACACCCATCACCGGTCCTGTCCCCGTACCACCGCCGCGCGGCGCTGTGACGGTGGCGCCGACAGAGTCCAGGACGCCGTCGGTCGAAGCGTCGATGGCGGAGGGTGACTACCTGCGAGCGCGCACGTTGATGGTGCCGGTGGCCGGCGTCGCGCCGACGCGGCTCACCGACAGTTTCTCAGCGGCGCGCAGCGGTGGCCGCACGCACAACGCACTCGACATCCTCGCACCGCGCGGCACCCCTGTCCTGGCCGCCGACGACGGGAGGGTCTTCAAGGTGGGGGAGAACCGACTGGGCGGATTGACGGTCTATCTGCTGGATGCGGCCGAACGCTTTCTCTATTACTACGCTCACCTGGACGGCTACCGGGACGGGTTGCGGGACGGCATGCCGGTCGCGCAGGGGGATGTGCTTGGCTATGTTGGCACGACCGGCAACGCACCGGCCAATACTCCGCACCTGCACTTCCAGGCGATGCGGTATCGACCCGATCGCTACTGGGACGGACAGCCGGTGAATCCGAAGCCCTACCTGGTCGTCCCCGGTCGCGCCGCGATGTCCACCAACGCCACGGCGAGCGATCAGTCGCACCCGTGACCTTGCCACCAATCAGGTTGTTCCCATGAAGTTGCGCACATGAGTCTTACCGGACGCGAGAAGGCGGCGCTGCGCGCCGAAGCCCACCACCTGACGGCCATCGTGCACGTCGGCAAGGAGGGTTTGACGCGAACGCTCATCCAGTCGCTCGACGACGCCCTGCGCACCCACGAGCTGGTGAAGGTTCAACTGGGCAGGACGTTGGAGCTTCCGGCGCGTGAGGCGGCCGGGTCACTGGCCGACGAAGCCGCGGCCGAGGTCGTCCAGGTGATCGGTCGTACCGTGACGCTCTATCGTGAGAACCCCGAGCTGAAACGAAAGGCAGGCGACACGCCGCCCTGGCGTTAGCCGAAGGCTCGCTCACGCTCACGCCAGCCACATCAGATTTGAGACTTTCCCGGAGATTATTCACGCCCGAACGCATAGGGTGGGCACTTCTCCTCGGCTTCCTGGCCTATCGCCTCTCGCCACAGGCGGGCGCCGCATTCGGCATTGCCGCCATGAACCAGATGGCGCCCGATTTCCAGCTCACGACGCTGGACGGTGTGCCAGTCACCCGCGACTCGCTGCGCGGCAAGGTCGTGTTGCTCAACTTCTGGGCTACCTGGTGCCCTCCCTGCCGCATCGAGATGCCCGGTTTCCAGCGCGTCCATGACGAGTACGTTGACCGCGGGTTCACGGTTCTCGGGGTCTCCACGGACGCGGCCGGCCGTCGCCCGGTGCTGGACTTCCTTCGCGACAGGAAGATCACCTATCCGGTCGCCATGGCCACTGGTCGGATGGTCAACGACTACGGCGGGGCGCGTGTGCTTCCGACGTCCTTCCTCATGGATCGCGAGGGAAGAGTGCGACATGAGGTTCGTGGCTACTTCGCCGAGATCGCACTCCGGAAGGCCGTTGGTCGACTGCTCGATGAGGACGTGGACGGGAACTCCGTGCTCTCCATGCCGGATCCAGCGCTACCTGATTCGGCGATGCTCGCTCCGCTCGACAACGGGACGGGGCGATGAACGACGTGATCTCCGTTTCGTACGCAGTCGCGTTTGTGGCCGGATTGGCCTCCTTCCTCTCGCCGTGCGTGTTGCCGCTCGCGCCGAGCTACGTGACGTTCGTGACGGGCATGTCGATGGACGAGCTGGCGAGCGGCGACCGGAGCGGCGCGCGCCGACAGGCCGCCCTGCACGCGGCGCTCTTCATACTCGGCTTCTCGCTCGTCTTCATGGCGCTGGGCGCCACCGCGACGATATTCGGCGCGACGCTCCGCAGACTGTTGCCAGCGCTCCAGCAGGCGGGCGGTGTGGTGATAATCCTCTTCGGGCTCTACCTGCTGGGGGCGCTACGGCTGCCTTTCCTGATGCGGGAGCGCCGCGTACATCTGTCCCGAAAGCCGACCGGAAGGGTGGGGTCAGTACTCGTTGGCGTCGCCTTTGGAGCGGGCTGGACGCCGTGCATCGGACCCGTGCTCGCCTCCATCCTGCTCTACGCTGGCATGCAGGGCACGGTCAGTGAGGGCATGCTCCTGCTTGGCATCTACGCAATTGGCCTGGGGATACCGTTCTTCATCGCCGCGGTTTCGTTCAACTGGTTTCTGGCCGGCACGCGTCTGCTTCGCACCCGCCTTCAACTGATCGAGCGGGTGTCGGGAGGAATCCTGGTGGTGGTCGGCTTGCTCCTGGTGAGCGGACGCTTTGCCATCCTGACCAATTATCTCGCCGGATTCGGACAACTCCTCTCGCTGTAGCGGTGATTGGCGAACGTGAAGAAGGGGGTGGGGGGGGGCCGACCCCCCCCCCCCCCAGCTAAAAGAGGACCCGGGCCCCAATGAGCCGGTCGCCGCTCACGCCCGAGACGAAAATGACACGAAA